>Ga0208519_100003_pt1 | contig 785172 bp, 692 predicted proteins | sample LakWasM130_HOW14_2_FD_183940 | JGI IMG/M metagenome (GOLD analysis project Ga0208519, IMG submission 183940) | Freshwater sediment methanotrophic microbial communities from Lake Washington under simulated oxygen tension - Sediment Metagenome... | ecosystem: Environmental > Aquatic > Freshwater...
AACTGGTTGAGAATGCCGGTAACACCATGGACGAAGTAGTTTCCTCTGTGCAACGTGTTGCTGACATTATCAGCGAGATCTCAGCGGCCTCTACCGAGCAGACCACTGGTATCGACCAGGTAAACCAGGCCGTGACCAGCATGGATGAAACGACCCAGCAGAATGCGGCATTGGTAGAAGAAGCAGCTGCGGCAGCTGAGTCCCTGGTAGATCAGGCCAACCAGTTGGCGGATGCTGTTAGCCAGTTCAAGCTTGAGGGCCGTGTCGGCGGTGGTTTTGGCCACAGCAGCCAGTCCAGTGGCTTTAAAGCAAGCAGCAGCCATACACATGCAGCACCACCGCCAGTGTCAAGCAGCTTTGGTGGCGGATCGTCCGGACGACCCGTGGCGGCCCCCAAGCCGCACGCGTCGCCAACCCCCAGGGTCTCGGCCAAAACAGGCACCGATGATAGTGATTGGGAAGAGTTTTAACTAGATGCAACATGAAAAACCGGCTGCTTACCCAGCCGGTTTTTTTATCTCTGCTTTTAGGCCACTTGCTGCTAGCCCTTGTAAAACGCCACTCTAGTGATTGCGGACATTTAAATTTCTTTAGGGCTGCAATTACAGCAAAAGAACCGAGATTCCCCGTTTTACAGGCAATTCGATTCCGCCTCGATTGTTTAATAATCACTCTTATAGGCCAAGAAACAAGATAAATAGGCCAGTAACCGGGATTTGGAATCAATTAAGGAGTGGCAAGCATGTCCTCACCATCGTTGAATACATTGACGTTGAGTGCATTGGCGGGAAGATTTTCTCGTATGAAACTGAAGTCACAGCTAGGCTTGATGCTGGCTGTGCTTGGTGCAGGCATTGTCACGACTAGCTACCTGGATAATTTAGGTGATCGCGAACTAGCGATTCATGGCGCGCATTATCAGCAAATCATTAATCATAAAGATTTGATCGCTGATGTGTTGCCGCCGCCTGAATACCTAATCGAATCCTGGCTGACTGTGCTTGAAATGGTGTCTTTAAACAACCAGCCTGTGCAAGCGCTGGTCGATAAAGGCAACACACTTAAAAAGTCCTTTGAAGAGCGCCACGCTTACTGGCAAACACAGTTGCCGGAATCTACCCTGAAAAGCAGTGTCATTGGCCCCTTGTTTGAGAGCGGTAATCAATTTTTTAGCGTGCGTGACAACGAAGTGATTCCCGCCATCCGCAGTGGTGACAAAAAGCAAATTGATCAGGCACTGGAAAGATTGCAGGCTGCTTATCAAAAGCATAGACTGGCAGTTGACGATGTCGTCAAACAAGCCAGTGAGGGTGCCTCACGCATAGAGCAACAAACACCGGTGCTGATTAATCAGAATGAGTGGATTAATTATGGCCTGAATATTGGCCTGATCCTGTTTACCGTTGCGGTGGGTTCATTGCTGATCGCTTCTATCAGACGCAATGTGGGTGGTGAAACCTACGAAGCGTTAGAAGCGGCCCAGGGCATTGCTAACGGTGACTTTAGTAGCAGTTCAGAATTGCACGCGAACAGCGATGAGAATGTGATTCACGCTTTAAACCAGGCCAAAGCGACCTTACGGACCTTGGATCAGCAAATGACGTATGTCGTGGCTGAGCATGCCAAAGGCAACATCAATGCAGTGATTGATGTCGACAAGTTTAGCGGTGAGTATTGCAATATGGCGCAGGATATTAACCGCATGCTCAATATGCATGCCGATATCCTGCACAAAACCAGTCAGTCCATGCAGTTGCTGGGACAAGGTAACTTTGGCGCCCAGCTGGAGACGCTGCCAGGCGATCTGAATGCCCTGAATGTCAGTTTTGACAGCTTGAAGAATAACGTCAAAACACTGATTTCAGATATGGCGCAGGTCTCTGCAGCACACGCACAAGGGGACATTGATGCCTTGCTGGATATCAGCCAGTTTGATGGTGACTTTAAAGCGGTGGCAGAAGGCGTGAACCACATGGTGACGGCCTATGTCAGTGATACTGAGAAGTTTATTGCGGTGATGGACAATATTGGCCGTGGTGACCTGACAGTACAACTGGAAGCGATGCCTGGTCAAAAAGCCGCCATGAACAAGAGCGTAGACCGCATCCGCGGTAACCTGAAAGGCATTGTCGACTCTGTGAATTGGGTCAATGCCGAGCATGAAAAAGGCAATATTGACATGACCTTGCGTGCAGATATGTTTAAAGGCCAGTTCTCAGTGCTTGCTGCCAGCATCAACCAGATTGTGGCCGGGCACATTGAATTGAACCAAAAAGCCATGGCCTGTGTGCAGGCGTTTGGCGATGGCGACTTTAACGCGCCATTAGAGCGGTTTCCTGGCCAAAAAGCCCAAATTAATCAAACCATTGAACAAGTACGCAACAATTTGAAAGCATTGAACGCCGATGCCCAAATGCTGGCAGAAGCTGCCCGTGAAGGCCGCGTGACAGTGCGCGCCAATGCCGCACAACACCCTGGCGATTACCGCAAAATTGTGGAAGGCATGAACCAGACGCTGGATATGATTGTTGAGCCGGTATTGACCGTAAAAGCGGCTGCCGAATCCATCAATATTGCTGCCAAAGAAATCGCACAAGGCAATGCGGACCTGAGTCGCCGTACCGAAGACCAGGCCGCAAACCTTGAAAAAACAGCATCCAGCATGGATGAACTGGCTTCCACCGTGAAACAGAATGCGGATAACGCCAAACAGGCCAATCACCTGGCATCACAAGCCTCAGAAGTGGCTGTGAAGGGCGGTGAGGTGGTCAATGCGGTGGTGAACACCATGAGTGATATCAACGAAAGCGCACGCAAGATTGAAGACATTATTTCTGTCATCGACAGCATTGCTTTCCAGACCAATATCCTGGCGCTGAATGCAGCCGTGGAAGCGGCGCGTGCCGGTGAGCAAGGCCGCGGCTTTGCAGTGGTCGCCAATGAAGTAGGTAATTTGGCCCAGCGTTCGTCAGTGGCCGCACGTGAAATTAAAGAGTTGATTACCGACTCCGTTAATAAAACCGCAGAGGGCAGTCGCCAGGTAGAAGAAGCCGGCAACACCATGCATGAAATTGTGGATTCTGTGAAACGCGTCAGCGTCATTATCGGTGAAATCGCTTCGGCGTCTAACGAGCAAAGTGCGGGTATTGCCCTGGTCAACGATGCCGTGATCCGTATGGATGATGTGACCCAGCAGAATACTGCGTTGGTAGAACAAGCTGCCGCAGCGGCTGAATCGCTCATGGATCATTCGAATGAGCTGGCAACCGCTGTCGGTGTATTTATTGTGGATGGACACGCAAAAGTGTCTGGCCATCAAGTTGGAAATGCGGGCTGGGGCGAATCGTATCGCCAGGTCAGCAACGGTTAGGGCGGTTACGATCGTCCTTTAATAAGTAGTACTTTTTATCAGGAGCAATAAAAATGGCAGTGATTGATCGAGTATTAATTGGTGAAGGTTTGGTCATCGAGGATCGTCCAGAGGGTGGCCTGGATTTGAAAAATGTGGCTCACATTGACTTAATTTTGGGACCACGCGGTAGCGCTGCAGAAGACGCATTTTGTCGTACGCTCACCGATCAAAAACAAGGGGTAAACGGTTTATTGGCGATTGCAGCGCCAAACATGATGGTTAAACCAAACACAGTAATGTTTAACAAGGTGACCATTAAAGATGGCCGTCAGGCAACACAAATGTTTGGTCCGGCACAACGTGGCGTAGCGATGGCTGTGATGGATTGCGTGGCTGATGGCACTATCCCATTGGAAGAAGCCGATGACATCTTTATCTGCGTAGGCGTATTTATCGATAGCAAAGCTGATATGGATGACCGTATTCAGGACTGGAACTATCGTGCAACAAAAATTGCATTAAAAGCAGCTATTGCTCGTGAGCCTAAAGCCGCTGATGTCGTTAAGCAATACAAAGAAGCCTTGCACCCATTTGCAGCGCAAACACCAGAAGCACAAAACCGTCGTGCGGATGACCAGTCTGCTGCATTGGCAATCTCTCAAATGAAAGAGCGTAGCCAGTTTGCACGTACAAGTGCCGAGAACAAAGCCAAAGAAGAAAAACAAGTTGAATTAGCCATCGCACAAATGAAAGATCGTATCGATACAACAAAGGCTTAATTTTAGCCAATGTTAACCCAACGGATTTGCATAGGATAACGAAGTGAGTGCATTGAAAAAACAAGAACAGGAAGAGCGCGAGTTTTTGTTTACGCGCGATGATTTCGTCAGAATTAAAAGCCTGATTTATCGCCATGCAGGCATTTCTTTATCCGATGCAAAGACCGATATGGTTTACAGCCGTATTGGTCGGCGTTTGCGCGCACTGGATATACTCAGCTTCAAACAGTATCTGGATACGTTGGAAAAAAATAACAACGCAGATGAGTGGCAGGCATTTACCAATGCACTGACCACGAATCTGACCTCATTCTTTCGGGAAGAGCATCACTTTCCGATATTAGCAGAGCATTTGACCAAGCTTGCGGCACGCAAGCTGGCAAAACCAATCCGCATCTGGTGTTCAGCCGCATCGACCGGGGAAGAACCCTATTCGATCGCCATCACCGCGTGCGAAGCGTTTAATACACTCAAGCCACCGGTTGAAATTATTGCCACTGACATTGACACCAATGTGTTGGCAACCGCGGCGGCTGGGGTTTACCCTCTGGATCGCATCAAGAAAATGGAAGATGCCAGGGTACGCAAATTTTTTGAAAGAGGCACCGGCAAGCATGATGGACTGGTGCGTATGAAGAAAGCAGTGCGTGAGTTGATTCATTTCCATCAGCTCAATTTGCTAGATACACAATGGCCATTCAATGACGGCTTTGACGTGATCTTTTGTCGCAACGTCATGATTTATTTTGACAAGCCAACACAAGGCAAGATTATTGATAAATTCGTCACCTTAATGCATGAAGACAGCTTGTTGCTGGCCGGACATTCGGAGAACTTTTTGTATGTGTCCGATCACCTGCAATTATTAGGAAAAACCGTCTATAAATTAAAAACCAGTGGCGCGGCACGTTCCAGCCTGTTTACGCATCGGAAATCGACATGAGTGTCATGCAAGAGGAAATTTCAACCACCCTGTATTTTGACAGGACGTTTAACACCAACGCCGCCAAAATATCACCAGGGGAGTATTACTACACCGATAAGGACATGTTAATTGTCACGGTACTTGGTTCATGTGTGTCTGCGTGTATCCGCGATAGCCGGACTGGAATCGGCGGCATGAATCACTTTATGCTACCGGATGGGGCCGCAGCGGATAAAGATAGCCCGGTGTCTGAGTCGATGCGTTATGGCACCTATGCCATGGAAGTATTGATTAACCAACTGTTACGCAATGGGGCCAAGCGTGAAAACCTTGAGGCCAAGATTTTTGGCGGTGGCAATGTCTTGCGTAGTTTTACCACCAATAATGTTGGTGATCGTAATGCCTCCTTCGTCAAAAAATATTTAAAAGAAGAAGGCATTAAAGTGACAGGCGAAGACTTGCTGGATATTTATCCGCGCAAGGTCTATTTCTTTCCAAAAACCGGCAAGGTATTGGTTAAAAAACTGAAACAGCTGAACAACTACACATTGGTCAAACGCGAGCAAGCTTACTCGAGCAAGTTGCAGACAAACAATGTGGGTGGGGATATCGATTTGTTTTAATAATAATTAAAAAAAGAGGACATGCCATGAAAACAAAAGTACTCGTCATTGATGACTCTGCGTTAATACGCAGTCTGCTGAGCGAAATTATCAATGACACCAAGGATCTGGAAGTGGTGGGCACTGCGCCGGATCCGCTGGTTGCGCGGGAAATGATCAAGCAATTGAATCCGGATGTGCTGACGCTGGATGTAGAAATGCCACGCATGGACGGCCTGGATTTTCTGGAAAAGCTCATGCGTTTGCGTCCGATGCCTGTATTGATGGTCTCTACGCTGACGGAAAAGGGCTCTGAAATTACCTTACGCGCGCTGGAACTGGGCGCAACAGATTTTGTGACTAAACCCAAAATGGGCATTTCGCAAGGCATGCAACAGTATGCTGATGAAATTACAGACAAGATCCGCACGGCTTCAAGAGCGAAAGTCAGCACGCTGCAAAGTATCGCCAAAGATGCTAATACGCAAGTGCAGCAAAGTGCGATCCGTAACCCGTTGATCAGTAGTGAAAAACTATTGATTATTGGCGCCTCTACTGGCGGTACAGAGGCGATTAAATCTGTTTTGATGCAAATGCCTTCAGATTGCCCGGGGATTCTGATCACCCAGCATATGCCGGCAGGGTTTACCAAATCTTTTGCCGAGCGCTTGAACACTTTGTGCAAGATTGCGGTGAAAGAGGCGGTGGATGGCGAGCGTGTGCTGCCTGGCCATGCCTATATTGCACCGGGTGATAAACATCTGTTACTGGGTAGAAGCGGTGCGAACTATGTGACCAAGTTGTCAGACAGTGAGCCGGTGAATAGACATAAGCCTTCAGTCGATGTATTGTTTGATTCTGCAGCGACTAATGCGGGTAAAAACGCCGTGGGGATTATCCTGACCGGCATGGGCAAAGATGGTGCTGCAGGGATGTTGCGCATGAAAAATGCCGGCGCCTATAACTTCTCACAAAATGAAGAAAGCTGCGTAGTGTATGGCATGCCGCGCGAGGCAGTCGCGCATGGTGGCGTCCATGAGGTGGGTCATTTAAAAGACTTGCCACGAATGGTGCTACATTATTTAGCTACTAATAGTGATCGTGCCCTGCGTGTGTAACGTAGTGGTGAACAAACAGACAATTCCCGGTTTTATCGACAATAGCATTGTGCGTTACATAGCAGATAATCGATGCTACGGGATAGTAACTAATGATAGTGGAGTAACAAATGGGCAACCCTAATACAAAATTTCTGGTAGTGGACGACTTTTCCACCATGCGTAGGATCGTACGTAACCTGCTCAAGGAGTTGGGTTATAACAATGTGGAAGAAGCCGAAGATGGCGCCGACGCATTGAACAAACTGCGTAATGGTGATTTTGAGTTTGTGGTGTCTGACTGGAATATGCCGAACATGGATGGTTTAACCATGTTGCAGAATATCCGTGCAGATAACAAATTATCCAAATTGCCAGTATTGATGGTCACGGCCGAGGCAAAGAAAGAAAACATTATTGCGGCGGCACAGGCCAAAGCGAATGGTTATGTGGTTAAACCATTTACGGCGGCCACCCTGGAAGAGAAATTATCCAAAATCTTTGAAAAATTGGAAAAAGGCGAGGTGTAACCATGACCGAAGCTGTCAATCCGAATCAGGACAATATTGTGGTGGACATTGCCTCTACCATGATGCAAGAGCTGAACGGAAATCAACAAGAAGAAATGATCAGCCGTATTGGCCACATGACACGCTCGTTGCATGACAATTTGAGTGGGTTGGGCTACGACAAAGTGCTGGAGCAGGTTGCGCAGGAGATTCCTGATGCACGTGACCGTTTGAGCTATGTCGCAAAAATGACAGAGCAGGCCGCAGAACGCGTCTTGAATGCCACAGACCAGGCGACACCGCTGCAATCTGAGTTGGCAGACCGTGCGACTGCCTTAAAACAGCGCTGGGAAGAAGTGATGCAGCGAGCATCACTGAAGTCAGAATATGATGCCGTGGTGCAAGAAACATTGGCTTATTTGTCACTGGCCAATGAACATACCACCACGACTAAGTCGTTGTTGATGGATATTATGATGGCGCAGGATTTCCAGGATCTGACTGGCCAGGTGATTAAGAAAGTCACCACGCTGGCACAAGACCTGGAAAGACAATTGGTGCAGGTGCTGGTCGATTTTGCACCACCAGTGAAAAAAGATGATGATTCCTTGCTGAATGGTCCGCAAATCGATCCGCATAATACGGTGGATGTGGTGGCAAACCAGGAGCAGGTGGACGACCTGTTGGACAGCCTGGGCTTTTAAGTGCGACAGCGATGATCTACAAAAAAGGCATCTCACGATGCCTTTTTTATTTATTGAAATCCAATTCTCTGCTCTGGCTGAAGGCTGGCTAACTCGTCATCAGAATATAAGCGGCCGCGCGTAATAAAGGCCATGCCGCTACCACAATCGAGCGAAAATGAACCGCTGGATCCAGGCATGGCATCCAGAATGGTGTGCGTGCTATGCATAAAACTGAAATGGCTATCGCTCATATAAAAGATCGCGCCGCCAGGTAACTCGCCCAGTTTAACGTCTGCCGGGCTCGCCCTAAACTCTGCGGCTGGCAGGCACATGGGCCCACTGCCTTCGCAGCAGCCACCAGACTGAAAAAAAACAATAGGGCCATGTTGCGCTGTGAGTTGCTCAATGAGCGCGACTGCGGATGGTGTTGCAGAAACACGTTCAGTCATTGTTCTTCCCCCCGTGAATGTTTGCATGATGTGATTATAGATAAAAAAAGGAGCGAAAAATTCGCCCCTTTTTCTAAACGCTAATACTTGTCAGGCGTTTACCCAAAAATTAGAAGAATCCTAATTTTTTCGGGCTGTAGCTAACCAGCAGGTTTTTGGTTTGCTGGTAGTGATCCAACATCATTTTGTGGGTTTCACGGCCGATGCCAGACTCTTTGTAGCCACCAAATGCAGCGTGTGCCGGGTAGGCATGGTAACAGTTGGTCCATACACGGCCAGCCTTGATGCCACGGCCCATACGATAGGCACGACTGCCATCACGCGTCCACACGCCTGAGCCCAGGCCGAAGATCGTGTCGTTTGCAATGCTCAGGGCTTCTGCTTCGTCTTTAAAAGTGGTCACTGCCAATACCGGCCCAAAAATTTCTTCCTGGAAGATACGCATTTTGTTGTGGCCTTTGAACAGGGTAGGCTTGATGTAATAGCCTTCTGCCAAGTCACCACCCAGAATGTTACGCTCACCGCCACACAATTGCTGAGCGCCTTCCTGACGACCGATGTCCATGTAAGACAGGATTTTGTTCACTTGGTCTTGAGAGGCTTGTGCGCCTATCATGGTGTTTGGATCCAGCGGGTTGCCTTGCTTGATTGCCGCGACGCGTGGCAATACACGTTCCATAAATTTGTCGTAAATGGATTCCTGGATCAAGGCACGTGAAGGACAGGTACAGACCTCGCCCTGGTTAAAGGCAAACAGCACCAGGCCTTCAACGGCTTTATCCAGAAAGTCATCGTCAGCGTCCATAATGTCTTCAAAGAAGACGTTAGGCGATTTACCGCCTAATTCCAGCGTGGCCGGAATCAGGTTGCTTGCCGCTGCTTGCGCAATGTAACGGCCAGTAGCGGTAGAGCCAGTAAAGGCAATTTTGGCGATACGCTTGCTGGTAGACAATGGTGCACCGACTTCACGGCCAAAACCGTTAACGACGTTGATCACACCTGGAGGCAGTAAATCTGCAATCACTTCCATCAAAATCAGCAGGCTGATAGGGGTGAATTCTGCAGGCTTCATCACGACCACGTTACCGGCTGCAACGGCAGGCGCCAGTTTCCAGGCAGCCATCAGGATAGGGAAGTTCCATGGAATAATTTGGCCAACAACGCCTAGCGGCTCGTGGAAATGATAAGCCACAGTGTTTTCATCCAGTTCACTGATGCTGCCTTCTTGCGCGCGCAAAGCACCGGCAAAGTAGCGGAAGTGATCAGCAGCCAATGGAATATCGGCATTCAGTGTTTCGCGGATAGGTTTACCGTTGTCTACGGTTTCTGCCGTGGCAATCAGCTCTAGGTTCTGCTCAATGCGGTCCGCAATTTTCAACAACAAGTTAGAACGTTCAACGACAGAGGTTTTCCCCCATTTGTCTGCCGCCGCATGCGCAGCGTCCAAAGCCAGCTCAACATCTTCAGCGCTGGAACGTGCAGCCTGGGTGTATGGCTTGCCGGTAATTGGTGAAATCACATCAAAATACTCACCTTTAACCGGTGCTACCCATTTGCCACCGATAAAGTTGTCATACTTGGCTTTGTATGGGACTTTTACGCCCATCGCTTTTAGAAGGTCCAAACTCATAGTTACTCCTGTACTTTTTCTATTAGTGTCGTAGCAGAACTGCTCTCCAAACCGCTTACATCAAATCGCAACTAAATATCGCGATAAACATCCGTTAACACCTTATTTTACAAGGCTTAGACGTCTGTTTGTGTGCTAAACATTAAACCTTCATAGTGACAAAAGCAAGCCTTTTTAGATAACTTTTTCATGATTTATAAGATAGAAGAGTGGTGTGATAGCGCACTGATTTCTGGCTAGTTTGCGTGTATATTTACATGAAAATAATCGATTAAATTATTTGGCGGCAACGAGTTTTATGGGCTATAATCGCGCCTTCTTTCGGAGAGATGGATGAGCGGTTTAAGTCACCACCCTGGAAAGGTGGCATAGGGGCAACTCTATCGAGGGTTCGAATCCCTCTCTCTCCGCCAACCTGCATTTATCAAAAAGTATCAATCGTTATCAATCCTCACCAGTAAAACCCCGTAATACAGCTTCAAACCCTATCTAAGCCTTGATCCAGCCGCGTTTTTCACTAGCTTTCTGATGTGAATTGATGAATTTACATTGATTCTGATAAATCCATATTTTAAGGTATGATTCGAGGTATGGAGGGTGCTGACCATGCTTACTGTCAGGCAATTAGAAGGGTTAAAACCGAAGGATAAAAAATACAAAACCTTTGATATGGAAGGTTTGTATATTGAGGTTTTGCCATCCGGCACTAAGTCATGGCGTTACAACTACAAGCATTTATCTAAGAACCTCACCAAAACATACGGCAACTACCCATCCGTTTCACTTATTGACGTCAGGCGTCAACATACAGAATTTCGCGCCAATGTTGGTGATGATGCCCTCAGTAAAGTCAAAACCTTTAAAGAGCTGCGCGATGCCTGGTTAAAGTTTAAAACTCCCCAGCTTAAAAATAAAAAACATCAGCTGCGCCTTGGTGAGCAGGTTGGCAAGTGGTGTGCGCCACTTAATGACAGGCCGATTGACCAGATTAAAAAGCGTGAGTTTGTGAATGTGGTGCAAGCCGTGCAGCAGGCCGGAAAGATTGAAACCGGCAGGCGCATGGGTATGTACCTGCGCCAGATGTTTGATTATGCCGTTGATTGCGGTGATATCGAGAGCCACGCCGCATCTGGTTTAAGTCGCGTGTTGATGATGCCAGCGGTTAAAAAAATGAACTGTGTGGCCATTGATGAAGCGCCAGCACTTTTTAAATCACTACTGGCCATAAATTCTGAAATCACCAGGCTCGGCATATTGATGGCCGCCAATACCTTTGTCCGTACCAATGAAGTGCGGTTTATGCGCTGGGATGAATTGATGCTGGATAAGCGTATCTGGCTGATCCCAGCTGACAAAATGAAAATGAAAAAGCCGCATGTGGTGCCGTTAAGCGACCAGGTGATGGCATATCTGGAAAGACTGAAAGAACTGACCGGCAAAAGCGAATATGTGTTTGCATCGCCTACAGATGCCCGTAAGCCAATCTCTGAAAACACATTGCTCGATGCCCTATATGCGCTTGGCTACAAGGGCCGCATGACAGTGCATGGATTTAGGGCGCTGGCCTCGACCGTTTTAAACAGCCAGAGCGACTTTCACGCGGATGTAATCGAGCGGCAATTAGCACACAAAGAAAAAGACAGTGTGCGCGCCGCCTATCACCGGGCTGAATACCTACCAGAGCGCATCCAGCTTATGCAGTGGTATAGCGATTGGATCACGCAGCAGACTGCACTGGCTGATCGTCTACAATAATCCGATAAGTAGGGCGCCCGGCTTTGCCATGGTTGAGGTCGATTGCCTTTAATGCCCCTGATTTAATCTGCGCATAGACTGTGGTTTTTGACTTGATGCCAAACTCTTTCATGTACGATTCAACGGTCACTTTTCTGGTCATTTTATATGCTCCAACAAACATCATATTTATCAAAAGAAGAGACAGACAGTCTCTTAATAATTCACTTCAAAATTGATCGCACCGTGCCAAAAGCGCATATCGACAAGTTGATACTTAACACCTGGATCGAGCGCTTAGAGGGCGGCTTTCGATCAACTGGGAAAGCTAGGGCACTTATTCGCAAACTTTTCTGATTCTTTTACACATCAACTTTCATGGCGCGGATGGCGTCAGAAGCATTGTCCATTCCTGTACATTCGCAATACACAGCCTTGCGCAAGCACATTTCAATAACTGCTTTTGCGAAGTGATACCGAGTAAACATCTCTCCGTCTTTTACGCTATCGTGTAACGCTTGCTGCCATAGAGCGTCGATTTCTGGTCTAGTCATTTGGTGGCGTCCTTAATAGCAGCGCATAAGACAATCCCTTTTTCTGGGCCGCAGTGGCTTACGTATTGCCATGCATGATCAGCGTTATATATTCCAGCTTCACTTTTAACGCTTGTATGTCCAGCTCCATTTGGTCTCCACCATAAACGCCATTCCTTTGACCATATGCGAACGCTTGAAAACCGCTTCAACTTTTCTGGATGACGTTTTATATGCTGCTGTGTGAGAGTTTGCTGCATCACTCACCGCCCAGCTGTTTAATGGTGGCGAGGGCTTTAACTGCGCTCCCACCGTCGTCGTGCAAAATCACTTTTCCATCTTCATCAAGCTCCCAATGCTTGCCATCTGCGTATAAATCCAAAGCCTTCATCGCCACATCAAGCTGCTGAGACCGCAAAGTAAGTTCTGCATATGCTGAGCGGGCTGCGGCCTCACTTGATTGAAAGCTTATGCGCCATGCTTCGTATTTCATGATTTTGCTCCATGCAGCTTGCAATATTCGACCCATGGCATCTGGTTGGCGATAAAGGCTATGACCTGGGCCGCCAGATATGGATTGAATACAACCTCATCATCGCCATTCCAGATAATTAGCTTGCCGTCATTATTGAAATTCACGCCAAACTCATCCGGCTTTGGTGATAGTTTTGCAGGGTCTGGCAGGGATGGATTGCTTTGAGCCAGTTTGATGGCCCCTGGCTTACTGGCACGTTTTGCAGCCTTTCCGGCCAACTCATCGATACCCTTCTGGGTGAGGGTGTAAATGGTTTCTGGGTTGCCATTTTCGCGTTTTCCAGTGAGCAAGCCAGCCTGCCTGGCGTTATAAATGCTTTGCTGTATGCTTTCCTTTTGGCTCTGCACCGTGATGTTGTGGTGCTTGATGATTTGCCGCTTGGTGGCATTTTTTAGGGTGCCAATAGCAGAAAGCACAAGTTCTTTTGGTTTAAAGTCGGTCATTTGTAAGCCTTTCTGTATGCCTTGCTCATATCTGCCTTGATGGTGAATCCTTTGTGCAGCATGACTTTGGCGACTTTGGTTTTGTTGTGATGGTTGGCTGATGCCTGGCCCATTAAGCCTAGATAGCTGTTTCCTACTTCAAAGGCCGCTTTATCCCTGGTATTGGCAAGCCTCGATAGAGCGCAATTCACAGTCCGTTTTCTGGTATGCCTATGCCACGGCTTAATAACCTGGCCAACAAAATCGACGCCACGGTCTACCGGCTGGATGATTGTTTTGGTAGGGTTTAAATTCGCTTCCAGCTTTTCTGGCAAGAATTGATTGATTTGCGCCAAAGCTTGATTTAGCCACTGTGGCGATTGATTTAGAATGACAAAATCATCCACATATCTGATGTAATGTTTGGCGCCGATACGATGCTTAATAAACTGGTCTAGCTCGTTGAGGTAGATGTTTGCAAAGAATTGGCTGCTCAAATTGCCAATAGGCAGCCCATGCATAGCGTCATGCGAATTTAACCGCTTATGGTCTGGCACTAGGCTGATACGATCTGCATCACCGCGTAGCTCGTAATTTTGGCGCGGATCATGAAACAGTATTGTTTCAGCTAGTGACAGCCACCACGGCTCATGTATGCGCTTTACAAGTTGTGAATGCAGTATGTTTTTATTGATAGCCACAAAGAAGTTGGCAAGGTCGCATTTAAGGTAATGGCAAGGCTTCGACCAGTTTTCTGTGGTGCTACTGATTTTTGACTCTAGCCGCTTAGCGGCATAGAGCGTGCCGCGACCAGGTATGCATGCGCAACTGTCGGCAATAAATGTGGCATAAAACCGTGGTGAAATATGGTTGTAAAACAAGTGGTGCACAATCCGATCACGAAAATCAGCTGCCCATACTTCACGTGGCTTTGGCCTGGTGATGACAAAGCAGATGCTTCTGCCTGGTGAGTATTCGCCAGATTTCAATTCTGCATATAGATCTAATAGATTGCGCTCTAGATTTCCCTCAAAAGCCAGAGCGCTATCAGTATTGCGTTTGTTTTTTCTGCAATCAAGGTACGCTTGTACCAGCTGCTCAAACGTAAAGCTGTTGTAATGATCTGCGGACAGCGCGGGCGCGGCAATTGTTGTTGCTCTTGTGATTGTTGTTCTGGTTGCCATTGTTGAAGTTCTGGTACCAAGCCCACTCTGAATCGTTTTACTATCTACGTCGCTATGCCGAAGGCTATTGCCGATCAGCAAAGAAACTGCGCCAGACCTTGCCTGATTGCTATCAGCGGTATCTGTGATGCGCATGGCGGTGGCCTTTTGAGCCAGCGGTAAAACCAGATTATTTAATCGTGCAGTCATAGGGCCGTGACCTTTATGAAACGGACGATGCGGATTTGCGCCAGCCAGTAGCCTGTTTCCCGATGCTATCTGTTAGCTGAATGGCTTTGGCGTATTGCCCGGTTGAGATCAGGCGCATATCGCGCGCCAATCTCAATAGCAACTCACACACCTGCAGGCGTTCAATCAGGTTAGCCAGATGCCTGGCTTTATCTGATGACACATTTGCCCTGAAAATAAGCGTGACGATTTCAACGCATTCATCGCGCAGCTTGCCGCCTATGCTTTGCTTAAACTCTCGCGGGATGTTCTTGCTGATCTCAACGATAGCCTTGAGCAAGTCATAAGCGACTTTGTAAATGGGCAGGGTGGTGTGATTTGCCATGATAAATAACTAAATGATTAAATTTCTAATCTGCGGACAGCGCGGGCGCGGCAACAGTCGTCGCTCTTGTGATAGCTGCTCTGGTAGCCACTGTCGAAGGTCTGGCACCAAGCCCACTCTGACTCTTTGTGGTGGGTTGTATTGCTCCAATAAACATCCTCTTGAAACTCGCCCTTATGGTTGGCAAATAACATTGCCTGCTCGATGCGGTTGGGCAGATCGCCGCCTTTTTCTTTAGCCCAGTCCATCGCAGATTGCCAATTTCCGTCATCCTTATCGCCTGGCAATAAAATGGCGTGATGGCCGGTGCCATCTGCATTTATTACCGTGCCAATGTAGATTTCACCGGCTTTCAGTTCTGGTTTGTTAATGGTGCGCGGAAAGGCTGAGTTAAAAGCCTTGAGGCTGGCGATCAGGCGATTAATTTCGTCCTGTTTTTGTTCAATGATTTCAATAGTGGTCATGATTTAAGCCTTTAAATGACTAAATAATTAAATGACTGAGATTCTGCGGACAGCGCGGGCGCGGCAATAGCCGCGGCTCTTGCGACTGGTGAGCTGGTAGCCATCGTTGAAGTACTGGTACCAAGCCCACTCTGAATTTTCGGCATGGGTTTCACCGCTCCAATACCAGTCACGTTTAAACTCTGGCTTGGTGTTAGCAAACAGCAATGATTGCTCGTTGCGTGTCGGCAGTTCACCGCCTTGCTCTTTCGCCCAGTCGGTGGCGTCTTGCCAGTTGCCATCTTCTTTGTCGCCCGGCAATAAAATCACCCAATGAGTTGGTTTTCCATCAAGACCCATCATCAAGCCAGCGTTGATTTCACCTTCATTAAGTTCCGGCAATAGAATTTGCATGGTTCTTTCCTTCATTAAGCCGCTTGCGCTGGCTGAGTAGTTAAAAGTTGAGGATATGCCTCAAGAAAAATAATTGTCATGCCCAGAGCCTGCGCCACGTCATATTCAAGGCGGGCGCCTTTGCTTAGCTCCCAGCCTGGCAGCAGGGCAAGGCTGTTGCAGTCGGCCAGTGCTTGCAGATCGCGCCGCATGCACTGATCCCATGTTTTGCTGGTATCTGGGTTGAGCTCGGCAGGGTTGACTACCTGATAGCCCTGCGCGCGTAGTTTTGCGGCTGCGGCATGAAAGGCAGGGTGATTAAACTCAGCAATGCCAGACATGGGCCCAGCCAGGTAAAGCAAGCGCTCTGGCTTTTCTAGTCTGTCGGCTTCTGTCTTGATGATGCGTTTCATGTCATCTACGTTTGGTGACACAAACATGCCGCCAAGCGGGGTGTATAGGGTGTAGTTGTTTTCTATCATTTGATCCAGCTTTCAATTAATGCTTTTGGTAATTCCATATTCATTACAAACCAATCGTTTTGAAGGGCTGAATATTCAACTTCAGCAAGTTGCTTGCAGTAGTCGTAGGTTTTGTTTTCATCCCACAAAACATGGTTTTCATCGACACGATCCAATTTCTCTATAAGTGTTGATAGCTCATGACATTTAGCAAACACTTCAAAAGGCATTTCTTTTCTGGGTGTTATCACTACCGTTTCAATTACACTCTCGCCAAAACTAAGCTGAAGCATTTGAATCACCTTTATTTAGCCAAATCCCTTTACGTGGATTTATAAAAATTCCAACCTTTACTGGCTTGGTCAGCACTATGGTGAATTGCCATTGCGGTTGGTTGTATAGCCAAACTCGTTTTAATGCTGGGTAATGGTTGCGCTCGCAACCGGCTACGCGATACATGCGGCGACCTGTGAGCGGGTTTAAACGATCACGGCGTATGCGAATCAGATAGTTGACCCCAGCAATCATGCAGCCTCAAGCTCTGCCAATGGCTTTAATGCAAACTTCTCTTTATAAAATGCATTCACCTCGGCGCCGCACTGGTTATAAAAGGTCGTTGTCTGACCTTTCCAATAGGCTTCATTAAGTGCCATCAGGATGGGGATTTGCTTACGCTCATCAGCATTGACGCCAAGGCGCCCCGTTTTGGTATAGCGCTGAAATACGCTTTGCAAGATGGCCTCAAGCTGTAGCTGGAAGTGAGTCGTGCTGCCTGACTTAACTTGGCCGGCCACTTTGGCAATGTTGTTTAACTCGACCAGCTTGTCGAAGTGCTGCTTTTGCATGACACCATATTTGATAGCCATGAGGGCGGCGGCTTCGCTCATCACCTCAACGCCCAGCATTTCACCTTCACGGTGCAAAATCATGGGCACGCTGCGGCTATGGTGTTTGATTTTTCGGCCCTGTTTACGCATGGTTAAGCCTCTACATAGATCAGCCAGATCAGGTCTTTTAATGACTTGATCGGCTTGCTGTTGTTTTTAGGGCCAGCATTGTGGCCACGTTTGCCAAAGTTGTTTTCCCATGCATACCACTCAAGCCATCCATACTCATCGCCCACTTTGGCGGCCACCATGGCGGTGTAGTTGGTATAAAGGCGCCAATATTCCTCATGGATGGCAGAATCTTGCGAGTTTGGGAAAACGGCACAAAGTGCCTCAAACATGGCTTTGGATTTTATGCCGTGCTCTTGCCAGACCTTTAGCAACTGCAATATCTCTTGATGTTTACCCATTTGGCAGACCTTCACTAAAGGCTTCACGCATCATCAGGTCGGCATGGTTCGTCCAGTCCATGGCTCTATGCATGTATTCGCTCATGGCGGCGTTGTCACCGATTGAGCGCATGAATGCTGCGGTTCCAGTAAGGGTTGCGGCTACCTGGTTGCACTGGTTGGCTATTTCTAGGCATTCGAGGTTCATGCATACACCCCGGCAAAATAAAACAGACCAAATGGGATGATGAAATAAACAAAAGTAGCCGCAGCCACTATGCTGAATGCTGGTTTATATTTCATTTGATGAATTGAATAGCCGATGATTAATGAGCTATAAGCCACTGCAAGAACAAAAAATAAATTCATGCAGCATGCTCCAAATATCCCACCAAGCCATACAGCGCCACCACAATGGCAAGGCCGATAACCGCTTTGGCGTTGTGTTTTCTGGTCTCCCAGCGCATCTGGTTAAATTCTTGTCTCATGGCGATCACCACTGGTATTCGATGTAAGCCAAGTCGGTGCGCAAGATTTGGCACTTTGTGATGTGCGTGTCTTGCCCGTGCTTGATGGCACATTTTGCTTGTGACGATGTAGTGACCTGCACCGGCTGCGGCTCTTTTGAGAGAACTAGCGCTGCGCCAATGCATGCGCCGATGATTAGGATTACGCATGACTTAGCGGCCTTTTTGAACATAGCTAACCCCCTGCATTGATGGGATTGCATTGCCGGTGGCGATCATGCTGCCGAGCAATACCAGACTAAAGATAAAGCCGACAATCAGGATGAATGCCGCTGTGTTGCCAAGCATGTTTTCGGTGCTGATGTTGTCGGCGCCTGATGCATCAAATGGCACGTAACTGTCGGCCAGATCAATATCATTCATGCTTGGCGTATAGATGCCGCCTGGCAGGGTAGATTGTTGCTGACGTGCCACCCTTTGTGGGTTGGTGATGATGATGGTGTCAATTCCGCTATCGCCGCACATAGTTACGCCCCTTTAAATAAATAAATGACTAAATTTCTAATCTGCGGACAGCGCGGGCGCGGCAACCGTCGTAGCTCTTGTGACCGTAGCTCTGGCTGCCAAGGTCGAAGCGCTGGCCCCAAGCCCACTCTGAATCTTTAGCGTGCGTGGTATTGCTCCAATACCAATCCTCTTTGAATTCATCTTTATGGTCAGCGAACAGCAAGGATTGCTCTACACGGTTAGGCAGGTCGCCGCCTTTTTCTTTGGCCCAATCCATTGCGGATTGCCAATTGCCGTCATCTTTGTCACCTGGCAACAGGATGATGTGGTGACCAGTGCCGTCCTTTTTGATAATGGCGCCAATATAGATTTCGCCTTCTTGCAGTTCTGGTACTTTCGTGGATATGCTCATTTAGTGCCCCTTAGTCGTTAATCGCGCCACGCATATGGCTCGGTTGTTTGATAGGTTTAGCCAGATTGCTGGCTACACGACGCAGGCAGAGGGCGAGGGCGGGGCTTTTTAAAGCGTCATCCAGTGAGTTGAAGTGTTTGCGTAACAAACAGCGATTGAATGCCATTTGTAGGTAACCTCGATCTGGTGAGTTTGTTGCCATGCATTCACACTCCGATTGCGTTGTGTGATGCAAATATAACTATTGGTTATCAATATGTCAATAACCGATAGTTATTATTTTGTAAATTTAATAACCGAGTGTTGTATTTTGTGAAAGAGACAGATAATAAAAAACCCGCCGTAGCGGGTTATTTAAAGAGTGCTTATCTAAAAATCAAGAACGATACCGTAACTTGTGGTATTACCACTTTTGGTATGTCCGCCGATTACAGATGCAAAGCAATTAGTAGGTTCTGTACTTGAAAGGCCTGCATTAAGCAACAAAGCTCTAAATTGTTGATTGCAATCGCGGCTCAAATATCCAACAGTGCGACCGTCAACATCAACTCTTACTGCATGTGGATCGTGTATATTGTTTTTTTCTGGGATCAATGTAGCTAAGATAGTATTTCTATATCTTATTTTTTCAATGTTGTTTTGATAGTAGGATTCGCCTACAACCTCAAATCCTGAATGGGTATATTTATTTTTTTCCCATAAAAATGGCTGTTTTGAAATGGTTTTTTGACTTGTATCGGCGGTAACAGCGTTCTTTTTCTTTGGTGCGAAGAAATTAAATATCTCTGAAAATCCAAGATAAATCACAAAAATGCAAAATAAAAATGCAATAAATTGAAGCATTAAACTGACCTATTAAAAATCTAAATTTTCTGTATTGAATTTAAAGCCGTTAGAGCCGTTTCTGTAAAACGTTGCTTCAATCGTCACTTTCTTTGATTTTTTCAGATTTTTAATAAAATTCTCTTTGTCTCGGATAAATAGTGTATCGCTACTATGATCGTCAGGCTCGGTGGCTGTGAAGGTTCTATATTTTTGTTCATCAAACCTGATGTTTAATTTGCAGTCGTTATAACTACACATTAACTGCCCTTGGTTAATTGTGAACATAACATCTAACCCCCATCGAGGATGTTTTCTTATAACCAGATTCCCAAATGTTCCCCCGGAGTAGGGTGCATGTAGTTCAATTACATTATCACTTCTGATAGTTGCGGTTTTTACTATTCCGCTGGCCATCGAATCTGTTGAGTCTGAGTATTGCCATGAATTGATGACGGGGGCTGTTATATTGTCCTGAGCTGGCGCATCAATTTCGCTCGAATCATTGTTTTTTTGGGGCTTATTGCCGAGCAAAGAAAAAACAAACATAGTACTAAATATAATTAAAATCCAACCCAAAAATCCAAAAGAGGTTGAAATTTTAAAGCCGCAGTTCGGGCATGTTTTAGCCTTGCTGCTGACCTGATGTTTGCACTCTTTGCATTCAACCAAAGCCATTAAAGCCCCTTTTACTTGATTTGGTTATCGTCTAGGTAGGTAAGTATTCGAGCGATCACCAATTCTTTTTGATTGGTTGATAGTGAATTGTATTGTGAAGGGGAAATTTTGTCACCAAATGGCCAATTGTAAGTAACCGGTGACTGATTAAATTGGTGAAAATTTTTTGATTCGTTAGTTTTATTTATGCCAGATAATAGATCGGTGACGCTAATTTTGAAATAATTCGCAAGCACTAATGCTTTGTCGGTATCAGGTAACGATTCTCCATCAAACCATTTTTTAACCGCTGGCTGACTTATCACAAAGCCGTGGCTTTTCAGCAGCCTGACAATAAAAGCCTGGCGGCCTCGTTCTTTCAGGTCTTTTTCATTACAGAGCTGTTTTAACAGCGTGGCAAACGCCATTTTAGTGTCTATAACCATGAGTTATATTTTACCCTTTCGCATAATTACTATGGGTTATTGATTATTTGATAACTATTGGTTATTATTCGAGTCATGAATAATTTCCAAAGAATCCGTTTAGACCTCAAGCTTAGCCAGCAAGATATTGCGGATAAGCTCGGCGTATCTCAGCCCAATGTTTCAAAAATAGAGAGTGGGCAAATTGAGGTTTCCCCAGAAATTGCTCGCAATCTGATTGCATATGCGAAAGAGCAGGGTGTGGCTGTTTCATTTGATGATGTATATGCGCCGCGCCATATTGATGATGAGGCCGCATAAATGAATCGCGAGATGGCGCAATTGGCAGCGCGCCGGGTTCATACCCCGGAGGTTGTAGGTTCAAGTCCTGCTCTCGCAACCGTGTTTCACCGGTGCATGCAGCGGCCCTGTGTGCAAATAGCTTCTCCAAAGCTTGCTCCCTATACCCGCTGGCGTTAATCGCGCTGGCGGGTGTTTTTTGCTCATTTTTCATAGTTGATAAAGTGAATTAAGTTAATTCATTATCTAACTGTTTATTAATATAAAACACGGCTTAATTATTAAGTTTTAGCCGTATTTTTTAAGGGTTTTTTATGGCATGCGATATTGAGCTGGCGGCGTTTAATTTGGCCCATGAGTACGGCATTAAAAAGCTGGCTGCTGAGCTAGATATGAGTCCGAATGTGCTAAACAAGCAGGTTGATCCTGGCGTTGATTCGCATCGCTTGAGTTTAGCAACTGCCAACCGCATCCAGCGCATTACGGGGCGCCCCGCGATTTTGAAGGCGATGGCTGATGACTTGGGTTATATGGTCGCCAAAAAGCCAGATTTAAACCAATCAAATGGCGATGGTTTGTTTGATAGCCTGCTTGATTTGTCCGATAAATTGGGCAGCGTTTCCGCAAAATTGAAGGCGATTTATCAAGATCGTAAGATAACCTCGGCTGAAGCAAAAGAGTTTGACGCCCAGATAGTTGAGTTGCTTACCACGGCTTTGAATTTAAGCCTTGAAGTCTCAGAAATTGCGGTTGATGAATGATGCGTGAACAGCCCGACGAATTTTTGCCAGAGCCGCCACACCACATTGAGAGTGAGCAGGCGGTGATTGGCGCATTGTTGCTTGATAACTCAGCATATGACCGAATCGCTGACAAGTTGAGTGAAAACGACTTTTTCACGCGTGACCATCGCATGATTTACCGTGCTGCGGCTGAGATTTTGAACATGCACAAGCCGCTTGATGTGGTCACGCTGGCTGAACATTTGGATGTGCGCAAGCAGCTCGATGATGTTGGCGGTGTTTTTTACATTGGCAGCCTGGTGCAAAGCACGCCGAGCGCCGCCAATATTGAGCGTTATGCAGATATTGTCCACGATAAGGCCTTGATGCGCACCATGGCTCAAATTGCTGATGAGGTGCAAAAGCGGGTTATGAACCCGAATGGCGCCAGTGCAAAAGAGTTGCTGGACTTTGCGCAGGGGCGGTTTATGTCTGTGGGTGAGGGCGTAGCAAAGCGCGCCACCACAATGCAAAGCATGAATGAGGTTTTACCGCGTGTGGCTGAAAAAATTGATGAGCTTTATAGCCGTGAAACTGTTGATGATGTAACTGGCCTGGCCACCGGCCTACGCGACCTAGACAAATTAACTGCTGGAATGCAGCCGGGCGACCTGATTGTGATTGCTGGGCGGCCTAGCATGGGTAAAACCGCCTTGAGTTTGAACATTGCCCGCCATGCAGGCGTAGCTTTACGAAAAAACGTGTGTGTGTTTAGCCTTGAGATGATCAACGATCAGTTGGTTAACCGCTTTGTTTCTGATTTGTCTGGCATTCACAGTGAGCGTTTGCGCACAGGCAGGTTATATGACGCTGACTGGTCTGGTTTAACGACCGCATTGGGCAAGCTTAACGATGTGGGCATCTACATGGATGACGGTGCAGGAATGACCGTGAGTGACCTGAAGGTGCGCGCCCGCCGATTACACCGCCAATTGCCTGATGGTCTGCACCTGATTGTGATTGATTACCTGCAACTGATTGCCACGACTGGCGGCGCAAATAACCGAGCAAATGAGATTGCCGAGATCACCCGCGAATTAAAGAGCCTTGCTAAAGAGTTGAAATTGCCAGTGATTGTGCTGAGCCAGCTTAACCGAGGTGTTGAGCAGCGCCCAGACAAACACCCTGTGATGAGTGACCTGCGTGAAAGTGGCGGTATTGAGCAGGATGCAGACGTGATTGCTTTTGTGTATCGCGATGAGTATTACAACGATGACAGCCAGTATAAGGGCGAGGCTGAGATCATGATTGCCAAGCAGCGAAACGGCCCAATTGGCAATGTGCGCACCAAATTTGTGAAGCATTTGACCAGGTTTGAGGATTTGGATTTGCAGGGCGGTGATGGGGAGGGTGAGCGATATGCAGCATGATCTAACGCGTCCATTAGTTAGATATTACGGTGGCAAATGGAAACTGGCACCTTGGATTATTTCTTTTTTTCCTGAGCATCGGGTTTATGTTGAGCCTTTCGGCGGTGGTGGATCTGTATTGCTTCGTAAAGAGAGAAGTTATGCCGAAATATATAACGACATGGACTGTGAAATAGTAAATTTATTCAGAGTGGCCAGAGACTGCGGTGATCAGCTACAAAAGTTAATTCTACATACCCCGTTCGCAAGAGATGAATTTGATCTAAGTTTTATCCCTTCTGATGACTCTATGGAGCAGGCGCGCCGTACCTTAATACGTAGTTTCATGGGTTTTGGCAGTGACTCTCTTTTTGGTAAATATAAAACAGGTTTTCGCTCCAATAGTAATCGCTCTGGCACTACGCCTGCGCATGATTGGGCGAATTACCCTGATCAATTTGCTGCAATCGTTAAACGTTTGCGCGGGGTTGTGATTGATAACCGAGCTGCTATAGATGTGATGAAGTGTCACGACTCGCCAACAACTTTGCATTATGTTGATCCTCCATATGTGCATACGACCAGAACACGTGCTGATGTTCATGCTTACCGGCATGAAATGAACAATGGCCAGCACGCAGAACTCGCAGCAGCTCTTAAAGATTTAGCAGGGAGTGTTGTGCTAAGTGGGTATGCATGTGAGCTTTATGACAAGGAATTGTTTTCTGATTGGCATCGATATGAGCGCCCAGCATTTGCTGATGGTGCAAGGGAGCGAATAGAGGTTATATGGATCAATGCTGCCTGTAAAGATTCTCTTCAGAGGGAAGTTGTTCAAGAGGGATTGTTCGCATGAGAAGCGCGAGAAAATTCCGCGATTTTTTTGAGGTAGTGTTATGTCTGTAAAAATGATGCATTTGGTTTTTGAGCGGTTCCCACTGCCTGGCAATGATATGGTGCTGGCATTGGCGCTGGCTGACCATGCGCATGACGATGGTACAAACATTTTCCCCGGTAATGAACGGTTAGCAGATAAGACGCGTATGAGTAAACGTACTGTTATCCGTCTCTTGCAGAAGTTTGTTGAAATTGGTTGGTTAATAAAGACTAGGAATGCAGATTCAAGGCGCGGGATGGCTTCTGTTTATCGTATTTCACCTGATTGGATTGTAGGTAAAGATTTAACCGCAGCGCCTTCAGATAAGGGTGTCAATTTGTCATCCTTATCAAGCGATGATGAGGCTGTAAATGTTGTAATAGATGGCGATTATGAGGCTGAAAAGGGTGACAGTTTGTCACCCTTAATTGATCAATCTTTAGGTGACAAACTGTCACCTAATAATTCAGATGTTATAGGTGACAAATCTGAACATTGGGTGACAAATTCACCAATTGTAGGTGACACAGCTATGTCACCCCAACCATCATTAACCATCAATACAACCATCAAATCTGCGCGCGAGAGTAATCCTGAAAATAAAAGACCTGGTCTGACGCCTCAAGGATCGTTATCGATTCGATTGCTTAATCTGAAAGTCAAAGCCACAAGCATTCATCCTACGCTGTTGAAATGGCTAGATGATCAAATCCCCATTGAGTTCATCGAGCAGTGCGTTGCTATTGCTCGAATGCAGAAGCCTTTGCCTGAAGTGATATCGCTAGGTTATCTCGATGCTGTGATCAGGTCGCAACTTGCAGAGCGAGAAAAGCCGAAGGTCGATAACAGTTGGAAGATGACCGATGCAGGCTGGATAGCAAAGGGCAAAGAGTTGGGTGTTGTGGCAAAGATTGGCGAGAGCATGGATGGTTTCAAGTCTCGTGTGAGTGATGCGGTTAAGCGAAAGGGTGAGTGATGATTTATTTTATCAATGACAAGCTGATGGTTTGGGCTGAGTGGGCATGTAAGAAAAGCAGCGGTGGGCTTGGTTACCCAAGGGAATGTAGCTACACAAAGCTGGTGCAAACCCATGGTGCGCATGGTTCATTTACCCCTGAGATGAATGAGGATGCTGAAAAGATGGAAGCCTGCATTGTTGCGTTGCGTGCGACTGAGCCGCACCTGGCTCAAGTGGTTGAGTTGCGTTATAAGTTTCAGACCATGAGCAACGTGCAGATATCTAAGCAAGTTGGTTGTAGTGATAAAACTGTTAGCTCATGGATAGGTATTGCGCACCAGCGTTTACTTGGTTTCTTGAATGATTTGGAAGCTGATATTGAGTTGCCGAAAATAAATATTAAAAAAATTGCTTGACAGCCCATTCCGAGGTTTTGTATAGTTTTCGCTAATCTGTTGGTAATTGCGTCAAACAAACCCGCTACGTTAAGTCGAGCGGGTTTTTTGTTGCCCATTGAATATGCCCAAAGCCGCACCGAGACCTTGCAATCACCCTGGCTGTGGCAAGTTGGTGCATAACGCCAGCTACTGTGAAGCACATCAAAAGGCAAAGCGAAAGCAAGCTGATGAGCAGCGCGGTAATTCGACGCAGCGCGGCTATGGCTACAGATGGCAGAAAACTAGCCAAGGATTTTTAAAAGCGCATCCGCTTTGTCAGTGCGAGGATTGCCAAGAGGGTGCAATTAGATTGCTACCGGCTGAAGTTGTTGACCATAAGATTCCACACGAAGGCGATATGAAATTGTTTTGGGATCGTGATAACTGGCAGGCGATGAGCAAGCAATGCCACGACAAGAAAACCGCGCGTGAGGATGGCGGCTTTGGTCGACGGTAGGGGGTATCAAAAGTCTACGGCCTTTTGACTCTAGACCGTCTGCTTCATGAAATTTTCCGTGAATGATTTTTTTAGATAGGGGGGGGGGTGTCAAAGTTGATCGGTATTGATGATTAAAAATGACATTCCCGATTGAATATGAGCGCGCTTCCAGTAACTGATGACTTTACGGCCCAAGGGCTGAAAAAATCAGCGGGTGGCGCCACAATTCCGTCTGAAATCCCCGATGCTTTGGCGAAGTTATCCAAAGAGGAAAAGAAAATTTGGGCACACGTGACTAATGCGCTGCATGAGGTTGGTTTAATCCATAAGACCGACGCCATGATGATGCATATCATCTGCAAGACTTTTTCAAACTGGGTAAAAGCTGAGACTTTATTGCAAGATTACATGGACTCAAACGATGGCAGCTGGATGGCTACATCGCCAAACGGTTACCAGCAGCCGCATCAGTCGTTTTATGTGGCTCGTAATCTTAAAAAGGAATTACTGGACTGGCTGCCGGAAGCGGCGCTTACCATCCCAAGCTTTCATAAAGTGGTCGGTGAGCGCGCTGCGCCAGCCCAGGGTTCGTTGTTTAGTGATCCGGTTGCCGAGCATCGTAGTCGCAAGGCGCAAGCTGGAATGCGAGTGGTTCCCTTGAATGGCAACCACTAGCGGTGATCCAGTTTTAAGCTTTGACTGGAATCAATACGGGGTAGATGTAGTATCCGGCAAGCAGATCGTTTGCCACCGAACCCGGCAAGCAGTTGAGAGACATTACAAAGACATGAAAACAGGCCACTTACGTGGCCTTTATTTTTCTGAGGCGCATGCGCAGCATGCCCTTGAGTCATTCCTGTTTTATCGTCACTCCAAAGGCGAGTGGGCTGGCCAGCAATTCGAGCTGGCGCCCTGGCAGCAATTCTGGATTGCACTTGCTTTTGGATGGATGCGCGCAGATGGCACCCGCCGCTTTCGTGAGGTTTGGGAAGAGGTGCCGCGCAAAAACGGCAAAAGCACCAAGCTTTCTGGCATCGGGTTGTATTTGTACCTGTTTGATGGCGAGGGTGGTGCCGAGATTTACACGGCTGCCACAAAGATGGAGCAGGCGCGCATCACCCATGCTGAGGCCATCCGCATGGTGCAAGCCAGCCCGGCTTTGCGTAACAGCGTTGGCATCCGCCGTGATGAGCTGTTTAACCCAGAGCCTGGCCGCGCAGATACATTTAAGCCGCTGGGGCGCGATAGTAAAAGCCTTGATGGTTTAAACCCGCATGGCGCGATTTTGGATGAGGTTCACGCCCATCCCAATAGCGAGATTTATGACGTCATCAAATCTGGCACCGGCGCTCGTAAGCAATGGTTGCTGTGGCAGATTACAACGGCGGGTTTTGACCTTGCCAGCTTCGGTTTTGCGCAGCATCAATATGCTGAAAAAGTGCTTGATGGTGTGTTTGATGACGATGAGCTGCTAGTCATCATTTACACGGTAGATGATCCAGAAAAATGGGATGACGAAACAGAGTGGGCCAAGGCCAACCCAAACTTGGGTGTGTCTGTTTACCTGGATAGCCTCAAGACAATGGCTGATAAAGCCAAGCGCCAGCAAAGCGAGCTGCCAAACTTTAAAACAAAGCGGCTCAATATCTGGCTGGCTGCTGGTGAAAAATGGCTTTCAGTCGATGACTGGAAGCGCTGCGGCAATGAGTCTTTGAATCTCGATGACTTTGCCGGTGAGCAATGTTGGGCTGGTCTCGACCTTGCGGAAAAATCGGACATTGCCGCTTTGGTGCTGGTTTTCAAGCGGGGCGCTAAGTATTACGTGTTTTTTAGGTTCTACCTGAATGAATACCAAGTAAACATGCCAGAGAATCGGCATCTTTATAACTGGGGCCATCAAGATTATCTGCAAGTGAACGAGGGTAACGCCACCGACTTCGACATTATTGCAGCCGATATGCGCGAATACGCTGGCAGGTTTGACATGCAGGCCATCGGTTACGACCGCAAATTTGCGGCATATTTTGCCAATAAGCTGCTAGAGGATGGCTTGCCAATGGTTGAGATCAACCAAACATCAAGCAACTTCACTTTGCCAGTGATCGAGATTGAAAACTTGGTGTTAACTGGTGATCTGGTGCATGACGGTAACCCGGTCATGACTTGGATGGTCAGCAACGTGGTGATGCGTGAATCAAAATTTAGCGGTTTGCGCCACCCGACAAAAGAGAAAAAAGAAAACAAGATTGATGGCCCCGTTGCCATGATGATGGCTGTCGGGCGTGCGCTGGATGGTGAAGGTGAATCAAACAACATTGAACAGGGATTTGTGGCGCTATGACTTTCTACAACGAGCAAATGGTGGCACAAAAGCATAGTGTTGTTTTGACCAAGTGGAAGGCTGAGCGCGAAGCTGCGCGGTCTGCGTTAGCAGTTAACAACGCAACAGATGTAATTAATGTGCGGTCTGGAGACAGTGCAACTGTTTTAAATATGTTCAACATTGAGGCTGGCGGCGTTGCGGTCACCCCCCAAACGGCCTCGCGTTTGTCAGCTGTTACAGCTTGTGTAGGTTTATTGGGTGGCGCGATGTCTACTTTGCCCCTGCATCACTATGAAAAAGATGCGGAAAATGGCAGGAAACGCGTTATTGCTAGCGCCCTTGAAACCATTTTCAACTCAAGCCCTGTAGCAAACTTTACCAGTGCCGCCATGATCCAGTTTTGGGAGCAATGCATTGCCTACCGTGGCGACGCTATCAGCTACATTTTACGTGACCGCATGGGTAACCCCATCGGGCTAGATCCTTATCACACTGATGATGTGGTATGGGGTAAGGTAAAAGGCCAGTTGATTTACCGTTTTTACCCGCCAGATGGCAGCCCGCCTTTTAATGCTTATGCCGACGATGTGCTGCATCTGACTGGTCGCGGTTTTGATGGTGTGCGTAGTCGCAGCATTATCATGCATGATGCATTTCATGGTATTGGCCTGGGATTGGCAATCAGCCGTTATGGTAAAAAGTTTTTCGAGAACGGGGCTAGTCCAAAACACATTTTTGAAACTGAAAAGCAAATGGGCGAGACTCAAATTGATCAGTTTCGTGAGCTGTATGACTCTCGCTACAGCGGTCCAGCTAATGCAGGGCGGCCAATGGTTCTGACTGAGGGCATCAAGATGCGTGAAATGAGCATTAGCAGTGTAGATGCTCAGCTGCTTGAAACCCTTAAATATACGGTGATTGACACCGCGCGGGCTTTTGGTGTGCCGCCAATTCTCATTGGTGCCCAAGAAACCACAAGCAGCTGGGGTTCTGGTGTCAGCGAGATTAAGCAAGGCTTTGTTACCTTTACGCTTGAGCCAAAAGCAACCATGTGGGAGCAAGAAATCAACCGCAAACTGGTTTACTCAAAGAATGAATTTTTAGAGTTTCAGTTTGCCGGTTTCCTGCGCGGAAACACCAAAGAAGAAAACGAGGCATTACGCCAGGCAATTGGTGGTTCTAATGGGCCCGGCTGGATGACTATTAATGAAGTTCGTAAAACCAAAAACTTACCCGCAATTGCTGGCGGTGATGTTCTCTATATACCGAAAGGTGTGACCAATGAAAAAACTGCTGCAACTAATTAAAGACAACCTTCAGCAAGTCAATGGCAAGCTGACCATTGTCAATGCAGACTCGACTGAGCCAACCATTTACCTGTATGACATCATTGATGATTACTATGGGGTGAGCGCGCAAGAATTCAGCAAAGAGCTGATGGCTTTACTTGGTAAAACTGTTCATCTGCGTATTAACTCCCCTGGTGGCGATGTATTTGCAGCTGAAGCTATGGCCACCGCCATTCGTGAGCATGGCAATGTGCTGGCTCATATTGATGGTTACGCCGCCAGCGCTGCCACTCGCGTGGCAAGTGCTGCTAAATCAGTTGAAATCGCCCCGAGCGGGTTTTACATGATCCACAATGCCTGGACATTCGCTTATGGTAATAAAGATGAGCTTCGCCAAACAGCCGAGCTGCTTCAAAAGGTTGATGACACCATCATTGCTGATTACGCTCGCAAAACCGGAAAAGATGCCAGCCAGATTATTGACTGGATGAACGCCGAAACATGGTTTAACGCACAAGAGGCCGTGGATAATGGTTTTGTTGACAGCATTGCCAGCACAGAGCCTGATACTACAAATGCAAAAGCTAAAAACTGGAACCTGGGCGCATTTAATAACGCCCCTAAAATGCCCGAGCCTAAAGCATCAAGCATGGATGAAATTTTGCAGCAACAAAGTGCGCAGCGGCAAGTTAATGCCAATCGTCTGCGCCTGCTAGAACTCGCATAAACGCTCCTGCGTTTTGTGACAAACCCGCCACTGGCGGGTTTTTTTATGTCCGCTCTTAATGAAAGGAATCAACATGAGCAAAAACCTCAAAGCGCTGCGGGAGCAGAAACTGGAAGCTTCGCGCAAAGCCAATGCATTGCTGGCTGAAAAAGGTGATCAACGATGGGCTAAAGAAGATCAAACCCAATTTGATGCCCTGGCTGATGAAATCAGCTTGCTGGATGCGCAAATCGACGCACATCAAAAAATGCTTGATCAGACTGCAGAAGAAAACTTTGCGGATGCAGATGAGCATCGCGTTCAAAAGCCAGCAGCCAAAAAAGTGAGCGATGCAGTTCGCGCCATGAATATCTTTTTACGCAACCAAACACGCCACATCAGCGTTGAGGATATGGAGCTGATTCGCAATACCATGTCCACCACCACCGGCTCAGAGGGTGGTTACACCGTGCCTGGTGAAATTGCCACAAATGTGATCGATTCTTTGAAAGACTATGGCGCAATGCGTCGTAACGCTACGCCATTGGTTACATCAGATGGCCGCCCACTGTCATACCCAACATCAGATGGCACCACTGAAGAGGGTGAATTGGTTGCGGAAAATACCAACTCAAACGATGCTGATATCACATTTGGCACTGTTTCGCTCAATGCCTATAAGTTTGGCTCAAAAGTGATCACGATCCCAATTGAATTGTTGCAGGATTCTGTTGTTGATGTGCTGGCTTTGGTAAATAACCGCGTGCGTGACCGTATTGGCCGCATTCAAAACCGTTTGTTTACAGTGGGCACAGGCTCTGGCCAGCCAAATGGCATTGTGACAGCCTCAAGTGTTGGCAAGGCAGGTGCAACTGGCCAGACTGTTACTGTCTTGTATGACGACCTGGTTGATATGGTTGATAGCATCGACACTGCTTACCTGGATTCTGGCGCAATGTTGAAATTCATGCTGAACCAAACTACCCGCCGCGTTGTGCGAAAAATCAAAGACACCGCTGGCCGCCCAATTTGGACGCCATCTTATGACTTGGGCATGTCGGCCCGTACGCCAGATTTGCTGTTGGGTTATGAGTTGGAACTCAACAACAACATGGCATCCCCTGGTGCAAACAACAAATCAATCGGCTTCGGCGACATCAGCAAATACATCATCCGCGACGCAATGGATATCACCTTATTCAAGTTTGAAGATTCTGCCTTCATCAAAAAAGGCCAGATCGGTTTTCTGGCTTGGGCACGTGCTGGCGGCAATATGCCAGATGCAAGCGCATTCAAGGTGTATCAACATTCTGCAACATAATTGATGAATCGGGGCCAGGTGCCCCGATTCTCAATTTAATCGGAGACAAATCATGTCAAAAATTAAAGCACGCGTGCTTGCATCTTTCCCAGATGGCGATAAAACCCTGCCGGTGGGTTGTATTGTGTTGGCAGCTGAGAAAACTATTGCGGCCCTTGAAACGGCTGGCTTAGTTGATTCAAATGCTGATGCTGTGTCTTACGCTCAGTCGCAAGGCGGTGAATCATTCGACCTTAGTGGTGGCCAGTTTGATCAATCAGTGCAATCACGCATTGATGAAAACAAAGACAAAATCAAAGAAGTTAAAAAGTTAACAGAAAAACAAGCCACGGCAGCAATTGGCAAGATGAGCGCGGCAGAGAAAAAAGCTTTTGATGATTCAGGCCTCGATATTGATGCTTGGTTTGCGCAAGAGCCTATCGAAATTATTTCTCTGGTGGCTGCTGCTCAAAAATCGCTTGATGATGCAGAAAAGATTGCGGCTTTTATTGATGCTGAAAAAGTGGCATTCGAGCAATCTGGTTTAACTCTGGATGACTGGTTAAACTTGGCTGATGATGATCGCAAAGCGCGCATCAATGCCGTGCCAGCTACAGCTAACTAAGACCTAGTATGCAAATTAAAAAAGCCCGTTATGCGGGCTTTTTGTGTTTGTGTGCTGACCCCTATATTGGAGCAAACCAACATGACTATTAAATTTTTGTGCGATTACGGCCCTTATAAGCTCAACAATACCGTTACGCTCACAACATCTGAGGAAAGTGCGCTTGTCAGCGCTAAGGTTGCGACCACTGACTTAACGGGTGGCGTTGCTTATGTTGCGCCTGATAACTCTACCTACACAACCAGCGTAATTGCATTGGTGGATAAAGCCACAAATAAGATTAAGTCATTAAAAAACCCAGATGGCTCTGATGCAAGTATTGGCGGCGTTTCAAAGAATGCAATCACGTCCACTCGACCAACATCCCTCAGCGACGACCAGTCTATCGCCGGTAACAACACCGCAAACAACTACACGCTGACGGTGGCTGCCGATACTTTGCCAAACGGCGCAATCTTCCAGCAGCTTTCAGCTGGAACTGTGACTGTGGCACCTGGTGCTGGGGTGACGTTCATTGGCCCAACACTGGCGACGTCCTCAGCTGGACAGGCAATCAGCATCATGCCTACGCCTATCGCCAATACATTCATCGTTAAGGTGGCTTAATATGGGCTGGTTTCATACTCTGATGTCATCAATCATGGGTGGACAGAAAATAATGGACTTGTCAGTATCTGGCTGGAATCCTGGCTTCAATGTTTTACGCACAGGAGTTGGGCAATACAGTGTAGATATTACCGCCGAGAGCCTAAAGCCGACAGTCGGTACTGTAAAAACATATTACACAGACGCTGTTTCTGGAAACAACTCAAACTCCGGTGCGAATGAGGCTAATGCATTGCTTAATATCAGCACTGCAATAACCAAAGCTGACGCGGATATTATCAACGTTATTGCAAAACCACCTGCTGATAGAATTTTTTGGGGTGCTCGAGGCACAGGCGGTTTGTCCCCTACCAAGAATGTTATTTTGAATACCATTGATGGCCTACCTGCATATGTTGTCAAAAGCATCAAGCCGACCTGGACTTTAAATGCAACCTACGCAAACGTATATCAAGCGGCTGCTCCTACAGGGGTAAGCAACACAGACGGTGTAATTGACTTGCGACCAAGGCTTGTTTCAGGACTTGATTTTGCATTGTTGACACCAGTTGCTGACTTGGCAACAGTTACTGCCACACTAGGCAGCTTTTATCACGACACAACCGCAGGGGTTGTCTATGTCCGCGCGCCAGATGACCGCAATTTGATAGGCGATGCATATATGACGGTTCCAGCTACCGGGGGTAACTTGTCTCTAAATGCACTTGTCACTGAAACAACTTCCAGAACAATGTGGGCTGGAAACCTAATCTTGGTCGGCGGCGCTGCTCCATGCATAGCAACACACCTTGGTAATTCAGGTGCTCCTAGAATGAAGATCGTATTTAGTAAGTGCGGCTTTTACGGCAGCTTGAGAAACGCAAACGGCATGGGTATCACTGGGGCGTATGACGTTATAGCTTTTGATTGCGAAGGGGGCTTAAACAGTCAAGACCTTTACAACACTCATAGCAACACAAGCGGTCAATGCCGAATGGTTAACATTAACGCCAAGGGTAAAAGGACTGGTTTTAATATTGCGTCACCTGCAATTGCAAATATCAGTACAGGACATGAGGATACGATAACCCTTAATGTTAACTGCGACTTCTCAGATTCAGATGGTCGTGTAGTTGCGTACATTGGTACTTCAGTTTGTATGAACTTTGGTGGAAAAGTCGGGCCATCAAGACGAACAGACCTTGCAGGTAATAGCTTTCAGGCTGGAGATACTGCGAAGATTTACAACTATGAAGTTGAAGTTTTGCCAGGAACGGCAACATATATGTTTGCAACTGACGGTGGGGCAAACATATATAACTACGGCATGGACGCATATAGTGGGTATACAAAAGTTGGAAATGTATCATTTTCACCTTTGATTTGATCTAAGAAACTTAAAATGTATGCGACTATTTTTGATATTTTTTCATTTCTGGCTCTGAGCACTGGTCTTGTTTACCAATTCACCATACCCGCTTCGGCGGGTTTTTTATTGCCCATACATTATGAAAACAAAACTGATCATAGCTCCCACGGTTGAGCCGGTAACGCTGCCAGAGGCGCGCAAGCAATGCGGCCTTGATGTTGATATTACCGACGATGATACGTTGCTGATAGCGTTGATAGCGTCAGCCAGGGAGCATGCCGAGCATATGTGTCAGCGCGCATTTTTGCCGCAGACTTGGGAGGTGGCATTGGATACATGGCCATGCGCAAACAGAATTGCGCTGCCTATGCCTAACTTGATCGGTGTTGTGTCGGTGAAATACATCGATAGTGCTGGCACTGAGCAGACTTTGAGCGCATCAGCTTACACGCTGGATGATTATGGCCTGGTACATGGCTTGCAGCTTAAATCAGGCCAAAGCTGGCCCAGCATTGCCAGTGATACGGTTAACCCGATCAAAATCCGCTATACCTGCGGTTATGCCGATGCGGCCAGCGTGCCGCAAGTGATTAAAAACTGGATGCTGCTGCGCATTTCATGGGCGTATCGTAATCGTGAAGCGTATGCCGAATCTGGCTTTGTTGAAATGCCGTATGTTGACCGCCTGCTCGATGCGGTGCGCGTGCCGGTGTTGTAAGGGGTAGATTATGGAGCCGGGAGCAGGGGAGTTAAACAAGCGTATTACTATCAATATGGTCACCTTTGACAAAGATGCCAAGGGCGGCAAGATTAAGCAAATCACGCCATGGATTAATAACTTGGTATCTGCCAAGGTTCAAAACTTTTCGGGTGATGAAAAAAAAGCGACTGGGCAGGGTGGTAACACGGGTGTTGCACGCACTGTCTTTACCATCCGCTTTCGCCCAGGCTTAACAACAAGCCATGAAATTGTTTTTAAAGGTGTGACTTATAACATCAGGCACATTAATAATTTCAAAGAGGAAAGCCGCTGGCTGGTAATCACCTGCGATACAGGTAATGCAAATGGTTGATTCGGTGATTGGGGTTGGTGACTTAACCAAAAAATTCAAACAATTGAATAGCGATGTGCAAAATAAAACCGGTCGTCGTATGGTCGCTTCAGGTGCTGGTGTTATTCGTAACGAGTCAAAGCGTATCGTGATGACTAAAGGCCTTATTCGCACTAAGGCTTTATATAACAACATTGTAGTTAAGAGAGAGACTAAGCCTGCACCTAATACGATTCAATACAATGTTGGCGTGCGTCATGGTCGCAACTTAACGCGCAAGCAAAAGCAAAACAGCACTGTAGTTTTACGCCGTAAAAATGGCCGCATCGTCAAGATGAGAAAAAATGACCCATTCTATTGGCGCTTTATTGAATTTAAGCACAAGACAAGATCGCCTAGTGCGCGAGAGGTGCCAGCAGACCCATTTCTGGCCCCGGCTTTAGATAATAAGCATCAGGCAGCCATCGATAAAATGGGTAGTGTTCTGGATAATGAATTGCAAAAGGTCGGATGATGGATATTGATGAATTGATTTTAACGGCCATCGAGCCGATTCAATCCAATGTGTGGGCGTCTGATCTGCCAGATAACCCAACCTTTCCGGCGATTGTTTACGATATTGAATCAGTCGCTGAAGAAACTTGGGTGCAAGGTGGTGGCTATGATCAACACACGGTCACTGTTTACTTTTTCTCTGAAAGCCGGGTTGCACTCAAAGAGATGGTTAAGGCCGTGCATGATGCATTGATGCTGTTGCCGCAATATTTAAACAGCGGTGAATCTGGTGATGGTGATTTTGAGGATATTCCAGAGGTGTTTTCTTACTATGCAACCCACGTGCTGCGCACGCCAAATTTTTAATGGAGCCACAACATGGTTAAAGCCTTAAAGCAGGAATCAAGCGATGCTGTTGATCAGCAAGATGTGACGCCAGACCCAGTGCATCACGCAATTGCCCATGATGAGTATGCGGGCAAGGGCGGAACATATATTTATGATCCCGCCACAGGCAAGCGCACTCCAGCGCCCGAGCCGACTGAATAACATTTAATACCAACCTTCAAGCCACCCTCGGGTGGCTTTTTTATTGCCCGAGAGGATAAACATCATGACAGGTAAAGTAATGCGCAACATGCTGCTGCTAGCAAAGTTGGAAACAACTGCCGGCACAGACTCTGTGCCAGTAGCAGGCACCAACGATATTTTGGCGCGTGGTATTGCACCAACCCCCGTTAACGCCGAGTTCGCTGACCGCAACTTGATTCAGCCATACTTTGGGCACACTGGCCAGGTGCAAGTGCAGGGTTATTCAACGATTCAGTTTGAGGTAGAGTTGGCAGGCGCTGGCGCTGCTGGCACTGCGCCAAAGTGGGGGCCATTAATTCAGGCATGCGGTTTTTCTGAAACCATTACTGCCGCCACCAAGGTTGATTATGCACCACTGACCAATAACCAAAAGTCAGTGACTATTTATTGCTTTTTGGATGGTGTTAAGCATGCCATGGTTGGCTGCAAGGGCAATGTTAACTTCACGCTGAACGCAGCTGGCATCCCGGTAATGCAATTTACCTTCACTGGTTATACCGCCATTATCACTGACGCCACCAACCCAACCGGCACCGATTACAGCGGCTTTAAACCACCATTGGCTGTTAACAAGGTCAATACGCCTACATTCACCTTGCATGGCGCCAGCGTGAAAGCTAAAGAGTTGACCGTCGACATGGCCAACGTTATCAATTACCGCAATTACATCGGCGCTGAAGATGTGGCCTTTACCGACCGCAAGCCAGCTGGTAACTGCCTGATTGAGTATGACGCCATGGCTATAAAAAACTGGTGGAGTATTTCAAACCTTGGCACGCTGGGTGCGCTGGCTTTTGCGCATGGCACTGTGGCGGGCAATATCATTGAGCTGGCCGCACCTAAAGTGCAAATCACTACGCAGGGCCTGCAAGATGACACTGGCATTGCCATGATTCCCCTGGGTCTCATCTTCCAGCCTAATGCTGGCAATGATGAATTGATCCTGACCGTTAAATAATCAACCTTCAACCCGCTTCGGCGGGTTTTCTCATTTTTAAGGCATTCATTATGGCTTTCAAAGTCGCGCAAACCCCTACCTATAAAACCAAGGTGACAGTGGTTATCCCAAACGATCAGGGCGGCAATACATCCTCTGATTTCAATGTTGTTTTTAAGCGCTTTACGGTCGTAGAGCTTGAAGGCGCCAATCCTGATTTATCTCAGCTTTCAGACAAGCCGCCATTAAAAGCGATGCAGCAAGCTGACGTGATGCGTAAAGCCATTGCGGGCTGGGATGGACTCGAAAATGACGATGGTGAAAAGCTTGAATTTACACCAGAAAACTTAGAAATCGTCATTTCTATCCCTCAAGCGCTCAAGGCCTTGTATGAGGCGTTTTGGCTGACTCAGTACTCGGCAAAACAAAAAAACTAGCCGAGGCGGCGCGCCTGTGGGCTGGCGGCAAGCCTGACCATGTTCAGACTTCACTGGTAACGGTGGATGACGACATGATTGCAAGCATTAAAGCCAGCGGCGCACCGCCTGAAGTGATTGCGGAATGGGAAGCGGCCCGCACGCCCCCGCCGCCAGACTTTGAGGTGCATGAGGATAACTGGCAAGTGTTCATGTTATTCACCCAGCGCCTGGCAAGTCAGTGGGAAATAGCAGCCGGGTTTGCTGGCGTTATCCGTGTTGGCATCCCACTGCCGCGCATTGAGTCTTTGTTCAATCTTTTATCAATCCCCCCGGAAAGCCGCATGCAAATGCTCGATGACATCCAGTTAATGGAGGCATCGGCATTGGCGGTTTTTAATAATGCTGAAAGTTGATTATGTCTGCACTGGGTAACCTGGTTGTTGCGCTGTCGCTTGAATATGCAACCTATACAAAAGGGTTGAATAAAAGCGACCAGGACACATTGCGTTTTGCCAAAAATACGCAAGACGCCATGGATAAAATGGAGCGCTCAGTCAATTCATATATCGGCAAAGTGGCTGGCATTGGTGCGGCTTATTTATCTGTCACCAATATTTTCTCATCTTTCAATAAACAGGTTGATGCCCTGGCTCAGCTAGATGACGCTGCACAAAAAACAGGTGCTGCGGTTGAGGTATTAAGTAAGCTCCAAAAAACAGCCGTGGCCTTTGGTGAGGATTTTGGCGGAAAGATTGAGCCTGCCATAACCAAGCTTGCGCGCGGCATCGCCGGTCTGGACGACCCTTCAAACAAAGCTAACGCAGCTTTAAAAGCGCTTGGTATCTCAGCGCGTGATAGCAATGGCCAGCTGCGTGACTCTGCTCAGATCACCATTGATGTGGCTAAAGCGCTGCAAAACTATCGTGATGATGCCAGCAAGGCTGCTTTGGTCACTGACTTGTTTGGTAAGTCAGGTGCTGAGCTGTTGCCGTTTTTAAACGATGCAGCTGAAAACGTAGATAAGTTTAGCAGTGTAAGTGCCCAAGCTGCGGCCAATGGTGCGTCTTTGCAAGACAGCATCAACGCGCAAAAACAACGCTTTGATGAATTTCAGCAGCAGTTGACCATTGATGTATTGCCAGCTATTACTGATCTGGCAGGCGCATTTTTGGATGTGCAAAGCAACAGCAATAAGCTCTCTAATGACAAGTCAATAGTCAATTGGGCGGATAACTTAGCGTTAACTATCGCCCCTTTGTATGACACTGTTGTTAATTTAAAAAACGAAATTTATGCCATTGGTAAAAGCTTTCAAGTTGTATACGCAGATTTAAATGTAGCTAAGGCTCAAATTAACACGGTCAACCCATATAGCTATGTTTTTGGAGACCCGAATAAAAACCTGAAAGAAGCCGAAAGTTATAAAGCTCGTATATTGGGTGAGGCTAATGCCGCCTATGCGGATTTGGTAAATAGACCCCGTGATGAGTATGAGCAGGCATTGCGTAAACGCATGGCAGACCGACCAGGCAATTATGGCAGCCCAGTACCGTCTGCTAGTAATGCCAGCAAACAATCAACTGGCTATGTTTCAGGATTGGACGCCAAAAACGCAACTGATTCTAAGGCTGCTGCAACTGCCGCCGATCAAGCCAAAAAGGCCTATGACTCTTTAACAGCCAGCATCGAGAAACAAATCGAAGTCAAACGTGCTGAATACTCTATTGATGGCACTTTGTCAGAGGCAGATAAAATGCGCATCGATATTGATGCCAAGCGTGCTGATGGCCAATTAAAGCTTACTGATGGTCAGTATAAATATGTGAATAGCCTGCTAACCACCTGGCAAGCTGAAATCCAAAATGCTGAAGTTTCTGCGATCCGCGTAAAGGCTGAGCAAGACTATTTAACCATCGTCGAGCAAACCACAGCCGCACGCGATCAGATTTACACCGACATTCAGGATGAGACTGTCGCGCTTGAGGAATTGGCGCGTGCCAAGGTTGAGGAAATCGACCAGCTGAGCATGACCAAAGAGCAGCTGGATGCGCTCAATGTGGCACGCTATAACGAGCAGATTGGTGTGCTTGAAACTCAAAAAGCCTACCTGCAAAGCCAACCTGATCGTGAAAATGAAATTGAGCTGATCCAACGCCAAATTGATGCTCTTGAAACCTTGCGCGGCACGGTTGGTAAAGCTGAGGCTGTCAATAAGTCAAAACAAGAATTGGCTGATATGTTTGGCAGCATGGAGCAGGCTTCACATGTAGTGTGGACTGTGTTTGCCAATGGGGGTGAAAATGCGGCCCAGGCGGTTGGCAAGGCAATCAAAGCCTCAATTCTTGATTTGCTGTATCAGATCACCATTAAAAAGTTCTTTGTGAACGTGGTGGCCAGCACTAGCGTTGGTAGTTCTGTTACTGGCGCATTGGTTGACCCAAGCATGCAGGGCAGTGGGTCAATTATTGATCGTATTGCGGATGGCTTTAAATCACTAAATACCAACTTCACAGGCAGTATTGAAAAGCTGGGGGCATATTTAGCGGAATCAAATGTTGGTATGGTTAAAGATATTGGCGGCTTTTTAGGCCAATACAGCAACCAGATTGCCAACGGCATCGGCTACCTCGGTGCAGCTTATATGCTTAGCCAGGGTAACGTCGCCGGGGCTGCATTAACTGCGGCCGGTACATACTTTGGCGGCCCGATTGGTGGGGCGATTGGTAGTGCCATTGGCAGTTTTTTTGGAGGCAGCAAAAGTTACGACCGATATGGGACTAATGTTTTCGGCTCTTATTCAGATGGAGATTATAAAAACACAAAAACAGGCATTATTTACGATAAGCCATTGGATGGTACTAAATCTGCACTAACTAGCTTAAATGAATCGTTTACCAAAAAATTGGGGTCGCTGCTTGAGTCATTTGATATTGACTCTGATCTAAATGTAAACAGCGCCCTATATCAACGCCGGACGAAAGCGGGTGGATTTCTTGCTGTTTCTGGTATGGGTGGCCGGATCGCAAATGTGATGCAAGAGGGTAGTATTAAAGAGATTTATCAGGCTTTGGTTGATCAGGCATTTGGTCCTGGGATGGTAAAGGCAATTAATGCTTCATCGCTGCCGGATTCAATTAAGGACTTGTTTGATGGACTCTCAGATAAAACGCAAGTTCAAAACATGATTGCTGCGGCAATTAGTTTGAATACTGCACAAGATTCGCTGATTGAAACCTACAATCTGACTGCTGAAGGTGCAGCCGCTGTAGCTAATGCGAGTGGCCTTGCTGGAGATAGTTTAGCTGCCTTTGTTGGCTCCCTGGTTAATGCATCATTAAGTCAGCAGAGCGCAGCAGCTGTGTTGCTTAAAGAGCGTGCCGATTTGACAGAGTTAACCGGCACCGCGCCAACTACGCTTAAAGCGTTTGATGAGTGGCTAAAATCCATCAATACCACCACGGCTGATGGGCAAAAAAAATTTTCTGATATGTTTGCAGCGCGCGACCGTGTTTCTTCCATCACGTCTGCTTTTGATGCAATCACCACCGCACGTGATAACTCAATATTTGGACTGCTTAGTCAAAGCGAGCAAATGGCCATCAGCCAGAAAAAACTGGCAGATGCATTTGCAGATGTGAATGCCGAAGTGCCTGGCAGCCGCGATGAGTTAGTCAAATGGGTCAATGGCCTTGATTTAACCACCGAGGCTGGCTTAAAAGCCGCCATGGCAGTGCCTGCCCTGGTGGATGCCTTCCAAAGCATTGAGGATGCTGCAAACAGCACCACCAATGCACTGCGTGAAATGAGTGGCTTTACCAGCCTGGCTGATTATCGCTTTTATAAGGGCGTGGCGAATAACTATGGCAACGCATATGCAAACAGCTATGCCGGTGTGAGCAACCTGCTGGGCAGTAATGCGCAAGGCCAGACCACGTTAAACGGTGAAAGCATTGCAGACCTTAAGCAGTTGCTGGCTGAGTTGCGTGATACCAGTAAACAGGCTTTATTGACTCAGCGAGCGACTCAAGCAGCGCTTGAGTATATCCAGGCGAGAGGGTTAAAAACAACATGACCAGCCTTTTCACAATCGCTATTCCAGCGACTATCACTGATGCCAATATTTTAGCCAATAGCGTTGCCGAGGCCGATTACCCATTATGGGTTGTAGGCACCACTTATGGTCTTGGTGATTATGTCATGGTCGTTGATGTTGATATTCACAAGGTATTTCGCTCGGTGATTGCTGGCAATGCTGGACATGATCCGCTTGAAGAGGCTGACATCAACAGCCCTGTTTACTGGGCATTTGTGGGCGCAACCAATAAATACAAAATGTTCGATGAATACATCAGCACACAAACCGTGGCTGATGGCTCAATCGTCTTCACGCTGGGCGGGTTAGGGCAGGTTAATACGTTTGCTTTGTTTGGTCTGTCTGGCCAGAGCATCACGCTCGAAATTCGCGATGAGGATAATACATTTATCAGCACCGAAACCCGCGATTTGATCAGCTACTCAAGTTTTAACGGTTTTTATGATTGGTTGTTTACCCCATTTCTAGTGGCCACATTTGTGGTGTTTGAAAACATCCCGCCGTATTACAACGCCCGCTTTACCGTCACAGTCACCGGTGCCGGTCAGGTTGGCATTGGTGCTGTGTTACCAGCCTATGGCTACCAGTTTGGCAGCATCACGCGCGAAAGCTCTGTCGATCAAAAAGACTATTCACTTAAAACTGAATTAACCCCAGGCGTGTTTGTGTTTGAAAAAGGCGTAACCGTCATCTTGGGTGAGATGGAGTTTTATTTTGATGACAATAAATTTGACCTGTTGAATAACCTGGTTAAGCAACAGGCTGGCATTCCCACTCTGGTGATTGGTAATAGTAGCTATGAAACCCTGACTCAATATGGAGTGATTCAGGGAGCGCCAAATAGTTTGAGTTCGGCGACTGAGGGCCGTTGTCGTTTAAAAGTTGAGAGTTTGTTTTAAGGAAAAGCCACATGAGCGCATCAGATGATTTACTACCCATCCCGCCACAGCCTGAAATTTCAGAGGGGAATGAGGAATTCCATAAAAAGACCTACTCCATGTATAAGTGGATGCGAGAAAAGCTCGGCCCCGCCATTATTGAGGTGGTCAATTTAATTCGCAATGCTGTCACCGGCGCATTTACATCCGCAAGCGCGGATTCATTTGCAATTACAACTGGGGATGTTTCTATCACAATAGGCACCGGCCGCAGTTTTGTACCTGGAACATCTATCCGCGCAGCTTATGTAACAGATCCCACAAAATATGTTGATGGCATAGTTAAGGCTTATGACGGTAGTACTGGTGCGATGGTGTTCGCTAGGCAAACGACGTCCGGCAGTGGAACGTATGCTAACTGGTCAATCAGTATTATTGCTGCGAGTGGTAGTTTTGCTTCACTAATATCAAACAAGTTCACTGGTCTGCAAACGCTTGCTAACGAGGTAACGATCGCCAGCGCAACTACGATTGATTTAACCTCGGCGGGCAGTAATCAGTTTAAGTTAACCGGTGTTGTGCCAGTTACAGGCGCAACTATGCCTCAAAGTGCTGTTATTAAGGGTAGGGCTGCCGATGCTACCCCATTGGTTAATTCATCGTCGTTTAAGGTTCAAGGTGGGGCGGACTATACGTGTACTGTTGGTGATTGGCTGGAACTTAAAAAAGATGGTGACGGTAACATTCATATTTCAATAACACCAAGCGCTAGCAATCCTATCAAGCTTAAAACATCGTTAAATGATTCTGGTTTGACGGCAACGTCTGGCAATCCTGTTGCTGACGATTGGGTTTTGGCTTTAATAAATAAAAAAATAGGGGCCAGCTATCAATATGTAGATAAAACATCCTCACGTGCGACTTCAACGATTTATACAAACACAGAGGATGCGCCCAGAGATGTATTTATTTATAGAAATAATGCGAGTCCTACGGGTACATTGTTTGTAGAAAGCAATACGCCTGGCGTATATGTTGGAGTGTCTAAAGTTGACCCAACATCAACAGAGTCAGGCGGCTCAACTGCAAGCGCAAGAGTAGATCCGCAAAAGAAATATTATTTTGATGCAGGCTTTGCCTCTTGGGTAGAAAGAACGGCGGTTTAGATATGAAATATTACAAACTTGATGGTTTTGTTTATGCATTTGAAGGTGATGGATCGCAAGATGAATTTATACCTCCCGGTGCGGTAAAAATGACCGATGATGAGGTGGCGGTTCATATTGATGCATCTGTGCCTTCATTAACGAAAGCGCAGCTATTAAATTCAATTACTGTCACCACTCAAGCAGGTAAAACATTCGATGGCAATGAAACGGCACGCAATAACATGATGAGCGCAATCATGGCGGCTGAGGTTGTGAATCAATCCACTTCAGAATGGAAGCTTGCTGATAACTCGATTGCGACTGTTGATGTAGGTGAATTAAAAGAGGCGCTAACGTTATCAATCCAGGCTGCCGGGCAGATTTACCTGAATTCATAATAAAAAATTAACCAACCGCCACCGGGCGGTTTTTTTACGTCCAATAATAAGAAAGGGAACCCATGCCATTAGAAGAGCACCACCAGACTCTTGCTGAAGCTATATCAACTAAAACGACTATAGGCGGCGCTGCAACTGGCCTTGTCGGATGGCTTGCATCATTTAACTGGATCGGTCTAATTGGTGCGGCCGTTGCTGTTTGTGGGTTTGCCGCCAACGTTTACTTCCAACATCGTCGTGATAAGCGTGAGCAGGTTGAGAGTGAAGCCCGCATTGCTGCATTGCGTGCTGGTACGGGGCAGATTTGGCGTGAATAGCGGCGTTCGCATCCTAGTTGCTTCACTGGCTTTATCAGCGGCCGGATTCATTGGCATCGTAGTTGATGAAAATTACGTTGAAACTGCAACTATCCCCACAAAGAATGACAGGCCTACTAATGGTTTTGGCAGCACATTCAATGCTGACGGTAGCGCGGTAAAGTTGGGTGAAAAAACCACGCCCGTGCGCGCTCTGATTACTGCTCAGGCCCATATCTCCAAAGAAGAGGTTCTGTTCCGTGACAGCTTGCCCGGGGTGAGTTTATATCAAGGTGAATATGACCTCTACATGGATTGGGTATATCAGTACGGAACAGGTGCATGGGTAAGGTCTAGTATGCGGCGAAGGCTACAGGACGCTGATTATGTTGGCGCCTGTAATGCCTTGCTGATGTATCGGTATTCAGGCGGCTATGACTGTTCAACGCCTGGCAACAAGCGCTGTGCGGGCGTGTGGACACGGCAACAGAAAAGGAATAGCAAATGTCTGGCGATGCAGTATTAAAGTTTACACAGGGTGGCCAAGTTAAATTCTGGTGTCCTGGTTGCAATCAATCTCACGAAATCACCATTGAAAATGGCAGAGGTCGTCCAGAATGGACATACAACAATGATCCAGTAAAGCCAACATTCCAGCCTTCAGTGCTTGCAAGATGTGGTCACTATTCTCCAAATTATGATGGCGAGCATTGCTGGTGTGCTTATTACAAAGAGCATTCAGATGAAGTACAGGACTTTAAGTGTTTTCAGTGTCATTCATTTGTGACAGATGGCCAGATTCAATTTCTCGGTGACTGCACACATGACCTAGCTAATCAAACGGTTCCGTTGCCAGCATATCCATATGGGGAGGATTGAATGTCAAAGCTATTGAATTTGAACTGGTCAGCAATCCTCCTAGCCATACTCATTGCCATCATTGGCTGGCAGTTCTACAGCATTTCATCAGAGCGAGATGACTACTTTAACCAACTGACAACTGAGCGCAATGAACGCAAGATTGCTGCCGCCAAGGCTGAATCCAAGCACGCCCAGCAGATAGACGAAGGCAAGCGCAACATGGCCGTCCAGAAGGCGCAGCACCTGGCAGATATTCAGCACATAGGCAAACAATACGGAAAGGTGATCAACAATGACCAGAATGCTATTACTTACCGCAATGCTGTTATTAAGCAGTTGCGCAACCAGCTCGCCGCAGATGATAGCAGTAGAGTGCGCCAAGATGATGCCGGACAATCTGCCGGAGAAAACAGCAACGGAGCCACTATTAGAATCGGCGAAGAATCAGCAGACTTCTACCGATCAGCCTACCTCGGACAAAGAGAGCACATTAAAACATTGAAGGAAGCCGGGGCAATATGCGCGGCTGATTACAATAGTTGCTATAAGTATGTGAAGAGTGAGCAGGGTAGGCTTGGAGTGGAAAAATAAAAGCTATTTTGCATTAGACAGCACTAAAAGGTCGGACGCAATTTCAGCGTAAACATCTTTTAAGTAATCAGGGTTGCTTGCAATAATTTCATGATAACTCTTATCTATCCATGTCGATATTGTTTGTAAAGAGCTTCGAATATTTATGAAGCTGACCATCTCTTCATTGGAAAAAGTATCGATATTAAATGATCTGGACCAGGTAATCGCCTCATCAATTTTTGCACGCAAACCCTTCATATTCTGATTGGTTGGGATCACATTAATAGTTTGCTCATAGCACACTATGCTTTCGATAATCAAAGTATTGGCAAGATCAGAAAAGTGGTTGACTATTAACGCTTGCACGCGGCGTCTTTCAATAGCAGATTCGATTCTTGCAAGCTTTGTTTGCTTGATTTGATCCTTGTATAAATTGATTGTAAGTATCAGTCCTCCGATTACACCAAAAAACTGTAGCCAACCTGGTAGACCATTAAAAAATGATGGCCCGTCAAAAGTACAGTTTGATTTCCACACCCAGCAAAAGTGATCATCACACATTAAATTCACCGACAATTGTTATTTGAGCTGCTTAGTATACGCCGTAACTACTTGTGGTATATTACTCTGGCAATCCTCCGATTGCACAGGCGTACATCCCTGTAAAGGTCATCTGAAGAGGTGACCTTTTTACCTTTGAAGGTATAAAAAAAGGTATGAATATTGTAAGTTATTGATATATATAAAAAAATAAATCCCTCTCTCTCCGCCAAATATAAAAAGCACCCAATGGGTGCTTTTTTGTTTTCAGGGTGGTTAGCGGAATAGCTATTTCTTTTTATCGCCCTTGATGGTTTCTGTAGGTGTAGCTTTTTTACCGCTGATGGCCACATCTTTTTTCAGGTTCGCTAATGTTGCCTGGCCGATGCCCGGCACCTGATCGAGTTCATCTACCGATTTAAAGCCGCCGCTCTTTTTGCGATATTCAATGATGGCCTGTGCTTTGGCTGGACCAATACCATTCAAGGTTTCTAATTCGGCCTGGCTGGCGGTGTTGATATCGACTACCGCATAAGCGGCGGGTAACAGAATGAAATACAGTAAATAAGCCAAGATGGTTTGTTTCATATATCCTCCGTAGGGTCAAAAATAAAAAACAGGCTGAAGTAGCCTGTTTTTTATTCTACTGACTCGCTATAGAGGTTAATGCAAGTGTGGCTCAATAATATTAATTTATATTAAATATTTTTAATTATTGCGTTTAGTGCAACAAGTGGATCAGCGGCTTGCGTAATGGGACGGCCAATTACCAGGTAGTGTGCACCCAGTGTTAATGCTTGTTTCGGGGTGACGATTCTGGTCTGGTCATCCTGGCTTGCGTCACGTGGGCGAATGCCTGGCGTCACAAGGCAGAAGGCCGCGCCTAAGGCCTCTTTAAGCATCTGCGCTTCTTGTGCTGAGCAGACCACGCCATTTAACCCGGCTTGTTGCGTCATGGTGGCCAGCGCTAACACATGCTCATTTAAAGAGCGTTGAATGCCTAAGCTATGCAAGGTGGCTTCATCCATGCTGGTTAATACGGTGACGGCAATTAATAAAGGTGCGTTGTTGCCAAAGGCTTTGTCCAAGCCTTCACGCGCTGCCTGCATCATGGGCAAGCCGCCGCTGGCATGGACATTCAACATCCAGACGCCCAGATTTGCTGCGGCCTGGCAGGCTTTGGCAACGGTGTTGGGAATATCGTGGAATTTTAAATCCAGAAAAACATCATATTCGCGTTTAACCAGCGACTCAACGAAGGCAGGACCCGCTGCCGTAAACAGTTCTTTGCCGACTTTAAGTTTGCAGAGTGTTGGATCCAGGCGGTCGACGAGGGCGGTGGCAGATGCGGCATCTGCGTAGTCCAGGGCGACAATAATTTTGCTATCAGTCATAAGCGGTGATTCTTGTTTTCTGGTTAATAGAGGCTACTTGCGTTTAAGCAGCTTGATATCTCTGATGGTTGCCTCGGTCGGCTCCGGGGGTAGTGACTCCCAGGCGTTACAGGCGGGGCATTGCCAGTGATATTGTTTGGCGCGGAAGCCGCACTGGTCGCAATAATAGGCGGCACGGTCACCAATGGCGTTGCGCACCGTCTGTTGCATCAGTTGCAAATCGTGCTGTTCGTCATCAAGCATGGCGCGCGCTTGCAGTAACTGGTCCAGTGATTTCAGGCTAGGTTTGCGTATCAGTTCATTGCGAGCCAGTTTGGCGGCCTTGTCAGCGCCTTCTGCCTGCAGCGTTGCTTCATATAGCACGGACATCATGCTGCTGATTTGATAGGTTTCCAGGTACTGGTGTAATTGGCTTAAACCCTCGCTTAGGCCTTTGCTGACTTTATTGGATTCTGTATCACTTTCACCATACAGCAATGAATAGCTCTTGAGCATTTTCTGCGCAACCAGGCCCAAGTGTTCTGGTGCCTGCATTTCAATCCGTTTCCAAAGCGCAATCGCGTCTGTATGGTGGCCTTGTTGCGCGGCGATATCACCTAACAACACGTTGGCGCGCACACAGTTTTTATTGGCATCCAGCGCTTGTTCCAGTTGTGTTTTGGCATGCGCCCAATCCTGGCGAATCATCGCATTGGCAGCCAGCTCGCAATAATATTGCGCGACCTCTTTGCGGTAAGATATACCGGAGGAACGTTCCAACTCAATGGCAATCGCAATCGCTTGCGACCACTCGCGCTCTTTGACGTATATCTCAAGCAAATGGCGTAAAGCGGCCTGTTCATAACGGGTATGACGCAGGGTCTTGAAGATCTCTTCGGCGCGGTCATACAAGCCGGCTTTAAAGTAATCCTGTGCAAGCTCGACCTTGATTGAGGTGGATTGTTGTTCGGTCAGCTCATAGTTTTCGAGCAAATTCATGTGCAGGTGGATAGCGCGGTCTGTTTCCCCAGTGCGGCGGAACAGGCTACCAAGCACGAAATGCAGTTCCAGGGAGTCTTTGTTCAGATAAAGCGCTTCGCTAAATGCGTCAACGGCTTTGTGGTACTGGTCTGCAATCAGCAGATTGAGACCTTTAAAATAGGTGGCTGGCAGTGAAGTGGATTCTGCAATCAATTGCTTGATATCCACGCGGGCGGCAATCCAGCCCAGGGTAAAAAATAGTGGCAGAATCAATAGCCACCAATATTCAAATTCAACCAGCATAGGAAGTCTCTTTTCAGGTCAGGCTTTATTTTACCCAAGCAGTGGTCGATGCGCTATGAATAGCGTTGATCACAGGTAAAAAAAACGGTATCCGAAGATACCGTTTTTTGCTTACTACTTAATCAAAAAATTAAGATTCGATAGCGTCTACGCGGTCACGCAGCTCTTTACCCGCTTTAAAGTGCGGAACGTACTTGGCCGGCACCTGCACCTTGGTGCCGGTTTTCGGGTTACGTCCCAGACGAGGCGGGCGGTAGTTCAGGCTAAAGCTGCCAAAACCGCGTATCTCGATACGCTCGCCCGTCGCCAGGTTTTCCGTCATCGCATCAAGGATGGTTTTGACGGATAACTCGGCATCTTTCAGCACTAATTGCGGAAAGCGCTGGGCAAGCAAGTCTATCAGTTCAGATCTTGTCATGATCTAAAGCCTTCTTATTTTTTGCTGTCCAGCTTGGCTTTCAACAAAGCACCCAAGTTGGTTGTGCCAGCAGAAGCTTCGTCGATCATTACGTCGTCAGTTTTTGCTTTCTTGGCTTTTGGTTTGCCAGATTTGTCGTCACCAATCGGAGCGCTGTTGCCGCTAGGATCTTCGGTCAATTGTTTTACGCCCAGAGAGATACGCTCTTTCTCAACGTCAATGCCCAGGATAACTGCTTGCAGCTCGTCACCTTTTTTGAAGTTGCGGATCGCTTCTTCACCGGACTGTGTCCAGGACAGGTCAGACAAGTGTACCAAGCCGTCGATGCCACCTGGCAGACCAATAAATACGCCAAAGTCAGTGATAGACTTGATTTGGCCAGATACTTTGTCGCCTTTAGCGTGTGTTGCAGCGAAATCATCCCATGGGTTTGGTTTGCACTGTTTCATGCCCAGTGACAGACGACGACGGTCTTCGTCGATTTCCAGGATCATCACTTCAACTTCGTCGCCCAATTGAGCGATTTTGCCTGGGTGAATGTTCTTGTTAGTCCAGTCCATTTCAGACACGTGTACCAAACCTTCAATGCCTGGTTCTACTTCAACAAATGCGCCATAGTCAGTCAGGTTAGATACTTTGCCGAACAGGCGTGTGCCTACTGGGTAACGGCGGCTCAATGCCACCCATGGGTCGTCGCCCAATTGTTTGATGCCCAGAGAAACACGGTTTTTCTCTTGGTCGAATTTCAGGATCTTGGCTTCAACTTCTTCACCAACAGTCAGCACTTCAGATGGGTGCTTCACACGGCGCCATGCCAAGTCAGTGATGTGCAACAGGCCATCGATACCACCCAGATCCACGAACGCGCCGTAGTCAGTGATGTTTTTAACGATACCTTTGATTACAGCACCTTCAGTCAGGCTGCCCAACAGTGCTTCACGGTCGGCACCCAGGGTGTCTTCCATCACTGCGCGGCGGGAAACCACGATGTTGTTACGTTTGCGATCCAGTTTGATGACTTTGAAGTCCCACTCTTTGTTTTCGTAAGGAGTGGTGTCTTTTACTGGACGAATGTCTACCAGTGAACCTGGCAAGAATGCCATAATGCCGCTGACAGAAACACGCAGACCGCCTTTAACACGGCTGCTAACAAAACCTTTAACTACACGGCCTTCGTTCATGGCTTCTTCCAGATCCAGCCATGCTTGCATTTTCTTCGCTTTTTCGCGAGACAGTTGTGTAGAACCAAAACCATCTTCCAGCTTTTCGATCGCTACTTTAACGAAGTCGCCAACGGCAACTTCCAGCTCGCCTTGAGCATTTTTAAATTCGCTAGCGTTGATCACGCTCTCGGATTTCAGGCCAGCGTTCACGATAACGAAATCATTGTCTACAGAAACTACTTCGGCGGTGATCACTTCACCTGCGCGCATTTCCTGGCGAGCCAGGCTTTCTTCGAAGAGGGCTGCAAAAGATTCCATGGAAGAGGATGTATTAGAAATAGAAGCCATTAAAAAATTGTCCAATTTTTACTCGCATGAACGACAGACATCCTTCAGCGAGCCACTGTCACGCAGGTGCGCAAACAATGGAAAAGGTTAAAAAATATTGCCCAAGCATGACTTGAGCAATCCGAATCCAAAACTATACACAAAAAAATTATTGAGTTCAATGACTTATGCGGTTTTTTATGCTGTTTGGCCGGCTTTTTTAAAGGCTTCGATAATGATGTTCACCGCCTGCTTGATATTCTTGTCAGTGGTATCGAGCAAAATGGCGTCGGGTAATTGCTTCAAAGGCGCCGCCGCACGCTGGCTATCGCGCAGGTCGCGCTGTTGCAAATCTGCCAGAATCAGGTCGTAATCGGCTGTTTCGCCACGTTGCAATAATTGGTCGTAGCGGCGTTTGGCGCGGGTTTCGACTGCGGCCGTCAGGAAAACTTTCAATCCTGCATCCGGAAAAATCACCGAGCCGATGTCGCGGCCATCGCCTACCAGGCCTGGTGCTTGTCTGAAGTTGCGTTGAGTCTGTAGCAAGGCGGTACGCACATTGGGATGCACCGCCACTTCAGACGCGCCTTTGCCCATTTGCTCGGTGCGGATATGGGCGCTGACTTGTATGCCATCCAGGTAAGCTTCGCCGCTCTCGAATTTGATGTCCAATTTGGCGGCAATCTCAGCCAGTTTGCTGGCGTCAGACCAAGCGACATTCTGTTGGTAGGCTGCGTACGCCAGCAACCGGTAAATGGCGCCTGAGTCCAGGTAGTGGAAGCCAAAGTGTTTGGCGACGCGCTCGGCCACGCTACCTTTACCAGATGCAGAAGGACCATCAATGGCGATCACGGGCGAAAGAAATGTGTTTGTCATAAATTTTACTTATCGAATGCTTTAAAACAATGAATTGGATTTTGACTCTGCGCCTTTGTAACATGGATCCATCGACTTTAAGGAGCTCACCATGATTAAAACCGCCTCATTCGCCATGCTACATTTTAGCGTCGCCTTTACCGTTGCCTACCTGCTTACTGGCAGCATGTTAGTGGGTGGCCTCATGGCGCTGGTTGAGCCCGCCTGTAATACCGTCGTGTTTTATTTTCACGAACGGGCCTGGCAGCGTCACCAGCATGGCCATGCTGCAACACCTGCGGAGCCGGATGAGCATGAGTGGGCTTATGCTGCGTAAATGCTAACGCGCAATGCTGGCAAACACCTTGAAGTATTCAGGAAACGTTTTGCCTACACACTTTGGGTCATTAATGGTAATTGGCACACCAGCCAGGCTGATCAGCGAAAAGCACATCGCCATGCGGTGGTCGTCATAAGTGTCGATCACCGCATTCGGTGTCAGTTGCGCCGGTGGCGTCACCTGAATGTAATCCGCGCCCTCAACCACGGTGGCGCCTACTTTGCGCAACTCGGTTGCCATGGCGGTAATGCGGTCGGTTTCTTTGACGCGCCAACTGGCGATGTTGCGTAGAGTGGTCGTACGCGCCAGGTCTGAATCACCCTGGACAAACATCGCCATCACACCCAAGGTCATGGCGGCATCCGGGATATGGTTGCAATCCAGGTCAATCGCTTTTAAGGATGGTGTTTTTTCAGCGCGCACGTGGTTTTCACCATAGCTGATACGACCACCCATGAGGTTGGCGGCTTCTGCAAAGCGGATATCGCCCTGGATGCTGTGTTGGCCGACGCCCTGGACCGTCACATCGCCGGCCAGAATGCCTGCTGCAATAAAATAAGAGGCGCTGGAAGCATCTCCTTCAACATAGATTTCCCCAGGCGATTGGTAACGCGCCGCCGCCGGGATATGAAAGTGTTGCCAGCCATCACGTTGTACCGTCACGCCAAAACGTTGCATCAGGTTCAGTGTGATCTCGATATAAGGTTTTGAAATCAGCTCGCCGACGACCTCAATGCTTGCTGCCTGGCCGGTTAACGGCAACGCCATGAGCAATGCAGTCAAAAATTGGCTGGAGACATCACCGCGGATTTTAATCGCCTGGCTGACATTCAGTTTGGCCGGGGAGATTTGCAGGGGAGGGTAGCCCTCATTAGCCAAATAGGCCACCTGGGCACCCGCCTGCTTTAAGGCATCCACCAGATCGCCGATCGGGCGTTCGTGCATGCGCGCAATGCCGTGCAAATGATAGTCACCGCCAGAAAAAGCCAGTGCAGCCGTGAGCGGCCGGAAAGCTGTACCCGCATTACCTAAAAATAAATCGGCCTGCTTGTTGGGAAAGTTGCCGCCACAGCCTGTCACTTGCCAGGCGTTTTCGCCAATATTGTCTAGCTTGACGCCTAAGGCAGTTAAGGCCTCCAGCATCCTGGCCGTATCATCAGAGGCCAGTAAGTCGCGAATGACTGTGACGCCATCAGCCAATGCTGCCAGTAATAAGGTGCGGTTAGAGATGCTTTTTGAGCCTGGCAGGGTGATTTCGCCTTGCGCCTGGTGTGCAGCGGGTAAATGCAATTGTTCCATAGAGTATTAATTATTGAATTTTAGACTTGGCCCAGTCGTTGCGTGCACGGCTGGCATGATCAAACAGGGCTTGTAGCGCATCGCCATTTTCTTGCTCCAGCAAGCTGGTCATCTCGCTGACGGCTTGCTGATAAGCATTGAGCTCGCGTAACAAAGCGGCTTTGTTCGCCAGCGCAATATCGCGCCACATTTCAGGATGACTGCCCGCAATGCGCGTAAAGTCGCGAAAACCGCTGGCAGCAAATTTAAACAGTAATTCGGCATTGTCACGTTTGGCAAAGTCTTCTACTAGGGCGAATGCCAGCAAGTGTGGCAAATGGCTCACGGCGGCAAATACGCTGTCGTGTTCCTGTGCGGTCATGCTAGACACGATGGCGCCACATTGCTCCCACAGCCATTTCACTTTGGCGAGTGCGTCAGTATTGGTATCTGCTGCAGGGGTCAGGATGACATTTTTACCGCTATATAAATCTGCCATGGCGGCTGAAGGGCCGCTTTTCTCAGCCCCGGCAATCGGATGGCCGCCAACAAACTGGCCGACTTTGCCGCCTAGTTCTACCTGCGCGTAAGCCATCACGTCTGATTTTGTACTGCCCGCATCTGTAATAATGGTGGTATCAGTTAAATGCGGGTAAATAGCATGCAAAATAAGCGGGGTTTGGGCAACTGGCGTCGCAATCAAGACCAGGTCAGCGCCTTGTAGCGCCTGGCCGATATCGGTTTCTACCGTGTCAATCAAGCCTAGCTGTAGTGCTTCTTGCAAACTCTGGGCAGAACGACCAACGCCGGTGATTTGTGGTGAGTGAGGCTGTTTTTTCAGTGCCAGTGCCACTGACCCCCCAATTAAACCTACCCCGAAAATCACAATTTTTTTGAACATAAGCGAATTGTACCATGTCATACAAATGCGCTCTAAGTTTGGCTCGCCAGCTTTTCAAGCGTATAATCCCAAGATTGCATTGGGGCTGACCCGGTTTCGACGTGGGTTGCAAAGCAGTGCAGGGCATACCGAGGATTCAGGTTCCCTCGTAAATCCATCTGAACAAGTATAGTCGCAAACGACGAAACTTACGCTTTAGCCGCTTAATCCCGGCTGAACGCTGCACCGAAGAGCTTCTCGGTCGGGCTGGGCAACCGGCAGCAGCGTCATTTAGAGAAGATCGTGGTGTATTGGGTTACTTAATACATCATTAAATCCAAGGTGACTCGCTTTACAGTTGCTTGCTCGTTGGTGAGTGTACGGTTAAATTAAACAACACAGCTAAGTATGTAGAACTGTCTGTGGAGGGCTTGCGGACGGGGGTTCGATTCCCCCCAGCTCCACCATTTTAGTAGTCAATGCAGTACAAAGAAGTGCAGAAAACCCGCTTTAATCTTAGTGATTAGCGGGTTTTTTGTTTTTCTACGTCTAACCCCATCTATTGCAATTCTGAGGGCACTGGGGGCATAATTATTGAAAATATGCCCCCACTAATATTTTGATGCCCCCAGAGGTCTAAATGAAGCTTACCGAAATGGCAGTACGTAAAGCCAAACCTGAAAGTAAACCATATAAAATTTCAGATGGTGGCGGCATGTATCTTGAAGTTGCCGCCAACGGCTCAAAGTATTGGCGATTGAAATATCGTTTTATTGGTAAAGAAAAACGTTTAGCCTTAGGTGTTTATCCAGAAGTATCGCTGGCTTTAGCTAGAGAGCGCCGAGATAGTGCTCGCAAACTGTTGGCGCAAGATATTGACCCAGGCGAAAACAAGAAAGAATTAAAAGCAGCTAGGATCGAAAAAGCCGAAAATAATTTTGAGTTTCTTGCACGTGAATGGTTAGCAAGCTACATGGCCGATAAAACTGAATCCCATACTGGGCGAATATTAAGACGATTCGAGTTGTATTTATTTCCATGGATTGGCAAAAAACCAATTGCTGATATAACCGCACCTGAAATTCTGCAACATATCAAACGAGTACAAGCCCAAAACAAACTCGAAACAGCACACAGAATATTACAGGCGACAGGGCAAGTATTTCGTTATGCAGTGCAAACAGGTCGGGCAGTACGAGATGTTACAGCGGATTTAAAAGGTGCCTTACCATCGCCAACTGTTAAACATATGGCAGCCTTTACTGAGCCTAATCAAGTTGCCGAATTGCTCCGAGCAATTGATGGTTTTACTGGCACACTTACTGTACAAATCGCTCTAAATCTTGCGCCATTAGTTTTTGTGCGCCCTAGTGAGTTACGTACAGCGAAATGGGCTGATATTGATTTGGAGGCAGCAGAGTGGCGCTATCGCGTAAGCAAGACACAAACAGACCATCTTGTTCCCTTGTCAAAACAGGCAATACACCTATTACGAGAAATTAAACCGTTATCCGGCCATGGTGTTTTTGTATTTATGGGTGGGCATGACCCGAAAAAGCCGATGAGTGAAGCTGCCATTAATGCTGCACTCAAACGCATGGGCTATGACACACAAACTCAGATTACCGGCCATGGTTTTCGCGCAATGGCCCGCACAATTTTGCATGAACGTTTAAATATCGATCCACATGTAATAGAACATCAACTGGCACATAAGGTACCAGATGCATTGGGCGCAGCTTATAACCGCACAAAATTTATAGAGCAACGCCGTTCAATGATGCAGCAATGGGCCGATTACCTAGATGAACTAAAAGCAGGTGCAAAAATTTTTGTTTTAAAAGAAGCATAACGTTATGCCTGTAACGGTAACCGTTACAGGATTACACAACTTCAAAAAACGCTGTTACCGTTACGGGAACAGAAAATCAAAAAAGAACTAAGGGGATGGAATGTCAGCTTTACAGCAGTTACTGAACAGTTACAGAAGTGTTGCCTTAACAGAGCGCGAAAAAGGTACTTACTTTGAAGAACTGATCTTATGCTATCTCCGTAACGAGGCTGCATATAAAGATTTATATAATAAGGTATGGTCTTATGCTGACTGGGCAAAAGAGCAAGGCATAGATGCCCGCGATACTGGCATTGATTTGGTAGCGCAAACCCATGGCACTAATGAAATCCACGCTATCCAATGCAAACTATACGCAGAAGATTATCGCCTGCAAAAAAGAGACATTGATAGCTTCTTTACCGCATCGGGCAAAAAACCCTTTGCCCACCGACTTATTGTTAGCACTACAAATCATTGGAGCGAACACGCAGAGGATGCCTTGCGTGACCAACAACCACCAGTAAGCAAAATTGATTTATTTGATCTTGAAAATAGTCAGATCGACTGGGCTCAATATCAACCCAAAATTGTACCCACGCTTAAGCCCCGTAAAGGCTTATATCCACATCAAGTCAACGCATTAGTTGATGTTCGCAATGGACTGCAAGTAGCAGAACGTGGCAAACTAATTATGGCTTGCGGCACTGGTAAAACTTTCACAAGCCTCAAAATTGCGGAGGATTTGGCCGGTGCAGGCAAGAATGTCTTATTCCTAGTGCCTAGTCTTTCACTGCTCTCGCAAACACTTACCGAATGGACACAGGAGAGTGCCACGCCGCTTCATAGTTTTGCCGTCTGCTCCGATAGTGCTGTAGGGAAAAAACGTAAAAAAGATGATGATGTAGTGCAGACTTTCACACACGAGCTACGCTATCCAGCCACGACTGATTCTCGCCACCTAGCGAACGAAATTGCAAAACGACACGATGCTTCACACATGAGCGTAGTGTTTAGCACTTACCATTCGATTGACACGATTAATCAAGCACAAAAAGAATATGGGCTGCCAGAGTTTGATCTGATTATCTGTGACGAAGCCCACCGCACCACTGGAGCCACCTTTGATGAGGATGACGAAAGCAATTTCGTAAAAGTACATGATGATGGTTTCATCAAGGCTACCAAACGCTTATATATGACTGCAACGCCTCGTATTTATGGAGAAATGGCAAAAGCAAGTGCTGAAAAAGACAATGTTGCTTTGTGCTCAATGGATAATGAAAAGTTATATGGTAAAGAGCTATACGTCATTACCTTTTCAGAGGCTGTGCAGCGTGGCTTGTTATGTGATTACAAGGTAGTGGTACTTGCTGTCGAAGAAAGCCATGTAAACCGTCGCCTGCAAGATTTTTGGAAAGACGAAAACAATCAGCTTAAGGTGGATGATGCTGCCAAAATTATCGGTTGCTGGAAAGCACTTTCTAAGCAAGGAATGACTAACGATTTGATTGGTGATTCTGAAGCTATGCGCCGAGCTGTGGCTTTTTGCCAGGTGATCGATCTGCAACAAAATGCACGTACTCATAAAGTTAGTTCAAAAAATATCGCAGGCATGTTCCAAGCCGTGGTGGATGCGTACCAAGCAAGTGACGATAATGAAGCCTTTGATGAAATGGGAAACGCAGCATATAAGCTTAGATGTGAGGCTGAACATATTGATGGTAGCATGAATGCCAGCGAAAAAGAGTCAAAATTGGCATGGCTCAAGGCCGAGCCTCCAGAGGAAACTTGCCGCATTCTTTCTAACGTCCGCTGCCTGTCAGAAGGTGTGGATGTACCAGCATTGGACGCAGTCTTATTTTTAACCCCGCGTAACTCACAGGTAGATGTAGTGCAGTCCGTTGGCCGTGTTATGCGAACTGTAAAAGATCCGGTAACAGGAGAAAGTTTAAAGAAACGTGGATATGTAATTCTTCCAGTAGTCATTCCTGCAGGAGTACAACCGCATGAGGCCCTGGACGATAACAAAACCTACAAAGTTGTATGGCAAGTATTGCAAGCGTTGCGCTCGCACGATGACAGATTTGATGCAATGGTCAACAAAATGGATTTGGATTTAAACAAAAATATCCTGTCCAAAATGGAAGTGATTGCAGTTACCGACACAGTCAACAAAAAACAGAAAAAGACCGACAAAACCAAAACTGATGCGGGCAAAGGGCAGTTTGGTATTGGCGCGGCAGTACCAAAAAAATATTCAAAAGATGACAACCTTAGTTTGGAGTTCGAGATTGGTGAGATTGAGCGTGCCATCTATGCAAAAGTAGTGCAAAAATGTGGCAATCGTCACCATTGGGAAGATTGGGCAAACGACATTGCTAAAATCGCCCGCACACACATCGACCGCATTACTGGCATTATTGAAAATCCAGCTAATAAAAATGAGCAAGCTGCTTTTAATGCATTCGCTGCTGAACTACGTGATGATCTCAATGACAACATTACCGATGGCGAGATCATTGAAATGCTAGCCCAGCATCTTATTACAAAGCCAGTATTCGATGCATTATTCGAGCAATACAGTTTTGCCGCTAATAACCCTATGTCGCAGGCAATGCAGGCTGTGTTAGATGCATTGCACGAGCATAGGCTTGAAAAAGAGGTCGATACACTCGAAGGCTTTTATGAAAATGTTAGGCAGCGTGCCGATGGTATAGAAAACGCAACTGGGAAACAAAAAATAATTGTCGAATTGTATGACAAGTTTTTCCAAAATGCTTTTCCAAAATTGCGTGAAAAATTAGGAATTGTTTATACCCCTGTAGAGGTAGTGGACTTCATCATCCATAGCGTTAATGATGTATTGCAAAGCGAATTTGGCCAAACACTGGGCAGCGAAGGGGTGCATATAATTGATCCTTTCACAGGCACTGGCACATTTATTACACGACTGCTACAAAGCGGACTTATTAAGCCAGAACAACTAACCTATAAATACAAGAACGAAATACATGCTAACGAAATTGTGCTGTTGGCATATTACATAGCAGCCATCAATATTGAAGCTGTTTACCATAGTCTAATGCAGAAATCTAGTTTACTTGAACAGCCATACATGCCATTCGAGGGCATCTGCTTAACTGACACTTTCCAAATGCACGAAAAAGAGGATTTGGTGGATGCACTTCTAGTTCACAATAGTGCGCGACGCAAGCGACAAAAGAAACTAGATATTCGAGTCATTATTGGCAACCCTCCTTATTCAATAGGCCAAAAGGAGGAAAGCGAAGATACGAAAAGAGTGCCTTATCCTCACTTGGATAGTCGTATCCGTAATACCTACGCTGAACGCTCTAAAGCAACCTTAGCAAAGGGGCTCTATGATAGCTATATTCGTGCTATTCGATGGGCTTCTGATCGGATTGGTGAAAGTGGTGTAATTGGATTTGTTTCGGGATCTAGCTTTGTCGAAAAGCCCGCTATGGATGGCATGCGTAAAACGCTGGTGGAAGAATTCAGCAACATTCATGTATTGAATTTACGTGGCGATATTCGCAAGAACATGTTAAGTAAAGGAAAAGCTAAAGAAGGCCAAAACATTTTTGGTAGCGGCAGCATGACTGGAATTGCCGTTACTCTGTTCGTCAAAAATCCTATTGCCAAAGAACATGGCAAAGTCTATTACCATAACATTGGTGATGATTTGAGTCGCATTGAAAAACTTGAAAAGTTGAACAGCTTTGCCAGTACTGCGGGTATCACTGCTGCCAGCGGCTGGCAAACGATTGTGCCCGATGGTCATGGTGACTGGCTCAGCCAGCGCGATGATAGCTTTAATGACTTTATCGTACTGGGCGATAAAAAAGGTGATTCGGTTAAGTTGTTTGAGAATTTCTCGCAAGGTGTACTCACAGCACGTGATTCATGGTGTTATAACGCAAACCGAACTAGCTTAACCAGCAATATGCAGGGAATGATTGGTTTTTATAATAATGAGGTATCAAGGTTCAATGTAGCTCATGTGGGACTAGATAAAAAAAACCGTGAGGCAAAGGTGGATGGATTCATAAACACCGACGCTAGACAGATAAGTTGGTCACGTGCACTTAAACAGGATTTGGCTAAAAATCGCACTTTTGATTTTCAACCTAAATGCTTAATTCCAAGTTTATATCGTCCCTTTACTAAACAATGGCTCTATTTTAATCGTCGTTTTAATGAGATGGTTTATCAAATGCCGAGACTTTTCCCAAATTCTACAGTAGAGAATCGGGTAATTTGTGTATCAGGTATAGGAGCAAGAAGCGGATTTTCCGCTTTAATGGCAGACACCTTGCCAAATTATGACCTCGTAGAAAAAGGACAGTGCTTTCCGCTTTTTTTATATAGCGAGCATGCTGAGGCCTCTCCCTCTATAGATTCACAGGAATTACTATTTGCAAAGCCAGGACCTAATAATGATGCTCCTCAGCGCAGTGATGCTATAACCAATGAAGGTCTAGCGCATTTTCAGGCTAATTATTCGGCTGAAGCAATTAGTAAAGAAGATGTGTTCTATTACATTTATGGTCTATTGCATTCGCCTCAGTACCGTGAGCGCTATGCTGATAACCTTGCTAAAGAACTGCCACGTATACCGTGTGTGAAACTAGCTGTTGATTTTTGGGCATTTAGCAAAGCGGGGCGGATATTAGCGGAGCTGCATGTTAACTATGACGCTGTGCAACCTTATCCATTGACTATACAGAATAGCCAGCGAACAGATTCTGATTATCGAGTGGAAAAAATGCGCTTCGGTAAGAACGGTAAGGATAAAGATCTAACCACCCTACATTACAACGACAAAATCACAATCAGCGGCATCCCGCTAGCCGCCTATGACTATGTTGTGAATGGTAAGCCCGCGTTGGATTGGGTGATCGAGCGCCAGGGGGTCAAGTCCGATAAGGACAGCGGTATCGTAAACGATGCAAACGACTGGGCGCTTGAAACCATGGGCAACCCCAAATACCCGCTAGAGTTATTCGCCCGTGTGGTAACGGTAAGCCTTGAAACAATGAAGATTGTGAATGACTTGCCAGCGCTAGATTTAACTAATTAAGGGCGGACACATGTCAGCAATTGAAAGTGCAATTGATTACCTTGTAACAAAGAAATTTGGATTTATTGCCACGCTGGCACCAGCGCTTGCAACCTTACGTAATGAACGTAACGTTATGTCAGACAAGAATGAAGAGATTGAGGCCTATAAAACAACGTTACGTAACATGTCTGAAAATGAATTGCTAACGTTACATAAACGTTTGTTAGCGCAAGATACCGAAAATACAAAACAGGCTGCGATACGTGAGGAACAAAATAGATTTTATAACTTGGCGTCTGCTAATGCTGACTTTTCCCATTGGAGCAAGGCTGCTTATTGGACTATAGACGAAGCGGTTGCCTTGTCATTTGGCAAAGAGCCTGAGGCTGTAACTTGGCAAAAAATAGAGCCTCTTATAAATAAAACTGTATTTGCAAAGAACTTTGCTAAACGCCGAGACCTTGCATTAAGAGCGGCAAGTGCTAAAAAACTATCAGCACCAGTATTGCCTGCAAGATTTTCAGCCTGGGCAACCGAAATGAATATCGAATTGCCGACAGCTTTGGTAAGCGAGGTAGGTAAACTAGGTATATCTGCGATCAATTGGGAGGCAGCTTATCAAAAACTCAAAGCAGAATTTGACGTTTTAACTGAACAAATAAATAGCAAACCCGAATCCACTCGCAAGACTGAAAATTTGCTACAAGCATTTGCAGCCATCGCCATAGATGCCTATGGATATGATCCGGAGGCAGCTAAATCGAATGCACCAACAGATATATCCAAGGCACTAGAACAACATGGCAAAGATATTGACCCAAAAACAATACGCACCTGGCTAAAAGAAGGCAAAACCCTATTAGGTTAAAACCCTTATGTAATCGTAACGCAACGGAAATTTCCGTTTAGTTACCGGTAATTTCCGTACCTGCCAAAAGCTGATCTATTTAATACGAACCCATGCAAGGCAATCTCGCCTTGTGCAATCCAGTACAAAGGGGAGCAAACATGGGTAATCACAATTTATCTGTAACACCACAATTTTATCGCCTGCCACAACTTAAAGCTCGTTTGGGCGTTTCAGGCTCTAGTATTTGGGCATGGGTTAAGAAAGGCACATTTCCTGCACCTATCAAATTAGCTGAAAATACCACAGCTTGGCATTTATCTGATATTCAAGCTTGGGAACAGTCGCGTATCACTGCTAGCCAAGCTAAAGGAAAATAGCCATGAAAATACGACCTCACACAATGCGCTATAAGCAATTATTCATTGGAGGTTAATGGTATGACATTAGCCAATCTTCAAAATCCATTTGTACATCTGCAATGTGCCGCCGATATTATCCCCGAACCAATTGAATGGTTGTGGCCGGGATGGCTTGCAAAAGGTAAGCTTCATATCTTTGCTGGCGCAGCAGGAACAGGCAAAACTACTATTGCAATGAATATGGCAGCGACTATTACACGAGGTGATTTATTTCCAGATAACAGCATTTGCCAACAAGGAAGCGTATTGATTTGGAGTGGTGAAGATAGCGCTTCCGATACATTGGTGCCGCGATTGATGGCGGCTGGTGCAAATCTAGATAAAGTACATTTTATTGGCAACACCATCCAGCAACATCAGGTGCGCAGCTTTGATCCGGCCACTGATATGCAGCATTTATTAATGCAGGCTGCCCTAATGCCTGATCTTGCACTGCTGATTATTGACCCAATTGTGAATGCGGTTGCTGGAGATAGTCACAAGAATGGGGAAGTGCGGCGGGCATTACAACCAGTAGTCGATTTTGCAGAAAAGCTTAAATGTGCAGTACTGGGTATTACCCATTTTAGTAAGGGAGGGCAGGGCAAAGACCCTTTAGAGCGAGTAACTGGAAGTCTAGCATTTGGTGCATTAGCACGGGTGGTATTAGTCACTGCTAAAATTACACAAGCTGAAGAAACACAGCGCATTGTCTGCCGGGCTAAAAGTAATATTGGGCCAGATACCGGAGGTTTTACATATAGTCTAGATCAGATTGAAGTAACACCAGGCATATTTAGTAGCTGCTCATTGTGGGGGAGCGCATTGGAAGGTTCTGCACGTGAGTTGCTTGCAGAGCCAGACCAGTCTGCTGGGGCTGATATTAGTGCACTGAACAGCGCAAAGAATTTTTTGCATGAGCTATTGCTAGATGGTGAATTGCCACAGCAAAGTATTCAGGATGAAGCCAAGGGAGCAGGGCATGCCTGGGCAACTATTAGACGTGCTAAAGATGCGCTAAACATAATTTCCAATAAAAGTATCATGGATAAGCGTTGGTATTGGAAATTGCCTGCGTATTTATTAGAGTGATTAAAGATGCTCAAGGTGCTCAATTGTTTTTTTGAGCATGTTGAGCACCTTTGATTATCATTGGATCATATTCCGAATTCGTACAAACCAGTTGCGAACTTCTCCGTCAGGATCTCGTTCATGTATTCTAGCTGCTGTCATTAAAGGAAAGGCACGATCTGCCAAACGTTGTTTAGCTTTGTTATCGCTTAGTACACCATCAAAACCTTGTGTTTGAGAGTAAATTTCGGCGAATCTCTTTGGTGTTGCTACGCCATTAACTGGATGATCTGTAACTTCAACACTGACGTTAAAAGCTTCTTGAATCGCATCATGATGCAAATAACTTTCGATTTCGTGCTTTGTTGTTTGTACCGCCCAGGAACCATCTTGGCGCGCATTCACTGTATCAACAGAATTTGCATAATGTGCAACATCACGGTCATAAATATGAACCTCTCTTTTGTTCAGAGCTCGTAGATAATGTCCATCCACCCAGTGCTTAAGGGTTCCCCCGCCTAGTACAACAAAAGCGACACGGTCATCGTTCTCCAAATTAGGTAACGACGCATCCTCAGAATGCAAGGCACGACTTAAAGCTTTAAAGGCTAGAACATCAGTCGGGCCCTCAACACATAGCAATACTTTAACGCGGCTATCTGGTGTAACCCCTAAAGCTTCAGCAACAGCGCCAAATACGTCAGCACCAGCTAGAATTGCAGGTTTACCAGCCGCATTTAGGTGAACAAATCTAATGCTATTATTAGGTAAGTTAGAGGCAAATCCCGGGCTATGCGTCGTTAAAATTACCTGACAACCTAGTTCAGATGCAAGAGACTTAAAAGACTCTATTAATATTCGTTGATTATTCGGATGTTGTGCTGTCTCCGGTTCTTCAATCGCATAAATGATACTTCGTCTATTACTCGTTTTGAGACGTCGCTCTGCCTCAGCTTTAAAAAAACTAACTAATACGAGCCGACGAACGCCGCTACCTCGCTTATTCAGAGGAATGCCTGCATCCGTATTCAATCCAACCGAGAACAATCCTTGCCATTTGGCCGGAGTAGGTGGTGTAAACTCCGGACTCAATTCGCTTGCTAAAGCGGGATCAAGAGTCATCAATGCTTCATGAGTATTTTTTGCAATTTCTCCAGCTTTTTCCTGTACTTTTTGCTGAATCTTAGCAATATCTGCCTGGACCTCCGCTAATGCTGCAGCAACAGCCGCTTTCATTGGGCTTTGCACCTCATCATCTGAATCTGTGCTGCTTCTATCACTTTGGAAAAGGGCAAACATCGGTAGATAGCTTTCAATTTGCTCCCATATGCGTTTCGTATCCTCTTTAGCCTTACTAACGGGAATTGCCATTTCCATGAGTTGCAAATCATCTGCTGCTGCCCAAATTGCTCTTCGCATTCTTGGATTGCCTTTTAGAGCAGCATCTAAACCAAGCTCCTTCACCTTGCTTTGCAAATCTTTTTCTTTTAACTCAAGTAAGTTATCAAATCCAGAGGCTGTCGGATGATTAGCTACTACAAAGACTTCAGCCGAAGGTTTTTTATTAGCACAGTCAAAAACTTTCTTGATTATTAGAGACTGACGATTGGAGAGGAGATATTCATCAGAAAGTGATGTTTCTGCTCCCGCATCCAATACAAGGGATTTTGGAAGGTCGATGAACTCACAAGTGATTTCAACACTTTTCACGCCAGAGTAAACATTTGCATCCCCTGGCTCGATTGAAACAATATTGTTATTAAAGAAAATCTCTAGTGCCTCAAGTACTGTAGATTTTCCGATATCATTTCGCCCTACAAAGGTCGTAAGTTCGTCAAACTCAACGCAAATCTCATCAGCATAGCAACGAAAATTTTTGATAGTTACAGACTTTAATTGCATCAATTTCTCCCTTTATTATTTTTTACATTTTAAACCCTATATGCTTTTATAGTCACTTTTACTCTATTTATACATGGATAGGTTTAAAAGCAATAAAGTTAGTGGGGGCATATTTGGGGGCATCAGTTGATTTTAAAACTTAATAAATCGTTATTCAATGCGGGTGGTATAGGCTTGTTCGATTAACCCCAGCCCACCAATAAAGTAGTTAAAAAGTACTTTTAATTCATTGTTTTTAAATGATTTTAAAAGTGAAATAAAAAAGCCAGTCTCAGTGACTGGCTTTTTTTTACGCCCTTTTTCAGCTCATGAAGTGGTGTTTTAATTACCCTAACAATAGTGCCTTTTTAAAACGTTTGCAGTAGCGTCGCTTGGTGAGTGTGCTCATCTCATCAAACAGCATCATTTTCCATAAATACTTGGTTTCAACTAATTCCGCGTCCAATGTTGCTTGATTCTCGTAGCTTCTTAATACGCTGTGACTGTGGCCAATGCGATAGGGTGCGAATGCGCGCTTCTTAATGATATTCAATTTGATCTCTGGTGCAGCTTGTTTTCCAGACAGCCATCGTTCGATAGTCTCTGGTTTGACATCCAGTAGTTGCCTGAGCTCATTGAGCGACAACGTTCCCAGATATTCACCAATCTTGAGGCACCAAATTAAACTGTATTGTGTATGTAATTTCTTTAAGCGATTTCTATCTTGCATAGCCACTCCCGTAAAACCTTGCAAACCACATTCGGATATTAACACTTGTTTTGTGAATGTAAATGGTGTGGAGGTGGTTATTGAAAAAGATTGTTTGGTGCATTTACGGCAATGGCATTGATACACTTATATTAATATTCGCATAATGTATATTATGTTAAATCACGCAGGAAAACAAAGAAAGCTGATACTCAGGTTCTGCCAGCACTAGCCTTAATGTATTAGAGTTTTTGAAGCTACAAAGATAGCGGCAAACAGCCGCTATTTTTGTTTGTGACACACCAAGCTCCGCAAGTCGGAGTTTTTCTTTTTCTACAATACGTCCCTCAACACGGATAACCCAATATAGATGCCTAAGGTCTGTAGCCCAATCTGGTAAGTCGACGTATTTGCTGGAATCAAAACTCATCATTAAAAAGAAAGACGCTAAAGCTCTTTTAAATCCAAAATAGAATCAAGGCCGACCAATAATGTTTTGCCTGATGGAAGCTCGACACGATATGAGGTCGGAGTTTGTTTTATGCATTTAACACTATCCAAGTAATCAACTTCATAATAGTATGTCTTGCCAACTTCCATGGTTTTACGAGCTACCATTTTCGAACCCCCTTTTAAGCATTCTGTTGTAAAACGCCCGTAATATAAATCTAGCGGCGGCCAAAGCCGCTGGACGTTGCGCACCGCGCGACCACATTTCCAGCAGTCACGCTTGCGCTCTATAGGTATCAAAGCTGGTAATTTTCTATTAAAAGCTAAGTCAATTTAGCCAGCATTGCTTCAAAATCAAGTCTTAGCATTAAAGACCAAGGGGATGTTTTGGCTCCCGTTTTAATGGGATGAAAAAACAGAATATCGGATCTATTGTGCGCTTCAACAAATGGCCTTCCTTCGCCAATGGCTTTTTTAGCATCTGGCGTAAGATCCTGCGCTGGTTTGCCTACGCGCTCTATGTCTGAATGTGTGATATAAGACCCCGCATTTGAAATCAGAGCGTATGAGCCAATTCCGTAAGGTTTAAGCTTACTTAAATCTTCCTGAAACTTATTAAGCGCAAAGTCAATCGCCGATACTCCGATAAACTTGCCAGCAGACACAATAACCACCACCATCGTAGCCACTTGTATGGCTTGGCCGTTACTTAAAATATATTCAAAAGGCTCTATCATTAGATTTTTGCCCAAGCGCCTTGGCTGGTCATACCAATTATTCATCCCAGAGGTTTCATAGGCCTCCAATTTGTCACCGACAATTGTGCCACTGGCGCGATTCCAGTAGGGAATAAAGCGCCCTGTCTCATCATGCCCTTCTTTATTCATATATTCGTTATCTAAACCATCGAACGCATTCGGCTCAAAACAACAGGCGTAACCTAGCACATCGACATCGGCTTTTAGATTAGCCATCAGTAGCGAATTCATCACATCACGCTTTGGCCTAATGCGGGAAGCCCTCATCCCTTCAATCATTTTTAATGCCAGACAGACTGGTTTCCAGTTGCATAAAACGCATTTCAATCTGCATCGCCTGCGCCGCCACAACGAAAGAGGCACTTTTTAACAGTGAGTCTTTTTCTGCGCGTAACACTTCAAGACTGGCTTTCACCGAGTCATTTTTAATCGAGGAAACAATGCGACTGATTTCAGTCGCTGCTTTGGATGATTGCTCAGCCATCACGCGCACTTCACCAGCAACGACTGCAAAGCCAAGACCAGCCTCCCCTGCCCTTGCGGACTCGATGGTTGCATTCATTGAAATGAGTGTTGTTTGTTTAGCAACCTGCTTAATAATGTCAGCGACTTTGCCGATTTCATTTGAACTGACCTCTAGGCCTTTGACGAGATTTTTGACCAGTTCAATCGTCTGGCCTGTGCTCGAGTCATTTAATTGGATACTCAATTACTTTACCTCTAATTCAACCCAAAGTGAGTTACCCCTATGAAGAGGAGTAAATAAGAAAGGGAGCTGGTGCCCCCTTTAGCTCTTATAAACAATCCATGGTAATGGACCGCAGAGCTTATTATTTCGCCCTTATGAGGCTAAATGACTCGTAAAGTACACAATCACACCTGCAACAATCAATGCAATGTAAGGAAGTACACCTGCGGTCGTTGTCTGATCACCGTCCAAAAGCATGTCTTCTTGCATTTCCTTAGGCAACACGCCTTTATCCACAATGTAATGTCTCCAGATAAAGATCGGGAACACCAGACCAGCCATCACCAAACCGCTCATTAATGTACCGGCACCCCAGATGTTGGCGCCCAGTCCCATGAGGGTGACGTTAACAAAAGCCAGGAAAGTACCTAATACGATCAAAATGGTCGGCGCTTTGTAAGGACGTTCCCAATTTGGTCTGTCCATACGATGAATCCAGCCCGCGTTCAGGTTCAGGAAGTTGAAGATGACGTAGCTGACATTCGCGGCCGCAAGCAAGAACATATAATCAGACATCATCAGCAAGACGAAGTTGAAGATCATGTTGGCCCACATGGCGCTGGTTGGTGCACCATGCTCGTTCACTTTGGACAGGAATTTCGGCAGCAAGCCATCTGCCGAACCTTGATACAAGGTGCGTGAAGCCCCAGACATGGTGGTCATGATTGAAAGCAGCAACGCCAGGATCAGCATCACTACGACCAGGTTGGCAATAAACGCGGTATTACCCAGAATGCCAGACAGTGCTTTTGCAACGCCCATACCGCTATAAATATCAGGCGCCAGCATGCCATCATACACAGCAGCAGCGGTGACATTGCCAGCGGCATCGGTGACGGCCGGTGTAATCAGTTGCCCCAAGCCCAAATGGCCCTGGAATGCCAACGGCACCAATGTGAACACGCCTACACAGAGCAAGCCAGAATAGAAAATGGCCTTGAAGGTATCAGTTTCAGGATTTTTAAATTCGCGGGTGTAACAAACGGCTGTTTCAAAACCATAAGTGGACCAGGCAGCGATGAACAGGCCACCAGCCATTAGCACCCAGCCATTAAGATTCCACAACCCGTCAATCACATTGCCAACACTGTCATAAGCCAATGGAGATAATGGGAAAAAATGCTCAGAAGGCATATCACCGGTGATTAAAGGGACAAGGCCGATCATGATCAATGGGATCAAAGCAGCTACGCCCAAAATCATGGTGGTTCTGGCTGATCGTAGAATGCCACCATTCTGGATAAAGTAGACCAGTAAAAGTAATGCTGAGCCAATCACAAAGGTAGCATTGATACGCAGCGTCAAGCCCTCTTTTAACATCCCCAAATCCAGGAGTGTCAGTTGCCAGGTATTAATTGCTGCGTCAGGGGCAAACATGGCTGTGAGAATGTACCCTGCAGCCAATCCTGAACCGATTGAAAGTACCGGCGTCCAGGCGACCCAGTTACACCAAATTGAAAGCGGTGCAACAAATTTGCTGTAACGAATCCAGGCCACTGCGCCATACACGGATGCACCACCTGTTTTATGTGGAAACAAGCCGGCAATTTCTGCATAGGTAAATGCCTGAATAAAGCCAAAACCAATTGAAATCATCCATACCAGCCAAGCTGGTTTACCCACCGTGGCCGCAATGGCACCCATTGAAAACAATACTAAAGCGGGCACCCCACTGGCAACCCAGAACGCGCCTGTCCAGCTAATTGTGCGATGTAGTGAGGCATTTCCAGCCACTACATCGTTGCTGACATCTGCGGTGATTGCATCTGTCACTTCTACTGTTTTTTGCACACAAACCTCCCTTGAATTGAATCTGCCTAGCCCCACTCAACCATCGCTATTACTTCATAAGTTTTTATAGGCGATCCATCATTTAAAAATTAATAAACATCGCTTCACGATACTGATTGATCGGAATACACAACTCCCGCTTATCGCATCGTCGTCAATCATAGCGACGTGAAAAGTGACTTTCTATTACCACTTAGGCTTACCTCATAAGTGGTAGCTGCAAGCGCACAAACATCAGATACACTGCGAATCGGCGTTCCGGAATGGATCTGCTACGCCCTAAACAGAAAGACAGTTTCAATCTATTGAAGAGGTTTTCAGAGTGAATGTCATAGCAAAAACTTATCTTGTGCCGGGCTGAAAATTGGCATTGTGCTATCAAGGTTTAATAGCGGGATTGGCGATGGTCTGCTAGCAGCCTGCACAGAGAAATTATGGGCGTTAGGGGTCAGCATCGAAGATGTCAGCATTGCGTCTGTGCCGGGCGCATTGGAAACACCCTTGGTCTTACAACATATGGCGTTGAGCGAGCAATACGATGCGCTGATTGCCCTGGGGGCTATTGTCCGTGGAGAGACTTACCACTTTGAAGTGATTTCAAATGAGTCCGCGCGTGGCATTTCAGAAGTGCAAAGGAATACCGGTGTGCCGGTGGCAAATGCCATCCTCAACACAGAAGATGATGACCAAGCCCTAGCTCGAATGCACATCAAAGGGGCAGAAGCCGCCGAAGTGGCCATAGAAATGCATCACCTGATCAAGAGGATACAAAACACTTAGTTAATTTTAGCAACCGAGTGAATCTGAAAGGAATCGTTATGAAATGGGTATATCTTGCGCTTGCCATTTGTTTTGAATTACTGGGCACTTCATCTCTAAAAAGTACAGTGGGATTTACCAAGCTGGGGCCTAGCGTGCTGACCCTGTTTGGATATGCGGTAGCATTTTACTTTTTATCCTTATCACTAGAGGAGATTCCTATTGGCATCGCTTATGCCATCTGGTCAGCCGTGGGCATCGTGCTGGTTGCAATCATAGGTTACTTTGTTTATGGGCAAGTCTTGGACAAGCCGGCCATCTTGGGCATGGGGCTGATCATTTTTGGCGTGGTCATCATGAATACCATGTCCAAGTCCATCGTGTCTTAGCCATCGCGCAGATAGGCAGCATTCGCGACCCATCCATCAAGAGTGTTGACTCGTCAGAGATGAACCTAGCCTGACGAGTCAACACTCTTTCGTTAAACCACCTTTTTAGTGTGCGCCCACACGGCGGCTTCCAAACGGCTGGTTAATTTAAGCTTACTGAGCAGATGCTTGATGTGCACTTTCACAGTGGTGTCACTAATGCCCAAATGCCTTGCAATGGTTTTGTTGTTCAGGCCCTTTGCCAGGCACTCCAGAATCTCTCGTTCACGCTCGGTGAGCGACACATCATCGTCCTGCTTGTTCAAGGTAGGATTCACCAAAGCGTTTTTTAGAATATCCGTCAGGCTTTCATGCAATACCGTGATGCCAGACATGGCTTTTTTAAGGCTTGTACACAAGTCCTCAGGCTCCATGTCTTTCAATAAATAGCCATCTGCGCCAGCACGTAAAGCTTCCAACAAATCATCTTCTGCATCAGAAACCGTCAACACAATACACTTTGTATCCAGCTTGGCTTCTTTGATGCGTGTCAGCGTTTCGATGCCATTCATGACTTTCATATTAAGGTCAATTAAAGCCAGCCCCGGTTTGAGCTGCTCGACCAGGGACAGCCCCTGTAATCCAGAGGCTGCCTCCCCAATCACATCGAACTCGGGATCTGAGGAAATCATCTGCATGACGCCTTTACGGAATAATGCGTGATCGTCAATTATTACTACTGTCGTTGCCATCGTCTAACCCAATCTTTATTGTTTTACACCCTCATTTTTTGGTCGGAACACTAATCTAACTCGTGTACCGCCTAATCGGCGAGGGATCACCTCAATTTCACCGCCCAGACAATGGGCACGTTCGGTCATAATCGCCAATCCGTAATGGTGTGGCTTAGACTCATCAAAAGCTGGGCCAATTCCGTCATCATCAACCATGACAATCACTTCCCCCGTAGACTGCAAGACCAAGGAGACTTTCACTCTTTCAGCCCCGGAATGTCGCACAATATTCGACAATGCTTCGCGGATAACGTGTAGCAAATGAAATTCTTCATTCACGGTCAACCGACAGTCTTGCAAACGGTTATCCAGCGCGATTGAGAGATTTGAACGGCTGGAAAACTCACTGATCGTTTCCTCGAGTACGTGATCTAATCCCCGCACATCCATTTGCACCCGGAATGTCGTTAATAATTCCCGCAACTCTTTGTAGGCATTATCCAATCCTTCACGGATATCATTTGCAATCTCTGAAGCGCCAGAACTCACCAACTCGTTATTGAAGATACTTTGCAAGCGAGCAAGCTGGAACTTCATATAAGACAGCGACTGGGCGAGTGAATCATGCAACTCTCTGGCAATTACTGCCCGCTCTTCAAGCAGAGCCACACGTCTGCCCTCCTGCTCTCGGGCTTGAAATCCCATCGCCATGGCGACCATCTGGGATGTCACCTCAATCAGCTGAATTTCCATATCCTCAAAATAGTGGTTGGCATCGGTTTCGATGAGCAAAATGCCTAGCCAGCCATTAGAGCTTGGTAATGGTACTGTGGTGTATTGAATGCACTCCCCCTGGATGAGCTTGGTCTCATGCGTCACTTCAAACATTTGCAGATCTTGATCAAACATACTTTTATCAAAAGATAGCGGTGTGTAACCCGAAAAAAGAGCCCGTTGTGAAGAAAAGCGTGAGCCGATATCACCGAACATTAAGGCGACGTTCTTCGCATCCAATGTTTTTTCCATCGAATAAAGTACCTTTTTAAGGGTGATTTCATTCAAGTCCGAATTTGCAATCAATCTTGCCAACTTAAGCAGGAAATCTTGAGACAGCAGTGTTTTCCTCGCTTTCTCAGTACTGATCTTATTGGTCCAGTTGCTCTCTGCCTGATAGCCCTCAATGCGTGCCGACATTTCAGCGGTTAATTTTTCTAGCTTTTCCAATTCATCGCCATAATGAAAATCTTTGTCTTCATTGATGAGGTCACTAGGAATCAGCTCATAGATGCGCCCCAGACGGGTAATCAGGATACGCCAAGCAGTGAGCATGATGCTTGTACCAATACAAATGGCCAGAAAAACGCAAGCCAACTGCAAGATTTGAACCACTGCCTGCTTGACCTCCACATCGTCTTTTGACGCCTCAATAAACTCCTCATAAGCCTCTACAATCAGCTTACCTTTAAGCAGAGTTTGCTCCTTAGAGGCATCATAGAGGCAACACTTAACAAACGCTTGATGCAAGTGACTGAGCTTCTCATAGGCAGTGGCCAGGCGGGTATCATTCTGCTTTCTACTCCACGCATACGTTGCATCATCAAAATTACTGATACTCAGGGAAATTTTGTAAGGTTCTGCATCAACTTTTGTGGCAGAAGTCTCCAACTTATAGAGCTCCTGCTTCCATAGCATTTGCTCCTTATATGCCTGAGTGATCGTTGCCAAATGATTGGGTACGTAATCAAATAAAAACAATGAGGTCGCCTGCATCAGCACGACGACAATCATCAATGAAGCAACAAGTACATGCATGCTGGCATATAGCTTGTGGCTATTGACGTACCTCTTTAATTTTCTAAAAAACACTAAAATATTTCGCATATCACAAGCAGATTTTCTTATACTGATATTTTGATGTAACTAGGCAGCAGCATATGAGCATCTTTATATTTTCAACGATGATTATCAGTATTATTTACCTAATCGTCCTGGGTTCGTGGCACAGCATTGAAGGTCCTTTTTTAGCACACTTAGCTATTCTGGTGACAATCACCATCGCGATCTTTTCAGCGGCGCTTGTTTTTATTGTTCAGCCCTTGTTTACTAAAGCCAACACCAATAAAAAAAGTGAGTTTACACAACAGCTCTCCTGGCTAAGGGAAACCTCCAATGCCTTGTCTTCCCCCGCTGTGCTGCTGGATGGCCTGATTGTGAAATTTGCCAATACGCCCTTCCTGCGCACACTTGGTTTGGTCGGCCTTGAAGACCAGATCAAGGGCATGCCATTTACCAACATCATTCATCCTGCCGACCACCAGATCTTCGCTGAACTCAATGCGGAAGCAGCCACCGGGAAGGCCAAAAATGAATCTACCAATATTCGCCTGATTTCACTTGATGGCTCGGCTATTCCTTCCAATGTCAGCCTCACCAAGATGCGTGAAGACAGAGATGCAAACCTCACCTTATTCCAATTTACACCGCTTTCTGCAGAGCATACACTCAGCAGCCACTTTGATCCTCAATTTAACTATCATTTCATCATCGACAAACTCGAGCAGATTGTTTTCCAGCTCAACTTTGAAGGCAAGATCATCTTTTTAAACCCAGCCTGGGAAAGCTTTCTTGAGTACGCGATCAAAGACAGCCTCAATAAAACCATTTCTGATTTTGCACATCCTGAGGACAAACTTATGGTGGAGTCCAGACTTGAATCCGTTGCCTACGGCAGAAAGCCAAGCTTCACCATCGATTTGCGTTTAATCTCCCTCCAGGGGGAGTCCAACTGGTTCCGCTTAAGAGCCAGATCTTCCTCAAATATTTCTGGCGAAAGAACCAGCGTTGTCGGCACCATCACCAATATCCAAGACATCAAGGATGCTGAAGCACAGTACTCGGCAAACCGTCGTGCCGCCAATGCCCTGCTCAGCCATATCCCTGGGATGATTTATCGTTGCCGACATGACAGATCATGGACCTTCGAATATGTCAGCGAGGGCTGTATTGACATCACCGGCTACGACTCACTGGATTTACTACACGACCCTAGCCTGACCTACAATCTGATTATCCACCCGACGGATAGAGCGGCGGTATGGAAGTCGATAAATCAGCAAATTGCCGAAGATGAAACCTTCAATATTGTCTACAGAATCATTACCCGCAAGGGTGAAACAAAACTGGTGCAAGAAGTCGGACGTGGCGTATTTTCAAGTACCGGTGAGCTGTTGGCGCTGGAAGGATTCATCACCGCAGTGCCTGACAAGCAACATCACGTTTCCACGCTATCCTGACCGTCGACGTCTGTATACAGCCCCAGGCCCTATCGACGCGAAGGCTTGTCAGTTTGATCTACGCCCCGCTCCCCCCCACGACTTTCCTTGCAAACCCACCACAACGTGGCAGCCAACCTAATTTAAGCTAATCACTAGCACAGTAGCCCTTAGCTTAAGTCATGCTCGCGTGCGTGTAACCATTAAAGCTAAACGTACCGGAGGGATTAGGGAGGCAATATTCATTGCCTCCCTGGCAAGCCCATTCTCGTTTGTACTGTCGCTTGAGAGAGGTAAAGTACAGTGAACTTGTGCTTTTATTCTCAGGCTTAAGGGGGCTGGCGACAATTCCCATTTGGGATTACTCCCTTGGGAGTATTTACATGCAGAACGTAAGATGGGCTTGACTATTTTTGAAGGTAAGAGGTCTTAGAAAGACGATTGATCTACAGAACATCCGTCAGCGACATGTGACGGATGCCTGTGATCTTGAAGTTGCCTGGCGGATGATCACGGCGCTGGTCATGCTATCGTTGGTCATCCCGTAAATGTCCTTTAGCAAACAGCGAGTGATGACCTGCGTCTGGTAAAGTGCAACGTTAGAAGCTGCGTTTGGCGAGTGAGTGCAATTTGAGGGATTTTTGCGCCTGGAGATCACTCCCCCTGAAGGTCGCATCTTGCCATGCAATGTCTGCTACTGCGCTTGTACGCTTGGGCTGTTGATAAGGCCGCTTGCTCAAGTTTTGCATCTGCGTGGAATACATCGCAGATTTCACATAGACAGCATCAGCAGCATTTGTAGATTGCATCCCACCCAAAACCATCATTAATGTTGCGATAAAAACATGTACTTTCATCATTTTTTTCCTATGTCGTTGATATGGCGTGACGAACACCCGTCTTGTCATTTATTCCGGATGTGACCCGTACGCCAACACTTCACCATCATCAAACTGTGCCAGCCAGTCAATCACATAGCGGTGATAACTCGTCATTCCCTTGTATTCAATCAAGTCTGGATGTAAGTCTTTTTGCACGCGGTGCAGACGCTTAGCCCATCGTGGATACGTAGTGATATCCTTCAAGCTCATGAGGTAACACCTGACGCCAAATACAATCGCATTACTACGCGGCAATCTGAACAGGCTCTGTAACTCCACGCGCAGGTTCACCAAGTCACCTACTGTCTCGTTATTAACCTTATTGCGGTCTATCGCCCATAGAGGATAATTCTCTGGAGAAGTATCCAGCCGTGGATTCACGGTCATGGTCCAGTTGAGTCTACGCACGGGATTCCCCACTTGCAGATTCAGCAGGTATTTCAAGGCTCTATCCAACACGCCCAGCTCAGTCACCTTGGGCACTGGGCCATGCCATTCCTGCCATGACATGCCGGTATTAAATGCCAATGACCAGTCCGCCTGACTGGTTACAATGCCAGCATCTGAATACAAGGTGCCATCGCGCTGATCGAGCAAGACAAAATCACCTTGCATTTGACGCCCTATGTACTCGAATGGCTCAGACGGCAGCGTACTGGCATCACCAAAAGTGAAGGTATCCATGATGTCTAAAGGGCGATTTTCCCAGGTCCAGACGTTGCCGTTTTTGGTGAGCGTGAAATACTCAGGATAATCATTGGCCATGGAGGTCATCGCGAGTTCGAGAAAGTCCCACTGCGCATCCATCATGTGCGGCAAGGCACTGTAACGGCCAGGGTCTTGTTCTAGCGTGATCATTTTATCCAGGCACTCGGACACGTAATGCTCATCCACATCAAAGGTGTACTCATATACGGACCCCTCTGCACCTTTGGTATGCGGCTCGATATTGACCGAATACATGTAGTGATCTTCTGAGAAAGGGAAAGGGAAACGTTTGATGGCTACGGGGGAGTTTTTGTAACTATAGACATCTCGGAATGACTCATCATTGAAATTTAATTGCATGTTTATCGCCTTAAGACTAATAAGAAATGAATGGTGCGCAGGGCCTATAAGTCCACTAGCAAGCGCTTGCCTTTTGTACGTGATACGCAAGGCATGATGCTTCTACATGACACTTTTTCCGAGTCAGACAAATAGTGGTCATGGTGTTCGATACCGCCATCTGTTTCGAGGACCTTGAGCTCGCATCGGCCGCAAACGCCGCCGCGGCAGAGCGAATCCGCTTTCACACCCGCCGCTTCAATCGCCTCCAGCATGCTCATTTCCGCGGGCACCTGAATTTCGATATCAGACTTGGCCAGTTGCACCTTGAACGGTTCGCCTACAGGCGGCGAGGAGAATTCTTCATTATGAATATTGTTTTCAGGCCAACCCAGGTTTCTGGCCGTCTCTAGCACTGCAATCACCATGGGAGACGGTCCACACACATAGACATGAGAGCCCAGTGGCTGCTGACTTAACAGTGCGTTCAGGTCAATACGCTCGCCTTGACTGTCGGCATAGCAATGCAAGTGGTCTTCACACATTTCTTCCAGTTCATTAACAAAAGCAGCCTGCTCATAAGCGCGGAATGCGTAATGCAGTTCATAGTCTGCACCTATCCTCTTGAGGTCTTCTATTTGAGACATGAAGGGGGTAATGCCAATGCCGCCAGCGATCAGGATATGCTTATGCGCCAGCTTGGACAGTGAGAATAGGTTCACAGGATGTGTGATCTTCAGACGCATGCCCACATGTACATGTTCGTGCATAAACAAGGAGCCGCCACGTGAGCTTTCCTGGCGCCGTACAGAAATATGATAAGCCTGGGTGTCTGTAGGTGACCCCATCAGGGAATAGGGATTCCTGTATGTTCTCCCCTCTGCATCCATCGTCACCACGATATGGCTGCCACCTGAGAATGAGGGCAGATCAGAACCATCTTCATTCACCAGAGTAAAGTGCTTAATTAACGGTGTCACCGCCTCTATGGCAGCCACTTTTACATTGATTGTACTCATGGATAAATCTCCTCAATCGCAGGCAACTCTCCTGGAGACTCTGCATCAACCATCAAGCCCATATAAGCGCCCAGATTTCTTGAAAAATGGTCACGAACAAACAGCATCCGGTCACAGCCACAGCAAGCGGTAATGTTGGTTGTGACATACTTGGAAATGGTTTTGCAGTGAACACAGTAAACGCTACGGGCCAGGGTGTCGGTCTGCTCTTTCATGATTTCCATTTCCTGGATACCAAACGGTTTTGCCGCCGCAACCACATCCCAGATAAACCCTTCTGAACCTGCCACATAGATTCGCAAGCCCATTTGCGCATCGCGCAGCTCAAGCTGAAACTGCCTCAACAGGGCATCATCAAATTTATGAATGTGCAGCCCTTCTGGCACAACCATCTTTAAGGTGTCTGAATAATCCGCTTCCATCTGACCATACTTTCCATACAGTACTTTGACGGGTTGTGTCGGGTGCATTTGCTGAAACAGCTTGAGAACTGCCATACCTCCTATGCCAGTGGCAAGCACCAGATGTGAAGTCGCCTTCTCATGCCACTTCAAAGATGTATAGACAGGTTTACTTTTAATCCAATACCCACGTTCCATATTTATCTCTTCAATTAACCATACGCTGAGCGCCGCGCCAGACCCAACCATCGTGAATGTGGCATCTGAGATATCCGCAGCACCTTTGCAGCAAGACTAAAGCAAGCAAGTGTTGGCGAAAATTATCTTGAAGTTGTACTCCCAAAGAGGTAGCCATTTTTGAAGGGGCGACGGCAAAAAAGAAGGGCACATATATGCGCCCCTGTGAAGGATGGTTGAACTATATCTGCCGTATGAAATGCAGCCTAAATGAAAACCAATGCTGACGAAAAAGCATCGTGACATGTCAAGAGTAAGCTCATTGAGTCCACCTGCAAATGATCATTAGGTTGTACTTCCAAAGAAGTATTCCTTCATTATGCAGATAAAAAAAGGGCACTAAAAAGTGCCCTAAAGTCAGACCACTCAAAAAACTAACTATGCTGCAAGCTGGGCTTTCAGCTCTTCTTCTATGTCAAAAATATCAGCCACAATGCCATATTTGGCGATTGTAAAGATTGAAGCGCCCGGGTCGGTATTCACCGCAATAATCGTAGGGACATGCTTCATACCGGCCATATGCTGGATGGAGCCAGAAATGCCCATGGCCACGTAAAGCTTGCATGACCCAACCACCTTACCTGACTGACCCACCTGTCTGGATTTAGGTAGCCAGCCAGCATCCGCAATCGGCCGTGAGCAGCAAAGGGTTGCACCGGCTTCATCGGCCAGTTCTCGGAATTGCTCCACGTTCGTTTCTTCGCCAATCCCGCGGCCAATTGACATGATGAAATCAACGGTGGTGATATCAATATCATTACCGCCGCCGACCTCTACGTAGTCTTTGTTTTGACTACGAGATTGTACTGACGGTGCATCCATATTAGAAACCGCTGGACTACTGGCGCCTTCCAATGGCTTGAATACGCTAGGGCGAATCGTCAGTACCACGGTTGATTTACCTGGGAAATCGACTTCAACGTTAACCTTCTGGTTATAGCCACCACGGGTTGCAACGAGTTCATCTCCTTGATACTCCGCGATATACACATCCGTGGCAAAACCATAACCGGCTTTACTTGCCAAAGACGATGCGTAGCCCAGTGAATCCACAGAGTGCGGCAGCAATACGACTGACGGATTGTGAGCGGCAATTAATGCCGAGACGGAGGCTTCAAACACATCTGGATCGAAATCAGTGGATGGTCCTTTGACAACAACAAGCTCATCTACCCCATTGACCGATAATGCAGGTACAAAAGCGTCTGCTTGGCTACCAATCACAGCCACCACCACTTTGTCATCGCCGCTTTTCTTGAGGCCATTTGCGGCGCCGATCAATTCCAATGAGACGGGACGTAAATCGTTACGGCGATGTTCTGCAATCACCAATATTTTACTCATGACTATGCTCCTTTGAATTCATTAATGATTTGAATGATTTTTGCCGCCTGCTCAGAAATAGTGCCTTCAATCATGGTGGCTCGGCCTTTTTCTGGAATGTACATGCGACGTACGCGTGACATGGATTGGGCAGCACCGACATCATTTGCAGAGAGTCCAATGTCAGCCAGTGAGACTTCCTCAATCGGCTTGGTAGCTGCTTGTTTGATACCACGCAGCGACGCATAGCGCGGCTTGTTAATCCCAAGCTGGATCGTTAGCACCGCCGGGCAATTGATTTCAACTTCTTGTAGCATGCCGCCTTCGAGCTCACGACGGATCACGGCCTTGTTATCACCTGGCTTGTATTGCAAGTCTGCAACAACTGCCGCATGTGGCCAATTCAGATAAGAAGCGACTGAAATACCGGTGGATGCATACGCCTGGTCAGAAGACTGTACACCAGCAAACACCATATCCGGCGCTTCTTTCTTGATCACTTCGGTCAGAATGCGGCCAACCACGATGGCATCAGAGCCCTCTGCTGCATCATCCCAGACTCTGACTGCGCGATCAGCACCCTTGGCCAGGCATTTGCGCAGGCTTTCATCCACGCGATCAGGGCCCACAGAAACCACGACCACCTCAACCTCGGTATCGCTAGACTCTTTGATTTTCATCGCCTCTTCCAGCGAAAAGTCATCCCATTCATTCAGGTCATACATCATGAAATCCTCATCGACATCCAAACCGTCGTCTCGAATTTCAAAGTCTTCTTCCAGTGCTGCGGTCTGTTTTACTGCCACTAATATCTTCATACCTTCGTCTCCTTCATTACTTCGTTACTAGAAATGTATCGGGCATTTTCAGGCAGATATTTGCTGCCCACCGATATACCGAAAACCTGACCTGGAAGTCTGGATCATCCCGCAGACTCCATTTGTCCTGTGCTTGCAAATGAGGGTTGTGCACAAGCAGCATGCGATGGAGGTAATAGGGATCCTCTAGCAAAGGCAGCAAGGTATTGCGTGTTGCTGACTTGTTTAAAATCACCCCTCTTCTCACATCCGTGTCACTCGAACCGACCAACGCCTTCAAAATACTTTGTGGCGTGTGAGGGTTGTTCGCGACGCCACTTAATACATCTACATCCTTGTCATCAGCCAATTTGCTGAGAACTCTTTGTGAGGCATTGACCTGGTAAGCTACCCCAGACCGCACCCAAGCACTCGTGTCCTCCGCGAGCATATTGAGCAAATGCACCGTACTCATTGAGTTGCGTGCTACGGCCCGCCTGACATCTGTCACCTCATCGACAGCAAGCCTGTACAGCACATCCAGTGATGTGGTCGGACTGCGGGCAATTCTCTGCCTGACCCAGACGTCATCATCTCTGGACAAGGCCTCAATATGCTCCTCCGAAAAATCAATGCGAGAAGCCACTTCACGCCTGACCAACTCGCTTTTGTCTTTCAACAAGTGACGTAAGAGGGTAATCGGCGTTAAGGCGTTAGCGGCAACGCCCGCCCTCACACCGGCATCCTCAGAGGCGGCGTAGCGTTGCAAACTCTCTTTGCTCACTCGACGGTTTTTTGCCAGCACGCGCATCACCAATACCTCTTCACTTGCGGCGGCTTTCGCCACCAACCATGCAGGGCAATTCGCATGTCCGAGGATGGCTGCCTGCGTATGCACCTCTGATGCATCAAACATTTTTGTCAGCAACTCCGCAGAGGCTGATGGGTTCTGGGCAATATTTTTGTGGATTGCCACTGCGATATCACTCCCAGAAACACGCTCCGACAACTCCGCCAGTACCTTGGCATTGGCGGCCGAATTTTTACTCAACGCCAACAAGCATTCACTATCGTTGGCGTTGAGTGCAATCCTTCTTAAAACCTCAGTCCCACTGTTTAAATGTTGCGCGATGAGCTTGGTGAGCCCGGCCTTGCCCTTGCTGCTTGCCTCTTCGTACAGGCCGGATAACACGCTGGATGACGTTCCAGGGTTCTTATCCAGCCGCAGTTCAATCGCCTCATCGTGAACACCTGCTAATGCGGTGAGTACCGATGCCGGCGTATGCTCCCAACGGGCAATGGCTAACGCCGTTCGCCTTGTGCCGCAAATCAGTGCTTCTAATTCGAGTTTTGTGATCCCTGTTGCCAGCTCATGCACAGCAACGGCAACATATGGCTCCTTCGATTTAATCGCTAACTGCACCAGCGCATCAGCACTCCCAAACATCATGCATCTCACTCTGAGGTTGAAATAACCTCGGCCACACCCGTGATGTCGACAACGTCGTACTCAATGCACTCATCAATCAGCTCAATCAGTTCTCGCACCACAAACTGACCTTCAAAGCCTGACGTTTTAAGGGCATCCTCGAACATCGTCAGATCTTTAGGGCATGACACAATGAACACGTCCAGGCCTTCAATCTGTCCAGCTTCACGCATACGGTTTGCTGAGGGTTTCTCAATACCTACAGGATCCGGAATCCAGATACGGCCGCCGCCAGCACCACAACAGAAGGAGTTATCGCGGTTGCGGCCCATCTCAACCAAGTCACAGCCCAGCAACTTAATTACGTCACGCGGTGCGTCATAACCCTTGTTGTACCGGCCAAGGTGGCATGGGTCATGGAAGGTGACGCGGTAATCCAATTTCTTCTTAAGCTTGATTTGGCCGTTCTCTATCAACTGCTTCACCAAGGTGGTGTAGTGGTTGATTTCAAATTCCCCGCCAAAGTCTGGATACTCGTTACGAATGGTGTTGAACGAGTGCGGGTCAGTGGTAACGATCGACTTGAAGTCACAGGACTGCAGTGTGCCTATGTTCGAAGTCGCCAGATGTTCGTACAAACCTTCTTCACCCACACGGCGGATGTCATTGCCTGCATTCATTTCGGCTTCAAACAACAAACCAAAATTGATACCGGCTTTATCCAACAGTTTTGCAAATGATCTTGTAACTTTCTGGTTACGTGGATCAAATGAAGCGTAGTCACCCACAAACCAAAGGATGTCTACAGGCTCTGCTCTGGCATCTTTAATTTCGAATGGCAGGTCTTTCGCCCAAGCGGCCCTCTTACGTTTTGACTCACCAAAAGAGTTCCCTGTTTTATGGATCGTCTGCAACGTCTTCTCAAGGATAGGTTCCATCTCACCGGCTTCTACCAGGTTACGACGCATCTGAACGATGATAGGCACATGCTCAACTGCAACAGGGCAGATCTCTACACATGCTAAGCAAGTACGGCAGGACCATAGCGTTTCCTGCGCAACCTGACCAGGTGACTTACCATGGATATCCAATTCTGCCTCTGCAGGAAGATCTTTAGAGTTAAGCGCTTTGTTTGCAAACTCACGTAAAGAAAGGATTACATCTCGTGGTGAAAGAGGTGCTCCTACTGCATTAGCAGGACATGCTTCCTGGCAGCGGCCGCATTTGGTACAAGCATCCAGATGTAGTAGGTTTTTCCAAGTCAGGTCGGTGATGGTTTTGTAACCAGCATTCGCCTGCTCAACTGGAATAATCGGTAATCTTCTACCAACGAGCGGGCTCTTGAACATCAAAGAAGCGGCTGCTGTGAAGATATGCTTGATCTTGGTGTAAGGAATACATGCAATAAAGGTCAGCGAAAGCAAACCATGGAACCACCACAAGACAGGGCGGAAAGCACCAGCGCCATCAGCAGTCATACCGAGACCCGCCATCAGATGAGCGACTACTGCACCTATAGGAGACCAGAAACGGTTATCCCATACGGATGGAGTTTCACTCAACCATACCAGTCTAGTGGCTTCTAAAATAAAACCAGTGACACCAATCAGAATGAATGACCATAGAAAAGCCCAGTCTTCGCGACGATATCCACTACGGTCATAGTCAGGATCACCGATTTGGCGATCAACGCGCTTATAGTCTAATTTCGGAAGCTTCATCCATTTGCGGCGATACATCATGTAAAGCAAACCAGCGATAACCGCAAACCCGGCCACGTCGAGAACCATAGAGAACAAAAGATAGAAATTACCGTACCAAAATCTCACGCCGAATAACGGCTCAAGAATGTCGTACTCCAACGTAATGGTTGCAGTCCCTATGAAGAGTAAAACAAAACCAAAGAATATGAGGCCATGCGCACGGCCAGCTTTCTTGTCACGACGTACCAATGTACGGTGTGACGCCATGGTTTTAACCATATCCCAAAAGCGTTTGAAAATTTGGTTCCATGACTCATCTGGTTTACCACGACGATACTTACGAATCTGTACATAACAGCCATGAATAAAGATCGCAATGGCTAGATAACCAAATGCATAAAATAGATAGATTGCCTTAGGGTCAAAGTCCTGGAAAAGTATTCGAGTGATTTGTGTAGGATCTGTCATTGATATCACCTGTTTTTGAATGAATGAGTTCCATTAGCCCAAGGGCAACTTGTAACTTATATTTCGGGATTAATGCGTTGAAGCAAGGTCGACAATTTGAGGCCGCCGACCTTGCATTCATCAGGCGTTAAACTTTGTACTCAATTTTGAAATTACCACCTGGCATATGCGGCGTACCCCATGCGATGGTTTCACGCTTGTATGGGATGGCAATTTGTGGGTTTGCTTCCTCAATTTCACGGGCCACGCGGTGACCAGTAAATGTTGCATCAGCAATCAAACGAGGCGCTTCAGCATCACCAATCAGGTAAATGCCTTTGATGTCGTTCTCAGCCCACTCAGATTCACGGGCTTTCAACTCATTCCAGAGCGTGCACTCTGAATGACGGCCTGTCACCAGCACCAGGGAGTCAAACTCAATCCAACGATGCGAGGTATTGGCATCACGCGGAGAAACGCCTGGACCACGGTAAGTACGCTTGGAACCATCACCCCAGATGTTGTAGATTTCCATACGGCCTGGTTCGATACGTGAGCAGAAGTGATCGCCCAGCTCCTCAACATGCAGCTCGTGCAAACGACGCATCATGTTTGGATATTCCAGCGTGAAGTGCATGTAGTTAGCCAGGTGCACGCCAGAAACTATGGTTACTTCGTGGCCAGCCGTCGCCAGCTTCTCAGCCAGACTAGGCGCCATGAAATAAGTATCCGCATTCAGAATCACCACACGCTTACCAATCTTCTTCTTACCATCCATGACTTGCTCTGGTGTCAGTTGATCAGGCAAGGAAGCATCTGCCCCTGGAATTGGGTCATGCGTCAGGCAGTTGGTACCATCCGTATTCCAGCGCGCACCTGTAGCGATGATGACTTTGTCAGCACCATATTGCAGAACGTCGTCAGCAGTCATCGGTTTTTGACCCAATGCCAGCTGGCTTTCTTTGTTCTTCTTCAGCAACTTGGTGATCTGTGTTTCACGATAGTCACGGTGATAGCTCCACTCACCCAAACCTGGCAGTGCTGCAACTTGGTTCAAGTGACCGCCGATTTTCTCAGCGGTATCGGTCAAGTGCACGGTATAACCGCTTTCCATCAATACACGGGCAGCTTCAGAACCAGATGGACCAGCACCAACGATCAATACAGAGTCCTTGTTCTTGGTTTGACGGAATTTCTCTGGATGCCACCCGCGACGGTACTCTTCACCTGCTGTCGCATTCTGAGTACAAATCATTGGAGGGCCACCGATTTCCCAGCGGGAAATACACACGTTACAACCGATACAAACACGGATGTCGTCGTAACGGCCCTGCTCGACTTTTTGTGGCAAGAATGGGTCAGCAATGGAGGGGCGTGCGCAACCAATAATATCCGCATAACCTTTTGTGACGATTTCGATCATTTTCTCAGGGTCGGTATAGCGACCAACACCCAATACTGGTTTTTTGGAAACCTGCTTAACCAGCTTGACCCAAGGGATTGTGTGGCCTTGCTGGTAGAAACGTGATGGCCCTGCATCCTCGCCCCACTCAGCAATATCGCCAATCGTGATATCCCACATATCGACCAGTGAGTCAGCCATTTCAACAAATTTCTGACCATCCACTTCAGCTTCGATTTGACCTGGGCCATACACAGTATCCACGCCAAAACGTGTCGCAATTGCACAATCCGAACCTACTGCATGCTTCACTTTTTCCAGTGTTTCCAGCCAGAAACGCGCACGGTTCTCCAATGAGCCGCCGTATTTGTCTGTACGCTTGTTGTAGTAAGGATTCAAGAATTGCAGTGGCAAATAAGAGTGCGCACCGTATACGTAGACAATGTCAAAACCAGCGTCGCGAGAGCGCTTGGCTGCATCAACATAGAACTGCTGTACCTGGGCGATATCGCTCAGATCCATTTCTTTACAGTAGGACAGCGTTTCAAACTCTGAAGCATACTGGCTAGGGCCACGTGGGGTCGCGCGTGACTCCATGTTAGGTGCGTGTGCACCGCCGTACCATAACTCGACTCCTGCTAATGCACCATACTTATGCACTTCGTCGGTCATGGCTTTCAAGTTACGAACGTCACCTTCGTCCCAAATACGTGCGGACAAACGATGCGTATCATCTGACTCAGGGTTGATGGAGCAATATTCAGTGTTTAAGGCTGCCCAACCACCTTCAGCTTTAACGGAACGGTGCGCAGATTGAAAGCCAGGTTTATCAGAGCCAGCCCCAATACAATGTGGTACTTGGTAGAAGCGATTGCGTAATGTTTTGGGACCAATTTGTATTGGTTCGAACAAAATGTCATGTTTTGGATCGCGTGCCATTTTATAAGTGTCTCCTTGAAATTTATGGGATCAAACTATGTGTTATTTTCATAGTGATACCCTGGAGAGACAATTACACTCATGGCTTACTACTTAGGTGTTACTCAGTAGTGCTTGACTTTTAAGCATGTAATACGGGCGAAAATATACCTCCAAATATTACGAATTAGAGGAATTAGAGTTGGTCCGTATACCAGACCACAAGAATTGCAACGGCAATGGTGACGTGAGGCAGATGCTCAAAGAGTTTTGTATATCTTGGCCGATTTACTTGTACCTGCATGTCGCCTAGCAACTGCGTCGGAAATACCCCTTTATCCTCAAAATAATGTCGGTAAATGAATAAAGGCACAATGAGGGACGAAAAGAAGAGGCCAGTCCTTAACGTACCCTCTCCCCAAATTTCCGTGCCCATCCCCATGATGGCCAAATTCAGGTAGCCAAGCAGCACGCCTGCCACCATCAATACATTCGGTGTTTTATAAGGCCGCTCCCAGTGTGGCCTGTCCATGCGGTGGATCCACCCGGCATTCAACACTAAAAAGTGATAGATGATATACGCCACGTTGGAAGCCGCCAACACAAACACATAATCCGACATCATGAGCAGAATGAGGTTGTACGAGAGGTCTGTCCACATGGCCCTGGTCGGTGAACCATTTTCATTTACGACAGATAAGTACTTGGGCAGTAGACCATCCACTGAGGCTTGATAAAGTGTTCTGGCTGAACCTGACATGGTCGTCATAATCGCCAGCAGCAAGGTGATGATGAGCATCACCACCATGCTATTGGCGATGATTGCTCCTCCGCCGACAATGGAAGCCAGCGCACTGGCCACCCCATTCCCTTTATAAATATTTGCAGCAAGCATGCCATCGTACATGGCGGGCGATTTCACTTCCCCTGAATCGCCTATTACAGCAGGGACCACCAACTCCCCTAGTCCCAGGTGGCTTTGAAAGGCAATCGGCACTAAGGTAAAGACCGCTATACAGAGCAAGGCGGAATAGATGATTGCTTTGAAAGTGTCTGCCTTGGGATCCTTGAATTCGCGGGTATAGCACAACGCCGTTTCAAATCCATAAGTGGACCATGCTGCTACAAATAATCCGCCAGCCATCAGCTTCCAACCGTCAAGATTCCAGTCGCCATCAATGACATTACCGTCCATATCGTACGCAAGCGGGGTGAGCGGAAAAAAATGCTCTCTGGCCAGGTCTCCGGTAACAAAAGGCACCAGTCCAATCAACAGTAATGGGATGAGCGCAATTAAACCCAACACCATGGTGGTACTGACTGACCTTAAAATACCACCGTGCTGTACTGCGAACACCAACAATAGAAAGGTGGCACCCAGAATGAAGGTTGCATTTATTCTCAGGCTGAGCCCCGCCTTGATCGTACTTAAATCCAGCAGCGTGATTTGCCAGGTATTGATCAGCGAGTTTGCATCAAAAAGGATGCTTAATGAGTAACCAGCGGCCAACCCAGAACCAATCGCTAGCACCGGTGACCAGGCGGCCCAGTTACACCATACATTCAAAGTAGCAATAAACTTACTGTAGCGTATCCAAGCAACCGCACTATGTATGGATAGTCCTCCAGATTTATGAGGAAATAGCCCTGCAATTTCTGCATAAGTAAATGCCTGGATAAAGCCAAAGCTAATCGATACCATCCACACTAGCCAAGCCGGTTTTCCGACAGTTGCAGCGACAGCACCAATGGTGAATAAGACAAGCCCCGGCACGCCACTTGCAATCCAAAAAGCGCCCCTCCACCCAATGCCTCTAAGCAAACCGGTTTGTGCAGAAGGCCATTGACTGGGGAGATCGGTCGCAACGGAATGATCAGAAGAGGATGAAGTCATTGTGAAGGGCCCAATAGGCGATGCTGGCGAAATCCGTGCATTCTGAACAGTCTGCGTTTTTTGGTTAATTTAGGGATTTAACAAACGCCAATCATACCGCTTTCTACCTACTGTCCATAGCCACGAAATCGGTAATGCTTAAACCAAAGCCAGACATACTTGGCATTTTTCGTGGCTCAGCCATCAAGCGCATATTTAAAACTCCCAAATCTCTAAGTATTTGTGCACCAATCCCATAATCTTTGAGCGTATGCAGGTTGTTTGATGGATAAGCTGCTGAGTGAATTGCATTGATGATATCTCCATTTTTCTCTTCACGCCTTAACATCACAATCACACCTTCACCGACCTGACTGATTTTGCGCATCGCATCAGGCAAGCTCCAGCTATGGTTTTTGCTGCTAGCGTCTAATACATCCAGCACTGAGAGAGGCTCATGTACTCTGACTAATATACTTTTGTCTTTATTAATCGTGCCTTTCACCAAGGCCAAATGCAATTCATTCGCCAATGACTCTTGATACGCAATCAGCTGAAAGGGACCATAAGGGGTTTCAATGAGCCGCTCGGCGACACGGGATACCAGACATTCTGTTTGGCTTCTGTAAGTAATCAGGTCCGCAATCGTGCCAACTTTTAGGTCAAATCGCGCCGCAAACTCTAAAAGATCGGGTAAACGGGCCATTTCACCATTATCTTTGAGGATTTCACAAATCACGGCAGAGGGGTCCAAATTTGCCAACCTGGCAATATCACATCCAGCTTCAGTATGACCTGCACGTACTAACACCCCTCCACTCTCGGCAATTAGTGGGAAGACATGCCCGGGGCTCACAATATCCAATGGTTTTGCATGTGCCTGTACAGCGGTTTTAATCGTGTGCGCCCTGTCAGCGGCTGAAATACCCGTGGAAACCCCTGCTGAAGCCTCAATGGAGGCCGTGAAGTTGGTTCCCATTTTTGTGCCATTGCGAGACACCATCGGGCTGAGGTTAAGTTGACGCCCACGTTCAGGTGAAATTGTTAAACAGATCAATCCTCGCCCATGTTTAGACATGAAGTTAATCGCCGCCGCCGTCACGTGCTCGGCTGCCATCACCAGGTCGCCTTCATTTTCCCTGTCCTCATCATCCAGCAGGACCACCATACGGCCTGCCCGGATCTCTTCGATAATATCAGTAATGGGACTAATGAGTTTTCTGCTTTTTTTATAAGTGATTGAGGCCTTGACTGAGGTGGCCTGGTTTAACAAAGCACTGTCTACCGGAATATTCATGATTGTCCTCCTACAGGTCCTGGCTCGTAATACAGGCGTACGCCGAATGATTGTGAATAGACTCAAAGTTTTCACACTCAACAACAAAGCTCTTGATATGGCCCTCCTTATAAAAGGCAGCGGCAACATCCCGCACCATATCTTCTACAAACTTTGGGTTGTCGTAGGCGAACTCCGTCACATACTTTTCGTCAGGTCGTTTTAACAAACCATACAGCTCAGAAGAAGCCTGTTTTTCCACCAAGCGGATGACATCTTCGACCCACATTAATGTATTGAAAGACACAGTCACCGTCACATGGGAGCGTTGATTATGGGCACCATAGGCAGATATCTTTTTTGAACATGGGCACAGGCTGGTCACTGGAATGACGATGCGCAGCTTTAAGCCGTGCCCGGCTTCCGAAATTTCACCAAGGAAGGTCACTTCATAGTCCAGCAGACTTTTGACGCCAGACACTGGCGCCGCCTTGTTAACGAAATAGGGAAACGCCATTTCAATATGCCCAGACTTCGCTTCAAGCCTGAGTGCTGTTTCATGCAACAGCAGGTGAAAATTTTCAAGCGAGATTTCGTGCTCGTGGTGATTTAGAATCTCGATAAATCTGGACATATGCGTCCCTTTAAGGTGCTGCGGTAATTGCACATACATATTCAGCAGTGCAATCGTGCCTTGCGCATCACCAGATTTATCCTTGACCTTGATCGGGTGACGAATTGCCTTAATGCCTACTTTGTCGATTGCTAACTGGCGGCCATCAGCAAGGTTTTGAACATCTTCTATGGGAAAAGGGAGTGGTGAATTCAAAATAATGCTCTTTTCTCAATCAAGTGATTGTCAGTGACGAGGTCTTAATTGCTTTTATAACCATTCCTGTACACCCCAAAAAAATGGGGAGGCCAACTGGCATTAGCCTCCCCTCTTAGTGCAAGTTCAACTCGGATGTGAGGGGAAAACAGCTTGTTTCTGAACTTGAGATTGAATTTTCAAACTTGTGAGCAACCATGACAATTGTCATTAAGGATTACTCCGTAAGGATTACTTAGGTCTTGTTTGTCAGAATTGATCTGGCAGGATAGAAAGTGAGGGTAAAAACGAAACATTCCACGTAATAGGCTATTACGTGGAATGCGGATCAGGAGGTGAAACTTGAAGCGTTATTACAGAGGCGCACGTTGGCCAGTGAAGAAACCAACTGCTTTATCTGGTGTGCTGAAAGTGACATTGCTACCTGCTGGGAAATACAAAACATCACCCACGGTTGCTGTGACCTTTTGGCCGGTATCATCAGAAATAATGAAAGTGCCAGCCACTACGATTTTCATTTCTTCGTAATCATATGAGTAGCTTAATTCATTACCGGCATGCAAGTGGAAGAAACCGGCACAGATGGTTTTGTCTTTATCTTGAGACACGAATGTATCACCTAGGAAGGCTGGTACATTCGGCACATTCATTGAAGGCTGGTCATCTTTAATGGCCTGTTTTTTAAATTGAAACGGTTTACTCATTACAGTTCTCCTTTGGGGTTACTTGAAAAGTGTTTGTATTAAATCGTTTTCAAAATGAACCGACAATTACACCTAAGGGGTACTCTCAAAGAAGCATAAGCAAGAACGCGCTGTTGAATCGAACAGGATGGTTTTGACCGGCACGTAAATAGTGAGCAAGGATGGACGGCATGGCCTGAGTCAAGCCAGCCAGACGAAAAAAGGCCTCCTGCTGATGAGAAAAAGCGCAGGAGGCCAGGGAAAATCGTATGAATGAAGATTGCGTTAGCGCTTAGAACGTATGCTTTATGTAGCCATAGAACCTGCTTTTATCAAGGTCGTCACCCGACGCATCGACATACCAGCCTTTTTTGGTAATAGAGTGGATGTAGCTAATACCGGCATTCCACCCCTTCGAGCCGGCAAATTCGAATGCGCGACTAATCCCGAGTGACATATCCGTGTAGTTGCCAACGCTGTAATTTTCAACCACCTGATGTCCGATGTGAATGTTATAGTTGGTATCCGTGGTAGGGACTTTGCCGGTGTAATTGACATCAATGTAGTTTGTTCCTCTTGAGCTACCATGCCCAACAGGCTTTCCTCTGTAGGTAGTAGTGCCAAGAGAGTTTGTGTTATAGCCGAACCAGTCAGTCAATGCCTGGTAGTACTTCACATTCAAGCCCTTGTAGTCGACCTTCAAAATCATCTCGACCACGTCGGAATTTTCACCTGTGAACGTATAGCCTTGAGGATAGGTAAAATTGAAAATCTCGCCAGTGATCGCGAGGTCTTCTGTAATAGCTTTTCTATACCCAACGTAATAATCAGTTTCATAGGTGTTACCGTAAACCGCATCTCTATGCACAGTACCGTAACCAAACCCGGCATAAAATCCACTGTCATGTGAATAATCAATGCTTGCATAAAACTGACCGTGTTTTGCGAATGACAAGCCCCTGAATAGGTAATCGCTATACGCGCCCGCCGTCATCGACCAATGGTGTGGCGAGCTCTTTGCCCCACTTTGCTCTTCGTTATCACGCTGAATGACCTCCTCAGCCAGTGCTACTGAACTTCCTCCAAAAGCTAGGAAGAAGCTACAGACAATGATCCCTTTACTCTTTTCCATGTACTCCCTTTCAAATCGCATATCATATTTTTAATAGTTACTTATTACTGACTGATCCCTAAAAGGTGGGGCTATTCGCCAAGATTGATTGTTTTACCTGCATTGAATACTTTTGTTCTTTGAACTTGTACTCACTTCATCTTTTATTGAATATCCTCAACAATTCCTGGTCGCCATCAGCAAATAAATAGTGCAATGATGCAATTCAACAATAGCGAGGTTATTTTTTTAAATATAGAAAGAACTGGCATGCAGTTACATTTAGAACCGCCGTGATGACTGTTATGCCACTTTTTACTACCACCTGCCGGTTTTTACCATTCCCACTAAGTCTTAATACCTTTGAAGTATTGCCGGGGGCTATTTTTCGATATAAGTTAACCATCCTATCTATCTCTATACACTTGACGTCCTGATAAGAATTAAAAATATATAACCTACTGAATTCATAAGAGAAATGAGATAGTTAACAAGGTTCACGAATACGACGGGTGTTGTAAACTAGGAGCAGAAACATGGGGAATTGTGACTTTTTAGAACGAACTGACATCGTTGCTAGTACAGACTTTCATTTAATCAAACGGGAGTCTTCCGATGTCATTGAGCAAGCCGAAGCTTTGCCCTTTTGGTCGCAGGATTACACACAGCTTGGCAAGGGTGTTTTTTCGGGATCGATTAAGAGTATTCATCACAGCGGTATCCAGATTTTTAGCGAGAAGATGAACCGGGCGGTCGACCAAATTGCTAGCGCGCCTAAAGACTGTCTGGTCATAGGGTTGCCCACCATTGTTGAGGGTGACTCAACCTGGGGGCTGCTTCCTGTGAAACCCCTCTCTTTAATCACACTGGGGAAAAATACGGAGTTGTATTTCAGAACTTCTGCTAACTCTGAAATCATGGCAGCGGTGATTCCCATCAGCAGGATGCAAGCATTCGCAAATAAAGTTGAATGGTCAGGATTTGAAGATATGATCGGCGCCATCAAACCTGTAGAAATGCTACACAACGAAGCATCTGGTCGCTTGTTAAGAACACTCGCATACGGACTTCACTCTCTTTACGGAGACTCAAACAAAGCGCTCCTGAATGAGAGCTGGGAAAACTATGAAGAGGACCTACTCGCTTCATCCATGCATGCCCTCATGCTGGCCAGCAAGAATGCTCATCCATTCTATTTCGATCACAAGATTCCGAGATATATCGTGAACCGGGTCAGGCACCTCACCCTATCGAGAGACGGATTCCCATTAAGTATTGACGAAATATGCGACCATTTGCGCATTAGGCGTAGAACGTTAAACTCGGCATTTGCACGCGCATTAGGCATTACACCATTAACCTATATGCGGAATCTCAAACTTCACAGAGTACGAATGGATTTAATAACATACCCAAGTGATAAAGCCAGCATATGCGAAGTGGCATCGAGATGGGGGTTTGTTCATATGAGTCTTTTCTCAAAATACTATAAAGAGCTATTTGGAGAGTACCCAACTGATACGTTGCAGCGGGTGAGAACTAGAGGATATTCCACGTTTCCTTAAGCATCACATGATGAAGTCCCGCCTAATACTACTGGGACATTTATATTCCGTGAGTGTAATATACCCATAAGCGGCGGTGTGGGAAAGTATGAGGCCAGATGGTAAGGAGATGACTTGAAAGCTGGAACGCATGCATTAATCTGGCTTACTCTCTATTTCAATTTCCAAATCTGAAAAGTTGCTTACGTCCATAGTCCAGAGAAGTTAAATTAATGAGATAAAAGAAAAAGGCTCATAGAGCCCTTTTCTTCATAACCTCTAAATCTTAAGCAGATCTAGGTTGGTCTTATTTAGTTTTGCGACGAGCAACAAAACCCATCAAACCTAAACCAGCCAGCATCAAAGCATATGAATCGGCTTCTGGTACTGGTGTGATTGGATTGATGTTGAAGCTAACGTTGAAGTCACCGCCCAGGCTACCAGACAATTTGCCGGTTGCGCTCAGGAAGTAAGTCCCGGCTGCCAGGTTAGTCAAAGATGTCACAGCTTCGCCGTTTGCATCGAAAAAACCATAGTTCATAAATGTCACGTCGTATTGTGCATTATTGCCTGTGGTGATTTCTGTGATGCTGTATGAGAAATCAGATACCTGTGTCAGGTTGATTTCGTACAGGTCATCAAAGTAAGAGCCTCTTGCATTCAAGGCGCCAGTGGTTTTGATGAAATCCGCGTCAGCAATGGCGCGAATGAAATCAATGCTTTGGCTGGTGGTGTATGGACCGAAATCTTGCGCTTGTACTGCAGAAACGGATGCAATGCCGAATACGCCGGCAACTGCAATTTTTTTCAGGGTTTGAAACATTGCTACTTCTCCAAGGATTAATACTAACTAAAAAACTATAATCATTATTTGTGACAACTGTTAGATACACAATAGTACTAACGGGCTACTCCACGGCTTATTTTTATAATCATAAAACTGCAATTTCAAAATCGCAGCCATTTTAACCGTTTACGCTACATTCTGTAAATATAACAATCTGTTTTTCAAGATAAAAATGCCATTTTTATCAATTAAACAAATGCATGGAAATCAATCTAATTGGCTATTATTTTAAAAAGAGATTAATGCTTTGACGGCAATTTAAAGGTCAAAATACGATCACCTTGTTTGAAACCAAACAGCGAGTTACCGCCACTGACTACCGCAATATATTGTTCGCCATTGATTTGATACGTGATCGGTGGCGCATTGACGCCATATTCCGATGCAAATTGCCATAACGCTTGCCCGGTTTGGCTATCATAGGCGGCGAATTTGCCATCGCCCTCCCCGCAAAATAATAAACCGCCCGCCGTGGCCAGCACGCCGCCTACCAAAGGCTGGCTGGTTTTGTGTTGCCAGGCAATCTGCCCGGATTTAAGGTCGATGGCACTCAATAAACCCCAGCGCGCATCGTCCGTTGGCTCGCTGGCAGCATAGCGGATGGGTTTTTTACCTGCGCTGACTTCGGTTTCGTGCACGCTATATTTGATCGGGCTGTGCATCGCCGCGACATAAACCTTTTGCTGCTGCTCATCCACGCTGACTGGCGACCAGTTGGCACCGCCCAGTATGCCTGGGTAGACAACCGTGCCTTCTGCGCTCGGTTTTTTGAATAGGTTGTGTTGTGGTACAAATGGCGCCGATTTAGCCAGGAATTGTCCACTGTCACGGTCATGAATATAGAACCAGCCCGTTTTACTTGCCTGACCGACGGCAGCAATGGTTTTTCCCTGGTGGTTGTAATTAAACAATACCGGCGGACTGGCCAAATCATAGCCCCATAAGTCATGCGGCACTTGCTGGTAATGCCATTTGTATTGCCCGGTTTCTGTATCCAGGGCGACTAACGAAACGGTGTAGAGATTGTCGCCAGGCCGGGAAACATCATTCATTTGCGGGGATGGATTGCCTGTCCCAAAATACAGCGTATGGCTGGCCGTATCAATCGCAGGCGTGCTCCAGGCCGAGCCGCCGCCAAAACGCGCAGCATCCGGATAATCTTGCAGGGCGGTTTTTTCTGCCGCAATATCACGGTCGAATTGATTGCCATCTGCTGTTTTCGTGGCAAACTGCCCTTCCCATCCTTGCTTGGGAATGGTGTCGAATTGCCATACCTGGTGACCGTCGTTGACATCAAATGCGGCCAGGAAGCCTGGGCGGCCATAGCGCCCGGTGACGCCTATCACCGCGCCTAATGGCGCATCGCTGCGCGGGTTATCGATATGCAAGCCGTAGCCGACGCCGGTAATGCCAATAATCACCTTATGCTGGTAAACCACAGGCGCCATTGCAATGCCAACACCAGTGCCGCCAGTGACCTTGCGTGTTTTATTCGGGTCAGTACCGCTTAAGGCATCCTGGTGTTCTGTATTCACCTGGTTAGCTGCCACGTCAATATCCCACAATTTTTTCCCACTTTGGGCATCAAGTGCAATCAGTCTGGCATCTACTGTGCCGATAAATACCTTACCCTCTGCCACGGCCACACCCCGATTCGCCGGGCCACAACACATTTGCCAGTCTGTTTTGCGTGCGTGCGTGTATTTCCATAATTGCTTGCCACTGGCGGCATCCAGCGCCAACACATGATTAAACGGCAGGCTGACATACATGATGCCATTCACCACGATAGGTGTGGCTTGAAAAGTCGCTTTCACGCCTGTTTCTACTGACCATGCAGGTTGTAATTCAGCCACATTTTTTTTGTTGATCTGCGATAACGCTGAAAAACGCTGTGATGCCATATTCAAGCCATAACTAGGCCAATCCACCTGGCTATTGTGTTGTGCCTGCGGCTTGGTCGCTTGTGTGCAGGCCAGCAAGAGGCCGCAAATGGTAACGGTAATGCAACGGGTAATCTGTTTGTGAGATGCCAGGTTCATATCAAAAGCCCATAAACTATACAGGTTAGTATACACCTTAAAAGTGGAGACTTGCCAAGTGGATTAGCCGATGAAAAAAAATTTAAACCACGAAACTAAATCTAGCCTGAAATGGCCATAGACAGTATCAATTAATTCGTACAATAATAATGAGCATGACAACTAAATCTGAAAAAACACCCATTGGACTCAAGCTGGCTGAGAAGGGAATGTTATCTGATGCGCTGATCCGTCGCGGCATCAGGTCGTTGTGCAAGGACAGGCTGCAAGAGATCACTGCGGGGGATTGTGAAAGCATGCAGTCCAAGCTGATACAGTTCATTGAGCAAATGGGCTTGGCCGATATTGCGCCATTACCTGAAAAAGCCAATGCGCAGCACTATGAAATACCGCCGTCGTTTTACCAGTATTGCCTGGGCATGAACCGTAAATACAGCAGCTGTTTTTGGCAGCATGATACGCAAACACTCGATGAAGCTGAGCAACTGGCGCTAGCGCAAACCTGTTCACATGCCTGCCTGGGTGGGCCATTGGATATATTAGAACTGGGTTGTGGCTGGGGCTCGCTGACCTTGTGGATGGCTAGTCATTATCCTAGTGCGCAGATTACGGGGGTTTCTAACTCAGCCTCGCAACGCGAATATATCTTGCAGCAAGCCAAGGCACGGGGACTGTCGAATATCAATATCATTACCGCAGACATGAATGTGTTTGATACTACACAAACATTTGACCGCGTGGTGTCTGTAGAGATGTTCGAGCATATGCGCAATTACCAGGCGTTGTATGCACGGGTGGCGCGTTGGCTCAAACCGGATGGTTTGTTTTTTAAGCACATATTTGTGCACAAAGACGCGGTCTATTCATTTGATGTAAAAGCAGATGATGACTGGATGAGTCAGTACTTTTTTAGTGGTGGCATGATGCCGAGTGACGATCTGCCACTGTATTTCCAGGATGAGCTGAAAATTGTGAACAAGTGGCGCTGGAACGGCACGCATTATCAAAAAACGGCTAATGCATGGCTTGCCAACATGGATAAACACCATGCTGAACTGATACCTGTTTTAGAATCGATTTATGGCAAGGCAGACGCCGAGCTCTGGCGTCAACGCTGGCGTATTTTCTTTATGGCATGTGCCGAACTGTTTGGTTTCAATCAAGGCCAGACATGGTGGGTGAGCCACTATCTGTTTTCAAAGAAATAGAAAACACTCGATATGCCAATGCAAAAGTGGATGATTCTTAACTTCCTGGGCTTTCAGTTGTTATGGTGGGTCTGTGTGTTATCCGCAACCTCCCCTGTTGGCGGGCTCGTGCTACTGTTGGTGGCTTTAGTTTCAGCCGCTCAATTACACTGGCTCGAAGGTTGGCAGCAAGTTGTGCCCACCCTGCTTGCTGCCACGATAGGCTGCATTCTTGATCAAACCATGCTCATGGCTGGCTGGATCAAGTTTCATCATCAATTACCGCTAGCGCATGTTGCCGTGCTGCCCCTTTGGATGATGGCATTGTGGTTGGCGTTTGCGAATACACTGAATCTCAGCATGCGCTGGATGCAACAACACCTGATCATGTCAGCCATTTTAGGCGCTATTTTTGGTCCGGTCGCCTATTTGGCTGCCGAAAAACTGGGTGCAGTGCGACTGCCCTACCCCACGTTAAGCCTGGTTTTGATCGCCATTGAATGGGCAGTGGCCTTGCCACTGATGCTGTTGATACGCCGCCGCTTTAACCAATATATGGGTATCGCCCTGCCATGATTTACTACTACGCCTTGATCGCTATCCTGACGTTCGCGCTCTGCGGATGGCTGCTGAGTTTTGCCACTCGTCACTACAGCCATGTCGATAGTATGTGGAGTTTGTTTATGGCGATCACGGCTTATGTGACAGCGATATTCACCTACGACCTGTCGCTGCGCGCCGCGCTGGTATTAGCTGCAGTGACATTGTGGGCGTTGCGCCTGAGTATTTTTCTCACCTGGCGCAACTGGGGTAAAGAGGACCATCGCTACGAAACGATACGCATCAACAACGAGCCCTTTTTCGTTTTTAAGAGTGTTTATATTATTTTTGCTTTCCAGGGAGTATTGGCCTGGTTGATTTCCTATCCTGTCTACAGCGCCGTCAGTAGCCATACCTCTCTGCAATGGCTGGACTATGCAGGTTTAGCGTTATTTGTCACAGGGTTTTACTGGGAGGTGGTTGCAGATTGGCAGCTCATGCGGTTTCGAGCGCAGCCCCAGCATGATACTGCCGTGCTGAATCATGGTTTGTGGCGATATAGCCGACATCCCAACTATTTTGGCGAGGCCCTCATCTGGTGGGGCTTCGCATTGTTCGCCGCGACGGATGGCAATCTCTTTATTTGGTTTTCGCCCGTGTTAATGACTTTTTTACTGCTCAAATTCAGTGGTGTGTATTTGATGGAGCAGACCATACATAGCCGTAGGCCAGGTTACCGCGAATATGTCGCAACGACCAATGCGTTTATCCCTGGTTTGCCAAAAAGTGAGCGGGCTGGCCATGATTAAACGCATAACGCTAAGCGGGGCCTTGGCCTGCTGCATGTTGTGCAGCCAGGTCGTGCAAGCACAAGAATGGTCATTTGCGGTCTGGCTCGATCAACAGCAGATCGGCACACACCGTTTTAGCTTAGACCAAAACCAACTGCAAAGCCGGGCAGACTTTAAAGTGAAAGTGTTGTTTATCAATGCTTATCGCTACCAGCACCAGGCCGATGAAACCTGGCAAGGTCCATGCCTGAAACAACTCAGCGCCCATACCGAAGAAAATAAAGTGCACACCGACGTCACAGGTCAACAGCAGGATGCGCAGTTCGTGGTGGAGAACAATGGCCGTAAGCAATCCCTGCCTGGCTGCGTGATGACATTTGCTTACTGGAATCCCGAAATTCTCAAGCAAACGCGCTTGCTCAATCCGCAAAATGCAGAGTATCTGGATATCACAGTGACAGATCAGGGACTTAAAAATATCACTGTCAAAGGGCAAGCTATCAGTGCTCACCAATATTACTTGCAAGGCAGGTTTGAAGGGAAAGACAAGCTGAAAATTACCTTGTGGTATGACCAGAAACAAGAGTGGGTGGCACTGGAGTCGGTCACGCCTGAAGGATATAAGATTATTTATAAACTCATTTAATCAATATGATGAATATTTTAGTTAAAGTGATTTGTATCATGATGCTATTGGGATTAAGTGCCTGTCAAAACCTGCCGCCGATCAAAACGGTGCAGCAGGTGGATCTGGACCGTTTTATGGGTGACTGGTATGTGATCGCAGCGATCCCTACCTTGATCGAAAAAGACCCCTACAACCCGCTCGAACGATATGAAAAAAATGCCGATGGCAGTATTGCGACCACCTTCAGTTTTCGCCAAAGCAGCTTTGACGGACCAGTTAAAACCTACCATCCGACAGGCTATGTGGTCCCTGATAGCGGTAATGCTGAATGGCGGATGCAGTTTTTATGGCCATTCAAGTCGGAATATTTAATCGCCTACCTGAGTGACGATTACCAGCACACCATTATTGCCAGAAATAAGCGCGACTATGTCTGGCTGATGTCGCGCACGCCACACCTGGACAAGGAAACTTACACCAATCTGGTTTTAAGGATTGAGGCGATGGGCTATGACGTGCGCAAATTGCGCGTTTTTCCACAGCAAAATCCCCACACAAAATAAACCAATAACAATACGCATGAGACTTTGGAGAGAGGTATCACGATGCAACAGAGAACGCATGGCCTGCTCTGGCGACTGATAGGCTGGCTGGATAATCAGCAATACCAGCCTCCGGCACATGCTAACGCTGAGAGCATAGACTGGTGGCGGGTATTGCCTTTTGTGGCGCTGCATATTGCCTTGCTCGCCCTGTTATGGGTCGGTTGGAGCCCATTTGCCGTCATGTTTGCCTTGTTGATGTATGTGGTGCGCATGTTCGCCGTGACGGGGTTTTATCATCGTTATTTTGCGCACAAAACCTTTCAAACTTCGCGTATTGCACAATTTGTGTTTGCATTAATCGGTGCGACGGCCGTGCAGCGCGGCCCGTTGTGGTGGGCGGCACATCATCGCAGCCACCATGTACATGCCGATCAGCCGCAAGATATACACTCCCCTCACCAACATGGCTTGTTATGGAGCCATCTGGGCTGGTTTTTGAGTCATGCCAACTTTAAAACACAGGTGGATCGTGTCCGTGAATTGACTCGTTTCAAAGAACTTTGCTGGCTGGATCGTTTTGATAGTCTGGTACCTATTGCCCTGGCACTTGGTTTGTTCGGTCTGGGCGAGCTGCTCAGTCTGTATGCGCCTGGATTGCAGACAAATGGCTGGCAGCTATTTGTGTGGGGATTTGTCGTGTCTACGATCGCTTTGTATCACGCCACATTTTGTGTCAACTCACTGGCCCATGTCTGGGGCAGTCGTCGTTATGCTACACGTGACCATAGCCGCAACAACCTGCTGATCGCTATCTTCACCCTGGGCGAAGGCTGGCATAACAATCACCACCATTTTCCAGGCTCAGCCAAACAGGGATTTTATTGGTGGGAGATTGATTTCACTTACTATGGTTTAAAGGTGCTGGAGGCCATGGGGCTCATCTGGAACCTCAAGCAAGTGCCAGTCGACGTGCGTGATCAACGTGCGGTACAAAGGCCTTAATCCATGGGGGTGAACATCGCAATCATCGGTGGCGGCATTGCAGGTAACACCCTTGCCTACCATTTGCATCAACAGCACCAGATTACCCTGTTTGAAGCCAATGACTATATTGGCGGCCATACGCATACCCACCAGGTCGAGGTCGGCGGCGAAACCCATGCAGTAGACACCGGCTTTATTGTGTTCAATGATAAAACCTACCCGGAGTTTGAACACTTGCTGCGTGAAACCGGCGTTGCCTGGCGCGATAGCAGCATGAGTTTCAGCGTCCGTAACGAGTTAACTGGTCTTGAATACAATGGCACCACGCTTAACAGCCTGTTTGCGCAGCGGCGAAATTTACTCTCCCCGGCGTTTTACCGCATGGTGCGCGATATCCTGCGCTTTAACAAACAGTCTCTCACCCTGTTAGACCCTGGGGTAGAAATTGCACTCGGCGCATATTTGCAACAGCATGGATATTCCCGGCAATTTATCCGTGATTATATTATCCCCATGGGCGCGGCCATCTGGTCTACAGATGCCGAGCAAATGCTGCAGTTTCCTGCGCGCTTTTTTGTACGTTTCTTCCACCACCATGGCATGCTGAGTATAGACCAGCGACCACAATGGCGGACCATCGTTGGCGGCTCTGCGACCTATCTGCAAAAGCTAACGGCTGGTTACCGTGATCGCATCCAGCTCAATTGTCCAGTGGCATCAGTCCTGCGGCATGCACAAGGCGTGACGCTAAACACCCAAAACGGCCAGTCGCTCACGTTTGACTACGTGTTTTTTGCCTGCCATAGCGATGAAGCCCTGCGTATTCTTGGCGCAGAGGCGACTGCCGCCGAGGCTGACATCCTGGGCGCGATTCCTTACCAGGATAATGCGGTGTATTTGCATACCGATGCCCGTTTAATGCCCAAGCGCAAGCTTGCCTGGGCGGCGTGGAATTACCATGTCACACCAAGCCCGAGTGGTAAGGTACAAGTCACTTACAATATGAATATTCTGCAAGGCATACAATCCGCTGAGCCTTTACTGGTCACGCTCAACTATACCGATGCGATTGATCCGGCCAAAATCATCAAAAAACTGCATTACTGGCACCCGCTTTATACTCTGGAAGGTGCGCGTGCGCAGGCCAGGCATGCCGATATCAGCGGCCATAACCGCACAGGCTACGCCGGAGCCTACTGGCGCAACGGATTTCATGAAGACGGCGTTGTCAGCGCATTGGCTGCCATTGATCACTTCAAGGTGGCGATGCGATGACGGCCTCAGGTATGCCTCAACAAGTAACGCATAGCGCTATCTACACCGGATGGGTCAGCCATCAGCGATTGCAGCCCAGGCTGCATGGCTTTAAATACCGTTTATTCATGCTCTACCTGGATTTGGAAGAGTTGCCACTGTTGTTTGAAAACAATCGATTATGGTCATATCTTAAACCGAACTTAGCTTACTTTAGACGTGAGGATTATTTAGGCCCCACTGACAAACCACTGGATATTTGTGTGCGTGACCTGGTTGAGCAACACACCGGCCAACGACCTTTAGGGCGCATAGGTTTGCTCACCCATGGCCGTTATTGGGGTGTTTGCTTTAACCCGGTCAGTTTTTATTATTGCCACGACGAGGCCGGTGCATTACAGGCCATTGTCAGTCATATCACCAATACACCGTGGAAGGCGCAATTCGCGTATGTGCATGAGGTGAAGCAAGACCGGTCACTGCTATTCAAACTGCAAAAAAACTTTCATGTATCGCCTTTTATGCCTATGGATATTGAATACCAATGGCAGTTTTCACCGCCCGATGCGACGCTCAGTGTGCATATGCAAAGTTGGCAGCAAGCGCAGGCCATGTTCTATGCCACACTAAAGCTGCAACGCCAGCCCTGGCAAGCCAGCACGTTGAACAGGCTGTTGTTCAGTTATCCGTGGATGACCCTGAAAGTTATTGTGGCGATTTACTGGCAAGCACTACGCCTGTGGCTTAAAAGAATTCCTTTTTATTCACACCCTGACCAGCACTCCCGTTTTGGAGATTGACCATGAAGTCTGAATTTTCTTCGACGCCCCTCATTACGGATACACTGACCGCACCGCTCAAATCTAAAAGCCGTGCCAGATGGGTCGCCACATTGGCCAAATCGCAAGTACTCAAACGTCTGGCAAGCTTGCAAGTCGGCCAACTCACGGTGATTGATGGCACTGAGAAACATGTGTTTGGTCAAGCATCGACACAAGCGCCTGTCGCAACCATCACCATACTGGACTCACGCTTTTATGGTGAAATTGCCTTTGGTGGCAGTATTGGCGCTGGTGAGGCTTATATGCTGGGTTACTGGCAGGCCGATTCACTCACCAATGTCATTCGCTTGATGGTGCTGAATCAAGCGGTCACTGATACGCTGGAAGGCGGCTATCAGTGGCTTAGCAAGCCGCTACTCAAGCTGTTTCATTGGCTGAATAGTAATAGCGAAGCTGGAAGCCAAAAAAATATTGCGGCGCATTATGACCTTGGTAACGATTTGTTCAAGCTGTTTCTGGATCCCAGCATGATGTATTCGTCGGCGATTTTTGATACAGAGGCGACGACACTGCAAGCAGCGTCAGCGCGCAAGTTACAGGTCATTTGCGACAAGCTGCAACTGACCGCGGATGACCATGTAGTGGAAATTGGCACCGGCTGGGGTGGGTTTGCTATTTATGCAGCTAAACACTATGGATGCCGAGTCACCACCACGACCATCTCTGAGCAACAATACGTGCTGGCAAAAGCACGCATTGCCGCTGAGGGCTTGCAGGCGCAAATCACGCTGCTTAAGCAGGATTACCGGCAATTGCAAGGGCAGTATGACAAGCTGGTTTCGATTGAGATGATAGAAGCGGTCGGGCACCAGTATTACGATATTTATTTTAGCAAGGTCAGCCAGTTGCTCAAGCCTGATGGCGTGGCTTTGATACAAGCCATCACCATTGCCGACCAGCGTTATGACAGCGCGATTCGTTCGGTAGACTTTATCCAGCGCTATATTTTCCCGGGCTCTAACATCCCCTCCAATACCGCCATGCTGGCCAGTATGACCCGTAGCAGCGATTTGCGATTGGTGGATTTGCAGGATATCGGTTTGCACTATGCGACTACCTTGCGCCACTGGCGGGAGAGTTTTTTTGCCAATATAGAAGCGGTGAGAAAGTTGGGCTATAGCGAAGTGTTTATTCGCATGTGGGATTTTTATTTAAGTTATTGTGAGGGCGGATTTGCCGAGTGTGCACTTGGCGATGTGCATCTGTTACTGGCCAAACCCGGTTACCGTGCGTTGATCCAGGTCTGACGCTGCAAAAGTGCAGGCATGGTAAACTTGCGGCCATGAGTACCCATGCAGTTTTAGAGTGGCGCAATGGCCTGCCCTACTCCACACAATTTGATGATGTTTATTTTTCAGTCAACCCCGATCATCCACAGCATGGGCTGGCTGAAACGCGTCATGTCTTTTTGCAGCATAACCAGTTGCAGGCAAGATGGCAGCAATTGCCGACGGATCGCCCCAGCCATTTTGTGATTGTTGAAACCGGTTTTGGCAGCGGCCTCAACTTTCTGGCGGCTTTGCAACTGTGGCAGGAAACCGCACCGGCGAATGCCCACCTACATTTTGTCAGCATTGAAATTGCGCCGTTTACCTTGCAAGACCTGCAGACGGCGCATGCGCACTTTCCTGAACTCGCTGAAATCAGCCAGACCTTATGCCAGCAATATCATTTGTTGCAACCTGGTATTAATCAACTGGAACTCCCGACATTCTCTACCAGTTTGACCTTGCATATCGGCGATAGCGCGCAGATATTACCGCAGTTGCAACTACAGGCTGATGCCTGGTTTCTGGATGGTTTTGCCCCAGCCAAAAATCCGCAAATGTGGCAGCCTTATCTGTTTGAATGTATGGCCAGGTGCGCGCATGCCGGCACCACATTTGCTACTTTTACCAGTGCCGGGCTGGTCAAGCGTGGTTTGCAATCGGTTGGCTTCACTGTTGAAAAAACACCTGGATTTGGCAAAAAGCGTGAAATGCTATGTGGCGTATGGCCTGTATCTGAACAATCCCCCTCAACGTTGCCTAAAGTAGCGATTATTGGGGCTGGTATTGCCGGATGCAGTACCGCCTGGCAGTTAGCCAATTTAGGCTGCGAGGTTCATGTGTTTGAGCGCGCGGAGCAGATTGCCAGTGGTGCTTCCGGCAATCCCAGGGGCATGCTCTATCCCAGGTTGAATGCCGAAAAACCGCAAAATGATCAATTGGCATGGCGCAGTTATAGTTTTAGTGTGCGGCATTATGCGAGCCTTGATTTAGGCGAGGATGCTTTTAACATCTGTGGCTTGTTACAGCTGGGCAGCAACCCGCGCGAGCTTAAACGGGTAAATAAAGTGGCCAGCCGTTATGCACACCTGGGCTTGCTGCAAGCACTGGATGCGGCACAGGCCAGTGTGCAGGCTGGGGTCGGCCTGACGCATGATTGCCTGTATTTTGCTGCCGGCGCCTGGGTGAATCCCGCCACGGCATGTGCGCGCATGATAGACCATCCCAATATTAAGCTGCATCTGCAGCAGGATATTCGTCAATTGTCTCTACATAAGCCCGGTTGGCAGTTAACCAATCAGGCTGGCGACATCAATGATTATTTTGATGCCGTGATTGTCTGTAATGCGGCAGAAGCGGCCAAATTATTGCCAGACAGCGGCATGTGGCTGAATCCAGTGCGTGGCCAGATGGGCATGATCTCCGGGCAGCCATCCATGCAATCGCTCAAGGTGGTTTTATGTGGCGATGGCTATTTGACGCCATTGTCTCAAGGCCAACATGCGATGGGGGCTACTTTTGCGCCTGGCGATAGTGGTACTGAGATCCGCGAGCAGGATAATTTGAGTAATCTCGAGATGGTGGGTAAGCTAAGCCCGCAATTTGATCAACTCACTAAGGCAGCAGTGACTTATGCGCGTGCATCGTCCAGGTGTGGCTCGCCAGACTATTTGCCTTATGTCGGGCCTGTGTTGCCAACTGCAGCGTTGAACGTCCAGCGTGCCACTATCAACGATTTTGCAGACTTGCCCGCGCCACAAGGCTTATATGTACATGTCGCGCATGGCAGCAAAGGCCTGATGACTGCGCCTTATTGTGCTGCGATGTTGGCCAGGCGCTTGTTAAGCGATTTTGGTACCAGGTTGCCGCAATTGACCGAAGACAGTTTCTGGGCGGGTTTGCACCCGCAGCGTCATTTGTTTAAACAAATGGGTTGGAAGTCATTGCTCAATCCTTACACTGATCAGGTGTCAGCATGAGTGGCAGCATTCAGCAGTTAAAACAGCAATTGGCGCGTACGCCACAAGACCCAGAGTTGCATTATGAACTAGGGCGGCACTACCTGACGCTTAAGCAAGCTGATGAGGCTGAACAGGCGTTTCTTCAGGCGCTGCAATTAGCGCAGGATCATCCGCAAATATTGATGCAACTCGGTAATGTGGCCAGTCTGCGTGGAGACGAGTCAGCCGCTGCCCGCTATTTCAGGCAATCGTTGGCGCAAGATGCGCAACAGGCCGATGTGCATTTCAACCTGGCGAATAGCCTGCGCAAACTGGGTGACAATGCCCAGGCGATTCAACATTACCAGCATGCCCTGGCCCTGGTGCCTGACGATGCTGAGTGTCACAACAACCTGGGCAATGCTTACCGTGAACAAGGCCAGCTGGATTTAGCTGTGGCGGCGTATGCACAAGCGATCAAGCTAGATCCGCAACTGCTACATGCCAAAGTGCACTGGATTCATCAAAAGCAGCATATGGCAGACTGGCAAGGGCTGGATACTGCCATTGCCGAAGTACGTGCTGCGCTAGTGAAACATCCACAGGCGCAGATTCCGCCATTTGCATTTTTGGCGATGCCAGGTACCACGGCGACAGAGCAACTGACGTGTGCAAGCCATTGGGCGCAGCGGCATTATGGCCATATCCAGCCGCTGGCAGCTTCACCAGCGGCTAGCCAGCCAGTAAACCCATCAGCAAGTCAGCAGCGCATCAAAGTCGCCTATCTGTCTTCTGATTTTCGCCGTCACCCACTGGCGTATTTAGTCACAGACGTGATCGCGGCACATGATCAGCACCAGTTTGAAGTGTTTTTATATAGCAACAGCAAAGACGACCATTCAAACGAGCGCCAGGCCTTATTTACCGCGGCCAATCACTGGGTAGATATCACCAGCATGTCTGATGCCACAGTCGCCGCACATATGCAGCGCATGGGGATAGATGTGCTGGTTGATTTAACCGGTTATACGCAGCACAGCCGCAGCGGCATCGCGGCCTACCGCCCTGCCCGCACCCACATTAACTGGCTGGGCTATCCCGGCAGTATGGGCATGGTTAATGGTCAGCCGCTTTTTGATGCCATGATTGTTGATGACACCTTGAATGCCGTGGCGTTGGCCGAGCGGCCCGTGTTATTGCCATGTTACCAAGCAAACAATGCACAACGTCCCATGGCTGAGGCTGGCACGCGTGAGCAGCATGGTCTGCCTGTAGAAGGCTTCGTGTTTTGTTGCTTCAACCAGAGTTTTAAAATCACTGCCGATGTGTTTGCAGGCTGGATGCGCATTCTGCAGCAAGTGCCAGGCAGTGTTTTGTGGCTATTGCACTGCAACCAGTGGGCGACACGGCATCTGCAACAGCAGGCGCAAGCCGTGGACATTGCAGCCGATCGATTGGTGTTTGCCCCGCGTAGCAGCATTGCGCAACATATTGCCAGGCAGCAGCATGCCGACCTGATGCTGGATACGGCACCCTATAATGCCCACACCACCGCCAGTGATGCTATATGGCAAGGGGTTCCCCTGCTCACGGTGGCTGGCGACACCTTCCCGGCCAGGGTCAGTGCCAGTTTGCTCAAGCATATCGGGCTGGATGAATGCATTTGTGCCGATTGGGCGACGCTTGAACAGCGCGCCATCACCTTGGCTCATGATGCAACCGCCCTGGCACTGCTCAAATCAGCGGTGAAAGAACAGGCCGGCGTGCTGTTTGAGCCACATGTTTTTTGCCGCCAGCTGGAGCAAGCTTACCGGCAGCTATTGTCTTGCGCTTAGTTGGACTCGCCAACGCTGACGGATAATATGCCTGCGGCAATAATGCAACAGCCGCCTATCATCTCTATCGCCGACATGGTTTCGTGCGCCAGAAAATAGGCGGCAATGGCGGCAACAATCAGCTCAGTCATAAACAGGACAGACGCTTGAATCGCCGGGATTTTAGTCACGCCATATTGCACCAGCAAGGTGGCTGAAACCAGTAATAAGGCAATCACCAATAGCGTGATGAGCACATGTGAGGTGATCGTTGAGGCCGTGACAAACGCCACACCAGCAATGCCAGATTGCCAGAACAATACCAATAGGGATAAACCAAAGACGCCCAGCCACACCAGCATGCCTTTGGCTGCAATCGTCAAATGTGTGGAAAAACGGGTCATGACATTGGTCAAAGAAAAACCGATTCCGGCAGAGAGGGCCAGCCAGTCTGAGCTGGATTGCGGCCAGGGCCACATCCATTGCCCGTTGGTGAGCATTAAGACCGCACCCAGTAGTGATAATGCAATAGCCAGCAATTGCGGTTTGTGCCAGGGCTCATGCAGCCAAACCCTGGCCAGCAATAAGGTCCATAGTGGCGACAGGTAAAACAGCAGCATGACGCGCATGACTTCGCCATCAATAATCGCCAGCACATAGGCCAGGTTGGTCCAGCCAGCAATCAGGCTCAGCCAATAGGCAGAGGCCGGGACTTGTAGTATGCATCCGAATCGTCGCCAGAACAGCATGCTGCCGATTAATAGTGCCAGGCTATAGCTCAACAAACTGGATTGCACGCCAGATAGGCCAACATCGTTGAGCAGGCGGTAGGGATACCAGATGACGCCCCAACATAATGCACCATAGATCAATGCCGCTGAGGCCGTATATTTTTGCCCGGAAGCTTTTTGTTTATGTGACAGGCTCACTTATAATACACACCTATGAATCCAAATTTAAACTTACTCCAGCCTTACCCTTTTCAGCGCTTGCGCGATCTGTTTCAGGGCCTGACGCCTAATCCGGCATTTAGTCATGTCAACCTGTCGATTGGCGAACCTAAACATGCCACGCCCAGTATCATCAGTGAGGCACTCGCCAGCAACCTGGGTGGATTGGCCAGCTATCCTACCACAATCGGCATCCCTGCCCTGCGTGAAGCAATTAATCAGTGGCTGCAACGACGCTATAACATTCCGGCACTCAATATCGATAAAGCGATTTTGCCAGTCAATGGCAGTCGCGAGGCCTTGTTTGCATTTGCGCAAGCAGTGGTTGATACCAATGTGGCGCAGCAACCAGTAGTGATTTCGCCTAACCCGTTTTATCAGATTTATGAAGGTGCGGCCTTTTTGGCCGGTGCGCAGCCTTATTTTATTAACACCACGCCAGACAATGATTTTGTCATGGACCTGGCACAAGTGCCGGTGGATATCCTCCAGCGTACGCAATTGGTGTTTGTATGTAGCCCGGGCAACCCATCCGGTAAGGTCATGGATATCCAGGCCTGGAAAACCCTGTTTGAATTATCTGACCAATACGGGTTTGTGATTGCGTCGGATGAATGTTATTCCGAAATCTATTTTGATGAGAATAACCCACCGGTTGGTGCATTGCAGGCCGCGCATCAGCTTGGGCGCGACTTTAGCCGCGTGGTGATGTTCAGCTCGCTTTCCAAACGATCAAACGTGCCAGGCATGCGCTCGGGTTTTGTGGCGGGTGATGCCGATATCGTTGAGAAATTCGCCTTATATCGCACCTACCACGGCTGCGCCATGAATCCTGCCGTGCAGGCAGCCAGTGTCGTGGCCTGGAATGACGAGGCGCATGTGATTCATAACCGTGCGTTATACAGTAAAAAATTCAGTGCAGTCACGCCGTTATTGCAACAGGTCTGGCCACACACACAATTACCAGATGCGGCGTTCTATTTATGGATTAATACGCAACAAGACGATACGGCCGTTGCCAGGCAGCTATATCAGGAATTAAATATTACGGTGCTGCCAGGCTCCTTTCTGGCGCGTGAGGCGCATGGCCTGAACCCTGGCAAGGGCTTTATTCGCATGGCACTGGTGGCTTCGACGGAAGAAACCATCGCCGCCGCACAAAGAATTAAAGACTACCTCAAGTAGCGCATGCGTTTGTGTTAAAAACAAAAAAGCCGGTTGCAAATGCAAACCGGCTTTTTTGTTGCAAGCAAGAATTAAGCAAATTTTCTGCGAGCGATCAAACCAATGATACCCAAACCAACCAGCATCAATGCATTGCTTTCTGGTTCTGGCACTGGCACAGTTTCATGCGCAGTAAAAGTCAGCCTATTGGAGAGTACCACATTCAATGCACCTGGATTGTACTTGAACTTGTAGTCGCTCCCGGCAGCGAGATCTAGAAACGTAAACGTTGTTGTTGAGTCAATAGATAACGCTGGAATGTTATACGATGTAATTAGAGTATTTGCCGAGTTATACAAGCTGAAAGTAGAGCCAATACCAATACCAAGCAAGGCTTTAAAATCTACTGTTACTGTAGAATCAGAACTCAAGTTAAACGTATACACATCAGGCAACCAGAATGCCCCAACTTGCAACAGGGACTCCTCAATCACCGGGCCTGCATTCAGATCACCCAAAGCAGTCACGTTTGTGGTTGCAAACGCCTGCTGAGAGAAGCTGATGGCAGACACCAATGCCATAGATCCCAGAATATTAGATACTTTCATACCCTCTCCTCGATTTAAAAAACAAAAAATCTTTAATTAACCAAAATGTGATTTACGCAATGACACCAGACCCATCATGGTCAGGCCAGCCAGTATCAACAGGGGCAAGTCTGGCTCAGGTACCGGGGTAGTCACATTAAAGTTCAAGTAATATCGCCCGCCTTTAAAACCGTAAGCAATCCCAGATACTCGTAACTGGTAAGTGCCTGGTGTCAGAACAGATGGCGTGGCCACTAAATTGTTAGAAATATCGTATAGGCCGTAGTTAAAAGAACTGTCTACGATATTGTAAACAGCCTCAGGCATTTCAGTGATTAGGAATGACAGAGATGCAGGCACTTGCAGGTCAAGATCAAACACATCGCTAAATGCAAACTCACCTATCACACCCGCATCGCGATTCACAGGGACGACCAAGTTGGTATTGCCATAACTTAAAGTCACGTTGGTGGCTTGTGCATGACCAGTAAAGGCAATCACCGTCGCAGCGATAATTGATAGTTTTTTTAGCCACTTCATGCACATGGCACTTCTCCTCAATACGATTGATTGTTGGCTATCTTATTTTGAGCACTGCTATTTCTTATAGCCTATATGAGCCAACTTGTTTATATTTAATGGTTGCTTGAAAGCAATAAACAGGCCAGATTAAATAGTATCAATTAAGCTTATGATTATATTGATTTTTATTTTATGAGTAAGCTGTAAAAGTTGGAGGGTGTGTGTGAGTTGCACCACTTTTTAGAGGAAAGTGTTTGTAATGCACCATTCCAAGGCGATCACTTCAACCCTTGCCTAGAGAAAAAGGTATCAAATAAATTTGTCAGAAATATGACAGTAACGTCGATATTCCTGACGATTTGAAAGAGACTGATAGCCAGATTTACAACTGGCTAAGCTGTGTGAGGACAGTGTTTACCAATGCCTGAGAAGTAATTGCCGCATCGGTTTCAACATAACACCTGAGTTCTGGCGCGTTACCTGATGGGCGTAAATGAATAATATTGCCAGATTGGCATGTCACTCTCAGGCCATCTGTCGTATCAACGCTAGAAACGGTTTCATCCAGATTTACCGCTCGCAGCATTTGTTGTGCCGAACCGGACCAGTTTTCAAGCAATGCCTTACTTTTCTCGGTGGCAAAGTTTTGCAGGCGATCACTGGCGGTATAGCGCTGCGGTAATGCTGCTACCATTATGGAGAGTGGCTGGTTTTGACGTTTTGCCTGTGCCAATAAGCAGACCACTGGCAATACTGCATCCCGGGTAGGTAGCGGCGCCAATGTTGGATAAGCTGGAACGTGCGTTCCAAGTAAAAAACCGCCGTTGGCTTCAAATCCGGCCACACTGCTGGCGCCGCTTTTTTGCAGCGTCTCCATGCCAGCAATCACATAAGGCGAGCCAATGCGTGTACGTGTCACTTGCTTAAATGCACCACTGGCCTCGATCGCCGTATTACAACTGACAGGGACAGCCAAATGCGTGATGTTGAGCGCTTTAGCTGTCAATAAACCCACAATATCACCGCGCAACCATTGGCCTTTTTCATCACTCATTAAAGGCCGGTCACCATCACCATCGGTTGAAATAATCGCGTCTATGTCGTATTCATTAGCCCAGTTCAGCCCCTTCTGCATATCTTCGGCAGAAACGGCCTCGGTATCAATCGGGACAAACGTATCTGAGCGCGCCAGGCAAATGACTTCTGCGCCTAATTCGCGTAGCAATTGCGGCATCAAATCGCGGCCAACGCTGGAGTGTTGATACACTGCAAGTGTTTGGCCAGTGAGAGCGCCCTCACCCAGCAAGTCTTTGTAGCGCTGGATATATGCATCTCTGGCCACCGGATTCTCTGCAGGTAGTACATATGATGTTTCAGTCAATGGCTGTAGCGCAGAAGCCAGCATTGCGCTTTCGTCAGCTTTGCTGATTTCACCGTCAGGACGGTAGAATTTAAGTCCATTGCGGTCAAACGGGATATGGCTACCCGTGACCATGATGCCAGGTATATTGCGCGTTTGTGCAAACAACGCCAGCGCCGGGGTGGGAATCGCACCGCAAAAAATGACCTCTAGGCCCAGTTGTTCAAGCATGTTGGCACACGCGGCGGCGATTGTCGGGCTACTAGGGCGCAGGTCAATCGCAATCGCTACCTGTTTAAAGTCGAAAGTCCGCCTGACCGTCTGGATAAATGCTTGCGTATATGCGGCACATACCTCGTCTGTCATGGCAGTGACCAATCCCCTGGCACCACTGGTGCCAAAAGCCACGCCACTTTGCTGCATCACGGCTTGTAACACATCAGCACCTTGCATCTTAGTTGCGGCCATATGTGTCTTCATAACGGACAATATCATCTTCGCCCAGATAGCTGCCTGATTGCACTTCAATCAAATGCAATGGTAATTTGCCAGGGTTCTCCAGGCGATGTGTGGAACCAATCGGGATATAAGTCGATTCATTTTCGGTAAACAGTTTGGTCTCACCATCGACAGTAATCATGGCGGAACCACTCACGACTACCCAGTGCTCGGCGCGGTGATGGTGCATTTGCAGCGACAGTTTTTCGCCAGGTTTGACCATAATGCGCTTCACCTGGAAGCGCTCGCCGACATCGATGCCTTCATACCAGCCCCATGGGCGATAGACGCGTGGATGCACTTGATGCTCAGTACGGCCACTGGCTTTGAGGTGGTCGACAATGTTTTTAACATCCTGTGCACAGTCGCGATGCGCCACCAGCACCGCATCCCCGGTTTCGACAATCAGCAAGTCTTCCACGCCAACTGCCGCGACAAATCTGTGTTCGGCGCGGATCAGCGTGTTTTTAACATTCTTAAGAAAGACATCACCACGGGCGGCGTTGCCGACTTCGTCGTTCGGCAGTACGTCTTTTAACGCGGTCCAGGAGCCAACATCATTCCAGCCCATGCTGGCTGGCACCACTGCTGCCAGCTTGGTTTTTTCCATCACCGCATAGTCAATGGAGTCTGAAGGGGATTCGGCAAATGAAGCCTCATGCAGACGCACAAAATCCAGGTCTTTATAGCTCTGCTCAACGGCGTTGGTGACCGCTTTCAACATCGCCGGTGCATATTGTTGTAACTCAGCCAGGAAAACCGCCGGTTTAAACAAAAACATACCGCTATTCCAGTTAAAGTTACCTGCGTCCAGATATTGCTGCGCCGTTGCTGCGTCCGGTTTTTCAACGAAGCGCGCGACCTCATAACAATCGTCGGCCGTATTTAATGCATTGCCAGACTGGATATAACCATAGCCTGTTTCTGGATGTGTGGGCGCGATACCAAAAGTCACCAGTTTTCCCTGCTCTGCTACGATACTGGCACGGCGGACTGCGGCCTCAAAAGCGGCCACATCAGTAATGACATGGTCTGCAGGCAGCACCAGCATCAAAACATCTTTCTCTTTTAAAGCTAAAGCGGCGGCGGCAATAGCCGGTGCCGTATTTCTTGCAATGGGTTCCAGCACAATTGCTTCTGGCGTTAAGCCCACTTGGCGCAGTTGCTCAGCTACCAGAAAGCGATGATCATTGCCGCACACGACAATCGGTGGCTCAATTTCGGCCCAGCTGGATAGCCGTAACAATGTTTCTTGCAGCATGGTATTTTCACTGACCAATGGCAGCAACTGCTTAGGCAACACTGCGCGCGACAATGGCCACAGTCGCGTACCTGAACCACCGGAAAGAATTACTGGAACAATTTTCATGAGCTACTTCCACATTTCAAATGAGTATGTGTATAAGCAATCAAGATTACTTATTACATTCAACGGAGAACTTTACTTGGATTTTTTGATCGTTATCATCAATAAAACATTCTAAGCAAGCAGATGTAAAGTAATTAACATAAACACTAATCATTACCAAATAAATCTCGCGTGTAGACTTTATCCAACACATCTTCCAATTCAGAAGTATGGCGGTTAGCGATTATGACGTCTGATATTTTTTTGAACTCATTTAAATCATTTACTACCTTAGACTTAAAGAAATCAGACTCTTGTAAAACTGGCTCATAAACAATAACGTCAATTCCCTTGGATTTGACTCGTTTCATAATACCTTGCACTGAAGATGCTCTAAAGTTGTCTGACCCTGACTTCATAATTAATCTGTATATACCAACTATTTTTGGATTTCTTTTAATTATGCTATTTGCAATGAAATCTTTACGCGTGGTATTCGCATCCACAATCGCATTAATCAGGTTTTGCGGCACTTGTGAGTAGTTTGCTAATAACTGCTTGGTGTCTTTTGGTAAGCAGTAGCCGCCATAACCAAAGGATGGGTTGTTGTAATGATTGCCAATTCGTGGATCCATACACACACCCTCAATAATCTGGCGTGTATTCAGGCCATGTGTTTCGGCGTAGGTATCCAGCTCGTTAAAGTAGGCCACACGCATGGCAAGGAAGGTATTCGCAAACAGCTTAATAGCTTCGGCCTCTGAGCTGTTGGTCAACAGAATGGAGGCATCCGGCTTGAGGCAGCTATCTTTAAGCAGGTTGGCAAATTTCTGCGCACGCTCAGAAACCTCGCCGACGACAATACGTGAAGGATACAGGTTGTCGTAAAGTGCTTTGCCCTCACGCAAAAATTCAGGGGAAAAAATCAGGTTATTGCAATTGAGTTCGGCACGGATTTTTTCGGTATAGCCGACAGGAATGGTGGATTTGATGACCATCACTGCATCAGGGTTAATGGCCATCACATCTTTAATCACCGCCTCAACAGATTTCGTGTTGAAGTAATTGGTTTCAGCGTCGTAATCTGTCGGGGTAGCAATCACCACAAACTCGGCATTTGTATAGGCTTCATTTTTATCAGTGGTTGCTTTAAAGTTTAATGTTTTGTTGGCTAAAAAATCTTCAATTTCATGGTCAACAATCGGTGATTTTTTTTGGTTAAGCAGTGCCACTTTTTCCGGCACGATATCCAGTGCTACAACTTCGTTTTTTTGAGCCAATAACACGGCTAATGATAAGCCGACATAACCAGTACCCGCAATTGCAATCTTCATAGTCGAAACTTCTTTCCAATAAATGTTGTTAGTAATAGGATTTATACCACTCTACAAACTTTTCAATACCTGCCTCTATGGTTGTTGATGGTTTAAAACCAACATCATTCATTAAGTCATCGACATCTGCAAAAGTTGCTAAAACATCTCCTGGCTGCATCGGTAGGAAGTTTTTATTGGCTGTTTTTCCAAGGTTCTTCTCTAACGTTTCAATCATGTGCATTAACTGTACTGGATTGTTATTACCGATATTGTAAATTCGATAGGGAGCAAGACTAAACGATGGGTCAGGATGTTGACCAGACCATGCTGGGTTACCAGATGGAATGGTATCTGTAACTCTTAATACACCTTCAACGATATCATCAATGTAAGTGAAGTCACGCTTCATATTGCCGTGATTATAAACATCAATTGTCTTACCTTCAGAAATAGCTTTAGTGAACGAAAAGTAAGCCATATCAGGTCTTCCCCAAGGGCCATAGACAGTAAAAAATCTTAATCCTGTGGTGGGAATTCCATATAAATGGCTATAAGTGTGCGCCATCAGTTCATTTGATTTTTTAGTAGCAGCATACAAACTTACAGGATGATCCACATTATCATGCACAGAAAAAGGCATTTTTGTATTCGCCCCGTAAACTGAACTGGAGGAGGCGTAAACTAAATGCTCGACTTCAAAATGTCTACAAGCTTCCAGTACATTCACAAATCCCAGCAAGTTTGAATCAACGTATGCATAGGGATTCTTAATTGAATACCTCACGCCTGCTTGTGCTGCCAAATTCACAACTCGTTGCGGCCTATGTATTCTAAAAATTTCATCTATTGCAGCTTTATCATGCAATCCAGCTCGATATTGTGTAAAACCAGACATGCCCTCAAGCGATTTAAGTCGAGCCTCTTTTAAAGAAACATCATAGTAGTCGTTTACGTTATCAACACCGATAACCTCATCGCCTCTTTCAAGTAGTTTTTTTGCAAAAAAACTACCAATAAACCCTGCAGTGCCAGTAACCAAAATTTTCATGGTATAAACTCCTTATCTAATTACTTTTTATTTAATACTTGATAATAAGCATCGACTATTGATGTGTTTAAATGATTAGATGTAAAGAATGTCTCGTACCGAGTACGTGATGCAAGCCCCATCTTGACCACATCGTCTACCATGATCTTTGTCATAGCGAAGAAAAGTGCGTCTACATCATTGGGTTTAACCAAATACCCATTCATTCCATTTTCTATTAATTCTGGCAGGCCACCCACATTTGAAGCGATGACAGGTTTTGATGCTCGCATGGCTTCAAGCGCAGATAGACCGAAACCTTCCCATCGAGAAGGCATCACAAAAACATCACAAGAATCTAAGTAAGCAGGTATGACCTCTCTTGGCAACCACCCTGTTAAGTGTATATTTTGCGGTGGGGTAGGAATTAGTGCATCACCTACTGATTGATCGCCTATCACAATTGCGTATGCAGAATCACCAAGCTTTCTCATCGCTTCAAAGAATAAGTCGACACCCTTTTGCGTATCAAATCTGCCAATAAATAAAAACTTAAATTTATTTTCTGGCCACGAAATCGAATGCCCTTGGTTTGATTTAGTTGGGTTGTTATCTGCAATTCCATTTTTTATGATTTGAAGCTTACGCGGTGATATTCCATGGGCTATGGCAGAATAATAATCATGTTGAGAAATACAAATTATTTTGTCACACAATATCGAAAGCCCTCGTTCTACCCATCCTATCAATTTATTTTTCCAGGATGATGAGACTCGATCGAATGCCCATCCATGAGAGCAGTAGATTATTTTCGGTTTATTCGGCTTGAAGAGTAAAGCTAAGCGTACTGCGACTCCTGCAAAGGTGCCGTGTATGTGAACAATATCAACATTCGATTTTTTAAGTACATCTAATGAATGAGCACCCAACGCAACAATATTCTTCAATCTTGATGTTGTATCGGAATATGGCGAAAAAGATACAACCTCTGATTTATTCAAAAAGTGCATTTGTGACTTAGGGCCAATCACACTCACATTACCTGGAGTGAATGTTGTTGATTGATAGTCAAGAACTTCTTGAATATATGACGAGGTGCCCCCTTTTAATACCTCAGCAACATGTAAAACCTTGATAGACATTAATTAAAATCATCCTCTTTAATTTTTCTCCAATGATGAAGTGATTCGACAAAGCTGTAGTTGAACTTAAAGCCCATATCAATCAAGGTTTGAGGAATAATATGTGTAGACATACCAGCTTTTTTAACCCTGACTGGGTGGACTGGATTTTTTGCACCTGCAATCATTTGTACTAGTGTGGCAGCAGGTAATAGAAACCAAGTTGGCAAGCTGAAAATTGGTGACTGTTTATTCAGGAATTGTCTCGTATGTATTGCAATTTCTTCAAGTGTTTCTGTGGGCGTCTCAACATAATTGTAAACAATCAAAGGCTTGTTTTTTGCCATTGTAAAATCGACACTCTCCAGAAGCCCATAAATATATGCATAAGACTTACGCACCTTAGGTGAGCCAGGAAAAACAAAATATCCTTTTTTGATCGCCTGAATCATTCTTAAAATATTACCAGGATCACCTGGGCCATATACAACCCCAGGGCGAATAATGATCAGCCGGCGATCACTCGACTGAGATGACCACGACTGATGTATGAGTTCCGATGGATATTTTGAGCCACCATAAGGTGTAATTGGGCAGATATCTGACTGTTCAGAGGTCGGTCCTGATGTTGGGCCATAAACACTAATACTGCTTGTGAAAAACATATTCTTACAATTCAGCGTATTTGCAAGATCACATACGTTATTAGCACCTTTTAAATTGGTATCAAAATACTCTAATGCCTCGTGCCCTGGCTCCCGGTGTATAGCGGCCAGGTTAAAGATCCACTCGACCTCAGTTTTAAAGAAACTAGATGGTATAGGTTTTCTTACATCCCACTCTATAAAAGTGATGCCCTCAGTGCCAGTTAAAGTTGATGGTTTAATATCAAGTAAATAAACATGATCAAACCTTCTTTTTTCGAGAAAATGCTTTGCCATGTGGGTACCAATAAAACCGGCACCACCGATGATGAGACATGAAGCCATAAGTATCCTTATTAAATAAGCTAAAAATTAAGATGCAGAGATTAAATCGTCTAAATGATTAATAATTTGATTAGCAGTAAAGCCCCATGAAAATCTGCGGCTATTGGCAGTTGCCTTGATTACCAGAGCATCTCGCAAGGGAGTGTCATTTATAATTTCAATTAATCTGGACTTTAACTCATCAGATGATTCTGGGGAAAAGTAGAGTGCCGAATCACCACATATCTCAGGGATTGAGGCTCTGTTTGAAGCCAGTACCGGGCAACCACAAGTCATTGCCTCAAGTGGAGGTAAACCAAAACCTTCATAAAAGGAGGGAAAGACAAAGCAGTAAGCATGCTGATATAAAGCTTTCAACTCTTCGTCAGTCACATATCCAATATACTTGACGTGCTCAGGTAAAGGGCGATCAGGTTTTGCAAATACACTTGGATTCGTACCACCAGCTACAACAAACTCGTAAGAGGTGTTTCCAAGCTTTGAGATAGCATCCACTATTAATGCAAAGTTTTTGTTAGGCGTTAAACTGCTTACAGCAAGAATATATTTTTTTGTAACTAGTGTATGTCTAGTCAAAACATTAACATCTGGATCCACTCTTTTAACATGCTCATTACCCTCTGTAACTAGCGTTATAGAGTCTGGGGAGATTGATAAATACTTAACTAGTTCAGATTTTGAAAACTCAGATATCGTACATATCTTGGTGGGCATTCTTTTTAAAACATAATATAAAAACTTATACCATAAGCGAAACTTATTGCTAAAGGTAGTAGGGAAAGCATACACAGCAATATCGTGTATGACTAATAGTTGCTTGAAAGCAAGTATCGGTGCTGTGTTGCATAAGTTCAAGATAGGGGCGCCAAAGGATACGAAAGGTAAAACGAGTTGCTCCCAGACCTGACCTTTAAATCGACTTTCTTTGAGTACATTAATGTTTTTGAGTTGCGGGATATTTTTAGCATCACTTGGAAGCGCCACGACAAACTCATAATGGTTACTCCACTTTTCGTAAGAAGCATCCAGTGCTAATAGGGTCTCTCGTGCAAAACGTTGAACGCCTGTCACTGCTTGACTGTAAAACCTACCATTAATGATGACTTTTGTTTTCATAGCATTTCTTATAAGGTAATTTATTTAAACTTTTCCAGGTAATTGGTTATTGGTCTTTCAATAAGCAAATATGTTGCCAGCGCAAAACAAATTGCAGAAGCCACTAACACAAATAAAATTGCTGCAGGCGACTGAGTCAACTTGTATGTGGCTAAAACCTTACCAGCAATAATTAATCCGAATGGGTGCGCCAAATACAAGGAATAAGAGGCATCCCCCAAAAACTTTAAAGTATTTGTGAGTGGGTTATTGCCCCCTAATGGTATATATAGTGCAAAGAACACGATTAATGCAGCCGGAATGCCCCAAGCAACCACTCGAGAGAAATCATTAAGATGGGTGCCATTGATCATGGTTGGCTCCCCCAAGATACCAGCTTTTAAAGCTATACATACGATCAGTACACCGCAAACCGCACCAAACTTGTGCATTTCTTTGTAGTTTTCAAAAATAATTGCCCAAATAATGCCGAGATAAAACTCAAGAATGATGGGCTGAGTCCAAAATGCAATGGGCATTGCACTTGGTTCTGAATAAATGCCCCCAAGAACTGCGCCAAAAATTAACAGCGTTAAGATAGCCCAAGAGAGCTGCTTGCTTTTAAATAGACTGATAGCAAACAATACATAAAAAAACATTTCAAAATTCAACGTCCAACCAAGATCATAGACCGGAAAGGCTAAACTGAAATGTTGCGTTTCTAAACGATATGGTACAAAAAGATAAGAGGAGACAAGAGCTTCGACCTCTGGTAAATGGTGTTTACCGCCTATTACTACAGTTAAAATGAAAAGACTGGTTGTAAACCAATACAGCGGAACAACTCTAAAAATTCTTCGTTTGAAAAACTCCAACCTCGCATCAGGTCGATCACGCAGCTTTTTGACTGAACTCCACATGATGAAACCAGAAATGACAAAAAAGATATCAACACCAATCCCTGTTATTAAATGCCATGAATATGGATCAACAAGTTGCTGATCGGCGAGAAGCTGCTTAAGGCGGCCATACGAATGTCCAAAAATCACTAGAATTGCAGCGACAGCACGCAAAAGTTGAATAGAGATAATCATATAAAGTCAGTAGTTATATTTTGCGATGCGCATTAATTGCCGCTTGATATTGTTTTTCATGCTGTTTTACAAATGCACTGACATCAGTAAACACCTTAGAGGAATTTACAGTATTTTGTAATAATCTCGAATACAAATCATCATCGAAAGCAAGTTCATTAATTTTAATAAGTAATGAACTCACATCACCAGGCTCAAAAAAAAGCCCATTTACACGATCCGTGACAATTTCAGTTAAACCTCCAGACCGTGAAGCCAATACAGGCACACCTGCATTCAGCGCTTCAACAGCGACAAGGCCAAAAGGCTCGTCCCACAATGGAGGAACGATACATACATTAATCATGTTGTAGAACGCTGAGGCATCAACCTTACCCAAGAAGTCAGCAAAACTGCCATACTCGGATTTCAGATATTCCATATATTCAGGACTACCCTCTCCTGCAACTTTCAATTCCAAACGCAACTTAGACTCATTCCCCAAAGTTGAAAAAGCCTTTAATAGCGTTTCAATCCCCTTCTCAGGAGTTATCCGCCCAATGAAGCCCAAAATAAATTTTGAGGATGGTTCTGTAAGGTTAGTTTTAATAGGCTGGCTTTTTAAACTAATACTGTTGTGGATTACAAAGTTAGGTGCACCATTAAAATAACTCATTTTCGTAAACTTTTTTTGCAAGAACTCGCTGACGAATATCACAGCATCAACAGATTTCGATCTTTGTTTCACACCTAATCGAAACTTACTGCATGAGTAACATTGCTTACGGCAATTATCTTGCCCCTTGTACATACTCGATTTAGTGCAAGCTAAGTAGTAGTCATGCACCACCTGCACCACGGGGATATTAAGTATCCTACATAAGGCCCAAACAGATGTAGAAAACCCAGCAAGGTTATGTGTGACAACGACATCAGGCGCTATCTTTTTTATAACTGATTTAAGCTTCAAAAATGTGAAGGGATTCCAGTTATCAAGAATATGCCACAGTATCTTTTTGAGATTGCTAGGCGTTGATATAAAAGGCCAGTAAATATTCTGTATTGGCAGGTGATGTATCTGCACACCATTTAATTGCTGAACCCTGAATTCAGTATTTTTATCGCAAGTAGCAATCACACTTACTTTATGCTTGTTTGCTACCAAGGCTTCAGCAAGTAGCTGCACTATCACTTCAGCGCCACCCTTAATGTTGGGGGCGTAATAACTGTTCAGGATTAAAATTTTCAAAGCAAAACCTGCAAAGATTTATATTGTGGCGATTAATGGAGTGAGTACTGTTTTTTTATAATACATCTTCGATACAGATCAAGTGCTTAATGATTTAACGTCTTTCTGAAGATAAAAATAAATGAATCCAAAACAGAAGAAAGCGTATAACGCAGCAGAGCCAATAAACACGTAGATATTATCAAGTTTCGACTCAAACAATTCCTTGAACGACAAACAGGTAACCATTGCAAACGCTAATGGCGTATAAATCACAGATAAAAGCTCATTGATAGAAAAGTGATAAAGCTTCATCAAAAAATACATATTTACTATTACCACTATTACAGTGCTAACTATTAAAAGCTCAATGAATAAAAAAACTGAATCATTCATGGCAAAAAATATACTAATTAACAATGCGAGCAACATACCCACAGCAATAATAATATTCTTTTTTAAATGGCCAATATTTACCACACCGATAGACGCAAACAATGAAACAGCATTTACAGGACCAAGTACGACCATTAATTTTATGTAATCAACAGCCCCCACCCACTTTTCATTAAGCCAAAATCTGATGGGGTATTCAATAAAGAAATACAGGTAAGCTGCAAATAGAATAGTAAGACAGACTGTTATCTTTAAATAAGAGTAGAGTAACTTCTTTGCGGCTATCAAATCATTTTTTGCAAAACATTTCGACAGGCTGTTGGTGAGAACATTGCTGACTGGATACGCTATTAGCATTAATGGAATCATCATAAACTGAAACGCCAGTCCATAAAACCCTAAACTTGTGGCCCCAAACAGTTTACCAACTAAAAACTTATCTAAATTACGAGATGTATGTGAAATAAGATAGGCAATAAAAACCTGGCTGCCAACCTTCAATAAACTTTCGATAGATTTATAGTCATATTTCATGACTGTAAACTTTAATGCGCTAGTCTGAAACAAAATAAACCTGACAAACTGAGTTATCAGGTGAAACCAAATAAGCGCCCATATACCTAGTTGAGCATAAAGCATGATGAAAAAAAACATTGAAGCAATACAAACCGCTACAAACTCCCACAATGCCACTTTAGTGTAGCGCTGATTTTTTTCTAAAACAGCCCTGGGTATGGTGGCCCAAATCTGAAATGCGGTCACTCCAGCGTAAGCAATCATCACTCTCGAAAGTCCCACCATGCCCGTTAGCTCATCAGCGAATAAGCTAAGAAAACCTATAAAAAAGGCAGCCCCAGCACCTAGGTACAGCATGAAGATAATACTGCTACCGGCCTGAACGCTATCAAACTCATGTGACCGTAGAATAGAGGTTGGTATTCCCAAGTCGGTAACGATCACCATTATCGCTACAAATGAGATACAAAATGTCAGCAATCCGTAATCAGCAGGAGATACGAACTTTGTAATAATGAGTGCAAAAACAAGGGTTAGTGCAGATTTGAAAAAATTAGATGCGATAAGATAACTTGCGTTTTTGATTGCCATTCTTTACTCAATCATGGAGATTTTGGTCATCGGTCATAAGGTTTTTAACATATATTCTACTTAAAAACTCAGAGAATACCTAAATGCAATTCAATCAACAGTTATGCTTTAATAAAAAAGTGGTCTCGGACTATTTAATAATTTAGGTCAAAAGAGCATACTAGAATTGATTGACTTTTTATTCGAACTGAAAGGAATTTGGCATGAAAAAAACATTAGTATCTGTTGCACTGTTAGCTTTATCCATTACAGCGAATGCAACCAGCAACTCTTCAGTGACCATGAGCAACTTTTCTGTGAGCACTATAATCGGACTAGGTTCAATATCATCAATACCGGGATCATTTAACGCAAATGTATATGCAACCGCATACGCATACTTTAATAACATCACAGATTCAGATTTTGGCTCATCATTACCTTTAAGCGCGTCCGCAACAAATGGAGATAGCTTTTCAGTTGCATTTGCGAATATTGATGGCTCGATTACATCTACATCTAGCGCAAAAGATGGATTTGGAGCATCCACAGCGACAACTTATATCGACTATGCATACCAGAAAAATACTTTGTTGCTCTTTTCTGCAGATGCATCATTAACTGGGGCTGTTAACTCAAGTAGCGACTCTGCATACTCAACAGCAACTTTAGGGTTATATACAGCCAATACTAGCGGAATATTCAACAACGCCTATACAATAAGTTCAAATACATATGCTGACACCTCTAATACTAATAGTTATTCAGGATCAAAATCCCTTTACTTTTACTTTTATGATAACCAAGACCGCACCATACGACTATCTGCTCAAGTAAACTCATACTCTGTTGGTGTTTCTACAGTAGATGAAGCAGAAAGCTATGCCATGTTGATAGCGGGCATTAGTTTGATGGGGGCTATCGTCCGACGTAACAAATCCAGCCGAGCCGTTTAATAAAGAGTAACCCCATGTGTCGTCGCTGAAGCAAAAGTTTTACGCAAACAATCTGAATGATTAGAACAAGATATTTGCACATCCAAGATACTCAGCAGGCAATCGTTCCAAAACTCCGACTATCCACAGCCTATAAAACTGTGGGTAGTCTATACCTCTAAAAAATGTCAATTTAAATCTGAGGTGACACGCCCTTTAGGCGCCACTTCAGATAGCATTATGACCTTCGGTCAAGCATGCCAAATGCCACTAACTCTCCCCCCCTAACAAAAGACAGTGAGTTCATTTTCAAAGCATTCAAAAATAGCGGCCTAGAGACTTATGGGAACTCTTATAAAGTAAAATACTATTAAGAGGTGCAGCATAAAAACTTAAGGGTAGGCAATCTGCTTCTCTTACGCAGTTTGCTGTGGCATTTTAAAGTACTTTATGACAGGCTATATTTAACTCAATATTCTTGTATATAACCCTTCGTAATTTTTAACAACATCTTCAGGCCGCGTTTGGCTCAACACGTGAGTAAACTCCGTTTTAGATGGAAGCGTTTCCCTGCCTTTTTTGATAATGGCATCCATTTTCGTGGATAAATTCTCATCATCACCGGCTTTAAATAGCCATTCTTTATTACCATGACCAATCAAATCAGGAATACCACCTGAAATTGAGCCTAATGCAGGAGTACCTGTCGCGTACGACTCCAGAATTGTTCTGGGAAGAGGTTCTGCCCATATAGATGGTACTATTAGAACATCTATTTGCTCAAAAAAAGGCTTAGGCTGTACAAACCCTAAAAATTCAATCGGCAAACCTTTAGCCATTTGATAAATAGGGTCATCTTCTGATGGAGCCTTACCTGCGACCAAAATCTTAAACTCTCGAGTTTTGGCAAGTCGTCTTGCTGCATCAATCAGTGTACCCACACCTTTTTCAATATTGATGCGACCTAGGTAACCAAAAACAAAAGGGCCTTTAATCTCAGGTTTCTTATAATCAGCTGGCACACCTTCTACAATCGCGGGATTCCAAACGACCTTTCTTAAGTCGTTAGGTACATGTTGAAACAAGCCAAAATTTAAATGAGTATCGAGCGTTTCCTGTCCGACAGCTGCAACCGCGCTAACATGCTTATGGTGCTTAACTTTCTCAGATGTGAAGAACTTGCATTTCAAATGTTGTGTGTCACACTTGTGACCATCTTTAAACATCGCAGAGTTAGCGCATAACATATCGTAATCACGCAGTGTATGCAAAATTGGCACGTTCATTTCATGAGCGGCAAGCCATACACGTGTGGATACGTCGGTCAATGAATGTGTATGGACAATATCTGGTTTAAAGTCCTCAATGACTTTTTTAAAGTGATCTTGAAGCTTAAAATTAAAATTCATTTTAAAGCGCCTAACCGCTCGCTCTAATTTATTATGATTAGGCCATTCTTCAGCCCAAAAGTCTGTTTCATGGGGCATGCGATAAACAGTCACCCCGTTAATAGTCTCTTTTACCGGCGCATAAGGCGTTGTGCAGGCTGCTGCAACTGTGTAGCCCGCTTTAGCTTGAGCCTCAGCAAGCAAACAAACTGACTTTTCTGCCCCTCCAATAATGTGTGGTGGATACAGCATGCTTAAATGCAAAATTTTCATCGTCTATTCCCAATTTTTTTAAAAACTTAATTAGTTTGTTTTGCCCAGCTCTTGAACCGTCTGGAAATAGGTTCTTCCAAATGTTTAAATGATGCTGATGCGATCATTACTGTAAGCAACCAAACTAAGCAAAAGCAAAAAATTCTTTGTGCAATGGGAAGTGCCGAAAACTTCAATCCAAAGAGCACCCAGCCTGCCCAAATAATCAATCCATGATAAAGATAGCCTCCATAAGAAACTCGGCCGACCCACAAAACAAAGCTATTTTTAAATAGACTAGGGAGATTTTTTGTTGTCAGGACCCAGAGAATCAAGTTTAGTGAAATCAAATTCACGCAAGAGTAGACCCATATTTCTCTACCGCTACCAAACAACAGACCTGAGAATATATTTTTAAAAAGAAAAATTCCGCTTAAACCATCCAGATAATTTCTATGCATCAAGATGATTGTATAAGTACCAATCACAATAAATGACAGCCACTTAATCCAGAATTGAATTTTTTCCTTTTCATGAGAGTTTGACTCTTGTATTTTCACAATGCATGCACCGAGAAGAAATGCATCAAAGTGGCAGAAGCTGCTAGCGTATACTGAAAATGCAGAGACTGAATCTTGCAATTGTGCTGGTAATACATATAGCTGCAGCCAGAGAAAGCGAATTAAAGGCCCCGATAGGACAATCGTTAAGAAGGTCTTCCAGCGATACTTTTCAGGCATGAGCAAGAACAAAACTGGATATACGATGTAGAACTGCTGCTCTACACTCAATGTCCACAAGTGAGCTAGCGGTTGCCAATTGAAGTGCTCAATCAAGGATACGAACATCATGTACCAGTTATAGGTGAACGTAGCTAAATAAGGTATAGGGTGTCCACCCTCAAAGCCCGTGGTGACATAAAAAAACAACATAACGCAGCTGACGTAAAAAACATAAGCAGGCACTATCCGTAAAACTCGTCTTTTCACAAATGCAATAAAATATGGCAGTTTATTGTTAATCGCTTGATTTTGGGTACGTGCAAATCCCAGCGTTATTACATATCCAGAAATTAAATAGAAAAGCCACACTCCTATCCAACCAAAGGGTAAAAGACCACAGTGCTGAGCAATAACCATAGTCATTGCCAAAGCTCTTAAACTATCTATCGCATCAACTCGAGGCTGACTATTTTTTTGTATTAACATTGGTGCTATACACTCTGTATTTATTGATGGTAGTGTTTACAAGTAAGGAGAGAGTTAGAAAAGCCAGATAAGCCTTTAACGATGAAGGGCCAAGTAATAAATAAAAAGTCCCTGAATTAATCATTGATACAAATTGAGTTAATATGAACACAGGTAAAAGAATGTTAAATGGATTTCTAGCAGAAATTGATTTGAATATCCAAAAAAGAATATTTCCTAGAATTATGCCGAGCAAGCCCACGAAAACTAAAGCGCCTAAGTAACCAAACAAATACGTTAAATAAGGCTCGAAGGACATTGTAGGCGTCACTGTTCCACCATTGCGACTAAATGACATAAACATGTTATATGGGGCATATTTAGGCATGAAGAAAAACGCTCCTATACGTTTTTCGTACGCAAAATTTTGACCATATCGCTCAAATACGCTTTGTATATTGAGTTTTACATCATCATATTGAAAATCAATCCAAGTGAAACTCTCGTTAAAGTGAACGTACCAAAGTTGACCTTGTTCTGCAAAACGCTCGAAAATTTTCTCAGATGAAGTCACGAAATCAACTTGCCCTTTATCTGAATAAATGTAATAAGTAAATAGTAGGCCTAGAAAACTGGCTGAAAATAATAAAAAAATGAATGGCTTCTCATAACGTTTTATATTTTCCGGTTCGCTTGTAAATAGAACTGCACCATAAAACAAAAAAGCAGTGATTATTCCAAAAAATTTATCACCGAATAAAAAAGAAACTCCAATGTAGGTTACAAAAATCAGATGCGAAATCCACCTCCTGCTTTTTACTAGTGATAGGGTTGAAACCCCCAGAAATGCTGCCAAAACCAGCTTCAATATTAGCAAGTTAAGCAAAATTGGGTCACCAATGCTAAATCTATATTGAAAACGATCAAAACCAGCTAACAGGGGAAAGCCTGTTAGAGTTCCCTTAAATAGCAAATACAAAATCGCTGATATTAATAACATGGGGCCGCAAAGCGCAAATAGCTTTGGCTGTATCTGAATAACATGATTATTAGTGGCACTGAAGCGTGAATTCAAAGATTTGAATGTCAAAATTGAACACACTAAAAAAATAGCGACTGAACATGAGTAAGCGCTGCTCGCTGAGGACACCGCTCCATATCTCGCCATCTCTTTCATAAACGAACCGAACTCTATAGCATTAAGAGACACCTGTACTGATAGCTGCAAAAAAAGTAGCGGGCTAATTAGAAGAATTCCAATAGGGCTTAAGCGATAGAGTTGAAAAACTAAAATAAACAATAAAATAGTACTGGCTATGGACCCGGACTGGCTAGGGTAAATGAAGGAGATTATGAAGTTTAAAATCAACAAAACCCCTACAATAATTAATTTTGTAATGCGATCAATTGACTGTGACATCTGTGGAATTCGTAATTGAAATTTGTTTGAATGTATTTTTTAGAGTTTGAGTGCATGCGTTATTTTTTATCAGGGCGCTTGTAGTGTTCGATACGCTTACGCATCCTTGCTTCGCCCCAGATATTTTATTGTCTGCAATTCTTATTTTGCTATTGACAATGCCATCGGGCATCTTATAGTTTGGGCCAACCGCATATGCTGATATTGCAGACCAATTTACATTTCCATTGAAATCGTAACCTGTGTCATCAAGGACGTTGCCAACTACAGAGACATCAATTGCTCCAACACCCTCCTTCCAAAGCGCGGGACTGGAAAGCAAAAGAAACGCATTTCTTGTGATGTGTTTGACGTCGTTTTGCTGAATGCTACCTCTCAATGTTTGCGCTAATATTGCATGACCACTAATATTTTCAAAATTATTATTATCTATAGAGTATCCGCCAAGTATGGTATCCAGATTCCGAACCACAGTTTTATCTTTATCAAAAACTGGCAACTCATCTAAATATAACTCAAATATTGCACCGCCTAGTGCCTTGGGAGCTTTGATCACATTACTCGTTGCCAAGTAGCCTCCTTGATCATCAAAAAAAGACAACCTGTCTCCGGCTATGATAAATCTGGAAGAGGTTTGTAGAACAACGGATTTGTTTTGCTGGCTGAAGCTTTTAATTGTATGAATCGGATGATTGATATTTATAGCATCATCTGTGTTTCCATAAAATGTGTTTCCAGAAACAATTAAATCTCCGCCAAACAGATGAGCATTTAGTGCATCCCATGAGGGGGAGTTCAAAATGTTGTGATTAGCGGCATCACCAATCTTAGAGTTGATTAAAGCAAAGCCTCTTTTGAGGCCTGTAATGGTAATGGCCATACCAGGAGTCGAGTAAATGGATATATCCTCAAATGTTAAATCTTCAGTCTGAGATCCATCTCTATCCCCATCAACTTTGATTGCCTGACCACCATACCAAAAATGGAGAGCTACAAATCTCTTCCCAGCAGGCAATTGTTTAAAAGTATTATGTACCCAGTTCCCTTCACTATCTTGAGTCGGTAAATCAGTGTCTGGGGCATACACAAATCGTTTTCCACCAATCAAGTAGTTGTTTGAGGCTGCGTCTAACTCTGCAATCTGATAAATAGACTTTAATCCACTAGTATCACCAGTAATTGTTTTTAATTTTATCGAACCATTTAATGATACTGCTTCAACTATGCTTTTGGACGGCAACTGGAATGCCATATCAAAGCCATAAAACTTTACTCTTTGAGATTGCTGAATCAAAATGCCCGGTGCGTTTTGATGAAAAATAAATTGCACATTACGACCTATAAACGATACATCTTGGAGCTGCTCTATATATAAATGAGCGGGGCCTTTTGATTTTCTTATTTTTGAATCGGACAATGTTTTAAAGTTATAAGTACCTGGGCTGAACGTAATGACTTTCTTGTTTTCTGCCAAGCACGTTGCAATTTTTGATGTTACGTATGGGGTTGCATCCACATCTGCACTTGGCGTTGGAATGTAACACTCTTGAGCTAACTTTAAATCAGGCTGCAAAACAAAAATATCTAATGTAGTCCCATCATAAGCTTCAATTGTTCTTTGAACAGAGTCCAAATTATTTTGGTTTGCATGAGTATTTTGTGCCGACTCCAGAAGACTTACCCACTCTTTAAATGCATCAGTTGCATCTTGGGCATTTATAACACTCATAGATGATGACACTAAAGCCGGTATTAAAAACACCACCCACTTCACTTTATTTTTGAGCATATTGTTTATGTGCGCTGACTGGCTTAAGCGTATGTTTGGCTGGGACTGAAGTCTTAACCAAACCATTTGCACCAATGATTACACTCTCTCCTATAGTGATAGAGCCGAACAAAGTGGCTCCAGGATAAATAGTTACTCTTTCACAAATAGTTGGATAGCCTCCATCACTTCCCTTACCGATAGTCACATTTTGATAAAGTGTAACTTCTTCTTTCAATATAGCGTGCTCGCCCACCACAATACTCGTCGGGTGAGGCAGATACAATCCGCCACCAAGTTCAGAGGTTAAATGAAAGTAACATCCATATCTTCTGGAATTAGAGTGCCAAAGTAGCTTTCCTAGCCGCAAAAAACCATTTGCATAAAAAGAAGAAGCTAAACGATGGTTACATGTAAATCTAAAACCTGGTTCATAAAAGTAGGTCAGTATAATCCCCAAAAAACCGACCTTTTGATTGTATCTTCTTAAATCTGAAAACACTGAAGATATTAAATTGGTTTGGGGATTTGTCATTTCTTTTACTGTTGCCTTAACACGAAACTTTTTTGTTTACTATTCAATGCATTCAATACATCTGATAAAAACGATTTATTCAATTCAGTCTGATGAGTTTTTTCTTCCGGGTTTGCATACCGAGAAGAAACCCTAAATAGTAAACCATCTGGAACCCTACCATTTAGCCCCTCTTTGAGAATGTAAAGTCTCGTTTGAGTTGGACTAGAGGTAATCTTATTACCTATTCGTATAAAATATGTTACTTCTTCATAAAACTGACTGGTATTAGCCATTACATTAATCAAAGGCAAAGGCTTGTCAAAGGCTGAGATTTCGTCAGGCGAAGTTGAATTAACTTTAAATCCTTGAGATTGGTAGCAAAGTTCTGGCCTGTGTACTTTAATCTCTTGCTGTTGTTTAGCGCCCCAAGCGATAGCTAGGTAAACTCGCTCACCTTTTTCGTTCTGAAATGTTCGCATTAGCATCTTATCGTAGGGGTTATTCATCGTAGCATTTCCCTCTTTGTCTGAGTAAACGCCTACTTGTATCTGGTTTGGTTCTTGTAAAGCTTCCCAGCCACCAAATTTTTCGGGAATAAGCTGCTCGAAATCACCATCAAATGATGCGGCAAACTCTTGTGGTTTCAAGTATGAGGATGCAACATAAATGAACAGGAATACAAAGCCAAAAATGTATGCACTTTTTTTGAAAGTTATTGGATATGTTCTAATCATTTTTGGATACTCTAAATTTTTTTGAAATCAAACCCAGCAAAGAGTCGAGTGAAATGATCAAAAACAATGCGACACTAAAAAGTAATATTCCTGAAAACTCGTGGACAAACCCCTGTCCTGCAGCGTCCCCAAAGTAATAAGTAATAAGTGAAAGCAAAATGACTCTTGTAACGTTAGATGTAAAGCTTATTGGAACAATTAACAGAGCCAAAACAGTATTTCTCAAGACCGAGGAATGTCTCACCATATTCATATAAAGTAGCCCTAGTGCCTCTAATGAAAAGAGTGAGTTCAAGCCTGAGCAAGCATCAGCAACAAGTAGCTGATATTGCCCCATGTAAATAATGACTCCGTTGCGCGCAATTGGGTAATCAAATAAATCTAAAACCTCGACTGTCGCCCAGGAAACAGCAATTTTAAGAGGCAGTGTTATAGCGTCTATAATTGACCCTGGTAGCGGTATTAGAAATAGAAGAAAGAAAAATCCAAACCACACTTTTGTAAATGCAAGCCATCCGAAGTAGAAAACAAATAAACCGGCCGCAATTAATATTAAGCCTAACACCTCTAACGTGAAGAATATCTGAGAATGGCCTACAAGATAAAATAATGAGCCAATGGCAACTAAAAGAATGGTGGGTAGCTTCTGAGCGCTATATGTATCTAATTCCAAGTTATCTATTTGTCTAAAACGATAAAAAATGAAGTAGATAGCGACTAATAGAACAATAGGTCCATGCGCATTTTGCGAAGTATCCCATAAGGTCTGATAGAGGATAGATATAGTCGTCAAACTAATTAGTAAAAACCCTGCAATTGCAGGAAGGATGGGTAAGAAAAGGGTTTTTCCTGTTTTTATAATGTTTTGCATAACTGTTTGACAACTCGGGTTAAAAATCAAAAATTATTGACGATTGCACCAATAATTGCAGAGTCAGCACTGTTTAATTGACCTTTTACAAATTCAATATCATTAATTGCTGTCATGTTTTGACGGGTGACGATTACAGCACCATTTGTTTTTGATGCGATAATCTGTGCATCTGTTGAGGAAATCATAGATGGCGTATCAACAATAATGACATCATAAGCCTCAGCGGCATACTTCAATAAAACATTTAAGTTGTTTTTTAAAAGTAACTCTTGCGGGTTCGGGGGCGTAGAGCCTGCGACTAAAACAGATAGATTCGAAAACTCCGATATATTCGGGAATGTATCCACACCATCTAAACGTCCAACTAAAATATCTGAGAGGCCTACTTTTACTGAGCAGCCAAAAATTTTATCCACCACAGGCGTGCGCAGGTTTGCGTCAATTAGTAATGTTTTTTTACCAACCTGGGAAAAAGCGACAGCCAAATTTGTTGCAATAAAACTTTTCCCCTCACCTTCGTTAGCGCTCACAACAGAAAAAGATTTAAAGCCTTGGTTAATCCACCTGAGAGTAATTTGGGTTCTTAGGCTTCTAATGGCTTCAGATACTGCTGAATAAGGATTGTAAGCTATACATAAGTTACTATTGAAACGACCGACAGCCGGCAATACCTCATAATCAAACTGTAAAGCAAGCACTTGATTAAGATCATCTTTTGTAATGAATCCTAAGGCAATTGCAGCCTCACCAAATTTAAGGCCATCACTCTTTTGCTTTTCAACGATAACATTAAACTGCTCAGCTGTGATCTTGCCTTGGTCGATTAGAATTTTGCCTATTTTTGTAAGTACAGATGACTCATCAAACTTTACGTTAGTAATTTCATTTCTCATGGAGCCTACTCATTTCTAATTCAGAAGAAAATGGCGTTTCACGGATCTATTCTTGATAAGTTTAGATTCGCTACCGTCAATATATGCAATCAAAGGAATACCAGTGAGGATCATTAACTCATCCGGATGTCTGATTTTTCTGTTCATCATTTCTAAAATGATTGAAGTCAGAAGCGACAAGAAAAAGCCTAACAAAAGTGCAATTGATAAATTTTTAACAAGACTTGGAGATGCTGCATTTAATGGTGGCGTTGCTGAACCCAAAATAGAAATTTCGTTTTCGTTAGAGCTACCTTCAAGCGAGGTTTGGTTTAAGCGTTGTAGAGCTACATTTAGGGAGTTCTGTGCATTTTCAACGTCTTTTTGCAGAATGTTTAATTGATCCCTAGATTTATTTAGGCTTAAAAGCTTCAGTTTTTGCTGAGCTACAGCCGCCTTTAACTGTGCAACACGTTGACGATTGATATCAGAACTTTCGCTGACACCAACCTCAGATGCGCTCACCTCTTGACTTAATGCGATCTTGATCTTCTCTAGCTCAGCTTGAGCAGCAACCACTTTGGGGTGATTAGCGCTTAATACTTGAGATAAATCAGCTAATTTGGTTTGAGCCGCTGTGAGTTGCATTTTAAGATTTTGCACTACTGGATTGATGCTTATGTCTGGCGCCTGAATGCCGGATTTTTTGGCAGATTTACTTCGCGTTGAGGCTTCAATAGCTTGAGACTCTGCCACAGATAACTGAGTGGAAAGTTCGTTTAATTTTGCATTCTCAACGTCAAAGTTTTCAACAAAACTTGTAATGTTATTTTCCTGTTGATATTGCGAGAGCTTTTGCTGGGCTCCTACAACCTTATTTCTTAGTTGATCGGTTTGAGTTGTCAAATAGGTTGTTGCACGCTGTGATGGCTCTGTTTTCAAGTTCAAACTAATTTCTTTATAAGATTTTGCATACTCATTTGCGATTAATGCAGAGAAAACAGGGTTAGGAGACTCATAACCGATAGTGATGACACTACTTTCACGAGAAGGTTTGACAACTAGTTTTTTACGTATTAACTCGGACAACCAAACATTAATATCACCCTCCCCTTTAGCTTCATCTTTAAATTGTGCAATAGCATTGGGGCTACTCGATAAGTTTAAATTTCTTACAACTCTTAGCGCAACAACATCACTGTTAATAATATCAACTTGTGTAGGAATATAGCCTGGCATTAATTGCGCAGGCAAAGAGAGGCCTGTTACAGGATCTACTCCCTTGTAATTAATAACCAATGTAGTTTTGGCAAGGTAAGACTTAGGCATTAATAATGTCAGCACGCCGCCAACTATCAAAGCAAAAAGCACTCCTCCGATCATTAGCCGTTTCCTTGACTTCAGAATTGAAAGAAGATCGTAAAAGTTCATATACTGTTATTTCCTTAAAATGGAAGTTAAACCTTAAAAAATGCTTTCTTCGATATACAGCACATCTTCGTCATGTAATAGTCCATACATATCTGGAGTTTGTTTTGAGGATGTACCATCCTCAAGCCTGCGATGAAGTTTTACTCCTCGTTGAGTGCCACGAACAGTCAAACCTCCAGCCTTAGCAATTGCTTGCATCACCGTCATATTTTTATCAATTTTAAAAGCCCCTGGGCGCTGAACCTCACCATAAACATACACCTGAGGTGCTTTCGGTACATAGATAACATCACCAGGCGACAAATCTGAGTTTAAATCACTGGATGGTGATCGAAACAGTTCATCAATATTTATTTCTTTAGTGCTTGATGAGCCAGAGCGGGTTGTTGTGAAGAAGAGCGTTTCACCAGCACCTTCAGATGATCCACCTGCAAGTGCAATAAAGTCAGTTATTTTACGTGTTCCACCTTGTATTCCATATTTGCCTGGGCGCAAGACCTGCCCTGTCACTGCAATATCACGAACACTAATATAAATAGTTTCGCCACCCACCAACCTAATATCTTGATCCGTTAAGTTTTTGCGCTCAATCAGTTCATTTAAATCGTATTCACTACGCTTATCGCCTCGAATGACTGTGATAATTTCCGAAGCATCCATGGTTAAACCTCCTGCTTCAGCCAATATATCCTTCACATCACTTGGATGAGTAATCGGGTATCTTCCAGGCTTAAGAACGCCCCCCAAAACTGAGACTGTTTTGCTTTTAAACTCCAAAATCAATATGGATACCTGAGGGTTTGCAATAAACCCACCACGCTTTAGTTGGTCAGCAATCTTTTTCTCAGCCTGTATCGTAGTGAGCTCACCTACAGCAACTTCTCCAATTAGTGGCATAGTTATCAGTCCATTTTCAGCTACTCTCGTATCGCGAGCAAGCTCTTGATCACCGTAAACCATCACTCTAATAGAGTCGCCACCGCCGAGCATATAGTCCGCCATTGAATGCAAGCTGAACGCTAACAAAAATATAAAAACAAAGTGTTTCAGGTATTGAGTCATATTTGATCTCTAGTAAATTATGTTAAGGTAGTTACGCGCTTTAATTGAAAAACTTTAGCAATTATTTTGTACTTTAATTATATTTGAGTCGCTTTACTTATATCTTTAATTCAACACTGATAGTAGTCAATACGTCATCGTAATCAAATGCTGATATTGTGGAATTACGACTTGATTGCACCCGATTCAGTTTAAAACCGAGATTCTGGAGTGGGTCCCATGAAATATAGGTATCAAACGAGAACTCTTTGTCCGAGCGACCACTAGTATTAAAAACTGCTCGCCCACCAAAGTCTCGCTCGGCATATGATAAATTGACCCCCGTCTTAATTTTGGAGGAAATGTCATAAATAAGTCTTCCAGCAAAGCTATCTGATAATGAGTACGTGGTGTTTGAGGTTTCAAAAGGAGAAATTGAGCGGGAGTAATTAACAGCAGTCTTGAGCTTACCTGTTAGTCGAATATCATAGCTAACGTTAGCAATATATGAGTCGTAATTCCGAACGGTAAAGTTGTCATAATCGCGTGAAACGTGCCCCAACTTTACAAATAAGTTATGGTGATTCTGCTCAGTCAAACTGAAGTTCAATTCATACTCATTTTCGTCATAACCATTATCAAAAGATAACAATGGGTTTAGCGGCCTATTCTTATACTCACCCCTGCGGTTATGCGCCAATAGTTTCAAGTTTGAGCCCGATGGAAACTGATATTTTAAGCCATAGTCCGCTGCTACCGAGTCAAAGTCTGTGATTGCAGTAAAAGGCGCACTATTTGCAACATTGTATTCGCTTACTCCAAGTATTAGGGCCCAGACATCATGAGGTGAATATTGCAAGTTGACAATGTTATTAGTCATCGTACGTACGTTTTTTTGTAGACTTGCTCGAAAGTCTGTAAAACTATTCAAGCTTTGTGTTCTTTCTGAAGCAATCGTACCTGTCAAATTGGGAGATAGTGCCCAAAGCCAACTCGCTGAATAGTTTTTAGCCTGAAAATCCAGGTAGTCACTTTCATTGTATTTGTTATCTATAAATCTCAAATCAACCTTGAAACGTTGAAGCGAGTATGACTTATCCAGCCTTACACCAATGGTGGTTCTTGTTATTTGGTCTGACACCTCATTTGTTGACCGTTTAAATAGGTTGTTATCGTATGTTCTAGACTCACTCGCTAAGAATTGCAGAGTATCCATTTCATCAGCATGTGAGGGGAAAGTAATAACTACGCCAACTAGCATTGGAAAGCAGTGCGATAAGTAATTCACTTTTCTTTTAAATTTAACTTTGAGGGGAGCCATGTAATTTGGAAAACTTATAGACTGACAAATTTAATTCTAACCGGTTTACACAACATTAATGCACATCCGTATGGTTTTTTTATCTTTTTCAGGTATGTCACACTAAAAGATTGTAATTTAAGCCACCATGAGATTACATTATTAATGTGATAATGGCATGAAACTCCACCAATTAGGCTAGTGGCTTAAGAATTGATGGCAACCTTTTATTTAGGTAAACTGCGTCACATATACAAGAACATTAAATCATGAAAAAAGTAACTAGACCTCCCATTAGAACTATTTCTGGATTATCTTCAGGTCCGCGTAGCCCACTTTATTTTCTTGAATCAATTGTTGAACCTCTTGTAATGGTTTTTTTTATGTGGGGAATTTTCATCTATTTTGATAACCGAATCCCCATTTCTATTTTCTTTACCTCAATATTACTGTTCTCAGTGACTTTCCCTAGTGGAGCAAAAATCCGCCTTGGTTTTTGGAAAATGTCTCGAGATGTCATTTTTCAATGGTTGTTGTTAGCTGGCATGGTTTTGCTGTTTGCGAGCATTACTGGTTACATGAGTTTGTTTACGCCTGAGATTATTTACACCTGGTTAATTGGCACACCTATTGCACAAATTCTGGCATTAACCGCATTAAAAGAGCTTTCACCTTTTTTTATCATGCTGCAAGGCCCCACCAAGAATGCGGTGATCATCGGCCTGAACGAGCAAGGGTTGGTGGTGGCCAATAATTTATTGGCTGACGAGTACAGTAACATAAAGGTATTGGGCTTTTTTGAAGATCGTGCGCCCGATCGTGCGCCGCAAGATCATGGTTTTGAGGTTTTAGGTGCACTCACGGATATTCCGGCTTACTGCAGAAGCTATCATATCCACACCATTTACATCGCGCTACCGATGTCTAGCCATCCTCGTATTTTAAAGTTGCTGGACGACCTGAAAGACACGACGGCTTCTATTTATTTTGTGCCGGATATTTTTGTCACAGACTTGATTCAAGGCCGTGTGTCTGACGTAAATGGCATTCCGGTGGTTTCGGTATGTGAAACACCTTTTACTGGCGTAGATGGCTTGATCAAACGTACAGCAGACATCTTGTTCTCATTGTTTGTGCTGATACTAATTTCACCGATTTTGATTGTAGTGGCGTTAGGCGTGAAGCTCACCTCCCCTGGCCCGATTATTTTCAAGCAACGCCGCTATGGCTTGGATGGCCAGGAAATTCTGGTCTATAAATTCCGCTCTATGACCGTGACAGAAGATGGTGTCACCGTGACGCAAGCGACTAAAAACGACCAGCGCATTACTCCACTGGGGGCTTTTTTACGCAAGTCATCACTGGACGAGTTGCCGCAGTTTATCAACGTGTTGCAAGGCCGCATGAGTGTGGTTGGCCCACGCCCGCATGCGGTGGCGCATAACGAAGAGTACCGTAAGCTGATTAAAGGCTATATGGTGCGCCACAAGGTGAAGCCAGGCATTACCGGCTGGGCGCAGGTCAACGGCTTTCGTGGCGAAACGGATACGCTGGAAAAAATGGAGCAGCGTGTGCACTATGACCTGGAGTATTTGCGTAACTGGAGCCCACGCCTGGATATGTTGATTGTGGCTAAAACAGCATGGTTAACCGTTGTTGGCCAGGATGGCGCTTATTAATACCGCCTCAAATTGATATGCATAATAAAAACCGGACATTGTCCGGTTTTTTTATCTCTGCGTTTGCTGCTGAATCAGGGTGAGCGCTTCGTCTACCCAATCTATACGCAAGCAATCCAGCACATGCACATCATCCATGCCGCGTAGCCAGGTGAGTTGGCGTTTGGCAAGCTGGCGGGTGGCGTAAACGCCATGCTCCCCGAGTGTTGGCAGGTCAATCTCGCTGTTGAGGTATTGTAAGGCCTGGCGGTAACCAACGCAGCGCATGCTGGGGCTATCGGCATTGAGTTGCGGATACTCAACCAGCAACCTTTTTACCTCATCAATAAAACCGTGTTTGAGCATGAGTTGAAAGCGTTCGGCAATGCGTTGATGCAAGACGCTACGCTCACTCGGCATCAAGGCGAGCTTGAGGATATTGAACGGCAGCGATACTTTTTGCGATTGCGCGCGCAATATGCTCATGGGTTTGCCGCTAATGCGGTAAACCTCTAATGCGCGCTCTATGCGCTGGGAGTCGGTCGTATGTATCTTGGCGGCAACGACAGGATCGATAGTGGCTAATTGCGCATGCATTGCAGGCCAGCCTAGTGCGTTGGCCTCGGCTTCAATCTGGGCGCGGATGGCTGCATCGGCCTCTGGCAACTCGCTCAGGCCATGCTGTAAGGCGTTGAAATACAGCATGGTGCCACCGACCAGCACCGGGATGCGACCATTCGCGGTCGCCGTATGCATCAGCGCCAGGGCGTCTTTGGCAAATTGGGCTGCGGAATATTGTTCCAGCGGTGAAATAAGATCAATCAAGTGATGCGGCGCCTGGCGTAAGGTCTCGGCATCGGGTTTGGCCGTGCCGATATCCATGCCACGATATACTAGCGCGGAATCCACACTGATAATCTCAACCGGGAAGCGCTGGGCTAACGCGATGGTCGCGGCAGTTTTACCACTGGCGGTGGGGCCCATCAAAAAGATTGCCGGCGGCAAGCCGGCATGTTGGTTGATACTCATACAGTTAAAACTGGGCTAACGAAAATAATGACGCTGAAAAACTCAAATTAATCGTATTTGACGTAACTGAATCGCAGGTCACTCTGTGGCGTACCTTCTAGCGCGGAGCCGGCTTGTAGCTGTGGCTGCCACTGTACGACCTCTTCAATCTTGCGCGCCAGTTCGATATCTTTCATGGTAATGCCTTTGGCGCTGTGTGTGCACAGTTTGACAATGACGAAGGCATAAGACACGGTTAAATCCGGATGATGCCAGGCAGCCTCGGCCAGGTGACCAACAGTATTGACGACCATCAGCGTGCCCTTCCAGCTATTGGTTTTGTACTTGCGGCGGATCCAGCCATCCTCATACACCCAGTGCGGTAAAGACTCGGCAAAATGTTGTTGAATTTCCTGCTCGGTGAGTACCTGATCGGTCATAACGCCCTCCTGACTTAGGCTACGAAAACTTTATAAGCCTTACAGTATACCTCAGCTCAATATATCAGTTCGCTGCTGGGCTTAAAATGCTGCTGGTTGGCTTTCACGCAGCAATAGCAGCATGGCGGTGATTACCGTCAGGTCGGCACTGGTGCCGGGATTAATACGCGCTTGCTTGAGTGACTGATCCCATTTGAGCAAATCGGGCATGTAGTGCTTTGGATTTTCCAAGGCGATAAAAGCCTGGTAATGCACGCTAGCCGCCTGTTGTACTTCCGCCGCCTTGGCCTCACCATATTTTCTGGCGATATGGCTATCTGGCACACTGGAGAGCCAATATAAATAGATAGCGGTCAGTGCCCAGGCGGGCCGTTGCCAGCGCTGGTAACAATCTGTGTAGAGCGGCATGGCGGCCGAGAAAATGCTGGCATAGCTATCCACATACTGGCGGGCGACCATGTCGTGTGCGCTGGCTAGCTGCATGGCTTGGAGCAAAGTGATTTGTGGTGCCAGGGCAACGTCATGTTCGTCGCGCTGCCCCATGCCCGCCGGGCTCACCAGGCGGATACCTTGATAAACCAGCGCCGCGTCGTCCACGGTTGTTTGTTTCAAGACCTGCTGCAAGGCTGCAGACAGCGGTAGCTGAGGATATTGCAGGCAGGCCTGCACCACGGGCGCAGCAAGCAATACCATGCCTAAATTAGTGTTACAGCCCACTTTGGCATGCGTCGCCTGCAAGGCCTGCAAAATACGTTGGCCCAGTGTGCGGCTGCCGAATGACTGATCGTTACATAATGCAGGTGCCGAGGCTTCTGCACTATGGATAAAATCCTGCACCAGCATGCCATGGCCATCGGCAAAGATATGCACATTGCCAGGCTTGAGTGCTTCCAGCTCAGCCAGGCAGGCTTGCAGATAGGCCTGTTGCAGTAAACCACTCATGCGTGGCCCTCCGCAACATTGGCTAATTGCAATAAATCATTCACCAATACATCGGCAATTTCAAAATTGGTAATACTTTGCAAGCCACGCCAGGCCGGGATGCTATTCACTTCAATCACCCACAACTTGCCATGTTGATCACGCATGACATCCACACCCGCATAATCAATGCCAACGGCCTGTGCGGCTTTGACGCCGATCTCGGCGACATCCACCTCATGGCATGTGCTGCACCGTGCGCCACGCGCTACGTTATGCAACCAGCTATCACCCTGGCGTTTCATGACCGCAATAGGTTCGCCGCGCACGACAAAGACACGGTAATCATGCTGATAAGGACCACAGTCAATTTTTTCCTGCAGATAAAAAACGCCATCGACAAACTGGTCTTGCGGTAACGCAAACTGCGTGCGCATTTCAATCAGGCGCACGCCTTTGCCTTGCGAACCAAACAGTGGCTTGATGACTAATGCTTTACCGGCATCAAGGGCCTGCTGCATGATGGCGTGCGCCACGTCACGGTGCTCACACACCCAGGTATCAGGCGTAGCCACGCCCTGCTCAGCCAGCAACTGGCTGGTCAAGCCTTTATCTACCGTGGTTTCAATGGCTCGCGCATGGTTGTAAATGGTCATGCCCTGGCGTTGCAAGGTGTGTAACAGGTTCATGCGGGTGATAATCTGCTGCGTGGTTCCTGCGGCGACACCGCGTACAAACGCCATTGGCGGCGTCTGCGCCAGGCCGGGAATATGTACACTGACCTGCTGCTGAACAATGCTGATATGGCAACTGTCGAGTGACACCATGTGTGCTTGCCAGCCACGGCGTGCAAATGCCTGCGCCAGGCTTTGGCCATGCCAGCCGCCCGCCTGGGCGACTTCATCGGTAAAAATGGGAACCACCTGCATAAGACAGCTTCTAAAAAATAACGCGGGAACATTGCATAAATGCATTGTATCCCGCGTTTTTATTATTTTACGATTTTATTAATTCAGTGAAACTTTAAAACTATCCACCAAATGATTGATTCAAAAGGTCTTCATTGAATTTTCCGGCAAAGAATGTTTTACCGGACTTGAGGTTGCTCACGCTGACTTTAGCAGGTGAAAACAGCATGGGATCAATCTGGTAAAAGTCCATATTCACCGCTTTAAATACTTCGGCGAATGGGCGGCCGTAGTCTTTAGAGGAGGAAGAAGGTAATTGTTGTGCCAGTTGCTCGGCAGCCGCGTCGTCAGTATTGACAAACAACTGCACGAAACCACCGAACAGAATGGCATCGTTGGTGCGGCCCATACCGACAATGAAGTCTGGCGATGGCGCAGGAATAGGCGCAACACCGTAGCCATCAACAATGGCATTCAAGTCAAAATGCAAGGTATGGCATTTGTGCAAGGCAACTTCCAGCACGCGCGCGGTCACTTGCAATGATCCGGCCACGCTGCGGGTCGGTGTCAGAATAAAGGTCAGCTTATTGGCCGGCAAGCCGGTATCGCGGGCGACTTTTTCAATCACTTGTACTGGCGGCACTTTATCGGTTTCCAGCACCAGGACGGTCTGCTCGCCTTTGTCGCTATAGTTGATGTCTTTAAATACCTCTTCACGCTGCGCAATCGCGCGCGCCGGGCCGCTACCCAGGGAGAAAAACTTTTCGTGTGACAATGCCCAGCCTGCATATTGGCTGCCTAAACAGGCAATCACGGGCTGCTTGGCTGTCACCACGACACTCAGTGGCCAGTTAGCAAACTGTGGCACATGGCGCAAGGCGACGCTACCTAAGCCGCCCATGCAAATCTCGGCAATAATACGGCCCGCTTCCAGCCCGCCCGGTGCCTGAATACCAGCATCAACAATGGTTGCGCCGCTTTCATGCGTAGAGACTGCACAGCCTAGCGCTGGCGCATTAGCAACCAGCTCGGCCACCAGCGGCGCGCTGTATTGTTGTACGCTAATGGATGTTGAATTCGATGTTGTCACAGACATAAGTCCCCCATAGTTTCTCTAATCGTGTTTTTTTATCCAGCAAAGCCTGTTGCACTTCGCGGTCTGTTTGCCCTTCTGCATAGATACTGCAAACGGGCTGCCCGGCAGTGATATTGCCTCCGCCAGGCCTGTCTTCCAGCCAGTCTGGAAAGCTTAACTGGCTGACATCTATTGTTTGTCTTGCATACATAATGCAATGACTGGCAGCATTTTTTTGTGGCTGCAATACTGGCATTGCTTCATTCTGGCAACTGTCCACATGCGCCTGTATCAATGGCAGATCCATATATAAACGCATACTAGCGCTTAACCTTGGGTTGACTTCAATGACATGCAATCTGCCTTCATGCCAAATGGCATCGATACTATTGATGCCAACCAAACCCAATGCTGGCACCAGTGCCTGCAATAACGTATTTGCGGCGACATGCAAGCAATCATCATACAGGCGCATGGCCCCTGCATAAACATAGCTTCCTGCACGTTGCCTGAGCGTATGCACGCCTATCAAGGTTGCAGACTGCGCATGGGCTAAAAACAAAATGCCTATCGCCTGCCCTGGCTGCAATGCTTGCCAGTAACCGTGTTCCACTTCGCCCATCCCACGCCGCCAGTGTTGTACATGACTACCACCGCACTGGCCTGCCTGCTTATACAGCCACTGCCCTGTTGCTGGTTGCGTGACCGCAATGGGCGGCGATTGCACCCTGAGTGCATCACAACATGCTTTTAGCCATTGCGGATTTTTCACACGACCAACGGTTTCGGGCAGATTGCCGAGTACAACGTAACGCTCAAACAATGCGTGGTAACTTGCCAGATCCGCTTCAAACCCTGAGCCAACCAATACAGCCTCGGGTTGAAAAGCATCCAGCGCGGCAAACAACCCTGCCCTGCTATCGCCAGGCGGCTGTTCACACAGGCCTGGCCATTGATATACAGCTTGTGCGGCTTGCCGCGTATCCGCATCAGCAAATGCATCCACGGCTAATACGCTAAATCCTTCTTGTTGCGCGATCTGAGTATAGATGCGCGCACTTTGAGACAAGATCGCCAGCCGCAAGAATCACCTTATTCTACGTGCGCACAAGCATATTCATACGCCTGATGGTAATCAATATGCATCGGGCTTTCGCTTTGCAGCATTTGCTCCAGCAATTTATTCTGTGTCACATATTTCAATTGACCGATGGCCAAAGCGCCAAACCCAGCCACTTGCGTGCCCTCAATCAGGCCGCCATTCGAGAAGGTATCCACGCCCTCAATGCCGGAGGGTGGCACCGCATTAACATCAGCCACAACCTTGAGGGTTTTGGAGTTGGCAAACTGGGAAACCTCCAGCACGCGAATCCCTGCCGGGGTAGCACACAATGCAACGGTAGCTTCATTTAAGACGGCAATTTTGGCGGCTTCTGTGCTGCCATCCACCACTTGCAATTTCACATCATAACTGCTGGATAATTTATCCACATAGGCTTGCATGCTTTCTACACCAGCATGCGCCACCATAAAAACGGTAGACCCCTGGCGGGCTGCAATCAATGCCGCCGTAGAGCCCACAGTACCACTGGCACCAAAAATGGCGACTTTTTCTTTGCCCAGGCCGCTGCCCGATTTTTGCAAATAGAAATCGACCTTGGCCAGCATGGCTGCTGCTGTCGTGAATGCGCCCGAAGGATCAGAAAACGTGTGGCATTCAAATGGCTTGAACATGGCGCTGCGCGCCTGTTTCTGCATTTCTAGGGCGACCTGGATATCACGGCCACCAAAGAATAAGGCCTGTTGCTTTAAACCACTCGGACTGCGGGAGAAAATCGCATCTTGTGTCAATGCAACGATTTCATTCAAGGTCACATCGGTGTAAGAAATAATTTTTTCGTAGCCGGCATCAAAGGCCATATTCACATCAAATGGACTGGCATTTTTTGCGGCTGTAAACAAATGCATAATACTGGTTTTTTTCATTATTCCCCCCGGAACCGTTCGTTAATCATACCTTCAGCCAATATACACACTTCCAGCGCAGTTCAAAATAAAGAGTAGACCGTGAAAATCATAACTTTTCAAAATTATCTTAAAAAGTTTTAATTTGCCACATCCTCTATCTTAATCTTCTATGTGGATATGTGCAGGCTGGTTTACAGCTGCAGTGACCAGAAAGCTGAGCGTGGTTTGCGCGACATATTCGTTAAGCAATTGCATCTGCATGGCGACCGCCTCGGCACGCGATGGTAATAATACAAAGCCAGTTGGCCCCCACGAGGTTTGCCCAACACCGGCATAGCCCTGCTGCTGCAATGTGTGCAGAATGCGGGCGACGGCCTGACTGGCATAAGGGCCACCTTGTGCAGGTGCAAAGTACTCAGCATTGTAGGCTTGCAAAGCACCAATAAACTGGCTGAATGCGGCAAAGTCCTGCTCAATTAACGCTGGCAGGCCCTGGCTCAATAATTGTTGCTGTATCGCTTGCGTCGCGGCCAAAGATTGTGGCGCCAACTGCTTGAATGCGGTTTTTTCGCCTTGCCCATGCAGGCCATCACGGCTGTGATCCATTATCAGTAAAAAGTGCCAGTCGGCGGGAAATGCATGGCGCGCCAGCATGGGCGGCACTATCGTTTGCGATCCACGACCACCATCGACCACTAAACCGCCATGTTCAAACGTGGCTATGCCTATGCCAGAGCGGGCGCCACGCTGGTGAATTGCGGCAATCGCGCTTGCTGCGACTGGCCTATTGAATAAGCTGTTGACCGCAGCCCCCAAGGCCAGGGCCATTTGTGTACCTGAACCCAAACCGCCATGGCGCGGAACAGCCTGCTGAATGGCCACGTTCAGCTCGGCGTGTATTTCACAGGCAGCCAAATGGCGTTGCAATATGGCCGATGCCCATGGGTCCAGGGTTTGCTGTTGCGGGCCTTGGCTGAGGCTTAATGAGGTTTGAAAGGCATCAATCGCGACGCCGACACTGCCAAACTGACGTTGAGTCTCTCGACTCAAGTTGAAAAAACCGAGATGTAGGCGACCATAAGTGGTCACACTGACCGTGCGCTCTGCGGGAATCACTGCATTCATGGCGTTTTATTATATTGATGCTAAAAAAAATGAATTGCCACCCTCACGGCGACGTGACATTAAAACATGATTTTGGCATAATGACCGCTATAAAAGTCATTCTGTAATCAGACGATGTCCGGCAAACAGCCTCTATTTATCGAATTCAATCCGTTGCATTCCGCGATAGATTACCACCAGTTTTAAATAATTAAGGGTTTTATATGGTAAGTCATGTTATTCCATTTGAGAATCTACGAAACACTGATGTACCGTCCGTAGGGGGCAAAAATGCTTCTCTGGGCGAAATGATTTCTCAACTCACAGCCAAGGGTGTACGCGTACCTACCGGTTTTGCGACCACCGCAGATGCTTATCGTGAGTTTTTGGCGCAAGGTGGATTAAACAACAAAATCAACGACTTGCTTGATAAGCTGAATGCAGACGACACCCAGGAATTGGCCCGTGTTGGTTCACAAATCCGCCAGTGGATTATGGAAGCCGAGTTTCCACAAACCCTGCAGACGGCGATTGCTGAAAACTATGCCAAGCTGATTGAAAGATCAGCACAAGGCACGACTTTCGCGGTGCGTTCATCTGCAACGGCAGAAGACTTGCCAGATGCTTCTTTCGCGGGTCAGCAAGAGTCTTTCCTGAATATTCACGGCCTGGAAAACATCAACCACGCCATTAAAGAAGTATTTGCTTCTTTATATAACGACCGTGCAATCTCCTACCGTGTGCATAAAGGCTTTGTGCATGCTGATGTGGCTTTGTCCGCAGGCGTGCAACAGATGGTGCGCTCAGACATTGGCTGTGCCGGTGTGATGTTTACCATTGATACTGAATCTGGTCACCGTGAGGTGGCTTTCATCACCTCTTCTTATGGTTTAGGTGAAACCGTGGTGCAAGGTGCCGTGAACCCGGATGAGTTCTATGTACACAAACCATTGCTGGCGCAAGGTAAACCAGCGATTGTGCGCCGTACCATGGGTTCCAAACTGATCAAAATGATCTTTTCTGATGCGACCCAGGCCGGCAAATCTACGCATACTGTTGACGTGGATGCTGCAGAAAGCAACCGCTACTCACTGACGGATGCAGATATTCTGGAGTTGGCTGGCTACGCCATGACGATTGAGCAACATTACGGTTGCCCAATGGATATTGAGTGGGGTAAAAACGGCCTGGATAACAAGCTGTACATCCTGCAAGCGCGTCCTGAGACCGTAAAATCGCAAGAAGCGGCTAAAAACGTGACTGAAACGTTCAAACTGCAAAAGCACTCTTCAGTGCCTGTGGTTGCCGGCCGTGCCGTAACACAAAAAGTGGGCGTTGGCCCAGTGCGTATTGTGCTGGATCCGGCTGACATGCATGAAGTACAGCCAGGCGACGTGTTGGTGGCTGACATGACAGACCCGAACTGGGAACCTGTGATGAAGCGTGCTAGCGCATTGGTGACCAACCGCGGTGGTCGTACCTGCCATGCGGCGATTATTGCGCGTGAACTGGGTATCCCGGCGATTGTCGGCTCAGTCAATGCAACAGATTTACTGCGTGACGGCGAGATGGTGACCGTGTCTTGTGCTGAAGGTGAAACTGGTTTTGTTTACCATGGCGCCCTGGACTTCGAAGTATCTACGCAATCGAATAGCGCACTGGACAAACCACCGTGCAAGATCATGATGAACGTTGGCAACCCTGACATGGCATTTACTTTTGCCCAGACACCAAACGACGGTGTCGGTCTGGCACGTTTGGAGTTTGTGATTAACAACATGGTTGGCATTCACCCGAAAGCCATCTTGAACGTTGATGCCATGCCAACAGCCATGCAAGCGACGATCAGAAACCGTGCACGTGGTTATGCCAGTCCAAAACAGTTTTATATTGATAAAGTGACTGAAGGTGTTGCGACCATTGCGGCAGCTTTCTATCCAAAACCAGTGATCGTGCGTACCTCAGACTTTAAGTCTAACGAGTACAAAAAATTGATTGGTGGTGAGATTTACGAACCGGATGAAGAAAACCCGATGATCGGCTTCCGTGGTGCTGCACGTTACATGGCTGAAGACTTTAAAGAGTGCTTTGCCATGGAATGCCAGGCCATGAAAAAAGTACGTGATGAACTGGGTTTGACCAACGTTGAGTTGATGATTCCATTTGTACGTACGCTGGAAGAAGCGCGTGCCGTGACTGAAATCATGGCAGAAAACGGCCTCAAACGTGGTGAAAATGGCCTGCGCCTGATCATGATGTGTGAAATCCCGGCAAATGCCCTGCTGGCTGAACAGTTCCTGGAATACTTCGATGGTTTCTCTATCGGTTCTAACGACCTGACACAGCTGACATTGGGGATGGACCGTGACTCTGGCATTCTGGCAGACGGTTTTGACGAGCGTAATGATGCGGTGAAAGTATTGTTGAAAATGGCAATCAACACCTGTAACCGCCTGGGCAAATACGTTGGTATTTGTGGTCAGGGTCCTTCTGACCATGAGGACTTTGCCGAGTGGCTGGTGGCTGAGGGCATCCAGTCTGTGTCACTGAACCCTGACACCGTGGTTGCTACATGGCAGCGTTTGACCAAAAAATAAACCCAAGGAAGTCAGCCTAAGCACATACACTTAGGCCGTCAACTTTAGCAACCCACTCAAGGCGTTATGATGAATCACCGTTCTGTTTTTATTATTTCTGATGGCACGGGGATTACAGCTGGCGCCTTGAGCAAATTGCTGGAACATTTTCCGAATACCAAGTTCACCACCACTCGCCTGCCGTTTACGGACAATGACGAGAAGGTGCAGGCAGCTTTTGAGCATATCCAGAAGGTTGCTGATCAAGATGGTATTCGCCCGATTGTGATCATGTCCGTCGGCAACGGCGAGCATCGCAATCATCTCAAACAGGCTAATGCCTACTTTATTGATTTATTCCACCGCTTTATCTACCCATTGGGCTCAGAACTTAACCAGGAGCCACTCACAGGCGCCAGTATCGCCTATAGTGCCATGGGAAATAGCTACTCTGAGCGCATGGAAGCGATTAATTTCACGCTGAATCATGATGATGGCATGACCAATACCGGCCTCGACGAAGCTGAAGTGATCCTGATCGGCGTTTCCCGCTGCGGCAAGACACCAACCAGTATCTACCTGGCCATGCAGTTTGGTATTAAAGCCGCCAACTACCCACTGATTCCAGAAGATTTTGAACGTGGCGCCTTACCTGCTGCCTTGCAAAAAAACATCGACAAGATTTTCGGTCTGACCATCAAACCTGAGCGTTTGCACTCTGTGCGCAACGAACGTCGTCCAGATAGTTTTTATGCTTCACTGGATAACTGCCGCAAGGAAATTGAAATTGCAGAAGGCATGATGCGCAGTGCAGGCATCCCCTGGGCGGACTCGACTAGTCGTTCAATTGAAGAGCTTTCTGCATTGATCCTGCAAAAAATTCGCCAGCGCTAAGGCTGGCGTTTTTAATCTGTTGACAGGCGCTCGGCGCCTGACCTACCGCGCAATCACTACGCAGCCATCGCCATTTCACGCATTGGCGCTGCAGTTACTCGTTCTGTCTGTGGTTTCAACATATCACCACGCCAAAAGTAATAAAACTCACGACAAACACTGAGGAAGGTGTGCTGCGAACCCAGCGCATTAAACAATGGCAGGTTTCTGTCTACCATCTGGCGGTAACTATGTGATTGTTTGTGCGAAATGTGTCGTAGCGACAGCAGCAGGCATTTTGCCATGCGCATGCGCTCTTTAAATACCGCTGGTTCAAATCCGCGAACCAAGGTGACTTGTTCAAACGCATCCATGACCTGCGTTTCGTGATGGGTCATCGCCGCTTTGTCCAGGTCATACCAATGCTTGAATAATTCGTCCTGTGTGACCATGGCCACCGGTGTGCTGCCATTGAATACTTTAGCCTGGCTCATTGCTGCAATCGCTTTGATATCGCGTACCCAGAATGAGAAGAACTCGCGAATGACAGGCAGGATGCTTGGAATTTCAGCCGGATCAATGCTGGCAATAAAACGATCAACCGCATGTCGATAGTGGCTACCATCACAGGGAATATCTTTGAGGAAAGCGCTGACACGAATAATGATGAACTCGCGCTGTACCAGCACACGCTCACTCACGCCCTGCCCGGTCAGCAACTTAACGTAAGCTTTTTGTGCTTCTTCTTCTCTGTTCATTTCCATGATGGACTCCCCTTGTCGATTCTGAATAATGCCCTGCAAGCTGGCAGGCATTGACAGCTTTATATTAAAACAGGCAGGCGACGTTCAAACATGTAATGAAATCGGTAAATGCCCCATATTTCGGGGCTTGTGCTTAATGGGTGGGTTTGGGTTTGCGCGACAGCAGCAGCAACAGGCTACTCAGCAAGGTCATCACCAGCATGGCGGCCGCTAAGGTCAACGTAGAATGCCAGACCAAAGGTACAATCAGTGCTGAACTCAAGGTTGAGCATAGCATTTGCATAAATGCCTGCGCTGAGGCGGCAGTACCGCGCAGCGTTGGATAGCAATCAAGCGCCGCAATCGACAAGACAGGCATGGCCGCAGCCATGCCGACATTAAACAGGGCAATCGGTAAAATGGCCAGCCACCAGTCGCTATGCATGGTCGTACTCGCCCACCACTGCACGCCGACATTACAGCTGGCGATCAATACCATCCAGGCGAATGCCCAGTGCAGAATGCGCGCTGGCGCTACCTTGCCCGCCGTATGGCGTGATATCCACGACCCCAGCATCATGCCAGTCACGGTAGGAATAAACAGATAGCCGAATTGTTGGCTATTTAAATGCAAGTGCTTGACCAGAAATACCGGGCTGGCCAGCACATAAATAAAAAATGCAGAGAAGTTCAGACCCAGGCAAGCAATGAGGCCAAGGAACACCTTATGCTTAAGCATCCTGCCGTAAGTAGCGACGATTCCTGGCACAGAGAAAACGATACGCTTTTCCGGCGTCATGGTTTCCGGCAGGTAGCGCACAGCCATCCATAATGCAATCGCGGCATAGATGGCCAAGAAAATAAAAATGGCTTGCCAGTGTATGCCCAGCAGCACGCCGCCTAAAATCGGTGCCACTGCCGGCGCAATGCCGAACAGTAATTGTACAGTCGCCATGACCCGTTGCGCCTGCGCGCCAGAAAACAGGTCACGCACCATAGCGCGTGCGACCGTATTGCCCGCCCCGCCACTCACGCCTTGCAATGCCCGGAACAGCCATAAGGTCTGCACATTAGGCGCAAACGCACAGCCCAGGCTGGCCAGTGCAAAAATAGCCAGGCCCCATTTAATGGTTGTGATGCGCCCGATGGCATCTGAAATGGCGCCATGACACAAGGTCATCACGGCATAGGGCAACAAATACAAGGTCAGGCTTTGCTGGATCGCCAGTTCATCGGTGCCAAATTCAGCAGCCATCACGTGGAATGCAGGCAGATAGGTGTCAATCGCAAATGGCGCTAAAGCAGCCAGCCCAGCCAAGACCAGCACCAGGGTAGAAGAACGGGATTTCAACATGAACAACCTTGTAAAAAAGCAAAGGTGCCCTCAGGCACCTTTAAGATTATAAGCCACAATGTCTGCCGTTGGCAGCTTCAAGGCAGGGCATGAAACTGTTCGATTCTTTCCTTATCGCCTTCGACATATTTTTTGGAGTTTTTGTCCGTTCTGAAAATGATGGGTTGCTCGCGTACCAAGGGATTTTGCGAGTTTACCAAGGCTTCATCAATCAAATGACGGTTCGGGGATTTGGTGCATACCGGATCTGCCATTTCAGCATCCCCACTCAGCAAATAGGATTGGCAACGACAACCGCCCAAATCATTTTCTTTTTCATCGCAGCTACGGCAAGGCTCTTTCATCCACTCCATGCCGCGGTACTTGGTAAATGCTGGCGACTCTTTCCAGGCCCACTCCAGGCCATTCTCGCGTACATTCGGAAACGTCATGCCTGGTAATACGCGTGCAGAGTGGCATGGCAATACGTCGCCATTAGCGGTCACGATCATAAAGACCTCGCCCCAGCCATTCATGCATTTCTTCGGCCGGTCAGCAAAGTAATCGGGGACAACAAAGAACACCTTCATTTTATTGCCCACACGTTCCCTGAACGCATTGGTGGCTGCTTCCGCACGATCCAACTGTTCGCGGGTAGGCATCAGTTGATCACGGTTGACCAGGCTCCAGCCGTAATACTGTGTATTGGCCAGTTCAACATAATCAGCGCCCAAAGCCTCGGCCATTTCCAGGATTTTGCCAACCTGGTCAATGTTGTAACGGTGTATCACTACATTCAACACCATTGGGTAGCCATGCGATTTAATCATGGCCGCCACTTTTTTCTTCAACTCGAAGGTGCGCGTATTGGTGATGAAATTGCTGATATCTTCGGTCACATCGTGCATGGAGAGCTGGATATGGTCCAGACCACCTTCTTTAAAGGCCTGGATACGCTTTTCAGTCAGGCCAACACCAGAAGTGATCAGGTTGCTGTAATAGCCCAGCTTGTGCGCTTCAGCGACAATCTCTTCAATATCGTCACGCAATAATGGCTCGCCACCAGAAATCCCCAACTGAATGGCGCCCATTTTACGGGCGTCACGCAAGGCGCTGATCCATTGCTCAGTGCTTAATTCATTTTTGGTGTGCTTGTCATAATCGGTCGGGTTATAACAAAACGCACAATGTAGCGGGCAGCGATAAGTGACCTCAGCCAGTAACCATAAAGGCTGTTTCTGGGTAACACTTGCTGCAACACCATTATTTAACTGTGCCATGACGCCCTCGTTTCAGGTTAATTCAACTTGCGTAACCAGGCTTTACCCACTGCCAGGTCAAACATGCCTAAAATATCGCTCTCAATATCTTCAGCATCCGGAAAAGTTGTTTTTAAATCAGCCACAATATCCCCCACACTTGCTTTGCCATCCACGCGCTTGAGAATCTCGCCAGCGCCACCATGCAACTTGACCATGCCTTCAGGAAACAGGATGACATAGCTTTGCTGCGCCTCTTCCCATTGAAAGCGATGATGTAAGGCGATCGCATAAATGTCCGCGTGTTGAATATTGTTTTCCATATGTCTACTTTCTAATGCGCTGACTGGTCTGTTACTTAGTTTTCAATGTTGATCACCGGCTGCCGCAGATAATCACGACCTTCGATTTTAATCTCTGTCGAAGCCAGCATGATGGAATCTGCAATGACCCACAATACATTCAGTTTGAATTGCAGGATTTCCAGCGCCTTCAGTTGCATCTCACGTGAAGTGCTGAAATAATCCAGCGTGACGCTTAAGCCTTGCTCTACATCGCGGCGTGCTTCCGTCAGGCGTTTTTTAAAGTACATCAGGCCTTCTTCTTTCACCCATGGATACATGCTGGGCCAAGAGCTGATACGTTGCTGATGGATATGTGGCGCAAACAACTCTGTCAGGCTGGAGCAAACGCTCTCTTGCCAGGGGCGCTGTTTGGCAAAGTTAATATAGGCATCCACGGCAAAACGCACACCAGGCGACACCAGTTCCAGGCTAGTCACTTGTTCACGGGTCAGGCCAACGGCTTCGCCGAGCTTAATCCAGGCCTCAATGCCGCCAATCTGGTCATCCACGCCATCATGATCGGTAATGCGGACTATCCATTGTTTACGTACTTCCTTGTCCGGGCAATTGGATAAAATCGCCGCATCCTTCATAGGAATCGCGATCTGGTAGTAAAAACGGTTAGCGACCCAGCATTGCAATTGTTCTTTAGTCAATTTGCCTTCATACATCATCACGTGAAACGGATGATAAATATGGTATCCCTGCCCTTTTTGGCGAAGCTTGGCCTCGAATTCTTCACGGGTCCATGGCAACTGTGCCTGAGTCACTGCGTTCATTTTGTTCTCCTATAGAATGATGTCCATACCGTCGTACGCAACCTCAATCTTGTGTGCATCGAGTGTTGCGCGCTCAGCGGAATCTTCCCTTAAAATTGGGTTGGTATTGTTGATATGAATCAGCACTTTGCGTACCGGCTTATTCATACCAAACTTGTCCAACTCTTCTATCATGCCGCCCGGGCCGGATTGTGGATTATGGCCAATACTGCGTGCGGTCTTGGTCATCAGGCCCATGTCCAGCATCTCGGTATTGGTCCAGAATGTGCCATCGACCATAATGCAGTCGGCCTGATTCATTAGTGGTGGCAAATGTGGCTCAATCTCTGCCAGGCCCGGTGAATACCAGCATTTTTTGCCGGTAGAAATTTCCTCAATCAACACACCTATGGTGTCACCAGGATGTGGATCATTGCGGTGTGGTGAGTATGGCGGTGCCGCACTTTTTAATGCCACTGCGGTAAAACGCAGATTAGGTACGCCAGGGATTTCGAAGCTATGGGCGTTGCTCACATCATTGGCATCAATGGCAATTTCATGATGATTGATACCACAGTAATGGCCGAGGATATTCAGGATCTGGTTACCAGTGGTCAGGTCTTCATAGACCATTTTCGTGCAGTAAATCTCACGCTTGACCTGGCCCTCACGCAACATGAACAAGCCGGTAGTATGGTCAATTTGTGCATCAATTAGCACAATCCCCTGAATGCCGGTATCGCGTACGCCACGGCCAGGCTGCAATGGCGCAAACTCCTGAATTTGCTGCAATACGTCTGGTGAAGCGTTAAACAATACCCAGTCTACGCCATTGCTGGAGACACAAATGGATGATTGTGTGCGGCGTTTGGCTTTAATGGTGCCTTTGCGCAAGCCATCACAGTTTTGACAGTTACAGTTCCACTGCGGAAAGCCACCGCCAGCACCAGCCCCTAATACGTGTATATGCATAATCGCTCGTTATTCAATTCTGTTCGTTCATGAGAGTTGCAAGAGAGTTTTAAACTTCATCATACAACAATTGTTTGTGACTACTATGTGTTCATTGCAAGTCTGGCGCAAGGCGGTATTGCAATGTCTGTTAAGTAAGACTGGCATCATACGCATGCGTTGCATGAACAGCCTGCTACTGACAATGATTCCCTGCTCATGATTTTCATGAGCGCATGTCTGGTTGCCACCTAGCGCGCACAAAAAAGCCGCGCTCACTGGCGCGGCTTTGATTAAAACGATGGATTACTCTTCTGAGGCATGTTTTTCGCGGCGTGCTTTGACTGCCGCAGCCAGCGTTTCCAATACCGCTACCGAATCATCCCAGCCCAGGCAGGCATCAGTGATCGATTGGCCATAGTTGAGGCTGCAGCCTGGTGAATGATCCTGGCGGCCTTCGTTCAGGTGCGACTCCAGCATCACGCCGATAATGCGCGCATCGCCAGCAGACACTTGCACAGCCACATCATCTACCACAGCAATCTGATTTTTGTATTGCTTTTGACTATTGCCATGACTGCAATCGACCATCAGCACTGGCGCCAGGCCCGCATCTGCTAACTGGTCACATACTGCTGCCACGCTTTGCGCATCATAGTTTGGCGCTTTGCCACCGCGCAAAATCACGTGACAGTCTTCATTGCCTTTGGTGGCAAAAATGGCCGATTCGCCTTCTTTGGTCATCGATAAAAAGTGATGCGGGCTGGCCGCAGTTTTAATCGCATCGATCGCCACCTTAGCGCCACCGTCAGTACCGTTTTTAAAGCCTACTGGGCAGGATAAACCCGAAGCCAGTTCGCGGTGAATCTGTGACTCTGTCGTGCGCGCGCCAATCGCGCCCCAGCTGACCAGGTCAGCCGTATATTGTGGTGAGACGACATCGAGGAACTCTGTGGCCGCAGGCATGCCAATTTCATTCACATCCAACAGAAAACGGCGCGCTTTTTCCAGGCCCAAATTAATGTCGTAAGTGCCATCCAGGTGTGGGTCGTTGATCAGGCCTTTCCAGCCGACCGTGGTGCGTGGTTTCTCGAAGTAAACGCGCATCACGATCAATAACTCTCCTGCCAAGCGGGTGCGCACATCTAGCAGGCGCTTGGCGTACTCCATGCCGGCTTCAGTATCATGAATCGAACACGGGCCAACAATCACCAGCAAGCGGTCATCGCCCTGATGCAGGATGTGATGAATCGCAGTGCGTGTTTTGAGGATATTCTGCGTACTAACCGTGCTTTCCTGCAGGCGTGACAACAATTCCGCCGGTTTCACCAGTGGCTTGATCTCCAGCACCCGTACATCATCGGTCGCTAATTTTTCGTATACAGTCATGACTTTAAAATCTTTTCCAGCACGTCTAAAAAGCGTGCGTTTTCGCTGAACAAACCGATGCTTACGCGCAAATAGTCCGGCATTTCGTAATTGGCGACCGGACGCACAATGACGCCCTGCTTGAGCAAGGCCTGGTTAACCGCACTGGCGTTGGTCACCTTAAAGCTGACAAAGTTGCCGTAAGAGGGAATATAGCTCAAGCCCAGTTGCTCCAGCCCTTGTGTGATTTGCGTCATGCCAGCCTGGTTAGCGGCATAACTGCGCGCCACGAAGTCCTCATCCTGCAAGGAGACGGTGGCAGCGACCTGCGCCAGGCTATTGACGTTAAATGGCTGACGCACGCGGTTCATCAAGTCAGCCAGTGTGGCATGCATCAGGCCAAAACCCACGCGTAAACCAGCTAGGCCGTAGGCCTTGGAGAAAGTACGCGAAATAATCAGGTTTTCAAACTCGGCCAGCCAGCCAATGGCCTCAGATTTGTCTACAGAAGACAAGTACTCATCATAAGCCTCGTCCAACACTACCAGAATATGCTTGGGCACTTGCTGTAAAAAAGCTTTTAAATCAGTTTTGCTAATCAGTGTGCCAGTTGGATTGTTTGGGTTGGCGACAAAAATCAATTTGGTTTTAGGCGTAATCGCTTTTAAAAAACCAGGCAAGTCATGGCCAAAGTCCACGGCAGGCACCACCACGCCATTGGCGCCAACGGCTTGTGTCACCAATGGATACACCGCAAAAGCATGCTGGGAGTAGATGGTTTCATCCCCTGCGCTCAGAAAAGCGCGTGCTGCCAGCTCCAGAATATCATTCGAACCATTACCAAAAACAATCTGGGCAGGCTGTACGCCATATTTCTGGCTCACGGCATCACGCAAGGCAAAGCTATTGCCATCCGGATAACGGGCAATTTCATAGATGGCCTCTTCGAGGGCCATTTGTGCCTTGGGACTCATGCCCAGCGGATTTTCATTAGACGCCAGCTTGACGATATCTGCTTCATTGAGACCCATTTCACGGGCTAATTCACTGATAGGTTTGCCACCTTGATATGGCGCAATGGCACGAATATTGGCTGGAGCTAACGCTGCTAAAGATACGGATGACGACATAAAATGCTTTAAATAATAGCGGTTGGGTAAGAACCCAACACTTTGAGTAAAGTGGCGCGCTCAGCAAGATCTTTCAGTGCGGCCTGTATGGCAGGTTGTTGCTGGTGGCCTTCAATATCCACAAAGAATACGTAATTCCACAAGTTTTGACGGGATGGACGCGACTCCAGTTTGGTCATGCTGACACCATGGCGCGAAAATGGCTCCAGCAACTGCAACACGGCACCAGGCTTGTTTTGTGCGCTCATCACCAGTGACGTCTTGTCCTGGCCAGAAGGCGCGACCGTATGATTGCCCACGACCAGGAAGCGTGTGGTATTTTTCGGGTCATCCTCGATATTTTCAGCCAGGATATGCAAATCAAACAGATCTGCGGCACGCTTGCTGGCAATGGCCGCAGCAAACGTTCCCTCACTCGCCACCAGCTCGTGGATCATTTGCGCCGCGCGTGCGTTACTGGTCACGGCTTCACGCGCTGCATTTGGCAAATGTTTATTTAACCACTCATGACACTGCGATAACGATTGTGCATGAGAAAATACATGGCTGATCTGGCGGATATCCTGCTGCGCAGACAACAGGCAGTGATGCACCGGCAAAGTCACCTCGCCGATGACCTGCAACGGGCTAGAAAGCAATAGATCCAGCGTAATGCCAACCGCCCCCTCAGTAGAGTTTTCCACCGGTACCACGCCATAGTCGGCCTGCCCCGCTTCTACAGTACGGAACACTTCATCAATACTTGCGCACACCACGGCCTGACGGCCTTCGCCAAACTGCTTGAGCGCGGCTTCTTCGCTATATGTGCCCAGCGGGCCCAGAAAAGCAATCGAAAGTTCTTTTTCCAGCGCGCGGCAATTAGACATGACTGCGCGAAAAATATGACTTACCGCCTCAGGCGACAATGGCCCCTGATTATCAGCTTGCAGGCGTCGAATCACTTGCGCTTCACGCTCAGGACGGTAAATAACACCATCATCTTTCAAATGTCCGATCTCGCGTGCAAGCGCTGCGCGCTCATTCACCAGCGTCAGCATCTGCGCATCAATCGCATCAATTTTGTCTCTAAATTGTTTTAATAAATCAGACATTTGAAATTAATATTTAAAGTGTTTTATGAATGACTTTTTTCGAATTCTTGCATGAATTCGACCAATGCTTGGACACCTTCAATTGGCATCGCATTGTAAATACTGGCACGCATGCCGCCGACAGAACGATGGCCTTTTAATTGCAACAAACCACGCGCATCTGCTGCCTTCAAAAAGGCGTCATTCAGGCTTTCGTCACGCAAACGGAAAGGGATATTCATGCGCGAGCGGTAAGCATGCTCAATGTCATTGCTATAAAACTCGGTTTGATCCAGGTAGTTGTATAACAAATTGGCTTTGGCAATATTGATTTGCTCAATCGCTTCCACGCCGCCTTGTGCCAGTAACCACTCGAACACCAGGCCAGCAATATAAATGCTGTAAGTGGGTGGCGTGTTAATCATGCTTTGGTTATCTGCTTGCGTTTTCCAGTGGAATACCGCGGGCGTTAAGGCTGACGCTTGCGCCAGCAGGTCTTCACGCACAATCACCAGGCACAAGCCTGCCGGGCCGATATTCTTTTGCGCACCGCCATAAATCACGCCATATTTGGAAACATCAATCGGGCGTGACAGGATATGTGACGACATGTCAGCCACAATCGGCACGCCATGTGTGTCAGGCACCTCCAGAAACTCGACGCCGTTGATGGTTTCATTGGTGCAGTAATGCACATAGGCCGCGTCTTTGTTCAGCTTCCAGTTTGCAAAGGCTGGCACTGTCGTAAACCCACCTGCTTCGGCACTGGCGGCGATATCAATTTGGCCGTAGGCTTTGGCATCCTCTACGCTGCGCTTGCTCCAGGAGCCAGTCACCACATAATCTGCAGACTTACCGTTAAGCAGGTTCATTGGGATAATGGCATTTTCGGCAATTGCACCGCCTTGCAAAAACAAGACCTTGTAATTGGACGGAATAGCCAGCAACTGGCGCAAATCAGCTTCGGTTTTTTCCAGGATGCTGGTGAATTCCTTGCCGCGGTGCGACATTTCCATCACGCTCATGCCAGAGCCATGCCAGTCAAGCATCTCTGCTTGCGCGCGCTCAAGCACAGGTTTAGGCAGCACTGCCGGACCGGCAGAAAAATTATAAATCTGTTTCATGCGTGTATTTACTCTTCGCTGAGCTTATTCTTCACTGTCATCTTCATCATCGTCAGTTTCTACAATCTTCTCCAGACCTGACAACTTCTCACCTTCACCCAGGTTAATCAGGGTGACACCTTGTGCTGCACGACCCATATCGCGGATCTCTTTGACGCGGGTACGGATCAAGACACCACCAGTGGTAATCAGCATGATTTCGTCTTCTGCCGTCACCAGGCGCGCCGCCACAGCGAGGCCGTTACGTTCACTAATGGCAATGGCTTTCACCCCTTGTGTACCGCGGCCAGAATGACGGAACTCGGATAACACGGTGCGCTTACCGTAGCCGTTTTCGGTGGCTACTAATACTGATTGCTGGTCATTTTCGGCGATCAACAAGGACAATACCTGCTGCTTAACCGCCAGTTTCATGCCACGTACACCCCGTGTTGCGCGACCCATCGGGCGTACATCATCTTCAGTGAACCAGACGGCCTTACCGCCATTGGAAACCAGCACGATATCGTTCTGGCCATTGGTCACTTCGGCACCGATCAGGTAATCACCTTCATCGAGGTTAATGGCAATAATGCCGGACTTACGTGGGTTAGCAAACTCCGTCAGCGCTGTTTTCTTCACGGTGCCCTTGGCAGTTGCCATAAACACGTAGTGGTTCTCGTCGAACTCTTTCACCGGCAGGATAGCGTTGATCTTCTCGCCCTCTTCCAACGGGAACAGGTTCACAATCGGTTTGCCGCGGCTCACACGGCTACCTTGTGGCACTTCATACACCTTCAGCCAGTAAACACGGCCTCGGCTGCTAAAGCACAGAATGTAGTCATGCGTATTGGCGACAAACATCTTGTCGATAAAGTCATCTTCTTTAGTCGCTGCAGCCTGTTTACCACGGCCACCACGACGCTGGGCGCGGTATTCATCTAACGGCTGTGATTTCACATAGCCGGTGTGTGATAACGTCACCACCACATCTTGCGGGGTAATCAGGTCTTCGAGTGACAAATCCTGTGTGTTTTGCTCAATCTCAGAACGACGATTGTCACCAAACTGTTTCTGGATTTCATTCAACTCTTCGACAATAATCGCAGTCACGCGCTCTGGCTTGGCCAGGATATCCAGCAGGTCGGCGATGATGTCCATCACTTCTTTGTATTCGTTGACAATCTTGTCTTGTTCCAGGCCGGTCAGGCGTTGCAAGCGCATTTGCAGGATTTCCTGCGCTTGTACATCAGACAATCGATAGCCTTTTGGCGTCATACCAAAGTCAACCGACAAGCCCTCTGGGCGTGACGCTTCCATCGCCGCACGTTTGAGCATTTCCTCAACCACTGGCGAGTTCCAGCTGCGCGCCATCAACTCTTTTTTCGCTTCTGGCGGCGTTGGTGCAGCCTTGATGATGGCAATCATCTCATCCACGTTCGCCAGTGCGACAGCCAGGCCTTCCAGCACATGGCCGCGATCACGCGCTTTGCGCAGTTCAAACACGGTTCGGCGTGTCACCACCTCGCGGCGATGGCGCAAGAATGCTTCCAGCATCTGCTTCAGGTTAAGCAGGCGTGGCTGGCCATCCATCAAGGCCACCATGTTCATACCAAACGTGTCTTGCAGCTGTGTTTGCTTGTAGAGGTTGTTTAAAATAACCTCTGGCACTTCGCCACGCTTGAGCTCGATGACCACACGCATGCCGGACTTGTCAGACTCGTCACGCAGGTCAGAGATACCTTCAATTTTCTTCTCGTTAACCAGTTCAGCAATTTTTTCAATCAGCGTTTTCTTGTTAACCTGGTATGGCAATTCATCAATAATGATGGATTGGCGACCACCTTTTTCCAAGTCTTCAAAGTGGGTGCGGCCACGCATTACCACACGGCCACGGCCAGTGCGGTAGCCCTCTTTCACGCCTACCGTGCCATAAATAATGCCCGCCGTCGGGAAATCTGGTGCCGGTATAAACTCAATCAGTTCATCGATGCTGATTTCAGGATTTTTTAACAATGCGAAACAGGCGTTCAGCACTTCGTTCAGGTTGTGTGGCGGAATATTGGTCGCCATACCCACCGCGATCCCCGAACTACCGTTAATCAGCAGGTTAGGGATACGTGTTGGCATAATCAACGGCTCTTGTTCGCTGCCGTCGTAGTTAGGGCCAAAGTCTACGGTCTCTTTTTCGATATCCGCCAACAACTCATGGGCAATTTTGGACATGCGGATTTCGGTATACCGCATCGCCGCGGCATTGTCGCCATCGACTGAACCAAAGTTACCCTGACCATCGACCAGCATGTAACGCAGGGAAAAGTCCTGCGCCATACGCACGATGGTGTCATACACCGCAGTGTCACCGTGCGGGTGGTACTTACCGATCACGTCACCGACAATACGGGCAGATTTTTTATAGGGTTTGTTGTAGTCATTGGACAGCTCGTGCATGGCGAACAGCACGCGCCTGTGTACAGGCTTTAAACCATCACGCACATCGGGAAGCGCACGACCTACAATCACGCTCATGGCGTAATCGAGGTAGCTGCGGCGCATCTCGTCTTCTAAGCTGATAGGCAGGGTTTCTTTAGCAAATTGATCTGGAGACTGACTCATTCTTGACCCAATTTATAGTTAAAAGTTATCACGCGATTTTAGCATATCTAGCGCAATCCGGCGCGCCTAATAGCGGCTGACAGGTCAATTGGACGAAACAGAAAGGACGTAATGATGATGCAAGCCTGCGACTCAGGTAGCATTGATGACGTACTAACGAATTATTTCTGTCAGTAGAGGTGAGGTTGACGTTTTAAAAAAGAACTCAGGAGAGCCGCGCAAACGAATGCGCGGCTTACATTAGATTAAAACTGCGTCAGCAGTAGCAAATCCGCTTTTAAATCTTCGATATGCTCCAAACCTACCGCAATCCGCACCAGGTTGTCCTTGATACCCGCTTCGGCACGCGCTTCAACACTGACGCGGCTATGGGTCGTCGTGGCCGGATGTGTAATCGTCGACTTGGCATCACCCAAATTGGCGGTGATCGAAATCAGGCGCGTAGCATCAATCAAAGCCCATGCCGCCTCTTGCGCAGTTTCGCCTGCGCGCGGCTTGACTTCAAAAGTTACAATACCACCACCCAGGCGCTGCTGTTTTTGCGCCAGTGCATATTGCGGATGCGACGGCAAACCGGGGTAATACACTCGCGCGACGCCAGGCTGTTGCTCCAGCCACTGCGCCAAGGCCAGTGCACGTACCGCATGCGCTTCCATACGCACTTGCAAAGTTTCCAGCCCTTTAACAAACACCCAGGCATTAAAGGCACTCATGGTCACGCCAGCAGTGCGCAAAAAGGCATAGACCGGCTCAATCAGTGCCTTGCTACCCAGCACCGCCCCACCCAACACCCTGCCCTGGCCATCAATATACTTGGTGGCAGAGTGAATCACGATGTCAGCACCCAGTTTGAGCGGTTGCTGCAAGGCAGGCGTACAAAAGCAGTTATCCACCGCCAGATACGCACCCACGGCATGGGCAACCTCAGCCAGCCTGGCAATATCACCGACTTCGGTCAGCGGGTTTGAAGGGGTTTCGGCAAAAAACAGTTTGGTATTCGGCCTGGCGGCGGCTTGCCATGCATCCACGTCAGTCAGCGAAACTAGCGTCACCTCCAAGCCCCAGCGCTTGAGGATATTGGTGAACAATTGCACGGTGGTACCAAAAATACTGCGCGACGCCACAATATGGTCACCAGCACTACAAATGCCCATGATGCATGCCAGAATCGCTGACATACCACTGGCGGTGGCCACGCACTGCTCTGCGCCTTCCAGTGCTGCCAGCTTGTCCTGAAACATGGTCACCGTCGGGTTAGTAAAGCGTGAATAAATATTACCGGGCTCGGTGCCACCAAAACGCGCTGCCGCTTGCGCCGCATTTTTAAAGCGAAAGCTGGAATTTAAAAACAGTGCCTCTGAGTTCTCTCCAAACTCAGTGGTTATGGTGCCGGCACGCACAGCCAGCGTTTCCAAATGGTATTGATCGTTCATGATTCCTCAAACTTCTGTCCGCTAGGGACATTCCTGCACAAGCATCCTAGGCTTGAACTCTGGACAATAAAAAACCCGTTTCAGCATTGCGCTAAAACGGGTCTTTGGGGCTCTCGCTTTAGCGGTATTTATAATGCGCTCGCAAGCTGAGTTTGGCTTCGTTTAAAGTTCGCCACTCAAATCAGCGCAATTTGATTAGACGCCTTTTGCTGGCGTCTGTCAACTTTTACTCGGCACCTACCAGGTCTGTCGATAACAGATTCAAATCCATCTGCGTGGTTGAGTTAGGCGGCAATTGCTTTTTATTCATATCGCTGCGCGCAGACTCAATACGATTTAAATAAGCCGCATCAATGTCACCAGTCACATACTTGCCGTCAAAACAACTACAGTCGAATTCCGTCATGTGTGGATTGGATTTGGCGATACTTTCACGCAGGGCATCCAGGTCCTGGTAAATCAGCGCATCAGCACCGATTTCGGCACAAATCTCTTCATCGGTACGATTGGTCGCCAACAACTCATGGCGGCTAGGCATATCAATGCCGTAGACGTTTGGATAACGCACTGGTGGCGCTGCAGAAGCAAAATAAACCTTGTTTGCACCTGCATCACGTGCCATTTGCACGATTTGCTGCGAGGTAGTGCCACGCACAATCGAGTCATCTACCAGCAACACGTTTTTGCCTTTGAACTCAATGCCGATCGGATTGAGTTTCTGGCGCACGGATTTTTTACGCAATGCCTGGCCAGGCATAATAAATGTGCGGCCGATATAACGGTTTTTGATAAATCCTTCACGGTAATCCAGGCCCAAAGCGATCCCCAGTTGTAATGCGCTCGGACGGCTGGTGTCCGGGATAGGAATCACTACATCAATCTTTTTGTCGGCCCATTCACGTTTGATTTTTTCCGCCAGCAAGGTGCCCATATCCAAACGTGTCTGGTACACAGACACGCCATCAATCACTGAGTCAGGGCGTGCCAGGTAAACGTATTCAAAAATACAGGAGGTGAGTTTTGCATTAGTTGCGCATTGGCGGCTGAACAAGTTGCCGTCCATATCGACAAATACCGCTTCACCCGGCTCAACATCACGCACCATGGTGAAACCCAATACATCCAGCGCCACGCTTTCAGAGGCCACAATATATTCGGTGCCCTTGTCGGTCACTTGCTTGCCAATCACCAGAGGGCGAATGCCGTTGGGATCACGGAAGGCCAGCAAACCAAAGTTGGCGATCATCGCCACCACGGCATAAGCACCCTTACAACGTCTGTGCACACCAGCGACGGCATCAAACACCATATCGCTATTAAGCAAGGCATTTTTAGACGTGCTTTCGATTTCATGCGCCAGCACGTTCAACAACACTTCGGAGTCAGAGTTGGTGTTGATGTGACGCAAATCTTGCCTGAACATTTCAGACTTAAGTTGTTCGGAGTTGGTCAGGTTGCCGTTATGGCCTAATACAATACCAAAGGGGGAGTTCACATAAAACGGTTGTGCTTCAGCCGCACTCGAAGAGCCCGCGGTTGGATAACGCACGTGGGCGATACCCACATTACCGACCAGGTTGCGCATATGGCGTGTGTGAAATACATCTTTCACCAGGCCATTGTTTTTATGCATGTGGAAAGTGTTGCCATCACAAGTGACGATACCAGCGGCATCCTGACCACGGTGCTGTAATACCAGCAATCCGTCATACAACAACTGATTCACCGGGTTCTTGCCTACAATACCGATAATTCCACACATAGCGACATCCTATCAAACACTTGATTACAAATTAAATGGCAGACTCATCTACCCGCTGATGATCCAAATGCACGTGCCTAGAAATACTAGATGGCATCCACGGCAATAATTTCAAGACCAACGCTTCTACTGGCGCACTAAATGTGGCATTCGTCCAGCGCGGATCCTTGGGTAAATCTGTCATGGCCGCCAGCATCACCAGAATACAGACCACCAACATCCCTTTAATGATACCGGCCAAACCGCCTAGCACCCGGTTAAGCCCACCCAAACCAACAGCTTTGATCAAGGTGGTCAACAACAATGCCAGCAAGGCACTCACAAACAGCACTAGCAGAAACACTACTAAAAAAGCCGCCATGGCTTTCACCGCGTCGCCAGGAATCTGCTCTGGCATATAGGCGATAACCTGACCGTTAAAGCGGTTAGCCAAGTAAAAAGCCAGCACCCAGCCCAGCACAGAAAACAGCTCACGGATGGCACCACGCATCAGCCCAACCAAAATGGAGAAGCCGATAATGCCTAATAACAGATAATCAAAAACCGTCATGGCAGATATCAGGACTTGCTGGCCACAATACCGCTAAATCCGGCTGCTTCCAATTTTTTCAAGGCAGCGGCAGCATCATTACGGGTGGCATAAGTGCGTGTGCGCAAACGTAGTTTCTGGCCAGCCGCATCCACTTTTTCTGTTGCTGACTCAAACCCAGCCTGCTTCAACTTGCCTTGCAGGGTTTCCAGGTTTTTAGGATCAGAAAACACACCAAACTGCACAAAGAACTTCCCTGTTTTTTTATCGGCTGCAACAGACTCTTCTTTAGGCTCAGGCTTGGCCGCCGCAACTTTGGGTTCAACTTTGGGTTCAACTTTGGGTTCAACTTTGGGTTCAACAGTTGGTACAGGTTTAACTGGCGCGGGCGCCACAACAGGTTTGGCTGGCTCTGCTTTTACCAGTTTTTGCGGTGCTGCCGCGACTGGTGGCGCAGACACTGGCGCCTCTTCGATATTGGCCTCAGCCACTTCAGCAGCATTGTTTTCCGAGGTATTGGCGGCCGGTGAGGCGTCATTATCCAATACCACTTCATCATCAGGTAACTCAAGGATAGGCTCACGGTTGGCCTGGCGATTCACCACCGTAATCTCTACGTTATCATGGCTGGATTCGATGACTCTGTCCTTCAGTACAAAGGGCAATATAATCAGCATCAAAACCACCAGGGTGATCGCACCTACTAACCGCCTGCGGGCAGTTTTTTTGAGCAACAGTTCGTTGTCTGTCAAAGCATCTCTCGCCATAATGTTTTGAAGTTCACACTCAGTTTCATGTATACACCGGGGCGCTTTTACGCCACCCACTGATCAGGCGTTAATTCGAGTATTGCAGCTACGGTAAAGAATGAGCCGAACACGATAATTTTATCATTTTTTGCCGCTTTTTTATAAGCTGTACGCAATGCGGTTAGCAAATCAGTATGCAGGTGTATGTGTGCCATCGACACTTTCTGGCTTAAACAGGCTTGCAAATAATCAATGTCAGCTGCGCGCGGATGCTGGATGGGCGCAACATGCCAGGCATCTATCACCGGATGCAGAATATCTACCACGCTGGCAATATCCTTATCGGACAACATGGAGAATACAGCAACCACCTGGCTACCATCGGCACTCAGGCGCTGCAAATTGTCGCGTAATGCGCGTGCCGCATGCGGGTTATGCGCAACATCCAGTATCACGTCTGGCGCTTGCTGCAGGTATTGAAAGCGGCCGGTGACTTCTGTCCCGGTGAGGGCTTGCAATAGCTGATCTTCGGTGACAGGTAATCTGGCCTGTAAAGCACGTACGGCAAATATGACGCTGGCGGCATTATTCCATTGGTAATGTCCGAACAGGCGCAAGGTGTCGATATCCAACTGGCCCTGGGCATCCCGATAGTGCGCGTGTTGTGTATTCGTGATATCGATCTGGTAGTCCATGCCAAAACGGTTTAATTTGACGCCCAGCGTATCGGCATGGGCCAGCAATGAGACTGGCGGCGCAACATCGCCACAAATGGCAATTTGCTGCTGGCGGTAAATACCGGCCTTTTCATGGCCAATTAATTCACGGGTGTCGCCAAGAAACTCCATGTGATCGAGGTCGACATTGGTGACGATGGCGCAATCAGCATCGACAATATTCACCGCATCCAGGCGCCCGCCCAAACCGACTTCGAGAATAACCACATCCAGCGGCTGCTGCTCAAACGCCCATAATGCGGCCAGCGTGCCCATTTCAAAATACGTGAGTGTGATATCCCCTCGTGCTTGCTCTACCGCAGCAAAGGCGTCACATAGCAGAGCATCGGCGATGACATTGGCATTGAAGCGCACACGCTCCTGGTAATGCACCAGGTGTGGCGAGGTATAGCAACCGACCTGGTAGCCCGCAGCACTGTAGATACGCTCCAGCATGGCGCAGGTAGAGCCTTTGCCATTGGTGCCACCGACGGTGATAACGGTAAACGGGAATTGTAGCTGCAGGCGTGCAGCCACTGTTTGCACCCGACCCAAGCCCATCTCGATGGATTTGGGGTGCAGGGATTCAATGTAGCCGAGCCAATCCTCAACGGTTTGGGGACGCTCGGGCATCACAGATGGCATCAGGCAGCTTTGGTAATATGCAGGAAACTGGACAGTACCTGACTCAGTTTGGCGCGCATTTCACGGCGGTCGACAATCATATCGATGGCACCATGTGTCAGCAGGAACTCTGCGCGCTGGAAACCTTCAGGCAAGGTCTCGCGTACGGTTTGCTCAATCACACGTGGACCGGCAAACCCGATCAATGCATTAGGCTCGGCCACAATCACATCGCCCAGCATGGCAAAGCTGGCGGATACACCACCCATGGTCGGGTCGGTTAACACTGAAATATAGGGCAAACCGGCTTCAGACAATTTGGTCAACGCAGCACTGGTTTTAGCCATTTGCATTAATGACAGCAAGCCTTCTTGCATGCGAGCACCGCCACTGGCAGAAATGCAGATGAAGGCAGACTTATGCTGGATGGCATCTTGTACGCCGCGCACAAAGCGCTCGCCAACCACAGAGCCCATGGAACCACCCATAAACTTGAATTCAAACACGGCAGCCACAACCGGCACACCCTCTACCGCGCCACGCATGACAATCAGCGCATCTTTTTCTTTAACATCACGCTGGGCAGTTTTCATGCGCTCGGCGTAGGTTTTGCTGTCCTTAAACTTCAGGGCATCCACCGGGGTGACATCGGCACCAATTTCAACACGGCCCTCTGCATCCAGCAACACATTCAGGCGGTCACGCGCGCCTAAACGATGATGATGGCCACACTGCGGACATACTTCCAGGTTGGCATCCAGGTCAGTGCGGTAAAGTACCGTTTGGCAGGCATCGCATTTATGCCATAAGCCTTCGGGCACATTACGTTTTTGTACCGAGCCAACCGCACGTTTAATTTTTTGTGGGATTTTGTCTAACCAACTCATAGTTTCTCCTACTTTAATTGGGCGATATTCTGAAGACATTAATGAGCGTCCTATACAGAATCAATCGCCGTACGCAATTCTTTCGTTAATGCCTGCACATTGGCAATCAGGTTGTCCGCATTCGCGCTTTCAATCGCCAATACCATGCGGCTTCCTACCACCACTGCATCGGCAATCGCTGCCACTTCACGAGCTGTTGCCGCGTCTTTTACACCAAAACCAACGCCAATCGGTAAGCTGGTCTGTTGACGTATTTCTGCCACGCGTTTTTTCACCTCGACAATATCCAGGTTCGCCGCGCCTGTCACCCCTTTGAGCGACACATAATACAGGAAGCCTGTCGCCTGCTTGACGATCAACTCGGTACGTGAAGGTTCGGTGGTCGGAGACAACAGAAAAATACTGTCGATATCGGCGCTTGCCAACTCTTGGTTAAAGGCCTCGCATTCCTCAGGCGGATAATCCACGGTCAGTACGCCATCCACGCCAGCCTCTTTAGCCAAGGCAACAAATTGGCTACTGCCCATGGCTTCAATCGGGTTGGCATAGCCCATGAGCACGATAGGCGTTGTTTGATTGCTGGTGCGAAACTCTTTGACCATGCCAAGCACTTTGCGCAGGCCCATTTTGTGTACCAGCGCACGCTCACTGGCGCGCTGAATTACCGGGCCATCAGCCATGGGGTCAGAAAACGGCACGCCCAGCTCAATCATGTCAGCACCGGCCTCTACCAAGGCGTGCAGCAAAGGCACGGTTTGATCGGGGTGCGGATCACCGGCCGTAATGTAGGGAATCAGTGCCTTTTTACCTTGCGCCTTGAGGGTGGCAAATACAGATTGAATGCGGGACATAAGAATGCTTTTTTAATTAATTCAAATAATGACAGTGGATTTGCAAGGCATGGCTGCGCAGTCAATATCAACCAGCGCAGTCATGCAGGCAAAGGTCACAGGGTAATATTCGCCAAACGTGCCACGGTGTTAATGTCTTTATCGCCACGGCCAGAAAGATTGACCAGCACGACCTGGTCCGGAGACATGGTTTTAGCCAGTTTTTCTGCATGCGCCAGGGCATGGCTGGACTCCATCGCCGGGATAATGCCTTCAGTGCGGCACAGGTTGTGGAAAGCCGTCATGGCTTCCTCATCCGTGATCGCCACATACTCTGCGCGCTTGATATCTTTTAACCAGGCATGCTCAGGGCCAACACCCGGATAATCCAAACCAGCAGAGATGGAGTGCGTTTCAATGATATTGCCATCTTCATCTTGCATCAGGTAAGTACGGTTACCATGCAGCACGCCTATCGGGCTGTTTGCTGTTAATGGCGCCGCGTGCTGGCCAGTACTCAAGCCGAGACCCCCTGCTTCAACACCAATCAGGCGTACGCCTTCGACGTCAATGTACGGATAAAAAATACCCATGGCATTGGAGCCGCCACCGACACAGGCGACGATAGCATCTGGTTGACGCCCGATCATTTCCTGCATCTGATCTTTCGCTTCGATACCGATGACCGCCTGAAAATCACGCACCATCATCGGGTAAGGATGTGGGCCAGCCACAGTGCCGATAATGTAGAAGGTATTGGAAATATTGGTGACCCAGTCACGCATTGCTTCATTTAATGCGTCTTTGAGGGTTTTAGAGCCGCTTTCGACCGGCACCACAGTAGCCCCCAGCAACTTCATACGGAACACATTTGGTGCCTGGCGTTTGACATCCTCGGCACCCATATAGACTACACACTCCAGACCCAGGCGGGCGGCAATGGTGGCTGTCGCCACACCGTGTTGCCCGGCACCGGTTTCTGCAATCACGCGTGGTTTACCCATACGCTTGGCCAGCAATGCCTGGCCGATGGTGTTATTGATTTTGTGCGCGCCGGTATGGTTTAAATCTTCGCGCTTGAGATAAATTTGTGCGCCGCCTACTTTATCAGACAGGCGTTTAGCATGGTAAATCGGGCTGGGGCGGCCAACAAAGTGTTTGAGGTCATAAGCGAACTCGGCCAGAAACTCAGGGTCGTGACGGTACTTCTCATACATCACCCGCAGTTCTTCCAGGGCTTCCACCAGGGTTTCTGCGACAAAAACGCCACCAAAAGGGCCAAAATGACCGCGCTCATCTGGCATGTCATAGACTTGCATGCGTTACTCCGTATCTCGTTTTTACTCAAACCGCCCATTACGTGCAGCATCACACTGCACCACCTGCTGCATGAATGCAGCTATCTTTTGCGGGGATTTTATCCCCTTTTGCGCCTCTACCCCGCCACTCACATCCAACGCATAAGGTTGCACCTGACGCGTGGCTTGCGTGACATTTTCCGGGTTTAATCCACCGGCCAATATCAACGGCTTTTGCAATCCGGCAGGGATCAGCGACCAGTCAAATGCCTCGCCGGTACCACCGACTGCTTTTTCAGAGTAAGTATCCAACAGCAAGGCTGAAGCTGACGCAAAATCAAGCTCGCATTGTACCAAATTTACCCCTGGTTTGACGCGGATTGCTTTGTAATATGGCAGATTAAATTGCGCACAATAGTCTGCCGACTCATCGCCATGAAACTGCAAATAATCCAGGCCTGTGCTTGCAATCACTTGTCGCACCTCTTCAGCCGGGGCATTCACAAACAGGCCAACCTTGCTCACAAAGGGAGGCAGTGCCGCCATGATGTCTTGCGCCTGTGCAGCAGTCACCGCCCTTGGACTAGGTGCATAAAACACAAACCCTAGCGCATCGGCCCCTGCAGCAATGGCAATCAGCGCATCTTCTGCGCGGGTGATCCCGCAAATTTTTACCCTGGTTCTCATATTATTCATTCACTCTCTTTAGTCCCAGTGCGCCTCACACACGGGCAATTGCCAGTGGGGTTCATACTCAACCCCCGTAAAATACAAACCATCGGGCATAAATGTGGGGGGGGAAAGACGCCGGTCTTTATGTTGCAGTAGATCAGCAAATGCCGCCGGGCTTAACTTACCCTGCCCCACATAGACCAGTGCGCCCACCATATTACGAATCTGGTGCTGTAAAAAGGCATTCGCCTTAAAACTAAAAATGATGTATCGCCCTTGCTGTGTAATGTCGGCGTGATGCATCGTGCGCACTGGCGTGCTCGCCTGGCACTCACTAGCACGAAAAGCACTAAAATCATGCTCGCCGATTAATCCCGGCACGGCCTGCTGCATCAAGGCAATATCCAGCGGCCTGTGGTACCAGCCAACGCGTCCGTGCTGGCTGGCTGGCGCGACAGCATGATTGTGCAGCACATACTGGTAGCTGCGCGCGCGGGCACTAAACCTGGCGTGAAAGTCTTCGGCCACTTTTACCGCCCATAATATACGTACCCAGGCGGGCAAATGCGCATTCGTGCCACGCACCCAGGCGCTCAATGGTCTGACAACGGAGGTTTCAAAATGTGCCACTTGCATCAGGGCATGCACGCCTGAGTCGGTGCGGCCAGCCGCATGCAGACGAACTGTTTCACCACCTACCTGCACAATGGCTCGCTCAATGGCATCTTGTACGCCCGCGGCATTTGGCTGACTTTGCCACCCTTGAAAATAGGCGCCGTGATATTCAATGCCAATCGCAATTTTCATGGCGCCTAGTATAAGGGCTGTCCTTGATTACGCCAAATCAGGCCACTCCGTCGCCAGGCGATGGTAGAAATGAACAAGGCCGGGAACCCGGCCTTGTTTTATGCTAATTTTGCCAATAGTTCACTGGCACGTTGCCGCTGACGCTCGCCACCTTCTGCGATCACCTCATCAATCAACTCTTTAGCACCCACCACATCTTCCATGTCGATATAAGCTTGAATCAAATCGAGTTTGGTGTTCACTTCTTCCGGCTCATCAGTAATAGGCTCAACACTATCTGTAGTGCTGTCAGCCATATCCAGAGATATTTCAGGGAAAGCAATATTGTCGGCCGAGGCTTCTACGGCAGGTGTTTCATTCAATGCCGCGTCTGCTGAGCCCAGGCTAATTTCCTCGATTTCCAGTGCATCATCACCAGCACGCTCACCAATCGCATCATTCGGGCCACCCAACTCCAGCGACAGCTCAGGCAATGAATCGAATACAGCATCTTCGCTGGAGAGTGTTTGCTCGCCCGTCGTTGCTGACAATGACTTGCTGCTCGCAACATCGGCACTTTGCGCGACATCATCCAGATTCAATGAAGGTAAATCCAGGGCTTTAGGTGTCAGCGCCAAATCTGCATCCACATTTGCAGCATCGACACTTTCATCAGCTGCATTGAGAACATCGCTGACGTCCTCAGCCGCGTCTAACGTTGGCGCTGAAGCGGGTTCCACTTCAAAACGTAGCGTCTCCGCAGCACTGACTGAATCTTCAGTAAATGCAAGTGTTGTGTCATTAGTCGCTTGAGCGGCTGGTTCGTTACGGGCATCAAGTTGCAATGCATCGTCATCACTCAGCGTAGATTGCGCATCAACAGATAACGCATCAGCATCGGCTTCAATGCCAATTTCTTCTGCAGCTGTGCGTGCAGAGCTTTGAGCAGGCGTCACTGACTCGTTACTGGCAGCAGCCACTGCTTCTGAAGCACCATCAAACTCTAATGCCGGTGCTTCAAAGTTAAAGTGATAGGCATCTTCTTCATTTTGCGTTTCTGCGACTGGCAATACGGTTGCATCAGCTAAAGGTGCAACTTCAGCGACTGCTGCCGGGGTGGCCTGGTAGAGTGAATTTTCAGGATCCAGCTTTTGCCCCATCGCACTGACTTTGGCCCATGCAGTGTCTGCCGGACCAGCTTTGGCATAAACCTCACCAGCCAGAGACTCAAACGCAGCCTTATTGCCTGTTGTTTGGTAAATCTCCAGCAACTTCACTTTGAGTTCCTGACGCTCAGGATCTTTTTGAATCGCATCTTTGAGGATTTCTTCGGCTTGTGCGTCACGGCCATACGCCATATACACTTCCGCCTCGGCAATTGGATCCACATCGTGTGAATCTATCATGCCACCGACACCGCTTTGCGAGAAGTCAGTCAGGAAAGAGGTATCGCCAGATGCCGCTGCTTGCGTATCCCCGAACACCGTATTGTTCTGCATTTCGGTGGCCGGTGACGTGACGATTACATCTTCAAAATTATCGATTTGTTTTTTGCGGCGAATACGAATCAGCGCCCAAACACAAAGCAGCACAGGCAAGGCAATCAACGCCAATGGCAACACCGGGCTGATATTTTTCAGGCGTTCCAGCAATACATGCATAAACGAAGGTTGCTGTACCGGGGTGGTGGCTTCTTCCACTGGTGGAGCAGGTTTGGCTGGCTCAGGGGCTGGGGCCGGTTTCTCTTCTACCACAGGCGCGACTGGCACCTTAGCTTGTTCTGCAGGTTTTGGCTCTACTTTTGCTTCAGGTTTTGCTTCTGCTTTTGGCTCGGTTGCCGTCTGCGCGGCATTTTTTTCTGCCTGCGCCATGGCACTATTCTTCATCTCCATCAGCTTCTTCATGTCCGCGACTTGTTTTTCAAGCGCCGCCGCACGAGACTGCTCTTCTTTGATGGCATTTGCCTTGGCCGTCCCATCTTCTTGCGCTGCGGTTGCGGATGTTTTAGCTGCTGACTTATCAGCTTGCGTGGTTGATTTCTCGTCACCCGCCGACAATTTCAATACATCTTTACCTGGCTTGGCTTGAGGCGCTGGTTTCGCACCTGCCGCGCCAATCTTGCCTGCGGATTGTTGTGTATTGCCGCCAGTCTGGCTAGCTTCAGATTCTTTGACCACTTTGGCTAATGAGTTTTTATATGCCTGCCAGTTGGTCGCATGCTCGGCAATCAGGCTTTTAGCCTGTGGGCGGCTGACGCTGTCCAGCGTTGCTTGATCTGGCATGCGAATAATCTTGCCTACTTTGAGGCGGTTCATGTTTTTACCATCAAACGCCTGCTGGTTAGACTGGTAAAGTGCCGCCAGCATTTGCTCCACGCTGACATTATCAGGCTTCATTTGCCTGGCAATGGCATACAGCGTATCGCCACGCTCCGTGGTCAACGTTTGCTCAGTATCAGTAGCCTCATCCGCTGCCACTTGTTTAGGCACAGGCGCTGCTGCAGGCTTGGTTTGACGAGGCTTGCTGGACTCAGGTTTAGGTTCAGGAGTCGGTTGCGGGCTTGCCTCTGGCACGCGTGCCGCGTTATTTATGGTTGTCGGTGACGCAGCCTGGCCTGTCACGGGCAATCCGGCAGACTCAGAAACATAATTAGAGTTAAAGCCAGGCGGGTCGAGTAACAGGGTGTATTCCTTGACCAGGCGTCCGGTTGGCCAATCAACCTGGATCAGCATATCCAGAAAGGCTTCTGTAATCGGTTGTGAGCTTGTCAGCTTGAGGATAGGCTGACCTTTGGTGTTGTTGCCAACTTCAATTTTAATAAACGGATAAGAAGCTGGCTTTTCCAGCATCTGGTCCTGATAGACCTGCTCACTCGCCAGTGTGGCCTGAATGCTATTGAGCTCGCTTGGCGTCACTGCCAACAGCTCAATTTCCGCATTGAGCGGCTCACCAAGTTTTGAGCTGGAAATCATGCTGCCCAAACCGGCTGCATGTGCCGAGAGGGCTGTACTCAAACTTAAGGCAAAGGCTATTTTTTTTAATTGAAATTTACTCACCGATTAACCCTTATTAATTCATGGCGTTTGTCAAAATAGCATCATTCAGACAGCCACGCAAGCGCGCCCAGGCGGCTTTAGAGCAATAAATACACCGATTTGAAGCTATAGTCCCCATTAAACAGGATTATAGAAAAAGCAAAAGCCCGAAAAGACCATGATTTCATTAATAAATCATGGCTTTACGGGCCGCTATTTAATCAATTACTTAAGCTTCAACCAGAATTCTCAGCATACGGCGCAAAGGTTCGGCCGCACCCCATAATAATTGGTCGCCGACAGTGAATGCCGACAGGTATTCGCCACCCATGGCCAGCTTGCGCAAACGGCCTACTGGCGTGGTCAATGTGCCGGTAATGGCTGCCGGTGTGAGTTCACGCATGCTGATCTCACGCTCGTTAGGAATCACCTTCGCCCATTGATTGGCTTCAGCCAGCATCTGGTTGATTTCGTCCAAAGGCACATCCTTGCGCAGCTTGATGGTCAGCGCCTGTGAATGGCAGCGCATGGCGCCGATACGCACACACAAGCCATCAATCACGATCGGATTCGCTTCACGGCCTAAAATCTTGTTGGTCTCAACGCCGCCCTTCCACTCTTCTTTGCTCTGGCCATTGCCCAGGTCTTTATCAATCCATGGGATCAGGCTGCCAGCCAGGGGCACGCCAAAATTGGACTGCGGTAAATCATCGCTGCGGATGGTATCTGCAACGGTTTTATCAATCTGCAGAATCGCTGAAGCCGGATCCGCCAGCAAGCCAGCCACAGAGGCATTGATCACGCCCATCTGGCTAATCAATTCACGCATATTCTGTGCGCCAGCGCCCGAAGCCGCCTGGTAGGTCATGGAGGTTGCCCACTCCACCAAGTCAGCCTTAAACAAGCCATTCAGTGCCATCAGCATCAATGACACGGTACAGTTGCCGCCAATCCAGTTTTTGCCACCATTGGCCAATGCATCTCTAATCACATGCATATTGACCGGATCCAGAATGATCACGGAGTCTTGCTCCATGCGCAGGGTTGAGGCCGCATCAATCCAATGACCGCTCCAGCCAGTAGCACGCAATTGCGGAAATACTTCGCTGGTGTAGTCACCGCCCTGGCAAGTGACGATGACATCCATCTGACGCAAGGCGTCAATATTTCTGGCATCTTTCAGCGCAGGAGAATCCTTGCCTACCTGAGGCGCAGCGCCACCTGTTTGCGAGGTAGTGAAAAACTGCGGTTCGATATCCGCAAAATCATTTTCCTGCATCATGCGCTGCATCAGCACGGACCCAACCATGCCACGCCAGCCTACAAACCCTACTTTTAACATAGCGACTCGATATTTCAGCCGGATCACCCGGCGTTACAAATTAGATTATTTGGAAGATTTCTGAACAGCTTCACCAGCTTGTTCAATATCTTTACCCATGCCATTAATGGTGTTGCAACCTGCCAACACCAACACCAACACCGTCAATACTAATGCCACCCACTTCGCCATCTTGTTCTCCCAATGACTAATCTCTGAAATTACCGTATTTCAAAGGAAAATCGGTAATGCTTTTTTTCACGAATGCAATCGCCTCTTGCAATACATCGCGCTTGGCACCGTTAACACGCACGGTATCACCCTGAATGCTGGCCTGCACCTTCATGCCGCTGTCTTTAATCAGCTTGGTGATTTTCTTGGCCAGGTCGCTGTCTATACCATCACGCACATGCAACTCTTGCTTCACCTTGTTTCCTGACACTTTTTGCACGTCTTTGTGCTCCAGGCGTTTGGAAGATTCAGGCTCTTTTTTTTCCATGGATGGCAACAAGATGTCTTTCACCTGATCCAGTTGAAAGTCATTGTCGCCAAACAAGGTAATGACCTTGTCTTTTTCGTTAAACTCGACTTTGGCCGATGTGCCCTTGAAGTCATAACGATTGGTGATCTGCTTTACAGAGGCATCAATCGAGTTCTTCAAGTTCACCATATCAACTTCAGACGTAATATCAAAGCTTGGCATATTTAAACCTCACAAGCGACGGCAGGACAAGGCGTAAGCGCGCAGGCCGTACATTCAGTACGACAAGTGCTTGCAACGCGGCCCTGCCGAGCAATCACAATTATTCGAAGTGGCAGACGTAGTCTACTGTTTCTACAACTTCAATATCAAAACTGGAATTACCAGGCACCGTGAATTTCTCGCCGCCTTTATAAGTGGTCCAGTTTTCTTCGTCTTTTAGACGCACTTTGCACACGCCATCATTAATTTCCATCAGCTCAGGTGAGCCGGTGTTAAACGTCAATGTGCTAGGAAAAATCACGCCCACAGTACAGCGCGTACCATTGGGGAACAACACAGTGTGGCTCACACATTTGCCATCGAAATAAACGTTGGCTTTCTTTTTTACGCTGACATTATCAAATTGCGCCATTTTAAATTCCTAATTAATTCCAGTTACTACAATCTATAGTTACGACTATATCTTAAAACTGAACGGACGGCATACACAGCCATCCGTTCGCACAACCAGTGTTACATGGCAGCAACGATCTGGTCACCCATTTCAGAGCAAGACACTTTTTTCGTGCCCTCTTCATAGATATCACCCGTGCGGTAGCCTGCAGCCAATACTTTTTTCACTGCGTTTTCAATGCGGGTTGCTGCCGCTTCGTTATCAAAGCTGTAACGCAGCATCATGGCGGCTGACAAGATGGTCGCAATCGGGTTCGCCAGGTTCTTGCCAGCGATATCTGGTGCAGAGCCGTGTGATGGCTCATAGAGGCCTTTTTTGCTTTCATTCAATGAGGCCGATGCCAGCATGCCGATAGAGCCGGTCAACATGGAAGCTTCGTCAGACAAGATGTCGCCGAAGATGTTACCGGTCACCATCACATCAAATTGTTTTGGATTGCGGATCAACTGCATGGCAGCATTGTCAACGTACATATGGCTCAGTTCCACTTCCGGGTACTCTTTCGCCACGTCAATAACGATCTCTTTCCAGAACTCAGTGGTTTCCAGCACATTGGCTTTGTCTACAGAGCACAATTTCTTACCGCGTTTCATGGCAATTTCAAATGCCACATGCGCAATACGACGCACTTCAGGCTCGCTGTAAATCATGGTGTTAAAACCTTCGCGTACGCCCTGCTCGTTGGTACGCATGCCGCGAGGCTGGCCAAAATACACGTCACCGGTCAATTCACGCACGATCATGATGTCCAGACCGGCCACAACTTCTGGTTTCAAGGTTGAGGCGTTTGCCAGCTCTGGGAACAATACAGCCGGACGCAGGTTAGCGAACAAACCCAAATCCTTACGAATCGCCAGCAAGCCGCGCTCAGGACGCAAAGGGCGATCCAGGGTGTCGTACTGCGGGCCACCAACGGCACCTAATAATACAGCGTCCGCTTTGCGACAGATGTCCTGCGTGAACTCAGGGTATGGATGACCATATTGATCATACGCCTGGCCGCCCAGTGGCGCTTCCGTAAAGGTCATGTCCAGACCTTCTTTTTTCAATACTTCCAGTACGCGCAAGGCTTGCGCAATAATTTCCGGGCCGATGCCATCACCAGGCAACACAGCGATATTTAACGCCATTGTAGAATTCCTTTATTTTAAAACCCACGCCCACGCATGGGAGATTAATTCAATTAAGCAAACAACCTGGGTTTAAGCAAACAACCAAGGTTGTGACGCTTGATGTTTTTGCTCAAAGGCTTTGATATCATCCGCATGCTGCAGGGTCAGGCCAATTTCATCCAGGCCGTTGAGCAGGTTGTGCTTGCGAGTCGGCGTAATCTCAAAGCTGAATGAGTGGCCAGAAGGCATGGTCACCGTTTGTGCCGCTAAATCTACACTCAGTGTATAGCCTTCATTCGCCAGGCACTCTTTGAACAGGCTATCCACCTGCTCAGCTGAAGCCACAATCGGCAAAATGCCATTTTTGTAGCAGTTATTAAAGAAAATATCGGCAAAGCTAGGCGCAATAATCACGCGGAAGCCCTGATCCTCAATGGCCCAAGGGGCATGCTCACGCGAAGAGCCGCAACCGAAGTTATCGCGGGCCAGTAATACTTGTGCGCCCTGATAGCGTGGCTGGTTCAAGACAAAATCCTTGTTCAGCGGACGGGTGCTGCAATCCATACCTGGCTCGCCATAATTGGTATAGCGCCACTCATCAAACAAATAAGGGCCAAAACCTGAACGTTTGATCGACTTCAGAAACTGTTTAGGGATAATGGCATCGGTATCGACGTTGGCACGGTCCAGAGGACAGGCCAGCCCATTTAAAGTAGTAAATGCTTTCATGATGTTCTCCTCTTATGCGCTGCGCACGTCCACAAAGTGACCTGCAATCGCAGCGGCGGCAGCCATTTCCGGGCTCACCAGGTGCGTACGGCCACCCGGGCCCTGGCGGCCTTCAAAGTTACGGTTGGAGGTAGACGCACAGCGCTCGCCTGGGCTCAGACGGTCTGAGTTCATCGCCAGGCACATGGAGCAGCCTGGCTCACGCCATTCAAAACCGGCTTCAATAAAAATCTTGTCCAAACCTTCAGCTTCCGCCTGGCGCTTGACCTGGCCGGAGCCTGGCACCACCATCGCCAGCTTGATATTGCTGGCCACTTTTTTGCCTTTGGCGACACCAGCGGCAGCACGCAAGTCTTCAATGCGTGAGTTGGTGCATGAACCAATAAAAATCTTATCCAGCTGGATTTGATCAAGTGGCGTATTGGCTGACAGGCCCATGTATTTGAGGGCATTTTCAATACTGGTGCGCTTAGTCGCATCGGCTTCTTTAGCAGGATCCGGCACCGTAGAACCAATCGGCAACACTTGCTCAGGTGAAGTGCCCCAGGTCACTTGCGGTGCAATTTCAGCCCCGTTCAAAGTCACCACGGTATCAAACTCCGCATCAGCTTCAGATTTCAATGTTTGCCAGTAGGCCACGGCTTTGGTCCAGTTGTCGCCTTTAGGCGTATGCAGACGGCCTTCGAGGTAGGCCGCTGTTTTTTCGTCTGGGGCCACCAGGCCGGCCCGCGCGCCCGCTTCAATCGCCATGTTACACAGCGTCATACGGCCTTCCATGGACAAGCTGCGAATCACTTCGCCACCAAACTCAATGGCATAGCCAGTACCGCCAGCGGTACCGATTTTACCGATGATCGCTAAAGCAACATCTTTCGCCGTCACGCCTTTACCAAGCGCGCCGTCGACACGCACCAGCATGCTTTTGGATTTTTTAGCCACCAGTGTTTGCGTCGCCAGCACGTGCTCAACTTCAGAGGTGCCGATACCGTGTGCCAATGCACCAAACGCACCATGGGTAGAAGTGTGGCTATCACCACAAACCACGGTCATCCCTGGCAAAGTGGTGCCATTTTCAGGCCCGATCACATGAATAATGCCCTGATCTTTGTTTTTAAACGGAAAATACACCAAAGCACCAAACTCTTTGATGTTGTTATCCAGCGTTTCCACCTGCAGGCGTGAGATCGGGTCTTCAATGCCCTTGTCCCAGTCTTTGGTCGGCGTATTGTGGTCAGGGTTAGCCACAATACTGGCGTTACGCCATGGCTTGCGGCCAGCCATGCGCAAGCCTTCAAACGCCTGCGGGCTGGTGACTTCGTGTACCAGGTGACGGTCGATATAAATCAAACAGGTGCCATCAGATTCCTCATGCACCACATGCGATTCCCACAATTTGTCGTACAGCGTTTTGCCTGCCATGACTGTTCCTTTCTTACCACGCAAATATTGATAAAACTCGCGCAGAATACCTAAGTTTTAATACCCTTACAAGAAGATAGTTTATACTAGTATTAAGACTAATAGGATAAACAAATCAAATGGATACGAGACGGCAGGAACTGGCAGAATTTCTACAAGCCATGCGTCAGCGTGGCACGCCAGAAGAATTCGGATTTCCCACTGGCTCACGTCGCCGCACCCAAGGCTTACGCCGCGAAGAAGTCGCGCAACTGGCAAGCATCAGTGCCACCTGGTACACCTGGATAGAGCAGGCTCGTGAAGTCAATGTCTCAGCTGAAGCGCTGGATAGGCTGGCAACGGCCTTAAAGCTGAGTAAATCTGAACGCAGCTATTTGTTTGATATGGCAGACCGGCGTGACCCGCAAGCGCATCAAAGCGAAGTCGACACCGCGCCGGAAACCCTAGTCGCCATGCTGGATCAGATACAGATTCCAGCCTATGTGATGGGCCGCACCTGGGATATCCTGGCCTGGAACCAGCCAGCGGGGGCATTGTTCACCGGCCTGCTGGATGTTCCCTGGCCGACCTCCCAGCGCCCTAACCTATTGCGTTTTGTGTTTGCCAACCCGCAGGCCCGGCAGTTTGTGGTGAATTGGGAGATGCGTGCACGCCGCCTGGTAGCCGAATTCCGCGCAGACTGCCGCTCGCGATTAGAGGAACCTGAGGTCAAGCAACTGGTCAGTGAATTAAGTACCGCCAGTGTGGAGTTTACGCAATTCTGGAAACAGCACGATGTGCTGGAGCGGCAAGGCGGGCAACGCGAGTTTCAACATCCCATAGATGGACTGATTCACTTTCAACAAGTGACGCTTAAACCTGTAGAACAAGAGCAACTGAAACTGGTGCTTTTACAACCCACTCTTTTACCAGTCACAAAAATCGCCAATTTGTGAGAAAATGTTAATATAAAATTGAATCACTTAAACGTTATGAAAATACCTGCACTTATTTTGATTAGCACTCTCAGCCTGCACGCACATGCAGAAACGGTTAACGCAGAAACAGCCGACACTGAAACCCAAGACTCCTGGTTTGGGCAGCTTAAAAACCACTTGACCGATGTATGGCAAAAATCTGATCAAACTGATTTATATGTCCCGTTAGTGACTTACCACAACCGAAGCATGTACTCGAAAGAGAAAATCGATTCTTTTAACGAGCGGCCATGGGGCTTGGGCATAGGTAAATCAATCCGCGATGCCAACAGCAATTGGGATGGCTATTATGTGATGGCGTTTAAAGACTCACATGATGACTGGGAGCCTATTGTAGGCTACGGGCATGTCAAAAACCTGGCAGGCCAGGCTAATGGTTTAAATGCGGGGGTGGGATTAACCGCCGGGTTCACAGCCAGAAGTGATTACAATTACAAGCCGCTACCCGTATTATTACCAATTGCGGCTGTGGGATACGATAAAGTGATTGTTAACGCCACCTATGTGCCGGGTACCAAAGGCAATGGCAATGTGCTGTTTATGTGGTCTACAGTGGCTTTCTAGTACCAGGTCAACATTAAGCGCGAATCAGCTTATATTCCAGGGCGTCTTTCAAGGCTAGCCATGAGGCTTCAATGATATCTGACGAAACGCCTATGGTTGTCCAGTTGCTTTGCTGGTCTGTAGACTCAATGAATACCCGCACTTTGGCCGCCGTCGCCTGGTTAGAGTCCAGCACCCGCACTTTGTAATCAATCAGCTTGATGTCTTTAATGACCGGGTAAAACTGCTCCAGCGCTTGCCGCATGGCCTTATCCAGCGCATTGACAGGCCCATCGCCTTGCGCGGTTGCGCTAGACTCCTGCGCATTCACGCAAATCCGTATGGTCGCCTTGGAGTTCTGGCCATTGTTAGAAGGCTCATCAATATTGACGTTGTAATGCTTGAGGCTAAAAAATGGCTGAAACTTGCCCAGTAATTTCTGCATCAGCAAGTCGAACGAGCCTTCGGCATTTTCAAACTGATAGCCCTCATGCTCCAGCGCCTTTAATTGCTCCAGTATATTGACCGCAGCGTCTGACTCTTTGGTCAGGGTTGGATCAATTTGTTGCAATTTGCGCAAAATCGCGCCGCGCCCCGCTACCTCGGAAACAAGAATCTGGCGCTCATTACCCACGGTGACTGGGTTGATATGCTCGTAAGACTTGGGATTCTTATTCACGGCATCAATATGCATGCCGCCTTTATGGGCAAACGCATCCTGCCCCACATACGGCGCTTTATCATTAAACGTGACATTCGCCACTTCACTGACAAAACGCGCGGCCGCAGTTAACGCAGATAGTTGCGTTTCAGACACGCAATCCAAGCCCAGTTTGAGCTGCACGTTAGGAATAATCGACACCAGGTTAGCATTACCACAGCGCTCACCGATGCCATTGATCGTGCCCTGCACCTGGGTTGCCCCTGCCTGCACGGCAGCCACTGAGTTTGCCACTGCCATTTCACAGTCGTTGTGGCAATGAATGCCGATTTGTACTGAAGGGAACTGCTGAACAACTGTTTCAGTGATCGCAAACACTTCGTTTGGGAACGTGCCGCCGTTGGTATCACACAACGCCAGTACATCAGCCCCGGCATCCACCGCAACCTGCAGGGTTTGCATGGCATATTCACGGTTAGTTTTATAGCCATCGTAAAAATGCTCGGCGTCAAACACCACCTCTTTTCCCTGCGCTTTTAAATAGGCAATGGTGTCACCTATCATAGCCAGGTTTTCCTGCAAGGTCGTACGCAGGATATCGGTGACCTGGTAATCCCAGCTTTTGCCAAAAATGGCCACGGCTTGCGTGTTGGCAGAAAGCAGTGATTGCAGGTTTTTATCTTCAGCCGCCGTGATCCCAATACGACGCGTGCTACCAAACGCAATGATTTTGGCATGCTGCAATTGCAACTCACCAACGCGGGCGAAAAACTCCAGGTCTTTAGGGTTAGAACCGGGATTGCCCGCTTCAATATAGCCTATGCCCAGTTGATCCAGGCGTTGTACGACCTTGAGTTTATCTTCAACTGAAAAAGACACGCCTTGCGCCTGCGCACCATCACGCAACGTGGAATCATAGGCAATGACGCGTCGCTTGGCCATAAAGTTACTTTTTACGGTTGTGCAAATTAGCTGCGATACGCATACGCAAGGCATTCAGCTTGATAAAGCCGCCAGCATCTTTTTGATCGTAAGCACCTTTGTCATCTTCAAACGTGGCAATGGTTGAATCAAACAATGAGTCAGTCTTGCTGTCACGACCGACCACAATCACATTGCCTTTATACAACTTGACGCGTACCCAGCCATTCACCGTTGCCTGCGTATGGTCGATCAGCGTTTGCAATGCCACACGCTCCGGGCTCCACCAGTAACCGTTGTAGATCAGGCTGGCGTAACGTGGCATCAGATCATCTTTCAGATGCGCCACTTCACGGTCCAGGGTGATACTTTCAATCGCGCGGTGCGCTTTGAGGATGATGGTACCGCCAGGGGTTTCGTAGCAGCCACGTGATTTCATGCCGACGTAGCGGTTTTCCACCAGGTCCAGACGGCCAATGCCGTGTTTGCCACCGATACGGTTGAGCTCGGCCAGGATTTCATGTGCTTTCAAAGCTTTGCCATTCAAGGCCACGATATCGCCGTTCTTGAATTCGATATCCAGATACTCTGCAGCATCCGGCGCTTTTTCAGGCGATACTGTCCAGCGCCACATATCTTCTTCCGCTTCCGCAGAAGGGTCTTCCAGGTGACGGCCTTCATAAGAAATGTGCAGCAAGTTGGCATCCATGGAATATGGGCTGCCGCCTTGTTTGTGTTTCATTTCCACCGGGATGCTGTGCTTCTCGGCATAAGCCAGCAGTTTTTCGCGGGATAACAGATCCCACTCACGCCATGGCGCGATAATCTGAATGTTTGGGTTGAGCGCATAAGCACCCAACTCAAAACGCACCTGGTCGTTGCCTTTACCGGTCGCACCATGCGAAATAGCATCGGCTTTGGTCTCGTTGGCAATTTCAATCAGGCGTTTGGCGATCAATGGGCGTGCAATTGACGTGCCTAACAGGTATTCACCTTCATAGACAGTATTGGCGCGGAACATCGGAAACACGAAGTCACGCACAAACTCTTCACGCAGGTCATCGATATAAATCTCGCTGACGCCAAACTTCTTGGCTTTTTCACGTGCAGGCTCCAGCTCTTCGCCCTGGCCCAGGTCAGCAGTAAACGTTACCACTTCACATTGATAGGTATCTTGCAACCACTTCAAAATCACGGAGGTATCCAGACCACCGGAATATGCCAATACCGCTTTTTTAATATCGCTCATCTAAAATTATCCCAAACTGAATTCATCAGGCTTGTGAAATCAAGCCACTTTTCCTAACAACAAATATTCCATCAATGCTTTTTGCGTGTGCAATCTGTTTTCTGCTTCATCCCACACTACGCTTTGCTTGCCATCGATCACTTCGGCAGACACTTCTTCACCTCTGTGCGCAGGCAGGCAGTGCATAAATACCGCATCGGCTTTCGCCACCTTCATCATGTCTTCATCGACCTGCCAATCGGCAAAGTCTTTGCGGCGCTCTTCGTTTTCGGCTTCAAAGCCCATCGAAGTCCACACATCGGTAGTCACCAGGTCTGCGCCACGCGCGGCTTCCATCGGGTCAGCAAACGATTCAAAGTGAGACGTGCCATATAAATTGGCGCGTTCTGGCTCGACTTCGTAACCAGGTGGTGTCGACACATGCACATTAAAGTCCAATACCTCTGCGGCTTGCAGCCAGGTATTGCAGACGTTGTTACTGTCGCCAATCCAGGCCACGGTTTTGCCCTGAATCGAACCACGATGCTCGATAAAGGTAAAAATATCGGCCAGAATCTGGCATGGGTGATATTCATTGGTCAGGCCATTAACCACAGGCACGCGTGAGTTTTGCGCAAAACGTTCGATAATGCTTTGCTCAAAAGTACGGATCATCACAATGTCACTCATACGTGAGATGACTTGTGCCGCATCTTCTACCGGCTCACCGCGACCTAGTTGTGAATCGCGTGTATTCAGGTAAATGGCAGAGCCGCCCAATTGCTGCATACCGGCCTCGAATGACAGGCGCGTACGCGTACTGGCTTTTTCAAAAATCATGACCAGCGTACGATCCACCAGCGGCCAGTATTGTTTGTAGTCTTTGAACTGCGATTTAATCCATTTGGCACGCGCAAAGATATGTTCGATCTCGTCGCGGGTCAGGTCATTAAATTGCAAAAAGTGTTTGATACTCATAATGTGTTGGGCGCTTGTTAAATCAAGCGCTTGCCTTTAAAAAATTCAATATCAGTGGCGCCAGTCTGCTGACAAGTTCATCCGCTTCCTGCTTGTTCATCACCAGTGATGGCAACAAACGAATCACTTTTTCAGACGTCACGTTAATCAGCAACTTGGCCGCCAATGCCTGTTTGACCAGGTCAGCACAAGGCCGGTCCAGTTCAATACCTATCATCATGCCGGCATTGCGGATATTGATCACGCCAGCTTCGCCTTTGAGTGCCGCAGTGAATTGCTGGCGGATGTAATCGCCCACCGTGTCGGCATTTTCACGCAGTTTTTCTTCGGTAATAATGTCCAATGTGGCCAAACCAGCCGCTGTCGCCAAGGGGTTACCGCCAAAGGTAGAGCCATGCTTGCCGGGGGTGAAGGTTTCAGCTGCCACGCCACGTGCCACACAGGCACCAATCGGCACGCCTGAACCCAGGCCTTTGGCCAGGGTCATGACGTCAGGCACGATGCCTGTGTGCTGGAAAGCGAACCAGGTGCCGGTCCTGGCAATGCCGGATTGCACTTCGTCCAGCATCAACAACCAGCCGTTAGCATCACAAACTTCACGCAGGCCTTGCAAATAAGCTTTAAGGCTGGCTGGGATATGCACGCCGCCCTCGCCTTGCACCGGCTCAACCAGGATAGCAACCACTTTGTTTTTGTGTGAGGCGATGGTTTTCACCGCTTCCAGGTCATCAAAGGGTACCCGCAGGAAACCACTTACCAGCGGCTCAAAGCCTGCTTGCACTTTGCGGTTGCCAGTAGCAGACAAGGTTGCCATGGTTCTGCCGTGGAAGCTTTGATCCATGACAATGATTTCAGGATGGTCTATGCCCTTGTTGTGGCCATACAGACGCGCCAGCTTGATAGCGGCTTCATTGGCTTCACAACCAGAGTTGCAGAAGAACACGCGGTCCATGCCGGATAACTCGGCCAATTTATCGGCCAGCGCTGATTGCTCGGCGATCTGGTAGATATTGGAGACATGAATCAATCTGGCAATTTGCGCATTGAGTGCTGCCACAAATTTTGGATGGGCATGGCCCAAACCATTCACTGCCACGCCGGACAGTGCATCCAGATAGCGATCACCGGCAGTGTCTGTCAGCCAGACGCCCTCGCCTTTGACAAAAGTCACAGGCTGCCTGCCATAGGTGTTCATTAAGTGTTCCGAATGCATTTCAAACCCTTTTTCAAAAAACAAAAACGGCGGCTTAAGCCGCCGTAAACGCCTTAAACCCGTTAAAAACCTAATACTGCACGATGACTCAAGCCGTTTGCCATAAAAAATAACATCGGCAGTGACAGCATCAAGTTGGTACGCGATGCCAGCATGGCCACACGTCGTGCCTTATTTTTTGCCGCATCATCGGCGGCCACTATTCCCAGAATCTTTTTCTGGTTGGGCCAGATCAGCGCCCAGACATTAAACAACATGATCGTGCCCAGCCAGGCACCTACGCCTATCAGCTCAAATCCATTGCGCAATGCAAAAGCATCGACAAAATGTGGCCCCAGCAAAGCAGCGCCCGCCAGCCACGTCACTACGGCTGACCAGCGAAACCAGAGCAAGGCACGCGGGGCAATATGTTTGTTAATCCCGGCCGCCGTACCATCTGCAGCAGCGGCCTTGAGGCCTGCCATTTGCACCAGGTTAAAGTAATAAAGCAGGCCGACCCAGGTAATGCCTGCCAGAAAATGTATCCATCGCGCGAGTGCTGGCACCAGTTCCATGGATTAGCCTCCCGCCACAATAAAATTTTTAAGGAAAAAAACCAGAGCCAGGGTTAATAGCAACCCTGAAATGATGGACCCGACAACAGATTCCAGCGGATTTTTCATACGCACCCCAATCATGTGTTCCACAATGAGCCTGACTACTTAGCACGTTTAGGGAAACTTACCGCATCACAACACCAACAAGGCTTGGACGCTTGCGAACTGTTTGCCCTAACTTCAAGTCAGGATTCGTTTTTTTCTAGTTTTAAACCATTTCTGGTGAATGTTAGAGATTACCGCAAAAGCCTATTGTTGACAAGTTAGTGCAATCGCGATTGCAGCGGCTTTGCAGGCGATTCTATGTAGCCGATGCAGCGTGTTTTTCGATTTATATTATAATGCGCGGCGGCATTATGATTGTGCGTTTGACATCCAGGCGCCTCAACACGGGGGAATCACAAACCATGGCAACAACAGATCTCGATGTATTGTTGGTCGGTGGCGGCATTATGAGCGCCACGCTGGCAGTTCTGCTACATCGGCTCGACCCAACCCTGCATATTTGCATGGTAGAGCAACTTGATGATGTTGCCCTCGAAAGCTCGGATGCATTGAATAATGCAGGCACCGGTCACGCTGGTTATTGTGAGCTCAATTACACTCCCAAAGATAAAAATGGCGACATCCAGATTCGTCGCGCACTCGAAATCAACGCAGCATTCGAGGTCTCCCTGCAATGCTGGTCCAGCCTGGTCAAAGAAGGCGTGTTAAATGCAGCTGATTTTATTCAGCGCGTGCCGCATTTAAGTGCAGTTTGGGGCGAAAGTGATGCTGCCTTTTTACGCAAACGCTTTGAGGCGTTACAAGCGCATCCGCTATTTGCCGAAATGCAATGGAGTGACCAGGCCAACACACTAAATGACTGGGTACCATTGATGATGGCTGGCCGACAGCCTGCCGGCAAGATGTCTGCCACCCGTGTCGCCCATGGTTCGGATGTCAATTTTGGCGCACTCACGCGCCAACTGGTGGCTTACCTGAAAACACGCCCGAACTTCACCTTGCTGACGCAATCGCGCGTGACAAAACTCAAGCAACAACAGCAACGTGCGCAAAACAGCTGGCAGTTGCATATCCAGCACCTGCCTTCAGGGCAATCGCAAACTTATCAATCCAAATTTGTCTTTTTGGGTGCGGGCGGCGGTGCACTGCCTTTGCTGCAACAATCCGGCATCCCAGAGGCACACGGTTATGGCGGCTTCCCGGTCAGTGGTCAATGGCTGATTTGCAACAATCCCGCACTCATTAACACGCATCACGCAAAAGTCTACAGCCAGGCAGCCGTCGGCGCGCCGCCGATGTCCGTGCCACACCTGGACACCCGCATGATACAAGGCCAGCCCGCGTTATTGTTTGGCCCCTATGCCGGATTCACCACCCGCTTTCTCAAACAGGGTTCGCGCTTTGACCTGGCGAAATCTGTTAAATTCAGGAACCTGAAGAGCTTGCTGGGCGCGGGCCGCCACAATATGGATTTGACCAAGTACTTGATTAAAGAGGTCTTTCAAAACCATGAGCAACGCATGGAGTCCTTGCGCGTATTTTTGCCGGATGCCCGCAGTGAGGACTGGCAGCTAGCGCACGCCGGGCAGCGTGTGCAAATTATCAAACGCTGCCATCAAAACTGGGGCAAACTGGAGTTCGGCACTGAGATTGTCGCCAGCGCCGATGGCAGCCTGGCTGCCCTGCTGGGCGCCTCACCCGGTGCCTCAGTCAGCGTCAAAGCCATGCTCGACGTCCTGCAACGCTGCTTTTCCAGCCGCATGCAAAGCAGCGAATGGCAAGACTCACTGAAAGCACTGATTCCTTCGTTTGGTGAATCGCTGATTGACGATGCCAGCTTACTCGCCCGCGTGCGCAGCGACACATTGAGCACCCTGAACCTGGGGTAGACCATGGTATATCATCGTATTGCCACACACCCCCGGCAATGTATAGAAAATGAAAAAAATGGAATTTCATACACCGTGTTACGGTCATGTATGAAATGATTTCGATTGAAAGCCCCCTGTTTATGCGTTCTTTTTTGCCAGACTCTTTAACATTTAAAACGCTCAGCGCCGGTTTTGCCGCCCTCTTGTTACTTGGCTGCCAGGCAACCGATGCCAAAAAGGCGCGGCCAGTGACACCTGACTTTGGTGCCAATGTCATCATTCTGGATCCTGGTATGTCGCCGGATGCGATCCAAAGTAAATTGGACAGTCTATTCAAGCAGCAGGAAGCCAACCAATTTGGCCCTGAGCGCTATGCCGTGCTGTTTAAACCTGGCGTTTACCACAACAAGGTCAAACTCGGCTTTTATACGCAATTGCTGGGTCTGGGGCAGTTTCCAGACGATGTCATGCTGCAAGGTGGCATACAGGTAGAAGCTGCCTGGCATGAAGAAGATGCCACGCAAAACTTCTGGCGCAGTGTAGAAAACCTGTCGGTGACGCCTGACAATGGCACCATGCAATGGGCTGTATCACAAGCCGCCCCCCTGCGCCGCATTCACGTGCGTGGCAATATGTTGCTCGACGACAACGGCGGCTGGTCCAGCGGCGGCTTTATTGCCGACAGCCTGATTGACCAGCAAGTCAACTCGGGCACCCAGCAACAATGGCTAACCAGAAACTCAACCATTGGCAGCTGGACCAATGCCAACTGGAATATGGTGTTTGTGGGGGTGAAAAACGCACCTTATGGCGAACACTGGCCTACCCCACCTTACACCGTGGTCGAGAAAACCCCGCTCGTGCGTGAAAAACCATTCCTGACCATAGACGGCACAGGTGCTTACCAGGTATTCGTACCCGCGCTGCACGCCGATACGCAAGGCATTTCATGGCAACAAGCACACCCACAAGGCGAAACCTTGCCACTGTCACAATTTTATATTGCCAAGGCGGCGACTGATACTGCAGACAGTATCAACACCGCACTTAGTAGCGGCAAACACTTGCTGCTGACACCAGGCATCTACAACCTGAACAAACCACTACAAGTGACACACGCCAATACCGTGATTCTAGGCTTAGGCATCGCCACGTTGAAACCTGTGGCTGGCAATGTCGCCATGTCGATTGCTGATGTCGATGGCGTGAAGCTGGGTGGCGTATTATTCGATGCTGGTGAAAAGAATTCTGAGGTACTGCTGCAAATTGGCAAACAAAAAAGCACGACCAGCCACGCCAGTAACCCAACTACCTTACATGATGTGTTTTTCCGCGTAGGCGGCGCTGCTGTTGGTAATGCCACGCATAGCGTCATTATCAACAGTAACCATGTGATTGGCGACAACCTGTGGGTATGGCGCGGCGACCATGGCAACGGCATTGGCTGGGCCAGCAACAAGACCAAGCACGGCCTCGTCGTCAATGGCGATGATGTGACCATGTATGGCTTGTTTGTTGAGCATTTTCATGACTACCAAACGGTATGGAACGGTGACAATGGCGCGGTTTATTTCTACCAAAGTGAAGCGCCTTATGATGTGCCGGATCAGCAAAGCTGGATGAATGGTAGCGTCAATGGTTTTGCGTCTTACAAAGTCGGTGTCCAAGTGACGCGCCACAAAGCGATAGGCATGGGCGTATATTGCTTCTTCAATGACAATACCAGCGTCAAACTCAATAGCGCGATTGAAGCGCCAGTGAGTGCGCAGATTCAATTCCAGCGCATGACCAGCGTGTCATTGGGCGGTACTGGGGAAATTACACATGTCCTCAATAGTCTTGGTGAAACAGCCAAACCTGGTCACGAAGTGTCACGCATGCCATAAATATCTCTGCAAGATTTACACACTAGCTTAATGAAGAAATAACTATAGCAATTGGTGATATATCAGACGTTATTGTTACGAATTACGGATAATCCGCCCTAAAATCGACAATCATTGCAGAGAAGGCTCTTGGCAAACTGAAGTATTTGGACAAGCTGTAAACGTGTAATGTGTCCAACACATCATTCAAGCATGACGCTTAACGACGCCCCTTAATTAAAATGTTTGACCACTCTATGAATCAGCAGCGCTTTATCAATGACATTATTAAGCCTTGGAATGAACTCAACTCATTACTTTGTCAAAACTTTGCTTTCCAGCCAGAACTCTCAGATATAACCAGACTGGCGGGTGGAATCGTAGTTTCCATCAGGCATCAAATCGACTTCTCTTCCATTGACGACAACCAAGCTAACGAATCATGTCCAGCACAAAAAATCATTGCAGATGCTGGTGATTATTGGAAGCATGGAAGTCTACGAAAAGAAGAGCGGAATAGCCCCATCATTGTTTCGGCAACATTTGAATTCTCTGAACTATTGGGTTTTCGTTTTATCCGGAATATTATTTGCATTGAGCATAAATCGCTAGGTTCTCATGACCTCATGGAAACCTCGGCAACAGCAATAAAATTTTGGCTAAACCATCACAACATAAATCTCAATTGGCAGGGGGAAACTCTAGAAAGCCAAAACTATTTCGAACCAACCGCGCGACTTGGGTTTAACCCAAAATATTGCACGTCAATGAGCAGCGTCCAGCTTCGATTTGTCAAAAAAAATGCTGACGGAACATATGCACCAATTGATCCACCGGAAGTTAAATTTGAAGTCTATGAGTATCCCTTAGTGTAAGCTTGAATGAACAACACTATCCCTGCTGCCCATACAAGCGCTGATACACGCTGCCAGCCTGCTTGACCAGCGTCTCATGCTGCCCTTCTTCGATAATACGGCCGCCGTCAAATACCAGCACGCGATCAGCCTCTTTTACCGCCGACAGGCGATGGGCAATGATAATGGTGGTGCGGCCACGCAAAAACGTGCGCATGGCCTGATGCAGCAAGGCTTCGGTGTGGGTATCCAGCATGGAAGTCGCTTCATCCAGAATCACGACTTGTGGCTGCTTGAGCATCATGCGCGCAATCGCCAGCCGCTGACGCTGGCCGCCAGACAAGCGTACGCCGCTACGCCCCAGTTGCGTGTCCAACCCTTCTGGCAGGTCACGCACAAACTGCGCCAATTGCGCCACTTCCAGCGCTTGCCACAATGCATCATCCGCATATGGTTGGTCCAGGCTCAGGTTTTGCCGCACGCTATCGTTAAATAGCATGGGTTGTTGTAACACCACGCCCAGGTGCTCCCGGATTTGCGCATAGCCCAATTGTTCTATGGCTTGCCCGTTGAATAGAATCTGGCCACGACTGGGTGCGTACAACCCAAGCAGTAATTGCACCAGTGTAGATTTGCCCGCGCCAGACACACCCACCAGCGCCACTTGCTCCCCAGGTGCAATTTCCAGGGTTACATCTTCCAGAATCGGGCTGCCTTCGCCATAGGCAAACGTCACCTGCTGCAAACGAATCGCGGCCGGGCTTTGCGTGGCAAACCCATTCACCTGCGCAGGATAGTGTGGCTCTTCATCCGCATCTAGCACCTGATTAATGCGCCCCAATGCGGCTTTGGCTGCGTAATAAGACACCTGCACCGATAACAGCTCTTGCACCGGCCCCATCATGAACCACAAATAGCCAAACACTGCGATCATTTGCCCAACGGAGAGATTAGAAAACACCACCATCAGCATGGCCACCGCGCGGAAAATCTCAAAGCCAAACAGGAAAATACCAAACGATAAGCGTGATAAAGCATCTGACTTCCAGCCAGAAGCCGTCGCCGCAGCCCTTACGGCTTCGGCGGCCTGCTTGGCTTTATCCAGGAAACGTTTATCGCTATTGCTGGCACGCAATTGCTGCATGACTTCCAGTGTTTCAGTCACTGATTGCGACAGCATTTCAAACGCACTGTTTTCACGCTGCTTCCATACTTTGACTTTTTTGCCCAAGACCATGGTCAGCGCAATCACAAACGGGTTCAGCAACAGGATAATCAGCGCCAGTTGCCAGTGCATCCACAATAACACCACGGCGACACCGATGACACTGAGCACAGCCACCAGCACCTTGGCGATGGTTTCGCCCAGAAATTTGTCCAGCGTTTCAATATCCGTCAGCAAGCGTGCCGTGATCTGGCCTGCACCAAGGCTTTCATAGACCTGCATGCGGATGCGGGAGAGTTTGTCCAGCAGTGTCTGGCGCACGCCCAGTGTCACCTGCTTGGACAGGCCAACAAAAATACGCGTAGTGGCAACGCCCAGCAGCACACTGCCCAGGCGCAAACTCATGGTCAACAGCGTGACCAGCAAGATGATGGCAATCGGCCCCAGTCGATCGGCAGGGAGCAGCCAGGCCATGAGTTGCGTGAGTTTTCCTGGCTGATGTAGCAGAACTTCATCAACCAGCAAAGGCATCAACAGAGGGATAGGCACCGCCACTACGGCGCCCAGAAATGCCAGCCCCTGCCCCAGCCACAAACGCCGGGATTGCAGGCGCAGTTGCTGCCACAAATCACGCAAGGTCAACATCACAACGACCGGAAATTAAGCTTTGCCGCCAGCCAGCACACGCTGACGACGAATCTCATATAAGGCAATGCCACTGGCGACACTGACGTTGAGGCTTTGTACTGAGCCAAACATCGGGATAGTAATCAGCGCATCACAGGTTTCCTGCGTCAAACGGCGCATGCCATCCCCTTCAGCGCCCATCACCAGGGCGATCGGGCCTTCCAGCTTGGTATTATGCAAAGAACCTGGCGCATCCATGGTGGTACCAATGATATACACGCCCGCCTCTTTCAATTCGCGTATCGTGCGGGCAAGATTAGTCACCGAGATAAACGGCACAGTCTCTGCGGCGCCGCTGGCAACTTTACGTACGGTGCCATTGAGGCCGACAGAGCGGTCTTTAGGCGCAATAATCGCGTGCACACCCATGGCATCGGCCACGCGCAAACAGGCACCCAGGTTATGCGGATCCTGCACGCCATCCAGGATCAGGAAGAATGGCGGCTCATCGAGATCCGACTCAAGCACATCGTGGATGTCCTTGTAAGGCATAGGCGTTTCAACCACGCGGGCAATCACTCCCTGGTGGCGGCCATGCGCGCCAATAAAACCATCCAGGCGGTGACGCTCTGACTGAATGACGCGAATATTTTGCGATTTTGCCATATCGAGCAAATCACGCATACGCGCATCAACACGGTCTTGATCAATAATAATTTCCTGAATGCTGCTGCCATGCTGACGCATGCGACTCAACACCGCATGAAAACCAAACAAAATGCGGGCTTCTGACATAGTGACTCCTAATTTTTCTTAATGACTTTTACCAAGCTATCTGTAAAAGATAAAACACGAATCGCGCAGGCCCAGCAAGTTTTGGCATGCTGTGCACTGCGCGAATATATGACTAATTAACTCAAGGCGCTATTATCGTGCTTTTGCCTTGGGTTTGCCTTTATTTTTTTGTGCCGAGTGGCGACCTTTATCTTTGGCCGACCGAGATTTCCCGGCAGTAGCTTTGCCTTCAACAGGCTTATCGCTTGAGCTACGCGCTGATTTAACGCTCGCACTGGCAGGTTTTGCTTTGCTGGTAGCTGACTTGGCCCACGCGGCCGGTGCGACTTTAACAGGGGTATTCAGCCCTGCTGTTTTAGCTGGCCTGCTTCTGGTGCCTGCTGATTTCTCATCTGCAGCGGATAATCCATCTTCCGCGTCAACCGCACCCTCTGCTGCGCCAACCAGCGTAAAGTCTATACGCGACGTTTCCAAATCAACCCGTACCACTTTTACCGTTAAGCGATCACCCAGGCGATAACGTACACCCGTGCGCTCGCCCACCATTTCGTGGCGTGCTTTATCGTGAATGAAATAGTCATTGCCCAGATCAGTCACGTGCAACAAGCCTTCAACATAGACTTCATCCAGGGCGACAAACAAGCCAAAGCTGGTCACGCCGGCCACTGTGCCGCTAAATACTTCACCGACCTTATCCTGCATGTAAAAACATTTCAGCCAGTTGGTCACATCACGCGTGGCATCATCGGCGCGGCGCTCGGTCATCGAGCAATGCACCCCCAGGTGGTGCCAGTCTTTGGCTTGATAGCGCTTACCCTCAACCACGGCTTTGATGGCACGATGTACCAGCAAGTCTGGGTAGCGTCGGATTGGCGAAGTAAAGTGGGTATAAGCCTCATAAGCCAGGCCAAAATGGCCGACATTATCCGGGCTATACACAGCTTGCTGCATAGAGCGCAACATCACGGTTTGCAGCAATTGCGCATCTGGCCGCGCTTTAATGCGCTGCATGAGTTTAGCGTAGTCTTTGGCACTCGGATTCTCACCGCCGCCCACACCAAAACCAAACTCGCCCATAAACAAGCGCAAGGCTTCGAGCTTTTCAGGCGTTGGGCCTTCGTGGATACGGAACAAACAGGTTTGTTCGTTTTTAAGCAAAAAGTCAGCGGCACAAACGTTGGCCGCCAACATGCACTCTTCAATCAGCTTGTGCGCGTCATTACGCACCACAGGCACGATTTTGTCGATTTTACCGTTGTCGTTAAACACCATCATGGTTTCAGTCGACTCAAACTCGACCGCACCGCGTTTTTCACGCTGCGTCAGCATTAAACGGAACAGGCTGTTCAGGTTCTGCACATGCGGCAATAGCCAGGCGTACTCTTCCGTGAGAGCTGGATCTTCGCCCTGCAATAAGGCCGCGACCTTGGTATAGGTCATACGCGCTTTAGACAGCATGACAGAAGGATAGAACTGGTATTGCTTGACCACGCCCTGGCCATCGATCTGCATATCGCACACCATGCACAAGCGTTCAACATCCGGGTTGAGTGAACACAGGCCGTTAGATAAAGCCTCTGGCAGCATAGGGATCACGCGGCGTGGGAAATACACCGAGTTGCCACGGTCATAGGCGTCTTTATCCAGCGCATCGCCAGGTTGCACATAAAAACTCACATCGGCAATCGCTACAACTAAACGCCAGCCCTTGCCCTGCGGTTCAGCAAACACCGCATCATCAAAGTCACGTGCGGTTTCACCATCAATGGTAATCAAGGCCAGGTCACGTAAATCCTTGCGGCCTTTGTAATCCTTGGCTTGCACGGTTCTAGGGAAGTCTTCAGCCTGTTTGACCGCTGCAGGGTTAAACTGGTGCGGCAAATGATGCTTGCGCAACGCAATCTCGATCTCCATGCCACTGTCGGCATAGTTGCCCAAAATCTCCACAATTTTGCCCATGGGGCTAGAATGTGAAGAAGGATACTCCGTCAATTCGACAGTCACGATTTGCCCGACCTGCGCATCCATATCCAAATGATAGGGAATCAGCACGTCCTGGCTGATACGCTTGTCTTCAGCGGCGACGATGGTCACGCCTTGTGCACGAATCACACGCCCGACCAAGGTTTTGTTAGCACGCTCTAGCACCTCAACCAGCTTGCCTTCGGGGCGGCCTCTACGATCCACTCCTGCCAGGCGCACCATGGCACGGTCTCCATGCATGACCAAAGTCATTTCTTTAGGGCCGAGGAAAATATCTTCCGGATTCTTGGTTTTATCGTCCGGCACTAAAAAGCCAAAACCATCGGTATGGCCAAACACAGTGCCTGCGATCAGGTGGATTTTATCCGGCAGGCAAAATGCGCCCTTGCGATTCCGCATTAGCTGGCCATCACGCTCCATGGCACCTAGCCTGCGGTTAAAATTGTCTCGCTCATCATGACTGATATCTAGTAATACATAAATTTGGTCGGCGCTCAGGGGAACGCCTTGATCTGACAATAACTGCAACACCAACTCGCGACTTGGCAATGGTGTTTGATATAACTCAGCTTCACGCTGGGCCTGCGGGTCATTTGCACGCAGGGATTTTTTCGTTTTTCTGGTTGACAATATTTATTCTTCCTTTAAAATGCACAGCTTCTTTAGCCCAGATGGCGAAATTGGTAGACGCGCTAGTTTCAGGTACTAGTGTTTAACGACGTGGAGGTTCGAGTCCTCTTCTGGGCACCATCAAGCAGCTCACCAGCTGCGCCAAATACAGATTCCCAAGCACTCAATTTTTTGCGGTTTTGAATTATTGCTTTTGCTTCGTTGTGAATCACCATGACCACAGTTTAACATCTTTCATCTTTGAGTCAGATTAAACTTTAAGCCTCTTGAGCAATACCGTTGCCCCCTGTTTCAGGTATCAGCGTTTCAAATAACGCTGCGAACGCGCGTTTGCATTTCGTATTTGCTTAGCCTGAAAAATACTTTCCCCACTTTTAAATAGTCCGTTGGCAATGCCTGCAGGATTCTCAACCCCATTGCTTTTTGCATCCCTGCTTCGGCTATACGTCATCACACACAGCCCACCTGATCAACGCTTGATCAAGGCAATAGTCTTTTAACAATCACCTTGAATGCTAACAACCCTTAAAATTAACTTGTTTTAATTTAAGTTTATATTTAACATTAATTAACACTATGGATTTATAAAAAACCAGGTGTATTTCGTCAAATAATCGCGCATGTTTCTTAGCGTGAAAAATGACGTTTAAAAGGTAATTCAATCAATAATGGGAGTCGCAATCATATGCAGCTGCCAGCAGATTGAATCAATGTTAACTTTATACAGAGATAAAATATGGCTATCAAACAACTTTCCCAATCTGAAACACAAAATGTTTCTGGCGGTTCCGAGTTTTTCCCAGGTTATGCATACGGCCCTTATATTACAGGCAGCGTCTTTAGTTACTTCAACGAACCAGGCCTCGATTATCGCCCGATCTCATGGTATCACCCAGGCTATACACCAACACCAAGCCCAACACTTTAACAGGGTGTAGCAAGACGCTTAGGGGGTCACCCTCTATAGAAGGGACCTCCTTGCTTAACACACCAAATCACTGTGCACTTTTGAGAGATAAAATATGACTATCAAGCAGCTTTCCCGCCCTGAAATCAAAACCGTTTCTGGTGGCTCCCAGTTCTTCCCAGGTTACACATATAGCCCCTTTATTATGGGTAGTGTCTTTAGTAACTTCAATCAACCCGGTCTTAATTACGGCCCTATCTCATGGTACCAACCTGGTTACAATGGTGGCTACTATGGTGGATGCACGCCAGCACCAAGTCCATGCACGCCACCACCGGCTCCACCATCATGCGGCTCATGCTCACCAAGCAACCATGATCATTGATTGAGTCAACAATCCATCAGTGGCTGCGATTGAAATATTCGCGGCCCTGCATCTGGTAAAACAAAAAGCCCCTGGATTCAGGGGCTTTTTGTTATCACGAGTCGACTAACTACACACGGCGACGTGAAAGTGCCATGAGCGCACCCAGGCCTAGCATCATCATCAAAGAGGAAGAGGCTTCCGGCACAGGGGTGACGGTCAGCGAGGCATAGGAGTCACCAAGCGTAATGCATAAATCGGTGTTGGCTGAAAGATTCGCAGTCCCTAACAGCCCCAGTGAGTTAATACCAATATCATCCAGCTTAATGGTTAAAGCCACAGTTTGTACGGCACAACTAAATGTCGCTCCATCACAATTGCTTGCAACTACACCATCTGCCCAGTATTTACTTTCATTGGCCCATACTGAAGCACGGCCTAATGATCCAAGATCCAGAGAGACTCCACCCGCTGCGGCGGTGGTCAGATCAATCGAATGGCCCAGAATACTCAAACTGGCACCTGCAAAAGTAGTATCACTATTTGCCGTAAACAATCCAGTGCCCTCATTCACAGTCACCGTAGACTTTGAACCAATAACATCGGCGTCTAAGGCAAGAGCGGTAGATATACGAAGATGGAGATTCTCTACACTCCCCGTACCGATGGCACTGTTTGAACCTGGAACTGGATTATTTTCAAGATATGCCCCAGATGCAGAAAATGTGGCTGAGCCAGCTTGTGTTGGCATTAGCAATCCCAATATGGGGTCCAGGTTAGTTAAGACACCATTACCAACACCACTCGTGCTTAAATCGAGGCTTAGGGTCGAGTCTGTTTGCGTCGGAATCGGGGTGCCCGCGCTCGCAACAACGACATCACCTAGGGCATGAGGTGTTTTAATGCCCACTGTTGCTGCGCCGACGGTGTGAATGCCTACCGGAAACAAATTCACTTTTGCAGCTACTTGTGCACTTAAATCCAGATACATGCCATAACCATCGGCGGCATCTGCACTGACCGTGACTGGCGCAGCGAAAGCTGTGTGGCTAAAAGCGAGTAAAACAGCGGTGGTAATCAAGGAATGCTTCATCATCAATCTTCTCCTAAACAAAAATAAAAACAAACGTCAATACAAATATTAACATTTGTTCGCGTTAATGTTTACAATTATTATCAATTAAGAAGAGATTTAATGTCTTATTGTGATGAATGTCGCTTATGTTCCAAAATGACAATTAATCCGGCCTGAGATGGTTTATTCTCCAAACGCACGCTAGCCTGATGTTTTAAGGCAATTTCTTTCACTATTGCCAACCCCAGGCCAGACCCTGTGACATCTGATTGTTCTACGCGGTAGAAGCGATCAAATACTTTTTCCAGCGCATCTGCATCAATACCCGGCCCGCTATCCTCCACTTCAAAACGCCATCCATCTGCTAACGCTGTGAGTGACAAATTAATCACGCCATGTGCAGGCGTGTAGTGGATAGCATTAACAATAATATTATTGAGCAAGACTTCAATCTCGTCTGGCAAACCAGTGACTGTCACCTCGTCGGCACGCGTGAAACCAATATCCAGTTGCTTCTTGCGATAGAGCGGGCCTAAATCATTCAACACTTTGATCACTAAAGGGTTTAAAGCAAAAGCTTGCATCTCTTGCTGCCTGGCATCAGGGTCTACTTTTGCCAGCGTCAGCAACTGATGCACCAGGCGCTCCATCCTTGCAACACCAGCCTGCGCTTGATTTAGCGCAGCTTTGTCGTCATGCTGCATAGCGCTGATTTGCAGTTTGAGTGCCGTCACCGGTGTCCTTAGTTCGTGCGCGGCATCGCTGGTAAAGCGCTTTTGCATGGCAATCGCGTTACTCACTCTTTGCATCCAGCCATTCAGGGCCTGGATGATGGGCTTCAATTCGTCAGGCGGTTGGGCAATGGCCAGTGGCGCCAGTTGGTCCGCGCGTCGTGCATCAATTTCAGACGACAGTGCAAGTAATGGTTTAAAGGTTTTTCGTATCACCAGCAATGCCCCCAAAATCAGGAAAGGCACGATCAGCAATTGTGGAATAATCAGGCGGATGGCGACTTCGCGAATGGTACGTTGCCTGAGCTTAAAGTCTTGCGCGACCACGCAGGTGATCGCGCCACGCCTGGCAACAAATACCTGCCAGCGCTTTTGATTTGCCCACTGCGTTGATAACCCTGCCCTCGCCGTATTGACATCAAACGCACGCTGGTGCGACTGGTAAATCACCTTGCCTTGTTGCTGTAGTTGAATCAGGTAATCCTGCTCGCCACGCATTTTGGATGGAATGCTGTTTTTTGCTGGATAGGTGCGCATTGATAGGTTGGTTATCTGGTCGCTGCCTATCATGGTCTCGGCCAAATGCTGCAGGTTGGCATCATATAGTTCTCCCAGTTCGTCCGCCGTTGACTGGTAGGATAAAAATGACAGCAAGCCGATGATACATACGATGGCGATCGACAGGTAAATGGCCAGTTCGACCCGAATGGAGCGCATCATGGTTTTTGCCCGGGAAATGCGTAGCCTATGCCACGGATAGTTTGAATAATCTCTGCGCCAAATTTTTTGCGTATGGTATGGACGTGCACTTCCACCGCATTACTATCGACCTCGCCGCCCCAGCCATACAGTTTTTCTTCCAGCTGTGTTTTTGAGAAAATCATTCCCGGTTGTGACATCAGCGCGTGCATGATGGCAAAAGTCTTGCTGGAAAGCCGTTGGCTGATATCACCCATGGTTAAGGTATAACTGGCGATATCCAGCACCACATCGTTGACGCGTATCTGGTTGGAATGCCGCTCTTCTTTGCGCCTGAAAATGGCGCGTAACCTGGCTTCAATCTCTTCGACAGAAAAAGGTTTTAACACATAGTCATCAGCGCCAGCATCCAGGCCTTGAATGCGGTGTTCTATCGCATCCCTGGCGGTAATGATGATCACGGGCAATGCATTACCTGCTTTCCTTAAGCCGGACAACAAGGCCATGCCTGATTTTCCAGGCAGGCCCAGGTCCAGCAACATGGCATCAAATGTTTCGCCAGCCAGGGCAGCCTCAGCCAGCAAAGCATCTGGCGCCCAGTAAATAGCATGCGCACGCATGGCCTGTTGCAGGCTTTCAGCAATCATGCGGTCGTCTTCTACCAGCAATAACTTCAACGGCTTATCCTTTTCCTTGAATGCTGCCATTCTAACCATACTAGCTTAAGGTATTCTTAAAAAACGGCTTAAGTTTGCCTTAAGAAAACACCGGCATGATGCAACCCTGTCATCATTCACAGGGATTTATCCATGCCCCATCCGTTCAAGCAAGCAGCAAGCATGAGTATCGCATTGCTGCTGGCTGCCTGCCAAACACCACAAACGGTGCGGCCAGCACAACTCGTCGATAATATCGTCGCAGCAGACGCAACGCTGCAAGCCAATCGCAGCAAAGACCAGGCAAGCAACACAACGACCTTATCTGAATATGAGGCGGTGCTGCTGGCACTGAAGCAAAACCTGGCCTTTAAGGCGCAACTCAGTGAACTGGATCTGGCCAATGCGGATGTACAGCAAGCCAACCAAATAGCGAACCCGTCACTGTTTTATGCCTTTAGCGCCGCCAATAAACCCTATCGCTATGCCATAGACTTGCCGATTGAAGCCATTTTGCTGCGGCCGATCCGCCTCAAACAAATGCAGGCGCAGGCACAAGCCACGCAATACCAGTTGATGCAGGCAGGCTTCACGCTGATCCGTGATACACGCTGGGCTTACGCACAAGCAGTCATTGCCAATGAAAAACGGGCACGTTTAAAAGAAGCCTTACAGCTCAACCAGACGATTGCAACCCTGACCAGCACACGCGAACAGCTAGGCGATATCAGCGCACAAGAAACCTTGCTATCCCAAAATGAAGCCTTGCTGGCCGAGCGGGATTTGCAATTGGCCGAGATAGATGCGCAACTGGCAAATACCCAGTTAATGCACCTGCTGGGCTGGATGGAGGCAGATAAGACATTGTCGCTGAGCGATCAACTGGTGCCTGCATGCACAACAGTGGATATGGCGCAGTTAAAAACGGTGGCGTTAAGTAGCCGCCCAGATATTTTAGCCGCAGAAGCAAGCATGGCCGCCGCCAAACAAAAACAAACGCTAAACAAATTCAACTGGCTGGGCACGGCAGTGGTGGCCGATGCCACCAGCGGCCAAACCAATGGGCACGTACTCGCCCCTGCCATCAGGACGACGCTGCCTGTATTTAACCAGAATCAAGGCCAAATCCAGCGCGCCGATGCCGAGTTGGCCAAAGCACAGCAGGATGCCGAAACAATCAAGTTAAAAGCGTCGCTGGATATCAATACCACACACCTCAAATACCAACGCGATTGCCAGGAGTGGCAGCAACTGCATACGCAATTACAACCAAATGCGCTGCAAACCATCCAGTATGCCGAAAATGCCTACCGCGATGGTGAAATCGCTTATTTAAACGTGCTGGAAAGCAGCAGGCGTTATCTCAGCCTGCAATTACGCGAGACGCAGTTAAAAGCCGACCTGATCAGTAGCTGGTCGGATTTGATGCGTAGCACCAGCCATGCCCAATAGCATGCCCATGATTCCATTCAGAAAGTCATTCTTTATGTTGTTTACGCGCAAAACATGCCCGCCGCGCCAAACGATTCAACCACTGCTAGTGTCCGCCCTGCTGAGCCTGATTTATCCCGGCCAACTGATGGCAGCAGACAATAGCAACAAAAGTACACCACCACCGGCGCCTGTGTCTGCAAGCCAGTTGAACCAGGTCACGCTGTCAAACGAAGCGATTAAAAAGCTGGGGCTGACAACGACATTGGTCATGGTTGCCCGCCAGACGCCAGCGCTCAATTTTCCGGCACAGGCCATCCTGGCCCCCGAGGCATTAGCGGCTTACAGCACCCCCATGAGTGGCTACGTGGTGCCATCCCCCTCAACACCGCTGCACATTGGCAGCCAGGTCAAAGCCGGACAAATCCTGTTCACTATCCATCCGGTGGTGACGCCAGAAGCACGCTTAACCCTGATCACCAGCCTGGCCGATGCCGAAGGCCAATTACAGGCAGCGGAAAAGCAATTGTCGGCACATTCGCTGACCCTGGGCAGGGCTAAACAGTTATGGCTGCAACATGTAGGCAGCCAGAGAGCGGTAGATGACGCGCAAGCCAATGTGGCCATCGCTGACACCAATGTACGCACGGCCAAGCAAAAGCGCGAACTACTCAAGCAAGCAGTAGAACAAGGCTCTGCTGGCAGTTACCCGATCAAGGCGGCCAGTGCAGGCGTCGTCAGCAACCTTTATTTCAGCGCAGGGCAATTGCTGGTGGCTGGGGCCAAGCTGGTCGATATTGTGCAGCAGGACCGTTTATGGGTAACGGCCTACGTGCCACACGCGCAAGTGGCGCAACTCAACCTCAAGGCCGATGCCGTGCTGGCAGAAAATGCCGCGCATGCAGTGCTGAAACCAATCAGCAGCCCGCAAGACAGCGACGCCCTGACCGGGACGCGCAAGCTGCTATACGCCATGTCATCGCCAGGTGAGGTAGTGCCCATGCAGCGACTGACGGTACAGATTCCACAACGAGGTCAGGCACAAACTCGCGCCAGTGTGCCTTGCTCGGCCACCGTGGTCGATATTTATAGCAACACCTGGGTCTATGTGCAACAGGATGAAACGCACTTTGCGCGTCAACTGGTATTTGTCACCCAGTCTGGCAAACAAGGCTGTTTACTGTCTGATCAGCGCCTGGCTGGCAAAGCAGTCGTTACCCAGGGTACTCAGGAACTGTTTGCCGTAGAAACCGGTTATACCCACTAAATACAACGGGATACACTATGTTGAAAAGATTCACCATGCGCGCCATCCAGGCACGCTACCTGGTTATTGTGCTGGCTGTATTGCTGATGCTGGCAGGCTTCAAGACCATTCCCAACACACCGATGGATGTGTTTCCTGAGTTTGCGCCAGTCAAAGTCGAAATCCAGACGGAAGTACCTGGTCTGTCCAGTGTGGAGACCGAGCAATTGGTATCCATCCCGATTGAGCATGCCATGAATGGCATTCCGCATATGAAAACCTTGCGCTCCAAATCGGTGCTCGGCTTGTCTTCTGTCGTCATGCTGTTTGAGCAAGGCACCACGCTGGCCGAAGCCAGGCAGGCAGTACAGGAAAGGCTGCTGCTGGCGGCGCAACGCTTGCCTGCCATTGTCAAACCGCCGGTCATGCTGCCTCCTTTATCGTCGATGTCACGCGTGCTAAAAATTGGTTTAAGCAGTGCGCAATACAATATCGCTGAACTCAGCACCAAGGCCTTATGGACCGTACGCCCAAGGCTGATGGCCATTCCTGGTGTGGCGAATGTCGCCATTTGGGGCTTACGTGACCAGGAGCTGCATGTACGCTTTAACCCGGTCAAACTGGCGCAGCACCAACTCACGGCAACACAGGTGAGCCAGCGCCTGGCATCTGCCATCCGTCCGGACAGTGGCGGCTACCTGGATACCGCCCAGCAGCGACTTGCCGTAGCATATGACAGGCCAACACTGGATAAAGAAGATTACCTGCAAATGACCGTCGGGTTCAGCAATGGCATCCCGGTCAAACTGGGCCAGGTGGCTGACGTGGATTGGGCGCATGCTTTGCCGATTGGTGACGCCGTGATTAACCAGGGCGATGGCTTGCTGCTGATTGTGGAAAAACACCCTGATGCCAATACTTTGAGCGTGACGCGGCAAATAGACCAGGCACTGGCTGAATTAAAGCCAGCACTGCATGAGGTCAAAGTCGATGCCACCATCTTCAGGCCAGCGACTTTTATCGAACAGGCATTGCATCACCTGAAACAGGCGTTAGCGCTCGGCATCGGCCTGGTCGCAATCATTTTATTCTTGTTTTTGCGCAAACCAAGGGCCGCCATCATTAGCCTGGTGGCGATGCCTTTGTCCTTAATCACAGCAATCCTGCTACTGACCTGGCTGCATGTGAGTATCAATACCATGGTGCTGGCCGGGCTGGTGATCGCGCTGGGCGAAGTAGTGGATGACTCGATTATCGATCTGGAAAACATTTTGCGTGCCATGGCACTGAATCAGCAGCGAGAACAACCCAAGCCACTGATCAAAGTGATTGCGCAGGCGTCCTATGAAGTCCGTGGCTCGGTGATTTATGCCACGCTGATTGTCATGTCGGTCTTTATTCCCGTGTTCTTTCTACAGGGCGTTGCTGGCGCGTTCTTCAAACCGTTGGCCTATGGTTACTTGCTGGCCATTTCTGCATCATTGCTAGTGGCCCTTATCGTGACGCCAGTGCTGGCCTATTGTTTATTAAAACAGGGGCCTGAGCAAACCGATCACGCATTGCGTTTGCCACAGCGGGTAGAGCAGTGGCTGGCAAGTCGCTTGGCGAAACCCAAAGCAGTCGTCGTCAGCGCCAGTCTGTTTTTGGTTGGCATGCTGGCTACCCTGCCCTTTTTAGGCACGGAGTTCTTGCCAGCATTTAAAGAGACTGACTTTCTGATGCATTTTGTAGCACGCCCAGGCACCTCAATTAGCGAGATGAAAACCATGAGTTTACGCGCCAGCCACGAGCTGATGCAGATTCATGGTGTACGCAACCTGGGCGCGCATATTGGCCGTGCAGAAGTTGCCGATGAAGTGGTCGGCCCCAACTTTGGCGAGCTTTGGGTCAGCATCTCGCCGACGGTCGACTATGCAAATACCATGCAGAAAATCAACCAGGCCATTGCCGGTTACAGCGGCATATTTACCGATGTGCAAACTTACTTGAAAGAACGTACCAAAGAAGTCATGTCGGGCAACAGTGCCAGCCTCGTCATCAGGCTGTTTGGCGACGACCTGGATAGTTTGCGTGACGAAGCCGAGCATATCCGGCAAAGCATTGCTGATATCGATGGCCTTACCGACCTCAAAGTGGAGTCCCAGGTCCTGATTCCGCGCATTCATATCCGCCTTAAAAATACGGCCGCAGACCATTATGGTGTGACCGAAGCAGAGATCAAACAGGCGCTGGCTTTGATGACACAAGGCCAGGTACAAGGCGAAGTGAGCTTTGGCCAGGCACGCTTTAATGTGCGCCTGATCAGCGACAGCCCGGCGCAGGATAGCGTGCAGGCGCTGCGGCAAATCGCCATCCAGAGCCCTGCGGGTGCTGTCATCACGCTGGCGGAAGTGGCAGATGTCTATGTACAAGCCACGCCGAATGAGATTAAGCGTGAAGGTGCTTCCAGAAAAATTGATATTTCAGCCAATGTCGCCGGCAAGGATATCGGCAGCGTGGCACAAGAGGTAGAGGCACGTATTCATCAACTCAAGTTGCCTGAGGGGAGTTACGTCAAATTCATGGGGGAATATACCGAGCAAAAAACCGCCAGCCTGACACTGCTGATATACACCTTGCTAGCCTTGCTGGTGGTATTCCTGCTGATATGGATGAGCCTGAAATCCCTGCGCCTCACCACACTCTTATTCACCGTGTTACCCGTTGCCGTCGCCGGTGGGCTGGTTGGTATTTGGTTGATTGGCGGCGTCATGTCATTAGGCGCCATGATAGGCCTGATCGCCGTCATGGGCATTGCAGCGCGTAACGGGATTTTACTGATTTCACGTTATCAACAATTGCGGCTGACTGACGGTATCGCCACGCCACGTTTATTGCTTAATGCCGTGTCAGACCGTTTCCGTGCCATCAGCATGACCACGCTGGCAACCACCATGGCCTTATTGCCGATTATCCTCAAAGGCCCGGTATCAGGCTATGAAATTGAGCATCCGCTGGCGGTGGTGGTTTTTTGCGGCTTGCTGGTGGCCATGGTCGTCAACCTGGTGTTACTGCCTGCACTGATCCTGATATTTCACTCTGACGAGCATGCACAGCAGGCTTAACCGTGTGATTAACCTGGCTTTTTGCTGGTAATCAGGCAGGCACATAATGGCACCAGTGACAGCAACACGGCCAGCATGATAAATGCATTCGGCAAGCCAAGCTGTTGTGCCACAAAGCCGATGAGGGCAGGCCCGAGCAACACGCCTGAATAGCCGACCGTGGAAATGGCAGCAACCGCCAGGCCAGTTGGCATTTCGGTTTGTGCCCCTGCAAGCCTGAATAAGATAGGCGCCGTGTTGGCGGCGCCTGCCCCTATCAGCACAAAGCCACCCAATGCCATGGGCAGCGTATGGGCAAACACGGCGACCACCATCCCGAACACGGCAATGGCACCGCCCCACAATAGCAATATACGGTCACCCAGACGCTGACTGAGTGCATCCCCAAAAAAGCGGCCACTCAACATGGCAATAGAAAACACAATATAAGGCAGGCCGCCCTGCGCTGTAGGTACCAGACCAGACTCTGTGACCAGCAAGGCGCTCCAGTCCAGCATGGCGCCTTCGACTAAAAAGGCAATACCGGTTAATAGAGCCAGGACGAGCACAATACCTCTGGGCACTGAGAAAAACTGCCCATGCTCTCCCTGGGTCGTCTGTGCCAAGCGTGGCCAGGTCACCAGCATCAACAGCGCTAACAAGATGGCAGCGACCAGCGCACTGCTGGCAGTGCTCATATGCATGGCCAGCATCAAGGTCATGATGGCAGACCCGGCAAAACCACCAACACTAAACATGGCATGAAAACCAGACATGAGGGAACGCTGAGACGCTTTCTCAACCTCAACCGCATGCAGGTTCATGGAAACATCCAGCGAGCCCAGCGAAGCACCAAATAACAATAAAATCGCGGCAAGTTGCAGTGTGTTTTGCGCAAGCGGCAACAACAGCACCGTGACCGCCAGTGAAAATCCACTGAGGGCGATGATGGGCCGGCAGCCATAGCGGGCACTGATCGCACCGGTCACCACCATGGCCGAGACCGAGCCCAAGCCCAGGCATAACAACAGGCTGCCCAATACGCCAGCATCTAATTGTAGTTGCGCACGCACAAACGGAATTAAAGGTGCCCAACAGGAAAGACCAAACCCGCCGACAAAAAATGAAAGCCGGGTAGCTAACCTGGCAGCATGACTATCTAAAGCAAACATCGAACCTCTGAACAAAATCCAGTCTTCCCGGCAACGGTTAAAAAAACATGTGCACTGAGTTGACAAAATTGGCAAAACACCCACTTCGAGCCGCGCCCTTGCTCGAAGTTCAAAAAACGCACACCTGGGCAAAGGCTTATTGAATCATGTACTTATCGGTTTTACCAAGATGCAATCCACCGTGTTATCCACAGTTTTTGTGGAAACGGGGAGTTATCGAAATACACCCAAGGCATAAAAAAAGCTGTGTATCGCTACACAGCTTTTTCAGCAATACGACCCAATTAACGGTTATTGAAAAAACCGATATTCATCACACGGTCATTCACAAACGTCACTTCTGTTTCTTTATAAGTGTTTTTGTCATCGTATTTCACCAGGTTTTTGTAGTACCACATCTCCACCTGCACCGGCTTGGAGTTATCTTGTTGTTTGCCCATATTGCCTATCATGTTATTGGCATTGCTTGGCTTAACTGACTGTTGCTTTTTAAATGGCTGCCCCAGTTTTTCGATGACGACTTTCTTCGATTTACCGCTAAAACCGCTGATAAACTCGTTTTCATCATAGGTTTTGCCAGCAAATGCAGCAGTGGCAGCGAACAGCAATGAGGTGGCAACCATCGCAGCTGAAATTCTTGCGTATAACTTCATGTTTAATTCCTGTTATCCAAAATCAAAATAGCAAATTATTGTTGTATGAGTATAACTCTTTATCAGCGATATCGGTTGACCGCTGGCAGCCTGCATATGCAATACGCGTATTAAAAATCAATGCGCATGCCGTCATAGCCGACTTGCACATTGGCGGGCACACGCGCCTGTAACACCTGGTATTCCAGCTCGTGTGTCATGTGTATCAAGACATTGCGTTTGGCGCCGATACGCGCAATCAAGGCCAAGGATTGCTCGACGCTGACATGGGTCGGATGTGGCTGTTCGCGCAAACAATCGATGAGTAACACATCCACGCCCTGCAACAAGGCATAAGAACTTTCCGGGATCTCAGACACATCAGTCATATACACCAGGTTGGCAATCCGGTAGGCGTAAATACGAATCTTGCCATGCATGACAGGGATAGGCGTAATGGTTTGTCCAGCAGCTTCAAACGGCGCCTCGACCACATGTGCTGCCAGGACCGGCAAGTCCCAATATTGCGGAATGGGATCGCGCAAGGTATAGCCAAATTTCTCCCGGATATGCGCAATTGACTCGGGGTAACTATACAGCGGAATCTGGCTACGGTTAATCTGGCAAAATGCACGCAGATCATCAATGCCGTGCAAATGATCCGCGTGGGTGTGGGTATATAACACCGCATCGACGCGACGCATATTTTCGCGCAACGCCTGCTGGCGCAAATCCGGTGAGGTATCAATGAGAATGACACGGCCATCATCCAGTGTCACCATGCTGGAGCAACGCGTGCGTTTATTACGGGTGTCTGTTGAGCTACACGTGGCACACGTGCAACCAACGGCAGGCGTCCCTGCGCTGGAGCCTACGCCTAATATCGTTAATTGCATGGCCGCGCGTGTTTGAACAGCGTGAAGAAGTTGGCCGTGGTAGCGTCAATCAGTTGCTGCAATGGCACATCGCGCAAACGCGCGACTTCCTCGGCCACATGGCGCACATAGGCTGGCTGGTTAGTTTTACCACGGAAAGGGATAGGCGCCAGGTAGGGAGAGTCCGTCTCGACCAGTATTTTATCCAAAGGCACTTTTTGCGCCACGTCTTTTAAAGATTGTGCATTTTTAAAGGTGACGATGCCAGAAAACGAGATGTAAAAGCCCATGGCGATTGCTGCCTGCGCCACTTCCCAGCTTTCGGTAAAGCAATGCATGACGCCGCCCACCTCGTCTGCGCCCTCCTCCTGCATGATGCGCAAGGTATCTTCGGCGGCATTGCGGGTATGGATAATCAGCGGCTTACCGGTCGCTTTGGCCGCGCGGATATGGGTACGGAAACGCTCGCGCTGCCATTCTAGATCGCCTGTGAGGCGAAAATAGTCCAGGCCTGTTTCACCAATGGCAACCACGCGCTCATGATCGGCCAAACGCACCAGGCCATCTACGGTGGGCTCTTGGATATCTTCATAATCAGGGTGCACGCCCACCGAGGCGTAAATATTCGGGTATTGCTCGGCAATGGCCAGCACTTCAGGAAACTTGTCCAGCGTCACAGACACACACAGAGCATGCCCCACCTGATGGCTGCGCATGCTCTCAAGCACCTGGTCCATATTCTGGACCAGTTCGGGGAAATTAAGATGGCAATGCGAGTCAACTAACATGTTTTCAACCAAGACTAATTCGTAAGCTATTCAATAGGTGCTATATCGTATTTGAAGGACGGCTGGATTTGAGTGCAGCGCCAAGAATCGTTTCAATGCGTTTCTTCGCCTCGGCACCGCCATCCTTGTCAGTAAACTGGATGCCTATGCCTTGCGGCTTGTTGTTCGCTGCCTGCGGCGTAATCCAGATGACTTTACCGACGACTTTGAGCTTATTCGGGTCATTGAGCAAAGTGAGCAACATAAAGATTTCTTCGCCCATTTTAAACGGCTTGCTGGTCGGAATAAACAAACCGCCGCCTTTGACAAAAGGCATATAAGCAGCAAACAAGGCTGCTTTTTCGCGAATCGCCAGCGACAAAACACCGGGTTTTGCAGCAGCGGGTGGTAGTGTGTCCGTCATTGTCCAAACTCCAGAATATTTACCTGATTAGCCATGCAATCATTTAGCCTTGAGCAAACATCTTTTTGTATTGCAATAATAACTGCTCCAGCTGTAACTCCTGATTGAGTGGATGCTGTGCCGTTATTCTAAAACGATTTAGCAGTTGTTGAAACGCCAGTAAACGCGACATATTGACCGCGCCCGCCAATGCCTGCAATGGGACGGCCTCGCTGGGATGATACCGCAATGGCTGCTGATGGCTAGATAGCCAGACATCCAGCAACCATTTTTGCAATACCTGTATCGCTTGCTCCATGCCCTGCTTGATCAGCACCGGCACCGCCGCGGCAACGTCTATGCTTGCCCCGCCTGCCAGGTGCGGACGGAATTGCTGGTACCAGGCATGCCAGTCGAACTCATCCTGCTGTATGCTAGTTGGCGCACCGCCGCTGTAATGCCAGACCCATTCCGGGTGAGCTACAGACTGTGTTTGTAACCATTGTAAGCCCTGCTCGCGGCTGGGCACCGGCATCTCCACCTGCATGCATCGGCTTAAAATCGTTGGCAACAAAGCCTGGCGCTGGTGCGAAACCAGCAAAAACTGCGTGCGTTGCGGTGGTTCTTCCAGCAGTTTCAATAGCGCATTAGAGGCAGCCACATTCATCGCTTCCAGCGGATGAATCAATACCACACGGATACCGTCGACGCGGTGAGAAGTCAGCGACAAATAGTCATGCAAGGCTCGAATCTGGTCGATAAGGATTTGCTGGCGTTTGCGTGTCTTTTTCTTACCATCAGAGGCATCGTCATCCTCGGGCGTAATTTCCCTGAAGTCAGGATGCGCGCCTTCTGCCAACCAGTGGCAGGACTCGCACTCACCACAGGCAAAGCCCTGTTGTGGCCGCAAACACAGTAAGGCCGCGGCCATCGTCTGCGCAAAATGCAGTTTACCGATGCCAGTTTTACCATGCAGCAACAAGGCATGATGGCGCGTCTCACCCGCTTGCATCCAGTGCGAGAAAAGGGATTCTTGCCAGGGATAAAGCTTATTAATCATAAGGATGAAATTATTTCTTCAACTGATTTCTTCACTTCATCAATGGAGCGATGAGCATCAATGACGCGAAAACGCTGCGGAAACTCAGCCGCCCTGGCCAGGTATTGCGCACGTAATCGGGCAAAGAATTCTGCGCCTTGTGCTTCAAATTTGTCAGGTGTGCGTGCCCCAGCCAGGCGCTGCAAACTCACCTCCACCGGCACGTCAAACAGCAAGGTCACATTCGGTTGCAATTCGCCCTGTACCCACTGTTCCAATTGCTGCATCTTGTGCAAAGGCAAGCCGCGTGCGCCACACTGGTAAGCATAAGAGGCATCTGTGAAGCGGTCTGAGACCACAATCGCATCGCGCTGCAATGCAGGCAAAATAACTTGCTGCAGATGCTCGGCGCGCGCAGCAAACATCAGCAAGGACTCGGTTTCCACATTCATCTCCCTGTGCAACAGGATTTCACGCAACTCCTCGCCCAAGAGCGTGCCACCGGGCTCACGTGTAGAGACTACTTCACGGCCACGGCTGGCCAGCATTTGCAGTATGGTCGGAATATGCGTGCTTTTGCCTGCACCATCCATGCCTTCCAGCGTAATAAACAAGCCCGCCATTATTCAAGGTTCCCCATGTGTATATGATGCATATGATGTTAGTGCTTTTTTAACTGATAGGCGCGCACCGCCTGGTTGTGCGCTTCCAGCGAGCTGGTAAACACATGCCTGCCCTGACCGTTCGCTACAAAATATAGCGCATTGGTTTTGGCCGGATGCAAGGCGGCTTGTATCGAGGCCAGCCCTGGCAAAGCAATCGGCGTCGGCGGCAAGCCACTACGTGTATAGGTGTTGTAAGGCGTATCCGTCAGCAAGTCTTTTTTGGTGATATTGCCTCTGTAACGCGCGCCCATGCCATAAATCACGGTAGGGTCAGTCTGCAAACGCATGCCTTTACGCAGGCGGTTAATAAACACACCGGCAATTTGTGGGCGCTCTTCTTCCACCCCGGTTTCTTTTTCAACGATGGATGCCATCACCAGTGCCTCATACATGGAGCGATAAGGCAAACCTGCCTCACGCGTCTCCCAAGCGGCAGACAAATGCTGTGCCATTTTCTGGTAAGCCCGTTTGTAGAGGTCGGCGTCACTGCTCTGCGCGTCTAGAAAATAAGTGTCGGGAAAGAACCAGCCCTCAGGATGCAGCGCTTGCCCACTGATTTGCTGCATCAATTCGCTATCAGACAACATCAGGGTGTCATGACGGATGCCAGGCATTTGCGCCAGCTTCTGCCTAAAGTCAGCAAAGGTTTTACCTTCGATTAATTGCAGCTTGAATTGGTCAAACGTGCCGTGCTTGAGGATATCGATAAGCGACATCACCTGCAATGGCGTATTCAACGCATAATCACCGGCCTGCAATTGACCACCACTGCCCGTCAGTTTGACCGTCAGCAGAAAGCTATACGGCTCCGTCAGCACGCCTGCGGCGACCAGTTGATCGGCAATGCCGCGCACGCTAGCCCCGGCCGGAATCTGTATGCCTATGGTTTCTGAAGCCATCGGCAATGGCCGGATCATGAAAATCACCACCCACACCGTCAATGCCACCGCGCTCAGCATCAGCGCGGCAATGCCGTATTTCACACACTGCTTAATGAACAACATAGTTTAAATGCGCTCTTAATTCTTTCGCCCAGTCATTGCTGGCAATCAGCTGTTCGTCAATCTGTGTCACCTGCAATACACCATAAACACTATTGGCAACCACTACCGCATCTGCGGCCAGCAGGTTTTCCATAAACAAATTGGTTGAGACCACCGCCTGGCCCTGCGTTTTATACCAGTCGAGGATTTTTTGCCGCATCACACCCGCCACACCACAGCGGTCCAGCGCGGGCGTCAACACCAGGCCATCTTTGCTGATAAACAGGTTGCCGCTGACGGCTTCAATCACCTGGTCATCGTAATCACGCAACACGCCATCGAAAAAACGCGGATCTTTGAGCTCAGCCCGTGCCAGCACGTTTTCTAGGCGATTCATGTGCTTGATGCCAGCCAGTAAAGGCTGGGAAGCCAAGCGCGTCTGGCAAGTATATAAAGCGACACCTGTAGTATAAATTTCAGGGGCATACACCGGCAATGCACTATATATAAACACCCGTGTCGGCTCACAGATGGCCGGCGGCGCATACCCGCGTGCACCATCACCACGCGTAATCATGATTTTCACAATCCCGTCTGACAATACCTGGTCGTCAGCAGAAGCCATCAGGTGTTTGAACTCCTGCATCAGCAGCTCGGCTGAGGGGCATACAATCTGGATCTTGCTGCAATCGGCCACCAGCGTCTGGTAATGCAATGGCCAGTCTTGTAACTCGCCATCCAACAGGCGCATGGTGCGGAAAATGCCATCGCCATAAGCAAAGCCGCGATTGGTTGGCGCAATGCCGGAGACCAATTTACCGTTGACGCAATAGCGGACTGAAGTCATGTGATGCCAGAGAAAAATGTGATGTCGAACAAGGCTGAAACCATACCATAAATCGACGCTGGCCGAGGCGCTTTCTGACTAAAAACCAGCCACAAACAACGGCCTAAACGCTGAAATAAAGGATTTTTTAAAGTTTATTGTGGTGATGCCGTTAACAAGATCAGCGGTAATGTATCCGTATTCATTACGATGAGGCATGGTCATGTCAGTTTCCAACATTCAAAGCAACGTCTCAGCACTGTTAAACAAGGCCTACAACACCGAGACCAATACAGCGGGCGCCAGCGATGCCGTCAGCACACTGGCCAAAGAAACCACCTCCAACAGCGATAGCAGCACAAACGCCTCAGCCAGTGCACAAGTGACGCTAGGCAGCACCGATACTGCACCAGAAACCTACACGGCCAAAGGCCTGATGCAACAGTTGCGCCAATACCAGTTAAGCAATGCGTCGTTAATCTTTGGCAACGGAGATGATTCTAGCGACGATAGTACCGGCCTGAGCGGCTTAACTGGCACATCTTCGAGCAGCGACCTGGAAAGCATGAGCCAGGACTGGGTAAGCACCATCAGCGACAGTCCAGGCAAGGCCTCAGTTATGGTCGAGAGCAGTAAAAACGAGTCCTTAAATACGATTTTTGGCGGGTAAACGCCCATTTAAACAGCGCCATCAGCTGTCAGCAATGCCTATTAAAAAGCCCGGTTTTCCGGGCTTTTTATTTTTGTGGCAACCATCGCCAGTCACATATACAATCATTAACAATTGATAATAAATAACAATTAAAGGAGCGATGCGATGAAACCAAAAATTTTTATAGGCTCTTCACGTGAGGGCCTGGATATTGCCAATGCCATACACGCCAACTTAACTCGCGATGCCGAATGTACGGTGTGGAGTAATGGTGTGTTTCAAATTTCCGGTACGACGATTTACAGCCTGATCAATGCCCTGCGCAACTCGGATTTTGGTGTATTTGTATTTAGCCCGGATGACCTGAACATTATGCGCGGCCAGCAAAACCCGGTGGTACGTGACAATGTGATTTTTGAATTAGGCCTGTTTATAGGCAGATTGGGCGTTGAACGTTGCTTCTTTATTACGCCAGACCATGTCGCAGACTTGCGGCTACCCACCGACCTCATGGGCATTATGCCCGGCCAATACGAAGCAAACCGCCACGACAAAAACTGGCTGGCAGCCACCAACCCGGTGTGCATGCAAATCCGGGCCAAGCTGATAGAACTCAAATCGTTTCAAGATGCCACGATGAACGCACCGGCATCGACAGTTTCAACGAGGGCAACCCCAGGCACCGCTCAAGAGATCAAGCATGACACCTCACATGATCACGCTACCGCAGATCAGCCTTTAGGCCTGGAGCCGCACGGTAAAGCCTATGCCCTCACTGGCAATACACATAAACATAAAGACACCATTAAACACGCTGGCGCCAGCTGGAACAAAGGCTTAAAGAAATGGATTATTCGCGGCAGTGACAAAACCAAGTTTGAACGCCTGATCGCGGACGTCAATGGCAGCGCACATTAACCGCGCGCACTGTTCAGTTACGCTTTGACAAAATGACCGCGTACTTTGCCACTGAGGCAGTGCAGTAAATCTGCTGAACGGAGTGCTAGGGCATAGCCGAGCACGCCACTCCCTATCACCACGGTTTCGTAGCTGGCTATGCTGTCATCCACCAACACTGTGAGACTTTCAGGCAAAGCAATCGGTGGCACTGCGCCTACCACATAGCCTGTTGCTTCCGGTACTTCGTCATATTCCGCCATACGGCATTTGCGCTCGCCGAGCTGGGCACGCAATAACGCCCAATCGGCACGACCACCACCAGCCACCGCTAACAGGCAAAAACCGCTATTCTCACCCTTGAATACGACACTGCGCACCACGGATTGCGGATCCAATCCTTGCGCAGACAGTAATTCTTCTAACTGGCGAATCGGTTTCTTATCCTCACTGAGAGGGATCTCAATCACTTGAAATTGAATCTGCTGCTGGACTAGAAAATCCGTCACCGGTGAGCTTATGTGCATCGTCACAAACACATCCCTTCAATTAATCATTCACTTTAAATAATTAATATAATTTATTGATATTCAGTGTATTTCGCATTGCTACCCTTGCACTTATCGGCTGGATATTTCTGCGCATTCAGTGCAATTTTGGCATTGGCAGCGGCGATTAAATCAATGCCGCACACTTCAGCAATCCGCATCAGGTAAACAAAGGTATCCGCCAACTCCTGCCCCACCTTCTCCCTGGTTTCCGCGTCCAGCTGGCGACTATCTGACTCTGTCATCCACTGAAAATGCTCAACCACTTCAGCCGCTTCTACAATCATGGCCATGGCCAGGTTTTTGGGAGAGTGAAACTGCGCCCAGTCACGCTCCTCGACAAAGGCGTTCACACGTGCGCGCAATGCATCAATGCTATCTGTCATCTGTATTCCACCTGTCATTACTTAAAACACACACTGAATAAAACATGTTTGCCGCTGATGAACGCTGATAAATCAAATACAAAAAAGCAGATGATAAAAGGATCTGTATCTGCTTTTATCCGTGTTCATCGGCGGCAGGCTGTTCTGGCTTGTCTTTACGGTTGCTGCCTGCCACCATTTTAATTTCAAACAAACGGCACTCTAATGGTCCGTTATACAACAACGTTTTTTTGCTTGGACTTAAGCGCATGAGTTTAGGCATACGCAAATCGTTGGTGAGGAAGTAAGTATTCCAGCCGGAGAACTTCTGCTTCAGCGCCGCTGCCATTTCCGGGTACAACTCAGCCAGCGTGTCATCCTCACCAATGCGCACACCATAAGGCGGGTTGGCAACCAGCACACCACTGTCTGCGGGCGGTACAACCTTGGTAAATTCCCAGTGCGACAATTGCACGGCATCCAGCCAGCCAGCCATTTCCAAGTTCTGCTTGGTCACACGCACGGCGCGCAAATCCATGTCTGAACCGTAAATGCTCTGGAAGCTCACAGGTTTCACCGCTTTGGCAGCGGCGTTACGCACTTTTTTGAACGTATCAGATTCAAAGTTTTTAAGCTTTTCAAAGCCAAAGTTGCGGTTCAGGCCTGGTGCAATATTGAGTGCAATCATGACGGCCTCCAGCAAGAAGGTCCCGCTGCCGCACATCGGATCCAGCAGTGCCTGCCCAGGTTGCCAGCCAGAGAGTTTTAAAATGCCTGCCGCCAGGTTTTCACGCAATGGCGCTTCAATGCTGTTTTTACGGTTGCCGCGCTGATAAAGCGCATTACCTGACGTATCCACATACAACTGGTAGCTGTCTGCTGTCAGGTAGACATGCACACGCACGCCCGGCTCACGCGTATCAATATTCGGGCGACTACCCACACTTTGGCGGAAGCGGTCACAGATCGCGTCTTTGACACGCAGGGTAATAAATTCCAGGCTTTTCAACGGGCTGCGCACAGCGGTGACTTTTACCATCATGCTGTGTTTAACATCAAACCAGTTCGGCCAGTTGATTTTGAGTGCGCCCTGGTAAATATCATCTTCTGTCAGGTATTTACCGCGCCCCACCTGCATCAAAATGCGCGTCGCTACGCGCGAATGCAAGTTGGCGTAATAGCAAACCGAGAGTTCACCACTAAAACTGGCGCCACCTTCAGTGGCTTTGATGTCGCGCGCGCCGCCTTGCTTGAGCTCGTCGACGAGGATAGCTTCCAGGCCACGTGGGCAGGTTGCAAAATATTGATTCATGAAATTAGCCACCGAGTGTGAACTCCTTACCGTTGTTCGGATTCGCGCCTTGCAGGCGGTCTATCAGGTCGAGAAAATTAATATTGTGTGTCTGCATGGCCTCTTGCGCGCGTTTGCGCAAGGTGGCCAGGTCAGGCATCGCCAAAGTGGATTTAAAACCAAACACAATGATATTGCCGGGTTTACCTGTTGGCATCATTAATACGCGCTGCTCAAAGGTTTGCTCCATGCGCTGCATGTAAATATCAAACTTTTTGTCTGAGCCCCACAGGTTAATGGTAAACAGGCCGTCTGGCGTCAGCGCATCGGCACAATCATCAAAAAATGACTGGGTACAAAAATCCGGTGGCAAGCCATTGCTGCCAAAGGCATCCATCATCAGCCAGTCACAAGCGCCGGGATGCTGCTGGATATGAGCAATGCCATCGCCCTCAATGATCTGCAAACGCTCGTCATCATCAGGCACAAAAAAATGACTGCGTGCGACCTGAATGACCTGTGGATTGAGCTCAATCACGGTTTGCTGGATCTGCGGGCAGTATTTCCATATGTATTTGGCAATCGAGCCACCGCCCAGGCCGACCAGCACCAACTTGTGGCTATCCGGCTTGAATAACAGGCTGCTCAGCACGCCCCATGAGTAGGCCAACACCAGCGCGTAAGGGTCTTTGACCTTCATGCTGCTCTGTATGGTAGGCGAGCCCAGATGCATGGAACGTACGCCGTCGGTCTCGGTGACTTCCACCATTTCAAAGTCAGACACGGCTTTGTGGATTTTGCGGTTAAATTTAAACATTATGCACTTTCTGCTACATCAGGCTGGGCGTCACCCGTAGCGGCAGTTTCAAGCGCCCCTGTGTCTTTGCTATCAATGCCTTCATTCGCGATGTCTTCACTGGTCGCTGAACTCACCTCTTCAATCACGCCCAGGAACTTGCATTCCAGCTCCATGAGTAAGGTATCTATTTTCTGTATCGACAGGCGCACTTTACTGCCCGCCTTGGTCGCAGGCAAACTATGCACCTTGGTCATATAAGGCAAGCGCTCCAGGCGCACCAGATTTTCGCGCCACACCGTGGCATCTATCTCAGTGATGTTTTCCTGGATCAGGTATTGCAAGCACCAGTAACGCTCCATACGCGTCTGGAACTCGTTATAAGCATTGTAAGTCTGATCAAAATTGCGCATATGGCCGACGATTTCATCACCATTGGCCGCGTAAACCGGTGGCTGCAACGTCAACACGCTGATCAACTGGCGCTGGTTAATCAAGTCGACCGCCCGACGTAACGGTGAGGTACACCAGGCGTATTGCGCCACGCCCAGGCCCTGATGGCCTTCGGCTTTGGTCGTCATATATACCTTGCCGCCATTTTGCGCCCGGTAAATCCCCGGCACATCGTGCTCAGCCAGTAACAAGCCCCACTGGCTATTGGCGGCAATCATGAGCTCGGCCACCAGTTTATCCATTGGTGAACCGCGCTGGCGATTAACAATATCAACAATGCCATCGGTGACATAAAAATTGTAGTCCACCGGTTGTGGCCGGGTCGGGTCATATTTACCGCGCGCCTTTTCCAGGTTTTCGGCAAAATGAAACAAAAACACCAGTGACGACCACAGCGGATGACCGCTATCTTGCGCCAAGGTGGTTTCATTAAAATAAGGCTCTAGCGTATCGTGACGCAAATTTTCGGCAATCTGCACACGCTCCAGGCAGCTATGCTGGTGCACGATGCTGAAATCAGGGGCGACTTCCAGATAGAGCGACAAGGCAGGCTTGGTTTCACCTGCATCCAGGCTGAATGGCCGAATGGCGACTTCCGGCAACATGGTGATTTTGTGCCCCGGCATATACACCGTAGACAAACGCTTCATCACCTCATTATCCAGTGCCTCACGTGACGCCACGCCCAGCGCAGGCGCAGCAATATGGATACCGACTTGCGTATTGCCATTGGCCAGGGCCGTGACGGATAAAGCATCATCAATCTCAGTGGTGGTGCTGTCATCAATACTGAAGGCTTGGACGGATGACAGTGGCAATTCGTCAGGCATGTCCGCCAATGAGAACGCGGGAAACGCCGTGCCGTGGGCAAAATACTCACGCAAAAATGCCCCCAAGTGATAATCATGCACTGACGGAATCGCCCCTGCTGCATGCAACACCTGTACTGGCAGTTGTTTCAGTTCGGCCGCGGCCTGCTCCAGTGCTTTCCACTCAAGGCTGTTTTTATCAGGCGCATACAACAATGCATCCATCTTGGCAGAAAAACTCTCTGGCAAAGCCTGCGTCTTGAGTTGCGCTACCATTTGCGCCATGAGTTCGGCTTGCTGGCGTTTCTTTTCCAGGCCAGCCATGGCCGCTTTCAGGGTTTCTTCCGGCGCAGCTTTATAGCGGCCTTTGCCTTTGCGGTAAAAATACATGGGCGCCGCGTGCAGTTTGAGTGCAATCGCTGCCGCTTGCTGGCGGCTCGGTTTGCCACCATAGTACTCTTGTGCCAGATCCTCAAAAGCAAACTCCGGCTCACCACAGCACTCCCACAAGAAGTCTGTATCCAGGGTATCAGCCTCAGCCTGCGCCGCTTCGAGAAAGCCGGACAAACTGCCGTCAAAGCGCATCAATACATTAGCTGCCTTGATTTTGCTGCGCTTGCCGGTGCTAGCTTCAACCTGCAAGCTGCTATCGGCCTCAGACATGATGGAAGCGACTTTAAAGCCACCGTCTTCTTCGTAAAAAACATTCATGTGGGGAAATTAAACGTGTGGAAATCACACTTGAGCGTATTAAAACGCTATTTTACCCGAGAAGGCCGCAGTTTTTTGGCTGGCACTGAACTTTCACCACGGATAATGACTAAAATAGCATGATGAAGCCCCTGAACTTTGACAACCGTTTTACCCGCGAACTTCCCGGCGACCCGATCTCAGACAATTACACCAGGCAAGTCAGCGACTGTTTGTGGTCTGCTGTACAGCCTACACCAGTCAAGCACCCGCAATTACTGGCTTATAGCCCTGAAGTCGCTGAACTACTAGGCCTTTCAGCTGCAGACATGCAGGATCGCGACCTGATTCAGACCCTGGGCGGCAATGGTGTCCTGGATGGCATGTTCACTTATGCCACGCGTTACGGCGGGCACCAGTTTGGGCACTGGGCTGGACAACTCGGCGATGGCCGTGCCATTTACCTGGGCGAACTCATCCACGCTGGCAAGCGCTTTGAGCTGCAACTGAAAGGCGCTGGCGAAACACCCTACTCCCGTTCGGCAGATGGTCGCGCGGTGCTGCGCTCCAGCCTGCGTGAGTTCTTGTGCTCAGAAGCCATGCATCACCTCGGCGTGCCGACCACGCGCGCATTAAGCCTGATCACCACCGGCAACCAGGTGGTACGGGATATGTTTTATAACGGCAATCCGCAACTGGAACCTGGCGCCATTGTCTGCCGTGTCGCGCCTTCATTTACGCGTTTTGGCCATTTTGAAATACTGGCTAGCCGCAACGAATTACCGCTTTTAAAACGCCTGATCGGCTTTACGATTGACCGTGACTTTGCCGACTGGTGGCCATCTACTGGCCTGGCGTTAGATATTAACAACCCGGATCCAGCCCTCATTGAAGCATGGTTTGAAGAGGTTTGTACACGCACGGCCACCATGATCGCGCACTGGATGCGGGTTGGCTTTGTGCATGGCGTGATGAATACCGACAATATGTCTATCCTCGGCCTGACCATTGATTATGGTCCGTATGGCTGGGTGGATAACTTTGACCCGGGCTGGACGCCAAATACCACCGATGCGCAAGGCCGCCGTTATTGTTTTGGTCGTCAACCGGATATTGCACGCTGGAACCTGGAGCGACTGGCTGAAGCATTGGGCTCACTGCTACCTGAAACGCAAGGCCTGGCGGATGGTTTGACCACTTATGACCAGACCTATATACGCGCCCTGACATCCAGCCTGGCGGGTAAATTTGGGTTCGACCACTGGCAAGATGGCGATGGCGAGCTGATTAATCATATTTTTGAGTTGATGCAACGCGCTGAAGTCGACCAGACACTGTTCTTCACCCAATTAGCGAAACTCGACATTGCCAATCCTCAACTGGCAACGCTGACAGAGGCTTTTTATACCGAGCAAGGCCAGCAACAATTTGGTGCTGATATCCAGGCCTGGTTACATAACTACAGCCTGCGCCTGCAACAGCAGGCATTCGCCCCTGCGCAACGTTTGCAAAAAATGGCGGCGGCTAACCCGATTTATGTGCTGCGCAACTACCTGGCGCAAGAGGCCATAGACCTAGCAACGCAAGGCGATAACAGCCGCCTGCAGGCATTATTAGAAGTGTTGCGCCAGCCATATACCGAGCAGCCTGGCATGGCTGCCTTTGCGCAAAAGCGGCCAGATTGGGCCCGGCAAAAGGCGGGTTGCTCGATGTTATCGTGTAGTTCATAATTTTGGCCATGCAAACCGCCGAACAACTCATCACCGATGCTGGCCTGCGCGCGACCAAAGCGCGCCTGGCCGTGTTGAATGCCCTACTCAACTCGCAAACTGCGCTCAGTCACACCGAGATTCTGGCTGCGCTGCAAGGTATCAAGGAAATAGACCGGGTGACGGTATACCGCGTGCTGGACTGGTTACAGGAACATGCTCTGATCCATAAAATATCCACCGATGACCGCGCCTGGAAGTTTCAGCTTAACGCGCCTGGACGCAGTTACAAAGTCGCAGAATCCAGCACCGGCAGCGGCTTGTTGAATAATCACGGGCATGCGCATTTACAGTGCCAGCGCTGCGGCACCGTTTTGTGCATTCATGAATTAGCCGCACATATCCCGCCCGCCATTTTCGCCACTTACCAGGTATCGCATATCGAGATCAACCTGAAGGGCTTCTGCTTGCAATGCCAACAGGCAGTGGCCTGATCTAGCCACATACGCTCACCCCTACCCCCTTCACATCACACGCCTTTGTGCTGCACAAAAATGCAACATAGTTGCAAATATTGCCATCCCAGCCTAAAATGCAACTAAATTGCATTTAGATGAAAGGATGTCAAATGAACAAACTGCCAGTCACGGTACTTTCCGGCTTTTTAGGCGCAGGTAAAACCACCCTGCTTAACCATATTCTCAATAACCGTGAGGGCAAACGCGTGGCTGTGATTGTCAACGATATGTCCGACGTGAATATCGATGCGCAACTGGTGCGTGACGGCGGCGCGGCATTGTCACGTCAAGAAGAAAAACTGGTTGAGATGAGCAATGGCTGCATATGCTGCACCTTGCGCGAAGACCTGCTGGTTGAAATCACACGCCTGGCCAAAGAGAACCGCTTTGATTACCTGCTGATTGAAACTACCGGTATTTCCGAGCCTTTGCCCATTGCAGAAACCTTTACCTTTGCCGATGAAGATGGCGTCTCGCTGGCAGATGTTGCCCAATTGGACACCATGGTCACAGTGGTTGATGGCTACAATTTTCTCAAAGACTATGGCTCGCAAGATATGCTGGGCGACCGCGGCCTGTCACTGGGCGAAGAAGATGAGCGCACCGTGGTTGACCTGCTGATTGAGCAAATCGAGTTTTGTGATGTGTTGGTGCTGAATAAAACCGACCTGTTAACGCTGGAAGAAATCGCCAGGCTGGAAAGTATCCTCAAAACGCTTAATCCGCGTGCGCAAATCGTCCACAGCAGCTTTGGAAAAGTGCCCTTGCACCGCATTATGCATACCGGCTTGTTCGATTTTGACCAGGCGGCTGAAGCACCGGGCTGGCTGCAGGAGCTACGCGGCGAGCATGTGCCGGAAAGTGAAGAGTACGGCATCTCCAGTTTTGTTTACCGCGCCCGCCAGCCATTCCATCCGCAACGATTATGGCAATGGTTCAACCAGGCATGGCCGGGCGTCGTCCGCTCCAAAGGGCGTTACTGGATCGCTTCGCGGCCTGAGTTCTGCGCCACCTGGTCGCAAGCGGGCGCCGTCACCCGCACCGAACTGGCAGGCATGTGGTGGGTGGCCACGCCCAAAGAATACTGGCCAGAAGATGAAGAGGCTTTGCAACACATACAAACACGCATGCAAGCGCCGTATGGTGATCGCCAGCAAGAGCTGGTGCTCATAGGCATCGAGATGGACAAAGCCGCACTCACAGCCGCGTTCGATGCTTGCCTGCTGACAGAGGCAGAACTTGCATCCGGCATGGATGCCTGGCGCACACTCAGTGACCCGTTTCCACAATGGTCTGTGAATATGCAGGAAGAATCCGCAGAGGCCGTCGCAGAGGTCTAACCATACAAGCAAACTAGGTAAAATCATGAGCTGCTTTTAAGTATTCGCTTCAGGGTAGTTTTGAAACGCTGGCGTATAGTGTGAGTCATACCAGTACATCAAGCACTATGTACTACCAAACAACCAAAGGAGACTATCATGTGGACTAAACCAGCTGCTACTGAAATGCGTTTTGGCTTTGAAGTGACAATGTACGTGATGAACAAATAATCAGCCCTTGTCTTAGACCAAGCTGAATAAAAAAACCGCCGTATTCCGGCGGTTTTTTTATTGCTGCGATCGATGATACGTCATTAAAACTGCGCCCATTCGTCATCTGTTCCTGTACGCAATCCACCCACATGCGGCACACTCACACGGGTAGGCATCCCTTGCTTGCTTGCACGCGCATGAAGATGGCTCACGGTCGAGCGCTTGTCAGCGTTCGCCTCATTTGCCAGCTTAAATACACTAACTGCTTGCACCAGGCTTTCCGCCTGATCAACCAGTGACTCAGACGCAGCCGCGGCCTGCTCAACCAATGCAGCGTTCTGTTGCGTGACTTCATCCATGGTGATCACGGCCTGATTGACCTGGTTAATGCCCGAACTTTGCTCCACTGAGGCTGCTGCAATTTCACTCATAATATCCGTGACCTGCTGCACCGAAGCCACCACCTCTTGGATGGTTTTACCGGCCTCTTCTACCAACTGGCTGCCTTTTGCCGTTTTGGTCACTGAGTCGTCAATCAGCACTTTAATCTCCTTGGCCGCCGCGGCTGAGCGTTGGGCCAAGTGGCGTACCTCAGCGGCTACCACCGAAAACCCACGGCCCTGCTCACCGGCACGCGCCGCTTCCACCGCCGCATTCAAGGCCAGGATATTGGTTTGGAAAGCAATGCCATCAATCACAGAAGTAATGTCTTCAATCCGCTTGGCGCTTTCATTCATGTCACTCATGGTCGTCACCACTTCACCCACTACCGCGCCGCCTCTGACGGCAACCGCTGAGGCGGCCGTTGCCAGTTGATTCGCCTGTTTCGCATTATCAGCATTCTGTTTCACCGTGGTCGCTAATTCTTCCATGCTGGCTGCGGTCTCTTCCAAACTAGAAGCCTGTTGCTCGGTACGGCTGGAAAGATCATTGTTACCGCCGGAGATTTCATCGGCCGCGGTATTAATCGTTGCGGTTGCTTCGCGCACCTGCAAGATCACTTCACTCATCTTGTCGATCATGGCATTCACGCCCTCACACAACGCAGCAATGTCACCAGTTTTACCTTGCAACGATACACGGTTACTCAAGTCGCCAGCTTTGGCGCCTTCAATAATGGCTTTGGTCTCTTGTACCGCCCGCGCCAGGGCTAGGGCACCTTCATGTTGTTCGGTGATGTCGGTCGCGTATTTCACGACTTTAAACGGCTTGCCATTCATGTCCAGGATCGGGTTGTAAATCGCCTGCATCCATACCTCGGCGCCGCCTTTTTTAATACGCTTCACTTGTCCCACCTGCGCCTCACCGCGCCGTAAAGCATCCCAAAATGCCTTGTAATCTTGGCTGTTGCGATAAGCAGACTCCACAAACATGCTGTGATTCTTGCCTAACACTTCCTGTTCGGTATAGCCAGATAATTGCAAAAACAAGTCGTTCGCTGAAGTGATGGTGCCATCAAGCTCAAACGCAATCACACCCTGAGTTCTATGAATACCCGAGATTTGGCCTGCATTATCCGCCGCAATCAACTTGGACTCCGTGATATCCATGGTGTAATTCACGATTTTGTAGGGCTGGCCTTTTAAATCATAAATCGGGTTATAAGAAGCCTGTATCCATACCTCTGCGCCATTTTTTGCAATGCGTTTATATTGCCCCATATCAGAGCCGCCATTCACCAGCTTGTTCCATAAGGCCGCATACGCCTCACTGCTGGCAAAGGTAGGTTCCAGCACTTTGCTGACATGCTGCCCGACCAGTTCATGTTCGGCATAACCCAGCATCTGCAGATAAGTTTGGTTGACCTTGAGCACGGTGCCATCCAGGCCCAGCTCAATCACGCCTTGTGATTTGCCTATGGCCGTAATCTGGCCTTCAAAATCGGCATTGCGCAGTTTTTGCGCGGTGATATCTGCAGCATACTGCACCACTTTATAAGGCTTGCCATCGGCATCTAAAATCGGGTTGTAGGTCGCATCCAGCCAGATTTCCTTACCATGCTGGCCTATGCACAAAAACTCACCGGCGAGTGATTCACCGCGCGTTAACCTTTGCCACAACGCCTGGTAATCACCACTGCTGACAAAGGCTGGCTCAACCAAATGGCTATGCGACATGCCGATCAGTTCATCGCGCGTATAGCCGAGCACAGCCAAGAAAATATCATTCATAGCAATGATCTTGCCTGCCAGGTCAAACTCCATCGAGCCGGTAGAACGGTTAATCGCCGCCAGCTGATTTTCAAACAATGCGGCTTGCTCACGGGTTTCGATGGCAGACTCTTTTAAGGCGTTTTCGCTGACACTCAGCAAGGTCTGCATTTTCTTCAGCGCTTGCAGTACTTCACTGAGCTCGTTGCTACCGCGTGCATCAATATAGGTGCTGTAATTGCCTGTGGTGATTTCTTTCACCGCATTGAGTGTTTGCGCCAGCGGCTGGGTCACTGAACGTGCAATGATCATCGCCAAAGCCAGCAAAATGGGCAAAGCCAGGGCCAAACCGGCAAAAGACATGGCAGAAGATTGCGCAGCATTGGCAACATCCAGTCCGGCTTGCACGGCCAGCAATGCAAAAGCCGTGGCAGCCAGGCCCACTAAGCGCTGTTTGACGGAAATCGCGCCCAGCTTATTTTTTAATGTATTCATAAAGGACACGCTGACCACTTTGCCATCGACAATCGCCAGACCTTTGGCCTGATCGGTGTTAAATAGCGCATAGGCTGCGGAAGCCTCGTTAATTTGCTCGCGTGTAGGCTTTCTGCGTGCTGACAAGTAACCCACCACCTGGTTGTTTTCTGTCACTGGCGTAGCGTTAGCCACCACCCAATAGAAATCGCCATGCTTGGTACGGTTTTTCACTAAGCCGGTCCATGGTTTACCGGCTTTTAAACTGCGCCACATATCGGCAAAGGCGGCCGTTGGCATATCCGGGTGGCGCACAATATTGTGGCTGCTGCCGACCAACTCAGCTTCGCTAAAACCACTCACTTGAATAAAATCTTTGTTGGCATAGGTAATCACGCCCTTGAGATCTGTTCTCGTCAACATAAACTGGGCATCATCAAACTGGATTTCTGTGGCCGTCACTGGCAAATTTAATTTCATAATTAATCGCTTTCTATCCCTGAGTCATTAAGACAATTTATTTAATAATGGAGAATCAATCCGCCCCTCATTGCGACCATGCCAACGCTTTGACATGCTCATGGTGCGCAACAAAAGACTGCTTGAATCTGTGTTTCTCCCAGCTGGATAGCAGTCACGTCCCACACAAAAACACGTGAACTGTCTCCAAAAACCTTACCATTTTGTCTGTTAGACATGTCAGAATTTGTCTTACAAAAAACATGACTTTTATTTTTTAATACAATAACTTAACTAACAAATGACATATTGAGATAGATCAATAAATCTGCTGAATGATTGCGCAAATTGACACTAAAGCGGCCGGACTGATATTGATGGATGCAGGAACCTAATACCACTGCAGATTACTAACCATGCATCCTCTGCGATTAATCGTGGCCAGCTAATATCAAGTAACTAGCGAATATCAAGCCCGAAGCCATTTTGGCTTTATAATCGTATTGAAATTTTGTTATGACGTTTTTATGGAGTGTCGCATGCGTTTACAGTCCCTTTCTGTATTATTCCTGATCGCCACACTGAGCCAGCCAGTGTTTGCCCGCAATATTCTCAATGAACAAACAGATGCAGCCGCTGCACGCGATGCCGTGGGTGATGCCATGAGCAAGTTGAGCGACCTGGAGCAGAGAATCAAATCTCAGGAAGCCTTGGTGGCGCAGGAACAGGCAAAGTTAAAGCAATACCAATCCGATAAAGTGCAAACGGAAAAAGACCTGGAAAATAAAAAAATGATTTTTGAGCACAAATCCAAAGTACTGGATGACGCCTGGAAGCAACGTAACGACTACTAGTTTTATCTCAGCAGCTTGATCTAAGCTGCAACACTTACAGATACCCGTGCGCAGATACCAGCGCGTCTGCCGGTATCTGACTCTCCGCCTTATTCCTCCATGAGTTATCGACACATCACAAACATGTGTCGAGTTGATTTGCGTCAATACCAGGTTTGGCCAGCAAACCTACAATGGCTTCAAATCAATGCACCTAATGGAGTGATCACAATGAAAAAAACCGCAATCAGTTTAATGTTGGCAGCCTTATTGCCTGCCATGAGTGCCTATGCAGAACAAGGCGACTGGGTTGTACGCCTGCGTGCAACCAATGTCAGCCCAAATGAAAGCAGCCGTTTGGGCAGCACTGTCAACAAGGCAGTGGGCGCCAATGTCATGACCCCAAGCGCAGACCTGAAGCTCGATAGCAATACGATTCCTGAGTTAGATATTAGCTACTACTGGACCAAAAATATTGCGACAGAACTGATATTGGCGCTGGGTAGCAAACACGATGTAAAAATCACTGGGGATAGCGCTGGCGTGGTTGGTAACCAGCACCTGGGTAGCATTGATGCGCTGCCGCCAACGTTGACGGCGCAATGGCACTTTAACCCTGACCAAATGATAGATCCTTATGTCGGTGCCGGTATCAACGCCACCTTTATGCTGGACCGCAACCTGCGCTTCACTTCTGGTGCGACGGCTGGCGAGAAAATTAAAATTGACCGCAGCAGCATTGGCCCTGCATTGCAGGCAGGTGTTGATGTCAACCTGAAAGACGGCTGGTTATTGAACGCGGATGTGAAATATCTCTGGATTGATACCGACGTGGAAATGAAAAGCGCCACCACAGGTAACCGTTGGGCAAAAATTGATAGCCTGGATGTCAATCCATGGGTCATCAGCCTGGGTATCGGCAAACGCTTTTAATCATCTATCGTAACGTTCTTCCCTGGGGCATTTGAAATACGCTCCATTCACCTCTGACGCCACCCCAGTGTCAGAGGTTTTTTTATCTCAGGGAAATGCTACTGGAAATTAAAGCGCGCCGAGAGGCTGCTTAAATTGAGTTGTTCCAGTAGTTGCTGCCCACGCTCACGCGCACTACGTTTACGCTGGCCAGTATATTTGGCAATGATGAGCTCATTTTTCATTGAATGCTCCCAGCCCACCAGTTCCGTCACTGTGACCTGGTAACCATGCGCCTCCAATTCCAGGCAACGCAACACATTGGTCACCTGGCTGCCAAACTCACGCGTATGGATAGGATGCCGCCACAGCTCACTTAAAAAGGTCTGTGCCAGTGTTTCAGCCTTATGTTGACGCATGACTTCAGCCACTTCGGCCTGGCAGCAAGGTACCAGCACCATAAACTGCGCCTGCTTTTGCAAACCGAACTGGATTGCATCATCCGTCGCCGTATTACAGGCATGCAAAGCCGTCACAATATCCACCGTTGGCGGCAATTGTTGCGACTGCATGGCCTCGGCCACGGTTAAATGCTCAAACTGCATGCGGTCAAACCCGCACTCCTGTGCCAACTGGCGTGATTTCTCAATCAGCTCGCCGCGGCTTTCAATGCCTATCACCTGACCACCCGCATGTTGCTTGAGCAACAGGTCGTAGAGAATAAATCCCAAATAAGACTTCCCCGCGCCATGGTCGACCAGCACGGGCTGCGACTGTTTATCCATCACCGCCTGCATCAAGGGCTCAATAAAATTAACCAGGTGATAGACTTGCTTGAGTTTGCGGCGGCTGTCCTGATTCAGTTTGCCGTCGCGGGTCAAAATATGCAGCGCCTGTAATAGCGGGAGGGATTGACCGGGTTTGACCTCGGGCGGTAATTGGGGTTTGACCATGTGTCATGCTGCTTTAAAATATAAGCTGTAAGTTTAACAGCAATGGCTGCGGTTGCCATGACTGCCAACATTCGGGAACTCTCGGCATAGTTCAGCAATCATGACTATAAGCAGTCGATAGACAGTGGCCATCAAGCCGGTTATCACCGCTGCAGCGACGCACATGCGCGCTGTTTCAATTCGCTGTATTAAGCGCTGTTGTTCAATCGTATCAGGGAGTATGTATGTCACATGATTCTGCCGGCATGGCTTTTTTTAATTTACGCAGAAAAATAAATCCTGTTTTTTCACTGCTGGCGATTTATTCACTGTTCGCCAACACAGCCCTCGCGGATACGGTATGGCTAAAAAACGGTGACAAAATAACCGGCACCATAGGCGTCAAAGTCTCGAACAAACTCACGGTCAAAACCAGCTATGCAGATGAAGTAAAAATCAACTGGCATGACATTCACAGCATAGATGCTGACAAACCGATGTTAATGCAACTGATGGATGGCAGCATCGTCAATGGTCGGCTGGTGCACTCAGACGAAGGCCAAGTCATTCTGGATGAAGAAACCAACACGCCGCTGGTCGATACTGAACTCGACGAAATACATTACATCAACCCGACGCGAGACCTGATTGGTGAGGGCTACGTCTGGACCGGCAACCTGAGCCTGGGCGGTGCCTTTAACAATGGCAATAGCACCAACCGCAACATGCAATTTAACGGTGAGTCAGTGTTACGCGGCCTGGATAATCGTTATACGGTACAAGGCTATTACTACTGGGCAGAAGATAACGACCAGCAAACACAAAACAACGCGCGCGTGCGCGGCCAGTATGACCACTTTTTCACAAAAAAATGGTTTAGCTACCTCAACACCATTCAGGAAAAAGACCGCTTCAGGGATATCAAACTACGCAGCACCTACGGTGTGGGTACGGGTTACCAGATTTTTGAAGGCGAGAAACTGAACCTGTCAGTCGAAGGCGGTGTGTCGCTTATTAAACAGGATTATTACGAAGAAAGTGATGATAACCATGCCGCATTGCGCTGGGCGGTGAACTACAACCAATACCTGTTTGATTCTTTTGTGCAGGCCTTTCATCGCCACGAAGTGTTATACACCGCCAGATCCCCTTCGCAAATCCTGGTGTATAGCTCAACCGGCCTGCGCTTTCCGTTTATTTTTGGCTTGAGCGCGTCTACGCAATTGGACTACAACTACGACAGCCGCCCGGTAGATGATCGCGTCAAAGGCGATACGCGCGCCCTGTTCACACTGGGGTATAGCTGGAAATAATATGGGGAATATCTGCAAAATTTAAGGAGTGGCCGCTTAAATGTTAAAATAAGCGCTTCATTGTTTTAATCGGCCTTTGAATCTCTGTTATAGAGCATCATGGCCAAAAACAGTGCGGGGTACGGCAAGGGACATTGATACCGTATTTTTTGAGTTGAAGATGGAGCAAAAATATGGCGATACAATGGTTTCCGGGGCACATGACTTCTGCCCGCAAAAAAGCAGAAGAAACGCTGGAACATATCGACGTCGTGATTGAAGTACTGGATGCGCGCGTACCAGCCGCCAGCCACAACCCCATGATTGAGGAAATGCGCAATTTTCGCCAGCGCCCCAACCTTAAAATCCTCAACAAAGCCGACCTGGCTGACCCGCAAGTCACCCAGGCCTGGTTGAATTACTTTAACAAACTACCCAATACCAAAGCGGTTGCGCTGTCGTGCAAAAAACCTGGTGATGCAAAAAAAATCCCGGGCCTGTGCCGCCAACTGGCAACGCATCGCGGCACGCCGTTGAAACCATTGCGCATGATGATCATGGGCATTCCCAACGTCGGCAAATCCACCCTGATGAATGCCCTGCTTAACCGCCGTGCCGCCAAAGTGGGCGATGAACCTGCTGTGACCAAAAGCCAGCAGCGCTTTGATTTAAATGATAGCCAGAACATCACCGACACGCCGGGCATGATGTGGCCAAAAATCGAGCATGAATCTGATGGTTATTTGCTGGCGGCCAGCCACGCCATTGGCCGTAACGCGGTGATTGATGAAGATGTGGCCGAGTTCCTCGGCGATCTGTTATTAAAACAATACCCAGCCCTGATGAACACGCGCTATAAACTGGACGTGATGAAGCTGGATGTAGCCTCCATGGATGGCATAGACCTGTTGCAAGCAATTGCCAAGCGCCGCACTTACAAGCGTAACGATGGTGAATGGGATATGGAGCGCACCGCCATGGCCTTGCTGACCGACTACCGCAGTGGTGCCATTGGCCGTGTCAGCCTGGAATCGCCACAAAGCCGTACCGAAATGCTGGCGCTGGCTGCAGAACAAGCTGAGGCGGCGAAAAAAGCGAAGGAAGATCAGGCAGCGCCTGAAGCAGATATCCTGTAATCAGGCAATCAGGCTGGCATGTCGCTTGGCTGGTTTGCCCGCCTCTGGTGGTTTATTAAGCAGTTGATCAATATTGCTAGCAATGCGATTACGGCCATTCTGTTTGGCTTTGTACAGATTCTGGTCTGCCCCAGCAAACAGGCCCTCCAGGCCGTAACCAACGGTTTCAGAACTGACAGAACCGACACTGACGGTGCACTTGATCGCCTGCGTATCACTGCTCATACTTTCCACGCCGGCAATGCTCACCGGGGTCACCTCAATAATACGGCGGATACGCTCCGCCAATATCATCGCCTCATGTTCGCCGGTATTCGGCATTAAAATACAAAACTCTTCCCCACCGTAACGCCCGATCACATCGCCGCCGCGCAAGGCCGCACGTATGGTGCCAGCACACGCTTTAAGTACGACGTCGCCCACCAAGTGGCCATACACATCATTGACCTTTTTAAAGTAATCGAGGTCGACAATCAGCATGCCCATCGGCAGGCGGATACGCTGCGAGACTGCTTGCATGCGCGTCGCAGCCTCTTGCAGGCCGCGCCGGTTTAATACACCAGTCAGGCCATCCAGCGTGGCAATGGCTTGTAACCCGGCCTGCGCACGTACATGCATCACCAGCAATACCATACTGGTGACCATCGTCATCACTAACATGGTGGCACTCATCATATAAGCATGAATGCCCCACTGTGAAAACGACTGCAAACTCTCCTGGTCACCCAGCATCACCTTCACGGCCAAAAAAGCCAGCATTAAACTCACCAGGGCAAACAGGCTGCAACATAGCCAGAATACGTGTGCCACAAAGTCTTTGCCATGGCCGACCAGGCTGCGGCTACCGTAGCCAAATACCCACATCAATACCAGCAGATTGCTGAGCAATATCCACCTGTCCGGCGTGTGCATATTCAGCATCACCGCATTACACGCGAGTAAGGTGGTCACCACCAGCAAGGCCCAATAACGATACACACGGTAACCCCTGAGCAAGCGGATACCGTTCACAAACAGGCTGATGCCGAGCGCAATAATGGTGACTGAGGTGGCCACATAAACGCTTTGCGGGCCGTGTATCAAAGAGGTTTGCGAAAGAAAATAAATGGCGAGTCCAGCGCCGAATACCAACAGGCCGCGTACCCAATGCATAATCAGGCTGCGTTGCTGATGGGCGCCAAAAATCAACAAGACCAGAACCAGCGTTAAGGTAAGTCCAATTGATGATAGAATGACACTGTTGAGATCAAACACAGGGGCGGACAAAGTTTGTTTACCTGAAAAACATAATACTATGGTTGAGCGACTATACCCATATAAATGAAGGGGTTAAATAGTCCATACAGGCTAATTCCTCCCCCGCTTTGTTGTTTACCACAAACCCCTGAAGTCCCATGCAACATCTTTTAAATCCCCCGCAACGCGAAGCAATTCACTACCTGGATGGCCCCTTATTGGTGTTGGCTGGTGCCGGTAGTGGTAAAACACGCGTGATTACGCAAAAAATTGCCTACCTGATTAACCAGGCCGGCTATAAAGGCAACCAGATTGCCGCCATCACCTTTACCAACAAAGCTGCGCGCGAAATGCAGGAGCGCGTCACGCCATTGCTGGAAGGCAAAAGCGGCAAAGGCCTGACGGTGACGACGTTTCACTCGCTGGGGTTGCAGATATTGCGCCAGGAAGCTGCACTGCTGGGCTATAAGCCGCAATTCTCCATCCTTGATGCGTCAGACAGCTTTAAAATCCTGAGCGACATTCTAGCCACCACCGATAAACAATTGCTGCGCAAAACCCAATGGCAGATTTCCAGCTGGAAAAACGCTTTTGTGAGCCCGGATCAGGCGAAATCCATGGCCGATGAAGAGCTCACACATGCTGCCGCGCGTGTTTACCAGTTGTACCAGCAAACTTTGCGCGCCTACCAGGCAGTAGACTTTGACGACCTGATCAAAGTACCGGTCGAACTGTATGAACAACACCCGGACACCCTAGATAAATGGCAACGCAAACTGCATTATTTGCTGATTGACGAATACCAGGATACCAACGCCTGCCAGTACAAGCTGATCAAACAACTCACTGGTTTGCGCGGGCAATTTACCGCAGTAGGCGATGATGACCAGGCGATTTACGGTTGGCGCGGTGCCGACGTAGAAAACCTGCGCCAGCTCACCACCGACTTTTCTAAACTCAAGGTGATTAAACTGGAGCAAAACTACCGCTCCACCGTGCGTATTTTGCGTGCGGCCAACCAGGTCATCGCCAATAACCCCAAGTTGTTTGAGAAAAAACTATGGAGTGAGCTGGGGACTGGCGAACTATTGCATGTCACCGCCACACACAGCGAAGAACACGAAGCCGAAACCGTGGTCATGAAGCTGCAAGCGCACAAATTCGAGCATCGCACGACCTACAAAGATTATGCGATTCTCTACCGCAGCAACCACCAGGCGCGCATTATTGAAAAGTTTTTGCGCAACCACAAAATCCCCTACACCATTTCTGGCGGCTCCTCGTTTTTCGACAAAGCCGAAATCAAGGACATCATCAGCTATCTGCGCCTGGTCGCCAATGAAGATGATGATCCGGCATTCATCCGTGCTGCAACTACGCCGAAGAAAGGCATAGGCAACACCACGCTGGAACGCCTGGGCGAATACGCCAGCGCGCACAAGATGTCACTGTTTGCCGCTGCTTTTGAAGGTGGTTTCCAACACGACATCGGCGCCAAGCAGCTCGAAGACCTGCTCACCTTCTGCCGCTACATCCAAACCCTGCAAGGGCGCGCAGTCAAAGATCCGGCCAGCGAAGTGCTCAACGACCTGCTCGTTGCCATCCAGTACGAAACCTATTTGTACGATGGTGAAGAAGCGCGCGCCGCAGAAACACGCTGGGGCAACGTCATCGAATTTGTCTCCTGGCTCAGCAAAAAAGGCGAAGGCTCCACAGAGTACGGCAATGAGTCCGACGGCAAAAACCTGCTCGAACTCACGCAAATGGTCTCCCTCATCACCATGCTGGAAGGCCGCGAAGACAGCGAACCCGATGCCGTCAAACTCTCCACCCTGCACGCCTCCAAAGGTCTTGAGTACGGCCACGTCTTTTTAATCGGCTGCGAAGAAGGCATCTTGCCGCACACAAACTCTATCGATGCTGACCAGATTGAAGAAGAACGCCGCCTCATGTACGTAGGCATCACCCGCGCGCAAAAATCACTCAACATCACCTGGTGCAAAAAACGCAAACGCGGCGGCGAAATGCAAGCCTGCGAACCGAGTCGGTTTATTGCTGAATTGCCTAAAGATGATGTCAAACACTTCGGCAACCCGTTTAATGGGCCGGATCAGGTACTGAGTAAAGACTATGGCAAGAGTAAGATGGCGAATATTAAGGCGATGCTGGCGAGTAAAACAACATAATACTCAGCCCCCAGATGCAAACCAAGATTAATTTAAATTAATGTTAAACTTAAGAAATTAGAACTCAATTTAGGCTGAAATGAAAATACTAGTCACTGGCGCCGCTGGATTCATTGGATTCCATCTGACAACTTATTTGCTTGCAAGAGGTGACGAGGTTGTTGGTATTGATAGCTTAAATGATTACTACGACCCAGCCTTGAAGCTTGGCAGACTCGCTGAATTAGGCATCAAAAGCACCGATCTCACTATTTGCAATACAGTCGCATCAAAAAAACACCCCAACTTTACATTCATCAAACTAAAGCTTGAGGATAAAGCTGAATTAGATACCATTTTTAAGGCACATCAGTTTGATGCAGTTTGCCACCTTGCAGCACAAGCAGGTGTACGATACTCAATAAGCAATCCCTTGGCATATCTGGATGCAAATTTGACCGGATTTATACACATACTGGAAAACTGCCGTACAAATCAAATCCAAAATTTTTGCTTTGCATCCAGTTCATCAGTATACGGATTAAATCAATCATACCCATTTAAAACAACAGACCATACAGACCACCCTATCAGCCTGTACGCAGCTACCAAGAAATCGAATGAAGTACTTGCGCACAGCTATGCGCACTTGTATCAAATCCCGACAACTGGCTTACGCTTTTTTACCGTGTATGGCCCATGGGGACGTCCAGATATGGCGCTATTCAAATTCACAAAAGCTGGATTCAACAATGAACCAATTGAAGTGTATAACCATGGGGAAATGCTTAGGGATTTCACCTACATTGATGACATCATTGCAGGATTAATTAAGGTCATCGATAACCCAGCCACCTCTGATGCAGCGTGGAATCCACACAACCCCTGTCCATCTAGTTCATCTGCTCCTTACAGAATTTTTAATATTGGTAACCAGAAGCCGGTACAACTCATTGAGTTTATTAATGCCATCGAAGAAGCAATCGGCAAACCTTTACAGAAAAAAATGATGCCAATGCAGGATGGGGATGTGCTTTCCACTTACGCAGATGTCAGTGACCTAGTAAATATAATGGGTTACAAACCCAATACCGATGTACGTGAGGGTGTAAAACGCTTTGTTACCTGGTACAAAGATTTTTATCAAGTCAAATAATAGCTGCAACCAAAGCTGAGCCCCATTTACTGACATCAATCAATCCAGCATGCAAGATCCAAGTTCAAACCCACATAAAAGATTACACCCCAAAATGAAGGCGCTTGTTAAAAATGCAAGCGTCATCCTGGGCGGCAATATGTTCAGTGCGCTGTTTAGCTTGGCCTATATGGCGATATTGACGCGTGCTTTATCATTAGATCACTTCGGAATCTACTCTTTAATGATTGCCTATGTGGCGATCATTACCCGGCTTTCAAGCTTTCAAAGCTGGCAGGGATTAATTCACTTTGGCGCCCATATTAAAGATGAGAATAAACCTGTTCTTTTTTACAATCTATTCGTATTCGGGTGGTCACTAGAACTTTTATCTGGGATTGTTGGATTTTCAATTGCTTTATTAATCGCAAGCCTTGCTCCTCAGTGGATAGGCATATCGCAACGCCCACTAATTGAAATCGGAATTATATGCCTGCCATTGCTATTCAACTGGATTTCGGTGCCCACAGCCTACTTTAGGCTACAGCAAAAATTCCTGCCACAAGCAACCTATCAAAACATTATTGTTGTATTACACCTCATTGGTTTTACAGGCTTGTGGGCATTTAAAGTCCACACCTTATTGCCCTATTTGGTTGTCTCTGCTGCCAGTAGTGTCACAGGGCAACTTTGGTTCTTCATTTACTGTATTTCAGATGCGAAAAAGCATGGCTATAGCCGCTTTGATTACAATCAATTTAAAGCAATACCGACCCACTGCCCTGGCATATGGCGGTATATGCTCACAACAAACCTGGATGGAATAGTACGCGTTGGTAGAGACCTGGATATATTTATTGTCAATGCAATTTTGAACGTCCAAGCAACTGCGCTTTATAAAATTGCAAAAACGTTAACTACTGCCATGGGAAAAATTACGGGGCCTTTTTTTCAGGCTATTTATCCGGAACTGGCACGAATGGTGGCAAAAAAAGAGTTTGGTCAAATGCTTGGCCTGATGAAACAATCCTCTATACTGCTCGGCAGTGTCACGCTAACTGCATGGATATTATTCGCTTTAATCGGGGAAAAACTGATATCGATCGCTTTTGGGGCTTTGTACATCAACGCCTATGAGGTATCACTCTGGTCAATGGCCGCCATGGTCGTATGGGGATGTGCTCAGCCATTATCTCCAGCCATGATGGCGTTAGGCAAAACATCCATAACGCTTTATATACATTTAACAACAACAATTTCATATCTGATCGCATTACTTCTGTTATGCCAAACCTTTGGGTTAACAGGCGCAGGCATTTCATTATTTGCATTTTATATAGCATGGTCACTGACGATGTTGGCATTTACGTTAATTAGCATACGTCACGCAATAGCTTTAAATCTTTTTGAAAGGAATAAGATTGATTAATCTTCCCAGGCTCACAAAATTACTGAGCAACTCCATACTTGGCAATCCTCAACGTAAATATGAGGCAAGGCATGAGTTATTGAAAGTGATTGCTTTGCGTTGGGGATTCCGGCTTTACAACCGAAACCTGGCATGGTTTCAAGACAAAGACTTCATAAAGGAGTGGCAACTCTTCCCAGAAACGACGCCAACGATTCATGAAAGAAGATTCAACTTGTTCAATTTGGCGCGTAGCATCAGACATGTAGAAGGTGACATCGCTGAGTGCGGTGTCTTTAGGGGCGCTGGCAGCTACCTCATGTTATCCGCGACCAAGGACACAAATAAACAATTATTTGGCTTTGATTCTTTCGAAGGATTAAGTGAGCCAGGTCAAAATGATCAAATTTCAAACAACTATACTTTCCACTGGAAAAAACACGACATGTCTGTTGGTGAGTCTATTGCCACAAGCAATCTCATAAGATTCAAGGAAAGGTTCCAGCTTTTCAAAGGCTGGATACCAACACGCTTTAATGAAGTCAATAATAAAGCATTTTGTTTAGTCCATATTGATGTCGATCTATACGACCCGACCATGGATACACTCAGATTTTTCTATCCGAGGCTAAATCAAGGTGGCATGATCATTTGTGATGATTATGGTTCTGAAGCCTGCCCGGGGGCAATGAAAGCAATGGATGATTTTGCTGCAGAGCATGGTAGATATATTGTGCACTTAACTTCTGGGCAAGGAGTTTTGTTTAAATAAAAACAACATACTTACAGGTGAGGAAATGAATATAAGGGCAGTGACTAGCAACGAACACTTCAAACTCGTTGCTGTATATTTAATCACGCTATTTGCTTTTTACGTGGCCAAAAGCGCCATGATTCTAGGCCCACAATCGGGTCAACACGAATATTTAATCTGGACTGGTGCATTTGTGCTAGCAATCGCAGGCTATAAATTGCAAATGCAAAACATGCCTGATGTCGTCAAGATTATTTATAAAAGCCTTTTCATTCTTTTTGCCATTTACCTCTCTTTCACTCGAACGATTCCGGAAACAGAGCTTTCCGGACTGGTCTCCATACGAATACATTTTGGTCATTATATTTGGCCTATCCTGTGTCTACTAGGTCTTTGGAGGCCTGTATTTGGCGTCATCGGCATGCTGGGGGCCATCTGGGAAAGAACCACTCTGACACATTGGTATGGCGTGTATTTATCACAAACAGAATACTTCCCTGTTTGTGAGTTAGCACTGTTTATTATGCTAGGAGCCATCATATGGATGCATCTAAAAAACATTCCTTTTTTTAGCACATTGAAGGCCTCTGAATCTAATGATCAGAACCTAACTGTCATAGAAAAAATCGCGCTATGTGCAGTGGCCGTCCATATGTCCAACTACTTTTACTCAGGCATTAAGAAAGCTCAGCTAGGTGACCATTTCTATAGTTGGATGCTTGAGAATCACACGGAGTATTTGATTTTAAGTGCAAAGAGCGCAGGTCTTTTACCCCTAAGCTTAATTAACGGCCTGTCCGAACTTAGTTACCAAACCTTAGCGTGCATTATAATTTTCTCAAACGTCGTGCTCTTTTTCGTACAACTGGCAGCAATTGTTGCTGTTTGGCGAATTAGATGGTTAATCATCATCACTGCAATATACGATGTCAGTCACGTTGCCATTTTCTTGCTAACGGGGATTTTCTTTTACAAATGGATCACTCTAAACTTCGCCATTATTGGCGGGTTACTCACACTGCGGGATAAAGTATTTCCTGTGGCTTTGCGCGTGCAATTAATTGCCATTGTCATTTTTTCGCCCACAATCTTCTGGGTAGCAACATTAGGCTGGTGGGATACCAGAGCCTTTAATCACGAAAACATACGAGCAGTCCTGGAGGACGGCGAAGAAGTGACCGTTCCGACCAATTTTTGGGGGTCCTTGTCAATTCATGCAGCCCAATCCAGATTTACAAAAGATAAAGGGCCCGGATTTCTGCCAACTGGAAGTGCGGGCATCACCTTTGGACAGCGAAATATGGAAAAAGCCAATCAATGCGATTTTGAATTCGACCCGATCGCGTCACAAAAGGCACTGACAGACCTGATGGAGAGCCCAGATCACCCACTTAAAAGAAACATTGTGAGGCATCATCAATACGTGCTTAACCATACGGATGTCAATGGCCATTACAATTATGATTTTTATCCCCATCATATATGGTCTATGCCATGGGAATTTCAAAGATTTTCAGAGTTAGATATGCGTAAAATAAGGGCCTACCGTTTCGTGCTACAATCGGAATGCTTAGGCACTGAAAACGGGCAGTTCACGAAAAAAATCATGGTTCAAGGAGAACATCTCATTTATGTCAGATAACTGGATTTTGTACGATGGTGACTGCCCTTTTTGCAGAAACTACGTCCAGTTTTTGCAATTACGAAAAAATATCGGCTCAGTGCGACTCGTTAATGCCAGAGATAACACCGCTGAAATGCATCGTGTCACTCTAGCAGGCATCAACATTGATCAAGGCATGGTACTTTGTTACTCAGACAGCTTGTACCACGGAGATCAATGTATGCATATGCTTGCACTTTTAAGTGAATCATCTACGATCATTGGCAAGTTCTACGCATGGCTTTTTGCATCACCGAATCGAGCCTCGTTGCTTTACCCTTTCCTTAGATCTGGCCGCAACCTTTCATTGCGACTACTTGGAAAATCAAAACTGAACAACCTTGCCAAATAGGTGACTTTGCAATTGCAATCATTCAACTGGCGTCATTATCGGAAATAATAAAAATGTGCGGAATTTTTGGCGCCACACAATCCCACCCTTTCAGCAGCACCCAACTAAATGCACTCAGAAAAGCCCGTGACACACTCGTACATCGCGGGCCAGATCAGGCGGATGAGGCCGTCTTGGGCAAAACATATATCGGTCACCGCAGACTGAGCATACTAGATACCTCTGAAGCCGGAAAACAACCTATGCAAGCAGGTGGGATTACTGTTGCAGTCAATGGTGAAATTTACAACTTTCACAGCTTGAGGGCCATCCTGGAAAGTGCTGGCTATGTATTTCGCTCCAATTCGGATTCAGAAGTTGTATTGCATGGCTACCGACATTGGGGCATAGAGAGATTACTGTCGAAGCTTGAAGGAATGTACGCTGCAATTGTGCACGACAATAACCAACAGATACTTTACGCATTCAGGGACCGTGTTGGAATAAAACCACTTTACTACGGTTTGCATCAGGGCACTTTGACGCTTGCTTCAGAGTTAAAAGCCATCAAGCATTTTACAGGTGAAGAAAATCTTTCAATCCGAAACGACGCGGTGATTGACTTCCTAACATACCGATATATCCCTGCGCCCAAAACATTATTTAAAAATATACACAAATTGCCAGCAGCAAGTCTGCTAACTTGTAGACTAGAGAGTCAGGACATTAGCATCTCCCGCTACTGGCACTTAAATTCCGTCGAAAAGCAAGCAACCCCAGATAGTCTATCTGAACAGCTACTCGCTCTTATGCAATCTTCAGTCAAAGAGCAATTAGTCAGTGATGTTCCATTGGGCTTATTGCTGAGTGGTGGGCTTGACTCATCGTCTGTGGCCGCAATTGCAGGACAAATCCAACCAAACATTAGAAGCTTCTCTATAGGCTTTAAGGACAAAAGAGACGAAACCCCGTTTGCCTTAGAAATGGCTAACCATGCTCGCACCTTGCATAATATTGAATATCTAGAACAAGATGCGATGGAAAACCTAAACCAGAAAATGGATATGTGGTTTGATGAGCCTTTTGCAGATACTTCAGCTATTCCAACTTATCAAGTCTGTGCATTTGCACGTTCGCAAGTGAAGGTAGCATTGAGTGGTGATGGCGGTGATGAGTTATTTGGCGGCTACAAATGGTACGAAAGATTTGCATCTATCAGTAAAGCTAGTCAATTCCTTCCTTTTAAAACCTCACATGGTTGGTCTTTGCCCCCAATAGCACCAAAGTCACTACAATTAAACTTGGCAAGTATATCCGATCCGGTTTGGCGTTATGCGCTCATTCGAGGCAGCTTGCCGCACTCATCACTACAGCATTGGAAATTAAAACTAGGCGTTGATCCACAATATGACTCGCTGTGGGCATACAGAAACTGGTTTCAACCGTCCTTAGGTATGCGCAAGTCTGCACAATATATGGACTTCCACACCTATCTACCTGATGACATCCTAACAAAAGTTGACAGGGTTAGTATGGCATGCTCATTAGAGTGTCGCCCACCAATCCTGTCAACTGAGCTGGCAGAGTTTGCATTTAGCTTGCCGGAGAGTTTTACTTATGCCCACGGCCAACTAAAAGGTGGGTTCCGTGATACTATGCACCCGTTTTTACCACCCGCAGTTTTATCCCATGCCAAGCAGGGATTCAGTGTCCCTAACCAAGGCTGGAAAACGAGCAGAATCCAACAGTTTGGTAGCCTGCAGGAAAGTATCCTTTCCTACTATATTAATTAGGATTGATTTTGAAAATCTTATATCTTTCCACAGCAAAATTTCCATCTGAAGTCTCACATACGCTTAGTATCATGCGTGTATGCCAAGCCTTAACAGATAGTCATCATGAAGTGGTTCTCACTGGTAGAGCTGCCAGCGATCAAACCTCTCAAGAGGTGATTGAACACTACGGCTTACGGGGAAACTTCAAGCTTGATCTGCATAAAATAAACAAATTGGCAGAAAACCCTATTGGGCGTCGATTGCTTATCCCTGGCTTGGTGCTTGCCTGGAAAACATACCATCAATTTATGAACCTCAAGCCAGATGTTGTCTACAGCAGACTGACTATCACTGAGCTTATTGCAGTCCCAGCCAAAATGCCAATCATTTTCGAAATGCACAGCTTGGGCCCTTTGGGTCATGGCGGGATTGCTGGATGGGCTTTTCGGAAAATAATGCGCTATAAAAATGTGGTCAGAATCATTGTAACGACCCATATTTTGGCGGAGCAAATTAAACATGCGCTACCAGGAGTGGATGTTGCAATTGCTCAACTTAGCGCGGAACCGCCACTTGATATTCCGACGCAAACACTTTCTGATTTTAAAGAAAGACATTTGCAGGGCAAAGCATTTACACAACATGCAGGCTATACAGGATACCTAGACACCATTGGACTACGTGGAACAGATATCCTCTGCCAAATAGCAGCGAACATGCCTGACGTTGCGTTTCATATTGTAGGTGGTGAGCCGCATATAGTTGATCATTGGAGAGTCTATGCAAAAGACTATAATCAACACCAAAATATCTTCTTCTACGGCTATCGTAAACCAGCAGAGATGCCATTATTTCTGAATTGTTTTGATGTCGTACTAGCTCCTTTACAATTAAAAATAAACGAGCGCGCACCTAATGGCTTAAATATGTCTCCACTCAAGCTCCCCCAGTACCTAAGTTATGGCAGGGCAATCGTGGCTTCAGATTTACCCTCGCACAGAGAGGTGTTAGAGAATGAGTCAAATGCATTATTAGTACCAGCAGCTGATATCAGCGCTTGGGTTGCCGCCATAAAGCGCCTACTGACTAACGCAAGCTTAAGAGAAAAACTAGCTCAGGCAGGATTTGAAACCTACAATCATAGATATACTCCGCAGAAAAGAGTAGAGGCAATTTTTAAAGGTATCGGGCTTGAGCACTAATTTTCTCTCAATTGACAATAACGCTGAATCTAATATGAAGAGTGGCATTCATACCCTATTAAACCATTGGCATGAAATGGAGATACGTTACTGTCACTTCAAAAGCAACATGCACGTAGAAGCGGGCATTGATGGAGAAACCGATCTAGATATACTAGTGGATAGGCGACAATACGCAGATACAACTTCCTTACTAGTGCAATCCGGATTTAAACGCTTCCTGCCTAAACTGCCCTCCTCTTATCCTGCTGTAGAGGACTGGATTGGTTTTGACGAAAATCACGGCAAGCTTTTTCACTTACATTTGCATTGGGAAATGACGGCTGGCGAGCCGAATTTAAAAGGTTATCGTATTCCTTGGGAAAACGAGATTCTTTCATCAAGGCAGTTTAACGAACAATATCAAATATATGTCAGCATGCCAGAAATTGAGCTATTGCTTTTATTGGTGAGAGCATCCCTCAAGCACAGAAGTAGAGACACCCTATTAAGCTTCTTTGGAAAAGCCTACCCAGACGCCAACGGTGACATTCAGAAAGAGTTTACCTGGCTTCAAGCGCGCATTGATCATATAAAGCTTGAGAAATTTAGCAAAAACTTATTACCTGAGCAAGCATCCACACACATAGCTGCTCTATCAATCAATGCTGCAATTGACCCGAATCACTTTCAGTTGTTGGCCAAACTGATTAAAAAACATTTTGCAGCTTACAGGTCCTATTCATTTATTTGTCGCTATTTATCAAGATGGACACGAGAGCTCTATGCCAAAATCTCGCAAAAATTAAATAAAAAATGTGGGCTGCATATCATTCGGCGGCGAGTGCCTACAACGGGCGGCTTAATGATTGCCTTTATTGGGGTGGACGGCTCTGGAAAAAGTACTCAAGTAAAAGAAATGGTGCAATGGCTTGGTTGGAAAGTTGATGTATGCCGCATTTACTTTGGAAGCGGTGATGGTCCTGTATCTTTACCGCGCAAACCCTTAGTTTACTTACAAAAACTAAGAACCAATAAGGAGCCACAACAAGCCTCAGGATCACAACACAAAAAAGAACCTGTTAAGCGTGGACTAGCTGGCATGCTGTTTCACTTCTCGTGGGCAACGACTCTCGCTTTTGAAAAAAAGCAACGTATTCGCCAAGCCGTTAGACTTCGCAACAGAGGGATGATTGTTATTTGCGATCGCTATCCGCAGCAGCAAGTGATGGGATTTAATGATGGTCCATTACTGGGCGAGTGGCGATCCAGTGGAGGCATCTCTGGTTTATTAGCACGCTATGAAGCGTCGGTCTTTGATATGATCGATCGCATTGCGCCAGATATGATCTTCAAACTAAATTTAGATGCAGACAGCTCTGCCACACGAAAACCTGATACGCATCCCGATATGATTCAAAAAAAGATTGATGCAGTGGCTGCTCTTGACTTCCCAAAGTCAATGGTAGTTGAAATTGACACACGCCAACCTTTGCAAGCAACAGGCCTTGCAATTAAACAGCACATATGGAACGCCCTCTAATACGTCAATTATGATCGAGTCCATTAAGTGTATAGAGTTTATTGGCCTGCCTGGTTGCGGAAAAACCAGTGTTGCCAATCACCTTATTGAACAGCTCAATAACCACAGTGGGCTTCAAGTAGCCAACCGTTCTAATATTGATTTATGGCTATTGAAAACCTCTCGTTGGATCAAGCTATATTGGATGCTAAAAAATCCAATAAGACTAGTGAAGAACTGGTATGCAGCTCTTAGGGTATGTACTGAACTCGGCCCCTTGAGATTAGACATCATCGCTAGAGCCTTAAAGCTTCCAATAATAGACATATTCACGCAGCAATATTTGAAGAACCACCGAGATTTAATATGCGTTATTGATCAAGGTTCCTTGCAAAACATCTGGTCGATCATGGCGCATAGTAAAAAACTGCCTGAGCGTTCTATAAGAACGCTCGCAAAATATCAATTATGTCGTAGATATAGCACTATGTATGTCTATGTTACCTGCTCTGCCGAGCTAGCCTCCCAGAGAATTACCATGCGTACGCATGGTAATAGTAGATTTGAAGCGCTGGCAGACCAACAACGCCAAAAAATTCTAGAAAACTCAACGAGATCACTTTCAATAATAATTCAATCAATCATCGCCGAAAACCAGCTGCTTTTCACAGTAAATGCAGAACAGCCCATCGAAGAGAAATCAAAATTGATTATTGAGCAATATGAGTCTACCCGGAAATTCAACTAAAAAACAAACACCTAAGATACTAATGGTTGTTCCGAACTACCCATATCCTATTACGGGTGGGCTTGAGAAACAGTCCCATGAGCTCGCAACTGCACTCCAACGAAAATCTCTAATCGTCAATGTAATATCCACTCGTATAGCGTCTACAGTTAGTAAATTGGAAAAAGTAGATGGCATTCCTGTTTACAGGTTACCTTACTCCAAAATAAGCTGGATAAAAAACATAGTCATTCCTTTGCAGCTGTTTAAGCAAATGCTAACAATGAGGAAGCATTTTGATGTAGTACACATTCATCAGATTAGCTGGTTTGGCTTATACGCCATCCTATGCGCATGGATACTCAACAAACCAGTCATCACGAAATTAGCAAATATCAGAGAAAAAGGTATTCCAGGACTGATCCAATCAGGATGGACTGGTGCAATTAAACTAAAGATACTCAAACTCTCGAAGTGTATTGTGGCAATGAACCCAGAAAGTGTGAATGAACTCGCAGAAATAAACTACCCGCAGTCACAAACCTTACTTACGCCAAACGGCATTCAAATTAGAGATTTCCCGATCCGCCCCTCGTCATCATCCGGGCGTAATGTCGTTTTTATCGGCAGGTTGGTTAAACAAAAAGGTGTCTCGGATCTTTTACAAGCCTGGACTAAAGTGCAAGCGACCTTTCCAGATGCACGGTTGTCGATTTTTGGAGATGGCCCTGAGATGCGATTATTGACCAAGCAACTCCGACACTTAGAATTGGATCAAAGCGTAACCTTGCATGGGCATATAGACTCGGCATGGAAGCAACTTTGCAACCATGACATCTTCGTTCTCCCATCATTAATGGAAGGCAATTCCAATGCTATTTTGGAAGCGATGTCTGCAGGGCTTCCGATTATTGCCAGTGATGTTGGTGGTGCAAGCATGCAAGTTGGTGCTGATGGTCAACCCTATTTAGTCAACGCTGGAGATACCGACTCGCTAGCGAGCAAACTATGTGACTTACTTAAAAATCCACAAAAAATACACGAGCTAGGGAAGAATATGCAGACCAGACTCAAGAGCTATTTTGATATTGACGTGGTTGCCAATAGCTATTTGCGAGCTTACGAACTGATATACCAAGCTGAATATGACAAGATTCATACTGCTAATAACCCTGTGATCAAAGCTTATCCGCATGAAGACGCTCATTAACCTTTATAACCAAATTGGAGCTGGTCCAAAAAATATCTCTCTTAATCTCATTCATGGGCTGGCCAAGAGCGTCTTAAGCAGCGACATTTACATTATTATTCCAGACCATGCTGAATACTCGACGCTGGAATCAAGCAACCCCAAATTACATTTACTGAAGTACCCACGCAAGCAATACACTCTGAGCAAAGTCTGGTTTAGACTATATTTGGAGCTTTGGCTAATACCGCGGTTGATGCATCGATATGCGGTCAAACAATTGCTCGCATTTGGTAACTTCCTGTTTACCCCAGGGAATTTTAATAAACTAGTGCTTTGCCATCACCCCTACCTCTATGACAATGCACTGCTGTCAAAACTCACTTTACCGTCTCAGATAACAGAGTATCTAAAGCGGGTGGCTTTTGGGCTCACTCTCTGGAACGTAAGACACCTTGTGGTACAAAGCGACTATGTAGAAAGTCAACTTCGGGCAACCTGGAAATTACCTAAGGCTATGCAATTGCACGTGATTCCTAACCCGATTTCAAACAGTTTTCAGAAAGCGGATCTTAACGACATCCTTTCACTCATAGAGCAACGTAGTCAACGTTATCAAAAAACCGTAAAAATTTTGTATGTCAGTCGTTTTTATCCGCATAAAAATCATCAGTTCTTAATCTCCCTGTCTTCGGCACTAAAAAATCAGGCAATAGCGCATGAAATTCAGGTCACCGTTGACCCAACGATTGAATCGGCTCAAAGTTTTTTGCAGGAAGTATCCAGTAAGGGATTGCCTATCATAAACCTGGGGGAACGTGATCAAAAAGAGATTGCTGACATTTATCAACAATCAGATCTGTTTATTTTCCCCTCCAATGCTGAAACATTTGGAAATCCAATGATTGAGGCTATGTGCTACGGCTTGCCATTAGTGCTGCCTGACTTGGGCTATGCCCGCGCAATAGCATCATCAGCAGGCAACTACTATTACCCAGATGATGCAGTTTCATGTGCCACTCTTATAAAGAGCTTACTCTGCCAGAGCGGGTTATATAAGCAACGCTCTATTGATAGTTATGGTACTTTTTCACAATTCCAGAATGTAGAGGACTGGATCATGTTATATCTACAGACCTTGCAACAAAACCATCAAGAATCATGAGCACATTGGCATTAGTTAACCCAAAGGTTTCAGTATTGCTTGCAAGTTTTAATGGGGCTGATTGGATTGAAGAGCAAATTTCTTCAATTATGAATCAGACAAATGTGAATATTCATTTAACTATTTCAGATGACCAATCAAATGATGGTACGGTTGAATACTTACAGCAGAAGCAAACGCACCAATCTTTCACACTCTTATCAGCCGCCAAAAGTGGAAGTGCCGCGCAGAATTTTTTTAGGTTACTCATAGAACAAGATCTTACTCAAGTTGAGTACGTGGCTTTTTCTGATCAGGATGATATATGGCTTTCTCAAAAGCTTGATATTGCGATTCAAGCGATTAGCTTGCAAAAAGCAGATGCTTACTCAAGCAATGTAAAAGCTTTTTGGCAGGATGGTAGATCCCTCTTAATAAACAAAGCGCAACCACAAACAAATTATGATTATATGTTCGAGTCTGCAGGGCCTGGATGTACTTTTGTCATCACACAGAAACTTGCTACTGAACTACAAACTTTCTTAAGAGATAATCGTGCTATTTGCCAAAGCATCGCTCTACATGATTGGTTTATTTATGCTTTTTCAAGGTCAAAAGGCTACTCATGGTACATTGACCCTACCCCTAACCTGTTATATAGACAACATGACGGAAACGCAATTGGCGCAAACTCTGGACTAAAGGCAATCAAAGCAAGATTGGTTAAATTAAAACAAGGTTGGTACATCCAGCAAATATTATTAATTGCGAATGCTTTGGGTTATCAAGATAAAATACCACTACAAAGAGTTCGCCGCCTCAACATTTTCGATAGAGTATTTTTAGCGGCTTCAGCCCATCAGTTTAGACGTCGATTACGTGATCGTTTTGCATTTGCCCTGTTTATATTATTTCTAGCCCGGAAGCAATGAACATTTTAATCACTGGTGCGAATGGGTTTATCGGCAACGCCTTGACGGCGTACATGACTCATCAAGGGCATCACATTACGCCGTTGCAACGAAGTACTGTTGTTACTGAGTTACAAAGTAATACGTATGACTGCCTGATTCATTTGGCAGGTCGTGCTCATGTTTTACACGAAACCGCCAGTGATGCTTACCAAGCATTTAAAGAAGTGAATGTTGGATATACGTTAAAAATAGCTCAGCTCGCCCAGCAACTACAGATCAAAAGATTCATTTTTTTGAGCTCTATCGGGGTTAATGGCAAATACTCAGATCAACCATTCACCGAAACAGATACGCCACAACCGCATAATCATTACGCACAAACCAAGCGGGAAGCCGAGTCAGCCTTGAAAGCGTTCTTTCAAAACTCTAAGACAGAATTAACCATTATTCGCCCGCCATTGGTGTATGGCCCGAATCCAAAAGCAAACTTCAAGGCATTACTGTCATTATGTCGGTCTCCCCTACCACTTCCTTTGGGTGCCATCCATAACCGGCGCAGCCTCGTTAGTATCGACAATCTGTGCCAATTTATCGAACTATGCTGCCACCACCCGGCGGCGGCTCACCAGACATTCCTCATTTCAGATGATCATGATGTATCGATCACCGAGCTGGTCACCTTGATCAGACAGGCTCTGCATCGCGCCCCTTGGCTGGTTTCAATACCAACACCTGCACTGAAAGTAATCTTCAGCCTGCTTGGCAAACGCAACCTGAATGAACAGTTATTGACTGATTTGCAGGTAGATACCACCAAAGCAAAACAACTATTAAATTGGCGCCCAGCTATCAGCTTTGATGAGGGCATTAAACGAGCAGTTACAAACCATGTTACTTAAAAGAAGCTTAGATATTTTATTGACACTGATTAGTCTCACCGTGTTGAGCCCATTTATTGTGATTACTTACATGTTAGTAAAGCTTACATCATCAGGTCCAGCATTGTTCTGGAGCCAAAGGGTAGGCAAAGACAATCAATTGTTTAGCATGCCAAAATTTCGCTCCATGCATATTGGTACACCACAAATTGCAACGCATTTAATGAATCAGCAAAGCGACCCTAATAGTTACCTCACACCTGTTGGCAGCTTTATCCGCAAAGCCAGTTTGGATGAATTGCCGCAATTATGGAGCGTACTTAAAGGCGATATGTCGGTGGTTGGGCCTCGGCCCGCACTGTTTAACCAGGACGATTTAATTAAGTTGCGTACCGAAAAAGGCGTACACGAATTAAAGCCCGGCATTACTGGCTGGGCACAAATCAATGGCCGGGATGAAATTCCGATTCCGCAGAAAGTGGCGCTGGATGTCTATTATTTAGAACATCAATCCATGCTCCTCGATATAAAGATTGTTGTGCTAACGGCGATCAAAGTGTTAAGACGTGATAACATCACGCATTGATTACGAAATAGCACGCATGCTGAAACTTCCATCAAAATTTTTATCTTTGCTCGCATTTCTGCATGATGCCATGGTTGTGATTATTGCGTGGCTGATGGCCTTTGCCCTGCGCTTTAACTTCCACATCCCGGAAAAGTTTGTCGGCTACATTCTTGAAAGTTTGCCGATTATTTTCATCTTTCACAGCATCAGCTTCTACAGCTTTGGCTTATATAAAGGCGTGTGGAGATTTGCCAGCTTACCCGATCTAAAACGCATAATGCGTGCCGTTGCATTTGCGGCATTACTCAGCGCTACATTCGCATTGCTCGTACACCCTTCCATCATTATTCCACGCTCAGTATTGATTCTAAATCCCATGTTATTGCTGTTAACCATGGGTGGCAGCCGCTTTATTTATCGCGCCTGGAAAGAGCGGCGCTTGTTTAACGGCATTGCCCTGCAAGGTAAGCCTGTCATTGTAATCGGTGTAGAAGACGCTTCGTTTAACCTGATTAAAGAGCTGAGCAAAAACCCTGAATGGCGCGTGGTAGCGATGATAGATCCGAGCAATAAGCTGGTTGGCCGCGAGATCATGCATACCAAGGTCGAAGGTGGCTTGGAAGATATGGCACTGATTGCGGCGCGGCATGCTTGCCAGCATTGCATGATTGCGATGCCGGGTAGCCGACATGAAAAACGTCGCTTGGCCGTTGAATCCGCGCGTAAAGTGGATGGCATGGAGGTGTTAACTTTGCCTGCCATGTCCGACCTGATCAGCGGCCGTATCAGTTTGTCGCAGATTCGCAAGATTGATGTTGAAGATTTGCTTGGCCGTGACGTGGTTCAGTTGGATACACATGGCCTGAGCAGTATGCTGGCCAATAAAGTGGTGCTGGTCTCGGGTTCAGCTGGCTCGATTGGCTCTGAGCTTTGCCGCCAGATACTGAGCTTTCATCCTACGCAATTGATTTGCCTGGATATTTCTGAGTATGCGCTTTATACCTTGCAGCAGGAATTTACCCAGTGGGTGACGGATACGGAGTTGGTGTACCTGGTGGCAGACGTGAAAAACCAGACGCGTATTCAGCGCATTTTGCAAAGCCATCAACCTGACGTGGTGTTACATGCTGGTGCTTACAAGCATGTGCCTATGATGGAGCATTTTAATGTGGTGGAGGCCTTGCAAAACAATGCCCATGGCACCTACCAGATTGCGGCGGCTTGCCAGGCAGCAGGTGTGCCGACGTTTGTGCTGGTCTCAACTGACAAAGCGGTGAATCCAACCAATGTGATGGGGGCCAGCAAACGCCTGGCCGAGCTTATTTGCCAGGGATTGCAGCATGGTGAAAATGGCCACACGCGCTTTATCACGGTGCGTTTTGGCAATGTGCTGGGCAGTAGCGGTAGTGTGATTCCCAAGTTCCGCGAACAGATTGCCCATGGCGGCCCGATTACCATTACTCACCCTGAAATTACGCGTTACTTTATGTCTATCCCCGAGGCGGCACAATTGGTTTTGCAGGCAGCAACCATGGGCAATGGCGGCGAAGTATTCGTGCTGGACATGGGTACACCGGTCAGGATTATTGACCTGGCACGCGATATGATTAAATTGTCCGGTTTGCAAGAGCAGGATATCCGCATTGAATTCACCGGCTTGCGCCCAGGTGAGAAGCTGTACGAAGAGTTGCTGGCAGACGATGAAAATACCCTGCCTACCAGCCACGAAAAACTGCGCATTGCACAAGCACGTAGTGCAGATGCACGCTGGTTAGCCAATCTGCTGGAGTGGTTAGCCAATATTCCGCATTTGCAAGAAGCACAAATCAAGCAAGACTTGCAGCGATGGGTAGAAGAATATCAGCCTGATACGCGCCCGGCACCCGATGTTTCCCTACGCGGAGGTGCATTATCACTGGACACCCTGCCCTCGCCTTCACAACAGATACATTGATATATTCTTTATATTTACGTATTCAGCATACGCTGTGGTTTGATGTCGTTTACAATGTAGGCCCTATTCAATAAGCCCTGCTTTAGTCCCTTTATGCCCCATATTACGCTTGATAATGCCAGCCTCGCATTTGGTCATCATGCCTTGCTTGCCCAAGCCTCATTTCAGCTAGATCCAGGTGAGCGCGTCGGTTTGATTGGCCGCAATGGCGCAGGTAAATCCAGTTTACTGAAAGCCATTGCCGGTACCATAAAACTGGATGATGGAGTCGTATGGCGGGCACCAAACGTACGCGTTGTCTATGTGCCGCAAGAGCCTGAACTGGATAAGTCACACACCGTATTTGAAGCCGTCGCAGAAGGTTTAGGCAGCTTGCAGCAAACCATTATTGACTACCATCAGGTCACCCATGAGATGGGTATGCCGGATGCCAATATTGAGGCACTGATGGAACGCATGCAGGCTTTGCAGCATGAGATGGATGCGCAAAATGGATGGGTAGCGCAAACACGGGTGGAAACCGTGCTCAGCCGTTTGAAGCTGGATGCAGATGTACTGGTCTCCACACTCTCTGGTGGCTGGCGTAAACGCGTGGCGCTTGGGCGTGCGCTTGTGGCAGAGCCTGAAGTCTTATTACTGGATGAGCCGACCAACCATCTGGACCTGGAAGCCATCGAGTGGCTGGAAGATTTGTTATTAGGATTTAATGGCAGTGTGCTGTTTATTACGCATGACCGCCGTTTTCTAGACAAGCTGGCCACACGCATTACCGAACTTGACCGTGGCAACCTGACAGACTTTGTTGGCAACTTTTCACAATATCAAATTAAAAAAGAAGAGTTACTCGCGGTTGAAGAAACCCATGCGGCTAAATTCGATAAATTTTTGGCACAGGAAGAAGTCTGGATCCGCCAAGGCATTAAAGCCCGTCGTACACGTAATGAAGGGCGCGTGAGAAGATTAGAAGCGCTGCGTTTAGACCGGGCAGCACGACGTGAGCGCCAGGGCGATGTCAAACTCAACCTGGATGCTGGCGAACGTAGCGGCAAACTGGTTGCAGAGCTTGATCAGGTCTACAAGTCATATGGCGACAAAGCCTTAATAAAAGGCTTTAGTACACGTATTTTACGTGGCGATAAAATCGGTTTATTAGGCCCAAATGGCATTGGTAAATCTACGCTCTTGAAACTTATTTTAGGTGACATTGAAGCAGATAGTGGCGACATTCAGCGCGGCACAAAAATAAATGTCGCTTATTTTGACCAGATGCGCGAGCAGTTAGATGAAGAAGCCACCTTGGCTGACACCATTAGCCCGGGGTCAGACTTTGTTGAAATTGGCAATGAACGCAAACATGTGATCAGCTACCTGGAAGACTTTCTGTTTCCGCCACAACGCTCACGCTCACCGGTGAAATCACTTTCTGGTGGTGAACGTAACCGCTTGCTACTAGCACGCCTGTTTGCGCGCCCTGCCAACGTACTGGTGTTGGATGAGCCGACCAATGACCTGGATATTGATACCCTGGAGTTATTGGAAGCGCTATTACAGGAGTATTCAGGCACCCTGTTCCTTGTCAGCCATGACCGTGCCTTTTTAGAAAACACCGTCACGCAAGTGATTGCTTTTGAAGGACAAGGGAAACTCACTGAATTCGGTGGTGGATACGATGACTGGTTAAGATTTAGCCAGGATCGTAATAGCAAACCGAGTGTTAGCAAATCATCGCCTACGCCAAAAGTACCTGCTGCCGCTTCAGCAGCAAATACACCCTCACCTGCGGCAACCACACGAAAAACGTTGAACTTCAAAGAACAGCGTGAGCTAGAAGCATTACCAGCAGAAATTGAACAGCTAGAGCAAGAGCAAGCTGAGATACAGACGCAGTTTGCACAAGGGGATATTTACAAACAGCCTCCTGAACAAGTGAAACAATTGCAGGACAGGCTGGACGAAATTGAATCACTGATTCTGGAAAAACTGGCCCGCTGGGAAACGCTAGAGAGTTTGATTTAAAGCTATTTATCCGTTTTAAAAGCAAAAAGCCGAAGAGCATCTCTTCGGCTTTTATTTTTCACTCAGTGTATCAGTACCTACACTGAAAAACCGCTACGGCTACTGTTTGCACGGTGTGCTTGGCCATTTTTGCCATAAAACTGTGGTGCAGAAGTCTTGCCGTTCAATGCATCCAGCTTTTCCTGATTACGCAAGAAGTGTTTGTTAATCAGGATACCGTTCAAGCGATTTAATTCTTTTGCCTGGGTCAACTCTTGCTGAAAAGTCACCCATGCACTATCTAATAACTGGCTGGATTGCTTTTGCAGCCAGACCGCCATGCCTTGCTCATTCGGCTCAAAGCCTGCAGAAGCCAAGGCGTCATAGCGCGCATTGGCAGCTGCGCCCAAGGCTTGTAGCAACTCAACCCGCTTGTCTACCATACGTTCAATCACGTCTAGGTCAGCAGTGACCAGGGCTGACTGCTCAGATTGCAAATCACTCAATAACTCAGATACCAGTGCTGCGTCTTTTTCAAACGTTACTGGAGAAGATAAATGATTTGCAGTCGTCATAATTGTCAGCCTTTATTCGGTTGTATCAAGTCTTTAACAGTTTGCAGCAAACCATCAGCCACTTTGGCGGTATCCACCGAGAAATCACCGCGCGCAATAGCGGCTTTGATCTCTTCGACTTTATTGGTGTCAAACACCTCACCAGAGGCCAATCCAGCTTCTAATGACTGCAACTGCACGGAGGCAGAAGACAACGTCACATTGTCTGAAGAGGCAGTCGATGTGCTCGCTGCTTTTTCACTGCTTTTATTCGCAGTCCCTTTTTCCAATGTCGGCTTATCTACGCCAACACCCATTTTTTTAATCGAATCTGAAATGTTCATGCCGTACCTCTTCTGATTTTGAATTGTGTCAGGGTTTATCAAAGCCAAAACCCTCATTCTTAACAGTACTATCGGCATAGTTTAAGCGAACTTTAGTGCTTAATATACTTTTTATCGCATGTTTATAATTTTCAGACATTTTTCAATTAAAAAACGTTGTCCATCTGACTAAAAGCGCACGTCTACCTTACCGGAAGACTGCGCAACGCCTTTTACAATCTGGCCACTGCTGACTTTCACATCAACCACCTGGCCAACATTTGCGGTTTGCATGGCGGTGCCATCAGCAGAGATGACAAAGCCATCACCACGACTATTTAACTGTACCGTTTGCCCTTGCATGATCACAGGCACGGACTTGAGTAACTCTGGTCTTAACACGGTGCCCAATGGCAAATTCAAAGCGGCCTGTTTACCAGATAACATAGATAAGTCAGTAATAATGCCCGCAGGCAATTTGCTTAAATCACCAGACTGCATGACCACATCTGTCGGTTGCACGGGTGAACCCTGGCCAACTGGCAAGCCTGTCACGGCATATTCTCCCCAAACCTGCACATCAGCCTGCACATACAGTGTCCATGGCTTGGTGTCAGATTGCAGGCAACGTACACCAATATGGGTTTTACCCCACAAACGGGCACCTTGTACGGTAAAGCCTTCCATCACGGCACACTCGGCAATGCGGATACGGCTGTTCAGCGGTTGAATTTCGATATTCACTTTGCCCGGATAACCTTGTGTCTGGCTTTGCACATATTGCATCGCTGTCTGATACAAGCGGCTATGCATGTCATTGCCCGCAGAGGCAGCACCTGCTGCATGCTGATTCGCAATCACAGTGCGGTCTGCCGCGTACGCGGGGACGCTCATCAGCCATAACAGGCTAACCATGAGCATCATCACAATCTGGGGCTGGAGTTGTTTCATGTGCCCTATTCTACGCATCACGGGCAAGTTTAATCCCGGAATTAAAGGGGATTTCCCCCGTTTAATTGAAGAATCATTGCATAGGCCGCGGCGTACACTAGGCATAGCTAGTAAAAGTCATGTGCGTGAAAGCAGACCTGCTTAATCGGGTTAACGACCTCAGATGACAAAACTTTAGAGGCTCGAAAGCAACAGGTTTCGGGCAGGGCTTGAGAGCAAGCCAGGAAAGGATGAAACGATGATAAACAAACTGGACGCCGCACTGAATTTCCATCAGACGGCATTGCGCGTGCGCAATGAACGTCAAGAGCTGTTGGCATCTAACATTGCCAATGCAGACACGCCTCAATATAAAGCGCGTGACATCGACTTTCAGTCTGCCATGAAGGCAGCGCTGCAACCCAATGCTTCTGCCGGCACCACAACCGCCAATGGGGCTTTGCAACAAACCAATGCGGGCCATATGAATGGCACAGGCAGCAGTGGCTATGTCGGTGGCGCCAGTGACCCACTGTTCCGCTCGGTGGTGCAAGGTTCTGCTGACGGCAACACTGTCGACATGGATGTGGAGCGTAATGCTTATGTCGATAACGGCATCCGTTATGAGGCCAGCCTGACCATGATAGGCGGCCAGATTAAAAAGATGTTGTCCGCCATTAACGGCCAGCAATAATTAAAGGAGGTCTGTCATGTCTCTGTTTAACGTTTTTAAAATTTCCGGCTCGGCCATGAGTGCGCAATCCATGCGCTTGAACACGGTGGCCAGTAACCTCGCCAACGCCGATAGCGTGGTGAGTTCTGATGGCAAGCCTTACCAGTCCAAACAAGTCGTGTTCAAGGCTGTGCAGGATGCAGCCAACCAGAGCAGCACGGTTGAAGTAGACCGTGTGATTGAAGATAACAAGCCAGGCAAAATGGTCTATGACCCCAAGCACCCGATGGCCAATGCCGATGGCTACATCACCATGCCGAATGTCAATGTGACTGAAGAAATGGTGAACATGATTTCAGCCTCACGCGCTTATCAAAACAACGTGGAAACCATGAATGCGGCAAAAACCATGTTGCTTAAAACACTGAATATCGGTCAATAACCTGCAGAAAGGACTTCAGCATGACCACCGTTAATACCAACAACCAGGTGTCACAGGATTTACTGAATTCAGTGAACACACGCAACACGGCCAGTACCACTGATGAAACACAAGACCGTTTCATGACCTTGCTGGTGACGCAAATGAAAAACCAGGACCCGTTGAACCCGATGGATAACGCCCAGGTGACTAGCCAGATGGCGCAGTTGAATACCGTGACCGGCATCAACAAGCTGAATGAAACCATGAGCAGCCTGATTGGCAGCGTGCAGCTAGGCCAAGCCTACCAGGCGACCAGCATGATAGGCCGCAATGTCTTGGTAGAAGGCAAAACGCTCACCCATACAGAAACCGGCGGCTACTTCGGCGTTAATGTGCCTAATGGCGCAGACAGCCTGTCCGTCGCGATTAAAAACGGTTCTGGCGCCACCATACGCACGCTGACATTCGGCAAACAAGACGTAGGTGTCAATGCGTTGAGCTGGGATGGAAAAATGGATGATGGCACCGTCGCGCCTAGTGGTGACTATAGCTATGAAATTACGGCAAAAACCGGTGACACCACTGTGAGCAGCACTGCCCTCAGCTTGGCACAGGTACAAAGCGTCACCACCAGCACCAGCGGTGCCAAACTGAATTTGAGCAATAACACTACCGTGTCTGCCTCAGACATTTCAGAGATTTTCTAATTTTAATACTGACATTTTCAGTCCTTACCAAGGAGAGATAACATGGCTTTTTCACAAGGCTTAAGTGGTTTAAACGCAGCGTCCAAAGCGCTGGAAGTGATTGGCAACAACGTTTCTAACGCCAACACTGTTGGCTTTAAACAGTCTCGTGCAGAGTTTTCTGATGTGTTCGCGGCCTCCCTGAGTGGCGCGGGTACGACACAAATCGGTATTGGTACCAAAATTTCTGATGTGGCCCAGCAGTTTACACAAGGCAACATTACCGCCACCAACAACACACTGGATGTGGCAATTAACGGTGCTGGTTTCTTCCGTTTAAGCAATAACGGTGCGGTGACCTATACCCGCAACGGCCAGTTCCAGATGGATAAAAATGGCTACATTGTCACCAGTGACGGCAAACGCCTGATGGGTAACAGCGCAGACAACCTCAACGGTTCCAGCCCGGTAGAAATTCAGATTGATACCAGTGATTTGCAACCAGTCGCCAGTTCCAAAATCACAGGCACCTTGAACCTGAACTCAGCCAGTGCTGATATTGACCAAACCGTTACTCCATTTAGCTCCACAGACCCAACCAGCTACACTAACTCAACCGCGATTACGGTCTATGACAACCTGGGTAATTCACACAATGTACAAAACTACTATGTGAAAACTGCCGCTAACAACTGGAGTGTCTACACGACCGTGGATGGTACCGATGTGACACCAACACCAACACCGACCATGGTATTTAACGCAGGTGGCTACGATTCAACGAACTCCAGCGTGACACCGATTACATTCACCCCTACAACGGGTGGCGCCGCCATGAACATCAGCTTTGATTATTCCAAAAGCACACAGTACGGCTCGTCTTTCAGCGTCAACAAGCTGAGCCAGGATGGTTACTCTTCAGGCCGTATTGCCAGCTTCACGATTGGTGATGATGGCATTATTCAAGGCCGCTACACCAACGGTCAATCCAAAGACCTGGGCCGCGTGGTCCTGGCTAACTTTGTGAACCCGAATGGTTTGCAATCCCTGGGCGGTAACCAGTGGGCATCGACTTACGAATCTGGCGATGAGCTGATTGGCTCTCCAGGCAGCAGTACACTGGGTGTGCTGCAGTCATCTGCTGTAGAAGATTCTAACGTCGACCTGACCGCTGAACTGGTGAACATGATTACAGCACAACGTATCTACCAGGCCAACGCACAAACCATCAAAACGCAAGATCAGGTCATGCAGACTTTGGTCAACCTGCGTTAATAAGGGTTTGATTAACTTCTTGATAGGGGCAGCCTTATGGATCGTCTGATATATACCGCAATGACTGGCGCCAAGCACATTTTGGAGCAACAGGCGACCACTGCCCATAACCTGGCGAACGCAACCACCACCGGCTTCAAAGCCCAGGTGGATAGCTTCAGGGCCGTGCCGATTCTGGGCGACGGCCTGCCCACACGCGCCTTTGTCGTCGATGCTACCGTCGGCACCGATTACAAGGCAGGCAGTATCCAGCATACCGGCCGCGAACTTGATGTCGCGGTGCAGGGCCAAGGCTGGATCGCCGTACAGCGTGCCGATGGTTCAGAAGGTTATACCCGCAACGGTTCACTCAAAATCAATGAGAACGGGCAGTTACAAACTGAATCCGGCCTCAATGTAATGGGTGACGCAGGCCCGATCAGTATTCCACCCAACGTGATTGTCAGTATCGGTGGCGATGGCACGATTTCCAGCGTCAACGACTTTACGGCACCTGGTGCCACCACTATTCTGGGCCGCATCAAGCTGGCTAACCCCGCTGAAGCATCGCTCAAACGTGCAGACGATGGCTTGTTTGTTACCAGCAACGGCCAGGCAGCGCCTTTGGATCCGACGGTGAAAGTCACCGGCGGCGCCTTGGAAACCAGTAATGTCAACGTGGTAGAAACCATGGTGAACATGATCAGCCTGGCGCGCCAGTTTGAAATGCAAATGAAAATGTTGGAAAACGCGCAAAACAACGCTGGAAAAGCAGATCAGCTCTTCAGTATGAATGGTTGATGCTTGCACTAATATTGCAGTATGAAAACGGCTTTAAGCCCAAGGAGTGAACGATGATACGCTCATTATGGATTTCCAAAACCGGTCTGGATGCACAACAAATGCAGATGGACGTGATTTCAAACAACCTGGCCAACGTCAGCACCAGCGGCTTTAAAAAGTCGCGCGCGGTGTTTGAAGACCTGCTCTACCAGAATATTCGCCAGGTAGGTTCGCAAAGCTCACAACAGAGCCAGCTGCCTAGTGGTTTGCAATTAGGTACGGGGGTGAAACCGGTAGCGACCGAGCGTATTTTCACTCAAGGTAACTTACAACAAACCAGTAACGATAAAGACATTGCTATCCAGGGCCAGGGCTTCTTCCAGATCCTGTTGCCAGATGGCACCACGGCTTATACCCGTGACGGCTCGTTCCAGGTCGATAGCCAGGGCCAACTGGTGACCGCCAGTGGCTTTCCGGTACAACCGTCGATTACGATCCCGGCCAATGCGCAGAGCTTATCCGTCGGACGAGATGGTGTCGTATCAATTACCACGCCAAATTCAACAGCAACGACGCAAATCGGTCAGATTCAGTTAGCCACCTTTATCAATCCGGCCGGTTTGCAAGCCAAAGGTGAAAACCTGTTTGTAGAAACCACCGCCTCTGGCAACCCGAATACCAATGTACCAGGCACCAATGGCGCCGGTCTGCTTTCACAAGGCTATGTTGAAACGTCTAACGTCAACGTGGTGGAGGAGCTGGTGAGCATGATTCAAACCCAGCGTGCCTATGAAATTAACAGCAAGGCGATTACAACGTCGGACCAGATGCTGCAAAAACTGTCGCAGATGTAATCCCCTCTTGAGGGTCACTCAAATGATGAATAGAACGATCATGAGCTTACTACTTTGTTTGGCGTTTTCCCAACTACTGAACGGCTGCTCTATCACGCCGTCCACAATTGTGCAAAAACCGGAAACGCCGCGAGTAGCGATGGCACGCCCAGATGCGCGCACCGAAGGTGCCATTTTCAACAGCGCTGGTTTTCGCCCGCTGTTTGAAGATCGCAGACCGCGCTATGTAGGCGATATCGTTACTGTTCGCATTGCAGAAAATACTACCGCTAACAAGGCTTCTGATAACGAGCAAACCAAAGATGGCTCAACAGCTGCTTCTGTGACTGGCCTGTTTGGTCATAACGTGCCTAAAGCCGCCTTTAACGCCAGTTCAGCCTTGTCATTCAAAGACAAAGCAGCAGCAGATGCCAGCAACACCTTTAGCGGCTCTGTGACTGCCACGGTGACCGATGTGCTGCCTAACGGCTACCTGGTGATCAGCGGCGAGAAACAGATCGGCTTTGATAAGGGCACTGAATATGTCAGGTTCTCAGGCATCGTCAACCCGGACATGATTACCATCGGCAACGAAGTGGTTTCGACCAAAGTGGCTGATGCACGTATCGAATATCGCAGCAACAGCAAAATGGATGCCGCTGAGGTGTTATCCATGTTCTCGCGCTTCTTTCTCAGCATGATTCCATTGTAGGAGAATTGATCATGCCCACACTGACAAATACCCTGTTTCACAACGCACAGCGCGGCACACGCGCTGTTGCCTATGGCCTGCTGGCATGTAGCCTGCTACTGACTGCCCCATTGGCCCAGGCCGAGCGTATCAAGGACATCAGCAATATTCAGGGCGTACGCGCCAACCAGTTGATCGGTTACGGCTTGGTCGTTGGCCTGGATGGCACAGGTGACATGACCACGCAAACCCCCTTCACCGTGCAAAGTATTATCAGCATGATGAACCAGATGGGCATTACCTTGCCGCCTGGCACCAACCTGCAATTGAAAAACGTGGCGGCGGTGATGGTCACCAGCTCCCTGCCCGCTTTTGCACAACCAGGCCAAACGCTGGATGTGACAGTTTCTTCCATGGGTAACGCCAAGAGCTTGCGTGGCGGCACCTTGCTGATGACACCGCTTAAAGGTGCTGACGGACAAATTTATGCCATGGGCCAGGGCAACCTGGTCGTGGGCGGTGTAGGCGCGGCAGCCAATGGCAGCCAGACCCAGATCAACCACTTAAGTGTCGGCCGTATTTCAGAAGGCGCCACGGTTGAACGCGCCTTGCCTAATACCCTGCTGCACCAGGATATTGTTAAACTCGAATTAAAAGAAAGTGACTTTTCGACGGCCAACAATGTGGTGGAAGCCATTAACAAGAAATTTGGCCCGATGACCGCACAGGCAGAAAGTGGCCGCGTGATTCAGGTGCGCCCACCTGAAAGCATGAGCCGCGTCTCTTTCCTGGCTAACCTGGAAACCATTAATGTCGCACTGGCGGCAACACCCGCCAAGATTATCCTCAATGCGCGTACTGGTTCTGTGGTGATGAACAAGGCAGTGACGCTGGATAGTTGCGCAGTCTCGCACGGCAACCTGTCAGTGGTGATTAATACCTCACCGGTGATTAGCCAGCCTGGCCCGTTCTCCAATGGTCAGACGATCTCCACCGCGGTGTCAGAAATCAACATTAACAAAGAGCCAGGCAAAGTGCTTAAGCTGAATAACGGCGCTAACTTGTCTGATGTCGTCAAAGCATTAAATGCGATTGGCACCACACCACAGGACTTACTGGCAATTTTGCAAGCCATGAAAGCCGCCGGTGCGTTGAATGCCGAGCTTGAGGTGATTTAAGCGAGAAACGACGATGCAACCACGTGTCGATCCTACTACGCAAAGCCTGGCTATTGATGCTAATTCGCTCAATAGTCTGAAGCGCGGCAATACTGATTCGCCCGAATCTATTCGGGCAGTCGCGCGCCAGTTTGAAGCCGTGCTGATGAACATGATGCTGAAAAGCATGCGTGACACAGTGCCGCAAGATGGCATCACCGATAGCGAGCAAGGCAAGATGTTTATGGGTATGCTGGACCAGCAACTGAGCACCAATCTCAGCCAGAAAGGCATGGGGCTGACAGACGTGCTGGTCAGGCAATTAAGCAAGTTCAGCCAAAAACCGGGCGATGCCACCGATGGCAGCAAAGACAGCAAATCACCTGGCAAGCTGGATAGCAATGCTGCCCTGCCCCTCACCGGCCAAACGACCCAAACAACAAGCAATAGCAACGGCAAAGCCGTGCTGGCACAAGCGGCACAAAAAATTCGCGAGGCTTACCAACAATGGGAAGCAACAGACGGTACCGCCAATAGTAATACCGATACCGCCTGGGCACGCGGCATTCCCGAACTGCCACCGCTGGTGGAAGAAACCCAGGCAAATATCCAGAGCTTTACCCTGCCGCAAGCCCCATTAGCCACTGCCATGCGCGAAGTGGCAGGGAAAACACAACAATTTATCCAGAGCATGTTGCCACACGCACAAGCCGCCAGCAGTGCTTCCGGCATTCCGGCCAAATTCATGATCGGCCAGGCTGCGCTTGAAAGCGGCTGGGGCAAACATGAAATTAAAACGGACACTGGCGTCAACAGCCACAACCTGTTTGGTATCAAGGCTGACGCTAACTGGAAAGGCAAAGTCGCAAGCAGCACCACGACCGAATACATCAATGGCGTCAAACAGACCCGCGTCGAGAAATTCCGCGCTTACGACAGCTATAGCGATGCCTTCAAGGATTACGCCAAACTGATTTCACAAAATCCACGCTACCAGCAAGCCATGAGCAACACCCATGATGCCGGTGCCTACGCCAACGCCTTACAACGCGCAGGCTATGCCACCGATCCGCAATATGGCAAGAAACTGGCGCAAGTGATCAAGAATTTACAAGGCTAAGCAAGCGCAACCCTAAAGAAACAAAAAAAACAGCCGATAGGCTACTTAACCACACTTTAAAGTCGTGTCTGACTCTCTGCAGGGGGCTGACACATGAGGAAATCACATGTCAAATGTACTCAGCATTGGTAAAAGTGCCCTGAATGCCGCACAAATAGGCATTGCCACCGTTGGCCACAACATTGCCAACGCCTCTACCGCAGGCTATAACCGCCAGGTAGTCGTACAAGCTGCCGCCGAAGCGCAAAATTTTGGCTATGGCTATGTCGGCCAAGGTACCAATGTGGTCGGGATCCAGCGTGTGTACAACGAGACGCTGGCCAAGCAGATGATTAGTGCGACGTCTACCGCCAATGCCAGCGGTGCCTATTACAGCAATATCAGCCAGGTCAATGGCTTGTTATCAGACAGTACCGCCGGTTTGAACCCGGTGATTACCAGTTTTTTTAGCGCCGTGAGTGCCGCTGCGGCCAACCCTAGCGATACAGCCACGCGCCAAACCCTGATTTCTTCTGCCCAATCGATGGTCAACCGTTTTAATGCGGTGAACACCCAATTGGATCAAATGCGGGAGAGCATTAATACCCAAATTACAGCCAGTGTAGATACCATTAATAGTTACTCGTCACAAATCGCTAACCTAAACGACACTATCAGCAAAGCCATTAACTCGACGGGCAATGTACCTAATGACTTGATGGACCAACGTGACCAGTTGGTGGCAAAACTCAGTGAACAGGTAAAAACCACCGTCATCAAACAAGACGATGGCTCCTACAATGTATTTGCTGGTAGCGGCATGCCTCTGGTCGTCGGTACGACGCAGTACTCGCTTTATACTCGCGCCAGTGATACTGACCCCTCACGCGTAGAGGTGGCTTACGGCAACCCGGACAGTCCAAAAATCCTGAGTTCAGATACCCTGTCTGGCGGCACCCTGGGTGGTGTCTTGCAGTTCAGGAGCGAAACCCTGGATCCGGTGCAAAGCCAGGTGGGCCAATTGGCCATCACGCTAGCCAGCCAATTTAATGCCCAACAAACCCAGGGCTATGATTTAAATGGCGTATTGGGCACCAACCTGTTTAATGTGGGCGCACCTACCGCCATCAGCAGCGCCTATAACACTGATCCGACCAAAGCCGCCTCGGCCTCCATTGTGGATGCCAGCCTGCTGACAAACAGTGACTACACGGTTAAATATAACAGTGGCCAATACACGATTACGCGCCTCAATGATAAATCTGTCATGTGGCAAGGCACCTCGCTGCCTGCCACGGTGGACGGCATGCAAATTGACGTGAATACCAGCACGCCAACAGAAGGTGACTCTTACCTGATCAAGCCGACGCAATATGCTGCTGGGCAACTGACACTGGCCTTTACCAACGTTGACAAACTGGCGCTGGCTGGCTCTGCCACCAGTGGCCCGAACGACAACGAAAACGGCCTCAAACTGGCGGCTTTGCAAACGGGCGCCAATGTGCGCGTGGCAGGCAGCAGTACTAACAGAACCTACGCGCAAGCCTTTGCACAAATGGTGAGCGCGGTGGGCACAAAAACCAACGAGCTCAGCATTACCAGCAAAGCCGATGCCACTGCACTGGAAAATGCAACCAGTGCCATGCAGTCAGAGTCAGGCGTCAACCTGGATGAAGAAGCGACAGATTTGTTGCGTTACCAGCAAGCCTATCAGGCAGCAGGCAAAATGATGCAAATCGCCAGCCAGCTGTTTGAAGTGTTGCTGCAGTTAGGTCAATAAGTTTTTGAAAGATAGGCCATCATGAGAATCAGCACCAATACCATCTATCAATCTGGCACCAACCAGTTAATGAATCTGCAATCAGACTTGAACAAGCTGAGCATTCAAACTGCGACTGGTAAACGCGTGAACTCGCCAGCAGACGATCCGGTGGCGGCGGCACGTATCCTCGAGCTCAATACAGCCAAAGACCAGAACTCAAATTACACCAGCACCCGTAAAACGGCAGAAACCCTGCTGCAAACCTACGAAGCCAACCTGAGCAGTGTGACCGACACCATACAGTCGATCCAGTCTTCATTGATTGCTGCCGGTAATGGTGCGTATACAGATGCTGAACGTGCCAAGCTGGCCAATGAACTGCAAGGCAGCATGGACACGTTGAAGGGCTTGGCGAACACCAAGGATTCGCAAGGCAACTACATGTATTCCGGTTATGCCTCGTCTACCGTGCCTTTTGATGCAAGCTATGCCTTTGTTGCCAGCTCTGACCGCACCAAGTTGCAAATTGATGTGCAAAGCCAGTTGCCAGTGACCTTCACCGGCGACCAGGTATTTGGTGCCAACGGTGATAATGTATTTACCAATTTGCAGGATATCATTGCGCTGTTAAAAACACCGATTACCGACAGCACCACACAGGACACGTTTAATACCGGCCTGGCCACCAGCATCGATAAAATGAAAGGCTCGTTGAACTCGGTATTGGATGCACGCTCAGAAATCGGTAGTAGCCTGAATTTGCTGGATACCTTGAACGCCACCGGCGACAGCCTGGACCTGCAATACGATGCGTCTATTTCAACGCTGCAGGACCTGGATTATGCGCAGGCCTTGTCTGATATCTCCAAGAAAACCACGATTTTGCAGGCAGCACAAAAAGCATTTGTTGCTACCTCGAATATCTCGCTATTTAGCTTGATTTAAACCTATTAAAAGTGTGAAGGCCTGGCAAGCATCAAGGCTTGCAAACGGCTAGCGCAGCACTTGCAACATCAGTTGCTGCGCATCAACCAGCCAGCGACTGACGGGGCTGACCAGCGAAGGCAGGCTTAACAATGTCATCAAAAAGCCGACTGAAATTGTAATCGGGAAGCCGATACCAAAAATATTGAACTGCGGTGCCGCCTTGGTTAACACGCCCAACGCCATGTTGGTAATCAACAGACTGGCAACCACCGGTAGTGACAACAATAAACCTTGTGAAAAAATATGGCCGCCCAGGCTGGCAATGGCCTGGCTATTCAATTGCCAGTGCTCCAGCCCGATCGGCATGGTTTCAAAACTTTGCAGCATCACCGCCACCACGATGAGATGACCGTCCAGGCTCAAAAACACCAACAGCGCCAGCATGGTTAAAAACTGGCCAACGGCAATGGTCTGGCCATGCGCCTGCGGATCGTAAAAGCTGGCAAAGCCTAGCCCCATGCTCATGCCCACCATAAACCCGGCCATTTCGACTGCGGTAAACAGCAGCCGCATGACAAAGCCCATGCTGATACCAATCAGGCACTGGGACAGCAATGACAATAAGCCTTGCCAGGAAAGTATTTCAATCGGTGGCACCTGGATTGCAGGCACAATGGCCAGCGTAATCACAAAGCCAATGGCTAGCTTGATACGTTTAGGAATTGCGGGATGGCTGAACAGCGGAACAACTGTGAGGCAGCCAAGCACACGTGTGAGTGGCCACAATAACTGAACAATCCACAATTGCAGATCTGAAGCATGGATAGTCAGCATAGGGTCAGGCGCTTAGTTCACCAATTGCGGGATCATGGTGAAAATATGGTGCATATAATCCACCATGGTCATCAGCATCCAGTGGCCTGCCAGTAGCAGCACCGCCATAACGCCCACCAGCTTGGGGATAAAAGACAGGGTTTGCTCGTTGATCTGCGTGGCGGCCTGAAAGATACTCACGATCAAACCGATCATCAGTGCAGTGCCCAGTACCGGGGCTGCCACCATCAACGTGGTTTGCATCGCTTCACTGCCTATGGTCAATACCTGTTCCGGACTCATGGGTTACTCCTGAAAATGAATGTATGCTTATTTAAATCAAAAGGTTAAATCACAAAGCTTTGCGCCAGCGAGCCCAATATCAATTGCCAGCCATCGACCAGCACAAACAGCATGAGCTTGAAAGGCAGCGACACAATGGCCGGTGACACCATCATCATGCCCATGGCCATCAGGATACTGGCCACCACCATATCGATAATCAAAAATGGGATATAGATGGCAAAGCCAATCTGAAAGGCAGTTTTGAGCTCACTGGTCATAAAGGCAGGCACCAGTATTCTGAGCGGTACATCCTCAGGCGTTTGAATGGTCTCGACGTGTGCCATATTGGCAAACATGGCCAGGTCATTCTCGCGGGTTTGCTTGAGCATAAAGCCCTTGAGTGGCAACACGCCGCGCTCTAACGCTTCCTGCATGGTAATTTTGCTTTCGGATAAGGGCTGGTAAGCATCGGTGTAAATTTTGTCGAACACCGGACCCATGACAAAAAAGGTAATAAACAGTGCCAGGCCAATCAATACCTGGTTAGACGGTGCAGACTGGGTGCCCAATGCCTGACGTAGTAAAGACAACACAATCACGATGCGCGTAAAGCCGGTCATCATCAGCATCGCGGCCGGGATGAACGTCAACGAGGTGAGTAAAATCAGAGTTTGCAGACTGAGTGTATAGTCCTGGCCGCCGCCTGCTCCGGGGCTGACTGTGCCAATCGGCAATCCGCCAGCCGCCCACGACAATAGCGGGAAGCCAAGCAGCAGCCCGACCGGCAGTAGCAAGGACAAGATAGACTTTAAAACTGAAAAGACACGCATGTATATGGCACCCGAAACTTGCCTGCATCTGCGCGCGGCAGACACAAGACTATCAATAAGTTAGGGCTATAGTACGCCCGACCCGGCTAAATCAAAGGTCGGAAATGAGCGACTCAAGGCTTGTTTTTGAGGGATTTGACGGTCTGCTGCAAGGTGGCTTGCATGGCCTGCTGCAAACGTACAGAAAAGGAAGCTTGCGGATCAACTCCGGAAGCCGGTGAGTGAGCAGTACCTGCCCCCTCTTCCGCGGTTGACTCTGTCGCAGGTATTGCCATTTCGCCAAGCGCAGTCATTTGCCCCGCATTGATACCCACAACTAACCAGCGGCCAGCGACTTCAAGCACAACGACACGCTCTCTGGGGCTCAATTGCAAACCACCCACTTGCTTGATCACGCCACGTTGAGACATTGTTTGGCCAGGCAGAACGCGTCGTAACACCCAGGCAATCGCAGCAATCACCAGTAAGACGATCACCGTGCCATAGACCATGCGGCCCAGGCTGTCACTCGCACTCGGTGCTGCTGCAACCGTCGCCGCAGGCACAACCGCCCATGCCGCGCCGGTCACCAGGCTGCTAAACAGGGCAATCAACAACTGGCTGATAGTTTTCATGGCGATCTAAATAAAAAGGATTCAAAAAAACAATTAACGATTCAGTTTGCGAATACGTTCGGCCGGGGTAATGATATCGGTTAAACGAATACCGAACTTGTCATTCACCACCACCACCTCACCTTGTGCAATCAGGCAGCCATTCACAAGCACATCCATCGGTTCGCCTGCCATGCCGTCTAGCTCGACGACCGAGCCCTGTGCCAGTTGCAACAGGTTCTTGATCGAAATCTTGGTACGGCCTAGCTCTACCGTCAGTTGTACCGGGATATCCAGGATGAAATCAATATCATTCTGCGTGCCTTCCAGTTTATTGTTGGCACTAAATTCGTTAAACACAGCCGTCTTGCTGTTTGGCTCCTGCAAGGCAGAAGATTCAGCCTGGGTTTGCTCCGCCAGGGCGGCTCCCCAGTCATCTTCCGCAATCGTCTGCACATCACCGGGATCAGAGACACCCATGGCAGCCATGGCTGCATTCATATCATCATCTGCACTACTAGTGGCGGGATCCATAGCCATTATGACTCTCCTTGCAATTGCTCCTGACTACCGTCAGCGCGAATTAACTTTTCAACCTTGAGGGCATATTGCCCGTTAAATACTCCATAACGACATTCCATCACCGGAATGTTGTCAATTTGTCCTTCGATGCTGTCACTGATATTAATCGGGATCACATCCCCTTCTTTCAGTTCCAGCAAATCTGCCACCGTCAACTTGCGCGTTGCCAGGTTAGCGACAATCTCAACTTCGGCCGCTTGAATTTGCTGCGTCATCAATTTGACCCAACGCTTATCGCCGCCCAGATTCTCGCCTTGCAACGGTGAAGTGAGCAGGTCTTTAATTGGCTCGACCATGGAATACGGGACGCAGAAATGCATTTCGCCGCTATTTGGGCCCAGCTCGATATTGAACGTAATGGCAACCACTACTTCGTTAGGCGTGGCGATGTTGGCAAACTGCGTATTCATTTCTGAACGCAGGTACTCAAACTTGATCGGATATACCGGTGCCCAAGCCTTTTCATACGACTCGAACATGATGCCCAGGATGCGCTGGATAATGCGCTGTTCGGTCGCGGTAAAATCACGGCCTTCGACGCGGGTATGAAAGCGGCCATCGCCACCAAACATATTATCCACCACCAAAAACACCAAGGTCGGATCTATCACGAGCACACCGGTGCCGCGTAAAGGACTTATGTGAATCAGGTTGAGGTTGGTAGGCACCACCAGGTTACGGATAAAGTCGGTATATTTGATAATCCTGACCGGCCCGACCGAGACTTCAACGGTGCGGCGCAGGAAGTTGAACAGCTCAACACGCAGTAAACGCGCATAACGTTCATTAATCATTTCCAGCGTGGCCATGCGGCCGCGCACAATGCGCTCTTGCGTGGCCAGGTTGTAATTACGAACACCAGCCTCGTCTTTGCCAGACGCATCACCCTCGTCGTCGCCCTCAACACCTTTGAGCAACGCATCAATTTCGTCTTGTGATAGAAACTTGTCAGCTGACATGATGACTCACTTTAAACAACTGGGCTCATAACATTACTGGATCACAAACGAGGTAAATAATACCTGTGTGACCTTCAGCGGCTTACCGTGTGCAGCGAGCGGTTTTTTCAGCTCAACCAGCAACTCTGCACTCAGTTGTGCTTTGCCTTCAGGCGTAGAAATATCGGAGGCTTTTTTGCTGGTGAGCAATAACAGTACGCGGTTACGCAAGGCTGGCATCTGTGCTTTCATTTTTTCTGCCAGCTCAGCGCCTTTCACCTCTACGGTCAAATCCAGTTGCAGGAACTTGTCATCAGGGTCTGGCAACAAATTCACGGTAAATGTTTCAAACTGCACATAAGTCAGGGCAGTTTTAGGGTCCGCATGACCGCCCGCTTCTTCTTCGGGTGCCTCTTCTTCAGCGGCTTCACCTTCGGCAGCCGCATCTTCATGGCCTTCGGCCTTTTCACTATGCTTGGCTTTGGCTTGCGAGGCCTCTGGCTTCTTCAGTAAAAAGAATGCAGCAGCGCCACCACCGGCAGCCAATGCCAGCACCACGGCCAATATGACAATGAGTTTTTTCTTGGATTTTGGCGCCGCGTCTGCTGCGCCTTCTGCTTTTGCCGGTTGTTGAGCCATGACACAAACCTTTCTTACATTAAACCTAGAGTGTTTATGGTGTCATTATGCGCAAAACAGCGCGCTGGAGATTGGCGGATAAAAGGGTTAAATCAGCGTTTAATCGAAATTTACACCCACAGGCAGGCACGTTGCCTGCCCACAGCTTAAACAAAGGTGTCGACCAAGCCACGTGCAACCGTGGTTTTAACCGCTTGCGGGGCAACTGCAACGTCAGCTTCACCTGCGGTGCCTACTGACTGGCCACCTTGACGCGAAGTCTGCTGCTCAAAATGCTGCTGTGCCTGCTGGCCATCACCCACAAAGGTTTGACCCAACTGCAAGCCTTGCGACTGCATACGGTCACGCAAATCCTGCATGCCATCTTCCAGTGCCTGACGCACCAATGGGTTATCCGTGATAAAACTGGTGTTTACAGACTGGTTATCCACTTTGAGCACCACTTGAATCGGGCCCAAATCTGGCGGTGACAAAGTCAGGCTGGCCACATCGTCGCCACTGCCAACCATCTTCATCACATGCTGGTTCATCGCGGTTTGCCAGCGCTCATTGCCAAACGGCGCCGCAATTTGCGACATGACGACACTACTGCTTTGCGCCACGCCAGCCGCATTCAGCCAGGTGCTATTCGGCAATGCTTGCGCCGCTGGTTGTTGCGGTAAATTTAATATATCGGCTTGTGCATCGGCACCACGCATCTCAGTAAAGGCCTGGGTTGTGCGCCCTGCCTCCCCTGTCGCCTCTGCCATCAACTTGGCATTGACCAGGGTTTCAGAAATACCAGCGGACGCTTTACCGGTTTCGGCCGGCACATTGCCAGCCAGCAATTGTTTGAAATCGACGGCCTGATCATCCGGCCCCGCATTCACGGCAGGCCCCGTCGGCGTTTGCACGGCGGTTGTCTTGGTCATCGCTTCAGTGTCCAGCGGCAAGGCAAAGGCATTGTTATCGACGACAGGCAGTTGCTCGCTATCCACGGTCACAGCTGCGCCATCCGTGTTGACCTCGGCTTTAGGCAAGTTATCAGCAGGTGCTGCAGCCGGACGCATAGCAATCATGGTTTGCATCCACGGCGTAATGCCTGTCGGCAGTTGATCACTCGCAGCCAAGTCTGCCAATAAGCGTTTTTTACGCTCTTGTGCAGTTTCAATCACGGCCGCGGGGTCTTTTGTATTGGTGGCCGCTGCCGATGCAGCAGTCGCTTCAGTGCTTGCTGGTGCTTCAGCGCTAGTGTGTTCGTCGCTGCTCTCAGCCGCTGTTTTTTGTGGGCTATCTTCTGACTTGACTGTATTGTTTGGTGCAGCTGGCGTTTTTTCTGTAGTCGCAGCTTTAGTCGGCTCAGGTTTGGCTGTATCAGCTTTGTCAGCGACACTATTATTGCTAGATGGGATCACTGGCTTGCTGCTTTGCTGCATTTGCTTACGCAATGCCAGTGCAAACTCATCAGAACCATTATTCTGTGAATCTTGTGACACCTGATTGGCGGATGCTGTTTTCACGGCATCAGCACCCACATTCAATAAAGTTGCGGAATTCAAAAACGCCATATGACTCTCCCGGTCAACATTTGTGTTACAGACGCGTGCGCTTGGCACGACTTGCAAACTCATCCATCAGTTTCTGATCACGCTTGCCCTCTGCTTTTGCTTGCATGGTTTTTGCCCGTGTCATCAACACTTCAAAAGATTTTTGTTTGCGCTGTTTTTCCTGCAATAGCTGTCGTTTTTGCAGGACATTCGCCTGACATTGTTCGATTTGAGCATTTTGACTGCGCACCGCCAATTCCAATTGCGAGAAAAAGCCCTGAAAATTGCGGTATAAATCGGCTTTGAGTCCTTTTTGCGAGGCTAACTGCCATTGCTGCTCATATTCTTGCTGGTATTGTTCCAGCATGGTGCGCTGCTGTTGCGCCTGTTCAAGTAGTTGCATGGCCTGCGCCATATCTTGCATGGCGGCATCTACTTCGTCTGTCGCCAGTTGAATCAGCAGTGTCAGCGTTTGTGTCGACTGTTTGGCCATAGCGCGTTAGCAATTGCCTTAGGAAACTGTTTGCGCCAATTGCTGCAAACATGCCTGCATATAGGCACTTTCATCAATATCTTGCTGCAAAAATGCATTGATCTGGTCACGTTTTTTAATCGCCACATCCAGCATGGGGTCAGAGCCGGGCTGATAGGCGCCGACGGCAATCAGATCCTGGTTACGCAAATAACGTGAATATAGCTGCTTGAGCAAACGTGCTGCCTGTTGATGTTCTTTAGTGGTGATATTGTGCATGGCGCGGCTGATCGATTGTTCAATATCAATTGCAGGATAATGCCCGCTCTCCGCCAGGGTGCGGTTGAGCACAATATGGCCATCAAGAATCGCCCGTGCCGAATCGGCAATCGGATCCTGCTGGTCATCGCCTTCGGTCAGCACGGTATAAAAAGCGGTGATCGAGCCCTCGCCTCTGGCACCGTTACCGGTACGCTCAACCAGCGCTGGCAATTTGGCAAACACTGAAGGCGGATAGCCTTTGGTGGCTGGCGGTTCACCAATCGCCAAGGCGATTTCACGTTGTGCCATGGCATAACGTGTCAGTGAGTCCATGATTAACAAGACATTTTTGCCTTGCTGGCGAAAACGCTCGGCAATCGCCGTGGCATAATTGGCCCCTTGCAAACGCATCAATGCCGACACATCGGCCGGGGCAGCCACGACCACAGAGCGCGCCAGGCCTTCTGGTCCTAAAATCTGTTCAATAAATTCCTGTACTTCGCGGCCACGTTCACCAATCAGGCCGACCACAATCACATCGGCGGTGGTGTAACGCGCCATCATGCCCAGCAAGACGCTTTTACCCACACCAGAACCGGCAAACAGGCCCAGGCGTTGCCCGCGACCAACGGTTAACATGGCATTGATGGCACGTACGCCAACATCCAGCGTCTCTTCAATCGGTGCGCGCATCAGCGGGTTAATCACACGGCCACTCAACGGCGCCGTCACTTCAGTCGAAATCGGGCCCAGGTTATCCAGCGGATTACCGGCGGCATCCACCACGCGGCCGAGCAAACCATCACCCACCGGAAAGTGACGCGCACGGTCTTGTGCACGGCGACGTGGCGGACGGCCAAATTGTGGCTTGGGCAACGTTTCGGTGACTTCCATACTGAATACTTTAGCGCCTGGCACCACGCCATCCACGGCTGATTGCGGCATTAACAGCAAGTTTTCGCCATCAAAGCCAACAACCTCAGCTTCCACGCGTCCGCCATCTTGCAACGGAATAAAACAGGCGCCGCCAATCGGCATTTTGATACCGGTGGCCACCATGATCAGGCCAGTGACTTTGACAATACGGCCGGCCACTTCCAATGGCTCAACCAAATTGATCAGTTCTCTACAATCTTTGAGGTAACTTTGCCAGCGCTGGTTATGCACATTAGGTGGCAAGTCTGGTGTAACAGGCGCGGCAATCTCGGCCTGCGCTGCATGTGCATCAATATCTTCTGTTGGCGTCACCGCCGCATCATTCACTAAATCTTCTGCCAACGCAGGGCTGGCATCAACGGCGGTAGTAGGTTCTGTCATGCTCGAATCAATCACAATCAATACAAGGGCTGCAGACGTTATTCGTTGCTAGTGACAGGTTTATGCCAGTCATCCACGCGCGACAAACCTTGCACCAGGCGCTTCCAGCGCATTTCATTGCTGGCATCAATCTGGTTTTCTGCGGTTTCGACCAGGCAGCCACCGCGCTCAATCTGGCCATCTTCAACCAATTGCCAGCCTTGCTCTTTCAGTTGTTCGCCAATATGGGCACGCAGCACTTTGGCATCCTCGTGATGCACGATCAACCTGGCTGGCTGTTTGACTTGTGGCAGGTAATGCATGGCATCCAGCACCACCGGAATCACCGCTTGCGCATCTACCTGCAACTTGGTTTTCATCATGGCTTTGGCCAAATCAAGCGCCAGGCTTAATACAGATTCAGCCACGCTGATATCCTGCATGGCCAGCGCCTGCTGAAAGCTGGCGGCCATTTGCGACAACTGCTGGCGTTCGACATCAATTTGCGACTGTGCATGTGTCATGCCATCGCCGTAGCCCGTTTTAAAGCCTTCTTCATAAGCTTCTTGCCTGACCTGCTTGAGAATCTGGCTAACCGTACGTGCATTTTCTTCTGCCTGCTCGCGCTCGCGCTTCACGCGCTCACTGGAGATGGAATCATCAAAGCTGGCCATCTCCCAACGTTGATAGGCGCTCATTTGTTCTTTTGGAATTGCAGAAGCTACCATGAGACACTTTCCTTATATCATGCGTTTATAGATATTGCTCACTGTCGCCTTTGCCAGCCAGCATGATCTGGCCTTCATCTGACAAGCGACGGATAATTTGCAATATTTGTTTCTGCTGGCCTTCAACTTCTGACAGTTTGACCGGGCCACGGCTTTCCAGGTCTTCACGCATCATGTCGGCCGCTCTGGACGACATATTGCGGAAGAATTTTTCTTTCATTTCATCTGACGTGCCTTTGAGGGCGACAATCAGCATGTCAGACTGCACTTCACGCAACAGCACCTGAATGCCTCTGTCATCAATTTCCATGATGTTGTCAAACACAAACATCTGGTCCATGATTTGCTGCGCCATATTGTCATCGTAGCTCTTGAGGCCATCCATCAGCTTGGCTTCATGTTCGCCACTTATATAGTTCATGATCTCGGCGGCCGTTTTAACCCCACCAATGGCCTGCCGTTTAATGTTGTCATTACCGGCCAGCATCTTCAGCATGCCTTCATTCAACTCTCGCAATGCGGTCGGTTTGATACTGTCCAGTGTCGCAATACGCAAAATCACGTCCTGGCGCAAACGTTCGGTAAAGTGCCCCAAAATTTCTGCGGACTGTTCTGCCTCGAGGTGAGACAGAATGGTGGCAATAATCTGTGGATGTTCATTTTTGATAAAGTCCGCCACACTAAAGGCATCCATCCATTTCAGGCTTTCTATACCAGCCGCATCTTGTGATTGCGGAATACGGTTAAGCAAGTTGGACGCTTTATCATCGCCAAATGCTTTGATCAGCACCGAGCGGATGTAGCTGTCTGAATCGAGGCCGAAATCACTGCTGCTGGCGAAGTCCATCATGAACTTCTCCAGCACGGCCTCTACCTCTTCGCGCGGTACCGGCTTCATGGAGGCCATGACGATACCCAAACGCTGCACCTCTTTGGGTGACAGGTGCTTCATCACTTCAGCCGCCTCGTCTTCGCCGAGCGCCAGCATCAAGATTGCACTTCTGGTTAATCCCTGGTCACTCATGTACTACTTCTCCGCAGAGGTCCAGCTGGACACGACATTCGCTACCATGCGTGGATTATCTTTCGCCACCTGCTTTGCAGCCTGCAAGGTCTGGTCCAGACCACTTGGTAACGCTGTGGCATCGCCACTTAAAGTCACCAGAGTATCATCGCCCTCTGCCCCAGCTGCGCCAGCAATTGGCAATCCATCAGGGCCAGTCAAGGCGGCCGCAGCAGCCAGCTCTTGCTCTTTTTTGTCAGCGCCAGTCAATTTGTTGGCCATTGGTTTAAGCAGTTTTTTGTAAACCATCATCAACACAATCACGCCAGCCAGGAAACGCAAGGCATCTTTACCATACTCGATCACCAGTGGATCTTTCCACAAAGGTGGCTCCACCAGCTTGTCCTGTGCTTCGGCAATAAACGGTGTGTTGACCACAGAAATCGTATCACCACGCTCTTTGTTAAAGCCCATGGCCTGCATGGCAAGGTCGCTCACTTGCTGCTTCTCGGCGTTGCTCAAGGCACGGTAAGTGGTTTTGCCAGTGCTATCGACCACCGGAATATGATTCACCACCACGGCCACGTGCAGGCGTTTGATGCCACCTTTGGCTTGCTGGATGTAGCTGACAGTTTTATCCAGCTCGTAGTTTGTGGTGTTATCTTTTTGGGTGTTTTGTGGCGGTGCGGGTGGCGCAGCTGGGGCAGCACCTTCTGCGCCCGGCGCCTGTGCACCAGGGGCATTAATCGGCGCAGTAGATTCACCTGGTGGCTGGTTAGACAATGCACCTGGCACCGCACCATTGCTGCCACTGGCATTTTGCGACTCATGGCTTTGCGCACTGCGAATCGCCATATCATCAGGCTTGGTATTGGGCTTGTATGACTCGTTGGCTTGCTCGGTCATAGAGAAGTCAATCTCTGCACTGGTTTCGGCGTGCACGTTCTTGGCACCCACGATAGGGGTAATAATCGACTCCACGCGGCGGGCAATGCTGCTCTGCATATTTTCCACGTAGGCCATTTGTTCAGGATCCAGGCCGTTTTGTTTAACCTTGTTGGTATTGTCAGACAGCAAGTTACCATTCTGGTCGACCACAGTCACATGGTCAGCAGACAAATTAGGCACGCTACTAGCCACCAGGTGCACAACCGCTGCGACTTGTTGGCCATCCAGGCGACGGCCATTATGCAGGTTTAGCAACACGGAGGCCGTTGGATATTGCTGCTCGCGCACAAATACGCTTGGTTTTGGAATCGCCAAATGGATACGGGCAGCCTGCACAGCAGAAATAGACTGGATGCTACGCTCAAGCTCGCCTTCCAGGCCACGTTGAAAGTTCACTTGCTCAACAAACTGCGAAACGCCAAACTTCTGGTTTTCCAGTAATTCGAAGCCGATATTGCCGCCTTTTGGCAAACCTTGTGCAGCCAGTTTCAAACGCACCTGATGCACCTGGTCGGCAGGCACCAGAATCGCATTGCCGCCTTCGGCAAACTGGTAAGGCACACTTAACTTGTCGAGTTCGGCCACAATCGCGCCACCATCTTTGTCGGCAAAATTGGAGAACAAGACACGGTAATCCGGCTTCTGGCTCCACAGCCAGAACACAACCATCACGGCAACCACGGCCGCAATGCCTGCGACCAATAGCAGCTTCTGTCCGAGTTGACCAAACATATTCGGTGTACCGTTGGACTCACCAGTTGTTGTAAGTAAGGCAGCGTCAGCAGCCATCTGAACCTCCATGTTTACTACCGCAGGCTTTCTGAATTTCGCGCCCTATCTGGGTTGGCTGACTCAAAAACACCTTTTTGAACTCGAATGCGTTTTAAGGACACACTCACATGGATCACATTATGCGCTTACTCTTTATTTTCAAATTGGCAAATAAGACCGATTAATGTTGCCTATTTTACAAAGCGGCTGGTAGCACTGAATGCTAAAGTGTCTACCATGACAATTAAGGGCTTAATCTGCCCATGACGATGAAAGGAGCCCACCATGAACGCAGGCGGTATTGATGCACAACGCATCTCGTCCATGCTGGCACAATTGCGTGCAGCCGCTCAGAAACCTGAAGGTTTGGGTAACGCGGCCATCGCAAATCCAGTGCAGAAAACCAATGCAGCAGCCCCGACCAGCCAAGTCAGCTTTAGTGATGCATTGAAAGCCTCACTGGACCAGGTCAACAATATGCAGCTGCAATCAGAAAAACTGGGGCAGGATTTTGCCATGGGTAATGACAATGTCAGCCTGTCCGATGTCATGATTTCGGGCCAGAAAGCCAATATCGCTTTCCAGGCAACGGTGCAGGTACGTAATAAACTGGTGACTGCCTACCAGGATATGATGAACATGCAAGTCTAAAGCGGCAATTCTAAATTGACACGCTAGACCGCAGTCGGTTCCCGCATTTCACCCTGTTCCAATTGATATAACCATGCCAGTATCTCGGCGATTGCCTGATACAACTGCGGCGGGATATGGGCATCCAGCTCTACCTGCATCAACAGGCTCAACAAAGCCTGCGACTCATGCACATATACCTCATGCTCTTTCGCCAGCGCAATAATGCGCTCAGCCAGTAAACCATTGCCTTTGGCGACCACGCGTGGTGCCAGGTCACCGGCCTCATAAGCCAGGGCGACCGCAGACTGTGTATACAATTTATCCTGCTGCATACTGCCGCCTGTCTTGCGCCGTGTCATCCTGGCTAATTTGCAAAGATTCCAGCTTCAAACCGGCAGACTGTAAACTCATGGCCAGTTGGCTACGGCCAGACTGCATTTCTTTCAAAGCCTTGGCGTCTTCTGGTTCAACACGCACGCTAAAACGGCCATTGACCATGGTGATCTTGACCGAGACCTCCCCCAGCCTTGGCAAATGCAAAGTCAGGTCACTCTGCAAACTGTTTAATACCGGCTCTTCTGACGAATGCGCAGAGTTCTCCTGCTCATTCACCTGCCACTGCATGGTTTGCCCTGGCCAAACCTCGCCATGCCACACCACGCGTTGCTGCTCCAGCACCTGCAACTGTTGTGCCACCATCTCGGGCGGCATAAAACCGGGTTTGTTTTGCGGCTCTTGCAATAACTGATGCCAGGGGCGACTACCCACCGTCGCCTCTTTCAGGTGCGACTCGTAAAACAGGCCAGAGCTATCCAGGGCATGTTTCAGGTCTTGTGCCAGTACTTGTGGTTTTTGCGGGCTATGACTCACGACCGCTTGCGCTTGCAAGGCCGTAGTTTGTTGCTGGAACTCAGAAGAACTCAGCCAGCGTTGCAAATGCTTGGCCGGGCTGCTCAGCTCAACCAGGCTGGCCTGGCCAGCGGCTGTTTTCACCATGTCTTGCAGATGCTCACCATGATCGGACTGCGACATATCCGTCAGCAATGCGGTCTCAGCCAGGTGCGCAGTGCCGCCATTGGCCTGGCTAGTGCCGGGCTGCACACCCCATTTCACCTGCGGCAGGATATCTTTGCCTGCGCCCTGCTGGGCCAGGCCCATAAACTGCATATGCAAGGTTTGCTGTTGTGCCAGGTGGGCAGGCAACTGCATTTGTACTGTTGTAGGTGCTTGATTAGGAAGTTGGATCTGAACTTTGAATTGCGCGAGTTCTGAGGCCTTGGCGGCCCCTGACTCTTTTTGCAGAATCAGGCCAGTAAACTGCATGCCGGGACGCATGCGCTCCCATAACGGGGCTTCGGACTGCGTGCCTTCGACCGGCATGATCGAAGAAACTGCACGCAAGCTCTCTGTTTCACTCGCGATAATACGTTGTGAGAGAACTTGCGGAATCGGTAACATCTATATCACATCCGGCGGGATACGCGCATGTAGCTGCGCATCAAAGATCATATCGGTGATACGGTGCATCACCGGATAGAGCAAATTTCTGATTTCACCATCATCGGCCAAAATCTTCTGTACCAAGGCCTGTTTACGGGCATTGAGTTCTGGTGTCAGTGCTTGTGATTCCAGACGCATGGTTTGCTCCAGGCTTTTAACCACTTCGAGTTTAAGCATATAAGACTGCTCCAGCTCAGTGACTTTTTCCCAGGCATCCTTGCGTGCTGCAATCAGCATCTGCTCCATCAGTTTTGCGGCAGATTCGTAAGTATTAATCAGTGCTTGTGACATCTTAGGCTCCGGCGGTGGCCAAACGGTTAACTTGCCCCATCTGTTGCAATTCATTGGTTTTCTGGGCGACCATCTGGCCCAAAGACATATCCGCTTGCACTGGACGCGCCATTGCTGACTTTTCCAGTGTTTCCCACGCGCTTTTTAATTCCATCAGTAAATGTTGAATTTCTTGTACTTTTTTGACATCCTGACGCACACTGGCTTCCATCAATGTACGTGTCATGTATTGATAAAGCTCATCCAGATTTTGCGCGATGTTGCCACCTGCACGCTTGTCCAGGCAGGCACGCAAGCCGCTATCGACGATGGTCACTGCCTGCGTCAGGTACTCACCTTTTTTGGCAATGTCGTGCTGTGCCATCGCTTGTTGGGCATGAATGCAGGCTGAAATTGCACCGTCATACAACATGACGATCAGTTTCAATGGGCTGGCATCCACGATACCGGTTTCCAACCCTACGCTTGCATAAGCATTCACACCTAATTTTTTCATCCCGAACATTTTTGACTCCTGAATTCTGCTTTAAAGCGTATGGTTTACGATAATTTGCCAGCCGCTCACTGCAGATATCTACCGCTTCTACTAATTGTTCGCGCTAATCGCGGCCAGTTGTGAAGTCAGGTTGCTGCTGGTGCTTTGCAGACTACTGAGCAAGGCATCCAGCTTTGCATATTGGGCACGGTAACGTGCTTCAATAGCAGGCAGCTTGGCACTTATATCATCGGCCCTTTTGTTCAAATCTTTAATGGAACTTGAAATACCATCTGTTTTTGTCGTCAATGCACCTTCAGTATCCAGCCAGCCGTCCAGCAAGCTGCTCAGCTCGCCTGCCAGGCCTTTGCTGAAGGTGACAGTGCCACGGCTACCTGTTGCGGTGCCTGTGACGCTCAACTGCAGCCCATAGCTGCCATTGCCGATCACGCCAGTGAGCACAGACCCAGTAGTGTTGGCCGTCACACCGTTAATCGTACCAATCGCATTGACACCATTACCGCCCAGTTGCGTGATATTCACCGCATAGGTCCCCGAGGCTGTGTCATCCTTACTGCTGACAAAAGTCACTTGCGGATCGGTAGATGTCGCTGACGGTGAAAATAACTTGGCCACATCACTGACATTGGTAGTGATGGCTTTTTGCAGTTTGGTGCTATCCAGCGTCAATGCGCCAGTAGAGCCCATGGTGACCCCAATATCAGTCAGCGTTTTAAACGTGGTTGCTGTCGGCGAAGACGCCGATAACATCGATTTTAACTTCACCATGATATCGCGCGCCGTCGAATCCCCCAGCAATGCCCCGTTTGAACTGGAGCCCGCCGAGACAAACTTGGTCAGGTTGCGCATGCTGGTATTGAGTGTGTTATAAGCATCGACAAAACTTTGCACTGCAGCCTGTATGGCATCGGTATCCGTGCTGACACTCAGCGTATTACTGGTCGAAGTGACCGACTTCAACGTCAAGGTCACCCCCTGGATCACATCAGACACCGTATTACTGGATTTACTGATACTCATGCCATCCACGGTCAGCAAGGCATTCTTCGCCGCCGTCATTTGCGTCATGTTATTGCTGCTGGCCAGCGGATCATAGGCCAGTGCAGACAGGCCGCCAGTGTCGGTGTTGTTACCATCATCATCGGCCACCGATATTTTGAGGCTATTCACCTCACCGGTGTCTTTAGACGTAATCACCAGGCGATTGCCGGTACCATCATTAACAATAGAAGCCGAGACAGACGCGTTTTTTGCATTGATTGCATCACGGATGCCTGCCAGCGTATTGTTGCTGCTGGTGATGTCTATGGTGATATCTGACTTGTCGGCGTTGGCCGTAAATGAGGCAGGTGCCGTACCGGTAGTACCAAAAGAGATAGTGATTTTGCCGGTACCGACGATGTCGGTGGCACTGCTATAAGCCGAAGTGGCCAATTTTTGTGAAGTCGCCAACTGGCTAACCGTCACATTATAATTACCGAGAACGGCAGTCCCATTCGCGGTCGCGCTGATGCTAGTGCTGTCACTGGCAGTGACGGCTTGCGCATTAAACTTGGCTGCGGTAGCCAGTTTATCAACGGCTGTTTGAAAAGTGCTTAAGCCGCTTTTCAGTGTGCTATACGCAGACAGCTTGGTATTGTAAGACGATATTTTGGTTTGAATATCGGTAATGGGTTGCTGTTCCGCCTGCATCTGCGCCGTGACCAAAGAGTCAATGGGCAGACCAGATGCGCCAGTAGAGGATACAATCGATGCCATTTCTTAATCTCCCAACCGTCTATTTAAAACGCAATATCAGGCTGTCTGTCGTACCACCAGCCCGCGTAATTTATCCAGCGTTTTACTGATGGCCAACACTTCCTCATTGGGGATTTGGCGTAATACCTTTTGTGTTTCGGTATCAACCACTTTCACAATGATTCGGTCGCTGTCATCATCGATAGAAAATTCTATCGTTTGTAACGCTGGTGCTACATACTCATTTAACTTTTTAACTGCACCGCTAATCGCAGCTTTGTCATTCACATCGGCTGCAGCTTTATCAGCAGATGATTCAGCATATTTCACCAGTTTCAAACTACTGGCTGCCTGTACACCTTGCAAACTACCACCTACACCATTTATAGATGAGTCACTCATGATGTTGCTCCTTTTACCTAGGCCAAATCCACAGGGTCTAGGCCTGTGGATTTAGCGTTACCGTGTGATGTATTAACCTCTCAGCAATGTCATCACTTGGTTAGGCAACTGGTTCGCTTGAGCCAGCATCGCAGTACCAGCTTGTTGCAGAATCTGTGCACGTGTCATCTTGGCTGTTTCTGAAGCGAAGTCAGCATCAGTGATACGTGACTTGGCAGCAGACATGTTCTCAGACGCTACGCCCAGGTTGCTTACTACTGAAGCAAAACGGTTTTGGTAAGCACCCAATGTCGCACGGCTGGTGTTTACAGCAGTCAATTGTGCGTCAATTGCAGTAATCGCATCTGATGCAGCATCTGCTGTAGACAGGGAACCAGACAAGGAAGCTGCTGAAACAGAAGCCACGCTAATGGTGTCGCCACTGTCAGCACCGATCTGGAAGTTGTAACCTGCACCGAATGCTGCCTGGCCGTTAAACTTGGTCGCTGTACTCAAACGAGTCAGTTCTGACTTCAGTTGAGAAAATTCTGTATCCAGGTTTGCACGGTCACCAGAGCTGTAGGAACCGTTGGCTGCCTGTACAGCCAGTTCACGCATACGTTGTAATGAGTCAGTTGCGCTGCTCAAACCACCTTCTGCAGTTTGCAGAAAAGAGATCGCATCGTTAGCGTTACGTGTTGCAACATCCATACCGCGAACTTGTGAGTCCATACGTGTTGCAATCGCCATACCAGCCGCATCATCTTTTGCGCTGTTAATACGCAGACCAGAAGACAAGCGTTGAATAGAAGTATTCAGGCTGCTTTGGGAAGCGTTCAAGTTACGTTGTGCATTCAAGGATGCCAAGTTGGTGTTAATTACTGAAGCCATGTTAAATCTCCTTTAGAGTCGTATACCCAGTTAAGTGTCAAATCGTCATGTTACTTTCAACGTTGATCGCTATTTACCACTTAATGTTTGCTATCTAGCGTTGTTAGTTGTGTTATCGACCGCTTGCGAAATTTCTTTAATACTTCTTGCAAATTTCTTTTTTCGATCAATCATGCACTTGAAACTATTTACGACCCCTTCACCAAAATCTTTAGCCTTTAATCAAGAACTGCACAAAATTGTTTATATCAATCTATTCTATAAAAGAATGCCCCTTCACCATTAACCGAGCTAAATAGAGAATCAGTCTTAATTCCGCTTTTAAAGCACACCAGGTTTTCACCCCCGCCAGGGCCGCTGTATCACACAAGATATAAGGCCGGTTTTCCGCGCTTATCTACAAATCATTATTGGCCGTTGCCAACGATAATCAGGCTATCCATTTCGCATACCTTATATAAAGGTATCCAAAAGACTACGAAGGAGTTTTGCATGGCATCCGTTTATGTAGGTATGACTGTAGATATTCTGCACCATGGCCATATCAATATTATTGAGCAAGCCAGAAAGTATGGCGACGTCACCATAGGCCTGTTATCAGACGCTGCGGTCGCCGACCACAAACGCCTGCCCTACCTGACTTACGAACAGCGCAAACAGATCGTCAGCAATATCCGCGGCGTGGTGAATGTAGTGCCGCAAGAAGAATGGGACTACGCCCCCAACCTGCTCAAATACAAACCGGACATCATGGTGCATGGCGACGACTGGCTGGAAGGCCCACTAGTGCCCTACCGTGACCGTGCGCGTGCCGCATTGGCCGAATATGGTGGCCACCTGATTGAGATTCCTTATACCCGCGGGGTGTCTTCGAATGAAATGCTGGGGCAAATCCAGGCCCTGGGCACAACGCCAGATATCCGCCGCCGTACACTCAAACGGTTGCTGACGGTGAAACCGATTTCACGCTTCATTGAAGCGCACAACCCGATCTCTGCGCTGATTGCCGAGCACGTCACCGCACAGCGCAATGGTAAAACCTGCCAGTTTGATGGTTTCTGGTCCAGCTCGCTGACCGACTCCACCGCACGCGGCAAACCGGATATCGAAGCGGTTGAGATCAACAGCCGCCTGTCTAATATTAATGACATTTTCGATGTCACCACCAAACCTTTAATTATGGATGCCGATACCGGCGGCAAACTGGAGCACTTTGAACTCAATGTGCGCAGCATGGAACGCCTGGGGATTTCCGCCACCATTATTGAAGACAAGATCGGTTTAAAAAAGAATTCTTTATTTGGTAACGAAGTGCCGCAATTGCAGGACGAAATTGAGCCCTTCTGCGAAAAAATTGCCGCTGGCCGTGCTGCACGCGTCAGCGATGACTTTATGGTGATTGCCCGTATCGAGAGCCTGATTTTGGAAAAAGGCATGGCCGATGCGGTCAAGCGCGCACAAGCTTATGTGGGCGCGGGTGTCGATGGCATCATGATCCACAGCCGCCAGAAGGCCCCGGACGAAGTATTCGAGTTTGCCAAAATCTTTAAATCAGAATTTCCGACTACGCCCTTGGTCTGCGTGCCCACCAGTTACAACATGGTGACTGAAGAAGAATTGGCTTTACGTGGATTCAATCTGGTGATTTATGCCAATCACATGATGCGCGCAGCCTATCCGGCCATGCAAAATGCCGCCATGGAAATCCTCAAAAACGGCAGGACCGCAGAAATCGAGTCCAGCCTGATGTCGATTAACGATGTGCTGGAACTGATTCCAGGCACCAAATAACCGTAACCAGATAAGCGGAGTATTCTGATGATACATGCCGAGGAATTTTTAAACGCATTGCAAGCTGAGCAGGTACAGTTTTTTGCTGGCGTGCCTGACTCATTGCTGAAAGAACTGTGTGCCTGCTTTTCAGACACACTCGCCACAGGCCAGCATGTGATTGCCGCCAATGAAGGCGGTGCGATTGGCCTGGCGATTGGCCACTACCTGGCCACACATCAACCTGCCCTGGTCTATATGCAAAACTCAGGCCTCGGCAATGTGGTGAACCCGATTGCGTCACTGGCAGATCCACAGGTGTATGGTATTCCTATGTTACTGGTGGTTGGCTGGCGTGGCGAACTCGCTGCGGATGGCACACAAATCCACGATGAACCTCAGCATGTGAAACAAGGCCAGATTACCCTGTCACAACTCGACGTGCTTGGCCTGCCTTATCAAGTGATGGCCGATGATATAGCCACCGCGCATGCGCAAATTCAAACCTTATTAAACCAGGCCATGACACGTCAGGGCCCTGTGGCACTGGTGGTGCGCAAGCAAAGCTTTGCGCCGTATAAATCGGTGAAAGCAACCACAGCTCCGGCCCCTTCCCTCGCAGAAAAATTACCTGCGCTGGAAAGCCGCGAACACATGATTGAACAGATTGTGGCAGCCTTGCCAGAAGATGCCGCGGTGGTGGCAACGACAGGTATGGCTTCACGTGAGCTATTTGAACTGCGTAAAGCACACCAGGCCGGACATGGCCGTGATTTCCTCACCGTGGGTGGCATGGGACATGCCTCACAAATCGCCTGCGGCATTGCGCTGGCGCAACCAGACCGGCAAGTGATATGTATCGATGGCGATGGCGCCATGCTCATGCATATGGGTAGCCTGACCATCAGCGCCCAGCAAGCTAACTTATTGCATATCGTGCTGAACAATGGCGCGCATGACTCAGTCGGCGGCCAACCCACCGTGGCAGCACAATTAACACTGGCCGACATTGCCAGCGCAGCGGGTTATGCGCAGGTCTACAGCGTATCCGGTGCAGCACCCTTGAACAAGGTATTGCAACAAGCCTTGGCCAGCGGCAAAAGCAGCTTTATTGAAGTGTTGTGCCGCAAAGGCGCCCGCGCTGATCTCGGCCGGCCAACGCGCACGCCAGCACAAAACAAACAGGACTTTATGCAGTTTTTAACCGAGGTGGAATATGCTTGATGCGGCATCTAGCATACACGCCCATGTGGCCGCCCAAAACCAGCACAAGGTACTGTTTACCGCCGGGCCTGCAAGCTTACTGGAGGAAAACCTGCTCGGTTTGCGGCCGTGTTTTGGCCGCGGCGATCTGGATTATAGCCAGGTCGAAAATGCCGTATTAAAGGCACTCAAAACAATGACTGGCCATGCCCAGATCGCCCGCTTGCAAGGCTCTGCCAGCCTGGCCCTGGAGATCGCCAGCCTGAATTTCCTGCATGGCAAAGTACTGGTGATAGACAGTGGTTATTATGCCCAGCGATTAGTCAGTTTTGCACAACTGGCGCAGCGAACGGCTGGCCAGGTCTCACTGGTCACTGTTTGTGACTGGCAGCAAATGAGCAGCGTCAGCGGCCACTACGACTGGGTCGTTGCCTGCTACACCGAAACCAGCGCTGGTTTACTATTACCTATAGAGGATTTGCGCGCCCTGGCAGACCGTGTCGGTGCGCAGCTCATGCTGGATGCCACCGCCTCTATCGGCCTCGAAGCCGATCACGGCCTGGCGGATGTCATTGCCTATAGCTCATGCAAAGGTCTGTTTGGCCTCACCGGCGCCGCATTTATTGCCTTTAACCAATTGCCCAAACATGAGGTCGACTCGTTTTACCTGAACCTGGCAACCCATTTGGATCGCCGTATGACTGGCCCTTACCATGCCATTGCCTCGTTATATGAGGTCTTGCCCAAGCATGATGATTTGCGTGAAGCGGTGTTTATGAACAAGGCGCAGATGCTGAAGAAAATTGCGGCTTACGCCACACACCCGGTGCATTACCAACCGGTGTTATGTACCTGGGTAGATGCCAAAGTCGGCAGCCAGGATACGCGCGCCGTGCTATACCAGCCGCGTGGCATCAGCCGTGGCAGCGTGGTTTGCCACCTGGGCGAAGCGCACCTGGGCAGCGCGGCACGCGGTGCCATTCTCGATTTACTGGAGATACAGCCATGATGCAGTCGCCAAAACGCATTATGGTCGATATGTCAGCCACCTTGATTCATCACGGCCACGTGCGCCTGTTAAAAGCCGCCAAACAATTGGGCCATGTGGTGGTGGCGCTCACCACCGATGAAGAAATCCGCGCCAAAAAAGGCTACGAGCCTGAGCTGGATTATGCCGCGCGTGCCGAAGTCTTGCTGGCCATGCGCGATGTGGACGAAGTGGTGCCCAGCCCCTGGTTGCTCGACGAAGCCTTTTTAAACTTGCATCAGATCGACCTGCTGGTACATGGTCACGACAACAGCAACCCGATTGCCGCCGACAAATTACACATCCTGCCGCGCACAGAAGGCATCAGCAGCACGCAATTGCGTGCCCGTGTATTAAAAGCCGTCAGTCAAAAAATGGAAGCGAACACATGAGTAACCTTTGGCAACAGATTTGGGAAAAGCGCACGCTGCAACCACAGCACGCCATCACACTGGATACCTTGATTGCGCTGGACGGCTTTGATAGCGGCGCAGGCAAAATCAACCCGGCAGACTGGCAGGAATATACCCGCCGCATCAGTGACAAACTGGGGCTGAAATCTGGTGACTCGGTATTTGAAGTCGGTTGTGGCGCCGGGGCTTTTTTATATGCTTTGCGCCAGCAACATGGTTTGACCGTAGGTGGCCTGGATTACGCTGCCGGCTTGATAGAAGCAGCCCAGCAAGCCATGCCCGATGGTGACTTCCGGGCGCAATCTGCACAAACGATGGCCACCGATCCGCAATATGACTTTGTGATTGCCAACAGCGTCTTTCATTACTTTGATGAAGCCATGGCCGCCGAAGTATTTCAGGCCATGTGGCAAAAAGCCAAGGTTGGCGTGGCTATCCTAGATATTCCACATGCCGCCACCCGCGAAGCCTGCGAGCACGCACGCCGCGATGCGCTGACGGTTACTGAATATGAAGAGAAATACCGTGGCTTGCACCACACTTATTACAGCCCTGAATGGTTTAGCCAGCAATTGCCGGAAAAACCACACCAGGTATTTGAAAGCTGTGTGCCCAATTACGCACAAAGCCAATACCGTTTCAGTGTCATTTTTACCAAACGCTTGCATGGATAGACCATCATGACGACAACCACCCCACACCAGCCTGTGTTCACTTTCTTTTATACCGACAACTGCGAGCGCCAGGCCTTGGCGCCGGTCGCCGATGAGATCGCCAGCAGAGGCTATGTTATTCAATGGAGTACCAACTCCAAGCAATATGCCGAAGTTGGTGTGTATTGCGAGCATGCGTGCAAACCGAATGCCGGATTTTCCGTCATCCTGCTGCACGACCTGGCACAGCGCCATGATATCTGGCCACATTTCTGGCATCACGAACCCTGGTCAGCCTTTGATATCGGCGTGGTGCCTGGCCCAGCCTGGGTTGAGCGCTGGCAGACACAAGCCAACTTCAAGCAGGCGCAGCCTAAACTGGGCATGTTTGACCTGGGTTGGCCCAAAGCCGACCTGGTCTACCGCAACCAGGACACCTTTAAACAGGAAGCGCAAAAGCTGCGCGAGCAACTGGGCCTGAAATACGAACATTCCATCCTCTATGCGCCATCATGGGAAAACCACGGCAAGCAGGATGAGTTTGTGCAAGCGCTGAAAGATTTGCCAGTCAACCTGCTATTGAAACAGGCGCCGTGGTCAGATAAATACCGCTGGGTACTGAATAATATTGACGAGATGGATGCCCTGCATCGCAACTGCGCCGACAACGTCTATGTGGTGGATCGCGAAATCAGCATCATGTATTGCCTGGGCCTGGCGGACGTCATGGTGTCGGATGAATCTAGTGTACTCACAGAAGCCTTGCTGCTGGATGTACCTGGTATTGCCGTCACCGACTGGCTGATTCCGGACACTAACCCGCCGCGCCCGGCCAGTGTGCCTTACGACTATGTGATTAAAACCGTCAAAGCCGACTTGCGCCGCACGGTTGAAGATGTGCTGCAAAACGCCGCCGTCTATCAACAACAAATCACCGAGAACAAACAGCATCAGTTTGCCCACCTCGGCCAAAGCGCGACATTGATTGCCGATAACATTCTCGCCGCCCTGGCTGGCGCAACAGAATTACCGACACCAGCGATCAAATCCCAGGTAGAAATTGACCGCAACACCTATCATTACGCCGAGAAGCTGGCCGCCGAAGGCGATATGAAATTGTCTACGCAAGTCATGCTGGAGCTGATTAAAAAAGAAAGTTGCTGCTGGGAGCCCTACAATGACCTCGGCACCTTGTTAGTCAGCCAGGGGCAATTTGAAGATGCGGAACTCCTGCTGGAAAAAGCCGTGCTACTGGCACAAGAAAATCCGGCGATTCCACTGAGCAATCTGACTGAGGTATATTGTCTGCAACAAAAGGCTGACAAGGCCCTGCTAACGCTGGCCAAACTCAGCAAATATACGCCTAACCCGGTCGGTTCTATCCCGCATATCCGCCGTTGCATGGAAACCATGTTTTAAACCATTCAATAGTTTTAAACGACTTCATACAGCATCGTAAAAAACCGGCCACTTAACAGTCGCCGGTTTTTTATTGCTCGCTATTCCTACAGACAACAAAAAAGCATGCACATCTCTGTACATGCTTTGGTATGGATACGCCCCGTATTAGGTAAACAGCTGACGTACCGGTAACTCGGCCCGGGTGAACTCGGCGGTGAGGCCATTCACCACATGCTCTGGCACGCCTTGCGTCATGTTTTGCAGTCGGTTAAACACGCTGATAAACGCCTGCAACTGGTCATCACGGTAATGGTAGCCACTCTGCTCCAGCACCGCCAGCGTCAAGCTGCCAATATTGGTTGGCGTGCTGGCATGGGGTTTACCGCAACTACGGACGCGATGCAAGGTAAGGAACAGGCCACGCAAGGCGACAAAAGCCACTGGTAGCGGAATCGCAAAATCCCATTCCAGGTCAAAGAAATGGCCCTGCCCGGCTTTGTCCATTACAAAGTTGGTTGGCGTGGCATCAAAATACTGTGAAGGCAACAAGGCAGAATAGCCTGCAAACTCTGGCAAGGTTTTGCCACCGGTCAGCGCGGCCGCTTCCAGGCCTTGCAACCATGGCGCTGCCCATGCCGCCAGTTCTTCCACACGCCAGCCAGGGCGGTTCATCAACTGGGTCAGCTTATCCATCCACAATTGGCCGCCATGGTAAGGCGCATGCTCCCAATCAGCTTGCAGCAATTGCGCCGTTTCACCGGTATTACGTGTACGGGTGGCCAGGCCTTGTGCGTCATGCACAAACTGGGTTTCTTTGCTAAACACAGCCTGGCGCTGGCAACCGTAATGCGCGGCCAGAACGTCCGGGTGCAATTTGCCCGCCTGTGGCTTTGGATAAGCGACAAACATAAATGAGTTGGCCACATCTTCTACCAGGTTATTACGTGCGATCACCTGCCAGGCGTTCTCGAGTGAAAACGTCGGGTGACGTGGCGATTGCCTGTCATGCACCACTGAGCCAGCTGCCAGTGCGCCAACATCCCAACCCGCCGCGCGATGGGTCTGGTTAAATCCTTCAGGATAAATCACGCTGACTGGTGTTTTGTAATCAGGTAATGGTACATAGAGTTCTGTGGTTTCAAAACCGGCGCTGCGGATCAAGGCATCCAATTCTACGCGGCCGAAGGTGATCGGGCTGGTAGCGCTATAGGAGTCATTAATGCCATACATGGCCTGTCCCATATGGTCTTCAGGCGCACCGCAGAAATATTTGAGGCCAAGCTGGTTTTCAATCGCGACGATCAGCATGCCATCCTCTTTGAGGAAAGACTTGGCCGTTTGCAGCAAGAAACGCAAAGGATCGGCTTCTTTCACATAGACCTGCGCATACTCAAGCACGCCAATCAGGGTCACGACATCAAATTTTTCGTCGGTTTCAAATGCCTGGATCAGGTCAGAGTAAATCGTCACATTGTTCAGGTCGGCACAACGCTGGCCGATGACGCGCGCACGGTTCGGGCTACCTTCCAGCGCGACGACTTCGCCACCCAGCTCGCCGAGGAAACGGGTAATCGCGCCGCAACCAGCACCCAGCTCCAGCACTTTACCGTTGGCAATTTTGTCGGCAAACGGGCGCAGCAAATTGGCACGCTGCGACGTCAGGTGGTAGTAGCTTGGCCAGTCAGTGGCTTTCGCTGACAGCTCACTTGAAAACACACTCTTGTCACGTGACTGGCGAATCATGTCATATAAGCGCTGTTCTGCATTGCCGACATCCTGGTAACCAAAGGCCTCGTTCTGCGAGCGCTGGTAGAAGTTATCCTCAGCACGGTAGATATACGGCCCTTTGCGCACCACATCAGCGGCAGGCGCTGGCTGGCTGTATTGGTGTTGCAGCGCATCGGCATCGGCAGCTGCCAGGCCATTCTGGCGGGCAAAAGTGATCACATCCAGCACCTCATTTTTTGGCGCGGTCAGTGACAGCACGTCAATATAGGCTTGCCAGTAGGCAGGTTGTTGCGGCGCAAGGATCACAGCCTGTTCCAGCAATGGCAAGACTTCTTCTGCCTTGCCTGCCTGCTGCGCCAGCAAGCCTAACTGGAAATAAGTCGCCGCATGCTTGTCATCAATACGCAAGATTTCCTGATAAAAGCTCATCGCCTGCGCTAGGTCGCCTTTTTCCTGCATTTGCAGCGCCAGCTGGAACACTTCAGCGATGGAGTCGTGCAGCGCGTTAGCCTGTGCCGTTTGTGGGTTAAGTGTTGTATTCATAGAGATACCTTTATCAGAGGGTTCAGTCGCGCCCGGCGCAACAGAAGGTTCTTTCAGCGTTAAAGAAGGAATAGCAAAACTGCTCGCAGCCTGCCCCTGGCACCAGCGTTGCCACATCTGGCGCAGCGCCTGTGACAGGGCTTGCGCCAATGGGACCGCTTGTGCCAGCGGAGACTGCGTAAAACGGGCGCGCATAGTGGCGCGTAAATCAGACAATGCCTGCAGGTCAGATAAGACCTGCGCGGCCTGTTGTCCATATTGCGCTGAGCTTGGCGCAATCCAGTCGCTCAGGCCCAGATGCTGCATCAATGCCATGGCACCACGGCTAGCCAGGCGGTCACCCGCCACACATAGCGTAGGCACCCCCATCCATAAAGCATGCGCAGTCGTCGTCACGCCATTAGACGGGAAAGTATCCAGGCAAATATCTACCAAATGATATTGCTGCAAATAGCTCAGCATATCGGTGCGTGCATAAAACGATAAACGGTCTGCACTAATATCTGCTTCAGCAAACCATTGCTGCACATGCACGCATGCGCCCGCCTCTGCCATGCCGCCCAATACCATGCGGCTGCCTGGGCAAGCCTGCATCACCGCGGCCCACTGTTGCACCGTGGCCTGGGTAATTTTATTGGGGCGGTTAAAGCAGCCAAAAGTGACATAGCCATTGCTGAGTGCAGGCAAGGCATTCACGGCTGGTGCTTGTGGATGCGGCACAAAGGGCGCATTCACCGGTAACTGCACCAGTTGCTCGGTAAACTGCTGGTCAAACTGCCCAGCAGGCAACAAAGCACTGTCGGCCAGGTAATAATCAATAGACGCCAAGCCTGTCGTATTCAAATACCCCAACCAACTGGCCTGCACTGGCGCCGGTTTCCTGGCAAAGGTCAGCAAGCGGTTGCCGGCGGTGTGGCCGGACAAATCGATCAGGATATCAATCTGGTCTTGCCTGATGGTTTCTGCCAGCGCGTCGTCAGACACGCTGGCAACCACGCGCCATTGTTTGAAGTACTGGCGCATGTCGGCCGAGACCTCGTCCTCCAGTGCGTAATTGGCATAGGCAAACAAAGCCAAGGTCGCATCTTGTGCCAACACTGGCAACAAAGGCAGCAGGAAATGCGCCACCGAATGCGCACGCAAATCGCCAGAGACAAAGCCTACACGTAACGGACGTTGTGCATCGGGCGTATTGCTATGTGGCTGCCAATCGGCTTTTAACGGTGTCTCATACAGTGCCGCATAAGCGGTATGCGCTTGTAACAAGGCATCATTATCAACATGCTCCGCATGCGTCATGCAAAACAGCAAATTGCTGAAGCAATCCGCATATTGTGGCTGCAATCGCAGCGCCTGTTTAAATTGCCTGATGGCCTCTTCCACTTCACCCAGATCCTTGAGCACACTACCCAGATTGTTATACGCCGCAGCGTAATCTGGTTTCAGGTGTATGGCCTGGGCAAAGGCATCTGCGGCGGCCGTGAGATCATTTTGTGCCTTGAGTACCAGCCCATAGTAGCAATGTTCTTCAGCGCTTTGGCTATTCAGCGCCAGTGCTTTGCTGGCGGCTATGCGGGCATCCTTTTTCTGTATCATCAACACGTCAGACAGCATTTTCCAGCCACTCAGCCAAGCGGGATATTGCTGCAATAGCGTGTGCAATTCACTTTCCATCTCGGCATATTGCTGTTGTTCAAACAGCCCCAGCAATGCGTGCTGGACTTGATCTGATGGCTGTTCTGGCGCAAGCAATGGCAACTGCCAGTCTTGCATTAGCGCTTGCAAAGCCGATGTATGCTGGCCGCTATGCATGACTTGCGCCAATACTTGTTGCAATTCGGCTGTTGCATCACTGTTTTTGAGTGCTGTCAGGTAGCTGCTCAACAATTGCCACTGTGCTGGGGCAAGCGCATAAGCCTGCGCGAGCAAATGCAAGGCCTCTGCTGGCTGTTGGCTGTGCCAGTAAATCAAGCCCAAATTATGCGTAGCGAGGGCATGCTTGGCATCAATTGCCAGGATCTCCTGGTAAAGCTGTTTGGCGGTCGTTAAATCGCCTTGCTGTTGCGCTTGTGAAGCTAGGTCAAATACCTCGGCCATCGAGTCTTGTAAAGCCGTAGACACTGGCGCTTGTGCTACCTTGGTTGGCTCCCATTTCTGGCGATAGCTCAGGTATTTTTCGCGCCAGCGGGCACTACCGAAAGCACCGCCGCTTTGATGCGTCATACGCACTGGCCACACGCCAAGTGTCAAACCGGCACGGGTCGCCGTGCGGCAAAAATCCAGGTCATAAAAATGGAAGTCAAACTGCTGGTCAAAACGCACACCGCTCTGCAGCAAGGTCTGCTTGTGCGCTGCCAGGAATACGCCATCCATGAGCTGGCATTCGCCAGACACATCACCATAACTGGAGGCCGGGCCAAACGCGTGCTGGCCATGGCTGACCGCGCCGCGCAAGTATTTGGCATCATCCCAGGTGAATTGCAAATCGATAAAGCACCAACCAGGCTGACCTGCCTGCACTCTTGCATTGCCTGCAATGCCAATCACATCATAGTGATCCAGGCCGCGCTGTATAGTGTGGACAAAGGTGTTTTCGTCCAGCCAGACATCATCGTGGATGAGTACCAGCAAAGCCTGGTCTGGCGCGGCGGCGATCGCCTCGTTAAACACTTGCGACAAACCACGTGTATTTTCATAAGCCACCACCGGGATCAAACGCTTATCCTGTTGCATATGGCGCTTGAGGGAGCGGCCGAGGGCAGACTCACGCCAGAAGACTTCTTCTGTCATGCGCGTGGCACTGACGACCCAAACCGGCTGCTCACCGCTAAAAGCGTCTTGTACTGGCGACTCGGCCAGCAACTGTTGTGGTGACAACTGCGGCAGTGCCTGTTGCCATAACTTGAACAATAATTGCTCAAAGTCCTGGGCAAATTGTTCAGCATGCATGAGTGGCGAAGCCAGCACTTGTTGACGTAACTGTGCACGCAATGTTGCCAGCGCAGCCAGATCACTGGTCAAGGCAATCGCTTTGCGCACATACTCATCGCGGCTGCTCGCTACCCAGTCAGGCAAGCCCACACAATGCATAAAGCTGGCCCCCTGGCGGGCAATTAATGTTTCGCCCAGCAAGGTCACCGTAGGGACGCCCATCCATAAGGCCTCGCAGGTCGTGGTGCCACCAGTGAAAGGGAAAGTATCCAGGATCACGTCAATTTTATGGTGGTTACGCAGGTATTCTTCCCTGGGCACCATGCCATGCAAGCTGCAGCGTGCAGCGGAGATCCCATATTGTTGCAATCTGGCCAACGCTTCTTCGCGCACCAGGGCATCGTTGAAGGCTTTGGTCTGCCAGAACAATGTGGCTGTCGGCAACGACAGTAACACTTCACCCCAGCAAGACAATACGTCATCACTCACCTTGCTGTAGTTTTGAAAACAACCAAAAATCACCGCACCGCTGGTCAACGCTGGCAAATCGTTCACCGCAACATCACACGGCGGCGCAGTGAAGCACATGCGTGTATGTGGCAGGTGCACGACCTGCTCGGTGAACTGGGTCGCGACATGCGCATCGATACTGATAGGATCAGCAATGACATAATCCATGACCGGCAAGCCAGTCGTGCCCCAATAACCTAGCCAGGTGGCCTGCACCGGCGCTGGTTTGTGGGCAAAAATCGGTAAACGTGTACCGCCAGACAAGCCGGATAAATCCAGCAGGATATGAATACCATCTTCACGAATTTGTTTAGCGGCTTGCGCATCCGTCAATCCGGCCAATGAACGCCATTGGTTGCATAAGTCTTTTAGTTCGTGCGAAAACGCATCTTCACGGCCATCGGTCGAATAGCCATACACTTCAAGACGGCTGGCATCAAATGCCTGCAACCACTGGTGCAGGAAATAGCCTACCGGGTGTTTGCGCAAATCAGCGGATACCAGGCCGATACGAATGCGCTGCTCTTGCGCATGCACATTCCAGCTATCATACGGCGTCACCTCATGCATCATGGCAGCGCCCAGTCTATGCGCGTAATCCAGGCTTTCGGCAAGCGGCAAACTATTGCTGTAGCTGTTGGCAAACAACAGGTTTCTAAGCGCCATCATATGCGTTGGCTCAATCTGTAATGCTTGCTTCAAAGTCGTCATCGACGTTTCAATCTGCCCCATGTCCAAATAGACATTCGCCAGGTTGATATAGCCTGGCATAAACGCAGGCTTGATGCGCAAGGCTTTTTCTAGGCAGGCAATCGCTTCATTATATCGGCCTAACATGCGCAGGCTGATACTGTAATTACTCAAGATACTTTCTGACTCAGGCAACTGCGCTAATGCTTTTTCGCAATACACACATGCTTTGTCATAAGCATTCCTGGCATTCTCAATCAAGCCGAGGTTTGCCTGCACATAAGGATTCTCTGGATCCAGCGCCAGCGCTTTCTGGCAATAACTCTCAGCCTCACCGTATAACTGCTGGTTCAACATTTCGGTGGCCAGGTTATTCAGCGTCTCCGCACTCACCGCTTGCGTTTGCATGATCTGGTCAATATAGGCCTGATACTCCCTGGTGCGGTGCGTCACACGGTACAGCCTGGCCAGATTTTTAAGCAGTGATATCTCGGTTGGATTCAATGCCATGCCCGCCAGCAGCCACTGCTCTGCTTCTTCTACGTCACCATGTTTCAGGTATAACGCACCCAGGTAGCTATACGCCTCAACATAGTCTTTTTGAATCGCAATGGTGTGCTGATAGGCAGCAATCGCCTCCGTCGTATTGCCCAGTTGATCCAGCGCCAACGCCATATTGAAGAAAATCACGGCATTGTCAGGCTCAATCGCCACCGCCTCGCGATAGTATTGAATCGCCTCCAGTGGTTTATCAGCCTCATGTAACAAGGTCGCCAGTTCAAAATTGACGCGGCCATCCTGCTGGTGAATATTTAATCCACGACGCAGTAATTTTTCCGCCTCTTTTACTTGCCCGGCTTGCTTGAGCACACTGGCCCAGTTGGCATAGGCCTGGCTAAACACCGGATTAAGCTTAAGCGTTTGCCGATAATATTTAATCGCCTGTGTGGTGTCTTGCAATTGCGCATACACGTTGCCCAGGTTATACAACACCTCGGCATCTTTCTTTAAACGCTTGCTCGCTTGCAAAAAAGCATCGGCAGCAAGTGCCAATGCCTCTTGTTGTTGATAAAGGCTGCCTAATAACTTCCAGGCCAGGCCCTCTTCAGGAAACTCAGTGGTGATTTTCTGCGCCAGGGTCAAACACTGTTGCCAGGCACCCTGTTTCCAGGCCTGGGTCAGTGCTTGCATCCAATAGCTGCAATCCTGTGCGCTCACCGCGTTGGACTGCCTATGGCCTGACGAAAGTTTCATACAAGAGAATTCCAAAAATTTTCTCTTATTATTCAAAACTCTCGGGCATTTGCATCGCTTAAAAAAAGCGGCAAACACCAGCTATCTTCGCTGTTCGCTTAATACGCGCAACACACACATTGGCAGCCAGCCCTTATAGATACTGGCATAGCAGGTCAATGCATGCTTTTAGCGGCTCTGGACTGGCAAAAAGATTTATTCAAGAATCAGGGAAATGCGCCGTAAACTTTCTCCCAATAAAAAACCTCCGAGAATATCGGAGGCTTTTTCGTCGGAGATTTTTTCTTAGGCGACGTGCTCTTGCGGCACGGCAATATCAGGCACCCAGCGCACCAGGCTATATAAATCACACTGCAAGTAAGCGCACAGCTTATTCAGGTGATCGGTACTGGCATTATAGGATTGATCTTTTAACATGCGATGCAAGGTCATGCGACTGATCCCGCTGGCATCGGCAATTTCGGTAATCGTGATGGTCCTGCCCCACTCCAATTGTTTTTTAAGAATAACGGTCTTTAACTCTACGTAAATCACACAACTTCCTGACTTCAATGGTAACGCGTGTCCGGTAACAAAATCTCAACACAGTTTAGGCGGCTCTCATTTGCCAAGCTTGATAGACATCAAGCTGCATTGAAAAATTCTGCCTGTCGAACATGACAGAGACATTATACAATTTTATATAGTGTTTAATATCAGTGAAATGACGCAGAACCTGGGATTTTTTGCCAAAGTGATTTGGGAATGCAAGGATATGAAAAGTCTTTGCAGGATTGTATTAATAGCTTGATCGGACTATTGGCAAACTAAAACAATATAGATAATAATCAATCAATTATTAAAACAATAATGAATCAGTGGGGGTACTGTCATGGGTTTATTGAACGGGTATTTATATTTTTTTGGTGGTAGTAAGTCAGATGTCAAAACGGATCACGTCTTGATGCAAAAATGCTATGACGAAGGCTTGCATGCATCAACATCCGGTTTGAAACACTCTGAGAATCCGTATGCAGAAGGTAGCGATGAAGCCCAGGCGTGGAGCCGTGGCTTCTGGGTTTGGTAATCACTCATTTCGCACCAGCGTCATACAGCGTTTGCTAATGCCTTAGCCAAATCTCGCGGCGTATGTTGCTCCTTGCGCGAGCCAAAAATATGGGAATACGCCCAGGTAAATTCTGCACCCATCAGAAAAATCTGCGCCGAGTAGTAAATCCAGATTAACAGCGCCAGCAAAGACCCTGCTGGCCCATAGCCACTGGCAAACGCGCTTCTGCCGATATAAATACCAATTAACCATTTACCTACCGTAAATAATGCGGCGGTCATGGCAGCGCCCATCCAGACCTCGCTCCAGCGAATACTGACGCGTGGCATGATTTTGTAGATCAATGCGAACATACCTGTCGTCAATAAAAAGCCAAAAACAACATTCACCACACCGGCAACGGCCAGCCAGTCAGCAAAAACAGGCGACCACCACTTATTGATGGCAGACAAGCCTGCGCTAAAAATCAGCGAGACCATCAACAAAAATCCTATCCCCAATATCATGCCAAAAGATAACAACCTGGCGCGAATCAGACTCCACACTCCACTACTTACTCTGACAGGTGTTTTCCAGATAGTATCTAAAGCAGTCTGCAACTCGCCAAAGACAGTGGTTGCGCCTACCAGCAGCAACACGATACCAATTGTAGTTGCCGTAATCCCCTCAGTAGGCTGATTAGTGCTTTCCAGCAAGTTTTGAACGACCAGTGCGCCCTGCTCACCTACCAGATGATTTAATTGCGCATAGATTTCACCACGCGCAGCCTCTTGGCCGAAAATAATCCCTGCCAGTGAAATCACTATTAACAATAACGGCGCAATTGAAAACATCGTGTAGTAAGCCAACGCCGCCCCCATGCTTTGCGCACGGTCATCGCGCCATGCGCTAAAGGCCGCCTTGCTCAATATCCATAGTTGTTTGATCGTCACTTCGGTACCCTGCTTTGTGAATACTGTTCACTGATGAAAATCAGGGTATAGGAATAGAACTGCTATATACATCAGACGACACCGCACCATCCTGTCAGAAATCTCTGATCACAGGCGCTGGACTTCGAAGGGATAGTTTGAAAGTGAAAAATGAAAAAACCAGCTATTCAGCTGGTTTTTATATTGGTGCCCGGAGCCGGAATCGAACCGGCACAGCCGTTAAGCCGAGGGATTTTAAGTCCCTTGTGTCTACCAGTTTCACCATCCGGGCGGCAGGTCAACAAGCTTTGTATTTTAACATTCTGTGCTACTTTGCATAGCGCCAAGAATATGTGCTTGAGAGAAATTTGGAGCGGGAAACGAGTCTCGAACTCGCGACCTCAACCTTGGCAAGGTTGCGCTCTACCAACTGAGCTATTCCCGCATATTTGCTACATGAGACTGGAGGCGCGAGCCGGAGTCGAACCGGCCTAAACGGCTTTGCAGGCCGCGGCATAACCGCTTTGCTATCGCGCCAGAACCAACAACATAAAAACTTCTTATGTTAAAAAGGGAAAGCGGCGCTTTCCCCGAAATTTGGAGCGGGAAACGAGTCTCGAACTCGCGACCTCAACCTTGGCAAGGTTGCGCTCTACCAACTGAGCTATTCCCGCGTATTTCCTTACGCCATGTCTCGTAAAGAAGCTGGCATTTTAATGATTTTGAGACCGGTGTCAAGGACGATTTTGAAAATAATGTTTCTTTTTGATGATTGCTTTTTTAGATGGTTTCGCGTATTGCCGGCCAGGCTGCACGCAGGTAGTAACCCATGGAAATCAGGGTCAGTAATGCAGCTAATACAATCAGCCACTCTCCCAACCATTGAATGTCTACGCCAAACAGCGGGTCGTACCACAACAATAAGGTAATGGCGGCCATTTGTGCGGCCGTTTTGACCTTGCCAACCATGGCGACGGCAACGTTAGCACTTTTGCCTATGCTGGCCATCCATTCACGCAAGGCGCTGATGGCAATTTCGCGGCCAATAATAATCAACGCTACCACCGCCCCGGCACGATTTAATTCGACCAGCACAATCAAGGCCGCAGCCACCATGAGTTTGTCGGCCACGGGGTCTAAAAACGCGCCAAATTTAGACATTTGATGATACTTGCGCGCCCAGTAGCCATCCAGCCAATCGGTGAATGCGGCTAGGATAAAGACACTGGCTGCGGTGAGATTGACCCAGTGTGCGGGCAGGCCATCAGCCGTGACAGCATTGGCAGGCAGGTAAAAGATACCGACAAACACCGGAATCATGCCGATGCGCAACAAGGTAAGTATATTTGGGATATTCCACATGTTTATTCGTCTATGGATGCATACAAGGGGTCATTTACCCGCGCTTAATGCAAGCGTTCGTAAATGGTTTGCGCCAGGGCCAGGCTAATACCTTCGACTTGGGCAATCTCGTCTATGCTAGCACTTTTTATCCCATCCAGGCCACCAAATCGCGTCAGCAGGGCTTTGCGGCGTTTGGCGCCTACGCCTTCAATCTCCTCTAGGCTAGAGGTGATTCTGGCCTTGGCGCGCTTGGCCCGGTGGCCGGTAATAGCAAAGCGGTGCGCTTCATCGCGGATTTGCTGCAATAGATGCAAGCCTGGGTTATCGCTAGGCAAGTTCAGCATTTCACCGGTGTCAGAGAAGATCATGGTCTCCAGACCCGGTTTACGCTCCTCCCCTTTGGCAATGCCAACCAGGAGAATATCTTCCAGGCCGACCTCCTGCATCACCTCCATCGCCACGCCAAGCTGGCCTTTGCCACCATCAATAAAAATCAGGTCTGGCCGCTTGCCCTCGCCTGCTGCCACTTTTTTATAGCGGCGCGTCAATACATCGCGCATGGCGGCGTAATCATCGCCTGGCGTGATGCCAGTGACGTTATAGCGGCGGTATTCGCTGTTTTGCATGTCGCCACGGTCAAACACCACGCAGCTGCCTACGGTAGCTTCACCCATGGTATGGCTAATATCAAAGCACTCAATGCGTTCGGTATTTTCTGCCAGCTTGAGCGCTTCGCGTAACGACAGCAAGCGCGCCTGCTGGCTAGCAGACGTCGCCTGGCGCTGCTGCAAAGCCAGCTCGGCATTGGTTTGCGCCATTTTGAGCCAAACCTTTTTGTCGCCGATAGCATTGGTTAACACACGGATTTTTCGACCCGCCTGCTCGCTCAGCATTTCTTCAAATTCAGACTTATTTACCTCGGCGCCACACACCAGCAACGGCGGCGTATTTTGCGACAAGTAATACTGGGTGATAAAGGCTTCAACGGTTTCTGCTAATTCCGCATCCTGGCTGTTTTTAGGGAAAAAGCTCTTGTCGCCCAAATGACGGCCACCACGAATCATGACCAGGTTAATACAATGCTGGCCCTGCACTTCGGCGCAGGCAATCACATCCGCATCGCTAACGCTAAAATCACTCACAAACTGTTTGGCCTGCACCTGGCGCAACGCCTGTATACGGTCGCGCAACACCGCCGCCTGCTCATATTCCATCGCCTCAGCGGCCACATTCATGCCATCCGCCAGTGAATCAATCACCTCACTGGTCTTGCCCAACAAAAACATCGCGGCATGGCGTACATCCGCGGCGTAATCGGCTTCAGAAATCAGGTTGACGCAAGGGGCTGTGCAACGCGCAATCTGGTATTGCAAGCAAGGCCGCGAACGATTGGCAAACACCGTATTCTCACAGGTGCGTAGCTTGAATACCTTTTGCAGCAGTTGGATGCTCTCGCGTACCGCTGGCGAGCTGGGAAAAGGGCCGAAATACTGGCTGCCCTTGCGCTGCGACCCACGATGGAACGCCAACCTCGGATAAGCATCACCAGTCAACGCAATATAGGGATAAGACTTGTCATCGCGGAACAACACGTTGTAACGCGGCATCAAGCCTTTAATCAGGTTATTCTCCAGCAACAACGCCTCAGCTTCCGAGCGCGTCACCGTGGTCTCAATATTCGCAATCTGCGACACCATCATTTTGGTACGCGGACTGGCCAGGTTTTTATTAAAGTAACTGGAAACCCGTTTTTTCAGGTCTTTGGCCTTGCCAACATAAATCACGGTATTTTCCGCATTGAGCATGCGGTAAACACCAGGCAAATTAGGCAGGTTTTTGAGGATGGGTTTGGGGTCAAACATCGCAGCATTTTAGCATCAGATATTCATTCGAGTTCAAAGCAAGCCTACAACACTGCTGTACAACTTATTTCAAAAGGTATTACAATTAAAAGTAAGTATTACAATTTAAAAATTGAAATACCTAAAATCAAACACCATACCAAAAAAGGATAGTAATGGACATAGTGACTGTTTCACCTAAGTTTCAGGTAGTGATTCCCAAAGAATTGCGGCAATCACTTAATATACAAGCAGGCCAAAAACTCAGAGCACGCATCCAGGGTGAGCATATTGAGTTGATTCCAGAACAGCCGATGAGCGCAGCGCGCGGCTTTTTGGCAGGCATAGATTCACAAGTGAGTCGTGAAGAAGACCGGGTATGAATGTCGTAGACTCATGTGGCTGGCTAGAGTATTTTGCCAATGGCACCAATGCCGATTTTTTCGCACCAGCGCTTGAAGATACAGAAAACCTGCTGGTTCCAGCACTGGTTGTGTTTGAAGTGTGTAAACGAGTCACGCTACAGCGTGGTGAAAAAGCCGCCCAATCCGCTGCTGACTTTATGGCGCAAGGCACCACTGTGACCTTTGACGCACAAACTGCGCTGAATGCCGCTTTATACTCGGCAAAATACCAACTCGCACTCGCTGACAGCCTGATTTTACAAATCAGTAAAGAGCATCATGCAACCCTATGGACGCAAGACGTCGACTTAAAAGGACATCTTGGCGTGCAATACAAAGCAAAAATCAATACCCCTTAAAAGCTTGATTAAACGCGATTCTGTTCTGACCCAAATATCATTGATTAGAAAAAGTCGCTAATCGCATAACCACACGCCTTCAGCTCTTTGGAAACCTCAGTTTTCCATGCGCCAAATTCGTCAAGTGAAACATACACAACGCCGCTTATATCATTTGGCGTTTCAATATTACCTTTTACTAATGAGCATACATTTTCTCGACCCAGCTTAGCCATTAAATACCCATGCTCAAACACCACATTTTGACGTGCTCTATTCTTTGGCGGTATTTTAGATTCATGAACCCCTCGCCCATGATCGCAAGCTGTGTAAAGAACTAGCGCAAAATCAGCATCATTTGAGTAGTGCTCAATTTTTTCAATGATCGTCATTCCTGAACTAGCCTGCTCATGCAATATAATGGCTTCTAAGCCTAGTTTTTCGATAAAACGACTTACTTCTTGCTTGGCTTCATTGTCACGCCCGTGGACTATAAACACTTTTCGTTTATTTCTAGCCACTTTAGGTGGTGAAACCGTAAAACTTTGATTAGGCGTTTGAGGTCTGAGTTGTTGAATCGATTGGCCAAACTCAAGCGCGTCTAAAAGAGGCGTAAATTGTTCAGATAGGAAGGTTCGCCTTTCTGCATATGTCTTGAATTTCGGCTGGATAAAACCCCAAAAAGAATCAAGATTCCGATGTTGGCGAAGCCAACTGGGAAGCATAGATGACGAATTCGAATTGCTTAGTAGTTCGTGACGAAGAGCCTCAAACTCACGATCATCAGCCGCCAACCCAGTTGCTCGCGCAGTGAGCAAATTCACTAGATAGCTCACTTTATCAAAGTCACTTTCTAAAAATTCGATGCTCAATTTGTGCTTCCTTAATTCTGCTCAATTCTACGATGTGAGCCTAACATAAAGCTAAGAGGCGCGCTGAAGGCGCATCTTAGCCACCTAGAGGGAGCGAACTTGATATGGATTAGGTATAGGGATAAACCGGCTTCTATTTGCAACCGTTTTCAGTTGAAGCATTAATATTCAAACACTTACCGGAGAACACAAGCTATCCTAACAACTCCCCACCAATCGCCCAGTCTTCATACTCCACCTCTTCAAACACAATGTAGGTGTAATTCGCCGGTTTCTGCGCGTGTTTTTGCAGGGTTTCGGTGATTTCCTTGGCAATCAGTTTCTTTTGCTCTTTGGTCACAGAGCCTGCAAGTTTGACATTGACGTAAGGCATATTGGCGCTCCTTTAATGAATCAAAAATAAATTAGTGGTGATGGCCGGACTGACCACGATAGATATCGCGGATAAGGTTGAGGGTCACGACTAATAACAGCAATGAAATCAGGATGGACAGAATCGGGTCTATGGTCATCCAGCCGGTGAAATAAATCACCACACCCGCGGCGACGGCAGTCACTGAGCCGAGTAAATCACCCAGTACATGCAAAAATGCAGCGCGGTGGTTCAAGCTGGCATCACCGCCGTGATGCTCATGCTGGTGATGCATATGCTTGGCAACAAACAGGTTAACCAGCAAACCAACCAGCGCGATGATGCTGACGTAGCCACCAGCCACCGCGACAGGATGCTTAAGTCGCTCAATGGCTTCTATGACAATACCTGCCGTGACCAGCAGCATGGAGACGGCATTGACCATGGAGACGCGGCGCTCGGTTTGCTGGGACGCCGGGTGGCCGGTGCGTACTCTATGTGCGGCCCACATGGCAAGGCCGAGTGCCAGCACATCAAATAGCATGTGCCAGGCGTCACTGAGCAAGGCCAGTGACTGCGTCCAGATGCCGCCGGCAAACTCTACAACGGTGAATAGTGCAATGGCCAGGAAAGGGATCCAGAAAGGATTGCCCTGTGCATGGTCATCATGAGAATGCTGGTCGTGCGTAGCGTGATCGTGTGCGCAATCCTCATGTGAGTCCCCATGTGAATGATTGTGGGCATGGGTGTGTTCGGTGTGTGTATGACTAGGTTTCATGCTTGCATGCTAATGCAAGTTACCCGGTTTTCACAAGAGCGCGCAAACTTTGTAGCTTATAATGATGGCTTATTGAGAGTATATGCATGCTAAGTTACCGTCACGCCTTTCACGCTGGCAATCATGCCGACGTGTTGAAACACTGGATTTACAGCCTGGTGCTGGATTATTTTAACCAGAAAGATAAAGCTTACTGGGTGATAGATACCCACGCGGGTGCGGGCCTTTATCGTCTTGATAGCGCGGTAGCCAACAAAACCGCGGAATATGTGGATGGCATCCAGCGCCTGCAACAAGGCCAGCCGCCTGAAATCTTTGAGGGTTATTTGCAGGCGGTGGCAGATGCAGGCCAAGGTGACGCGAGTCTTTATCCTGGCTCGCCTTGCATTGCCAGCCAGTTTTTAAACGCAGCGGACAAATTACGTTTATTTGAGCTGCACCCGGCAGATGCTGCATTGCTGGAGCAACAGTTTTCGTCGCAGAAAAGACAAGTGTCTATCCAGCAAAAAGATGGGTTTGAAGGCATTAAAGCCTGCCTGCCGCCGCCTACCAAACGCGGTATAGTGCTCATAGATCCGCCGTATGAGGTAAAAGACGATTATGCGCGCGTGGTCGACTGCATTAAAGACAGCCTTAAACGTTTTGCCACTGGCACTTACCTGATCTGGTATCCGCGCCTGCAACGGCCTGAACCGCAACAAATGATAGACCGGCTACGCAGCCTCAATACAGATTACCTGCATGTCACGCTGGATGTACAGCAACCCTCTACTGATGGTTTTGGCATGTATGGCAGCGGCATGTGGGTGATTAATCCGCCATGGACGCTGCGCCAGTCAATTGAGCCGCATCTGGACTGGCTAGCAAGCACGCTGGCGCAGGATGCCAGCGCACATGCTGCTTGTGAAGGCCAGCAACGTTAACCAGGCTTAATAGCGGATACGCGTGCGATGTTGCTGCGCGGACTGATCATTGATCGTCACGCTGAATGCATTGACCGCAATCGTTTGCCGGGTAGCGGTCTGGATACGCACACGCCACTCACCTGCAGTGAGGTTAGTTTTGTAGGTATAACCCCGGTAGCCGCTATCGCGGCCGCCAGTGAGCGAAAAGCCAGGCATAGAAACACTCACCCACTCCCCGTTAACCTTCTTCTGCCAATCGTGCAATAGATTGGTACGCAAGCCTTGCGGCGCAAACACGGCTGAAAAACACACCAGCTTCTGCCCTGGTTGCAGGTAAAAATGGTCACTATCCACCCGCCAGAACTGCCACCAGGACGACTTTTCAACGGTCATCCAGTAGCCTTCGGGTGATTTTTCCAGGTCATACGCCACCACAACAGCCTGCTTGACCAATGGCACAGGCGGAATCATGTCTGCGCGGTAGGCCAGCATCAATAGCCCTGCAATCGCCCATACTGGCCAGATACGGCCCGCATGATGCGGTGCGCGCTGATACAGCAGATAAGTCACGGTCGCACCCAGCACCGTGCTCAAATAAAACCAGGCTGCATGCACGCTGCCAAACAAAAACGGGAAAGCAAAGTTGCACCATAAAATCGTGCACAGACCAAACATGCTCCAGCACAAACTGAGTCGACGATACTCGCCCTCCATAAACTCATTGGCCACCAGTAATACACCCAACACCAACGTGACGACCCACGCCAGGCCGTAGCTGGAGCTTTTAAAATAAAGAATGAACAAAGCGCTGAGCAGGCTGCCAAACAAAAACTGCAATATCCAGTAAGGCCAGTCCTGCACGGTCCAGCGCGAGAGTTTACTCTGTAGCCATTGCCAGCTTAACAAACGCTCGCCCATGCGCCTCACCGCAGAAGAAGGCTCAGCCAACTGGTACATGAGTAACGCTGCCACTAATAAATAGCCAGCAAAAATCGCCATGTCTGACAGCGCGACCTTTTTGCCGATTGTAATGGCGTCCCAGACAAAGCCGCCGACAAAAAAGGAAATAGGCAAAACCATGCGGCTACGTGCCAGCCAACGCGACAATCTGGAGGGTTGCTCAGTATCAATAGGGGTCGTCATGCAGACAAATCGTTAAAAAGGTCAGAATATCGGCATTTTTATCACAGATGCTACCAACCACACTATTATTTTGAGTTGTGAAAAGTAAACTTCCTTTGATAATCAAATCGAGCCTGCTAAAATTTAAGTTATCTTAAGAAAAGTCCGTTAACTATCAATATAGGTTAGATTTTCAATAAAGATCCGATTTTCCCTGCGCAAGTATCGAGTAAGCGTATAACCCTGAAACATGATTAAGCATGCGAGATTTCGTTAGACAGTTAAAGCAGAAAGTGACAGAAATAAAGTCTATCAGTTATGAAACTGAGCAGGCTCTTATCCGTGTTGCCTTCGTTAGTTTTATCACGCTCTACCTCCTCGTCAACCACAGCAGCTTCGAGCCCGTATTACTTTGCCTGATTTATTTGTGCCTGGGCTTTTTGATGCTGTATAACATCCTGCAAAATCCACAGAAAAATGAAAAGCGCCAATGGACGGCGATGGTGATGGACATCACGGCGACTTCGCTGGAACAAATGATTTCAGGGGCAATGGCTGGCGTGTTTATCGGCATTTACCTGTGGCTGATCATTGGTTATGGCTTGCGCTATGGCACCAAGTTTTTTAAAGGCTGTTACGTCTTCAGCCTTATTGGTTTCAGCCTCACCCTTTATTTGAACCCTTACTGGAACCAGCACCAGCATTTAGCCTATGGCTTTTTGCTGACCCTGTTACTGATTCCCCCACATGCATTGCGTTTGCTGGTCAGCCTGGAGAAAGCCACCAAAGAGGCCGGGCAAGCCAGCGAGGCGAAAACAAATTTCCTGTCGAATATCAGCCATGAAATGCGCACCCCGCTTAACGGCATTATTGGTGCCAGTGAGTTAATTGCGCAAACCAAGCTGGATAGCAAACAATCTGAACTGCTTAAAATGGTCGGCACCTCGGCTTCCAGCCTTAAAAAGCTGATTAATGATGTGCTGGACATTAGCAAAATCGAAAAAGGCAAAGTCGAGCTGGAAGAAATCACCTTCTTCCTGCCCGACCTGATCCAGCGCCTGCAGCTGATGTTCCAGATTGAAGTGGAACGCAAACAATTGTGGCTGAGATTTCACCTCGACCCGCTGGTCGAGCGTCATTATGTCGGCAGCATGCATCACATCGAGCAGGTGCTCACCAACCTGATTGCCAATGCCATTAAATTCACGCAGCATGGCGGCGTCGACGTGGTGGTCAGCGTCGTGCAAGGCCATGCTGACATGAGCAAACTCAGCTTCCGCATTCGAGATACTGGCATCGGCATTAAAAGCGATGCCCTGCCGTTGATTTTCGACAGCTTCACCCAGGCGGACAGCAGCATTACCAGACGTTATGGCGGCACCGGTTTGGGCACCTCTATTGCCAAACAACTGGTCGAAGTCATGGGCGGTAAAATAAGCGTCACCAGCCAGGAAAATGTCGGCACGACCTTTGTCGTGAGCCTGCCACTGACACATGCCACCGCACCTGCACCGCAAGCGGTGAACGAAATCAATCTGGATGGCCAGTCAAATGTGGTGCCTTTAAGCAGCCACACCAAATTCCGCAAGAAAATTCGCGTGTTGATTGCGGATGACAATGTGGTCAACCGCTTGATTTTGAACGAAACACTGCAAAGAATGCACTGTGTGGTCAAAGCGGTGGACAATGGTGATGCTGCCTTGGATGCGCTGGAACATCACCAGTTTGACTTGATGATTCTGGACTACAACATGCCAGAAATGAACGGCCTTGAGGTATTTAACATCCACAACGCCCTGCCTGGCAGCAAACCGATCAGAACCGTGATTCTGACGGCAGATGCGACTAAAACCACGCAGGACCGCTGTTTACGCGCCGGGGTGTATCAAGTATTGACCAAGCCAGTGGTCTCAAGACAAATTCAAAGCCTGATTGAAGCCATTGCGAGCACCATAGAGACCGAACAAGTCGCGCAAGTGACGCCTGGCAGACACAAAAAACCTAAGGCCACGTCGCCTGAAGTGCCATTAACAGTTGCACCAGAGAATTCAACATTTGTAGACGCACGATCACCTCACTCGCCGATGCGGACCGGGAAACCTGTGCCCCTGCCCATCCCTAAAATTGCCAGCATCACGCCAACGGTGGAGCCATTGCTAGATGATGACCGTATGGCACACTTGTTAAAACTGGGCGGTGGTGAAGCATTTCTGCATAAACTTATCACCGAGTTCATTGATTCGACCGATGTCTTGCTACGCGCACTGGGTACAGCAAGCCTCGATTTAAATTTTGAGCAAGTACACAAACTGGCGCATGAGCTGGCTGGTGAATCTGCCAACATGGGTTTGATCCCACTCAGCAAACTCAGCCGCCGCTTACTGGGCTTGAGCATGGAAGATGCCCAGACTATTTCTGGCCTCTATCAGGCCGTCGCGGATTGTTACGAAGAGACGCGTACGCAATTGCAACAACATCGCAGCAAGCTCTCCTCCAAACGCTCTCATAAATAGCCGGGCACCTGCGCTGCTGCACACTACTGATTCACTGCGATATGATGCTCGGCTGATAATTCCAGCTGCTGTTGCGGGGCGACATCACTGACAGGCGCCTCGTTTGGGAACAAACGTGACTGCGCGCGATAAAACCTATCCATCACCTTCAAGTCCCGCTCGGTCAGGCGCAAGGCATTTTCTACCCACACATCGACAATATCCTTGAGCTCATCGTAGGTTAAAGGATTGATTCTTGCCTTGGCTTTTTGCGCAGACAAAAAGCCTTCTGCACGCTTGTTATTTTTATGGATGAAATCATGCACGGCCTGCTCACCTTCGCCCTCTTCAACCACGATGTCAATCAGGCCCATTTGCAAGCACTCCTCAGCCGTGTAACGTTCGCAACCGAGTATCATTTTATCCGCCACCGCTATGCCAGCTTTGCGCGCAATAAAGCTATAAGCACCCATGCCAGGAATCATGTTGAAAAACAGTTCAGGGAAGCAGAATACGGACTGTTTCTCGGCAATCAGCACATCACTGGTCATTGCAGCTTCAATGCCAGCACCGAGTACCTCGCCTTGCAGCAGCGAGATTTTAGTCACGTGATCCAGCTGAAAACGAAATGCGCGCTGCGCAACAACATCAATACTTAGTTTGGCATAGGCCTGCAATTGCGCCCTGTCCTGCTGGCGAATGGCAGCTGCCATTTTTTGCAAGTCACCCCCCATATTAAAATAGCCTGGCGTGGCTGACGCAAAGACTGAATAACGGATCGGCAGCACAGTCTCGCTGTCTGCCTGTACATAGCCGCCACTACGCTGGATATCTGCATGGTGCTGATGCAAATGCATCAGTAAATCATGGTTGATGCATGGAATGCGCTGTGGTTGATTGATATAACTCCATAACGCCTGTTGCTCTGCATCAAAACGGCAAAATACCTGACCGTAATCATGTGACAGTAAACGTTGTTGATAGTTAACTAAGCCTTGTTCGAACGGTTTCATGAACTTCTCCTTTGACATTGAAAATGGATTGAATCAATCAGTGGTATTGACGTGCCGGGATATAGCATCGTTGACGTCAGCCAGTACATCATAATCAAAACAGAAGGTCGCGGTGAGTGAGGCTCTCGGGTTTTACAGTTGCAAGGATATGTCCTGCTTTAAAAACAACAAAGGGGGCGAGTGCCCCCTTTGTTTATGACTTAAACCATCGATTCAAACTATCAACCGTTATGCAGTTTCTTTAATCGGAATGACTTTTTTCACATTTTCCAAAGACCCTGCATATTGAGTCATTTGGTTAAAGTTGAGATATTTGTAAATCTCTGCCGTATTGGTCAGTTTGCTACCCAAGGTGTCCAGATACTCTTGCACTGACGGCATGCGGCCTAACTTGGCACACACGGCCGCTAGCTCAGCAGAGCCCAGGTACACGCGCGCGTCTTTACCCATGCGGTTATCAAAGTTACGTGTAGAGGTCGAGAACACGGTGGCTTTGTCTGCCACGCGTGCCTGGTTACCCATGCACAATGAGCAGCCCGGCACTTCAGTACGTGCGCCCGCCACACCAAAGGTGGAATACACCCCTTCAGCACGCAGTTGTGCTTCATCCATGCGTGTTGGCGGTGCAATCCACAAGCGGGTTGGAATACCACCTGCACCTTCGAGCACTTTGCCTGCTGCGCGGTAATGGCCGATATTGGTCATGCAGCTACCAATAAACACTTCGTCAATTTTGTCGCCGACCACAGCAGTCAATGGTTTGATGTCATCCGGGTCATTCGGGCATGCCACCAGCGGCTCTTTAATCTCTGCGAGGTCAATTTCAATCACATGGGCATATTCGGCATCGCTATCCGGCTGCAACAGCTCCGGTTTTTCCAGCCAGGCTTTCATGCTGGCGATACGACGCGCCAGCGTACGTGCATCGGCATACCCATTTTCGATCATGTTCTGCATCAGCACGATATTCGAGTTAAGAAACTCGATCACCGGCTCTTTGTTCAACAGCACGGTACACCCATTGGCAGAGCGCTCGGCTGAAGCATCTGCCAGTTCAAACGCCTGTTCGACTTTAAGATCTGGCAAGCCTTCGATTTCGAGCACGCGGCCGTTAAACACGTTTTTCTTGCCCTGTTTGCCTACGGTCAGCGTACCTTCCTGGATCGCCGCGTAAGGAATCGCATTCACCAAGTCACGTAGTGTAATACCAGGCTGCATTTCGCCTTTAAAACGCACCAATACAGACTCCGGCATATCCAGTGGCATGGCGCCAGTCGCAGCCGCAAAAGCTACCAGGCCAGAACCTGCCGGGAAGCTGATGCCAATCGGGAAACGGGTATGCGAATCGCCGCCTGTACCCACCGTATCTGGCAACACCAGGCGGTTGAGCCATGAGTGGATCACGCCGTCACCGGCGCGCAGACTTACACCACCCCGACTGGACATAAACTCAGGCAACTCATGTTGCAGCTTGATATCCACTGGTTTCGGATAAGCCGCCGTATGGCAGAAACTCTGCATCACCAGGTCCGCACTAAAGCCCAGACAAGCCAGTTCTTTCAACTCATCACGCGTCATACCACCGGTCGTGTCTTGCGAGCCGACCGTCGTCGCTTTTGGCTCGCAATAAGTGCCAGGGCGCACGCCCATACCTTCTGGCAAACCACAGGCACGCCCCACCATTTTTTGTGCCAGCGTATAGCCTTTGCCGGTATCTTTGGCCGGAATCGATTTGATAAAGGTGTCTGTGTCACCCAAGCCCAATGCTTTGCGCGCATTGGCGGTCAGGCCACGGCCAATAATCAGTGGAATACGGCCACCAGCGCGGACTTCATCGGCCAGGGTGACTGGATTCATTTCAAATGTGGCCAATACTTCCCCGGCTTCTGACAAAACCTTGCCTTCAAAAGGCTTGATCACAATCACATCACCAGTATTCAGTTTGGAAACATCGCACTGGATAGGCAAAGAGCCGGAGTCTTCAGCCGTATTAAAGAAAATAGGCGCAATCTTGTTGCCTATCACTACGCCACCAGTGCGTTTGTTAGGGATAAACGGAATATCGTCACCCATCCACCATTGCACGGAGTTAATCGCCGATTTACGTGAAGAGCCAGTGCCGACCACGTCACCGACATAGGCCAGTGGCAAGCCTTTTTGCTTCAGGCTTTCAATCGTCTTCAGGCCATCAGTCATACGGTTGATCAGCATCGCTTTCGCGTGCAATGGGATATCCGGGCGGCTCCATGCATCTTGTGCCGGGCTCAGGTCATCGGTATTGGTTTCGCCATCCAGCTTGAATACGACCATTTTGATGGCTGCGGCCAGCGCTGGCTTGCTGGTGAACCACTCAGCAGCGGCCCAGGATTCGATCAGTTGTTTAGCATGCGGATTACCCGCCTTCATCTTGGCGTCTACATCATGAAAAGCGTCAAACATCAAAATCGTCGTCGACAATGCTTTCACGGCATGTGCAGCCATCGGCGTATCCAACAAAGCAACCAATGCCTGTACGTTGTAGCCACCAAGCATGGTGCCCAGCAATTCAACCGCTTTTTCAGCACTGACCAAGGGGGAACTGGCCTTGCTATTGGCAATATCAGCCAAAAAAGCAGCTTTCACATAAGCGGCCTGGTCAACCCCTGCCGGGATGCGGTTTTGCAGCAAATCGACAAGTAAGGCCTCCTGGCCCGCAGGCGGAGCTTTCAACAGCTCGACCAATGCAGCGACTTGTTCTGCATTGAGCGGCAATGGAGGCAGGGTTTGCGCGGCGCGCTCTTTTACGTGGGTTTCGTATGCTTGTAACATGATGTGTAGGCTCTATCAAAAAACAAAGTCGGGGGATGGGTCAGCGCTTACCTGTCGCGAAATCACCAGGGGCTGACCGCGAGGGTCTCTTCTCGCTTGATTATAATCCAGTCCATTCGCCAGAATGTTAACTGCTTGTAACATTCCGGCAATTGATGCAAATGACAGCCTCCAGCAGCAACAAAACAACACTGCGCCATGTCAGCGTGATCTTGTCAGCGGTTACTGTCTCCGTATAACTCTTTGGCAAATGGCGTGCTGCAACTTTTTCCATAAGCAGACGACTCCCATTTATCCAGTAATTCTTTCTGGTAGCCTTTACCGTGCTGCTTTTCCAGGTAGGCCCGCACCTCAAACACATCGGCAAAACCGTTGTGATCGGTATCCATCAATGCCACCTGATCCTCCAGCGTCGGCCCGCTGTAGCGGCCAGTGCTATCGGTAAAATATTCCAGGGCTGACTCGGCATGCGCAGGCACGCTGAGGCTGACTGCCAACCCGGCGACGAACCCAATAACCCCAGTGTTTATTTTTATCATACTCACTCCATGATGACGCTTAGTAGTATGACGTATATTTCATTAATTCGTGCCCGGCCTCAGTGATGTCGCTCACATTGCCGCAGACTATTTAAACCGCCTGCAAGGCAATGGTTTTCTTCCATTGTGCCGGACCAGTATGGTGCACAGATTCACCATCGGCACTCACCGCCACGGTCACCGGCATATCGACCACCTCAAACTCATAAATAGCCTCCATGCCTAACTCTGCAAAGGCCAGTACACGCGACTTTTTAATTGCCTTGCTGACCAGGTAAGCCGCGCCACCAACAGCCATCAGGTACACCGATTTATGCTTGGCAATCTCAACCAGCGCCTCTTCTCCGCGCTCGGCTTTACCAATAGAGCCCAGCAAACCGGTGTTGAGCATCATGTCGGTATAGCTGTCCATGCGTGTCGCTGTGGTTGGGCCAGCAGGGCCCACGGCTTCGTCACGCACGGCATCCACCGGGCCAACGTAGTAAATAAACTTGTTGGTGAAATCGACAGGTAAGGCTTCACCCTTAGCCAGCATGGTTTGGATGCGTTTGTGTGCAGCATCACGCCCGGTCAGTATCTTGCCGGTAAGCAGCAAGGTATCGCCGGTTTTCCAGGTCTGTGTTTCTGCACGCGTGACGGTTTCCAAGTTCACGCGTTTGGCTTGCGGACTAGGCGCCCAGTGCACATCCGGATAAATATCTGCACTCGGCGGTGTCAGTACGGCCACACCGGAACCATCCAGCGTAAAGTGCACATGACGCGTGGCCGCGCAGTTAGGAATAATCGCCACCGGCAAACTGGCCGCGTGCGTCGGATAATCAAGAATTTTCACATCCAGCACCGTGGTCAGGCCACCCAGACCTTGCGCGCCTATGCCTAACTGATTGACCTTTTCATACAGCTCCAACCGCAGCTCTTCAATACGGTTTTGCGCACCACGTGCCTGCAACTCCTGAATATCAATCGGCGCCATCAGTGATTCTTTGGCTAACAGCATGGCTTTTTCAGCGCTACCACCGATACCTATGCCCAGCATCCCGGGCGGGCACCAACCCGCGCCCATCTCTGGCACCACTTCTAAAACCCAGTCGACAATGCTTTCATTAGGATTCAGCATTGCCAGTTTGGATTTATTCTCAGAGCCGCCACCTTTAGCCGCAATCTGGATATCGACGGTATCCCCGGCAACCATCTCAACATGGGTAATGGCTGGCGTGTTATCGCGCGTATTTTTACGTGCCCCTGCCGGGTCGTTCACAATAGAGGCTCGCAGCATATTGTCTGGATGCAGGTAAGCGCGGCGCACGCCTTCATTGACCATCTCTTCCAGCGTCATATCGCCTTCAAAACGCGCCTGCATGCCGACCTTGATAAAGGCCACCACAATACCGGTATCCTGGCACAAGGGGCGCTTGCCTTCCGCGCACATACGCGAATTGGTCAAAATCTGTGCAATCGCATCCTTGGCCGCCGGTGAGGCCTCTTTTTCATAGGCAGCCGCCAGCGCACGGATATAGTCTTCCGGATGGTAGTAAGAGATATATTGCAAGGCATCGGCAATACTCTCGATAAAATCTTGGGTTTTAATCAGGGCCATTGTATGTTCTTTAAGGCAGCATCTTCAGCGGGCATTGCTTTTCAAATAGGCAATGGCGGGACTCACATCTTTACGCAAGATTTTACCATTTTTAGTGCGTGGAAACTCTTTGGCCAAGTAGACCATTTTTGGCGCCTTATAGGCTGCCAGATGCTGTTTGCCAAAAGCCATGAGCTCTTCTGGCGCAATCTCGGCATCAGGTTTGGGGATGACATAGATCACCACCAGCAGTTTGTCTTTTTCGAGCTCTTCACCCACCGCAGCACAATCTGCCACGGCCGGATGGCCTTTATATACACGCTCAATCTCATAAGGTGAGACGCGGTAGCCAAAGCTCTTGATAATGTCGTCCTTGCGGCCCAGGAACCAGATATAACCATCGGCATCGTATTTGGCATAGTCTCCGGTAAAGAAATAGCCGTCGTGTTTGTATTTTGCGGTTTCTTCCTGCAGGTTCCAATAATTGAGGAACAAGCCTGGGTCATTATCCGGCACGCAGATCATGCCCTCTTCGCCCTCTGCCACCGGCTCACGCGTGTCAGGGTTAAGCAAGACAATATCGTGCCCAGGTTGCGGGAAACCCGCTGAACCGGCGCGAATCGGCCGAAAAATACTTTGTGATAAATAGTAAGAGAACTCACTCATGCCCACGGCTTCATAAATATCCAGGCCAAAGCGCGCGCGCCATTGCGTCAACACTTCGTCGGACAAATGTTCACCCGCACTCATAAAATGGCGCACACTGGGGATATCTGCCTGGGTGGCATCGGTTTTTTGCAGCAACTGGCGGTAAATAGTCGGCACGCCAATGAAAATGGTGGCGCCATGTTTGGCGATCAGCTCCAGCCACTTTTGCGCATCATTTTTACCTTCATGCACAATCACTGTTTTGCCCAGATATAACGGATCCATGAGGCCAGTCCCCAGCACATAGGTCCAGTTGAACTTGCCAGAATGCATGATGCGGTCTTGCGCCGTTTCGCTATAGTTGAACCAGTATTGCGCAGCCGTCTGACGGCCCAGCAAGGCACGGTGCGCATGCAGCACGCCTTTTGGATAACCGGTCGTCCCTGAGGTATACACCAGGTAGGCAGCATCCTCACCACGCGTTGCATACGCAGGCTCGACCTGTTGCACGGCAGCCAATGCAGTTTCGAGTGACAACACATTAAATACCGTCGAGTCAGCCAGGTCTCCCTGCAATTGCGTCAATACGATATGCCTGAGATGAGGGGTTTGCGCAATATTCTGCTGCATTTTGGCGGACATCCCAGCCCAGGCAGCGGCATCGGTCACCAGTACAACAGCGCCGGAATCTTTCGCCAAGTAAGCCACCTCTTCTGCGGTGAGCAACGTAGACGTTGGTACCGAAATCGCCCCTGTTTTCATGGTGCCCAAAAAGGCCGTCGGATAATCCAGGCTATTAGGCAAACGGATCAGGACACGGTCACCGGGCGCCACATCCAACTCACGCAACACCTGGGCAAAACGGTCCGTCCTCAAGGCCAGTTCGCCAAAAGTGATGGTACTGGTGCCAAAGGTGTCATCTTCCACAATCATGGCGATTTCATCGGCTTTGGCTGTGCCCAAGTGACGGTCACTGCAAGCGACCCCGATATTAAAAAACTCGGGGATATCCCATTGCCATTGTGGATAAGGGGCTAACTGTGTCATGTTCAAACCTTTCCATTCACTCTGTGCATGCATGGTTTATGCGATGCTGATTTTGCATTTCTTTTGAAAATGCTTTTTCAAATCTCTCAAATAGACGCATCAATGCGCGAGCGGGATGAAGCACAAGGCGCACGGAACACAGAAACCGGAATGTACTTGAAGTACATGAGGATTTCGAGTACCCATGAATAACAGCCTGCAACGCCGTGATTCGCCCGCGCAGCCATTGATTTAAAGCAAAATGCCGTAAGGCCAGTTTTGGCGGACTACTTGCGCCGGCATCAACTGCAATACATGTAATGCAAATTCCATATCACTCACCTTGAGCGCACGCAGCGCATGCGCGCGTAACAAGGTCTGCAAGGCTTTACCAAACATGGGCGGATCCAGCATTTCGCCTTCAAACTTGATCGCGCCGCCCAGCAAGGCATCCGCTTCAATCGCCGCTTTCAGGATCGCCACCTTCTGGTTAATCTCTGTCGGTGATGGTGTATAAGCCGTTTTACACAAATGGATATGACCGGGATGTATCACCTGCTTACCTGTGAGGCCCATGGCTGCTTCCTGACAGGCGTGCTTGTACACCACACGTGACTCGTTATCGCCATGCAAATCCAGCCAGCGGCGCACATCGTGTGGCTCGACAAATTTGTCCGGCATAATGTTGCTGCCTATCAGGGTTTCCACGCCGCCAATGACGCCTTTACCAGCAATCCTGGCTTCAAAAATCAGCTGGTTGATAAAGTAAAACAATTCCTCAATCCAATGCTCTGGCGTGATGTGTATGCCCAGCGCTTTGGAGAAGTCATGGATACCAAACACCACGTGTTTCACCGTGTCGTACTGCATCAACTCAGGCGCGATTTTGAGCGACTTCGGATGCTCGATAATCGGCTGGATAGTGATGTGCGGATTAATACTGAGCAAAAAGCTGGACAAGTCGCGCACTTCGGCCGCGCCATAAGACTCACCGGCCTTGGCCAGCATGACGACATCGATATACTCACTCATGTCGCGCACCAGCTTCATGTCCTCTTCGTACTCATCGGTACGGAAGGAATTGGCACGGATGGCAATCGTTACGCGCTCATTCACCTTGCGCAGCTTGGGCAACTCCTGGCGCAACAAGGTACGGCTCATTTCCTTCTGCCTACAGCCATCTTCCAGGTCAAAAATAAGGGTATGCGCATTAGTAAAGTGCGCATGCTTGACCATGCGGTTGGCGGCCTGCTCCATGTCCTCATAAATGCCCAGGCTGGGCGCATATTTCACCGGCGGGTAATACAGCTGTATGCCCGGCCAGTAATCCCCCAAGGCACTGGCATCCAGTGCAATTGGCTCTTCTCCCATATGCTGACTCATGCGGTTTCCTGTTCTGCCGTTGGTCGGCTCGCTCTTAATTTTTCGAGAATGGCGGCGGATTGCGCCATGCCGGGTTGTGGGTTGACGCCCTGGATCAAATCCCAGAACACGTTATCCGGCAATTCCAGCAAGGCATCTAGCTGCTCCATTTCGGCCAGCGTTAACCCGCTAAAGTGCTCGCTAACAAAGCGTTGCAACACAATATCCAGCTCCAGCATGCCGCGGCGGCAACGCCAGGCCAGGCGCCGTTGTTCTGCTTCACGTAAAATTTCAGCATTCAACATAAGCGCTCCTATAACACCTTGATGCCAAAGATTTTCTTACCTGGTTTGGCCTCACCCGACTTGGCTGCGCTATGCGCTTTGGCCTTTTCAATCTTAAGGTCTTTAATCGCTGCAATCGCGGCATTCGGATTGAGTTTTTTCGGGCAGACATCCGTACAGTTCATGATGTTGTGGCAGCGATACAAACGGTAAGGGTCTTCCAGATTCTCCAGGCGTGCGTCCTGCTCCTGGTCGCGGCTATCGGCAATAAAACGGTAGGCCTGCATCAGTCCAGCCGGGCCGACAAACTTGTCCGGATTCCACCAGAAGCTCGGACAGGAAGTCGTACAAGCGCCGCACAAAATACATTCATACAAGCCATCGAGCTTGGCGCGGTCTTCCGGGCTTTGCAGGCGCTCGGTGTCTGGCGGCGTGTCATGGTTTTGCAAATAAGGCATTACCGAGTGGTAGTTGTCAAAAAACTGCGTCATGTCGACCACCAGGTCACGGATCACTGGCAGGCCAGGCATGGGACGTAACACCACGGGCTCTTGCAACTCACTGAGTTTGGTAATGCAGGCCAGGCCATTTTTACCGTTGATGTTCATGGCATCGCTGCCACAGACGCCTTCGCGGCAGGACTTACGCATACTCAGCGATTCATCCAGCTCTTTAATGCGCATCAAGGCATCCAGCAGCATCTGGTCGCTGTCTTCCAGCGTGACGTCGTAGTCCTGCATATAGGGTTTTTTGTCTACGTCCGGGTTAAAACGATAGATAGAGAAACGCATATCAATACACCCTTTTCTTCAACTCAAATGGTTCTACGGTCAACGGGTTCAGGCGCACCGGTTTATAGGCCAGCTTTTGCTCATGGGCAAAATACAGCGAATGGCTGAGCCACTTGGTGTCATCGCGTTCAGGATAATCTTCGCGCGCATGCGCGCCGCGGCTCTCCTGGCGGGCATGCGCGGCTTGCATGGTCGCCAATGCGACTTGCATCAGGTTATCCAGCTCCAGCGCTTCGACGCGGGCGGTGTTAAAGACTTTGCTTTTGTCGGTAATTCTTAAGTGCTGTGCTTGCTGGGCGACTTGCTGGATGGCATCCACGCCCTCTTCCAGCAACTCAGGGAAGCGGAATACACCACAGTGTTTCTGCATGGTTTGACGCATGGCCAGGCCAACCTCAGCCACTTTCTCACCGTCGCTACTGCTTTCCAGGCGATCAACGCGTGCCAGCGTGGCATCCGCCACATTGGCGGGCAAGGGTTTATGTGCTTTGCTAGCGGCGATATCGGTCGCCATTTTGTCGCCCGCTGCCTTGCCGAAAACAACCAGGTCGAGCAATGAATTCGAGCCCAAGCGATTAGCACCGTGCACGGACACACAGGCACACTCCCCCACGGCATACAAACCATTGACCACCCGCTCGGATTGGCCATCATGCACCACCACCTGGCCATCAAGGTTGGTCGGAATCCCGCCCATCATGTAATGTGCTGTCGGCACCACTGGAATAGGATGATTAATCGGATCGACACCGGCAAAGGTTTTAGCGATTTCGCGGATGCCTGGCAGGCGCTTGCTGATGATGTCTTCGCCCAAATGATCCAGTTTCAGGAACACCGCATCTTTATGCTTGCCGATGCCGCGGCCTTCTTTAATCTCTGTTGCCATGGCACGCGATACGACGTCGCGGCTAGCCAGGTCTTTGGCACTGGGCGCATAACGCTCCATAAAACGCTCGCCATCACTATTCACCAGGTAGCCACCTTCGCCGCGTACGCCTTCGGTGATCAATACCCCGGCATTCAATACGCCGGTGGGGTGAAACTGCCAGAATTCCATATCCTGCAAAGGCAAGCCGACACGTGCTGCCATGCCCAAACCGTCACCGGTATTGATATAGGCATTAGTACTGGCCTGGAAAATACGGCCGCCGCCGCCCGTTGCCAGCATGGTGGCTTTGGCATGGATGACATGGATATCACCGGTTTCAATTTCGAGGGCGATCACGCCCAGCACATCGCCATCCACATCACGAATCAAGTCCAATGCAAACCACTCAATCAGAAACTGTGTATTGGCTTGCACGTTGCGCTGATACAGCGTGTGTAACATGGCATGTCCGGTACGGTCCGCCACAGCACAGGTGCGAGAAATCGGTGTTTCGCCAAAATTGCGCGTCATGCCGCCAAACGGGCGCTGGAAAATACGGCCATTCTCCAGGCGGTCAAACGGCATGCCAAAATGCTCTAATTCGATAATGGCCTTGGCCGCATTGCGGCACATAAACTCAATCGCATCCTGGTCACCGAGGTAATCCGAGCCCTTGATGGTGTCATACATATGCCACAGCCAGTTATCGTCAGACACATTGCCCAGGGCTGCTGCAATCCCCCCCTGCGCCGCCACCGTGTGCGAACGGGTCGGGAACACTTTGGACAAGACGGCCACATCGGCACCAGACTCAGCCAATTGCAGGGCAGCGCGCAAACCGGCACCGCCACCGCCAATAATGACGGCATCTACCTGATGATGCTGGAGTTTGCTTGCATCTGTCATATGAGTTAAACCAGCCATGCCATCACCTTAAAAATCCATACCAAATAAAATCCACATCACTGCTAGCGCATTGCCCCATACAGCGATATTCACCAGCCATTGCAACACGGCGCGGATGCCTAAATGCGGCACATAATCACGCAATACATCACGCACGCCTAACCAGGCATGCAACAGCATGCAGACAAAAAACCAGACACTGAGCAAGCGCCACCACAATGGCGCAAACAAAGCCTGCCACTCACTAAAACTCTGCGGCGATAACCACATCACGCGCAACCACAACAACAGCAAGACCACCGCCATCGACAGCGCACACAAGCGTTGCGTCAGCCAGCGACGCATGCCAGGGTATTTGGCCGTCAGTAACTCAAACAACATACTAGCCTCTCACCCAAATCACCCAGATCACAAACAACATGGTGACGGCGACCAGCGACAACACCACGCGGCTGGAGAAACGCGCTTTTTGCAAGGTCGTCATCCAGTGCACATCCATCGCCAGGTGACGGATGCCCGCATAAAAATGATGAAAAAATGCACAGGCCAAAGCAGTGATCAGCAGCTTGACTGGCCATTGCTGAAACTGTGCGACCACTCTGGCATACCCTTGCGCACTAGACAGTGACAAATACAAGGCCCATAACAACACTGGCTGGATCAAAAACAGCACCACACCGCTGGCGCGGTGCAGGATAGACACCACGGCATTCACCGGCAAACGGATCGTGAATAAATCCAGATTCTTCGGCCGCTGTTTTTTTTGCTTCTTTACAATCATGCTAAATGCTCTTACTCGCCTGCATTGGCCGCACGCGCAACGGCGCCAGCTACGTATTCCATCAAACGTGGATCAAATGGTTTAGGGATAATGTAGTCTTTACCAAACGATAAGGATTCTAATTGGTAAGCCTCAAGCACCTGTGCAGGCACGGGCTCGCGCGCCAATTGGCTAAGTGCCTGTGCTGCTGCCACTTTCATCTGCTCGGTAATCTGTTTCGCCTGTGCATCCAGCGCACCACGGAACAGATAAGGGAAACACAAGGCATTATTAACCTGGTTAGGGAAATCACTGCGGCCAGTCGCCATAATCACATCATCACGCAAGGCAAACACCTGGCTGGGTAAAATTTCAGGGTCAGGATTCGCCAGCGCAAAGATCACTGGCTTGGCCGCCATGCTAGTCACCAACTCTGCTGGCAACCCATTTTTAGCGGAGACGCCGATAAACACATCGGCACCCTGCATGGCATCCGCCAGCGTGTTGATATTGCCTGCTTCAATCGCCAACTCACGGTTGTTATCATGTAAATCATCGCGACTGGTATCCAGCACGCCTTTGCGATCGACCATGGTGATATTGGTCGCGCCCATCAACTTGAGCAACTTGGCGCAGGAACAACCCGCTGCGCCCGCGCCTAAAAACACGACTTTGGCGCGGGGCAACGTTTTGCCTTGGAGCTCAAGCGCATTCAGCAACGCGGCTGCCACAATCACAGCCGTGCCATGCTGATCGTCATGGAATACAGGAATATCCAGGCGTTTTTTCAATTCATTTTCGATATAAAAACAGTGCGGTGCGGCAATATCTTCCAGATTAATGCCGCCAAAAGTTGGCGCAATATTCACCACCGTCTGGATAAACTCGTCCGGCGTCGCAGCATTGACTTCAATATCAAACACATCAATATCGGCAAAGCGTTTAAACAGCACGCCCTTGCCTTCCATGACTGGCTTGCCCGCCAGCGCCCCTACATTACCCAAGCCTAGTACCGCAGTGCCATCGGTAATCACCGCCACCAGGTTGCCTTTATTAGTGTATTTGTAAGCATTGGCAGGATCCGCCTCAATCTCGCGCACCGGCTCAGCCACGCCAGGCGTATAAGCCAGTGATAAATCCTGCTGCGTCGCACACGGCTTGGACGATTCCACGCTCAGCTTCCCTGGCTTGGGAAACTGGTGGTAATCCAGCGCGCGTTGTTTTAAATCGTCCATGACTTCTCCTTGGTTTTTTCTGTCTTTATGAATGCTTCAAAAACTTCAGCAGCAAGGCGGGCAAGCGCAGTCCAAAGCCGCTGATGAAGATTTTTCAATCATTCCAATTCGCTCATGTAGTGGTGATCGTCTGTCAGACACAAACCAAAGCGCCACTCCATGGGCTTATCACCATAGGTAAATGAAACACGCTCTATGCTCAGCAGCGGATAGCCTTCTTTCAAGCCCAACGCCTTTGCCACTTCTGCGTCTGCTGCCACGGCTTTAATACGCTCTTCCGCCCTAATCATGCGCACGCCAAACTGCGACTCGTACATGCTGTACATTGAGCCATTGCTTTCTTCTACCTTGGCGCGATTGAGCCCTTTGAATGGTGCGGCCGGCACAATAATATGGTCGTAAATCAATGGCCGACCGGAGAATGTCAGCAAGCGCTTCACATCAATGGTGGTGGCACCGGCTTTCATTTCCAGCACTTTACCTATATGTACACTGGCTTTGCCTTTAATGCAGGAGATAAACTCATTCTGCAGCATTTCCTTTTGGCCATTTTCTGCCGTCAGGCGCAAAAAACGCAGCTTGACGTCATCCTGGTTGTGCGTGGCGACAAAGGTACCCTTACCCTGGCGGCGAATCAGGATGTTTTCTGTGGCCAGGCTATCAATCGCCTTGCGCACCGTGCCCTGGCTGACTTTAAAACGCTGCGCCAGGTCAATTTCGCTGGGAATCATATCTCCTGGACGCCACTCCCCACCGATCAGGCTTTGCGTGATCAGCACTTTAATTTGGTCATACAGCGGCCGGTAACTCGGCGACCCTAACTGCTTATCCATAGATTCGACTCCATTCATGATTGGCACCATTTAATTGCACCTGCAATTCCACCCGAAACAAGTTTTTTAATTTATATCACAGGGTGTTTTTGTTGTCCACTATTTTATATCTTATATAAGACATAAGATATTTGTTGACACAGTTTTTTTATTCATGAATAATGAATCTAATTTCTTGCCGCAATAAAGGAAAACCCATGTCATATGCACTCAGACCCAGGCGCTCGATGCTATATGTTCCCGGTTGCAACCAGCATTACCTGGAACGTGCACGCTCGCTTGCGGCAGACTCTGTCATTCTCGACCTGGGCGACCCTATCCTGGTCGATGCAAAAATCCAGTCACGCCACAATGTCGTCAATGCGGTAAAACAAGGCGGCTACGGCAAAAGAGAAGTCGTGGTGCGCGTGAATGACCTGCACTCAATCTGGGGCCATGACGATATTAAGGCTGTGGCAAATATCGGTGCCGATGCGATCCTGTTTCCTAATATAGAGTCGCGCGAAGATGTCTTGCAGGCACAACAATTACTGGATGACGCGGGCGGCAAAGACGTGCCCATGATGGTGATGATAGAAAGCCCACTGGCCGTGTTAAATGCCAAGGAAATTGCCGCCGCGTCCGACCGCATCATCTGTATGGTGATGGCGACCTCAGACCTGATTTCACAGCTGCACGCCCGGGTCACGCATGAGCGCTCGGCGATCCTTACCTCTTTATCGCTGGTGGTACTGGCGGCCCGCGCTTACGGCAAAGGTGTGATTGACGGCATCACCTCAGATTTCAAAAACATGCATTCTTTTGAATATGCCTGCCGCATTGGTCGCGACATTGGCATGGATGGCAAATCACTGGTACATCCGGCGCAAATTGCCTACTGCAACGACGCCTACACGCCGCAGCGCGCAGAAGTAGAGCATGCCCGGCTGATTATCAAAGCCCTCAAAGAAGCCAATGAGGGCGGGCGCGGCACGGTGGTGGTGAATGACAAGCTGGTCGAGCATCACCATATCAAAGCCGCACAACGTTTAATTCAACTGGCCGTGGCCATCGCCGAGCTGGAAGAAGAGTTTATATAAAGGAGTTGAAAATGAGCACAAAAATCAACACCGGACGTTTTTTCGAACATTTTGTACTGGGTGAAACCATCCAGCATGCCACGCCGCGTACCATCACTGCTGGCGATACGGCGCTGTACATTGCACTCACGGGCGCACGCAACCCCTTGCATTGCAGCGAGCCGCTTGCGCAGTCATTAGGTTACCCGCAAACGCCTATCGACGACTTGCTGGCGTTTCATATTGCCTTTGGTAAAACGGTGCCGGACATTTCGGTCAATGCTGTGGCCAACCTGGGTTACGCAGATGTCCGTTTTATACAGCCGGTATATGTAGGCGACACGCTGACGACTTCAAGTGAAGTGATCGGCCTGAAACAGAATTCCAACGGTAAAAATGGGATGGTCTGGGTACGCTCAACCACCCTCAACCAGCATCAGCAACCTGTGCTGAGCTGGGTACGCTGGGTCATGGTGCACAAAAAGAACCTTGAAGCCCCGGCACCAGAAACAGTGATCCCCACGCTGCCGGAGTTTGTGAGTGCAGAATCATTAGCGATTCCAGCCCACTTCAAACTGAACAGCAGCCTAGGCACCGCCACCGGTGGCAAATACTGGTGGGATGACTACGAAGTGGATGAATGCATGCGCCACCCGCCTGGCCTGACCATCAATGAGAGCGACCACACCATGGCAACGCATTTGTACCAGAACAATGCACGCCTGCATTTTGATGCGCACCTGATGAAAAGTACGCCGCAAGGCCAGTGCCTGGTATACGGCGGTGTGGTGATTTCCGCCTGCCGCGCCCTGAGTTACGAAGGTCTGGAAAACGCGATTTCCATCGTCGCCATCAATGGCGGCACCCATGCCAATCCTAGTTATGCCGGTGACACGATTTACTGCATGACCAAAGTGCTGGATAAATGGTCCCTGCCCCATCCGGACTTAGGCGCCCTGCGCTTGCGTATGGTGGGTGTCAAGAATATGCCGCCAGCCACCCTGGAAAACATCAAAACCACACAGGGCTATCACCCACACGTGGTGCTCGATCTTGACTATACCGTTCTTATTCCACGCAAAGGAAACTAAACATGGCTGTTCATCCAAATCAGGCACTTTTTGGCGGTGAAAAACCGTTTCCGGTGATCCCGGCTTGCGAGCACTTTGCTGGTAGCGAGAAGCTGATCCTGAAAGCCTTGTCATTGCAAAATCCAGCCACGCCTAATGGGGTAGGCCCGGTCTTTGATATTACCTGTGACTGCGAAGACGGCGCGGCCAGCGGCCAGGAGCAAGTACATGCAGAGATGATTGTGCGCGTACTCAACTCTGAAGCCAATCAATATAAAATGGCCGGTGCACGTATTCACGATTACACCCATCCACACTGGAAAAAAGACATTGATATTTTGGTCGGTGGCGCCGGTGAAGTGCTCAGCTATATCACCATTCCCAAATGTACCGATATCACGCAAGCACGCGAAATGATCACCTACATTCAGCAAGTGGCGAAACAGCATGGTATTCGCCGTGAAATCCCGGTGCATATTCTGATTGAAACCCACGGCGCACTCAGGCAAGTGCACGACATTGCACAACTGCCCTGGCTACAAGTGCTGGATTTTGGTCTTATGGACTTTGTCAGCGCGCACCACGGTGCGATCCCGGCCACCGCCATGCGTAGCCCAGGCCAGTTTGACCACCGCTTGCTGGCACGTGCCAAAACCGAAGTGGTGTCAGCCGCGCTCGCCAATGGCGTGGTGCCTGCACACAACGTGACGCTGGACCTGAAAAATGTAGAGGTCACCTATAGCGACGCCTTCCGCGCCCGTAATGAATTTGGCTTTATGCGCATGTGGAGTATCTACCCGACCCAGATTCAGGCCATTGTCGATGCCATGAAACCTAATTTTGATGAAGTGACAGACGCCGCCAATATCCTGCTGGCTGCACAAGCAGCCAACTGGGGGCCGATCCAGTATGCAGGCGAGTTGCATGACCGCGCCACCTACCGTTATTTCTGGGAAGTGTTGCAAAAGGCCAAACAAACCGGTGTGGCCATGCCAGAAGATGCTGAACACGCTTTCTTTTAATACGTAGCCACAGAGATCAGAGCGCACAGAGAGAATCCGGGATATTTGTAATTCCGCTTAATGAATTGCTCTGTGACCTCGGTGTTCTCTGTGGCAAAAAATAAGGGTTTAACTATGCAACAAATGACTACAGCAGGGGCACGTTTTCGCACCGCCTTGGCCGAAGAAAAACCATTACAGATTATTGGTGCGATTAATGCCTACCACGCCATGCTGGCGACACAATCCGGGTTTAAAGCCATCTATTTATCTGGTGGCGGCGTGGCGGCGGGCTCTTTAGGCTTACCTGACCTTGGCATTTCCGGCCTCGAAGATGTGCTGGTCGATGTGCGCAGAATTACCGATGCCGTGGATACGCCATTGCTGGTGGACATTGATACCGGCTTTGGCGGTGCTTTTAATATTGCGCGCACCATTAAAAGCGTTGCCAAAGCGGGCGCTGCGGCTGTGCATATTGAAGACCAGGTCAGTGCCAAACGCTGCGGCCATCGGCCGAACAAAGCGATTGTAAGCCTGGATGAAATGGTAGACCGCGTGAAAGCCGCCGTCGACGCCAAACCTTATGATGACTTTGTCGTCATGGCGCGAACCGATGCTTTAGCGGTAGAAGGCTTGCAGTCGGCGATAGACCGCGCCTGTGCTTGTGTAGAAGCCGGTGCTGACATGATTTTCCCGGAAGCAATGACAGACCTGAGCATGTACCAGCAGTTTGTCGACGCCGTCAAAGTGCCGGTATTGGCAAATATTACCGAGTTTGGCGCTACACCGTTATTTACGGTGGACGAATTGGCCACTGTCGGTGTCGGCATGGTGCTGTATCCACTGTCAGCCTTCCGTGCCATGAACCAGGCGGCTCTGAAAGTGTATCAAGGCGTGCGCAAAGACGGTAGCCAGAAAAATGTACTGGACTTGATGCAAACCCGTGCCGACCTCTATGAGCACCTGGGTTACCACGTTTTTGAACAGAAACTAGACGCGCTATATACCAAATAAACGCGCGACTGAAACAAGGAGGTTTGTTATGAACACCACCACAGATTCAACAACGCCTGCCACCGACGCCCCAAAACGCAAAAAAGGCGTGGCGCTAGCGGGTGTGGCTGCGGGCACCACGGCCATTTGTACCGTGGGCCATAGCGGTAATGACTTGCATTACCGTGGTTACGATATCATCGAACTGGCAACACACGCTACGTTTGAAGAAGTCGCTTATTTGCTGATATATGGTGAGCTTCCCACCCAATCACAACTCACTGCCTATCATCAAAAGCTCAAAAAGCTACGCGGCCTGCCCAGTGCACTTAAAGCCGTACTGGAACAGATTCCTGCCAATGCGCATCCCATGGATGTGATGCGCACGGGCTGCTCAATGTTGGGCACACTGGAGCCGGAAGCGGCTGACCGCAATACCGCTGGTGCGCAGGCACTGGGTGACCGCCTGATTGCCTGCTTTGGTTCCATCCTCATTTACTGGTACCAGTTTAGCCATCGCGGCGTGCGTATTGATGTAGAGACCGACGACGACTCGATTGCTGCACACTTTCTGCATATCCTGCATGGCAAAAAGCCTTCTGCATTACATATCAAAGCCATGAACACGTCACTGGTGTTATATGCCGAGCATGAATTCAACGCGTCGACCTTCACCTCGCGCGTGATTGCGGGCACCTTGTCTGACCTGTATTCGTGCATCACCGGCGCAATTGGTGCTTTACGCGGCCCCAAACACGGCGGTGCCAATGAAGCGGCCATGGAGATTATCGAGCGCTATCAAAGCCCTGATGAGGCTGAAGCCGACATCAAGGAGCGCATGGCACGCAAAGAAATCATTATCGGCTTTGGCCACCCGGTCTACACCATTGCCGATCCGCGCAATGAATCGATTAAAGCAGTCAGCAAATCACTGTGTGAAGATGCGGGCAATATGCAACTGTTTGATATTTCGGCCCGCATTGAAGAAATCATGTGGCGTGAGAAAAAAATGTTCCCCAACCTCGATTGGTACAGTGCTTCCAGCTATCACATGATGGGCATTCCAACTGGCATGTTCACCCCTATCTTCGTGATCTCACGCACCACCGGTTGGGTCGCTCATGCCATTGAGCAACGCATAGACAACAAAATTATTCGCCCAAATGCTGAATACAACGGGCCAGATAACAGGCCATTTGTGCCGCTGGAAAAACGTTAACTTAGTCTAGTCACAGAGGACGCAGAGATCACAGAGAAAACCCTGTTTTTGACCTCCTCTGTGCACTCTGTGTCCTCTGTGGCTCAATCTTTTATTTGAAAGAAACACATTATGTCCGCCCATATTTCTAACGTCCGCCCCGATCCAGATCAGGTCATTGTGGATATCGCCAATTACGTGGCAGATTTTGAAATCAACTCTAATGAAGCTTATGACACTGCCCGCAATTGCCTGATGGATACACTCGGCTGTGGCTTTGAAGCCCTGGATTACCCAGCCTGCACCAAGTTGCTGGGGCCAGTGATTGCCGGGACTGTCGTGCCGAATGGTGCCAAAGTGCCAGGGACTTCTTACCAACTGGATCCTATCCTGGCGGCATTCAATATCGGCGCCATGATCCGCTGGCTGGACTTTAATGACACCTGGCTGGCCGCTGAATGGGGCCACCCTTCTGATAACCTGGGTGGCATTCTGGCCTCTGCCGATTATATGTCGCGTAAACACGTTGCCGAGGGCAAAGCCCCGCTAACCATGAAGGATGTGCTAACCGCCATGATCAAGGCACATGAGATTCAAGGCGTCTTGGCACTGGAAAACAGCTTTAACCGCGTTGGCCTTGACCACGTCATCCTAGTTAAAATCGCTTCTACCGCCGTCGTGACCAAACTATTAGGTGGTAACAAGCAAGATATCATTAATGCTGTGTCTAACGCGTTTGTGGATGGCCAAAGCCTGCGCACTTACAGACACAGCCCGAATACGGGTTCACGTAAATCGTGGGCGGCAGGCGATGCAACCTCACGCGCAGTTCGTCTGGCCTGGATGACACTGCAAGGCGAAATGGGCTATCCAAGTGCGCTCACGGCCAAGACCTGGGGCTTTTATGATGTCTTGTTCAAAGGCAATGCTTTCAAGTTCCAGCGCCCTTACGGCAACTATGTGATGGAACAGGTATTGTTCAAGATATCCTTCCCTGCTGAGTTCCATGCACAGACGGCGGTAGAGTGCGCGTTCCAGCTGAATACAGAGGTCGGTAGCCGCCTACAAACGCTGGACGATATCGCCAATATCGAAAAAATCGTGATCACTACGCATGAGTCGGCCATTCGCATTATCGATAAAACCGGCCCAATGAATAACCCGGCCGACCGCGACCACTGCATTCAATATATGGCTGCCGTCGGCTTGCTCAAAGGTAGCCTGACCGCACTGGACTATGAAGATGCAGCCGCCGCAGACCCACGTATAGATGCCTTGCGCGAAAAAATGGCCTGCGTCGAAAAAGCGGAATACACGCGTGACTACCTGGATCCTGAAAAACGTTCGATTGCCAACGCCATCCAGATTTTCTTTAAAGATGGTACACAGTCCAGCAATATCGCTGTGGAATATCCGATTGGACACCGCCGCCGCCGTGGCGAAGGCATCCCGGAGCTGGTGAAGAAATTCAAAGTGAACCTGGCACGTCGTTTTGATGCGGCCAGGCAAGCAGAGATTCTGGCTTTGTGCCAGGACCAGGCAAAACTGGAATCGACGTCAGTCAACCAGTTTGTCGATATGCTCATGGTTTCATAAATACTGATGGTGTACGCAGCTGAGCTGCTGCGTACACAGCCCTCACCTGCGCAATTAAAAACTTTCGCGCATATACACGATAGGTGTTTTATAAACGCCAAATGTCGCACGTGCAACCGGATCGACTGCCCCGAACCAAGGTAACACACCGCTGATGGCGGGTGTTTCTAAAGGTGTCACACAAGTTTTGTCGGTACCAGCTGCAGCACCAAGATTCACCTCTAAATCGACATGGCCAGTATTTGGCAGACCAGATGTGTCTACACCAGGCGCGGTCAATCTAAAGAGCATATTGCCATCGTTCATGGTTGCACTGCCAGTTAAACGCGTTTCACAAGCATTTAAATGCCCAGTGTAATTTTTCATCACCATGCTTGATAGCGGCACCGTTGTACATCGATCACCCGCGCTTCTCACATAAATGCCACTACTATTCAGATATTGTGCCTCTAGATGCAAAGGCAGGGCCAATAACTCAGAACCATGCGCAGGTGGTAAATACAAACGTCCGTAACGAAATGGGCTGCTGACAGAGACTGGTGCTGCGGTTGGCACAGTGACCCCATCGTCGTCAATAGGCGTTGCTAATACGCTAAGACTTGTCGCCGCTGTCGGGTTATTGGGCCTGTTAACCTGATGGATGGCTTGAACGGTGGCTTTACCGTTACTCCAGACACCAGTGGGGCCATTGATTTTATTCACCAAAGAAAAGGCTGATGGAGAAAGGCTGAAATGATAAGCCAAGTAACTCAACAGATTGAGCCTGGCAAATCCGCCATACACGCCAGTATAGTTCTGGGTGATTACGCCATTGGCGCTACGCGCCTCAAGTTGAAACTTGGTGACCAATCCATCCTGACCAAAATATGAAAACTGGCTGCTGCAAGCCGGTGTCGTCGTGTCTAATATGGTAATAAAAGAGTGCGGGACAAAGCGCCCAACATAGACATTGCTGGCAGGGACATAGCCAAAGCTGCAGGCTTGCTTGTTGTTAACCGCATCAAAACCAGAGGTGCAATCACCATTTGCAGCATCAACCTGGGTAAACGTATCATCGTAAATACCAAGTGCATTAAATTTAAAATAGCCGACTTCATCGTAAATAAAATGGGTGCCGGCGCTCACACCGGTGATGGCCAAATCAAACGTACCTGATAAAACGCCAGCGCGCACGGCACCGGCATGCGCGGTGATCGGGTTATTACCAATTTTGGGCGTGCCATTATAATTAGACAAGCCAGTGGCGACCGTCATCGCGAATTGACCCGTGCCTGCGGTAAAGACTGGACTGTTGCTGACACTGGCGCCATTTATGCTATCGGCATTCGCACTAGAGCTCATACTCGTGAAGCTGGCAGGCCTCACAGAAAAGTTATCCGTCGAAAGTGATACCTGCTGGGTGGCATTAGTATCAGTTACTATACATCGCAGGTTTTTATAAGCATTGCTAATTGTAGTCGTGACGGCCTTGCGACCTATGTCAGCGCTGGTAAAAGTAAGACTCCGGGTCATGAGGGTTGTCCTGCTCCCGCCACAAGTTTGATTGACCAGTACTGCCGGATCACCACAATCAACCAACTTCACCTCGACGGTTTTATTGGCCTCGTCCACAGCGACAAAGCCGACACTCACGCTGTTATCTGGCGCTAGTGCGACCACATCAACATTGAACGCACTGTTTGCCACTTGCGTGTATAAGTGGCCATTAGCTGCATTCGGATTAGTTACGGCAGGATCAATACAGTTAAATTTGGCAGCTTGTGTTGTGCATTTTTTCACAACATTGTTAAATGGATTATAAACACATGACGTTTGTGAGCATGTGCCACTATTGGCGCAGCAAACCCCGCCTGTGCTTGAATTGAGCTCCATCTTGATCGCCCAAATGTTACTGGCAGTGCTTTTTGCACAACCCGTAATCCTGCCGTAGTTATCAATGCCGCCAGTGACGGTGACAGAATTATTAATCACTGATTGGCTGTCGATATAAACATTGTTGTTTAGCGAAGCCGTCAGTACGTTTGTATTCGTCACCTGCACACTGCCATTAATAGTAGAGCCGTTATACAAAGACACGACTGAATCAATATCAGAGCGTATATTCACGGCACCTTGAACCACAGTCTGGTAGATGGTCATACTTGCATGCATCATGCCAGTGGCGGCCACGCTCACATCGCCCTGCACTGTCGTGCCATTACCCAATGTGAGGTAGCCCGCCTGCACATTAATAGAACCATAGTAGGTACTATATTGTGAGGAGCCGCCATCCAGGCTACCGACACTGACATTGCCTGATAGCGCATTGCTCTGGCCAATCACAAACATATAACAAGCATCACAACTCACGCCATTTGTAATGGTGTTAAACCCCGAGAGATTGATGCTACCAGTGGTTGTACTTAGCATGCCGTTGACCGCCACTGCGCGTGAGAGCGTCACCGGGCCGGTTCTGCCAGCAATATTGCCATTCACCACGGCATCTTGCGCCATAAAGATAGTGCCAAAACCACTGCTGATGACATCCCCTTGTATCGTGCCCGCAGCGTTAATCGAGCCATTTGAAACTAGCAAGTTGCCACGAATGTATGAGGCGCCATACACCGTGACGGCATTAATACCCGCACTGATTGTGGCATATAAGGTGGTTGTATTTAGTGCAACCGTACCATTGCTGTAAAACGTGACGTTGGCCGATTGTGCAGCACTGCCGATGCGGTAAGTGCCAATATTTAAGGCACCATTAACGGTCACTGCAACATTGCCAGTATCAAGAAACTGTACCTGGTCTTGAATATTGATGAAACCAGTACATGTATATACGCCAGCACTACCACTACAGCCAGGCGGCATGGGCGCGCCATGTACAGCGGGAAATGAATACATGGCATCGACTGAACCGCTAGCGAGTAGTAGCAAGAAACCGAGAATAAACGGGATGGTACATAGACGACAAACCCATTGCAGAACGCTTAAAACAAGACCTACTAAATGCATAACAATAAAACCAAACAAACATTAGTTAACTTATTTTACCAACATTAACTACAAAACCATAAATGTGTTAATAAATGTTTTTACGCTTCTTATTGCGATATGCAGACAACTCAGCGAATAGCAAATGAGCAACTGACTCTATTGGACATACTGCTCATGGTCTTTAGAAAATAAAAAAGCGACCCTAAGGTCGCTTTTTTACAGACGCTGATGATTAGTCAGTAATCAACTTTTGCTGAGACAGCAAGTTAGAGATAATCGCTGCATCTGTGGTTTGACCTGTGGTCAGATCCACACCACTCAACACGATCTGCTGGGTCGTATTACCACTGCTAAAGCTGCCAGACACATTGTGTGCATCTGTGGCGAAACCACCATTAGAACTGATATGGACAATGGTATCGCTGCCAGATTTTTCAAAGTGAATGTAGTTCACCAGGTTGCCCGCATTCTCACCTTGCAGCAAGTCACGTACATCCAGAATGTCGCCACCCTGGCTAACGGAGCTCTTGTTAAAGTCAGTGATCGTGTCACGTGCTGGTGCACCTGCTACACCATCATCACCACGATCCCACTTGAACACGTCTACGCCAGCGCCACCAGTCAGGGTATCGTTGCCTTTACCGCCAATCAGGATGTCGTTGCCATCGCCGCCATTCAGTTTATCGTTACCAGCACCACCACGCAGGATGTCATTACCGGCGCCACCATTCAGCGTATCGTTGCCTGCATAGCCGTAGATGATGTCATTGCCGGAATTGCCAGTAATGGTATTGTCAGTGCTATCGCCGCTGATAATTGGCGTACCTTTATTACTGTTCAACAAGTCAATATTGATCAGGTTAGAGGCTGATTCGCTGTCCTGCAAGCCGGTGCTATCCACTGCCGTGATCTTGAAGTTCTGGAACAAACTCAAATCAACGGCCTGCTCATTGGTTTTAACGGTAGATAAGAACTCGTTGATCGCGAGGTTATCTACGGTGCCACCATCTGCGGCGGTAATGACCATTTTGCCGTTAGCGCCAATCAAGCCAAGGAAACCACTGCTTTGCGTATAGCTAACATTCAGCCCCAGTTCATTCGCAACCGCTTGTGAATAGGTCAGGTAAGCCGTGCCTAATGTCACACCAATAAAGGTGTTATAAGCGATCGTCACTGAACTGATGTTGTTGTTCACATCACTGGCAGTGAATGCCTGGCGGCTAGAGAAGTTGAGCAAATCAACATTCAACAAGCCTGGCAAGGTCAACAAGCCAGCTGCCCCCATGCCATTGCCTACTTCTGGCGCCACTTGTGGAATAGCTGTCACTTGTTTAGCCACATTCACCGTCAGCGTTGCAGAGCTGGTATCACCATCATTGTCGCTCAATGTGTAATTAAATGAGCTGGTACCGGAAACACTGGTATTTTTCGGTGTGAATGAGAATGAACCATCATCCATGTCAACCAGCAAAGTACCTTGCGCAGTTGTGATCACCAGTTTATGGCTGCTTGTGTCATAAGTACTGTTATTGGTACCAGTGACTGTAATCGCGCCAGTTGAAGAGTTGAAAGTATATGTAGAGCCGTCCACTGCAATCGACTTCACAAAACCACCATCTGCACCAAAGCCACCACCAGAGGTCAAGCTACCGGTAATTGGGCTGCTTACAGTCTCATTGAGGACGGAGTCTAACTGGTTAAACGATGTCACACGTACACCATCAGTATTCGTACCAGTTTGGCCATCGTAAGCGATCGGATTCAATTCAGTGTTTGAAGTAACACCTGCACCAATACCAATCGAGTAAGACTTAATGTGGTTGTTATTCAGGAATGTAATCCATTTAGCCTCTTCAGCCTGCTGAATACCCGCATCAGAATCACTATTTCTGGACTCTGTACCAGTCAAGCTACCTACACCACCCACGCCACGGTTAGGTTGGCCATCGGTAAAGAAGTAAGACACGTTTTGTGCATTATCCAGCTTACCGGATGTACCAAACGCATTCATGGCTGTGTTCAACGCAGAGTCGTAGTTAGTATTACCATCAGCTGACAGGTTATTCAGGTAAGCCTTGGCTTGTGCAACGGTCAACCAGCCATCACCCAATTGTCTGGTTTGATCCAGGCCTGCAAACACCACCAGTGAGACTTTCACGTCACCCATGTCGTCATATTTATCCAGCAAGTTCTTAATTGACTGAATAGCACTGGCCAAACGGGTCTGGTTATTCACACCATCAGTGGTCGTCATACTGCCAGAAACATCCAGCGTAATCATCAAGTTGGTATTGGCAGTGTTGGTTGCCGTCACCGTCTGGTTAGTCGCCGTTGGTGCATCATCTGAAACGTTTACAGTGATAGAGCCTTTCGTCGTACTGTCAGCATCATTGGCGTTCACACCAAACTTGATTGCCAAGGTGTCTTCCTGGCCTGCGATCGGATGATCAACTGGGCCAGACAACTGTACTGCGTAATCACCTTTGCTATCGATAGTGACACGAATCACTTCTTTACCATTGGCAGAACCAATCAGCGTGCCAGTGTTATTACCTGACCAGATGATGGTGGTACCACCAGAGGTATAAGTCGTTGTAGGCTCGGTTAAGGTCACGCTCTTCAAGTCGCCATTTGGATCAGAAATGCCCATAGAACCGCTTGCGATCACATTGGAAGGACCCGCGTCGAGCAAACCATTAGGCAAACCATCTTCAGAGACACTTGCTGTGGCATCTACCGTGACAAACACAGGTGACTGATTCAATGTATAAGCATAGTTATCACTAGGCACGCTGGTATTACCTGCGTTGTCAGTCGCTGTCACAGTGTAATTATGCAAGCCTTTAGTGATATCAGTCGTCGGCGTGAATGTCCATTTGCCGTCTTTATCAGCCAGGGCCGTACCAATTTTAGTCGCACCGTCGTAGATAGCGACTGTGCTGCCAGCTTCAGCCTTGCCGGTTAATGTTGGTGTTGCATCATCGGCAACACCGCCATTCGCCACATTGCCTTTTACTGCACCAAAGTCATCGTAGATGTTATCAATGGTTGGTTTAGTTGGCGCAACATTATCAACCACATAACCCAACTGGGTTGTCGCTACACCAACGTTGCCTGCGGTATCAGTGGTAGACACTTTTGCATCAATTGTTTTATCCGCATCAGCCACCAACTCTGAACCTGGCACACTGACGGTGAAGCCCAACTTGCCATCAGCACGGGTAATCACTGTCGTATTGTAGTCTTTACCGTTGATAGTCACGACCACTGGATCACCCAGTTTGGCCTCACCACCGACTGTACCGGTCACAGGTTGGTTGACGCCTGGTTGCGACTCGGCAATATTGATAATACCGTCGCCACCAAAGTTAGCATCCAAAGCGATAGTTGCCACTGGCGGTGTCAAATCAAGGCTATATGTCAACTGAGTCGTCTGGCTTGCTGTGTTACCAGCATTGTCAGTCACAGTTACTTTCGCATCGATGGTCTTGTCAGCGTCAGCAGCCAGTTCGTTACCAGCCACATTAACACTGAAGCCAAGCTTGCCGTCAGGACGTGTAATCACTGTTGTGTTGTAGTCTTTACCATTGATGGTCACAACCACTGGATCACCCAGTTTGGCGTCGCCGCCAACGGTACCGGTCACTGGCGTAATTGAAGTCGCTTTGGCTTCTTCAATGTTGATGATGCCATCACCACCGAAGTTTGCGTCAAGCGCGATCTCGGCTTTAGGTGGCGTCAGGTCCAGGCTGTAAGTCAGTTGGGTAGACTGGCTTGCTGTGTTACCAGCATTGTCAGTCACAGTCACTTTCGCATCGATGGTCTTGTCAGCGTCAGCAGCCAGTTCGTTACCAGCCACATTAACACTGAAGCCAAGCTTGCCGTCAGGACGTGTAATCACTGTTGTGTTGTAGTCTTTACCATTGATGGTCACAACCACTGGATCACCCAGTTTGGCGTCGCCGCCAACGGTACCGGTCACTGGCGTAATTGAAGTCGCTTTGGCTTCTTCAATGTTGATGATGCCATCACCACCAAAGTTAGCGTCAAGCGCGATCTCGGCTTTAGGTGGCGTCAGGTCCAGGCTGTAAGTCAGTTGGGTAGACTGGCTTGCTGTGTTACCAGCGTTGTCAGTCACAGTCACTTTTGCATCGATGGTCTTGTCAGCGTCAGCAGCCAGTTCGTTACCAGCAACGTTCACACTAAAGCCCAGCTTGCCGTCAGGACGTGTAATTACTGTCGTGCTGTAGTCTTTGTTATTGATGGTCACAACCACTGGATCACCCAGTTTGGCGTCGCCACCAACGGTACCAGTCACTGGCGTAATTGAAGTCGCTTTGGCTTCTTCAATGTTGATGATGCCATCACCACCAAAGTTAGCGTCCAAAGCGATTGTTGCCACTGGCGGTGTCAGGTCAACGGTATAAGTCAGTTGTGTTGATTGACTCAAGCTATTGCCAGCATTGTCACTGACCGTCACTTTAGCATCAATAGTTTTGTCTGGATCAGCAGCCAGTTCGTTACCAGCCACGTTCACACTGAAGCCCAATTTGCCATCAGGACGGGCAATGACTGTCGTGCTGTAGTCTTTACCATTGATAGTCACAACGACTGGATCACCTGTTTTAGCATCACCACCAACGGTACCAGTCACCGCAATAGTTGTCGTCGCTTTGGCTTCTTCAATATTAATAATACCGTCGCCAGCGAAGTTGGCATCCAGAGCAATCGTTGCAAACAGGTTTGGATTCACTGCCAGTTTGTAGTCTTGTGTATCCGTCGCTGTCGCACTATTACCTGCAGCGTTCGTCGTCGTCACGCTCGCAAAGATCGTGCTGTCTGAGTCAGCAGCCAGGTCAGCACCAGGCACATTAATTGAGAACTTACCGCCCGTTTGTACAGTGCCGGTGAAGTCCTTGTTGTTGATGGTCAGCGTAACAACATCACCCACTTTAAACTGGCCACTTACGGTACCAGTCACTGGGATCGCAGCGGCTGTAGATTCAGCCACGTTCACAATGCCGTCGCCAGCCACGTTTGCATCCAGGCTGATCGCAAGTGCTGGTGGCAGCAAGTTTACGGTGTATGTTTGTGTATCGGTGGCTGTCGCGCTATTGCCTGCTGCGTTGGTGGTGGTGACGCTAGCAAATACAGTTGCGTCAGGATCCGCTGCCAAATCTGCACCAGGCACATTGATTGAGAAAGTACCATCAGTCGCAACAGCACCGGTAAAGTCTTTACCATTCAAGGTCACAGTGACAATGTCACCAGCCTTGAACTGACCGCTCACGGTACCAGTCACTGGGATTGCAGCCGCTGTAGACTCTGCCACGTTCACAATGCCATCACCTGCCACGTTCGCATCCAGGCTAATTGCAACTGCTGGCGGCAATACGTTCACGGTGTATGTTTGTGTATCGGTGGCTGTCGCGCTATTACCTGCGGCATTCGTCGTCGTCACGCTGGCAAATACAGTGCTGTCTGAGTCAGCAGCCAAATCTGCACCAGGCACATTAATTGAGAAAGTACCATTTGCCGCAACCGCGCCAGTAAAGTCTTTACCGTTAATCGTCACCGTCACAATGTCACCAGTTTTGAACTGGCCACTTACGGTACCAGTCACTGGGATTGCAGCGGCTGTGGATTCAGCCACGTTCACAATGCCATCACCGGCAACGTTCGCATCCAGGCTGATTGCAACAGCTGGCGGCAATACGTTCACGGTGTATGTTTGTGTATCGGTGGCTGTCGCGCTATTACCCGCAGCGTTCGTCGTGGTCACGCTGGCAAATACGGTGCTGTCTGAGTCAGCGGCCAAATCGGCACCAGGCACATTGATTGAGAAAGTACCATCTGTCGCAACCGCGCCAGTAAAGTCTTTACCGTTAATTGTCACTGTCACAATGTCGCCAGTTTTAAACTGGCCACTTACAGTACCAGTCACTGGGATCGCAGCGGCTGTAGATTCAGCCACGTTCACAATGCCGTCACCTGCCACGTTTGCATCCAGGCTGATCGCCAGCGCTGGCGGCAATACGTTCACGGTATAGGTCTGTGTATCAGTTGCTGTCGCACTGTTGCCTGCCGCGTTCGTTGTTGTCACGCTTGCAAAGATTGTGCTGTCTGAATCAGCAGCCAGGTCTGCACCAGGCACATCAATTGAGAACTTACCGCCAGTTTGTACGGTGCCGGTGAAGTCCTTGTTGTTAATTGTCACAGTGACAACATCACCTACTTTAAACTGGCCACTTACAGTACCAGTTACCGGAATTGCAGCAGCTGTAGATTCAGCCACGTTCACAATGCCGTCGCCAGCCACGTTTGCATCCAGGCTGATCGCCAATGCTGGTGGCAATACGTTCACGGTGTATGTTTGTGTATCGGTGGCTGTCGCGCTATTACCCGCAGCGTTGGTGGTGGTGACACTGGCAAATACGGTGCTGTCTGCATCAGCAGCCAAATCGGCACCAGGTACATTGATTGAGAAGGTACCATCTGTCGCAACTGCGCCAGTAAAATCTTTACCGTTAATTGTCACCGTCACAATGTCGCCAGTTTTAAACTGGCCACTCACGGTACCAGTCACCGGGATTGCTGCTGCTGTAGATTCAGCTACGTTCACAATGCCGTCGCCTGCCACGTTCGCATCCAGGCTGATAGCCAGTGCTGGTGGCAATACGTTCACAGTGTAGGTCTGTGTATCAGTTGCTGTTGCACTGTTGCCTGCCGCGTTCGTTGTTGTCACGCTGGCAAAGATTGTGCTGTCTGAATCAGCAGCCAGGTCTGCACCAGGCACATCAATTGAGAACTTACCGCCAGTTTGCACTGTGCCAGTAAAATCCTTGTTGTTGATGGTAACTGTAACAACATCACCTACTTTAAACTGGCCACTCACTGTACCAGTCACCGGGATTGCTGCTGCTGTAGATTCAGCCACGTTCACAATGCCATCGCCTGCCACGTTCGCATCCAGGCTGATCGCCAATGCTGGTGGCAACAGATTGACTGTGTAAGTCTGGGTGTCTGTTGCTGTAGTGGTATTACCAGCAATGTCAGAAGTGGTCACACGTGCATCAATGGTTTTATCAGCATCGGCAGCTAAATCCGCACCTGGCACATCAATTGAGAACTTACCGCCCGCTTGTACGGTGCCGGTGAAGTCCTTGTTGTTGATGGTCACAGTAACAACATCACCTACTTTAAATTGACCACTCACAGTACCAGTCACCGGGATTGCAGCGGCTGTAGATTCAGCCACGTTTACAATCCCATCACCTGCAACGTTCGCATCAAGGCTAATAAACAGCGCTGGCGGAACAGTATCAATCGTAAAGTTCAATGGCGTAGATGGTGCGCTTGTGTTGCCGGCTGGGTCGGTCGCCGTCACAGTCACGCTATGCGAACCATCAATCAATGGTGTTGTTGGCGTGAATGTCCATGTGCCATCTGGCTGAACAAGGGCTGTACCAAGCTTGGTGCCATTATCGTAAATAGTCACCGTATCGCCAGGATTGCCGCTCGTGCCGCGAATTTCTGGTTTGTTATCATCAATCGAAGAGTTATTAACAATCACGCCTTGAATCGTGCCGACATCATCATAGCCTTCAAATGCTGGTGTGTTAGGCGCAATAGTATCCACAGTGAAATTCAGTGGTGTGGATGGTGCGCTGGTATTACCCGCTGGGTCAGTCGCCGTCACAGTCACGCTGTGCGTACCATCAACCAATGGTGTTGTTGGTGTAAATGTCCAAGTGCCATCAGGCTGAACAAGCGTTGTGCCAAGCTTAGTGCCATTATCGTAGATGGTGATCGTGTCGCCAGGACTACCATTGGAACCACGAATTTCAGGCTTGTTATCATCAATGGTTGAATTGTTAACAATCACACCTTGGGTTGGACCAACATCATCGACACCTTCAAATGCGGGGATATTTGGCGCAATAGTATCCACTGTGAAATTCAGTGGTGTGGATGGTGCGCTGGTATTACCCGCTGGGTCAGTCGCCGTCACAGTCACGCTGTGCGTACCATCAACTAATGGTGTTGTTGGTGTGAATGTCCAAGTGCCATCAGGCTGAACAAGCGCTGTACCAAGCTTGGTGCCGTTATCGTAGATGGTGATCGTGTCGCCAGGATTACCATTGGAACCACGAATTTCAGGCTTGTTATCATCAATGGTTGAGTTATTAACAATCACGCCTTGGGTTGGACCAACATCATCGACACCTTCAAATGCTGGTGTGTTAGGCGCAATAGTATCGACTGTGAAATTTAACGGCGTGGATGGATTGCTTGTATTACCAGCCGGATCAGTCGCAGTCACAGTGATACTGTGTGAGCCGTCAACCAATGGTGTTGTTGGTGTAAATGTCCAAGTGCCATCAGGCTGAACAAGCGTTGTGCCAAGCTTAGTGCCGTTATCGTAGATGGTGATCGTGTCGCCAGGATTACCATTGGAACCACGAATTTCAGGCTTGTTATCATCAATGGTTGAATTGTTAACAATCACACCTTGGGTTGGACCAACATCATCGACACCTTCAAATGCGGGGATATTTGGCGCAATAGTATCCACTGTGAAATTCAGAGGTGTGGATGGTGCGCTGGTATTACCCGCTGGGTCAGTCGCAGTCACAGTCACGCTGTGTAAGCCATCAACTAATGGTGTTGTTGGCGTGAATGTCCATGTACCATCAGGCTGAACAAGGGCAGTACCAAGCTTGGTGCCACTATCATAGATGGTGATCGTGTCGCCAGGGTTGCCGCCCGTGCCACGAATTTCTGGTTTGTTATCATCAATCGAAGAGTTATTAACAATAACACCTTGCACAGTCCCTACATCGTCATATCCTTCAAAAGCAGGTGTATTAGGCGCAACTGTATCAATAATCGCCGAGTCAGAGCTTGAAGGAGATGTTTGACCAGACTGATTAGTAATGCTCGCTGTTACAGTTAAAGTATCACCAGAGGGTGGAACAGACACAGCAATTATGACAGAGCCCTTTGCAATGTCTGCTGCGGTTAAAACAACATTAATCGTGCCGCTATTATGAACAAGATTAACGACATCACCCGGCTCCAAACCTGCAGGTAAAGTCACTTTTGCATCTGTTGTAGACAGCCCTTTTAACTCACCTGCATTTAAATAACCATCATTACCAATATCATCTATCAACTCAACACCAGGCGCTCCACTTGCAGGACTCAGGTAAACATAGTTAGGAGCAATATTGCCGCCTGTCGCTGCACCACCTGCACCAGTGCCGCCATCATAATTGGCACCACCAGCATTTTGCGTCTGGATTCTGTCCAGGTTTACAAAGCTGGCATTACCATCACTACCGGCCTCACCAGCAGCTGGGCTATCCAATACCTCAGTGATATCACGGCCTTCATTTAATGCAGTCAGCACTGCGTCAAAAACTGTTTGGTTCACAGCGTTCTCTGTGACGTCAGAAACATCCACCTGGGCCAGGTTATCAGTAATCTTAACTGTTTGCGCTTCGGCAAAATTCACGGTTTCACCGTTGGCCAGTTTTACAGCAACAGCAGCGCCAGAAGCAGTGATCACTTTATCGCCTGCATGAAGCACTTCGCCAACTTTCAACATATGGCGATTACCACTGGCATCTACAACGATAGCCATCCCTTGAATATTTGTAACAGTTCCGATTACTGTAGCCATTTTTATCCTCACTTATGATTGAGACAATTCTGATAGTGACGTATTAGACGCGAATCCAAAACAGAAATCTATTGTACTAAAGTACAATGCCCGCACCGGCCTTGGCGGCCATCAGGCTTATAGCGCGGTGCTGACAGATATAAAAAAAGCGGTGCCAAATTGGCACCGCTTTTTATACTCCCAACAAGCAGGAGCTCAGATCAATATTACTGAGCGACAGACTGGAAGCGAATAACTTCAACACGACGGTTGGCATCATTACCATTCACAGGGTCATTTTCAGCAATCGGTTGTGAGAAACCGTAGCCTTTCACCACTAAACGCTGTGAATCCATACCTTTTTTAACCAGGTAGTCAGCAACAGCTTTTGCACGCTTCTCGGACAAGACCAGGTTGTACTTCTCTTTTGACGTATTGCGCTTGTCAGTATGGCCAGCGATTTCAACCTTGTCATTGCCCCACTCTTTAACAACGTCGTACACGATATCCAAATCGGCATAAGACTCTGGCAAGATGATGGCGCTATTTGCCTGGAACAAGATACGCGGTGTGAATTTCATCGTCGCTTTTTCTTGTGTTTTTGGCTTGAAGGCTTCGCCTTCCCAAGGTTTGGCATTGGCTAACAATGCTGCTTTATCTGGCACAACCTGTGTAGGCGCAACTGCTTTACACACATTCTCGCGGTCCATGTACTCTTCACGTGGATACTCACCCACGTCAGCACGTGTCACACCCAGTTTGCTCAACAACAGGCCTTGACCGGCATAGGTTCTGGCGTAAGCAGTGCTGAGGTCCATTTCAGCATTGGTAAAGTTACGACGTGACTGAAAGTATTCGTTTTCCGTATCCAATAAGTCCAGTAAGGTACGTTGACCGATATCATATTGCTTACGATAGGCCAGGCGTGCATTTTCAATGGAGTCTTGGTGTTGCTTGCGGTAAGCCACTTGCTCATTCAACTGTTTGATGTTGTTGTAAGCAATAGCCACCAACTGACGTGTATCGATACACGCTTTGTCACGCAAGTCATGTGAACGATTTAAGGTTTCTACTGCAGAATCCAGATTGGACTTATCTGTAAAACCATTAAAGATGTTCCAGCTTGCAGTCACTTCTAAAGTATCTGCGGCCAACGTGCTGTTCTTGCTCGCATCGTTCACATCAAGAATCTTGCGGCCTTGCAAATCCAGTCGCGGCATGAATGGCGCTTTTTTACCAGACACTGATTTTTCTACGGCAATAATATTTTCAATCGCTGCAAGAATATTTGGGTTTTGCTTGTAAGCAGCATCCAATACCTGATCGGCACTACCAGCTAGGCCATCACCGGTCAGCATGACTTCGTTTACGGTCTCTGGCGGCAACTCACCCACCAAACGCTGGAAACGGGCAGACACATCGTACAGGTTAGTAGTTTCAGTCAGCAGGTTTGCTTCAGCCAAGGCCAAACGACCAGTCGCCTGTTCCAAATCAACCTTCTTACCTACGCCAGCATCCACACGAGATTTGATCTTGTCGAAAATCTGCTTATGCACCACAAAGTTATCTTGTGCATAAGACACCAGACGACGATAACGCAATAAGTCGAAATAAGCAGTCGCGGTATCCAATGCAACACCCTGCATTTGACCCTGCAACTCATAGAAGCGAGATTTCGCGACATGGTCCAGTCGACCAACTTCAGACGGCGTCGCCAAACCATCAAAAATCATCTGACGCAAGGTCAAGGTGGATTGCTGATTAGGCGTAAAAGTGTTATTGACGTTTGGCGTCAGACGCTCTTGATTACGGAACGTTTGGTCAACCGTCAGGTTTGGCAGGTATCGACCCTTGGCGGCAGATTCATCGAACTCTGCTGCTTTGAATGCATGGAAGGTAGCTTGAACCTCCGGGTTTTCGGAGACAGCCTTTTCGATAATTTTCTCCAACGTCTCAGGACTAGCAGCCCAACCGATAGACGAGAAAGAAAATACACCCATTAATAGTGCCGAGGCGATTTTTTTTAGTTTCATGTGCAGACTCTTAACAAGTTATAAAGATTCATCCAGAACCAGTATAACCACGGAATTGTGTCGGCACAAGGGTATATGGCCTATCAAAGTAGGCACTTAAATAGGCTTTTAGTGAAAAATGTCACACATTTTGGTCGTAAGACATCGAAAACTTTGAAAAAATCTGATTAAATTCATTAATTTACAAAAATAAACATAAATTAAAAATATTAATCAATCATGAGTTTAAATGTAATTTATTCAAAGAATCTTTTTGCACATTTTCATCGTGAGAGAAGTGTCCCTGGCCAGATTTACCCTGCAGGACTAATGCCAGATGTAAACGATCTCGTACTTTCAAGGTGTCGAACACAGATGTCAGATGTGCTTTTACGGTACGCTCAGAAATAGATAAAGCACGTGCAATTTCTTTATTACTATTGCCTCTGGCTGCCTCAAGCGCGACCTCACGCTCACGCTTGGTCAAACCATCCAATATTTCTTCCGTGGCATCCGGCTGCGGATTACCTCGCGTCGTCAGTGTGATCAAATGTTTGAGCACATCCCGCCCCAACCAGACACCGCCATGTGAAACAACGCTGTATACCTCTTGTAGCACGTGTTGATGGGCATAAGCGTGCAAATAGCCAACCGCCCCTAATTCGAGCGCCTGCATGGCTTCGGCCTGCTCCGGGTTATTCGACAACACAATCACCTTGGCGGAGGGCAAGAAGGTTAATATCTGCTGCACATGCTTGCGCCACTGGTTACCTTGCTCAATTTGAGCATGTACCCAGATGATGGAAGCACCGGCAACATCCGCTGACACAACATCAGCGATGGTCGTTAATTGCGGGAAAGCCTTGAGCCAAGATTCTACGGACTGTTTTAATGTAGTGATAAATATATGCTTCATGGTTATTAGCGCTCGGTTAGTGCGTAAGATTTAGCTTTTAACACTGGTTTTAATAAGTAGGACAGCACCGTTTTCTTACCGGTCAAAATATCAACCTGTGCCACCATGCCCGGAATAATCGGCAAGTGGTCGCCCAGATTATTCTTGTCTGTTCTTACCTTAACGACATAATATGCATTACCTTTATCGTCTATGGTGGAATCTGCTGCAATATCTTGCACAGACCCTTCCAAACTGCCATAAATCGTGTAGTCATAAGCAGTCAGCTTGATCACTGCGGGCTGTTGCGGGCGAATAAATGCAATATCCTTGGTTTGCACTTTGGCTTCAATCACCAGCGCATCATCAGAAGGCACCACCTCCATCACTTCCTTACCAGGCTGGATCACGCCACCAACGGTGTTGTAATACAGCTTGCTGACTTTGCCGTTCACGGGTGACGTCAAGGTCGATTGTTTCACTTTATCGGAAAGCGCGAGGCTCGACTGCGTCAGGCTATTAATTTTGGCGGTGGTTTCGTTCAAATCAGTACGAATTTTGCTCAAAAACGACTGTTGCGCCTCTGACACTTTACGCCTGGCTTCAGAAATAGCCGCCGTCAAACGCCCCATCTGTGCCGATGCCTGATCAATATCCCCTTTGGCGCGATTGGCATCACGCTCCAGCCTTAAGATCTCAATTTCTGACACCGCACCACTATTTAATAATGGACGATTGGCCGCCAGCTCTTTACTGGTTGAATCATAAGTTTTGATCGCTACTTCTTTTTTGAACTGCACTTCTGACAATTCGCGCTCACGCTGCGACAGCTGATCCCGGGCGATATTGATCTGTGAGTTGAGCTCATCCCTGGCGGCATTAAACAGTTGCAACTCTTGCAGGTAAGTATCAGGCGTTTTTTGCTGCACTTCGCTGGGCGGATTAAAACTGCCGCCATTGGCCAATGCTTTCAGGCGCGCCTCTTTCGCCTTGAGTGACAAGTACTGGCTTTCATTCTCTTTTAATGAAGAAATAGCCCGTGTTTCGTCAATTTTGATCAATGGCTGACCACGCTTAACGGTATCCCCCAGTTGCACCATGATATCAACCACAATACCGCCATCCAAAGACTGCACCACCTGAATCTGGCGGGACGGAATGACACGCCCTTCCCCTCTGGTGACTTCGTCTACCTTAGCCACACTCGCCCAGATAAGTAACACCAGCAAAATCGCCAAAATACCGTACATAATCAATTTGGCGTGCAACATGGTGTCTTCTATCATCACATCATGCGCTTGCTCTGACCATGTACGCGCTTCGGCAGTCTCGGTTTTAATGACTTTATCTACCAGGGCATGCACAGGCTTGCCGAGGCGCACCCAAATACTGTCTGGCTTGGTGACTTCACCTAATTGATCGAATATTTTTTTTGCCATATTGTTATCTCGCCTTACCTACTTTGCCAGCGCGCAGCGCAGCAGTGACGTCCTCTTTACTACCATCTGCTACAACCTGGCCGGAATCAATCACAATCAGGCGCTCCGCCAGTTCCAGCATGGCGTTACGATGACTGATCACAATCATGGTTTTATCAGCAGTGGCCTCGGCAATGTTACGTTTGACGGTTTCTTCCCCGGAGTGATCCATGGCACTGGTCGGTTCATCCAACAATACAATTTGTGGCTGCGTGACAAAGGCGCGCGCAATACCTACCCCTTGGCGCTGGCCACCAGATAATGTATCCCCGCGCTCGCCTACTTCCAGGTCAAAGCCTTTGGGATGCGCATTCACAAAATCGGCAATACCACCTACTTGCGCTGCCTGTAACACTGACTGATCATCTGCATGCGGATGACGCAAAGTAATATTTTCACGCAATGAGCCATAAAATAAATGGTTATCTTGCTGCACATAGCCAATACTGCGACGCAATTCAGCCGGGTCAATTTGACGCGCATCAATGCCATCAATCAGGATCGCGCCTTCTGTCGGCTGATACAGGCCAAGAATCAGTTTATTAATGGTGGTTTTACCGGAGCCCATGCGGCCGATCAGGCCAACATGCTCGCCAGGACGAATTCTGAAAGAAATCCTGTTCAAGGCCAGCTCATCAGAGCCAGGATATTTAAAGGATACATTCTTAAATTCGATTTCGCCCTTGAATGCCGGGCGGGACAGGAAATTAACACCTTTGTTACGCTCTACCGGTTTGCCCATCACTTCATCCAGCGACTTCAAAGAGGTCGCAGCAGTGTGATATTGCGTAAACAGGCCGGCAATTTGCGAAATAGGCGCCAAACCACGGCTGGTCAATTGCGAGCAGGCAATCAATCCACCCATGGTTAAATCACCATTCGAGATCAGATAGACGCCCAAAATCACAATCGCAACACTAATGATCTGCTGTAGCGCATAAGTGCCGTTGGTAATAGAAGAGGACAGCAGCTTCAGCTTGCTACCCACCTCGGACAGGAACAGTGCACTTTTCTCCCACTTGCCCTGCATCTGCCCCTCGACCCCCATAGACTTAACAGTTTCCAGCCCGACGAGGCTTTCGATCAAGGTCGCATTACGCTGCGCGCTGGCGCGGTACATGGTTTCTGAAAGGTCATGCATCTTGGTTTGCACGCTCAGCGAGTAAATCAACACAATCGCGCCACCAATCAATGCTGGCAACACCATGTATGGACTGATCCAGGCGATGACGATCAGGAAAATAATACCGAATGGCAGGTCAATCAGCGTCACCACTGTGGCCGAGGTAATAAAATCGCGCACGCTTTCAAACGAACGTAGATTTGAGGCAAAAGAACCGACAGAATTGGGCTTGGCTTCATAGCGTGTGCCCAATACTTTCTCCATGATCTGCGCGCTGAGTTTCACATCAATACGCGCACTGGCCCAATCCAGAAAGTAGGCGCGCATGGAGCGCAACAGCAAGTCGCCCAGCACAATCAGCGCAACACCAATGCCTAATACCCATAAGGTTTCTACCGCCTTGTTTGGCACCACGCGGTCATACACGTTCATGGTAAACAACGGCATGGCCAGGGCAAAAATATTGATCAGCAAGGCAGCGAGCATCACATCGCGATAAATGCCCTTATTCTCTGCCAATGTCCCCCAGAACCAGTGGCGGACTTTCACCCGGCCCACTTCTGGCGTGCGTGCATCAAACATAAAGGTTTGCTTGGTGATTAAAGCATAGCCGGTATATTCAGCTGCCAGGTCAGCCAGGCTGATGGTCACGGCATCTGGCGCCACATCGGGAAACACCACTTGTGCAAAGTGCTGGCTTTCATCGATTTTGATCAGTTGGCAAGCACGGTGATTATTCAACAGCAACGTGACATCGGCCTGTGGTTGCAGTAGTGTCGCAATGGCGCCCTGCTTGACCGTCACTTCCAGCCGCAAACGTTCTGCTGAACGTTTGAACAACTCCGGATTAAGCTTACCCCCTTCCAGCGGCAAGCCGGAAGTTAATGCGTCGCGGGTTGTTGCCAGTCGATTATGGCGACAAATATAAAGGAGACACTCCAGCAGAGCATCTTTTGCGGTTTGATTAAAATATGGCGTCGTTTCCATGGCAGATGACTTATTATTATCCTTATCTGAGTTAAACCAGTGACTGATTTACCGACTGTTGATTGTATAGGGTGTTAAACCATGTCAAAACGATGAGTATATGGCATAACACCCCGAAATTACAAAAATTGACACTTTCACAGCGCACCAAACTGTAAATTTTCCTGCACGAATGGGCCGGTTACGGCTTCAATACCGATCGCATTCAAGCTATCCAGCTCTTGCTGGTCTTGCACCCCTTCTGCAATCGGCACGATGCCCATGGTGCGTACCATCATGCACAAACCACGCATGAGGGACTGTTGCTGTGGCCGCAGGTGAATATCACGGATCAATGACGCATCAAACTTGATGTAATCCATCCCCAGCTCATGCAAATCACCCAATTGTGCCAGGCGGGTGGAAACATGCTCCATGCCAACCATGCAACCCAGGGATTTCACCAGGTGCGCAAATTCCTTAAATTTCACAAAGTCGCTAAATGCTGCCTCTTCCGCCACTTCAAAGCTTAATCGTGCTGGCGTTGTAATACTGAGCATCAAGGACTGCAATTTATCCTTATACTCATCACTACGCATGGCGGCAGCAGACACGTTCACACTGAGGCTGGCATTGTTTTTGGTCAGCATATCCACCGCATATTCCAGTGCCAACCCATCCAGTGTTTTGATCATGTCGAGCTGGCTGGCCCAATCAATAAACGCACCTGCAGCCAGCCATTGATCACCTTCATCAATATGCAAACGCAATGGGCACTCGTAGTGATACAGCTGCTGGTCGCGCTGCATCACCGGGTAGCAGGCCAGCTTGATCTGCTTCTGCTCAATCGCCTGCAAGAATTGTTCTTTCCATTGATTGAGGTAATTCTTTCTCGACGTCACAATGCTATTGGCGTTCATCACGCGCATCGGCGTCGCGGCCTGGTCTTCAGCCAGATCGAGAATAAATTGCATCACACGATGAATATCGACAAAGTCATCGCCTTTTTTAGTTTTGGTATGCGTGACCACAAACTGGAACTGCAACAACTGTTGCGCCGCGTTCAGTTTCTCAAGCACCAGTTTCAATTCAGTGGTGACGGCAAAATCATCCAGTGGCTGACGACTGAAAATGCCGAACACGCCCCCTGCCAGGCGGCCACACACCACATCCTGGTAATGCGCCATCTGTTGCTGCACCGCGTCGCCAACCTTTTTAATCAACTGGTTGGTCATGCTATAACCCAGTTGCTTATCGATGTCAGGCAAGTTACGCAGTTGCACCAGGATCAACACCCCTTCGACAAAACCATCGTGCTTGAGGGCAACCGATGCCGTATTGGTGAAGTGTGACTGATTCATTAAACCGGTCACTTCGTCGTAGTTGATTTGCTGGTTAAAGGTATTCAGGCGCTCTGATTCTGCCGTGACCATGGATTTGACACGGTCAGACAGTGTATTCATGGTACGCACCAGTTTCCGGAACTCTTCTGTTGCCGGTTCTTCGATCGTGATGTACTTACGCTCGCCCAAGGCTTCGGCCTGTGCAATCACTTCGTCCAGTGGTCTCAGGATTTTCTTCAATGAGAAACCGGAAACCACATAACTCAGCAGCGCCACAATCAATGTCCACAACACGGCATGGCGTGAGGTTTCCCAGAGTTGGTCATAAGCCAGAGATGGTTCGCTTTCGAGTACCAGCGTGCCATATTGCTGCCAGCCAGACTGGATATTGGCCACACCAGGCTGGATGCTGACCGAGAACACGGACTGGAACCACCCTGGCGCCACAGAGTGCGGATTGCGGTTAATCCGCTCTATCATCACTTTGTTATCAGGCGAGATAATGGCAATGCGGCGATAATGCCCCATATCGAACTGGGCGCTGATAATCAGCTCCACCGTCACGTTATCTTTCTGGATATTGGAAAGCGTAATCGCCAGCCCATTGGCGTTATCGTTATTTTTCTTCTGCAGTTGCTCTGCCATGTAGCGATGATCGTCATAGACACCCAAAAACAGGCATCCTGCCGCCACCATTAAAATAATGACAGAAATCGCAATGCGTATTTGTTTTACCAAAGACATTTGAAAGCCCTCTTACTTTCCTGGGGAAGACCAGACAATGGCCCGCAGCTTATGCAGGCTTTGTACATTAGCCTAGCATTAAGCCCCCATAATAACCACACCCCTAACAGGTTTTTAATCATTCCAATCCATCCTGTCGCATACGCGTCAATACATCACGCCATTTGGAGATATTGGAAGGCGAACCTGCCCGCATATTCGGGTTATTTGCTACGAACAACCCTTTATCATTAAAGCTGAAAACAGGAGACAAATCGCCGCGCTTGGAGGCGGGCAATAATTCAAAATTAAGGTTATCAAGAACCAGTGGATCACTATTCGGCGTTGCGTAATAGGTCAATACCATATGCGGACGAATGGAACCGCTAGGCATGCGTGCCCGGACATAGGTCAGACGTAATTTGTCTTGTGACACGCCCAGCCGTTTCAGCAAAGTGTATTTGGCGATACTGAAGTCTTCACAGTCGCCCGCCCCTTTGCCAAACGTCTCTAACGGGCTGGCCCAGTAATCTTCCATCCCCCACAGGGTAATATCGTCGACAAACAATACGTGTTGATTGGTGAAGTCATTCACCATGTGCACCTTGGTCATTTCGCTGGCACCGGTAACCTGGGCAAACATCTCGTTCATGCGCATGACATTCTGATAAGCCTCTTCGCCATAGCGTTGCCGAATCTTTTCCAGCATCGCCAGCACATAGTCATCCGCCTGTATCTGCGACCATAGCAGGCACAGCGCCAGGCACAAGCCTGTCAGCAAGCGTACAAAAGATGAGTTTACGTGGCGTCTCATGTGAAATTCATTCCCAGTGAGCGATTATGTCACGGCTAAATCAAGCACAATTTACCAAACAAAGCGGTTTTAATCGACAATTTCAGTGTGCCTTTCCTCCCTGATCATCACAAGCAAACCACATTCAACAAAGACAAGCGTGGCTGGATTGGGTAAAATATCGGCTTTTGAATCGATAAGTTTTTTACTCATGACGTCTCTCACCACGCTCAATGCACTGTCGCCACTGGATGGTCGCTATCAATCCAAACTCGATCCTTTACGTCCTTTCTTCAGTGAATATGCGCTGATTAAATACCGGGCACTGGTAGAGGTCGAATGGCTAAAAGCACTCAGCGCAGCACCTGAACTGGCAGAGATTGAGCCATTCAACCCTGAAACCATCGCCGAGCTGGATGCCGCCATTGCCGCTTTTAGCGAAGCAGATGCGACACAGGTTAAAGCCATTGAGGCACGCACCAACCATGATGTGAAAGCCCTCGAATACTGGCTGAAGGAAAAGTTTGACGGTAACCCGGAAATCAAAAAAGCCAGTGAGTTTATTCACTTTGCCTGTACCTCAGAAGACATTAACAACCTGTCACATGCCTTGATGCTCAAATCGGCGCGCGATGCGGTGATGCAACCTAACCTGCAATCAGTGATTGCCCGCCTGACTGAACTGGCACATGCGCTGGCTGACCAGCCTATGCTGTCACGTACGCACGGCCAAACCGCCAGCCCATCCACCATGGGTAAAGAGCTGGCCAACGTGGTTTACCGCCTGCAGCGCCAATTCAAGCAACTGCAAGCCAATGAAGTATTAGGCAAAATCAACGGTGCCGTGGGTAACTTTAATGCGCACTTGTCTGCCTACCCTGACTTTGACTGGGAGGCGTTTGCCAAACGTTTTGTGGAGTCATTAGGCCTGACCTATAACCCGATGACCATCCAGATTGAGCCGCACGACTACATGGCCGAAATGTATGACACTCTGTCACGCATCAATACTATTTTGATCGACCTTAACCGCGATATCTGGGGTTATATCTCGGTCGGTTATTTCAAACAGAAGGTCAAAGCTGGTGAAATCGGTTCTTCTACCATGCCGCACAAAGTCAACCCGATTGATTTTGAAAACTCTGAAGGCAACCTTGGCCTGGCCAATGCCGTGTTGCGCCACCTGGCCGAGAAACTGCCAATTTCACGTTGGCAGCGTGACCTGACTGATTCTACTGTCTTGCGCAATATGGGCGTGGCATTTGGCTACACCTTGCTGGGTTATGACTCCTGCCTGCGCGGCTTGAACAAGCTGGAAGTGAATCCACAACGCCTGCTGGACGACCTGGACAATAGCTGGGAAGTGCTGGCGGAACCTATCCAGACCGTGATGCGCCGTTATGGCATTGAGAACCCTTACGAGCAACTCAAAGAACTGACACGCGGTAAAGGCGGCATCAACAAGCAATCCCTGCATGCGTTTATTGAAACCCTGCAAATTCCGGCCGAAGCCAAACAGGCATTGCTGGCCCTCACGCCTGCAACTTATACCGGCAAGGCCAGTCAACTGGTGAAACATATTAATTAATCTAATTGATTTGATCCGGGATTTTCTTGCTCATCATGTAAAACATCCCGCTTATGAACAGGCAGTAAACATCTTGTTTCGCTGCCTGTTCTGGGCAAACACCACGTGCAAGCAGTTAATGCGCCTTGCATTGGCTATGCTAACGCTGGCTTTGCTAGCACCAACCACCATCTGCCACGCGCAAGACACGCCTTGGTTTGACGTCAAGCCAGGCAACACCTACCACACACGCTTTTCACTCGCCAGCGATGCAACGGTTGAAGATACCTCAACGCTGCGTGAGCTGCTGCAAAAACACCTGACCATACACGAAGCCATGCAAAACCCGCGCATGAACGACAGTGAATGGCGCAGGCTGGTACAAAAAACGCCACAGGAAATCGCCGACCTGCTGGCAACCGAAGGCTATTTCAAAACCAAAACCATCAGTGTGCAACCCACTACCAATCTGGCCGAGTTTCATATCAGCTTGCCGCCGCAAGGCAAAGTGAGCCAGGTCAATGTGTCTATCACTGGTGAGATCCAGCAGGCCAGCCACCTGGCCACATTAGAAGCAGCCCAGAAAAGCTGGCCACTTCCCGTGAACAGTACCTTTACCCAGCAAGCCTGGACTACCGCCAAGCGCGAGTTACTGGCCACCTTGCTACGCGCAGAATTCCCTAATGCCAAAATCACTACGTCACAAGCCATGGTCAACCCGCAAACACAAGCCGTGTTGATTACGCTGGCAATGGATTCAGGGCCTGCGGTACGCATAGGCGAAGTCCGCATTCATGGGCTGCAGCATTACCACGAGACACTAGTGCGCCCGCTCAACACACTGAAAACCGGTGCGCCTTATCGCCAGGCAGATCTACTGACGCTGCAAAACAGTTTCATGGCCACTGGCAAATTCCGCTCTGTCGATGTCGTCGCCAACACCACAGCACTCAACGCCGACCATAGCGCCGACATAGACGTGACCGTGCACGAAATGGAACAAAATACCCTGCGCATTGGGTTAGGCGCCAGCACCAACACAGGCGCACGCATTGTGTTTAATTACACTGACCGCAACCTGTTTGACCGTGGCCTGCTGTGGGACAGCAGTTTGCGGCTGGAACAGCGCCTGCAAGCCGTCACCTCCAATATCACGTTTCTCACTGATGAAAAAGGTTACCGCGACAGCATCCAGAACAGCGTGACACGCACAGACCTTGAAGGCCAGATTACCACCGCCGTGCAAAACGGTGTGCGGCGCTATTGGGGACAGCCCAGTATTTTTGAGCAATATATAGGCGCCAACCTGCTGTATGAGTTTTTGACCGTGGATGGCGAATCATCGCAATTCAACAAAGCGGCGACACTGGCCTATGGCCTCAATATGCGCAAGCTGGATCACCCGTTGGCGCCGACCAAAGGCTGGATTTTAAATACCCAGTTTCAACTGGCACCGCTGGACAAGCTGTCAGATGGTCGCTTTCTACAATCACAAGCCAGGTTGCAGGGCTTTTATCCGCTGACGCAATCCACGCAATGGCTGGGCCGCATCGAAGTCGGCACCGTCACCGGTGCGCGCAGTGTGCCTGCGACTTATCTATTCAGGGCGGGTGGCGACCAATCCGTGCGCGGTTACGCGTTCCAGTCAATCGGCGTTAAAGAAGCCGATGCGATTGTTGGCGGCCGCGTGTTACTCACCGGCAGCAGCGAAATTGTGCAATGGCTGACCTCATCCTGGGGCGCTGCCGTATTTGTCGATTTTGGTCATGCCGCCAACAGCTGGAAAGACTACGACCCGGCCTTTGGTTATGGCCTGGGGGTACGCTGGCGCAGCCCGATTGGCCCGGTAGGCGTGGACGTTGCCTATGGCGAAGAAACCAAAGAATACCGTTTGCACTTTAACCTGGGCGTGAATTTCTAATGTCACTCGTGAAAACATTCCACCGACTATCCAAGCTAGTGCTCACCAGTGTATTGTGCATGTCACTCATTATCACGCCACAAATGGTGTGGGCCACCAATGTGCTGCTGATGACCAGTCTGAAAGAATTTGAATCTGACCTGGGTAACGCCACGCTTAAGGTAGAAGGCATAGATTCCCATATGCGCCTGGCGGTCACCCCCAAAGGCGAACTGACCGTCTCGCAGTTTCGCGCCAGGCAAATCACGCTGCGCTTTAAACCAGCCACAGAAGTCACACCAGCGCCACAATCAGGCCAGGCGCCCTTACCTGCACATATCCAGATCCCGCTTCCGTTCCATTTGCTGTCGGGGCAGATTGACCGGCTGACCATTATCCAGGGCGCCAACACCTCGCATATCACGCAGATTCAATTCGACCTCGATGCCGATAACCAGGCCTTGCAGTTTCGCATTGCCCAGGCATACAGCCCTTGGGGCAAAGTCAGCACACATTTCCAGATGCAAAATGCCGCGCCGTTTTCACTCAATGGCTGGATGGATGTGCAACAAACAGAGGCCGAGTTGCCTTATCACCTGCGCACCGAGTTGCATGGCGACCTCACCCGGCTGGAGATTGCCGCCAACCATCACTACCAGCCGCAAGCCAGGCCATTTGCCATCGTACCTGCGCAAACAGAGACCGAAGACATGTTGCAAATCAGTGCTTCGATTGGCCTCGATGAAACACGCCAGAGCCATTTGCTTGTGCATCTGCAACAATTACAAGCCAAGCATATCCACCCACAACTGGCTGGCCATATGGACTTAAAAATCATCGCCGATGGCAGCCTGACCGAGCAAGGCCAACTATTAGCCACCATCGATGCGGGTGATAGCCGTTTGCAAGGCCAACCACTGATCGTCCGTGGCACCGCCAGCCTGCAAGGCACGCAACTCACTCAAATGGACCTGCTGGCGCAATTAGATAAAAACACGCTCACCGTGAAGGCAGGCCAAAACGCTCCAGCGTCGAAGGATAGCACCCTGTCATGGCAGGCAAATTTGGCCAACCTGGCACAACTGATGCCTGGCTTTGCCGGGCAGGTAAAGGGCACCGGTAAGGTGCAACAATCCGCAGATGGCTTTGCCGCGACCTATCAACTCTCGGGCCAGCAATTGCAGTTACCGCAAGGCCTGTCACTGGCAGGCTTTGAGGCACAAGGCCAGGCTGCCGACCAGGCACAATCGTCACTAGAAAACCATATCAAGTTACGCGGCCTGTCGCAGCAGAACGCACGCGGCATAGATAGCCCACCGATTGATGCGGCACTGGACGTGTCCGGCACACTGGCAAAACATCACCTGGCGTTAAAAATCAATGACGCCGATCCTGTATTGCAACGCAACCTGCTGCTAGCACTGGATGGCAGCTGGCAAGCGGACACCTGGCAAGCGCAGCTGACGCAATTACAAGATGCCAATGGTAAAGTCTTTCAACTGGCGCAACCCGCTAGCCTGCAATGGCACAATGAACAAGGCTTCCAGTTACAAAGTCTGCTGCTCAACGCCCTCTCAGGGCAACTGCAACTGGACCAACTGCGCTATCGCCCTGCCAGAACAGCTAACCCGCTCACACAGCAAGCTGCCGAAAAAGTACAGTTCAGCAGCCAGGGCGCACTCAAGGCATTTCCATTACAAGCCATCATGGCATGGTTGATACCTGAGCAATCCGAAGCCTTACCTGCAGACCACTTACGCGTGTCGGCAAATTGGCAGCTGGCGCTGGGCGAACAGCTCAATGGCACACTACACCTAGAGCGCGCTTCAGGCGACTGGCAAGTCTATGATAGCAGCCAGGCACATTGGCAAGGCCTGGGCATACATACGCTGCTTACTGATCTCCAGGCGCAGAACAATCGCGTCAGCGTGCAAAGCAGCATACGTGCAGACACCGCGATATACTTGCAACTGACGGGCAACACTGTCGTTACGCCCACAGAAAATGGTATCGTCATTCAACGCTCAGCCCCGATTTCGGCCCAACTCAAGGCAAATTTCTCAAAACTGGGCTGGCTAGCTAAACTGATGCCAGAGTTCCAGCCAGCAGGCCAACTACTCATAGATGCCCAGGCCAGCGGTGTGATCGCCCAGCCACAACTGCAAGGCAGCATTCAAGGCCAGTCCCTTGCCTTACAAATACCGTCACAAGGTTTATGGCTGGAACAAGGCAGCCTGAGCGCCATACTGGCAGGAGACCAGGTCAACGTTGAAAAACTCCACTTTGCAGGCAAAAGTGGCGAACTCAATGGCAATGGCCTGCTGACCTTTAAACAAGACCGCTGGCAACTGAATGCCGCTATGCAACTCAACAAACTGCAGGCGCTATCCAGGGTAGACCGCTGGGTGCAACTAAGCGGCAATACCCAAATCAGCATGAACAGTGAGCAAACCACGCTCAGCGGCAAACTCAAAATACATAAAGGCCTGTTTGAACTACCGAAAGCCGACAAACCTAAGTTAGATGAAGATGTGGTGATTGAATCACCGCAAGCCAGTCAACCTGAGCCAACCTCAAAACTGGTGCTTAACAACTTTGCACTCGACTTTGGTGATAAACCCTTGGTATTACCGTTCAAGGAATCCGAACAATTTATGTTGCGTGGCCAAGGGCTCAACGGTGCATTAAGCGGCAATATGCAGCTCAATGGCATGCTGGACGAACTCACCGCCGCTGGCACGCTGGAAATCACCGGCACTTATATCGCCTATGGCCAATCACTCAATATCGAAACCGGCCGCCTGATATTCAGCGGCAAACTGCCTAACATTGGCCTCGATGTGCTGGCGACCAGGCAAGTGGAAAGTACCAAAGTGGGCATTCAAATCAATGGCAGCCTGCAAACCCCACAATTAAAACTGGTGTCTACACCTGACACCAGCAACGAAAACAAAATCTCGCTACTGGTGCTGGGCCAGCCCATGTCGCAAGTCGGCAGCAGCGACATGGCCTTGTTATCAGTAGCCGCAGGGGCGCTGTTATCACAAGGCGACTCCGTCTCGCTGCAAACCAAAATTGCACAAGCCGTCGGCCTGGATAGTATAGATGTGAGAGGCAGCAGCCCAACCAACTATGCCGTCAGCGTCGGCAAACGCATTAACCGCAACCTGGTGGTCGGCTATGAAAAAAGCATTGTCGGCCTGTTAAATGTTGGTAAACTCACCTATCAGCTAACCAAGCGTATCTCCATAGAAACCAGAACCGGCTCAGACAATGCACTGGACGTGTTTTATGGTTTCAGCTTTGACTAATTGAGTTCTTAAACGCATGAGTACCGACAAAACAAATCCAAGACTAGCCGTTCTGATTGATGCGGACAATACGTTCAACGTGATTCCCATCATCGATGCTTTGTTCGAAGAAATATCCAAATTTGGCGATGCCAGCATACGCCGAATTTACGGTGACTGGACACAGCATCAACTGAGTCGCTGGAAAGAGGTTCTACCCAAGCATGCAATACAACCCATGCAGCAATATGCTAATACCAAAGGCAAAAATGCCACTGATAGTGCACTGATTATTGACGCCATGGACTTACTCTATACCGCACCACTGGATGGTGTATGTATCGTATCCAGTGACAGTGACTTCACCAGACTGGCCATCCGCTTCCGGGAGTCAGGCAAGCGTGTGTATGGTTTTGGTGAAGCAAAAACCCCTGAATCTCTGCGCGCTGCCTGCAATCAATTTGTCTTTATCGAGATTCTTTCGCAAGACAAAAAAGCCGAAGAAACCCCTGCGTTAGTACAAAGTGACAAAGACATCATCGAAAAAACTGACCCTGTTCATAAACAGATGGCCAGCACACCAGAATTAGTGACATTGAGTCCGGTGATTAAAAAAACCTCCCAACAACTGGCGCAAGACACCAAACTGGTGTCATTGATTCGCTCGGCTATTGAAGCGCTATCTGATGACGACAGTTTTGCCAACTTAAGCGAAGTAAAAAAACACATCATTAAGAACTACTCCGCTTTTGACTCTAGAAACTATGGATATGCTAAATTTAGTGAGCTGATTCAAACCATTGGTTTGTTTGAACTAGACACAAAAAAACAACACGTGAAAGATAAACGAAAAAAATGACAACCATTCTCGTGCTCTATTACTCGCAAGGCGGCGCCGTCAAAGAGATGGCGCAACTGATCGCGCGTGGCGTGGAAAGTGTTGCCGGGGCGACAGCGCGTATACGTACAGTGCCTAAAGTGTCGGCCAACTGTGAAGCCACAGAGGCTGACATTCCTACGTCTGGCGCGCCGTATGCCACCTTGCAGGACCTGGAAGACTGTGCCGGCCTGGCCTTGGGTAGCCCGACCCGCTTTGGTAATATGGCGGCACCGATGAAGTACTTTCTCGACAGCACTGCTGGTTTATGGCTCAAGGGCGGCCTCATAGGCAAACCGGCCGCAGTGTTCACCTCTAGCGGCTCGCTACATGGCGGTAATGAAATGACCTTGATGACCATGATGATTCCGCTCATGCATCACGGCATGTTGATGTTAGGCTTGCCATATTCCGAACCGCAACTGGGGACGACCAAAACGGGTGGTACACCTTATGGTGCCAGCCATATTGGCGGCGCGCTGGATGACCAGCCGATCTCAGACGATGAGAAAAAGTTGTGCATGGCGCTGGGGAAACGCCTGGCCGAAACTGCACTCAAATTGCAATAACCGTTTTCAGGAAAAGTACGCTATGTCTGCTGCCCTCGCCCATGAAGCCCGTCAGTTCTTGTTTTCAACCCGACATGCTATTTTGTCTACGCATTCGATGAAGTATCCTGGTTTTCCGTTTGGCTCGGTAGCACCGTTTGTGTGTACCCAGCAGGCTGAGCCGGTGATCCTGATCAGCACCATTGCCGAACATACCAAAAACATTTTGGAAAACCCGAAAGTCTCTTTGCTGGTGTTCTCCGGTGCCGAAGATTTACAGGCCAATGCGCGGCTGACCTTAATGGGTGAGGCCATTCATTGCGACAAACAAGATGAGGATTTGCGTGCGCGTTATTTACGCTATCTGCCACAGGCGGCCAGCTACTTCGATATGCACGACTTTCACTTTTACCGTATCCAGGTGGAACAAGTGCGTTATATCGCTGGTTTTGGCCGCATGGGCTGGTTTGAAGGCAACGCGCTGAATGACGGCCTGGCAGAGAGCATGCTGGCAGCACAAGAAGGCGGTATCGTCGCGCATATGAATGAGGATCACAAAGACAGCTTGCTGCAATATTGCCAGTATGTGCATGGCGTAGCGGCCGATCACGCAGAAATGGTAGGCCTGGATGCTGAAGGCTTTGATGTGCAATACCATCAAGGCGAAGAAATCCAGGGCCAGTTACGTTTTCAATTTGAACACCCCGTATTAAACGCGATGGATGCACGCAAGGCACTGGTCGCTTTATCACAAGCCTGTAAATCATGATTCCACGTATTTTATCCGTCAGCCGCATCGCGGCTAGTATCAGCCTGCTTGGCCTGATTGTGTTGTGCCTGGGATGGGAGATTTTCTGGGCGCCACTGCGGGCCGGTGGCAGCCTGTTGTTTCTCAAAACGCTGCCATTGCTGCTGCCATTGTTTGGCATTTTGCGCGGCAAACGTTACACCTACCAATGGTCAGGCATGCTGATCTTGTTCTACTTTACCGAAGGGGCCGTCAGGGCCTGGTCAGAGACAGGTGTAGCGCGCTGGCTGGCAGTGGCAGAAGTCATCCTCAGCCTGATTTTCTTTGCCAGCGTGATTGCATATTCCAAATACACCGGCAGTCGTTACCAGCCTGCGTGAGATCGCTTTAACTGCGTCAATGCAGGTGTCATTTTCACTATAAATTCTTTCGTGCCCGGACGCTGACAAGCCTGGTAAACCTTATATAATATCGGGCATGAGAATTCTGTTATCCAATGATGATGGCTACCTGGCACCAGGTTTAAACGCACTGGCCACACACTTAAGCAAAATTGCCGATATCACGGTAGTGGCCCCGGAACGTAACCGCAGCGGCGCCAGCAACTCCCTGACACTGGACCGCCCGTTAAGCGTCAAAAAAGCTGCCAATGGCTTTTACTACGTCAACGGCACCCCCACAGACTGCGTGCATATTGCCCTCACCGGCCTGATGCAAGAGATGCCAGACATGGTCATCAGCGGTATTAATGATGGTGCCAATATGGGTGACGACACCATTTACTCAGGCACCGTAGCTGCCGCGACTGAAGGTTATCTGTTAGGTATTCCTTCGTTTGCCGTCTCTATGGCGCAACATCAGCCAGCCCATTTTGAAACCGCGGCAAAAGTCATCGTTGAATTGGTTAAACACTATAACCACAGCGAATTCACCGAACCAACCTTGCTCAACATCAATGTACCGGATCTGCCTTTGGAAGAGATTAAAGGCCGCAAAATTACCCGTCTGGGCAAGCGTCATAAAGCAGAGCCAGTGATTCAGCTGCAAACACCACGCGGGGAAACCGTTTACTGGGTAGGCGCAGCCGGGCAACCGAACGATGGTGGCGAAGGCACTGATTTCCATGCCGTATCGCAAGGCTATGTTTCTATCTCCCCTATCCAGGTAGACCTGACCAGGCACTCCCAGATTGCAACCATGCAACAATGGCTGCAAGCCAAGAATTAAGTATTATGGCGATTCCTAGAACATCAAGTAAAACCGGCATAGGCATGACCTCGTCTCGCACGCGTGAGCGCATGCTCACCCGCCTGCGCGAACAAGGCATTCAGGATGAAGTGGTGATTGCTGCCATGGCAGATATCCCGCGCCACATCTTTGTCGACGAAGCATTGTCTATTCGTGCCTATGAAGATGTTTCATTGCCGATTGGTTATGGCCAGACCATTTCACAGCCTTATATTGTGGCCAAGATGACGCAAATCTTGCGCAATGGCAAACCGCTGAACAAGGTGCTTGAAATCGGCACCGGCTGCGGCTACCAAACAGCCGTATTGTCACGCGTCAGTGCAGAGGTTTACTCATTAGAGCGCATACGCCCACTGGTGATGAAAGCCAGGAATCATTTGCGTACCCTCAAATGCACCAACGTCAAACTCGACCATGCCGATGGCAGCCTGGGCCTGAAAAGTTACGGTCCGTTCGATGCCATTATGGTGACAGCCGCGGCCAGCCATGTGCCACAAGAGCTGGTAGAGCAACTGGCCGTAGGCGGCCGCATGGTGATCCCGGTCGGCACGCACGAACAAGTATTACATCTGATTGAACGCACTGCACAAGGTGTACAACAAACCGCACTGGAGCCAGTGAAGTTTGTTCCATTGTTGGGAGGCACGGCTTTATCATGAGATTACGCACTCTGCTCACCGTCTGGGGAGCCGCCAGTACGCTGGCAGCCTGCGCACTCAACTCGCCCATGCCGCGTGCACCAGTCAGCAGTAGCCCTGCGACCAGTGCTACAAGCAGCGAAAGTAAATCAGCCACCCCAAACACCCTGGGTGCAAACCAGTATCTGGTGCAAAAAGGCGACACGCTCTATAGCATAGGCCGTAAGTTTGGTATTCCGTTTATGAAACTGGCCGACTTCAACCAGTTGCAAGCGCCCTATGAAATACACGTCGGCCAAGTGCTTAATCTCAACGCCAAACCGGCAAATAGCAGCGCAGCGAATAACAAAGTCAATGACAGCAGCAACGCGCCGGATGATGCAGAAGTAGTCACCTCTGCGATTATTCGCCCGGACATAAACAGCACAGGTGAAACCGCACCCGCAAGTAGCTCGCCTGCCACAACCGAAGTAAGTAAAGGCGCAGCCACCAGCGACCTGGAAGCGATTACCGATAACGATATCCAGTGGCAATGGCCATTAGCCGGTAAAGTCAGCGCGGGCTTTGATGCACAAACCAATAAAGGACTGAACATCACCGGCAACGCGGGCCAGGTGATTAATGCCGCCGGTGCTGGCAAGGTCATTTACAGTGGTATGGATGTACGCGGCTACGGCAAGCTGATTATTATCAAACACAATAGCAACCTGCTCTCCGTCTACGCACATCAAGGTAATTCTTTGGTGAAAGAAGGCTCTTTTGTGGCATCTGGCGAGAAATTAGCTAACTTACCTGCTGCGGCCAACAACAAATCCCCCATGCTGCATTTTGAAATCAGGCAAAAAGGCAAACCCGTAGACCCAGTCAGCTATTTGCCTGCGAATCCGGCTACAATAAGTAATAGCTAAGCCCGTACTGGCTGACGGGCTCACAAAACCAATCTAGCGCTTGTGCCTAGGATTGTTGTTTGAAGGGAGTGCCGTATGGATCCAAACCGCTACAGCAAAAACCGCACTATTCGCCCAGATAGTGCCTGGAAAATAATACAGGCACTCGTCACCCTGGGGCTGATGTTGTGCGGCTTTATCGGCATTGCCGTGCATCTATTTGGCAGTGATCAAGGCCCGACAGACTGGTTGCAATGGGTGACGGCCAATCCCATCAATGGTGTCATCGCATTTATCCTGCTGATTGCGGCCATTACCTTTCACCGCTACATCACCCACATTAGCAGCCAGCAACGCCGCGCTGCCAGCGACCTGCCCGTGTACATCATGATGCTGGTGGGCGTTTATTTCATTTATACGCTCATCACCACAGGGCATTGGTAAGCAGGCCCTGTCAAAGATGATGACAAGGCCTTACCCATCCATCAGGCGATTTTGACCAGCGCTTCAGGCTGCACGCGACACCTGTTCATCCCGCTGAAGATCGCCTTGATCGACGCCGTCACAATATTGGTATCCATGCCAACGCCGTAGCAGACTTTACCCTGGCAAACGACCTCGACAAATGCACAAGCCATCGCCTCTCCGGCAGAACTGCTCGCCCCTAGTGAACGCTCTTCAAAGCTGCGCACCTGTACCTGAATACCGATATTCTGCAGTGCGTGAATCGCCGCATCCACCGGGCCATTGCCATGGCCACTGGCAATCGTCGGCACCCCATCCACGGCAATATGCATGCGGATGGCCTGCCCTTGTGCATGCGTTTCAAGCTGGTAATCCTGAAAGTGCAGCGGCACCACCGCAGAGACATAATGCGCATTAAACAGCTGCCACAGTTCAACAGGCCCGACCTCACTGCCATGTTGATCCGTATATTGCTGCACCACGCCTGAAAACTCGACTTGCATCCGCCTAGGCATCACGACGCCGTAATGGCTCTCCAGCAGATAAGCAATGCCGCCTTTGCCAGACTGGCTGTTGACGCGAATAATTGAATCATAATTGCGGCCTAGGTCTTTAGGATCAATGGGCAGATACGGCACGTTCCAGCGCGCATCGGCCCGCTGTACAGCAAAGCCTTTTTTAATCGCATCCTGATGTGAGCCGGAGAATGCCGTAAATACCAGGTCACCTGCATAAGGATGGCGCGGATGAATTTCAATCTGCGTGCACTCCTCTACCGTACTGCCAATCGCATCAATATCAGAAAAATCCAGGCCAGGATGCACGCCCTGGGTATACATATTGAGCGCCACCGTCACCAGGTCGACATTTCCAGTACGCTCGCCATGCCCGAACAGGCAACCCTCAACGCGGTCAGCCCCCGCCATGATGCCCAGCTCGGTCGCTGCCACGGCTGTGCCGCGGTCATTATGTGGATGCAGGCTCAGAATCACGCTGTCACGGCGCGCCAGGTGACGGTGCATCCACTCAATCTGGTCCGCATACACATTCGGGCTGGCCACCTCCACCGTCGCCGGGCAGTTGATAATCACTTTGCGTGTTGGCGTCGCCTCCCAGGCTTCGGTGACGGCATCGCAAACCTCTTTCGAAAACGCAAGCTCAGTCGCAGTAAACGTTTCCGGGCTATATTGCATAACGATTTCCGTTTCTGGCATCTCAGCCGCCAGCGCCTTGACCAGCTTCACCGAATCCACCGCCATGGCCTTCACCTCAGCCTGGCTCATATTGAAAACCACCTCTCTAAAGGTAGGCGAAATCGCATTGTAAATATGCACAATGACACGGCGTGCGCCACGCACAGACTCCATGGTACGGCGTATCAGGTGCTCACGTGCCTGCGTCAGCACTTCTATGGTCACATCATCAGGAATGCGTTTTTCCTCGATCAGGCTACGCACAAAATTAAAATCCGTTTGCGACGCTGAAGGAAACGCCACTTCAATCTCTTTAAAGCCCATCTGGCACAGCATATTGAACATACGCAGCTTCTTTTCTGCATCCATAGGCTCAAACAGCGACTGGTTACCGTCACGCAGATCAGTACTCATCCAGATCGGCGGCTTGCTGATCACTGTATTCGGCCATTGGCGGTCTTTGAGATTCACAGGGGGGAAAGCCTGATATTTTTGTGCGGATTGTGTCTGCATGCGGTGCTCCATAAGTTTTGTTTTTGACAAGACACATGATAGAGGTTTGGTGAAAAATTAAATTGCTAATTTGTCAAAAAATAGCCAATTTAAAAAATATTATTTCAGTTTATATATTATTTTTGTAATATTATTTCAATATAAAATTAAAGTTGAAATTAGTATGAAATTAGACCGCTTCGACAAAGCCATACTCAGCATCCTGCAAACTGACGGACACATCAGCAACCAGGAACTCGCCGACCGCATCGGCCTCTCCCCTGCACCATGCCTGAGAAGAGTCAAAGCACTAGAGCAAGCGGGCTTGATTCTCGGCTATCAGGCACTGGTCGATGCGAAAAAACTCGGGTTAAGCCTGATGGCACTGATCGGTATCTCCATGGACCAACACACGCCAGAACGCTTTGCCAATTTTGAAAGCAGCATTACGCAGATTCCAGAAGTGCTGGAATGCCTGCTGATTACCGGCCAACAATCAGACTATTTGCTTAAAGTCGTTGTGAAAGACATGGATGATTACCAGCATCTGTTGCTGCATAAAATCACCAAAATTGCAGGTGTTACAGGCGTACATACCAGTTTTGTATTGAGGAATGTGGTGGCGCGGGCGAAAGTGCCGGTGGATTAAACGTTAGCAAGAAAGATGCACTTAGCTAATACTTGCATGATAATGTGCTGTGCTTTTTCGCCTCTCGGCGAGTCACTTTCTGATGCTTGCCCCTCAGAAAGTAACCAAAGAGGGGGCACCCAGCCATTACGGCCTGCGGCTCCCTTGCGTTGCTCAACAAAATAAGCGGTCACGAAACTCATCCTAGCGGGATTCGGACAGTCCTCTTATTTTGTCTCCACTACTCAGCGTGATGGGATGGGATTTATCTCGCCAAACTACCAATTGTGCAAATTGATAGGAAGCATAATTCTTCAGATTTGTTGATAACATCCACAAACGGTGGCGCTCGCTTGGTGTTAGGGCCCCATCTGCCGCGCCGAGCAACGCAGGATTGATGGGGGCTTTCGGCCATCGACTGTCCGAGTTCCGCAACAAGCCACGTTCTGTGTGGCTTGTCAGGGCGAGTTTCGATGGATGCCCGGCAAACCGAGTAGCGCAAGGAAAAAGCGGAAGTTGGGGTGTCTTGTTCTTTGCCTTCTTTCTTATGGACAAGCATAAGAAAGAACGGTCGCCGTAAAGGCGAAAAAGATCGATCATAAACTCACTTTGTGCAAGCAAAGAAAAGCAATTCGCCGAAACGGCGAAAACACACGATTAAACCAATAGCCTTTTCACATACCATCACAAAGCAAAAAGCCATGCATTGCATGGCTTTTTTAAACACAACAATCATCGATTATTGCTTAGCGTCTTCCGCTTTGTAATACTCCCGCACCGCCGTCATATCAAACTCACGTGCCCATTTGATAATCTCATCCAGTGCCGGCGCACCAATCTCACCGACTTGCGCATGAATACCAGCACGCTCACGGATCACCAGTAACCCTGGAATCTGTTTCACTTCGAAATACTCTGAAATTTCCGGATCAGTTTCAGTATTCACCATACCAAACACAATATCCGGATTTTTTGCAGCAGCCGCCTCAAAAGTCGGCGTGAATGCCACACAAGGGTCACACCATGGTGCCCAGAAATCAACCACCACGAACGCATTGTTTTCGATGGTTTCTTTAAAATTATCTTTGGTCAGTGTTACAACCGCCATACTATCTCCAGTCCAAAAAATTGTTTTTATAGGGCTTATTTTAACAGACGAAGCTGCTGCCCGAGAAATTTTCCTTGGATGTTAGTACACAAATACCCAAAAACAAAAAAGTCGGCAATTGCCGACTTTTTTGTTTTAAACGCTTGAGTTAAGCGTTGTATTTTCTTCTGCGCACCAACACAATGGCACCCAGGCCAGCCATCAACAAACCATAGGTTTCTGGTTCTGGCACCGGCGTAATTCTAAATGCATAGTTGAGACTGGTCACTTTGTTGTCTCTGATAAATGCAGAAGCTGCCGAGTTAATGTTACCACCCCCAAATGAATCCACAGGGCCATAATACAACCCATCGTATTTATTACTGTAATCTTGTGCGAACTGTGCACCACCATAGCCGATAACGTCATACCAGCCCTGAAAGTTGATGTTCAATGGATTGTTATCAATAGTACTAATCACGTAATCAGAAGCAGAACCTCCGAATAACAGCGCAGCTGCTTCTTGTGCAGTATATGCTAATGGCCCATTAGTAGATTCATAAGCTGAATCACTCCAGTAAGGGGCGGCGCTGTTTGCGACTGACCAGCTACCAACGAAGCTATAAGAAGCAGCATTTGCCAGTGATACTCCTGCAAATAAGGCAACACCTAACAATGTCTTGAAAAAACGTGACATCAACATACTCTTTCTCCTCAATGAACGTGACCTGTATTTGCAGGCATTTTTTAATTAAACCTTTAGTTGAAGTGAATGCTAATTCATCACATTAAATAACTCAACAACAATCTTATATATCAGAGGCTTATCTACCCAAACGGGCCAATGCCGCATGGGTAAATATGATGAATTACTGACCTGGCCATACGCCATTAAAAAACAACTCGTCCAGTGGTTTACGGCTACGGGCAGCGAGCTCGCGCTCTTTGACTTCACCAGACAAGCTCTCCACGGCCGCCTGATAGCCCACGGTCACCATGGCTAAAATCTGGTAACGCTCCGGCACCTTAAAGGTAGTACGTGCCTTGTCGGCATCAAATCCACCCATCTGGTGCGCCATCAAACCCAAAGCTGTGGCTTGCAGGCACAGGTTCTCGGTCGCTGCGCCGGTATCATATGCCGCCCATTTATTGGGCTTATCATTATGACCAAACAGTGTGTCTGCGCAAATCAGCAACAACACCGGCGCATTCACGGCCCAGCCCTGATTACCAGGCACCAGGCAATCGAATGCAGCTTGCCATGCTTGCAGGTTATCGGCCTTGTTACAGACGACGTAGCGCCATGGCTGGTCACCAAAACAGGAAGGCGCCCAACGGGCAGCCTCGAGCAAGCTGGTCACCTGCTCTTTGCTGACTGACTGCGCGGCATCATAGGCACGGCCGCTCCAGCGGTTGGCAAGCAACTCATGGATGGCTTGTTGGGTAATAGCAGGTTTTTGCATGGTCAAATTCTCACAGTTGTTTTTTTAAAAGATACAGTAACTCTAACGCTTGTTTAGGCGTCAAGTCATCTGGCTGGATACGCTCTAGTTCTGCGACCAGCGGATGCAAAGGCGGTTCCTCTGGCACCTGGCTTGCTGCAAACAGGTCATTTTGCGGAGTAGCGGCAATGGTTTGATTTTCGAGTTGTTGCAGCTTGCGCTTAGCCAACTGCACGACAGATTTAGGGATCCCCGCCAGTTGCGCGACCTGGATACCGTAGCTCATGGTCGCGGCACCCTCTTCCACCTTATGCAAAAAGACGATGCCCTGGCCGTGCTCGACCGCATCAAGGTGTACATTCGCAGCATGTTTGGCTTCATCAACGATCCGCGTCAACTCAAAGTAATGCGTGGCAAACAAGGTCAGTGATTTGTTTTTTTCCAGCAACTGTTTAGCCACAGCCCACGCCAGGCTCAAACCATCAAACGTACTGGTACCGCGGCCGATTTCATCGAGCAAGACCAGGCTGTTAGCGCTGGCATTGTTAAGGATATTGGCGGTTTCCGTCATCTCTACCATAAAGGTTGAACGGCCACCCGCCAGGTCATCAGAAGCACCAATGCGGGTAAAGATGCGGTCAATTTCACCAATGACTGCACTTTGCGCTGGCACGAAGCTGCCACAATACGCCAGCAAGACGATCAATGCCGTCTGCCGCATAAAGGTAGATTTACCACCCATGTTCGGGCCGGTGATCAGCAATAATTGACGATACGCATTCAGTTGCACATCGTTAGCGACATAAGGCTGGGCGATGCTCTCCACGACAGGATGGCGACCATGCTGGATATCCAGGCCAATATCCGCACGGAATGTTGGCTGCACATAGTTAAGTGCCCGTGCGCGCTCGGCAAAACAAGCCAGCACATCCAGCGTCGCCACCGCGGTGGCAATCCGTTGCAAGTTTGCAATATGCGGCAGCAAAGCCTCCAGCACCTGCTCATAAAGCATTTTCTCACGTGCCAGCGCACGCTCGTTAGCGCTCAGCACTTTATCTTCAAACGCTTTCAATTCAGGTGTAATAAAGCGTTCCACATTTTTCAGGGTCTGGCGGCGGCGATATTCCGGCGGTGCGCTCTCGGCCTGCAAGCGGCTGATTTCAATATAAAAACCATGTACGCTGTTGTACTCCACCTTGAGGTTAGCGATGCCCGTGCGCGCTTTTTCAGCAGCTTCAAATTGCAGTAAAAAGTCGCCATGATCGGTCTGGATTGCACGTAACTCATCGAGTTCGGCATCATAACCGGTGGCAATCACGCCGCCCTCTCGTAACACCGCCGAAGGCTCAGCCTGGATTGCCTTGACCAGCACCTGCAAGGCATCGGCTGGGACGCTTAACTCAGCCAGCAAGCCTTGCAATAAGCTGGACGCCGTTTGTGGCAATGCGCCGACAAGCACGGGCAATTGCAGCAAACTGTCGCGCAGGCCTGACAGATCACGCGGCCGGGCAGACTTAAGCGCCACGCGCGCAGTCATACGTTCAATGTCGCCAATCGGATGCAACACCTGCTGTAACGGGCTATCCAAAAATTGCTCGAATAACTCAGCCACGGCCAAATGGCGTTGCTGTATGGTGTGCTGATTACGCAGGGGATGATGCAACCAGTGGCGCAACAAACGGGCGCCCATGGCCGTTTGTGTCGAATTCAGCAGCGAATACAAGGTCGGTGTCGCTTCACCGCGAATGGTCGTATCAATTTCCAGGTTACGGCGTGTCGCCGCATCCAGTTGCAGGTAATGATGGCTCTGCTCTACGCGTAATCCAACAATATGTGGCAACGCCGTGCGCTGCGTGTGTTTCACATATTCCAGCAACGCACCCGCAGCCGTCACCGCCGCAGGCATCTCACCGCAGCCAAAGCCACCGAGGTCATGCGTATTGAATTGCTGCGTCAGGCTGCGGTTAGCCGTATCCAGGTCAAACTGCCATGGCGCCAACCGCTTTTTGGCACAACGCGACTGCTGCAGCACCTCTGAACTATGGTCTTCTGCAATCACCAACTCGGCGGGATTAATCCGCTCCAGTTCCTGCGACAAATGACCGGGAGCGATCTCGCTCAACACAAACTCACCCGAAGCCAGGTTGAGCCGCGCCAGACCAAGCACACCCTCACCTTTTGCCACACACAGCAGCGTGTTATCACGTGTTTCATCCAGCAGCGCCGCATCCGTCAAGGTGCCTGGTGTGAGGATACGTGTCACCTCACGCGCCACCGGCCCTTTAGAAGTCGCCGGATCACCCACCTGCTCGCAAATCGCGACCGCCTCGCCCATTTTTGCCAATTTGGCCAGATAGCCTTCGGCGGCGTGGTAAGGCAAGCCCGCCATTTTAATCGGCTCGCCATTGCTGGCACCGCGACGGGTCAGCGTAATGCCCAGCAAGCGCGACGCTTTTTCTGCATCCTCAAAAAACAGCTCATAAAAATCACCCATGCGATAAAACAGCAGCATATCGGGATACTGTGCTTTCAGCGTCAGGTATTGACGCATCATGGGGGTGTGGTTTTCGAAGGACATGCAGGGAAACTTTGATTTAAAGATGTTGGAATAAATAGCCAGTGCATCTTACAACAAAAGCATGTTTTTTGCCGAGAGTGCTTTTAGAAAGAAGATGGTGGAAGAAAGTTATTCTTTTTTATTTTATTACTTGAGTGACCTCAATTACTTTTTCGCCTTGATGGCGAGTTACTTTTTTTGCTTGCCCCAAAAAAGTAACCAAAAAGAGGGCACCCAGCCATCACGGCCTTACGGCTCCCTTGCGTTGCTCAACAAAATAAGCGGTCACGAAACTCGCCCTGACAAGCCACACAAAACGTGGCTTGCTGCGGAGCTCAGACAGTCGCTCCCTCTACTCTTATTTTGTCTCCGCTACTCAGCGTGATGGAATGGGATTATTTTCGCCAAACTCACATTGCATCAATGTGGACCGTTCAAAAACCAGATTCATTTCTTAAAGTCACTAGTGGTGGCGCTCACAGGTCTTCGGGGCCCCCATCTGCCGCGCCGAGCAACGCAGGGTTGACGGGAGCTTTCGGCCATCGGCTGTTCGAGTTCCGCAACAAGACACGTTCTGTGTGGCTTGTCAGGGCGAGTTTCGATGGACGCCCGGCAAGCCGAGTAGCGCAGGAAACAAGCGGAAGTTGGGGTGCATTTCTTTTGGTTACTTATTCTTTGTGCAAGCAAAGAAAAGTAACTCGCCGAAAGGGCGAAAAGCAACGCCCAACAACACAACATCCTAGAGAATTACCTTCTAAATCATCACCAAAAAAATAAACCCGGACATTTCTATCCGGGTCTATTTATTCACCTCAGCAAAAAACTACTCGCCCAATGTCGGTGTTTTGATCCGCTCAGTTAAATGCGGCGCAATCACTTGCAGCATTTGTCCAAACACTTTTGGGTTGGCCGCGACGATATTACCGGTACGCAACCAGCTTTCGTTACCTTCGAAGTCACCGACAATGCCACCGGCCTCTTGTACCAGCAATGCACCAGCAGCGATATCCCATGGCGACAGGTTGATTTCAAAGAAACCATCGGTGAAACCAGCGGCGACATAGGCGAGATCCAACGCGGCGGAGCCCGGACGGCGCAAACCGGCTGTTTTCTTAGCCATGTCGCGGAAAATGTTGATATAGGTATCCAAATAGCTGAAGTCCTTGAATGGGAACCCGGTTGAAAGCAATGCTTCTTGCAATTTGGTACGCTGTGTGACGCGGATACGGCGGTTGTTCAAAAACGCCCCACTGCCTCTGCTGGCGGTAAACAGGTCGTTACGCACCGGATCGTAAATAACAGCCTGCGTCAGTACACCCTTTTCTTGCAAGGCAATTGAAATACAGTAGGCCGGGAAGTTATGCAGGAAGTTCGTGGTGCCATCTAATGGGTCGATAATCCAGATACTATCGGACTCGCTATTGGTTTTACCCGTTTCTTCACCATAAAAACCGTGTTTTGGGTAGGCCTCTTTCAATATATTGATAATGGCTTGCTCGGCATTGCGGTCGATTTCGCTGACAAAGTCATTGGTGTCTTTTTGCTCGACTTTTAAAGCACCGATGTCCATGGCGCCACGGTTGATGATTTTGCCTGCTTCGCGCGCTGCGCGAATGGCGACATTCAGGATTGGATGCATGCTGTGTGATCTTGATTCAACTGATAAAATGCTATTTTAGCTTTTTACACGCTTAGCCACAAACACAACGGCAACATTTACCCATGTCATCTACTCCAGAATCTCATCTATTTGCAAATATCCGTGTCGTTTTATGCCATACCAGCCATCCTGGCAACATTGGCTCAACGGCGCGCGCCATGAAAACCATGGGACTTAGCCGCCTTTACCTGGTGCGCCCCAAACACTTTCCAGACAGTGAAGCAAACTCGCTGGCCGTGAATGCGGCTGACTTGCTGGAAACAGCCGTGGTGACAGAGACCCTAGAGGAAGCGCTGGCCGATTGCCAGTTTGTGATTGGCGTCAGCGGCAAGGAGCGTTCGTTGTCACAACAAGTGATGACGGTGCGCGAAGCGGCGCAAGAAGTAAAATCAGTCGCCGGCCATAGCCAGGTAGCATTGGTATTTGGCACCGAGATGAGCGGCCTGAGCAATGCTGAGGCTGACCTTTGCCATGTATTGGCGACAATTCCGGCCAACCCTGAATATACGTCACTTAACCTGGCACAAGCGGTGCAAATCATGAGCTACGAAACCCGCATGGCGATCACGACGGGCGAGTTGCATTACGAAGAAAAACCAGTCGAACTCGCCACACAAGAAGATCTGGAGCGTTTGTATGAGCATATGCGTGAGGTGCTGGAATATATCGGCTATATCAATCCACGTGCACCGAAAAAGCTGTTTGAACGCCTGCGTCGCCTGTATGGCCGCAGCCGGCTAGAGAAAGAAGAAGTGAATTTATTGCGTGGCATCCTGACGCTGACGGTGAATCCCAAAAAACACGATAAATACTAATGGCGAAACAACACATTGCGCATAAATAGCCATGCTGGTTTTTAGACGCGCGCTTAACTTAATGGCATAATGCGCGCATGTTTAAGCACCTTAAAGAAGATATTTCAATTGTGTTTGACCGCGACCCGGCGGCGCGTACCCATTTCGAAATTCTGACCACCTATCCCGGTGTGCATGCCCTGATCCTGCATCGATTCAGCCACTGGTTATGGAGCCATCGCCTGTATTGGCTGGGGCGCGCCCTCTCCCACTTCGGGCGCTGGATTACCGGTATCGAGATCCACCCTGGCGCCACTATAGGCCGCCGTGTATTTATTGATCACGGCATGGGTGTTGTGGTCGGCGAAACCGCCATTATTGGCGATGATTGCACGCTGTATCATGGCGTGACTTTGGGCGGCACTAGCTGGAACAAAGGCAAACGCCATCCAACCCTGGAGTCCGGCGTCGTTATTGGTGCGGGCGCGAAGGTGCTCGGCCCGATCACGATTGGAAAAAATGCCAAGATTGGCTCGAACGCGGTGGTGGTGAAAGATGTACCAGACGGTGCGACAGCGGTAGGTATCCCGGCGCGCATTCTGGAAGAGGAAAAAGCCAAACAACGCCAGGATGCGGCGCAAAAAATGGGCTTTAGCGCCTATGCGGTGGGCAACGATGAAAATGACCCCATGATCAAGGCCATCAACAGCCTGCTAGACCATGCCCATAAACAAGAGTCCGAGATCGCCGAACTCAAAATACAATTAGCCAAACTAAGCGATACTGAAACCGACACCAACGTTGGTGAGGCTTTTGCCAAAAAGCCCGAGTAGCGTGCCTCTGGCAACACGCCATCACTGCCGGAACTTTTCGGGCAGAATAATTGACTAAAACAGTAGGTTATTATACAATTCAACTCTGTTTTAAAAGGTCATCTCAAGATGCGATTAACCACCAAAGGACGTTTTGCTGTCACCGCGATGCTCGACATTGCGCTTTACGAAGCAGACAAGCCAGTCACACTGGCTGGCATTAGCGAACGCCAAAGCATTTCCCTGTCTTATCTTGAACAGTTATTCAGCCGCCTGCGCAAGCAAGGCCTGGTTTCCAGCGTACGCGGTCCAGGCGGCGGTTACCGCATTGCCAAAGCACACAGCGAAATTTCTGTATCTGACATTATCACTGCGGTAGACGAACAAATTGACGCAACCCAATGTGGTGGCAATGAGAACTGCCACGACGAAGGCCGCTGCATGACGCATGAGCTGTGGGCGTCATTAAATAGCAAAATTCTTGATTACTTATCAGGCGTGAGCCTGGCAGACATGGTTGATATGCAGCGCAAAAAAGGCGCAGGTACGGTTGTATTCGCACCGAGAAAATGTGGCTCTGAAGCAACCATTGCCGCCTAATATTTGGCCATGACCACAAAAACCGTTTTCCTAGACCACAACAGCACCACGGCGTTAAAACCGCAGGTACTGGAAGCGATGCTGCCCTGGTTGACCCAGCCGACTGGCAACCCGACCAGCCGCCATGTGTTCGGCCGTAATACACGCGAAGCGTTAGAGCTGGCCAGGAAACAGATTGCAGCTTGCGTCGGTGTACAGGCGTCACAAGTCGTGTTTACGTCTGGTGGTACCGAGGCCAATAACTTTGCCATCAAAGGCATCACGGCGAACCTGAGCCCGTCACAGTTACTGATCAGCGGTATTGAGCATCCTTGTGTGACACGCCCGGCGCAATCCCTGGCCTGGCATGATTGGAAAGTAGCCCAGCTTGCTGTCAACAGCCAGGGCGTGATTGACCTGGCGCACGCAGAACAAGCACTGAGCACACGCACAGGATTAGTCTCTGCCATGCTGGCAAACAATGAAACCGGCGCGATACAACCAGTGGCTGAGTTAGCCAAACTGGCAAAAGCCCATGGTGCGTTATTGCATACCGATGCCGTGCAGGCCTTTGGCAAAATCGACGTCGATATGAGCGCTTTGGGCGTACATGCGATGACGATTTCCAGCCATAAAATTGGCGGGCCGATTGGCGTCGGCGCATTGATTATTGATAAACGTGTAGATATTGCGCCATTGCTGCATGGCGGTGGCCAGGAACGTGGCCTACGTAGCGGCACAGAAAATGTGGCTGGCATTATTGGTTTTGCCCAGGCTTGCCAGCTAGCAATGGAAAGCCTGGACGCGCGCCACACAGCAGTGCAGCGTTTGCGTGAGCAGCTAGAAATCGGTTTGGACAAGTTAGGCGCCACGATTTTTGCGCCACAGACCGAGCGTCTGCCCAACACCAGTTTTTTTGCCATCGAGAATATTGAAGGTGAGACATTGGTGACTGCCCTGGATAAAGCAGGTTTTGCAGTGGCCAGCGGCTCCGCCTGTTCCAGTGACAGTACAGAGCCTAGCCATGTATTACTGGCGATGGGCATCACGCCAGACCTGGCACGCGGTGCAGTGCGCGTCAGCCTGAGCGATAGCAATACCAGTGAAGAAATCACCCAGTTTTTAGCAGCGTTGCAGCAACAAGTGCAGCGTCTGAAAGGATTAAATGCCGTTGCGGCATAAGACTTTAATTGAAAGAGCATGAGACATGTCTGATAGAAAGCCGATATACCTGGATTACTCTGCGACCACACCGGTAGACCCCCGTGTTGCGCAAAAAATGATTCCTTACCTGACCGAAGACTTTGGTAACCCTGCTTCGCGTAGCCATCCGTATGGCTGGACCGCAGAGCACGCCGTAGAAAACGCGCGTGAAGAAGTGGCTAAACTGGTGAATGCAGATCCACGCGAAATCGTCTGGACCTCAGGTGCGACCGAGTCTAACAACCTGGCAATTAAAGGTGCCGCGCACTTTTATGCTGGCAGCAAAGGCAAGCACATCATCACTGCAGCCACCGAGCACAAAGCGGTGCTGGATACCGTGCGTGAACTGGAGCGTGAAGGCTACGAAGCCACTTATTTGCAACCAGAAGCCGATGGCCTGATTGATCTCGAAAAGTTCAAAGCCGCGATTCGCCCGGACACAGTACTGGCCTCCATCATGCTGGTCAATAACGAAATCGGCGTGATTCAGGATATTGAAGCGCTGGGCAATGTATGCCGCGCCAATAATATTATTTTCCACGTTGATGCAGCACAGGCAACCGGCAAGGTCGCGATTGACCTGGAAAAACTGCCCGTGGACTTGATGAGCTTCTCCGCACACAAGACTTACGGCCCGAAAGGCGTAGGCGCTTTATATGTGCGTCGTAAACCACGTATTCGTATTGAAGCGCAAATGCACGGTGGCGGTCATGAACGCGGCATGCGCTCTGGCACCCTGGCAACACACCAGATTGCAGGCATGGGCGAAGCGTTCCGCATCGCACGTGAAGAAATGGCTGGCGAGAATGAGCGTATCCGCATGCTGCGTGACCGCTTGCTCAACGGCTTGCTGCAAATTGAAGAAACCTATGTCAACGGTGACCTGGATCATCGCGTGCCGCACAACCTCAACGTCAGCTTTAACTACGTTGAAGGTGAGTCATTGATCATGGCGATCAAGGACATTGCGGTGTCTTCTGGTTCAGCGTGTACCTCCGCCAGCCTGGAGCCTAGCTATGTACTACGCGCACTGGGCCGTTCTGACGAACTGGCACACAGCTCGATCCGTTTCAGCATTGGCCGCTTCACGACAGAAGCCGATGTCGATTACACCATTGACCTGTTGAAGAGCAAGATTGGAAAATTGCGTGAACTGTCCCCATTATGGGAGATGTTCAAGGATGGGATTGATTTGTCCAAAGTAGAATGGGCAGAGCATTAAAAATTGAGCTTTGACCGCCTGGCGGCGTTGTCAGAATGCTTGTTTAGAGAAACTAAACGGCGCAATCCTTCGCCTTGCCAGACAGTCAAATCTGCAATTTTATGAATTAAGAAATATTTTTTAAGAATTAAAACGCGATACACCCTGAATATCGCGATTTAATTGATAGGAGCAACAACATGGCTTACTCAGATAAAGTATTAGACCACTACGAAAATCCACGTAACGTGGGTTCCCTGGACAAAAACGACCCGAATGTGGGCACCGGCATGGTCGGCGCGCCTGCTTGCGGTGACGTGATGAAACTGCAAATCAAGGTGAATGATGCTGGCGTGATTGAAGATGCCAAATTCAAGACCTATGGTTGCGGTTCTGCGATTGCTTCCAGCTCGCTGGTGACCGAATGGTTAAAAGGCAAAACACTGGATCAGGCGCAAGAGATCAAGAACTCTGCGATTGCTGAAGAGCTGGCATTGCCGCCAGTCAAGATCCACTGCTCAGTACTGGCAGAAGATGCGATCAAATCAGCGATTGCTGACTTGAAATCCAAACAAGGTTAAGCATATGGCAATTACCCTGACTGAAACCGCAGCCAACCGTGTGGAAAAGTTTCTGGCGAACCGTGGCAAAGGCCTCGGTTTACGCCTGGGCGTCAAAACCACTGGCTGTTCAGGCATGGCCTACACGCTGGAATTTGTGGATGAAATGCAAGCGGAAGATGTGTCATTTGAAAGCCACGGCGTCAAGGTCATTGTTGACCCAAAAAGCCTGGTGTATATCGATGGCACTGAACTCGACTTCACCAAGGAAGGCTTGAACGAAGGCTTTAAGTTCAACAACCCGAACGTGAAAGACGAGTGCGGCTGCGGCGAGTCATTTACCGTTTAACGTTTGCGGCAAATACACGCAGCAATCATATGATTCTGCGGCCAATCGATTATGCAAAACTACTTCGCCCTTTTTCAGCTACCGCAACAGTTTGCGCTGGACATGACGGTGCTGGATGCCCAGTACCGCAAGTTACAAGCGGAAGTACATCCGGATAAATTCGTGAATGCGTCACCTGCCGAGCGCATGCAGTCTATGCAAATGGCCACACAGGTAAATGAAGCTTACCAAGTGCTCAAACAGCCGACGTCACGCGCCCGCTACCTGCTGCAACTGCAAGGCATTGCCACCGATGAAGAAAATAACACGGCCATGCCTGGTGATTTTTTGATGGCGCAAATGGAGTGGCGTGAAGCCATGGACGACGCCAGGTTTGGCAAAGACATTCCGGCCCTGGATGCGCTGCTGAAAGAGATGCGCAGCCAAGCCAAGGCCTTGCAGCAGCAAGTAGCCAATGAAATTGTGGCCGCCCCGATGCAAGCCGCCCTGACGGTACGCAAGCTGCGGTTTATTGATAAAGTGAGTGAAGATGTGAATCAGCTGATCGCTCAGTTGGAAGATTAGAGTTTCATGGCCTTATTACAGATTTCCGAACCTGGCTTATCCCCTGCCCCGCATCAACACAAATTGGCAGTAGGGATTGACCTGGGTACCACCAACTCCCTCGTTGCCACCGTACGTAGCGGCATGAGCACCGTATTGCATGACGAACATGGCCACGCCCTGTTGCCTTCAGTCGTGCGCTACCTGCAAGATGCCGTGATTGTCGGCCACGAAGCGCAAGCGGCACAAAGCCTGGACCCGGTGAATACCATTATTTCGGTCAAACGCTTTATGGGTCGCGCCTTGCACGACATTACCGACAGAGCACATATTCCCTACCACTTTGTGGAAAATGACAGTTCGCAAGGTATCCTCGAAATCAAAACGCGTGCGGGTTTAAAAAGCCCGGTTGAAATTTCTGCCGATATTTTAAAAACGCTGAAAGCACGTGCTGAAAAAGCCTTGGGTGGCGAACTCACCGGCGCGGTAATCACCGTGCCCGCCTACTTTGATGACGCACAACGCCAGGCCACCAAAGATGCTGCGCGCCTGGCAGGCCTGCATGTATTACGCCTGCTCAATGAGCCCACCGCAGCCGCTGTGGCTTATGGCCTGGATAACGCCGCCGAAGGCGTCTATGTGATTTATGACCTGGGTGGCGGCACTTTTGATATTTCCATCTTGCGCCTGAGCAAAGGCGTGTTTGAGGTCTTGTCCACCAATGGTGACTCGGCCTTGGGTGGTGACGACTTTGACCACCGCATTTTTTGCTGGGTGCTGGACCAGGTGCGCAGTAAGACCAAAGATTTCAAGCCGCTCAACGAAGAAGATACGCGTCTGCTGCTGACCAAATCGCGTCAGGCCAAAGAATGGCTGACCGACAATCATGAAGCGAACATCGTTTGTAAATTGAGCAACGGTGCCTTGGTAGATGAAACCTTGTCAGTGGCGCAATTTGTCACGCTGACCGAGCACCTGGTGATTAAAACCTTAAGCCCGACGCGCAAAGCCATGCGCGATGCCGGATTAAGCATAGACGAGATTAAAGGCGTCGTCCTGGTCGGCGGCGCAACGCGCATGCCACATATCCGCCATGCGGTGCAGGCCTTTTTCGAGCAAGAACCACTGACCAATCTCGACCCGGACAAAGTGGTCGCCCTCGGCGCGGCCATACAAGCCAACGTGCTCGCCGGCAACCGCAGTGGCGATGAGTTACTGTTACTGGATATCACACCACTGTCACTCGGCCTGGAAACCATGGGCGGATTGGTAGAAAAAGTGATTCCTCGCAATTCCACTTTACCGATTGCACGCGCGCAGGACTTTACCACCTACAAAGACGGTCAAACCGCCATGGCGATCCATGTCGTGCAAGGTGAGCGTGAACTGGTCAGCGACTGTCGTTCACTGGCACGTTTTGAGCTGCGCGGCATTCCCCCGATGGCAGCGGGTGCGGCCCGTATTCGTGTGACCTTTCAAGTCGATGCCGATGGCTTGTTATCCGTGAGTGCGCGTGAACAGACCAATGGCGTAGAAGCCAATATCACGGTGAAACCCTCTTACGGCCTCAATGAAGACCAGATCACCAGTATGCTGAAGGATTCCTTTGGTGCGGCAGAAAGCGATAAAGCCGCACGTATGCTGCGCGAGGCCGTGGTCGATGCACAACGCCTGATTGAAGCGATTCAAGCCGCCCTGGTTGAAGATGGTGACACACTGCTGAATGCAGACGAACGTCAACAGATACAAAGCCATATCGACGCCCTGCTAGCCTTATGCCAGGGCACGGATAGTCATGCGGTTAAACAGGCCAGCGATGCACTCAACCATGCGACTGAAGACTTTGCCGCCAAGCGCATGGATGCCTCAGTACAAAAAGCCCTTGCTGGCAAAAACCTAGATTCACTGGAACTCTAAACATGCCAAAAATTACCATATTGCCTCATGCTGACATCTGCCCACAAGGCGCAGTGATCGAAGCCGATAAAGGCACCTCCATCTGTGACGCGCTGCTCAAGCACGATATTGATATTGATAACGCCTGTGGCGGCGTCTGCGCCTGTACCACTTGCCATGTCGTGGTACGCGAAGGCTTTAACAGCCTGAATGAGATTGAAGAAGACGAAGACGATATGCTGGACCGTGCCTGGGGTCTGACTCCGCAGTCGCGCTTGTCTTGCCAGGCCATTTTGCAAGACATCGACGTCACGGTAGAGATTCCAAAATACAGTATTAACCTGGCTAAAGAAGGCCATCACTAAGCCATTTAGCCTAATAAAAAAGCCGATGCATACATCGGCTTTTTGTTTCATGCCCAGGGCGAATTAACCAATAAAGGTTTCTTCCAGGAAATCCACTTTACCATTTGAAATATCGTAAACCGCGCCGACAATACCGATCTGCTTGGTTTGCAACATATCATCAATAATGTCGCTGCAACGAATGATGGTTTCAATTTGATACTTCACGTTCAACGCACAAATTTTCTCGACAAAATCACTGTTTTTTGAATTGCGCTGTGCCGGATCAGTAATGGTTTTTTCGTGGCGGATAGATGGCTTGATCAGGTTGATAATCTCGCCGATATGGCCATCTTTAAAGTCATCACACGCTGCTTTTACCGCGCCGCAAGAAGTATGGCCCATGACCACAATCAGCTTGCTGCCCAGGTATTTGCTGCCAAATTCCAGGCTGCCGATGGCTTTGTCTGAAGCAATATTACCTGCCAGGCGTACGCTGAATACATCACCCAATGCCTGGTCAAATAACAACTCAACTGGTGCACGTGAGTCACTGCAGCTTAAAAAAGACGAGAACGGGTGTTGTTTGTCTTTGGTGATTTGAATCAGGCTTTTAAAGTCTTTGTCCTGCTCACGGTCGTTAATAAAACGGTGATTGCCTTCAATCAAGATATCCAGTGCTTCACGCGCAGTCATTTTGTCGCGATCGAGTAATGGGTGCTTGTACATATTGTGTATCCTCTACAAATGAATTGTTTTTGCATGGCTGTGCGCCATGCTTTTTTGGTTAATGTCCCAGCATATGCTTGGGTGGTTTGAAATCGATGGTTTCCACATCAATATTCTTCAATTTGGCATGCTGCTGATAGCCATGGATAAACTCGACCACATCATAAGCGATCGATTTACTATTGGTGCAATCAATCACCACTTTGCTATTGGGTGGAATGGCTTCCAATACTTCCAGGATGCTGGCCTTGTTAAAGAACGAAACCTCTTCCGCCAGCACTAGCTCATACACCTCTTTGCCCTCTTTGGTAGAGCGCGTTTGTTTGATGTAATGCGAATTGCGGTAGCTGTGATGCAGGGTAAAGAACACGGCAACGACCAGGCCCAAACCAATCCCCGTCAGCAAATCGGTAAATACGATCGCGACTATCGTCACAATAAACGGGATAAACTGCTCCCAGCCCAGCTGGAACATTTGCTTGAACAGTTTAGGCTTTGCCAGTTTGTACCCCACCATAATCAGGATGGTGGCCAGGCTGGCCAAAGGAATCAGGTTGAGGAAGCTGGCAATGGTAATCGCACTCAGCAACAGCCAGAAGCCATGCAGGATTGCGGACAATTTGGTTTGTGCTCCAAAAGTCACGTTGGCACTACTACGCACAATCACCTGTGTAATGGGCAAGCCACCAATCAGGCCTGACACAATATTGCCCAAGCCTTGCGCCTTGAGTTCTTTGTTGGTTGGCGTCACACGCTTGTGCACATCCAGCTTGTCAGTCGCTTCCACACAAAGCAGTGTTTCCAGGCTGGCAACAATCGCCATCACCAACGCAGTTTTAATCACCAGCGGTTGTGTGACCTGGCTAAAATCAGGATGCGTAAAGAAACTGGCAAACTCGCCCAGGCTGCTCGCCACTGGCAAGCGTACGATCTGGTCGTCACTCAAGGTGAAATTCAACCAGCCGCGCATAAAGGCTACGTTGAGCAGGATGCCCACCAAGACCACCACAATCGGCCCTTGCAACAACTGGAAAATGCGGTGTTTCTTGGTCAGTACCGTATCCCACAGGATCAGAATCGCGAAAGACACGGCCGCAATCAAGACAGCGCCAGGCGTTAACAGGTCCCATGCCTGCAAAATATCGCTGAAGGTATCGTGCCCGGCAAATGCATCAAAAGATTCATCGCCTTCATAGTCCGCATCGTAACCGAATGCATGGGGAATCTGCTTGAGGATAATCAGCAAGCCTATGCCTGTGAGCATGCCGGTAATCACTGAAGAAGGTACAAAGTAGGCAATAAACCCTGCTTTAAACTGTCCCAGCAAAAACTGGAATACGCCAGCCAGCACTACCGCTGCCAGAAAGACTTCATAAGAGCCCAGATTGCCAATGGCCGCCATCACAATCACGGCCAGGCCAGCCGCCGGGCCACTAACACCCAGCTGCGAGCCGCTGGCCAGGCCAACCACGATGCCGCCAATAATCCCGGCAATCACACCGGAAAATAGCGGCGCACCAGAAGCCAGGGCGATACCCAAACAAAGTGGCAATGCCACAAAAAACACGACAATGGAGGCCGGTAAGTCTCGATTGATGTGCTTGAACAAGTCTAGCGGGCTAGACCCCTGCACGGAGGTTGACATGGTGTATATCCTTCACAAACAAAATTATTGTTATATTGTTAATTTTTATAATTGACGTTATGACACACAAAACCCCGCAATGATGCGGGGTTATTGTTCAGAGCAGTGTTCAGCCTATGTTAGTCAGCTGCCGTATCTGCGTTAAAGGGGCGTCTACCGATAAAGTTTAAACGCATTTGCTGGTGCTTATCGAAGCCTTTTTCCGGCTTGTCGGTGACAATGCCTGCACCTACCCATTTTTCATCCGGATTTTGCTTGGCTACCGGGGTTTTAGCATATGGGCGTTTACCTAAAAAATTGTGCTGATGCATCTGATTCACCGTGGCGTCCTGATCAATGGTGTCTTCCGCCATTGCATTAGCCATTAAACCAAATGTCACCATGAGTGCCAATAGTAATTTACTCATTTATCGCTCCTACATAATTTATTTGTGTATACACCTTGGGCAGGTGTAAGGTCATTATGTGCCAACAACCTTACGCAACACTGACTAGTAAGCCCGCTTGCCCAGGGAGTGCATTTTCAACACTTGTTGCTGGTTAGTCTGGTCCACTCTCAGTGTGGCGCCAACCCAGGCTTGATCGGCATCCGTTTTGGCAACAACTGGTTGCTGGTATGCACGTTTACCCAAAAACTGTACGTGATGTGTGTTGTGTACAGCGTCACCAGAATTGGTTTCAACGGCTTGTACTGGCAAAGCCAGGCTCAAACCCAAGATCATTGCTGCTGCTGTTGTTAATGTACGCATGGTGTTTCTCCTTTAAATCGTCATTGAGACAAGTTATTCTGTTGGTGTGAATCTTTATGCATTCACGATGGATTGCATTTTGCACCTATGTTGTCATCAAAAAATCTACCGATATAGGTAGTTCGGTATATACTAAACGGCATATGCCGAATGACAGCCCCCCACCGACAGAAAGCGCGTTTGCCTTACGCAACGCACTCAAACAAACCCAAGTGCAAATGGCACATGACCGACTGTTTGAGCGGCTAGGGCAGAAATTGTTCAGCAGTGGCTGGTCAGAAGAGCTGATGCAATGGCTGCTGGACGAAGTCTGCATGCAGTTTGGCGCACCCCACGGCCTGATTAGCCAGCAACATGCCGGAGCATTGAAAATACTGGCCCAGCGCGGCAAAACATTTCCCATCGGTGCACGCGTGCCCATGCTGGGCGCACTCGCCCAATGGCTGAAGGAACCGATTCATTTTGAAGTGCATACGCAATTTGTAGCCAGCTTGTGGACGCTGCAACCCAACGCGGATCAGGCCACATTGCATTGTTACCATTTGCCGATTGCCTGCCAGCAACGTGCGGTGGGTTTATTTGGCCTGATCACGGGCAACCCGTTAAGCCCGGCCAGCCTGCAAGTGCTGCATAGCGTGTGTGGCCTGCTGGGATTTGCCTTACAAGGACAAGCCCAAACCAATAGCGTGATTGATGACAGTTACCTGCAAAAACTGACGCCACGTGAACGTGAAGTATTCGCCTTGTTGCCTTCCGGCCCCAGCAATGCTGCACTGGCACAAAAGCTGGGTATTTCCCCCGGCACGGTCAAAATCCATATTGAACGTATTTTAAGCAAGCTGGCTTTGAATGACCGCACGCAAGCCGCAGTCAAAGCCGTGGAAGCTGGTTTCAAGAGTGACGGATTATGATGCCATCGCTATTCAGTACCCTCACCCGCCTTACCAGCCGCCTAAATCACTTGTGGCAGGACTTGTCGCTGACCACCAAAGGCATCGTACTCAACGCCTTGCCGCTCACCGTATTACTCGGTTCGCTGGCCTTGATTTTTGAAAGTGAGCAACAGGCCGCCCTGCTCGAAAGACGCGTGCAAAACGCCCTGCAAATCCAGCAAGATATCCAAACGCTGCAAACCCTGTTACTCGAAGCCTCCACCGGTGTGCGCGACTTTTTGCTCACAGGCAACCGCCAGTTTCTGGGCGGTTATGAAAGCGCCAGGCAAAGTATGCCGCACTTGCTGAGCTCGCTGGAGCACAACCTGGATGACCGCTCGCAGCAACATCTGCTAGAAGTCATCCACCCGCTGGTGGCAAAAAACCTGGATGACCTGGCGATTTTGGCCAGCCATAGTGAAGACGAAGCGGATGAAGCGCTGATTGGTAAATTCAGTTCGCAGGGCAACGCGCTGAATCAGTTACGTGCCCATCTTGACCGCATGAGCCTGCGCGAATCTGCCATCGTCAACCAGGATAAAAAAGAAGTTATTTACGAACGCAAACGCAATTTACGCATCACGCTGATGGCGGTGATTGCGGGCGTGGTCGGCTCGCTGATTGGGGTTTGGCTGTTTACCCAAACCATTGTTGCGCGGGTCAAAACCATACGTGATAGCGCCATCCACCTGGTTAAAGGTGAGCCACTGGCACTACCCAGCATCAGCCGCGATGAATTGGGTGAGCTCACCAGTGAGCTGGAACACGCCTCACAATTACTGACCCAAAGTGCACAAGAGGCGCATCTGGCCCGTGTCGATGCCGAAGAAGCCAGTGCGGCAAAGAGTAACTTTTTATCACGCACCAGTCATGAGCTGCGCACGCCATTAAACGCGATTTTGGGCTTTGCGCAGATTCTCGAAAATGACTTGCCTGAAGGCCGGCAAAAAGACAGCGCCACGCTGATTCATAATGCGGGCCAACATTTGCTCAAGCTGATTAACGAGGTGCTGGATATCTCGCGGATTGAAAGTGGCGATATCAGTATGTCTATGGAAGTCATTGCGCTGAATTCGCTACTAGAAGAAGCCTACCACTATCTCAAACCGTTGGAAAAAGTACGCGACATCACCATAGAAACACAATTTGAGCCTGGCTTGAACGTGCGTGCAGACCGCCAGCGCCTGCTACAGGTCATTTTAAACCTGCTGGCCAATGCCTTGAAATACGGCCCGGAAAATTCCAGTGTCCGCTTTAGCGCTTATCGCCAGCAAGGGCAGATCCGGGTCGATGTACATGATCAGGGTCAAGGCATTCCTGCCGCGTTGCGCTCGCGGCTATTCACCCCGTTTGACCGCCTGGGTGCAGAGCGTACCGTGACCGAAGGGACGGGTTTGGGTCTGGTACTGAGCAAGCAACTGATGGATGCCATGGGCGGCCAGATCGGTGTTGCCGAAGACCAAAGCCTGTTCTGGATCAGCCTGCCAGAATCTGCGCAGGCAATACACAATCCCCTGCCGCAAGCCGCTACGGCCATTGCAGCGGATACCCGCCCGGCGGCGGCCAGCAGCCAGTCCAAACGCCATATCCTGTATGTGGAAGATAACCACAGCAACCAGGCCTTGATAGAAGCCATCATGAGCAAGCATAGGCACCTTAAGCTGCACCTGGCAGCCAGCTTGCAGGAAAGCATGGTCTGGCTACGTGACATGCAGCCAGACTTGCTGTTGCTGGACCTGAACCTGCCCGACGGCTCAGGAGAATCACTGATTCAGCATATCCAGTCCAGCCGCCAGGACTTGCAAGCCACGCCTATCGTTGTGTTAAGTGCAGATGCCTTGCCGGACACCATGCAGCGGCTCAATGCGCTGGGCATCACACATTACTTTACCAAGCCGCTTAATGTCGCGGCCTTTAACCAGTTACTGCTAAAACTCCTGCCCGAGACCCCATGAATATTGAACAATTACGTGCCTCCAAAATCCTGATCATTGACGACGCCGAAGCCAATTTGCGCCTGCTTGAAGAACTGTTGACCAAAGAAGGCTTCGAACAGGTCATCAGTACCACCGACTCCACCAAAACCATGGACCTGGTCAATGCTTTCCAGCCCGACCTGATTTTGCTGGATTTGATGATGCCAGTGCTGGATGGATTTGCCGTGCTCGACCAGTTGTCGCACCATGTCGGGCCACATGATTTTTTACCTGTGCTGGTACTCACGGCGGATGCCACCATTGCCACGCGGCGTAAAGCACTGGCATTAGGTGCCAAAGACTTTTTAACCAAACCGTTTGACCATATGGAAGCCATGCTCAGGGTATGGAACCTGCTGGAAACGCGCTGGTTATTTAATCAACTCAAAACGCACCAACCCAACTTGCACCTGCCCAGCATGCATGAAAGTTAAGGCCATGCCTGAGAATTAAGCGTGAATTAATCCGCGCCATGTATCGTGAATACTCAACACAAAAGGAGAACACGATGCATAAAGCCTCAAACAAATCCGTGCACCTGCTCATGATGGCCCTGTTTTTAGGGGCAATGGCCAGTCAACCGGCACTGGCAGACGATGATGATAATGACGTGCAAAAGATGTCTGAAAAAGCCAAGGCGTTTGGCCTGATTTCACATGAAGAAGCACAGGCCAAAGCGCTGGCAGCCAAACCCGGCGTGGTGAAAGAAGTCGAACTGGAACGCAGGAAATTCCGCGCTGGCTGGGACTACGAGGTTGAAATTGTCGATAGCAATGGCGCCGAGTGGGAGGTTTATATCGATGCCAAAACCGGTAAGGTCAACAGTATCAACCGCGACTGGTTTTAAAACTTAAACGCTGGTGCCCGCCAAGGTAGGTGCCAGCGTCATCTGAATACGCAAGCCACCCAATCGCTCAGAGTGCGTGAGCGAAATTTGGCCGTGGTAATGTTGCACAATATCCTGCACAATCGCCAGCCCCAAGCCACTGCCTGGTTTGGATTCATCCATACGCATGCCACGCTGCAACAAGCTATCCAATGTCGGCGCGCTGCTGCCGGGACCATCATCTTCAACCACAATCTGAATGGCGTCTTGCACAGAGATATGCAATTGCACCTGGCCGTGACACCATTTAAAAGCGTTATCCAGCACATTGCCCAGCAACTCCAGCATATCTTCACGGTCAACCATCACGCGGGCCTGGCCATCGTGTTGCCAGGCAAATGCGACAGTCTTATCACTATAAATCTTCTGCAAAGTAGTCACCAGTTTGGGTAACTCCTGCTCCAGGTCGGTCTGCTGGCTGGTATAAACATCGCCCATGAGTCGTGCGCGCTTTAATTCGCGCTCTACATCCTGGTGTATGTCTTCGCTGCAACTTTGTATCATCTGCCGTAACTGTGTATCTCCATCCATGGATCCGTCACCCGCCAGCAATTGCAACTGCGCCAGGCGGGTTTTGAGCCCATGTGCCAGGTTGCCAATGGCCAGGCGTGAACGCCGGGTTTTCTGGCTGGTCGTTTTCAGGATGCGGTTAAATTCGTTGACCAGCGGCATGACCTCCGCCGGGCCGCTGGCATTAATCTGTTGTACTTCGCCGCTGGCGACTTTTGCCAGGTTTTCCTTGATTTGCTGCAAAGGCAATAGCGTATTCACAACGATCCAGCGCTGTAATGCCAGCAACGCCAGCAAACCCAGCAAGGAAAACACGCCATACAACCAATGAAACAGGCGCAGGCTTTGCTGAAGCTCGACCAGGCTTTCGGCAATATAAATAGTGATCGTGCGCTGCTGCTTACGGTAAGCATGCCCCAGTAGCAGCAACGGTTGCGACTCCGGACCAGTGACATGGCTGACCCGTTCTTCACCGACCTTGAGCGCGCTCACCGGCATGTCCACATCCCACCAGGAGCGAGACTGTAACTTGCGTGCAGTTTCCTTGCCTGTATTGTCTAGCAACACAATAAAATAACGGCCAGAAAATGGTCGCTGGTAACTGGTGGTGATCAGTCCCGGCTCCAGCGTTAATTCCCCGCGCACGCTCACTGACACGCCAGCCAGCAAGCCTTCGGCCTCTTGTTGCATGCGCGCAGTCATTTGCGACTGCACTAGATGATCGATAGTAAAAGTGACGACCGCCCATTGCAGCGTCAGCAGGCCAACCAGGCTGAGGGTCAAGCCCAGTGATAACTGTCTGCGTAAGGACTTCATGCGTCGTCACCTGACAACTGGCCACCTGTAAACACATAGCCCTGCCCACGTTTGGTCTGTATTCTATCGGCGCCGACTTTCTGCCGCAGACGGTTGATATACACCTCAATCACATTGCTGTCCTTGTCTGCATCATAGGCATAGACATGTTCGGTGAGTTCAGTCTTAGAAAAAATCCGCCCTGGATGCAACATCAGGTAACGCAGCAGTCTGAACTCAGTACCCGTCAACGCATGTGCAGTGTCGCCGCGCCAGACAGTTTGTGTCTGCTCATCCAGGCTTAAATCTGCCACTACCAGCGCACTATTCACTGCCCCTACGCTACGCTTATGCACGGCACTGATACGCGCCAACAACTCTTCCATATGAAAAGGCTTAGTCACATAATCATCCGCGCCCAGGTTAAACGCCTCCACCTTTTCTTGCCAGCTGCTGCGCGCGGTTAATACAATCACCGGCATACTGCCTGGCTGTGCACGCCATGCGGCCAGCACGTCCAGGCCAGGCTTGCCAGGCAAGCCTAAATCCAGGATCGCCAGGTCATAAGGCTCGAGTGTGCCTTGTATGCTGGCCTCGCTGCCCTCTTGTAGCCAGTCACAAGCATAGCCCGCCATCTTGAGCGCCTGTTGTGTCTGCGCGCCGAGCACAGCATCATCTTCTACCAGCAGCAACCGCATCTTAGTCGTCCTGCTCCATTTTCAGTAGCTGCCCGCTCTTGGCGTCCAGTTTAAGTTCCCACACCTGGCTCGCGGCATCCAGTATCTCCACCTCATAAATATAGCGCCCGTGCTTTTTCTCGAGTTCGACCTCCAGAATCTCACCTGGTTTATAGCTTCTGGCTTTTTGTGAGATTTTTTCCAGGCTCAAAATCTCACCTTTAGACAATAAGCGCCCAGCACTGGCTGGACTTTCACCCGAGTCTGCGCGCGGCAGGTAAGCCAGCGCAAGCAATACAGCAACCAGCGTAAAAAGCACTATCCATGTGCGGCGTTGCATCCAAAACATAGGCACCAAACTCCCCAAAACCACTGCAATCGACAAAAGTTTAACAGTATTCATCTTAAACCAAGCTGAATTCAGGTCATCAAGCAGTCATGCCATTGCAGATTAAAGTACAGATTAATTGATCAGGGATACTTTAAAAAACGCACAACCGCTACAATATTAGATTGAGCCTTTAACACCGCACAGCCACGAACATGCTTTTTTTATCCCATACCTCCACGGCCAGATTACCTACCCAGTTTGGTGCGTTTGATATCCATGTGTTTACGGATAGCCGTAATGGCGTGGAGCATATTGCCCTGGCCTGCGGTGAACTGCAGCGCGCCAGCGAGCCACTGGTGAGGGTGCATTCCGAGTGTTTAACGGGCGATGTGTTTGGCTCTACGCGCTGCGACTGCGGCGAGCAGTTGCATCACGCACAACGCCTGATCCAGGAAACCGGCCAGGGCTTGATCCTGTATTTAAAAAATCATGAAGGCCGCGGCATCGGCCTCACCAACAAAATGCGTGCTTATGCCCTGCAAGACCAGGGCATGGATACCGTCGAGGCAAACGTAGCGCTTGGCTTGCCGGTTGACGCACGCACTTATGAAGCCGCTGCAGACATGCTGGGCTACTTTGAAATCAACAGCATCCGTTTGCTTTCTAACAACCAGGAAAAGCGATCCGCCCTGCAATCTTTGGGCATCAGCATTCACCAGCAAGTACCGCTGCTCACCACGCCAACTGCTGAAAACCTCAAATACCTGCAAACCAAGTCCAGCAAACTCGGCCATATGATCCCCGACCTGGGATAAGCGGCTGCCATGCAGCACCCCTTCGTCGCAGATATCCTCACCAACCAGAATAATGCCCAGATCCTGGCACGCTGGCACGACTTATCCCTCCCGGATAGCTGGCTGGTGGCAGGATGCCTGTTCCAAACGGTCTGGAACCGTTTGTCTGGCAAAGCGCCGGAGGCTGGGATTAAGGACTATGATATTTTTTACTTCGATGCCTCGGATGTCTCTGCAGAAGCGGAGCAGGCGCGCCAAAAACAAGCTGACATCCTTTTTGCAGACCTGCACATTACGGTGGAGGTCTGCAACCAGGCCAGGGTGCACCACTGGTATGAAAGCCACTTTGGCTACCCTTACCCACAGTTGCACAATAGCCAGCAAGGCATAGACCGTTTCCTGATGCCATCAACGTGCGTGGGCATCAATCCTGAGGCGGTGTATGCGCCAAATGGTTTCGAAGCACTCTATCAAGGCATTTTGTCACTCAATCCGCTGACGCCGCACCTGGCTCTTTACGAAAGCAAGGCGGACTCTTACCAACAAAGATGGCCGTGGTTACGCCGTCTTGACGCATGCATTTAAACGCCCTTCAGGAAAATACATCATGAAATCCCTGTCCTTATTCATCACAACCATGCTGCTTTCAACTGTGGCTGCCACTGCAAATTCAGCCGAAGCCTACGTCGGCCAGTTTCTTTATCAATATGATGGCGGCAGCGTTTACCGGGTGACTGTCAAAGAGGCTAAGGCTAAGTCGATGTCGTGGTTATGTATCAAAGGTGATGAAAAAGGCGCGCATGGCATAGAAACGCCTGAGCGTTTTACGGTTGCCGACAAGGTGTATTTTGCAAGCTGGGTAGAAAAAACCGGTATCAATGTCACCCAGGTCATCAACCTGAATACCATGAAGGTCTATTCCACCATTATTGATGGCCAGGCGCGCTATGTGATTTCAGGCAATATCGTGCGTGAAAAATAATCACGCACTCATCATCACTCGGTTGCGGCCCGCATGTTTGGCCTGATACAGCGCTTTATCGGCTTCTGCAATCACTGACTCATAGTCTATCTTGCCCTTCGCCAGCGCGCCGCCGATACTCACGGTGAGCGCAATATGATCGCCTCCCGGCGCCTGTATACGCGTTTGTGCGACCTTGTGGCGGATATTCTCTGCAACATGCATGGCTGTGCTCGCATCCGCTTCAACCAGGATCAATAGCATTTCCTCACCGCCATACCTAAAAACAAAGTCTGACGGCCGTACAGACTCAGTCATTAAGGTCGCCACCTTCTGCAAGGCCATATCGCCGGCGGCATGGCCATAACTGTCGTTCACCGTTTTGAAATGATCGAGGTCGAGAATCAGGATGGCAAAGCCGATGGCGCCTGCGCGCTTTTGCAAGGCGATTTCACGCGATAACACGGTATGGATAAAGCGTCGATTGAGTAAGCGTGTCAGGCTGTCGCGCGCGTTATCCAGCTCAATATGCGAATCAAAAATTTCGTTGATCACAAACTTGATTTTGACCAGGTCCTGCTGAATCAATTGGAACTGGCTACCGATTGCCGCGCGGTCATCGTATTGCGTTGTTTCCAGCTTGGGCAAAATATGCTCGTCAATTTTGGCGATACATTCGGCAATATTTTGCAGCTTGGGCGTGCGTTCAAACATCAGGCTGGCCTTATGCAAAAACCACATGCCAAATTCAGACTTGGCCAGCCGTGGCAAACCAATATCTGACGGACTGTAAAACCAGGCCAGGATATTTCTTTCCCACTCGGTGAGGAAGGCGCGTTGCCGTTCCCGTTCCATGGCGATATTGCTACCTATCACCGCCAGCCGGTAAGACTCGTCCAAACGCGTCTGGTCAGAAATCGACTGCATATAGCCATGGTTACGAATCTCGTAAGACAGGCCGATCAGGTGATTCACATACATCACTGATTGCATTTTTTCCTGGTCTGTCCACGCTTGCATCAGGATATGCCGCAAAATACAGGCATTGATGATACGCAGGCTTTTCGACACCGAATGCGCAGGATAACCCACCCTGGACAGCTTCATGCCCAGCGCATGCTGCTCATGCACAAAGTGGTTTACATCCGAAAACTGCATGCTGAACAGCTGGGACACCCACTCCTCAAACACACCGGTCCATTTGGTGCGCATCTCATCAGTATGCAGTACCTTGCTTAATACCGGGTCTGCGCCCAGGTACTGCCGGTAAGCCATTAGCAGCTCCTGCATATTATCGCTAATCAAGCCGTAAACTTGCTTGATCACTGCGGGCGGCGTGCCTGCCATGATGGCTTTCCACTCATCGGCAACCAGTATTTCAGCATGCTCTGGCTGATGGACAGAGTCAGGGGTGTGTTCGTCGTACGTCATCGCTATACCATTGATTTTTAATATGCACTGCCATGGCCAACACAATGTTAGCAAGTATCATGGAGTGACAAGACATGATAACGTTATTCTGTTTATGTCATTAAACATTGATTTAATTTAATATTTAATAACAAAAAGTCAACCATTTATTGTTTTTTGAATCTGGGTAAGTGTCAGCCCGAACAGGCAAAAAAACAGGCGAGCACGATGGCTCGCCTGAATCATTTATTTAGCAATGAATGCCTATTTAAAATACGCGCAGCTGCGTCGGCTTCAAATACACCGTTTCACCTTGCTGGAAATTCAACTGGTTAAACTGCTCCCGTCCAAGCTCTACATCCACATATTGCTCATTGTCTGTGCGCTTGATTTCCAGGCGTACCAGCGAGCCGACAGAATGCACATAAGTTAAGGCACCGGGGATGCTGTTGGCTTCTGCGACGCGGCTGACGGCAATTTCATAAGGGCGTACAAAGCCTTTGCCTTGCGGCGTTTCAAACGCATTCACATTGCCCAAAAACTCATACACAAACGGCGTCGCTGGCTGGTCGTAAACGCCCTGCGGTGAACCCACCTGCTCGACCTGGCCATGATTCATCACCACAATGGTATCTGCCACTTCCAGGGCTTCTTCCTGGTCATGCGTGACAAACACACTAGTCACATGCAACTCGTCATGCAGGCGGCGCAACCAGCGACGCAGGTCTTTACGCACTTTGGCATCCAATGCACCAAACGGCTCGTCCAGCAACAAAACTTTAGGCTCGACTGCCAGGGCACGTGCCAGGGCGATACGCTGACGCTGACCACCAGACAATTGCGGCGGGTAGCGGTCTGCCAGCCAGTCCAGCTGTACCAATTTAAGCAAGTCATGCACACGCTTCTTGATTTCAGCATCTGAAGGACGCGTTTCTTTCGGGCGCACGCGCAGGCCAAAAGCAACGTTCTCAAACACGGTCATATGGCGGAACAGCGCATAGTGCTGGAACACAAACCCGACCTGGCGCTCACGCACATCGCGGTGTGTGGTATCCACGCCATCAAACAGTACCTGGCCGCTATCAGGCGATTCCAGGCCGGCAATAATGCGCAACAAGGTAGTTTTACCGCAACCCGAAGGGCCTAACAACGCAACCAGCTCGCCTGACGGCACTTGCAGGTTGATATCGCGCAGCGCGCTAAACTGGCCAAAGCCTTTGTTAATGTGTTGAATGGTAATGCTCATTTTAAGCCGTCACTTCCTTTTCAATATTGGCGGCATCGCGTGAAGCCTGCCATTCGACATATGTTTTCAAAACCAGGGTTACCAGCGCCAGCAGCGTCAGCAATGAAGCAACGGCAAACGCAGCGGCATAGTTATATTCGTTATACAGAATCTCGACATGCAACGGCATGGTATTGGTCAGACCACGGATGTGACCAGACACCACAGACACGGCACCAAACTCGCCCATGGCCCGCGCATTGGTGAGAATCACGCCATAAATCAGGCCCCATTTCACATTTGGCAGCGTCACGTGCCAGAGCATTTTCCAGCCGGAAGCGCCCAACACCAAGGCCGCTTCTTCTTCCTCTTTGCCCTGTGCCTGCATCAGTGGAATCAGCTCACGCGCCACAAACGGGAAAGTCACAAAAATGGTCGCCAGCACGATGCCAGGCACGGCAAACACCACTTTCAGGTCATGATCAATCAGCCACTCGCCAAACCAGCCCTGCAGGCCAAAAATCAGCACAAAGATCAAACCGGCAATCACCGGCGATACGGCAAACGGCAGGTCAATCAAGGTGATCAGAAAGCTTTTACCCCTGAAATCGAATTTGGTAATCGCCCACGCCGCAGCTACACCAAACACCAGGTTGAGCGGTACCGATATCAAGGAGGCAATCAGGGTCAGCTTCATGGCTGACAAGGCATCGGCCTCGGTAATCGCCGCCAGATATACGCCCCAGCCCTTACGCAAGGCTTCAGAAAACACGGCTGCCAGTGGAATCAGCAAAAACAGGCCTAAAAACGCGAGCGCCAAGCCGATCAGGCTCCAACGCACCCAAGCCGGTTCAGAAGTGGCTCGTTTGAAAGCCACCTTACCCTGGTATTGTTGAAATTGTGTGGTATGCATAGAGTTTCTATTTAATTAAATATTAAGCGTGCGCCGCGACTTTCCCGCGCAGCTAATTATTTATTGCCGTGGCGGTGATTACTCCACCACTGCAACAGGTTAATCAGCAACAGCAAGACAAAAGAAATCACCAGCATCACCACCGCAATCGCAGTTGCCCCGGCGTAATCGTATTGTTCCAGCTTGGTAATAATCATCAACGGCGTAATTTCGGAGATCATCGGCATATTGCCGGCAATAAAAATCACCGAGCCGTACTCGCCCACCGCGCGGGCAAATGCCAGCGAAAAACCAGTCAACAGGGCAGGCCATATGGCTGGCAGAATAATCTTGTAAAAGGTTTGCCAGCGGTTGGCACCGAGACTGGCCGCCGCTTCTTCAGCTTCTGCACTGAAATCTTCCAGCACCGGCTGCACCGTACGCACCACAAATGGCAGGCCGATAAAAGTCAGCGCCACTACCACGCCCAATGGCGTAAATGCCACTTTAATGCCATGCGGTTCCAGCCATTGTCCCAGCCAGCCATTCGGCGCATAAATCGCGGTCAGCGCAATACCCGCCACTGCAGTCGGCAAGGCAAACGGCAAGTCTACTAGCGCATCAAGAATCTTTTTGCCAAAAAACTGGTAGCGCACCAACACCCAGGCGGTGAGTAAGCCGAACACCAGGTTAATCACGGCAGCCAACAGTGAGGCACCAAACGTGAGTTTGTAGGTAGCGACTACGCGTGGCGTAGTCACCACCGCCCAAAACTCAGGCAAACTCAGCTCGGTGGTGCGTAGAAAAACAGCCGCTAGCGGAATCAACACAATCAGGCTTAAATAAACCAGCGTGTACCCCAATGACAGCCCGAAGCCGGGAAGTAAATGTTTCTTTTTTTGTGATGCCATATTGTGTGGTGACAAGTGTAAACAGGCGCTAATGTAGCTGGATTCTTTTAAATCTCAAAAGAATAGATAATCATTAATTTATAAGCGCCTGTTATATTGAAAAAGTGTCATTACGCGACTTTAGGTGAACGGTGCTGGTACTGGTCATTAATGACTTTGGCCACCACCGGCGCGGCCAATAAATTACCTTGCAGCACAGTCGCGCCAGAAGCAATCGCAATATCCAGCTGTTGCTGTGTTTCAATGCCAAGAATCACCGGGATACTGCCCAGGTCCTGCACGGTGGCCACCAGCCCCTTCAACGCCTTGGCCAGCGCAGGCTGTTGTGCTGCCTGGTGGATCACCGACACATCAAACTTGATGTAGTCATGATGGGCATTCCATAAGCGGTATAACTTACTCTGATGGCCGCCCACATGGTCAAACGCAATCTGGTAGCCCAGCGCACGGTAGTTCTCGATGGCCGAAATCAGGTGTTTATCCTGTTCAATCAGCGACTCGTTAATCTCCAGCACCACTCTATGCGTAGGCACTGAGTATTTATGCAGAATCTGCTCGAATACCTTGCCGTGTGCGCTGACTTCAAGCAGCAACTTGGGATGCACGTTCAAAAACAGCAGGCCGTTTTCCTGGTGAATCGCACGGTAGTTCAACACGTGCTGCGAGCGGCATACACGGTCAAACTGTACCAGCTTGCCGGATTGCTCGGCATAGGTGAATGCAAACTCGGGCGTACTGCCCAGCGTGCCAAACAAAGACGGGCGGATCAGGGCTTCGTAGCCGTAGATATCGCCTTGCTTGGCATCATAAATGGGCTGAAAAGCGGTTTTGAGGTGTACACCGATAAAGGTACTCTCATACTCACCCGAGCTGGCTTCCAACAGCCCCAACTCTTCCAGATCCAGCGACAGCGCCTGTTTTAACTCGGCGCGTAACTGTACAACATGTTCTGGTTCCTGATTTGATTGACGTTGCGTCATCGTGACTCCTTCCTGCGAGACTACTGTTACTTCTAAAAATCTGGCTTACTTCTGATAAATCTGGTCGAAAATACCACCATCACTAAAGTGCGTACTTTCAGCTTCGTTCCAACTACCAAACACTTGTTTGACTGTGAATGTATGCAATTTCTTGAATGCCGGCTGTGCGACCTCACTCACTTGCGGACGCAAATAATGCTTGGCGGCCAACGCTTGCCCTTGTGGTGAGAAATGGAACTCGAGATAAGCCTGCGCCACTTTGCGCGTGCCTTTTTTGTCGACGACTTTATCCACCAATGACACTGGATTCTCAGCCAATACCGTCACAGACGGATACACCACTTCATATTTGTCCTCACCCAGCTCTTTTTGCAACAGGTAGACTTCATTTTCAAAGGTGACCAGCACATCGCCGATTTCACGTTGGGCAAAAGTGGTGGTCGCACCACGGCCGCCAGTATCCAGCACGGGCACATGCTTGAACAATTCAGTCACGAACTGGCGTGCTTTCAAGGCATCGCCGCCTTTTTGCGTGATATAACCCCAGGCTGCCAGATAACTATATTTACCGTTACCGGAAGTCTTGGGGTTAGGAATGACCGAAGTCACGCCTGGGCGTACCAGGTCATCCCAGTCTTTCACTTGCTTAGGATTGCCCTTACGCACCAAAAATACCGTTGGTGACGCGCTAGGCACGCTGTTATTGGGTAAACGGGTTTGCCAGTTAGCCGGAATCAGTTTGCCTTTTTGTGCCAGGATATCGATATCCGCACTGCGGTTCATGGTAATCACATCCGCAGGTAAACCATCGACCACAGAGCGTGCCTGCTTGGTGGAGCCACCGTGCGACTGGTTAATAGTCACCGTTTCGCCGGTTTTCTCTTTCCAGTACTGCACAAAAGCCGGGTTAAAGTCCTTATAAAACTCCCTGGTCACATCATAAGAAGCATTCAACAACTCGGCGGCTTGCAGTGACACACTGCTCAACAACATCGCCAGCAAAGCACTGCGATAAACTAAGGGCATACTCAATTCCTTTTATTATTATGAAACTGATGAGCACTATAGCGATAAACTTATATTTTTAAAAAGAATAAAATATAATATGTTTATACTTTTAAAGTATATAAAAAAACGACATAAGTGCGCTCTACTAGGTTGCAAACGATGATGCAGAAGAGTAATTTCATAAAGCCAAAAGGGATACTTAAATCATGTTGCCTTTTGCAGGATCGCCCACTAAATAACTAAATGGAATAAGCAAATAATAAATAATTATTTGACTTTAACCCTATTAAATTAAAGCCGTTTATTTTATAGTGGGCGAATATTAAAGCTGACTAGACCACTAGAAGCCAGTTTGCACTATTCGTGCAGCTGGCTTTTTTTGTTTTTGACAGCTCAACGGATACTGACAGGACGAATTGACGATGCAAGAAATCGCGATTGAGCACATCGTGCAAGAACTGGCCAACATACGAGAAAGCGCGCTACAACAACGGCAGCGATTATCACAACCACCGAAACTCCCTTCGCGTAAGGCATTGGGTCAATGCGTAGAGTGGCTCGCAGCTGCCCTATTTCCCAACCGGCTTGGCGACCCAGACATTCAAGCCAATGCCATTAACTTCTACGTAGGGACCACACTAGATAAAGCGTTGCGAGAGTTACAACATCAGATTCGCCTGGAGTTAGCATTCAAAGCACCCAGTGAACCTATCAACCAGTTTCGCACGCAAGCGCACAATTTCACCGCACAGTTTTCAGAGCAATTGCCACATATCCGCCTGCAACTGGATACCGATCTGGAAGCCGCCTACCAGGGCGACCCCGCTGCAGATAGCGTAGACGAAATCCTGGTCAGTTACCCTGGCATATTAGCCTTGATTCATTACCGCATTGCCCATGTGCTGCATGGCCTGGGCTTGACCATCATTGCACGTTTAATGACCGAAATCGCCCATTCACAAACCGGGATTGATATTCACCCTGGCGCCAATATTGGCGATTACTTTTTTATTGACCACGGCACAGGCGTCGTCATTGGCGAAACAGCCATCATCGGCAACCATGTCCGCCTCTACCAGGCCGTCACGCTAGGCGCCAAAAACTTTCCCAAAGATGCCAATGGCCACCTGGTGAAGAAATTTGAACGCCACCCGATTTTAGAAGATTACGTCGTGGTGTATGCCGGTGCCACGATCCTGGGCCGCATCACCATAGGCAAACACTCAATTATTGGCGGCAATGTCTGGGTCACCCGCAGCGTGCCCACCAATAGTCATGTCACACAAGCGCATTCGGATGCCAAACCGATTCCGGTCGCTGCTTGATTTTTACTGTTTTATTTTTAAATTCGCATTTTTTATGCCGCTAACCATTTAGTTAGTTTAATAAGGAGAATAATCGTATGTCTGAACAACCAACACAAAGCGCCTTGGGCGATGTCGCCGCACGAACGCTTGCCAATGCCACCAAATCGGTGCCCATGCTCAGCACCATCAGCCCGCGCTGGCTGGTGCATTTGCTGAATTGGGTGCCGGTAGAAGCTGGTATTTACCGTGTTAACAAAGCTAAAGATCCTAACGCCATTACGGTGGATTGTTCTAACAAAGACGAAAAAGAACTGCCAGCCACTTTTGTTGACTACGAAGAGTGGGGCCGCGAATATGTGTTGAATGCCGTCAACACCGTGGTAGATGTGCATACACGTGTCTCTGACCTGTATAGCAGCCCACACAACCAGATCAAAGAGCAATTGCGCCTGACCATTGAAGTGGTAAAAGAGCGCCAGGAAAGCGAACTGATCAATAACAAAGAATACGGCTTGCTGAATAATGTAGCCAAATCACAAACCGTGAAAACCCGTAACGGCTTCCCTACCCCTGATGACCTGGATGAGTTACTGACTAAAGTATGGAAAGAACCTGCGTTTTTCCTGGCACACCCGAAAGCGATTGCCGCGTTTGGCCGTGAGTGCACCCGTCGCGGCGTGCCACCACCAACGGTGTCATTGTTTGGTTCTCAGTTCCTGACCTGGCGCGGCATTCCACTGATTCCAAGTGACAAATTGCCTATCGTTAACGGCAAATCCAAAATCCTGTTGCTGCGCGTAGGCGAAAGCAAACAAGGCGTCATTGGCCTGTATCAACCGAACTTGCCTGGTCAACAAACCATGGGCTTATCCGTACGTTTTATGGGCATCAACCATAAAGCGATTGCGTCTTACCTGGTCTCGCTGTATTGCTCACTGGCGGTACTGACCGAAGATGCGATTGCCGTACTGGAAGATGTCGGAGTTGACCATTACTATGACTACAAGTAATTCACTCGATTTAGCGAGCTTTGAGCCTGAGGCCATTTTGGCCTCTTTGCCGGGCGAGCATCCAAAGATGACGGCGGCGCTAGGCGTGGGACGCGAACTGGAGAATACAGGTGTGCTGGATACGGCCACCCTGACGCAACTGGTGAACGATCTTTATGCCGAAGGGTTTCCGGCCACTGCGCCTTTTGCAGCAGCGGACTTTGCGCAATCACTGGCCAGCAGCCATACACCGCAACCGTCTGTGCCCGCCACAGACTCGCTGACCACCAAACTGGGGCATGCGGGCGGAAACTCAGTCGGTGCAGCTTCGCCTAGCTATGTGCAATCGCAAGGTCAACCTGTCACGCAAGAAGCGCAGGCGCAGCAGCTCACCTATGCGCCAGGCGTCGAAGCCCTGGGCAGTGATCCGCTACATAATCATCCAGCGCACCTGAATGTATTGCAGCCAGACGCCGCTTACCTGACGCCTGCGGCCTTTGCTGGCCTGGGTATCGAAATTCCCTACCAGCAAGAGTTAGATCGCTGGCTGGGCACGGGCGCAAGCCAGGCGCCGGCATCAGCCGCATCAACACAACCCGCCAGCAAATCATCTGCAGGCAGCGCGCAATCGTTTTATTTTTTGCAGGCTGAGCCAGCCGTCATCGGCAGCCTGCCCGCTTCTGCGCATCCTGCGTTTGATGTGCACGCCGTGCGCCGTGACTTTCCTATCCTCAACGAGCGCGTCAATGGCCGTCAGCTGGTGTGGTTTGACAACGCGGCAACCACGCATAAACCACAGGTAGTCATAGATCGTATCAGCTATTTCTACCAGCACGAAAACTCCAACATTCACCGTGCCGCACATGAACTGGCGGCACGTGCGACCGATGCTTATGAAGATGCGCGCGAAACTGTACGCCGCTTTATCAATGCACCGTCAGTGAATAATGTGATTTTTGTGCGTGGCACCACCGAAGCCATTAACCTGGTGGCAAAAACCTGGGGCAAAAAGCATCTGGGCGCTGGTGACGAAATTGTGGTCTCCAACCTCGAACATCACGCCAATATTGTGCCCTGGCAGCAGTTATGCCAGGAAACAGGCGCAGTGATCAAGGTGATTCCCGTCGACGATAGTGGGCAGATTTTGCTGGAGGAATACCAGAAACTGCTCACGGCAAAAACCAAGCTGGTGTCCTTCACGCAAGTCTCGAATGCGTTGGGCACTGTCACGCCTGCGCAGGAAATGATTGCCATGGCTCACCGGGTCGGCGCCAAGGTATTACTGGACGGCGCACAATCTGTGTCGCACCTGCGCACAGACGTACAAACGCTGGACGCCGATTTCTTTGTGTTCTCCGGACACAAGATTTTTGGCCCGACCGGTATTGGTGCGCTCTATGGCAAAGCAGATGTGTTGCAAGACATGCCTGCCTGGCAAGGCGGCGGCAATATGATTCAGGACGTGACGTTTGAAAAAACGGTGTATCACCCTGCGCCAGCCAAGTTTGAAGCGGGCACGGGCAATATTGCTGATGCTGTTGGTTTGGGTGCGGCATTGAAATATGTAGAGCGCCTGGGCATTGAAAACATCGCCGCCTACGAGCATGCCTTGCTTGAATATGCCACCGCGGCCATGTGCCAGATCCCTCATCTGCGCTTGATCGGCACGGCCAAGCATAAAGCCAGCGTACTGTCATTTGCACTCAAGGGTTACCAGAGTGAAGAGGTCGGTGCGGCGCTGAATGAAGAAGGCATTGCTGTGCGTTCTGGCCATCATTGCGCGCAACCGATCTTGCGCCGCTTTGGTGTCGAAACCACCGTGCGTCCATCATTGGCGTTTTATAACACCTATGAAGAAATTGACCGCATGATTGCGGTATTGCAACGCTTGGCGTCTTACCACGCTTAAACACTCGGCATTTCGACCCTGCGGGCGTGCAGTGACTCACTGCGCGCCCTTTTTATTTGCGCACGAGCTTCGGTTGTGACATTCTGTGCAAGCCTCTGTAAAATCGCTCATAAACTCAGCTAGCCACATAACACTGACCGATGAAATTTGATCCGCGTAATAACAAATTCACTTCAATTTTTACCAGAGAGATGCTGGAAGCCACGCTGCCTTCGGTACTGCTGATTTGTATGGCCCTGTTTTTTGCCTATAAATTCATCGATCCGGCGCCACCCCGCAGGATCGTGATTGCGACTGGTGTCGCAGATTTAAATTACAACGCCTATGCCGCCATTTACGGCGTCTATTTGCAAAAAGAAGGCATCACGCTGGAGCTGCGCAAAACGTCTGGTGACACCGAAAACCTGCGTTTGCTGAAAGATCCGGAGTCGGATGTTGATATTGCCTTTATCCAGGATGGCGTAGCGCATAGCGAAGGCGCAGGTTCCTTGTTATCCCTGGGCAGCCTGTATTACCAGCCGGTATGGATTTTTTGCCGCTGTAAAGCCAACACCACGCATTTATCTGCGCTCAAAGGCAAGCGCATTGCCATCGGCTACGCCGGTAATGGCACGCATACTTTAGTCAGCACGCTGCTCACAGAAAGCGGTATTAACAGCGGCAATACCAAACTGGTATCGATTGGTGGCGAAGAAGCCGCGACGGCTTTGCGACAAGGCAAGCTGGATGCCGCGCTGTTTGTGGATGTAGCCAATTCGGGCATGATTCATGAAATGGTGACGGACAAACGCCTGCGCTTGCTGAGCATGGACACCGCAGAAGCCTTTTCACGTAAATTCGCCTTTATGCACCACCTGGTGTTACCAGAAGGCGCCATGGACCTGGCACGTAATATCCCCAGCCATGATGTGCACCTGGTGGCACCGACAGCCACGCTGGTAGTGAAGGAAAGCATGCATCCCGCCCTAGCCTACCTGATGATGAAAGTGATTGCCGAGGTGCACGGCGGCCCTAGCCTGTTTAATACCAAAGGCGAGTTCCCATCGGCCAAAGATACCGACTTCCCGCTGAGTACGCAGGCGCTTAACTTTTACAAATCGGGCTTGCCTATCATTGATAAATACCTGCCATTCTGGGCGGCGACGTTTGTGAATCGCACCTTGATCGTAATCTTGCCGTTGCTGGCCTTGTTGATCCCGCTGACCAAGATTATCCCTATGGTCTATGTATGGCTGGTGAAACGGAAACTGTTCCGTTATTACGGTGAATTGCGCTTTCTGGATACCCAATTACAGGATATCAAGAGCGCGGAGGACGTGCAGCAATGCCTGGAAAAACTCAATGAGATTGAATCCAAAGTGGTCAATGTCAAATTGCCGGTGCCGTTTTCACAATATGCTTATGAGTTGCGCGCGCATATCGAGCTGGTCAGGTCTAAACTGAACCATCACAAGTTTCAATCGGCATAAATTACGCGCGCCTGGCACTGACCCACTGCTGCAAGGCCTGCTCTTCCATCGGTTTGGCGTATAAATAGCCTTGCACCAGATCACAGCCCAGGCTTTTCAGGTATTCAGCTTGTGCCTCGGTCTCCACGCCTTCTGCCACAATCTGGTAATGCAGGTTTTTGCCGAGCACCACAATCGCACTGGTCACCGCTTCTGAGCGCTCTTTGCCAGGCACATCACTGACAAAAGAACGATCTACTTTTAAATAATCACCGGGAATATCGCGCAAATAAGCGAGGCAAGAATAACCGGTACCAAAATCATCAATCGCCAGTTTGACCCCAAGCTGTTTCAGCGCCTGCAAACTATTAGTGCCTTTACAGTCAGAGTGAACCAGCGCACTTTCCGTCAGCTCGATGACCAGGCGCTCGGCTGAGAGGCCGGTTTCACGCAGGACTTGCAACACATAATCGGTAAATCCCGGCGAGCGTAACTGTATGGGGGAAACGTTCACGGACACCTTGACCTTACTCAATTCCCCTTCTTGCCAGGCCGCCACCTGCTGGCAGGCCGCTTTCAGCACCCAGGCGCCCATAGGCACAATCAGGCCAGTCAGTTCGGCGACCCCAATAAATTTGGCAGGTGGCACCACACCCTGTTGTGGGTGTTGCCAGCGGATGAGTGCTTCTACGCCTACCAGTTCGCCAGTCATAAAATCCAGTTGCGGCTGGTAAACCAGGTAAAACTCCTGATGCGCAATCGCCGCCTCCAGCTCGCTGGCAAAGGCCAGGTCTTCAGGCGGCAAGACTTGCTCATGCATCACGCCTTTGCGGTAATAGGTGAACGTCATGATACTCACCACGCAAATCAGCGACAGTGTGATAATCAACGGCGTCAAACGGTAGTCGTGCTTAAAATAAACCCCCACCCCGCCCAACACGATGGCGCACAAAAACAGCAAGCTGACGATCCAGCGCAAGTGTTTGCCAGTATCGTCCATCAATAGCAGATAACTCATCGAGGTTTGGGACACCTGCTTGGCCAGCAAGGCAGAGGCACAAAGCAAGCCGCCCAGGCAAGACAGGACTGAAAGCTGGCCATACGCATCAGGAATGCCATAGGCCCGCGCCAGCAAGCCTGTTACCGGCATCAGCAATGCCACACTGAGCACGGCCTGGCTGGCGCGGTTACATTGAAAGTGACATAACAAAAAACCAGCAATCACCAGCAACGACATGCTGAAATCGGTGGCAATCTGGCCATGGCTGACCACTTGTGAAAGACTGTTGATGGAGGCGATATGACTAAAAGAAGCGTGGCTGCTTAACACCCAATAGGCTTGCAGCACATAGCCAAGCAAGACGCTGCCAATGAGCCATCCGATCATGGGATGCGCACGCCTGGTGTCGTAGATGACTCGCAAACTGACCACGACAAAAATGAAGTAGCTCACGCTTTGTAGCACACTTAATTCAAAAGTGTGGTGCAGGTCGCTCAATGGGAACCCGAACAGCACACTCACAATGCTGGCAAGCGCCAGCCAAGGAGAGTACTTCTGCACTGTTCTAAGAAATCGATGCCGCATGTACTGGCGTTGCGTTGTACATTCCTGAACAGTTACTGCCGACCAGTCAATGCTGGATACTGACATGTTGCCCCCTGTCTCGATCTATTATTATCGCCCGCGCTGGCAGGCAGTTTTGTTTTACTATAGGCGCAAATACATTGAGACCAACATAAAAGAAAACAGGGTTTTATCATCCTTTAAATCAAATTAAATTGATGCTCATGGATGATTCGCTATGAAATAGCGTGATGTAATAAACGATCAAACAACGACATACAACCTTTACCAGGCTGTAGCTACTACCTATCATTCACTGGGTTGTAACACCGTATCGACGGCCAGATTGTTCGCCACCCATTGTTGTAAAGCCTGCGCTTCGAGCGGTCGGGCAAACAGGAAGCCTTGCGCGATGTCGCAGCCTATGCCTTTGAGAAAATCGGCCTGTGCCTCAGTTTCAATGCCTTCGGCAATGATGCGGTAATCCAGGCTTTTACCCAGGCTGACAATGGCCTGAATCACGGCCTCGGCCTTGTTATGGCCTGGTAACTCCATCACAAATGAACGATCAACTTTTAAATAGTCACCAGGAATATCGCGCAGATAAGACAGGCACGAATAACCAGTGCCAAAATCATCAATCGCCAGCTTGATGCCAGCCTGCTTCAAGCGATGCATGATGCGGGCATTTTCGCCATCATCCTGTACAAAAGAACTTTCGGTGAGCTCGACCACCAGCCGTTGTGGCGGCAAGCCGCTTTCAGCCAGGATTTGTAAAATATCCTCCACCAGCGTGCCAGATTTGAGTTGCAAGGCCGAGACATTCACCGCCACTTCCATCTTGCCCAGCACAGGGTCATGATTCCATTGTGCCGCCTGTGTGCAAGCTGTTCGCATGACCCATTTACCCAAGGGCACAATGAGGCCGGTCAATTCAGCCACGCGAATAAATTTTTCAGGCGAAATCACACCTTTTTCTGGATGCCGCCAGCGTACCAGTGCCTCAACTCCTTTTAATTTACCCGTGTTAAAATCTACCTGCGGTTGATACACCATAAAAAACTGCTGACTATCCAACGCGGCTTCCAATTGGCTGGCAAAGTCCATATCCGTGGCCGGGAGCACTAGGTCGGTGCTTTGTCCTTTGCGGTAATAAGTCACCGTCATCGTATAGACAATCGCCAGAATCGCCACCACCACCAACGCTGGCAATGCACGCATATTGTCTTCAAACTCGACGCCTGCCCTGGCCAGCATGATGGCGAAAAAGCTCAGGAAGACGATACTGAAGCGTATCTGCTTACCGTTATCGTCCATCAATAATAAATAACTCATGGGCGGATGCGACGCGTGTCTGGCCAATAAACCAAAGGCGCATAACAAACCACTCAAGGTCGCCAATGGGGGCATCAGGCCATAAGGGTGGGCAATGCCGCACAAAAAGCCCAATAGCGGGATCAATGGAATCATCACCGCGACACACAAAATCGCCTGGCTGGTCGCCAGCCAGCCAGAACGCTGGAATAGATAGGAAATGGCAATCAGGCAAGCCAGCAACGCGCCTGAGGCATATTCCACCAGCCTTGAGTCTTGTTGCACCTGCAGGTCATTCGCAATGCGCAGCAAATGCGCGGTATCGTTAAAATCGGCGGCATAAGGGGAAAGTTGCACCATAAACAAACTGATGGTGACCAGTGACATGGTAAGCATGGCCAGATTGGTACGGCCATTCTCGAGCAGCAAGTTATAGCTGACCAGAATAAACGTGAGATAAGTCAGTAATTGCGCCAGCCAGACATTGTTATCAACGTCTAGCAGGTAATGTGGAAAACCCAGCAAGCCGCATACCATGCTGGCCATGGCCAAAAAATGGGTATGGTCCTGTACTTTACGTACAAGACGATGACGCATAAACTGCCGCTGCGTTATATTTTCGCTGAGTGGCGCTGCCAGTTCGCCAATCCCGGTTTGACTCATTATTTACCCTTTAACCGCTATCACCACATTATTCTGAGCCATCGGCACAAAAAAATTCTTGAGTCAGGTCATTAAACCTGAAGTCTCATTAGGGTTATCGGCCAAACAAACGGATAAATTTAGACCTAATTTAAAAAAAATTAATATTTAGGGCTGAGCCACCGTGAAACGCCTGATCAGGCTGCTTCGAGGACGCGCTGCATGCCGTCGGCACTATTGCGTGTATACACCACCTTGAGGCCACGCTTTTGTGCCACATGCTTGATACGGTACATCATGGAATGATTGAGCCAGCCAGTGACCAACACAATCACATTGACGTTTGCCGGTAGTTCACGCTTGACGTCGCCGGGTTTCCTGCCAGTCCAGTGATCAATTTTATCGATCCCTTGCGCTTGCAGTACCTGTTTGATGCCTTCAATACGGTCACCACCAATCACTAATGCTTTTGACATGAAACACTCTCCTTTTGTAGAGAAAGAAAAAGGCATTGGGTAAATGCCTTTTTCTGTTGATCAAATCTTATTTCTGGTAAATCTCGTCAAACACACCACCATCGGCAAAGTGTGTTTTTTGCGCTTTTTGCCAGCCGCCAAACGTTTCGTCAATTTTGATCAAATTGACCTTTGGAAACTGTTTCTCGTATTTCTTGGCGACAGACTCCAGCGTTGGGCGGTAGTAATTCTTCGCCGCAATTTCCTGGCCTTCTTCGCTGTACAAATACTCCAGATAAGCTTTGGAAACTAACTCAGTACCATGACGCTTGGCATTTTTATCTACCACCGTCACTGGCGGCTCAGCCAAAATCGACAAAGAAGGCACCACGATATCAAACTTGTCCGGGCCCAACTCTTTCTGCGCCAGGAAAGCCTCGTTCTCCCATGCCAGCAACACATCACCAATGCCGCGCTCGACAAACGTAGTGGTTGAGCCACGCGCACCGCTATCCAGCACCGGCACGTTTTTAAACAGCTTCTTCAGGAAGTCTTTGGCCTTGGCATCATCATTATTGTTCTGCTTGAGCGCATAAGCATAAGCAGCCAAGTAGTTCCAGCGAGCACCACCCGAGGTTTTCGGGTTAGGTGTGATCACGGAGGTGCCTGGTTTCACCAGATCGTTCCAGTCCTTGATGTTTTTCGGGTTGCCTTTACGCACCAGAAATACAATGGTCGACGTGTAAGGTGAGCTGTTATGCGGCAAACGCTTTTGCCAGTCAGGCCCGAACAAGCGCCCTTTGCTACCGACTTCGTCAATGTCGTAAGACAAAGCCAAAGTCACTACATCAGCCTGCAAACCGTCGATGACTGAACGCGCCTGCTTGCCGGAACCACCGTGTGATTGTTTGATAATCACATTGTCACCGGTTTTTGCTTTCCAGTACTTGGCAAAAGCCTCGTTGTAATCCTGGTACAACTCACGTGTCGGGTCGTAAGACACGTTGAGCAGGTTGACATCGGCAGCCCCAGACAGTAACGGGAAGGCCAGAGTGAATGCCAGTAAAGCATGTTTTAAATTATGATTGAATTTCATCATATTCCCTTGTCATTAGAAGCCGTATAAAGTCAGCTCGGTATAGAAGAAGTTGGATGTATCGGAACGATTCGCTTGACCCGCAACCAGGCGTGAAGTTGTCTTCACAAAATCACCCGCCCAGAAGTGCGCATAACCCAGATTCAAAGCAGCATATTGATTTAATGGGAAACGAACTCTTAAATCGAACTCTTTACCCAAATCCCTGCCAGCATTACCGGTCACATCTTGCAAGTTGTTACCCGCTGCCCAACGATCTGTTGCGCTATCCAGGCGATACCAGCTAAAGCCAGTATCTACTTTCACGTTATCCAGAAATGGCACTTTAGGATCGAACTCCGCACGTATTTTGGCTGCGCGAATATTATTCATTTGAATATAGTCGTTATTAGACCAAGGACGTGCAAAGCCGAACAAACGGTCAAAACCCTGATTATCAGAAGTATCTGTCGCCGTCGTACCAGAAACTTTATCGCCGCTCGCTACGCCATAAGAACCGCTGAAACGTGGCTTCCATGAATGCTTGTTAAAGGTGTAGCCAAGTTCTGCGGTATAGGCATAGGCATCGTGATCAACATTGATATAGCGACCTGTTGCCAAGCTTCCAATATAGCGTTGAACCTCGCCCCATTGCTTACTGTAGCTCGCGTCATAGTCCCATTGGGTGCCTGGAACCACACCAAACACGCGCACACCGCCGGTATTAATCTCTCGGTCAATACTTGCTCTTGTCTGTTGTATTGCGGTATATACACTGCGGTCACTATAGGCAGTACCGTTACCGTCATACTCAACCCTGTTGCCATTCTGCTTCAGGTAAAAGTAGTACGGCTGAATCGTCACATACTCTGACCAGCCACGCCAGTCGCCGACTAAACCGTAAAATTTCTGGGCATGATCGACCTGATCCAACTGGTTAGCAAAACGTTGCACAGGTTGTACGGCAAAGGCTTCCAACTGCCAGTCATTTTTCTTTTCACCAATATTGGCGCGAATCCCCTGGAAAGTGTTAGTCGTGTTACGCCATTCGTTACGGGCGATCAAACGGCGATCCAGGTCTTCCCATGCCAGACGACCACCACGCACCCAGAATGGACGGTTATTGCCCAGGTCATCTTTGCCGAAAATGCTCTCTTTGAAATACAGCTCCAGGTAAGCCTGCAAAAAGTCTGCATGGTCGATATCTTTTGGGTCATTAGATAAACGACGGTCAGTACTATCATTGTAGTCACTGTGATTACGACGAGAATCCTGCACTTCAACCGCGAAACGGAATGGGTCTAAAATATTTTTCAAGCCCAGATACGCACGTGAACGCAACAAGAGTGGATCATCAATATTTTCTTGTGCACGACGGAAATCGTTTTGACGGCTTTCGTAACGCGCACGATATTCAAAACCAATATCCAGCCAATCGACATCAGCAAAACTGTCGTAATCTTTTAGCCATGTCTTGTTTAATTGTTTTACATATCTTGGTGGCTCGGTTTCTTTTTGCGTACCATAACTACGGCGCTCAACGTAATAGCCGCTAGCTGCTTTGGCCGCTGCTTTTTCTTCAGCCTTGATTTCTTCGAGGCGTGCTTTTACTTTCTTTTGTTGCTCAGCATCCTCTACTTGTGTCTCTGCCAGCTGTACCTCTTCTGCCGCCGAGGCCACGCCATTACCCAGCCACCACACACCTGCGGTTGCCAGTGCAAGACTTATTTTCTTTAACTGCATGTATTATCTCCCGTAAATTAATGACTTCCAGCAGCCTGGTCAGTGCTCAGTAAAATCATTTCAACTATTTCTTGGGTTTTACCTGATGATCAAAGCGAACTTTTTCGCGCCGCTCAATTTGTGTCACCCGCCCATCATGTACCGTAATTTCAATCGAACCATAACCGGTATCCTTTTGCACAGCGGTAATGGCTGCTGCGACGATAGCCAGTACAGCCTCGTCAGCCTGTGTTTCCGGTTTGTTTAATACTGTAGACATGATGCCCCTCACTGCATTGAATGAACGGCATTATTTCAGACTATTTATATTTTAAAAAATAATTATTTGTTATTTTTATATTACTTTTAACTATATAAAAGGTAAAAAAAATCCCGCAAGACTGCGGGATTTCAATTTGATTTTTGGTATGACTGTTATTAGAAGTTGTATTGCAGTTGTACGCGTAACGCTTCTGCTTTGAAGTTATCGTAATCTTCCCTGGCTGGCAGATTATTCGCCGCACTCGCTGTCGCACGGTTGCCTGTCACCAGGTTGGTACGATTCATGCGGTGGTAGACCGCTGTCAACTCAACTTCTGGTGCCAATTGCCATTCCAGACCCAATTCCCAGTCATTGACATGGTTCTCAGGTGAGTTGGTTTCCGCTTTGTTATAACCATCAAAGTATTGCCATTTGATAAACGGAATCAATGTGCCATTGGTGCTCAGGAACTGGAAGTTGTCGATTTTATACATGGCTTGCACATAACCACCGTTCAGGCTTTTCTTCTCAATCACGTTTTTAGTGATGTCCAGGCCTGGCGTATTACCCCAGTTCCATTCCGCCTGAATACCGAAAGGTTGTGGATACATGATAAAGCTGATACCTACACGCTCGTCTTCAATGCCGTTTCTGCCTGAAAGTGGTGTGCCAGTGCCCAAGGTTGGCGCAGCGGACGATGCCAATACGCCAGTCACAGGGTTACGGCGGCTATATGCGCCTGTGGTTGAAATGTAATCACCTTTATACGCTTGAATACCCGCCTCATAGATCTGGCCACTTTGCGTTTTCCAAGGATAAGTCAGACGTGAAACCACGTGGTAGTTATCGTTCTGGTCGCGGGCATTGGCGCCTTGACCGTTATATAAACCTAACGCAAACATACCGTAGTTGCCGGAGTGCTTCAGGCCGCTTTTGTTGATTTCCTCAAACAAAGCCTGGATATTAGTTGGGGTGTAGTAGTAGAACGCACCCAAATCACGCTCATCACGTACGGCACTGTTCAAGGCATCGTTACGGTCTAATGCCAGGCGGTTTGAACTTGATTGCAGGTTTTCAAAACCGTAAGGCACTTTGGATTGACCGACACGCACACGGTGCACGCGCTCTTTATCAATATAAACATCACCATAGGCATCACGTAATTGGGCAAAGTTACCAGCGCCACTCGCATTGGAGTTGGATGTACCACCCACTGAGCTGGCAAAGTCTGGCTGGATGTAGTAGCTCAAATGATCGCCATAGTCACCAAAAATGATGATACGTGCACGGCGGATCAAGAAGTTTTTATCGGCATCGCCCAGTGACTTGTCATCGCCTACTGAACGATCTGACCACAGGTTAACACCTTCATCGCCACCCAGCATCTGGGTATTGCGAACCTGTACATAACCACGCATATTCACGCGGCTAGTCCAGCTTTTGCTTTCTTTCTTTTTCTGCACTTCAACTTCATTAGTGCGGCCCTTCATCAGCAAAGCGCCTTCTTCTTCGGTCAAAACACCTTTGCTAATCAACGCCTGAACCAGGTCAGTGGTTGAATCAGCAAACGCAGCAGACGTCAAACCTGTTAACAGACCACCGGCCAAGGTTGCCATCAACAAACGACGAAACTTCAAATTCATTTTTATCCCCTGTTATAAGATTACATGTGTGTATCCGGGACGTATTTTGAATTTTCAATATGACAGTTTGATGACAAACCTTACACATTTCTTACAAGCAGACTATTAGTAACAAAAAAGCCACCCTTACTGGGTGGCTCCATGTTAACTTGCTAGGTTTAGCTTTCTGCGCGCATGTGCGGGAACAGAATCACATCACGAATGCTGGGGCTATCCGTAATCAGCATCACCAGGCGGTCAATGCCGATACCGCAACCACCGGTTGGCGGCATGCCATATTCCAGCGCACGAATAAAATCAGCATCGTAATACATGGCTTCCTGGTCACCCGCCTCTTTGGCTTTCATTTGGGCGTGGAAGCGCGCAGCCTGGTCTTCAGCATCATTTAGTTCGCTAAAGCCATTGGCCATTTCGCGGCCGGTAATAAATAGCTCAAAACGTTCAGTGATTTCAGGGTGGGCATCTGAAGCACGCGCCAAAGGTGATACTTCAACCGGGTAATCGATAATATAAGTCGGCTGCCAGAGCTGGCTTTCCGCGGTTTCTTCAAACAGGGATAACTGCAATGAACCCAAACCAGCATGGTCAAATGGCTTCACACCAAACTTCAATAATTCCTGACGGATGAAGTCAGCGTCATTAAGTTGCGCCAGCGTATATTGCGGCGCATATTTCTGAATGGCACCGACAATGGTCAAACGCTCAAACGGCTTGCTTAAATCGACTTCTTTACCAGCGTAGCTCAGCACGGCAGTACCGTTCGCGGCAATCGCGGCAGCGCGGATACATTGTTCGGTAAAGTCCATCAACCATTGATAGTCGGTGTAAGCGGCATAGAACTCCATCATGGTGAACTCAGGGTTATGACGCACGCTGAGGCCTTCATTACGGAAGTTACGGTTGATTTCAAATACGCGCTCAAAGCCGCCCACAATCAGGCGCTTCAGGTAGAGTTCTGGCGCAATACGCATAAACATCTGCATATCCAATGCATTGTGATGCGTGACAAACGGCTTGGCTGAGGCACCACCGGGAATCGGGTGCAGCATGGGCGTTTCCACTTCAAGAAACTCGTTGTCATTCATAAACTGGCGAATCGCAGCCACGACTTTTGAACGCGCTTTAAATGTCGCGCGGGTTTCTTCAGAGGTGATCAGGTCCACGTAGCGCTGGCGATATTTAATTTCCTGGTCTTGCAGGCCATGAAACTTCTCAGGCAATGGGCGCAGCGACTTGGTCAGCAAACGCAACTCAGTCACATGTACAGACAACTCACCGGTGCGTGTTTTAAACAAACGGCCGCGCGCGCCCAGAATGTCACCCATATCCCAATGTTTGAAACTCTCGTAGAGTTCTTCGCCGATTTCATCACGTGCAACATACAATTGAATACGCGCAGTGCTGTCTTGAATCGTCGCAAAACTGGCTTTGCCCATCACGCGTTTCAGCATCATGCGACCAGCCACCACTACCACGATTTCTTGCGGATCCAGCGTTTCTTTCTCGCTGGCAGCATAAGTCTCTTGTAAAACAGCCGCTTTATGCTCAGGCTTAAAATCGTTAGGAAAAGTCGCCACTTGTGCAGATTGCGCTTGTTCGCGCAGCAAGCGCAACTTTTCGCGACGCTCTGCAATCACGTGATTCTCATCAACGACTGATTCTGTCGCGCTGTCTGGGTTGGAGTGTTGTGCTGTCATAAAGTATCCGGCAATCGTCTGCGTTATTCGTAAACCTGCTATTTTAGCATTGTTACATCCAATTTTTGGACTCTTGATCGGTGGGTGCCTCATGCTTTTCAGGCAAATGGATGCGTATCATAAAACCATGCGGATTAAGATTGGTCGCTTTGACGAACCCACCATGCGCTTCCACAATATGCTTGGTCATCGCCAGGCCGATGCCATGGCCCTCCACTTGCGAGGCTCGGCGACCACGTACAAATGGTCTGAAAATTTGTTCCAGCTCTTGCGGTTCTACGCCCTGGCCTTGGTCCTGCACTTCAAGGATCACTTCCCCCGTGCGTGCGCTGTGTTGCAATTCAATAGCCACCACGCCGTTTTCCGGGCCATATTTCACGGCATTACGGATCACATTGTCTATCGCCCGCTGCAGCAACTCCAATTGGCCATCCACCACCACATCGTCTTCCGGCATCTCAAGGTGTAGCTTGGCTTCGTGCTTCTCAAATAACACATCGCCCACAATACCGGTCAACAGCCCTTTTAAGTCGACCTCTGTTTTTTGCAGCTTTTGCATGCCAGACTCAAATCGAAAGATTTCCAGCAACTCCGAAATCATTCTTTCCATGCGCACGGCTTCGAGCTCAACGCGCTGTAATGAGCTTTGCATTTTTTTGGGGTTCTGCATCACCAGCCCCACTGACATCTGTATCCTGGCCAATGGTGAACGCAGTTCATGCGAAACATGATGCAGCATTTTGGACTGGCTTTTGATCATGTTATTGAGGCGCAATGCCATCAAGTCAAATGCTTCACCCAATTCAGAAAACTCATCGTGGCTGGCCGTGATTTTAGGGCTGACCCTGACCAGTAGATCACCTTCTGCGGCACTCTTCAGATGTTCAAGCAACAGCTTGATAGGATGCGAAATTGACCAGGCCAGGACCCCGGCAAAAATAGTGCTGGAGATCAGGCTGTATATAAGAACGTATAAAGGCAAACTAAACCATTGCCTTTTAACCAGCTGCTGGTCGGATTTGGCTGACTGAGACTCAGGCTTTAAGGCAATTGGCTTGGTCTCACAGTTGCTTTCAGACGCACAAGTCTGTGAGACTTCATGATGCACAGGTGTTTGTTGATGGCTCTGCCACTCAACAATATTACCAACGATGAGGTCGGTAGAGATGAGCGCCAAAAAAAATGCTAAAAATAACTTCCAGAACAGGCGCCCCATAACCCTCGCATTAAATCACTTACTCTCTAACAAGTTGATATCCGACGCGGTAAATGGTTTGTATCACATTCACGCCACCAGACACCTCTGAAATTTTTTGACGGATACTGCTTAAATGCACGTCAATACTACGGTCATACTTAACCAGTGGACGCCCTAATGCCTTGATGGACAAATCCTCTTTGCTGACGATCGTGCCTGCATGTTTCGCCAGGATTTCAATCAGGCTAAATTCAGTGCTGGTAAACACAATCGGCTTATCCACCCAAAACACTTTTCTGCGTTCGCTGGACACCACCAGTTGGCCAACCACGATATCGTTGCCTTTTGGCGTGTCACTGGTGTGACGGCGCAAAATCGCACGAATCCTGGCAACCAGCTCTCTTGGCAGACATGGCTTCTGGACGTAATCGTCCGCGCCGCCTTCCAATCCTTCAATGCGGCCCTCATTGTCGTCTTTAGCCGTCAGCATCAGCACAGGGATATCAGAATGTTGTCTGACATTCCGCAACGTCTGCAATCCGTCCTGACCTGGCATCATCACATCCAAAATCACCAAGTCGAATTTACCGGCAAGCACATATTGCTCACCCGTTAATCCATCGTGCGCAGTCGTCACTGCAAAGCCCTCTTGCGTCAGAAACTCCTTCAGCATATTGGCTAATTCAACATCATCGTCAATTAACAGCAGCTTGCTCATTTATGTCCTTTTAGAAATTAGCATAAGGCTATCGTACATTTAGCCTTGGAATCTTATGAACAATCAAATTGATTAACAAGCGTAAACCGCTTAATTTTACCCAAGTTTTCAAACTGTAGCGGAAATGTTAACGTAAATTAAATTATACACAAAATTTAATTTGTGAAAAATTTAGTCAGCAGTGAAGGCTTCACACAACTGGCTCAGCAGTTGGCCGAACAACGGCAACACGTCTTCGGCGCTATGCGGACTATCATCATCAGTCGTTGCAATCATATAACTAATCGTCACTTTATCCAGATTTTCACGGTATTCCTGCCAATGCTCAGACTCTGCTTCGGCAATCAGTTTGAACTTATGAAAACCAGATTCGATAATCTCAGCCAGCATTTCTGGTGCAAGCCCATCAAACAAGGTTTTGCCTATCGTTATCTGCGCCCTATCGTAGTCAGGATGCAGCCCTTCCTGCGTCAGCGGCATGAATAAGAAGGCATATACCATCAAGCCAAAGCATTGATACACGCCCAGCATGTCAAAATCATTCTGCAATTCTTCAGCCGGATGACGATCCGCAGACTGAATCGCCTTAAAAGTGAGAAAACTCGCCAGGTAATGCACGGAGTCTTCAACATCCCCGTTGGCAAAAGCAGCTACCGCTTGCGCCTCAGACTGGTTGCCTGCCGTCTGCGCCTGGCACAGCTGATGCATAAACCTCAAACGTTCTTCATAAGTCATTTCCATCTTGATCCCCTTATTCATCTCTTTTAATGAGTCTCGTCGTGTTAATCGATCTCAGGCAGTGCTTCCAGTTTTTCCTGTACATCCAGCCACTGCTCCTCGATCGCATCGAGTTGTTTTTGATTCTCGCCCTGCGCAATCAGCAGCGCCTGCAATGTTTCGCGCTGTTCGACATCATAAATCGCGCTATCCGCCAGCCGGCTTTCAACTTCCTGCTTTTCCTGCGTAAGCTTGGTTAATTGGGTTTCCAATGTCGCCAGCGTTTTGAGCAAAGGCCTACGCTCGACAACGCGCGCTTGCCTGTCAGCTTTCTGCTGATGATAGCTATTCTGCTTGACTGCCGCAGGTCGGCTCGCACTGACTTCAGCTTGCGTCGCCTTAAGCAAAGACACTTTATAATCTTCCAGATCGCCATCAAACACACTGGCCTGGCCATCAGCAACCAATACAAATTTTTCGCAACAGGTAGCCAGTAGCGTGCGGTCGTGCGAGACCATCACCATGCCCCCCTCGTAAGCTTGCAAAGCCATAGACAGGGCGTGCCGCATTTCAATATCCAGGTGGTTGGTCGGCTCATCCAGCAAAATCAGGTTAGGCCGCTGCCAAATGAGCATGGCCAATGCCAGGCGCGATTTTTCACCGCCAGAAAAAGGCCCGCAAGGTGCTTTGGCCATTTCTCCTCTAAAATCAAAACCACCTAAAAAATCCAGTAATTCCTGCTCTCTTGCAGCGGCATCCAGGCGTTGCAGATGTTGCAACGGAGAATCGCTAGCGACCAGTTGTTCAAGCTGATGCTGGGCGAAATAGCCTATGCGCAAATCCTTGCCCTCTACGCGCTCACCCGACAATAAGGTTTCTGACTGTGCCAGCGCTTTAATCAAGGTGGATTTACCGGCGCCATTTTTGCCCAACAAACCAATACGCTCACCTGGGCGTATCGCCAGATGCCCAAATTTGACCAGGGTTTGCCCGGTATAGCCCAGCGCGGCCTGATTCATCACCAGTAAAGGATCCGGTGCGGAACCCAGGTCACGAAAACTGAAACTAAACGGCGAGTCTACGTGCGCGGCACTGATGCGCTCCATACGTTCAAGCGCCTTGATGCGGCTTTGTGCCTGGCGGGCTTTGGTTGCCTGGGCACGAAAACGATCAATGTATTTCTGCAAATGCGCCATTTGCTGCTGTTGCTTTTGATAGCTGGCTTGCTGCAAGGTCAACTTCTCTGCACGCTGCCGCTCAAAATCACTGTAGCCCCCACGGTACAAGGTCAGCTGTTGTTGCTCGATATGCAGAATATGATTGACCGTATTATCGAGGAACTCTCTGTCATGTGAAATCAGCAACAAGGTGCCGCGATAAGCACTCAGCCAGCCCTCAAGCCAGATCACAGCTTCAATATCCAGGTGGTTAGTCGGTTCATCCAGCAATAACAAGTCTGAGCGGCACATCAATGCGCGTGCCAGGTTGAGGCGCATGCGCCAGCCACCAGAAAAATCACTGACCGATCGGCTTAACTGCGATTGAGAAAAGCCCAAGCCCGCCAACAACGCACTGGCCCTGGCTTCTGCGCTGTATCCATCAATATCGGCCAGACGCTGATGCCACTCGGCCACCTGTAACGGGTCATGGCTTTCTCCGGCCTCCGCTTGCGCCAGCTGTGCTTGCAAGGTACGCAGCTCTTCATCACCATCCAGGGTATATTCGAGTGCAGATTGCGCCAGCGCGGGCGTTTCCTGCGCCACATGCGCAATCACCCATTGTGGCGGCATAAGCAACTCCCCCACATCCGCCGTTAGTTCGCCGCGCAGCAAGGCAAACAAGGTCGACTTACCCGCGCCATTGGCCCCGGTAAGGCCGACGCGATGCCCCGGATGCAACTGGAAACTGGCCGCTTCGACCAGCGTTTTACCCGCTCTGGAAAACGTCAGTTGTTTAAACTGAATCACTGACAATCACTTTCATTTAAAAACGAAATTGCAAAAGAGTGGCATTTTAAACGAATCATTCATGCTCATGCTGAATAATTCGGCAGTATGCAGGCAGTTCTGCGGCGGCTGCGCAACTGTTTTCGAGTAGAATAGTCAACCTTAGCGACAACCTCTTCAACCCTCGTTCAACGTCCTTATGCCTCTGCAAAAAATCAAACGCTGGCTCGCTTCATTCATGATTGTTATTTTCGTCATGTTGGCAGGCGTTATCGGCGTCATTCAGTTTTACGTTTTTCCGCATATTGATGACTACAGAGGACGTATTGAACAAGCGCTCAGTGAGTCACTCAAGCAGCAAGTCACCATCGCACATATAGCCATTCGCTGGCGCGGCCTGGCACCACAAGTGACGCTGGGCAAGGTCACTGTGTTTGATACCGAACACCGCCCTGCACTTGAGTTATCACAAGTGACTACCCGTTTATCGTGGAGCAGCCTGGTCCTGCTTTCTCCTTCACTGGTCAGCCTCAGCATAGACGCGCCTAACTTAGTGATCAGGCGCACGGCTGATGGTGAGTTGTTTCTAGCAGGCATTTCCATGTCAGGACAAGGCAATCCGGCATTTGCCAACTGGCTGCTGGCACAAAGGCGTATCAAAGTCTCGCATGCCACCATTACCTGGCTGGATGAACAACGCCAGGCGCCACCGCTGTTGCTTGAAGACTTGAACATTGAAATATTAACGCCAGTCTGGCAACGCTTGCTGCACCGCCATAGCATCCATATAGACAGCCTGGTCTCCACCGGCACCAAGCAACGCATCTCGCTGGAGTCAGTGGTGGTTGGCGATGATGTGGCCAAACCTGAAGCATGGCATGGCGAAATTTCGCTACGTTTACCAGACACTGACTTAGCCGCCTGGAACCCCTGGTTAGACTTGCCGCTAAAAATAAATGCGGGCAAAGGTAACCTGACCACCACGCTGGCGTTTGACGCCTTGCAATTGCAACGACTCGCTGCGCAAGTACAGCTGAGCGATGTCGCCGTCAAACCGGCCAACGAGCCACAAACCTTTGTCGCCAAGACCGTGGCCGGCGAGCTGCGCTGGCAACGGGTTGAGCAACGTTTTATGCTCACCCTCAAGCACTTTTCTGCCAACGTCCAGCCTGGGTTAGTGCTGGAAGACACCAATGGTGAATTGCAATGGGATAGCAAAGGCCATGAAGGCACACTCACGGTTAAAAAATTCAGCCTGACCCAAGGCAATTTATTTGCGCAATGGTTACCACCTGAGTCAAAAATAGCCACTTACCTTGAAAACATGGCGCCAGCAGGCAATGCCTCTCAAATCAAGGCGCGCTGGCTTTACCAGCAGGAACAGTGGCGCGATTACGCCATAGAAGCCAACTTCAATGGCCTGCATAGCCAGGCCTACGCCAGCATTCCTGGCCTGGATAACTGGTCCGGGCAACTGTCTGTACGCCCCAATGCAGGTAGCGTGGAGCTGGATACCAGCAAGGCGACAATTGAGCTGGCTGGCCTGCTACGCTGGCCATTGCCCATAGACCAATTGCAAGGCGAAGTCGAATGGAGCCATAACGGCCAGAAAACCTTGATCAGCACCCGCAACCTGCAGTTTAGCAATCCACACCTGGCATTGCGCACTAATTTGGAATATCAATTAGGGGCAGCTGGTGGCGACACCATACAATTACAAAGCCAAATCGAGCGCGGCGATGCAAAATTTGCACCGTTTTATTACCCGCTGATCCTGGGCGAAACAACCTTGCACTGGCTGGATAGCTCGATTCTCGGTGGCCAAATTCGGCGTGGCGAAGTGATAGTCAAAGGCAAGGTCAGTGACTTCCCTTACGTCAACCAAGCACAGCAATCTGATCCTTCCCTGGGCCTGTTCCGTGTGACCGCACAAGTAGATCGCGCCAGCCTGGAATATGGTACTGACTGGCCAGTCATTCAAAATATCGATGCCTTTCTCAAGTTTGAGGGCAAACGCATGGATATTGCCGTTAAAAACGGCACCACGGTGGGCCAGCACATTACGCAAGCGCAAGTTGAAATTCCGCTACTGGATGCCGACTGGCCTATGCTGAATGTCAAAGCGGCGGCCACTGGCACGGTCGAACAAGGGGTTAAATTCGTTAACACCAGCCCGGTACGACAAGTCACCATGGGCTTTACCGACTTTTTGAAAACCACAGGCAATGCCGAACTCAAACTGGCATTGCAAGTACCGCTGAATGATGTAGACGCCAGCCAGTTTCAGGGCGACTACAATATTAAAAATGGCTACATTGCCGCGAATCCGCAAATTGCCATGCCAGAAATGAGCAATATCAATGGCCATTTAAAATTCAATGAAAAAGGCCTGCAAGCGCAAGGCATGCAATTATCGATGTTTGATAACCCGGCCAGCGTCAGCCTGAGTACCCGGCCGGACAAATCCGTGATTATCCAGGGCAGCGGCCGCATCACTGACGCAGCCCTGAAAAAACTGGATAACAACCCAATCACCCGGGCTTTGCATGGCACGACAGACTGGAAAAGCAACCTGCTGATCCAGGCGCCGAATATCCGGCTGGATATTCGCTCACAATTAATCGGCATGGCGATAGACCTGCCAGAACCCGCGAAGAAGAGCGTAGAGACACCCGCCAACCTGACGATACGTTTCCGCCAGGAAGCGAACCAGCCAGACAAAATCGCCATTCATTACAACGACTGGATACATGCCAACTTTTTGCGTAATGCAAACACCGCCGCCGTCAGCGCTGGTGAAATCGCCATCAATACACCGCCACGTTTACCAACGGGCGATGGCATTAATTTGCGCGCAGATTTCCAAAAGCTGAACGTGGATGAGTGGCTGGCTTACCTCAATCAAGGCAGTGGCAACCAGGCTACAGAAGCATCTTCACTGGCATTGAATCAAATAGAGCTGACTGCAGGCACGCTGCATGTATTTGACCGCAACCTGCATCAAATCAAGCTCAATATCAGCCCGGACAAGGAACGACTCAAACTGGCAGTGCAAAGCCAGGAGCTGGCAGGCGATGCTAACTGGATTGCAGGCAAACCCAGCAAACTGTTGGCTAAACTGAATTACTTGCGCATTCCGCGCAGCATGGATACTGACAACAACACCAATCCGGAAGAGGTTCGCCGCCTGGATATGACCTATCCCGAATTGGAGATTACCGCGCTAGACTTCCAGTTTGGCGACAAACAACTGGGCAGTCTGGATTTAAAAGCTTACAACAGCGGTGAGAGCTGGGTCATACAGCGCATGAACATCAACAACACGGATAGCCAGCTCACGGCCGATGGCACCTGGCGCAATTCGGTGCGCAGCCCGCAAACCATGCTCAAGTTCAACCTGACCTCAAGCAATCTGGGCAAGACGCTGCAGCGCTTTCAGCCAGGTGGCGAGATGGTGAAAGGCGGCACCGGCAACATGACAGGACAACTCGGCTGGCCAGGTAGCCCGCACGAGTTTGCGGTGGAGCGGCTGGATGGCAACTTCACCATGCAACTGGAAAAAGGCCAGATTTTGAAAGTGCAGCCAGGCGTTGGGCGTTTGCTCGGCTTATTGAGTTTGCAAAGCCTGCCACGGCGCTTAACCCTCGACTTCCGCGACCTTTTCAGCGAAGGCTTTGCCTTTGACCAGATCAACGCTACGGCCAATATCAAAGACGGTATTTTACGCAGTGACGACTTATTTATGACCGGCCCCGCCGCCGAGGCCAGAATCAAGGGTGAAACCAATTTAAAAACGGAAACCCAACGTCTGCGAGTCAAAGTCACCCCGCATATCAGTGACTCTGTGTCACTGGCAGCGTTGGCAGGCGGGCCGATTGTTGGCGTGGCTGCATTTGTCGCACAAAAATTACTCAAGGACCCACTTAACAAAATCAGCGCCAGTGAGTATATGATTACAGGCACCTGGGATAATCCGCAAGAGGCAGAGGTTGATAAAAAAGCCCCCGCCCCCGCGCAACCCTTGAAATCGCTGCACTAATAACCACATTATTATTTCAACGGAAAACTTGCCATGGCAGAGAAGAAAACTAAAAAACTGAAATCAGCCGCCAATGATGACATTGTCAAAGTTGCCGCGGTGCAAATGGCGTCCAGTCCTAATGTGGCTGCCAACTTGGTCGAAGCGAAACGCCTGATTGAAATGGCCGCCAAAGCGGGCGCCAAGCTGGTAGTGCTGCCAGAATACTTCTGCATCATGGGTCTCAAAGATTTTGACAAAGTCACTATCCGCGAAAAACCGAATGATGGCCCGATTCAGCAATTTTTAAGCAAAACTGCCAAGGCCTATAAAATCTGGATTGTTGCCGGCAGCGTGCCGCTAGAAAGCCATTACGCCAACAAAGTGCGTAACAGTTGCCTGGTTTATAACGACAAAGGCGAGCAAGTCGCACGCTATGACAAAATTCATTTGTTCGGTTTGGACATGGGTACTGAGCATTACCATGAAGAAAACACCATAGAGCCAGGCGATACCGTAGTAACCGTTGATACACCGTTTGGCCGTATTGGCCTGTCCATTTGCTACGACTTGCGCTTTCCCGAGCTGTTCCGCGCCATGGGCGATGTCGACATGATTGTGGTGCCATCAGCCTTTACCGAAACCACGGGCAAAGCGCACTGGGAAACGCTGGTGCGGGCACGTGCAGTAGAAAACCTCAGTTATGTCATCGCCTCGGCGCAGGGCGGCTACCATTTGTCTGGCCGTGAAACGCACGGTAACAGCATGATTGTCGACCCGTGGGGCGTGGTGCTAGATCGCCTGCCACGAGGCTCAGGCATTGTGGTTGCCAACGTCAACCGCAACTATATTAAAAACCTGCGCCAGAGCTTGCCTGCGCTCAAACACAAAACCATTAAGGCGATTTAATGAAAACACTGAGTGCCACGCTGGCACTCTTTGCTTTAGATTGACTCCAACACTCACGATTTAAACAAGTGACTTACTATGCAAACGCTACTCACCACTGCCAATGACTTGCTACTCCGCCCGGCCGGATTGGACCACAGCGCCTTAACCAACGTGCTGTCCGGCATGATGACGCACAACATCGACTACGCTGACCTGTATTTTCAATATAGCCGCAGCGAATCATGGGGACTGGAAGAAGGCCAGGTCAAGTCCGGCAGCTTCAATATCGACCAGGGCGTTGGTGTGCGCGCCGTCAGCGGTGAGAAAACCGCGTTTGCCTATTCTGACGACATTCATCTTGATGCCCTGCAACAAGCAGCAAGTGCCACGCGCGCCATTGCCAACTTAGGCCAAGAGAAAACGGGGCACAGCATTATTACGCGCAGTCATACGCCGTTGTATTTGCCGCAAGACCCGATTGCCAGCCTGAGTGCCGATGCCAAGGTCAAATTACTGGAAAAACTCGAGCGTTATGCCAAAGCGCAAGACCCACGTATCACACAAGTGATGGCGTCGATTGCCGCAGAATATGAAGTTGTCCTGGTGGCGCGCAGCGATGGCGTCATGGCGGGCGATGTCAGGCCGTTGGTGCGTTTATCCCTGCAAGTAATCGCTGAGCATAATGGCCGCCGTGAACAAGGCTCCAGCGGTGGTGGCGGTCGTTTTGATTACAGCTATTTCACTGATGAAGTATTACAAGACTACGCCCACAAAGCTGCGCATCAGGCGCTGGTTAACCTGGAAGCACGCCCTGCCCCGGCTGGTAGCATGACCGTTGTGCTGGGCAATGGCTGGCCAGGCATTTTGCTGCACGAAGCGATTGGCCACGGCCTCGAAGGTGACTTTAACCGCAAAGGCAGCAGCGCTTTCAGCAATATGATAGGCCAGCAAGTTGCCGCTAAAGGCATCACCATCGTCGACGACGGCACGATACAGGACCGCCGCGGCTCACTGACCATGGACGACGAAGGCAACGCGCCACAGAATACCGTATTGATTGAAGACGGCATCCTGCGCGGCTATATACAAGATACGCTCAACGCACGCCTGATGAATATGGGCCTCACTGGCAACGCGCGCCGTGAAAGCTATGCGCACATCCCCATGCCGCGCATGACCAACACCTATATGCTCAATGGCGACAAAGACCCGCAAGAGATTATCAAGTCAGTTAAAAAAGGCCTCTACGCAGCCAACTTTGGCGGCGGCCAGGTCGACATCACCAGCGGCAAATTCGTGTTCAGCGCAGCAGAAGCCTACATGATTGAAGACGGCAAAATCACCTACCCGGTCAAAGGTGCTACCCTGATTGGTAACGGCCCGGATGTGCTGACCAAAGTCAGTATGATAGGCAATGACATGACACTGGATAGCGGCGTCGGTACCTGCGGCAAAGAAGGTCAAAGCGTGCCGGTAGGTGTTGGACAACCGACGCTGAAGATTGACGGGCTAACGGTGGGCGGAACGTCGGCATAATATCGAGATAATGCATTCATCATCAAATAAAAAAGCTGCCTATCGGCAGCTTTTTTATTGCTCAATATTAACGCGCTTTAAGATGGTTGACCCCCAACCACGCAATATAGGTATAACAGATCACCGGCAATACAAAAGCATGATGCAAGCCAATACGGTCAGCGAGCATGCCAGTCAACAATGGCACTACCGCGCCGCCTAAAATGGCTGTTGCCAGCAAACCGGAACCTTTTTTCTCCTGGCCTGCTTTCAAGCCCTTGATACTCAGGGTGAAAATCGTTGGGAACATAATAGAGTTGCACAAGCCTACCAGCACCATGCTGCCAATGGCGATGACACCCACCGTCTGCATTGAAACCAGGAGCAATAATACAGACAGCAGTGCATGTACCATGAGCACTTTGGCAGGCGCAAATGCTTTCAAGGTAAAAATACCGATAAAACGGCCTATCATGGCACCGCCCCAATAAAGCGCAATCAAAGGGGCCGCTTCAGTTTCTGGCACATGCAGGATTTCCATCACATAGTTCACCAGGAAACTACCGATCGCAACTTCAGCGCCTACATAAGCAAAAATACCAATCACGCCGAATAACAGGCTCTTTTCTTTTAAGACCTCCTGCCAGGTACTTTCATCTGGCGCATTGGTCTCCATGCCAGCCAGGTTCAGGCGCGAAAGCACCAGCGCAATCACGATTAATACCATCGCAATCAAGAAGTAAGGATAAACCACGCCCTCGGCATACACTGAGTTGGTTAAGCCTGAAAGAATAAAATAAGCGCCAAAGAATGGGGCGATAAAAGTCCCCAGGGAATTGAATGCTTGTGCCATGGTCAGTCGTGAAGAAGCTGTTTCCTTGGGCCCAATAATGGAGACACATGGGTTCGCAGCCACTTGCAGCAGCACAATGCCAGAAGCCAGTACAAACAATGCGCCTAAAAATAACGCATAAGTATGTAAAAGGACGGCCGGGTAAAACAGCAGGCAACCGAATGCCGCCAGCGCAAAACCGACTACCATGCCCTTTTGATAACCGATATTTTCAATCAGCTTGCTGAATGGAATGGAAGTCAGGCCATAGGCAGCAAAAAAGCAGAACTGAATGAGCGCCGCCTGGCTATAAGTCAGGGCAAAAATGGCTTTCAGGTATGGCACCAGAATATCATTTAGGCAGGTGATAAACCCCATCATAAAGAACAATATCGTCAGTGAGGTGAGTGCTTTTTTATACATAGGGTCTTTCAAATTTAATCAGGCGTCACTTTAAAACTGGAGTCACTACAGCATAAATGCCGTGGCTTTGGAAGTTGGTTTTAGCGCAACGTGCATTTTAAATGCTTAATGTGGCCGATAATTCAACCTCAAACACAAAAATGGACGCGTTGAATGGAATTCAGATCAAATCGAATAGCGGTTTAGGCTTGACGCTGGACATAACTCCCTCTTAATATAGCTTTACAGCGACCACAAGTCGACGCTTTCGCTCACCTCTAGATCAAGGAGAATTGTATGGCATCAAGCAAAACCACTGACGCATCCACTAAAAAAACAGCAACGGTAAAGAAAGCCGCCGCCCCAAAAACCGCACCTAAGAAAACTACGTCAGAAAAAACCGCCAAACCTGTTAGCCCCCGTAAAAAAACCACCAAGCTTGCCATCATCACCAGCGAAGAGCGTTACAAAATGATTGAAGTCGCGGCCTATTATATTGCCGAGAAAAAAGGTTTTGGCCATGACCATATGAATTACTGGTTAGAGGCTGAGCAAGAGATTAACGCTAAATTAAATGCCTGACCTGGCATTTAATCACTTCACATATATATAGACGGCGCTGATACGGCGCCGTTTTTACGTTCACCACCCTACTCAATTCAGCTCCATTCACGCCTTATTGCACTCATCCTTAGTGTGAGATCAAACCCTCCCCCGTCGCGTTGCCCACGATGAAATGAAATATTTGCGATTTGCCAGCATATCTCCTACACTAAAAACTTAACATAAATTAACCTAAAGGTGAGTTATGACGACACTGAAAGATTTAATCTTGCGCGACAACCTGCACAAAAAACTGATTGGTCGCACCACGATACGTATTTTGTTTTATTGTGATGATGCGGATGAATCATGGGTAAGCGCAAATAAGGCGACAGGTAATGCCAGGCGGGGATTTAAAGATGAATTCGGCTTGGGCTTACTCAAAACGACATTAGAAAACCAGAGCAATTTATTCACTCGCTACAAAGTAGATGTGCTGAACAGATATTACGACTACGACGCCGAGGGCAACATTGTTAAAAACCCTGCACTTCTGCAAAATCCACACAAATTAAGCAAGTCACTACTGGATAAATATTCTCAAATCTGGATATTCGGCATGCATTATGGCAATGGCATGGAAGTGGCCCCCAATTTTGATGGTGTATTGTTCGACCAGCAGGCAAAGGATCAGGAGCTCACTAGCGAAGAAGTAGCACAATTGCGGGACTGGATGGATGCTGGCGGTGGCGTCCTGATCACAGGGGATCACTCGAATTGGATTGCTGCCCAAGCCGGTTACTATAACCTCGGACGTGCCTTAGGCAAAAATATCCCTAGAGCAGGAGAAATGCGCATATGGATGGGCAATCCTGTGAGCCAGGGGAATCAACAAGAGCTATATCATGTTGATACCGCTGGCGACAATGACATGAGAAACATGCCCAAACAAGAAGATAATCAACCGCAAACGACCAGGGTTAGTTATGTAAGACGTGTGCGCCGAGAGCCTATTGGCGGCGTATTGGGGACAGCAACAATCTTGGAATACCGTCCGCACCCATTATTTGAAGCACCACTATCTACGGATAACCCTAGTGGGGTCGTTGATATTTTTCCAGACCATGTGCATGAAGGCGCATTACGCATTCCAGCCAACCTGGATGACAAAGACTGGCCCAAACATTTTGGGCAGCCATTAAAACCAGAAGTGGTCAGCTGGGGCACAAATAAAGCATGGGGAGCCAACCTGCAAGAAGTTGGATTGGTTGCTGCTTATAATGGCAAATTATGTAGAGTGGGCAATATTGTGGCCGATGCCACCTGGCATCACTACATCAATGTCAACCTGATTGGATTTGTGAACAGTGATAATACGCCCGACAAAACATTACGCCGCCTAGGCCAATATTATGCAAACCTGGCGCATTACCTATGCAATCAAACCGTGCTCAATAAAGTTTTATTGAGTGCGCTGGCAGTGATTTCCAGCGCTGCAGGTATGCGGGAAATTCATAGTGCATCAATGCAAGAAAAAGGGCGTTATGCAGCACAGTTTCTCGCACAGGAAGGATTGGAGTTCATATCCAGCACGGCCATAGACTGGCATAGGGAACAACTGTTTTCGGCGGGAGATCTATCGACTGAAAACCTGCCAGCACTCAATCACAATCTGATCTTGGGTCATCTGGTCGAGAGTTTGCAGCAAGCGAGCCACATAGACGATGAGAAAGCGGTAATCCCGGATATTGAGCCACTATTAACGCTCGCTCATATGCACGCTTTAAACGCTGACACTGAACACTACACTCAGCGAATCAAGCATCTCAACCAGGCACTAAAACATATGAAAAAACAGGGCTGCGAATAAGTAAATAAAAAAGGCGCTATCAATAGCGCCTTTTTTAACAGAAATAAATCGATTATTTCATCACACGGTTACGGTATTCACCAGTACGTGTATCGATCTCGATCTTGTCGCCCTGGCTCACAAACAGTGGCACTGGAATCTCAAAACCGGTGGCAATTTTGGCTGGTTTCATCACTTTACCGGAGGTATCGCCTTTAACCGCTGGCTCAGTGTAGGTGATTTCACGCACAACAGTGGTTGGCAATTCGATAGAAATGGCTTTGCCGTCGTAGAAACGCACTTCACATGGCATACCATCTTCCAGGTATGGCAGCGCATCTTCCATAAACTCTGCATCTACGTCATATTGGTTGTACTCAGCGTCCATAAACACATAGGTAGGATCAGCAAAGTAAGAGTAAGTCACTTCTTTCTTTTCCAATACGATCACATCAAACTTGTCTTGTGCGCTGTAAACGTTTTCGCTTGGCGCCTCAGTCAACAAGTTTTTCATTTTCATTTTCACCACAGCCGCATTACGGCCGGATTTGTTGTATTCGGTTTTTACAACTACCATCGGGTCGTTGCCAATCATCACTACGTTGCCAACGCGGAGGTCTTGAGCGATTTTCATAAATAAGCCTTAATTTGTATGCGGGATTTGAAAGCGCGGAATTATACCCGATGTGCACGACATTTCTCAATAAAAATCACCAAGTTAGTCGCCAAATCAGCTTGTTGGCACTGGGCTGCTTTGAAGGCGCTGGCATGCTGCGTAAACTGCGGCAAAACGGCTTGCAATGACTGCCAATCAGCGTCTTGCCAATCGCCTTGCGCCCACGCCAGCATCGCATGGCGTATGACTGCAGCCAATGCGGCATCGGCCTGCGCCAGATAATGTGCCATAAACGCATTGAGCTTTAGCAGGTGCGTGTCTTCACTTTGCTGATAAGGCAGCCAGATCATGGGCTTGCCCGCCCACAAGGCGCGAATCCAGCTATCTTCACCGCGCACAAAATTAAAGTCACACAGGCACAGCAAACGGTCGTAATCGGCTTGCGATAAAAACGGAATGACTAAAAACTCGCATTGCTGACGTTTAACGCACTCACCCACTTGCCAATCATTTATCCCAAGCACCGCGGCCAGCATGGGCGCCACCGTCTGCGGCACTAATACGCGTACAGGCACAGTTGAAGCCTGCAGGCTCTTTACCAGTGCAGCCAAGGGCGCGTGCGCATAACAAAACAGTGACAATGTCAGTTGATCGGGCGCGGGTGCGATGCCCAATGCATGCCAAGACGCACTGACTTGCCAATCAGGCAAACTGGCTTCGCGTAAGAGCCCGCCTGTCGCGGGTGTAAAACCAGGATAAAAGAAATGGCGTACCAACCCATTGGCCTGCGGCGAAGGTTGCGCATGAAAACTGTCTACCCAGCTTTCTGCAGACAAATAATCAACGTTGACCCACATCGACCGTTGGCTAAGCATGTGTTGCTGGTAAGCCTCTGGCAAGCAGCAGCCAAAAGTTTCTATCACCACATCGGCAGCCTGCGAAAAGGCAGTATTTTCAGCCCAATGCTGTAAACAGATACGTGCATGCCCCGCCCCCGCAAACCGTTCTGCCAGTGCCAGATCATCTACCCACAAACGAATGCTGAGATCGTATTCATCTGCCAGTTGGCGCGCTAGCCGCCAGCACACGCCTATATCGCCAAAGTTATCGACGACCTTGCAAAAAATATCCCAGGTTGAGTTTGTATGTGCTGGATGAGTCATCTGACAACAGGCATGGATAGCGCTAAAAAGTCATTGATTGTAACTGAATTCATCTAGCTCATAAGCATGTGGCGTCATGGAAAACAGCAAGGTGTGAGCTTACGCTCTGATAAATAAACCTTCTAATTTTGCTGTAATGATTGCAATTGATAATGATTATCATTACTATAAATAAGCGAGAGATCGCAATCATTTACGCGTTTAACCAGATCAACAATAAGGCAGGAAATGGATATGAATATGTGGCAAGCACGTGCATTAACAGCAATCATCGGCAGTTTATTAAGCAGCGCAGTATGGGCAAATAGCTGTACTTACACCCCAGATGAAAAAAGCTTTAAGTTCTCATTCACCGCGTTTGGTGCGCCAGACAAATCGTATGTCGTCACCAAAAATACCTTTAAAAAATATCAACTGGCTTCTGCCACTGGCAAGCTCGAAGGCGCAACCATTGATATCGACAGCACTTCGCTGGATACCTCGAACGACTTGAACAATGGCAAGGGCGGCACCTGGGATCCAGCACTGGCAACCATACGGAATATGAATGTGGTGACTGGCTTGTTTAAAAACTTTGCCAGCCCGGGCAAGATGACAGCCAAAATTGAGAAAATTCAGGGCAATGACTTACAGCTGGCCGTGACCATGAACGACGTCACAAAAGTGATCCCGATGAAAATCACTGAGAAAAATGGTCACTTACAAGCCAAAGGCACGCTGGATATTATCAAAGACTTTAATGGCGGCAGCGCTTTTGAGAAATTCGGGCGTATTTGTACCCAGGCCTTCCATCAAGGCAAGACCTGGACGGATGTCGATATTGAGTTTGAAGTAGATGCCAAGAAAAGCTGTAAGTAAATAAACAGCCTTAAAAAGCAAAGCCCCTATGCGCGTGCTTGAGGGGCTTTGTTTGCACACACTATGCAGTCAGTGCAGCAGCCATTTCAGCTGTTTTTAACCAGGTCAGCTGCAACACCTTGGCATCAGTAGAGGCTCTATGCTGCTGCAATGCGAAAGTTTCACGGATAGATTGCTTGGTTTCGTGCCAGACGGCCTGTTGCTCAGGGCTTAAGGTCACGCTTAAATCTTCCAGCTTAAACCTCGGGCTGAACCCAGCGGCTTCATACAGGCTATGCAACCAGACAAAGTCCTGGTACCAGCCATCGGTATACACGGTTTGACCAGCAAATACGCTGTTCAAGTGCGTTGCAATTTCTTTTGCCGTTTGGCCATGCGCCTCGAGCGACTGACGGGACTGCTGGTGCAGTTTCTCTGCCTCTTTATCCCAATGCAGCCAGTCGCTATGCGGCTGTACCTGTGCGCTCCATACGTCGCCATTGGTATCGACGTAACCAATCTCGACCGGGTAACTACCCACGCCGAAACCGGATGCTTCAATATCTAATATGACTGGTGGAACCATTAACACTAACCTGTGTACTCTCTTTAATCTGTGACTGCATGCGACTGACGTTTATCTGCCTATTCAACGGCACAAAAACGGCTTGCTTTAATCTACCATGAGATTATACGCAATTAGGCGATGTTGAGGACTGAACTTCCCTCGACCTTGAGGGACAAACTAAAGCAACAAACACTTAATTAGGGAGAAGAAAATGCATAAAATAATCACAGTCTCAGTGTTAACCGCAGCGATTGGCTTGTCAGGTTGCGCCAATATGAGCGAAACGCAGAAAGGCACGGCTAAAGGCGCAGGCATAGGCGCTGCTGCAGGCGGCGTCATTGGTGCAGTGGCTGGTGGCGGTAAAGGTGCAGTGATTGGTGCGGCCGTAGGCGCTGGTGCCGGTGCAATTGCAGGCAACATCTGGTCCAAAAAGATGGAAGCCCAGAAACAGGAAATGGAGCAAGCCACTGCAGGCACAGGCGTGGCCGTGACCAAAACAGAAAACAACCAGCTCAAGTTAGAAATCCCGAGTGATATTTCGTTTGATAAAGGCAAATCCAATATCAAACCTAACCTGCGCCCTATCCTGGATAAATTTGCCACTGGCTTACAAAACAACCCAGCGGCACGCGTCAATATCGTCGGCCACACGGACAGTAGCGGCTCAGACGCCGTCAATGATCCATTATCCGTGAATCGCGCTGCCAGCGCCCGTAATTACCTGACCGAGCGCGGCATTGCATTTAGCCGCATCACCATTGATGGCCGCGGCTCACATGAGCCGTTAGCTGCCAATGACACCGAAGCGAATCGCGCCAAAAACCGTCGTGTGGAAATTTTCGTTGCGGAGCCTGAATCTCAGGCAACAGCTAAATAAGCGCTAAGCAACAATCAAAAAGCCGACTATTCAGTCGGCTTTTTGATGACGCAATTTTAAATGAACACAATCCTAAATGAACAAAGGTGCTACAAATGCAAAAAAAGCGCCCACCAGAAAAATAATCACCGAAATCCAATAAATCCACACACTCTGGCGACGCGTTTTCGTGCATAACGCAGCCAATTGTGGATCTGTCGGGCACGGCAACAAACGCGCCTGCCATTGCATCCAGCCAGCGATGAGCAACATGGCACCGGCCACACCAAAGACTAGCGGCTTGTGCTCACTGATCCAGATCAGTTGCGGAAAATGGCTGATCAGGCTGGTCAACGTTGCCACCGAGCCAATCGCCACCAGGGTCGCTGGCAACGCGCAGCAAATCAGCGTTGAGCCACTGGTGAATAACGACAGCAAGTTCAGCCGTCGGCTAGCTTGCAGAGGATTGATGTCTGCCGCCATCACTTGCCGCCCGCTTTTTCGGCCCTGGCGACTTCTGCCTGGATGGCATCCACGGTCTGGTTGACGCGCTCCAGCTTGCTGACTGAATACCCGGCATCCTGGATCACCTTACTAAAGGCTTCATTTGACACCTCCTGGCCGTCTTTTAATTGCAAAGCGACCACCCGGCTTTTCAGGTCAACAAACGCGGCTTGTTTTTGCGGCAAGGCATTGAGTTTTTTCTCTATACCTTTGGCACAAAATGCACACACCATGCCATTCACTTCGGCCTTAATCGTCGTCACGGCAAATGCCGCAGGAGTCATGGCAGATAACATCAAAGTCACTAATAATTTTTTCATTTCAAATTCCTTTAAATATTTAATCAGTTAAAACACAAACATGGCATTCAGGCGCGGCGCAAAGCCTTCGCCCTGCCAGGGGTTGGTGACACCAAATTCAAGAAAATAATTTTTGTTGATCAAGCGCAGTGCTGGCGTGATTTGCAGGCCAGGATCGTTGTTACGCATGGTTTTGGCCTCAATCACAAACCACGGCTGCGTCTGGTTAAAACCGGTTTCATAAAATGAAAACCCAGCCTGCACCGCAGCAGTGTCGTAGTTCATATTGGGCGCACGGATCATGCGGGCTTTGGCCAGAAAATATAGCCGCGTGGATTCCATATCGAACTGCAAGCTGGGCGTGTAGGCAAAGCCGTCGTACTGGCCACGCGCTTCGCCCACGCTGCCGTTAAACCAGACATTGGCTTGTGCCGCAGGCATGTTCCAGCGCTTGATGAGGCCAGTGTAATTGATGCCTGAAATAGTCGTGGCCTGCTCGCCTTTGCCCGACATGCGCATCTGCTCAACGCCGATGGCATGCCCGAGCGCGGGCGAGTAGTTCAACATCCATTCCTGGTTATAGCGACCGATCTCGGTCATGAGCATGGCGCTATCTTCAAAGCCCATGAGTGCCGCCGCGTGGGCAGGCATCATTAACTGGGAAAGAAGTAAGGCACCAAGCGCAACATGATGTTGCTTAAACATATAGCCTCCATATTCAATCTAACAAAAAGTGTGGACGGACTTGTCCTGTGTGTTAGCTGAATATGGGTGGTTTGATCGCCGGGGGGTAAGTTTGAGAGTGCACAGGGTCGGCCGCAAACAACGGGGCAGCGCTAGACTGTGCAATGAGGGAAACGGTTGGAAACGCGTCTAAATGTGCAACGCCAGTCGTCACCATGCAAAAGCCACACACCGTGCAGTGATGCTTGGAGGTCGTTTGATCGCCAGCTGAGTGATGCATGTCTTGATCATCGGCCATATGATGGCACGGCATCTCATCATGCTGTGCCTGGGCAGTACTGGTGAATGTTTGCTCGGCCAGTGCCATTTGCAATGACATGACGTTAGCCGCCATGACAAAGCATGGCAACCAGCAAATCAGCAACAGGCAAAGACGTTTTCGCATACAGAGTTTAAGATAAGGCCAAAAATGAATTAGTTCAAGTCAGCAGAAATATTTTTAGGGATTTATTGATAGCGAATATCAATAATTTCATATTCGGTCTCGGCGCCTGGTGTCACCACGCGTATCGTATCGCCCAGATTTTTGGCCAGCAACGCTTTGGCCATCGGTGACACCCATGAAATATAGCCCTGTGTCGGATCCAGTTCATCCTGGCCGACAATGCGGATAGTCATCTCACTATCATCGCCGAGGTTAAACAGCGTCACCCAGGCACCAAAATACACTTTTTCGATATTCGTTTGCGTATTGCTGTAAACGATTTCCGCCGCATCCATGCGTTTGGTCAAAAAGCGAATGCGTGAGTCAATCTGCCGTAGGCGCTTTTTGCCATAAATATAATCGCCATTTTCGCTGCGGTCACCATTGCCGGCAGCCCAGCTCACCACGCGCACGACCTCAGGCCGGTCAACCTTGATCAGGTATTGAAACTCTTTTTCCAGTGCCGCGTAGCCTTCTGGCGTAATGTAATTTTTTTGCTCAGCCATTTACTCTAAATCCATTGCAACCGCATTCAATGTGCTACACATCATACAACGGTTTGCGGCATCAGCCATGTTTTCACTGCTTTTTGCGAGGCGTGCCCTGCCCGCTTTATGAATCTTTTGTGAAGCTTTTTTTAAGGCCTTCATTTGCCAATTTATTTTACGTAAATGAGTTGTGCGTCGCAAAGCGCGGCACGCAGGGCAACGCAATGTTGCTGATTATCCCAGTGTTATCGTAAGGAATTGCATGAAAAAATCCATCGCTCGTTTGAATGTAGGCACCCGGCTGTTTTTGGGTTATGCGCTGCTCATCCTGTTTACCACCTTCATTTTTGTGATTGCCTGGCGCGGCTTCAACCACATTCATCACACCTGGCAGCATTTTGAAAATATCCAGCTGGTGAAAAGAACACAGATTGAAAACGGCAGCAAAGGCCTGGGCGATGCGGTGCATCACTTTAAAAACTACGTGCTGCGTGGCGGACGTGAGGCCAGCAAATTTCAACACAGCATGGATGATATTGAACAAGCCATGAAAGCCTATGCCGCGACGGGCGAGCTCAATCAGCAAGAGAAAGAGATTCTGGGCAATATTGCCCTCGCCGTGACCACCTACCGCGATGCCATCAAACGTTGTGAAGCATTAAAGAATGACGGCATGAGCGTGACGGAGATTGACAGCACAGTCAAAGGCGCAGACAAACCGTTGAGTCACTCGCTGCGCTTGCTGATGGATATGAATATTGCGGGCGTCACCGATGCCTCTAGCCAGTTTGCCTCAACCATTGCCAAGGCCAATAAACAAATTGAAATCGCTTTGCTGATTGCGGTGGTGATGGCGATGGCCATCGCCTGGAAAATGACGCGTTCAATTACCACGCCGCTCAAACAGGCATTGACCTTGTCACAGCATATCGCCAACGGTGAATTTATTACGCAGGACGCGCCTACCGGCAATGACGAAACCGGCAAACTGCTGCGCGAAATGCACCGCATGCAGTCGACCATTCAAAGCATCGTGCAATCACTCAATGAGATGTCCAGCCAGCACCGTGCCGGCATGATTGACTACCGCATCGACAGCCAGCCGTTTCATGGTGCCTACCAGCAACTCACCACTGGCATTAACCAGATGGTAGAAGAACATATTCTGGCGCAGACAAAATCCCTGCAAGTGGTGACGGCCTTTGGTCAGGGCGATTTCAACCAGCCACTGGAGACCTTCCCCGGCCAGCGTAGTTATATCAACCAGAGTATTGAACAAGTCCGCCAGAACTTTAACCTGCTGATGGACGACGTACATACCTTATCGCAAGCTGCCGAGCAGGGCCAGCTGAATATCCGCGTCGATGTGTCACGCCATCAGGGCGAATTTCAACAGATCGTGGCAGGCTTTAACCAAACCCTGGATGCAGTGGTGTCGCCCTTGCAAACCACCGCCCGTTATCTGGACCAGATGGCTGCAGGGCATATTCCCACGCAGATTGAAGAACATTTTGTCGGTGACTTTAACCTGATGCAAACCAGCCTCAAGCATTGCACGGGTGCGATTCACCAACTGATTAGCGATGTGCATCACCTGGCGTCGGCTGCACAACAAGGTCAATTGAATACCCGCGTCGATGTTGAAGCGCACGCGGGTGATTTCCAGAAAATCATTCAGGGCATCAACCAGACGCTGGATGCGGTGGTCTCTCCATTGCATGTGGCTGCAGACTGCGTCAAACGCATTGCCGCCGGTGATATTCCTGCGCCTATCCACAATCAATACCATGGCGACTTCAAGGTGCTGATTAACAACCTGAACACCTGCATTCTGGCGGTGAACCGTTTGGTAGAAGATACACGCCAGATCGCAGGCGAAGCACAGCAGGGGCAACTGTATAGCCTCGTCGATGTGACTAGCCACGCAGGAGATTTCAGGGAGGTGCTACAAGGCTCACAAGAGATTCTGCAACGTATGGTAGCGCCAATACAAACCGTCAAACAGGCAGCTGAGACCATCCATGTCGCGGCCGCCGAAATTGAAAAAGGCAATAACGACCTGTCGCGCCGTACCGAAACCCAGGCCAATGCCTTGCAGGAAACCTCTGCTAACTTGGAAACACTGACGACCAATATTAAACAAACCGCCGAACATGCCCAACAAGCCAGCTTGCAAGCTGACCAGGCCAACCACATGGCTTTACAGGGCGGTGAAGCATTTAATGCCTTAACCACCACCATGCAAGGCATTAATGAAACCTCGGCGCAAATTGCGCAAATTACCGGCGTGATTGACAGTATCGCCTTCCAGACCAATATCCTGGCCCTGAATGCTGCTGTGGAAGCCGCGCGTGCTGGCGAAGAAGGCCGTGGTTTTGCAGTGGTTGCCGGTGAGGTGCGTAACCTGGCCAAACGCTCGGCTGCGTCGGCCAAAGAGATCAAGGAGCTGATCGCCGCCTCCGTTTCGCAAACCAATGCCAGCGCCAAGCAAGTGAGCCAGGCAGGCAACACCATGCATGAAATTGTCAACGCCGTACAACAAGTCTCCCACAGCATACAGGCGATTTCTGCCGCCTCCAGCCAGCAAAGCAGCGGCCTGGAACAAATCTACGAATCCATGACATCGATAGATGAAACCACGCAGCAAAACGCAGCCCTGGTAGAAGAAGCGGCAGCCGCTGCAGAAAGCATGCTGGAACAAGTGCACACGCTGGTTGAATCAGTGAATCAGTTTAAAATGGATGCCAATGAAGCACAGGAATACGATCACCTACGCCTGATTGCGTAATTGGCTGCAGGCAAATAAAAAATGCTCCCTAAAGGGAGCATTTTTGCATTGAGGTCACAAATTAATGCTAATGATCGTCTTCAATTTTCTGCGCGTCATACACATAGTGGCCAGTCTCGCCAAAACAGCTGGAAGGCACGCCTTTATGTTCTTTGTATAACAAGCGTACACGTTCGCCAGCCAGCTGATTCACTTTGGTGATCACCGCGGCATCGCGCACGGTAAAGTAGAATTTCTCGGCCTGGGTACCCGGCACAGTGACCAGCACCAGTTCGCCCTCCCAGGTTTTACACACCCAGCCTTTGTGGGCCAGCTTTTGTACATAACCAATGCGCTCGCCATCAGAATATACCCAGCTCAGGCTGCCCCAGGTATAAAGCCCAAGCAATATCACTGGCAGCAGGATGATCCAAAAAAGCCATTTTAAAAATTTGGCAAAAGCCGACATGTCACTACTCCGGAGGTTTTTATCGTAAAGTTTTTATCATTTGTTTACCGCATTATCTTATAAAATATGACGCTAAAGATAATAATTCCTGCTGACGCTCACTCATGACCACCACCCATGCTCTTCCTGATTCAGGCACTGTGATTCTGTGTGCGTCGGCACGGCTGGCGCAAGGCATCCGGCAATGGCTGCAACAAACTTATCAGCAGCAAGGCCAGTCACAGTGGCAGGCGCCGCAGGTGTTTCCGCTACAGGACTGGATAAATCAACGCATAGAGCATGCGATGTTATGTGGGCAGATTGATGTCGCCCAGGCACCACTGGGCATGCTTTCGAGCACGCAAGAAGCCCTGCTTTGGGAACAGGCCATTCAGCACTGTTTACGCCAGCATAGCGCTATCGATTTATTCAACACCAACGGCCTGGCCAGCGCCGCGATGGAAGCCAACCGCTACCTGATTGAGTGGAATATCAGCCTTGATATGGCGACAATCAGCGAAGAAACACGGCAGTTTCTACAGTGGCGCCAGCAGTTTCAATCCTTATGCAAACAAAGCAACACGCTGGAAAGCGTGCGTTACCAGACCTGGCAACTGGAACAACTGCGGCAACATGCCCTGCCCTTGCCAGCCCGCATACAACTGGCTGGCTTTGACCGCATCAACCCGCACGTGCAAACATTCATAGAGAGTCTGCACGCATCAGGCCTAGAGGTCACCGCCTTTGACAATGGTATAACCGCCCAGGATACACAACGCATGGTATTTACCGAGGCCATGGACGAAATGCGCGCAGCCGTACATTGGGCGCAGCAGCAATTAGCCGCTAACCCCCAAGCGAAACTGGCAATGGTGGTACCTGACCTCGATAACCAACGTGAGACCCTGGCTAACCTGCTTGACGATACTTTTCACCCTGACGCCTTGCATCCTGCGCAGGCAGAATCGCCGCGCTGCTATGAGTTTTCACTGGGGCTACCATTAAATCGCTGGCCGCTGGTGCATAGTGCGCTCAACCTGTTACGCCTGGCCTTCCAGGCCACGCCGTTGCCACAATACGAACTGTCTGCGCTGCTGGCCGATATCTATTGGTCACAAGCACTGTATGAAGCTGACGCGCGCGCCGCACTGGATGCGGAAATGCGCCGTCAGTTGCCGTTGCAAGTCAACGCCTACACCTTTGCCCGTTTTGTGGCGCGCAAGCAGCAGGACGAATACCCGATTACATGCCCAGCCTTGCATGCCGATTTAACCGCTTTGCTGACGCTGGCCAAAAAAACCGCCCGTAAACAATTACCGTCTGCCTGGGCGAACAGTTTTACCGAGTTACTCGTTGCCACGCATTGGCCTGGCGAACGTGGCTTATCCAGCCATGAGCATCAGTGCCAGACCAAGTTTAAAGCGGTGTTGACACAACTGGCGGCGCTAGATGGATGGCTGGGCACCATCGATGCCATGAGTGCCCTGCACAGGCTGTCGCAATTGTGCCAGGCGCAAATTTTTCAGCCGCAAACCGTTCGGCTGCCGAATATCACGGTCATGGGGATGCTGGAAGCCAGCGCGCAACCGCTGGATGGTATCTGGATCATGGGCATGAACGACCATGTGTGGCCACCGCTGTCGCGCACCAATGCGTTGCTGCCAGCCGAGCTGCAACGGCAGGCAGGCACGCCCAATGCCAGTAGCGAAGTGCAAATCGCGTTTGCCAGCCAGATTCACCGGCGCCTGCTGCGTTCAGCCAAACAAGTTATTTTTTCATCTGCACGGCAGGATGGCGACCGTTTGCTGCGCATGAGCCCGCTGATCCAGGCCATCCCGGAAACCAGTGCGACAGCAGGTGCGGCCACGCTGGGCGAAACCCTGGCACGCCATAGCACACAAGACTGGCAATGGCTGGATGACCACCAGGCACCGCCTATACAAGACGGTGAACATATCAGTGGCGGCACCGGCTTGCTGCGTGCGCAGGCACTCTGCCCGGCCTGGGCGTTTTACCAATACCGCCTCAAGGCGCGCAAGCTGGAAACGCCACACAATGGCCTGGATGCCATGCAACGCGGCGACCTCATACACCGCGTGCTGGCGGCGTTCTGGTCGCAGCAAGCGTCGCTGGATTGGCAAACCGTCAATGTAGAAATGCTGAAAACGCAACTTGACCATATTGCCACCGACGTCATCGCCACCTTTAATACCGAATTCGCCCAACCGTTTTCGGCCGTGTTTTGCCAACTGGAAGCCGAACGCCTGAGTAAACTGGCGCTGACCTGGTTATGGGAGGTCGAGCGCGAGCGTCCACAAGCGTTTGCCGTGACCTCGGTCGAACAAGTTTTTAAACCGCTGATTGAAGGCATACAGGTCAAACTGGTGATTGACCGTGTCGACACGCTGGACGATGGCCGTCTGGTGGTGGTCGATTACAAAACCGGCAGCATGCCCGATTTTAAAAACTGGGCTTCGGACAAAATCAGCGAACCACAATTACCGATTTACGCCGCCTTTTTGCTACAGGATGCCGACATCGCCGCCGTCTGCTTTGGCAAGTTGCGACTGACTGATGGCGGCTTTGCCGGTGTTGCTGCCGAGGACGATATCGTGCCTGGCATCAAAGCCTTTAACCACGAAAAAAATAAATTGTTTGACCCTGAGCAGTTCCCTGACTGGCCATCAGTACTCACGCATTGGCACACACAGATCACACGCACGGCGCAAGCGCTCAAGGCCGGTGAAGCCGCCGTGGTATTTGAGTCTGAACAAGACCTGGGCTATTGCGATGTGCTGCCCTTGTTGCGCCTGCCCGAGCGTCAGTTACAGTTTGAGCACCTTCAGGCTGGAGGTGCCGCATGAAAATGACAGAAGCTGATTTTCAGCAAGCACTGGCACTGGATGCTGCCAACCGTGAACGTGCGCTGGACGTGGCATCTTTTATTGTCGAAGCCCCGGCGGGTGCCGGTAAAACCGAGTTGCTGACGCAGCGTTTTCTCAAGCTGCTGCAAACCGTGCAGGCACCAGAAGAAATTATCGCCATCACCTTTACCAACAAGGCCGCGTCGGAAATGCGGGCGCGTATTTTAGACAGCCTGCTGCTGGCAGCGACTGGTGTGCCGCCGGAAGCGCCACACAAACAAATCACCTATGCCTTAGGCCAGCAAGCTTTGCGACGTTCGGCTGAGCTGCAATGGCATTTGCTGGAAAGCCCGGCACGCCTGCGTATTTATACCATCGATTCGCTGTGTGCCAACCTGGCGCGGCAAATGCCCTTATTGAGCCGTTTTGGCACACAACCGGCCGTAACTGAAGATGCCTGGGCCTATTACTGTGAAGCGGCTGGCCTGGCATTGCAGACCATGGATGACGATCACCTAGGCGAACCTGTGCGCCGCGTGCTGCGCTATATGGATAATGACCAGACCAGGCTGGAAAGCCTGCTGATGTCCATGCTGGCCAAGCGTGAACAATGGCTGCACTTAAGCCAGGCCAAAGACCATGAGCAAGCACAAGACGCATTGGTTTACCTGATAGAAACTGAATTGCAGGCAGTGCTAACTGCCATCCCTGCGCGCCTGCAACAAGCGCTGATGCCGATTGCACGCTATGCCGCCAGCCAGTTGCCACCTGAGCATGCTTTATCGGCTTTGCTGGATTGGCAGACGCCGCTGACAGCCAGCATAGAAGATTTACCGGGCTGGCGTACATTGGCAGAATTACTGCTGACCAGCAGCGGAGGCTTGCGCAAGCGGCTGGATAAAAATATGGGCTTACCTGCCACCGATGAGGCCAAGCCCTACAAAGAAGCCCTGACCGAGATACTAAGCGGCCTCGCCCAGTATAGTGACAGCGAGCGTAGCCTGGCACGCATCCGCCTGTTACCGGATGCCGATGGCGCAGACGATGCCATGATCCAGGCACTGAGCCAGCTGCTGAATATTGCCGCCGCGCAATTGTGGCTGTGCTTTCAGGCGCAAAACGAAGTCGACTTTGTCGAAATCGCCCAACGCGCTTTCCAGGCTTTGCAAGAAGGCGATGAAGCCACCGAACTGGCCATGCGGCTGGATTACCGTATCCAGCATTTACTGGTCGACGAGTTCCAGGATACCAGCCCGATGCAGATCGACCTGCTCAAGGCGCTAACACGCGGCTGGCAACCTGGCGATGGCCGCACGCTATTTGCAGTGGGCGACCCTATGCAGTCGATTTACCGCTTCCGCAAAGCCAATGTCGGCCTGTTCCTCAATGCCGCGTTACACGGCATCGCCGATATCGCACTGACACCGCTCAAACTATGGCGCAATAACAGATCTTGCCCGCCGGTAGTGGACTGGATCAACCAGACGTTTGCCGGCATGCTGCCCGCACACGATGCGCCTCAGCAAGGGGCGATTGCTTACCGGCCATTTGTCGCCACGCGTGCCGAAGCCACTGGCGCAGGCGTGTTTGTGCATCCACTCATCACTCCCGTGAATAGCGAAGACGAGGAACCGGCTGATATCCGTCACCTCGAAGCTGAGCAGATTATCCGCATCATCCAGCAAACGCGGGCAGACAACCCTGGCGCCAGCATTGCCGTGCTGGTGCGGGCACGCAAACACTTGCATGCTTTGGTCACTGAAATGCGCCGCAACCACAGTGAACTGAGTTTTCAGGCGGTAGAAATTGAAGAGCTGGCCAACCGCCAGATTGTGCAGGATTTACTTACGCTCACGCATGCGCTGCATCAACGCGCTGACCGTGTGCATTGGCTGGCACTGCTGCGCGCGCCCTGGTGCGGGCTGACGCTGGCTGACATGCACGCACTGATCGGCCAGGATGGACAGCGCAGTGTGCTTCACCTGCTGGGCGACGAAAAAATTCTTGCCCGTTTAAGCGCGGACGGCCAGGCGCGTGCGCGCCATGTTTACGAAGTCATGCACAGCGCCTTACAGTGGCGAGGCCGCACCACGGTCAGCCGCTGGGTGCATAACACCTGGCTGCGGCTGAGCGGTGCCAACTGTTTGTGGAATGAAAGCGACGTGCAGGATGTGCAAGCCTTCTTCGCCCGCATTGCCGCACTTGAACAACACGGCCAGTTTAACCCGCAGGCGCTGGCAGAAGATGTGCAAAAACTCTACGCCGCCCCTGACGCCAAAGCCGATGCCAGTTTGCAGTTCATGACCATCCATAAATCCAAAGGGCTGGAATTTGATACCGTGATTCTGCCCGGCCTCGATGGCAGCAATCCGCCTGATGATGCCAAACTGGTGATCTGGGAAGAAGTGACTATGGAAGATGGCCACACTGAACTGGTAGCCGCGCCGTTTGTGCCCACCGCACTCAAACGCCAGCAAGCCACCATCACTGCCTACGACTATTTAAACGACCTCGATAAAACCCGCGCCAGCTATGAAGATGCCCGCGTGCTGTATGTCGCCGCCACCCGCGCCGAACGGCAACTACACTTGCTGGGCGCAGCCAAACCGGACAAAGGTGGCGAGCCACAAGCGCGCAAGAACAGCTTTCTACATTTGTTATGGCCCGCTATCCAGCGATGGTTTACCAGCGAACACGATATTGTCAGCCGCTACCCGAGCACGCAGCAAGAAGCCGATATTCGCCAGTTTGTGCCCAAGCTGATTCGTTTACGCGAAACGAGTACGCCAGCCATGTTACAGGCGACACAACACGAAACGCACACGGGCTACCAGACCACGGCAGAAGACAATAGCGCCCACCGCCTGGAAGCCGATATCGGCACCCTTGCCCACCTCTATTTGCAACTGATAGCCGAGCAAGGCCTGGCCACTTGGCAGGCTCACGAAGAAAATGCATTCTTGTCCCTAAACATGCCTATGCAACGATGGTTTAAACAACAAGGCTATACTGACAGCGAAGCGAACCAGGGGGCGAATCAAGTCGCAGCGCTGCTAACGACCACCTTGCAATCCACCGATGGACGCTGGGTGTTGCAGCCACACACACAAGCGGCCTCTGAGCTGGCGATTGAGCAACTCAGCGAAGGTAAAAAAATCATAGACCGCACTTTTGTCGCCGATGGCGTGCGCTGGATTGTCGACTATAAATCCGTGCCAGTCACGGCGAAAGATGACCTGCACCTATTGGCCGCAGGTTTCAAAGGGCAACTTAGCCCCTATGCGCAACTATTCAGGCCAGCGGGCCTGCCTGTGAAAACCGCCATTATGTTTTTAAGTATCGGTCAATTGGTTCTTGTTGACGCATAGTGGCTGATTCAAATCTACACCTCAAAACGGGCTTTGATATCGTCATCAGCGGCAGGCCCGGGTTGTGTCCGGTGCCGCTGCGGGTCGATTTCCTGCTGGGTATTTCTATCCACCAGCATTAAATCCACCGCCTGATTGGTTTCGGTATCCATCAACTGGATAGTGGCACCCTCCTCTGCGTAATACTTGTTTCCCCATTGCATGATCGTCAATAACACCGGCCTAAAATCCAGCCCTTTTTTTGTGATCACATATTCAGCTCTTGGTGGCTTCTCGCAATACTGCCGCCGCTCAAGCAAACCGGACTCAACCAGCGCATTTAAACGTTTAGCCAGTGTACTGGTTGCAATACCGAGATGGCTCTGAAAGTCATCAAACCGGGAAACGCCCATGAATGCCTCTCTTAAAATCAAGATATTCCACCATTCGCCAACATGCTCCAGGCTTCTGGCAACGGGGCAAGGCATGTTCAAGAGACTTTTATTTTTCATTTGATCACCAATTAACTTTTATAATGAAAGTTACTGTAAGATAGTTACTTCGATATTGAAAGTAACCATTATAAATGGTTATGTATATAGAGGACCTATGGAAAGAATTGTGATTACCGGCATGGGGATGGTTTCCCCTTTGGGCTGTGGCGTTGAACTTGTCTGGCAGCGCTTGCTGAGCGGGCAATCAGGCATCAAGAAACTATCGGCCGACATCGCCGACCACCTGAGTACTAAAATTGCAGGCTGGGTGCCAGGCAAAGTTGAGGATGCCAGTGGCGGCTTTGCCCCTGAAGAAGTGATTGCATTAAAAGAACTCAAGAAAATGGACCGCTTTATTCAATTTGCCATTGTGGCTGCCGAAGAAGCCATCAAACAGGCCAAATGGTTTCCCCAAAGCGACAAAGAACAAGCGAGGACGGCGACGGTGATTGCCTCGGGAATTGGCGGCTTTCCGGCCATCGCACAAGCCGTGCGCACCACTGACAATAAAGGTGTTTCAAGGTTATCCCCTTTTACCGTACCCTCCTTCCTGGTGAATCTGGCGGCAGGCCACGTCTCCATCCGGCATGGCTTTAAAGGGCCGATAGGCGCGCCAGTAACGGCTTGTGCGGCTGCTGTGCAAGCCATCGGTGATGCTGCAAGAATGATACGCGCTGGTGAAGCCGATATTGCCGTTTGTGGTGGCGCAGAAGCCTGTATTGATCTGGTGAGCCTGGGTGGGTTTGCGGCGGCCAAAGCATTGTCATCCGGTTTTAATGACACGCCAGAAAAAGCCTCACGCCCGTTTGATAGTCAGCGGGATGGTTTTGTGATGGGAGAAGGCGCAGGCATTCTGGTGATAGAAACCCTCAGCCATGCCACCGCGCGTGGGGCAACGCCGATTGCCGAAATTGTCGGTTATGGCAGCTCGGCAGATGCCTACCATATTACGGCCGGGCCTGAAGATGGCGATGGCGCCAAACGGGCCATGCAGGCCGCCATCGCCATGGCCGATATCCAGCCCAACGATATTCAGCACCTCAATGCACATGCCACTTCTACTCCGGTCGGCGATGCGGGCGAACTGAGCGCGATCAAAACGGTATTTGGCGAACATAGCCCAATCGCCATTACATCAACCAAATCCTCTACAGGCCACTTGCTGGGTGCTGCTGGCGGCATTGAAGCCATCTTTACGGCGTTAGCGGTGAGGGATCAGCAGGTGCCTTACAATTTGAATCTGGAAAACGTCGATGCTCAGGCAGCAGGCCTGCATTTCGTGAAGGAAAAAGCACAGCCTTTGGCCATTCAATATGCGATTAGCAACGGCTTTGGCTTTGGTGGCGTCAATGCCAGCATTGTGCTGAAACGTTTTTAATCACAACACGCAATCCCGCCAGGGGAGTCTCCCCTGGCGGCTGTATTAAAGCTTAATTCAGGAACTGATTCACTTTGCCGACAAAATCCGCCGGGTATTGAAATAAAGAGCCATGGGCAGAGTCCGGGTATAACACCAGTTGTGCATTTGGCAGATGCTTGTACAAAGTGATTGAGTTATCAGTAATCAACATGTCATCGTTAGAACCTTGCACAATCAGTACTGGCTGCTTGATTACCTTGAGCAAGCTGAACTCGGCATCAGGCGTATTCGCCCAGGTAATCAAGGCCTTGGCATGTGAATTCATATCGTCTTTTGAGATTTCAGGATCGCGGTCTTTGCGTACACTGGATCGTGCCAGAAACGCCTGGCCTGCCTGCTGGCTAGCCGCGGTTTGCGTAAAAAACAAATACAACCTTGGATCTGGCAGGTTTTGTGAGAACGCTTCGCCCAGCACCTTCATCAAGTGTTCACCGCCCCCTTTATTCGAGGTACCCACCAGGACTACTTTGCGGATTTTGTCCGGATGTGCAGCAGCTAACTCTTGCGCGATAAATCCACCCATGGAAAAACCCAGTAAATCCACCTGGCGATAACCCAAGGCATCAATGAATGCATAAGCATCTTTGCTCATTTGCTCAATATTGTCTGCCACTTTGCCAGAGCTGTGCCCCATGCCGGTATTGTTAAACACAATGACCTGGTGTGTTTTGGCCAAACCATCTACCACTGCTGGATCCCAGTAATCCATGGTGCCAGTGAAATGCTGCAACAATACGATGGGGGTGCCGCTCTTATTGCCAATACTGCGATATGAAAACTGGATGCCATTGGCTGCTATCGTCTGGTTGGGCGCCGTAGCCAGGCCTGCATTGGTGCTGCCAGCAGTCGCTTCGACCATGCCCAAGCTTAATAGCGAATGAAAAATAAAGGCTTTACCGAGGATGGATTTCAGTCTGTTCATGTTGTGTTTTCCTTAAAAATTAAATTATTTACCGATTGGTATAAATAATTTAAAGCAGACCTATTGCTATTGTCAACATATTTTTGTACCATTTGGTATATATTTATTCGAGGGAAATATTCATGAACATCATTTCTCCTAAAAAAGCACGTGGCAGACCAAGAAATTTCGATAAAGACAAAGCGCTAAGCATTGCGCTGGACCTGTTTAGAAAGAAAGGGTTTGATAACACCTCACTGGAAGATTTAACCACAGCACTCAATGTGAACAAGCCCAGCCTGTATGCCGCTTTTGGCAATAAAGAGCGACTGTTCCTCGAGGTATTAAATGCTTATACCTCGGGGCCAACGGCGTATTTTCATGCCGTATTTGAAGAGCCCACCACTCGGTCACTGGTAAGAATGCTATTGCTCAAGTCTGTCGAAGTGCTGTTTTACAACGAATCGCCTTACGGTTGCCTGGTGGTGATGAGTACGGCGAGTGAGGCGCTACAGAAAGCGGGTATCCAGCAAAAACTGGTGGATGGGCTACAACAGCATCAGCAAAAACTGGTCGCGCGTTTTGAGCAAGCCAAAGCCAGCGGTGAACTCAGGCAAGCGGTAGATAGCCAGCGCCTGGCCCTCTATGTCGTAACATTGCATAAAGGCTTATCGCTACAAGCGATCAATGGCTCGAGCAAAGAAGACATGCTACAACTTGTTGAACAGATGATTGATTTATGGCCATCCACAATATGAATAATATGCACCCGCTTGAAAACAACCTGGCTAAGCGCAGCGTTAGCCCATGGCTGGTCTTCCATATTGCCAGCTTGGCGACATTCCTGGTGTCTATAGACACCACCGTGTTATACGTCGCGTTTCACAGCATCGCCAAAAGCTTTCCTGAGGCTAACCCCACCAGTATCGCCTGGGTGATGAATGCCTATACCATCGTGTACGCCACCTGCCTGATCCCCGCGGGCGGCCTGGCAGACAGATACGGCCGCAAACGCATCTTTATACTGGGTGTCGCACTGTTTATCCTGGCCTCTGTCTTGTGTGGATTATCCCCCAACATCCACACCCTGATTGCTGCCAGAGTCGTTCAGGCCATAGGTGCCTCTTTTTTAGGGCCAGCCGCACTCTCGCTGATTCTGGAAGCATTCAACAAAGACAAACGAGCCATCGTCGTGGGTGCATGGGGCGCGACTGGCGCATTGGCCGCCGCACTGGGGCCTGCCGTAGGCGCCTGGATTGTCGATAGCTGGGGCTGGGAATGGGCGTTTTATATCAATGCCCCACTGGGCATTTATTGCTTGTACATGGGCATCAAAACACTCCATGAATCCAGCAATCCTGCCAGCCGCCTGCGATTTGACCTCATAGGCATGTTGCTGATTATTGCAGCGATTGCCGCCATTACCAGCAGCTTGATTGAATATAAAAACTATTTAAACCAACCACTCGTGCCCGCCAGCATAGGCATCTCTGGGCTGGGTTTGCTGTGCTTATTTGTTTACTGGTGCAAAAGCAAAAGCAACCCGCTGGTTGATCTGAATTTATTCGAAAACCGCACCTACCGGGCAGTGAACATCGCGGCACTCTTTTTCTCAACCGCTTTTGCCACCATGTTCTTTTCCTTCTTTTTCCTGATGACGAAAATCTGGGGTTATAGCTTGCCGCTAGCAGGCCTGGCCATGACTGTAGGCCCGGCAACCGTGGTCCCTACCGCACTTCTGGGTGGCAGGGTTGCCTCTCGTTATGGGCACAAAATGGTACTCGTAGCAGGTTGCCTGATTTTCTCCATGAGCTCCATCTGGTATCTCGTTGCCATGACAGCCACGCCAGACTACCTCTGGGCTTGCCTGCCCGGGCAACTACTCTCAGGCATCGGTGTCGGACTGGTCATGCCCTCACTATCCGGCGCCGCTGTGCACGATTTACCACAAAAAGACTATGCCATTGGCAGTGCCATTAACCAGGCGATCCGCCAGATTGGCACTGTATTGGGTGTTGCCATCACGGTCTCGATTCTGGTTAAATCCAGTGTCAATTTAGATGACTTCCATCTTTTGTATATGATTCAATTTTTACTGGTTATCACGTCAGCTGTATTTGTCAGCCAGGTGAATACCAAGCAACCGTAAACGCAAATAAGCCACAGGAATGATTCATGATAGAAAAACAGCCGATTTCAGATGCCTTTCACTTCCGCCATGCCTGCAAGGAGTTTGATGCCAGCAAACAGATTCCAGCCGAAGAATTTGAATTTATCCTGGAAGCCGCCCGCCTCTCGCCGAGTTCATTCGGTTTTGAACCCTGGCACTTTATTGTGGTTCAGGACAAAGCTTTGCGCGAGAGCCTCAAGCAACATGCCTGGGGCGCACCACTCAAACTGGATACAGCCAGCCACTTTGTCTTGTGTCTGGCCATGAAATCACCGTTTTTAGATCCCAAAGGCCCTTACTTGCCCAAATTTATGCGTGAGGTACAACACCATCCGCAAGAACTAGCCGATATGCGCCTGGGCTTTTATACCCAGTTCCAGCAATCTGACTTTGACCTAAGCGATGAGCGCAAACTGTTCGACTGGGCCTGCAAACAATGCTATCTGCCACTCGCCAATATGATGACAGTCGCCGCCATGCGCGGCATCGATAGCTGCCCGATTGAAGGCTTTAAACAAAAAGAAACTGATGCCCTGCTGGCCGAACAGTTTGGCGTCAACCTGCAAGAATATGGCTTGGCGTATATGGTCGCCTTTGGTTATCGCAAACACGAGCCGAGAGCGAAAACGCGTAGAGCCTTGTCGCAAGTGGTCACCTGGAAGTGAGTTCGCACTGTGACCGCGCAAATACCAACCTACAGATTTAAATGGTTAAACCATTGGCCTTAAAGAGCTATTTAAATGAGTTGCCTACCTTTGCTACAGTCTGATTTCAATATAAAAATTCAGTGGGGTAATGGATGAAATCGATATTAGCTCTGGTATTCGCTTACAGTGCACTCATGTTGGCGAGTATTGCCGCCAATGCAACTGTAGATAACGGGCCCCTCGTGCGCGCCATTGGGCATGCAGACCACAGCCACAGCATGTTAAAGGTGATAGCCGCTGCGGATGATGATCAGGCTGACAGCTCAGAGGCAGAAACCATGCTCGCCTAAAAGTGGCAAGTGCTGCCATTGGTTCGTTAGTTGATTGGTGAGTCATAGGTTAGACAGTTCAAATAAAAAGGCCGTTAAACGGCCTTTTTTATTTTTTTGAAGCCGACTGATTACTCAGCCTCATTTTTAAAATGCCTGCGCACATACCAGGCCACGAATACCAGGCCCAGTGCGGCAATCACATAATGCGATTCATGGAAGTACACTTTGAGGTCCTCCCAATGCTCGCCTGCTTTCATGCCCACATAACCCAACACAAAGCACCAGATCAACGATCCAACAAAAGTGTAAGCGATAAATCGCGTCATATTCATGCGTGCCACACCGGCTGGGAAAGCAATAAAGGTGCGTACCGCAGGTAATAAGCGGGCAATAAAAATGATAATCTCGCCATGCTGCGCAAACCAGCGGTCAGCCATATCGAGGTCTTTTTTGCTGATGAGCACATATTTGCCAAACTTCTCCACCAACGGACGGCCACCATACATGCCCAGATAATAAGCCGGAATAGAGCCCACCACACAGCCAATTGCTCCAGCCAGCGCAATCCCCCACAAAGTCATTTCACCTTTCGTCACCAAAAAACCGGCAAACGGCATGATAATTTCGGAAGGTAATGGAATACAGGCAGACTCAATCGCCATCAGTAAAACGATACCGCCATAACCCATGGTGGAGATGACACCTATAATCCAAGCCGCCACGGCAGCCACTAATTTTTCTAACATTTAAACCTATCCAATCACAACGCTTCATGCGCAATATAACAGTTTAATAAAACAAGACAAACGGACTATTGTGATTAATTGTAAATCGCTGTATTGTCATGCAAAAAAACAAACAGGGAAAAGTAATAATGCAGGTTCAATTTAACCAATGGCAGTCCATTAATTTACAAGATTTCTCCGATAGCTTTGACAACATCACAGATTCAGTTAAAGACACGGATAACACATTAACAAACTTAGCATTTACGCCAATTTATTTTTCTAGTGGCAGTAATAGTTCAGGCCGCGGCACTTGGGACAACTATGACATTTCTGTAAAAGGGAATAACTTCTTAGGCAGTTCGCCTCGAGCTACTTACGTAAAACTCACAGACTCTGGCGAAAAATATGAATTAAACGGAAGTATCAATATATCGAACACTGTCTGGGGCTACGAGATTAACGGTGGTACGTTTAGCTCGCTTACCCATTCTGATGATGGTGTAACAGACTATATCGTCAAGGGCTCTTTCACTTACTCACCAACAAACAGTAACTCCATCAATGGCGGCACTGTTACGTCTGCAGAAATTACTCAATCCAGTGGCAAACTCACATTTACAGGCACCATTAATATCAATGCCAATGAAGTCATTACTGGCGGAACCATCAATTCTTTAACTTATACCAATGGCACCAATAGTTTTGCCATAAGTAATACCACGATAGATGTTAGTGAGTTGCAATCACTGCTGCAATCTGCAAGTGACTTTTCAACGATTAGTAGCTTCTTCTTAAGTAGCGCAATGTTAGAAGGCAACGATAGCATTACAGGTGATACTGGCAATAACACTCTCGACGGTGGCGATGGCGTGGATAAACTGATTGGCGGCGCTGGCGATGATACTTACATCGTTGACCTGATTAAAACAGGCAAATCTGCAGCAAGCTACAAAGTCGCCCTGCAAGATACCATCACCGAAGCAGCCAATGCAGGTACTGATACCGTGCAACTCAGATCGCTCAGCGGCACAGTTTACAGTGACATGGACAATGCAACCACCCTCACACTGGGTGCAAACCTTGAGAATATGGATGCTTCAGCTACTGATACAACCAAACTGAACCTCACAGGCAATGCGCTTGATAATACCCTCACGGGTAACGATGCCGATAACATCTTGGATGGCGGTAAAGGCGCAGACACGCTTATCGGTGGACTCGGTGATGACACCTACATACTTGACCTTAAAGTAGTCAATGGCGATATCGTATTTGAGGACTCAATCACCGAACTCGATGAGAGTGACGAAGGGATTGACACGATCAAACTGCGCGGTAGCGCGACCCTAGCTACAACGACTACCCTGACGCTCGATAGCAGCAGAGGATGGGAGAATATTGAAATCCTTGATGCTTCAGCAACAGGTAAAACCAAGCTGGACCTTACAGGCAATGATCTTGGTAACACTTTGATTGGGAATGCCGCGGTTAACGCCCTAACCGGCGGCACTGGCAACGACACGCTTAACGGTGGCGCAGGTGCTGACTTCATGGTTGGTGGCGATGGTAATGATACTTACTATGTGGATAACGTCGGCGATAGCATTACTGAACAAGACAATCAAGGCACCGATAAAGTATTTGCCAGTGTCAGCTACACCTTGACCGACTACATCGAAGATCTAGAGTTGACAGGCAAGGCCGCTATTAATGGCATCGGCAATGATTTAGACAACGACATTACCGGCAACACCGGCAACAACATCCTTGATGGTGGATTGGGAGCTGATACTTTACGTGGCGGTAAAGGCAACGATACTTATATCGTCGATGATGAGGATGATGAGGTCATTGAACTAGACAAAGAAGGCACTGACCTCGTTAAAGCAACTATCAGCTACGAACTCTCTGACTATGTTGAGAACCTCACTTTAACAGGCTCAGATGATATTGATGGGACAGGCAACAGCCTCAATAACACAATCACCGGCAATACAGGTAATAACACGCTTGATGGCGGCGCAGGTGTAGACAAACTTGCAGGTGGACTTGGAGACGATACTTATATTGTTGATCTTCTTAAAACCGGAAGCTCCGCTGCAAACTTCAAGTTTAAACTTGAGGATTCCATTACCGAAGCAAAGGATGCAGGGAATGATACTGTTCAACTACGTGGGAGCTTCACTGATGCAAATAATGCAACCACGCTCACACTAGGTGCCAACCTCGAGAACCTTGACGCCTCACAAACAGACCTGACCAAGCTTAACCTCACTGGCAATGCTCTCAACAATATCCTCACCGGCAATAATGCAAACAACGTCTTAGACGGAGGCAAAGGTGATGACATCCTCATTGGTGGACTAGGTAACGACACCTTGAAAGGTGGCTTAGGCGCGGATGTGTTCAAGTGGGGAGCCGATGATGTCGTGTCCCCTGGTGATGTCTCCAGCAACACGGACACCATCACTGATTTCTCCATTGCGCAAGGTGATCAATTGGACTTCAGAGATCTACTGACTGACGAAGCAAATATCGAGAACTACATTGATATTTTGTTTGAGAACGGCTCAACCTATCTTCGCATTAGCTCAACTGGTAATTTTAGCAATGGCAATTACAACGCATCTGAAGAAGATGCACGCATTGTGTTATCCAAGACCGACCTGTTTACAGCTACTGGTACTACAACAGATACTGAATTGATCGGGCAGTTGATTAGTAATCAATCATTACTAATCGGATAAAGTTATGGGTGATGTACCTGATAGAAACATTTCCACTTTAATAAAACCGTACATACACGTTTGATCTTTGTGCATTTTACTGCGATATTTTTAACCCTTAATATCAATACAAGAGAATCATTATGGCGACCGTCACTTATACTAATTGGCAACTTATCGATTTCGCATCTACAGTAAATGCGTCCTTCAGCCCTTTAGATCGACTCGAGCAAATGAGTGACAGTCTCGATACTGGTGAAGACAACTTATCAATCAATGGAAGCTATACGCTAATCTCGGGAACAATTGGTGCTTACAATGTCAGTATCGCAGGTCACCTTACAGGCGACATTCGCAATAGATCCACCTCATTCGCAATGGAGACCTTTAACGTATCAAACAGCGATGAGTCAATGCTTTTTGAGGGCTCTGTAAAAATCAATTTATACACAGATGCTACCTCTGGTTATTTCACAAGAATTTTTTATCAATCAAATACCAATGAGTCTCTTGAGTTCATTGGCAAAATGAATGCTAATCCATCTACAGGCTTGGCGTCAGGCGGGACAATCTCATATATCCATATTGTGAGTGGTGATTATGAGTTTACTCTTCAAGGCAACATTACAGCTGATTCGAACATGGATTTCTCTGGCGGAGTTATCACTGACTTAACTATCACAGACGGCTTAGGGCATTCACTCACAGCAAGCAACATGTCAATGAGTGCCAAAGCCTTTGACAAGATTTTTTTTGCATCCTCAACAGATATTAATGCATTCACAGCATTAGTTGGGGCGAGCTTGGCTGACAGCTCTACCTTATACGGTAGCAGCATAGATGACACCATGATTGGGGGCTCCAAAAATGACATTCTTTACGGTTACAACGGAGACGATACTATTGATGGAGGCAAGGGCGCTGACAATATGATCGGCGGCGAGGGTGATGATACATACATCGTCGACAACATGAGTGATCAAATCACTGAAGAGGAAAATGAAGGTACAGACTTGGTTCAGGCCAGTGTTAGCTACACGCTAAGTCAATATGTCGAGAATTTGACGCTGACTGGTAACGCCTCGATCAACGGCACTGGCAACGATGATGCAAACATCATCACAGGCAACACCGGTAATAATATCCTCGATGGAGGTGCTGATGCAGATATCTTGATTGGGGGTAAAGGTAATGATACTTATATCGTCGATAACGAGAACGATGTTGTCACTGAACTGACCAACGAAGGCACTGACCTCGTTAAAACCAGCATTTCCTACACGCTCTCCGATAACGTCGAGAATCTCACACTCACGGGCTCTGCGGATATCAATGGCATAGGCAATGACTTAAACAATATCATCACCGGCAACGACGGTAACAACAACCTCTCTGGCGGGCTGGGCAAAGACACCCTTAACGGTGGTGTCGGCAATGATACCCTTGATGGTGGCGATGATATAGATAAACTCGTCGGCGGTGCTGGTGATGACACTTACATCGTTGACCTGATTAAAACAGGCAAATCTGCAGCAAGCTACAAAGTAGCCCTGCAAGATACCATCACTGAGGCAGCCAATGCAGGTACTGACACCGTGCAACTCAGATCACTCAGCGGCACAGATTACAGTGACATGGACAATGCCACTACCCTCACCCTAGGTGCAAACCTTGAGGACCTAGATGCTTCTGCTACAGCAGATATCAAGCTCAACCTCACAGGCAATGCGCTTGATAATACCCTCACGGGTAACGATGCCGATAACATTCTCGATGGCGGTAAAGGCGCAGACACGCTTATCGGCGGACTCGGTGATGACACCTACATACTTGACCTCAAAGTCGTCAATGGCGATATCGTATTTGAGGACTCAATCACCGAACTCGATGAGAGTGACGAAGGGATTGACACGATCAAACTGCGCGGTAGCGCGACCCTAGCTACAACGACTACCCTGACGCTCGATAGCAGCAGAGGATGGGAGAATATTGAAATCCTTGATGCTTCAGCAACAGGTAAAACCAAACTGAATCTCACCGGCAATATCCTTGATAACATTCTCATTGGTAATGCGGCCGCCAATATCTTAACTGGCGGCGAAGGTGATGATACTTATGTCGTTAATAACATTGACGACACTGTGATTGAGCAAGATGATCAGGGTACTGATTTAGTCCAGGCTAGTGTCACTTTCACGCTTTCAGACTATGTCGAAAACCTGACATTAACTGGCACGGCTGCAATCAATGGCACAGGCAATGGTTTAGATAACATCATCACAGGGAATGCTGGTAACAACACTCTGGATGGCGGTGCAGGTGCTGACCGTATGGAAGGTGGCAAAGGCAACGATACCTATATCGTCGATGACGAAGATGATGAAGTCATTGAAGCTGCAAACGGGGGCACTGACCTCGTTAAAGCCAGTGTCGATTATGAACTCACTGACTTTGTCGAAAACCTGACGCTTACCGACAATGATCATATCAATGGCACTGGCAATGCGCTGGCAAATACCATCACTGGCAATGCCGGAAACAATATCCTCGACGGTGGCACTGGTGTAGATAAACTGATTGGCGGCAATGGCGACGATATCTACATAGTTGACCTGATTAAAACAGGCAAGTCTGCAACAAGCTACAAAGTCGCCCTGCAAGATACCATCACTGAGGCAGCCAATGCAGGTACTGACACCGTACAACTCAGATTGCTCAGCGGCACAGATTACAGTGACATGAACAATGCAACTACATTGACACTGGGTGCGAACCTTGAGAACCTAGATGCTTCTGGCACAGAGGCTATCAAGCTCAACCTCACCGGCAATGCTCTTAATAACACGCTGACTGGCAATGATGCCAACAATATCCTGGATGGCGGCGCTGGAGTAGATACCCTGCAGGGTGGCGAAGGTGATGACACCTACATTTTGGACCTCAAAGCCACAGCCGGAATTCTTTCGATTGAAGATACAGTAGAAGAATTTAATAGCACAACTGATGGCAGTGATACCATCAAGCTACGTGGTTCAGTCACACTCACCGAGGCCACAACCCTATCACTGGATGGCTCCACCGCTATTACGTGGTCTCATGTTGAGAACATAGATGCGTCTGCTACCAAGTCAACCAAGCTAAATCTGACTGGAAATGAATTTGACAACACGCTAACTGGCAATGCTGGTGCCAATATTCTCGATGGCGGTATGGGTAATGATACCCTGAATGGCGGCGCGGGTAACGACACCTTGATTGGCGGATTGGGCAATGACACCTTAACAGGTGGTTTGGGTGCAGATGTATTCAAGTGGACGACAAGCGATTTGGTGGCGCCAGGCGATGTTTCAGACAACACTGACACCATCACAGACTTTTCTATTGCTCAAAAGGATCAAATAGACCTGAGAGACATACTGACTGGCGCGTCAAATCTAGAGAATTATCTGGATATTGTATTTGAGAATGGTTCAACGCATATTCGTATTAGTTCAACTGGTGAATTTGCTGATGGTGCTTATGACTCGACTAAAGAAGATGCGCATATTGTTTTATCTAACATTAACTTGTTTACCGCGACAAAAACGGCGGCAGGCAATGACGAGCAGCTGATTGGCTATCTGACGCAAAACAACTACTTGCTGACTGACTAGCGATGAGTCAACCTGACTGAGCCTTTGCAATACGAGGGAGTACGTGAAAAACAGGCACTCTCTCGTATTTTAGTTATAAACCGACTGTTGAGCTGCCATGACCGCCCCTACCCCTGATACCACTAGCCAAATCTCAATTTTCGATGTTGATTTTAGCTCATCTTATCTAAACGTTTTATTGCAGGGTAATAAATGGGGCGGCGCTCTGGGTAGTGCTGCAACGGTTTACTATAGCTTCCCCACATCCAGAAGCGATGAGTATTGGTCACAAGACTTCATTAATGGCTATGGCACGCTGACTGATTTTTCAGACGGTACGCCAGACTATGAATCACTCTCGCCTCTCAGTACTAACCAGCAAAATGGTATTACTCTCGCTTTAAACGCCTGGGCCAATGTAGCCAACCTGGACTTCATTAAGGTTAATGAAACGCCTAGCGCAGTGGGAGATATTCGCTTTGGCTTCACTAACGACGGCGCCATGGCGCCCAATATTTATGCATATACCTATTCTGTTGACCAAGACTGGTTTCCATATTCCGACATTTTTCCCTACACCCGAGCTGGAGATATCTGGTTTAACGCAAATCAGCCTGATTCAACCGGTTATGATTTTTCAACCGGGGCAATGGGCTACTTTGTCGGCTTGCATGAAATTGGGCATGCATTAGGGCTCGATCACTCGTTTGCAGAAGAGAAAGGCGATATTGGATTGCCAACCAAGATTGACTATATCCAATACACTGTCATGAGCTACTCAGATCGTCCTGGATCTAATTTTGACGGATTTAATGAGTATTATCCCACTACCCCCATGCTGTATGACATTTTGGCCATACAGCATTTATATGGTGCAAATAACAGTTATAACGCTGGTGACACCGTGTATGAGTTTTCTTCTTCGCAACATTACTATGAGACTATTTGGGATGGTGGTGGAAACGATACGATTAAGTACACATCGCCTACCGGGGGGATTATTAACCTTGAAGCAGGCGCTTTCAGTCGTTTAGGCCAAACTTTTAAAGTAGGCACTAATAACGCCACTGTACAGCAAGATAATATTGCGATCGCTTTTAATGTCGTGATTGAAAATGCCATTGGTGGCAGCGGTAATGACAAAATCACGGGCAATATTGCCGACAATCACTTACAGGGCGGCACCGGCAATGACACGCTTGATGGAGCTGCTGGTAATGATATCCTTGATGGTGAAGACGGCGTAGATAAACTCATCGGCGGTAAAGGCGATGACACATACATCGTTGACCTGATTAAAACAGGCAAGTCTGCAGCAAGCTACAAAGTCGCCCTGCAAGACACCATGACTGAGGCCGCTAATGCAGGCAATGATACGGTACAGTTACGTGGCATCATCAATGATTCTGACAATACTTCTACAATCACCCTAGGCGCTAACCTTGAGAATCTAAAGGCTTCAGCCACAAACTCTACCAAATTGAACCTCACAGGCAATGCGCTCGATAACACCCTCACCGGCAATGATGCCGATAATATCCTCGATGGCGGCAAAGGCATCGATACTCTCATTGGTGGCGCAGGCAATGACACCTATATACTCGACTTCAAAGTTTCAGCTGGCAACATCGTTTTTGATGACTCCATCACTGAGCACAACGGCACCACTCAAGGCATCGATGTCGTAAAACTACGTGGTACCGCTACGCTCGCAACAGCCATTGATATATCGCTTAACCGGTGGACAAATATCGAAACTCTAGATGTCTCGCTCACAGGAAAAACTAAGCTAAACCTCACCGGCAACAACGCTGACAACACATTGATTGGTAACACTGCTGCCAATGTCCTAACCGGCGGTGCAGGTGACGATACCCTTAACGGTGGCGCAGGTGCTGACACTATGAGTGGTGGCGATGGTGATGACATTTATATCGTGGACAATATCGCAGACTCCATCACTGAAGAGGTAAATGAAGGCACAGACCTCATCAGAGCGAATATCAACTATTCATTAGCGTTGGCAAACAATGTTGAAAATCTGGAGCTAACAGGTAATGCAGCCATCAATGGGACTGGCAACGATGGTGCGAACATTATCACAGGCAATGCTGCTAAAAATATCCTCGATGGCAAAAGTGGCATTGACGCGCTGCGAGGCGGCAAAGGCAACGACACTTACATCGTGGATAATGAAGATGATGAAATCATCGAAAATTTCAATGAAGGCACTGATGTCGTTAAAGCCAGTTCTAATTTTTCTCTTTCCGATAACGTTGAGAACCTGACACTGACTGATGGCTCTGCCAACGGCGGTAGTGCAGCCCTCGAAGGCACAGGCAATGCGCTCGCAAACACCATCACTGGCAATGCAGGCGATAACACGCTTGACGGTGGCGCGGGCGTAGACAAGCTTATCGGCGGCGCTGGCAATGATAACTACATTGTTGATTTGCAAGTAAAAGATCGTTATTCAGGAAAAACTTTCATTGGCAGTTATTTAGCGTTAGAAGACACTATCATCGAAGCCAAAAATGCAGGCAATGATACTTTAGTATTACGAGGCAATGCACCTGGAGGTTATTCTATAACGTTGGTCGACAATGTCGAGAATCTGGATGCGCAGTCGGTGATCCGGGTAGATGGACCAAGCTCTGCTGGAATCAATCTGTATGGGAATGCGCTGGATAATCGCATCTGGGGTAACAACGATGGCAACGCAATCAGTGGAGGCGCTGGCAACGATACCCTGTTTGGCGGTGATGGCGAAGATACCTTAGACGGTGGCGAGGGTATCAATACCATGGCGGGCGGTAAAGGCAGCGATACCTATATTATTCGCAATAGTTCGGATGTGATTTATGAGCTGGCCGGTGATAGTGGGATAGATCGCATTTTTACGTTTGTCAGCATCAATCTGGATCTATTCCCTAGTATTGAATATGCAGAAGTGTATTACGGTGCGCAAAATGTAGTGATTAGTCGCAGTACAGGGAATGTCTACAGCGGCAGCGATAAAAATGACCAGTTAATTGGCGACAATGGCAACGATAGATTTCTATCATCGGCAGGTAATGATACTCTGACAGGTGGGCTGGGGGCAGACACTTTTATATGGTCGCTGGCGGATAAAGGGAGTAATGGAAAACCGGCGATAGATAAAATCACAGACTTTAATTCAGCCGAAGATAAGTTAGATTTAAGAGATTTACTGGTTGGCGAATCGAATGGCAATATTCTAAATTATCTGGATATCACTACCAGTACGATTGCAGGTGTAACTAATACCGAAATTAGAATTAGTAACCATGGTGGATTTATAAATGGTAACTACTCTGCATCCGCAGAGAATCAACACATCACGTTGACGGGCGTTAACTTGCTGAACGGAACGAATGAGGCAAGCTTACTTGCCAACCTAATCAGTCAGAACAAACTGATGATTGACGCCTAAGACTTTCATCAATTGCATCGAAAAGGCCAATACTATCGTATTGGCCTTTTTCATCAATGTTAAGCAAACTCTTTTAATAATGTTTTCACTAATTCTACACGGTGATTGAGATTACCCAGTTGCACACTCACGCGTAATTTATCCGGCCCATTCATACGGCAGCGCTTGTCGCGTTGCAGCAGGCTGATCAGTTTCATCGGGTCGAGGTCAGCTTTGACATTAAACTGCAACTGAATGGCCGCATCGGAGGCGTCGATTTTGATGATGCCCAGTGGTTTGGCGGCAATACGCAGGCGGTGGCAGGCAATCAGGGCTTCGCCTGGCTCTGGCAATAAGCCAAAGCGGTCTATCAGCTCTTCTTGCATGGCGTCGAGTGCGTCATCGTCTTCGCAGTTAGCCAGGCGCTTATAAATCACCAGGCGCTCATGCACGTCTGGGCAATAATTATTCGGCAACAGCGCTGGCGTATGCAGGTTGATTTCGGTGGTCACACCTAATGGCGCATCCAGGTCTGGCTCTTTGCCGGCTTTTAGCTGTTTGACGGCGTGATTGAGCATATCGGAATACAAGTTAAAGCCGATCTCCTGCATTTCGCCACTTTGGCTATCGCCTAACAGCTCACCTGCACCGCGGATTTCAAGATCGTGCATGGCCAGGTGAAAGCCTGCGCCCAGGTCCTCAAGCAATTGAATCGCATCCAGGCGTTTTTGTGCTTGCGGCGTGATATTACGGTCGGGGTCGGTTAATAAATAGGTATAAGCCTGATGATGGCTACGGCCGACGCGGCCACGCAACTGGTGCAATTGCGCCAGGCCGAACATATCGGCTTTGTTGATAATCATGGTATTGGCGGTGGGGACGTCAATCCCGGTTTCGACAATGGTGGTACACAACAACAAGTTGGCACGTTGCTGGTAAAAATCGCGCATGACATGTTCCAGCTCGCGCTCGCGCAACTGGCCGTGACCAATCGCAATGCGGGCCTCAGGGACGATTTTCTCCAACTTCTCCTTCATGACGTAGATCGTATCTACCTCGTTATGCAGGAAATACACCTGGCCGCCGCGCTTGAATTCACGCATTACCGCTTCGCGGATAATGCCGTCTGAATAAGGCGTGTGGAAGGTTTTAATCGCCAGGCGCTTTTGTGGCGGCGTCGAAATCACAGAGAACTCACGCAAGCCCTCCATCGCCATGCTCAAGGTACGTGGAATCGGCGTCGCCGTCAGTGTGAGTACGTCCACCTCGGCACGTAGCGCCTTCATCTGCTCTTTCTGGCGCACGCCAAAACGATGCTCTTCATCCAAAATGGCCAGGCCCAGGTTCTTGAACTGCACATCTTTCTGGATCAGCCTGTGGGTGCCAATAATGATATCAATACTGCCATCCGCCAGGCCTTTGAGTGCTTCGGCCTGCTCTTTGGCTGTGCGGAAACGTGAAATCTCGGCAATCTTGATCGGCCATTCGGCAAAACGGTCACAGAAGTTCTGGTAATGCTGCTCGGCCAACAAGGTGGTTGGCACTAATACGGCCACCTGACGGCCGCCCATGACCGCCACAAAGGCGGCACGTAAGGCCACCTCAGTCTTGCCAAAGCCGACGTCACCACACACCAACCTATCCATCGGACGGCCAGACTGCATGTCTTTGATCACATTTTCAATCGCTTCCAGCTGATCTGGCGTCTCTTCAAACGGGAAACCTTCGCAGAACGCCTCATAATCATGCAAGCTCAGCGTAAAGGCATGACCGCGGCGCGAGGCACGCTGTGCATACAAGTTCAGTAACTCTGCCGCCGTATCACGGATTTGCTTAAGGGCTTTTTTCTTGGCTTTGTCCCACTGGCCACTGCCCAACCGGTGCAATGGTGCGCTCTCTGGCGGGCCGCCAGAATAGCGTGAAATCAGGAATAGCTGTGAGACCGGTACATACAACTTATCATCGCCAAAATATTCAATCAGCAATAATTCGGTTTCACCCTCACCAAAGTCAATATTGACCAGGCCTTTGTAGCGCCCTACCCCGTGCTGCTCATGCACCACCGGGTCGTCCAGCCGCAGTTCGGACAAGTCCTTAAGCATGCCTTCGGCATTACGCGCTTTTTCCTGGTTGCGACGGCGCTGCTGGCGCACGGTGCTGGCATATAACTCAGCCTCGGTAATCACTGCCAGGTCGCCATCGACCATAGCTTGATGCAGTGGCGCCACGCCCAGCATGACCTGGAAGTTGGACTGCGCGAAGCCCGCCCAATCTTCGGTCAGTGAGAAAGTTAAACCGTGCTCGGTAAATAATTGGGCAATGGTTTCACGCCTACCCAGGCTTTCAGCCGCAATGAGCACGCGCCCAGAAAACTGGCTAATAAACCCCTGCAATTTGTGTAGCGGTTGTTCGGCACGGCGATCGACATCGACGGCAGGCAAACCATTTTTAATATCCAGTTGCTGGTTGACCAGGGCAAACGCATGCGTTTGCCTGAAAAACTCATCGGCCTTCTGCAGCAGGCTTTCCGGCCGCATGATGGGTTTTTCGGGGTCGTATGCCATGAGCTTGTAGCGGCTGTTGGCATCAGCCCAAAAAGTTTGCGCAGCTTTATCAAGGTCGCCATGCAGGCACAACACGGTTTGCGCAGGCAGATAATCAAACAAGGTGGCGGTTTGCTCAAAGAACAAAGGCAAATACCACTCTACACCGCCACTGGGCGTGCCTTTGCTGACATCTTTGTAAATCTTGGCACGCTGCGGGTCGCCTTCAAAATATTCCCTGAACTGGCTGCGGAAGCGTGTGATCGCCGCCTCATCCATAGGGAATTCGCGCGCGGGCAGCATGCGGATTTCCGGCACCGGATACACGCTGCGCTGGGTATCGATATCAAACGTGCGTATGGTCTCGATTTCATCATCGAACAGGTCTATACGATAAGGAAACGCGCTGCCCATAGGGTATAAATCCACTAGGCCGCCACGCACGCTAAACTCGCCTGGCCCCATCACCTGGCTGACGTGGTGATAACCCGCTTGCGCACATTGGTTGCGCAAGGCATCCACATCGAGCTTCTGGCCTTTTTTGAGCATAAAAGTATGCGCCGCCAGGTAAGCCACGGGGGGCAGCCTGAGCAAGGCCGTCGCCATCGGTACAATCACCACATTGCTCTGGTTTTGGCTGAGTTGATAAAGCGTAGCCAAACGTTCAGAGGTTAAATCGGGGTGCGGCGAAAACACGTCATAAGGCAGTGTTTCCCAATCGGGCAACAAATGTACCCGAATAGGCTCGCCCTTATCATCTCGGCCAAAAAACGGGATTTCATCCATCAGGCGCTGCGCTTCAAACGCGCTTGCGGTCAGCACCACCAGCGGCGTATTTGTTGCTTTTAAACCACAGGCCAGTTCGGCCAATGCCCGGCTATCCAGACCCTGACTTTGAAAAGAAAAACGCTGTGGATGCCCAATGACGGGGAGTGAAACTGCCATAAAAAATTAGAATCTTATTGCTCAGGTTAGACGAGTATTTCTTGGCGAATCTGCCGAGTTTGCTATTATAACTGCAAGCGTCCACAGACAGTGACTGAATGACACGCAAGACGCTCGAGCGAACCAGAGAGACCAGCACGGAGAATAAATGATGAACGACAAACAAGCCGTCGCGCTGGAAGCCGCCAGCTACGTTAAAAATGACATGATCGTAGGACTGGGCACAGGATCTACAGCCAATTACTTTATTGACGCACTGGCCGAGCGCCAGCGCACTGAAAACCTACGCATCACCACTGTTGCCAGCTCAAATATCAGCATGATCAAGGCCCAATCTGCCGGACTCACTGTGCTGAGTTTATCCCAGCTGAGCCAGATCGACCTGTATGTGGATGGCGCCGATGAAATCACGCCAGACAATGCATTACTCAAAGGTCGCGGCTACGACCTGGTAATGGAAAAGCTGCTAGCCAAGGCGGCCAAACAATTCATTGTCGTTGCGGATAAAAGCAAGCTGGTCAGCCGCATTGGTGAAAATTTTGCAATCCCGATTGAGGTGATGCCTTTTGCCTGGCAAGCGGCCAAACACAGCCTGGAAGCCATTGGTGGTGTCGGCGAATTGCGCCAGAATGTGGCCAAAGATGGTTTATCCATCACCAGTTACGGTAGCCTGGTGCTTGATATGCGTTTTGACGCCAGCCTGGATGCTGATCGTTTGAATGCCTTGATTAACAACATCCCCGGCGTCGTTGAGCACGGCATTTTTGCCAAACTGGCAAATACCATCCTGATTGCGGACCAAGGTCATATTGAGACACGCGCGTAAGCGCCACTCAGGTCTTATGCAGTTCTTTTCAGGCAAGTCAGTACGGTCAGTGTGGTTGAAAACCATGCTGATTACGCTATGTACGGCCTTACTTGCCTGTAGTGACAATAGTGGCCAAAAACACCTGGCACAAACAAAACCCAAGCCTGACCCTTACACCATCCGCTTTGTCACCATCAACAGCCCCAGCACTTACTTTATCGACAGCCAGAATAACTATGCCGGGCTGGAGTATGACCTGGCCAAACGTTTTGTCGAATTTCTGGGGCCGCCCTATAAACTCGAATTCATTGTTGTCGACAGCTTTGATAAAGTGTTCCCCACCCTATTGAGGGGCGATGCGGACATTGCAGCCGCAGACATCAGCATCACGCCCGCGCGCAAACGCCAGGTATTGTTTGGCCCCGCCTTCAACCAGGTGCAAGCCATGGTGGTATATAACCGTGACAAAAACAGCGAACCAAACAATGCCGAAGCCCTGCTTGAAAAACGCATCGTGCTGCCTAAAAGCACCAGTTTTGTCGATCGCATGCGCGAATTACAATCAAAATCGCCTGCACTCACCTGGAAGGAAACTGACAAACTCAGCTCCGAGCAACTGATCGAAGCTGTCGCCCGTAACGAAATCGACTTCACCGTGGCAGACAATCACCTGGTCGCTATCATGCAATACAACTATCCACAACTGGATGCGGGCATGATGCTGGGCCAGGCAGACAAAATTGCCTGGGCACTCAATAAGTTACACGGTGAAGAAAGACTGCAGCAGATGCAGGCTTTTTTCAAGAAGATCGAAAAAGATGGCACCCTGCGCAACCTGCTGGACCGTTATCACGGCCATACTAAACGCTTGAAACCTGTGGATGTCACAGCCTTCTTAAGCAAATCACATACACTGCTACCCAAATACGTGCGACTGTTTAAAAGCGCGCAAGAGATCACTGACATAGACTGGCGCCTGCTGGCAGCACTCAGCTACCAGGAATCGCATTGGGATAACTACAGCACCTCGCCAACCAACGTGCGTGGCCTGATGATGCTCACGGAGCAAACCTCCAATATGATGAACGTCACCGACCGCCTTGACCCCAAACAAAGCGTGATGGCGGGCGCCAAGTTTTTGCTATGGATGAAAGACCGTATTCCCTCACGCATCCCGGAGCCAGACCGCACCTTCATGACGCTGGCTGCTTACAACAATGGCGTTGGCCACCTCGAAGATGCGCGCATTATCGCGCAAAAACTGGGCTTGAACCCCGATAGCTGGGCAGACGTGAAACGCGGCTATCAGTTACTGAATGACCCTGCTTATTATGTGAATGCCAGACATGGTTACTGTAGCTGTGGCGCGCCGGTGATTTATACCGAGCTGGTGCGCAGCTACTACCAGATCATGCAAAAATACTTCCCGACCTATGACCCGGGTGTGGACCCTTACAAGATCGCAGAAATAAAAATGCCCTGGTTGTTAGCCAAGGCATCTTAAGACAACTGTAACTGATGGATTAGACAGTCAGCGCTGTTTTACCGCCCATATAAGGCTGTAAGGCTTTAGGAATGGTCACGCTGCCATCGGCATTCTGGTTGTTCTCCAGCACGGCCACCAGCGTACGGCCGACGGCCAAGCCTGAACCATTCAGGGTATGCAGCAATTCAGGTTTGCCATTAGCGTTGCGGAAACGCGCTTGCAAACGGCGCGCCTGGAAGGCTTCACAGTTAGACACGGAAGAAATCTCTCGGTAGGTATTTTGTGCTGGCAACCAGACTTCGAGGTCATAGGTTTTCGCTGCGCCAAAGCCCATATCACCTGTGCACAATGACACCACGCGATAAGGGAGTTCCAGCGCCTGCAAAATCGCTTCGGCATGGCCGACCATTTCTTCCAGCGCCTGATAGCTGGTCTCAGGGTGCACAATCTGCACCATCTCGACTTTATCAAACTGGTGCTGGCGGATCATGCCTTTTGTATCACGGCCATAAGAACCTGCCTCTGAGCGGAAGCAAGGGGTATGTGCGGTTAATTTAATTGGCAAGCTATCCGCCACCACAATCTCGTCACGCACGGTGTTGGTCAGCGTCACTTCTGAAGTCGGGATCAAGTAGAGTTTGCTGTCATTGTGCGGCGTGACAAACAGGTCTTCTTCAAACTTGGGCAATTGGCCAGTGCCCACCAAGGTTTCGCGGTTGACCATATAAGGCGTATAGCACTCGGTATAGCCATGCTTGTCGGTTTGCGTATCCAGCATAAACTGGGCAATGGCACGGTGCAATTTGGCAATCTGCCCTTTCATCAGCGTAAAGCGCGCGCCTGACAGTTTGGCACCGGTATCAAAATCCAGGCCCAATGGCGCACCGACGTCAGCGTGGTCTTTGACTTCAAAGTCAAAGCTGCGCGGCGTACCCCAGCGGCGTGCTTCCACGTTCTGGCTTTCATCTTGGCCAACCGGCACGCTTTCGTGCGGCAAATTAGGCACATTCAGCATCAGCGCCTGCATGCTGGCTTGAATCTCATTCAACTGCGCTTCTGCTGCTTTCAACTCATCGCCCAAGCCAGCCACCTCAGCCAAAATGGCGCTGGCGTCTTCGCCTTTAGACTTGGCAATGCCAATCTGCTTGGAAGCAGTATTGCGCTTGGCTTGCAGATTTTCGGTATTGGTCTGTATGGTTTTACGCTGCGCTTCCAGCGCCTTGAATTCCTCTGCTGGGAAGGCAAATTTGCGTGCCGCCAGACGGGCGACCACATTGTCCAGATCATTTCTAAGTTGTTGTATGTCTAACATGGGTTCTTTCTTTATTTTAGCCACAGAGGACACAGAGTTCACAGAGAAAACCGTTTTACTCCATTGACCAATTTGGGCTCTGCAAAATTAATCAACAAGCCACGCTTAAGACCGGTTGATTTTAAATATGAAATCAATTGTGCGTGTGCAAATTCTGGCAGTTTCAATTGCGCTTTTAACTCAACAATCACTTCGCCACACACCAGCAAATCAAGGCGCTGCCCTTGTATCACTACACCTTTATACGATATATCTACTGCAACCTGACGCTGATAAGCAATGCCACGCAAACCAAGTTCATGACAAAGGGCAGTTTCATATACACATTCGAGTAAACCGACGCCAAGCTCACGATGTACCTCAATCGCGGCACCAATAATCTGACCAGTCAAATCATCCATATTGGTTTTCTCTGTGAACTCGGTGCCCTCTGTGGCTACACTATTTTTTGGCTTTTCTATCTAATTCTTTGAGGTGCTGTAATTTTTCGCCTATTTTACCTTCCAAACCGCGTGGTGTGGGCTGGTAAAAAGGTTGTGCTTCCAAATCATCCGGAAAGTAATGCTCGCCCGCTGCATAAGCACCAGGCTCATTATGCGCATAGCGGTATTCTTTACCGTAATCGAGCGCTTTCATCAGTTTGGTTGGCGCGTTTCTCAGGTGTAGTGGCACTGCGCGCGATTTATCTTGTGCGACAAACGCCTTGGCCTGATTATAAGCCATATAGCCCGCATTGCTCTTGGCTGCCACCGCCAGGTAAATCACGGCCTGCGCCAGCGCCAGTTCACCTTCGGGGCTGCCTAGGCGCTCAAACGTCAGTGCTGCGTCGTTAGCAATCTGCATGGCACGCGGGTCTGCTAAACCAATATCTTCCCAGGCCATGCGGATAATCCGGCGTGCCAGGTATAAGGGCTCGGCACCGCCATCCAGCATGCGCATCAGCCAATAGAGTGCAGCATCCGGGTTAGAGCCGCGCACTGATTTGTGCAAGGCAGAAATCTGGTCATAAAAGGCTTCGCCGCCTTTGTCGAAACGGCGCAATTTGCTGGCCATGGTCGATTGCAAAAAGGCGTCATCGATTTCACTGATTTGCTCACTCAGCGCACCATACAGCAGGCCCTCGGCGAAGTTGAGCAAGCGCCTGGCATCGCCGTCAGCGTAAGCCAACACCTGTTCGGTCACAGATTCTGTCAATTGCACGTCCGGCGCCACTTTAAGCCGGGCGCGCTCCAGCAGTTCAGCCAACTCAGCCTCAGTCAGGGCGTTCAGCACAAATACCTGCGCACGACTCAGCAAGGCGCTATTTACTTCAAAAGAAGGGTTTTCAGTGGTCGCGCCAATAAAGGTGATCAGCCCGCTTTCAACAAACGGCAGAAAAGCATCCTGCTGGCCTTTGTTAAAGCGGTGCACTTCATCGACAAACAAAATGGTGTTGCGGCCGGTTTGCTGCAAGGTCATCTCAGCCCGTTCAACGGCTTCACGGATATCTTTAATGCCAGACAATACGGCGGACAAAGGCACAAATTCGGCATCTGCCGTTTGTGCAATAAGGCGCGCCAGGGTAGTTTTACCCACCCCTGGCGGGCCCCACAAAATCATGGAAGGCAGCTTGCCGGACTCAAAGGCGCGGCGCAGCGGTTTGCTTTCACCCAATAAATGGGTTTGGCCTACGACTTCGTCCAGCGTTTTTGGCCGCAACTGCTCGGCCAACGGCACCGAAGAAGGGGTTTGTGGTTCAAACAGGGAGGACATGGCTGATATTGATGCGCAAGCGATTATTCGCCAACCACATCTACCCCTTTAGGCACCGAGAACAGGAACTGGTTGGCATTGAGGCCAGGGTTGACCTCCACATTGGAGAATACAATATGCGTACTTTGGCCAAAGGCATCCACCAGGCGCATTTCGGCCAGTTTGTTGTGGTCAAACGAAATAATCACTACCTGAAAACCACTATCCTTTTGCTTGGGCTTTGCTTGCACGCGCTGCATGCCTTCAAAATCCAGCAGCCGCGTCAAACGAAACGTTTCTTCTACATTTGGCCCACCCGCCAGCAATGCAGCTGGGCTAGTGCCCAAGACCTTGTCTACGGTACGCACGGTGACCTGTTGCAAATCGATATCAAACAGAAATACCTGGCGGCCATCGCTGATGATTTGCTGCTCATAGGGTTTCTGATAGTCCCAGCGGAACTTGTTCGGGCGCTGCAGCAACATGGTGCCGTTGACCTCTTGCAGCTTGCGCCCTTTCTGGTCAAACACGGTTTGCTTGAAATTGGCTCGCATGGCGTGCGTGCTTTGATAAAACTGTTTCAAATCGTCTACGCCATCGGCCAATGCCGCTGACATAACACACCAGCCGCTGAATGCGATCAGCGCTTTGATCAATCTTTTATTCATGGTCTCCTCCAGCTTTTACCAGTACTTCGCGGTTGCCATTGCTTTGCATGGCAGAGACCAGTCCGGCACGTTCCATATCTTCAATTAACCTGGCAGCACGGTTATAGCCGATGCGCAATTGGCGTTGCACCGATGAAATCGATGCGCGGCGTGTCTTCAGTACAATGGCCACGGCTTCATCATACAGCGGGTCTTTTTCACCGCCAGCATCGCTGCCGCCTGGCAAAGCGTCCAGATCGCCACCTTCAGTCTCATTGGTGAGAATACCTTCGATGTAGTTTGGTTCGCCCTGTGCCTTGAGGAAGTTAACCACATTATGCACTTCGCCATCGCTAACAAAGGCGCCGTGGATACGCTGCGGGTAGCCGCTACCCGGTGGCAGGTAGAGCATATCCCCCTGCCCGAGCAAGGTTTCTGCGCCCATCTGGTCCAGAATCGTGCGTGAGTCAATTTTGCTTGATACTTGGAACGCGACACGCGTGGGCACGTTGGCTTTAATCAGGCCGGTGATCACATCCACCGAAGGGCGTTGCGTGGCAAGCACCAGGTGAATACCGGACGCACGCGCTTTTTGCGCCAGGCGTGCAATCAATTCTTCCACCTTTTTGCCGACCACCATCATCAAGTCGGCCAGCTCATCAATCATCACCACGATCAATGGCATTTCTTCCAATGGCTCCGGCTCGTCCGGCGTCAGGCTGAACGGATGCGGAATCGAAACGCCCTGTTTTTTCGCTTCTTGTATCTTCTGGTTATACCCGGCCAAGTTACGCACACCCAGGGTAGACATCAGTTTATAACGACGCTCCATCTCGGCCACGCACCAGTTCAAGGCATTCGCCGCCTGGCGCATATCAGTTACCACCGGCGCCAGCAGATGCGGGATGCCTTCATACACAGACAGTTCCAACATTTTCGGATCGATCAAAATCATACGCACACGACTGGCTTCTGATTTATACAGCAAGCTTAAAATCAGCGCGTTAATTGCCACCGACTTACCGGAACCGGTGGTACCCGCAACCAGCACGTGTGGCATTTTCGCCAGGTCGGCCACAATCGGCTTACCGGCAATATCCTTACCCATGGCAATGGCTAAAGGTGAGCTCTGGTCAGCATAGGCCTGGCTACCCATGATTTCAGACAAGGACACAATCTGGCGCTTGGGATTCGGGATTTCCAGGCCCATATAGCTTTTGCCTGGAATAGTTTCTACCACGCGCACACTGATCACAGACAAGGCGCGCGCCAGGTCTTTGGCCAGGTTGGTAATCTGGCTGCCTTTCACACCAGGCGCGGGATCCAGCTCGTAACGCGTAATCACCGGCCCTGGCTGCGCAGTAACCACTTTGACCTCAATGCCAAAGTCCATCAGCTTGCGCTCGATCAGGCGTGAAGTGAAATCCAGCGTTTCGGCAGATTGCAACTCCACCGACTGGTTGGGTGCATCCAGTAAATGTAACGGCGGCAAACCTTCCTGCTCAATCGCAGCAAACAATACAGCCTGTTTTTCTTTCACCACGCGCTCGCTAGGCTCGATCACCACTTCTGGCACCGTAATCTCTACCGGCTTGCGGTCTTCAACCCGCTTGCGCTCAGCCTCGACAAACTCCTCGCGTGCCTGCAGCACCTGGCGTCCGACTTTGCGGTCTTGCCAGTCCTGGTATTTGAGCAGGCTCCACTGGTAAAACTGGATCACCCATTCGCCCAATTGCTCGCTCATGGTAATCAGCGACCAGCTGGTAAACAGGCTGAACGCGATAGCAAACAGTACCAGCAGCAACATGGTAGACCCGGCAAAACCAAACATATTGCGCAACAAATGATCTATGCCGCTACCAATCACGCCGCCTTGCTTAAGCGGAAAATCTGCCGGAAAGCTCACCAGGTGGCCAGACTCAAGCGCGGCCGACGCCAGCAACATTAAGGCAAAACCAACGCCATTCAACCACCAGTCATGCTTTTCAACCGGGGCCAGGTGCAGGCGCTGGTACATGAGCCAGACCATGTAAAAAGCCAGCACCACAAACCACCATGATGAAAAACCAAATAAGGAAAGAAAGATATCTGACACCCAGGCGCCCACTGCACCACCCGCATTGTGGATGGTGTCATGTTCGCCAATCGCGTGCGTCCAGCCCGGATCTTCATGCGAATAAGTCGCTAAAATCACCGCCAGAAACACGCCGAGTGCTGCCAGCGCGATCCATGAAACCTCACGCAGCAACTTGGCATCACGCAGTTGCTTCTCCGTCGAAACTTTTTCCAGACGGACGTTAGCAACTTTTTTCTTATTAAAAAACAATATGTTGTCTCTTTCTTTGCAAGAGTGAACTTAAATGATTATAACAAAATCAAATTGCAGACAGGGAGACGAGGTTCTAAAATAAACAAATCACATCTACAAACCACCTAATGGAGAGCTCATGGATATCGGAATCAATAATGAAAACCGCCAGGAAATCGCGCATGGTTTATCTAAACTGCTGGCGGATACCTACACTTTGTACTTGAAAACGCACTATTTTCACTGGAACGTCACTGGGCCAATGTTCAACACCTTGCACCTGATGTTTGAAACCCAGTACACCGAACTGGCACTGGCGGTAGACCTGGTGGCAGAGCGTATTCGTTCATTGGGTGTGTACGCCCCAGGCACCTACGCCCAGTTTGCCAAACTGACTTCGATAGAAGAAACCGTTGACGTGCCTAAAGCCAACGACATGATCCGTGAACTGGTGGCTGGCCATGAGGCAGTCTGCCGCACGGCTCGCAGCGTCTTCCCGGCCGCAGAAAAGGCCTCTGACGAAGCCACGGCCGACCTGTTAACCCAGCGCCTGCAATTGCATGAAAAAACAGCATGGATGTTACGGAGTTTGCTGGAGTAATAGATAATCGATGCTGTTTTTCGGTGTAGGCTAACCTTCAGGTTAGGCCGGAGCCAAAAAACAGCATGGATGTTACGCAGCTTGCTGGAATAATCCTTTAACACTTTTCTTCAGGGTGGGCATTTAAAAAACAGTGCCCACCCCCATCTACATAAAAATAATTCACCAAATACTGGAAATCTCATCATGGCAACAAAACATGCCCGTTTAATGATTCTTGGCTCAGGCCCTGCTGGTTATACCGCAGCGGTCTACGCGGCCCGCGCTAACCTCAACCCGGTGCTCATTACCGGCCTGGCCCAAGGCGGCCAGCTGATGACTACCACCGAGGTGGATAACTGGCCAGCCGATGCCAATGGCGTGATGGGGCCGGAGCTCATGGCACGCTTTCAGCAGCATGCCGAGCGTTTTAATACCGAGATGATTTTTGATCATATCCACACCACGCATCTCAAAGAAAAACCGATTCGTTTAGTGGGTGATAACGGCGAATATACCTGTGACGCCCTGATTATCGCCACAGGGGCTTCTGCCAAATATTTAGGCCTGCCGAGTGAAGAAGCCTTTGCTGGTAAAGGCGTGTCTGCGTGTGCCACGTGTGATGGCTTTTTCTACCGTAACCAGGAGGTCGCTGTGATCGGCGGCGGCAATACGGCTGTGGAAGAGGCCCTGTACCTGGCCAATATTGCCAGCAAAGTCACCCTGGTACACCGCCGCGACAAATTCAAGGCCGAAGCCATCCTGGTCGACAAACTGATGGACCGCGTCAAGGAAGGCAAGATCGTCCTGGAAACCTTCCATACGCTGGATGAGGTATTGGGCGACAATACCGGTGTAACCGGCATGCGCCTGAAAGACGTCAACGCTGGCACCACCAAAGACATCGCGCTCAAAGGCGTGTTTATCGCGATTGGCCACCAGCCAAATACGCAGATTTTTGAAGGCCAGCTGGAAATGGAAGGCGGTTATATCGTTACGCACACCGGCCGTCAGGGCAATTTTACTGCCACCAACATTCCTGGCGTGTTTGCCGCCGGTGACGTGCAAGACCATATCTACCGCCAGGCAGTGACTAGCGCCGGCACCGGTTGTATGGCTGCCTTAGACGCTGAGCGTTATTTGACCAGCCTCGAGTGAATCCATCGCGCTAAATCTATAGCCCGATATGAAGAAGCGCACCCCGGTGCGCTTTTTTATTTTAAAATTACAGCATGTCAAACGAGTTACCGGACAAAGAGGAAGATGATGTTTCACTGTTTTATGAAGCAGTGAAAGGCGCACGCCCGGTCAAAACCACCCGCATTTCGCATGCGCCCAAAAAGCCAAAACCGATTCCCCGCCAGTTGATCCGTGACGAGCAGCAGGCACTTATAGACTCGCTGAGTGATGACTACATTCCGGCCCACGAACTCGAAAGCGGCGAAGAATTACTTTATTTGCGTGAAGGCCAGTCACCCATGGTGTTAAGCAAATTACGTCGCGGCCATTGGGTGGTACAAGCGCATATAGACCTGCACGGCCTGATTAGCGACGAAGCCCGTTTATATGTCTCTGAATTTATTGCCGACTGTAAAAAGCGCGGCTTGCGCTGCGTACGCATTGTGCATGGCAAAGGTTTGGGCTCACGCAATAAAGAACCCGTGCTTAAACACAAACTGCGCAACTGGCTGATGCAAAAAGATGAAGTGATTGCCTATGCCCAGGCAAGGGCTAATGATGGTGGCAGTGGCGCAGTGATCGTCCTGCTCAAAGCATAAACGCGATGCCGTTGCGGGCACCGCGTTTGCTGACAACCGCTGACAACCGCTGACTTACCAATATTGACGATGCTGGCGTGGCCCATGACCTCGCATCGCAGCCGGACGGTATCCTGGCGCTGGCATAGGTTGAATCTGTACCACATTCGGTCTGACTGATACAGCCACATCCAAGACCGGGCCGGGGTCTCTGTCCATCATGGTGGAATATTGACGGCCCTGATATTCGTAATTCACCACATAGCCTGTGGTCACCGTTTGCCACTGGTCTACCATCACACACTGTTCAACCGGGCGCGTCACGATGCGTTCGTTGCCATAGGTGTTCTGGTTACCCACGCGGTCACCCACAATCGCGCCGACACCGGCACCCACTGCAGCAGCAGCGATACGGCCATTACCGCGACCAATGGTGCTGCCTAATAAGCCACCGGCCACACCACCAACAATCGCCCCGGTATTGGATCGGTTAGATTCATACACGCTTTCACGTACATACTCGGTGTGGCATTCCTGGCGTGGCTGGTTGATTTGCTGCACTTGCGGTGCGACCGACAGCACTCTGGCCCGGTCAATATATTCTGCATCGGCAAACGCCGTTTGGCTCGCCGCCATCATCACCACGCTGGATAAGATTAATTTACGCATGCTCGTTTTCCTCTCTTGAAGCACATTGCTTACTGCAGTTATGTCGTTAACGTGCATTCAATCATGAGAGATGACGCCGGGATGTATCGAAGCCGAGAGAATTTTGTATCTGGGCAGATACAGGGCTACTGGCCGCTGTTAGCCAGTTTGAGTAATTCACCGCGATGCTGGATTTCGATGACCCCGCGCCCCATGGTCAGCCAGCCTTTTTGCTCCAGGCGTTTTAACTGGCGGCTGATGACTTCACGCGCTGTGCCCAGTTCATCGGCAATTTGCTGATGCGTGCGTTGAATCGTGTTATTACCCATGTCCAGCAACCATTTCGCCAGCCGCGCATCCAGCGTTTGAAACGCCACTTCATCCAGCAACACGATCAGGTCGCTGATCAAGGCACCATAATTTTGCATCACGTATTGCCTGAACACCGGCGAATCGATCATGAGCTTATGAAAAGTCGTGTCCGGCACAATCACATCCTGGATTTCTTCTTCAACAATGGTCGAAGCAGGATACTGGCTATTGCCTAGCAAACAGGTGGTGGTGATGACACAGGTTTCACCAGCGCCTACGCGATACAACACGATTTCGCGGCCACTGGCAGACATTTTATAGACACGCGAACGGCCTTTCAGCCGCAATACATAGCCACCACAATGATCACCTTCGCGATAACCAATAGTGCCTATTGGCGCCTCCACAATCCGTGCATATTGCGTGAGCAGCTTTTTAGCTGTGTCTTCCAGCGCTTCCAGTTCAGGAAACAAGCTGATCCATGAAAGTGATTGCATCATCCCGATAATCCCCAGTATTTTTATTGTATTGGCGAGGGCAATTTCAGCGGCCCGTCACGTTTAATTTGTGCGACAAACTTTACCACAGATTGATTTCAAACAATGATCACGGTCAATCACTTAAGTGTTAAAGCGTACACAATCTGTGACAACAGGTTTATGATTGAATTTCAACGTATAAATAGTATAAAAAATAAATGATGATTCAAGGGGTATTATGCAAACGTCGGATATTGCGGTGGATCTTTTTGACCAGTTGAGAGCATCGGCCGATCAGGCCAGCCAGTTGATGAAAGCGATGGCGAACACTGATCGGTTGTTGCTGCTATGTCAATTATCACAAGGTGAGAAATCAGTCAGTGAACTGGAAACGAACCTTAACCTCAGGCAACCCAGCCTGTCACAACAATTAACCGTACTCCGCGAGGCGCAACTGGTCAGCACGCGCCGCGAAGGCAAAAATGTGTATTACAGCATAGGTAGCCCGGCCGCCCTGGCGGTGATTCAGGTGCTGCATCGTGAGTTTTGCCAGAAACCAGCGCTTTGCCAACAGACAGCAACCGCGCAACTTAAAAGCGCATAGGAAAGAAAGATGGACATCAAAACAATTGATCAACGCTACAGTGTCAGCGACCAGTTAAGCGCGTCAGACCTGGATGAGCTGGCCGCCAAAGGCATCAAACTCGTGGTTAATTTTCGCCCGGATGGCGAAGGCGGCGACGCACAACCTGCAAGCGCCGCACTCGCCAGCAAAGCAGAGGCACTGGGAATCGCTTATGCCTATATTCCCGTTGTGCCTAACCAGGTAAAACCTGAGCACGTACAACAACTGCAAACATTGCTGAGCCAGCATACGGGCGCCGTGCTGGGCTTCTGCCGCACGGGCAACCGGGCAAACAATGTTTACCAGCAAGCGTTACAAAGCCAGCCAGCGGCCACTGATGCAAAACCAGCCTGCTGTTGCGCACCAGGCGAGCAAGCCAATGATGGCTTGTTAGGGAAAGTCAAAAGCTGGTTCAATACTTAAAAAAACCATTCCAACTATCTAAACCAAGAGTATTTTAATTCCATGAATCAGACCAACTTCGATGTAGTTATTATAGGCGGCGGCACCGCTGGTTGCGCCATCGCGGCCAGCCTGAAAAAACGCGCGCCCCAGCTACAGATCGCCATCATAGAGCCTTCTGACCAACACTATTACCAGCCAGCCTGGACCCTGGTCGGTGCAGGCGAGTTTGATGCAAAGAAAACCGTGCGCGCCATGGCCGACTGCATTCCGGTTGGCATTATCTGGTTACAGGCCGCCGCGACCAGTTTCGATCCGGTTCAAAAACAGGTCACGACTGATAAACTGGGCACGATTCAATACCAGCAATTGGTGACGGCTGCGGGCCTGAAATTAAACTGGGCAGGCATACCGGGGCTGGCAGAAACCTTGGGCAAGCATGGCGTGACATCCAACTATCGCTTTGACCTGGCGCCCTACACCTGGCAACTAGTGCAGCAGTTGCAATCGGGCAAAGCCTTGTTTACCCAGCCGCCAATGCCAATCAAATGTGCTGGCGCACCGCAAAAAGCCTTGTATCTGTCCTGTGCCGAATGGCTGGGCAAAGGCCGCCTGGCAAATATCAAAGCCTCGTTTTACAGCGCAACCCCTACCCTGTTTGGCGTCAAGGAATATGTAGAACCACTGATGCAGTATATCCGTCGCTACCAGGTGGATTTACATTTGAACAGCACGCTGGTCGAAGTAGATGGCCCAGGCAAAACGGCCTGGTTTAATGTGAAAGATGCTGATGGCAATGTCAGCCGTGTCAGTGAAACGTTTGACCTGCTGCATGTGGTGCCGCCACAAACTGCGCCTGACTTTATCAAGCAAAGCCCGCTGGCGAATGCTGATGGCTGGGTAGAAGTCGACCAGCACAGCCTGCAACATGTACGTTACCCGGATATTTTCGGTGTAGGCGATTGCACCAATACACCCAATGCCAAAACAGCGGCCGCTGCGCGCAAGCAGGTGGTGATTGCCGCCGAAAACCTGCTGGCCCATCGCGCAGGACTCGCCCTGCCGTCACGCTATGACGGTTATGGTTCCTGCCCGCTCACCGTCGAAAAAGGTAAAATCATCCTGGCTGAATTTGGTTATGGCGGCAAAATTGTGCCGACCTTCCCCTGGGATTCCACCAAACCGCGCCGTACGGCCTGGTGGCTGAAGAAATACCTACTCCCTTGCGTCTATTGGAACCTGATGCTCAAAGGCCGCGAATGGCTGGCACGTTGCGGGGCTTGTGGTTAAGGCTTATTTGCCTGCTATCAAGGCTTGAACCCATTGCAAGGTGAGCGCAACGCCAAAGCCGTTCACCTCGCTAGCCACTGCGCCCAGGCCTTCTTTGTGCGCATAAGAGGACAGGTCGACGTGGCACCAGTCGACCTCGCCTTCAATAAACTTACCTAAAAAGCGGGCCGCCAGGATATGGTCGGCATCGCTATCCATGGTGCACTGCTTGATATCGGCAATGTCACTATCCAGTTCACTGTCGTAATCTTCGGCATACGGGAAAGCCACCACGCGCTCGCCACTGGCTACGCCCGCCTCTACCATTTGCAGCGCCAAGGCTGCTTTATTAGCCACAATGCCGCTCATGCGCGAGCCCAGTGCCGTTTGCATGCTACCGGTCAGCGTGGCGTAATCAATCATCACATCAGGGTGGTCACGGCTGGCCAGCGTCAAAGTATCAGCCAGCACCATACGGCCTTCAGCATCGGTATGCACGATTTCAATCGTCATACCATTAAGCGCCGTAATCACATCGTTTTGCTTGTAGGCATTGGGGCCAATGTGGTTTTGCGCCAGTGCCAGCCAGCAATCGACATTGATCGCCAATTGTTGCGCACTGATGGCCTGTAACACACCCACGGCCACGGCGCTGCCATTCATGTCCTGATGCATGCCCTGCATATATTTGGCCGACTTTAAATTATGGCCACCGGTATCAAAACAAATGCCTTTGCCCACCAATGCCAGCGTTTTAACCGCTTGCGGATGACGGTAAGACAGCTTGACGATAGCAGCATCTTGCGGTTCAGACCCCTGCGCCACGGCGACAAAAGCGCCAGCGCCCAGTTGCCGCAGTGCGTCTATATCCCACTCGCTATATTGCCAGCCTTTTTCACTGGCCATGCTTTGCAGGCACTGGCGGTATAAGGCGGGCGTGAGCATATTGGGCGGCGTCATGGTCAGCGCGCGGCAAACGGTATTACCAGCCACCAGCGCGGTGACTTCATCAGTCCAGGCAATATCGTCGACACCAAAGACACCCATCTCGCGCAGTTTTTGGCCAGCAGGCTTTTGCTTGAGCACCGGCAAGGCCTGGGCGTTGACCAGCGTGACATAAGCCGCCTGCCTGGCGAGTGCAGCCGCGTGTTTTTTTGAGAACACCGCCAGGGCAATACGTGCCGGATGCTCGCTGAGTAAAGGTTTAACCGCCGCCCGCAACAAAGTCGCCACGGCAAATGTGGATGCTGCAGCATCCACCTGGCACAGGCTGACCAGCGTGCCATCGGCCAACTCCAGCGTGACCGGTTTGTCTTTTAAATCTTCGGCGGTCAGGCCAGCACGTTGCAATTTAAGCGCGAGCGCATCTGCAAATGGTAATGAAGAAAAAAACGTTTCTTCGAACACGACCAATATATGCCGGGCATAAGCGGACAATAAGGTTGAACTGACTTCTGAAGTTTGGGACCACTCGATGCGCATATCGTTACAAAACACTCTTATATAAAACATTAAACAAACGTAGCAAATACCTATAGTTAGGCATGATTTATTCATGCAAAAACTTGACCAAAAGCGCCAAAAAAGAGACACTTACAGCTGATAGCTAGGTTGCTGAGACTCATCACCTCAATTCAGCAACGTGTTACCATAAAAGCAGTGTCCAATTTCGGAATCCCTTCTTGGTAATCAACACTTTCTCAGCGCTAGGCATGGCCAGGTGCGGGATACTAGGTGCTAGATTATACGCATAGCGACTAAAAACTCGGAGAATCCTCACGCATGGCAACGCATTCGCAAGCACACCTCAATGAAACCGACGCACAAGAAACGCAAGAATGGCTTGAAGCCCTCAGTGCCGTCATTGAGAATGAAGGGCCAGAACGTGCCCACTTCCTGCTGGAAGCAATGATTGATCAGGCTCGCCGTTCCGGCGGCCATTTGCCTTACAAAGCAACCACCGCTTACGTTAACACCATCCCTACTCACTTGCAGGGCAAACTGCAAGGCGACCCGGAGATGGAACGCCGTGTACGCGCACTGATCCGCTGGAACGCGATCATGACCGTATTACGTGCCAACGAAAAATCGCCAGGTATCGGCGGCCATATTGCCAGTTTCCAGTCAGCGGCAACGCTGTACGATGTTGGTTTTAACCACTTTTTCCGTGCCGCGAATGAAGGCTTTGGCGGTGACTGTATCTATTTCCAGGGCCACTCCTCCCCAGGTGTGTATGCACGTGCTTTCCTAGAAGGCCGTATCTCTGAAGAGCAAATGGACAACTTCCGACAGGAAACCGGTGGCAATGGCTTATCCAGCTACCCGCACCCATGGTTAATGCCAGATTTCTGGCAGTTCCCAACCGTGTCCATGGGCCTGGGCCCATTGGCTGGTATCTACCAGGCTCGCTTCCTCAAGTATTTGCACAACCGTGGCATTGCCGATACGGCTGACCGCAAGGTGTGGGTATTCTGCGGTGACGGCGAGATGGACGAGCCAGAATCACAAGGCGCAATTTCATTGGCTGCACGTGAAGGCCTGGACAACCTGATTTTCGTTATCAACTGTAACTTGCAGCGCCTGGATGGCCCTGTGCGTGGCAACGGCAAGATTATCCAGGAACTCGAATCCAACTTCCGCGGTGCTGGCTGGAACGCGATCAAGGTCATTTGGGGTTCTTACTGGGATCCGCTGCTGGCCATGGACAAAGACGGCATCCTGCGCAAGCGCATGGAAGAATGTGTGGACGGCGAATACCAGAACTTCAAGCAAAAAGGTGGCGCGTACACACGTGAGCACTTCTTTGGCAAATATCCTGAGCTGCGTGAAATGGTGGCGGCGATGTCTGATGCAGATATCTGGCGCCTGAACCGTGGCGGCCACGATCCGCACAAAGTATTTGCTGCTTACCAATCTGCGGTAAACCATAAAGGTCAACCAACCGTCATCCTGGCCAAAACCGTTAAAGGTTACGGCATGGGCGAAGCGGGCGAAGGCCAGAACACCACCCACCAGCAAAAGAGTATGGATATCGCGTCACTGAAAGCTTTCCGTGACCGCTTTGACCTGCCATTGACTGATGAGCAGGTAGAAAACCTGTCTTACTACCGTCCTGCCGAAGACAGCCCGGAAATCAAATACATGATGGAACGCCGTTCTGCGTTGGGTGGCTTTGTGCCTAGCCGTCGCCGTAAAGGTAACGAGCTGACCGTGCCTGAACTGTCTGCATTTGAAAACATGCTGGGCGCCACCGGTGAGCGCGAAATTTCTACCACCATGGCCTTTGTGCGTATCCTGTCTACCCTGGTGCGTGACAAGCAAGTGGGCAAATACGTCGTGCCTATCGTGCCTGACGAAGCACGTACCTTCGGTATGGAAGGCATGTTCCGTCAACTGGGCATTTACTCCTCTGTTGGCCAGTTGTATGAGCCACAAGATTCTGACCAGGTGATGTTCTACAAAGAATCACAAAGCGGCCAGATCCTGGAAGAAGGCATTAACGAAGCCGGTTCCTTTGCCAGCTGGCTGGCAGCCGCGACGTCTTACAGCGTCACCGGCACGCAAATGATTCCGTTCTACATCTACTACTCCATGTTCGGCTTCCAGCGTATTGGCGACTTCGCCTGGGCCGCTGGCGACAGCCGTGCACGTGGTTTCCTGCTGGGCGCGACCGCAGGCCGCACCACATTGAACGGCGAAGGTTTGCAGCACGAAGATGGCCATAGCCATTTGATGTCAGCGACAATTCCAAACTGCGTGTCTTACGACCCAACCTTTGCTTACGAGCTGGCTGTGATTATTCAGGAAGGCATGCGCCGCATGGTGCAAAACCAGGAAGATGTGTATTACTACATCACCCTGATGAACGAAAACTATACGCACCCAGCCATGCCTGAAGGCAGTGCTGCAGGCATCCTCAAAGGCATGTACCAGTTCAGCCAATCCAAAGCTAAAGGCCCTAAAGTGCAATTGATGGGTTCTGGTGTGATTCTGCGCGAAGTGATTGCCGCGGCCGAGTTGCTGGAAAAAGACTGGGGCGTATCCGCTGATATCTGGAGCGTGACCAGCTTTACCGAGTTGCGCCGCGACGGTATCGATACCGAGCGTCACAACCTGCTGAACCCGGAAGCCAAGCCGAAACTGAGCTACGTGGAAGAGTCACTGAAAAAAGCCGAAGGCCCTGTGGTTGCTTCAACCGACTACATGCGCAGTTTTGCGGACCAGATCCGCCCATTCGTGCCAAATAGATTCGTTACCTTGGGTACGGATGGCTATGGCCGTTCAGACTCCCGCGAAGCCTTGCGTAGCTTCTTTGAAGTCGACCGCTACTATGTAGTGCTGGCTGCCTTGAAAGCACTGGCTGACGACGGCAAATTGCCAGCGGCCAAAGCGACTGAAGCGATTAAAAAATATAATATCGACATTACTCGTGCCAACCCGGCTACGATCTAAAGTCGCGACATAAGGAACATACAAAATATGTCTATCAAAGAAGTACTGGTGCCGGATATCGGCAACTTTGACAGCGTCGATGTCATTGAAGTGTTGGTAAGTGTAGGCGACACTGTCGCCAAGGAAGACTCCCTGATTACTGTGGAGTCCGACAAGGCTTCCATGGATATCCCCTCCTCGCTTGCAGGCGTCGTCAAGGAAATCCACATTAAAGTGGGCGATACCACCAAGCAAGGCGTACTGATCCTGACCCTGGATACCGCAGGTGAGGCTGCACCGGCTGAAAAAGTGGCGCCACAACCAACCGCAACACCAGTGGTGGCAACCGTCAAAGTGGATGAAAAAACCGTGGCTATTCCAGAACCAAGCCGTCCGGTCGCTGAAGTACCACAAGTGGTACAACCACAAGCCACCCCTAATCCAGTGGCTGCCAGTACCGTTGCCAGCAGCGGCAAACTGGCACATGCTAGCCCGTCTGTACGCAAGTTTGCGCGTGAATTAGGCGTGAACCTGTCACTGGTGAAACCAACAGGTCCGAAAAACCGTATTGTGCAAAGTGATGTACAAGGCTACGTCAAAGGCGAATTGTCCAAACCACGCTCAGAGAATATGGGTGTGGGCGGCGGCTTAAGCACCTTGCCGATGCCGGTGATCGACTTCAGCCAGTTTGGCAGCATCGAAAACAAACCGCTGTCACGCATCAAGAAACTGTCCGGCGCTAACCTGCACCGCAACTGGGTGACGGCCCCGCATGTGACTCAGTTTGATGAAGCCGATATTACTGACCTGGAAGACTTCCGTAAGTCCATGTTGGCCGAGGCAGAAAAGCGTGGCGTGAAATTAACCTTGCTGGCTTTCCTCATGAAAGCGGTGGTCAACGCATTGCGTACCTACCCTAACTTTAACGCCTCACTGTCACCAGAAGGCGATAGCCTGATTCTCAAGCAGTATTACAACATCGGCTTCGCCTGCGACACGCCAGATGGCCTGGTGGTGCCTGTAGTGCGTGATGTGAACCAGAAGGACGTGATGGACATTGCACGTGACCTGGCCGACCTGTCAGCCAAGGCGCGTGAGCGCAAGCTGAAGGTGGAAGAAATGCAAGGCGGCTGCTTTACCATTTCCAGCCTGGGCGGCATTGGCGGCACCATGTTCACGCCGATTATCAATTGCCCTGAAGTGGCGATTTTAGGTGTCTCCCGCGCGGCCATGCAGCCAGTCTATAACAAAGACACCGGCGGCTTTGACCCACGCCTGATCATGCCATTGTCACTGTCATACGATCACCGCGTGATCGACGGTGCCGATGGAGCAAGATTCACCAGCCACCTGCGTGTGATGCTGAGTGATGTCAGAAGGTTGTTGCTCTAATCCGGGCGATACAACACAAAGGGCGCTTGAAGCGCCCTTTGTTTTTTAGGTCATATGGGTGTTTTTAACTCATATGACCTGCTGCATAAAATCTCCCGAGGCGATGATTGCCTTACCCACCAACGGCCATTGATACAAGTAAATCCACACCGGTTCTAATACACGCCCATCACTAGCAAGAATGTGTGTTTTAACGCGTTGATATTCGGCAGGTTGCGTATGCTGAGTACCGCACTCTTCGTAATCATCCAAGACAGCCAGTGCAGCTTGCGCATCATTGAGACGGTAGACTTCACCAAAAACACGGTCATCAGGCTGATCATAGGCGATCACGCCAGGATAATAGCTGATCTGATACATCTGTCCTTGGAACCAGCCATCCGTGACAAATTCTGCATGCGCAGCAAGATAAGCAGCCATCGCATTGGTATTACCCTGACGCAACGTGCCATAAACAAATAACAAATCAGGCATAGCCATCAAAACAATGTGAGTTGCGGGCTGTTCGATGGCTGCCGCCAGGCATCCGGCACCTTGAATAAGTCGGTGCGGAAACCCAGCCGTTCGCCAGACATGCCCAGCTTTTGGCAACTGAGTTTGAAGCGATGGGCCAATAAGTCTGCAAACACGCCTTCACCACGCATACGTTGGCCAAATCCGCTTTGGTAGGTTTTACCGCCACGGCTTTGCTTCACAATACTCATGACATGGTTGGCTTTGAGCGGAAAGTATTGCTGCAACCATTGCTCAAACAAATCGCTTAACTCATGCGGCAAGCGCAGAAACACATAACCGGCTTTTCTGGCGCCCGCCTGATGCGCCCGCTGCAGAATCTGTTCCATATCGCAATCGGTCAATGCCGGGATCACCGGCGCCACCATGACTCCGGTCGGGATGCCCGCTTCACTTAAACGGCGCAGGGTTTCAAAACGACGCTCAGGGGCAGCCGCGCGTGGTTCCAACCGGCGTGCGACTTGCCTATCCAGTGTGGTGATACTCAGGTAGATACTGGCCAGACCTTTGGCGGCCATAGGTGCAATCAGGTCAATATCCCGCTCAACCAGCGACGATTTAGTCACGAGGCTGAACGGATGGTTGGCTTCGGCCAGCACTTGAATGATTTTGCGCGTCAGCTGGTATTCGCGCTCAATCGGCTGGTAACTATCCGTATTCATCCCCAATGCGATGGGGGCACATTGATACTTGGCATGTGCCAGCTCTTTTTTGAGCAGATCAGCCGCATCGGCTTTCATCAATAAGCGTGACTCGAAATCCAGCCCGGGCGACATGCCCAAATAAGCATGCGTAGGACGTGCATAGCAATAAATGCAGCCGTGCTCACAACCACGGTAATGATTGAGCGTGCGGTCAAATGGCAAGTCAGGGGACTGGATATAATTGATGACGGTTTTCGCCGCATCCAGCATGACTTCGGTACGCAAGGCCGGGGTATCTTCATCCAGGCTGCCCCAGCCATCATCGATGGCTTGCCGCGTGTGTGGGTCAAAGCGGCTGACCTGGTTGCTGTGCGCCGCCCGCCCCTTGTAGAGCAGGGGCTTTTCAACCATAGAAGGGAATGGCTCCCCTTCTGTTTCTACTTCCGTTCTGAGATCCATTGACATGCCAGCGCACTCCAGTACGGCAGCGATTGCAGGGCCAGCATGGATACCCATAACTGCGCATCCAGGTTGCTGAAGCCACGCGCATACAGCATGGCGGCAGCGGACAGGATCAGCGATACCAGAATCAGCAACTCTTCTTTAATCGGGTCTATCAATTGCCAGTTGCTGAGTTTGGCTTTGGTTTTGTTGGTCACCACAAACACGCCCGCCTTATGCGTGAGGCCATTGATAATGCCTCTGGCAATGGCGTGTGACAAGCCCAGGCTGGCCAGCGATGCACCAAAAATATCCGTCCAGCTGCAATGCATGGTTTTGCGGTATAACACTGGCCCTAATACGGCTTTAATCGCCAGGAAGCACAGGATAGGCACAATCATCACCACCACTGGCAAACTGAAATATTTAGGAAACGCCAGCATGGCGATGGTCCAGCCGATGGAGCCAATGGTGAATACCAGTTGCAAGGCTTCGCCAAACCAGCCAAACCAGCCGGTGAGGAAGTGATAACGCTGGCTGAAATTGAGCGATGATTTGCCTAGCAATTTAGGCATATGATGCTTAAGGATCTGCATGGCGCCAAATGCCCAGCGGTTACGTTGTGACTTGAGCGCCTTGAAGTTCGCTGGCGTCAGGCCACGACCAAAGGTTTCATCAATGTAGCGCAGCTCCATATTGTTCTCGAGCAAACGCAAGCCAAGTTCAGTATCCTCACAAATACACCACTCTGACCAGCCACCCAGCGTTTGCAGTGACACGCGGCGAATCAAGGTCATGGTGCCGTGCTGGATCAAGGCATTACGTTCGTGTCTATGGTGCATGCCAATACGGAAAAAGCCTTCAAACTCCCAGTTACACATGCGGTGGAAGAAATGATTCTCCCATTCGCGGTGAGCTTGCGGCGCTTGCACCACAGCCACTTGTGACTCCTGGAAGTGTGGCACCAGGTCAGACAACCAGTCCGGGGTCACCACGTAGTCAGCATCCACCACGCCCACGACCTGTGCATCAGGGTGCGTTTTTTCCAGGGCAAAATTCAATGCACCGGCTTTAAAGCCCGGCCAGGAAGGCAAATGATAGAAATGGAAGTTATCCGGCATGGTCGCCATATAGGTTTCCAGCGGTTTCCACTTGGCTTCATCTTTGGTGTTGTTATCCACCACAATCACTTCATAGTGCGTGTAATTCAGGTGACGCAGGCTATCAATGGTGGCAATCACCATCTCCGGCGGTTCGTTATAGCAGGCCAGGTGAATCGACACAAACAGCTCTTTGTCGGCTGGCAGTGGCTGCGCACGCTTGAACAGGCGACGCCAGGCAGGTTTAAACATCACCTCGCTGAACTCAGCGGCGTAAATCATCAGCACCATAGAAGTGAGCGCGATACCTAAAATCAGGCCAATCAGTACCACGAAGTCACGCAGGGTGTAGTAATAGTCGCCCGGCAAGTTCCAGGCAATGGTGAGGGTGGTGATACAGGCCTGGAACAACACCGCCATCGACAACACACCGCCTATGCCCCAGTGTTTAAAGCGCCATGCAATCAACATGAGTGGAATAAAGGCGAGCAAACTAGACCAGGTCGCTTTTGCAATCCAGCGTGTGCTCGGTGGTACAGCATCTTGCAGTGAATATTTCTGGTGACGGTCGGCGTTATACATGCCCCAATAAGCACCTGCCCAACCCTCGAGCGCCACTTTCCAGGGTTGGTCAAAGGCTTCCATCAGGTAAAAATCAAGGTCTTCAATCGAGTTGCGCGCCAAAAATTCACGAATAAAACGCGCCTGATTCACCTCGCTGGCCACTGAAGCACCAATCGCCGGACCACGACTAGGCCAGCCCACCTCGGTAATCACGATTTTTTTGCGTGGATACGCTTGCATCAGCTGGTTGTAACGCTCGATGGTATATTGCACGGCTTTTTCTACCGGCACCCCTTCGTGGTATGGCAGCAAATGTACGGCGATATAGTCTACATGTTTGACCAACTCAGGGTGCTTGAGCCAAACGTGCCATGGTTCAGCGGTCGACACCGGCACATTGCTGTGCTCCCTGACAAAATCCAGGTAACCCATCAGCGCTTGCACGGGCAAATCATTACGTAGCAAGGCTTCGTTACCGACAATGACGCGGTCAATATTGCTGTAGTTTTCCAACTTTTCCAGCAATGCAGATATCTCACGGGTATTTTTCTGGTTGTCGGTATCTATCCAGGCACCGGCAATCACGTTCATATTGCGTCTGGCGGCTAGAGGCACTACTTCATTTAAATCCAGCGACGAATACATACGGATATGACGCGTGTGTTTATGCATCAGGTCCAAGTCTTGTGCCAGCTCGGCCGTGCTTGGGTGTTGACCATCCAGCGGACTTTGATTGGCTCGGTAGCCTGAATAGGCAAACCCGTTCACCGCAGGTTTGACGCTAATCAACGGTAAAGCACGGTTAGCCAATGCCCACAACCCAAAGTGCAGGGCTGAAAACAAAATGGCAAATACCAGGCCAGGCAGCAGTTTTTTAAACCAGGAAACGATCACTTCTCACTCTTTCCATCATCTCTGATGTATTTATTTAAATTTTTATTGGCTTAGCTGTACGCTTCTGGCAGGCAGCAAAAACAACGCCAAGCCACATGCGGCACACCACCACCAGGCAATCACATTGCCAGGTTCTGTCATGGCGACTGCAATCGCCATCGTGGCCGCCATTACCACCATCACTGTCGTCAGCCAAATGCCAACGATAGGCAACGCTGACTGCGTTGCGGCACGTACTGGCAAGCTGGTGATCGAAATAGCAATCATCAGCAATGGCAAGCAAACCAGGATCAGTGGAAAATCAAGATAACGCCCATTGATGGCCAGACCAGCACTGGTGAGCAAGAATGCCAGCGCCAGCAAGCGCAGCAGCGATTGCTCCAGGCAATGCTTGATGCCCAGTCCCAGCCATTGCCGCAACTGCAGCAGCACTAGCGCCCAGCCCAGCAATACCAGGCCACCTAACATTGCATACTCACCGCTATTACGTGCAGCCAGCTGCACATAACCCATCTGCAAATAAGCATGCAAGCCAACCACACCGCCAGTCAACGCCAGCAACAGCATTTGGTTTACAGGCACACGCTTATATTGTCCCCACGCAGCACCAGCAACCGCCAGCAACAGGGCAAACAGGTACGGTTTAAAGCCATCGGTACGCTCCGCCACTAGGCCTTGCAGGTTAAACTTAGGCTCTAAATCGGTATTGAATACGCCCCAGAAACCGCCAACAGTGCCTTCCAGCTCGCGCTTCCATGGCTGATCAACCGCTTCAATCACGTTATATTGCCAATGATTCACCTGCGCCGCTTGTAAAAACTCACGCATATAACGCGCCTGGTTGATCGCACTCGGTTTAGACCAGAAGCGCTGACGCCCTTGTGATGGCCAGCCGGTCTCACCAATCAGAATCGGCTTTTTAAACACAGTACCCAAATGCCCCATGACAGACGCCGTGTGTGCAACCGCCTGCTCAATCGCTACTGGCTTGTCTTCCCAATAAGGCAAAATATGCACGGTCACAAAGTCGACATCCTGCTCCAGCGTGGGATGCTTCAGCCAGAATTCCCAGACATCGGCATACGTGACCGGCGCTTTGGTGTTCGCTTTAGCCCATTGCAGGTATTCATGCATTTTTGGCTCGGTTTGTTCACCGCGCAGCAACACCTCATTACCCACCACCAGGCCGCGCACAGTGTCAGGATACTGATTTGCCTGTTGCACCGCTAATTGCAATTCAGACTGATTCAGTGCATCCACCCAGCCTATCCATACCCCAAGAATGACCTTCATACCCAATTTTTGCGCTGCTTTTGGCACATAATCCAGCCCCTGGCCAACGGAATAGGTACGCACACAGCGGGTCACTTTAGACAATGCCTGCAAGTCTTGCTCAATCTGCAACGGATCGACAAAACTGTCTTTGATGGTGGGGTTCATGCCGGGTTTGTAATACGGCGCATAAGAAACGCATTGCAGAGGCAATGCTTCTGCCGCCACTTCTACCAACGCTTGTGGCTGTTGCAGGCGCCAGAGGTAAAAGATCGACCCAATCAGGAACAGGGTCAGCCAGATAATCGGTGAAATTCGAGATAACAAACGCTGCAACATGATCCCCTGAAACGGAATTCCTTAAAAAATAGCTTGCATTCTCTCACAAATAGTCGCGACATGCGTCCTACAAACCCTGATAAAACCTCAGAAATATTCCAAAAGAGACTTGGTAAATTAGGCAATTGGACTTATGATGAAACGTATTCAAAAGTCGTGTTAAAAACACTGGCTTTTAAAGCATTTCACGCCAAAATAACCATCTCAGAAGTCATATGAACGTTAAATCCTGCTTGACCACACTTGTGTTGCTCTCCTCTTTTTCTGTGCCAGCATTGGCTGCGCCTGTTGCCAGCCTGGACTACAGCGGCGAATACCTCTGCAAAGGCAACAACGTCACCGTCGGTGACTATGAAGTAACCATTTATTTGAAAAAAAACCGACGCAACAGCACGTCTCAAGTGTCAGTCTATGATCTGGCAACACACACGGAAAACAAGCAAAGCTATACCGGGCAAGCCATTACGCGTGGCAAGCAACTGGCCATGACGTTTAAGCTGTCTGATGCCAAATATGCCGAGTTTTCCACTGGCATGGGCCAATTCACCAAAGTCGGCAAAAATGGCTGGACGTTTAAAAACGATTATTACGAACCAGATGACACAGGCGGCAACTACGGTCATGAAACCTGCACCATGAGACCGGTGCCAGCCGCACACCCTGCGAGCAGCGCGACTAGCAGACATTAGTCTGCGTAGACAACCCAAAAGTGATCTTGTTCTTTTGGTGATAAAATAGCAAAACTAATCGGAATATAAGGTTTTCATGAGTCAAATGGTTGAAATATTGGTGCCGGATATCGGCAATTTTGACAGTGTCGATGTGATCGAAGTGCTGGTAGCTGTGGGCGATACTATCGCCAAAGAGGATTCGCTGATCACGGTAGAGTCTGATAAAGCTTCGATGGACATCCCTTCTTCACATGCTGGTGTCGTGAAAGAACTCAAAGTCGCCGTCGGTGACAAAATTGCCAAAGGCAGCCTGATATTAGTAGTAGAAAGTGCCCAGGCCGCGACTACTGAATCCAAACCTGCAACGGTTGAAACAGCCGCTGCCCCGGTAGCTCCCACCACGGCGCCTGCAGCCCCTGCGCCAGCGGCCGCCACAGCTAACAATGATGTCACTTGCCAGGTCATGGTGCTCGGCTCAGGTCCTGGCGGCTATACCGCTGCCTTCCGTGCGGCTGACCTTGGTTTGAACGTCGTGCTGGTTGAGCGTTACCCAACGCTGGGCGGTGTTTGCCTCAACGTAGGTTGCATCCCATCCAAGGCACTGTTGCATACAGCCAAAGTGATTACCGAAGCCGCAGAAACCGAACATCACGGCCTGAGCTTTGGCCAACCAAACATTGACCTCGACAAGCTGCGCAACTGGAAAGCCAATGACGTGGTCGGCAAATTGACTGGCGGCCTGGCACAAATGGCCAAAGCGCGTGGTGTGACTGTCGTTAGCGGTGTCGGTAAATTCACCAGCCCTAACCAGATTGCCGTGACTGGCGCAGATGGCAAAGTCACCCTGGTAGGCTTTGAAAGTGCCATTATCGCGGCGGGCTCACAAGCTACTAAATTCCCGGGCGCGCCAGAAGACGAACGCATTATGGATTCAACAGGCGCATTGGCCCTGGCTGATATCCCAGGCCGCATGCTGGTCATTGGCGGCGGCATTATCGGCCTGGAAATGGGCACGGTATATGACGCACTGGGCACCAAAGTCAGTGTGGTCGAATTTATGGATGGCCTGATTTCAGGCGCAGACCGCGACTTGGTCCGCCCATTGCAAAAGCGCATGGAAAAAAGGTTCGAAAGTATTTTAGTCTCAACCAAGGTCTCCAAACTGGAAGCCAAAGCTGACGGTATTTATGTAGATTTTGAAGGTGCTAACGCACCAAAAGAAACACAGAAATACGACCGTGTGCTGGTCTCTATTGGCCGTCGTCCAAATGGTAAGAACATCGGCGCAGAAAACGCAGGCGTGATTGTAGATGAACGCGGCTTTATTGCCGTCGACAAACAAATGCGTACCAATGTGCCTAATATTTTTGCGATTGGTGACATCGTCGGTCAACCGATGCTGGCGCACAAAGCCACGCATGAAGCGAAAGTGGCTGCCGAAGTCATCGCTGGCCATAAAGTTGAGTTTGTCGCCAGTGTGATTCCTTCTGTTGCGTACACTGACCCAGAAATTGCCTGGGTAGGCCTAACAGAGACTGAAGCCAAGGCCAAAGGCATAGAGATCGAAAAAGCCAGCTTCCCGTGGGCAGCCAGCGGCCGCGCGTTATCGATTGCCCGTACCGAAGGTGCCACCAAACTGATTTTTGATAAAGACACGCATCGCGTCATTGGCGCGGGTATTGTCGGCATCAATGCCGGTGAGTTGCTGGCCGAAGCCGTACTGGCGATTGAAATGGGCGCAGACGCGCACGACTTGGGCCTGACGATCCACGCCCACCCGACGCTGTCTGAAACCGTTTGCTTTGCGGCCGAGCTTAAGGAAGGCACCATTACCGATATGTTGCCGCCTAAGAAGCGTTAAACCTCATAGTAGCCTTGCACAACAAAAAGCCCGCGAATGCGGGCTTTTTGTTTGAGTGAATCCATGACTACTGGCAAGGAATCTCTTTTAATACGCTATCCGGGAAGTGTGATCGGGATTTCTGCAAACTGGCAAATTGCTGTGGCGATACCTGCTGTAATTTGATCACGGCTTGCCCGCCATTGCGGGTGGCTTTAATCAGCAATTTAACGCCTTTGTTTTTCAGGTCAGCCATAAGTTTGTCGGCGAGTTTTTCATCGCGGAAGACGCCAAACGAGATCGCGTTACGCCACTTGGGATCATCTTGCACAATAAAGAAATCTTCAACACCCAGTTTGCGCAATTCATCCGCCTTGGTCTGCGCAGCCTCTGCGGTGGCCAATGGCGGCTTGTAAATCCAGTAGCGCACACTCTCCTGGCCGGTGCTGGTCATATTGGTTTGCGTTTTAATGTTAATTTGCTGCGCCAAACTGGCGGCTTCAGTCACCCGCGCCATATTAAAACCGCTCCACTCGTAACACGCGGTCTGCACTGCTGCATGTGTTTCCGCTGGCTTGGCCGCAGGCGTTTTCTCTGCAACTGTTTTTTCGGCAGGCTTGGCTTCAACCGGTTTTGCGTCACTGGCTTTAACTTCTGGGGCTTTGTTTTCAGGGGCTTTGATTTCTGTTTTAGACAAATTTGGCGTCATGGCAGGTGAGCTGCTTGCAGTCACTGCCTCAGGCGCTACAACAGGCTCGGGCGCAGCTGCAACTGCCACCGTGCGCTTAGGATAAGATGCCAGCGCTTGCGCATTGAGTAATTTGATTTGTTCAGGATGTATCTCAGGCTTAAGGCTGCTGACTGCCGACAACGATGCGTCATGCTTGAAATAAGCAAACACGGCCACGTTGGCTAACAGCAATATCCAGAATAGTCTTTTCATTATTGTGCGCTTTTCATTCGTCTGTATTTTCAGCCAGGCAGGCCAACCCCTTTAAAACCAGATTATCCACAATAATCGCCTGTGCTGACAATCTGCCCGGCAAATATCTATGCAATAACTGCGCATCACCGCCAGTGAGTATCAATAACGGCGTTGCGTCGACCATTGCCAACATTCGCTCAAACTGCGCCACCACTGAAGCGGCAAGTGCCTGCACGCAGCCCAGCCACATCGCCTGCTGGCTGTTTTGCGCAAAACCTGGCACAGCCTGTTCAGGTGGATAAGCATAATCCAGTTGCGCGGCACCTTGCTGCAAGCTTTGCCACATCAAACGCACACCAGGTTGTATGGTACCGCCAACAAAAACAGCAGCCCCCGCCTTGTTCACCACAAGTGCATCTATCGTCAACGCCGTGCCAACGGTGACCACCAGCGCTGCCTGACCAAACTGCTGCCAGGCCGCAAGCACACTGCACCAGCGGTCAGTGCCCAATTGCGCTGGTTGCTGATAACTATTTTGCACGCCCAATGCAGTCGCCGTGGATTGCACTAGTTGCAGTTTTTCGCCCTTCAGCTTATTTCCAGGCACTGGCAAGGCTTGCAACCAGCCATCACCAGCCACATTACTTAGCCAAACCTGCTCTGCCTGCGCGATCGCCTGTAACAAGCGCTGTGCCTCGGCATCGCCTTGTAACCACTGTTGATGCGCTAACGCATGCACTTGCCACACATCCAGTGAGTCCGGGCACCATGCCCATTTGGTACGCGTATTACCGGCGTCAATCAATAGTTTCATGCGGCACTCCGCACGCTGATTTCACCAGCATTAAACCGCTGTTGGCCCGTCGCGGTTTCCACCAGCAAACTGCCCTCTTCGGCCACACCCAGCACCTGGCCAGGAATTGACTGGCCATTGGCCAGCAACAAATTGACCGGCTGCTGGTGAAACGCATGCACCGCAGTCCACTCGTGTTGAAAATAGGCAAATCCTTGTTCAGCAAACTGGTTTAAATGGTTGGCAAGCTGGCTCAGGCAACGACCAAGCAATAAATTCGGGTCCAGGGGCTGTGTAGCCAAGGCATTCAAACCTAGCACGGGTTGATCAATACTCAGCCGCATCTCGGGCGCGATCTCGAGGTTCAGGCCGATGCCAATTACTGCCGCACTTGGCCCTTCCATATCGCCTTGTAGCTCGATCAAAATCCCGCCCAACTTGTGCCATTGCCCTTGCTGCTGCACCAGCAAGTCATTCGGCCACTTTAACTGTACCGCCGTCAGGCCCAGTGAATGCAATGCGCGCACTAGCGCCAGGCCAACCACCAGGCTGAGGCCAGACAACCCGGCAGCACCACACTGAAAACGCCATAACAACGAAAAGGTCAGGCTACCGCCCAACTGTGATAACCATTGACGACCACGACGGCCACGCCCGGCGGTCTGGATATGGGCAGCAACACAAGTACCATGCGCGATACCGCGTGCACTTTCCTGCATTAAATAACGGTTGGTGGAATCTACCTGCGCCAGCACTTGTACATGAAACCACGGCGCATATTCGCCACAGGCCTGCACGATGGCATCCACATCCAGCAAAGTCACGGCCTTAGGCAGGCGATAGCCGCGCCCGCGCACCGAGAAGACGGTAATCCCCAATGTTTCTACCGACTGAATCGCGTTATACACCGTTGCCCGAGTCACGCCAAAGCGTTGCGCCAGCGCCTCGCCAGAATGAAACTTGCCATCGGCCAAGACGGCCAAAATCGGGAATGCCAGTTTGTTCATCGAATGACTATTTTAAGTGTATCAAGGTCGTTGATCATAGCCCGCAGTGTAGCATATCCGTCTTGCGCTACTGGTCGATCAAGGCTTGAAATACAGTGCATTAAGCGTTTTGGGGCGCAGCACGAAGCGTGTAAAATACACATACTTTAGAAACTTCAAGAACCGCCATGTCGACAGAAAAAGAACCGATTCCAGCCGCCTCCAACTTTATCCGTGCCGTGATTGATAAAGACCTCGCAGAAAACAAATACGCGAGCAAAAAATGGGCGGGCTCGCCCGGTGATGCCAAGCATCAAGCCGGTGGCCAGGTAGATTTTGCCAAAATCCGCACGCGTTTTCCGCCCGAGCCTAATGGTTACCTGCACATTGGTCATGCCAAATCGATCTTTTTAAACTTTGGCCTGGCGCGCGACTACAACGGCGTTTGCCACTTGCGCTTTGACGATACCAACCCTGAGAAAGAAAGCCAGGAGTATGTAGACAGCATCTCGGACATGGTGCAATGGCTGGGTTTTGGCTGGGACAATGCTACGCCTAGTGGCAACAAAGAAACGAATCTGTACTTTGCCTCAGATTACTTCGACGTCATGTACCAGGCCGCAGAAGCACTGATTACCAATGGTCATGCCTATGTCGATGAGCAAACCGCCGAAGAAGTGCGTATCAACCGTGGCACATTGACCGAGCCAGGCAAGGACTCGCCTTTCCGCAACCGCAGTGTTGAAGACAACCTGCGTATTTTTAGAGAAATGCGGGATGGTAAGCACGCAGACGGCAGCATGTTGCTACGCGCCAAAATCGATATGGCCTCGCCCAACATCAATATGCGCGATCCGGCGATTTACCGTATCCGCCGCGCGCATCATCACAATACTGGCGACCAATGGTGTATTTACCCGATGTACACCTTTGCCCATCCGATTGAGGATGCACTGGAGCAAATCACCCACTCCATCTGTACGCTTGAATTTGAAGATCAGCGCCCATTCTACGACTGGCTGATGGCACGCCTAGTAGAAGCCAACCTGTTGGCCAACCCAGTGCCTTACCAATATGAGTTTGCACGCCTGAATCTGACTTACGTTGTGCTTTCCAAACGCAAACTGATTCAACTGGTCGAAGAAAAACATGTGTCAGGCTGGGATGACCCACGCTTGCCTACCCTGGCAGGTGCGCGCCGTCGCGGCTATACGCCAGAAGGTTTCAAACTGTTTACGGATCGCATCGGTGTATCCAAGGCTGACTCCTGGATTGACTACAGCATCCTTGAAGACTGCATGCGTGAAGTGCTCAACGAATCCGCCCCGCGTAAAATCGGCGTGCTGGACCCGATCAAACTGGTGATTGATAACTATCCAACTGATTCTAATGGTAAGTCTCAGGACGAGGATTGCTACGCACCTAACCATCCGCAAAAACCAGACCTAGGCAAACGCGTGGTTAAATTGTCCAAAGAGCTGTGGATAGAGCGCGAAGACTTTATGGAAGAGCCAAGCAAAGGCTATTTCCGCCTGTTCCCGGGCAATATGGTGCGCCTGCGTTACGGCTACGTGGTCAAATGCATCAGCTGTGAAAAAGATGCCGCAGGCAACGTCACCACCGTGCATTGCGAATATCTGCCAGACACCAAATCTGGCACCCCAGGCTCAGATAGCGTTAAAGTCAAAGGCAACATCCACTGGGTCAGTGCTGCGCATGCCTATACCGCAGAAATCCGCCTGTATGACCGCCTGTTTAAAGACGCGCACCCAGGTAGTGGCGACCGAGACTTCCTGGATGACATTAATCCAAATTCAGTGACCACCATCACCGCCCAGCTTGAGCAAGGCGCGCAAGAGGCGCAAGCAGGCGATATTTACCAATTTGAGCGTCATGGTTATTTTGTCGCAGACAGAAAAGACAGCGTGGCGGGCAAACCGGTATTTAACAGAACGGTGACGTTGAAAGATAACTGGCAGAAGTAAGTATTCTCATGCAATCTGTAGACCTCTCAAAAGCCTTTCGACTGCTTAATCACGGCCCGACCACTCTGATTACGTCTGCGCATGGTAGCCAGCGCAATATCATGGCGGCGGCCTGGGTGTGTGCGCTGGACTTTAATCCAGCCAAAGTTACTGTCGTCATCGACAGCAAAACCTACACTCGCGAATTAATGGAGGCGGAAGGCACATTTGCGATTAACCTGCCTTGCGTACAGCAGATTGAGATGGTTAAACAAGTGGGTGCGATAAGTGGCCGCGATTTGCCAGGTACGGACAAGTTTGCTGAATACGGCATCGAAACATTTGCTGCTCAAGAAATCAGTGCGCCGCTAGTGAAAGGTTGCGTGGGCTGGCTGGAATGCAAAATCGTCCCTGAGCCACACAACCAGAATACTTACGATTTATTTATTGCCGAAGTCGTGGCGGCACACGCCGACGAACGCGTGTTTTCTGATGGCCGCTGGCACTTTGATGGCCATGATGCATTACGTACTGTGCACCATATTGCCGGTGGCGTGTTTTTTGCCACAGGCCAGCAATGTTAGCGCTCTAATCTAACCCCCTGCCTTTAAAAAGCCCTGTCGTGTTTGCAGGGCTTTTTCATTTTCAGACAATTCCTACAAGCAGAAAATAAACTTACCTCGCTCGAGGGTGTCAGGTTTAACAGAGCTTTTGAATGTGTAAGCGTGTGACATCAGCACGGCTCAGGCAGCCAACACCGCTGTCCATCTGACTATCACACCTTCGCATACTGCCTTTGGCAAGTAGACCAGAGGCGTCCTTGCCTACCCTACCCTTATAAGCAGTCAGGTAACTATGCGCGCAAAACTTGAACAAAAAACAGATCAGTTATATGTACTCCTGATCAGTGTCCACGGCCTGATCAGAGGCGAGGCGCTTGAACTGGGTGTCGATGCGGATACCGGCGGCCAGTGCACCTATGTGCTGGACTTGGCCAAAGCACTGGCTGAACATCCAGCAGTGGGCAAGGTTGATTTAATGACGCGCCTGATTGAAGACCCGCAGGTGTCGCCAGACTATGCGCAGGCAGAAGAGAAACTCAGTGATCATGCCCGCATTATTCGCTTTCCGTGCGGCCCCAAGCGTTATATACGCAAGGAAACCCTGTGGCCGCATCTAGACCAGATGGTAGACCGCTGCCTGCATTATTTACGCCAACAAGGGCGTTTGCCGGACGTGATTCACTCACATTATGCCGATGCCGGATACGTCGGCCGTCAACTCTCCATGTTGCTGGGTATTCCGCAAATCCACACCGGCCACTCTCTGGGCAAACCTAAACAGGAAAAATTACTTTCGAGTGGCCGTAAAGCCAGCAATATTGAAAAGCAGTTTAACTTTGAGCGACGCATTGCCGAAGAAGAAGCACTGATCCAACATGCGTCGATGATCGTCACCAGCACGCGGCAAGAGGTCGAACTGCAATATGGCATGTATGCGCATCCTGATCCCAAGCGTTTTCGCGTAATTCCGCCAGGCACGGACACTTCGCGCTTTTCACCACCAGGCAGGCGGCCGATTGCAGATAGCGTAGAACACAGCATCGCGCGTTTTTTAGAAAATCCTAAAAAGCCGATGATTCTATGCATCTGCCGCCCCGAAATGCGTAAAAATATCAAAGGCCTGATTGCAGCCTATGGCAGTCACCCCACCTTGCAAAAGCGCGCCAACCTGGTGCTGGTCGCGGGGAGCCGCGACAATATCCGTGACCTGGAGAAATCACAGGCAGCAGTGCTGAATGAACTCCTGCTGGATATTGATACTTATGACCTGTGGGGCAAGGTGGCGATCCCTAAAAGCCATGCCCAGGAAGAGGTGCCCGAGCTTTACCGGCTGGCCGCCAAAAGCCGTGGCATATTTATCAATGCCGCCTTTACCGAACCGTTTGGGCTCACGCTGCTGGAAGCCGCTGCCTGCGGCTTGCCGGTGATTGCCCCGGACGATGGTGGCCCGCGTGACATTCTGGCGAACTGCCACCATGGCCTGCTGGTGAATACGCTGAATAGTGATGCCATAGGCGAAGCATTGCTATCGGCACTAACTGACAAGCCTCGCTGGCGCAAATGGGCCAAAAGCGGCGTGATCAATGTCAAACGCCATTACACCTGGGCGGGCCACGTCAACAAATACGTCAAAGAAGTCCGTTCTTTATTACGCAAGCAACGTAAAAACCTGCGCAAACAGCAGATCGCGCTGCATAGCGGCAAATCCCCTATTCCATTGGCCCAGCATGCATTTATCACCGATATTGACAACACCTTGCTTGGTCAGCGTGATGGTCAAGAAGCCTTGGTGGAATGGTTGATTGATAATGTCGGCTACAGCATTTTTGGCATCGCGACCGGTCGTCCGTTGGAGAGCGCCATCGACATATTGCGCAAAAATCGCATCCCGATACCAGATGTGCTGATCACCTCGGTCGGCTCCGAAATACACTATGGCGTACGCCGTATTCCAGACATAGGCTGGGCGAATCATATCCGCCACCTGTGGCGGCGCGACGATGTGGTCAAGGCTATGCAGGAGATGCCTGGCATACGCTTGCAGGCGGCTGAAAACCAGCGTGAATTCAAAATCTCTTACCTGGTAGATCCGCAAATCATGCCCACAGTAGAAAAAATCGGCCAGCATTTACGCGCTCATGGCTTGCATGCGCAGATTATCTATTCACATGGTGAGTTTCTCGACCTGTTACCGATACGCGCCTCCAAGGGCCACGCCATCCGTTACCTGTCCTATAAATGGGGGCTGCCTTTGGCCAATTTCCTGGTGTCGGGGGATTCCGGCAACGACATCGAAATGCTGGTGGGCGACACCATGGCGGTAGTGGTCGGCAATTACAGCGAAGACCTCACCCATCTCAAAGGCGTGCCACGTATTTATTTTGCCCAGGCCCAATATGCGCATGGCATCCTGGAAGGCATGCAGCACTATAAATTCGGTGTGAGCCGTAGTAAAAACCAGCAAGTCACCACTGAGGGAGCGTAATCATGTATGAGCAAATCTCGCATTCTTTGCTGAATGACATCCTGACGCAATGCAAACAGCCTAAAGGCGAAGACTGGCAGCATTTTTATACCCGGCTGGGCGCCAACTTTTATGCCATTCATTCATTGTTCCAGCACCTGTATGGCCAGCGCGAAGACTTTAAAGCGCAGCTAGGCAAACTGGTCGCCGTATTGACGCAGCAATACGCCCAACGCGCAGCGCATTTACGCGCCAAAGACCTGGAACGCGAAAAAAACCATGACTGGTTTATGCAGCAAAAATGGGTAGGCATGGCGATGTATTGCCAGGGCTTTGCTGGCAACCTGGCCAATATGCGCGAAAAATTACCTTATCTGCAAGAGTTGGGCATTAACCTGCTGCATATCTTGCCGATTTGCGACTGCCCAGAGCTACAGAACGACGGTGGCTATGCTGTACGCGATTTCAGGCAAGTTGATGCGCGTAACGGCAGCATGGCAGACCTGGAGCAGTTAATCGCCGCCATGCAGCAATCAGACATGCTGCTCACCCTGGATGTGGTGGTGAACCACACCTCCGATGAGCACGCCTGGGCCAAACAGGCCAAACAAGGTGATCAGCAGTATCAGGACTATTACTATATGTATCCTGACCGTACCATCCCGGATATGTTCGAGGCGGCCATGCCCGAAGTGTTTCCCGAAAATGCACCAGGTAGCTTTACCTTCAATCCTGACACTGGCAAATGGGTGATGACGGTGTTCAATCAATATCAATGGGACCTCAATTACAGCAACCCAGCCGTGTTGATTGAGATGGTGGACATCATTTTGTTCTGGGCCAATAAGGGCGTGGATATTCTGCGCCTGGATGCCGTGGCTTTTTTATGGAAGAAAATAGGCAGTAGTTGCCAGAATGAACGCGAGGCGCACCTGATTCTGCAATTGCTCAAGGACTGTTGCCAGGTCACGGCGCCCGGTGTCATTTTCATTGCCGAAGCGATTGTGGCGCCAATAGAAATCATCAAGTATTTTGGCGAAGATGCGATTAATGCCAAAGAGTGCGAAATCGCCTATAACGCCACCTTTATGGCGCTGCTGTGGGATGCTGTCGCCACCAAACAGACCGTGCTGCTGACCAAAGGTGTGGAAGACTTGCCGGAAAAACTGGACCGCGCCACCTGGCTCAACTATGTGCGCTGCCATGACGACATCGGCCTCGGTTTTAGCGACCAGGCGATTATTGCTGCCGGGTTTGAGCCGGTCTCACATCGCCGCTTCCTGGTCGATTATTACACTGGCCATTATCCTGAGTCTAATGCGCGCGGCTTTGCCTTTGGCGTCAATAAAAAAACCGGCGATGCCAGAATTTCTGGCGCCCTTGCCTCGCTTGCAGGTCTGGAATCCGCATTGGCCAACCAAGACCAAGCAGCGATAGAGAACGCCATTCTCACCATTGTCCTGCTGCACAACCTGATCATGTCATTTGGTGGTATTCCGCTGCTCTATTACGGCGATGCGGTTGGCACCTTGAATAATGACAGCTATCTGCAAGATGAAAACAAAATGCATGATAACCGCTGGGTACACAGGCCGACACTGGATTGGGAGGTATTGGCGAGAAGAAATGAGCCAGGCACGGTTGAACAACGCCTGTTCAGCCGAGTCAAACAGCTGATTGCCATCCGTAAGGAGATTTCGGCGTTTGCTGACTTAAACAATCGCGAACTGATCGCCCTCGATAATCCGCATCTATTCGCTTTTTACCGTTATGTGCAAACCGGCATGCACCCCAAAGTGGTGGTGATTGCCAATTTTGATACTGCATCTCAAAGCGTGCCTTTTCAGGCATTCAGGCAAAAAGGCTTGTTTAAAACCCCGCTCCTGACCGAGTTATATAGCGGCCAAACGCTATCTACCGATGCAGACAGCATCACCATCCCGCCCTTAACCGCTTACTGGTTATCGACTTAAACCACTTGAAAGGAATATAAAACACAATGGCTTGGCTTACTTATTTAGGCATCGAAAATCCGACCGAAATGCTGGCACTGGTTAAAACCCTGCTACGCATTTTTGTCATTATCGGCGTCGCCTATTTTCTCAACCGCCTGAGCAAACAACTGATTGTGAAGCTCAGGGATCAATTGAACGCCAGAAGCGCAGACAATATCGAAGAGATTAAACGCCTGAATACACTTAGTATGGTGCTGCGTTATATCGTCACCACCGTGATTATGGCCATTACCATCGTTGAGATATTACATGAGCTGGGTATCTCCATCGCGCCAGTACTGGCAGCAGCAGGTGTCGTAGGCCTGGCGGTCGGCTTTGGCGCACAAAGCCTGGTCAAGGATTACTTTAATGGCTTTTTCTTGTTGCTGGAAAACCAGATCCGTAAAGATGATGTGGTCGAAATTGCCAACAAATCTGGCCTGGTAGAAGAAATCACCCTGCGCTATATCAAGATGCGCGATTACGAAGGCAATGTGCATTATGTGCCCAACGGCCAGATTACCACCGTCACCAACCGCTCACGCGACTTTGCCTATGCGGTGATGGATATCCGCGTGGCCTATGATGAGAATATCGCCAAGGTCATGCAGATCATGCACGAGGTTGGCGCCAGCATTATGCAGGATGCGCAATTGCAGGACAAAGTACTGGATAAACTGGACATCGCCGGCGTCGACAACCTGGCTGAGTCTGCCGTGATTATCCGCTGCCGTATGAAAGTACGCCCATTGGAACAATGGACCATCAAGCGTGAATATTTAAAACGGATCAAAAACGCATTCGATGCACAGCAAATTGAAATTCCGTTCCCGCATCTCACCGTCTACCAAGGCCTACCAGAAGCAGCATAATCGACTGCGGGCTGATAGCCTGTCTTTTTTAGCGCTGTGGCAGGCTGCGCTTTTGCCGGTAACGGTAAGCCAGTAAGATCACAATCCCTGCCACATTCGGCCACCAGATATACCAGTGAGACCATGGAATACCATCGACTTTAAAATCTGAAATCGGCCAGAACATGGGCGTGGCAAAGTATTGCAAACTATGGAACGGGAAATCTAGTGTGATATGAAACGGCCAGGCCAGCATGGCAAAGGCAATATCTTTACGCCAAATGGCTATCAGGCCGATCACGGCAAAGGCAATCACAAAGCTGTGACCAACGGTGTAGGCCGGGTAAATCCAGCTGGGTAAGGTCGCCAGCGCTGGTTTACCTAAGCTGTAATTGCCTTCAATCACCCTTAATAACAGCAAGGCACCAAAAGAAATCAGGTCAGGCATGGCCCCCATAAGCGCAGCAAATTTAGAGTATTTGCGAAAGCCAAACAGGCCATATCCCCATAAAGCGTGACTAAAGGTATCCATGCCTATCTCCGAAAAATTAAGCGGCCAGCTGGCGGATGACCTCGGCGAGTTGCTCCGCCTGTGATTGCACCAGGCCCTGGTTCAAGCCTTCGACCATGACACGGATTTTGGGCTCGGTGCCAGACGCACGCAGTAATACGCGGCCCTCACCATTCAAGGTAGTTTCCGCCTGCTTGACGGCAGTTTGTACGGCATCCTGATTCAAATCCAGCTTTTGTTTGGTGGTGACATTAATCAGCACTTGCGGATACAAGGTCAAGTCTGCGCCCAGTTGCTGTAGCGTTTTACCACTTTCGCGTACGGATTGCAGCACTTGCAACGCCGCAATAATGGCATCGCCACTGGTATGTTTATCCAACGTGAGGATATGCCCGGAATTTTCCCCGCCCAGTTTCCAGTTTTTATCCTGCAATAATTCCAGCACATAACGGTCACCTACTTTGGCACGGCCAAACGGAATCTGGTGTTTTTGTAGCGCATGCTCCAGTGCCAGATTAGTCATCAAGGTACCGGCGACGCCACCCTTGAGTTTACCCTTGGCATACAGGCCCATGGCAATGATATACAGCAACTGGTCACCATCCAGCAGGTTGCCTGCACCGTCCACCATCATCACACGGTCGCCATCACCGTCAAAGGCAATGCCGAGATCCGCTTGGTGTTCAACGACCGCTTTTTGCAGCGCCTGCGGATGTGTGGAACCCACGCCTTCATTAATATTCAGGCCATCCGGCTGGTTGCCAATCGCAATCACATCCGCGCCCAGTTCATGAAACACCGGTGGTGCCACGTGGTAAGTCGCCCCATGCGCACAATCAAGCACGATTTTCAGGCCACGCAAGTCTAGATGGTTAGGAAAGGTACTTTTACAGAATTCGACATAGCGGCCAGCGGCATCATCGACACGCTTGGCTTTGCCCAATTGTGCGGACTCCATCACTTGCATGGGTTTAGCCAACTCGGCTTCAATCGCATGCTCAATGTCATCTGGCAGCTTGGTGCCTTGGGCGGAGAAAAACTTGATGCCGTTGTCGTAATACGGGTTATGCGAAGCTGAAATCACAATACCGGCCTGTGCACGCAAGGCACGCGTCAGATAAGCAACCGCAGGTGTTGGCATGGGGCCAGTGAGTAACACATCGACACCGGCGGCTGACAAACCAGCCTCCAGCGAGGCTTCCAGCATATAGCCGGAAATGCGCGTGTCTTTACCGATCAGCACCGTCGGGCGCTTGCCTGCTGGCAAATGCTCGTGGCTCGCCAAGACACGCCCGGCGGCATAACCCAGCTTCATCACGAATTCCGGGGTGATCACGGATTCCCCTACACGACCACGAATACCATCGGTGCCAAAATACTGTTTACTCATCGCTCTTATCCTTCTCTTGCTTGTTCTTTTATCTATTGGTTTATTGCAACGCCGCGACCACCTTGAGGGCTTCCACGGTCGCCTTGACATCATGCACGCGTAATAAATGCGCACCTTGCATGGCGCTGATGACCGCTGCAGCCACACTGGCATGCAAGCGTGCGTCCACATCATTACCGGTCATTTGCCCTAAGACTGATTTACGTGATAGTCCGACCAGTAAGGGACAATTTAGATCCAGCAACTGGGGCAAGGCTTTGGCTAATGCAATATTGTCCGCGCGTGTTTTACCAAAACCAAAACCGGGGTCCAGCATGATGCGATCCTGTGCAATGCCGGCAGCCAGGCATGTGTCGCGCTGTTCGCTTAAGAACTGTTTTACTTCAGCCACCACATCCTCATAGTGTGGTGCCATCTGCATGGTTTGCGGCGTGCCCTGCATATGCATGATACACACACCAGCATCACTGTTAACGACAGCCTCCAAGGCGCCATCCTCCTGCAAACCACGTATGTCATTCACTATGCTGGCACCAGCGGCAATCGCCGCGCGCATGACTTCGGGCTTGTAAGTGTCAATCGAAATCGGCACCGGGATATCACGCGCCACTAATGCCTCAATCACCGGGATCACACGTTGCAGTTCCTCCGCCAGCGGCACCGGCGTTGCATTCGGCCGCGTCGATTCGCCCCCAATATCGAGTACCGCAGCCCCCTGCTCTATGAGTGCCAATGCATGGGCAACGGCAAAATCAACCTGGTTAAACTGGCCGCCATCCGAAAAAGAGTCAGGCGTGACATTGATAATCCCCATGACTTTGGGAGTCCCCAAATCGAGGCGAAAGCGGCCACAGTGAAATTGCATGTGTGATTGATTGTCCAAAAAATAAAGGCTGGCAAATGCCAGCCTTGTTATTTTAACTGAAAGCCCGGTTGCAAAATACCCGGTTAATCAATGCTAGGCATTACTTTCAGTCTCGTCGCCTTTCGCCGTTGGTTGTGGCGTAGGGTTGACCATGGTGCCCGATCCACTACCACCAGAGCTGATGCTTGGGCCATTTTTTGGTTTAGGTGCACGCACAGGCAAACCGGCCATAATGTCATTCACCTGATCCGCATCAATGGTTTCCAGCTCCATCAAGGCTTTGGTCATGGCTTCGACCTTGTCGCGGTTATCTTCGAGCAATTTACGTGCAATACCATATTGGTCATCCAGAATACGACGAATTTCAGCATCGACTTTCTGCTGTGTCGCTTCAGACACCGTACGCGAGGACATATTGCCCATCCATGAATCCTGCTCGCTGCCCGCGTAAACCATGGTACCCAAGCTATCAGACATACCGAACTTGGTGACCATATCGCGCGCCATTTTAGTTGCACGTTCAAAGTCGTTCGAGGCACCGGTAGACATTTGATGCATGAAAATCTCTTCGGCAATACGGCCACCGAACAGGATAGAAATATCTTCCAGCATCTTGTCTTTGTAGTTGCTGATACGGTCATGCTCAGGCAACTGCCAGGTCAGGCCTAATGCCCAGCCACGCGGCATAATTGTCACTTTGTGTACAGGATCCGCTTTTGGCAGTAACTTGGCCACCACCGCATGACCAGATTCATGGTAAGCCGTGTTCAATCGCTCTTCTTCACGCATGACCATAGACTTGCGCTCAGGACCCATGAAGATTTTGTCTTTGGCATCTTCAAAGTCTTGCATATCGACAGTACGCTTGTTGCGACGTGCAGCAAATAACGCTGCTTCGTTCACCAGGTTAGCCAAGTCAGCACCGCTGAAACCAGGTGTACCACGGGCAAGAATGTCCGCTCTCACATCTGGATCAATAGGCACTTTACGCATATGCACATTCAGAATCTGCTCGCGGCCTTTGATGTCAGGCAAGCCAACCATGACCTGACGGTCAAAACGGCCTGGGCGTAACAAGGCTTTATCCAGCACATCGGCACGGTTAGTCGCGGCAATCACAATCACGCCGGAGTTAGCCTCAAAGCCGTCCATCTCAACCAGCATCTGGTTCAGGGTTTGTTCGCGCTCATCGTTACCACCACCAGTGCCTGCACCACGATGACGGCCGACCGCATCGATCTCGTCAATAAACACGATACAAGGCGAATTTTTCTTGGCGGTTTCAAACATGTCACGCACACGCGCAGCACCCACACCAACAAACATTTCCACAAAGTCAGAACCGGAAATACTGAAGAATGGTACTTTAGCCTCACCCGCAATGGCGCGTGCCAGCAAAGTTTTACCGGTCCCTGGCGGGCCCACCATCAACACGCCACGTGGAATACGGCCACCCAGCTTCTGGAACTTGCTTGGGTCTTTAAGGAACTCAACCAGTTCAGCGACTTCTTCTTTAGCTTCATCACAACCAGCCACATCGGCAAAGGTTGTGCTGTTGTTAGACTCGTCCAATTGACGCGCCTTGCTTTTACCAAACGAGAATGGACCACCGCCCTTACCGCCACCTTGCATCTGGCGCATGAAGAAAATCCAGACACCAATCAGCAACACCATCGGGAACCATGAGACAAAAATACTCATGAGCATAGATTCATGCTCTTCCGGCTTGGCTTCAACAATCACGTTATTTTTCAGCAGGTCGGACACCAGCCATGGATCTGAAGGCGTGAAGGTATCGTAGTTTTTACCTTCATTGGTCGTCACATGTAATGAGCGGCCATCAATCTGGACTTTTGCAACACGGCCATCCCTGACCTCTTGCATGAATTGTGAGTAAACCACTTGACCACTACTTCTGCCAGTGCCGGTAAATTGATTAAATACCGTCATTAGCAACAAGGCGATCGCTACCCAAATCGCGATATTTTTCAATAGATTATTCAAGGTGGTTCCTTAATTTTAAAATCGAAAGGCAGGGAAGTCCCTATCTGGAACAATGGAGGCAAAACCAAATTTTTCAAGCCTTTGATGGTATTGTATACCCAATTTTTTGCTTATGCGACGAAAACTAAACGCAAAAAAGCATTGCAATTCAAGGTTTACGTTGCAATCCCAGCAAATAAACTTCACTGCTGCGATCACGTGAGGCTTTAGGTTTGCGTGTCACCACTTTTTCAAATTGGCCGCGCATTTGTTTCACAATTTCGTCAAATCCACTGCCAATAAACACTTTGACCAGAATATTGCCGCCTGGTTTCAACCATTGCTGACAAAAATCCAGCGCTAGCTCGGTGAGGTAGGTAGCGCCCGCCTGGTCGACATCTTTCAAACCACTCATGTTCGGCGCCATATCGGCAATCACCAAATCCACAGGTTTACCTTTGAGTGCGGCTTCCAACTGCTGCAGTACCTCCTCTTCGCGAAAGTCACCGCAAATAAACTCCACGCCAGGAATCGGATGCATGTCCAGAATATCCAGCGCAATCACGCGCCCTTGCCCTTTAATGCGCTGCACGGCTACCTGCGACCAGCTACCAGGCGTAGAGCCCAAGTCCACCACAGTCATACCAGGCTTAATCAGCTTGTCTTTATCGTCGATTTCCAGCAACTTATACGCAGCACGCGCACGATAGCCGTCTTTTTGCGCCCGTTTGACGAACTCGTCATTCAAGTGTTCCTGCATCCAGGCTTTGCTGGTTTTAGAGGGTTTCATAGGGGGAATTCCTGCTTCATGCTAAAATACGGTTTGTTTTCAAGGAAATTTTTGCATGCAATTAAACAGCAAACAAATCGCTTATTTACGTGGCCTGGCGCACAACTTAAACCCGGTTGTTATGTTAGGTAACAATGGCCTCACCGACGCCGTGTTAAAAGAAATTGATCTCAGCCTTAACGCCCACGAACTGATTAAAGTGCAAGTGGCCGGTGATGATCGCGAACTACGCAAATCATTGCTCACTGATATTGCAGCTAAAACCAATGCGGTTGCCGTGCATCACATTGGCAAACAACTGGTGTTTTACCGTGCCAGCGAGACAGTGAAAGCCTCTGCCAAAATTGTGATTCCAAAACTGTAAAACGACAGATGTAAAATCACAGTCATCGCAATGGCTATCAATAAAAAACGCGCTACTAAAAGCGCGTTTTTTATTCGTCTTTAGCTGGATTTAATCACCAGCCAGACACCTAGCAAACACTCTACCAGGTAGGCAATACTGGCAATGCCATGCCAGGTTTTAAAACGGCTGGCAAACACACTCTGCATGACATCATTTGGCAAGGCGCTGGCTTTTAATTGCGCCAGCAGTGGCTGAATGCCAAACTCACCAATCAGCACCAGCACCCACATCAGGAACACTACCCAGAACAAGCCTTGCTTGAACGCAGAGAAGCCATCATTTGCCAGGCGCTGAATCAGCAACCACACGCCACTCACCAAGCCGATATAGCTGACAATCGTAAACAGCTTGCCAGCAACCAGGCCTGCTAATTGGCGATCCGGGATGGTTTGGAACAGGACACTGGCCGTGATGGCCGTCATCCATAATGCGCCTACCCAAGCTGTTAATAACAGCGGGTTAATCCAACCTGTGAGTCCTGCTTGTTTGGCCATGGCCATGTACTCCTAACTAAATATAGAGCACTTCAATAATTTCGTACTCTTTCACGCCGCCTGGTGATTGTACTTCAACCACTTCGCCTTCGGACTTGCCGATCAGACCACGCGCGATAGGCGAACTGACAGAGATCTTGCCGTTTTTAATATCTGCTTCGTCTTCGCCAACGATCTGATAAGTTTTAGCATCGCCAGAATCCAGGTCTTCAAAACGAACAGTCGCACCAAACACCACGCGGCCTTCGGCGTTCAACATGGTTGGATCAATCACCTGCAAGTTAGACAACTTGGCTTCGAGCTCGGCGATACGGCCTTCAATAAAGCTCTGACGCTCTTTGGCAGATTCATATTCAGCATTCTCAGACAAGTCACCTTGCGCACGCGCTTCAGCAATCGCCTGAATAATATTAGGGCGATCTACCGCACGCAAACGTTGTAATTCTTCTTTGAGCAATTCTGCACCAATCACGGTCACAGGAATTTGATGTACTGCCATGTTGAAATACCTTCAAAAAATGAGTATAAAAAAAATAAACCACACCCGAATGAGCGTGGCTTATTTCAAATATCAATTACGTCTATGCAATTAATCTTAAGTGTAAGTTAAGCCAGGCGTTTGTGCAAGTCCTGCACTGAGTAGACATTCATGTCCTTGCTTTGCGCCATGCCGATACATGCTGCACGTGCACCAGCCAGGGTCGTGTAATACGTGACCTTGTTTTGCAGGGCGCTGCGACGAATTTCATACGAATCGGTAATGGCTTTTTTGTCCTCAGTCACATTGACAATCAAACTGATCTCGTTGTTCTTGATCATGTCGACAATATGCGGACGACCTTCAGCCACTTTGTTCACAGGCGACACATCGAGACCTTGTTGCGACAAGGCACGTGCGGTGCCTTTAGTGGCAACCAGGGTAAAGCCAAGTTTGACCAGGTCTTTGGCAATGTCGATCACTTTTGCATGGTCTTCGTTGCGCACACTGATAAACGCTTTGCCACCGGTAGGCATTTTCACAGAAGCCCCTAATTGTGACTTCACAAACGCTTCAGCAAAGGTGGTGCCTACACCCATCACTTCACCGGTAGACTTCATCTCTGGGCCCAGAATCGTATCTACGCCCGGGAACTTGATGAACGGGAACACGGCTTCTTTGACTGAGTAATAAGGCGGCACCACTTCTTTGGTCACGCCTTGTGACTTCAGTGACTGGCCTGCCATGCAACGTGCGGCAATCTTCGCCAGTTGCAAGCCACAAGCTTTAGACACGAACGGCACGGTACGTGACGCGCGTGGGTTCACTTCCAGCACATAAACCACTTCACCCTGCTCGGTATTCTGCACGGCAAACTGCACGTTCATCAGGCCTTTCACGCCCAGCGCTTTGGCCATTTGCACGGTTTGCTTACGCAACTCGTCCTGCAGGCTGTCGCTCAGGCTGTAAGGTGGCAGTGAACAGGCAGAGTCACCAGAGTGCACACCCGCTTGTTCCACGTGCTGCATGATACCGCCGATCAATACATCTTCGCCGTCGCTCAATGCATCGACGTCGACCTCAATCGCATCATTCAGGAAGCGATCCAGCAATACCGGGGATTCGTTAGAGACTTTTACCGCCTCACGCATATAGCGCTCGAGCTGGCTTTGCTCATGCACGATTTCCATCGCGCGACCGCCCAATACATAAGAAGGACGCACCACCAGCGGGTAGCCAATTTCAGTCGCCAGGCGAATTGCCTCTTCAGGCGCACGCGCAGTACGGTTAGGTGGCTGCTTCAGGTTGAGGTTATGCAACATCTGCTGAAAACGCTCACGGTCTTCCGCACGGTCAATCGCGTCTGGCGTGGTACCGATGATAGGTACACCAGCTTTTTCCAGGTCACGTGCCAGTTTCAATGGGGTTTGACCACCGTATTGCACAATCACGCCGACCGGTTTTTCGATATTGACGATCTCCAGTACATCTTCCAGCGTCACTGGTTCGAAGTACAGGCGATCAGAGGTATCGTAATCGGTAGAAACCGTCTCTGGGTTACAGTTCACCATAATGGTTTCGTAACCATCTTCGCGCATGGCGAAGGCCGCGTGTACGCAGCAATAGTCAAACTCAATGCCTTGGCCAATACGGTTAGGACCACCGCCCAATACCATGATTTTCTTGTTATTGGTTGGTTGTGATTCGCACTCTTCTTCATAAGTGGAATACATATACGCGGTGTTGGTCGCGAATTCGGCCGCACAGGTATCTACGCGTTTGTAGACCGGGCGCACATTCAGCGCCTGGCGGAACGCGCGCACCGCATGTTGGTCCGTGTTCAGCAATTTAGCCAAACGGCGGTCAGAGAAGCCTTTACGTTTCAGTCTGAACAAGGTTTCCTTGTTCAAGTCTGCCAATGATTTCACTGACAGCGACAGTTCCAGTTTGATGATTTCTTCAATCTGCACCAGGAACCAGCGGTCGATTTTGGTGATGTCAAAAATCTCGGTAACAGTCATGCCCAGACGGAACGCGTCAGCCACATACCAGATACGCTCAGGACCAGGCTCACCCATTTCCTTGACGATGCGGTCTTTGTCATCGGTGACAGAATCCAAGCCATCAACGCCCACTTCCAGGCCACGCAAGGCTTTCTGGAAAGACTCCTGGAAGCTACGGCCCATGGCCATAACTTCGCCCACAGATTTCATCTGTGTGGTCAGGCGGCTATCGGCCTGCGGGAATTTCTCGAACGCGAAACGTGGCACTTTGGTCACCACGTAGTCAATTGACGGTTCAAACGAAGCAGGCGTTTGACCACCCGTGATTTCGTTGCGCAACTCGTCCAGCGTAAACCCTACCGCCAGCTTGGCGGCTACTTTGGCAATTGGGAAACCAGTCGCTTTAGAAGCCAATGCAGATGAACGCGATACACGCGGGTTCATCTCAATCACGATCATACGGCCATCATCAGGGTTGATAGCGAACTGTACGTTAGAACCGCCGGTATCCACACCGATTTCACGCAGCACGGCCAAAGAGGCGTTACGCATGATCTGGTATTCTTTGTCGCTCAGGGTTTGCGCTGGCGCCACGGTGATACTGTCGCCAGTATGTACGCCCATCGGATCCAGGTTTTCAATCGAACAGATGATGATGCAGTTGTCCGCCTTGTCGCGCACCACTTCCATCTCATACTCTTTCCAACCCAGCAGTGACTCTTCAATCAGCAACTCGTTGGTTGGTGAGGCATCCAGGCCACGCTCGCAAATCGCGATAAACTCTTCGCGATTATAAGCAATACCGCCGCCGCTGCCGCCCATGGTGAATGAAGGACGGATAATCGCCGGGTAGCCAATCGTTGCCTGCACTTGCAAGGCTTCTTCCAGGCTGTGCGCAATGGCAGAGCGTGCAGAACCCAGACCGATTTTGGTCATGGCTTCTTTAAATTTCTGGCGGTCTTCGGCTTTATCAATGGCTTCTTTGGATGCACCAATCAGTTCGACATTGAATTTCTGCAATACACCATGCTTGTCCAGATCCAGCGCACAGTTCAGTGCGGTTTGGCCACCCATGGTCGGCAACAAAGCGTCCGGACGCTCTTTCTCGATGATTTTTTCCACCATCTGCCAGGTAATGGGCTCGATGTAGGTCGCATCCGCCATTTCCGGGTCGGTCATGATAGTCGCCGGGTTGGAGTTCACCAGAATGACGCGGTAACCCTCTTCACGCAAAGCCTTACAGGCTTGCGCACCAGAATAGTCGAACTCACAGGCCTGCCCAATGACAATGGGACCGGCACCGATAATCAGAATACTTTTAATGTCAGTTCTTTTTGCCATTAGATGGACTTTCTTTCTTGCATTAACTGGATAAAGCGGTCAAACAACACGCTCATTTCTTGCGGGCCTGGGCTGGCTTCTGGGTGACCCTGGAAGCTGAAAGCAGGCTTGTCTGTACGTGTAATCCCTTGCAGGCTGCCATCGAACAAGGACACATGCGTCACCTTGACATTGGCTGGCAAGGTCGCAGGGTCGGCCGCGAAACCATGGTTCTGGCTGGTGATATACACGCGCTTGCTTTCAACGTCTTGTACCGGATGGTTAGCACCGTGGTGACCAAACTTCATCTTCAATGTTTTGGCACCGCTAGCCAAAGCCAGCAACTGGTGGCCCAGGCAAATACCAAACGTCGGGATACCGGTATCGACCAGCGTTTTAATTGCGCTAATCGCGTAATCGCATGGCTCCGGGTCGCCAGGGCCGTTAGACAGGAAAATACCGTCAGGTTGGTAAGATAAGGCTTGCTCAGCAGTGGCCTGTGCTGGCAAAACGGTGACTTTACAGCCACGTGAAACCAGCATGCGCAGAATGTTACGTTTGACACCGTAGTCAAACGCGACCACATGGAACTGCGATTCAGCCGTTTTGCTGAAACCTGAGCCCAATTGCCACTCAGCCTCTGTAAACTCATAAGGCTGGGTACAGCTGACCACTTTGGCCAGGTCCATGCCTGCCAAGCCAGGGAAACCATTGGCCAACGCCAAGGCTTGCGCTTCATCGACAGATTCGCCTGCCATGATACAGCCAGCCTGGGCGCCTTTTTCGCGCAAGATACGGGTCAACTTACGTGTATCGATATCGGCAATCGCCACCACATTGTTGGCGTTGAGATAGTCGGAAAGATTTTGTTCACTGCGGAAATTGCTTTCCAATAAGGGCAAGTCACGAATAATCAGACCCGCAGCATAGACTTTGCCTGACTCGACATCTTCACTATTGGTACCGTAGTTACCAATGTGCGGATAAGTCAGTGTCACAATTTGTTCGGTGTAGGATGGATCAGTCAGAATTTCCTGATATCCGGTGATAGATGTATTGAACACCACTTCACCGACCGTATGACCGGAAGCGCCAATGCTAATGCCCTTAAAAACAGTTCCATCTGCTAACACTAAAATCGCTGGAATTGTTTTTGACACCTTTAGCTCCTTAAGTTTGATACGAAACACATCGTTTGAGGGTTCATCGCATCGCCAGAAACCGGGTTCAAGCTGCGGTGAATAGATGTGCAAAACGGGAAAAGCTTTTTGGACTCTTCCCGTTCAGAATTAAAGCATTATAGCGCAAATCGACTGCCCACTCAAGGGCAAGTCACAGGCAATATTGCTTTTGTGGCGCAAGCCACGCAGGCATTAGGCGCCTGCTAAAAATCAGCTTTTATCAAACCCCAGCACATCGCGCATATCAAACAAACCTTGCGGCTTGTCGGCCAAAAACTTGGCTGCACGTAACGCACCCTGGGCAAAGGTGGCGCGGCTAGACGCTTTGTGCGTTAACTCGACACGCTCCCCTACCCCTGCCAACACCACAGTGTGATCACCAACCACATCACCACCGCGCAAGGTCGCAAAACCAATCGTGCCGGCTTCGCGCTCGCCAGTCACGCCTTCACGCGCATACACCGCACAATCCTTTAATGCTTTATCAATGCCTTTGGCCGCAGCTTCGCCCAAACGCAGCGCAGTCCCAGAAGGCGCATCCACTTTGTGGCGATGATGCATTTCGACTACTTCAATATCGTAACCTTCATTGAGCACGCGTGCTGCTTGTTCAACCAGGTTAATCAACAAAGTCACGCCCACACTCATATTCGGTGCGAACACCACGCCAACTTTTTTGGCGGCTGCTTCAATACTGGCTTTTTCAGCCTCATTAAAACCTGTGGTGCCAATCACCAACTTTACGTTCGCTTGCTGACAGGCTTGCAGGTACTGCATGCTGGCTTCCGGACGGGTGAAATCCACCAATACATCCGCGCCCTGCAATGCAGCAGTGACATCAGCGCTAATCTTGACACCGGTTTGTTTGCCGAATTGCTCGCCGGCATCACGCCCTATCATCGCGCTCTCCGCGCGATCCAGTGCGGCGTGCAACTGCAAACCACCATCAGAAAAAACACCTTCCAGTAAGGCATGCCCCATACGGCCGGACACACCAGCAATCACAACTTTCAACATAACTCGCTCAATAACTCTTTAATAATTAGGATTAAAACCCGATTTGTTCCAACACGCCATCTAGGTGCTCTGAGCTACCTTCAGGCGCAGTCACCTGCTGTTTGGCCGCAGGAACATCCGCACCCGTAGCAGCGCTCTCACGCACGATCAACCAGCGGTTGCTAGTGGCATCCAGCTTCAGTTCCAGGCGCTTGACCATCTCATCACTAAACGCCTTGGAAGCATATTTCTGCGTAAAGGTCGCAATGGCGGTATCACCATCACGGCTCACATTCACATCCGTGAGTTCCAGGCTGATTTTGCCTTGCTGCGGCGCCAAGCGTTTTTTACGTTGCGCTTCCCAGGCGGCGCGGCTAGGCAAACCGTCTGGTACAAAAGCCGGTGAATAAGCCGCAAAGTAAGCACTGGTATTCTTGCTACGCCAGGCCTGCGCCCATGACTGGATGGCCGCATCGACGCTTGTTTCAGCCACAGCCGCCACATTGGACGCAGCACCTACATCAGCGTTTGCAGACGCACTGACTTGTGCTGGCTCCGTTGCTGCCATCACTGCACCAGCCGCCGCTTCTGTACGCTCACGCGTAATTAACCAGCGTTTTTGTTCAGGCTCATAGCGCATTTCCAACGTTTTGTTTAATTCATCTTTATAGGCTTTAGCCGCATATTTCTGTGCAAACTGCACGGTGGCTGTCGAACCATCACGCTGCACCTGCGTATTATTCAGCACCAGTGTAATGTTGCCTGCTGTAGACAAACGCTGCTTGCGCTGCGCTTCCCAGGCTTTTCTGGATGGCAAACCTTCCGGGACAAAATCAGGCGCATAAGCCGCCAGATAGTTTTTCACATCCTTGGTCCGCCAGGCTTGTGCCCAGCCAGCCACGGCCTGATTGATCTCCGCATCCCCTGCTGGCGCCTCTTGCGTGACCACTGGCTCAACCACTTTCGTGGCAGATGACTTAGCCTGCGGTTGCACGGCAACCGACTTCTCTTCTGCAGCAGCCAATGCGGCCGTTGCAGCAACAGGTGCCACTGGTTTGACAATCGGCTTGCTCACAGATGGCGGCGGTGGTGGCAACTCCGGCTCTGGTTCAGGCTCTGGCAATTGTTCAGCGACAAATGTAGGAGATGCCTCGGCAGCATGATCCGCTTTAGGTGCCACACCTTTTTCTGTTACCTGATGCGCCTCGGCATCCGTCGCTGGCGCATTGGCTTCAGCCATATTGCCTTTGACCATTTCCTGCTCGGTCGGCACCACTGGCGCGACATACTCTCCCTCAGGAATATAAGGGATCACTTCATCATCTTCCACAGCGGCTGTGTTGGCAGCAGGTGCAACGGCCTTCTTGGTCTCTGTGGATTTTGCAGCCGCAGCCGCAACGGTCGCTGCAGCAACCACAGGTGCAGTGATACTTTTGCTGGCAGCTGGTGCGGCTTTCACTACAGGCGGCAAGACCGGCTCAGGCGCAGCAGCGGCCTCTTGCTTAAACACAGGTGGTGGCTCTACGGTATCCGCAATTTGCGCCGCCATTTCTTTTTCATTGACCGGATGCGCTTTGGCTTCTGTCACCTGCTTAGCTGCCGCATCCGTATTGCCCTTGGCCATATCTTGTGGCGAAGTTGCCGCTGCATATTCACCTTCCGGGATATAAGGAACAACTTCCTCCGCTGCCGCCACCGGTGCGTTAGCTGCAGTGGCAGTTGGCGCTTTGCTGGCAGGCTCAGTGGTTTTAGCATCGCTGACTTTGGCGTCTGCCGCAGCAACCGCAGCAGTGGCAGCGGTTGCTTTATCAGTCGTAGCGGCCTCTTCGGCTTTCCAGAACTTCAGCTTATCAGTCCAGGCCTGCTCTTTTTCAGCGTCCACTTTTTTCTGTGGCACTTCTGCAATGGTCTTGATATCAGGATTTTCTGCTGACGGAATCACATCCCCACGTACGGAAACCAGGCTATCCTTGTCAAAGTCGAGAATCACCCGGCGTTTTTCAACGATTGCCCCCTGTTTGCGCAGCTCATAAAAATAATCCCAGCGGTTATCACGGAAACTATCTACAATCAGCGGAGTCCCCATAATGTAGCGCACTTGCGAACGTGTCATGCCCGGACGCAGTTGCAGTAGCATTTTGGAAGTGACAACATTACCTTGCTGAACTTCCATCTTGAACGGCTTCAGTGAAGGAAGTTTGGCACCGCACCCACTCTCCAGTGATGCGACAGCCAACACAAATAAGATAGAATTACGCATTGGATTCACTTTATAATCGGTATTATTGAGAATAATCATTAATATACCACGTAGTTTCGCCAATCAAGTATGGCAGGCGACTTAAGGCGTGACAAAACTTAACGACAGACAACACCAATGGACAAAACCTATGCATGATCCCAAAGAACTTAAAAATGCAGGCCTCAAAGCGACGCTACCGCGTCTGAAAATTCTGGAGCTGTTTGAAAATAGCGAGCAGCGCCACCTGTCTGCTGAAGACATTTACAAAATCATGATTACCAACGGCGAAGATGTTGGCCTGGCGACGGTGTACCGCGTACTGACCCAGTTTGAGCAGGCGGGCTTGCTGGTGCGCCACCACTTTGAAAGTGGCAAAGCCGTGTTTGAAATGAATGAAGGCAGCCATCACGACCATATTGTTTGTGTGAAATGTGGCCGCGTCGAAGAGTTTTACGACGAAGAAATCGAAAAAAGACAAAAATCAGCGGCTGAAAAATACGGTTTCAGCATGCAAGACCATTCACTGACCATTTATGGTTTGTGCAAAAAACAACCTTGCACTGAGTAATCACTGTATTCATGGGTTGATGCTCGCTGGCGGGCATTGACCCATCGCACTTTCGCTTGCCTGAACTCACCTCCACACCTGAACATTATGCTGCCGGATTTGCGCCTGTCGCCAATCCTGATGCGCGCATCCTGATTCTAGGCACCTTGCCCGGTATCGCGTCACTCAAGCAGCAACAATACTACGCACATCCGCAAAATGCTTTTTGGCGCATATTGGAGCAGCTCTTCAATATCCCGGCCCACTCGCCCTATCACGTGCGCTGCCAATCCGCACAGAATCATGGACTAGCGATTTGGGACGTATGTCATTCCGCACAACGCATGGGCAGTTTGGACAGCAACATCCAGAGCGACAGTATTGTCGCCAACCACATCCATCAATTACTGGCCGCTTGCCCACACATCAGGCTGATTGCACTCAATGGCCAAGCCGCCGCGCAACTATTTAAAAAACATATTCGACCCGCGCCTGAGATTGAAACAGTTATCCTGCCATCGACCAGCCCAGCCAACGCCAGGTTACGATTTGAGCAAAAACTGGCACGCTGGGACATATTGAAACAACATCTACAAAAATCATTGACATAAATCAAAGCGGCCTGACAAAGCAGGCCGCGCTTTTAATGTTAGCAATTTACTTGACAGCAAGTTTATTGCTAAAAATAGCCATGGCGCCAAGTGCAATCGAAATCACGCCCATGAACAGATTACCTGCATCGCCGCAAGCAATACAATGCACGCCATTGGGAGTAATCATCAAGGCTCCAATAATAATGACCCAGGCCCAAGCTACTATTCCTATCCATTTAAACATGTGAATCTCCTCAACGTTTAATTAAAAAAGACGAATTGCAACAACGCCCAATGAAAACAATAATTAATATAAATTAACAACAGGCAAGCAGATTAAAGCACGAATCTAGGCAGCAATCAACGCCGAAGAGGGGAAATCATGTTTATTTAAAACGGAGAAAAAGGAATATGCAGTTGCAATCAAACAGGACGGACAACCTGCATGGCTGTAGACAAACGAGCAAGTGTTGAACGGTCAGGCGCGATTCAGCTGTAACATTTCCCGCGCATGATCGCGGGTCGTCTCGGTAATCTGCAAACCACCCAGCATGCGGGCAACCTCCTCCACGCGCTCGCTAGCATCCAGCGTGCGGATTTTGCTCAATGTCGTACCCTGTTGCTCAGACTTGCTGACTTGCCAATGTTGCTGCGCCTGCGCCGCCACTTGTGCCAGGTGTGTAATCACTAAGACTTGCCTGTGCTGGCCTAATTGGCTGAGCAATTTGCCAACCACCTCAGCCACGCCACCACCGATACCGACATCCACCTCATCAAAAATCATGCAGGGCACCGTGCCCAACGAGGCAGTCGTCACTTGCAATGCCAGGCTAATACGTGACAATTCGCCACCAGAAGCCACCTTATTGAGTGGACGCGGCTCTACGCCAGCATGACCGGCGACCAGGAACTCAACTTGCTCCAGGCCGTGTGCCGCAGGCTCGCCCGGCGTTAAGGCCACGGCAAACTGCCCACCCTTTAGTGACAAGGCCTGCATTTGCTCGGTAATGGTTTTTGCCAGTTTATTGGCCGCTTGCTGCCTGAGTTTAGAGAGTTGCGCAGCCAGCGTTTGATACTGTTGCCAGGCAGCTTGCACCTGCTTGGCCAACGCGCCATCATCGGCAAAACCTTCCAACTCGGCCATGCGATGCATTTGTGCCGCCAATAAATCTGGCAACTCGTCCGGTTTAACGCGGAATTTGCGCGCTACGCCATGAATGGCCTGTATGCGCGACTCCACTTCGGCCAGGCGTGCCGGGTCCAGCTCACTTTTCTGCAAATAACGATTCAAGGCGCGACTGGCTTCTTCGAGTTGCACCACAGCAGAATCCAGTGTTTCGACCATAGGCTGTAAACCGCTATCAATCGCCTGTAACTCTGCCAATTTGGCTTGTGCCTGCGACAATAAATCGAGGGCGTTGACCTCATCGCCTTCGCTCATCATTTGCAAGCTGGCTTCCATGCCGCTCAGCAGGCTGGCGCCATTGCTCAGTCGGGCATGCTCCTGCTGCAAAGCAGCCCACTCTTCAATGGCAAACCCTAATTGCTTGAGTTCACGCGTGCTATCGCGCAATACGGCCAATTCATCTGCAAACTGGCTGGCATTTTTTTCATAGGCTAATTGTTGCTGATGCAGCTGTGACCATGCTTTATAAGCGGTGCCGACTTGTTTGGCTAATGGCGTGGCTTGCGCATAAGCATCCAGAATCTCGCGCTGGGTAGCCACTTTAAGCAAGGAGTGGTGGGCGTTCTGGCTATAGATATCAATCAGAGTTTCGCCAATGTCACGCAATTGGCCCACGGTAGCTGACGCGCCATTGATAAATGCCCGGCTACGCCCATCGGCGTAAATGACACGGCGTAAAATCAGGGCATCATCAACATCAATCTCTTGTGCTTGCAACCATTCGTGCGCTGGCAAGTTGTTGCGAATATCGAAGGTGGTAGAAATTTCAGCTTTTTCGCAGCCTTTGCGCGTCACATCACCTTCATTACGCGCGCCCAGGCTTAAAGACAGGGCGTCAATCAAAATCGATTTACCAGCGCCGGTCTCACCGGTAAGCGCGGTATATCCCGCCGAGAACTCGAGGTCCAGCGTATCAACAATGACAAAGTCTCGGATAGAAAGGGCTTGTAGCATGGGTTCTTAGCGCGGGCCTGGTTAGCCCCAGTTTAATTTGTTACGCAACATATCAAAATAACAATAATCTTTAGGATGCACCAGTTGGATCTCCTGTGGCGCACGTTCAATGCGCACGTGGTCGCCCACCATCAGCGGATATTGCCCCTGGCCATCGTAACTGATCTGGGCATCGGCAGCATTCACCACAATCACCTCAATGACGCTACAAGCAGGCACCGTAATTGGTCGATAGCTCAGTGTGTGCGGGCTAATCGGCACAATCGAAATCGCTTCCAGGTCCGGGTGCATAATCGGGCCACCGGCAGATAAACCATAAGCAGTGGTGCCCGTCGGCGTGGTGAGAATCAGCCCATCAGAGCGCTGGCGCGAGACAAACTGCCCATCCACATGCACTTCCAGTTCTATCAGGCGGAAAGCGCTTTTAATGACCACGTCATTCAAGGCAACGGTTTGCTCTATCACTGCCTCGGCTCGCGTGACTACAGATTGCAGCAACATACGAGATTCCAGCTGACATTCGCCTTGCAGGATTTTATCAATCTCAACCAGCATCTGGTCGGTTTGCAAGTCGGTCAAAAACCCCAGGCGGCCACGGTTAATGCCCACCAGCGGCACGCCGGTATCGCGCAAGGCACGGCCCACACTCAGCATGGTGCCATCACCGCCCATTACAACCACCAGGTCCGCCTTGGTGCCGATATCATCCAGGCTGGCCAGTTCAAAGCCTTCATCATCGACAAACTGCGCCGTGCGTTCTTCAATGCAAACATGCAAGCCGTGAGACAACAGATGATGTGCCAAACGGGTCAAATCACTTTGCATTTGCTGCAAGGCGATGGCATCCATGTATTTTCCAACAATGGCAACTGAACGGAATGTAGATTGCATGGCCGCATTAAAGCATAGAAGCCCACAACTGAAAAGCGCAAGGGGCTGTTATCCTGAGCGTAAATGGTGCAAAATTTCAAACACGGCAACAAGGTGGTTAAAAGTGGATAAACGCGCGCAAATTTTGCTAAAAACGTTGGTGGAACATTACATCAGTGAAGGGCAGCCTATCGGCTCACGTACGCTGCTGCAACATTCAGGCCTGGATGTCAGCCCGGCGACCATCCGCAACGTCATGAGCGACTTGGAACAATTGGGGTTTATTACCAGCCCGCATACTTCGGCTGGCCGGGTGCCCACTAAAAAAGGCTACCGCCTGTTTGTGGATTCGCTAATGACGGTACAACCGCTGGATCAACGCGCGATCACACAACTCAAAACCGGCCTGTCGTCGCCCAACCAGCAGGCGCTGATTAATAATGCCGCCGATATGCTATCGCAATTAACGCAGTTTGCCGGCTTGGTGATGATTCCCAAGCGCACACGCAACGTATTGAAGCACCTGGAATTCCTGCATTTAAATGACAAGAAAATCCTGGTGATCCTGGTCACCGAAGATGGCCAGGTACAAAACCGCATCCTGCTTACCGACAAAGCGTTTAGCGCCAGCGAACTCACCGCCGCCAGCAATTACTTTAATAGCTATTGCCGTGGACTATCGCTCGAAGAAGTACAAGCCAAACTCAAACAAGAACTGCAGCAAATGCAGGTCGATATCAACCGCCTGATGTCCGCCGCGCTTGAAGCCGCCAGCCAGCCAGAATCTTCAGCGCAAGAAACCGTGGTGATTGCCGGTGAGCGCAACCTGTTACAAGTAGATGAACTCTCTACCAACGTCGGCAGCCTGCGCAAACTGTTTGAAATTTTTGAGCGCCGCACCGCACTCATGCAATTGCTGGACCACAGCCAGCGCGCAGATGGTGTGCAGATTTTTATTGGCGGCGAAAGCGGCTACCTGCCGCTGGATGAATGCAGCCTGGTGACTTCACCCTATGAGGTCGATGGTCAGGTTGTCGGCACGCTGGGTGTTATCGGCCCCACGCGCATGGCTTACGAGCGCATTATCCCGATTGTAGATATCACGGCCAAAATGCTCTCCAGCGCATTATCAAACCAGTAACCAGCGTCTTTACAGTTGTCAGAAGGTTCTGACAGCACTATCAGCTTTAACCTGCTACAACAGACGCAGCTGGGTTCGTATAATGCACTCACTATTAATTCATTGTGGAGAGATCAATATGAACAGCGCCAATCAAAAATCATTGCATAAATCGTTTATCTGGTCTGTGCTGCTGGTGTTGTGCCTGAGCACCACCGCCTGTGGCTCCATGAGTACACGCGGCAAAAGCACAGCATTAGGCGCGGGTATTGGTGCAGTCGGTGGTGCCGTGTTAACGGGCGGTAGCGCCATTGGTACCGTCGGTGGTGCTGCCATCGGTGGCGTCATCGGTAACCAGATCAATAAAAAATAATACTTAGCGTGCGCCTGGGCTCAGGCGCATGGCACTTTTTTAACTAGTAACCATCATATGGGCATTTTATTCGCTTAAAATGCCCATATGAGCTATTACAAACCAGAGCCTGCCTACACCCACGGCAGCCAAGCAAAAGTGGGGATTCTGCTAGCCAACCTGGGCACACCAGATGCGCCAACAGCCAAAGCATTGCGCCCCTATTTAAAGCAATTCCTCATGGATAGGCGCGTGGTCGAAATTCCTCGTTTGATCTGGTGGTTTATTCTGCGCGGCATCATCCTAGTGATACGCCCGAAAAAATCCGCTGAAAAATACGCCAGTATCTGGGATAAAGACGGCTCACCGCTCATGGTCTACGCCCAGCGGCAAAAAGCCTTGTTCGAAACCCAGCTTGCCAGCAGAATCAACACGCCATTCGCAGTTGAATTAGGCATGACCTACGGCAACCCAAGCATGCAAAGCGCCATCGAGTCACTCAAAGCGCAAGGTTGTGACCGCATACTGGTGTTCCCGCTCTACCCGCAATACGCGGCCAGCAGTACCGCAGCAGCCTTGGACGCCGTGTGGCGTGTATTGCTGCAATTGCGCAACGTGCCTGCCATCCGCACCATCAAACACTATCACGATCACCCGCGCTACATTCAAGCACTGGCCAGCCATATCACCACCTATTGGCAACAACATGGCCAACCGGAAAAACTGGTCATGAGTTTTCATGGCGTGCCTAAATTCCACCTGCTCAAAGGCGACCCCTACCACTGCGAATGCCACAAAACTGCACGTCTGCTGGCCGAGGCTTTAGGCTTAAGCAAAGCGCAATATGAAGTCGCGTTCCAGTCCCGCTTTGGCCGCCAGGAATGGCTACAGCCTTACCTCGCCAATACTTTGGATGCCCTTGGCAAACAACAACTCAAACGCATAGACGTCGTCTGCCCCGGCTTTAGCAGCGACTGCCTGGAAACCCTGGAAGAAATCGCCATGGAAGGCAAACATTTATTCCAGTCAGTCGGCGGTGGCGATTATCACTACATCCCGGCACTCAATAGCGAAGCGGTGTGGATTGAAGCCATGCAGGATATTGCACTGGAGCATTTGCAGGGTTGGGTGAGTAATGAGTTTGACGCAGTAAAAGCAGAGGCTGATGCACAAGTGAGGAAGCAGCGGGCGTTGGCGATGGGTGCCGAAATGTAACGTTAATGTTTACGGTGAGCCATGAGATGAGTAGACATAAAAAAAGCGTAATTTAATTACGCTTTTTCTACTACTGATGAATAGTCTAAATATCAGGCTTGTTTGCGACGAGTAGCGAAACCTAACAACCCCAACCCGGCCAACAGCATGCCGTAGGTGTCAGCTTCTGGCACGGTTGCCACTGTAAACTGGAACTTATCGTAACTGAAGCCAGCCCCTGTTGAAGAGTCATCAAAATACAGTTTTGTGATATTTGAATATGCGCTCAAATCGACCAAACCGTTTGATTCACGTGCGATAGTGCCCAGTAAAGAAGCGCCGCTGAATATGTTGATATCAACATGGTCGCCGCTATCATAACCAGCCAACACAAACGAGAGGCTATTCACTGCTGCAGTAAAGTCAACTTGCATATCTGCCTGGCAGTTAAACCCTGCCGTCAAAGGGCAGATTTCACTGGCTATCGCTGATGCACCTACGTAAATATCTGTTCCAAATGAGGTGATGGTAGCCTGCGGGAACACCAGAACAGTGGTGCCTAGAGAGCCTTGCGGTAAGGTTGTGAAATCCAATGTATCAGCAAGTACATTGGTAGAAAATAAAGCAGCAAAAATTGATAGAGCGATGCCGTGTTGTTTCAAGAACCTCATAATATCCTCCCAAATAATTTATATTTAATATTAACCATTGCGCAATTGTAGGCTTGCGATAGAAACATGTCTATAGCCCTCTTGGGTATCACCATGAATCATGAGTGGCCAAAGTGAATAACTGAGCAATCTCAATCAGACAGCTTCCATCGCAGCCTTAAGGCCGTACATACATGAAGTCCTATCTTACACACTCTCAGATTCCACTGCCAGCCCTCGCCGATTACGCGTTATAATCTCGTTTTAACGTTTTAATCGTCCCCTATGATCATTATCACCGGTGGTGCAGGCATGATTGGCTCTATCATGGCCTGGCATTTGAATAACAAACTGGGTAGACAAGACCTGGTGATTGTTGACCGCATCACACACGAAAACCAGTGGCAGAACCTGGTGCACAGGCACTATGCCGAATACCTGGATAAAGACCAGCTATTTGATTTTCTCGAAGATAACGACGATATCACTGCGGTGATTCATATGGGTGCGATCAGCGCGACCACTGAGCGCGACTTTAACAAGCTGGTAGCGGATAACATGCATTATTCGCAGGACTTGTGGTCGTGGTGTGCAGAGTACGAGGTGCCGTTCTTTTACGCCAGCTCTGCGGCAACTTATGGTGGCGGTGAGCAAGGCTACGACGATGCCAGCATTGAAGGCTTGCGCCCATTAAATGGCTACGGTTATTCAAAACACTTTTTCGACCAGTGGGTGTTGGAGCAAGTTGCGCAGAAACAGGTCACGCCACCAGCGTGGGCAGGTTTCAAGTTCTTTAATGTCTACGGGCCAAATGAATACCACAAAGAGCGCATGGCCAGCGTGGCTTACCACACGTTTAACCAGTTTAAAGAAACCGGCACCATGCGCCTGTTTAAAGGCACCAAGGCTGGCGTGGAAGACGGCATGCAGCTGCGTGATTTTGTCTATGTGAAAGACGTAGCAGACGTGATGGGCTTTTTCCTCGAAGCAGCGCTCAAAAACAAGCCCGTTACCAGCGCCATTTACAATATCGGCACCGGCCAGGCGCGCAGCTTTAAAGACCTGGCGACCAATGTGATGACCAGCATGTCGCGTGAGCCGAATATCACTTACATTGATATGCCGCAGGACTTGCAGGGCAAGTATCAGTATTTCACCCAGGCCGAAATGCAGAAACTGCGCCAGGCCGGTTATAAAAAGCCATTTACCACACTGGAAGAAGGCGTGAAGGACTACGTGCAGAACTATTTGCTGCAAGATGACCCTTACGCATAACCTCCTTCAGGAATTGTGAGCGATATGAACCATATTGAATACCTTAAAGGCGAGCACGCTGCGCATGTAGCGATGTTCCAGGCACTCGAACCGCTGTTCCCGCTGATCAGTGATGTAGGCAACCTGTTACGCGATTGCATCCAACGTGGTGGCAAAGTGTTGCTGTGCGGTAACGGTGGCAGCGCGGCGGATAGCCAGCACATTGCCGCGGAGATTGTCGGCCGCTTTAAGAAAGAGCGTAAAGGCTTGCCTTCTATCGCCTTGACCACAGACACCTCTATCCTGACCTCGGTGGGTAACGACTACGGTTATGACTACATTTTTGCCCGCCAGGTGGAAGCGTTGTGCCGCCCGGAAGATATCCTGATCGGCCTGACCACCAGTGGCAACAGCGCCAATGTGGTCCGTGCGATTGAAGCCGCCAACGATATTGGCGCAACAACGATAGGCCTGACTGGTGGTAGCGGCGGCAAATTGAACGCGCTTTGTACGCACAATATTGTCGTGCCTTCCAGCGTCACCGCACGCATTCAGGAAGCGCATATTTTCATTGGCCATTGCCTGTGTGAAATTCTGGAATCCTGATGACGGCTACGGCATTAAATAACAACATGGCCACACTGGTGGCACATTTTGGCGAACGTCAGCAGCACGCGCTGGTGATTGGCGACGTAATGCTGGACCGCTACCTGATGGGCGAAGTCAATCGCATCTCGCCAGAAGCACCGGTGCCGGTGGTCCTGATCAAATCAGAGCAACAACGTGCAGGGGGGGCGGCTAACGTCGCGGCGAATCTGGCGCTATTGGGCATCACCACCCGCATGATAGGCCTGGTGGGTGCGGATAACGAAGGCCAGCTATTACTGGCCGCCATGCAAGGCTGTGGCATAGACACCTCCAGCATGATCAATACGGCCACGCGGCCAACGATTGCCAAAACACGCATTCTGGGCGGGCATCAACAAATGATGCGGCTGGACCAGGAAATCACCACGGAACTGACTGCCGCAGAAGTCGCTGCGGCCACAGAAGTGATTGATGCGGCGCTTGCACAACAGCCTGCTTTGGTCATTTTGTCAGACTATGCCAAAGGTTTACTCACAGAGCCGCTTTGCCAGCACATCATTCAATATTGTCGTCGCCAGCAGATTCCGGTATTGGTTGACCCCAAAGGGCGTAATTACGATAAATATCGCGGTGCCACAGCACTGACACCGAATAAAAAAGAAACCGCTGAAGCCTGCGATACGCAAGTCAACGATGCAACACTGATAGACAAAGCCACTGCGCTCAAGTCTCGCCTAGCCTTAGACTTTCTGGCCGTCACCCGTGGCGAAGAAGGTATTACCCTGATTGCTGACCGCACCGATCACCTGAGTGCCACCGCCAAACAGGTATTTGATGTGTCTGGCGCGGGCGACACCGTGATTGCCACCCTGGCGGCCGGGCTGATGCATGAGTTGAGTGCGCTGGATAGCTTGTCACTCGCCAATATTGCGGCCGGTGTGGTGGTCGGCAAAGTCGGCACGGTGCCAATTACCAAGGCAGATTTGGTAGACGCCATTGCCACTGCACAAGGCAGCGAACAGGCGCACAAGGTATGCGAGTTGCCCGGCTTGTTACAAAAAGTCGCGGCATGGAAACAACAAGGGCAAAAAATCGTCTTCACCAATGGCTGCTTTGATTTACTGCATGCCGGGCATGTGACCTACCTCGAAGGTGCCAAAAAACGTGGCGACAAGCTGATCCTGGGTTTGAATACTGATCGCTCAGTCTCCGCATTAAAAGGCCCAACGCGCCCGGTAGTAAACGAACAAGACCGCGCCCGCGTATTGGCAGCGCTGGAATCTATTGACGCCGTCATCCTGTTTGATGAAGACACGCCGCTTAACCTGATTAACGCCATCCAGCCACATGTGATTGCCAAAGGCAGTGACTATACGGCTGACCAGGTGGTCGGCGGCAAAGAAGTGCTATCGTGGGGCGGCGAAATTGCCCTGATTGACCTGGTAGCAGGCCGTAGCACCACCAACCTGATTAAAAAATTGCACGCATGAACAAAATTCTGGTGATGGGCCCGTCATGGGTAGGCGACATGGTGTTGGCACAAAGCCTGTTCAAGCAGCTTAAAATCGAGCAACCAGATTGCCAGATTACCGTCGCAGCCCCTGCCTGGACGTTGCCACTGCTGGAAAGAATGCCGGAAGTTTCCAACGCGATTGCCTTGCCATTTAAGCATGGCGACCTGGCGTTACGTGAACGCTTCAAATTGGGGCGCGAGTTAGCCAAGCACGGTTACTCGCAGGCGATCCTGCTGACAAATAGCCTGAAATCAGCCATCTTGCCATGGGCTGCCAAGATCCCGGTCCGTACCGGTTTTAAAGGTGAAATGCGCTACGGCCTGGTCAATGACATGCGTCCGCTGGATAAAAGCGTGCTCAAAAAAACCGTAGAGCGCTTTGTCGCACTCAGCCTTCCCAAAAATGCCGCCCTACCCGGCCAGTTACCGCAACCTACATTACAGTCTGACCCGACACACGCCAGCGTCTTATTAAAAAAATTCAACATTGGGCACGCTGACAAACCAGTACTCGGCCTGTGCCCAGGGGCAGAATATGGCGAAGCCAAACGCTGGCCCGCCGAATACTATGCCGAAGTAGCCAATCATGCGCTGAACCAGGGCTGGCAAGTATGGTTGTTTGGCTCAGAAAAAGATAAACCGGTCACTGCCAATATCCAGCAACTGACACAACAACGCTGCGTGGATCTGGCTGGCAACACTAAATTGGGCGAAGCCATCGATTTAATGTCACTGTGCCACACAGTGATCAGCAACGACTCTGGCCTTATGCACGTCGCCGCCGCACTCGACAAAAAACTCATCGCCATTTACGGCTCATCCGACCCCAAGCACACCCCGCCCATGCATCCGCAAGCGGTGGTTGAATATTTGGGCTTATCATGCAGCCCGTGCTTTGAGCGCGTGTGCCCGCTGGGGCATTTGAATTGTTTAAAGCAAATATCACCGTCTACGATTATCGCCGATATCCATGTCAGTCATTAAATCATTGATCACGCAAACTAGTAGTTACTTCGCTACATTACGCCCTGCACAAAACATCGCCCTCTTCATTGCATTCTCCGTGCTTGTGGCTTTACGCGTGACTTATGTGCAGCATGGCTGGGTCAATGATGATTCCCTACTGTACTTTGAAGTGGCTCGCTATCTCGCCCACGGGGAGTGGCAAGCTGCCTACAGCCTGTTTCCCTGGTTGCTCTACCCGGCCTTGCTGGCATTAGGCCATGTTGTAACCGGCTTAGATATACATACAACTGCCCAGATAATTAATATCGCCTTGTTTACCCTGTTTAGCTGGGGATTCGCATTACTGATATTGCAAGCTGGGGGGACTATCAAAACTATGTGGTGGGGCGGGTTATTGCTGCTATCCGCCCAATACATCGTCGGCGACATTCTGGGCATGCTATTACGCGATGAGGGATTCTGGGCATGCCTGACCTGGGCATTGTTATTCCTGTTGCGCTATATGCAACGTAGCAAAACAGCGGATGCTTATTACTTTCAGTTTGCCATCATTTTTGCGATGCTATTTCGTCTGGAGGCCATTGTCTACTTCATGTTGCCACTGACGATGCTCACAAACACTGCAATACCGTTACGCAAACGGTTATACAAAACGGTGCATGGTGTGAGCATTCCATTGTGCGGCGGTGTGCTTATGGGCACAGCAGTTGTCATGGGTATCGTTGAAACTGCACATCTTGGCCGCCTGCAAGAGATTATTTATTTACTACAGCAGGGCTTGATTGAGCGCCTGCAATTTATTCAGGACAAGGCCAACCTGATGGGAAAACAAGTGCTTGGGCATCACTTGGATGATTACAGTCACTTTGCCGTATGGAGCTCTCTGATCTTAATCACACTGAATAAAACATTAAAGGTTGCTGGCTGGCCAGTGCTCATCAGCCTGATTGCAGGACGTAAAACATGGAAACATATCAACCATCATGCACGGCATTTGTTCAGCCTGCATATGGTGGTTGGATTCGCTACAAGCGTGTTGATTATTATGAATGCCTTTGTACTGTCGAGTCGTTATGTGATTGCATCCGGCATCGTCATGCTGGTGATTGCTGCATTCTGCGTAGAGTATTTATATACAAAAACATCGATCTGGGCTAAACGTGGACTGCTTTTGCTGCTGGCAGGCATGTTATTTGCCAATCTGCATGACTCTAGCCATATTGACCTGGACAGACTGGCGGTGCAATATCTGCAATCAATCAATACTAGCCAGCAACCTGTATTGTATGACACTGAGAATGCGCGATTTTATGCGCATCAGCCTTTTATGAAGCGTATAAAGTCACATAAACTCGTGAAATCATTACTGGAAAACGGGCATATCACGGACTATACCTTTCTCATGGTGAGTATTGATGATGATCGCGCAGAATACGAACAAACGATCAAACCACAATTAAACCAGGACTTTAAACACATACATACGATTTATGGCTGGAAACATAAATCCAAGGTGCTTATTTACAAGCGATACGATGCAGCCTCTGAGCAAGAAGCCAACGCTGTCACTACAAAGTAATATGCGGCTTCGTGGCAAGGCTACCACATACTTCACTACTTACAGCCAGCGTTGCTGTTGCACGTGCATCGTCGTCAAGGCGACGCATAGAATGACCAAACAATAGGTTTAGCAATGCGTTTTTAGCGAGTTTAAAACTCGCGCGCATACGTTGCTTTAGCGCAATACGCACCACATCATCGGCATGGTAATGCTTGCTAAAGAACAGGTACTGACCTTGTCGTTTACGCATCCATTTGGCCAGACTCACTGCCTGCTTTTCGCTAGCGCCTCCTATATGATGTACGGCAAGCGTCTCGTCAAATCCGATCGCACCTAATTCGGCTCTGATTCGCCAACATATGTCAGCGTCCTCACCATACATAAAATAATCGCTATCAAAGCCGCCAATACGCAAGTAATCCTGACGCCGCATCAGCATACATGCCCCTAATACCCATGCCACCGAACCAGCAAGTTTGGAGAAATCTGTTTTTTTACAGAGCGCCTGCGAAGGATAGCGATAGCGTGGATACACCATCTTTTGCTTTTCTGACTCTACGATCAATGGCGCCAGCATTGCATCCGGACCAGCATTGAAGCGGTCTATATAGCGACGCAATAATGTGGCGTCTGGCAATGTCGTATCAGGATTGAGGATAAGCAGCAGGTCAGCATTAGCATGCTGCGCCGCCAGGTTATTCGCGCGTCCAAAACCCAGGTTTTGCTCACTCATAATACTGTGTACATGCTCACTGCCCAGCGCCTGCAATTGCTGCTGCTCGCTCTGTTCGCATGAGTTATCAACAATGATGACTTCATAAAACACGTCCTGCTGCGTACTCAGCGAGTGCAGACAACGCGTCAACTCACTAACGGTATGATAATTAACAATCAGTATTGAAACTTCAGGACGTGAGCTCACGTTGACTACTCCTCATTACATTGCCACGCCCGCTTGAAGTTTGCGTTGGAATTTGGTATCCAGTTGGCTGGCACGGCGTGCCACAGCCTGTAGAAAGCGACGCTGTGTAAATACCTGACGCAATGGCTGCTGATAATATTCTTTTAAAAACCGCAGCACATCGCGTTGAGTCAAACCGATATGCAGGGCGGAAAAATATAATCCAGCCAAATCCTTCAGGCGTTTACTGGCAGGCAAATGCTGATGTATTTCAACACGGTGTAAATCCATCAAGTGCAGTTGCAGATCGCCTGTTTCTAGCGCAGATCGCTGTAACGCGAAATGACAGAGATAAAAATCACGGTGCCACATGCCATGCGCATGAAAACGACGTGCGAGTTCTGCTACCTTTGCAATCAACAGGCGTTTAAATTGTAGCGAAGGAGGCTGCTCTTGCCATTGTTCACACAAGGTTTCCAATGTCACAATATCACCTAGGTCACGCGTCACCACAAAAGATTGTTTATGGGCAGGATGCGAACCACGCTCACCATAAGCTAGCAATGGCGTGGTAGCGATGCCAATGGCATTTAGCTGATGGATGGCTTGCCACTCATTCCTTGCACCAAGGACTGGCCATTTCAAACTCAGCAGATTCTTGAGAATCTCTATCCAACCTACGCCATAATGTTTTTTGATAAATACGGGTTCACCCGCCACGGTAACTTTGTGTGTCTGGCGATCTTTCACTAAGCGAAATACCTCGCCCTGCAAAGCCATCCAATCATCAAAACGTGTGATCCCAGGCTCAAAGCCAGGCTCTAGGTGCACCTCTTGATTATGAGGCTGTATAGAATGAGATGCTGTCATAGGTTTTCAGGCTGATGGCCCATGCAAATAATCGATGCTCGAGAAAATACGTGGTCCGCAACGACCTGCTTTTGCAGATGCCTGCTCATAGCCACGCATCACCTCTTGCCAGAACGCTGCATCCAGGGCAGCCATTTCCGCATGGTATTTTCCCAAGCGAGCAAAACTACGTATGCGTGTGGCGCACATGAGTGACCATGGATAAATAGTCATATCCGAAACATCAATCAGACCAAACTCATCATTAGGCATCAGCAATACATTACCACTATGCAAAGAATGAAAATGCACGCCTTTATCATGCAATCGCGCTAAAAACGTCCCCAGCTTAGCAGCCAGAGGATAAAGCCTGACCAAATCGGTCGCGATTAACTGACGCAATGTCTGGCCTGCCAATGGCTGATAAATCACCGCAGTATGGCCAGCATGGTCTAAGTGATGTAGCGACTTCATTGTCACTGTGGGTATCTGCAATGCCTGCAATCGCAACGCATTACGATAAAACCGACGGGCATGTGAATACAGGCGCGCGCCACTGAATACTCTACGTGCGCGGAAAATCTTGAGAAAATCACCATGGGGCAACCTAATGACCTTAGGGCCGCGCGGATCCTGTTCAATAATCTCCCCCTCACGACAGGCTTTCTGCAGTTGCGCTTCGGACAATCGTTGGCTAGGCGTGTACATGAAATTCAGCATCGATAAACTAGCGCTGCTCACAAAGCATGCATATGCGGCACCACCATGACATGGTGTTCGCTGCAATATGCCTGCCAGGCTGGCATATCGGTCCAGTCACTCAGAAAAACAAAGTCCAACCCTGCCCCGGTCGATGCCTGATGATCAAAACGGCTATCGCCGATAAATAAGGCTGGGAACTGTATGCTGCCATCAGCAATCAGGCTCGCCAGGTGTTCGTTCTTTTTGGTTGGGCCGCCATAAATCCCAAGCTCGAACAACACATCAAGGCCACGCCGCGGAAAAATCTGCCGTAGTTCCTCTTGATCGCCGCCCGACATCAGCATCCATTTGGCTTGTGCCGTCCTCTGTTTTAAGTCCATTAACGCTGGAGCAACTTCACATTGCATCAAGGTCTCATCCAGAATCACGGTAAAGGTATCCATAAATGCCTGGAACAACTCGGGCGTCAGCGGCTGCTTGATGATCTCGGTGATGTAATACCGAATCTTGTCATTACGGGGAATGCTGCCCAGTTTGATATGGTAATCGACAAAAGCTTGCGCTTGCTCATCGGTGCCGCCCATGCGCTTGGCCGTATTGTAATAAGCATCCACTTTGGTCTGGTTGCTATTGAGGACGACGCCATCGCAATCCAGGACGATGGTTTTATAAATTGAAAGGTCTGGGCGTTGTGACATAGGCTGGCAAATAAAAAAGGCTTGTATTGCTACAAGCCTTCATTATAGACGATTTGCGTCAGTGACTTGCTTATTTAGCCGCCACAATCGCTGAAGCTTCTTTCGCCAGCTTGGTGATGTGCGCCCAGTCTTTACGCTCAACAGCATCAGATGGCGTCAACCATGTACCGCCACACACAACCACGTTAGGCAACGCCAGGAAGTTAGGGGCACTTTCTACACTCACGCCACCGGTTGGGCAGAATTTCACGTCTGCAAATGGGCCAGCAAAGCCTTTGAGCAGGTTGATACCGCCCACAGCCACCGCTGGGAAAAGTTTCAGGAAGTAGTAATCATCGGCGTTCGCCATCATGATTTCAGAACCGGTAGACACGCCTGGCAGCAATGGCAGGCCGATCTTACGGGCAAACTGGCCTAACTCAGTGGTATAGCCTGGGCTCACCGCAAACTGGCAACCAACATCTTTAGACGCTTGCGCATCTTTCAGGTTACGCACGGTACCAGAACCCAAAATCGCATCAGGCACGTGCTTGGCGATTTGCTCCATGGCTTGCAGGGCAACTGGTGAACGCAAAGTCACTTCCAGTACCTTAACGCCACCTGCCAGCAAGGCTTCTGCCATTGGCACGGCATCTTCCACTTTATTGATGACAATGACCGGAATCACCGGGCCATGATTAGCTAACTCTAATGTGCTCATAGTCTCTATCAGTTTTTATAAAATTTCAGAAGCTTCAAGTTGGTTTGATAACACACACTTAAAGAATTATTTTTTACTCGAATACCTTAAACCTTGATGATCAAGCGATAACGCGACATACGAGCGCAGACAGTACAATCAGTACAATCAGTACAGCAAGCGAGTACAACAAAGTTAGCGCTTGATTTGCAAAGTTTACAGCCAGGTGACGGCGCCTTCTTCGGCCGACAACACATTTCTGCGCATGCCACCAAATAGCTCACGGCCCAAGCCATGCGCATTGTGATGGCGCTTGGCATCGCTCAGCCCTTCAGCTTCACGTTCAGCCCATGTGTCTTCATCCACCAACACGTTCAATTGGCCAACTGTACCATTCAGGCGAATGATGTCGCCATTGCGGATTTTGGAAATTGCACCGCCGGCACTGGCTTCTGGGCTCAGGTGAATCGCCGCCGGGATCTTGCCGGAAGCACCACTCATGCGGCCATCAGTCACAATCGCCACACGGAAACCTTTGTTTTGCAGCACAGCCAGCGGCGGTGTCAGTTTATGCAGTTCCGGCATACCATTGGCTTTAGGGCCCTGGAAGCGAACCACGGCAATAAAGTCTCTTTCAAGTTCGCCACGGTCAAACGCTGCCAACAATTCTTCTTGTGCATCAAACACAATGGCTGGCGCTTCAATAATGTGACGGTCTTCTGGCACTGCAGAAATCTTGATGACGCTGCGGCCCAAATTACCTTTAAGCAAACGCAAACCGCCAGATTCATTGAATGGATGTGCCGCAGTACGCACGATGGTTTCATCGCCGCTCTCAGCCGGGTAGTCAGTCCACACTAGTTCATCTGCTATTTTTTCCGGTTTTTTACCGTAATCGCGCATGCCACCACCGCTCACAGTGTAGACATCCGGATACATATAACCACCTTCGATCAGCTCGCGAATCACGAAGCCAGGGCCACCAGCGGTCTGGAATTCGTTAACGTCAGCCTTACCGTTCGGGTACACACTTGCCAGCAAAGGTGTAGCCTTGGCCAGGTAGTGGAAGTCGGTCCAGTCAATGATAATACCTGCCGCACGCGCAACCGCTACCCAGTGAATCAAATGATTGGTTGAACCACCGGTTGCCAGCAAGGCCACCATGGCATTCACAATCACGTGCTCATCAACCAGACGGCCAATCGGCACGAATTTTTCTTTTTTGGTATTTTGTATGACCAGGCGCACCGCTTCACGCGTCAAATCTTCGCGCATACCATCGTGTGGATGGATAAAAGCCGCACCAGGCACATGCAAGCCCATAGCTTCCAGCAACATCTGGTTACTGTTAGCAGTGCCGTAGAATGTACAGGTGCCTGCACCGTGATAAGCCGCAGACTCACTTGCCAGCAGCTCTTCGCGGTCACACAAGCCTTGCGCGTATTTTTCACGGACTTTGGATTTTGAAGTGTTATCAATGCCGGTGCTCATCGGGCCGGCTGGCACGAATACGCAAGGCAAATGACCAAAGTGCAGCGCACCGATCAACAGGCCCGGCACAATTTTGTCACAGACACCGAGCAACAAAGAGGCATCAAATACGTCATGAGACAACGCAACCGCAGTACTCATGGCAATGGTGTCACGGCTGAACAGGCTCAGTTCCATGCCTGGTTCGCCCTGGGTAATACCATCACACATGGCTGGCACACCACCGGCCACCTGCACGGTAGCGCCTAACTTACGGGCTTCATCACGGATAATATCCGGATAGTCCACGTAAGGCTGGTGCGCAGACAGCATTTCGTTGTAAGCCGTGACGATACCAATATGGGTTGGTTTCTCGGCATAAATCTTGAACTTGTCGTTTTGTGGCATCGCCGCAAACGCGTGCGCCACGTTGGCACAGCCCAGACGATCCGGGCCTTTTTCACGGTTCAGGTAATCATCAATACGCTGCAAATACGCCTTGCGGGTCGGACGGCTACGCTCGATGATGCGTTCTGTTACTTCAATGTGAGATTGTTTCATTGACTATCGCTCAACTGTGTTTTAACTACCTGATGAACTATCCTGGTGAACTGCTTTGAACTTGCTATTTAGTCACAGTTTAGGGTCGTAATATATATGAATCCAAACAGGTTCCCTACCTGCGATTATCGCCAAACTGGTGCAAGACGTCAAACTGAATTACCAAACTTGATTGTTTTTTTAGATGATTCAATGACTTAAAACAATATAAACCATTTGGCGCAACCAGTTTGAAGCGCATGCACTTCAAACCAGTCGTCAGGCAGATTTGGTGACCAGAATATCTTCCAGCATCAAATATTCGAGATCGCAGCCATAGAACATGCTCAAGGCGTCGGCCGGGCTGCAAATCATGGGTTCGCCACGGCGATTCAGTGACGTGTTCAACACCACACCATTGCCGCGTAATTGCTCCAGATGCTCAATCAATGCGTAATAGCGTGGATTGGTTTCTTTGGTGACAATCTGCGCACGCGCCGTGCCATCTTCATGCACCACTTCTGGAATACGCGCTTTCCAGGCCGGATTCACGTCAAAAGTAAACGTCATGTAAGGCGCAGGATGGTCTGTTTGCAGGATATCTTCCGCCACGCGGTCCAGCATGCTGGGGCAGAATGGCCGCCAGCGTTCGCGGTATTTAATCTGCGCATTAATGCGGTCAGCCACGCCTGGAAAACTCGGGTCACCCAAGATGCTACGGCAACCCAATGAGCGCGGGCCAAACTCCATACGGCCCTGGAACCACGCCAGCGGATTACCTGCAGCCAGCAGTTCAGCCGCCTTGCGCGGGCCATCTTCAACACGCGTAAAGACAGGCTTGGCCGGATGCGCCTCACAGGCGGCGATACATTCTTCGTTGCTGAACGCCGGGCCTAAGTAAGCGTGTTCCATTTTATGGATAGTTTCACCCGCCAGGTGTGCGGCATAGGTCGCGGCGCCCAGGCTGGTGCCGTTATCGCCAGATGCTGGCTGTACAAATAATTCTTTCACATGCGGCAAAGCAATGATGCGCTGGTTCAATTTCACGTTCAGCGCCACACCACCGGCCATCACAATCTTGCCAGTCTCGCGGATAATGTCGCCCAGGTAATACTCAATCATCTGCAACGCCAGGTCTTCCAGCAGCTTTTGCACACTGGCGGCGTAATGGATATACGGGTCGTCGATTTCATCGCCTTTACGCTTGGGGCCCAGCCATTCGATGAGCTTGGGCGTAAAGTAATAGCCTTTGGACTTTCCATCGGCATCGGTCTCTTTATAACGGCGCAATCCGACCACATTGACGTATTCGGTGTTAATGATGAGTTCGCCATTTTCAAACTTGGCCAGGCGGCTTAAATCATATTTGGTCGGGTCACCGTATGGCGCCATGCCCATGACTTTAAATTCGCCATCCAGCATCTCAAAACCCAGGTATTCAGTAATGGCGCCATACAGGCCGCCCAGTGAGTCCGGGTCATAGAATTCTTTTATTTTGTGGATCTTGCCATTTTCGCCATAGCCGAAAAAGGTCGTCGCATACTCCCCCTTACCGTCAATGCCAACAATCGCTGTTTTTTCTTTAAAACCACTAAGGTGATAAGCACTGGAAGCATGCGCCAAATGGTGTTCAACCGGCACATACTTGGCTTTGCTCAAGCCCAGCTCTGCCATCAGCTTGAGGGATTTATCTCGGTTGCGACGAAAGCGGCGGTTGCCGTTAAAAATCGCATCCAGTGCGCGATCAGGGGCGTACCAGTAACGCTTGGCATAATGCCAGCGCGCAGCCGAGGTCAGTGGAATTTCACCATAAGGGAAAGCCACAATATCGACCTGATCCGGCGTGATACCTGCCTGTTTCAGGCAAAATTTTGTTGCCTCATAAGGCCAGTGATTTTTGGCGTGCTTGTCGCGGATAAAACGTTCTTCTTCCGCCGCAGCGACAATCTTGCCGTCCACCAGAATGGCAGCAGAAGCGTCATGCCCCAAGGCACCGGATAAACCTAAAACAATCATGCAGGAACTCGCGTAATGATCAAATGGAAATAATTAAAGGGCAATGCCCGCTAATCTAAGTGGCGTATGGTCCTGATAAATCAGGCTAAACGACTTTAGCAGTGCATTATACAGGGAAGTATCCTGTTTCCAATTTTGCAGCAGGCGGCGGACATCTTTGGCATGTGCACGCAAGGCCATTTGGCTGCGGCGATGTTGCTGCATGCTATCCAGGTCAATGACTACAATCTTGCCCTGATCCGTGACTTGCAGGTTACTGGCTTTCATATCGCCATGAGATAGCTTGAGCAAATACCATTGGTAACACAGCGTCACGAGCTGGTGGATCACCCGCGCACGCAGATCGCTATCTGTACACTGCTGGAAGAAGGTCAGCGCATCCGGCCACGGGCTATAGGCAGACACAAAATAAGCGCGTCCGCGCATACCGCAATAGCGCTGCTCATACATCAACAACGGCTGTGGCGTCAGCATGCCGTAATATTGCAGGCGATGCGCATTGCGCCATGACGCCGCCGCCCGGCTTGGACGCCAGGCACGGCTCAGGCCATGCAGCCAGTCCTTGAGGTTATAACGCTTGATCACCACCGCCTGATCTTGCAGGTGCGTATGCACCACCGTGCAAGTGTTGCCCGGTTTCAGCACGCCCCCCACATGCATGGCCACTTCGAGTGCGGGCAAATCCGTCACATGCAGGCCGCCTGCCGTACTCACGGCCTGCGCGCTCTGGCTGGTTTGCTGCCAGGTGACATCGCTGCAGGTACGGAAAATTTTACGCGTGACGTAACGCTCGACCTCTTGCGCCTTCATTTGCTTGGCCCAGGCCAACAATGTGGAAGGTACCAGAGCAGGTTGCCAACCACGCGCTTGCTCATAAACCGCCAGCAATGGTGCCGCCCAGGCATGCTGATCCAGCACCTGCACTTTTGAGATCAATTCAGCCAGCTGCCGATAAGCCTGTCGCTGATTCAAGGGAGTTTGCTTAATGCCGTCGCCGTCCAGTGACCATACTTCTTCATCAGACAGCAGAAAGTTTTTCAGATGCAAATCTGTCTGCACCAAACCCGCCGCATGTTGCGCGGCCAGCGTTTGCACCAACTGCTTGAGCAATTGCAAGCCTTGCGCTGCAGGCAACGCCTGGTACAACACATCGGCATTGTCTGCAGGCGCAATCGCCGCGTAGATCAACACGCTGGCACGGCGGTCAGCAGACTGCCCTTGCCACAATAAGGCCGGGGTTGCCAAGCCTGCTTGCGTGAGCCAATGCACGCCTTGTGCATCGCGGGCGGCGTATTTTCCTGCCTGCGCACCGAGAAATACCTTGGCGAACACAGCCTTGCCTGACCATTGTGCGCGAAACACCCAGCGCCGCTGCGGCAAGACACGCACGGCAGTCAAACCGCTCAACGCCGTCTGGTCAGACAGCTGGATAACACCTGTGGCGCTGTCAACAACCTCACACACGGCTGGCGCGATGGTCGCGTCATGCATTGCCACCATTAGCGGGATTTCCACCATTGCGCGATTTGTTGCAGCCAGCTGGCTTGCCCGGCAAATAATTTTTTCGCCCGTTTGTCGCGCTTTTTCATCATCTTTTTCACTTGCGACTTTGTCTCTGCATCATCATGCGGCCTGGCCACATACAAGGTGTGGCGAGAGTCGCCCTGCGCATTCGGGATAGGCATGGCCTGGTAGTAATACAGCGCAATCGACCGGCGCGTGACACCTTCCGGCGTGGTGAGTGGATCAGGATGCCCATGAAAACTATCAGCATCGGTATTAAAAATCACGCAGCGGTTAAACAACGGCGCTACCGTTTGCTGCCTGGCCTGCATTTGCCTGTCCCATAACTCCAGGTTGCCGCCATACTCCGGTAGCCAGTCCTGGTTTAAATACACCAGCATATTGACGCGGCGATAGAGTTGCAGACCCTCATTGACCTGGAAGTCGGCATGAATGCCGAGCAAGCCGCCAGCAGACGTTTCATGCAGGCCACCGCCAGCGAAATACGGATCCGGTAACAGGCCTTTAAAGCCGGTCAGGGTTTCAATAAACTGCAACATGGCGGCAGAGTTAAACAAGGCAAATGCCGCGCGCAAGGTTTCATCGCAATCATCTGGCGAAATCTGGCGTTTATGCGTGCCGCCATAGCCTTTTTCATACACCTTGTCATGCGCTTTGGGGTCTTGCGGAAAGTGATCCAGCAGCAACTGTGTAAACGCAGTCGGAAAAATATTATCGATCACCGCATGTGGAAAAGGCTGTGCCTGCGCATATTCTTCAGCCAGCAAACTGCCAATATCTTTGGCCTGTTGCATATCCAGGGAAAACCCGTTTCCCATTTCAATTGGTAATACCCCATCAGTCATGGTCATTTTGTGGTTTCCTGCTGTGACTGTAATTGTTTAAGCATGGCTTGTTTGCGCTGCAAACGGCGGTTTTGCGCAGTATACCCGCTCACTAGGCCGACCGTTCCGGCCTCTACATGGTCAAGGTAGCGAAACAAGCGCGCGGGTGACAGTCGCTCAATGACATAGCCCTGCGCCGTCAGTTTGTCTTGCAATACATAACCTGGAATCTGCTGCTCCATATAAAAACGGTAACCCTGCTTTTTCATCAGGCCCACATTCCACAAGGCAAAAAAGCTCTTGATATATGGCTCGATATAAGGCCGGGCCTGGCGCGCAGGCAGGCCTAGTTGCTGTTTGAGACGACGGCTGTGGTATTTAAAGAATCCGGTAAACGCGCGCCAGAACAAACGCAAATGCCCGCGGTTCAACTGATGCAAGCACCCAATTGCGGCAATATTGGGCTCGCGCTGCATGCGCTGCAAACACTCAATAAAAATGTGCGGCTCGTAAATAAACGTATCGGTATGCATCAAAAACAGGTAATCGGTATTGATTGCCGCCAGAATCAAATCCAGGCCTTCCCCATGCGCAGCAAACCCTTGCTCCTTGCCGGGCGAGGGGCGCTCAATTAAATGAATCCAGTCCAAGCTGCGTAAATAGGCGGTACTGTCATCGGCAGAATCATTATCCACCACCCATACTTCGACAGCATTGGCATCCAGTGCCCCACTATCTAAATGGCTTTTGATAAAGTTTAAACAGGTCCGGGTCAAGTCCAGCGTTTTGTAATTCACCAGCCCGATACTGAATCTTGGTAATGTATGTGTCATAGACATGCTTATCCGTTAACGCTTGCTACGCTTAGTAATCCATTTGAGTAACTGGCGATCACACCAGCGTAGAGGCTGTGCAAACGCCTCGCCATATAAATAATGCTTTAAAAAATACAGGCGATCGCGACGACTAAGGTCTGCGGTATGCCGATGCAATGCGGCCAGGTCGAAGCGTGCACGTCGCCAGGCACCCAGGCTTTGACGGGCTTTTTCCAGGTCAATCAGTGCGACTTCAGGGGCAGCAGCCTCTGGCCGCACAAAAATATGTTTGGGATACAACGCACGATGTACCCAGCCTAGGTCGTGAAAGCGGCGAATCTGCAGGGCAACGGCACGTAACACTTGCCTACGCGCTGCTTGCGATTGTTTGAGCATGGCTGGCAGCAATTGCTCCAAATCGACAAAATCATGCAGATTCTCTGTGACCAGAATGGCGCGCTGATTCCCTGCCTGCGGCGATTCTGCATACATCAGCACTTTGGGCGCAGGAATACCTGCTTGGGCCAGCGCCTGTAAGCGATGGTACTCGCGGCGAAAAGTCGGCTCGCCCGCAAACGGATGCCATAAAGTACGACGGCCATGATTCTGCTGCTTTTTCACAAACAACGTTAATACAGGCTGATTTTCCAGCGGCAACACCAGCCTGCCGACACCGCTCCAGCCACCACGACGCTGATTCGGCGCCTCAAACCAGGCAATATCACGCGTCCACCAGGCCTCGAACGTATCCAGTCCATGATATTGCAATGCTGCCTGATAGGCCGGGTCTTGATAATGATTCAGGGAATGTTCCAAAATTAATTGTGCTGAAATAATTGATGCCAATGCGGGTTTTTAAAGCGCATTTTGTTAACATAAGGGTTAATCTCAAATTTTAACAGAATGCGTTTATAAATTAGCCTCATGTTGCTGTTTTTCTGCAAAACCATCGCCCGCCTGCCACTGCCCTGGGTACATCAACTGGGTGCTTTCTTCGGCTGGATTTCTTACCTGACTGACCGTAAAAGCAACCGTATTGCCTTGGCAAATATCCAGCAAAGCGGACTGGCCACTAACGAAGCACATGCAAAAAATCTGGTTAAAACCAGCCGCATAGAGGCTGGCAAGGCAATTCTGGAAACATTCTTTATCTGGGGCAATACACCAGCAAAACTGTTGCCACTGATACAGCAAGTGCATGGCTGGCAACATATTATTGAGGCGCAGGCGCAAGGCAAAGGCCTGATCTTTCTGACGCCTCACCTGGGCTGTTTTGAAATCACTTCGATTTATTATGGTGAGCGTGCGCCGATTACCGTGCTTTACCGACCGCCAAAACTGCAGTGGTTGAGTGAGCTAGTGGTCAAAGGCCGGCAAAAAGGCCAGGTGGAGATGGCGCCAGCCAATGCCAGCGGCGTGAAAAAATTGCTACAGGCGTTGAAATCAGGCCAGGCCATCGGTATTTTGCCGGACCAGATTCCCAGGCAAGGCGAAGGCGAATGGGCAGATTTCTTTGGTAAACCGGCTTATACCATGGGGCTTGCCAGCAAACTGGCCAGCAAGGCAGATGCGGTGATTATCATGGCATTTGGTGAACGGTTGCCAGCCGGTAAAGGATTTAACATCCACCTGACACGTGTTGATGATATCAGCACGCCTGCCCTGCTTAACCAAGCGATTGAGCGCCAGGTCGCGCGATGCCCAGAGCAGTATTTATGGCAGTACAACCGCTTCAAGCAACGGCGTTACGCCCTGCATAAATTAGAAAAGGCCCAGCCAGGGCAGACTGAGCCTTAATCGAACTCCTTTAAACAGCTAGCTAATTAAGCCAAACCCTGAATCCAGCGGCTGTATACCTTATCCGCCACGCGATGCAAGACCTCACAATCGGCGTCCACACCGGACAGCATGGTATCGGCAGACTGTACCGCGGGGCTAGCCGCCGAGCTGGCAATATCGCTTTTCCATTGCTCGGTCCAGGTTTTGACCATGCCAGGCGTCATTTCGATATGGCATTGCAGACCGATGTGTTTACCCATGACATACGCCTGGTTGGCGCAATAAGCGCTAGATAACACATGCGTGGCGCCTTCGGGCACGGTAAAGGTTTCACCATGCCAGTGAAAGCTGTTAAAGCCCTGCAAGTCACCAAACCAGTCACGCGCCACGGCATGATCTGCCACTTGCACATCGCCCCAGCCGATCTCCTTGACCGGGTTTTTACTGACCACACCACCCAGCGCCTTGCTGATGAGCTGACCACCCAGGCAATGACCGAGCAACGGCACGTCTGCTTGCACAGCCTGGCGGATCAATTGCAATAGCGGCGGAATCCACGGCAAATCATCGTTCACGCTCATGGGGCCACCCATGAGCACAATCCCGCTGTAATCAGCCACAGAAGCAGGCACTGTCTCGCCTTTATCAATACGTACTTCGCACCACGGAATAGCATGTTGCGCCAAAAAAGTGCCCAAATAACCAGCACCCTCGCAGCAAGCGTGCCTGAATATCACTACCGGTTTCATGATTTACCTTACTAAACTGACTTCCTGATATTGCCCAAGCAAGATTCCGTCCAACGTGTATGGTCCAATCGCATAACGAATCAGGCGCAAGGTCGGAAAGCCCACGTGGGCGGTCATGCGCCGTACCTGGCGGTTCTTGCCTTCACTGATTTTAAGCTCCAGCCAGGTGGTGGGGATATGTTTGCGCTCGCGAATCGGTGGTTCCCGCTGCCACAATTGGTCAGGTTCGGCGATGATTTTCACCTGCGCAGGCTGCGTGACGAAGTCACCCAGATCAACACCCTGTTGCAATGGCATCAAATCTGCTTGTGTAGGCACACCTTCGACTTGTGCCCAATAGGTTTTCACCTGTTTGTGTTTGGGATGGCTTAAACGATGTTGTAAACCACCATCATCGGTTAAAATAAGCAATCCTTCGGAGTCAGTATCTAACCGCCCGGCAGCATATACGTTGGGAATCGGAATATAGTCTTTGAGCGTCGCGTGCTTTTCATGAGCAGTAAATTGGCAAACGACGTTAAAAGGTTTGTTAAACAGTAATAACATGGAAAGCGCTATGTCTAAATTCAAGGTGCCAGCCACTGGCAGCAAAATCATTGTCAATGCCGATAATACCCTAAATGTTCCCGACCAACCTATTATCCCGTTTATCGAAGGCGATGGCATTGGTATCGACATCACGCCACCTATGATCAAAGTGGTGGATACCGCCGTTGAAAAAGCCTACGGCGGTAAGCGCAAGATCTCCTGGATGGAAGTCTATGCCGGTGAAAAATCCACCACCGTATACGACAAAGACACCTGGTTGTCTGACGAAACCATGGCGGCATTGAAAGAGTATGTCATCTCTATCAAAGGCCCATTGACCACGCCAGTAGGCGGTGGCATTCGCTCATTGAACGTGACGCTGCGCCAGGAGCTGGACTTATACGTTTGCCTGCGCCCTATCCAGTATTTCACTGGTGTCCCTAGCCCGGTCAAACACCCGGAAAAAACCGACATGGTGATTTTCCGCGAAAACACTGAAGACATTTACGCTGGCATCGAGTGGGCGGCCGGCACTGAAGAAGTGAAGAAGGTCATCAACTTCCTGAGTGACATGGGCGTACGCAAGAAAATCCGCTTCCCGGAAGCCTCTTCTATTGGCATCAAACCAGTCTCTATCGATGGCAGCAAACGCCTGATCCGCAAAGCGATTCAGTACGCGATTGATAACAACCGTAAATCTGTGACTATCACGCACAAAGGCAACATCATGAAGTTCACCGAAGGTGGCTTCCGTGACTGGGGCTATCAACTGGCCAAAGAAGAATTTGGTGCCGAACTGATCGACGGCGGCCCATGGTGCAAGCTGCCAAACGGCATTGTGATCAAAGACTGTATCGCCGATGCCTTCTTGCAGGAAATCCTGTTGCATCCGGAAGATTACGATGTCGTTGCTGCCTTGAACCTCAATGGTGACTACATGAGTGATGCGCTGGCGGCACAAGTGGGCGGTATCGGCATTGCGCCTGGCGCCAACCTGAGCGATACCATTGCCATGTTTGAAGCCACGCATGGCACGGCACCTAAAATCGCCGGTAAAAACCTGGCCAACCCAAGCTCACTGATTTTGTCAGCTGAAATGATGTTACGCCATATGGGCTGGGTAGAAGCAGCAGACCTGGTACTGAATGGCGTGGCCAAAGCCATTGCCAGCAAGCGCGTGACTGGCGATTTCAGTAGCCAGATGGAAGGCGCCACACAAGTCGGCTCCGCAGAATTTGGTGACGAAATTATCAAGCAGATGGCATAAATTCTGGCCGCTGGCCTGGATTAAGACATAAAAAAACGGCTCGCAATTGCGAGCCGTTTTGTATTTTTTACCCCTAAAACAAAATTATGCTTTTTGTATGTTTGAGGCCTGTTTTCCTTTTGGACCCTCGGTCACATCAAAGGATACACGCTGACCTTCTTTCAAGCTTTTATAACCAGATTCAACGATTGCGGAGAAGTGCGCGAACAAATCGTCACCGCCGTCATCGGGAGTAATGAATCCAAAGCCCTTAGAGTCGTTAAACCACTTTACGGTACCTGTTGCCATTTTACTTCCTTACTTTTTTACTTAACAGGGAGGCGCCCCAAAAGTTTGTCTCAAGTACTCCAGTCGCAATTAACAAGCTTTGCTTTACTTAAAGACGGCTACAAAAAACCTGAACCCAAACGCCTTAAGGATTTATAATTTAGCATTATTTAAATGTCAAGCCTATTTTTGTATCTTTTAACAAAAGCTAAAAAATCCAATTAAAATTTGTATAAATGCTGCATGAGAGCCCGTCTTTTCTACGATTTGATTCTTTAATTGTCCACGTATACTCAAGTAAAAAGTATAGTGGTATCAGTACATTAACAGCCTTATTTCACTGTTTAGAAGACACGTTTAAAGACATCTATGGCAACACTGGAAAGCTCAAGAAAACTGGGAGGCATGGCGCGCATGCTGGTGCAATCTTCGTTGATGAACGAAGATGACGCCGCCGCATTGCAAGAAAAATCCCAGGCACAAAAAGTCAGCTTTCTCTCGGCGACACTGGCACAAAAAAAGATTTCCGCTAAAGATATTGCGCAAACCGCTTCAGACGCTTTTGGCTTTCCCTTTTTAGACCTGGACGCACTGGACCAGGATTCACTGCCAGACAAAACCATAGATATCAAACTCATGCAGTCGCATCGCGTATTGCTACTGCAACAAAAAAGCAATGTTGCCTATATTGCGATCTCCGACCCAACCAACCTGCACTCGCTGGACACCATCCAGTTTCAAATGGGTGCCACCCTGTTCCCTGTCGTGGTGGAAGATGACAAGCTGGGCAAATGGATAGATAGAATAGTCGAATCCAAAGACACCAGCATGTCTAACCTCAATGCAGGCAGTGATGAATTTGACCTGGGCCTGGAAGAGGCAGGTGAAGAGCAGGAAGCAGAAGTCGTACAGGAAGTCGACGATGCGCCTGTGGTCAAGTTCTTGCAAAAAATCTTGCTGGATGCCATTAATATGGGCGCATCCGACTTGCACTTTGAGCCTTATGAAAAATTTTACCGCATCCGTTTCAGGGTAGACGGCGTCTTAAGGGATATGTCGCAGCCGCCATTGGCGATTAAAGAAAAACTGGCCTCACGGATTAAAGTGATCTCCAATCTGGATATTTCTGAAAAAAGAATTCCGCAAGATGGCCGCATGAAATTAATTATTTCCAAGACGCGCGCGATCGACTTCCGCGTCAGCACTTTGCCGCTGATCCATGGCGAAAAGATCGTGATGCGGATTCTGGACCCGACCAGCGCAACGTTAGGCATTGAAGCCTTGGGCTACGAGGCCGAACAGCAAGCCTCCTTACTCAAGGCCATTCACCGCCCTTATGGCCTGGTGTTGGTGACCGGGCCGACCGGCTCAGGTAAAACCGTTTCACTGTATACCTGCTTAAACCTGCTTAACGACCCTGGCGTCAATATTTCCACCGCTGAAGATCCGGCTGAAATCCCCTTGCCTGGCATTAACCAGGTCAATGTGAACGACAAACAAGGCCTGACCTTTGCCGCCGCGCTGAAATCCTTTTTACGCCAGGATCCTGACATCATCATGATTGGTGAAATCCGCGACCTGGAAACGGCAGATATGGCAATCAAAGCCGCATCTACCGGCCATATGGTGCTCTCTACCCTGCACACCAATGATGCCCCCACTACCTTATCCCGATTATTGAACATGGGCGTCGCACCCTTCAATATTGCCTCTGCCGTGACGTTAATTACAGCACAACGTCTGGCCAGGCGCTTATGCAAGCACTGCAAAGTGCCTGTGAGCATCCCTCACGAGGCGCTCATGGAAGTGGGTTTTACAGAAGCGATGTTGGCAGGTGACTGGCAACTATATGGTCCGAAAGAAGGCGGCTGTGAGCATTGTAATAACGGTTATAAAGGCCGCGTTGGCATTTACCAGGTGATGCCTATCAGTGAAGAAATGGCACAAATCATCATGTCTAACGGCAATGCACTGGATATTGCGGCACAAGCCAAAAGAGAAGGCGTGAAAGACTTGCGGGAATCTGGCTTGCTCAAGGTGAAACAGGGCTTGACCTCCATTGAAGAAGTGGAAGCAGTGACTAATGAATAACGCATGTGACTCAATCAACCTATTTTAAGAAAACACTATGGCGACTGGCAATATCAAACAATCCGTGTATCAGTGGGAAGGCAAAGACCGCAAGGGCAAGCTGGTCAAAGGCGAAATGCGCGCCAATGGCGAAGCGGTCGTCAATGCCACCTTGCGACGCCAGGGCATTACGATTATCAAGGTCAAAAAGCAAAGCGCACTGGCAACCAAAGGCAAGGTCACCGAGAAAGATATCACCTTATTTACACGCCAGCTCGCCACCATGATGAAAGCGGGTGTGCCCCTGCTTCAAGCCTTTGATATTGTTGGCAAAGGCCACCATAATCCAGCGGTGTCCAAACTGTTATCTGATATCAAGGCGGATGTTGAAACCGGTAGCAGCTTGAGCGCAGCATTTCGCAAATATCCTTTGTATTTTGATCAACTATTCTGCAACCTGGTTGGTGCCGGTGAGCAAGCCGGCATTCTGGATAGTCTGCTTGACCGATTGGCGACTTATAAAGAAAAAATTCTCGCTATTAAAAGCAAAATCAAATCGGCATTGGTGTATCCCATTTCTATTATCGTCGTAGCGTTTGTGATCACCGCCGTGATTATGATTTTCGTGGTGCCTGCGTTTAAAGACCTGTTTAGCAGTTTCGGCGCAGACCTGCCAGGGCCTACAGTTGTCGTCATCAACCTATCCGACTTTTTTGTTAAATGGTGGTGGGCCATTTTTGGCGCCATCGGTGGCGGTTTATGGTTCTTTCTCTATACCTGGAAGCGCTCAGAAAAACTGCAAGCCACCATGGATAGACTCATGCTCAGGCTACCCATTTTTGGCGAATTGATCCGCAAGGCGACGATTGCCCGTTTTGCACGCACGCTCTCCACCATGTTTGCGGCCGGTGTGCCATTGGTAGAGGCATTGGACTCCGTCGCCGGTGCTTCTGGCAACAAAGTATACTTTGATGCTACCAAAAAAATCCAAAGCGAAGTCAGCACGGGTACCAGCCTGACTGTCTCCATGCAAAATGCCACCGTCTTCCCCAACATGGTGATCCAGATGACGGCGATTGGTGAGGAGTCAGGCTCTTTAGATGGCATGTTGACCAAAGTCGCTGACTTTTACGAAGGCGAAGTGGATGATGCCGTAGCGGCCATCTCCAGCCTGATGGAGCCTGTGATCATGGTCGTGCTTGGTGTACTGATCGGTGGCCTGGTGGTTGCCATGTATATGCCTATTTTCAAAATGGGCAAGGTGGTCAGTGGCGGCGGATAAATTCAGCGCACACAAAAAAGGGGCTCATAGCCCCTTTTTTTTTATTCACGTTTCAACACTACTTTTTAGCGGCCTGTAACGACTTCTCAATTTCGTCGTAAGGCTGGGCACCCAACATACGCTTGCCGTTTTCAAAGAACAGGGTTGGCGTACTGTTCACGCCTATTTTGTGTGCCAGCTCGCCGACTTTCTCCAATGGCACTTCGCACTTGGCCGCACTCGCAGGCAACTTGTTATTGAAAATCCAGTCCTGCCAGGCTTTGACGCGATTAGTCGCACACCAGATACTGCGCGATTTATTCGCAGCGTCTGGATGCAGTTGCTCAATCGGATACAAGAAGGTATAAATCGTCACATCGTTGAGATTTGTCAGCTCTTTCTGTTCCAGACGCTTGCAAAATGGGCAGTCCACGTCAGAAAACACCACCAGCTTGCGACTACCATTGCCTTTGACGACTTTAATCGCCTGATCCAGCGGCAAGCTGTTGAAATCGATTTTGCTCAACTCATCCATGCGCTCACCGGTAATATCCTTTTTACTTTTAGGATCCACCAGGCGGCCTTCGGCAATCAGGAAACTGAATTTGTCATCGGTGTAAATAATTTGCCCACCCATAAACACTTCATATAAGCCCGCATATGGCGTTTTGGTCACACTGTCGACCTTGAATTTTGGATAAGCCGCTTCGACCAGTTTTTTCAGGCTGGCTTCGTCCGCAATACTGCTAAAAGACCATAGTGCGGCCAAGGCAATCAAGCCACCCATCACACACTGGCCGATAGATTTTTTCATGACATACTCTTTCTCAAACATGCGCGATTGCTCACTGCCAGATCAGCCTTGAGTCGCTGCGCGAATTAAAAAACGTTTAAGCATAGCACTGTTTTCTACCTCATGTAAGCCTAGCAGTGCGGCGTGTGCCCACACCGCTTGCGGACGCGAAAACAGGGCATCCAAGCCACGTGTCAGTGCATGCATCTTCAAAATGTCCGGCTGCCGCGTACGCATGACATGCCGTAAAAAACGTGCGTCACCTAACGGCCTGATGGCAGGCAGTTGGGCAACCTGCGTACAAAGTGCCTGTACATCCTGAAAGCCCAGGTTCACACCCTGCCCGGCCATCGGATGCACCTGATGCGCAGCATCGCCTAATAGCATTACTTGCGGCAACGCCATGGTATCCGCTGTATTCTGCATCAACGGAAAAGCCAGCACAGGGCCACTCGGCGTTAATTGCCCAAGCTGCTGACCACTACGCTCAGCGACTTCTAGGGCTAACGCCTCTGCTGATAACGCCTGTTTTTGCGTAGCAAGCGCATGCGGCAACGCCCATACCAGCGAGACCTGTTGTTGCGGCATGGGCAGCAACGCCAGGGTTTCGTGTTCGCCAAACCACTGTCTGGCAATATTGCCATGTGGCAATTCAGCTCTAAAGTTGGTCACCAGCGCCGTTTGTGCAAAATCCACTTGCTGCACATCCACACGAGATTGCGACCGCACCCACGAACGCGCACCATCAGCCCCTAACAACAAGGAGGCTTCAATCGCATGCTGTGGCAAGGATAACCGCACTAGATGACCGCAATGTTGCAATGACTGTGCCGGGGCGTCGGTGATCACAGTCACCTCAGATTCAGCCAACACCTGCCAGCAGGCATGCATCAAGGCCTGGCTTTCAACGATATAACCCATTTCAGGCAAATGCGCTTCGTCCGCACTCAAGTTCAAGCTAGGCGTGGCATGGAGATGTGTGGGCGACCATAAATGCATGGCCGCAATCGGGTTGATGCGACTGGCAGGCAGGCGTGACCACACGCCCAGCGCGCGTAACCACTCCACGGTTTGATTGGTCAGTGCATAAATACGGGCATCCCAATGCGCCACATCACCAATCCAGCCTGCAGGCAATGACTGTGCGGGTTTGGCATCGGTCAACACCACGGTTTTGCCCAAGCGTGACAGGGCAATCGCAGCAGTCAGGCCAACCAGGCCCGCGCCCACAATCGCGACATCGGTTTTAATCAAAGGATGTTCAGCTGCCATAACTCATCTTGTTCACCAGGAAACGGCGCGCCATCGGCAACAGGCTGAGCGCACCCAAGCCCGCGCCGCGCAACAGGCCGACGCCAACCAGGTCATTAGAAAACACATTTACCAGAAAGTCGGTAAATTGCAGGCCACGGCCAGTATCGCGCTGCCGCGACTGGTGATACTCGGCCAGGCGGTGTGCCGCGCCCCATTCACTGGCTTGCGTCGCGGCCACGTTTTTGGCTAAGGCTACGGCATCGCGGATGCCCACATTAAATCCTTGTCCAGCCACCGGGTGCATGGTTTGTGCCGCGTTACCAATTACCACACAATGCGCGGCAAAGGTCTGGCCTAATTTACTGAGTTTGAGCGGGAACCTGAATCGTTTCCCTGCATGCAAAAATTTACCGACACGGTCACCAAAGGCGTCATGCAGGGCTTGCAGGAAAGCGGCATCATCCAGCGCAGCAATCTCATCCAGATAGGCTTGTTCGCCGGTCCATACCAATGAAAACTGTGGCCCGTTGGGTAGCAGCGCCATCGGCCCGCGTGGCGTAAACCGTTCATAGGCAATATTGTGGTGCGGCTGCTCGGTCTGCACCAGGCCGACTAAGGCATCATGTCCATAATGCTTGGTTTCACGTACCAGGCCAGGAATCGCTTCCAGGCTGCGGCCGCCATCGGCAATCACGGCCAAAGGCGTCGATAATTTTTGCACGTCGCCATCAACCAGTTGATATTCAACCTCGGTCGCACCGGCATGTACATTCAACCCCGTCACAGGCACCTGGTATTGCATGGTAATGCCCGCTGGCGATTGCTCGAGTCGTGCATCCAGCGCCTGCATCAAGGCGCCATAAGAAACCACATACCCCAACGCAGGCAAATCATGTTCCTGCGCTTTTAGCAGTGTGCGGCCAAAGCCTTTTTGCTGCGAAACATGGATCGTTTCAATCGCCGTCACTGCCGTTTCTAACAGCGCCCACACGCCCAAATGCTCCAATACCTGGCGTGTGCCATAAGACAAGGCCAATGCGCGGCCATCGCCATACATGGCGCCGGGCGACTGCGCCTCCAGCACCGTCACCGGTACACCGGATTGTTGCAACGATAGCGCCAGCACTAGCCCGACTGGGCCGCCGCCTATCACTACCGGATGGTCTATGGTTTGCATCACACTGACTGCCTTTGACTCAATTTCAACGATACTCAATTCGCTTATGCACGCTGACGCATCAGCGCTTCAATATCGGCCACCGTCTTCACGGCCGCCGAGGTGATCACTTCCTGCCCATGTGCAGTCACCAGCACATCATCTTCAATACGGATACCGATATTCCAGAAATGTTCAGGCACATTGTCTGCCGGACGCACATAGCACCCTGGCTCTACCGTCAGCACATTGCCTGGCTGCAACATGACCCAGTCACCACCAGCTGTTTTATATTCACCTGCATCATGCACATCCAGCCCCAGCCAGTGGCCGGTACGGTGCATATAAAACTGGCGGTAACTGCCAGTTTCCAGCACGGCATCGCGGCTACCCTGGCACAAACCGTAATGGATAAAACCATCCACCAGCACCTCTAAAGCCGACTCATGCGGTGCATTCCAGTGATGCTGCGGACTCACGCTGGCAATCGCTGCCGCCTGTGACGCCAGCACCAGCTCATACAAGTCTTTTTGCGGGCCACTGAAGCGGCCGCTCACCGGAAAGGTACGCGTAATGTCAGAGGCATAACCGTCCAGTTCGCACCCAGCATCAATCAGCAGCAAATCGCCCACCTTTAATTGGGCGTTATTAGCGTTGTAATGCAAGGTGCAGGCATTCGCGCCCCCTGCCACAATGCTGGTATAGGCTGGCGCTTGCGCACCCTGGCTATAAAACGCATGTAAAAACTCGGCCTCGATTTCATATTCCCACTTGCCTGGAATCACTGCCTGCATGGCACGGTTATGCGCGCTGGCGGCAATATTGGCCGAACGGCGCATCACCTCAATTTCGTAGGGAGATTTAAGCAGACGCATGGCATCCAGCGTTTGACGCACATCAACCAGCTTGGCAGGTGCCTGTACGCCCATACGCGCCTGAGCCTTCACCGCATTCAGCCACTGACTCACTTTTGCATCCCAGGCAGCATCGCTACCCAGGCTAAAAAATAATTCCGGCTGGTTCGCCATCAGTTTAGGCAACAGTTCATCCAACTGCGTGATGGAATACGCTTCATCAAAACCGAATTCTGTTTTAGCCGCCTCTGGCCCATAGCGGAAACCGTCCCAGATTTCACGATCTATGTCCTTATCGCGGCAAAACAGGATACTTTTGGGTGATGGCCCGGCGATTAATACCAGCACGGCTTCAGGCTCTTTAAAACCGGTCAGGTAATAAAAATAACTGTCAAAACGGTAAGGATAATGACTGTCGCGGTTGCGTGTCACTTCGGGTGCGGTTGGAATCACCGCGATACCCGCTTGCATGCTGCTGATCAGTTGCTGGCGACGACGGGAAAATTCTTGCATGGGAACACTCAAGGCACATTCTGAATAGTGAGGAATTGTAGCGTATTTGGGTGGCAATTGCTGGAATGGTTCCGGCCAAAACGCGGTTAGAAGCCCATCATTTCATATAACTCAGATTGCCTGACATTTTTTTCGGCATTTTGTATCGTGCCATCGCCCTGCCATTGCTGCAGTTGGTGCGCCAGGATAGGTTGTACCTGCCCGGCGCGCATGCCGGGCTTGATCGCAGGCAAATACAGCATTTTTAACAATAAAGCATCGAGGCCAGTGAGTAATGACTCTGGCGTTTTATCGTTAAACACCGAGGGGTAGACTTTCTCTGAATCATTCGGCAAGCCCATGGCCTGCGTGATTTCTTCCACAATACAAGAAACCAGCAAACCACGCTCATTCGCATGGTCGACAGGAATCACCACCCAGGCGCGCTTAATGGCATTTTGTGCATCCAGGGTGAGGCCGAACATGCACATGGCATCGGCGGGCGGCCGCATGTTTTTATTGCCACTCACTTGTGCAACCTCTTGGTGCCACTGGTCAGACTGGCTAAACACGACCGTCATATTAGCTTCTGCTGCATTGGCCGCAAAACTGATCGTGTGGCCGGTAATTTGCGATAAATGGCGCAGATGATAGCGCGTCAGTCTTGTGTGTTCGTCAGCTAGGTCTGCATGATGCACCAGCCATACTTTAACTGGCTGTTGCCATTTGTGCACGACTTGCTCGCCCGCAATATATTCACTATGTAGCGCCACCTCATTGAAGGCTTGCTGTAAATAGTCTATGGACTGCCAGGCTTCTTCTGCGAATAGCGATTCTGCCAGCATGAGCCACGACCACAGAAAAACCATCAGCCCATGCTTAATCATGCGTTTTCGCCGCCTCAGCGCGTAGCGGCGTTAACAGCGACGACAAGCCATTGTGGTCAATTTCACGCATCAATTGCAACAGGCGACCAAGTTCACCTGGCGGAAAACCCTCACGTGCAAACCAGTGCAGATAATTGCCTGGCAAGTCGGCGATCAGCCTGCCCTGATATTTGCCATAAGGCATTTTGAGGGTAACCAACTGTATCAAATCTTCTTTTTTCATGGCAATCGTAGTGATGAGAGAGGCATTATTCTAAGCAAAATCAATCATATTGCAGATTTATTTCGCGCTTACCCTTAAAGAAATCCGCAAGCTGCCGTTATTCCCCTTGAGTATGCTTGAATACTTAACAATAAGAAGATTCTTTGCGTTGAATTTAACATCGCGAGAGGCCATGATGCAATACGAAATCACTAAAGAAAAAAGCGCAGAATATCTGCGACAAGCCATCCACCACATGTCGATGCAGGATGCGGCTTTTCATCCGGTCAGCTACGCTGTCTGGTATGAATATTCATCGGGAGAACACGCGCGCCTGATTGAAGAAGTGAATGACCTGATTGAGAAAGAAAAAAGACTCAACGAGAAGAGCACGACCCACCTGTTTAACAAACACATTGCTGGTGCAGATGTAGATAGCGCCAAGGTCCTGGTTGAACGCTTCAACCAGGTGGTGACCAATATCACCTCTTCCACAGAAAAAGCCGGGCAGGATACCTCGCAGTTCAGAAAGTCACTGGATGCCTGGTCTGATGAGATTCAACAACTGGATCCGCAATTGGGCGCGCAATTAGGGTCGTTGCTTGCTGACACCCAACAAATGCAAACCTCTATGCATGGCTTGCAACATCAACTCTCCACCAGCCTGGAAGAAATCGCCGATCTGAAAAACGAAATTGTGAAAGCCAAGCAAGAGGCGATCTCTGACGGCCTGACCGGGCTCATGAACCGTAAAGGATTTGATAGCGCCCTGCATCAATGCCTGGACACCGGTCCAGCAGAGCAAACCTGCCTGATGATTGCCGATATTGATTTCTTTAAGAAAGTAAACGACAGCTACGGGCATTTATTTGGCGATAAAGTGATCCAAGCCGTGGCCAGGATTTTAAAAACCGTGTCTGGCAATTTGTATACCGCCGCCCGCTATGGCGGTGAAGAGTTTGTGTTATTGCTACCGCATACCAGCATGGATATTGCGCGCGAGATTGCTGAAAACATTCGCCGCCAGGTCGCTGCCATCACCATTAAAAACAATGTCACCCAACGGCTGATTTCTAACATCACCATTTCCATGGGCGTCACGGCTTACCATCCAGGGGAATCTGCTGACAGCTTTATTACGCGGGCCGACCAGGCGCTGTATACCTCTAAAGCGCAAGGCCGCAACCAAGTGACTATGCTGACTGAAGAGCTGGCCGCGGCCTGATAGTCATCGGCCATGCTATGCATGGCCGAATAATGCGTTAGAGCAAATCGCGTTTTTGCTCGGGGATATCCTCGTAAGGATAACGCGAATGGCCAAAACGCATGACCAGGACGGAAATTGCTAAAATCAGGATTGCCGCAGACACCGCCAGCATATGGGTCTCGGTCATCTCCTTCATATCCAGCAATAAATAACGCGCCAAGGCCACCATTGCGATATAAATCGGGTAACGCATAGGCAATTTGCCGGTACCGAAATAGCTGTTAATCATGGAAAAGACTTCCAGATATAAAAACAGCTGCAATAAATCACCCAGCCCAACCATACCAGCATCCCACATGCGCGCCAGCTCGTGTGACAGCGAGAAGAAAGTCGCGATCGTGACCAGGCCTAAACCTAACCGCTCTATCCACATCAATGCCTGGTGGGCGATTTTATCGGTGCGATGCTCATATGGTGGCTTCATGTTTCCCCCTGATTAATTCTTTTTGCTTTCAATTCTTTTGACTTAGCCAATGATCGAGCTGTTCTAAACGTTCTGGCGTGCCGATATCATGCCACAATCCGTGGTGATGTTGTCCAGTCACGCGCTGCTCTTGCATCGCAGCTTTTAACAGTGGCGCCAATTTGGCCGCCTGGCCGCGTTGAACACTATCGAATAACGTCGGATGATAAACACCCACGCCCGAAAACGTCAACCGGTCCGTAGCAGACTCCAGTACCAATCCATTAACTAGGCCAAAGTCACCCGCGGCATGCTGCGGCGGATTATCGACCATGACTAGGTGCGCCAGTTTGTCGGCCGGCAAAGCCAATCCGGCATAATCAATATCGGTAAACACATCGCCGTTGACCACCAGGAAGGGCTGTTCGCCCAGCAAAGGCAAAGCATAGGCAATACCGCCCGCCGTTTCCAGCGCGGTGCCTTCTGCGCTATAGCGAATCGTCACCTGCCATTGCCGTCCGTCACCCAGCGCATCCTCAATCTGCTGCCCAAGGTGCGCATGATTGATGACCAGTTCAGTAATACCTGCGGCTGCCAAGCGCTCAATATGCCAGACAATCAGCGGCTTGCCGCCCACCATCAATAATGGCTTGGGCGTATGGTCAGTCAATGGCCGCATGCGCTCACCGCGCCCGGCGGCCAAGATCATCGCACGCATGGCTTAGGCCGCCTTTTCCAACGTTAGCAGTAACTTAAGAAACGGGCGCAGCTCTACATAGCGCTCGCACGCTGCCTGCAAATACTGCATCACCAGTGGCATATCCTTGAGGTAGCCGTCTTTGCCATCGCGGTGATACAAGCGAGCAAAAATACCCAGCACCTTGATATGACGCTGTACGCCCATCCATTCAAAGTCTTTATAAAACTCGCCAAAATCGGCAGTGACGGGTAAACCGGCTTTTTTAGCCGCTTGCCAGTAGCGGACGACCCAGTCCATTAAATCTTCTTCGTCCCAACGGATGTAAGCATCCTTGAATAAAGACACCAGGTCGTAAGTAATGGCCCCGATCACGGCGTCCTGGAAATCCAGCACACCAGGGTTATTGTCAGGGGTGACCATCAAATTGCGCGAATGGTAGTCCCTATGCACCGTGACTTGTGGCTGCTGCAAAATATTGTCAATCAACAAGGCAAAAGTTTTATCCACCACGGCTTGCTGCTCGGCTGACAATGTTTTACCCAAATGCTTGCTCACGTACCACTCAGGAAACAATTGCAATTCGCGCATCAGCAACGCGGCATCATAAGGCGGCAAGGCATCTGGCTGCGTGGCTAGTTGCATCTTGATCAGCGCCTGGCAGGCATCGCCATATAAGGCCTTGGCATTTTCACGATTCAATTGCGACAGGTAAGTATCATTGCCCAGGTCGCTCAGCAGCAAAAAGCCTTGTTCTACGTCCTGCGCCACAATTTTTGGCACATTCAGCCCGGCCGCCAGCAGTTGCTCAGCCACATGCACAAACGGGCGACAATCTTCTTGCGGCGGTGGCGCATCCATGGCGATCAGGGTTTGCGTCGGCAAGTGCACGCGAAAATAACGCCTGAAACTGGCATCTGCCGAAGCCGTCGTGAGTGTAAAAGGCTGATCAAGCACCTGCTGTAGCCATTGTTGAAGTTGCTGTGTTCTATCCACAAATTATCCCAAATGATGAATCAGCCCAAACTGGCGGGCATTACTGTTAAAATGCGGCTGTCATTTTAAGTGAAAAATGACTTTTTAAGCATTTTCATGAATAATATAGCCCAATTGAAATGGGACATCTGGCCGCAGGGTCCGGGATGCGTGCATACAACCGTCGGCCACTAGCAGGCCTTACCGAAACGATCACTCTTTGAATACTTTGCAAGCTCACTCATCCACTTTTCAGGACCGCGGCATCCGGCTGATTCTGGCAATGATCGCCATCAGCACGCTATCGCCTGTGCATGCGCGCGCGGATGATCAAGCTGAGGCCGCGGTGATCGTTGCAGAAAACGCCGCCTTGCCAGGTGCCATTGAAATCGAGGGTGACACCTTGCAACTGCGCATGGATAGACAAATGCGCGCCATAGGTAACGCGGTGATTCGCAAAGAAGGTCAGCAAGTCACAGGCGACGATATCCGCTATGACATCCAGAATGATGAATTGCAAGTAGACGGCAATGCGGTCATTACTGCCGGGCAAACGACCATCAAAGGCCCCATGCTGCGTATGCGCATGAGCGAAAATATTGGTGAGATGCGCGACGTCACCATCGAGTTTAAAAGCAGCCCGCCGCCGCCCAGCAATCAGGATAGCAGCCCATTGCTGAGTGATGATGCTATATTACTCAGCGACCCTAAACGCTATCTGGAAGATAACGAGTTATACAGCACTAAAAGTCAAACCACATCTTTCGATAATATTCGCGCAACTGCCAAGCAAGTATTATTTGAAGGCCAAAACGTCAAACGCTTAAAAAACGCAAGCTATACATCCTGTGCCGCTGATATCGATGACTGGTATATCAAGACCAATAATTTAGAGCTTAATGACTACACGCGTACAGGCGAGGCAACCAATGCATTTGTTGAGTTTAAAGGTGTGCCTATTATTTATACGCCATGGATGAGTTTCTCGTATAACAACCAACGCAAAAGTGGTTTACTAGCACCATTGTGGGGAACCACCTCCAGAAGTGGCTTTGAATTACTCACCCCTTACTACATTAATATCCGGCCGGATATGGATGCCACCATTGCCACCCGTTTTCTGAGCAAACGTGGCATGCAATTACAAGGTGAATTCCGCTACCTTGGTGAGGGATATTCTGGTATTAACAGCCTGGAATATCTTGATAAAGACGATCTAACAGATCAAACACGGTTTTATGCAAAGCTGTCACACGCGCAACGCTTCAATGAACACTGGTCCGGCGGCTACAATCTGGAAAAGGTATCAGACGACAAATATTTTTCTGAAATGGCGACCAGAATTCAGGTCACGTCACGCGTCAACCTGCAACAAACCGCTTTTGTAGACTACCAGGATGAAAACTGGACATTTAATGGCTCCGTACAGCGTTATCAAAACCTTGATAACAAATCCTTTGTCTATCAACGGCTACCTCAACTCACTGTTAATTACGACAATAGCTGGCATGGCTTCACTACACAAACAGCAGCGCAATATGTCTTTTTTGACAGCATGCAGGAGATGGGCAAGGTAGCAACGGGCTCCAGATTAAACTTTTACCCATCGCTGTCCTATCCGATGAAAAATTCGTACGGATTTATTACACCTAAATTCGGGGTCAATACCACCCAATATAGCTTGAGCAACAATGTGCCCGCGGGTTACTCTGAGGACTACAACCAGTTAAACCGAACACTGCCGATTTTCAGTCTGGATTCAGGTCTATACTTTGATCGCGAATCGAACTTGTTCGGCACAAACTATACGCATACGCTGGAACCAAGAGCTTATTACGTTTACATTCCGTATCGCGATCAAAGCAAAATCCCGATTTTCGACACTGCATTGGCAACGTTAAATCAGGACTCCATCTTTACCGAAAACCAGTTTATTGGTGGTGACCGCGTCAACAATGCCAACCAAACCACGCTAGCAATTACCAGCCGCCTGGTTGATGCTGAAACAGGTATTGAACGTTTAAGTGCCACCTTGGGACAACGTTTTTACTTTGAGGATCAGAAGGTCGCGCTCCCCAATACCTCAGCCAGTACACGTAAGTCCTCAGACATTTTGGCAGGTTTTACAGCGCGCCTTTCCAGCCGCCTCAACTTAGACACGTTCTGGCAGTATGACCCTGACCGGGGCAATATGGAGCGTAACAACTATTTATTGCGTTACAACCCAGAACCCGGCAAGTCATTCAGTTTTGGTTATCGTTACACCGCCAATACGCTAGAACAATTTGACACCTCCGTTCAGTGGCCATTTGGTGCGGGATGGTATGGCATCAGCAGACTGAATTATTCTATTCGTGATGGCAACGCGGTACAATTCCTGGGTGGGCTCGAATACGATGCCGGTTGCTGGCAAGCCCGCGCCGTTATGCAACGCGTACAAACAGCGACTGCCGATGCAAACTATGCCATGTTTTTCCAACTCGAACTCGGTGGGTTGACCTCGATTGGTGCCAACCCGTTAAATGTGATCAAGCGCAATATTCCAACCTATATGCGCACCTACGACATCCCGGCAATTTACAGAGACCAGAACTCGCAATGATGAACCGTTTATCCCACCTGTTGTTATCCTCTATGGTGTTTGCGTTTTGCGCATCAGCTTCCACGGCATTATTTGCTGCTGAGAAACGCCCCATCGAAAAAATGGACCGTATTATCGCCGTGGTCGACCAATCGGTGATAACAGAACGGGAAATGCTTAACCGCATGGAGTCAGTCAAGGCACAAATGATTAAAAAAGGCGTCGAAGTGCCGCCGGACGAGGTTCTGCAAAAACAGATTCTGGAACGCCTGATCGTCGATAGTCTGCAACTGCAACTGGCCGCCCAAACCGGCATTAAAGTTGAAGATGCGCAGTTGGACAAAACGATAGAACGTATTGCCGAACAAAATAACCTGACCTTGCCTGCGTTTAAAAAAGCACTGGAGGAAGACGGCACGCAGTTTTACAAGTTTCGTGAAGATATCCGCAATGACATTATTCTTGCCCGCTTGCGTGAACGCGATGTAGACAACAAGGTGAATATTTCAGAAGCCGAAATCGATAACTATTTAACGACTCAAGAAAAAGAAGGCGATCTGGACGAGTTCAACATTTCTCAAATCCTGGTCCGTCTGCCAGAAGACAGCTCACCAGAGGATATTCAAAAAGCCAGGGCCCGCACCGAGCAAATTACCAAAGCGTTGGCTGAGGGCATGAGTTTTGAAAAAGTGTCAGCCAACTTTTCTGATGCACCAAACGCACTAGATGGCGGCGGACTCGGTTGGCGCAGTGGTCAGCAAATGCCTGCCCAGTTTCTGGAACTGGTCAAAATGTTGCAACCAGGCGGCGTATCCCGCCCCATCCGCAGTGGTACCGGGGTGCATATCCTCAAATTAAATGACCGTCGTGCAGGTGCCAGCACTTTGATCGTTGAGCAAACCCATGTGCGCCATATTTTGTTAAAGCCTAACGAAGTGTTATCTGACAAAGAAGCCAAGCAAAAAATTGATGGCATCAAAGAGCGCATCGACCATGGCACTCCGTTCCAGGACATGGCACGTCAATACTCAGACGACGGTAGCGCCTCCAGCGGCGGTGATCTTGGCTGGATCAGCCCGGGCGACACTGTACCGGTATTTGAAAAAACCATGGCAGAGCTGGCTGTGAACGAAGTCAGTGCGCCTATCCGCAGCCAGTTTGGCTGGCATATCATCCAGGTGCTTGAGCGCCGCAAGCAGGATATGTCTAAAGAATCCAAACGATTAAAAGCGCGCCAGGAAATCCGTGCCCGCAAAGCCGAAGAGTCTTATAACGACTGGATACACGAACTGCGCGACAAGGCTTTCGTCGAGATGCGCCTTGAAGACAAGTTCTAAACAACGGTTGCTGAACACATGAACCGCTTGCCGCGTATAGCCATTACTGCTGGCGAACCCGCTGGTATCGGGCTGGACATTTGCGTCAAACTCGCCCATACCGCCATGCCTGCAGCACTGGTTGTATTGGCGGATCCTGCAGCGTTACAGGCAAGAGCCGTCCAGTTAGGCACGCCAATCGCATTGCACACCTATAGCGAAACACTGCCAGCACACGCAGGCAACGGCAGCCTTTATGTACTGCCAGTGCATACTGCCGCAGCCGTTGTTGCTGGCGAACTCAACCCGGCCAACAGTGCAGCCGTATTAAGCATGCTGGACCGCGCGCTGGCTGGCTGCCAGTCTGGCGAATTCGATGCCATGGTCACTGCCCCTGTCCACAAAGGCGTCATTAATGATGCTGGCATTGCATTTACCGGCCATACCGAATACCTGGCAGAAAAAACTGATACCGAACAAGTTGTCATGATGCTGGTTGGTGGTGGCATGCGCGTTGCACTGGCCACCACACATTTACCGCTTACCCAGGTCAGTGCGGCCATTACCGCAGACAGCCTCACAACAACTATCCGTATCCTGCACCAGGACCTGGTACACAAATTCGGCATTGCTCAACCGCGCATATTTGTTGCCGGGCTCAATCCACATGCTGGTGAAAATGGCTACCTGGGTATGGAGGAAATCAACACCATCAACCCGGTACTGGAAAGTTTGCGTGCCGAGGGCATGCAACTCATAGGTGCCTTACCCGCCGACACCATGTTTTCGCAAAAAAATCTGTCGCAAGCGGATGCGTTTCTGGCCATGTATCATGACCAGGGCCTGGCTGTACTCAAACACGCCAGCTTTGGCGAAGGCGTCAATGTCACGCTGGGATTACCAATTATCCGCACCTCAGTCGATCACGGTACCGCGCTGGATATTGCAGGCAGCGGCAAAGCCGACCTCGGCAGCATGCTGAGTGCCATACAACTGGCGATCGCGCTGTCACAAACACGTCACCACTCAAACACATGAAACACATTGCCAAGAAGAAATTTGGTCAAAACTTTTTAATTGACCAAGCCATTATCCAAAGCCTGATTAATGCCATCCATCCGCAAGCGGATGACCTGATGGTCGAAATCGGCCCTGGCCTGGGCGCGATGACGCAGCCGCTGATCAAGCATCTGGATCACTTGCACGTAGTCGAGATCGACCGCGACATTATCCAGTGGATGCAAGGCTTCTACCCACCGAAGAAAATCACCATCCATAATTCAGACGTCTTGAAGTTTGATTTCGCCACCATAGGCGAGCGTATCCGCGTGGTGGGCAACCTGCCGTACAACATTTCCAGCCCTATCCTGTTCAAGCTGCTGGAGAACACTGCGCAAATCATTGATATGCACTTTATGCTGCAAAAAGAAGTGGTCGAGCGCATGGTAGCCTCACCATCCAACTCAGAATATGGCCGCTTGTCCGTCATGCTGCAATACCGCTTGCAGATGGAATACATGGTCACCGTGCCGCCTGAGGCATTTGACCCGGCCCCTAAAGTCGAATCTGCTTTTGTGCGCTGCATCCCTTACGACACCTTGCCCTATCCTGCCAGCGATGAAGCGTTGTTTGCCAAAGTAGTCACCGCGGCTTTTGGGCAACGCCGTAAAACCTTGCGCAATACGCTCAAAGGCCTGCTTGATGATGACGGTTTTACCGCCTTGAATATCGATTCGCAGCTACGCGCCGAAAACCTGAGCGTGGCCGAGTTTGTCACCATCAGTAATTACCTGGCGGACCAGTCACTAGTGCATGAGGCTTAGGCCAACTTGCGCAAAGCCGCGCTGGCTTAACCTGATTTAAAGCTTAGCCTGATATAATCCTGTTTTTACTAAAACCCAAACTTTTGGAGCATGTTATGCGTTTGATTCTGCTGGGCGCCCCCGGTGCTGGTAAAGGGACACAAGCCACCTTTATTAAAGAAAAATTCAATATTCCGCAAATTTCCACTGGCGATATGTTGCGCGCAGCAGTCAAAGCAGGCACTCAATTGGGTCTGGAAGCCAAAAAATTTATGGACGCAGGCGGCCTGGTGCCGGATGAAGTGATTATCGGCCTGGTGAAAGAGCGCATTAAAGATGCAGATTGTGCCAATGGTTTCCTGTTTGACGGTTTCCCACGCACCATTCCACAAGCCGAGGCAATGAAAAACGCTGGCGTGGCCATTGATTACGTCGTTGAAATCGACGTGCCGGATGCTGCCATTGTTGAGCGCATGAGCGGCCGCCGTAGCCACCCGGCTTCGGGCCGTACTTACCATGTCAAATTCAACCCGCCAAAAGTGACCGGTAAAGACGATGTCACCGGTGAAGAGCTGGTACAACGTGATGACGATAAAGAAGAAGTCGTACTCAAGCGTTTGCAGGTATATCACGACCAGACTGAGCAACTGATTGGTTACTATTCTGACTGGGCAAAGTCCGGCGTCAGCGGTGCGCCACAATACGTGAAGGTCAACGGCCTGGGCGAACTGAATAGCATTAAAGAAGAAATTTTTAGCGCATTGAAGTAACGGCGTTAAAACAAAAAGCCCGCATCATGCGGGCTTTTTGTTTTGTAGCAAATAACCGATTAGAAATCGTAACGGATGCCACCAAATACTTGGCGCTGACGCCCGGCGACCATACCATCCACGCGGCTGGTGAGGTATTCTTTATCAGCCAGGTTATAGGCGCTGACAAAATACGAGACGCGGCTGCCTAGTGGCCGGTAATTCATGGTGGCATTGAGCAAAGCATAGGATGGGATGCGCCCGGTACGACCGGACAACACATCAGCCTCAGAACGGCCCACGCGATACGACACATCCTCTTGCTGTTCACTCACATAATCGACACCAATACGTGCATCAAAGCCGACCGGATGCTCATAACCCAGGCTCAGCGATGCCAGGTGTTTTGGCGCATACGGTAAGCGGTCACCGCTGAACACGTCCGCTGCTGCATTGGTTTTCTTAAACTTGGCTGTGATCAGATTGGTATAAGACCCGGCGAGGTAAATATTATGTGCCGAATCATATATATGACCAAAGTTAATACGCCCAGCCAGTTCCAGCCCGGTTTGTTGCGATTGCCCACCATTGATAAATGAACCGGAAGTCGGGCCTGCCACCACAATATCGTCAAAAATGGTATGAAACAATGTGGTTTCGAAGGTGACGCCTTTGATATAGTTAGAGCGTGCCCCCAACTCCCAATTGGTGCTTTCCTCAGGCTTGGTATTCACCACCGCAGCGGTGTTGGCTCCGCCTGGTGCACTAATATCCCGATCAGGGCGCGGCGGCGCGAAACCTTTATGCACACCGGCAAACAAGGTGGTTTTTTCAATGCCATTCCAGGTTAAACCAAAGCCTGGCAATACTTTGCTCTGATGATTTGTGTCTTTTGACTCGGGGTTGTTTTGCACGGCGCCTTCTGCGCGCAGAATATTGGTTCTGATGCGCAAATCTTCTATGCGCAAGCCTGGCGTAAATGTCCAGTCGCCAACGTAGAACGTATTCTGTGCATAGTAGGATTTAGCTTCCACATCACTGTGAATTTTCTCGCGATGATCGCCAAATGCTTCGGCATAGGCCTGGCTTTGGATACGAGGATCGCCACCGCGAAACTGGTTACGCTTGATATCCTCACGATGGTAGCGAAAACCAAGCACAGCGTTGCTTTCTACACCAAACAAACTATGCTGCAAATCCAGACGCGGCTCAATACCCCAGTACTCGTACTCACGCGGACGCCAGCGGCCACCACATTGCTCGGCATTCGCCTCGGTTGCAACCCCTAGTCCCGTACAGCGATCCATCACAGAACGCCCACCGAGGCCGCCCGGATCATTAATTTGCCGGAACGAGGCCCGCTCAGATTTTGCATAGTAGGCTTGTGTCGATAGTTTTAACTGATGGTTAATCTGGAACAGGTGCTGCAATTGAAAAGTCGTTCTTTCGTGCTCAAACACGTCATTTTTACCTGTGGGTGCCTGGTATTTGTCTTCGTGATACTCCACCGCCCCCAGCCCGGTTTCTGATACATGCGAGCTTTCACGGAAGTAACTGGCTTTGGCAATCAAGGTGTGCCTATCAGACAGATTCAACTGTCCTTTGGCCGTGTATTCCTGAATTTCGAAATCGTGATTATCACGGATACCATCGCCTTTTTTATGCAAGGCATCAATCATCAAGCCACCGCGCTCATCGCCGGCACCGATATTGCCATAGAGGCTGGTAAAGTCATTGTTACCCAACGTGGCCGTGACATTGCCATGCACCTGGCCGTCACTGGGCACCGGGCGTGTCACAAAGTTAATCATGCCCCCCACGGTTTGCGGACCATATAAAATCTGGCCCGAGCCTTTGACCACTTCAATACGCTGTACACGCTCCAATGGCGTGGTGTAATGCGCAGCCGGGTCGCCATAGGGCGCCAGAAACAAAGGCATGCCGTCTTCCATCAGCAGGGTACGCGCCGTTCTTCTTGGATCCAGTCCCCGCACACCAATATTCACGCCCAGGCCAAAGCTGTTTTCCCCCACCACATGCACCCCAGGCACATTGCTCAATGCTTCCTGAACCGAGAATGGACGCCGCTCTTGCAAGGCTTTTTCATCGACCAGGAAATAAGAACCCGGTACTGACTCCAGACGATCAGGCAAAATGCCTTTCACCACGACCGGTGAAATATTCAGTGTTTCATCCTGCCGTTCTTTTTCTTCGGCGAGCACTTCCATGGCCGGGTTAAACGCCAGCACCGTGGCCATTAACAAACTCTTTTTCTTCATGTATCACACCCTCTTCTGTTTCTGTTGTTATAAAAACAGATGAAAAGGCTGCAATATTGATACCAGCATAACGACGATAAAAGTTATCCCCCTGTTTTTATTGCGTAAATTATATTTATATAAATAATAATGGCATTTTCAAGGGCTGCACCGAACACACAATCGGTTTATATCAACCACTTTAATCGGTTGTGGCTGATATCAGCCAAATAGCGTGCGAATCCCATGGGCAACACTTGCCAACGCAAAACATGCCTATCAGTTCTCGGGTATAATTGTCGCTTCGTTTAGTTACTTTCAAGCCAAGCACATGCAACAGCAGTATCCATTCAAAGAAATCGAACAACAGGCACAACAACATTGGGAGTCCAACCTGAGCTTTCAGGCCAAGGCAGATAGCAACAAACCCAAATACTACTGCTTGTCCATGTTCCCCTACCCCAGTGGCAAATTGCATATGGGGCATGTGCGTAACTACACCATTGGTGACGTTTTAAGCCGTTATCACCATATGAAAGGCTTTAACGTCTTGCAGCCTATGGGTTGGGATGCGTTTGGGCTACCTGCTGAAAATGCGGCGATTCAAAACAATGTACCGCCTGCGCAATGGACCTATGACAACATTGCCTATATGCGCAAGCAGTTGAAGTCGCTGGGATTTGCCATTGACTGGCAGCGCGAGCTGGCCACTTGCCAACCGGAATACTACAAATGGAACCAGTGGCTGTTCCTGCGTATGCTGGAAAAAGGCATTGCCTACAAAAAAACCCAGGTAGTGAACTGGGATCCGGTCGACCAGACAGTGCTGGCTAACGAGCAGGTGATTGACGGCCGTGGCTGGCGTACTGGCGCACTGGTTGAAAAGCGCGAAATCCCTGGCTACTACCTGCACATCACCGGTTACGCCCAGCAACTGTTGGATGATCTGGATAAATTACCGGGCTGGCCTGAACGCGTAAAAACCATGCAAGCCAACTGGATAGGCAAAAGCGTGGGCGTGCGCTTTGCGTTCTCGCATGACATTAAAAACAACGATGGCAACCTGATTGATGACGGCAAACTGTGGGTATTCACTACCCGTGCTGACACCATCATGGGCGTGACCTTTTGCGCCGTCGCTGCCGAGCATCCATTAGCCACGCATGCCGCACAACACAATTCTGCGCTACAAGCATTTATTGAGAAATGCAAGCAAGGCTCAGTGATGGAAGCCGATATGGCGACCATGGAAAAAGAAGGCATGGACACCGGCCTGACCGTGGCGCACCCGATTACTGGCGAACAGGTGCCGGTATGGGTAGGTAACTACGTGCTCATGACCTACGGCGAAGGGGCTGTGATGGCCGTACCTGCGCACGACGAGCGTGATTTTGGCTTTGCCAAAAAATATAGCTTGCCAATCAAGCAAGTCATCAGCGTGGTCGACCAAAGCTTTGACCTGGCTGCATGGCAAGAATGGTATGGCGACAAAGCCAAAGGCGTATGCATCCATTCAGGCAAATATAACGACCTGACCTATACACAGGCCGTGGATGCCGTAGCCGCTGATTTGGCCGACAAAGACCTGGGTGGCAAACAAACAAACTGGCGCCTGCGCGACTGGGGCGTATCGCGTCAACGTTACTGGGGTTGCCCAATTCCTATCGTTCACTGCGACAGCTGTGGCGATGTGCCAGTGCCGGACGACCAGTTACCGGTCAAGCTGCCGGAAGACTGCGTGCCAGATGGCTCAGGCAATCCGCTCAACAAGCGCGAAGACTTTTTGAACTGTGCCTGCCCTAAATGCGGCCAGCCAGCCAAGCGCGAAACCGATACCATGGATACCTTTGTTGATTCCAGCTGGTATTACGCGCGCTATGCTTCAGGCTTTAGCCCTGACGCCATGGTAGATGCACAGACTAATCACTGGATGCCAGTCGACCAGTATATTGGCGGCATCGAGCATGCGATTCTGCACCTGCTGTATTCACGTTTCTGGAGCAAGGTCATGCGTGACCTTGGCCTGGTTAACTATGACGAGCCATTTGCCAACCTGCTGACGCAAGGCATGGTGCTCAACCATATCTTCTCGCGCCGTACGGCCAAAGGCGGCATTGAATACTTCGCGCCAGAAGAAGTCGAACTGGTACAAGACGCCAACGGCAAAGTCACCGGTGCCAAATTGATTAAAGATGGCTCTGCCATTGATTATCAAGGCATAGGCACCATGTCCAAGTCCAAGCGCAACGGCGTCGACCCGCAATCGCTGATCGAGCAATATGGTGCCGACACCGCACGCTTCTTCATGATGTTTGCCGCACCACCGGAACAAACGCTGGAATGGTCAGACAGCGGTGTTGAAGGCTCACACCGCTTCTTGAAGCGTGTATGGAACTTTGGCTATGCCTTGTCACAAATCCAGCCAGCTGACCTGCCAAACAAACTGACCGGCGAGCTTGCCAACCATAGACGCGAAATCCACACTGTGCTTAAGCAAGCTAATGTGGACCTGGCAAAACTGCAATTCAACACCGTGGCGTCTGCCTGCATGAAGATGCTCAACACGCTGGAAAAAGTGCAAAAAGAAGCCGAGAAAGACTGGCAAGCCGTGGCCTTTGAAGGCTACAGCATCCTGTTGCGCGTGTTATCGCCTATCGCACCACACGTGACGCAAGTCATGTGGCAAAGCCTGAAACTGGGTGCAGATATTCTTACGGCAAAATGGCCAGAGCCAGCCAATGCAGCGCTGGTGCAAGACGAAGTTGAGTATGTGGTACAAGTGAACGGCAAATTGCGCGGCAGTATCAGCATCCCTAAAAGCATGGCCAAAGAGCAAATTGAAGCGACCGCCGTTAATCAGGACTTTGTACAAAAATTCCTTAACGAAGGCAGCGTGAAAAAGATTATTGTGGTGCCTAACAAACTGATTAATATTGTGGTTGCTTAAAGAAAGGATGACTATGCTGCTTTCACACTTGACACCATTCTTGCCAAAGCGCTTTTGGCAAAATAGTGCCTTGATGCTATTGATTGCAGCGTTGTCCTCTTGCGGTTTCCAGTTAAGACAACCTAACCCGGTGTCGTTTAAATCAATACAAATCACAGGCAATACCAAAATCACGTCAGCCTTAAAAAAGAGCTTGAAAGAGCAACACATCCAATTGGTAGAGGTGGCTGAAGAGGCTGAGCTGCGAGTAGAGCTGATGCATGAGGAAAACGAGAAACGCATCTTGTCCCTGAGCGGCACCGGTGTGGTACGGGAATATGAGCTTTATTACCGTGTGCAATACCGTACCAAGGCCAGCAATGAACCAACATGGAGTCTGCCTTTGATTATGGAAAGCCGCCGCGACTACACCTACAATGACTCTAACTTGCTGGCCAAACTGGCAGAAGAAAAACGCTTGACTGAAACGATGCAAACAGATGTTCTCAACGGCGTCTTGCGCCGTTTGTCTGCCCTGAAAAAAGCACAATAAACATGCGCATACAGCCTGCGCAACTGGCTCAACACCTGCCGCCAAAACAGCATTTGTTTGTGTTGGCTGGCGATGAGCCGCTCTCCATCACTGAAGCCATCGACCAGATTCGCGCTGCGGCACGCCAGCATGGTGCCCAGGAACGCGCCAGCTTTACCGTAGAGCGCTATTTCAACTGGGCGCAAGTCAGCCAGTTTCTGCAAAGTTTTTCGCTGTTTGCCGAGCAACGCATACTCGAAATTAACATCCCTACCGGCAAGCCGGGGGTGGAAGGCGCCAAGGCCTTGCAGCAAGTGGCTGAGCTGCCAGCTGCAGATACCACCATTATCATTACCCTGCCCGCGCCCGACCGCGACATGACCAGCAGCACCTGGTATGAAGCCTTGTCGCAACAAGGGATATTGCTGGTACTCAACCAGGTGCCACTAGCGCAACTGCCAGAATGGATTGCGCAACGCCTGGCCATGCAGCAACAAACGGCGGACGAAGCCTCGCGCCGCTTTATTGCCGAGCAGGTTGAAGGTAACTTACTGGCAGCGCATCAAGAAATCCAGAAACTGGGCTTACTCTACCCGCCAGGCCCACTCTCTGAAGATGCCATCCGGCAATGCGTACTTAACGTGGCGCGTTTTGACGTCTCGCAACTGGGCGAAGCCATGCTGCAAGGCGATCAAAGCCGTGTCATGCGCATCATAGAAGGCCTGCGTGAAGAAGGCGAAACTGCCGTTGCGGTGATGAACCCGCTGGTGTGGTTATTCCGCCCGTTGTTGCAAGTGCGCCTCGCCATGCAAAACGGCCAGGCCGCGCAGGCCGCCATGAGCCAGGCCAGGTTATTTGGTGACCGCCAGCAATTAGTGAGGCGTGCCCTGGAATTTTTACCGCAAAAACATATCGAAGCTGCTTTGCAGAAATTGTCAGACATAGACCGTATGGCAAAAGGCGTGGGCGATGGTGATGCCTGGCTGGAGCTTTCCCGGTTATGTAGCGGCATTGCACGCATGGCGGCGAATAAATCCGCCAGATCGGCCGCCGCAAGGTCTCGTTAAGGTTTTAAGATAGAATGATGGTTATGGACATTCAAAATTACATGAAACAACTGGGTGAGCAGGCACGCGCCGCTTCCCGTTTGATGGCAAAAGCCGACACCAATACCAAAAATCAGGCCTTGCGCAATATCGCCGCCCTGATTCGCCAGCATGAAAAAGCGCTACTAGCCGCCAACCAGCAAGACCTGGAGGCCGCCAAAGCCAACGGCATGGAAGCCGCCATGCTGGATCGCCTGGCCTTGAGCGAAAAATCCGTGGCGACCATGGCCGAAGGCCTGGAGCAAATCGCCAGCCTGCCAGACCCTATCGGCGAAATGAGCAACTTCAAATACCGCCCTTCTGGCATCCAGATCGGCCAGATGCGCGTGCCACTGGGCGTCATCGGCATTATTTACGAAGCGCGTCCAAATGTGACTGTCGATGCCGCTGGCTTATGCATCAAATCCGGCAACGCCTGCATTTTGCGTGGTGGCTCCGAAGCCATCCATTGCAACCAGGCGCTGGCCAAACTCGTGCACCAGGGCCTGCAACAAGCAGGTTTGCCACAAGCCGCCGTGCTAGTGGTAGAAACCACAGACCGCGCAGCCGTCGGTGAACTCATTACCATGAAACAATACGTCGATGTCATCGTGCCACGCGGCGGCAAAGGCCTGATCGAGCGCATCAGCAACGATGCACGCATCCCAGTCATCAAGCACCTCGATGGCAACTGCCATGTCTATGTGGACGATGAAGCAGATTTGGACAAAGCCGTGCGCATTCTGGAAAACTCCAAAACCCAGCGCCTGGGCACCTGCAACACGGCTGAGTCTCTGCTGGTTGCCCGCAGCATCGCCAGCACCGCGCTGCCGAAATTGGCTGAAATGCTAACCAGCAAAGGCATCGAGATCCGCGGCTGCGAAGAAACGCGCGCCCTAGTGCCACAAGCCATTGCCGCGACTGAAGAAGATTACTACACCGAATACCTGGCAGCGATTATCTCCTGCAAGGTGGTGGGCGGCGTGGACGAAGCGATTGAGCATATCAACAAGCACTCCAGCCAGCACACCGAAGCCATCGTCACCGAGAACTACACCAAAGCGCGCCAGTTCCTGCGCGAGGTCGACTCCAGCAGCGTCATGGTCAACGCATCCACCCGCTTTGCCGACGGCTTTGAATACGGCTTTGGTGCCGAAATCGGCATCTCCACCGACAAACTGCATGCACGCGGCCCGGTCGGTTTAGAAGGTCTGACGTCATTGAAATATGTCGTTTTGGGTGACGGCCACGTCAGAGCCTAACGCATGAATTGGGCACATCACGCATAGTGGTGATGCCCGATTGATTCAATCTGGTCATTGCCGCCATGCTTCGAAAGAATCTCTAAAATGGAAATCATAGGCATCTTCGGCGGCACCTTTAACCCCATCCACAACGGGCATTTAGTGCTGGCGCAAGCAGTGCTAGACACCCTGCACTGCACACAAATCCGCGTCATCCCCGCCGCCGTGCCGCCGCATAAAGAAACACCCGCAGTCACCGCACAACACCGCGCCGCGATGGTGCAATTAGCGATACAAGACCACCCAAAATTTGTGCTGGATACCTGCGAACTAAACCGCCAGGGCACGTCATACACCATAGAAACCCTGCACCTATTGCGCCACCGCTTTCCTGACCAAGCCTTATGCCTGATCATGGGCCAAGACAGTTACCAAAAACTCCACACCTGGCGCCGCTGGTTAGAGTTATTAGACTATTGTCATATATTGGTCGTACACCGCGCAGATCGCGAAAAAACCTTATTCTTGCATCCAGAACATGAGGGGAAGTCGATAGATATCGCAGCAGCGCCAGAAGCCTTTGCCGCACAAGCGAACGGCCTGATCAGCTTTCTGCCGATTACTCCGCCAGATATTTCCTCTACGCGCATTCGTGAACAGTTAAGCCACAACGACGAGACTGTTATCACTGAAATACCGCCGCAGGTATTCAGCTATATACAGCAGAATCGTTTATATAAAACCGTAGATTAAATACAGCAGATTTGCGCATACAAATAAAACTGCCAAGTAACTAATTTAAGCTGCCAGCCCAAAGATTGAATGTCATTCTACAAGCTGCCCCCATTGATGTTGCAGATACACTTGCGCCGAACTTTGTAGGCAACCGATTTATTATGGATAACACAAAAGTTTATTATTTTTTATACTCGAACCCATTACTATCTTATTTATCCAATCAAACTCATCCACTTCAAAATCACTAACTAGTAAAGCCGCCTTTTTGGAGTATCCCAAACGACATAACGCGACCAAGATATACTCAAAGGCATTGGTTTTTTCTAATAGATGATGCAATAGCCTTTTTCTATTATCGATTGAGTCAACCTCTGATTTCTTCCATATCTCATATTCCCTTTTGTAATACTCAGAATACGTATTTTTACGTCCAAAATAATATAGGGCCTTTATCCCAATTATTGTGGTTAGATCAAACTTATCCGCCAAATAATCAACCTTTTGCTTGTAAGTGTCGCGCGTTTCAAATATCTCTTTTACTTGCTCCGGGTTACCAAAATCAAAATCTACCTCAGTAAAATCTACGATTTTGGACAAATACTTTTTCCCGTGTAATTTAAACCAAGCTTCAAAAAAAACCTTCAGCCTAGCGTAATCAATACCTATTAAAGGCACGTCCTCTTCAATTAAAGCCGCCATTTCGTAATTCGTTTTTATAAGGGTAATAGCCTTTGATAAGTCATTGTTGGTTAACCCAAACTCCTTCTTTATCAAGGATCGAACATCATTAAAACTTTCGTCTTTCCACATTGTGAATGTAGGTAACATTTTGGTTATTTTAAAAAGCTTATTTCTTGAAAGCTTTTTAGTGAAAGTGCCTAATGAATACTCCTCTAAAACCAACTTACTAAAAGTATCTAGCTCTTTAAAACTGGATTCCAATTTTTTACAAACCTCACCTAAAAATAAGATATTGATTATTGAAATCTCCTCAAGGTGCTTTTTAGACTCAGAATCAAAGGGATATCGAAAAGTTTGGCCACTTGAATCAATTGCTGACAAATCCTTTATATAGATATCAAGCTTATCTATTAATGGCTGAAACCTTTCGTCAACTAAGCTAATTTTTGAGTTTATGAAAGTCCAAATATTGCCTATATCGTGGGATTGTTTGAAATTAAACTCTAACTCAGAGTCATATTTTATTTTGTGTATATCTTGAAAATGCATGACTGTCATTTTTAGCCAAAGCTCAACTGCATGTCGTAAATTAAAACAGATCGGATAAATAAATGTGTCTGCAAAATAATCCTGGCATTTATTTTCAATCAAATTCCTAATTAACAAATTTGCGCTCGCCATAAACCCTTCAGCATACTCTTCATAGCCCGGATTTCCGTTGTCGCCAACACATGCATTAGCCCAAGTGGGGCCAACACTCCTAAACACATGATTTAAGATTGAACTCATAAATGCAGAATTAATATTGAAACTTATTAAAAAAGTTATCGAATTTCTATTTACACAATTAGAACAAGACGCTAATTATCAAGAATAACGAAAACACTATTCGCTGTGTCATACAGAATAAGTAATGTGTAAACAAACGTGGCAAGTAAAGCAACCTTGTATACATCCACTTCGATATTTATCGGAGGGGATTTAGCAGAGATCAATGCAATTATTATTAAGGAGGTAACGATTAGTGCTATTTGCTCCTTGATAGAAAGAAGCATTTGCATTTTAACTTCATCAAATGTGTTGCACCCTTTCTTATCAATTAACTCTTTTATTTTAGTAAGTACAATTCCTAATGTTGCTGCATTAACTGCCAATAGAGCGACCTGTAGATTAGTAATATTTGCCTTTAATAGTTCGAATACAGCCTCCGACTCTATTCGAAAAAAAAGATACTGAAGTAAGGACGCGACTCCCAAAGATATAAAAAGGGATTTGAGAATATCTGTAATCATTTCAATATTTCCTTTAACGCATCTCTAATTGCCTCAGGATTTCCATTGATTTCGATGTCAGACAGATGTATCTCACGTTTAGATTTTGATGTATGAAACTTCTTACGGAGTCCTTTTACTTTGATAGCGATATCACCTCCTCCAGCACTGGCATATTCAACCAATCCTTTTAAAGTCTCATTTTTTGGAGAGACATCTAAAGATGTCGCAGGATCGGACTTAAGTGTCAACTCCTGGTTTATAGAGTTAGTATCTTTCGCCAGTGATTTCAAAGTTGCCGCAAGAGTTTTCGAAATACTCGCCATATTTGGCGTTATAAATTCAAACTCGAGAGAAGTGATTTTATTTCTATATTTTTCGACTAAACCCCAGAAATACTTCTGGTCAAATAGCGACTCAATTTGAATGCTTAGTCCTGCCTTATCCAAAGGAATACGTGTCATTGACTTAAATAAATTTACAACAATATCCGTATTAGCAAAAGCTGAGAATCTGTCTTGAATCAAAAGGAATTGTTCGTCTGGTAAATTAAATACAAAAGCATAAATATGCGGCCAATTCTCAACCGACTCAATTTTAGAGTCTAATGTTTCTCTTTGTAGAGGCCTACTTGGTGCAAGGTTAAGCATATAAATTGACTTAGACGCCTTCTTAACTTCGACAATTAAGGCCTTAGTTCTATGCAAGCTACTGCCTAACTGCTCAATAATCTGCCCAAATATCTCATTTTTTTGTTCAATTAGCTCCGCAGTCGTCCTTTCATTGTATAAGTCTTTAGTGGAGTTTCTATCCAACGGTAATAACTGATATCTATAAACATTAAAGCTAGAACTATTCATTGCCACTACCTCTCGTGTATTTTTATTGGTCAAAGTTATATTTCTAACATCTCACAAATACTTAAGTAAGAATATGAAGCATTGGGTCGCAGTGTATAAGTGAAACACTAGCTTGAGAAGTATTAGAAGTTGTATGCTTTAGGACTATAACTTAATAAGCGAAACGAACAAGGGTCAGATCTTGCAAAACATCACAAGCATTAATCTACTTAGCTTCTCGATAATCCCGCATGATTGCGCTGAGTTGACATAGGGCACATCGACCTGGGTACTACGTGTAATTTCTCCAGGCTTCAGCTCTTTGAGTTCGGCCAGCAAGTCCGCCTTAAACTGCTCCCTATCTTGATCAAGATTAGTCATATAAAAACTCCCGCTACAAGTCTTTTAACATCAACAATTGTAATCTTTAAGCTCGTAAAAGACGTTATTTACGACGATGCGTTTAAATATCTGAGTAGATAGATATCTAGTCAATAACGGCTTCTCCATCGCCACATAAAAATACTTTCCAAAGAAATATTTTAATAATATAATTTCTAAAGAAAGGATAAAGATGATAGCAACTGCAACCACAGAAACAGCGATTAAACCCGATGCTGCGCATGTATTAAGCAAAGCGGTAGGTCGGGCTGCCGAGCGATTACAGCTTTCGCGCGCGATGTTGGCGACGATTCTTGGCTTGAGTCCGGCGACGATTACGCGGTTGTATGATGGTAAATACATTCTTGACCAGAAGCGTAAAGAGTGGGACTTTGCGTTGTTGTTTGTGCGCGTGTTCCGCTCACTGGATTCGATAGTGAGTCATGATGAAACGGCGCGGGTGTGGTTGAACAACCATAACCTGGCGCTGAATGCACGGCCGATTGACCTGATTTCTCAAACGGAAGGCTTGGTGCGTGTCGTACACTACCTGGACACCTCACGCGGTCTCGTCTGAGGCGTTTGCCTGGCGGGGTTTGGCTTGGCGTATGGTGGAGGCGCAGCATGTGGCTTCGACCATGAAGGTGGTCGATACCGCTGCTGAGCAGAATATTCTTGAAGCATTGCTTGATCACAGCAAGCCTGCTTACCCTGACGCAACCGCCAAACTGGACTATCTGCTCGCGACCCCATTTCGTTATCCAACGCGCAAAGGTGGCTCACGATTTAGAGGGGCGAATGACCCTGGTGTGTTTTATGGCGCGGAATCGGTAGCAACTGCGGCGGCTGAACTCGGTTACTGGCGCTGGCGGTTTTTAATGGATGCACCCGCGCTGACGCATATTGAGCCTGTCGCACACACTGCGTTTCAAGTGGCGCTCAAGGCGCAAGCGGTGGATTTGCGCAAACCGCCCTTTGATGCAGATGCGAGCTGGTTACATAAAACCGATTATGGCCCCACCCAGGCCTTTGGGCAGTTGGCGAGAGAAGTTGCATTGGGGTGTATTGTTTATCAATCTGTACGCAGCCCTGAAGCTGCGTGGTGTGTGGCGGTATTAAGACCGGAAGCATTTGCCGAGAATAAACCTAGGCCTGAAACACAAACCTGGTGGTTGGCCGTCGGCCAACAGGAGGTCATCTGGCGCCGTGATCGTCAATCGATGACCTTCAATCCGGCCAGTTGCTAATTCGACCATCAAAAAGTGAAGTTAGCAGGTTAATTATAGGTGTTTTATGCAAAAAACCGCTTAAATTATTGAATTAACGATATAAATACTATCTTTACAATGTATACAACCCTAAAAAACTTTGATATGTTACCGATATATCATAATAAATATGATGCATACGCATCAAAAATCATCGGGGTGACATTGAAAATGATGGATATGTCTGGAAAATATTTGTATACCATACGCAGTGCGAATGGAGTGCTGGTTGAAAATTTGCAGATTTTTGGCAAGTCGCGTAATGAGGCTGACGCCAAGATCAGGCAAATGTATTGGCGCTGTGAAATTTTGAGTTGCAGCCTGGTGGCGGATTCGAGTGCGCGTGCGCCGAACTTGAAAATGCAATGGTTGCGGCCTAACGCTGCGGCGTGAATTGAATGTGTTAAAAAAGGCGCTTGGTTTCAAGCGCCTTTTTTATTAGAACAATGGCAGGTTGCTGGCCTGTACATTGTTTTTGATGACTCTTCTTCTCAGTAGTTTTTTCACTGGTGCATCGGCAAACGGCAAGGTTTCGTCAAACAGGGATTGTTGTGCCGGGAACATATCGTCTTGCATTTGTGAGCTTTGCAGGTCGAACCTGAGTTCGCAGTCTAGCCATAAGTCAGACTTGGGCACGCAGCAGCATGGCAGGATTTCATCGGCGGCGATAAACGCCAGCGGCAACTCAACGTAATCGACTTCGCCGTCTAGCATGCGTACGCGGCAGGCACCACAATAACCACTCCGGCATTGGTACTCTACTTCGTGGCCGGTGCGTTCCAGGCCCTCGAGCAGTGTTTCTTGCGGGAGCAGGCTAAAGCGGCTGTGCTGGCTGCGTACGCTGATCATTGTTTCATTTACAGTTCGAAACCATTAAGGTCATCTGCGGAAACTTCAGAGTCAATTTGACCAATCAGATAGGAGCTTAATTCCACCTCTTGTGGCGCGACTTGTACCGTGTCAGACGCCAGCCAGGTATTGATCCATGGAATCGGGTTGTTTTTGGCATGGGGGAATGCTGGCGGCAAACCAACCGATGCCATACGGCTGTTGGTGATGTACTCCACGTACTGGCAGAGGATGTCTTTATTCAGGCCGATCATGGAGCCATCTTTAAACAGGTATTCTGCCCATTCCTTTTCTTGCTCGGCGGCAGTTTTAAACATCTCACAGCATTCCTGATGCAACTCGGCGGCAATCTCGGCAAACTCGGCGTCGTCTTGCCCGGAGCGCATGATATTCAGCATGTGCTGCGTACCGGTAAGGTGCAAGGCTTCGTCACGCGCAATCAGGCGGATGATTTTGGCATTGCCTTCCATCACCTTGCGCTCGGCAAAGGCAAACGAGCAGGCAAAGCTAACGTAGAAACGAATTGCTTCGAGAATATTGACGTTCATCAGGCAGCGGTACAGCAGCTTTTTCAGCTCGCGGCGATTGATGGTCTTGGGCTCGCCATTGATGACGTGCTCGCCCTCGCCCAACTGGGAATACAGCATGGTCTGCTGGATCAGTTCATCGTAATAATGCGCGATATCTGAAGCGCGGGCGGTGATGTTGTCATTACGCACGATGTCATCAAAAATGATGGACGGATCATTCACAATGTTGCGGATGATATGGGTATACGAGCGCGAGTGGATGGTTTCGGAAAACGCCCAGGTCTCGATCCAGGTTTCCAGCTCAGGCAGTGACACCAGCGGTAGTAAAGCCACGTTAGGACTACGGCCCTGAATGGAATCCAGCAACGTTTGATACTTCAGGTTGCTGAGGAAGATATGCTTTTCATGCTCGGGCAAACCTTGATAATCGGCGCGGTCTTGCGACACATCAACCTCTTCCGGACGCCAGAAGAAAGAAAGCTGCTTCTCGATCAGCCGCTCGAACACCGGATATTTCTGCTGGTCATAACGCGCCACGTTGACGGGCTGACCGAAGAACATCGGTTCTTTCATCTGGTCGTTGTCGATTTTGGTGAAGATGCTGTAGGCCATGGCCGTGTTCCTAATGTTTAAGTTTTATTCTCAAACTGTTTTTAAATCTATTTATTATTTGGCTGCAATAAGCGTTGAATCAGTATGCGAGCGGGATAAAGTGCAAGGCGTACGGAGCACAGAAACCGGAATGTACAAGGAGTACATGAGGATTTCGCGCACCGCACAACACCGCAATTTACCCGCGCAGCTACTGAGTTAATGCTTACTTAAATCTTGCAGGCACCACTCGCACAACCGTCATCTTCCGCTTCCGTACCGCCTTCAGTCGCACCGTCACGGGTGTTGTGGTAATACAGCGTTTTGATGCCTAGTTTGTACACTTGCAGCAAGTCTTTGAGCAACTGCTTCATCGGTACGCGGCCACCTTCAAAACGGGTCGGGTCGTAGTTGGTGTTGGCAGAAATAGACTGGTCAACAAACTTCTGCATAATGCCCACCAACTTGAGGTAACCCTCATTGTTAGGCATTTTCCACAGCAGTTGATACTGGTCACGCAGGCGGTCAATCTCTGGCACCACCTGGCGCAGGATGCCGTCTTTGGACTGCTTGACAGACACCAGGCCGCGCGGTGGTTCAATACCATTGGTGGCGTTGGCAATCTGGCTGGAGGTTTCTGATGGCATCAATGCCGTCAATGTAGAGTTGCGCAGGCCATCTTGTTGAATCTCTTTACGCAGGCTCTCCCAATCCAACAGCAATGGTTCGCTGCATACGGCGTCGAGGTCAGACTTGTAGGTATCAATCGGCAAAATGCCTTTGGCGTAGGTGGTTTCATTAAACGCACCGCATGGGCCAAATTCGCGTGCCAGTTGTACTGAGGCTTTGAGCAGGTAGAACTGAATCGCCTCGAAAGTGCGGTGAGTCAGGCCCAACGCGCTATCGCTGGTGTAGTTGGTGCCATTTTTGGCCAGGTAGTAAGCGTAGTTGATGACGCCCACGCCCAATGAACGGCGCTTGTTGGTCGCGTTCAATGCCGCTTTTACCGGGTAATCCTGGTATTCCAGCAGCGCATCCAGTGCACGCACCACCAGGTCAGCCAGGCCTTCCAGCTCGTCCAGTGATTCCAGCGCACCCAGGTTAAACGCAGACAAAGTACACAGGGCGATTTCGCCTTCAGTGTCATTGATATCATTTAATGGATTGGTCGGCAACGCGATTTCCATACACAGGTTGGACTGGCGAACAGGCGCGACTGCAGCATCAAACGGGCTATGCGTGTTGCAGTGGTCAACGTTCTGGATATAGATACGGCCAGTACCGGCACGCTCTTGCATCATCAGCGAGAACAAATCAACCGCTGGGATGCTGCGTTTACGGATGCTGTCATCGGCTTCGTATTGTGTGTACAGGCGCTCGAACTCGTCCTGGTCTGCAAAGAATGCGTCGTACAGCCCTGGTGTGTCGTGCGGTGAGAACAAGGTGATGTTCTGGCTCTTGATCAGGCGCTGATACATCAGGCGGTTCAGTTGCACGCCGTAGTCCAGGTGACGCACGCGGTTTTCTTCCACGCCACGGTTGTTTTTAAGTACCAGCAGCGATTCCACTTCCAAATGCCAGATTGGGTAGAACAAAGTCGCCGCGCCGCCGCGTACGCCGCCTTGTGAGCAAGACTTTACCGCAGACTGGAACAACTTGTAGAACGGCAGGCAGCCGGTATGTTGCGCTTCGCCGCCGCGGATTTCACTACCCAGGGCGCGGATACGGCCAGCATTGACGCCTATGCCTGCACGCTGTGACACATATTTCACAATCGCGCTGGTGGTGGCGTTGATGCTATCCAGGCTATCGCCGCACTCAATCAGCACACAAGAGCTGAACTGGCGCGTTGGTGTACGTACACCGGCCATAATTGGGGTTGGCAGCGAAATTTTGAAGGTAGACACTGCATCGTAAAAACGCTTGATGTAATCCAGACGTGCCTGGCCTTTGTAGTTGGCAAACAGGCACATGGCCACCAAGATATACAAAAACTGCGGGCTCTCGTAGATTTTCTTGGTCACGCGGTTTTGTACCAGGTATTTACCTTCCAGCTGCTTGACCGCGGCATAGGAGAAGTTCATATCACGCCAGTGGTCTATCGTGGCATTGAGTACGTCAAACTCTTCGCGGCTGTAATCCTGCAGCAGGTGCTGGTCATATTTGCCCAGCGCAGTCAGGTTAGTCACATGGTCAAACAAATGCGGTGGCTCAAACTGGCCATAAGCAATCTTGCGCAGGTGAAAAATCGACAAACGCGCGGCCAGGTACTGGTAATCAGGCGTTTCTTCAGAAATCAGGTCAGCGGCTGATTTGATAATGGTTTCATGAATGTCGTCAGTACGGATACCATCATAAAACTGGATATGTGAACGTAGCTCCACCTGGGAGACCGACACATTATTCAGGCCTTGTGATGCCCAATCAATCACCCGATGAATTTTATCGAGATTGATCGGTTCCTTGCGGCCATCCCTTTTCGTGGCCTGCATGGATTCGTATTTTGACATTGATGGCTCCCAGTACAGGAAGCGAGGGGTCCCAAAGCAAAGCACAATAACATCGCATCATTACGATGAAAAATGTACCCGCTCAAAGGTCAGACCTGCAATCAGTGTTAAACCAACTGCATCTGCCGAGGACACCCCGCCTCAAACGTTAACAAGAAAAATTTCACGGCAGGTCTCCTGGCTCTCAGGTCGTCATTATTTGCTTTCGCCTTCCCGAATCGCTTCAGTGGCTTAGATGGCAGCAAACAACTCGCTAATCACAGTTGCGGGGGCAGCCCTGGCTTAATGACTCCTGCGCGGCTTCACGCACCAGGTTCCCTATTAAACGCAGCAGAGGGGGTCTCTGCTGCATACCGTATGGATGCGACTATAAAACAATATCTATGGCTTTTCAATTATCGAAAACACAATATATTGATTTATTTTGGTTGACAGTAAGCAACTGATTGTTTTTATTCAGGAATATTTTTTACAACACATTGATAGAGAATTTAGCTACCATATGAATGTTTCTCGCACGGTTACAAAGGTCAAAAAACCATGTAATCAGCGCTCTATTATCGCAACACATCATGATCGAATTATGCGACAGTACACCTAACGAACAAGAACAAACCCGCTATGACTCCTTTCAAGGTTTCCACCATACGTATTGCACTTGCGCTCGCCCTGGTGAGTAGCGGTAGCGCAGCACACGCCACCAATGGCATCAACCTGATTGGCTTCGGTGCCGAATCTACCCTGATGGGCGGTGCCGACGTTGCCGTGGCGCGTGATACCAGCGCACTAAACACCAACCCGGCCGGGCTAACGCAGATTAAGGCGCCACTGCTGGATATGTTTGGCTCAGTGCTACGCACGACCGACCTGGTACACAAAGATCCCCGTAACGAAGAGCATGCGTCCAATCGCTATACGCTTCTGGGCGGTGGTGGTTATGCGCGGCCCCTGGAAAATACGCCCTGTACGGCCGGCATAGGCTTGTTCGCGCAAGGCGGCGCCGGTGGCGTGTTCGACAACCTGCGTACGCCGTTTGGTAATCGCGATGATTTGTCCTCGCTATTTGGCATTGCCAAGATTATTCCCGGCATCGGCTGTGAAGTGAGCGACAAACTCTCATTGGGTGCCAGCCTGAATATCGTTTATGCAAGCATAGAGCAAGACTTTTTTGCCAACACCTCAGTGAGTGCTGTGTCCTTTGCCGGTTACAAGTTAGAGGGTGCCTCCGCAGTGCGTACTGGCTTTAAACTAGGCATGCAATATCGTGTCACCCCGACCCTGACGCTGGCTGCCGCCTATACCGAAAAAACCGAGCTGCCGATGACTGGCGGTACACTGACCGCAGACTTCACAGACTCAGGGTTAGGAAAGGTGAAATATGCCGATGCCTCCATCAAAGGCTTTGCTTTACCACGCGAGGTCGCTGTAGGGATAGCGTTCAAGCCAACAGATAACTGGTTGCTTTCATTCAAGTTGAACTGGCTTAACTGGAGCGATGCGATCAATGACGTAACATTGCGCGCCACCAAACCAAACAATGCCTCTGCGCAATCGGTATATGGCTCCTCGAATCCTGCCGACTGGAAAGACCAGTGGGTGGTTGCCACCGGCGTCGCTTACACCTGGGATGACCGCACCACGCTTTATGCGGGTCACAATTACGGCAAAAACCCGATCCCGCGCCAAAACTCCAGTCCTTTATTGGCAGGGACCCTGGAACATCACCTCACCTTCGGCGCCGCGCGCAAGATTGACCAGCACTGGCTGATGACAGGCGGCGTCGAGTGGATGCTACCGGTCAGCGTTAAATACAACAGCCAATTGTTTGGAGAATCTGAAATCCGTAATGAAGCGATTGTGTTGCACTTTATGCTGAGCCGCCGCTGGTAGGATGCTGAGCCGCCGCTAGTAGGTTTAATGCGCACTACCCCGTGTGTGTTTTGATGTTGCTCGCTGCTTCCTGCTCCAAATTAACACCCCAGTGATGGAAATCATCACCAGCACAATACCGGTGAAGCTGACAAATATCCGGTAAGGTAAACCAAACACCTGCCCCATATGCAAGGCCCCCAGCCAGTTGCTGAAGGTATTTCCAGCCTCGCCGCGCGTAGGCAACCACCAGCCTTTAACTTCCCCAGTGTAAGCATCGATCAGGATGGCGGTATTGCCCCTGTCTTCACGTAAATCGGCTGAACTATGTACCGCATACATATAGAGCCCGCGCTGACGGTCTAGCCGCAGCTTGTCTTCATAATTGATCTGCAACTGGTGCGCGCGCGCAAACCCCTGCATGGCCTGGCGTGCCATGGCGTGTGCTTCGGGCCAGGGCATGGGCAATCGGTCTAAGGGCTGGTCTAGCTTGGGCACGCCGCGCCACGACAAGTCGAACGGCAGTATTTTGGACATGATGGGTAAATAAACCTGATCACGCAAATTGAACATGACGCTGGACCAGGCAAAAATCAGCAACACGGTGCATAGCCACAAGCCACAAGCGCGGTGCAGGTCAAAATTGATACGCGTGGCACTGGCTTGCCACTTCACCATCCAGGCGGGTCGCCAGCGTTGCCAGAATCCACTTTTTTTGGCGGGCGACTGCCGCCTGGGAAGTGTCAGCGCAAAGGCAACAAAGCTATCCAGCGTCCATAACACCGCCACAATGCCCATGATCAAGTGCCCGCTTTTACCCGGCAAGGCCAATGAGTAATGCAATTTATAGAGAAAAGTGATCAGGGTATCCCGCCGGAAAGGGCTTTCGCCATATTTACGCGCCCCCAGGCTGGCCCCGGTTTGCGGGTTTATAAACAGCTGATCGGCCACTGTTTCTGTTATGGCTGGATCCGTCGGGCTAAGCCGGAATGCGAGTACACGTTCTGCCAGGCCAGATGCGGTCTGTACATCTGGCAGTTTAAACAGTACCTCATCCACCAGTGTGCCAGCTGGCGCTTGTTGCTGTGCCAGCTGCTGCAGTTGATAAGCATCTAGTACTGGTTGACCAGCCTGCCAATGCGGTTGAAACAGCTGCGGGTTTAACCAGGCATCCAGCTCATCCTCAAATGCGATGATGGCGCCGGTGAACCCGGAAATAATGAGAAATGCAGCCATCGCCAGGCCTACCCAGCGATGCCAGAGTACAAGTGTGTGTCGCATGACCCTGGTCTGATTACCAATGATAATTCAGTTGTGCCATCACGTTACGGCGGAAGCCCCAGCGGCAGCCGTCACCGTAGTAACCGCAGTTGGAAACATATTCTTTATCAAACAGGTTGCTGGCATTTAATGCTGCTTGCCAGCCCTTCCAGGATTGCCCCAGTTGCGACAGGTCGTAACGAACCGCGACATCCACCAGCGTATAAGACGGCAAACGAATGGTGTTCGCATCGTCGCCATAGCGGCTGCCAATGTAACGTACGCCACCACCTACCGTCATACCCTGCAAGAACGCAGTCGGGAAACGGTAATCCAGCCAGAGCGCAGCGGTATGGTTAGGCACATGGTTAGGGTCTTTGCCTTGCAAAGCGATACCTTGCGCATTGCTATTATTGCTTTTGGTGATTTCGGGCAGAATGTAGCTATAACTGCCGATCACAGACCAGGCATCGAACTGCGTCTTCATTTCCAGCTCTAGCCCGCGTGAGCGCACTTCGCCCTGCTGCACCATAAACGTCGGATTCTGGATATCTTGGGTCGTCACATTCTGGCGACGCAAGTCAAACAAAGCCACGCTATACAGACTTTGGCTGCCTTTCGGCTGAAAACGCAAACCCAGCTCGTATTGCTCACCTGTTTCCGGTTTAAACGCCCCACCAGAAAACATGGTGCCTATCACCGGCAAGAAAGACTCGCTATAACTCGCATAAGGCGCCAGACCATTGTCGGCCAGGTATACCAGGCCTGCACGCCAGGTTTCAGCCTGGTCTTTTTGTGAAGAAGACGCAGAGGGCGTACGCAAGTTATCAGTTTCCATGCGCGTCCTGTCTTTGCGCCCACCCAGGGTAGCCACCCATTTGCCGTCATACTTGATCTGGTCTTGCAAATAAAAGCCTGCCTGACGCTGGTGTTGCTCAATATTGCCACTTTCGACCAGATTAATCGGTGTTACACCATACACTGGTGCATAAATATCGAGTGTACCTGCGAGAGAAAAGGTGCGGCGCTGGTCATTATTCAGGCGCTGGCTATCGATACCCGCTACCACCGTATGCTCAAACGCACCTTGCGACCACTTGGCCTGGACGTGGCTATCCACCACCAGGTTATCGACATCTTCATTATTGCCGCCCGTCTCACGCGTAATGGTGCGCTGGTCTGCCTGCAACGCGCGTAAATAGGTAGAAATCGCATCGGTGGTCATGCGCTGGTAGCGCAGGTTTTGCCTAAACGTAAAGGTCTGGTTGAAAATATGCTCGAACTGGTAACCTAATGAATAACGTTCCTGTTCATATTTATCCAGGCCAGGCTCACCTAAAAAACGGCTGGTAGAGACTTTGCCAAAACGGCTGTTTACCAGTGTACCCACGCGTGGCCAGGCCTGGTAGCCTTGTCCGCGGTCATTCTTCTGGTAGTCAGAGAGCAGTGTAAGCGTCGTAAAATCACTCGGCCGCCAGGTCAGTGAAGGCGCGATATAAATACGGTCATCTTTCACATGGTCAATCTGGGTATCACTGTCCTGAATCAAGCCTGCGACACGATAAGACCAGCTACCGTCATCGGTCAGGAAGTCACTGATATCAGCATTGATTTGTTTGCGCTCATATTGCCCCAACGTCAGGCCGATCTGGTGTAAAGGCACATCTGTCGGGCGCTTGCTCACCAGGTTGATCAAGCCGCCGGGCGCGCCCTGGCCATACAGAATGGAAGAAGGGCCACGCAACACCTCTACACGCTCCAGGCCGAAGGGTTCGACCACAGTACCCCCCTGGTTGCTAAAGGCAAAGTTGCGCAACCCGTCGCGGTACTGGTCACGGCCTATGCTAAATCCACGCACACCAATAGTGTCAGCCCTAGGGTCCGGACCATTGGACTCGGCTATAATCCCCGCGCTATAACGCAACGCCTCACCTACGGATTGCACGGCCTGCATGGACATTTGATCACGCGTCACCACCGATACGGACTGTGGAGACTCAAGAATGGCAGTGTCCGTTTTAGTTGCGGTGATATTGCGTTTGGCTACATAGCCCTGGATTTTTGCATTGGCGCGTTCCTGCTCAACATTGGCGGCAACGTTGACTTCTGGCATCAACTGCGGCTCAGCATGACTCACCTCAGGAGGCGTTTTTACTAGCGTATAGCCACCGCCAGGCGTTGCCTTCAGCTCCAATCCGCTACCGTTTAATAATTTATCCAAGGCCTGGCGCACACTATAGTCGCCCTTCAGCGCGGGGGATTGCTTGTGCTCGGTTAAACCGGTTGAAAAAATAATGCGCTCCCCGGCCTGATGTGCCAGGGCGTTGAGCGCTTTATCCAGCGGCTGTGCAGGAATATCCAGTTCAATCGCCTGGACAGTGGTTGTGAGGCTAGCCAGCAACAAGGCCAGTAGCGTAGGTTTGCAAACGTGTGACATCTTTTTCCCAGTGAATTATGTTAGTTATACTGGTATGGCGTTTGAGCAACCGCAAATGTTGATGTCTGCATTAAAAAATCTCCAGCTGCGCTCGTCAAAAAATACCAGCCCATACAGGCTGGTGTTTTTTCTCATCAGCGTTAAATCTCCAATTTGAGCGCCACGCCAAACAACCGTGGTGCACCGACATCTAATACATTGCCGGTGCTATTGTTGGTGATATATTCGCGATCAAACAAATTGCGTACAAAAGCATTGACGGTGGTACGCGGATTCAAACGATAGGATGCGTTCGCATTGACGAGTACCACGCTGTCGTTGCGTCTGGTTTCGGTGAGCAGATACACGGATGGACTGCTGTCCTGATACACCGTATCGACATTGAACAGCCACTGATTGCCCAAGTGATAGTTCAGGCCAAGGTTCACTTTGGTTCTTGGTGCCATAATGAACTGTTTGCCGCGCATATCGAGGCCATCACTGTTGATAAAGTCCAGATACTCAGTATGGTTGTAGGCGGCACCGGCGATCATCTGCCAGTCACTATTAATCGCATATTCTGTGGAGACCTCAAGGCCGCGCATGCGACTTTTGGCAGCATTGGAAACATACAGGCTGTCAGTCGCCGCATCGTATTGACGCACTTGCTGGTTTTTCCAGTCGGTGTAATACAGGTTAGCAAATGTCTTGAGCCCATACTCAGGCCAGCTACCGCGATAAGAAAACTCGTAGGTGGTCGTAAACTCGGCATCATAAGGACGATGATCTGAGGGCACACGCATATTCACACCACCACCACGATAACCACGCTGCACGACAAAGCCAGTCCGCTGGGTAGATGACCAGATATAGTTGATACCTGCTTTTGGCAATAGCGCTCCAAAGCTTTTTTGTTCATCGGCTTGGGTGACTGGTGCTAACGCCAGCAGATCCAGCGGATAATCTACCTTGGCCTCATTTTTTTCATGGTCGTAGCGCAGGCCTGCAATGGCCTGCCAATGTGGGTCAATATCCCAGTTGATTTCGCCAAAAATAGCCTTGTTGCTTATTTGGCTTCTGCCATTCGCCATCAGCATGGACCCTACTCCAACCACTCTTAAGCCATCATTAAACTTGACCCTGGAGTAGCCATAATAGATCCCCGTGTGGGCTTTCACCGTATCGCCCTGGTAAGTGGCCCTGAATTCCTGGCTAAACAATCTGGTTTGATGATGGCGGTCAGCTTCCTGACTGGCATTTGAGCGCTGGTCAAAATCCAGCAGGCTCTGATAGCTGGCATTGGTGCCCGAAGTAATACTGGTCAATAACCAAGGCTGGCTGACCTGATAAGTCAGTTTCAAGGTTGCTTCATTTTGCTGAATGGCATCTGTAGCATCCGTATTCTGAGACAAGCGGTAATATTGCGGCTGGTTATTGAGTTTCGTCACGCCATTGCTACCGGCGTGGTAATCGGTATGCGACAAGGTCAATAACGCTTCTGTTTTATCCCCGGCCAATAGCAATAATTTGCCACGGGCATTGATAGATCGGCGCGGGTCAGCATTGTTATCCAGAAACGTGTTTTTGATATAGCCATCTTCGTTCTGCACATTCAGTGCAAAACGGCCAGCCAACACATCAGGCACCAGTTCGGCGTTGGCCATCAATGCGCCGCCCTGCTGGTAATAATTGCCCAGATTGCCCTGTACTGTCAGCGCGTTTTTAAACTCGGGATCATTGGTTTGCATAATGACCGCACCTGCTAATGCGTTACGGCCCTGCACGGTAGATTGTGCGCCGCGATACACTTCCACCTGTTTCATATCCCAGGTCGACAGTGGGCTCATGGTCACCATGCTGCTGGTTTGCAGGGCGCCATCGACAAATACCGACACGGCGTTATTCAGTGACAATGGCCCCTGATCATCAAAACCGGTCACGGGCACACCACGTATACCCCAGGTTTCGTTACGGGATTGCGTATACACACCAGGCGTACGCGCCATGATGTCTGCCAGCGACTGATCGGCATGCGTGCGCATGTCTGGTGCCGTTGCCACGGCCACGCTGGAGAATGTTTCGCTCAGTTTGCGCGTGATTTTTTCACCTTGCACAGTAACTTCTGCCAGGGTATCAACCGTCTCGGCAGTGGCTGGCGCAGGCGTTGCACGATGGCTGACTTTGCTGATTTTTTTCAGGGAATATTGCTGCCCGCCTTTGTCTTCCAGGGCGAACTCACTGCCTTTAAGCAAGGCATCAAAGCCTTCGCTGACGGTGTAATCGCCACGCAAGCCTTCGCTTTGCAAATGCGCGACCAGTGCCGGGTCGAACGAGAGGCGCGTGCCTGTCTGCGCGGCAAAGGCCGCCAACACATGCCCGAGCGGTCCAGGCGCCAGTTGGTAGCGCTGTTTCTCCGAGATAGTTTTAGGACTGTCTGCCATAGCCAGCGACGGGCTGGCGGCTAATATAAGACTGCAACCACATAACGCAACGCGTAATGCGCGTTGAAGTGGGCTTAGTTGAAAAGGGAGTGATGTCATTGCCTGAAAGCTTTCTAAGTATCAATAATGAAATGGCCAGATAATGGCCTTCATCATGTACACCGGACGAACGCTAAAAAAGTATCAGGGTGTGCAACATTTTTTATCCTGCGGCACGCGCAGGTTCAACCATAATCCAATAGCGGCTAGGCATCACCACTTGGACTGGCAAGGTTTTTTGCAGCAAATCCAGCGCTGCATCGGTATCTTTTAAAGGAAACGCACCCGACACCAGCATCCGTTTCAGGTCAGGATGACAGCGGATCACCCCACGGCGATAACGGCCAAGTTCTTTAAGTAAATCCGCTAATGGCATGTCCTGTGCCAGCAGCATGCCCTGCTGCCAGTCACCCACATTTTGGCCAACGGCCCTTGCCTGCTCGAAGCCATCGTTACTGAATGAGCGTTGCTGCCCGGCCTGCACCACCGTACTCTGGCCATTGGCCAGTTGAATGCGCACCGCACCGTCAGTCACGGCCAGCGTCGTATGCTCTGCGTTCAGTTTAACGTTAAAGCGTGTGCCTAATGGCACCAGCCTGCCGTGCGGTGTCGTCACGACCAACATCCGTTTATCCTGATGCCCGGTTTCCAGCCACACTTCGCCGTGATGCAACAGAATCTGGCGTTGCGCCTGATACTGGATATCCACTGCTGAATCGGTATTCAATACCAGGCGCGTACCATCGCCTAAATGCAAGTGCTTTTGCTCGCCGACCGCCGTCTGGTATTCCGCCTGCCAGCGCGCTAAGGGCAATGCGCGGTAACCTAACCAGGCGCTGGGCAAGACCAGGCCCAGGGTGCCCAGTTTCTTCAGTGCATTTCTGCGTGCAACATGGTCTATGCGAGTCAGTACCTGTTTGGCGAAGGCTTTATGTGGCACCTGCCCAAAAGTCTTCTGTATCTGTGTCAGGCGTGACCAGGCTTCAGCATGCTGCGGATGACTGGCTTGCCAGTGTTCAAACGCCTGCCACATTGCTGGTGTCGGCTGCTCAGACTGCAACTTGAGCAGCCAGTCCACGGCTTGTTCGAGTACGTGTTGATCCTGCGTTGAGGGCATAATTTCCTGCATCATAAGCTTAAGCATGCCAGGTATGCCTTGCGCATATGGCGCTTGACGGTGATCAGTGAAAGATCGAGTTGATCGGCAATATGCTGGTAAGTCAGCCCGTCTAATTGGGCCAACAAGAAAATAGCGCGGGTTTGCGCAGGCATGTTTTGCAACAAACGATCTATCTGTTGCAGTGATTCAAGCATCAAATGCTGCTCTTCAACCGAAGGGCACCAGGCAATGGGTAATTGCGCCAATGTTTCGAGGTAAGCGCGCTCGACCTGCTGATGCCGCCAATGGTCAATCACCAGCCCTTTGGCAATCTGCACCAGCAATGCCCGGGGTTCTGCGCCTAATTGCGCCAGTTTTTCCTTATGCATGACGCGCACAAACGTGTCATGCGCAATATCTGCGGCATCCCAGCGATTGCCGGTTTTCTTGCGCAGCCAGCCCTGTAACCAGTCATGGTGCTGGTAATAGACCTCTTGCACTTGTTGCCAGCGTACATTTAGCATAGCCATGGCATCGGTACGCTTGTAAACATAAAAAAGAAACCGGCCATGTTTAGCGATGCCTGATGACGACAGACTGATCTGTCCGTCTGTCTATACGCACCGGCACCACCTCGGGCAAGGTATCAAGCAAGGCATCAATACCCTTGATATCGTATTCGCCCGACAATCGGTATTGCGCGATACGCTGATCAGCAATCTCAATATGCCCAACATGGTAGCGCTGTAATTCTGCCACCACTTCAGCCAGCGTGCTGGCATCAAACATCAACCGGCCTTGTTGCCAGGCGATCGCCGCATGCTCCGAAGTGCAGCAATGCTCCGCAATCGCGCCCGCCTGCGTGTTGACTGACATCCCTTGACTCAGCAACCGCGTATCCTGTGCGGTATGTACTTCTACACGCCCCTCAACCACCGTTACCATGACGCCATACTGTGTATGGCGCACGTTAAATGCGGTACCAATATCCCTGATCTCGGCCTGGTTGGCATATACGGTAAACGGCTGCCAGCCATGCTGCACCGTGAACAAGGCCTCCCCCTGTTGCAGATAGAGCTGGCGGGAACGCAGATGCTGCTCGGCCACCAATACACTATTGGTATTCAACACCACCTGGCTACCATCTTTTAACTGTACCGTTGCCTGCTGACCAATCGCCGTTTGCAGTGTTTCTGTAGAGATAACAGGATCCAGCCAGGCCAGGGCTAGCAGTACACAAATGCCTGTGGAGATGATTACCTTTTTAAACCGGCGGCGCTGTTGCGTTTGCTGCTTGGCCTCACGCAAGATCGCTTCTTTGGCTGGGAAATGTGCCCGTAATGCCTCGCTATATGGCGATAAACGATCTTCAGCTGCGGTGGGCGTCGTCACCATTTTATTTTGCTCATGGTTCACAGTTACTCCTCCCATGCGCGCTGAATCGCAGACATGGCTTTGCCAAAGTGTTGCGTCACCATATTGCGCGAAATCCCTAATTCATCGGCGATTTCCTGCTGTGGCATCTGGTGCAGGCGGTGCAGCAAAAAAACCTGGCGCTGACGCGCGGGCAATTGCTCGATAATCGTAATCAGCGCCGCAAGCTTCTGCTTGAAATGCAGGATATGTGCGCCATCATGCGTGCTGAATGTAGTCGCCGTGGCCTGCATGTCAGCAATATGGCGCTGCTGCACTTGCTGGCTGCGGCATCTGTCGATGGCTCTATGCTTGAGCAAATGCTGCAAAAATGCCAGTGGCGTGTGCACCTCCTGCTGCGGTGGTCGCTCTATCAGTTCTATGCACACATCGTGCACCACGTCTTGCGCAAAATGCCAATCGCCGAAATGATGCCGCACGTAATTCACCAAATGGTCATAGTGATAGACCAGGGTCACAACGAGTGAGGAGTTTTCGGGGGTGATTAACACGGTTGCCAGCGAATATATTCTTGATATCCAATATCTTAGCTGTCTCCGATTTTTTACGCAAATGAAAATCATTATCAATTAAAGAATTTAGCGCTGAGATCACGCATCTTTACTTAATCACGCAAAAAAACCGCCATGCATGCATGGCGGTTTCATCTCAGGGTCAAAAAGCCCAGAAAATAACAAGCAAAAATCAGGTGGCAATAATCATGCGTGTGCCCCTATTCACGTACAGATCAGGCATAAGCCCGCAAAGTTTTCGCCGCAGCCACCATATTGGTCAATGCAGGCAAGACTTCTGCCCATTGGCGCGTTTTCAGGCCGCAATCCGGGTTGACCCATAAACGCTCTGCTGGCACACGCTCCGCCGCTTTCTGCATCAGTTGCACGATATGATCCTGGGTCGGGATATTAGGCGAATGAATATCGTATACCCCAGGCCCAATCTCGTTCGGGTAGTTAAAGTCATCAAACGCGTCCAGCAGTTCCATATCAGAACGCGAGGTTTCTATCGTAATCACATCGGCATCCATGTCAGCAATCGCGGCAATGATGTCATTAAACTCGGAATAACACATATGCGTATGAATCTGCGTTTCATCGGCCACACCGTTGGCGGTGATGCGGAACGACTCAATGGCCCAGTTCAGGTAGGCGCTCCACTGGGATTTACGCAATGGTAACCCTTCACGCAAGGCTGCTTCATCAATCTGAATCACATGTATCCCTGCCTGTTCCAGATCCAGCACTTCCTGGCGAATAGCCAATGCCAGTTGATAGCAACTCACTGCACGCGGCTGGTCGTCACGCACAAATGACCAGTTGAGTATCGTCACCGGGCCCGTCAGCATGCCTTTCATCGGCTTGCTGGTGAGGGATTGCGCATACTTGATCCATTCAACCGTCATCGCTTGTGGGCGGCTGATATCGCCAAACAAGATAGGCGGCTTCACACAACGCGAACCATAAGACTGCACCCAGCCAAACTGGCTGAAGGCATAGCCATCCAACTGCTCGCCAAAGTATTCCACCATGTCGTTGCGCTCGGCTTCACCGTGCACCAATACATCCAGGCCCAGTGATTCCTGCTCACGCACACTGCGTTCGATCTCCGCTTTCATCGCTTGTTCGTAACCTGCCAGGTCCAATGCCCCGGCCTTGAACTGGCTGCGTGCCTGGCGAATGTCTGCCGTTTGCGGGAAAGAGCCAATTGTCGTCGTTGGATACTTGGGCAACTTGAGTAACGCCGCCTGTTTGGCTGCACGTTGCGCATAGCTGTTTTGGCGTTGACCCAGTTGCGGTGTCAGCGTTTCCAGCGCGGCTTTCACTTGCGGGTTATGCACACGCTTCGAAGAACGGCGCGCGTCAATCGCCACCTGATTGACTGCCAAGGCCACTTTCACAGCAGCACGACCGTGATTCAATGCCGTCGCCAACACTTGTAACTCTTCCAGCTTTTGTTTGGCAAAAGCCAGCCAGGACTTAACCTCCGTATCCAGTTTGACTTCACTATCGAGATCCACCGGCACATGCAACAACGAGCAAGAAGGCGCCAGCCACAAACGGTCACCCAAACGCTCGGCAATCGGTTCCAGCCAATCCAGCGTGGCATTCAAATCTGTTTTCCAGATATTGCGACCATTAATCACCCCCACAGACAGCACTTTGTGCGCAGGCAGCATGCTGATCAAAGGCACGACTTCACTGCGCGCATTAATCGCATCCACATGCAAACCGGCCACCGGCAGATTCGCCGCCAGGTATTGGTTATCCGCCAACTGGCCAAAATAAGTCGCCAGCAACAACTTGACGCGGCTGCTCTTCAACTGGTGATACGCCAGGTTAAACGCATGCTGCCATTCGGCAGTCAGCTCAGTCACCAAAATCGGCTCGTCAATCTGCACCCATTCCACGCCCTGCGCGACCAGCGTTTCCAGCAATTCGGTATACACCTGCAGCAACTGCGGCAGCAACGCCAGACGGTCAGAATCATCCTTGCTTTTACCTATCGCCAGGTAAGTCACCGGGCCGATAATCACCGGTTTGGCTTTCACGTTCTGCGCTTTAGCTTCAGCCAACTGGGCCAGCAAACGCGTCGCATCCAGTTTAAATTGCGTCTCCGCGGTAAACTCCGGCACGATGTAGTGATAATTGGTATCAAACCACTTAGTCATCTCCCCCGCCGCCACGCCACCGCAACACTGCGCATGCGCGTCATCTGACTGGGCAGAGCGACCACGCGCCACGCGGAAATAATTATCCAGCGCATCACCATGGAAATCTTGCACGCGTGCTGGCAGGTTACCCAGGGTGAAACTCATATCCAGCACCTGGTCATAAAATGCAAAGTCACCTACTGGTGCAAAATCGAGATTGGATTGCAATACCCAGTTGCCCTGACGTAAGTCGTGACCGACCTGCTTCAAGTCGCCTAATGAAGACTGCCCTTTCCAATAAGCCTCTAAAGCAAATTTCAATTCGCGTTTTGCGCCTATGCGCGGAAATCCCAGATTATGTGTGGTCGCCATGCCAGCCTCGTGTGTGATCGTTAAAGAACACACATTCTAGAAAAGGCAAACCATGAAGTAAAATGGTATTATTTCAACAATCAATTAATTTCATTCATACATTAAGCCATGATAGAACGCATGCATTTAGCGATTATTCGCGAGGTTGAGCAGCAAGGTTCATTGACGGCAGCGGCTGAAAAGCTGTTCCTCACACAATCTGCACTCAGTCATTCGATCAAAAAACTGGAGCAGCAACTAGGCACCGACATCTGGCTACGCGAAGGCCGCAGCTTGAGACTGACCCAGGCCGGGCAATACCTGCTGGCGGTCGCCAACCGATTGTTGCCGCAACTCTCGCTCGCTGAAGAGCGCCTGCGCCAGTTTGCCCAGGGCGAGCGTGGCACCTTGCGCATCGGTATGGAGTGCCACCCGTGTTACCAGTGGTTATTGAAAGTCGTTTCACCTTATCTGGCCGACTGGCCAGATGTCGATGTAGACGTGAAACAGAAATTCCAGTTTGGCGGCATAGGCGCGCTGTTTGGCTACGAGATTGACATGCTGGTCACGCCTGACCCGCTGTATAAACCCGGCCTGCTGTTTCAACCGGTGTTTGATTACGAGCAAGTGCTGGTCGTGCAGCGTCAGCATGCGCTGGCAAAACTGGACTATGTGCTGCCAGAACAGCTTAGCAGTGAAACACTGATTACCTACCCAGTAGACATAGACCGGCTGGATATTTACAACCAGTTTTTACAACCGGCAGGCATTAGCCCACAGATACACAAACCGATAGAAACCACCGATATTATGCTGCAAATGGTCGCCAGCGGGCGCGGTGTGGCGGCACTCCCGCGTTGGCTGGTGGAAGAATATCAAAACCGTTTTGACGTGGTGCCGGTCAAGTTAGGCAAACAAGGTATTGCCAAGCAGATTTACCTCGGCACACGCGAAACAGATGTGCAGATTGATTATGTACAGGCGTTTATTCAGCTGGCGCAAGGCGGAAATGCTGATTAATGCTTTGGTGAATGCCTAAGTTAGCTCAGCTGGCACTTAGCGAGCTCAACTGCTCACGCAAGCTATCAATGTCATTCGGCTCGCCGCGTACCGTGAAGAAGGTGCCGTCATCCTCAGAGCGCTCGCCCAATACCTGGCAGGTGCTATAAATTTTGCCGCGCAATTGTTGTGCTGACCAAGGCAGAAAAATCTCGGCTTCCAGCAAATCCTGCTGGAAAAAGTCGATAATTTTTTGCCGTAACATCGCCACTTCATCCGGGCGGCGGGCGCTCATCACAATGCAATCCGGATACTTCAGGCGCAATGCTGCTTCACACTCGGCTTGTGCCGCCGCATCGCCCACGTAGTCGATCTTGTTAAACACTCGGATACGTGGCACCACATCGGCGTCAATCTCTTCAAGCACCTTATCGGTCACTTCCAGCTGGCGCTCAAAACCGGGGTCGCTGGCGTCGATCACATGCAGCAGCAATGCAGCATCCAGCGCCTCATCCAGCGTCGACTTAAACGAGGCCACCAGGCCGTGTGGCAGGTTTTTAATAAAGCCGACAGTATCACTGACCAATACGCGCGGCACACTTTCCGGATACAAAGCACGCACCGTGGTATCCAGTGTGGCAAACAACTTGTTCGCCACCAGCACCTCGCTGCCAGTAAGTGCACGCATCAAGGTAGATTTACCCGCATTGGTATAGCCGACCAGTGCCACACTCGCCAGCGTTTGCCGCTCCTGACGTCGCGCACGTTGCGTGCGGCGCTCGCCATCCATGACAATAATCTCCTGTTGCAGCTCGGCAATGCGGTCACGAATCTTGCGTCTATCCAGCTCAGTGTGGGACTCACCCGCACCACGGCCACCTGCCCCACTACGCTGTCGCCCTTGTGGCCCAGCCAATTTTGCCGCCTCACGCAAACGTGGCGCCATATAGCCCAGGCGTGCAATCTCCACCTGCGCACGTGCTGCACGCGAGCGGGCATTGCGGTGAAAAATCTCCAGAATCACCATCGTTCGGTCCATCACCTCGCAACCGACTTCAACCTCCAGGTTACGCGCCTGTGATGGCGAAATTTCATGGTCAACCAGCACCGCCTCAATATCATAGGCAAGCGTATTGAAGGGTTGCGACTCTAGCTCTTCGGACATACTCTTCACATAATCACGAATCTCTTCGCGCTTGCCCACCCCCAGATAACCCGTGATATCAAAGCCTGCACGCTTTTGCACAAAAGTATGCACCACCCTGTAGCCCAGTGTTTTAGCCAGTTCACGCAGCTCATTCAGCGAAGCTTCAAATTCAATATCACTCACATTGGGTAGCTGCACAGCCGCAACTACGGCATGGCGGATGGTCTCTTTTACTTCATTTTGCATTAGGGAGTGGTATCTCTTGAGTTGGGAGAAGGCAGATAGTACCTGCAAAAGCAGAAACCTCCACTATATGTGGGGTGAGATAAAGTATCAAAGCATAATGATACTTTATCTCACCACTCTTTATGGTGTACGTCATCGAAGCAAACCCGGAATAGCTTGGGTTGACCGGTTCGTAGTTCTGGTTAAAGTCGGCACTGGAGACGGGTTTCCAGTTTTTGTAATCAGTCTTTGACTGCTTACGCTCAGCCATGGCTTGTACATAATCCGTACGACTCGGGCCGTCGTTGCCGATATCGTTGGCGCTGGCCAGACCACGTTATTTCCTTTGGGGGCGGAGTAAAAGTGAGATTCTTTTTACTCTGACCCCAATTATTATGTTAGCCAGAAAATTGTGGGACAGCAGTGGGTCAGACTCGATTGATTTTAGATTTTCAAAGCGCTTATCTTTTCATCAAATCAAGTAATACAAAAGGCTGCCAATTACTTCCATAATACTGTGCAGACTTAGCACTCAGTCGTTTTAGTAAATCATCCTCAAGTAGCACATCAAACTTTGGCGGATTCATCAAGGGTGTTTGCAATAATGGATGTTCAACTTTTAAATTTAGTAGTTCACCAGTCTGGTGCTCATAAATTGCTTTCAAGGCAATCAACTCTAAAGGGAAAACCGCATGCCATTGGCGACCAAAAAACCAAGATACCGAGGTTGCTTTCTTAGCACGTATGCTTTCAAATTCGTAGGAACGGGATAGCCTAAAGTCACAATAATCCATCAAAGCAGCTTCCCAATTAGGTGTACCAATAGCTTCTAACATGGGAATAATATCATCACCCAATTCTTTAGTTAAATCACTGTGATTGATCCAACGTTTTTCACAGTAGCACTTTAGTAGCACCCAAAATAGCTCTGCTACGTCGTAATCCCCAACATCGTTATATATCCCTTTTTGGCTTAACATATTGTAAAAATAGTGTGCCCACGGACGAACAATTTTTTCTGGACAACTAGCAACGGCAAGGCACCAGTAAAACAGAGATTCGTCCCCCCCACTCATTGGATCAGAATAAGTAGCATTTTCAGATAAACGTGCGTGTTGATCGCTTAACTGCCCAAAAAAAGAATAACCCAATGCTTTTGCAAAACAATCCCAACCAGAATGATCATTATGCAAAATTTCGCTGCTAGCTTTAACACCGAGCCAAAATGTGCACCACATAAGTTCATAGTATGGGTCTTCAAAGCTCGCCTGTTCGGCATAGACCATTAGCTTTGATAATTCGTTTGCCTCTCTTCTTTCAAGCACAATATCATTTAAGCCCCAGATAATCCTTTCCACAGCTTCTTGGCGGTTATCTTGGTCAGGTTTAAATCGAACTCTTCGATCAAATGAAGCTTTAGTATTGATAGTCATCAGCATTTACTTAAAATATTACTTCTCTTTGTAAGGATTGCTTACAGAATTATTCCATATCTGCATGTAAGTTTTGGGATTGTCAGTATTAATAGCATTATTAAAAATCACGTAGCCATTAATACCTTTTCTCCCCGTCTCTTTGATAATCATTTTTGCATAGTCTGTAGTTTACGCGTCACCAAACGCCCCATCCACAAACTCTAGTCCAACACCCCAATTCTCATCATAAACGCCCGCTTTCACATAGCGGTAAAATGTTGAATAAGGCCAATCTTTCACATTACTCACCAAGCCATGCTTAAGCGGGTTGCAATGCAAATAATCCATATGTTTTGCATAATCGTTATCATCGCGAATTTGATGCTCCCAATAACGGCGCTGCCAAATGGTCGATTCACGATGTTTTGTTTTGGATGCTGACATCCATTCAGTATGGTTCAAACGCGAACCGCAAGCACGGCTCACATAACGTTTGGTGAGCTGCCAACGAAGCGCAAAGTTTGCATCATTGGGTGGTAGCGTCCATATCGAATGAATATGGTCAGGCAACAAAACCCATGCATCGATTCTAAAAGGATGCTCAGTGCGGACTTTTTGGATGGCATGTTTTAACGCATCACGTACATCATCATCACAAAGAAACCCTTGCCTACGGTAAGTCACCACCGTGAAAAAGTAAGTAGCTCCAGCAGTATTGGTGCGACGATAACGTGACATGGTTGAATTGTGCGTGAGTTTTACCGCGTGGGCAACGAGTTGCCCACCCTACCTGGCTAGCCGTCGGCTAGCAGCCTTTCGGCAATGAACTCACCGAGTGACAGGCCGCTTAATTCGACTTCGTGCAAGTAGATGACACGTCCTCCATTGGCTGCAGCATCGGCAATCGGACCAGCTTTTTTGTCCCCTGTGATGAGGATTGACCTCAGAGACGAGATGGCGACAGACACGTCTGCTTCATTTTTGATCAGACTCGTAGGTCGTTGCGTTTTTGTGGATAGAAATTTCTTGGTTTCATCTCTCTTTCTCCAATCGCGTTCTTGCTGAGACATGAAAGTACCTTGACCAAAGCCTGCATAGCGAGATGGACCCCCGGCTTCATTGCCTTCACTGAAGCCAAATACGGCGGTTGTCTTGACCCCATGAGATTGAATGCTTTGACGGATATATTCTTTTAGCTCTCGCTTGTCGGAACCATCTTTTCCGATTTCAGGAATGCGTTCAATCTCGATCTCAACTTCTCTTGTGATGAACAGAGTAAAAATATCTGGCGGCAATTCCTTTGTCAGGCAAACTTTTGCCCGAAACAGGTAGTCCCAAGCATTCGTATCGATTGTGACGGGAGTGGCCATAGCGTTTCTTCTGAGGAGCCTAACGTTTGCAGTAAGGGGCTGGCAACAACCTTGGCACAGCCCTCGTTACTAAAAAGTGTATCACCGAAGAACTCTTTCGCCAGTCCAGCTTGATTGATGGGTTATCCATTGTGTTTAACCTGAAGTGCCGACACAAAATTGAATAGTTGTTCAATGAGCCAAGTGGCGTCGTCTCTCAATTCACTCCACAGCTCATCTGACACATGGAGGTCTGCTGGGGTTTTGGGATGCATAAGCAAGTGGCGCTTTTCTAGAACCCGTTGAGCTTTGGGCCATTCAGGTCCGCCAAAGTTAGGCGCGGGCTGAAGTTCAAATAGCTTGTACGCGACCTTTAACGTTCGTTTGATTCGCTCGTTTGCACTTAGTCCTTTTTCGGAGAGCAAAACCTGCTCTTCCTTAGAACTTAGCTCGGGCGAAACACATTCAAAGCTGACCGCACACATTTCTCTAAAGCAATGTGCGTATCCCTCGATAAGCGATGCACTCACACGAATATAGTTGCGCCGCCAATGCTGGGACTCAGACTCACTATCGAGAATGGCAATTAAGTCAGCGCGCAACTCGTTCGATAAAGCTAAGTAGTTGTCGAAGGCCGCATCCATGCGCTCCTGCGGGGTCATATGGCTAACGTCTGAATTAAGGGGCGCCGTTAGGCGTCCCGCTTGAATGATGGGTTATGCGTAGTTTATAGCCCATTAGCAATTGCCTGTTTGATTATGGGGGCTACTGATTTTTCTGTAATTTCACGATCTTTGCAATATTTTGACTGCAACCATACAGAAAGCTGTTTCTGTCCTTTACTGGCGTTACACCCACAGCAGCAGAGGGCAATATTTTCTCTTGTGATGATTTTTTCATCATTGATTATATGTTCCCAACTTGCGGCTGATTTTTTCGAGACTTTGGAAAGCGTGAATGGTGTACCGCAATAGACACAGTCCTTGTCTCTAGCACGAACCTCAGCTTCTAACCAAGAAGGGATGTTCCAGTTATTCGCCATGGCAATCTTTTTTACGCATAACGTAAAGTAGGCATCCTAAATGACGCAAAACTTTGCGTCATTAGTGCTTTCTTCATTGAGGATTTAAAGGGTTTATTTAACATTTTCAAATTGTTATTAAACTTTAGTCCATCCTAAAATACAAACCCTAACCCGTCAATCGCGCTTTTTGTGAAAATCTAACTCCCACCCAACGCCTTATACAGCCCCACCTGATTTTGCAACGCTTGCTGCTGAATCTGCACCAGTTGCGCCTGCGCATCCAGCACGCTGCGTTGTGCATCGAGTAGCTCAAGGTAAGTGACCATGCCTTGGTCAAGCTTGCGTTGCACCAGTTGCAAGCGGCTGCTTTCCAGCTCTCGCAAGCGGGTTCTGGAGGCGGTTTCTTCAGCAATCACGGTGCGTGTGCTCAGTACATCCATTACATCTTTGAACGCGGTCTGGATGGTTTTTTCGTAATTCACCACTTCAATACGCTGGCGGGTTTGGGCCAGGTTGAGGTTGGCTTTGTTGCGGCCATAGTTAAAAATCGGGATGACCAGTTGTGGACTGAATGCCCAGTAATTACTGCCGGTGTCAGAAAACAGTTTGGAGAATTCCGAATTCACCAGGCCGACGTTGGTGGTAAGTTGTAGGCGCGGGTAAAACGCGGCTCTGGCGGCACCGATATTGGCATTCGCGGCTTTGAGCTGATGCTCGGCAGCGCGGATATCGGCGCGTCGTGTCAGCAAGCTGGAAGGCAAGCCGGGCATGACGTCGGCCAGTTTTAAATCCTCTAAAGGCTTGATGGCTAATGCTGTGCGCTGCGAGGATTCACCCAGCAGTAAGTACAAGGCATTTTGCGTAGTGGCGAGCTGGCGCTGCCACTGCGCTTGTTGCGCCTGGACTTGTTCAACCTGAATCTGTGCGGCTTTGACGTCCAACACCTGGTCTAGCCCGGCGTCAAAGCGGCGCTGTGTACGTTGCAATGTTTGCTGCCTGTCAGCCAGCGTTTGCTGGGTGACTTTAAGTTGGGCGTGGACAGCAAGCAGGTTGACATACTGGGTCGCAATCTCGGTGATCAGCGTGGCCTGGATGGCCTGACGATTTTCGGTGACGGCGAGGTATTGTTCCAGCGCGGCTTGCGTCAGGTTTTTGACGCGACCAAATACGTCCACTTCATAATCAGAGATACCGACCCCGGCCTTGTACAACTCGGCTTCAAATGCCTGGCTGGAGCTAAACACCGTTCTGTTACGGTCGTAATTCAGGTTGCCTTGTATAGTTGGCAATCTGTCGGCTTTCTGTATGCCATAAGTCGCCTTGGCTTCGTCCATACGTAGCACAGCGGTTTTCAGGTCACGGTTATGTTCTAAACCGACTTGTATCAGTTTTTGTAAGTCCGCATCGGCAAAATAGCTTTGCCAGGTGAGTGGCGGTGCTTCCGTCACAGATTCATCAGTTGACTGCCCAGGATAGGTTTCAGGCACGGGCGCAGCTGGCCGGAAATATTCAGGCATCAGCGAGCAAGCGCTCATTGCGAATGCCAGTGCGACAATGGCGGGAATACGGCTAAACTTCATGTGACACCCTTTGCTGTGCGGCTGGCTTTTTCATCCAGCGCCCCACCACAATAAAAAATAACGGTACAAAAAAGATGGCGAGCAAGGTCGCGGCGATAATGCCGCCCAGCACGCTGGTGCCGATGGCGACTTGTGCGCCGGAGGCTGCGCCCGTAGAGAAGGCCAGCGGAATCACACCGACGCCAAATGCCAGTGACGTCATGACAATCGGCCGCAAACGTTCTTTGGCCGCCAGCAAGCTGGCTTCTATTAATGGCATGCCTTGCAATACGTGCTCACGCGCAAATTCCACGATTAGAATCGCGTTTTTGGCGGACAAACCAATCGTCGCAATCAGGCCAACCTTGAAGTAGATATCGTTAGGTAAGCCACGCAGAGTCACGCCCAGCAATGCACCCAACACGCCCAATGGCACGACCAGAATCACCGCAAATGGAATCGCCCAGCTTTCATACAACGCAGCCAGTACCAGGAACACAATGAGAATCGACAAACCGAACAGCATGGCGGCCTGGCTTCCTGATTGTTTTTCTTCCAGCGACTGCCCGGCCCACTCAAAGCCTATGCCTTTACCCAGGCCTTGCACCAGTTTTTCGATCTTCTGCATGGCATCGCCACTGCTATAACCAGGCCCAGCACCGCCATTGATATTAAATGACGGGAAACCATTAAAGCGCGTGCGTTGCGGCGAACCCATGGCCCAATCCAGTGTCATGATGGAAGATAGCGGGACTAGACTGCCGTCCGCGGCTTTAAGGCGGATTTTCTTGATATCCTCCAGCGTCTGCCGTTGCTTGCCATCGGCTTGAATCAACACCCGGCGCACCTGGTTGCCATAGACAAAATCACCGAGGTAATTCGAGCCCAGCAAGGTGGCCAGTGAGTCGTTGATTTCATCCAGCGAAATGCCCAAGGCATTGGCCTTGCTGCGGTTAAGCTGCATATTGACCACTGGCGTATCATACAAACCAGCAAACAAGACATTGGCTAATTCAGGATGTTTGGTTGACTCGGCGATCAGTTGGTCGCGCGCCTTCATCAGCGTTTCTATGCCGACGCTGGCTCGGTCTACCAATTTCATGTCAAAACCACCCACGCTACCCAGCTCTGGCAATGGCGGCGCATTCATGGCGAAAATACTCAAGTTAGGGCGGCCATAGAATTGCTGATTGACGCGATTCACAATCGCCTGCACCTGTTGCTCTGCCTTGGGCCGCTCGGCCCAATCCTTGAGCGTAATAAACAGCATGCCGCTATTGGTGCTGGTGCCGTAAAAGCTGAAACCGCTGACTTCAAAGATAATGTCTACTGGCTCATGTTGCTGGATATAACGGCTCATATCGCCCAGCACTTCTGCAGTTTCGGACAGCGTCGCGCCCTGTGGCAAGGACACCATGACCATAAAGTTACCCTGGTCTTCTTCTGGCAAAAACGCACCTGGCAGACGCATAAATAACCAGCCTACCAGCGCCACAATCAGGCCAAACACTGCCAGCCAGCGCAAGGGTTTGCTGAGCAAACCACCAGTCAGGCGTGTGTAGCGCTCGGTCATGCATTTAAAGCTGCGGTTAAACCAGACAAAAAAGCGCGCTTTGGGGCTGGTTTCATGGCGCAACAGCGTGACACACAAAGCTGGCGTCAACGATAACGCCAGGAATGCCGAGAAACTAATCGACACCGACAACGCCAGTGAAAACTGACGGTAGATATTACCCACCGCGCCACTGAAAAAGGCCATGGGGATAAACACCGACACCAGGACAGCCGTAATACCGACCACGGCGCCGCTGATCTGCGACATGGCCTTAATGGTCGCATCATAGGCAGACAAGCCTTCATCGACGATCAGGCGTTCGACGTTTTCCACCACCACAATCGCATCGTCAACCAGGATACCAATCGCCAGCACCACGCCGAACATGGTCAGTACGTTAATGGAATACCCCAGCCAGTACATCACGGCAAAGGTGCCCATAAGCGCAATCGGCACCACGATGGTCGGAATCAAGGTCGCGCGCAGGTTTTGCATGAATAAATACATGACCACAAATACCAGCAGCACCGCCTCCACCAGTGTTTGAATTACCTTTTTAATCGAAATCGACACGAACGCGGAAGAGTCATATGACAGTTGGAACACTACATTCGGCGGGAAATAGGGCTGCATTTGCTCCATCGCCACTTTGACGCGCTTGATGGTTTCTACCGCATTCGAGCCCGGTGACAGCTTGATTGCCATACCCGCGGCATTCTTGCCATTCACTTTAGAGCTATAAGTGTAGTCACTGCTGCCCATTTCTACCCGTGCCACATCTTTCACCAGCAAGGCCGAGCCATCCGCCTGGCTGCGGATAGGCACATTGGCAAAATCGTCTACGGTTTTGAGCGTCGCTTCGGCCTCCAGGGTGACGCTAAGCGGTGCGCCTTCTGGCACGCCGCTAGCTCCTACTTGGCCCAAGGTCAGGCGCGTGTTGTAGCTACGCAAGGCATTAGAGATTTCGGTCACGCTGACATTCAGGCCCGCCATTTTCTGCGGATCTGGCCAAATGCGCATGGCGTATTCCGGGCTGAAAGACTGCACCTTACCCACGCCCTGCACGCGTTTGAGCGTAGGCATGACAGTCGCAGAAGACAGCTCGCCGAGGTCGATCTCGCTGTAACGGTTATCTTCTGAGGTCAGCGACACAATCAGCTGAAAACTGTCAGCCGACTTTTCTACCATGATGCCACTACGGCGCACGATTTCCGGCAAGCGCACTTCCACACTTTTGAGGCGGTTTTGCACATCTACCGCCGCCAAGTCAGGATTAGTGCCCTGCCTAAACGTCACACTCACCGAAGCCATGCCCTGGTTGCTGGTGGCAGACACATACATCAGGCCAGGCATGCCGTTCATCTCACGCTCGATAATCGAGGTCACGGTTTCTTCCACCACTTTGGCAGACGCGCCAGGATAAGTCGCGGCGATATTGACGACGGGCGGCGCAATATCAGGATACTGCGCAATCGGTAATTGTTTGATGGCGATTAAACCCGCCAGCACAATCAGGATGGCAATCACCCAGGCAAAAATCGGGCGATCAATAAAAAAACGACTCATGGCCTGCTTCCCTTAACTTGAGGCTTGTGTGATACCGCGCCACTCAAGGAGCGACAGCTTTCGTGATGTTATCTTTGGCACTTACCTGCTTGGGCGTGACTTTTACGCCCGCAGTTTGCGTGGCGGCATTGGTCACCACCACCTGCTCACCGGGCTGCAAACCTTGCTCAATCACCCATTGCTTGTCCAGCACGCGGCCAGTTTGCACCTCGCGCGATTCCAGTTCCTGTTTGGCATTCACCACCCACACCCGGCTTGAGAACTGGTCACGGATCAAGGCATCCCTGGGGATCAAAATCGCGTTAGGATTAGTCGCCTGGCGGATTTTCAGACGCACATAAGCACCAGGCATAAGCTCCTGCTGCGGATTGTCAAAAATGGCGCGCATGACCACCGAGTCTGTGGTCTGGTTAACAGACACATCAGAGAATGACAGTTTGCCTGCACTTGGATAAGTCGAACCGTCCGGCAACATCAGGGCAATCTGCAATTGGCCATTGCTGCCTTTCAACTGGCCGTCACGCAACGCTTTGCGCAAGGCAAATACTTCAGAAGAAGACTGCGCAAAATTCACATAGACCGGGTTGATTTGCTCGACCGTCGTCATATGCGTGGCTTCATCTTTACCCACCAGCGCACCTTCGGTCACCAACGCCCGGCGCGCCACGCCATCAATCGGCGCCGTCACACTGGCATAAGCCACATCGAGTTTGGCGCGGTTGAGTTTGGCTTGCGCCGCCGCGACTTCAGCTTTGGCCAGTTGCGCCTCGGCTTGTGCTGCGCGGTAATCGCGCTGACTGACCGATTGGTCGCCCACCAGCGCCTGGTAACGTTGTAATTTGTCATTGGCATTCACCAGGTTCGCTTCGGTCCTGGCCAGTTCCGCATCGGCTTCCAATTTGCTGGCCTGCAATTGCTCCGGGTTGAGGGCAAACAAAGGCGTGCCCGCTTTCACGGTTTGCCCTTCCTGGTACAACCGTTTGGAAACAATACCAGACACACGCGCACGCACTTCAGCGATGCGGTAAGCCTCTACACGCCCTGGCAACTCCACCTCAGCCGGGATTTCAGCGGTTTGAACAACCACCACCTCGACCTCAGGTGCAGCCGCCGCTGCGTGGGTGGCTTCCTGCGGTTTGCTGCAAGCGGAAAGTTGCAATAACAAAAGCGTGGCGACAGAAGCCGTGCTGACAGAAAAACGGGACATGAACATGCCTTCTTACTATATGGACATCAATATTCTATCTGCCCTTTAATAATTAATCAATCATGACTGATTAATTATTTTTTGGTATCATATGGTTATTGTTTGAGGAATGATAAGCCTAGAGATCATGGCCAGAAAAACCAAAGAAGATGCGCAAAAAACCCGCGACCAGATTCTGGATGCCGCGGAACATGTGTTTTACCGCAATGGCTTTACCATCACCACCATGGCGGAAATCGCCGAGGCGGCACAACTGTCACGCGGCGCGGTCTACGGCCATTACAAAGGCAAACTCGAAGTCGCCACGGCCATGGCCGAACGTGTGATTCAAGCCGCTTCGCCGTTTCAACACCAGCCAGCGCTCAGCGCCCTTTCCAACCTCAAGCAATATTGCTTACAGGAAATCCGCAGCTATATTGAGCCTAGCTCGATTCAACGCGTGCTGTTTTTCCTCTATATCGGCATCGATGATTCACCAGAGCTCTTGCACCTGAGATTTGCCTGGGAGAAAAAACGCATTGCGCAGATAGATAGCCTGCTCAAACAGGCCATCGCGCAAAAAGAGCTGTCAACAGAGGTGGATTTTGATTTAATCAGCTTGTATTGCCAGTCGATTATTGAAGGGGTGTTTAGCATTATCTATTTTGGCAGCCTCAGCGAGTCGCAACGCTGGCAACGTGCCGAAAAACTGTGTGAATACGGGCTACAACGCCTGTCCATGCCACTTTTTCAGCCATAAATCTTGCGTTCTGTGATTGACGAAGGCGCCTGCCTTCCGGCAAGATAAAGGCCGGATACATTGATGGCAATAAAATTGTTCAACTTTTTTGCGTCATCAGGGTCAGTATGACAGAGCGCGCTGTCATTGAGTCACATGACCTTCAATCAGCGATGAAATCAGTCATGCTGATCAACCGCCTTATAAAAATAACTTAAGAAAAAAACATTGCTATGGACCATAACCTCTCTCTCATTACCACCATTGCCGCCGCCTTTGCGCTGGCACTGGTGTTCGGGCTGATCGCCGAAAAACTCAAATTGCCGGCGCTGATCGGTTATTTATTTGCCGGCATTATCATAGGCCCGGCCACACCTGGCTTTGTGGCAGACATTGAAATTGCTTCGCAACTGTCAGAAATTGGTGTCATGTTGCTGATGTTTGGCGTCGGCCTGCATTTTTCAGTGCAGGACCTGATGTCGGTGAAGCGCATTGCCCTGCCCGGCGCGCTGGCGCAAATGACACTGGCGACCCTGCTTGGCATGCTGGTGGCGCATAGCTGGGGCTGGAGCATGGGACACGGCCTGGTGTTTGGCCTGTCACTGTCTTGCGCCAGCACGGTGGTATTACTGAAAGCCCTCGAATCCAGGCGCATCCTGGAAAGCATGAACGGCAAAATTGCCGTCGGCTGGCTGGTGGTAGAAGACATGGTCACCGTGCTGGTACTGGTGTTGATGCCTGCCCTGGCGGGGGTGTTGGGTGGCCAGGGCGAAGCCACCAATGCCAGCGCCATTTGGGAGACCATAGGCGTAACTATGCTGGAAATCACCGGCTTTGTGGTGGTGATGCTGGTGGTGGGCAAGCGGGTATTGCCGTGGCTGCTGTGGTATGTGGCAGGCACCGGCTCACGTGAATTATTTACCTTAACCGTGATTGCGGTGGCGATTGGTGTGGCCTTTTTTGCTTCATCGCTGTTTCATGTGTCGTTTGCACTGGGGGCCTTTTTTGCCGGCATGATCATGCGTGAGTCCGAATACAGTCACCGTGCCGCTGAAGACTCCTTGCCCTTCCGCGATGCGTTTGCCGTGCTGTTTTTTGTCGCCGTCGGCATGCTGTTTGACCCCAGCATCCTCATCAAGCAACCGATGCAGGTGCTTTCTGTGGTGGCTATTATTATCCTCGGTAAATCACTGGCGGCAGTCGCGATCGTGCTGGCGCTGCGCTATCCATTAAATACAGCGTTGACCGTTGCCGCCAGCCTTGGGCAAATTGGCGAATTTTCGTTTATTCTGGCCGGTCTTGGCGTCTCACTAGACCTGCTGTCACAAGATGGCATGAGCCTGGTGCTGGCGGGTGCACTGATTTCGATTGCCTTGAATCCACTGGTATTTGCTTCAATTAAACCACTGACTAACTGGGTAGTGAACAAATCAGATGTGGCGCGACGCCTGTCTTTGCGCATGGATCCTTACAGTGAGTTACCGATGACGACTGAGCGCAAATTCCTTGAAGGCCAGGTAGTATTGGTCGGCTACGGTCGCGTGGGTAGGCGTATTGCACAATCGCTGACAGAGGCTGCGATCCCGTTTGTGGTGGCAGAACAAAACCGCGAGGTAGTGGAAAAACTGCGTAAGCAAGGTCAGCCAGCCGTGTCAGGTAATGCCGCAGATCCCATGGTATTAATACAGGCGCACATTGCAAATGCGACCATGCTGATTATTGCCACACCGGACGCCATGGATATCCGTAAAATAGTCGACATTGCCAAACAACTCAAACCGGACATTGAAGTGGTGATTCGTACCCATCATGAGGATGAATACCAGCGTTTGCAAAAAGACCTGGGCCAGGCAGTATTTTTTGGCGAGGAAGAACTGGCAAAAGGCATGTCTGCCCATGTGCTGCAGCGTTTTGAACGCCACGTGCTGTAAAACCGCTCAATGTTGCAAAACCAGGATAAGGGCTGCTTCGGCAGCTCTTATTTTTTACACAATCACGTCACCTAACGCTATGATGTCACCATGTAGGCTGTCGATACGTATCGTTACATTCACGCCCGATCAAACGCAGTACAATCTTGCCAGACAAGAATAACGATATCAATATTTGGTCACCTATGAACACCACTCCCCTTTACGCTAAATCCGGTGTATGGATGCTGGGCTTTGCCAGCCTGTTGCTGGCTGCTTGCTCATCCGGCAAACCGGACAACAAACCACCTAAAAAAACGCCAGAAGTCGGTGTCATCACCGTACAACCCGCCAGCCAGCCGATTGTGGCCGACCTGCCAGGGCGTACCAATCCTTTCATGATTTCAGAGGTGCGACCACAAGTTGGTGGCATTATTCGCCAGCGGGCATTTACTGAAGGTGCACTGGTCAAGGCAGGCCAACTGCTTTATCAGATTGAGCCTGCGCCTTACCAGGCCAGCGCCCAAAGTGCAGCCGCTGCGCTACAAAAAACAGAAGCCTCGCTGACCACCCTCAAACTCAAGGCCGACCGTTATAAAGAACTGGTCAAAATCAACGCCGTGAGCAGACAGGATAACGATGACGCGCAGGCAGCTTTGCAACAGGGCGAAGCCGATGTCGCTGCTGCCAGGGCGGCGCTAACCACGGCCAGAATCAACCTCGATTTCACACGCGTGGTCTCGCCCATCACTGGGTTTGTCTCGACTTCTACCGTCACGCCTGGTGCGCTGGTCACCGCGAGCCAGGAAACCGCCCTCACTACCGTGCAGCAACTGGACCCGATTTATGTCGATGTTATCCAGTCCAGCAGTGACTTGCTTAAACTCAAACGGGATATTGCCAGTGGCAAGCTGAGCAGCACGTCGCAAAAAGAAATTCCGGTACGCGTGGTGCTTGAAGACGGCTCCACTTATGCGCATGCCGGAAAACTCAAATTCAACGGCATCAGCGTCAATACCACTTCGGGAGCGGTCACACTGCGCGCGGTCGTGCCTAACCCGGAAGGCATATTGCTACCCGGCATGTATGTGCATGCCCTGATTGATGTCGCTGAAGAAAAAGCCGCCATCCTGGTGCCGCAACGTGCCGTGACCAGGAATACGCGCGGCGAACCCACCGTGCTCCTGGTGGACAACACACAAAAAATCATCCAGCAAACCCTGGAAACCAGTGGCGCACAAGGTGACAACTGGCGTGTTACACGTGGCTTGCAGGCGGGTGACCGTGTCGTGATGGATGGTGTACAAGGCATCAGCGTCGGCAGCGAAGTGAAGGCCGTGCCCTTTGCCGCAACCAGCCATACAGATGCCACAGCAGCGACTGCAGCACGACCTGCTACCGTGAACCCTGCCCGCTAACCAGAAGAGAATTCAATTATGGCGTCCTTTTTTATCCAACGCCCTATCTTTGCCTGGGTGATTGCGATCGTCATCATGCTGGCAGGTATAGGCGCCATCGAATGGCTGCCGCTGGAGCAATACCCGGATATTGCGCCACCGCGTGTCTCTATCAATGCGACTTATACTGGCGCCGCTGCTGACACCATTGAAAACTCGGTGACGCAGGTGATTGAGCAGTACATGAAGGGCATTGATAACCTGACCTATATGTCTGCCAGCAGCACGTCGTCGGGCACAGCCAATATCAGCCTGACCTTTGATGCGGGCACTAACCCCGATGTGGCACAGATGCAGGTACAAAATAAACTGCAGCAGGCCATGCCCAGGCTACCGCAGATTGTACAAAGCCAGGGGGTGACCGTCGCCAAAACCGGCATCGACTTCCTGATGATGATTTCACTGATGTCTGACAGCCCCACGGTGCGCGCCATTGATATCGGTGATTATATTTCGAGCAACCTGATCGACCAGATCAGCCGCCTGGACGGGGTGGGCGATGTACAAACCCTGAGCGCGGGCTACGCCATGCGTATCTGGTTGGATCCGGCCAAGCTGCAAAAATACAACCTGATTCCTTCCGACATTTCCGCGGCCGTACAGGCACAGAATACTGAAGTCTCCTCCGGCCAGCTAGGCGCGCTACCTTCAGTGAAGGGCCAAGGCTTGAACGCGCCGATTACCGCGCGCAGCAAATTGCAAACCGTAGAACAATTCAACCAGATTATCGTCAAGTCCGGCGCAGACGGTTATGTGGTGCATTTATCGGATGTCGCCCGCGTTGAGTTAGGCGCCGAGAGTTACACCCCGGTTGCCAACCTCAACGGCAAAACATCGGCAGCCTTTGGCGTCAAACTTGCGTCAGGCGCTAACGCACTGGCAACCGCGCAGGCCGTGAAAGACAAACTGGCTGCGCTGGAGCCATACTTCCCGCCCGAGCTGAAACTCAGCATCCATATCCCTTATGACACCACACCATTTGTGCGTATTTCCATCAAGGAAGTCGTCAAATCGCTGGTGGAAGCGATCCTGCTGGTCGTGATTATCATGTATGTGTTTTTGCAGAACCTGCGCGCGACGCTGATTCCGGCGATTGCCGTGCCAGTGGTGTTACTCGGCACCTTTGGGGTGCTGGCAGCATTTGGCTTTTCGATCAATACGCTGACCATGTTTGGCCTGGTGCTGGCGATTGGCCTGCTGGTGGATGATGCCATTGTGGTAGTGGAAAACGTCGAGCGCGTCATGCGTGAAGAAGGCCTGGGCCCGAAAGAAGCCACGCGTAAATCCATGGGCGAAATTACCAGTGCCCTGGTCGGCATTTCGCTGGTATTGTCTGCCGTGTTTATCCCCATGGCCTTCTTTGGTGGCGCCACCGGCGTGATTTACCGCCAGTTCTCCATCACCATTGTCTCGGCCATGTTGTTGTCTGTGCTGGTCGCGCTGACTTTGACTCCCGCGCTTTGTGCGACCATCCTGACGCCATCCAACCATCACCATGCGGCAACAGGTGGCCTGTTCGGCTGGTTTTTCCGCTGGTTTAACCCGGCGTTCGAGGCATTTGCCAATGGCTACCAGGCCGTAGTTGAAAAAATCCTGCACCAGAAACTATTCACCATGGTGATATATGCGGGCATTCTTGCCTTGCTGGCTTTCCTTTTCCTGCGTTTACCCAGTTCCTTTCTGCCCACTGAGGATCAGGGCATCCTCATGGCGCAGATTCAGTTACCGGTAGGCGCAACGGATAGCAGGATGCAGCAGGTGTTGCGTCAAATCGAGCACTACCTGGACGGCCAGGAAGCGGTCATTGATGAATATTTAACCATTGCTGGCCTCGGCCAGGGCGGTGGTGGCAGCCAAAACACCGGCCGAGCCTTTATCCGCCTCAAGGACTGGTCACTGCGTGGCGAAGGCGAAGATGCGGCGTCACTCGCAGACAAGATGACCAAAGCCTTGTCAAAAATCCGCGATGCCAAACTGTTTGTCAACCAGCCTGCACCGGTCCGCGGCCTGGGCCAAGGTTCCGGCTTTACGCTGGAGCTCAAGGATGTCGGCGGCCTGGGGCACCAGGGGTTGATGGACTCCAGGAACAAATTTGTCCAACTGGCCGCAGATAACCCGAAGCTGAACCGCGTGCGCCCAAGCGGACTGGATGACACACCTATGTTCAGGCTCAATATTGATGACCAGAAAACCGGCATTTATAACCTGACCACGGCCAATATCAACTCCACTCTGTCTATCGCCATGGGCGGTACCTATGTCAATGACTTTATCAACAAGGGCCGCGTCAAAAAAGTCTATTTGCAGGGCGATGCCCCGTACCGCATGCAACCTGAAGACATTGATCGCTGGTATGTGCGCAACAGTACCAACGACATGGTGCCCTTCTCTGCTTTTTCCAATACCCGCTGGGTATCTGGTTCACCCTTGCTCGAACGCTATAACGGTATTTCTTCGGTCGAAATCGTCGGCGAAGCAGCCAAAGGCACCAGCACCGGCGAGGCCATGCGCATTGCTGAAAGTATTATCAAGCAATTACCGGCTGGCATCGGCTATGAGTGGAGTGCGCAGTCCTACCAGGAAAGACTCTCAGGCTCACAGGCTCCATTGCTGTATGCGGTCTCTGTGGTGTTTGTGTTCTTGTGCCTGGCAGCGTTATATGAAAGCTGGGCGGTGCCCTTCTCGGTGATTATGGTAGTCCCGCTGGGCATTCTGGGTGCGGTGATGGCCACCAGTTTGCGCGGTATGACCGCCGATGTTTACTTCCAGGTCGGATTGTTGACAACCATAGGTCTGTCAGCCAAAAACGCCATCCTGATTGTAGAATTTGCCAAGCACTTGCAAGAGCGCGGCCAGCCATTGCTGACCGCCACCCTGGAGGCCGTCAAACTGCGCTTGCGGCCGATCCTCATGACTTCGCTCGCCTTTATCTTTGGCGTACTGCCGCTGGCATTCAGTCATGGCGCAGGCGCGGTCAGCCGCCAGGCGATTGGTACCGGTGTCCTCGGTGGCATGTTAATGGCTACTTTCCTGGGCATATTTTTCGTGCCGCTGTTTTATGTGCTGATACGTTCTCTGTTCCCATACCAGCCTGATCCAGATGCCGTTGCGCATGGATAACCTTATGATGAAACCAAGCTCACACATATTCCCTGGACCTGCAAAACGACCAGTAAAGCTAGTGGCCTCACTCGCCCTGGCACTGAGCCTGAGCAGCTGTATCGACCTGGCACCGTTTTACACACGACCAGCCGCGCCAGTCCCGGCCACGTTAGGCACGACACAAAGCGACCCTAAAGCCTTTACTGACCTGCCGTGGCAATCATTTATCAGCGATGACAAACTGCGCCAGGTAGTTGACCTGGCATTGAAAAATAACCGTGACCTGCGGGTGGCTGCACTGACCATAGAACGGTCACGCGCACTGTATCAGGTGCAGCGGGCAGACCTGTTCCCAACCATTGCCGCCAGTGTCACTGAAACCGCCTCCAAAGGCATGGCCAGTGCCGCCAACAATACGGCAGGCAATACCTCTGGTGCGACCACTGGCACCGCTGGCAGCAGTAATAGCAGTGGCAATATCTCGCATATCTACCGCGCCACCGTCGGTTTCAGTGCTTACGAACTCGACCTGTTTGGCCGCATACGCAACCTCAACCAGCAGGCTTTGCAAACGTTTTATGCCAACGAAGATAACCGCCATAGTACGCAAATCAGCCTGATTGCAGAAGTGGCCACCGCCTGGCTCACATTGGCCGCCGACAAAAAGAGACTGGTAATTGCCCAGCAAACGCTGCAAAGCCAGCAAGCCACCTACGATATCAACCAGAAAATGTTTGAACTGGGTGTGGCCAACGCGCTGACCTTGAAGCAATTGCAAACCAGTGTCGATAGCGCGCGTGTCGCCGTGGCCACCTATACCATGCAGATCAAACAGGATATCAATGCACTCAACCTGCTGGCCGGGAGCATGGTGCCTGAACAGTGGCTGCCAGCGAGTCAATTATCCAGCGTGGTGCTTACCCAGTCCTTGCCTGGCGGCGTCAGCTCCGAAACCTTGCAACAACGGCCAGATGTACGCGCGGCAGAACATTTACTGGAAGGCGCCAATGCCAATATCGGCGCCCTGCGCGCGGCCTTTTTCCCCACTATCAGCCTGACCACCACGGTCGGCTCAGCCAGTACCGAATTGTCCGGCCTGTTTGCCAAAAACTCTGGCATCTGGACCTTTGTGCCGCAAATCAGCCTGCCTATCTTCAATGCTGGCCGTAACCGTGCCAATTTGACCTCGGCAGAAAAAAATCGCGATATTCTACTCGCACAATACGAAAAAACCGTGCAAACTGCGTTCCGCGAAGTGGCGGACGTGTTGGTGCAGCGTGAAGGCTTGCAATCACAACTCGACGCCCAGCACTCTCTTACCACCGCTGCGAATGCGGCCTTCCAGTTGGCTGATGTGCGTTTTAAAAATGGCATCGACAACTACCTGGTCGTGCTGGATGCACAACGGACACTGTATACGGCCGAGCAAATGCTGGTCACCTTGCAATTAAGTGATGCCGCCAGCCAGCTGACCTTGTACAAGGTTATGGGCGGCGGCTGGCATTAAGATCAAGTGAGTGCGCGCATGAAAATAACCGTTTTTAAAGTTAAATATAAAGATACCCACCAAGTTGCGCACACTTCTTGCTTGGTGCCTAGTGATGAACACAGAAATATCCCCTGCCCAAACTATTACCTTGGCCAAAATCAGACATATCGAGGAGCTGGAGCGACTCGATAGCTGCATCGCATTTGTCGAAAAAATTGGCCAGTTGATCCACCTGATACAGGCCGAACGCGGCGCCAGCTGCCTCTACATTGCCTCTCACGGGCGCCGTTTTGCGCCTGAGCGCGCCGACATCATTACGCAAAACCAGGCCATGGAAGCCAGTTTTAGAGAGGCGTTACAACAGCACTTGCATAGAAACACGCTGGCAGACGCCAAGCAGTTGACGCTGACCTCGTGGATATTGCTAGGCCTGGATCAACTGACTTCTTTACGGCATCAGATCACCCTGCAAAAGATCAGCTTTGCGGATTGTATTGAGTCATTTAGCCGCTTGATTGGCAGCCTGATTGCACTGATTTTCGAGATCACCGACAGCTCGGTAAATAGCAAGATTTCCACCTGCTTGCTGACACTGTACAACCTGATCCAGGGCAAGGAATTTGCCGGACAGGAGCGCGCGGTGGGTGCTTATATGTTTGGCTCCGGCAGCCTGCAACTGGCGCATCAGCAAAAGCTGTTTGAACTGATTGCCCAGCAAGACCGCCACTTTGATTTATTCTGCCAGTTTGGCAGCGAAGAGGTGCGCCAGTCATGGCTGGCCTTGCAGGCGACCAGCTGTCACCAGCAACACCAGCAATATCGCACCAAGCTCAGTGCAGCCAAAGACCAGCAGGCACTCAGCCCCAGTAGCGCAGATGTCTGGTTTGACTTGTGCAGCCAGCGTTTGAGCGCCATGTGGCAGATTCAATGCCAGCTTATCCAGACCATGCATGAGCTTTTGGCAGGCCTGGCCAGCAAGGCCAAGGGCGACTTTGAGCAGACCCGGCAATACCTGGAAGCCATTCAGGCCACGCCGTCAGCCGCGCTCAACAGCACGTTTTTCAACCTGGCGATTCCGGTGGAAAATGCCTTGAATTTTCAGACCCACGATACCTCGCAGGCATACCCGATGGCCTCCATGATTACGCTGCTGCAACAGCAATCGCGGCAGATTGCCGAGATGGAAAGCGAACTGTCTGACACTAAAAAAGCGCTGGCTGAACGCAAGCTGATCGAGCGTGCCAAAGGCCTGTTAATGAGTACACGCGGGCTGAATGAAATGGAAGCTTATAAAACCATGCGCAGCATTGCCATGGAACAAAACCGCAAGATTATTGATGTCGCTGAAAACATTCTGGCGCATCACGCACAACCGGGTTAAACGCCCGTCAAATTGGTGCATCCGCACACGTATGGTGCGGACAGCACCCCGCTAAAAAGGTTGCATAAAAATGCAACCTCCTAAAAAAACCAATACAGAACAATCACTTAAAAATATCCCTTCAGCTGGCACGGCAATTGCTAATTTGGCTTGAGGGTTCAGCTAACGGCGGTTGCAACGCTCAGGCAATACCAGCCAGGCATTGAGCCCAGCTGGGCAGTAAACAAGTCGAAGGACTTGCGCAGTAAAAGGACAAAGGCGTCCTGAGTGTAGACAAAAAACAGTCTGCATTCAGGACGCCTTTTTGTTTTTTATTTTCCAATTGATTGATGATTAAGGAGCAGCAATGAGCAGTTCTGACAAAAATAATGTGACGCCAACTTCAACGGTCACCACTACTGAAGCAGTCACAACGACCGAACAAGTAAACCAGCAACGCCGTCACTTTTTCATGAACACTCTGGCTGGTGCATTTGGCGCGGCAGCCATGATGAATATGGTGCCATCAGCCATTCGTAGCCAGGCCTGGGCAGCAGGCTCAGATGCGCCTGAAATCACTGAAGTGAAAGTGGGTTTTATCCCGCTGACTGACTGTGCGCCGATTATCGTCGCCTCACAAATGGGTTTCGATAAAAAATATGGCATCAAAATCGTGCCGTCCAAAGAGGCTTCATGGGCAGGCGTGCGCGATAAAATGGTGAACGGTGAGTTGCATGCCGCACACGTGTTATATGGCCTGATCTATGGCGTACAACTGGGCATCGGCGGCCAGCAAAAAGACATGAACATTTTGATGACGCTGAACCACAACGGCCAGGGCATCACACTGGCGAACCAGTTGAAAGAAAAAGGCGTCACCAGCGGCGGGACTCTCAAACGCCTGCTGGATAACGAAAACCGCGACTTTACTTTTGCCCAGACCTTCCCTACCGGCACGCACGCCATGTGGTTGTATTACTGGCTGGCCAGCTATGGCATCAACCCGATGCAAGATGTGAAAACGATTGTGGTGCCACCACCACAAATGGTGGCCAACATGCGTATCGGCAATATGGACGGCTACTGCGTAGGCGAGCCATGGAACGCACGCGCCATCTACGACAAGATTGGTTTTACCGTGGCAACCACACAAGACATCTGGACCGATCATCCGGAAAAAGTATTGGGCACGACGGCGGAGTTTGCTGCCAAGAACCCGAATACCGCACTGGCATTGACCAAGGCGATCCTGGAAGCCTGTCGCTATATCGATGCGACCAAGAACCGCCCTGAAGTGGCCAAACTGATTGCAGGCAAAGCCTACGTCAATGCGCCTGAAGAAGTGATTGAAGGCCGCTTCCTCGGCCATTACGACAACGGTATCGGCAAAAAATGGGAAGACCCTAATTACATGAAATTCTTCAACGACGGCAAGGTCAACTTCCCTTACCTGTCTGATGGCATGTGGTTCCTGACGCAGCACAAACGCTGGGGCTTGCTGAAGTCTGACCCTGACTACCTGGGCACCGCCAAAAAGGTCAACCGTATCGACATTTATACCGAAGCAGCCAAATCGCTGGGCATTGCCGTGCCAGACGCCATGCGTAGCAGCAAGCTGATGGATGGCGTGGTCTGGGATGGTAAAGATCCGAAAGCCTATGCCAACAGCTTCAAGGTGAAAGCCTAATCTTTAGAGGAGAGCCGCCATGAGTGTCGTCAGTTTTAGCAAGGAAAGAGTTATGCAAACAAGCGAGGAAGCTGTCACAAAAGCGCCTGCGCAACCAGTTGTTGCTGTGGTTACCCCTCTCTCAACCACAGCTGCAACAGCCACCGCGCCCAAGCGCGGGGCATGGGCGGCAACTGCCAAACGAGGATTTGAATGGCTGTTGCCGCCTGTGATTGGCTTGATGGTATTCGCTGCAATCTGGGCCACGGTAGCCGCCCTGACACAAGGCTTGCCAGGCCCGGTGAAAACCTGGCAATCGGCCGTCGAGTTGTTCAGTGACCCGTTTTACATCAACAACCCGAATGACATGGGCATAGGCTGGAACATCCTCAGCTCACTGCAACGTGTTGCCACCGGTTTTGGTATGGCCGCAATTGTCGGCATCCCGATGGGATTTGTCATTGGCCGCTATGCCTTTATGTCCCGCATGGCAGCGCCGATTATCAGCCTGCTCAAACCGGTGTCCCCCTTGGCCTGGCTGCCAATTGGCCTGCTGGTATTCAAGGCCGCTAACCCGGCGGCGATCTGGGTGATCTTTATTACCGCTGTCTGGCCGATGATTATCAACACCGCCGTCGGCGTGAGCAAAGTGCCGCAAGACTATATGAACGTGGCCAAAGTGCTCAACCTGTCCGAATGGAAAGTCGTCACCAAAATCCTGTTGCCTTATGTCATGCCTTACATGATGACTGGCGTGCGCCTGTCCATAGGCGCAGCCTGGCTGGTGATTGTGGCGGCAGAAATGCTGACTGGCGGCATGGGTATCGGCTTCTGGGTATGGGATGAGTGGAACAACCTGAATGTAGAACACATCATCATCGCCATTTTTATTGTCGGTATTGTCGGCTTGTTGCTGGAACAGTTGCTGGTGCTGGTAGCAAAACGCTACAGCTACGAATAACCCGCAGGAAAAGGATTCTTATTATGACGACCAATGTAATGCAAGACCGTTATGTCCTAATTGAAAACGTCAACATGACGTTTCAAACCAAAAAAGGCAGTTTTCAGGCATTGAAAGACATCAACCTGAATATCCGCGAAGGAGAGTTTATTTCGATTATCGGCCACTCTGGCTGCGGTAAATCCACCGTACTCAACCTGATTGCTGGCTTGCTGCAACCTAGCGAAGGCTACCTGTTCTGCGCCGGTCGTGAAATTTCAAAACCAGGCCCTGAGCGTGCCGTGGTGTTCCAAAACCACTCATTGCTGCCATGGCTGACCTGTTTTGAGAATGTCTACCTGGCCGTAGAACGCGTCTTTGGCGATAAAGAAGGCCCTGCACAACTGGCGGATCGCACCTGCGCTGCGCTGGAGCTGGTGGGCTTGAGCCACGCCATTGAAAAACGTCCGAACGAGATTTCTGGTGGCATGAAACAACGCGTCGGTATTGCACGCGCGCTGGCCATGGAACCTAAAGTACTGCTGCTGGACGAGCCATTTGGCGCGTTAGACGCCCTCACCCGCGCTGGCCTGCAAGACGAACTAATGGACATTATGGCGCGCTCGGGTTGCACCGCAGTGATGGTCACGCACGATGTAGACGAAGCCGTATTGCTGTCAGACCGTATCGTCATGATGACCAACGGCCCGGCAGCCACCATAGGCGAAATTCTGGAAGTGGACCTGCCACGCCCGCGTAAACGCCTGGAACTGGTAGAAGACCCGGCTTATACGCATCTGCGCAGCGAAGTATTGAAGTTTTTGTATGAGCGCCACGCTAAAAAGGCAGCTTAGATATAAGTAGTGCTGACGGGCGGTCACCCGCCAGCACCGCATACCTCATCGAAGTATGGTTACCCCACATTGCATAAAGGAGCAACACATGAACGCTAACTCACACCCACGCTTACGTCAAGTTTCAGTCGCTATTTTACTGGCGGCATTAAGCATGCAAGCCATGGCGGAGGAAGAAGCACTGCCTGAATATACCTTCATGGATGCCATTAAAACTGGCAAGAACATGACCAGTTTCAGGTTGCGTTATGAGAACGTAGACCAGGATGGGTTGCAGCCACCAACCTTGCCTAATGGCACAGCCAACCCAACCGCCACGAAAGAACTGAAAGATGCCAACGCACTGACTTTGCGCAGCCTGATTGGCTGGCAAACCGCGCCTTACCATAACTTCAGCTTCGCGGCGCAGTTGATTAATGTGTCCAAACTGGCAGACAACTTTAACGATAGTACCAACAGTACACTAACGAATAGTGTTTCCAACCAGGCACGTAATATCGAATACGCCAAGGTCGTGGATCCTGACTACACCGGCCTCAACCAGTTATTTGTAGAGTGGACAGGCATTAAAAACACCCGTGTGCGTGCTGGCCGCCAACAAGTGAACCTGGATAACGTGCGCTTTATTGGTGACATTGCTTTCCGCCAGGTCATGCAGGTATTTGATGGTGTTTCGATTTTCAACAAAACCATTCCGGATACCGAAATTTTTGTTGCCCACTTTGAAAGCCTGGAGCAAATCACGGCAAAACATCGCTCAGATGGCGCACTGGATATTGTGAATGCGCGTTACCGTATTTCCCCAACTGAGTTCCTGGTGGGTTATGCCTACCTGGATGGTTTCCAGGATTTAGGCATGGGCCGTGCCTGGTTTGGTAATGGCACCACCGCAGCAGCAATTGCTGCTGGCAAAGGCGGTGCAGTGAACCAGACAGCGGACCAAGGCAATAAAATTATCGGCGTACGCCTGGACGGCACTCACCCGTTCACCCCTAACTACCGCGCACACTACACGGCTGAATATGCCAAACAAACTGACTACAGCAATGGCGACTCCCGTATTGACGCACACTACTACAAAGTTGGCGGTGGCTTTGGTATCGACAACTTCAACATGCGACTCGACCAGGAACTGCTGTCCAGCAACAATGGTAAGTATGCCTTCCAGACCCCGCTGGGAACCAACCATCTGTTCCAGGGCTGGGTAGACAAGTTCCTGGCCACGCCACTTGAAGGCATTAAAGATACCTTTGTGACCGCGACTTATCGTTATGGCGACTTTTTGTTCTTTGCTGATTATCACCTGATTGACTCTGACGAAGACTTCCATACTGTCGGTGGCGGCACAAGCAGTAAAGGCTCCCGTTACGGTAAGGAGTGGAATGCTGCCGTGACCTGGAATGTGGATAAAAACTGGATGACCAAGCTGGAGTATGGCCGCTTTACGGAAGGCGACCGCTATGCGCTCACAGCCAACGTCCCAGATAGCATCGCCGGTAACCGTGGCCGTGTCCGCGACACTGAAAAATTATGGCTCACTGCCATGTATACGTTTTAACACGATAAGGAATTGCCTATGACTGCAGCCGCAAAAGTTTATTTAGTTGGTGCCGGCCCCGGCGACCCGGACCTCATTACGCTCAAGGCCATCAAGGCCTTGCAGCAAGCCGAGGTGGTGCTGGTCGATGATCTGGTCAACCCGGCCCTGCTCGAGCATTGCCCGCAGGCACGCATTGTGCCGGTCGGCAAGCGCGGCGGCTGCAAGTCTACGCCGCAACACTTTATCAACCGCATGCTGGTCGCACTGGCCGAGCAAGGACAAGTGGTCGTTCGCCTCAAGGGCGGCGACCCATTTGTGTTTGGTCGTGGCGGTGAGGAAATGCTGGCCTTGCGTGCGGCCAATATTCCTTACGAAATCATCCCAGGCATGACCAGCGGACTGGGCGCTTGCGCCAGCATGGAAGTGCCAGTGACACACCGTGGCTACAACCACGGCGTGACCCTGATTACCGGCCATACCCAAGACGGCGAACCGCTGCCCTGGCAAGCGCTGGTAGAAACCAATACCACGCTGGTGATTTATATGGGCATGCAGCACCTGCCAGAAATTACCCGCGGACTTATGAATGCAGGCATGTCGGCCGACATGCCATGCATGGTGGTGGAAAACGGCACCCGCCATACCCAACGTGCGGTGACTTCATCACTGCAGGCCATTCCCTACCTGGCGCATACCGAAGGCTTGAAAAGCCCGGCGATTATTGTCGTCGGCGAAGTAGTGAAATTAGCTAAAAACAGCCAGCAAGAACAAGACTGGCAAGCAAACCTGCAAACCTGGCTCAGCGTAGCCAATGCAGCATAAATATAACAGGAGCGATATCGATGATAAAACAGAAACTGGTGGTCGTTGGTAACGGCATGGCCGGCATGCGGGCAGTGGAAGAGCTGCTCAAGATTGCGCCGGACATGTATGACATTACCGTGTTTGGCGATGAGCCCTACCCTAACTATAACCGCATCATGTTGTCACCGGTGCTCGCCAATGAGCAGACCATAGACGACATTATCCTGAATACCCGCGAGTGGTATGCGGAAAACGATATTGCCTTGCACACCAGTGCCCGCGTCAACAAAATTGACCGTAAGGCACGCACGGTCACGGCTGAAAATGGAACAACCGTTGCCTATGACCGCTTGCTGCTGGCCACCGGTTCCAAGCCATTTATCCTGCCCATTCCAGGCGCCGACCTCGACGGTGTGCTGGGTTACCGCGATATCAAAGATACCAATGACATGATTGCAGCGGCCAAGACGCACAAGCATGCGGTGGTGATTGGTGGCGGCCTGCTGGGCCTGGAAGCGGCCAATGGCCTCAAGGTACAAGGCATGGAAGTCACCGTGGTGCATAAAAACGAGTGGCTGCTGGAGCGCCAGCTAGACAAAGTTTCGGGCAAGATGCTGCAAAAATCACTGGAAGCCCGCGGCCTGAGCTTTTTGCTGCAAAAAAACACTGAGCAACTGATAGGCAAAGATGGCCGCGTCGTCGCGGTACGCTTTACCGATGGCCAGGAAATCCCGGCCGACCTGGTGGTGATGGCCGTTGGCATCCGCCCCAACTACGCCCTGGCGGAATCGGCAGGGATTCATTGCAACCGCGGCATTGTGGTCAATGACACCATGCAAACCTACGACCCACGCGTTTACGCAGTGGGTGAGTGTGTGAGCCACCGAGGCATTGCCTACGGCCTGGTGGCACCTTTATTTGAAATGGCCAAAGTGTGCGCCACACATTTGGCCAACTTCGGCATCGGCCTATACAAAGGCTCAGTCACTTCAACAAAACTGAAAGTGACTGGCATTGATTTGTTTTCTGCCGGTAACTTTATGGGCAGTGACGATGCCGAAGAAATTTTGCTGCACGACGCGGTCGGCGGGGTTTACAAAAAACTCGTGATCAAAGATGACACAATCATCGGCGCCGTGCTGTATGGCGATACGACGGATGGGGCCTGGTACTTCCAGCTGCTGCGCGACAGGAAACCGATACACGAAATTCGTGATCACCTCATGTTCGGGCAAGACAGTCTGGGCAATACCGGCCACCAGGGTCATGACAAAGTGTCCACCATGACCAACGAAATGGAAGTGTGTGGCTGTAACGGCGTCTGTAAAGGCACCATCGTCAAGGCGATCCAGGAAAAAGGCCTGTTCACCATAGACGACGTCAAGAAACAAACCAAAGCCGGTTCCAGCTGCGGCAGTTGTACTGGCCTGGTCGAGCAGATCCTGGCTTCTACGCTGGGCGGTGGCTATGCGCCGCCTTCCAGCAGCAAAGTGGTGTGTGGATGTACTGACTTCAACCATGAAGAAGTACGCGATGAAATCCGCAAACATAAATACCTGAGTATCCCGGCTGCCATGAAAGGCATGGGCTGGAAAACGCCTAACGGTTGCGCGACTTGTCGACCTGCACTCAATTACTACCTGATTTCGACCTGGCCACATGAAGCCAAGGATGACCCGCAATCGCGTTTCATCAACGAGCGCGTGCACGCCAATATCCAGAAAGATGGCACGTATTCGGTCATCCCGCGTATGTATGGCGGCGTCACGTCGTCAGACCAGTTACGCAAAATTGCCGATGTCGCTGACAAATACAAAGTGCCTATGGTGAAAGTTACCGGCGGCCAGCGGATTGACCTGCTGGGGGTCAAAAAAGAAGACCTCACCAATATGTGGGCCGACCTGGATATGCCTTCCGGCTACGCCTATGGCAAGTCTATCCGTACCGTGAAAACCTGTGTGGGCTCAGAGTTCTGCCGTTTTGGTACACAGAACTCCACGCAACTGGGCATCGATATCGAAAAAGCCTTCGACCATATGTGGGCACCCCACAAGGTGAAATTTGCCGTCTCCGGTTGCCCGCGCAACTGCGCTGAATCCGGCATCAAGGACGTCGGCGTCATTGGCGTCGATTCCGGCTGGGAAATCTATGTCGGCGGTAACGGCGGCATTAAAACCGAAGTCGCGCACTTCTTGTGCAAAGTTAAAACCGCCCAAGAGGTGATTGAGTACTCTGGTGCGTTTATCCAGATTTACCGTGAAGAAGCGCGTTACCTGGACCGCACCGTGCACTGGATAGAGCGCGTCGGCCTCGACTATGTCAAAAAACGCATTCTGGAAGATGCCGAAGGCCGCACCGCTGCCTACGAGCGCTTGCTGTATGCGTTACAAGGGTCTGTGGACCCGTGGGCAGAACGCGTCAACAAGCGCGATGAACACAAAGAATTCGACACAATTACTATTTAACTAATACTCTTTAAACGAAAGAAGTGGCGTGCGACAATCCTTCACGTACGCCCGGGAGATACAACATGCAAAAAAGCTTTTGGGAAGTCGGCCATAAACCTACCTTGTTTTCGGCCTTTTTTTACTTTGATCTGAGTTTTATGGTGTGGGTCATGCTGGGGCCATTGGCAGTGCAAATCGCTGCTGACCTGCAGTTAAACGCGGCACAAAAAGGCCTGATGGTGGCCACACCGGTGCTGACCGGCGCTATCCTGCGCATCGTCATGGGTGTGCTCGTAGACCAGCTCAAGCCCAAAAAAGCAGGCCTGATCGGCCAGGTCATTGTGATCGGCGCCTTGCTCACTGCTTGGCTGCACGGCATCCACACCTATCAGCAAGCCTTGTTGCTGGGCATGTTCCTCGGTTTTGCCGGGGCTGCCTTTGCCGTGGCCTTGCCACTGGCTTCACGCTGGTATCCGCCAGAGCATCAAGGCACGGCCTTGGGCATTGCCGGTGCCGGTAACTCAGGTACGGCATTAGCTGCCCTGTTTGCGCCTGGCCTCGCGGTGGCATTTGGCTGGAGCAATGTATTTGGCCTGGCACTGATTCCACTGCTGCTCGCACTGGTGGTGTATAGCGTGTTTGCCAAGGATGCGCCCGATGCGCCTGCGGCCAAGTCACTGTCACAATACCTGGCAGTGTTAAAAGATAAAGATGCCTGGTGGTTTATGTTTTTCTACAGCGTGACCTTTGGCGGTTTTGTCGGCATGGCTTCTTCACTCACTATTTATTTCCATGACCAGTATGGCCTGGACCCAGTACACGCTGGTTACTTTACGGCTGCTTGCGTATTTGCCGGTTCACTGGTGCGCCCATTCGGTGGTTTGCTGGCTGACCGTATCGGCGGTATCCGCTCCCTGAGCACCATGTATGTACTGGCAGCTATTTTCCTGTTCATTTTGAGCTTTGGCATGCAAACACAAGCTGCTGGCCTGGCAGTGGTCGTGTTGGCCATGGCATCCCTGGGCATGGGCAATGGCGCGGTGTTCCAACTGGTGCCGCAACGTTTCCGCAAGGAAATCGGCGTCATGACTGGCCTGGTAGGTATGGCTGGCGGTGTGGGTGGTTTTTACCTGGCCTCCAGTCTGGGGTATTCTAAACAAATCACCGGTAGCTACCAGATTGGCCTGACTATTTTTGCGGGCCTGGCCATTCTGGCCCTGGTAGGTTTGTCTAGCGTGAAAAACCGCTGGCGTACTACCTGGGGTTCTGCCACCGTGACCAGTGCCAAAATTTAAGCATGCCTGCACGGCCATTAAACAGGAGTCCAAATGAAGTTGAGCGCCAGATGAAACTGAACTTTAGTGTAGGCGAAAGCAGTGTGACCGGCCCCAGGCCTCGTAACGAGGACTATATCGGCCTGGTGACGCCTGCCGACGCCCAACTGGGCATCAAGGGCGCCTTACTGGCCGTGGCAGATGGCATTAGCGGCGGCGCCGGGGGCGCTGAAGCGGCAGAAATGACCGTACGCACACTGTCTGCCGATTACTATGCCACGCCGGACACCTGGACCGTGCAACATGCGCTGGACAAGGTCATCCAGGCGGCCAACCGCTGGGTGTTATCACAGGCACGCAAGCACAGCCAGATGGCAGGCATGGCGACTACCTTATCGTTACTGGTGTTACGCGGGCAGCGTTATGTGCTGGCGCATGTGGGCGACACGCGCATCTATCGCCTGCGCGAGCAATCGCTGGAATGCTTGACCACAGACCACGTCTGGGACAGGCCAGACATGCGGCATGTACTGAAACGCGCGGTCGGCCTGGATGACCAGCTCAGTGTCGATTATGCCGAAGGTTTGCTACAAACCGGCGATGTCTACGCGATTGTCAGCGATGGCGTGTGGGCGGCCCTGGGCGATGCGGATATACACAAAGTATTGATGCTCTATCACACGCCACAACTGATGGCAGAACACCTGACCAACCAGGCACTGGAAAAAGGTGGCCAGGACAATGCCTCCGCTGTTGTGGTACGCATAGACCAGGTCGGCCAGGATCACCTGACTGATATGCTGGCCGATGCACTAAGCCTGCCGGTGCCCGCCAAACTGGCGATTGGCGACCAGTTGGATGGCTTTACCGTCACCAAAATCATTCATGATTCACGTGTCAGCCTGTTATACCAGGTGAGGAATGCAACAGGCCAGCTGTTTGTGCTCAAAACATTACAGCCCGCCCGGGCAGACGATAAAACCAGTTGCGAAGCCTTGCTCAACGAAGAGTGGCTGGCCAAACGCGTGGTCTCACAATGTGTGCCGCAAATTTTGCCCCTGACGCGCGAGCAGCGCAGCGCGCTCTATTACGTCATGACCTGGCATGAAGGTGCCACCTTGCAGCAACGCCTTGAGGCCGGGCATCACTTCACCATGAATGGTGTGGCCAATATCGGCCAGGATTTACTGCGTGGCTTGAGTATGCTGCACCGTTTGAATATTGTGCACCGCGACATCAAACCGGCGAATATTCATATCGGCAGCGATAACCGCCTGCGCATCCTCGACCTGGGCGTGGCACTGAATACCACCTTGCCCATGCCTGAGCAGATGGAGAATCCTGGCACGCCCAGCTTTATGTCGCCCGAATTGTTTGATGGCAAGCTTGCTGACCGCCAGGCGGATATTTATGCCGCGGGTGTGACGCTGTACCACTTGCTGACGCGTAAATACCCTTACGGTGAAATCGAGCCTTTCCAGTCACCGCGCTTTGGCGAACCTATCCGCCCCAGCCGTTACCGTCCGGAGATTCCGGCCTGGCTGGAAAACATTATTCTGAAGGCCATCGCCAGAAAACCGGCGGACCGTTTTGAGACGGCAGAAGAAATGCTGCTGGCACTGGAGCATGGCGAGTTGAAGCCGATTGTGATCCCACGTACGCCGCTGATTGCCCGCGCACGCCTGGTGAAATGGCAATGGCTGGCTGTGATTTCACTGTGTATTAACCTGTTATTGATTTATTTGTTACTGGTCTCTTAAGCCTTTGCGCTGTGAACACCAGACTCAAGTTGAATTGGAAAAGAGGAAATAATGAGTTGGACAAAAATTTGCCCGGTAAACGACATCCCTGCCCTGGGCGCACGCGTGGTGCGACACGGTGAAGTCGATATCGGTGTTTTTCGCACTGAAGATGACCGTGTCTTTGCCCTCAACAATAGCTGCCCCCATAAAGGTGGGCCGTTGTCGCAAGGCATCGTCTATGGTGACAAAGTAGCCTGCCCTTTACATAGCTGGAAAATCAGCCTGGTCGACGGCAAGGCAGAAGAACCTGATGTCGGCCACACCGCCTGCTATGCAGTGAAAGTAGAAAACGGTGACGTTTATCTGCAATTGAACAAGTAGTTTCAGCAAACCAGGCAACCCAATACAAGTAATCTATGACGCAACAGCAACAACTTCAGGCATCCAATCGCACGCTGACTGCAGAGCCGGTACAGTTTTATCCGCAGCGGCGTGAAACACGCAGCACATGCTGCTATTGCGGGGTGGGTTGCGGCGTGATTATTACCACTGAAGGCAAGCAGATTGTCGATGTCAAAGGTGACCCTGAGCATCCGGCCAACTATGGCCGTTTGTGCACCAAAGGCTCCACCTTACATCTGACGGCCAAGCTGGATGCACGTGCCTTGTATCCGGAACTACGGCTGTCACGCGACATGCCCAGGGAAACCGTCAGCTGGGATACCGCGCTTGATCACGTCGTAGAGCGCTTTGCCGATATCATCCAAACGCATGGCCCGGATGCCGTGGCTTTTTACATCTCCGGCCAGTTACTCACTGAAGACTATTATGTGTTTAATAAACTGGCAAAAGGTCTGATAGGCACCAATAACGTCGATACCAACTCGCGGCTTTGCATGAGCTCGGCCGTGGCAGGTTACAAAGTCACCCTGGGCGCCGATGCCCCACCGGCCTGCTATGAAGATATCGACCATACACAATGCCTGTTTATTGCTGGCTCCAACACTGCCTTTGCCCACCCGATTGTGTTCCGCCGCATTGAAGATGCCAAGGCAAACAATCCGGACATGAAAATTGTCGTTGTCGACCCGCGCCGCACCGACACCGCACAACTGGCAGACCTGCACCTGGCGATCTTGCCCGGCACCGACGTCGCGCTGTTCAACGGCCTGCTGCATGTCATGCTGTGGGAAGGCCTGCTCGATATGCAATATATCCGCGACCATACCGAAAGGTTTGAAGCGCTCAAGGAAACCGTGCGCGAATATACGCCCAAAATGGTGGCCGATATTTGCGGCATCCCTGAAAAAGACATTATCCAGGCCGCGAAGTGGTTTGGCCTGGGCCCTACATTGTCCATGTATTGCATGGGGCTCAACCAGTCTATCCACGGCACAGAAAAAAATGCGGCCCTGATTAACCTGCACCTGGCCACTGGCCAGATCGGCAAACCAGGCGCAGGCCCGTTTTCACTCACTGGCCAGCCCAATGCCATGGGCGGCCGCGAAGTGGGCGGCATGGCTAATTTACTGTCGGGTCACCGCGACCTGGCCAATGCCGAACATCGCGCAGAAGTCGCCCGTTTATGGGGTGTGCCTGAAGTCCCTGCCACGCCAGGCAAAACTGCTGTAGAAATGTTCGAAGCCGTCAAAAGTGGTGAAATCAAAGCCATCTGGATTGCCTGTACCAACCCTGCGCACTCCATGCCAGACTTGAATAATGTGCTGGCCTCATTGCGCAATGCCGAGCTGGTCGTCTTGCAAGATGCGTTTAACAACACCGACAGCAATCAGTATGCCGATGTGTTTTTACCTGCCACCACCTGGGGCGAAAAAGAAGGCACCGTGACCAACTCCGAGCGCCGCATTACGCGTGTACGTCCAGCGGCCCCCAAGCCAGGCGAAGCACGCCACGACTGGGAAGCCGTGGTGGACTTTGCCCAGCGACTGGAGCAAAAACTGGGCAAAACCAACACACTGTTTAACTACCCGGATACCGAAACCATTTTTAACGAGCACCGTGAAAGCACACGTGGCCGTGACCTTGATATTACCGGCCTGAGCTACCGCATCCTCGAAACACAAGGCCCGCAGCAATGGCCGTTTAAATCCGGCGCTAGCCAGGGCGAAGCACGTTTATATACCGATGGCGTGTTCCAGAAACCCAACGGCAAGGCGCACTTTATGAGCGCCGTCTACAAAGGCACCGCCGACAAACCGGATGCGCGCTACCCTTTCCATCTGCTGACCGGCCGCCTGCGTGACCAGTGGCATGGCATGAGCCGCACCGGCATCGTGCCGCAGCTGTTTAACCATGAAGAGCAGCCGGTGATCTGGATGCATGCAGACGATATGCAGCGCCGCGCAATCAAGCATGGTGATATTGTCAAAGTCAGCAACAAGCGTGGCAACCTGGTCGTGCGCGTGCAGGCGTCTGACGAAGTACAACCGGCGCAGCTTTTCATGCCCATGCACTGGAGCAGCCAGTTTATGCACGGGCTGGGCGTCAATGCATTGATGCCGCCTGCGGTAGACAAAATCTCCAAGCAGCCTGAGCTCAAGCACACGGCGGTCAAGATTGAAAAGCTGGACTTGCCATGGCAGATGGTGGTGATGCGTAATTGCGAAGACGCACAACTGATCAGCAAGGTGCGCACATTGCTGAAGTCGTTTGACTATGCGAGTTGCGGTTTGTATGGGCGGGATGCAGGCATGGTCATGTTGCGTGCCTCACATCATGCGGCGCCAGACCCGGCACTGATTGCCCAATTAGATGTGTTGCTGGACATGACAGAAGATGCGCCCATGCTGACTTATAACGATGCCAAACGTGGCATCAGCAAACATATATTGGTGCAACATAACCAGGTGACTGGCGTGCGGCTGATTGGCGAAACGCTGGCCGCCGACTGGTTGCGTGAAGTCATGACCAAGGGCGAGCTCACCAATGAGCTACGCCGCTGGGCACTTGCGCCCCTGAGCGCACCACCAGCCGGACAACACAGTCGCGGCAAAATTATCTGCAATTGCCTGGATGTCTCGGAAAACGAAATCATGGAAACGCTGGAAATGGGCGCGGATCTGCCCACCTTGCAGAACAAACTCAAATGCGGCACCAGTTGTGGTTCATGCGTGCCAGAGCTCAAGCGCCTGGTCAAACTGCATGGCAAGGTGCACGCCTGATGAGGAAACGATACAACTATTGAAACGAAATTGATCTAAATAAACCCCAGAGATCGATTCTGGTGCAATCGCCCTGATATGCATCATTATCGTGCATCGCACTTATTCTGCCCTGCTGCCGGGACGCATATTGCATGCATCAATCGTTTATCTGCCAACAGATAAAACACGATAGAACAATCACTTAAAGCATTTAAATCACTTGCAGCCAAGCCCCCTCTCTTTCTGGCATGCCAATTGCTTATTTGGCATTAAATCTCGTTCATTAACGATGAAAAAAAATTAACGAGGGTATTTCCGCAGTCAGGAAGTCCCTTTATGGACAACGGCGTCCATAGCTTATTTGCATGCTGCCAAGGGTGGTCGCTAGATAAGCTATGGGCGCCTTTTTTCGTTTTCAAGCTTAGTAAATACTAGTTAAACCGCAACGCATGTATCCATATGCTTGCATCAGATGGGGAACACACGATGAATCAACTTACCCGCATAGTAGTTGTCGGCAACGGCATGGTGGGACATTATTTTATGCAGGAACTGGTGAAACGCCACCCGGACCTGGCAGCCGCCAACCTGCAAGTCACGGTATTGGGCGAAGAACCACGCCCGGCATATGATCGTGTGCACCTGTCCAGTTTCTTCTCAGGCAGCACGGCTGAGGACTTATCATTAGTCGAACCTGGTTTTTATGACCGCCCTGGCCTGGCGTTACGCCTGAATGCGCGCGTTGGCCATATTGACCGCCACCAGCATACCGTCACGCTCACCGACAACACCGTCTTGCCATATGACAAGCTGGTATTGGCGACCGGCTCATTCCCATTCGTGCCGTCAGTGGCTGGTCGTGATCGCGAAAACTGCTTTGTTTACCGCACCATTGAAGACCTGGAAGCCATGACAGCTGCAGGCAAAACTGCCAAGAGCGGTGTCGTGGTCGGTGGCGGCCTGCTCGGCCTGGAATGTGCCAAAGCCTTGCGTGACATGGGTCTGGACACCCATGTAGTGGAATTCGCGCCGCGCCTGATGGCAGTGCAAGTCGACGAAGCTGGCGGTAAAGTCTTGCGCAGCAAAATTGAAGAGCTGGGTGTACACGTGCACACCAGCCGCAATACCACAGCGATTGTGGAGGGTGCAACGGCACGCCACCGCATGGTATTTTTTGATGAAACTTGGCTGGAAACCGACATGATCGTGTTCTCCGCCGGCATCCGTCCACGCGACGAACTGGCACGTGAATCTGGACTGGCCATAGGCGCCCGCGGCGGTATCGCCATCGATGATTTCTCCCGCTCCAGCGATCACGATATTTATGCCATCGGCGAATGTGCCAGCTGGCATGACGAGATGTACGGTCTGGTCGCGCCAGGTTACGACATGGCCCGCACTGCATGCGCGCATTTGTCAGGTGAAACCACCGCCACTTTCCAGGGCGCGGACATGAGCACCAAGCTCAAACTGATGGGCGTAGACGTGGCCAGTGTCGGCGATGCGCATGGCAAGACCCATGGTTGCCGCAGCTATCAGTACACGGATGAAGTACGCAATATCTACAAAAAAATCGTCGTCAGCGAAGATGGCAAAAAACTGCTGGGCGCGGTGCTGATCGGTAACGCCGATGAATATGGCACGCTGCAACAGATGACCGTCAACGAAATGGCGTTACCGGAAAACCCTGAGTTCCTGATTTTGCCAGCCAGCGATGGTAAAGAGAAACCTGGCCTGGGCGTGGATGCCTTGCCTGACACGGCGGTGCTCTGTTCCTGTAACAACGTCAGCAAAGGCGCGATTGGTGAGGCCGTGGCGGCAGGTAATTGCAGCATAGGTGCCATCAAGTCCTGCACCAAAGCCGGGACGGCTTGTGGTGGCTGCGTGCCACTGGTGACGCAAGTGATGAAAGCGCAGATGGTGAAACTGGGCATGACCGTTAACAATCACCTGTGCGAACACTTCCCATATTCGCGCCAGGAGCTTTACCACCTGGTGCGCGTAGAGCAAATCAAAACCTTTGGCGAGCTGTTGCACAAGCACGGCAAAGGCATGGGTTGCGATATCTGCAAACCGACTGCGGCCAGCATCCTGGCTTCTTGCTGGAACGACTTCATCCTGAAGAAAGACCTGGCATCACTGCAGGACTCCAACGACTACTTCCTGGGCAATATCCAGAAAGATGGCAGCTACTCGGTGGTGCCGCGTATGCCGGGCGGTGAAGTGACGCCTGACGGCCTGATCGCCATCGGCCAGATTGCCAAGAAATACAATTTGTATACCAAGGTCACTGGCGGTGCCCGTGTCGATATGTTCGGTGCGCGCGTTGAGCAATTACCTAATATCTGGGAAGAATTGATCGCGGCTGGTTTCGAGTCTGGCCATGCTTATGGCAAATCATTGCGCACCGTAAAAAGCTGCGTCGGTTCTACCTGGTGCCGTTATGGCGTAGACGACAGTGTGGGCCTGGCCGTGCAATTGGAAAACCGTTACAAAGGCCTGCGTGCACCACACAAAATCAAGTTCGGTGTTTCTGGTTGCACGCGTGAATGCGCTGAAGCACAAGGCAAAGATGTCGGTTTGATCGCGACTGAAAATGGCTGGAACCTGTATGTATGCGGCAACGGCGGCATGAAGCCACGTCACGCCGAACTCATCGCCAGCGACCTCAGCAAAGAAGACGCGATCCGCATGATAGACCGCTTCCTGATGTTCTATATCCGTACAGCCGACCGCCTGCAACGTACCAGCACCTGGCGCGATAACCTCGAAGGCGGCCTGGACTACCTGCGCGACGTCGTGATCAATGACTCCCTGGGCCTGGGTGCCGAACTGGAAGCACAGATGCAGCATGTGGTGGATAACTACCAGGACGAATGGAAAACCGCCGTCAACGACCCGGAAGTACGCAAACGCTTCCGTAGCTTCGTCAATAGCAAAGCAGGGGACAGCAACATCGTCTTCGTGAACGAACGCGAACAGATGCGTCCTGCCACCGTAGAGGAAAAGAGAAGCGCAAAAGTGATTCCTATCCTCGCCACCACAGAATAATCAATGGAGTCATAGATGAGTCAAGTACAACAAGCAGCATCAGAGGCTGCTACCAATCAAATCACGGGCGATGTAGGCGCCTGGCACCTGGTGTGCGCGCTAGAAGACATCTGGCCGAATATGGGCGTATGCGCCCTGCTCGAAGGCCGTCAGGTTGCCATTTTCCGCCTCCAGGATAACCAGCTCTACGCCATGGATAACTATGATCCGCACAGCGACGCCAACGTGCTCTCTCGTGGCATCGTCGGCGACTTGGGCGGAGAACGTGTAGTCGCCTCCCCTATCTACAAGCATCACTACCAGTTGCGCACTGGTGTTTGTGTAGAGGATGCCAGCATCAGCCTCAAGATTTACCCCGTAGAGCTGCGCGATGGCGCAGTGTGGGTGCAGGTCTAGGTTGCATCGGGATTTAGGGCGATGGTCACACAGGTAAAATCAGTCTGTCCTTACTGCGGTGTCGGTTGCGGCATTGTCATGGAAGTTGAGGAGCCGTCCGAAAACAAGGTCCAGCGCGTCATCAAGGTCTATGGTGACAAGCAGCATCCGACCAACTTTGGCCGACTGTGTACCAAGGGAAATACGTGTATCCAGGCCATCGCCGAATCAGGTCGACTGGACTATGCCTATGTACGCCCGGCGCGTGGGCAGGAATCCGTGCGCACCAGCATGGAAGCGGCCATCAAGGAAACCGCACGCCGCCTGCGCACCATTCTCGATGAACATGGGCCGGATGCGATTGCGCTTTATGTCTCGGGCCAGATGTCGATTGAATCGCAATACCTCGCCAACAAACTGGTCAAAGGTTATCTCGGTAGCAACAATATTGAATCCAACTCACGCCTGTGCATGGCCAGCGCAGGCAGTGGCTATAAACTATCGCTAGGTGCCGATGGCCCGCCAGGCTCTTACCAGGACTTTGACCAAACCGACCTGTTCTTCGTCATTGGCGCCAATATGGCCGATTGCCACCCTATTTTATTCCTGCGCCTGATGGACAGGGTCAAAGCCGGGGCAAAATTGATTGTGGTTGACCCACGCCGTAATACAACGGCGGACAAAGCCAACCTGTTTATGCAGATCAAGCCAGGCACTGATCTCGCCCTGCTCAATGGCCTCCTGCACTTGCTGGTGAAAAACGGCCACACCGACGCTGCCTTTATTGCCGAATTTACCGAAGGCTGGGAAGTCATGCCAGATTTCCTAGAAGAGTACACGCCAGAAAAAGTCGCTGAAATCACTGGCCTGGATGAAACCGCTCTCCGCCAGGCGGCCGAATGGATAGGCACCAGCAAAAACTGGATCAGTTGCTGGACCATGGGGCTGAACCAAAGCACGCATGGCACCTGGAACACCAATGCCATTTGTAACCTGCACCTGGCGACCGGCGCCATTTGCCGCCCAGGCAGCGGCCCGTTTTCGCTGACCGGGCAACCCAATGCCATGGGTGGCCGTGAAATGGGCTATATGGGGCCAGGCTTGCCAGGCCAGCGCTCGGTGCTGGTTGAACAAGACAGGCAATTTATTGAGCAACTATGGCAAGTGCCAGAAGGCACGCTGCATACGCGCCTGGGTGGTGGCACGGTGGCGATGTTTGAGCAGATAATGGCCGGTAAGATCAAGGCCTGCTGGGTAATTTGCACCAACCCGGTCGCCAGCATGGCTAACCGCAAAAATGTAATTGCCGGGCTGGAAAAAGCCGAACTGGTGATTGCACAGGATGCGTTCCTCGATACTGAAACCAACCGCTATGCCGACATTCTGCTACCGGGTGCCTTATGGGCAGAGGCAGAAGGCGTGATGATTAACTCAGAACGCAATATGACCTTGATGCAGCATGCGGTGAACCCGCCGGGTGAAGCCATGGCAGACTGGCAGATTATTGCCAAAGTCGCTTGTGAGATGGGCTTTAGCGAGGGCTTTAACTACGCCTCTGCTGCCGAGGTATTTGAAGAAATCACACGCGCCTCTAACCTGAAAACCGGCTATGACATCCGCGGCGTGAGCCACGAAAAGTTACGCCAGCAATCCCTGCAATGGCCATATGGGCCAAACAGCGTCGAAGACCGCAATCCTATCCGCTACCTGAATGATGGCATCAGCCAGAAACTGGCCATTCGCGAAGATGGCAGCCAACCGCGCATTGCGTTTGCCACCGCCAGCGGCAAAGGCGTGTTTTTTGCCCGCCCACATATGGATGCGGCAGAACTGCCTGACCCGGACTATCCCTTTGTATTGAATACCGGCCGCCTGCAACACCAATGGCACACCATGACCAAAACCGGCAAAATTGCCACGCTGAACAAGCTCAATCCCGGGCCGTTTATAGAATTGCACCCAGAAGACGCTGCTGCACTGGGCATACAAGATAAAGACCAGGTCGAGATTCGCTCACGGCGTGGCCGGGCCGTATTACCAGCCATAGTGACGGACCGCGTGCGCGCGGGCAATTGCTTTGCGCCCTTTCACTGGAACGATGTATTCGGCGACGACCTGACCATTAATGCCGTCACCAGTGATGCGATAGATCCCATCTCGCAACAACCCGAATTCAAATTCTGCGCCGTGACCATGACACGCGTCGCACCGGCTCAGCGCCCTTCTACTGAAGAGGATGCAGTCACCGACACCGCTGACTCGATCAAGAATAACAAGGAACTCCATATGAAAGATATCGACGCTTTCGCCAGGCTGCTGGGCTTGGATAAGCCGCCAGAAATTGTGCTGGATGCGCAGGAACAACTCTATTTGCAAGGCTTTGTTACTGGCTTGCGCACCGAAGAATCGCGCCAGCTTGGGGGCGTGCCTACATTGCCTGAAAGTGCGCCACTTGCTCCGGCCAAACATGTGCTGATCAACGGCATTTTGGCCGGTCTGTTTGCGCGTAGCTGGCTGCCAAACAACAGTGACTTGGCAACAGGCCTACCAGATTCTTCGGCCATGTCAGCCCCAGTGATGATTCTGTGGGCATCACAAACTGGCAATGCTGAAGGCTTTGCCGAAAAATGTGCTGAGCGTATCCAGGCCAGCGGACTGCAAGCCACCGTCAAGTCGCTGGACAGCATGTCCCTGGCAGACCTTGCCGTGACCAACCAGGTGCTACTGCTTACCAGTACCTTTGGCGACGGCGACCCGCCTGATAACGGCAGCCAGTTCTGGAACGCAATCCAGGCAGATAACGCTCCCACCCTGGCAAACACGCACTTTTCGGTGCTGGCATTCGGTGACTCCAATTATGACCAGTTCTGTGGCTTTGGCCGTAAACTCGATGCGCGACTCGAAGCGTTAGGCGCACAACGCCTGGCACCACGCATGGATTGTGAGCCGGACTTTGAGCAGCCCGCCAATGAGTGGCTGGCTAAAGTCATGTCTGCCTTGGCCAATAGTGCCGCCAGCGTGACGCAGCCCGTTATGGCGCTGGCAGGTGACGTCGAGGAAGGACCCGCAGACACTGCTGTCACAACCACGCCTGGCTACACACGTCAGCACCCACTCAAAGCGCCACTGATCATTAACCAGCGCCTCAACGCGCCAGGTGCGGAGAAGGAAATACGCCAGTTTGGTTTTGACCTGAGCAATAGCGGATTCAGCTATGAAGCAGGCGATGCGCTCGGCGTCTGGCCGACCAACTGCCCGGAGCTGGTAGGCGACATGCTGGGAGCACTCAAGCTCTCGCCATCCACCATGGTGACAGTGAAAGATCACGGAGAAGTCGCGTTAGTAGATGCGTTATCACACCACTACGAGATTGCGCGCATCACGCCAGATATGCTCAAGTTTGTGCAGCAACGCAGCAACAGTACCGAACTAGCCGCTTTAATGACCGACGACACCGCACTCAAAGACTGGCTATGGGGTAAACAGATCATTGATTTGCTAAATGCTTACCCTATCAAGGTCGAGGCCAGTGAATGGCTGGGCGTATTAAAACGCCTGCAACCACGCCTTTACTCCATTTCGTCCAGCCCGAAAACGCATCCCAACCAGGTGCACCTGACGGTTTCTACCGTGCGTTACGGTAAAGACAACGCGCGTGGCGGCGTATGCTCCACCTTTATGGCTGACCGTGCTGGTGATATTAATGTGCCTATCTTTTTGCAACGCTCTGCCCATTTCCGCCCACCCAAAAATCCGGCCGCGCCGCTGATCATGGTCGGACCAGGCACTGGCATTGCCCCATTCATCGGCTTCTTGCAAGAGCGCCAGGCCACGGCCGCCCCGGGTAAAAACTGGCTATTCTTTGGTGAGCAACGGGCTGCCACAGATTTTTATTACCGTGAAGAATTAGCAGCCATGCAACAAGCTGGCGTGTTAACCCGATTAGACACCGCCTTCTCACGTGACCAGGCCGAGAAGATCTATGTACAGCACCGCATGCTGGAACAAGGCGAAATGTTATGGCAATGGCTGGAACAAGGCGCCCACTTTTGCGTCTGCGGTGACGCCAGCCGCATGGCAAAAGATGTCGATGCCGCCTTGAAAACCATTGTTCAGACGCATGGCAAACTGTCTACTGAAGCCGCTGCGGACTATGTGGCCAACATGGCGCAAGACAAGCGCTATGTGCGGGATGTGTATTAACCGCCTCGATTACAGGGTCACTGCAACACCATACTGCCATGCATGAAGGACTACCTGCCGACTAACTTTTGCAAATGCTCGGGATAGCGCTCGCCTTTAAACTGCATGGCAGACACTACTTCATTAATTCTTTGTAGTTCATCGACACTTAACACGACATTGACTGCGTCAATATTCTCATTCAGCCTATGCGTTTTAGTCGTACCTGGAATCGGCACTATCCACGGTTTTTGGGCCAGCAACCAGGCCAGAGCAATCTGGGCCGGGGTGACATTTTTCAATTCCGCCAGGTAAGACAGCAACTCCACCACCAACATATTGGCTTTGCGGTTTTCCTTTGAAAAGCGGGGCACCACATTGCGGAAATCCCCTTCGCTAAACTGCGTACGCTCATTGATTTTGCCGGTGAGGAAGCCTTTGCCCAATGGGCTAAAAGGCACGAAACCAATACCGAGTTCTTCCAGGGCAGGAATAATTTCCTGTTCAGGCTCACGCCAGAATAAAGAGTACTCACTCTGCAAAGCCGCAACCGGCTGCACGGCATGCGCGCGGCGTATGGTATTCACGCCAGCCTCAGACAAGCCAAAATGTTTCACTTTACCTTGCTGAATCAAGTCTTTGACTGCGCCTGCCACCTCTTCAATCGGCACCGTGTCATCCACCCGGTGTTGATAAAACAAATCGATCGCCTCAATTTTCAGGCGTTTGAGCGATGCTTCAGCCACCTTCCTGATGGTTTCCGGGCGGCTATCCAACCCGACTTGTTTGCCATCTTCAATCTTGAAACCAAACTTGGTGGCGATGACAACCTCATTTTTGAAAGGCGCCAGCGCCTCGCCCAGCAGCGTTTCATTGTCAAAAGGGCCATAGACTTCAGCGGTATCAAAGAAATTCACACCTTTTCTATACGCGGCCCGAATCAAGGCAATCGCCTCTGCCTTGTCAACAGCAGCGCCGTAGCCAAAACTCAAGCCCATACACCCCAACCCTAGCGCGGAGACTTCCAGGCCGCTCTTTCCTAATGTGCGTGTTTGCATAAATTACCTTTCTTATTGGTTAGAGATTAAAGTGCGCTTTTCAAAATGGTGGCCGCGACCTCTTTGGTATAGATGTCGGCGATACCAAACCACTTGGCATTGGTGAGTACGATGTCTATGGTCGCTGGCAAGTGCGCCTCGGTAATCCCCAATTGCGCTAAGCGGGTGGGCGTGCCAATTTTATTAAACCAGTTTTCCAGCGCGGCGATGCCTTGCTCAGCGGTTTGCAAACCAAAGATATTCTGCGCAAAACGTTCAAACTGTTGAGGATTACGACCCTGGTACCACTTCATCCAGGCTGGGATCACCACAGACAGCCCGGCGCCATGCGGCACATTGAACAAGGCAGACAGGGCATGTTCTATCATGTGGTTGGGGTAACTGTAGCCAGCCGTTCCCGAGTAAATCAAACCGTTCAGAGCTTGTGTCGATGCCCAGGCAAACTCGGCCCTGGCTGCGTAATCATCAGGGTTCACCAACAGAATTTCCGTGGTTTCAATCACGGTATTAATGATGGCTTCTACCATGCGCGAGTGGAACCTGGGCTGGTCAACTGCAGTAAAATAGCCTTCTATCGAATGCGCAATAATGTCTGCCGCAGAGTACACCAGGTAATCGCGCGACACGGTTTTCATCAGTGCCGGATTCACGATAGATACTTGGGGAAACGTCAGCGGTGATTGAATGGCAAACTTTTCCCTGGTGTCTTCATTGGTAACGACGGCACCACTGTTCATTTCACTGCCTGTTGCCGCCAGCGTTAAAATATCGAATACGGGCAAGGCACTATCAATACTGGCTTTACCAATAAACAAATCCCAAACGTCGCCTGCATAAGGCACCCCCGCCGCAATCGCTTTGGCGCTATCCAGCACCGAACCACCGCCCACACTTAAAATGGCGTCGACCTCGTGCAGGCGCGCCAGGCTGATCGCCTCACGCACTTTAGAAATGACAGGGTTGCTGACGATGCCGCCACACGCCACAAATTGAATGTGCTTTTCAGCCAGGCTTTTGCTCACCACATCAAACAAACCGTCACGTTTAATACGGTCACTGCCATAGCAGAGCAATACTTTACTAACGCCGGCGTCGGCCAGGTGCTGGCCGATCAGTGATTCTTTACCCACCCCAAACTCGATTTTGGTTGGATTGTAATAAGTAAAATCTTCCATGCGTGTTCCTTTCGCCTATCCATGTGATGAGTCGCACTTTACGCGTTGGATATGCATTAAACTAGCGCATTATTAGTTTAATTATTTACAACCAAATAATGTAAATAGAGAGTGAGCAAGCATTATGGCACTGGATACCTTACGGTCAATGACCACTTTTGTGCGTACGGTCGAACTCGGTAGCCTGAGTAAAGCAGCCGCAGCACAGCAGATTACCCCGCAGGCGGCCAGCAAAGCCTTGGGGCAGCTGGAGGCACACCTTGGTGTCAGGCTATTTCATCGCACCACGCGTAGCATGTCACTCACCGAAGAGGGCCAGCGTCTCTATGAATCAGCCAAACCCTCATTGATCGGCTTGGAACAGGCGCTGGAATCCACGCGCCAAACCAGGGAAGGGCTCGCAGGCCCATTGCGGATTGTCGGGCCGCGTACGGTTTTATTATCGGTATTGGGCCCGGTGCTCGATGAATACTCTCGTTTGTACCCCGAAGTCCAACCAGACATCCAGTTGGATGACCGCATCGGTAATTGGGTCGATGACCGCGTCGATGTCGGATTCCGCCTGGGTAACCCGCCACAGGATGGCCTGGTCATGCGCAGGCTGTTCCCCATGCAACTCGCCATCTGTGCGGCACCCAGCTACCTGAGAAAATATGGTATTCCGCATACGCTCAGCCAGTTAGAAACGCATCGTTGCAGCGCATTCCGCCGCCCCAGCGATGGCCGCGTGGTCCCCTGGCATGTGAAAGTCGGTGAAAATATTGTCGAGCAACATGTGCGCCCGGCATTTTGCACCAACGATGAAGGCTTCGAACTCCGGGCAGTGCTAGCCGGGGAAGTAATTGGTCAACTGGCCGTACCCACCGCGGCAAGCTATATTCGTCAGGGACGTCTGGTGCCCTTGCTACTGGAACATATCGTCGACAACCTGGGGTTGTATATTTACTACGGAAGCCGCACCGCGCAACCAGCCAGGGTGCGGTGCTTCATCGACCTAGTGATTGAAAGGCTGGCAAACAGCCAAGATTTTGTGTTGAGCAATGATGAATTATTCAAAGCGCATGCGCAGGGACTGGCGCATTAATTGATTGCGGTTAGCCAAGCGCACGCAGCACTGCTTGCAACACGCCGGGAAACTTCTGCTCAATCTCCGCGACCCTGAGCGCATTCATGTGCTCAGTGCCTTCAATCAAGGTTTCCACCAGACCAGCCGCACGCAGAATTTTGAAATGATGCGACATACTGGATTTAGGGCGATTCAGGTCCAGTTCGCCGCAGGTCATCTTGCGGCCGGCATTGGCCAAACGGCCCACAATCTCCAGGCGCGTTGGGTCAGACAGGGCATACATGATGTCCGTCAGCTCTACCTGGTCGATACTGGGATGCTTAATTTGTCGCATATGTAAAATTTATCACAACGCTTGATATTATTCCATAGTTCGATTATATTCGAACTATGGAATTTAATAATTGAGATGCAAGCAGTCATGAAAACAGAAACTTCGTCACCAGGCATTCCCCTCGCCTTATATGCACTCATGGCGGGTGCTTTTGGCATAGGCACGACTGAATTTGTCATTATGGGTTTGTTGCCAGAAGTGAGCCGCGACCTGCAGGTCAGCATCCCCATGGCTGGCTTGTTGATCAGCGGTTATGCGCTGGGCGTGGCGGTCGGCGCGCCCATCATGTCTATCCTCATGGCCAAATTTTCGCGCAAGCGTTCGTTATTGTGGCTGATGGCCATTTTCACGCTGGGTAATTTGATCTGCGCAGTGGCGCCTGATTACACCACGCTGATGATTGCGCGCGTGGTGACTTCGTTTGCGCATGGCACCTTTTTTGGCATAGGCGCAGTGGTCGCCACTAGCCTGGTGCCTAAAGATAAACGCGCGCTGGCGATTGCATTAATGTTTACCGGCCTGACAGTCGCCAATGTGGTTGGCGTGCCTGCGGGCACCTGGCTAGGCCAGATGCTGGGCTGGCGATCGACCTTCTGGGCGGTGACCATGATAGGCCCGATTGCGCTGGCCGCGCTCTACTGGCTGGTGCCCAGTGACCACCATGCGGAAAAAGTGCATGTGCGCGCTGAAATCAACACCCTGCTGCAACCCCAAGTGATTGCCGGATTGCTGCTGACCATTATTGTAGATACGGGGCTATTCGCGGTGCTCACCTACGTCGCGCCACTGCTCACCGATGTCGCGCACTTTTCAGCCGCCGCCATTTCACCGGTATTTTTACTGTTTGGTGTCGGCATGGTCATCGGCAATATCATAGGCGCCAAACTCGCCGATATTCACCTGGATAAAACCCTGATCGGTGCCTTGATTTTCATCATTGCCATCCTGGTTTCCTTCTCATTCTTTGCACATCACCAAATAGCGGTCGTTGCCCTGGTTGGCCTACTCGGCATTGCCGGTTTTGCCGCCGTGCCTTCATTGCAGATCAAAATCCTGGAAAAGGCCAGCGGTGCGCCGACATTGGCCTCGGCCATGAATATCGGTGCTTTCAATATCGGCAATGCCGCAGGTGCCTGGGTCGGCGGCCTGGTGATTTCTCATGGCCTGGGCCTGACCGCCATCGGCTGGATAGCCGGTTGCATCGTTTTCGTCGGGCTGGCATTGGCCGCTATCGAAATGCTACTTATTTCCAAACCTGCCGACTCAACACTGGCATCCCCAGATTATTAATTAAATAGATCATTTACCAATCGGACAACTTTGCAAAAGGACCATCATGGCTGACTTATTTTCCAGTTATCAATTAAAAGACGTCACACTCAGAAACCGTATTGCGATTCCGCCCATGTGCCAATACATGGCAGAAGATGGTGTTGCCAATGACTGGCACAAAGCGCATTATGCCACCCTGGCACGCGGTGGTAGCGGACTGGTGATTGTCGAGGCAACTGGCGTTGCGCCAGAAGGCCGTATCACCCCGGGCTGCCTGGGGCTATGGAATGACACGCAAGCAGAACAATTGCGTGAAATTGCCGCCTCTATCAAAGCAGCAGGGGCGGTGCCTGGTATCCAGATTGCCCATGCCGGGCGTAAAGCCAGCGCCAACAAACCGTGGGAAGGCGATGACCATCTCGCTGAGAATGACCCGCGCGCCTGGCAAACCATTGCCCCATCTGCGATTGCTTTTGGTGGCGATTTGCCGCGTGTGCCTAAAGCCATGTCGATTGAAGATATCCAGCGCGTAAAACAGGACTTTGTCGCCGCGGCTAAACGCGCGCTTGATGCAGGGTTTGAGTGGCTGGAAATCCACTTTGCCCACGGCTACCTGGGACAAAGCTTTACCTCAGCACACGCTAACCAGCGTACGGATATCTATGGTGGCAGCTTCGAGAACCGCTCACGCTTCACCATTGAAACGCTGGACGCCATCCGCGCAGTATGGCCGGAAAACCTGCCACTCACCGCCAGGTTTGGCGTGATTGAATATGATGGCAACGATGAACAAACCCTGAGTGAATCCATTCAACTGGTCAAGGCATGGCGTGAACGCGGGCTGGATATGCTCAGTGTCAGTGTCGGTTTTACCATTCCGCAAACCAATATCCCGTGGGGCCCTGCTTTTCTGGCGCCGATTGCACAACGCGTGCGCAACGAAGCAGGCATTCCGGTCTCATCCGCCTGGGGTTTTGGGGCGCCTACCCTGGCAGACCAGGCCATTCGCAACCAGGAATTGGACTTGGCCATGATAGGCCGCGCGCACCTGGAGAACCCGCATTGGCCTTATTTCGCCGCCAAGCAATTAGGTAAAGACGATGCCGCCTGGGTATTGCCAGCGCCTTACGCGCATTGGCTGGCCAGGTATAGAAGCCCAACGCTGGACTAAACTTGCGCAGCAGGTGGCGCACTAGCGGTGTCGCCACCTGCTCGGCTTAGCGCGCCTTGCGCGAACATTGCATCTCACCGATACGTGATCTTAATCATGCATCGCCATATGCAGTGCGATACATGTGTTGCCTTCGCTCACCACCCTCCGTTTAATTTCAGCATCGTCACCACGACCCTCGCTTAATGAAAATCATTATCACCATTTCATTAAATTAACAATTACATTTACACCAAACATAGTAAATGTTGGTTAAATACAAGGTGTTTTAGTGGGGTATCTATTGCTTTTAATTTTGCAAGTTCGATACTGTAATCATTGTATTAACGTGAATAGTTACCAAGGTAATAATTTTCACGATAGCCCAAACGGGTACTTGGCGACTTAAAAACAATACGTAAAATACAATCATGAAATACGCAATGCATCTTGTATTTCATGTGACAAAAAATATCTTTTCGGGAGATGATGATGAGCGCAATCGTTAAATTTATGCAGGATGAAGATGGCGTCGTCGCCATCGAGTATGTCATTATTGCTGCGGCACTGGTCGGTGTATTGGCTGCCGTATTTTCTGGGATGGGTACCACTCTGACCACCAAGCTGCAGGCCATTGTGAACGGTATCACAACCTAGACACCCTATCACATTTCGGGTTTCAGCCTATGATAACCATTAAAACCTCTTACCCCACTGGTGAGAGGTTTTTTTGTTTCTGAAAATGATGACGTACGCAGTGCTTGGATTTTGGTTACTGGCCGGTGTATTGATCTACGCCTGTTACACCGACCTGAGGTTTCGCAAAGTGTATAACACACTGATTGTATTTGGCTTGATAAGCAGTTTGGGACTATGGCTATTAAATGCCAACGTATCAGGCGGTATGCAGTGGTTACAAGGCGTGGGGTTAGCGTTCATGTGCTTTATGCCACTTTACTTGCTGAAAGGCATGGCAGCAGGCGATGTCAAGCTTGCAATGGTGGTGGGCGGCATAGTGGGTTCGGCGGCATGGATGCCAGTTGCGGTGTGTATCTATCTAGTTGGTGGAGTATTGGCGATGGGAGTGGTGTTAATGCAAAAACAAGGCATGCAACTGATGAGAAATCTGAATGCAATGCTGTTTTTCAAGTTACACCATACGCCTGTCCAGCTAGATATGGAGGATGAGACTGGTGGCATCAACAGTGTAGGCAGAATGCCGTATGCACTGGCGATTGCGATAGGTACGTTGATGGGGGTGTACACACAGCATATGTAGCCTGGCATTCATGACCATTTAATTTGCAGGTTTTTTTCGAAAAAGAGAATAAAAATGAATATGCGTGCAATGACGATGTTGTTGTTTGCCCTGTTGGCAGCGATTGGCGCGGTAGTTGCGGCGTCCAAATGGTTGCAAACACGTTCGATGCAAACGGAAAAAGTAGTGGTGATGGTCAGCCCACTCAATATGGGTGAAAAAATCAATGTGGGTATGCTTAAACGCATTGATTGGCCCAAAACCAGTTTACCCGAGGGTTTCTTCGGCGATGTCGAGAAACTGGATGGCCGGGTGGTCAAATACAGTCTGCAAAATGGCGAACCCGTGCTGGAATCAAAACTGGCACCGGTTGGATCAAAAGGCGGCTTGTCTGCCGTGATTGCCGAAGGCAAGCGCGCGATTACGGTCAAGGTCAACGAAGTGGTCGGTGTGGCGGGTTTCGCGCTGCCTGGCAATTACGTCGACATCATCGTCAATACCAATCAGGCTGAACGTAACGGCGACGAAGATAATATCTCCAAGATTGTCCTCAAGCATATCCTCGTGCTGGCCGTGGGTGATGATGTCAATGCCAATGCCGACAAACCCAAAGTCGTCAATGCCGTCACCCTGGAAGTCACCCCGGAACAGGCAGAAATGATAGACCTGGCCCGCAGCGTGGGTAACCTCTCACTAGTATTACGCAATCAGGCTGACCCCGGCGATGTCGCCACCCAGGGCATCACCAAAGAAGCCTTGCTATCCCTGGTGCCCAAAAACACAGGGCCAATGATGCCTGTGATTAGCAAGCCCAAAGCGAGAAAAACCATCGTTGCGGCAGTGGCGCCCGTCGTGGTGACTAGAAAATGTACCAAGGTATTAACAGGCACCACCGAGTCACTTGAGTGCTTTTAACTCAAGAGTAAGTGAACAATAACTCTAACAATATTGAAAACCTAAGGTTTTCAGAGGGGGTCGATCATGGATTTCTTCTCACTGAAGAGAACGCATATCGCATGTGATCGCAAGTCAGCATATGCGTTGAAGTTATCACTACTGGCCGCGGCGCTCATTACTGCCACGTCGCCTTCCTTGTTGATGTCTGCCGAGAAAGCCAAAGCGGCCGTCATAGAAACCAATGATTACATTGGCAATGGCGACGCAAACTGTGACGGCGAGATTGCCCACCCCACCACCATGCACCTGCCCCTGGGCAAGTCTACCTTAATGAGCCTGCCGGAGCCGTTAGCCACGCGCAGCGTAGGTGACCCTGGTGTGTTGCAAACCAAGCTGGTGTCATTAAAAACCCTTTATTTGCTTGGCGTGAATATTGGGACGACCAATATGATCATCAAAGGCAAGAGTGGCAAATGTACCTTCGTGGATGTAGTGGTCAATATGGATCCTGAAGGCTTGCTGCAAACATTGTCAGAATTATTGCCGGAAGAAAAAAACATCAAGGTCACGGCCGCTGCAGACTCGCTGATTGTATGGGGCTCGGTGGAAGACGCCCTGACGGCCAACCGGGTGATTGATATTGCACAAACCTTTGTCAGAAGAAGAACCATGCCGGTATTTGCCAGTGGTGATAACAGCCAGATGCAAATGCAGATGCAGATGCAACAACAGCAACAGTCGCAACAGCAGCTGAATAACCCGCAGCTACAAGAGTTTGTCAGCCCACGCATTGTGAATATGCTAACAGTCTCGGCCCAGCAACAAGTGATGCTGGAAGTGAAAGTGGCTGAAGTTTCCAAAACCCTGCTGGATAAATTAGGTGCCAGCATCGCCCTCAGCAAGACCTCAGGCAGCTGGACTTACACTTTATTAGGAAATTTTCTGTCTACCTCAGGCAGCGCGACCGGCGGTTCGATTGGCGGCTTTAAATCAGCCAATAAGAATTTCACGCTGGATGCCGAAAAGCGCGATGGCTTGATCAAGGTCCTGGCCGAACCCACTATTATGGCGATTAGTGGCCAGGAAGGCAGTTTTCTGGCGGGCGGACGTATTTTTATCCCTGTGGCGCAAAACGCCGGGGCGGGCAATACCATCACCCTGGAAGAAAAAGAGTTTGGGGTGGGCGTGAAATTCACCCCTACCGTATTGGCAGGCGGACGCATCAATTTGCGCGTGGCCCCTGAGGTCTCCGAGCTTAACCGGGAAGGCATAGGCGTGACTGCCACCGGTTTTAGCGGCACGGCCATTTTACCGGCATTCACCACCAGAAAAGCCTCCACTACCGTGCAGCTGTTCGACGGACAAAGCTTCGCGATTGGCGGCTTAATCAAAAACAATACCACGGCCAATATCAAGGCTTTCCCGATTCTGGGTGAGATTCCGATCATTGGTGCCTTATTCAGAAGCTCTGACTTTCAAAACGATAAAACCGAACTGGTGTTTGTGGTCACGCCACACCTGGTGAAACCGGTGAATCCGGCAGATATTGACCTGCCTACCGGCCGCCACACAGACCCCAACCGTAAAGAGTTCTTCCTGGGAGGCAAACTGGAAGGTAAACCGGACGGAGACGCGCCAGCCAAAAATAATGCTGACGAAAAACAACCGGCCAGAAAAACTGATGAACCAAGCGCAGACAATGCGACTGGATACGATCTTAAATAGGATGCCAAAATGAAACCGCTAAATTTATATGTGTTGTTAGGGGTGGCCGTCGGTGTATCAGCATGTCAAAGCACCATGCCACGATATGAACGCGAGTTTGGTGAAAGCGTCCGCAATACCCTGCAGGCGCAGATCATACACCCGGCGGCGGCCAATAATCCTGACCCGGTGAATGGGCTGGATGGTCGTGCCGCACGTGACTCGATTAACAGTTACCAGAAGTCATTCTCCAAACCGGTGCCACAACCCAGCGTATTTAATTTCGGGGTGGGTGGCTCAGGTGTGAATAACGGCACAGGCAACCAGTAAGCGCATCAGGGAGCGTATCCGCATCAGTTTCTGCAAATGGAGATTGATATGTTAATGACCAGACATTGCAACACAAGTCAGCAGTCAGGGTCGATTGCACTCATGGTCTTGCTGTTTTTACCGCTGTTACTGGTAATGGGTGGCCTGGGCGCGGATTTAGGCAAGCTGTATGTGACTAAATCCGAGCTGCAAAATGCAGCAGACGCCTGTGCGCTGGCTGGCGCGGCACAATTTGATGGCCTGACTAATGAGCAAACCAGGGCCTCTGGTGCCGGGCTGACCGTAGCGCAAAACAATAGCGCCTATTTCCAGAAAAATGCAGTTGCCACGGGTGAGGTGACAATTACCTTCCCCAGTAGCTCCAATGGCGTCAATGGTAAATACATGCGCTGCAGCATTACCCGCAGCGGTATCAGCAATTGGATCACCCCGCTATTGAACCGTATAGGCGGCAGCGTCAACGCCGCTGAATCAGTGACGGCGGTAGCCACCGCGACTACCCTGCCCTCACAAACCGCCTGTGCGATCCCCATAGGGATTTGCCAGCCGGATGTTACCGGTAAAAATCCGGGCGACTGGCTAGCCGGTGTCGCCTCGCCCAATAACGGCAATAAAGATACTACGCTGTCTGGCCATTTCCGCTGGGTAGATTTCACCAGTGGCGGTGGCGGCGCCAATGAGCTGGCAGATACCCTAAGTGGCCAACAGTCTACCGACTGTTCGGTAAAAGCATCCGCGGATCAATATATCGGCACGCCAGGCTACAAGGCCTCGCTGCGGGATGACTTTAATACCCGCTTTGGCATCAAGAAAAAAAATTCAGCCTCCTCCGGCTATTTTCCGGATACCAGCGGCAAGGGCTATTACAACCCGGCCCAAACCAATCGCTATGCCTCGGACTTTTCACCAAACGCTGTGCCGAACAATACGCCCTACAGTGATATTTCTGGCATCTCGATCAGCAATGCGTTTGCTTATATGCCGAGCACAGACCTGAAAGCCTACGGCACTAACCGGCGGGTAGCCATCGCGCCGGTGGTGGATTGCACGACCATGAAGCTCAAATCATTTGTCTGTATCTTTTTGCTGCACCCGATGCCGACGACGAGCGGCGCTAACTTCAATATGTATCTTGAGTACCTGGGCAATGCCAGCACCTCGGTCACGCCTTGCAGCAAATCAGGCGGCCTGGTGGGTGGCGGATCCGTACTAGGGCCCAAGGTCGCGGCCCTGGTCGAGTGATGGTGGAGTCATCATGAAAAATCGCACAACACACTCAGGGATCGCCGCCATCGAACTGGCAGTGGTGCTGCCTTTCCTGATCATTGTTATGTTGGCGGGCGTCGACCTGGCAAAAACCATGTTCCAGTATAACGAGCTGGTCAAAAATGTACGTGACGCGGGCAAATACCTGGCCGGGCATACGCGGCCCATGAATTGCGCCTCAACCACAGATCCGGAAGTGCTGGCGTATAAAACCACCATCACCGAAACCAAGAACCTGGCCGTCTGTGGCTCACTCACCACTTGCTCGAAAGCGTCCGTCTCAGGGTTATCCACCGGCAAGGTCCAGATTCAGTATGTGATGGTCGGCAGCCTGACCATGGTCAAAGTGGGCATTAACAGTATGAGCCTGTCTTATATCACCAAGATTTTTTCCGGCTCGCTGGCGCTGGGCAATATTTCCAGCACCTTTTATCAACCACAACTGGATACAGTCAGTGCGAGCTGTAATCAATTGACATGAACACACGCAAATCACAACAAGGGGTTTATGCCATCGAGTTTGTACTGGTCTCGGGGTTTCTGTTTTTGTTGCTGTTTTCAATTGTCGAACTGGGCAAGGTGCTGCACTACTACGATGCGGCCTCACAGGCCACACGTGCGGCTGCGCGCCTGGGCACAGTCTGCACCCAGAATAGCAACGCAATCAAAACCCAAGTCACCAGCCGCCTGCCCTTTGTCACCAGCAGCAATGTCATCGTCACTTATTTGCCTGGCGGATGCACGGTGGCTGATTGCAAAACGGTGACGGTGGCCTTGAGCCAGGCCGTTTATACCTCGGCCGTGTTTGGATTTAATGTGACCATGCCCAGTTTTACCACCACGCTCCCCAGAGAAAGCCTGGATAGTCAATATAACGCTAAGTGTAATTAGGTGTTGATATGAAAATACTAATAATAAGTGAAAACAACCAAGTCATTCAAAGCCTGTCTGGCTTCCAGACACTCTACCAGCGGGGCTTTGAATGTGTGGGCTATCAAACCAACCTGGTTAGCGCCAACCAGAAAATCGCCGCCGAGCGGCCAGATGTGCTGATGATTGATGTCAGCCATTCTGATGTCGCCGAGTTTGACCTGATTGAGCGCTACAAAACACAGTACAGCCAGATGACCTTCATGTTGCTGTCTGAAGAAGTCACCTCGGAAATGCTGCTCAAAGGCATACGTGCCGGTTTTTCTGAAGTGCTGGCCCTGCCATTGTCAGAGCAAAACCTGATTGCAGCCCTGGAACGTTATATGGCCAGGTCACGTGCAACGCGCGGCGTCTCGACCAAAGTCATCAGCGTGATCTCCTGCAAAGGCGGCGCCGGGGCAACTTTCGTCGCCACCAACCTCGCTTATGTCATGGCCGAATACACCAACAAACGGGTATTGCTGATTGATGCCAACCCCTACTTTGGCGACGCCTCCATGTATTTATCTGACGAAAAAGCCGGGGCCTCCCTGGCCGAACTTTGCCAGCAAATGCACAGACTGGATTATGCGTTTCTGGATTCTTCGCTGATCGAAATCACGCCACGCCTGAAAGTGCTGGCGGCTTCTGACAATCCTGCGCATGCCTCAGACGTCAAACCTGAGCATCTGGAAAAAATCATTGAAGTGGCAGACAACTATTACGACCTGATCATCCTGGATTTAGGCCGCCACATTGATGCATTGACGGTGAAAGCGATGGACCTAAGCCACCAGATACTACCCGTGGTGCAATTGGTGTTGCCCTATATCCGTGACGCCAATTACTTGTACCGGATCTTCAGCTCACTGGGCTACGCCAGGGAAAAAATCTATTTCCTGGTCAATCGCTACGACAAAAATGACAAGCTGAAAATTTCAGACTTTGAGCAGGCAGTCGGGTTAAAAGTCAGCGACACCCTGCCCAACGAATACGCCCTGGTGAACCATGCCATTAACCAGGGTGAGGCGGTGTACAAGCTGAATGCAAAATCAGACATGGCAAAAAAACTTAAACAACTGGCTGAAAAATTCACTGGTGAAAAAGTGGCCTCTGCCGGATTTTTTTCTAACCTTTTTAAATAGCCGGAGGCTGCATCATGTCCCTTCGTGAAAAACTGCAATCGACCAATAACGGCTTTAATGCACACCATCACCCTATGGCCGACAATGGCCAGGATGCTGGCGGATATGCGGCACTAAAAAGGCAGGTGCATACCCAGATTCTTGATCGTATCAACCTAGAGAAACTGGCGACCTTGTCGGATGAGCAAATTAAAAAACAGATCAACGAGCTGGTCGGCGTCATCGTCGATGAACAAAATATTGCCCTGAACACGACTGAAAGAGGCACCCTGGCGCGCGATATCCAGTATGAAATGTTCGGCCTGGGGCCACTGGAACCGCTGCTGAATGACCCGGCCATCTCCGATATCCTGGTCAATGGCTACAACCAGGTCTATATCGAGCGCAAAGGCATGCTCGAATTAACGCAGGTGCAATTTCAGGATAACCAGCACTTGCTCAATATCATTGAACGGATTGTCAGCCAGGTCGGCAGACGGGTCGACGAATCCAGCCCGATGGTGGATGCCCGCCTGGCCGACGGCTCACGGGTCAATGCCATCATCCCGCCGCTGGCGCTGGATGGCCCGGTCATGTCGATTCGCCGTTTTTCGGTGAGCCCATTGCTGACCGATGACCTGGTCAGGCTTAAAACCATGACACCGCAAATGGCGAATTTAATCAGTGCCTTTTCCAAATCCAAAATGAATGCGGTGATTTCTGGCGGTACCGGCAGCGGCAAAACCACTATGCTCAACCTGGTGTCGGGTTTTATCCCCAAAGAAGAACGCATCGTCACCATTGAAGACGCCGCTGAATTAAGAATGCAACAACCCCATGTGGTGCGGCTGGAAACCCGGCCACCGAATATTGAGAACAAGGGCGAAGTGACGCAAACCGCATTGGTACGCAATGCCTTGCGCATGCGGCCAGACCGGATCATTTTGGGCGAGGTGCGTGGCGCCGAAGCGCTGGACATGTTGCAGGCGATGAATACCGGGCATGAAGGCTCATTTGCCACCATCCATGCCAACAGCCCGCGCGATGCCCTGGCCAGGATGGAAAACATGGTGGGCATGGCTGGCGCCAATTTAACCCTGCTGGCCACCCGGCAACAAGTCGCGGCAGCGATCAATGTCATTATCCAGGTCTCGCGCCTGGTGGATGGCACGCGCAAGATTATCAGTATCCAGGAAATCACCGGCATGGAAGGTGAAACCATTGCCATGCAGGAGATTTATGGTTTTAAACAAACCGGTGTCGATGAACAGGGCAAAGTACGAGGTTACTTTTATGCCACTGGCGTCATCCCTACCTTTATGCAACGGCTCAAAGCCTATGGGGCTGCACTGTTAGAGTCCGATTTCGACCCGACAGTCAGGTACGAGGTGTAGCTTATGAAGATCAATACACAACTCATGTTATTTGCGGTGCTGGGTTTCTTCGCCTGCTTTCTGTTTTTTGAGGCGATCCTGCTGGTGTGGAAAGAAAAGCATAGCGCAGAAGCCAGAAAACTGGCCAGCCGCCTCAAAGGCGTTGCCAGCGACAATGTCTACCGCAATGAAATCAGCATCCTGCGTAGCCGCATTCAGGACAGCCAAAGCCAACTGATCAAAATCATAGGCTGGTTCTTTGATATCAAGGAGCTGGATATCCTATTAATGCAATCTGGCAAACTGTGGTCAGTCGAGCAGTTCACGCGTTATATTTTCCTGTTCTTTGTCTCAGGATTTGTCCTGGGCCTGGCGTTTGGCTTTGACTGGATGTGGTGCCTGTTATTTGGCGCCGGTGCCAGTTTGCTGCCCTTAATGCACATTTATATAGAACGCAGCAAACGCCTGAAACTGGTAGAGCAACAGCTACCGGATGCCATAGACTCCATGGCACGTTCGCTGAAAGCAGGCCACTCGTTCCAGAGTGCTTTCAAGATTGTCAGCGATGAATTCGCCGAACCACTGGCCGGGGAATTCCGTATCTCTCTCGAGGAGACCAATCTTGGCGTACCGCTGGGCGAAGCCATGTTAAACCTGAGTCGGCGTGTGCCGATTACCGACCTCAAGTTTTTTGTCATTGCCATCCTGATTCAGCGCGAATCAGGCGGCAACCTTGCCCATGTACTCACCTCCATGAGCAAGATTATCCGTGACCGGTTCCAGTTAATGCGTGACATCGACACACTCAGTGCCGAAGGCAGAACCTCGGCCTGGGTCATGTGGCTGATGCCAGTAATGATTGTGCCGTTAATGAGCGCGATTACGCCTTATTACGCCAAGTTGCTATTCGGCACAGAAGTGGGACTGACATTATTGAAAATCGGTTTTGTATTGATGATATTTGCAGGTTTATGCATGCGCAAGATCATTCAAATAAAAGTGTGATTGGCGGTCTATCATGAACGAAATCATTGTTTATATCTGTGTCTTCGTTGCAGTGTTCGCCCTGGCAATGTTTATGTTTTCGCTGCTCTCGCATGACAAATATGCGCGCAGGTTAAAGTCACTGCAAACCACGCAAAACATCAGTCAACGCAAAGCGGATGCCGACGATGAACTCACCTTTAAAGTGGTCAAACTGGTCGAGCCGTTTGCCAAACTCACCTTACCCAAAGACGGTTGGGAAACTTCGCCGCTCAAAGTGCAGTTCTTGCAGGCTGGCTGGCGCGGCGAGTATGCACCCAGTTTGTTCTTCGGCATCAAGACCATACTCACTTTTGCTATCCCGCTCTTGTTTTACCTGCTGTTAAAAGAGCAGTTTTCACGTGACAACTCGCTCAGCCTGGCCGTCATCCTGTTTTCGGGCGCGGCCATGGGCCTGGTGTTGCCAAAAATTTATCTGGATTTCGTCATCAGCCAGCGCAAAGAAGAGATTCTGGGCGCGTTTCCAGACGCGCTGGATTTGCTGGTGATCTGCATGGATGCAGGCCTTAGTTTTGACCAGGCACTCACACGCGTGTCCCATGAAATAAAAATCAAGTCAAAAATCCTGCACGATGAAATGGAACTGATTTTGTTAGAAGTGCGCTCGGGCAAGAGCCGCGAGCGCGCACTCAGGCACTTTGTCCTGCGCGTCGGCATTGAAGACATCAACAGTTTTGCCTCCATGATTATTCAGGCCGAGCGCTATGGCACCAGCGTCAGTGAGTCACTCAAGGTCAGCTCTGAAGAATTGCGTTTAAAAAGAAAGCAACGCGCAGAAGAAAGAGCGGCAAAGATTCCAGTCAAGTTACTGTTTCCTGTCGCTTTCTTCATGCTGCCAACCTTGCTGTTTATTTTGGCGGGTCCCGCAATCATGGAAATATTCAGCGCGATCCATCTTGGGCCCTAGCGTATGCGGCCCTCAGCATATAAGGAGGAATCGGCGATGCATTTAAAATATATAGTGATTTTTTCATCACTGTTGGCACTGGGATGCGCCCATCAAATACGTGATGAAAAACATGCCTCGTTCCAAATCAAGCCTACCAGCAATAATGAACTGGTTTCTGCCAGCTCGGCCGCAGATTATGACCAGATAGGCTTGAATTATGAACATCTCAACAATACCGACATGGCAGTAGTCGCCTATCAAAAAGCGTTGCACCTGGAGCCGCGACGCATTGCCAGCCTGCAACACCTGAGTGCCCTGCTCATGCGTAACAATCGCACCGATGAAGCCATCACAGCCCTGCAACAGCTGGTCAGCGTTGAACCCAGCGCCAAAAACTATAACAACCTTGGCTTTGCCTATATGCAGAAACAGGATTATGCCAACGCAGACAAGGCACTACATGACGCGATTGCCGTGGATGGCCAGTACCTCAAAGCCAAAAACAACCTGGCGTTACTTGAAATGTCGATAGCCGCGGGTAAAAGCGAACCACTGGTGACGGTACAAGCGCCTGTCGTGTCCCACACACCGCCAGCCAGCTTGCAACAGAAAGGTAAATACATCTATGGCCTGGAATATCAAACCAGCCCACCTGATGTACCAGCGAATGAAGTGGTCACCGTCGACGCGCAACCCGCCAAAAAGCCAGGCGCTGGTGCGCTGAGTGCAATATTGAAATTTCTATCTCTGGCGCTGCTGCTCTGACAGGTTGCGGCCTAGCAGGTAAATGTACATCGTTTTGCAGCAGGTTGATGCACGATATAACCGATATTAAGCACAACCGGAAAACCTGCAAACAAAAAGCCCGCCATCAAAAGTGGCAGGCTTTTTTGTTGAATCAGGCAATATCTGTAAGATTAATCGCCAGACACTGACGGAATTTTATGAATACTTAAATCTGCACCGTCAAACTCTGCCTCAGCATCCAATCGAATACCAACCGTCTTTTTGATGAGTCCATATACGATTGCGCCCCCCACAAGGGCGATGGCGACTCCTGTAAGTGTGCCTATCAATTGGCTGATAAAGCTGACGCCGCCCATGCCGCCTAGCGCAGAGCAGCCAAAAATACCGGCGGCCAGACCACCCCAGGCACCACACAGGCCGTGCAACGGCCAGACGCCCAGCACATCATCAATTTTCAAGCGGTTTTGGGTCACGGTAAACGCCCACACAAACAGGGTACCTGCAACCGCACCGGTAACTAACGCGCCTAGCGGATGCATGACGTCGGAACCCGCACACACGGCCACTAAACCCGCCAAGGGGCCGTTGTGCACAAAACCTGGGTCATTCTTGCCGAGCACCAGGGCCGCCAGCGTGCCGCCGACCAGGGCCATGAGCGAGTTGACAGCGACGAGGCCAGAGATATTCTGTATCGATTGTGCCGACATGACGTTGAAGCCAAACCAGCCGACCGTGAGTATCCAGGCACCTAAAGCCAGAAAAGGAATATTGGACGGCGGGTAGGCGTGCAGGCGGCCATCTTTGGTATAACGGCCATTACGTGCACCAAGCAACACCACAGCTGCCAGCGCAATCCAGCCGCCCATGGCATGCACCACTACCGAACCAGCGAAATCATGAAAACCTGCGCCAAAGCTGTTTTTTAACCAGTCCTGAAAACCGAAATGGTTATTCCAGGCGATGCCTTCAAAAAACGGGTAAACGAAGCCTACAATCAGAAAGGTGGCAGCCATTTGTGGATTAAACTTGGCGCGCTCGGCAATGCCACCAGACACAATGGCCGGAATCGCAGCCGCAAATGTGAGCAGGAAAAAGAATTTGACCAGGTCGTAGCCACTTTTCGCTGCCAACACATCGGCACCGCTGAAAAAGTTGATGCCATAGGCAATGCTGTAACCAATGAAAAAATAGGCAATGGTAGAGACACAAAAATCCACCATGATTTTGACCAGGGCATTGACCTGGTTTTTTTGACGCACGGTGCCGACTTCTAAAAAGGCAAACCCGGCATGCATTGCCAGCACCATAATGGCCCCTAGCAATACAAACAAGACGTCATTCGCTGACACTAATGCTTCCATTTCGCTCTCCGAACTATTTTTTTTACAAGGGCGTTTTGCCTTACAGGCACGCCTCATTTTGAATGCGCATGGAGAAAGCAAATATCAGACCATTTCTATGTGGTTGATTTTAAAGGAAGTATATTTCAGGCCACCAGAAAAATGCACCAAAATGGAACCAACGAAAGTGCATTGCACACTTTAAGTGCATTTTTACATAATTTCGGGTGGTTGCAGTTGTTTGAGCATTTCAACCGCATCAGGATGCGCTGCCCAGAAATAGTAAAACTCACGCACGGCGTTTAAAAACAGGTGTCGGGTATTTTTGAGGTTAAATAAAGGTAAGGTCGCATCGGCGGTGATGCGGAAAGCATTTTTCTCTGTCATCGGTGCTTCACGCAAACGCAGTAACATCAGTTTTGCCATGCGTGTGCGCAACTCAATATCCATCTCCTGCTTGTGCTCCATGGACTTGAGCGCTTTGACATAACCGTTGAGCGCCCACAACTCCGAAGTTTCAAACTTCTCTGATTGCAAGGCTGGCCAGACTGACTGCAAATCAATCACGGCCGGTTGCCAGCCGATGGGGTGCAGCTCAAAGCCGACCGTATCCGCATATTGCATGACGGCTTTGACATCGCCCCGCCAGAACGGATAGAACTCACGGATAATGGTGAGCAGTTCAGGCCAACGCTGTGCCGGTTTGTCCGTCAGGCACTCGTCAACCGCTTGACGGTAGGCAGTGCTGGTACACTCCTGATCTGCCAGCAATGGGCTTAACTCTGCCAGCAAGGCATCGCGTTGCGCCATAATGGCGGCATCTGCGCCCTTGCCATGCAATAAATTATAATAGGCTTGAATAGCGTCTGCTTCGCGACTTGAACTCATGACAGGCTGCACTGATATAGAGGAATATGAACTTGAAACATCATACACTGAAACATATGATCGCTTTACGGGAGAACAACAATGGCTGAATGGGCTTTATTAGCCATTTTAATTGCTGGCGCATGGTTTTGGATGGATTCTGTCGCCAAACGCGAAGCGGCTTTAAAGATTGGCCGCCAACTGGCAGAGCGTTGCCACCTGCAATTTTTAGATGAAACCGTCGCCTGCTCGCGTGTCGGTTTTGCCCGCGATGGCAATGGCCGCATGCAATTGCAACGCACTTACACCTTTGACGTCTCCAGCCAGGGCGTTGAACGCATGGCCTGCCATTTGCAACTGCGCGGTGCGCAACTGGTGGCTTGGCATATTCCACCCTACGCAGCGCAATAACACTCACCAAACATATGGTCATCGGCCGCTTTGCCCCATCGCCCACCGGGCCATTACACTTTGGCTCACTGGTCGCCGCAGTGGCCAGTTATTGCGATGCCAGAAGTCGTGACGGGCAATGGCTATTGCGCATTGAAGACGTCGATCAAACCAGGTATGTCGCGGGTGCCAGTGAAGAAATTATTCATACCCTGCAACGCTACGGCTTTGTGTGGGATGGCGACATTATTTACCAAAGCCAGCGCAGTGAATACTACCAAACCGCATTAGCGCAACTGCACCAGCGTGGCCTGGCCTACCCGTGCACTTGCTCACGCAAAGAGATTGCCGATTCCAGCACACTGCTCGGCATAGAAGGTGCCATTTATCCTGGCACCTGTTTGCAGCACCCCACCAAACCCGGTGCAGCCGCTGCCTGGCGCATCAAAACAGACACGCAAACCATCACCTTTGCAGACCAAATTCAAGGCCAGCAACACCACCAGATGGCCAGCGACATTGGTGATTTTGTCGTGAAACGCGCCGATGACCTGTTCAGCTATCAACTGGCGGTGGTGGTCGATGACGCCCTGCAAGGCGTGACACATGTGGTGCGCGGGGCTGACTTGCTCAACTCCACCACGCGGCAAATTTACCTGCAACAATTACTGGGCTACCCCACGCCGGTCTACGCCCATATTCCGCTGGTCTTCAATGCCGACGGCCAGAAGCTGAGCAAACAGACATTGGCCACCGCATTGCCTGACGATAATGTCGTCCCCACGCTGATCGCCGCACTGACTTTCTTACAACAGACGCTTCCCGCCCATGCGCAGTCGCTTTCAGTGGCCGAGCTATGGCAATGGGCAGTGGCCCACTGGCAGTTGCCGAAAATTACCCAGGCTTAACAATCAGCCCTGCATCCAGATGGTAAAATAGCGGCATGAACCAAGATCGCAAGCAAGACCAATTACACCCGTTTATTTTTGAGCAGTCAGCCGTGCGCGGCAACTGTGTGCAGCTAGACCAAAGCCTGTCGACCGCACTTGAGCACCAGACATTACCGCCTGCCCTCAAAAAAGCCATCGGCGAATTCACCGCCGCCAGCGTGCTGCTTACTGCAACACTAAAGATGCAAGGCAAGCTGATTTTGCAATTGCAAAGCCAGGGCGCGCTGCAACTACTGGTCGTGGAATGTACCTCTGAATTGAATATTCGCGCGACCGCAAAAGTCAATGGCGAGTTAGAAGGTGACGTTTTAACTGACTGGTTAAAACAGGGGCAATTAGTGATCACCCTGATGCCAGAAGAGGGCGAGCCCTATCAAGGCATTGTGCCGCTAGAAGGCGACAGCATCGCCAGCATGCTGGAAAACTACATGTTGCGCTCACAACAAATCGATACCCGTTTGTGGTTAGCCTCGGATGGCGATCGCGCCTCCGGCCTGCTACTGCAAAAATTGCCGCAACAACAGGAAAGTGACCTCGATTGCTGGAACCGCGTGCAGCACCTAGCAGGCACGGTCACCGATCAGGAATTGTTAACCCTGGATACCGTCACCCTGCTGCAACGCCTGTTTGTAGAAGAAGATGTGCGCTTGTTCAGCGGCCGCGAAGTGCAGGCATTTTGCAGTTGCTCACAAACCAGCGTCACCAATATGCTGCAAATGCTGGGCATGGCCGAAGTACGCAGCATCATTGAAGAACAAGGCAGTGTGCAGATTCAATGCGACTTCTGCAACAAACACTATGTGGTCGACGAGCAAGAAGCGCTGGCCTTATTTGACGAAGATGATGACCACGAGGTCACGCACTAAGGCGATTTAAAGCAATTATCCGGCAAGCAAGCGTTGGCGCTGACACTCAAACAGCGCCACCGCCGTTGCCGCGGCGGCATTCAGTGACTCCAGCGCCAATGTGCCCTGATGCGCCATCGGGATGGTAATGCAAGTGCCCACGGCAGATTGCAACGCAGCAGAAATCCCAGCGCCTTCATTGCCTACCGCAAACAGCACCGGCTCACGCAAGGCTTGCTGATACAAACTGTCACCCTGCATGGTCAATGCTAGGGTGTTACCAGCAAATGCATCAACTACCTCTACCGCATCCACCCCTTCTACCACCGGCAACACAAACTGCGCGCCCTGCCCGCCGCGCAACGCCTTGGGCGACCAGGCATCAGTACAGCCCTTGCTCAAATAAGCCACCTGCACCCCGGCCGCCGCAGCGGTACGTAACATACTGCCCAAATTGCCGGGGTCCTGGATATCTTCAATCAGCAAGGCAAAATCCACGTTTTCTGGCAACGCTGGCTCAGGAATATCCACCAGCGCCATCACGCCACTGCTAGACGCCACAGGCGCCAGTTCGGCAAACATCAAGGTCGGCAGCAACATCGTGTCCACATCAGACAACTGCTGAATCAACCCAGTCGCCTCTACCGTGCTATGCCCTTCGGGAATAATCAGCAAACGCGGCTCGCCATAGGTTTGGCAATACGCCTCGATTAAATGCACGCCCTCAAGCAGCGTTGACGCTGTTTTTTTACGCTCGCGGGACTGATCGAGCAGCTTGCGTAGCTGTTTAAAAACGGGATTATCGCGGGAGGTGATGTGTTTAAAGGCCATGGTGGGATTATACGTGAATTGATTGGGTGGCTGATTTTGGGATTATGAAGAAACATCATTCCGCTCAACTTTTACTTCTGCGGGCTCATATAACTTACTTTTTCGCCTCTTGGCGAGTCACTTTTTTGCTTGCACGAAGCGAAAGCGGTTTTATGAGTGATCTGTTTCGCCTTTTTGGCGACCATTCTTTCTTATGCTTGTCCATAAGAAAGAAGGCAAAGAACAAGACACCCCAACTTCCGCTTGATTCCTGTGCTACTCGGTTTGCCGGGCGTCCATCGAAACTCGCCCTGACAAGCCACACAGAACGTGGCTTGTTGCGGAACTCGAACAGCCGATGGCCGAGAACTCCCGTCAACCCTGCGTTGCTCGGCGCGGCAGATGGGGACCCCGAACACCCAATGAGCGCCACCACTAGTGATTTTAATAAACGAATCTGGTTTTTGAACCGTCCACATTTATGTTGCGTGAGTTTAGCGAGATAAATCCCATCCCATCACGCTGAGTAGCGGAGGCAAAATAAGGAAGAAGGGAGCGACTGTCTGAGCTCCGCAACAAGCCACGAAGTGTGTGGCTTGTCAGGGCGAGTTTCGTGACCGCTTATTTTGTTGAGCAACGCAAGGGAGCCGTAAGGCCGTGATGGCTGGGTGCCCTCTTCTTTGGTTACTTTCTGAGGGGCAAGCATCAGAAAGTGACTCGCCGAGAGGCGAAAAGGATTCTGACAACCTAATCCACACGCTCCCTAGCATGCCAACCAATCCAAGAATGACTTTCTAGCACATCAAAAAAACCAGTCCCACCAAAGCCCTCATCCAATTCACGTATAATCTCATTCATGGCAAAAACATTAGATCTAGAACGTATCCTGCACCGTCAGGGCTTTGGCACACGCAAGATGTGCCGCATTTTAATCATCAACGAAGAAGTCACCGTCAACGGTGAAATATGCGATGACCCGGACGCCAAGTTCGCCCTGGACGACACACTGCACTTCACTGTGAGTGGCGAGGCCTGGCAATACCGCGAACACAGCTATTTGCTGATGCACAAGCCTGCGCATTATGAATGCACGCACAAAACCCAGTTTCACCCAACCATTTATACCTTGTTGCCCGAGCCGCTGGTGGAACGCGGCATTCAATGCATAGGCCGCCTGGATGAAGACACCACGGGGTTGATTCTGCTGTCGGATGATGGGCAATTTATCCATAAAGTCAGCTCACCAAAGCATCATGTGCCCAAGGTGTATGAGGTGACTTGCAAACACGCCTTGAGTGCGGCTGACCTTGAGCATTTGCTGGCCGGCGTCAAACTGATTGATGAAGAAGAAACCATTGCAGCACTGGCGGTGACCAGTATTTCTGCAACGGTGCTACACATGACGCTGGCAGAGGGAAAATACCACCAGGTTAAACGCATGATTGCCGCGATTGGCAACCGTGTTGACGCCTTGAAGCGCATTAAAATTGGCCAACTAACGCTGCCTGAAACACTAGCAGCAGGTGAATGGCGCTGGCTGTCGGCCGAGGACTTAATTGCTGTGCAGTCTTGATTGCGCTGCGGCGCTGAAATCGCATCACTTAAAAGGAAACGCTATGACGTGGTTAACCCTGGTAATTGCTGGCTTGTTTGAAACCGCCTGGGCCATAGGCTTGAAATATACGGATGGCTTCACCCGTTTCTGGCCCTCATTCTGGACCATACTCGCCATGATTATCAGCGTCTGGTTACTGGGCCTTTGCGTCAAATCGCTGCCAGTCGGCACCGCTTATGCGGTGTGGGTAGGTATAGGCGCAGTCGGGACGGTGATTGGTGGCATCTGGCTGTTTAACGAACCAGTATCCGCCTTGCGCATGATCAGTTTAGGCCTGATTATGGCAGGTATTATTGGGTTAAAACTCGCCACGACACAAGCATAAACAAGACGCGGCAACTGTCAAAAACTAACCCGGAAAAACAGTTGTATTTTTTTGTATAAACCATAAAAAACGCGGTATGATCTCTACAACATCCCTTTCAAAGGATCGAGTATTTTGCAAATACCAGCCACGCCTGCCAATGAAGTTGAACGCTTGCATGTACTGCGTGCACTTGCCATTCTTGACACTAAAGCAGAAGAGCGTTTTGACCGTTTAACCAGAATTGCCACGCGGATGTTTAACGTGCCGATTGCGCTGGTTAGCCTGGTCGATGCCAATCGCCAATGGTTTAAATCCTGCGTGGGCCTACCAGTTTTAGAGACCTCGCGAGACATTTCATTTTGTGGCCATGCGATTTTAGGCAATGATACCTTTGTCATTAATGACGCCTCTAAAGACCCCAGGTTTCTGGATAACCCGCTGGTCACCGCTGCACCACACATTCGCTTTTATGCGGGCAGGCCGATACGTACCACGCATGGCTTTAAAGTTGGCACGCTATGCCTGATTGACTCGCAACCAAGAGAGTTTCCAGCCAAAGATGTGGAAGATTTGAATGATTTGGCGGCCATGGTAGAAAGTGAACTGGCGGCGATTGAATTGGCCACCATGGATGAACTCACCGACCTCAGCAATCGCCGCGGCTTTACCATGCTGACGGAAAAATACCTGCATTATTTTAGTCGGCACAAGGTCCATGCTTCACTGGTATTTTTAGATCTCAATAATTTTAAAATCATCAATGACACCTATGGCCACGATGAAGGTGATCGTGCTTTGCAGACGTTTGGTAAAGCACTCAAACAGATAGGCCGCAGTTCAGATATTTATGCCCGGCTAGGTGGGGATGAATTTGTCATTCTGCTGGCCTGTACGCGACAACATGAGGCGCATATTGTGACGCAACGGCTGTGCGATCAGCTAGACATGATCAGGCAGCAACAGCGGCAGCCTTATAAAATATCGTTCTCACAAGGTATTGTTGAGTTTGATCCCCAGCAACCAAAATCAGTCGATCAGTTACTGCTTGCCGGGGACACCGTGATGTATCAACTCAAGAAAGCCAGCGCGGCACTGATAGGCAAATAGCCCGCAATCCACAGCCACTTTTGCGCAATGGCCTGCTACCTACACACGGCCCGCGCAACAACATCATCAGCTTCTAATCATGTCCATGATGACCACGGCCATGATGGTGGCCATGTTTTTTACCTTTTTTGCCGCGGTAACTTCTCTGGTACGGATCAGGCTCGTCAATCACCTTACCAACCACCGCGCCACCTGCACCGCCAACCCCGGCACCCACCACCGCACCTGTCGTTGTGCCGCTGACTTTGCGGCCGACCATGGCACCTGTTGCGCCGCCTGCGGCACCACCCAGAATAGCGCCTGTGCGGCCTGAACGGCCGGTCGTCGCTGCACCACCCAGGCCACCGCCTACCGCGCCACCAATCACTTCACCAGTGCTGCCACCAAGTACGCTACCTACCGCAGTGCCTGCAGCAGCGCCTACGCCACCGCCAAGCCCGGTTTCCAGATTATCCGCCATGGCTGTTGTCGATAACAATGCCAGCACACCCCATACCTTGCACATATTTAAAAACTTCATATCTTCCCTTGTGTGAATAACTACTTGCTTGAATGTTGCCTTGATTAATTTTATCGTTTGAATTTATGTTATTTTAAACTGTCTTTTCAGACATGATTGGTTTTAATATCTTGGTTTTTTAATATCCCCAACCGACTCACTGACATGATGCCAGCTATCCGTTTATCACTTCTGCTTTACCCTTTGCTTGTGTTGACCTTAAACGGCTGTTCGGCCCCTTTACCACCACAAGCAGCACAGGCCGTTGTAAAGCGTTTTGACCCGACCCAATATGTGGGCACCTGGTATGAAATCGCCAGATTGGACAACAGATTTGAAAAGGGGCTGGAACAGGTCACTGCTAACTACAGCATTGAGCCGGATGGCACACTCAAAGTGGTTAACCGTGGATTTAGTCCTGAGAAAAACGACTGGAGTGAAGCCATAGGCAAAGCCAAGTTTGTCGACGCCGCCAATGCAGACGGTAGCCGGACTGGCCGCCTTAAAGTGTCTTTCTTCGGGCCGTTTTATGGCGAGTACAACATCCTCGAAGTAGACCAGCCTTATTACAACTATGCCCTGGTAAGTAGCGGTCGTGACTATTTATGGATACTGTCACGTACACCGCAACTCACCTACCCGATCAAACAGCACCTGATGGCCAAAGCCAAAGAGCTGGGATTTGCCACTGACCAGTTATTGTTCATCCGCCAATCCAACCAGGTTGAGTACGAATCCGGTCGACATGTGATGCCCCAGCATCACTAACTCCTGCCGCGTCAATCCACTGGAGATCAACGCGCGGGAGGGCTGCCCCTCCCGCTCTGTTCATTGCGCGTCTATCTGTTTGCTTTCTGGCTGTTTACTATCTAACGGCTCGCTTTCAGGCCCTGCCGCAGGCGCATCCATAACCGGGTCCAGGCCTGCAGGCACAGGCGCTGGCACGACTTCACCCGTGCTATAGCGCAATGCGCCTAATACCGCATACACGCCATCGGCCTGCTTGGCCAGTTTGGTGACCGTTTCCACATCCTGTTTAGAGGCCACTTCACCACTCAACTGCACCACGCCTTGCGCATCAGCATCCACCTGAATATTGGACACATCCACACCATTGGTTTGCAAAGTATTCTTCACATTATCAACCACGGTGTCGCTAGGCAGAAAGTTGTACATGGGCTCGGCTTTGGCAAGCACACCCGCAGCCAGTGCATTGGCACTGCCGCCCATTAATGATGCAATCATCGTACTCATTGCCAGATATCGGTTCATCTTATTCATGATGTTTCCTTTCTGTTGCATAAGGTGGCGAGTTGTTCAAGTTGTACAGAGGATGAATCAGTCAACACATGAAGAACAACCCGCCGCAAGAAAAAAGCAAGCTACGCACTTGGGAGAGAATATGTAGCTTGCGAGGGGGTGTTTATTAACCTTTGACCACAATGGCGTTTTTCACAGATTTCACGCCTTCAACGCTGGCCACCAGTTGCTCGGCTTTGGATTTAAGCGCAGCTTCTGCAACAAACCCACTGATCAGCACTTCACCTTTGTGTGTCTCCACGCTGATTTTGAGTGATTTCAGGGATTCTTCTTCCAGCAAGCGGGCTTTCACTTTCGTGGTAATCCAGCTATCAGACATAGCGCCTTTAATCGCTTTTTGACCCGTTTGTGTTTTGAGCTCTGCATACTCGTCGTAGCTCAAACTACCATCCTTGTCGTGGTCAAACGCTTTAAAATCTTGTTGCTTAACCCCTTTGTCCTGTTGCAGCTCGGACCAATTCAGGGAGTTATTGGCATTCTTGTCCAGGGTATTAAATTCTTCCAGGTAGGGTTTTTCACCGTTCTGGACTTCCTGCAAATCGAATGCGAAAGCATTGAGTGTGATGGTTGTCGCCAACAGGCCGCCAAAGATTGTTGCTTGTGTGTATTTTGACATTAACATGAGCGTCTCCTTTTTCACGCGTTACACAAAACAGTTCTGCTGTTTCGTGTTGCCATATTAATCAGGCACGTGTGTCAGGTCAGTCGTCCAACGACTGAATGTCATGTCAGAATAGGCCTACATTGAGGCGAGGGCTGCCCTCAGGCAGCAGAAGGGGCGCTTTTGAGATAAGGCAACAGCACACGCGTGCTGGCGCCCTGTTGCGGGGCGCTGGAGATTTCATAATGCCCGCCGATCGACTCCACACGGTTACACATACCGCTGATACCATGAGTGCTATTGGTCAGCTTTTCCGGGTCAAAGCCGATACCGTTATCAACGATTTCCAGTTTGATATGCTGCTCGTCATGCATTAAATGTACAGACACCTCGGTCGCCTTGGCGTATTTGCTGCAGTTATTCAAGCTCTCTTGCACCAAACGGTACACAATCAGGCTGACCGTTTCATTAATCGCCATTTCCTGCTCAGGCATAATGATGTCCATTTGCCACTGGTTACGCGCCCTGGCTTCATCAATCAGGTTCTGCAACGAGGCAATCAGGCCAAAACTCTTGATCATGGCCGGATGCAGGTTCTGGACGATTTCGCGTTTAAAGTTAATACTGCGATCCAGATACTGATTGGTCTTTTTGAGTTTTTCAGTCACCTGCGGCAGTTGATCCTTCAAATGCTTGATGGCCCACGAGATATCCATCTTGATCGCCGTCAGTAAAGAGCCCAGTTCATCATGTAACTCGCGGGATAATTGATAACGCTCATGCTCAATATTGGTTTGCGCCTGCAACGCCTGGCCCTGCACCGCGGTTGTCAGGCGCTGGATATTGCGCTCATACTCAGCGTTTTCGTCAGTGAGGCGTACATATAGATTAGCCTTCTCTGCCAGCTCACGTAGCAAGCGGCGTATCACCAGCACCACCAATGAGACAAAAATCAGCGGGCAAGCCATGACAAACCAGCGCATCAGTTTACGCGTTGTATCCCGCGTATCGGCCACTTCGTCTCGGTAATCCAGCACCAGCTTTTCAAACTGGCGTGACGATACTTCAATATTGCGGCTCTCTTTAATGCCGGAATCCAGCTTCACGACCGCTAAGGCTTTATCAAACTGGCGTTTCTTGGCGAAATCAATGGTCACGCTCATTTCAGCGGACTTTTTGATAATGCTGTTCACCAGCTCGCTCATGGTGGTTTGTATCACTGGATGCTTGACCAGGTTGGTATGGTTCAGCAACTTATTGATATTGCGCAAATGCTGACCCATTTGCTTGGTCGCATCATCATAGGGTTTAAAGTAGTTTTCCGAGCGCGTGAGCAGATAGCCGCGCTGCGCACTTTCGGCAACGGCCAGGTTGGACTGGGTTTTCCAGGTTTCCAGCAGCAACTGGTCCAGCATGGCCAACACATCGGTCTTTTCGCGCGTGCTGACAATAAAACGGTCATTCACCACCAGCATGGCGGCGGCCAGCATCAGGCTGACGGTGAGCAAAGCCACTGTGTTACCACCAAAGGTATCACTGATTTTCTCCAGCCGATCAAGCAGGGCGATAAGGTAAGTTCTGACTTTTTGCATGGCGGTTGGATGAAAAGATTGAAAAATCAGGCAATCCGGCGTAACGTTTTTTGCATGTATTGTTCACAATGCATCAAACGCATCATAGCGGTGTTACGCATTAACAGCAACGTAAAGATGTGTTGTCGCATGAATTAGCACACTGTAATTAGCACACTGTCAGAGAATTCTGACTTTGATATCGGTGGCTGGCCGATAGAGCGATAACAGGCCGTTGGATAAGATGGCCACATGTTGAAAACACTTTTTGTTTAATCAACTGTCCAATCAGTCATAACAGTTTATTTGTTATGTGAGTACGACACTGAAATAGGTATTTAAAACCACGATTTAAAAAGGAGTTTCAAAATGTTTAATTTTTCAAAAGACAATGTTGAGAACACGACCGATCGTTTGGCCAAACATTCTGACCAGGCCATTGAGCAAATCGCTGCGCAGGTAAAATCCACCGCCAATGAATTGCTGGATGCCGTCAATGACACTGCAGACAATACACAGGACAAGGCAAAAGAGCTGATCCATACCCTGAAAAGCAATATTGACCGTTTGACCAATGAAGAGAATGCCGCAGCACTGGCCTCTAACTTGAGTTCAAAGGCAGGCCGTGTGAAAGAGCAGGTGCAACGCGAAGTGAGCGACACTTATCACTCAATCAAAGACAAGACAGCAGATACCGTGCAGGAACATCCATTGGGCACCGTGCTGGTAGCCGCTGGTGTCGGTTTGCTGATAGGATACCTGTTAGGCACCAAACGTGGTGAATAAGCAAGGAAAGCTATGTGGGTAAACCTCTTGAAATTTGCCGCTGTTTTGTTTTTGAATCGCAAAGTGAGCGCATTGAAAGGTAGTTTTTTCAATCTGCGTCATCACGTAGCTGATTACACGGAAGATCGTGCGCAACAATTGAAACAGGACTTTCTCGAGGAAACTGAACGCTTGGCCACCAGCATGGTAGGCATGCTGGTGGTGTTTAGCATGTTCATTTTCACCGGTTTACTCGGATTGATGTGGCTGTTTTCACTATTGTGGGAACATCCGCACCGCTCATTAATTCTTGGCCTGGCCATGCTGGTGCCAACCATTATCGGTGTGATTGCTTTTGTTTCTGTGCGCGCCATCTGGCACAAAAAACCGCTGTTTGCCGACTCGCTGGCCATGATTAGCCAGGACTGGCGGTTATTTAGAAAAGAAATGGCCCCTGCTGAACAAACAGAACCGGCTGCCGCGCCAGACAATGATGGCGAAAAAGTCGCAAACTGATCCTTAACCCTGACTAATAAGTTTAAGAGAACCGCATGAAAAGAATTCTTTTGGTAGATGATCACAGCATTGTACGTGATGGTTTACGTAACCTGATCGAACTGGAAACAGATCTGCAGGTGACGGGGGAAGCCTCGTCCGGGGCAGAAGCAATCCAATTGGTCCGCAAAAATGAATATGACGCCATGGTGCTGGATATTTCCATGCCGGACAAAAACGGGGTGGATACCTTGCATGAATTAAAACATGTCGCGCCAGACTTACCGGTGCTGGTGCTCAGTGGCTATGCTGAAGATCAGTATGCATTGAATTTAATGCGTAACGGCTGCAAGGGCTACTTATCCAAAAACGCAGACTCTGATGAGATTATCCTGGCGATTCGCACCGTGTCTGCGGGCAAACGCTATATTTCTGCCGAACTGGCTGAGCTGATGACCAACGAACTTAGCCACCCTTCAGAGAAGCAATTGCACGAAACCTTGTCTGACCGCGAGTTCCAGGTATTCGTCAAACTGGCGACCGGCCAAACGCCTACCGCCATTGCAGATGAATTATTTATCAGTATCAAAACGGTGAGTACCTACCGTAGCCGCATCCTGGAAAAAATGGCCATGAAATCGAACGCTGACTTGACCTACTACGCCATCAAATACGGCTTGCTTAATTAAGCCGATACGATTGAATGTGCGCATGAATATAATCGCCAAGCAGCCTGTGTTAACCCCTTATTTGACATCAGTCACTGGTTAAACCGTCATGTATAGATTATTGTTAGTTGAAGACTCTGCCCTGATTCGTGATGTCATCGTCGAAATGTTGCACGACTGTGACCAACTGGATGTCAGGGATATCGCCACCACCAGTGATGAAGCCATTGATTTGCTCAATGCCAGGCAGTACGACATGATCGTGCTGGATATTGAGTTAGCCAAAGGCACCGGCTTTGATGTGGTGCGCCATACGCGCCAGCAGGGCTATCCGTTTAAAGCCCCTGACATCGTCATGCTGACCAACCACGGCAACAGCTATTACCGTAACCTGGCGCATAATATGGGCGTTGAGTACTTTTTCGACAAATCCCTGCAATTTGATGAGTGCATGGACGTGATCCAGCAGCACGCCAGCCATCTTTCCTGATTAAGCCCCTGCGATGGTGACGGTGGACGCCATGCCCACAATAATCTGTACGCGCCTTTGCCGGTGCTGGTTGTATATATGCCTGTGCATGACAAGCCTGTGGCTATCGGGTTGCGCATCCATTCCAGACGCCAAGCTGGCCCTCAACGAGATCAGTGCGCAAACACAACCAATTACCGTGGTGACCGCCAAACAGACTTTGCCGCCGGGCAAGGTTGAGCAAGCCTTAAAAAAACTGTCGCCCGACGAAAGCATGCGTGCATCACTGGCGGAACACTTGCGGGTGGAACAGGCGCTTTCTGGCAATAGCTTATATGCGGATAACAAAGTCACCTTGCTGTTTAATGGCGAACTGACCTTTAGCCATATGCGGCATGCCCTGATCAACGCACAACAACATATCCACCTGGAATACTTTACCTTTGAGGATGTTGACCTGGGCGGCATCACGTTGCAGGCGCTACTGTTGGAAAAACTGTCACGAGGCGTCAGCGTCCACCTGATCTACGATGCCATCGGCTCCGCCGATACGCCGCCCGCACTGTTTGATCGCTTGAAAGCCGCCGGTGCCAAAATCACGGTGTTCCACCCGGTGCAAGCCAGTACCCTGACGCGCATCAACCAGCGCGATCATCGCAAGATCATGGTGGTTGATGGCAAACTGGCCATTGTCGGTGGCGTCAACTTAAGCAAAACCTATCAAAGCAAAGGCTCACTGCGGTTTTTTAGCAAACAAAAACTGCCAGACCTGAGCCAGGCAGACTGGCGAGATACCGACATCATGATTACCGGCCCGGCGGTAGCCAATATCCAGCAAGCCTTCCTTGAGCACTGGGATGCTGCGCAGCCGTTGGACACTGCCAGCTTCTTCCCGCCGCTGGCGAAACAGGGCGGACAGTTTGTGCGCGTGATCACCACGCCCGCCAGCAAACGTAAAAATACCGATTCACCGTATTACCTGACCCTGATCGCCGCGATCCAGCATGCAGAGCATCACATCCTCCTGAATTCTGCCTACTTTGTGCCGACCAGTGCACAAGAAGAAGCCTTGGTAGAGGCAGCCGACCGTGGCGTCCAGGTATCGCTACTTGTGCCCAGCTTCAGTGACTCTACGCTGTCCATGAATGTGCAGCGCTCGCATTACAGCCACTTACTCAAACATGGCGTGGCCATTTACGAGATGCAGGATCAGGTATTACATGCCAAAATGGTATCCATCGATGGCGTCTGGTCCGTGATCGGCAGCTCCAATCTCGATTACCGAAGCGCAGGCATCAACGCCGAAATTGATGTGGTGATTTTGGGCAGCGAAACGGCCAGTTTGCTTGAAAGCCGTTTTCAGCAGGATTTAAAGAATGCTGAGAAAATTGAGCTTCAACAGTGGCAGCAGCGCCCGCTCTGGCAAAAGCTCAAACAGCAATCATCGCGTATTTTTGAGGGTATCCTGTAAACGGATAGAAACACTTAAATGATAGACAAGGACACCTGGGAATTACTGAGTTATGTCGTCACCGTCGTCGGCTTGCCGCTGGCGATTGTGACGTTTATGCTGGAGCAGCGTAAAGAGCGTGAGAATGAGGACGAAGAGGTCTATCAGTTACTGGCAGACAACTATACGGACTTTTTAAAACTGGTGATGGCCAACCCGGACCTGCAATTACGCTCGCATAGCGAATCCCTGGCCATGACCGCAGACCAGGAAGAGCGCAAACTGGTGTTGTTCGAAATCCTCATTTCACTGTTTGAACGCGCTTACTTGCTGACCTATGACCCGGACATGCGCGGTAAACGCCTGCGGCGCTGGATGTCCTGGGAAGACTATATGCGCGAGTGGTGCCTGCGTGAAGATTTCCGCCAGCATTTACCGCGGTTACTGGTTGGTGAAGATGCAGATTTCGTCGCCCACATTACGCGCATTGCACAAGAGGCCAACGCTCACTGCGCCTAAAGCCGTGGGCGTTTGAAACAGCCTTATTTCTTCAACGGTGTCAGTTTAAACCCGGCTTGTTTAAACGCCTGCAATAAACCACTCTGCCCCGCCAGATGAGCCGCGCCAACCGCAATAAACACCGGCCGCTGGCGGGCCTGATCGATACTGCGTGCGGCCATCACCACATTGCGCTCATCCAGTAACTTTACCCGCATGCGCTGCCACAATGCGGCGGGCAAGATTCCGCGCGTCATGGCATCATCCATATTGGCGACCTGCTCGGCATCCCCGGCCAAATAGGCCTTCATCAACCTTTCAAAATCACCTTCTTTTTGTTTCTGGCTACGCTTGAGAACCGCGCGCAACATCAGCAATTGCTCGTCCAGCGTCATGCCATCCATGACGCCAAAATGTTCTTGTGCACTTTCCAGGCCCAATACCTGCTTATCCAGTTCCTCCGCCTTGGCTTTGAGTAAAAAGTCCTGCGCGAATGGTGTTTGCGGCTTGGGCAAATCAAATATCACCGCCAGCAACCACGGTTTCATTTTAAGCACCCGGTCCATCGGCATCACATGCATGTCGGCCAGGCTGGCCACTTTATCCAGCTCGGATTCCGACAGGTATTGTTTGAGGCTACCCTGTGGCAATTGCAACAAAGAGGCTGGTGGAGCATCTGCCACCTCCAGCATAAACGCATCCACCTGTTTAAGGGCCTGCACCACCGCAGGCGAAAAATCAGTGACACGATTGTCATCCGTATGCATGGTACCAAACAGGTAACTCACCTGCCCGGCTGGAGACTCCAGCTGCCAGAACAGGCTTTTTTCAGCGGCACAGGCTTGCTGGCCTAGCCATACAAACACTGTGGCACACAGCCATAATCCACGCATCACACACTTCATTGGTTTATTCATCAACGACCATCCTTATTGCCACCAGCCGACATCCTCTCATAAATTACAACGCCCATGCCATTCTCATATATCAGCGACACATGACATCGAACAGGTGTTGTCACTTATTTGATACAGGAATACCATGTGTTAAATAATATCAACAAGATGCTCAGGGAGATTGCCATGCACCCGACCGACCAGGCTGAAGAGACCGACCCACATAAAACGCATGCTTTTGAAGCGGTACTGGATGCGGAAATTCGGGGCATGGCGCATTTGCGCCAGGACATCCATCGTGAAAACCTCATTGGCCTGGCCTTTTCTGGCGGCGGCATCCGCAGTGCTACCCTCAACCTCGGTATCCTGCAAGGACTGGCTAAAAAAGGCCTGCTCAATCAATTTGACTATTTATCAACGGTATCTGGCGGTGGCTATATCGGCGCCTGGTTTTCCAGCCTGGTCAAACACAGCAATCACGTCAACACCGTGCAAGCCGAACTGGTGCTCTCCACCCAGCCGCAAAGCAGCAGCGCGCGCCAGCTGACCGCTACAGAAAAAGCCATTCTCTGGTTGCGCAGTTATAGCAACTACCTGACACCCAAAACCGGTTTATTCACCGGCGACACCCTGGCGGCACTGGCGCAATGGATGGCCAACACCCTGCTCAACCAGGTGCTGCTACTCTGCGTGTTAGTTGTCTTGATGATGTCTGTGATCTTTTTCAGCCATTCTGAAATACAGGGGACGGTGCTGCCTGCATTCACGCTGGATAGCGAGCTGTTACGACAACTGTTTGAAAATGCAGCACAAACAGTCACCGGCAAAACTGGCGTAGCCCTAGCGCTGATCAGCCTGGCCAGCTCATTCTATTTCAGTCGCCGCAACTGTCTTAGCAGCGCCCACGCACTTTACCCGGTAGCAGCATTCTTGTGTGGAGTGGCAGGATTTAGCCTGCTGCTGTGGACCATTCCACCATCCAGCTGGCAACGGCTATTCACTACGTATGCAGTTGATCACGAGGCTAGCCACATCCAGCCAAATTATTGGATAGGCTTGGGCGTGCCGGTGATTTCACTCCTGATTTCTGCCGGGCTAGTCGCCATCATGGGTATCAGTGGACGCCTGTTAGACGTCAGTACACGCGAATGGTGGCATCGTATCGGCGGCATCAATATTGGATTTTGTATCATCTGGCTGGCACTGTTCGCTTGTGCACTTTACATTCCGGTGCTCATACATCACTGGCTGGGCAGCCTGGGGACCACGGAAAAAAGCCTGACCGGCGTTGGCTCCTGGTTGCTGGCTTTTTTCACCGCCAGGCTAGGTAAAAGCCGCGTGACAGGGGCAGAGCCACCCAACAGCCTAAAAGGCAAATTCACCACAGCCCTGCCCTATCTCGTGGTCGCACTGATCTTGCTGGTCTCTGGCTACCTGAGCTTCAGCCTCTATCTGTCGCCGCATCGCGGCCTATGGTTTTCTGCCGCTTTATTCATTGTTTTTCTCGGCAGCTGGCGCATTGATATCAACGTGTTTTCGTTGCACAATTTTTACCGTAACCGCCTCACACGCTGCTATCTGGGTGCCACCAACAATCAGCGCAAACCTAACAGTTTTACCGGCTTTGATAATAATGATGATGTCACCATGTCCTCGCTGCGCGGGCAACGTCCTACCCATATTGTGAACACCGCAGTCAATATCAGCGATGGCTCACAACTGGCCTGGCAACAGCGCCAGGCGGCTTCGTTTATGTTTAGCCCTTATTACTGCGGCTTTAAACTACCAGATAACGAAGTCTGGTATGACACCCACCACTACACCGGCGAAGGCGGCCCGGAGCTGGGCAGCCTGGTGTCCACCAGCGGTGCAGCAGCCAGCCCCAATATGGGTTACCACACCAATCCGGTCATGGGTTTTATCATGACTATTTTCAATGCGCGTCTAGGACGCTGGTTTGGCAATCCCCTGCATGAGAATTACTTTAACAGGCTGCTCATGCGATTGAACTGCAAACTGCGGTTGCGCAATCCACCACAACGGCAATCACCGTTCTGGAACCTGTTTTACCTGATCAAAGAACTGATCACCAACACCGGCCCCACCTCAGGCTACCTGTATTTATCTGATGGCGGCCACTTTGAAAACCTGGGTATTTACGAGCTGGTACGCCGCAGGTGCAAACTGATCGTCGCCGTCGATGCCGGGGCCGATGGCTGCTATGAATTTGAGGACCTGGGCAATGCCATCCGTAAATGCAAAGTCGATTTTGGCATCACCATCAAACTGGATATCGACCCGTTATTACCAGTCAATGACTGCAAGTATGGCCTGTTTAAGTGTGGCACACGCCACTTTGCGATTGGTAGTATTGATTACCTGGGCGATGGCGATCCGGCCCATATGGGTTACCTGGTGTATATCAAAAGCTCGCTGACTGGCGATGAGCCCAGTGACCTGATTAATTTCAAATTGCAGGAACCCAGCTTTCCGCACCACAGTACCGTAGACCAGTTTTTTAGCGAATCGCAGTTTGAGAGTTATCGCAGATTAGGCGAACATATTGCGCAACACCTGAAACTGCCCGCCAATCATGCGGATAAAATAGTGGCCGAACAGATACAAGCACTATTACCCGGCCTGCTGGAAAGTACGACTTAAGCCATCACCGACACACGGAGCACGCATGTCATCACACAATATTGTCTTAGGGCCCTTGCTGGGGCTGGAAGGGGAACACGAAAACGCTACCAGCTACAGCGTTTGCTTTCTCTCTGAAAACAACGTCGATGCCGCCACCCTAGCCTATCGCCTAGGCAAGCAAAATTTGCGCAGCGAATTTACCTTGATCAGCAGCCTGAGTCGCGGCAAGTTCTGGCGCGCCGAAATCGCCATTCCGTTGGCACAGTTAGACCAGGTGTGTCATTACCAGATTCTGATTGAGGCGCAACCGGCCAGTTACGCACCCACACGCAATACCCTGGTGGCTGACTGGTCATTCTTCTGTCCGGCGGCCAAGCAGCGGGTACAACTGGCATTCGCGTCCTGCAATGGCTTTTCATCCGACAAGCTACGCGCGCAACACCCGGCGCCTATCGACTACCTGTGGCAACGCATGCAACAACAGCAGGCCGCACATATGGCAAACGTGGATTATGCAGAAGTGGTCAATGCGCCTTATGCGGCGCTGATCATGGGCGGCGACCAGATTTATGCAGACGCCATTTTCAGTGAAAAACAGCCTTTGTATGCCTGGTCGCAAAAACCACTCAAAGAGCAATTATCGGCGCCGGTCTCTGATACGCTGAGGCAGCGTATCGATCAATTCTATCTCGACACTTACATTAGAAGCTGGACGCAATCTGCGGCTTTACGCAGTTGTCTGGCCAGCATTCCCACCATCATGATGTGGGACGACCACGATATTATTGACGGCTGGGGCTCACAACCCTACCGCCTGGAAACCAGCCCGACTTACCAGGCCATGTTTGACAGTGCAAAAAAGTATTTCACACTACTTCAAGTGCGGGGAGTCAACAACCGCGCCTTGCAGCAACGCACTGCTGCACCCGCGCATTTTGGCATGACCCTGCGTTTTCGCGATTATGGTTTGCTGGTGATGGACAACCGCAGCCAGCGTACCTTGCACAACATTATGGGCAGCGGCAAACCAGACTTCATTCAGGGCCTGGCAGCGTTACAAGCAGATTGGCAAGCAGGACAGAAGTTGCTTATCCTGAGTGGCGTGCCTTTTCTTTACCGGCATTTTTCTGAAAGCGAAAATAACATCCGTCTCAGCATCCAGTTTGACGCCTATGACGATATGGCCGACCACTGGCGATTCAGTACGCATTACGATGAAATGTGCAGCATTTTGCAACGCTTGCTGCAATTTCAAGCCGCCTTGCAAGCCAAAACCCCAACCAAAGTATTTATCATTTCCGGCGATGTACATGTGGCAGCCAGTGGTATCTATCGCGAGCAGCCTGGTACAGGAAATCCATCTAGCACGGGGAATATAGTACAACTGATTTCTTCTGGCATTGTGCATCCACCACCACTGAGCATAGAACAATCAGTGATCCGTCTCGCCTCCAGCATCACTCAGCCTGATATAGATCTTGGCAGTGGCTGCGTCTTGTCTGCCACGCTACGCAAAGACGCCTCTGGCAATCGCTTTTTATTCCACCGCAACTATGCCTGCATGCATGAAGGTAGCGACCACAAGGTGTGGGTCAACTGGCATTATGAAACCATAGACTTCCCGAATGCGAACGACCTGGCCGCCAGCGCACAGAAACTGACCAGCCCAACACTGGGCTATCAAGTGTTAGGGCTGCCTTATTAACGACCTGCGCCAGGCTTTCTGGCTTTATGCTTGTAAGCAGGATTCTTGGTCTGGTTAAAGCCTTTAGGCATGGCCTTGGCCTGGAAGCGGCTGCCATCAGACTGCACAATTTGCTGTAATACTGCAGGTTGATACGCCGGCACCAAATGCTTTTTACCGTTGCCAATTAAATCGGCACGGCCCATTTTTTTGAGCGCCTCACGCAATATGGGCCAGTTTTGCGGGTCATGGTAGCGGATAAACGCTTTTTGCAATTTGCGGATGGTGCCGGTTTTGGCGACCGGCACATTTTCAGAGTCAGGGGTGACTTTGCGCAAGGGGTTTTTACCACTGTGATACATGGCGGTCGCCATCGCCATCGGCGTCGGCGTAAAGGTCTGCACCTGGTCAAGGCGGAAATCATTGCGTTTTAGCCACAGTGCCAGGTTGATCATATCTTCATCTGTAGTACCGGGATGCGCGGCAATAAAATATGGAATCAAATACTGTTTTTTGCCCGCTTCGGCACTGAATTTTTCAAACATACGCTTGAATTCATCATAGGCGCCCATGCCCGGTTTCATCATTTTGCTGAGCACGTTTTCTTCTGAGTGCTCAGGTGCGATCTTGAGGTATCCGCCCACATGATGCTGCACCAGTTCTTTGACATATTCTGGTGATTTCACGGCGAGGTCATAGCGCAAGCCTGAACCAATGAGGATTTTTTTCACGCCACGCAGGTTGCGCGCCTTGCGGTACAACTGAATAAGCGCTGAATGGTCAGTGTTGAGGTTTTCACACACGCCTGGATATACGCAAGACAATTTGCGGCAACTCTTCTCGATTTCTTCAGACTTGCAAGACAGGCGGTACATATTGGCCGTTGGCCCGCCAAGGTCAGAAATCACGCCGGTAAAACCATCCACTTTGTCACGGATTTCTTCAATCTCACGCAAAACCGACTCTTCGGAACGGCTCTGGATAATACGGCCTTCGTGCTCGGTAATCGAACAAAAAGTACAGCCGCCAAAACAGCCACGCATGATGTTGACCGAAAAACGGATCATTTCCCAGGCCGGGATCTTGGCGTCTTTATAAGCTGGATGCGGCTTGCGCGCATAATGCAAGTCGTAGACGTAATCCATCTCTTTGGTCGTGAGGGGAATTGGCGGCGCATTCAGCCACACTTCGCGGCTACCGTGCTTTTGCACCAGCGCCCGTGCATTGCCGGGGTTGGCTTCGAGATGCAGCACGCGTGAAGCATGCGCATACATCACCGGGTCACTCACCACCTCTTCATACGAGGGCATGCGGATGACCTGGCGGTCACGCGGCACCTTGCTGGCTTTCAGCGGCAACGGCAGGTTGATGGTAGGTGCAGCGGTACCATTCGCGACACCAGTCGCACCGCTAGCCTCACTGCCTTTGTCATCGGTCGCGCAACTGGCATCGCCCTTACCCATTTTCATGGCATACGGGTCTTCGTGTTTCTCTACCACGCCTGGTCGGTCCAAACGGGTCGAAGGCACTTCTACAAAGTCATCAGGCACCTGTTTGCGAATAAATGCCGTGCCACGGATATCCTGGATCTCATGCACAGGCTCACCGCGCGCAATACGGTGCGACAATTCGACAATGGCACGCTCCGCATTGCCATACAGCAGAATATCGGCTTTGGAGTCGATGAGGATAGAGCGACGCACTTTATCCGACCAGTAATCGTAATGCGCAATGCGGCGCAGGCTGGCTTCGATACTGCCAATGACCAGCGGTACGTCTGAATAAGCCTCTTTACAGCGCTGTGAATACACCAGCACCGCGCGGTCCGGGCGTTTGTTAGCTTCGGCGTTCGGCGTGTAGGCATCGTCAGAACGGATTTTTCGATCTGCCGTGTAACGGTTGACCATGCTATCCATATTGCCAGCCGTCACGCCAAAATATAGGTTGGGCTTGCCCAACACTTTAAAAGCGCCAGCAGATTGCCAGTCGGGCTGCGCAATAATGCCAACGCGAAAGCCCTGCGCCTCGAGCAAACGGCCAATTAACGCCGCCCCAAAACTCGGGTGGTCAATATAAGCATCGCCACTCACCAGAATAATGTCGCAACTATCCCAGCCCAGCGCATCCATCTCGGCGCGGCTCATCGGCAGCACAGGCGCGGTGCCGAAGCGTTTGGCCCAATAAGGACGATAGCTGTTAACAGGTTTGGCTGTAAGGGAGGTGTAGATTTCCACGCGGGTGACCAGCAATGCTTGAGAGTTGCGCATTTTACGCGTTAATTGATTGATTTGAAATCATTTTTCTTAAAAAAATGATGGATTTTAGTCATCAGAATAAACCTGATGACCGAATTCAGTCTCGCCCACAGAAAACACCCCCTGTAAAACAAACTGTGTGCTGAATCAGACGCTCAATGCTAAAAGACGGGCATTCGCCCTTAACAGGTGTATTTATGATTGCGGCGGCTGTTAAAGCCCTGTATAACCATGATCAAGAGTGGGGTATTTTTTTACATAATAATTATTAAATTAACAATGAAGCATTACACGCTATTTAAAAAGATTCTATTACCCTTGGCAGCCTTTGGCCTGTTAATCGGGTTCATTTCATTTGCCTTTATTTTCAATCATCACCTGAATAACATTGAAGCCAAGGCCAACGAAGAAACACAAAAACTCGCCAACCTGTTAGTCACCGCCAGAACACTGGTCAGTGAACATGTGCTTTCCAGCATGGCATTGCTGAAACAATATGCTTCAGTTGAAGGGCCGCCCAATATTCACGGTGTCACCGACATGCTTGGAACACAGGTGCCTAACCTGCGTTTTGGCGACAGCCCGCAAACCGGTCGCACCATCCTGGTCGACTCTGTCACCCGCATTGGCAGTGGCACTGCCACTATTTTTGTCAAACGCGGCCAGCAGTTTTTGCGTATTGCCACCAATGTGAAAAAAGCCGATGGCAGCAATGCCTTTGGCACTGAGCTGAATCCGTATGGCAAGGTGATTGAAAAACTGCAAAAGAACGAGACCTTCTACGGCGTGGTCGACATTCTGGGCGAAGCCTACCTTTCACGCTATGAACCTATGCACGACGACCAGGGTCGTTTAATCGGCGCCTGGTATGTCGGTTACAAACTGGATTTCAACGCCATAGATCAGGCGATCCACCAGTGGGGATTCTTGGAAAAAGGCTTTGTCGCCATTACTGATGGCCATGGCAGGATTCGCTTCCTGACTGGCGGCATCAGTAAACAGCAGGCACTGGATGCGATGGAGAACAGCCAGCACCGCTGGAAAAAAGTTAGCAAAGAAGTGCCTGAATGGGACTTCCAGATCAACATACTGTACCCAGTTAATGAGGCCTACTGGTCGGCACTGGGCGCACTTTCGCCGATCATGATCATTGCACTGATCCTGACCCTGGTGGTATTAATGGCAGTCATCAGTGGCTTGCAGCGCTTTGTATTGAACCCCTTGGGCGGTGAGCCGGAAACGGCAAAACTGTTGCTGATGCGCATTGAAAGTGGCGATTTTGCTGAAGACCATATTACCGCCACGCCCGACACCCTGATCGCCAACATGGTCAAAATGCGGCGACGCCTGCGAGAAATGGTGAGCCAGATACAAGCCAGTGCCAACCGGCTCAAAGTGTCTGCGAGCGTGTTTGACCATGCGCACGATGCCATTTTCATTACCGATGAACATGGCCTGATTGTGCAATGCAATCCGTCTTTTAGTGTGGTCACCGGGTATGCACAGGCAGAAGCGATTGGGCAATCTCCGGCCGCCCTGGGCATTGCCTGTCAGCAGCCAGCGTTCTTTCAAGCCCTGTATGAAGGTACACAGGCATTTCAAGAGTGGCAAGGCGAAGTATGGAACCGGCATCACCAGGGGCACGATTACCTGGTGGAGTTAGAGCTGTCGCCAGTGATGAACCAGGCGGGTGAGTTCCAGCATTATGTCGGTTTATTCTCAGACATCACCCGTGCCAAAGAACAGCAGAACATGCTGGAACACCTGGCATACCATGATGTATTAACGCAACTACCCAACCGCGTGCTGTTTTCCAGCCGCTTGCAGCAAGCCCTGCTGGAGGCCGAGCGCCAGCAATCACTGGTCGCCATCTGCTATATAGACCTGGATGACTTTAAAATTGTGAATGACCAGTATGGTCACGAGTTTGGTGACAAACTGCTGATGCAATTGGCCAGCCGACTGACGAATATTCTTAAACCACAAGATACGCTGGCACGCCTGGGCGGCGATGAATTTGCCATGTTATTGTGTGGCGGCCGTACACAAACCGAATACACACGCTTACTCAAAAAACTGCTGGCAGCGATTGAAAAGCCGTTTTCGATTGATAAATTCAAATTCTCGATTTCCGCCAGCATCGGCTACACGCTTTACCCGATTGACCATAATCCGCCCGACACCCTGCTGCGTCATGCCGACCATGCCATGTACCATGCCAAAACGCATGGCGGGCACCAGTTCCATCTGTTTGACCTTGCCTCTGCACAACAGTCACAACAACAGCAACTGCTGTTGCGCGACCTGCTGAATGGCATTCAGAACAGTCATATCAAACTGGTTTACCAGCCGCAGGTGTGCATGCAATCCGGCAAACTGTTTTGCTTTGAGGCCTTGCTGCGTTGGCAACACCCATTACGTGGCCTGCTTTACCCGAATGACTTTCTCAACGCGGTCGAGCATACCAGCCTGATTATCGATATTGGCAACTGGGTGATTGAAGAGAGCCTGCGACAACTGACGGAATGGCAGGATCACGGCTTGCACACACAAGTCTCAGTCAATATTGCCGCACAGCACCTGATGCATAAACAGTTTAGCGACCACCTGGCCAGCCTGTTTAAAAAATACCCCAACATCAAACCGCAACAACTGCATATCGAGATCACCGAAAGCGCGGCCATCAGTGACTTTGCCCGCGTCAACCGCGTCATTCAACAATGCCAGTCGTTGGGCGTGGCGTTTTCTATTGATGATTTTGGCTCTGGTTACTCATCATTGATTTATTTACGCCGACTGCCGGTTGATATCATCAAAATCGACCAGTCCTTTATACACAATATGCTCAGCAACCAGGAGGACCTGGCGGTCATTCGCGGCGTGGTCACACTTTGCCGCGAGTTCGGGCGCAAAGTGGTGGCAGAAGGCGTGGAAAAAGCAGAGCAGGCCCAGATATTAGCTGCATTAGGCTGCGACTACGCACAAGGCTTTGGCATTTCACGTGGCATGCCGGGCAACAAGGTTATAGAATGGGCAGGCAAGCACGACCCTTACCAATTTAACTGACGTTTATGCACGAACACTACTACCCGCTGCCAGGCGGGCCAGTACTCATTCTGGACACAAAAACGCCTTTTCCGCCATTGCAGCAGGCATTGACCGAGCCCAATGGGCTCATTGCCATTGGCGGCGACCTGACCGCAGACAGGTTACTGGCCGCCTACCGGCAAGGCATCTTCCCCTGGTTCAGCCCGGGGGAGCCCATTCTCTGGTGGAGTCCGGACCCACGCATGGTCTTGTTTCCCTCGGCCTTGAATATCAGCCGCTCATTACGCAAGGTCATTCAGCAACAACCGTTTGAGATCCGCTTCAACACGGCCTTCCGCCAAGTGATCAATGCCTGTGCAGCGACGCCGCGGCCTGGGCAGCCCGGTACCTGGATCTCAGATGAAATGATTGCGGCCTATGATCGTTTGCATGCACTCGGCTATGCACATAGCGCAGAAGCCTGGCAGCAGGGCCAACTGGTGGGTGGTTGCTATGGCGTGAAAATTGGTCGCATGTTTTATGGCGAAAGCATGTTTCACCATGTCAGCAACGCCTCTAAAGTCGCGTTTGCCCACCTGGTGCAATGGTTAAACGCGCAACAAGTCGGTATGATTGATTGTCAGATGCATACGCCCCTGCTGGCAAGTTTTGGGGCGTATGAAATTCCCCGAGACCGATTTATCGCGCAATTGAACGAGCTGGTGCAATATGACGTTACCTAACGATGCCCCACTGCAAAAGCTGCAGTTTTATGTCACCACGGCCTATCCGTGCGGATACCTGCCGAAAAAGCTGGCCCAAAGCCTGATTGCCACCCCGCAAAACCTGGTCGACGGTCCGGTATATAGCGGCCTGATCCAGCAAGGGTTCAGACGCAGCGGTAAATTTGCCTACCGTCCGCACTGCGAACACTGCAACGCCTGCATTTCAGTGCGCTTACCGGTCAATGACTTTCAAATCACGCGTAGCCAGCAACGCGCCTTTAAAAAACATGCTGATCTACAAGTGACGATTGTGGAAGCCAGCTACGACGCTGAACACTTCGCGCTTTACCAGGCCTACCAGCAACAGCGCCATCACCATGGCCCAGACCATATTGCCGACCAGGATGACGAAGCCGCGCAATATCAGCAGTTTTTGTGTCAGAGCAATGTGGAAAGCATCATGGTTGAGTTTCGCGATGCCTACGGCGCACTCAAAATGGTCAGTGTGATCGACATCGTGATGGATGGCCTGTCTGCGGTCTACACCTTTTACGACACTGCCGATAAAGCCAGCTACGGCACTTATAGCATCCTGTGGCAAATCGCCTGGGCCAAACAGCTGGGCCTGCCTTATTTGTACTTGGGCTACTGGATCGCTGACAGCCAGAAAATGGCCTATAAACAGCAGTTCCAACCACAGGAAAAGCTGGTGGATGGCGAATGGATAGCCTGTCCGCAGCCATAGCATGAAACACACCCCACAATCGCTCGCCAGGCAGTTTTGCCTGGGTGTGTATGTCAATGCCGTGGATACCGAGCTCTGGCATGCCACCTTTGACTATATGGCCAGGCTCAAAGACGACACCGTGTTCCAGAAAAAGCAGATTGCAACCCTTTGGGCGCAATACGGCGGTGACCTGCGGGCAAAGGTGAAAAACGACGCGCTGGTGCTAAACGTACTTAAACGCGCACTGCCCGGCGCCAATGGTGATGGCTGGACTTTGTACCGCGGCGAAAGCTGGTTTTTATTTGACCGCAACCAGATCGGCTTCTGCTGGACGCCTGTGGAAGACATCGCGACCACCTATGCCAAAGGCCTTAACGCGGTAGAGTCTGGTGGCGTGCTACTCAAGTGCTATGCGCCAGCGGAAGCGATTCTGGCCATAGAAAACAATGTGTTTATCTGTGACCCAACATACTTATTGCGTTTGAGCACATTGGCGTTGTTTCCCAAGTTGTAAACCTACTTCCCCCATTGGCCATAGCCTTTAAACTGGGCGTGCACTTCACGCATCTGTTCTGGTGTTAACAGCGCAGGCTCCCCCAGTTGCAACAGGCGCCAATACTGCTCGCACAAATTCTCGACCTCAATAGCAATCGCCAGCGCCTGCGGCAGGCTCTTACCTAAAGCAATCATGCCATGGTGTGCCAGCAAACAGGCTTTGCGGTCTTGCAAGGCGCTCACCGCAACATCCGATAATGCCTGCGTGCCAAACAAGGCATAAGGCGCGCAGCGAATATCATCCCCACCCACCGTGGCAATCATATAATGAAACGGCGGTACGTCGAGCGCCATGCAGGCAATGGTGGTTGCAAACATGCTATGGCAATGAACCACGGCATTCACCTCCGGGCGCGCCTGCAAAATATCACGGTGAAAATACCACTCGCTAGAAGGTTTTTTACCTGCCTCCGCCTGCCCTGCCCAATCCATATACACCATGCTCTGTGTGCTGAGTTGCTCGGCAGGCATGCCTGAGGGCGTGATCAAAAAACCATCGTCCAGCCGGATACTGGCATTGCCAGAGCTCCCCTTGTTAAGCCCAGTGTGCGCCATCTGCTGCGCGGTCTGCAATAATTGTTGTGCGGGCGTGGCTGTAGTCATTGTGGATATGGACATTTTGCTGTGTTCCCCTTAAGCGGCCAGCGTGTGTAACTGTGCAGGCGTAAACACGCCACGCTCAGTAATGATGCCAGTGACCAGCCTGGCAGGCGTGACATCAAATGCCGGATTGAGCGCCGTGCTTTCATGCGGAATCACGCGTATACGTTGCACTTGTCCATCCGCGCCCTGCCCTTGCATATACGCCACTTCATCCGCATCGCGCATTTCAATTTCAATATCCGCACCACGTGCCAGTTGCCAATCAATCGTAGGCGTAGGCACGGCGGCATAAAAAGGCACGTTCTGGTCAAAAGCGGCCAGTGCTTTTAAATAAGTGCCTATCTTGTTGCATACGTCGCCCTCACGCGTGACGCGATCAGCGCCCACAATCACCACATCCACCTGCCCGTGCTGCATTAAATGCCCGCCAGCATTATCGGCAATCACCGTGTGTGGCACGCCATGTTGCGCCAGCTCCCATGCAGTTAAACTGGCGCCCTGGTTGCGCGGGCGAGTTTCGTCCACCCAGACATGCACCTTGAGGCCTGCATCATGTGCGGCATAAATCGGCGCCAGCGCCGTGCCGCCATCTACTGTCGCTAGCCAGCCCGCATTGCAATGGGTGAGAATATTCACCACCTGTTGCGCATTCACCGTGCCCTTGGCCGCAATCAGCGCCTTGCCATGCTGGCCCAAGGCCAGGTTCTGTGTCACATCTTCGTCGGCAATCGCTTGTGCCAGTGTCCAGGCAGCAACAGCACGTGCAGACTCAGGTAAGGCCAGCAACGCTTGCTGCATGCGTTGCGCCGCCCACGTCAGGTTCACGGCCGTTGGCCGGGTCGCGCATAACTGAGCAACCACCTCACGCAGATGCATATCACTTGCAGCGTGCTGCATCCCCAAGGCCACACCGTAAGCCGCAGCAGCACCAATCAAAGGCGCCCCCCGCACTTGCATGCTGCGAATGGCATGACACATTTGTGCCAGGGTTGTCACATTAACCGTCACAAACTCAAACGGTAAGCGGGTTTGATCAATCAGGCAGACGGCATCACCTTGTTGCCAGATCGTACGAAAATGTTGTTGTTTGATACGCATAAAAAGAGGTTTGCTGACGAGTCGCCATTAATTGTAAAAGTTGTAAAAGGCCTTGCTTTTCCTGTAGGACAAACACCGTATTTTTCCATCCACAAAATCTGTGGATAACTTTGTGGATTGCTGTGTCTTAATTCCGTAACTTACCAATTTAAAAGGACTTTTTCCAAAAGTTCATTTTTTAATCTATTTTTTTATTCAATAAAATCAATAACTTACAATGCACCACTATAATTGAAACACTTTCGACACATTCTTAATGTGTCACTTTAAGTCATGTGCATAAATGGGCTAATTTCGGCAAAACTTGCGTAGAATTTTTGCCTATCATTTCAATGAGTTGCGAAGTTTCCAAGCCACGAATTAGGCACAATTCCTCCGCTATTCTTTTTAATTGCGCCGGGCTGTTTCGCCCCTGGTGACCGATCCAAACCGGGGGAATATCGGGGGCATCCGTCTCTAAAACCAACTGCTCCAGTGGCAATTCTGCGGCCAGTTGGCGAATTTTTAATGCGCGCGGCCAGGTCATGGCGCCGCCAAAGCCTAACTTAAATCCTAGCTGCTCAAAAACCGCCGCCTGCTGCATGCTGCCATTAAACGCATGAGCAATACCGCCACGCACGCGATGCTTGCGCAGGTATTTGAGGATGCTATCTATGGCGCTGCGTACATGCAAGATGACAGGTAACTCGAATTGTTTGGCAATTTGCAGTTGTCCTTCAAACAAAGCGATCTGTTTGGCTTCATTGTCACGCGTCAGGTAAAAATCGAGGCCGATTTCACCAATCGCCAGCAATTGATGCGCTTGCGGCCCGGCCAGTACCGACGCAACGACCGCCTGCAACTGCTGCAAGGCATCCTCAGGCGCTTGCGCGACATACATGGGATGCCAGCCCAGCGCAAAGCCAGCCTGCGGGTGTTGTGCGCACCACTGCATAATGGGTTGAAAAGTCGTTTGCGTCACAGCGGGAATTACCACTGCACGCACGCCTTGCGCTTGTGCGTCTCGCCACAGCTGGTCGCGATCTGCATCGAACTCGCTGGCATCAAGATGGCAATGGGTGTCTATCAGCATGAAAAATCAAGGTTGCAATTTGGCCTGGATACGCAGATCCTGACCAAACTGGCGCACATCGAGAATATTCAAATCACGTACCGCTGACATTTGCGTCAACTCAGGCAAAGCAAACATGCCACGGGCAGTGTGGCCCATTAATTTAGGTGCGTAATACAGCAACAACTCATCAACGCACCCGCTCTGCAGAAATGCACCATTTAAAGTGGCCCCCGCCTCAATCAGCACCTCATTACATGGCAATGCCGTCAGTGCCTGCATCAACGTAGCAAGATCAACCTGACCTTGCGCATTTGGCGCCTGCAAGGTGCGCACACCCATCACCTGCAACACTTCCAGCTTGGCCGCATCACCTTGTGCATAAGCCACCAGCACATTGCCATCCTGCAACACCTTGGCATCAATCGGGATGCGCAACTGGCTATCGACAATCACGCGCAACGGTTGCCTGGGGGTTTTGACCTCACGCACAGTCAGCGAGGAATCGTCCTTCAATATGCTGGCAATACCGGTAACAATGGCACAACTTTGCGCCCGCCAGTGATGCACGTCTTTGCGGGCAGCCGGCGAAGTGATCCATTGGCTGTCACCATTAGCCAATGCGGTCCTGCCATCCAGGCTGGCAGCCACCTTAAGGCGCACGTAAGGCCGTTGTTGCGTCATACGCTGGATAAAGCCCGGATTCAGGGCACGTGCCTGTGCTTCGCACACACCGACAGCCACCGTGATACCTTGCGCCTGCAAGCGGGCAATGCCATTGCCTGCCACCAACGGGTTCGGGTCCTGCATCGCTACCACTACCCGGCTGAGGCCAGCATTGACCAAGGCATCGGCGCATGGCGGGGTGCGGCCAAAATGGCTGCACGGCTCCAGTGTCACATAGGCCGTCGCGCCACGCGCCTGCTCACCCGCCGCGCGCAAGGCATGTACCTCAGCATGCGGCTCACCAGCTTTGAGATGTGCGCCCTCGCCGACCACTTGGCCATTGCTGACAATCACACAGCCCACACGCGGATTAGGCGTCGTTGTATACAGTCCGCGCGTAGCCAGTCGCAGCGCACGCGTCATCCATTCAATATCTTGTGAAGTCACTTGCATAGACTGCCATGATACAAAAAAACACGGCACTGCGGTTTTTTGTCGTCACCCAAGGCAATCCATCCGCTTGTCGATCCGTTCCACGTCAATCATGGCCTAACCGTCGAATACCGTGGTATTTGCCAGTTTTTTTGCAACTAACTTTCGCGCGCGATGGCGCTACACTGGGCTATGATTTATATCGCCGATCCCAATCCATGGCTGGCCCTGTATGCGCAACCACTGCATACACGCCTGACCCCGCCCACCGCAGACTTGCAGGACTTTCTCTCAGAGTATGGCCTTACGCACGGACTACCTGGGGCTGTTAGCCTGGCCTCAAACACAGACTGGCAGAACGACCTCGCGCAGGCACTGGCGCCGCTCCCTGCGAGCCTGCTGGATACGCTGGGTAAATCCATCCTGGGTATTTTCTTTGCCACCGGCCTGGATGCTTCTGGTTTTACCGACATGGTGGCACTGGGGGATGGCAGCAACAATATCGGCTTTGTGATTGTGCTCGACAGCCAGGCATTTAGCCAGCCCTCGGCAAACGCCTGGGCAAGCTGGAAAGAAAATTCAGCCTTTATTGCTGACCCACAGGTGCAAATCAGCGTTGAGATCGCCACAGCAGAAAACGACCATCGTATCCAGGCGCTGCGCTTTCTGCTACTGCATGAATTCGGCCATATCCTGGCCACCATGACTGACCTCTGTCCCCAGGACTGGTCATTCTCATTACCCAAGCTGGCAGGCCACTTTGGCAAACTGAGCTGGCAAACCAGTGGCAGCAAGGCTATCCGGCCAGAACAGAACTTCCCCCATCGCGAGAAGATTAGTTTCTACCGCCAGCCAACCCTGCATGCCAGCCAGGCCTTGGACCTGTACCGTGACCTGGCCAGGACGTCGTTTCCGACCTTATACGCCAGCATGGATGTGCAGGAAGACTTTGCCGAGTGCTTTGCCACTTATGTGCATACCGAATTACTGGGACAGCCATACCATATGCAGCTGACGATAGCGGGCACACCGGTCTATCGCAGTGATGACTTCTGGGCATCGCCGCGTGCCAGCGAAAAAAAACGTTACATGCGCAATTTACTTGAAGCATTGACCCACAATGACGCCAGCCATACCTTCCAGGGGCTGGCGCCCTTTCTGCGCATGAGCCTGAACGGCGCAGATTTGCGGTCTCATGCGCAATCGTTATTGGTACAAGCCAATCAGGACCAGGAAAATGCTATTTTGTGGATGAACCTGGCCATCGGCTTCTTATGCCTGAAAATGCGCGACATGGGCCTGGCGATTCAGGAGCAAGCCTTGTCCTTGCAGCGACTCTACCGCCGCCCGGCAAACTGTCAGCCGCCTCGCTTCCGCTTGCTTATGATCATGACACCAGGCGACCTGTCTGAAAACACACCGCTGGATTGCCTGCTGGAAAACAGCCCAGTAGAGCTCCTGTATTACTATGCATCGGTTGACGAGCAACTGCCATCACCCATGCCGGAACACGATGCGGTGATGGTGGCACTCTCAGATAGCCAGGCCAACCGCGCCTTGCTGCTGGCGGTACAAGCCAGCCTGCTTGACCATGCACGGCCTGTGATTAATCCGCCGCACCTGTTGCCCAATGTGAATCGTGACCAGTTAAGTGAGTTGCTACAAGGCATCACTGGGCTGGATATGCCACGCACACACCGATTAACCCGCAGCCAGGTCGTCACGCGCCTGAGCATGCAGCGCCCCACAGAAACTGCAGACCACAATGCCCTGCCCAGCCTGCCCTTGATTATCCGGCCGGTCGGCTCGCAAGCCGGTAACGACCTGGCCAGGATTACCCAGGCAACTGAACTGGCAGACTATTTAAAGCAGGTCCAAAACACGGCGTTCTTTGTATCGCGCTTTGTCGATTACAGCAGCCAGGATGGCCAGTTCCGCAAATATCGTATTGCCATGCTGCGCGGCCAGCCGTTTATCTGCCACATGGCGATTTCCAGCGACTGGATGGTGCATTACGTGAATGCCGGCATGTATGACTCTGCTGACAAACGGGCGGAAGAAGGCGCTTTTATGCAGAACTTTGCTAGCTTTGCCACACGCCACCAATCGGCACTGGCCGCGATTTACCAACGCTTGCAGCTCGACTATTTGTGCATCGATTGCGCAGAAACCAAAGACGGCAAATTACTGGTCTTCGAAATTGACCACATCATGGCCGTCCACGCCATGGACTCTGCCAGCCTGTTCCCGTTTAAAGCCGTGCAAATCGGCAAGTTACAACAAGCCTTTGAGCAATATTTATACGCATTACAGCCGCAACCTTTACTGGAGAGCGCATGATGAAACTGAGTGCCAATCAACTGAATTTTTCCGGCGGTCCGGGCGCATTGCCTGAAAGCGTATTGCAACAACTGCATACCGCCATGCTCTGTGTGCCAGAAGTCGGCCTGTCTATCCTGGGGATCAGCCACCGCTCGGAGTGGTTTGCACAAGTCGTGCATGAGCTGGAAGACAATATCCGCCACTTAATGGGCTTGCCACAAACCACGCGCGTGCTGATGATGCAAGGCGGTGCCACGCAACAGTTTTCCATGTTGCCGATGAATCTGCTGCGCCATGGGCAGTCAGCAGATTACATCCATAGCGGCTACTGGAGCGGCAAGGCAATTCATGAGGCGGAGAAATCAGGCAAACTGCACCTGGCCTGGAGTGGCAAAGCAGACCAGTTTGGCCGCCTGCCTAGCGATGCCGAATTACAGCTCTCTAAAGACGCAGCTTATTTTCACTATATATCGAATGAGACAGTAGAAGGTTTGCAGTTCCATCGCGTGCCTGGCCGCGACGACGTGCCGCGCATCTGTGATATGTCCTCAGACCTGCTGTCTGCGCCTGGGGACTTTAATCGTTACGCTATGATCTACGCCCATGCGCAGAAAAATATCGGCCCAGCTGGGGTCACGGTGGTGATACTGCGCGATGACTTTATGAATAGCCTGCCCGATGATTTGCCAGGCTTTATCAATTATCACGCACAAGCCGATGCGCATTCTATCTACAACACGCCTCCCGTGTTTGCGATTTATAGCGTGTTGCTGGTGACGCGCTGGTTGCGCAACGAAATGGGCGGTTTGCATCAGGTAGCTAAACGTAACCAAGCCAAGGCCGATTGCCTGTATCAGGTACTGGATGACCACGCCGACTTTTACCGTGGCCGCGCCGCCGTGGCGGACCGCTCGAAGATGAATGTGGTATTTAATTTGCCTGATGCCGAGATTGAGCAGGCGTTTTTGCAACAGGCGCAACTGGCCGGTTTTTCAGGTTTGAATGGTCACCGCAGTATAGGCGGTATCCGGGCTTCGATTTATAACGGCCTCGAACTGGCTGCTGCTGAACAGCTGGCCGACTTTATGCAAACATTCCGCCAGCGCTATAAAGCAACAACCGCAACCACGGCTTTGTCGCCTGCCTACGCTTAACAGGCCGGTCGTTTAGTGGGAAGAAATCTGGCTATGGGTTAAACGCCCATCCTGGTCAAAGTAAATGCGCAGTGCATGGTAGACATGCATGCATTTACCAAGGTCGTATTCCAGCGCATTGGCGTCCTCTAAACTTGGGCGCCCCAGCAAGGCCATCACGGCTTCTTTTTTGGCACCACGAATCAGGATGTGATTTTTCAGGTCGTAAGCCATGTCACCGCGGCGACATTCTTTTTGCACTGTGTTGGCCAGTTCCATCCAGCGCGTCTGGTCAAACTTGTCACTGCCAAACACCGCCTGGTCTTTAAATGCCCACCAGGTAAAAAACACAATGGTGAGGATGACCGTAAATACCGCTAACGCAATTGCAGACAACTTGATCAGTTTCATACGCCCCCGCCTTCAAATGCAAACCACCTATGTGAGATTAATTATCCAGGTCACGGATAGCGTTATGGAAATCATCCACATCCGAAAAGCTTCTATACACAGAAGCAAAGCGGATATACGCCACCTGATCCATTTGTTTTAATTCTTGCATCACGGTTTCGCCCAGCAATCGCGCAGGCACTTCGCGCACGCCTAAACCGAGCACTTTTTGAATAATACGGTCCATGGCCTTATCGACATATTCGGTAGGCACCGGACGTTTGTGCAGCGCGCGCGTAAATGACACGCGCAGCTTTTCGCGCTTGAACTCTTCGCGGTTGCCATTCTGCTTCACCACCTGCGGCAAATGCAACTCAGCCGTTTCATAGGTGGTAAAGCGTTTATCGCAGACCTGGCAACGACGACGCCTGCGGATAGAATTCCCCTCCTCATTGAGTCGGGAATCCACCACCTGCGTATCGTCAGCACCGCAAAAAGGACATTTCATGGTTAAAAATGGCCGTAAAGATTACTTGCCGTACACCGGGAATTTATCAGTCAGTGCGTGTACTTTGGCTTTCACCGCGGCAATCACTTCTGCATTTTCCGGGTTATCCAGCACGTCGGCGATCAGGTTAGCCACTTGCTCGGCTTCAGCTTCTTTAAAGCCACGCGTCGTAATCGCTGGCGAACCGATGCGGATACCTGAAGTCACGAATGGGCTCTCAGGATCGTTAGGGATCGCGTTCTTGTTCACCGTAATGTGTGCCTGGCCGAGGAAAGCATCAGCCGCTTTACCGGTCAAACCTTTAGGACGCAGGTCTACCAGGAACACGTGTGACTCAGTGCGGCCAGAGATAATGCGCAAACCGCGTGCAGCGAGGGTTTTGGCCATGGCGCTGGCGTTTTTCAACACTTGCTCCTGATACACCTTGAACTCAGGCTGTGCCGCTTCGAGGAAAGCAGTCGCTTTACCGGCGATGACATGCATCAACGGACCACCTTGCAAGCTTGGGAACACGTTGGAGTTGATTGATTTTTCAAACTCAGCTTTGGCCATGATGATACCGCCACGTGGGCCACGCAATGTTTTATGCGTGGTAGAGGTGACGAAGTCAGCATGTGGCACCGGGTTAGGGTAAACACCAGCGGCGATCAGGCCGGAATAATGTGCCATATCGACCATAAAGTATGCACCGACTTTTTTGGCGATTTCGGCCATACGCGCCCAGTCAAAACGCAGTGCATAAGCAGAGGCGCCACCAATCAGCAGCTTTGGTTTGCACTCGATGGCAATGCGCTCCATCTCGTCGTAATCGATTTCTTCCTGATCGTTGAGGCCGTAAGGCACGATATTGAATAATTTACCGGACAAATTGGCCGGGGAACCGTGCGTCAAGTGACCGCCGTGACCCAGGTTCATCCCCATGACCGTATCGCCTGGTTTCAGGATAGAGAAATACACCGCCTGGTTGGCTTGTGAACCAGAGTGCGGCTGCACGTTGGCGTACTCAGCGCCGTAGAGTGCTTTCAGGCGGTCAATCGCCAATTGCTCGACTTGATCAACAAACTCACAGCCACCGTAAAAACGCTTGCCTGGATAACCTTCCGCATACTTGTTCGTCAGTTGCGAGCCTTGCGCTTCCATCACGGCCGGGCTGGTGTAGTTTTCTGAGGCGATCAGCTCAATATGCTGATGTTGACGTTCGACTTCGGAAGAAATCATTGTGGCTAACGCCGGGTCTGCAACGCTTAAGTTTCTTGAAAAGCTAAACATGACGATCAAGTTTCCGTATCAATAACAATAAAGCGTAATTTTACCATGAGGCGACCATGGCTTGCACCTTTAGCGTCAGCGTAGCCGAGTCGGCCTGTTTTTACAGGCGGCCCGTCAATGTGAAACAGGCATATGAGCCAGGCAAGGCGCTGATTGGCAGCGATGCCAGGAATAAGTGCGCCAGCATTGCACGCTTTGCACCAAATCAGTGCACCCAATCAAACAGTTGCTGACCTGGCAGCAGGCCAAAAAACCCTTAAATCAGACTATCTTATTGATTTAAATGTAATTATTAAAGATGGCACAGCTTATGCTTAGTAGTAACCGTAAGCGTATATCTCCAAAATCGCTCCCTAAACCCAACTTCGGTTGGGTTCTTTTTTTGTGGTCGCCCACAACACACTATTAATGCTTGCGTGCTTTTAGTTGTTGCAACGTTTGCTGGCAACCTTCATCCGTCATTTCTGGCGAACTGCCAGGGTCAAGAAAAGGCAGTATCGCCGCAAACGGATTGATCAGCGCCAATAGCACCCCACCTGCGACCCGTGCGGCAATCGGCCCCGGGCTCAGCGACACCTTGGGATCTACAAACGGGCCGGTAACGAGAATGGGGGAGCGCACAGTCAAGGGTGAGAAGTTTTTTGGGCTGGCTTGCAGCTTAAGGTTGAGCTGCTCCTGGCCCAGGTTAACATCGCCAAGTATGTTCACGGTGGTCACCGGGGTATCGATGATGGCCGCTTCTGGTGTCAGCACGCCTTGCTTGGCATGCCAACCCATGGCCGCACATTGCATCGGCAAGGGTTGATCGCCTTTTATCAGTACCCCCACGGCTTGCGCAATATCCAGGCCCGCCGCCTCCACCACCAGATGTGAGATTTCACCCTCGCGTATCATCAGCGCCAGCTGGCCATCCAGCGATTTAAGCAACGCCGCTGTTGAACGGCCACGCCCTTGCAAACTGGCCTTGCCATTTAACTTGCCCGAGATATACGCTGGCGCCGGACTGGTTGACGAAGACTTAGCTGAAGGTTTGTTATCAGGTGCCTTGTTAGCATCTGGCGTCACTTTCAGCCATTGCTCCAGACGGATATCACGCACGGCGAGCTGGATATCCCAGTCAGGCGCAGGCGGTGGTGATAAGTCCGCATTACTGGCATCATGCGCATCGATACTCAGGGCACCCGTGAGCGTGCCTTGCGCGGTGCTGGCTTGCAGTTCCGCTAGGCTTAATTTGTGTTCAATCAGGGTTAAGCGCAATTTCAGAGGGGAAATCCGCTGTTTAAAAGCATTACCCAAATCCACTGCATCCAGATGCACATCAATATCTGCATTCATGCGTCCGTAAGTACTGAAATCGAGCGACTCGTCCGGAAACAGTTTACCGGGATGCGGCTTGGCAGCAGGGCTCCCCTGCGTCGCGCCAAAAGCGGGCGCTAAATCAGCCAGCATGAGTAGCGCGCCTTGCAACTTGCCACGCAGCATGGGTGTTTCAGGGGCAAAGTCATACACAAACTGCCCGGATAAACGGCTACGCCCAATATGCGCAGAAGGAATATCCACCTGCCACTGATCTATGCCTTTTTCAATGTCGGCACTGACTTTAAACGCAGCGGTACGTGGAAACGTCAGGTCCAGCAAATCGCCCACATCGGCCAGCGACCCACCCTTGACCTCCACCCTGCCTTTCACACGCTGGGTGCCGAACAAGTCATACACCGCACCACGAAACTGTGCGTTGACAGCGCCATATTTCAACCAGCCTTGAGAGTTAATCGGCGGAGACTTGCTACCCTGCGTGGCTACTGGCAAAAAGCCTTGTGTCACGAGCTCGCCCTGTATCGGTAACTTGCGAAACTGGCCATTGATCTTGACGCGGGATTCCGGCGTGGCCAGATGCTCACCTTCTTCGGTAAAAAAAGTGACGGCCAGCTGGGCATCGGTGACAGCATCAGCTACTTTTGCCTGCCCCTGATTCACCGCCAGTTGCTCAATCAACGGAAAAGGCCGTGGCGGGCCGCTGTCATCCAGTTCAAACTCCCAGCTTGCATGCCTATCCGCGCGGCGCAACAGGTAGGCATTCAGTTGATCCGCACGCATTGCTTCAATACGGTAAGGGTCGGTTTCTTTTAGCGACCATAGATCGCGATAACGCAACGCCAGGTCCAGGCCATGCGCATCGACAAAATAAGGCGCGTCAAAGCCTTCTGGCGCCGAAAGTTTTAATCCACCCACCTGCAGGCGAATGCCGCCCAGCAACTGCAGGCGGAACGGACGTTCAATCTCGACCGAACGGTGTAATTTATCTTGCAGAAATTGTTGTAAGGGCTGACGCAGAAATGGCCAACCGGCGATTTCACAGGCAATCACGGCCAGCACCAGCGCAAGCAAGGTCCCGGCGACCCACCTGGTGACTGCTGCAGATTTTTTTGTTGTTATTTCGGTCTCATTCATAGCTTGTCATGATGACAATGATAGGCTGGCCTGGCTAGTCCTCCGAGGCTGACACGCCTGTAGGCCGATTCTGTCAAACCTCATGCTGCTGTCAGTTATAATGCGGGTATACACACTTAAATACTGGAGCCGATTGTAATGAAATGGACCGACAGCCAGCGTATCGCTGAAGACCTGTATGACAAATTTCCCGAGGTGGACCCAAAAACCATCCGCTTTACCGACCTCATGCAATGGGTACTGGAACTGGATGGTTTTGATGATGAGCCTTCTCATTGCGGCGAAAAAATCCTCGAAGCCATTCAACTGGCCTGGATAGAAGAAGCCGAGTAAATGACCACTTTCCTGCCAGCGTCCATTTTCAAAGCCTACGATATTCGCGGCATTGTCGGTGAGTCGCTGACAGAAGACATCGTGCGCCAGATTGGGCTGGCACTGGGCACACTGGCACAAGAGCGTGGCGAACACAGCCTGTGTGTTGGCTACGATGGCCGTTTATCCAGCCCTACACTGGCCGCAGCGCTGACAGCTGGCATTTCTGAGACAGGCACCCACGTGATTGCGCTGGGTATGGTCACCACGCCCATGCTGTATTTTGCAGCGCACTACTTGGCCCAAACTAGCAGCGGCGTCATGATCACCGGCAGCCACAACCCACCACCCTACAATGGCCTCAAAATGGTGATTGCAGGCGAAACCCTCAGCAGCGATGCCATACAGGCACTCAAGCAACGCATTATCCAGCAGCAGTTTGCCCAGCCAGCTCAGCCCGGCAAGCAATCGTTTTATGATATTTACCCGGCTTACCAGGCAGCCATAGTCTCTGACATTCAATTGGCACGCCCGATGCGGGTGGTCATGGATTGCGGCAATGGCGTTGCAGGCGCTTATGCACCGGCCTTGTTTGAAGCACTGGGCTGCGAGGTTGAACCCTTGTTTTGCGAGGTGGATGGGCACTTCCCCAACCACCACCCGGATCCGGTCGAAGCAAAAAACCTGCAAGACGTGATACGCAAATTACAGGCTGGCGAGGCCGAAATAGGCATTGCCTTTGATGGTGACGGTGACCGCCTGGGCGTGGTCACCAAATCCGGCCAGATTATCCGCAGTGACCGCCAACTGATGCTGTTTGTTGAAGATGTACTCATACAACAGCCAGGCAGCAAAGTCGTATTTGACGTCAAGTCTACGCGCCACTTATCGCCCTTTATACGCGAACACGGCGGCAAACCGGTGATCTGGAAAACCGGCCACTCGCTCATGAAAGCCAAAATCAAGGAAACCGGCGCCGCCATGGGCGGCGAGCTTTCAGGCCACCTGTTTTTTAATGACGCCAAAGCAGGCAAGCCACGCTGGTTTGGCTTTGATGACGGCCTCTACAGCGCCGCCAGGTTACTAGAAATTGTCAGCCGCAGCCCCGATGCCAGTGCCGTTCTCGAAGCCCTGCCCGATAGTATCAACACTCCCGAACTGCAAATCGCCATGCAAGAAGGTGAACCACATGCTTTTATCGCACGCTTGCAACAATCGGCGTCATTTCCGGATGCGCTTGAAATCATCACCATTGACGGCCTGCGTGTGGAATATGCCGACGGCTTTGGCCTGATCCGCGCCTCTAATACAACGCCAGTGCTCACGCTACGCTTTGAGGCAGAAGATATCGCCGCGCTTACTCGTATCCAGCAAGCGTTTAAGCAGGTGTTAAGCCATGCCAACCCAGACTTGAAAATCCCTTTTTAGCCACCATTGAATGAGCATGCGCAATGCTACTCAAAAACTCTATTCCCGCGGGCGCGGCCTGCTCTATACCATCACCTGGCTGGCACTGGCCGCACTGGTATGGGTGCTGGTTGACCGCGTACAACACCCCAACACCTTAGAACAAATCGGCAAGCCAGAAGTCGTCAGCCTTAAACGCGGCCCTGACGGCCATTACAGCGCCGAAGCCCTGATCAACGGTGAACGCGTACGCGTGCTGGTCGATACCGGCGCCACTGGCGTCGCTATTTCACAGCATGTTGCTGACCGCTTGGGCCTGGCCAGCCAGGATGCCATTAACACACGCACCGCTAACGGCAATGCCGTGTCTTACCTGGTGCGCCTGAAAACCGTGCAATTAGGCGGTGTCATCGCACATGACGTCGCCGCGACGATTTCACCAGGCCTGGAAGGCGATGCCTTGCTCGGTATGAGCTTTCTGGGGAGGATGGATGTGAGGTTGTACCGTGGAGTGATGACGATACGGGATGGTGAAAGTGCTAAGTGATTTAATCAGCAATCACTCGTAATGCGTCCACATCCGCAACACCCTGACAGTATGATGCTGCTCTAATACGTCATACACCAAACGGTGCTGAATATTAATACGGCGGGAATATGCACCACTTAAATCCCCCACCAGCTTTTCATAAGGCGGCGGATTTTGAAAAGGATGCTCGCCAATGATGTTTAACAAAGCCTGAGCCTTTTCTTTCAGCCCAGACTGCGCAATTTTAACCGCATCTTTTTGTGCATGCTTGGTAAAAACCAATTGCCAACTCACCAATTAAGCTCCTTGATAGAGTCTTCCAATGGCTCCGCCATGCCCTCTTTAATAGACTCACGCATACCGGGCACAGATAACAAATAGAGTGTTTCTTGAATCGCTGACCAATCCTCAGCAGACACCAATACTGCATTATTTCGCTTGCCGGAAATAATAATCGGCTCATGTGACTCAGCTGCTTGATCAAGCAAACGGTATAAATTGGCACGCGCATCACTGGCTGAAAGTGTTTGCATCATCATCTCCTCTGAATAATAGATATTGTACGTTAAAACGTACGTAATGCAAAAAATCAGTATTCTACTAAATTAAAAACCCAACAGGGTAGACACTATGCCAAAGCGTAACGCACTTATTTCCTATACCCGAACTCTAACTCAAACCACTGTGGACTCAGCCCAGCCAACGGCACCCGCAGTTTTGCCAACTCAGCTTCTGGCCCATGTACCTCAATACGCAGCAGCGTAGAAACCTCGCCCATTTCATGCAGAATCGGGCGCAAATTATCCAGGTGCGCTAACAAAGCTGCCGCATTTTCAAAACCTTCGCGGCAATGGGCAAGATCGCCATCAAAACTAAAGCCATAATACAAACAGCCAGGCTCGCGTGATGACCACTCAACATACTTTTCGCAGATGGCGCGAAAAGCAGTGGCTTGGCCGGGGTGAATTTCAAAATAAGGTGAAACAGAACAGCAGGTATCTAGCGTGGTCATGGTTAACTATCGTTGTTTCATCATTAATTCGCCAGCTCAGCACCTTCAACCACCACACGGAAGAACTGTAATGCGGCCTGGTCCTGAATGCGCACACCGGTCGCTACCGAACCACGCTTACCAGGCGCAATGCCGCTGGTAATCAACATAGAGCGGGTCTGGTCGACGAGGCGGCCACGGCTGTCGTATTGCAACATACGCACCTGCACCCGGCCAACCGGCACGCTGCTATTGTTCTGTACGGCGGCATACACCATGCCGGTGTTATCGGCCAGTGGGCCAGAAGGCAGGTAGCGCGCGGGGTTGCGTGGCAAATCGATACGCATAGCACGGCCAGCGGCTTCTTTGCCAATCTCAGAATCTGAACTGGCGGCCAATTGGTAGTGCTGCAAAGCAAGTGAAGTTTCTCCGCGGCCTTCGGCAATCTGGCCAAGCAAGGCATAGCCAGGCGCAGTCGGCAATAAAGCATTGGCTTTTTTCAGGAAAGGTTCGGCTTGCGCTTTCTTGCCATCATTAAACAAGGCGATCCCGCTTTGCACATAAGGCTTGAAATAATCCGGCTGCATCTGAATCGCCTTGTCGTAAAATGCCAGCGCTTCTGTGGTGTTTTTCTTGGTTAGGGCGATATCACCTAACAGTTCCTGAAAACGTGCTTCGTGCGGCTCAATGCTGATGGCTTTTTTAGCCAATGTTTTGGCTTTTTCAGCATCGCCTTTTTGCAGTGCTTCTTTGCCTTCATCATAGGCTTTGTAGGCTTCGCGCGTGGCCATGAGTTTGGCGACCTTTTGCGCATAGACCTCTTTGCCCATGTCGCCACCCGCCCCTAGTTCTGCCAACGTTTTCTTGTTGTCATCCACGCGCTCTTGTGACGGTGGATGGCTGGCAAACAGGCCACTGATAAAATCCTGCCGCTTGCCTTCGCTCAAGCGTACAAACGTCTCTTGCAAGGTCACGGCCGCGGCCGGGTCATACCCGGCCAATTTCATATATTTCATGCCGTAGTGGTCAGACTCAGACTCGGCATCGCGGCCATATTTGCTGGTAATCAGCTGGCCGCCCAATTGTGCGCCACCGACCACCAGGTTGGCATAATTAGAGTCACGCGTAGCCAAGCCCACGGCCAGCATGGCGCCCTGCATAAACATGCCGCGCTCCATGCCTTTGGCACCATGCCGCGCCGCCGCATGCACAATTTCGTGGCCCAATACAGCAGCCAGCTCGGCCTCGCTGTGCAACTCATATAACAGGCCGCGGTTAAAGGCAATTTTGCCACCAGGCATCGCCCAGGCATTGGGCACCGAGTCATTGAGCACGACGAACTCATACGGCAAATCCGGGCGATCTGATACTGCCGCCAGCTTTTGCCCGACTTGTTGCACATAGCGCGTCAGTTCAGCATCCAGCGTGTAATCACCGCCTTGCGACTGGCGTGCAGGACTATAGTTTTGCTGGCCGAGTTGAATCTCTTTGTCTTGCGAGACAAACTGGAACTCGCGCTCTTTGGTTACCGGATTGACGCCGCAAGCCAGCAAGCCTACGGACAACAGCACCGGGCAAAGAATACTTTTTTTTATCATGGTCATGCAGCCATTTCCCCGCGGCTATTGTTCTTAGGTGATAACGGTTGGCTGTTGCCTGCCAGTCAGTGGTGGCAGTTGCGAAATCTGGTGTGAAACGGCAATGAGTTCCGCCAGCGCCTCTTGCGCATCCAACTGCTGCTGCGCAGCATCTTCAGTAAAGGCTTCGAGGTAGACACGAATGGTCGCCCCTTCAGTGCCCGTGCCCGACAAACGAATCACCACACGCGAGCCGCAAGCGAACAAGATACGCAGGCCCTGACCAGTGCTGACCGAACCATCAACAGGATCGGTATAGCTAAAATCATCGACTGTTTGCACGGTATAGCTGCCAAACACCTGGCCTGGCAAGCTGGCAAACTGTGCCTTGATATGGGTAATGACGGCATTGGCCTGCTCAGTGGGCACCGCTTCGTAATCATGGCGCGAATAGACATTGCGGCCATAGACTTGCCAGTGTTTGCGCACCAGCGACTCAACGCTTTCGCCCGTAGCGGCCAGCAAGTTCAGCCAGCACAACACCGCCCACAAACCATCTTTTTCACGCACATGGTCGCTGCCAGTGCCAAAACTTTCTTCGCCACACAAGGTCACGCGACCGGCATCCATGAGGTTGCCAAAAAACTTCCAGCCGGTAGGCGTTTCGTAGCAATCAATGCCCAGTTTGGCAGCTACCCTATCCACCGCACCACTGGTCGGCATGGAGCGCGCCACGCCGGACAAGCCTTTCGCGTAAGCAGGAATCAGTTTCGCATTGGCGGCAATCAGCGCCAGACTGTCTGACGGCGTGACAAAGAAGTGATTGCCTAGGATCATGTTGCGGTCGCCATCGCCATCAGACGCCGCCGAAAAGTCAGGCGCTTGTGTGCCGTAGGCAATCTTCACCAGGTCTTCGGCATAGGTGAGGTTAGGGTCCGGATGACCGCCACCAAAAGTTTCTGAGACCTCGCAGTTCATCAGGCTGCTGGCCGGTGCGCCCAGAAGCTCACCCAAAATCACTTTGGCATATGGCCCGGTGACAGCATGCATGGCATCAAATTGCAATCTATGGCCTGCCGCCAGCCAGCGCTTGATGGCGGCGAAGTCAAACATGCCTTGCATGAGGTCCGCGTAATCAGCCACGGCATCTATCACTTCGACCTCAAAGCCATCCAGTGTAGTCACACCGATGCTGGACAAATCCACTTCAGGCAAATCGACCAGTTTATATTGCGTAATCTGTTTGCTATTGGCAAAAATGGCATCAGTGATTTTTTCCGGTGCCGGGCCACCATTACTGGTGTTGTATTTGATGCCAAAATCCTCATCAGGACCGGCCGGGTTATGGCTGGCCGAGAGGATAATGCCGCCAAAGGTCTGGTATTTACGGATGATGTTGGACGCAGCCGGTGTGGACAAGATGCCATGCTGGCCGACCAGCACTTTGGCAAAGCCATTGGCTGCCGCCATTTTAATAATGACCTGGATGGCCTCTTTGTTATAAAAGCGGCCATCTCCACCAAGCGTCAAGGTCGCATTGGCTGGGATTTCCAGGGTATCAAAAATACTCTGCACAAAGTTTTGCAGGTAGTGCGGTTGCTGAAACACACGTACTTTTTTACGCAGGCCGGAAGTGCCGGGTTTCTGGTCAGAAAAGGGATTGGTTGCGACAGTTTGAATCGACATGCAAGCACACTCTTTTTTATTAATGGACTGTTTTGATTGTATTACAAATCCATGACAGTTTTTTTGCTATACAGCGGATTTCCTCACACTTTTTATCATTTGCCGCCCCTGCAAACTACGGAAAATCATGAGCTGCTTTTACGTATTCGCTTCAGGGTGGTTTTGAAACGCTGACGTATAGTGTGAGTCATACCAGTACATCAAGCACGATGTACTCACAAACAACCAAAGGAGACTATCATGTGGACTAAACCAGCTGCTACTGAAATGCGTTTTGGCTTTGAAGTGACTATGTACGTGATGAACAAATAATCAGCGCTGATCTTAAGTCATTAAGATTAGACTGAATATAAAAAACCGCCGGAATACGGCGGTTTTTTATTGCCTGTCACAATGAAGCTTAAGCAAGCTGCGACCACAGCAAGTTGAGGCTCACGCCCATCAAAAAGACTGCAAAAATACGTTTTAATACCTTGACCGGCAAACGCTTGGTCAATGCCACGCCTGCCGGGGCAAACAACACGCTCAGCGGTGTAATCAGCATAATGGCTGGCAAATAGAGCAAGCCAAACGCATCGGGCGCATGTGTCGCCTGTCGGGCAGCGTCTTGCAGATAGCTCACCGTGCTCGCCAGCGCAATCGGGAAACCCAACACGGCCGATGTCCCGATTGCCTGCTTCACAGACACATTGCGCATGGCCAGGTAAGGCACGGTCAATGTGCCCCCCCCTATCGACACCAGCGCAGAGATCACACCGATCAACAACGACACCAGGCTGATTTCCACCTTGCCCGGCACTTTGTGTTGTGCGGGCTTGCGGTCCAAAAATAATTGAATCGCCGCAAAAAAGGTAAAGCTCGCGAAAAACAGCGTCAAATAAAACGCATCTAGGTGAATTGCCACCAGCGTTGCCAGCAAGGAACCAATAAACGCCATTGGCACCATGGCCCAGACATATGACCAGACAACATTCTGGTTTTTATGATGCGCGAGAATACTGGAAAGTGAGGTAAAGACAATGCATGCCATCGAAGTCGCTAGCGCCATATGAAAAGCTGCATCGGCCGAGAAGCCTTTGGCGACCAGCATGGCATGCAACATAGGCACCAGCACAATGCCACCGCCTATGCCCAGTAAACCAGACAATACGCCAACCACCACGCCGATCATGCAAAACAGCGCATATTGCTCAATAAATAGTTGTATCCAGTCCATGCGACACTCGTCAGTTGAAAGCGCAACAGTATAACGGCAGACCAATGCTCAGTCAGACTATTTTTCTTTACTTCCGCGCGCACTAATTTTTGTTACAATAATCAAAATGAACGATCAACATGAGAAAAAAGCCGGGGGTAAACGCGCAGGGGCTGGCCGTAAAGCAGGCTCTGGTTTATATCAGGAAACCACAACTGTGATGCGCGTGCCTGTGAGCCAGAAAGCCATGATTGGTGACTTATTGGCGGCTTATGCCAAAAAGCAGCGACACAGCAAGCAACTTCTGGATAGCCCACAAGCCTTCGCCTTGCCAGATAGCACGGCGCAAGCGATTGCCCTGCCGCTTTATCAATCAAAAGTGCCTGCTGGCTTTCCCTCCCCAGCCGATGATCATGTGGAAAAGCGGCTGGACCCTAGCGAATATTTGATTGACCAGGCCGACACCACGTTCTTTGTGACCATACAAGGTGAGTCGATGATAGAAGCGGGATTAATGCCCGGGGATAAGGCGGTGGTGGATAAAGGCAAACTACCGGTGGTCGGCGATATTGTGCTGGCGATGATCGATGGCGAGTTCACGATTAAAACGCTGTCCAAACAGGCAGACGGTACGCCACAATTGTTGCCAGCAAACTCGTCTGGACGTTACATGCCTATCCTGATTCAGGCGCCCATGCAGTTTGAAGTCTGGGGCGTGGTGATTGGCTCATTCAGGCGGTTCAGATAATAAAAAACCCGGCGCCCATTCATCACGGGACAACCGGGTTTCCTGAACGCAAATGAATTATTTGTTCATTACGTACATTGTTACTTCAAAGCCGAAACGCATTTCGGTAGCAGCTGGTTTAGTCCACATAATGATCTCCTTTTTTTGATTCCCCGAACCGACCCCATGTCTGGTTCGTGTGAATGTATTATCGGCCCATGCCGCAACAATCCTGCTATTGCGGATCATGAACAGCGTTTAGGGAATTTCATGAAACAGCCCTCATGCAAATGAATATGTCAGCCTCCAATCCATCGGCCATCGGGACCATGGCGCTTGTCGATGTCAATAATTTTTACGTCAGTTGCGAGCGTGTGTTTAATCCTAAACTACGCGGCCGCCCGGTGGTGGTGCTTAGCAATAATGATGGTTGCATTATCTCGCGTAGTGCAGAGGCCAAGGCGCTGGACATCCCCATGGGGGCACCGTGGTTCAAGGTGCGCAAGTATGCCGAGCAAGAAGGGGTGCTTGCCTATTCGTCGAATTACGCCTTGTACGCAGACATGAGCAACCGTGTGATGTCGGTGCTGCGGCAGTTCAGCCCATCACAGGAGGTATACTCGATTGACGAGTCGTTTCTCGACCTCACTGCGTTCTCCAGGCGCGACCTGACCGCCTACGCACAGCAACTCAGGCAAACGGTGCTGCGATCGACCGGTTTGCCGGTGTGTGTCGGGATTGCCAGCAGCAAAACGCTGGCAAAACTGGCGAATCATTGCGCCAAACAACAAACCTCATTCAATGGCGTCTGTCACTTCAACGCCATGCCAATCACATCGGTAGACGATATCTTGCGCGACATTGACGTTAGCCATGTCTGGGGCATAGGCCGCAATTTGAGCAAGCAGTTGCATGCGACTGACATCCATACCGCCTACGACCTCAAGATGAGCAATGCAGCGACAATGCGCCAACGATTCAACGTGGTGATGGAAAAAACCGTCCGTGAACTCAATGGCACGCCTTGCCTGGCACTGGAGCAAGTACGCGGACCACAACAACAGATTTTGAGCACGCGCAGCTTTGGCCGTGTCGTGCGTGACCTGCAAAGCCTGGAAGAAGCCGTCACATTGTATACAACGCGCGCGGGCGAAAAGCTGCGCCAGCGTAAGCTATACGCAGGCAGTGTCTACGTCTATATCCGCACCAGCCCGTTTCGCGATGCTCAACAGCAATACGACAACAATTTGCGCCTGCCGCTCCACATTGCGACAAATGACACCCTACAACTGGTGCAAGCCGCACTGGCAGCGCTACGGCAGATTTACCGTCCCGGTTACGACTATATGAAAGCAGGCGTTTCGCTGGGCGAGCTGGTGACGGCAGAAGCGCAACAACAAGACTTGTTCCAATCCACGGCCACGCATGAAAAAGCAGGCCGCTTGATGCATGCATTGGACACCATCAATCAGAAAATGGGGAGGGCCACCCTCAAGCTAGCCAGCGAAGGCGTGCAACGCCAGCAACCCTGGCGGATGAAGCAGGCGCTTAAAAGCCCCGCCTACACCACGCATTGGGAGGAGTTATTAAAGGTGGACTAAACAGCGTTTTAAGCCGCTTTGGATAAAGACACCGAGCTAAACGTCACCGCGCTGATGACCAGCATGGCACCCACCAACTGCGCATGATTCGGCGGCACATGCTCAAACGCAGCAATCACCATGGTCGTCACCGGCACCAGATTCATAAAAATCGCCGCTTTTGATGGCCCAAGATGCGCAATGCTGGCATTCCAGAACAGATAAGCCAGCACGCCACCGCCTAGCGACATCGTCAACAGGGCAGCCCCGGCATGTATCGTCGGCACGACAACATGATCGCCATGCATGATGGCCGCCATGGTCAAAGCCATCGCGCCAACCGTCATGATGCCAGCAGTATTAGCGATCCCGCTCACCTGTTTGGGCATCATTTTTTTAACCAATACGTTATAGAGCGCCCAATTCAGCGAGGCAATCAGAATGTAGATATCGCCAACTGCAACAGTCAGTCGCGCGCCCGCACCCAATACCACAATCGCGACGCCTGCAATGCCAATCGGGAATGCAATCAGTTGCTGATTGCTCGGCCTGTCGCGCAGAATCACATAGCCCAGCACCGCCGTAAGCAGCGGATTCAAGGCCATGATCAGCGCGCCATTGATGGCGGAGGACGTTTCCATGCCTAAAAAGAAAAACAGGTTGAATCCGAACACACCAACCACCCCCAGCGTCAGATAGGCTTTCCAATGCTGCGCAGGGATCATCTCTTTTCTCATTTGCGCAATCAAGACCATGACGGCGGCGGCCAGCACATAGCGACTCGCACCCGCCACATAAGGCCCCATTTCAGCAATCACCGGGCGCGCCAGGTTGAAATTGGCACCCCAGAAAATCGCCGCCATGGTGGCCATCAAATAGGTTTTACAGTGATTCATCTGATTTCTCTATTACCGCTCAATATATATAAAGTGACGCAATCAATGCTTATAGCCTGTGTCCGCTTTAGCCGTCAATCCCTTCGACAATAAACACCCGATATTGCGCACCCTGATGCCTGTGTTGCAGCGCCTGCTGATATTGCGGACTGTAGTACCAGGCTTCGGCCGCTTGGACGCTGGGAAAGCGGTGGATCAAGCAACCTTCAAATGGCGGACCTTCAAGAATATGCAGTGCGCCATACCTCGCCAGCGGCATGACTGCATGCCCCTCCCGGGCGAGAGGGGCCAGGCTGGCATACGTATCCATGGCGGCTTGATCCGTGGTTTGCTCACGCATCATCACCACATAGGCACTCATGATTGGTGCGCGCCTTGCAAACGCTGCACAAGAGACTGCGCAGCCAAGGCAGATGACGCTGGATTTTGCCCGGTGATCAACAAGCCATCCTCAACCACATACGGTTGCCAGTCAGCGCCTTTTGAAAAAACACCCCCATGATTGACCAGCATGTCTTCAACCAGAAAAGGCACGACGTTGGTTAATTCAACCGCAGCCTCTTCAGTATTGGTGAAACCGGTGACTTGCTTGCCAGCCACCAGTGGGCGGCCATCTTGCTGGGTGACATGACGCAACACGCCAGGGGCATGGCACACCAGCGCAACGGGTTTACCTGCATTCAATGTCGATTCGATCAAGGCAATGGAGTTTCTATCCTCTGCCAGATCCCACAATGGTCCATGCCCGCCTGGATAAAACACGGCATCAAACCCATCATGCGATACCGAGCTTAATGGCACGGTATTCGCCAAGGCGCTGCCCGCTTCTACATCTGCTTCAAACCGTTTGGTGTCTGCGGTTTGAAAAGCTGGATCATTGCTTTTAGGATCCAGCGGCGGCTGGCCACCTTTAGGCGATACCAGCGTCAATTGCGCACCCGCCGCTTTAAATGCGTAATAAGGCGCAGCCAGCTCTTCAAGCCAGAAACCGGTTTTGAGGCCGGTATTGCCCAGGGTGTCATGCGAGGTCAGTACAATCAATATATTCATGTTGAAGCTCCTTTAGGATGAATGATCGTGATAAGTGATCAGGTGAGTCCATCATGAACGCTTTGATTCCATTTTTGAAATTTATTATGTATATTTTAGTTATTCACCTTATGAATATTTAAATGCGCTACGACCTGAATCTATTACGAGTATTTATTGCCTTGATGGAAGAGCGCAGCGTGACACGCGCTGCCGACCGGCTAGGTATCACACAGCCTGCACTGTCGAATGCATTGAACCGCCTGCGCGAGATCCTCCAGGACCCATTATTTATCCGTGAACGTTACGGCATGCAGCCGACGCAGAAAGCGGAGGCATTAGGGCCAGTGATTATGGAGGCGATTGGGCAACTGGATGAAATCGTCCTCGAACAGCAGGCCTTTGACCCGGCAAGTGCCAACCTGTTATTCACGATTGCCCCCAATAGTTATGTGGAATATGTGCTGATTCCGGCGGTCGTGGCCAAGTTGCGCGTACTGGCGCCTGGCATCAAGCTGCGCATTATTCCTTATGGCAATGACCTTGCTGAAACAGGCGTAATCTCGGGCAGCACGGCGCTGGTGATGGGGCGCTTCGTCGACCCGCCTGATAACCTGATTGTGCAGCACCTGATGGATGACAGGCTGGCCTGTGTGGTGCGCGCCGACCATCCGACCATAGGCAATGAAATCACCAAGGCGCAATATGAACAATTGAAACACGTGAATGTGTTACCACCAGGGCGCATGCGCGCAGGGTTGTTTCAGGCGCTGGATCGGCAGGGTTTAAAACGTGAAGTCGCAGTGTCCGTCACGCACTTTCTCTCGGTGCCAGAGGTCATTGCAGTCACCGATTATTGCACCACTCTACCGATTCAAATTTGCCGCCGTCTGGCCAATGATACGCGCTTAAAAATATTGCCAACGCCAGTTGACCTCGGCACTTTCCCGGTGGATATCGCCTGGCATGTCAGATACCGGCATGACCCGGTGCATCGCTGGCTACGGTCATTAATTGAAGAAGTGGCGCGTACGCTCTAACAATGGCTAGGCGGCATCAATCAGGCCATGTTTCATGGCCAGCCGCACCATTTCCACCGGGCTGTTCACCGACAGCTTTTGCTTGATCAAAGTGTAATAGTTAGCCACTGTTTTCTGGCTGATTTTAAGCATATCGGCCACCTCTTCTACGCGCTTGCCTTCCGCCAGCAGCCTAAACACCTCAAACTCACGCGAGGTGAGTTGCTGCAATGGATTGCTTTCGCCGATCAGGGTTTGCAAGGCAACTTTCTGCGCCACATCCTGGCTCAAAAAAGTACGGCCTTTGGCCACATCCAGCACAGCCTGCACCAGATCCTCCGCCACACCCGTTTTGGTCACATAGCCTTTAACACCGGTTTTGAGCGCCTGTGCGGCAAACGACACCGCCTCATGCATGGAGAAAATCACGATTCTGGCTTGCGGATAACGTTGCAAAATACGTTTGGCCGCTTCCAGGCCGCCCATGCCGGGCATGGAAATATCCATCAACATCACATCTGGCAGAATCTCGCCGTACACCTGGTATGCCGATTCCCCGGTATCTGCCTCGGCCACGATTTCAATCGATTTATGGCTTTCGAGCAAACGACGCAACCCTGAACGCACCACGCTGTGGTCATCCACCAACACTACTTTAACTGTCATGTCACTGCTTCCTGAAAACCTTCTGTTGTGTGAAAACGGACTTCAATACGCGTGCCCTGCCCCGGTGCACTGCTAATGTTCATGCTGCCCATCAAGCCCTCTACCCGTTCCTGCATACCGGCCAGGCCATAGCCGCGACTTTGCACACTGGTATCAAACCCGCGTCCGTCATCCTCTACCAGCAGATATAGCCCCTGCTCACTTTCCGTCACCTCTATCGTCACACGGGTCGCGGCGGCATGCTTGCTGATATTGGTCAGGCATTCCTGCAAAATTCGGTAGACCGTCACCGACACGGACTCATCATGTTGGCTCAAGTGGTTGGAAATCGCATTCACCACCATGATGCCGCGGTTACGGTCATGCCAGTGATGAATCAGCTCGGCCAGCGCCAGGCTCAGCCCCAACTCATCCAGCACACGCGGACGCAAGCGCGCCAGGATATCCTGAATCGTCACCATCATCTGCCGCGTGATCTGCGCAATCGCCTGCGCACTTTCACGCGCGACACTGAGCTTTTTGGCCGCCACCAGCGCACTGGCATCCACATGCACAGCCGTCAGGTACTGGCCAATTTCATCATGCAGGTCCCGCGCCAGTTTTTTACGCTCTTCTTCCTGCAGGTGAATAATCTGCTGCGTTAAACGGTGGTTGTTACGTATGCTTTGCTCCAGCGTGCTGGCCATGCTGTTGAATTTATCGCTGATTTCACTCAGTTCCACCTGCTCAAATCCAGGCAAGCGGCTTTGATATTCACCACGCTCAATCTGGTTCAGGCCATGAATAATCTGCTTCACCGGTTTAAACGTCGCGCGTACCGTCCAATAAACAAACAACAACACGCTCAGGCCAAACAAGCCGACAATTGCTAGCAAACCAGAGGTGTCATCCCAAATTTCGCGCAACTCAAAACTGGGGTCAGGCGTAATCACCAGCTCGCCGATAAAGCGCCCGTTGAGAATAATATTTTTGCGTTTGGGTTCATTGAGTACGCTGGAAATGTCCAGCAGGCGCACAAACCACGCAGGCGGCTCTTCACCGGTATGCACCAACCGCGTCGAGCGGTTAGACTCACGCAAACGGCCATTCATATCAAAAAAATCCACCTTCAAATGGCGGATATTGGTCAGTTCATCCAGGCGAAACAGATTGGTTTGACCATTTTCACTGTTATTCAACCAGCCAAAATCGGTCATGTAATGCGCGATTTCCGCATCCAGCAAATGAATCACCAGATTGGTACTGGAATCGACCTCAGCCAACACATCTTCGCGCGCATTCTTCACCACGGATACTGCCCAGGTCAGCAATAAGCCGAGCAATAACAAGGTAATGATCAGGTTAAGTTTGAACTGGAGACTGAGAGATTTCATCATGCTGTGTGGATTTTAAAGTCGATCGCCCAAAAACTTTCGGGAATTTTTCCCGATTCATCCCCCTGGCGTGCAGGGGGCTCCACGTATTATAGGCGGACGAGTGATAGGTGGACTAGCGGATCACCACACCCCAGGGCAAGGTACCGACCGGAATATCCTTTAACCTTAAATTGGTTTGCGTATCAATCACAGACACACTGTTGCTGCGTCCATTGGCGACATAGAGTTTTTTGCCATCCGGCGTCAGCGCCATGTTCCAGGGCCGTTGCCCGACGGCGATGGTGGCAATCACCTGGCGGCTGGCAACATCAATCACACTGATATTGTGATCGCCACCATTGCTGACATAAATGCGGCTGCCATCGGCATTGACCTTGACGCCATTTGAGCGCAAGCCGACTTTGATACTGGCCTGCACGGTCCAATCGCTGCTAGAAATAATCTCCAGCAGGTTGGCGGCTTCATTGGCGACATAGACCCATTTGCCATCGGGGCTAAAGCCGACGCCTCGCGGATGCTTGGTAGCAGCAATCACATGTTCGGATTTAAGTGATTTCAGGTTAACCACATCCACATTATTGCTTTCTTCATTGCTCGCCAATAACCACTGCTGATCCGGCGAGAATACACAATGCTCGGGATTCCGACCCTGGGTATTCATCGTGTGTATGACCTTGTTGACCTGTAAATCTACCAGCGCCACCGCATTTTCTTCTTCCAGGCATGCTGCCAGCCACTTGCCATCCGGCGAAATATCTATGCCTTCCGGTTCATCGCCGACCTTGATCAGGGCGACTTGCCTGCCTTGCTGGGTATCCACCACGGCCACAGCATTTTTATCGCGCACTACGACATACAAGTTTTGATTGCTGGGATGTATGGCCGCTGCCTGAATTTTTTTGCCGAGTTTGCCTTTGGCTGGCAGGCGTTTCACCACTTCATCCGTGGTGGTATCTATGACCGATACCGTGCCATCTTTTTCATTGGGCACATAGGCGAAAGGTTGGGAATAAGCCGATAAAGACGTCGCAGCCAAAGCCACGGTGAATAGAAGCTGTTGCAGGGTGTATTGCATAGAGTGTCCTTTAAAAAAATCGACCAGTTGCTGCAACAACTGGCCTGAACATGGAGATATACTTTATGCAAATCAATTAAATTAATTCATTTAAATTGATAAGTGCATATTAAGCATGCTGTGGCTGCGCCAATAGCGGCGGCCTTCCCGATTTCACCGGGATTTGTTCCTGATACCATCCTCATCACCAGCGTGTTTAATGGCTGCGGCCAATAAACTGACCAAACGCCCGTGGCTGCGAGCCGACGGCAATGGTGGCTTTCACCACCAAGCGTTCGCTGTCTATAATGGCAATCACGTTTTCCATCCAGCTGGCCACCAACACCTGCTGGCGCTTGGCATCAAAAGCAATACCTTCCGGCGTGCCCGGCACGCGAATCTTGCGCATGGTTTGCCGCGTCGCCAGATCAATCACGCTGACGCTATCGTCGCCTGTATTACTCACAAACAAGCGCTGTCCACGCTCATCTGACGTGGCGCAATACGGATGATCACCAGTGGCCAGCGTCGCCAGCACTTGCTGAGTGCGGGTATCTATCACACTGACAGTGTTTGAATACACATTAACCACAAATAGCTGCTGGCCATCCGGACTCAAGCTCAAGCCAAACGGATGCTGGCCAACCTTGACCGGATCACGCACCTGCTTGCTACGGGTATCAATGACACTGATATCGTTACTGTCACGATTAGCCACGTACAAGGTGCTACCATCCTGACTCAATTGCAGGCCAGCCGGTGCCTGCCCGACGGCGATGCTTGCCAGTACTTGCCCGCTATCGGGATCCACCACCAGCAAGGTGTTGTGATACCAGTCCGCCACATACACACGATCGCCCGCTGGACTCACCGCCAGCCCGACTGGCGCAATCGGCAAATCAATCGTGCGCGTCACTTGCTGGCGCTGCATATCGATGACCGACAATGAGCGCCCTTCAACATTACTCACATACACTTTTTGCCGTTGCTCATCGACCGCCACGCCCACTGGCGCTTTGCCTACCATCAGGGTATTCAGCACGCGTTGCTGCTGCAGATCGACTACCGACACCGTATGATCGCCCTGGTTGCTGATATAAGCGAGCTCGGCAGCCTGCACACACCACAGCGTAGCCGCCAGCCACAACCCAGCGAGCATTTGAATGCATGGGCGCACTGACGCCACGCCTGTCGCTTTCAAAACAAACATGCTTCTCCTCGCATAAGGTTTTTGCTGATTTTTTGAGCGATGCTCAACTATAGGGGTTTATCTGTCTCTGGACGTGAGACAGTGTCCTGCAATTGGCAGGGAATTTTTCATGGCATAACGCCTAGGCAGCGGGCATTTTTTGTACGAAATGGCTGTTGATGGCGGTCATATCCAGTGCTTGCCACATTTGCACATGATGTTGCAGTTCATGGGCATGCATGGCGCCATTGACGAGGTCAATCACCACACGCTCGCGAACCACCATTAGCGCAGGCACCTGCCCGACCTGGAAATTGGCTGCAAGGTCTGTGGCCACATCGATATCTACCATGGTAAACAGGATGTGGGGCGTTTTTGCTGCCACCTCGGCAAATACCGGGGCAAAAGTCTGGCAAGGTGCACACCACTTGGCAGTGAATAGCACGACCATAAAATCATGTGCAACCACTTGCTGGTTAAATGCGGCTTGACTGTCTAATGAAAGGAGCTTGTTGGGTTTCATGGATGTTCCTTGGAAGGGGCGCCTGCTGCTGGCAGGCGCTTAATCACACTCAGGGTCCAGTGCTGTGGGCCGGCCATGCTTTGCGAACAGCCAAGCTCTGCGACCGGTGCCTGCGCACTCAGCACATGACGGGTATGGTCTGCGGTTTGTACTTGCATAAACCAGCGGTCTACCCACACCTCTATTGAGGCATCTTGTTCAGACCCGGCGGCAGAAAGCTGCAGCGAAACCAGCTTGCCGCCATGGGCCAGACACAAGCTGTCATCACTTTCGACCAGCGCGACCTCACGGCTTTCGCCGTCGGCCATAGCCGATACACTGGTCAATAGCAGCCAGGCGCCCACCATCAACAAGTGCTGCATGCTGGCTAACTGACTCAGGCGCACACTGTTGAGCCCATACGTTCAAACATGGGGCGCACATAGGCACAGATCTTCTGGCGCCAGCCCCTGCTATTGGCAGCGGCATTCTGGCGGCCCTCTTTCAAACCTTGCAATCCCTCTTTAACAAAATCATCGACCGCCGTCTTGGCCGATTCGTCATCCTGCCCGGCGGGTGGTTCGTTGCCGGTAAACGCACGGTAATAGCGGGCCGTCCACACCACTTTGGCAGTGCTGCCATCGGCCACCACCTTGATTTTGCCATTCAGCGAACTGACGGGTAGCGCTTCCAGATCGATATCACCTGACAAGCGGTAAGACACCGTCATATCGCTTGCTGACACTTCATCGATTTCCTGCAGCAACTGTTTGCCATTTTTAAGGCTAATTCTTTGCTGTTTATCATTCACCGCTTCGCAGGCAGCCACCTGCGGATGCCACTGCGCCAGGCCACACGGTGCACTGACACGCTTCCACACAGCATCTACCGCTGCATTCACCTGAGTGGATTCATCCGTTTTCTGCGGCGTCGGGCCATGCGCCCACACATTTGCACTCATTAACCCAATCAGTAATAAAGACCACTTCATTGTTGCTCCTTCTCAAAAAAACGATATACGCTCAAAAAACAATACTCATTGCTTACTCAAGCGCTTTAATGACCGCATGGCCTGTGTGGTGCCAAACCAGCGTTTCGCCAGCCACTTAAACCAGGAACCTCCGGCAAATGTCAGTAGCAGGTACAGCAGCCAGCACGCCATCGCCGGCATCGCCAGCCAGGGCCTGAGGTCGGTGTCGGCCCAGCGCCAGGCGGTCATACCCAGGCCCGTGGCCCAGCGGCTGCTTTGTGTCGACTGTTCCAGGCGCACATCATTCAAGCCGGTGATATTCGCCAATCGCTGCAAATTCTGTTCATCCAGCGCAGACAGGTGCGCATTACCCAGCAAGTCTGTGCCGGGTCCGTGACCCGCATTACGGTCATGCTGGCCCTGTTCCATCGCCAACACTGACAACGTCTCAGCCATGCCAAAATTGCCAAACCGCTGCACTTCCTCTTGTTCCCAATAGCCGGACACCGCATTTTTTTCATCCAGTTTGGGGATTTTGCTGGCGACCGGCTTGCCCATGCCAACCAGGTAACCCTGCACATCGCCCGGCTGACCGGCATAGCCTGGCATGTATTTAGGGTTAGCAGGCGGGGCCTGCTGGCCATCAGTGAAAAACATCACACGCATCTGCTTGCCTAAGCGTGGCGCCTGCTCCAATGCGTTGTAGAGTCCATGGGCAATAAACGAATCCGCCGCCCAAGCCATGCGCCAGTCCATGCTGGCAACGGTTTGGTCCAGCGCCGCAAAATGGGCGCACACCTCTACCGGCTCAACCACCGTCACCACATTGCGCTCGGTAAACATGCCTAACGCGACTTGCGATCCGCATGGCAGTGCCGACAGGGTTTTGCGTATGCTTTGTTTCGCGATCTGCAGGCGGCTGATACTGTTGCCTGCCACCTGGTAATCGGGCACATTCATGCTTTGCGTGATATCCACCACGAAATACCAGTCATAGACACGATTGGGTAACATGCAATGCGGCCTGCACAAAATGACCGTCAGCAATGCAAACATCACCATCAGGCATGCCTTGCGCCAGGCATGTACCCTGGAACCTTCACCAGACCAGGCCCCTGCCAATGCGTGAATAGCCGCCCGCCATACCACCGAAAACCGGGCACGCATCAGGGCATGCCTCTCGGGTTACCCGGCATGGCTGGCCAGCCGCTGGGTTCCTCATCAGCCTTGATCTGCTCATCCTCGTATTGCTGTGGCCCGGACATCCCATGCGTGGTTGGTGCCAGCCGCAATGCCAGGTGGTAGTTATATTTCACCTCTGACCAGCCAGGCTCAACGCGTAAAGCTTTTTGATAGCTTTCCTTGGCCAGCGCGACCAGCGGGCCCGCCTCATCCCAGGCAGGCAATCCGCGTTGCTCCAATAAGCGAATCGCTGTGCGCAGGTAAATATTGCCGGAATTAAAATAGGCTTGCTGACGTAGCGTATCGCCTTCCGGCAGCTTGCTGATAAGCGCTGCGTATGCTGATAATGCCTGCTCAGGCTTGACCTGGTTGTCATAAAACACGGCATTGGCAAACAATGCCTGCGGCGTCTGGTTTGCGCCAAGCCAAGTGTTTTCAATCAGCACGTGCGGTTGCAGGCTGCGGCGATACACCTCCGCCTGGTAAATATCAATGATTTGCCTGATCAGCATGACGACTGAAATCAAGATTAATACGCCTGCCCACAACACGCCACGCCGCAGCACCATTACCCGTTGTTTATTCATGCCTGCCACCGCTTCAACTCCAATGCATACATAGCCATCAAACACAGAGACGCCAGCCAGGCCAGGCCATAGGCATATTGGCTCAAATCCTGCCGCGATACAGGCTCCAGGTATCTGGTTGGTTTATTCTTCAGCCTGGCAATGTCATTCACCGCAGCCCTCATGGCTTGCGGGTTTTCTGCTTCGTAGACGCGATAAGGCACATTCAGGGTCTGAAAATACTCATGTAGCGCGTATTCAGGGTAGGCATCAATATTTTCGCCTTCCGCCAGGCTCTGCTTGAGGCTAACGCCACTTTCAGAGCGCAGGTAAATCCAGTACAGCGAGGCTTTCTGGCGCATAAACATGGCGCGCAACATATCCTGGGTTTTGCCATCCAGATGCGCGCCGCCATCTGAGACCAGCACCATGGCACGCGCGCCAGTGACGGGCTGGTCCGCAAAGTAATCCAGGGCCATGCCTAATCCCCGCGCCACGGCGGTAAAGCCCATGCCACCTGCCTCGGTGGCATCCAGCGCGGCCTGGACAAAGGCCCTGTCATTACCCAATGGCGCCGCAAGAATCGGCGAGGTACTGAAGGTCACCATCCCCATCAAATCATCATGACCTTGCGCGACCAACGTTTTTAGCACCTGCCTGGCCACCTTCATCTTTGGCACGCGCGCCTGCGCATCGCCTTTTTTCACAAACGGCTCATTCATGCTGGCACTGCGATCCAGCACAATCATGACATGCGCGCCGCGCCCTACTTTCTCAACATATTGTGATTTCAGGTAAGGGCCAGTGAGCGCCATGGCCAACGCCAGTATCAACAGACTCAGTGCGACTTTCCATAGACGGTCCAGCCAGGCGGAGAGCGGGTCTTGGGGCAATCCCTGCAACGCCGGATGCGGGAAATTCATTTGTCCGCGTAACACCCACGGCAAAATCGCCAGTGGCAGTAACACTAAAGGCCACATTTCCGTCAGCCCCCAATGCTCGTTAAAGCCAGCAGCGAGTAATACTGTTTGCGCGCCTGCCTCCCACATGGTCAGGAGACCTCCACATGACTTAAGCTTTTCGCCAGCTGTTTCAACGCACTTAGGGAAGATGAGACCGGCTGGCCAGCAAAAAAGCTTTGCTGCACATCCTGGTAAAAATGCATCAATGTGTCGCGGTAAGGCGTGATGACTGCCTGACTGGCAAGCAAGCCAGGCAGGTTTTCAGTGGTGACGGCATAACCGGCAAACTGATCGACCGCGCGGCTAATCAGGCGCATAGCCTGCATGCGCGCCTCGTTGTGGTCGTCTTTGAAACGGCGGATAGCGCGCCATGCCTGCCTGAATGGCATGCGTTTTTCCTGCGGAAGCTGGATCCAGCCCAGATACCAGGCGATATACACCAGGCCTGCACTCAGCAGCAAAAACCAGCCAGCCAGCGTCCACAGCTGCTCAGTGCGCGACCACTCCGGTAATGGCGCATCGGCATAAAGTTTGACGTGTTCGGCATCAATACGTGCAGGCAGCAGGCTGGACACAATGACCTTATCTGCAGGCACATCCACCGTCAGGCGTTGCTGATCACGTTTGAATTGCAGATGCAGCGGCTTCAGCGGCATGGTTTTTACCGTATCGCCTGCGACAAATATTTGCCAGTCAATCTCGAGCTGAATCAGGCGCTCGGTCTTGCTGTCACTATGTGTCCAGTATGCTTTCCTGAGTTCGATGGCTTCATTTTGTGCAGGCGGCGGTAAACTGGCTGGATCCAACTCAAAGCCTGGCGGCACATGCAGCGTGATATGTTGTCGTGCAATACTCCCTAGGGTGTAATCGGCTTCCCTGGTGTGACTTTCAGCACGCGGCTGAACAAGCGCATCGGTGGCATATGACACTGGCACACAAACTAGCCACAGACAAATGACCAGCGCCAACAAGCGTTTGGGGTGGTGCCCATGCTTCACATTCAGCCGCGTGATCATGCCATCGTCTCCATTAAATGACGGCTGACGTCCTCGGCGCGCCAGCCAGGGCTTAGCCATAAAGGAGCGCGCGTGCCTGCTTTTAACAGCCGTGTATTGAGTGCCTGTGTTTGCTGGGCAGCATGGTCGGCGATTTGTTGATGCAAGCCGCGCCTCAGCATCCAGCTACGCTCTTCACCGGTTTCCATATCGCGCAGGCGCGCCCAGCCAAAGGCGGGTAACCCTGTCGTCGCTGCACGATCGCGCAGCACCACAGGGACGACATCGTGATGCTGCCCGGCTTGCAAGGTTTGTTGCAGCAAGGCCTCTGACCAGTAAAAATCTGATATCAGGAACACCAGCGCACGTTGTGGACCAAGAGACATCATGATTTCAGGCATGGCGTGAGCACTGCGGCCATCTGCGATATTGCGTGATTCCGCCTGTTGCCAGCAGCGGGTGATTTGCTGTGCCACGGCTTGCGCTGTGCCTGGCTGAAAACTGGCCAATACTTGCCATGCCAGTTGTTCACGCTCGTCTGCAGCTCGCATGCCGAACGCATCCCCTTGCCTATTGGCAGACCAGGCGAGCGAAGTCACGAACTCCGTCACCTGCTGGCGCATATTGGCCTCGCCCTGAAAAAACATGGAGCTGGAGACATCGACAATGGCATACACCCGCACAGCAGCACGTTCCAGGTAAGTTCTCACCAGCCATTGCCTGGGCACCGTGCGTACACTGGCACGGATATCGATGCGTTTCGGGTCGGGGCATGCCAGCAACGAGGCAAACCCGGCAAAGTCACTGCCATTGCCATGGTGTGCAGTCAGGGTAGCCCCGGCGTGATAAGCCCTGGAGCGCCAGTTAATAGTGTAAAAAAACTGGCGCGGCTCAAACGCCGCATGTACGCGTGCGCTAGGCTGGGTTATCGCGGCATCATTAACCGAAGGTGCTGAAAAAATAGCCATACAGACTTACGGGGCAGAGACCTTGTCCAACACCGCTTGCAACAACAAGGGCGCCAGCCGCGCATGCTGCAAGGCATAGGCACCATTGAAAAACACACGATGAGTCATCACAAATGGCCAGACGGCCCGGATATCATCCGGCGTTAAATAATCACGGCCTTCGATCCAGGCGCGGGTGCGCGCACTGCGCATGAGCATGGCCGTCCCGCGCGGGCTGGCGCCACCTGCCAGCAAGCGTGACATATCAACATCGGGCAACTGGATACCAGCCGCCACCGGGTCTTTTAAGGCACGCCATAAATCGACGGCATACTCCTGCAATGGCATTTCGGCGCGCACGGCCCCCTGTATGGTTTCTGCCAGCAGGTTCAACTGATCATAAGGGGTTAATCCGCATGGCAAAGCACCAATCAGGGCATCCACATCATAAAAGCGGGTATCAAACATCAGTGCCCGTTGCAAATCACGCGCATCGGGCGCTTGCACCGAGATTTCCATTAAAAAGCGGTCACGCGCGGCAGCGGGGATTTCAAAGGTTTCTTCACGTTCAAGACGGTTCCGGTCGGCAAACACTGTCAGGTGCGGGAAGCGGTATTCGCGGTTAAATGCATTCACCGAGCGTTCAGCCATCAAGCGTAGAAACAAAGCATGCGCCTGTGGGCGGGCACGGTTGATTTCATTAAAAAAGAATACGGCCAGCGCTTCATCGTGCTGCAATAACGGCCCCGGCTTAACGGCCGCCTGACCTTGCTCATTGATATAGGCGTGGTAAAGAAAATCGCTGGGCATCAAATCAATGGCGCCTTCAATGCGTTGATAGCCGCCTCCCAGCAGTTGGGCCGCAGCGCGCAACAAGGTCGTTTTACCGACACCAACATCACCTTCCAGCAGCACATGCCCGCGTGAAAAAATCGCAATGGTCAATGCGCGGGTTTGTTCGGGCATGCCCACCACTACCGTGTTGAGGGCTTGTTCAAAGGCCAGGGCACGCTCACGCCAAGCGGCTAATTCAATTTTATTTTCCATACACTTCCATCATTCAGGATGAAACAGACCACTGCCGACTACGCATAATCGACACCGGTGTGCCACATACCAGGGGAGTTGAAACCGACACCGGAAACGGTGCCAGTTTCTTAAGGGGGGAAATTACGATTACTTCACGTCAAACACGAAATTGCCGTTGGATTTTGCATTCGCAATACGTTTCGCATTGCGTGCATCCATCGCCTTGATGGACTCCTCTTGCTTGTTGAGCTCTACCGGATCATGTTTTGGGTCGTATTTGGAACCCGCAATTTTTTCCGGATAGCCGGGTTTGGCTTCCCAGCAGTTACCTGGCTCTTTACAGTTTTGACCGTCGTAAGCCAGAGCCTGATTTGACACTGCAAACACACTGGCGACTGCCAGTAATGCTAATACGTCTTTCATCACTTTCTCCTTAATCACAAATTAGCTGGTGTATTGTTTTCTATTAACGGATGGCCCACCAGCCTAACCATCCGATAATGGGGATATGCTGAATGCGTTTAACCGTGCGGTGCGGCGCCACCGTTTTTAAGGTTCTCTTCGGCCTGATGGCGAATCCAGGCAATCACATGCAAAATCTCATCGATGGTCATACGGCCCTGTTGCGGCCCCATCATGCCTGCGGCACCGCCATAAATGGTTTCAAAGATACCTTTGTCCGTTTCATTTTTAGGATAGGTCCAGTAATCATCCGCCAGCGCCGGGCCCAACTTGCCTTCTGCCAGGTGGCCATGACAGCCAGAACAGGCCGTCGAGAAAATGGTGTAACCCTTTTTGACTGCTTCCGGATCGTTTCTATAAGGATTCTCACCTGTCGCCATAAAATGCTTGGCTTCCGGGGTAAAACTCTCCTCTTCCATCGGTGCCAGGTCGAGCACATCGCCCGACAATGTGCCGCGAAACTCCAGTGCTGGGCCGTCCTTGAGGGCCACTTTCACAGGGGTCGCTTGTACAGGCGCAGCGTGATCGGCGCTAGCCGTCGCTTCATCTTTGGCACAAGCGACGGTAAAACAGGTCGCCATGACCAGCGCGCTGACGCCAAAGGCCATCGCCAGCTGTTGCTGCATGCGACGCGATTGAGGGTGTTGAGATTGTTTCAATTCAAACTCCAAAAACTAGATTAATTAAGAGGAAGCAAAGGGATGTTTTCGTCCTTGAGGATGCTGTTGATTTCAGCGCCGTGCGCATCAATCACCTTATTCAAGGCATCCACCAGCGCAGGCTGCTGTTTGCTCACGCCCATGGCAACGTTGTAGTGCATGGGGATTTTTTCACCATTGGTTTTTTGCGCGTTGTCCTGCACGATCACCATATTCAGCGGCACGGCTGAGGCATGCACATAACGCGCGGCTTCAGGCGCCCACAACATGGCCATATGCAGATGCATATTGGCGACATCATTTACCAGGCGCGAAGGTTCAACATGAATGTAACGGTTGCGTGTGGACTGAAAATTCTGGATTTCAGTAAAGTAGTCAAACATGTCGTCAAAACGGTTGATTTGCAGCAACATGTTTTTGCCCGGGCTATCCGGCATCACGCCTATGCGGAAACTCTTTTCCTTAAGATACGGGTGATCCCAGGCGGTGACATCAATCTCACGGTCCTGGCGCGTCACAAATACATAGGCAGAGCGGTAATAGGGTTTGGTGGTCAACACGCGCGGATCTGTGGGATCCGTGCCGATCAGCACATCACATTTACCCTCTTCCATGTCTTTTTGCAGCGTCAGCGGATTGGTCCACCAGAAGTAATTGACCGGCATATTCAAGGCCTTGCCAATCACAGTTGCAATCTTGTTTTCAAAGCCTTCTTTCTTGTCATTTGAAAAAGGCAGTTCGGATTTACCGGCACAGATATTCAGGGTGTTGGCCGCCATGGTCGGCACAGCAAACACACTCAGGGCGACAGACAAACACAGGCTCATCCACGTCGGGTGGGATTTTTTTACTTCAGTAAACATTTGCTCTCTTCTCCGTGCTAGAGAACAGGATGACCATCCTGACGGCTGACGGTCACCCTGATCACTACATCAACAGGTTCACTGCTTAAATTACAGGCTGAACACCATCAGGCCACCGCCCATTTGTGTGTGGTTTTGCAGTTCTTTGAACGCACCAACCGCACCCAAACCAGCGCTAGGGTCTGTCAGGTCAAACACCAGGCCAACACCTGGCCAGCCACCAACACCGTACATGCTGCCGACGTACTGTTTACCCTTGAAGGAGTAAGTCATTGGAGATCCGATACCACCGGATGGCATCTTGAAGTTCCACAGCTCTTTACCGTCTTTGTTATCCAACGCTTTCAGGTAACCGTCCAGTGTTGCGTACCACACCAGGCCACCTTTGGTGTACAAAGTACCGCCCCAGGCCGCAAACTTCTCCCACTTGGTCCATTTGGCTTTACCAGTGGTCAGATCAAATGCACGAATCTGACCCATTTCTTTCTTGGTTGGGCCATTCGGGCCTGGGTACATCGCCAGCGTTGCGCCAACGAAGAACTGACCGGCACGGTATGGCAGCATGAACGGCTCCCAATCCATACAAATATGGTTCAGGCCAGCGTACAAGGTGCGACTTTCAGGATCGTAAGAATCGACACCCTGGTTGTGGAAGCCCATCGCAGATGGACAAATGTTGGTCCCTTTGTGGTCCATGCGGGTGGCAAACTCAGGATCACGCACAGGTGTACCGGTTTTCAGGTCCACTTTTTTGAACACGTTGACTGCCGGGTCGACTTTTTCAGCGACGATCAGGCTGCCGTTTTCACGGTTCAAGGTGTACAAAATACCGTTACGGTCAATGTGGCTCAGCAGCGGCGTGACTTTGCCGTTCACTGGTTGATCAGTCAGCACCATCTGGTTCACACCAGCAAAGTCCCACTCATCATGTGGCGTTTTTTGGTAACCCCACTTCGCCATACCGGTGTCCAGGTCACGACCCCAGATGGTCATGGTCCACTTGTTGTCGCCAGGACGCATGGTTTCGTTCCATGGTGCCGGGTTGCCTGAACCATAATAGAACAGGTTCAATTTAGGATCATAGGCATACCAGCCCCAGTTTGTACCGCCACCAATTTTCCAGGCATCACCTTCCCAGGTTTTGGTACCCAGGCCGAATTGACCATAATGTGGATTGTCTTTGTTGAAGTCTTTAGCCAGTCGCACAGAGTCATCAGAACCGGTCGCAAATGCACGCCATTTCAGCTCACCTGTTTTCAGGTCAAAGGCATTCACTGCGCCACGCACACCCAGCTCAGCCCCTGAACAACCCATCAGGATCGTGTCTTTAGCCACAAATGGCGCCTGTGTCAGTGTTGAACCGACTTTTGGGTCACAGACTTCCACTTCCCAGTTGATCTTGCCTGACTTGGCATCCAGCGCTAACAGGTGACCGTTTGCCTGTTTCTTGATAATTTGACCAGCACCGTATGCCAGGCCGCGGTCAACCACGTCACAGCACATCACTGCTTTAGTCGAAGCGTCCTGCTTGGGTTTGTGTTGCCAAACAATTTTGCCTGGATCGTTCAGATTCAAGGCATAAGTATTGTTTGGAAAAGCAGAGTGGATGTACATCATGTCACCGATGACCAATGGCGCACCTTCGTGACCATTCAGTACACCAGTGGAAAATGACCACGCGGCTTTCACATTTTTTACGTTGGATTTGTTAATTTGCGCCAACGGGCTGTTGTGCTGGCTGTAATAGCCGCCCGTTGCAATAGGCCAAGCGCCAGGTGTGTTTACCTGCTTGTCCAAGTCAGCATCTGCTAGGGCCAGACCGGAAAAGCTTACAAACAAGCCTCCGACCAACGCGCCAAGCATGGCGCTAGATGATTTTACTTTCATACTTTCTCCTAATCTCTCAAGAATGCGTTTTTACGTGGTGTCGCGGACACCCCCCCGAATGCCGCACTTCACGACCAGAATTGTTAATAATTTGTAACAAACGAAACAGATGAAAGATTCCCTTTCATTGATTCAAGAATTCATCCACTGAAACCAGCCAACAACGGGAATCTTTCACGGGGTACTGGCGGGTGATGTGGTCTATAGTGGCGCAGGCTTGTAAAAGCAGCGCAGGCTTATATTAAGTCGCGTAGGTTTACACAAGGCAGAGGTGAGTTAGCTGCCGCAACAAAGCGTTTGGTCATTCAGTCATGCATTCTTATCAACGATCTATGCCCGTCATTACCGCTATACACAAACTCGGCAAATTAAGCCGGGCCAGTCAGGACACGCTCATTGTGATGACGGGCGTGGTGCTGACGTTTGTCTGTGCGTCAGCATTCGACCTGGCCGAGCGCGTCAATGCCTGGCTACTCACTTATGAATATGCGCAGCTGGACGAAGTCCCGCTCACCTTATTTGTGTTTGTGCTATTGAGTGTCTGGTTCAGCCAGCGCCGCATGCGGGAAATTCATGCCGAAATCCAGCGCAGAAAACGCACAGAAGCGCAATTAAGCAGCAGCCAGCAACTGTATAAAACACTGTTTGATGGCGACCTGACCGGCAATGTCGTGCTGGATATTGACGGCAATATCGGCATGTACAATCGCGCCTTTGACCGTATCTGCCGCCCACTCGATGACGACAAAAATGCCAGCATCCTGTTTGCATTTGACTGGCCAACCTTTGTATCGCAACTGCAATACCACCAGGAACTCAACTTCAATAAACTGCAAATCCGGCGGCCGGATGGCTTGCCCTGCTATGTGGGGGCACGCTTCGTGTATGTGCCGGCTGCTGAGCGCAAACCGGCACAAATCCACGGTTACCTAGTCGATATGACCGAACAATGCCTGGTAGAACTGGACCTTGAACGCACCTTGAAAGAAAACCGGGTGCTGGCGCGGCATGCCATGCAAATGCAAGAGCAGGAGCGTAAATATATTGCCAGCGAGATTCATGATGAAACCGGCCAATACCTGACGGCGATTCGCATGGATGCACTGACCTTGCAAAAAAGTAATCCAGATCAGGCGCACGTGATTGCGGTGAGAATTGCCTCTAATACCCAACATGTGCAGCAGTCCATACGTGCGTTGATCAAACACTTGCGGCCACCGGCACTGGATTCGCTAGGGCTGATTGGCGCGGTTGAGCGTCTGGTCAATGACTGGAAAAAACTCAATCCGGCTGTCGACTGCCACCTCACCCTGGATACCAGCGAACAGACCTTGAACGAAGACACCAATATTGTCGCTTTTCGCGTGGTGCAAGAGGCGCTCACCAATATTGCACGCCATGCCCATGCCAGCGAAGTGTGGATAGACATCCACATGATCAAGCGACAGGAAAAAACCATGCTGCAAATCGAAATCCGTGACAACGGCACAGGCATGGATACCACGCAGGCGACCGAAGGCGTTGGCCTGGTCGGCATGCGCGAGCGTATAGAGTCACTGCAAGGCAGCTTTAAACTCATGAGTGGCTTACAGGCTGGCACCCTGATTACCGGCCTGTTGCCACTCAATACCAGCAAGCAGGCACGCCCTGCTGCATCTTTATTATCAAACCCGGGAGTAAACGACTATGCAACCCCTTAAATGGCTCAGCCTGATGGCATTGATGATGCCGCTGGCATTGCCTGCAAAAGACTTGCAAACAGAAGAACAACTTTTTTTGCAGGCCTATAGCGGCCAATCTCGTCAGTTTGTTGAGGAACAATTAGGCAAACCGGTCAAAAAAGAAATGGCGGTGAAACCGCATAATGCCGACCAGATTTTGCAGCAACAGCAGCAAGCAGCCCCTGGTGCCGGTGAGCAGATTGAGATGTGGTATTACCGTGGCAAAATTCAATATGCACCGAACAAGTTTTTTAATACCGCCGAGCTCACCTTTGCCAACGACAAATGCGTGAACATCACATTTGCCAATAAAAAATAAGGCGCACGCAAACCGATGGCAAAAGTAATGATCGCAGATGACCATGCCATGCTCAGGCAAGGCTTGCGCACCATGCTGGAACAAGTCAATCACCAGGTGTTAGCAGATGCGCTGAGTGGTGAGGAGGCTTGCCTGCTGGTCGAAAAAAACCATCCTGACTTGTTGATTCTGGACCTGGATATGCCAGGCATCGGCGGCCTGGAAACGCTGAAGCGCATTTTGCATCGCAAACCGCAGATGCGGGTACTCATTTTCAGCATGCATGATGACTGCATCTATGCAACGCGCGCCATACAAGCAGGTGCACGCGGTTATGTGACGAAAACCGAGCCACCAGAAGTGGTGCTGGAAGCTGTGCAAAAAATCCTCAAGGGCGGGCGTTACATCAATAACGAACTGGCGCAAAGCTTATCCATGTACCATCTGGAAAGTCAGGAAAACCCGATTCAGAAACTGTCGCCGCGGGAGTTCGAGGTATTCCGCCGCATTGCACAGGGCGAGGCACTGGCAGCCATCGCCAAAGGCATGCATATCGGCTATAAAACGGTGGCCAATATCCAGACCAGCGTGCGGCAAAAACTGGGGGTGGAAACGACAGGGCAGGTTGTCCACATCGCGGTACGCTTCGGCATTATCAAAGGCCTGTAGCGGCGGAGTCTATCGTGATTGCTATCATCGCCAGCAAAGAACTGCGCAGCCTGTTTGCCACCCCCATGGGCTGGCTGGTCCTGGCTATTGTCCAGGCCATCGTTGGCACCTATTACAGCCTCAGTTTTAATCAATATTTTGAAATCATGCAAAGCGCACAATGGCAGGTGCAACGCATAGGCATTACCCAGTTTATGGCAGAAGGCGTGTTTGGCGTCGCCGCAGTATTGATGCTGTTTTTGGTGCCGCTGGTCACTATGAAACTGATCAGTGAAGAGCGCAAAAACCAGACCATGGCCTTGCTCATGAGCGCGCCTTTAAGTATGAGTGAGTTGATCCTGGGCAAGCTGTTGGGCATCGTTATTTACCTGAGCCTGCTGATTGTGAGCATGCTGCTCATGATCGCCACACTACTGCCGTGGGCAGAAATTGATCTGCCCTACCTGCTCACGCATGCCTTAGGGCTATGGTTACTGGTCGTGGCCAGCAGTGCATTAGGGCTATATATTTCCTGCCTGACTGCACAGCCAATACTGGCGGCTTTTTGCAGCCTGACCGCACTGACGCTCTGCCTGCTGCTGGATAAGTTTTTTAGTGACAACCGCCAGGCGTTTTTTCACAACCTGTCATTGATGCAACATTACCGCCAATTCTCACTGGGCATGCTCAACAGTTACGATGTCGTATTTTTTGCGCTGTTCACGCTTTTCTTTGTGCTGCTGGCTATCCGCCGCCTGCATGCGGACCGACTCTATGGCTAAACCAACCTCTACACGCCGCCGACTATGCGCACAGGCAGCGCTGTGGTGGCAACATACACTGGCCATCCCTGCACTATTGCTGCTCACATTGGCTTTAGGCATGCTGGCGTGGCAATTTAACCTCATGGCCGACACCACGCACAATCACCGTAACACCTTGTCGGCCGCCAGCATGCAGGTATTGCAACAATTGCCGGGCCGCATAGACGTCACGGCATTTTGCAGCAACAGCCCCTATAAAGGCCGCTATTTCAGGAAGTCGATTACGGCGTTGCTAGAGCGTTACCAGCATCAGCATGCTGACCTGCAAGTGCAATTTATAGACCCGGCCACGGCACCCACGCTGGCACGCGACATGCACATCAAAAAAGAAGGCGAAATGGTCATTCGTTATCGCGGTCAGCAGCAGCACCTGTACCTGCCCTATACCGAAGAAGCGTTTACCAATGTGCTATTACAGCTACAACATGGCGCACGGGCACCGCTGGTCTTTGCCGCCGACAACGGTGAACCGGCATTGCAAGACACCTCAGCGCAAGGCGCCAGCCAGTTAGGGCTAGCCCTGCAAGCGGCCGGATTACGCACACTCGACAGCTCATCGCTGACGCATTTACCGAAGCAAGCGCCATTAGCTACACTAGTGCTGGCGGGCGCGACGCGGCCATATACCGCAGAACAGCGCTCAGCCATTCAAGCGCACCTGCATCAAGGCGGCAACCTGATTTGGCTGCTAGACACCCCACAACAACAAGGCCTGGATGCATTGGCCACACAACTGAGAATCACCCTCAGCCAGGGCATCATCATAGACCCCGCCAACCGCCAGTTCGATATTCCATTGCACGAATTGAGTACGCAACGCTACGCCACGCAAGGCCCTACCCAGGATTTTGCCCTGCGCACGTTTTTTGACAGTGCGCACGCCATTCAACGGCCACGCCAACCGGCAGACACATGGCGCACACTCCCACTGGCCGCCGCCGCAGACCATGGCTGGGTCAGCACGACTTATCAGCCCACAAGGCCATCAACACAAGTGGTGTTTAACCCGCAAACGGATACCCAGGGCCCAGCCACCGTCATGCTGGCACTAGAAAAAGACCGCCCTACCGGCGAGCGCCAACGCATCCTCATTATCAGTAGCCGCCAGTTTTTCACCAATACGCAACTGCAACGCGGTGGCAACCTGGCTCTCAGCATGCAAAGTTTGCAATGGGTGGTCAACAATCAGCCCAGCGTAAGCTTACCCATCACGCCGTTACGCGACAGCGTGATTGCCCTGCCCGCCAAACAGACCTGGCTGATCCTGCTGTTTAATGGTTTCCAATTTGGCCTACCCGCCTTATTGCTATGGGCAGGCTGGCTAAGCTGGCGTAGAAAACAACGTTATTAAACTGATCATCGTTAAATCAATCCGCTGTATCGCCATCACCCTAGGCTTACTGCAGACACACCCAATAAAAAACCCCGGCAAGCCGGGGTTTTCGTGAGGTTGCTAGCTAAATTACAGGCCAGACAATCCTTTTTCAATCGCCTGATTATGATGCGCTGGCGGCTCAGCGGTTTCAGACACTGGTGATGCCACGGCTGATTCCGGTTTGGCTTCGGCAGGTGCGACAGGCACCGTCGGCGCAGTTGCGGCACTACTGTCCAGGGTCAGTTTTGAAAAGTCACCGTAGAACTCTACTTTGGCGTCTTTGCGCAAGGCAGACACTTCATTTTTGATAACCGTTTGCTGATTAGAATTCACCAGGAATTGCTGAATCACCGGTTTGGCTTTTTCCAGGTCCACCGGTTGGCGGTCAACTTTGGCCAAGAATAACAGCACCAGCGCTTGTGGGCTTTTCACCACCAGGGTATCGCCGGCTTTCAAAGTGTTCAGTTTTTTCAACAATTCCAAAGGCAATTGTTCTGCCGCTTTACGGCTGGCATTGGCACTGAAAATGTAGTTGTTGTCTTTTAACCACTTAGCCAAGTCATCCGCTGTTTTTGCCGCATTGATACCTGCTTCAATCTCGCTGGCATGCTCATTGCCATCTTTGACAGCAAATTCCTGGATCACATACACGTTGCGCTCGCTGAATAACTCAGGATGCGTATCGTAAAATTTCTTGATGTCGTCCGCAGACGGTGTTGCTTGTTTGGCTGCGACTTTTTGCATGTAAGCCTGCGCCAGCACTTGTTGCTTGGTGGCTTCCAGTACTTGCAATACATTTGGGTCACGATCCAGCTTTTCATCCACAGATTTCTGCTTGAGCAGTTCCAGGTCGACCATTTGTTGCAAGACTTTTTCAGAAGCAGCCTTGACTTGTGACTGATCAAGCTTACCCAGTTTGGATAAGGCAAAATTCAATTGATGCACGGTAATTTCACTACCATTGACCTTGGCTACGACTTGCGAGCCGGCTTTGGCCGCGTCATCATGTTTACTGCACCCGGCCATGACCAGCATCAGCGCCGGCACGATTAATGCGATTTTTTTCATCATCACCCTTTAATATTTTGGTATTTTTGTGTTTTGTTACGACAGGTCGCCAAACTAATTACGGCCTCCCTCAGGCCTGTCTTTAGCGGTCATTGTCAAAATTCTCAAAACACATGCTAACACACTCTTGTTACCAATATTGCCACTGACCCGTGTATACCACCCAAACACCGAGTACGGCATTGGTGGTCACGTGGGCAAGAATTGATACCCAGAGCACCTGGAAACGACGGTATAACCAGGCATATACCAGTCCTGCCAACAGCCCGGCTAACCAGAGCTGATGTTCCACTGCAAATAATACGCTACTTACTGCAATTGCATAAGCGCTCACGCGGGCGGGAGAAACGGACATAAAGTCAGCGCTATCCAGCCTGCGCATTAAATACGACCGCCAGAACAGTTCTTCAATCACCGGCACCACCAGCGCAGAGCCACTCCAGCGGCAAATTAACCAGAAAATATCGGCGCTACTTTGCATAGGCATCGCCACAACGCTGCTCACACCATGCCCGCCCAGCCAGGTGGGATAAGGCGCAATCCACAGCAAGAACACCAGCCAACCAGCCAGCAAAGCAACCAAAGCCTGCTTTAAAGCGGGTGTCACGCGTAGTTCGAGGTAGTCACGGCGGAAATACAGCAACAGGCACAAGGCAAACACACTGCGCAGCAAATAGGTCGGCTCCGCCCCTAGACCTAACCAGGTTAGTGCGGCGGCCAGCCAGGGCTCCGCTGCCAGCAGCAAGATAAACCCGGCAAACGGGTAAATACGGGCACGTTCATGCCGGGTAAACCAGGAGTCCAATAACGCAGTCATCACGCCAGCCTATCATTAAAAAACACAGGTGCCCGACGCAACAATGGTCAAGGCCTGGCTATTGTATCAACTTTATTTTCCAGTAACTGCGTTTGCTTACCTTGCAGAATATTCTCTAGCTCAACCCGCTTAAGCTGGAAAAAGGGCTCTGCACGCAACACCCGTTGATAAGCACTAGCATCCGCGTACAAATCAACCAAGTCGTGGCCATAACTATACAAGCGGCTGTTTTTTTCCTCACACGCCACCAGTTGCTGGTGAGTCGCACTCACCTTGCTCACCAGGCCTTTACGCTGACCATCATTGGTAGCCAGATCGGCTTTCGCGACTTTGAGTTGTTGTTCGGTGGTTTCCAGTCGTTGCGCCTGTTCGGCCAATTGCGCCTGCAATTGCTGCAACTGTGCCGACAAAGCGTCTTTTTCCTGGCTTAACTTCTGCTTATCGGACTCCAGTTGCTGATTACGCCTGACCTGGCCCTGCAGTTTGGCCGAATGTGCTTTCTGCGAACTTTGAGCCTCGCCCAGTGCTTGCGACAGGCCTTGTTTCTCCTGATCGAACTGGGTCTGCATAGCCGACTTCTCAGCCTCAAGATCCTGTTTCATCTTTTGCATTAATATCGCTGCACGTTTGGCAGCTTTATCCTGTTTTTCGGCAGCCATGCTGTGAGTGACATAGCCACCCATCAAGCAGACACCCACCAAGAGAGACAAAATGATTTTCATGCTATTCCTTTAGAACCTGCCATTAAAGTCGACAAAAAACGTATCGACTGAGAATGGCATACCAGAAATCTCGTCTGCACTGACATATCTTGAAGACAACCAGGCATTTTTGCCTACACCATATTGCGCGCCCACATAAAAGCCTTTGGCATCGGTGCCCCCCAGACGGAAGTTCGAATCCGTAAACCCATCCAGCATGGCATCGGCCTCCAGGCGACGGTAGCCGCCAAACACTTGCCAGTCATGCAGTTTTTTGATCATGGGGTGCCCTACCATCAGTGCAAGCTCATAACCCTCATTTTCTTTTTTATATGTGTTACCAGTACGGCGCTGTATCTCTTTCTCGTCAAAGCCGATGTTTTGCACATAAGCACCATGCAAGATGACATGCACCGGGTCAAACACTGCCAAATCAACTTCACCTGTGAAGTTAATCAACTGGAACTGGGAAGCCAGTCCGCAGAGACCGCCTGCATTACATAGACTGCCATTGGTCGCGCCATCATTAATACTGAAGGTGTGGTTGCCTTTTTGACGCCACAATGGCACGGTTCCTGCGTATTTCAGGCTATCATTTAGCGGATTGCGCTCACCTTCCACATTTTTAAAGTCGTAGTAAGCGACACCCAACTTCACTTTGCTATCATTGCTGGCCGTCCACTCAATCCCGCCCTGCGCGGCATATAACCATTTGTCACCGGCCTTATTGGTATTGGAGCTTTCTACCTCTTCAATCGGGAACGCACCCACGGAGGAGAACAGTTTCCAATGCCTGTTGATAGCCGGGTTAGCACGTGCCACAAAGCCATCAAATGCTAAGTCAGGATCCCAAAGCAAATCCGTGTTAAATACCTGGTTGCCGGTAAAGAATGGGTTAGCAAACCGCCCGCCAGTCAATGTCAGCCAATCATATGGCTTGGCTTCAAGAAAAGCGCGATCCAGCCCGAACACAAACTTGCCCTGGGAAAACCCTTCAGTCTGGTTTGGGGTCACTGGCGTTTGCAACATGCCCGTGGTGAAGCGAATACCACCATCCAACCAATCATTAATATGTATATTCGCGCCAAAGAATGCACGTACACGCTGACGCTGGCGGTCTTCAGTCGTATTATTAACGTCGATATTCTGCACATCACTACTTGCTAAAGCGCCTGGAATGGCATTGCTATCACTAAACATATCCTGCTGATAACGTAAGCGGAGGGCACCTGTCCACTCTATGCGGTCTATCCACTCCGGGATTCCCAGCCGTTCACCTGCTTTGTAATTGAGCTTTTTCATCACATCCTGCTCAATCTCAGCACGCATTTCGTTTTTAACATGCTCAGGTACATATTGCACACGAATAGCCTTGGGCTGACCGGCGACTGCCTGATCCATCGGCTGTGGGTTCTGGGCCGCTAATGCCTCGGCCTCTTCTTTTGCTTTTTGTTTGGCTTGTTGTGCCTGCTGCAATAAGGTATCCGCTTTTTCCTTGGACAGCACCCCTTCTTGCACCAGCAACTCAATCAAACTCATGGTGGTTGCCCGCACCTCTTCAAGTGACTCTCGTTCGCCAGCAATAGCCCCCGCTGACTGTGTGCCAAACAGACTGGCCACCACCAAAGGAATCATCCAGTTTTTTGCTTTAATATTCATTCTCTTTCCCTAATTACTAAGCGCTTTTACCGCGTTGCCTGTAGCATTTTTAAGACATATTTTTTGAAGCCATACGTACGACGACTTTTCTTGGCATATCCTCTGGCGCAGACTCCCTCAAAGGTGGGATTCTGCTCAACACCTTGCGAATCAAGGCATCCGTTTCCGCATCTCCGCTGGAGTCAATCAGTTCGGCATGATCAATATCACCCTGCGCATTTAAAAACACCCTGACGTCTACCTGATACTTGACCTTGTTCAAGCCATTTTCAGCATCCAGCGCTTTTTTAATCTGAGCATCTACCTTGTTGGTAAACCAGGCAAATGCCGCCATATTCTTCTTGCCACCAATCTTGGGGCCGGTAGTCACATCGCCGCCTTTATATTCGTTGTTCACCGCACCAGCCTGAAACGGGCTAGGGCCATCACCAGCAGCACCTTCCATTTTGAGGTTCTCTGCAGGAGGCGCTTCCACCGGCTTGGGTTCAGGCTCTTTTGGTGCTTCCTTAGGTTGCTCTTTAGGCGTTTCCTTCGGTGGCTCTTTCGGCGGCGGAGGGGGTGGCGGGGGTGGCGTATCCGGTAACAACTTCACCGTGGTGATTTGCTTTTTATGTGTGGCGCCACCAGAAAATAATTTTTTAATGCCATAAGCAGCACCTGCCAACACAGCCAACACCAGCAACGCAATCACAATCCGTGTCGTCCATAAGCGCGCGCTAGAAACTGGTGTTTCTTCCGCCACGGCATCCATTTCATGCAATGCCATGTTTATGTCCCGATCTTGCCGGTGACCAGGCCGACATTTTCAATTTGCAGGCGGTTGACCAGGTCGATCACGCCAATCACCCCGGCATAAGGCGCTTGCGCCTGGCCTTTGATCATGACGTTGAATTTGGGGTCCATGGCTTTGGCTTGGTTGAGCTGTGTTTCCAACTCGGCCATGCTGACACCAACGCCGTTAATGGTCAGCGTGCCGCCCTGCTGCACCTGCACGATTTTGATATCGTGTTTTTCGGTGCTCGGCTTGTTCGACGGCTTGGGCAGGTTCATGGTCAGCCCCTGCACGCCTGCAGTTGTCATCAGGATAAAAATCACCAGCAGCACATAAGCCAGGTCCAGCATAGGCGTGATGTTGATGGTGTCGTAGGGTTGGGCATCGTTTTGGACTTGCATGCTTATTCCACAACCTTTTTCGTGACCAGGCCGACTTCGGTGATGTCCAGCCGTTTACAGATTTCCAGCACTTCAGACACCTTTTCATAATGCGCAGCGGCATCGCCTTTCAGCACCACCGGCAACTCGGGGTTACTACTTTTGTATTCAGCCAGACGCTGCTCCAGTTGCGCCATATCTACCGGGAAAGCATCCAGGTAAACGCTGCCGTCACTAGTGACGGTGATGGCACGCATTTGTGGTTTGGCCAATGCCGCAGAGTTCACGGTATGTGGCATATCCACTTTGACGCCTTGCACTGAGGCGGTAGTCATGATGATAAAAATCACCAGCAATACGTACGCCAGGTCCAGCATGGGCGTAATATTGATTTCATCGTATAGCTGGTTCTCTTCTTTGACGCCTTCTGACATCGTCTAAGCCTTATTCCTTACCGTACAGCTCAGCGGTACGGGTAATGAATTCATCGACAAAAATCTGCATGGCGATGGTGATGTTTTTGACGCGGCTAGCCAGGTAGTTGTAACCAAACAGGGCAGGAATCGCCACGCCCAAACCGGCTACAGTGGCCAACAACGCCGCAGCAATACCCGGCGCAATCGCGTTGACGTTGACGTCACCCGCAGCCGCAATCGCCGCAAAGGTAATCATCACGCCGACCACAGTCCCTAGCAGGCCGAGGAAAGGCCCGCCGGAAATCGCGATGGTGAGCAATACCATCATGCTGTTCAAGCGCTGGGTTTCACGCACCTGGTCAGCATCGACAGCGGCCTTGATCGCATCAATCGACGCGCCGCTCAACTGCACCTTGCCATCATGCTCACGTTTTTTAATCTCACGCAGACCGGCTTTATACAAACCAAACAGGTTGGAGTTGGCATAGGCACCGGTCTTGTCCAAGCCCAACAAATCCTGGGCAGAGGCTTGCTGGAAGCGCTTGAGGAACAGGGCGTTATCTTTATCCGTACGCACCACCAAACGGGCTTTGCTCACCATGACCCAGACACTGATGACAAACATCACAGCCAGAATACCGATCACCACTTTGGCATCCATCGTCAGGCTGTCGATCAGAATACCCATGTAGTTGGCTTCGCCACCCTCGCCTTCCTCTTCAGCGTCGGCTGCGACGACTTTGACCATGCTGGCATCCGCGCCTTGTGATTTCGCCACCAGTGCTAACCAGGCAGCACTTCGTGCCGTTGAAGCCAGTTGCAACTCATCCACTTCTGCATTCAAGTTTTGCCCTAAAGTGAATTCCGCGCTCGCCTGCGCATCGCTCGCTTCCACTTGCCCAGCCACTTGACCATTGACATACACAATGGCCTGACCCGCCTGGAATACCACGGCAAGATGCTGCCACTGGCCAGCCTTCAATTCACCAGCTTGGGTGCTGGCAGCACCAGCATGTAGCACTAGGGCGCTGGCTTCTAGTGTTAACTTGACGTTACCACTTTTGAAAATTTCAGCAGTTTGAGGCAAATTGGCCGGCTTCAGCCAGACAGACCAAGTCATGCCATTGGCCAAGACTGGTTCAGCTGGCAAGGCAATCGTTAACGGGCTATTGCTTAAAGTGGCACTTTCGGCAATCAAGCCAGCTTTTTGCACCACAGCATTGCCTCTGGCGGTCAATTGGCTAGGGCCGCTATCTTTGAGCAAGGCATTGTCAGAGAAAGCAAACCGCGCCAGTAAGGCGGCGTCATTCAATGCTTGTGCATCGCTGGCTGCTTTGGCGCTTTCGTTACCGGTATATAAGCTGATCGCCAGCTCTTTGTTGGCAGCAGACACTTGCGGTAACACGACCCAGGCTACTGCCAGCTCATTCACCGCATCGTATTTTTCAAGTGAGAATTTGAGTTCCGTCTTGTCATCTGCAGCGATAAAACGCAGGTCAGCGCCATCGACATTGGCACCGGTAAAATCAAAGTTGCCAGAATGCAGGCGCACCAGTACCGGCGCCTGATTCACAGCCTCTTTAATACTGGCGGTCTCTATCGTAATTTTTTGTTGTGTGGCCCAATCTGCATTCCAGGCGGCAAACACGGAAGTGGACAGGCTGAGGCCTAATAGTCCAACCAATAAACCAAGTTTTTTCTTCATAGCTTCGCTGACGAGTTAATTCGAGCAGCAAGTCTATAGAGCGAATGTTGCAGACAAATTAAGATCGGACTAGTCGGACTATGGCTCGCTGGTATCCCTGTTTTCCGGCATAAAAAAAGCCCGGCGAACCGGGCTTTTACGTGCATTGCACACGTGGATGCAGTTAAGACTGACGACGGGCAGCGATCAAGCCAATCAGGCCCAAACCAGCCAGGATCAGGCCGGATTGTGTCGGCTCTGGCACAGCGGCGGCATAGGCCAAACTACCCGTACCAGACAGGCCTAACGCAGTGTCATAGGCGAAGAAAGCATCTGAAGTATCCGCATAACCAGCCACCAAGCTAAAACCAATCGCCGGGCTGTTTGAATCAACAGACCATTCCAGGCCAGTAAATACGCCATCCTGAAACACAGCAGTCGCATCTGCCAGGGCTGGTGTGCCCAGGTTAAACAGGCTGCCACCAAAGTTGAAGTTCAGACTGCTCAGGTTGAGCAGCTCAGTACCTGATGCCAGCAAACCGGCATCATCAAAACTGAACTGGCCTTGGTAACTAGTACCGTTGTAATAACCGGACTCTACCTGACCTGCGAATTGCAGCGATTGAATGGCTGCCTGGGCTGGCATTACCGCTGCGAGCAGCGCAACCAGTGTCATTTTTTTCATGAATGTGTTCATTGCAAAATTCCTTTAGTAAACATTAAAGTATGAAATCTCTGGCGGGTGACACTTGTTTCGCGGTCAAGCCTTTCAGGGTCACCAGTGGTTTTGCCACTGCCGGGCCTACGGCACCGTCAGTATCCACCATCACCTGTACGCCACCCGTCACATCTACCAGGCTCAGGTAACCACCCGTCAGTGCAGCGTTGGCAGAAACGCCCAGTAAAGACAGCAAAGTGGTCAGTTGCAGCTTGTCGGCATAAGGCGTGAAGTCAGTGATGGTGTCACCGGCGTCACGCATGCTGCTGTACACAAACACATCATTGCCAGCACCACCCGTCAGCGTATCCACACCTAGGCCACCATTGATGACATCATCACCAGCAGTGCCTACCAGCACATCACGGCTGGCCGTGCCATTGCGTGTCACGCCAGGCGTAGTCGTGGCAATCGCCAGGTCAATCAGGCGGCCACCTTTGTCATACTGGTTTTCCAGGCCATACAAATTGCCGGTGATTTCATCGCCATCGGCATTGCTCAGGCGACCCAGGCCGCCTTCGGCTTTAGGTGACTGGATATAGTTGGCCAGCGCTTCCTGGTAAGTAATGGTGAATGGGCTGTCTTCAAATACCACGGCATTGGCGACGAACGGGAAGCCATCACCACCGGCAGCGGTAAAGTCTATCGTCGTGAAAGAGAAGCTACGGCTGTTATTCACCACCACGCCGTTATCAATTAGCACGGTGCCATCATCCAGCACCACGCGTTGAATACGGTTGCCTGTGCCCTGGGTGGTTCTGGCCGTGTTACGGCTGTCATACACCACTTGCATGCCAGAGACTTGCGGGTAACGGCCATTGGCACGGCCGACTGGGCTGGTGTCGCCATAGCCATGTTCCAGCAGGTCTTTCAGCTGTGTGGCATTGACAGCTGGTGCGCGTTTGACCAGGTTGGTAAATGGCAGCACATTGAAGGTGTCGCCGACGGAGACATTGCCCACTGTCGCGATATTGGTACGGATGCCACCACCATTCTGGATGGCCACATCGGTCTTGCCAGCAAAACGCATCGCATCGGCCACCAGGTTACCCAGGCCAGTTTCAGCGTTACGTACACCAGCCACAAAGGTGCAAGGCAAAGCGGCACAGGTGGTGTGGGTCGGGCCATTCAGTTTCACTGCTGTCGTGCCGATGATTTGTGCGTTCAAGGCAGAAATGTAGTTCAGCACTGGCGTCACCACTTGCGCTTGAATCGTCGCATCGCCATTCACGCGGTCTGTATCGGCAGTCGCACCGCTGACACGCATCATTTTGCTGGATTCAATTGCCACAAAAGTACCGTTGGCATCATCAATAGTGAAGTTCACCTGGCCGACATAACGGTTACCAAAATGGCTGGTGAGTACTGGCACCGTACGGCCATGCGCATCAACGGCATTGACCGGATGCGAGGTGTAAGTCGCAGCCACACCGCCGTTGATCAAGGCATCATCCGGGTCTACCATCAACTCATGGCCACCACCGGACAGCACCAGGTCCACGCCTGTCAGCGCCGGGATCACCACGCTGATTTCATTGGCAGCATTTTGCAAATGGCTCATCAGGATGACGGTAGTCACGCCTTGTTCGCTACGCAGGCGGTTTACTTCTGCCTGGATCAGCGGAATCAATGCCTGCAGGTTTTGTGCTTCGGTATTGCCCGCCTCGTAACCAATCACGTTCACGGCGCCCGGGGAAGAAATATTCGGCAACAATGGTGTGGTTGCGCCCACCAGGCCGATTTTATGACCGGCGGTGGTCGTGATGACTTTGGAAGGAGCGACTTTGCCGCTGGCTTTCAGGGCGCTGAATTCAGCCGTAGCATTGAAGTTCAGGTTGCTGGAAAGATAGGTACTGCCAGAGACTTTGGCAAAACGCGCAGCCACTTGCGGGCCCAGGTCAAACTCATGGTTACCAAACACCATGGCGTCAAAGCCAATCTGGCGCAAAGCGATCGCATCATAAAAATCCTGGCCGCCATCGGTATAGCTATTGGCCAGGTTATTCAGGCTGGCCGTAAAACGTGGGCCTGGTAAAAAAGCATCACCAGCGTTTAATTTCAGCACGGTACGACCTTGGCCCACCGCTGTTGTTTCGGCATTTTTAATCACAGATGCCAAACGGTCTATGCCACCGTAAAAAGAAATCGCCTGTGCAGCATCATTGCGCAGGTTACCTTGCGCAGACAGCAACCAGCTTTCCTGGTCACCCACGTGCAACACAGTCACACCCTCAGCCCAGGCAGCACCGGCAGTCAGTGCCAGGGCGACGCAAGCCGTTAATTGTTTCAGTTTAAACATTACTCTCTCCATGTCGTGCCGTGACTTATCACGGCACGCATTCATTCAAGGATTCACGTATGGAATTAGCGTGATTGACGACGACGTACCAGGGCCAACACACCCAAACCAGCCAGCAACATGCCTACGCTGTCGGCTTCTGGCACCGGTGTGACGGCAGCCACAGTAAAGGCAGTCGTGTTAGGTACAATCGCCGTTGAAACGCTGTTATTCACGGTGTCTACATTCCAGTTGTTAACGTTAGCCACTTGCGCTTTGTAATCAGCAAAGCTGTTCAGGCCGTCGCGCACACCGTTGTACTCGGCGTAGTCTGGCTCGCTGGAAGCACCGGCTTTGGCTGTCAACTCAATGGCGTTTACGCCTGCAGTCAGGCCAGTGTTGGCCAACGAACCATCATTCACAAATTTGCCGTTAGTGATGGCAGACAGGAATGTGGTTGGTGCTGTTGCACCGGTGCCCAGGTAGGCATAGACGGTTTCGTTGCTGTTAGAGATACCCCAGTTGCTGCTGCCGCTGACGGTGACGCGAGACAACACACCGGTAGAAGCTGACAGCGTGGTTTTGTCATAAGCGGAGAAACGCACCACAGTACCAGCAGCAACCACGTCGCCAGACACCCACTGGTTGTAGCTTTCGCCAGTATTGAATGCGCTACCAGTCCACTCGTTATCGCTGAAGTAGATGGTGGTGTTGGCTGCGATATCCACAAAAGTCACGAAGGACAAACCATCTTCGTCGGCGTTGAAGGCGGTGAACATAATGTCACCGGCATTCAGGGCAGCATTCGCCTGGCTGGACAGCAGCAAAGCTGCGATTAAACTGATCTTTTTCATAAAACTATCCTCTCACTAGATATTTGAAACATTGATTGATGATGAATATTGAATTACCAGCGCACATCTCTGTGGGCGTCCAGTTGATTCATGGCTAATCCTTTTAAGGTCACCAGCGGTTTGGCAGTCGCCGCCCCTGCAGTGCCATCGGTGTCGATCTGCAATTGCACACCACCCGCAACACTTACCCAGCGGGCAACGCCATCGGCGAATGGTTGGCTACCGCTGTAGCCTATGCTTTGCAGCAACTCAACGATGTCCAGTTGATCCTCACCCGGCGTAAAGTCGGTAATGGTGTCAGTCGCATCACGCATGCTTTGGTAAACAAAGGTGTCGCGTCCAGCCAGCCCGGTGATGGTGTCTGCACCTACACCACCGGTGATGACATCGTCACCCACGGTGCCTACCAGGGTGTCGCGCTGGGTGCTGCCTTGCACAGATTTCACCAGTTGCAGACCGACAATGACCGGATCATGGTCAGAAGAACGGTAAGGGCTGTCGCTGTAGAGGTCTTGTGGTTTGAACTCGGTGTTGTAATCAATCACAAACGGCTCGTCGGCGTTGATATGCCAGTGCACCGTGCCCGTTACTTTCGCTCCCAATTCAGCATTTGCCAGCGCGTGGTCCAGATAACCAGATTCGCCATCAAACACGTAGGAGTAACCGGCCTGGTCATTGAAGCGTGCAATCTGATCCTGCAAACCAGCGTTTTCCAACACCAGCACCGGGTCTTCCTTACCGTAAGCGTTCAAGTCACCAATCACCATCACGTTTGGATTGTTAGCTTGATTTTTCACGGTTTGGATGAATTGCACTAACTGATTCGCCTGTGCCAGTCGTTGCGGGTTATAGCAGCCCTGGCCATCCCCCTGGTCCTGGTTGGCACCACTCGCATCCGAGCAGCTCTTGGACTTGAAGTGATTAACCAACACTGAGAACTTCTCACCGTTGGCCGCCTGGAAGGTTTGTGCCAGCGTTGGGCGGTTATTGATGCTATTGGCGTCGGACAATGCCGCAGCAGTTGGTGTCAGCTTGGCCGGTTTGTAAATCATGGCTACCTTGATCGCATCGGTACCCGTACCTGCCGCTGGATCAGCAATCACCGCGTAAGTGTTCGCACCCAGCACGCCATTTAAGCCATCGACCAGGTTTTGCGCCGCAGTCGTGCCATTGTTCTGGATCTCCATCAACCCCACTACATCAGCGTTAATCGCCGTCAATGCACGGATGATCTTGTTACGCTGGCGGTTGAACTCCACCAGGTTATTGGCGCCACGGCAGTTAGACGCCGAGACACTGTTACCCAGACTGCAACCTTGGCCACTCTGGCCGCTGGCAGTTGCGCCGTTGGTGAACGTAGTGAAGTAATTGAGCACATTGAAGCTGGCCACTTTGACGTTACCACCGACACTGGCAGGGGCCGCTGTACGCACATTTTCACGGCTAAATTGCACTGCTTCCGTCGGATGCAATTTGTAGTCTCGCGGACCTGGGTTAGAGGCGGTGATCAAACCATGATCAATCACCCCGGTCAGGTTTTCGACGATATCGCCAGCGCGCAAGGTATCGTCTTCGCCGATAAACGGGATCGGATTCGGGTTTTGCACACTGCTGCCATCATCCAGCACCAGGCGACGGCGCGCGTTTTCATCTGCCAGTTGTGCCGCTGCCGCAGAATTGGCTGGATAAATATTGCTAGGTTTGATCATGCGGCCATCCGCAGACAAGGTCACCTGGCCATAACGCCCTTGAAAGTAATTCTGTGACGCCGTCATTGGCGTGGTGATGCGCACCAGCATTCCTTCATAGGCCTCCAGGTCACCTTCGGTCACCTCTGGCAAGGTGATATCTGTTGGCAGAATCACATTGTTGCTGCTCAACACTTGCAAGCCGCTGATGTTGATCAGCTCAGTGATGGTATTGAACTCCGTCACGCTGGCAGTCATACGCACTTTTTGACCTTCACTCACGGTCGGGGTAACGCCTGAACCCAGATAGACAAAAATACCGTCAGAAGTCTGTGGGTTGCCATCGCCGCTGGCATCTTGCATGTAAAAGCCATTCAAACCTGGGAACACAGCAGTGACAACGCCTTCAGTGGTCACAGTCTGGCCATTAAGCGGGCTGACCGAACTCACCCCCAGGGCGCTGCCCTGAATCTCAAAAATACGGGTAATACTGCTGCTTTGCACGGTGACACTAACGCTACAAGTCGCCGTTTGTGCTTCATTGTTGGCAAATTGCACGTCAACGGCATAATTACCGGCTGGCAAGCTGCCATCCAGTTGCAGGCTGGCACTGGCGGACTGGCCATCGCTGCCTGCGGCAACAAAGTTGCCCAAGGTCACACCAGCAGGTGCAGAGGCCGATAGTGTGGCAGCGTTGACCACGCTGTCTGCGTCAGAGGCTTGCAGTAATACCGCGCCCGCTTCGCCCACTTGCAACGTCACCGCCGGGCAGGAAGTGACAATCGGCTGATTAGTGCCAACACCGCCACCACACACGTTGACTGCACTGCTGCTATTACGTGGTGCCGGGGCACCGGTGACAAAATCACTGCCGTTCTGGTTGGTATCCTGGCAGCCATTGTTTTTACGTAACAAGGCCGTGCTGCTGTTGATTGCCGAAGCGACGGCACCTTCAAAGAAATTCGCTGTGCCATAGCCGACCAGGTCCACAATCTGTGCCAGCTGGGCTGGGCTACACACCACTGAGCCACCGTTACAAGCCAGGCCAGTGCTGTTATTCACCAGCACCACCTTGCCATTGGTGCCGCTCATATCGGTGGCATTATTGCCCACATCGGGCGTAGGTAATGCCAGGCCGTTGGCTGCACTGCGCAAACCCACCAGGTAATATTGGCCAGGTTGCAACACGCCAGACAGCGTGGTCACGCCATTGGCAGAAAAGTGACCTGTACCGGTCGCACTGGCATACTGCACAGACCAGCCGTTCACATTGACAGCCGCGGCACCCGCATTAAACAACTCGACAAAGTCCTGGTTATAAACACTGCCCTGGCCGCCATAAATCTGGCTAATCACCACCTCAGCATATACAGGAAGACTCAGGGAAGACAGGCCTAGCCAGGCCAGCGCCCAATGCATTTTTTTCAATTTCATTCAGGACTCCGAAGTTTTTATGACGCGATAAAAATCCTGAATACTTTAGCAATCTAGATTGCCATCAATATTAAGTTTCACTCCAACAAGCTAGGCAGGTCGGACTAGAAAACCAGCCGCAATTGGTACAGTTTTTGGTCAATACCCAGACCGGTTCACTAGTCACATGCACCAACATTGTGCCGGGATGGCTAGTCCTACAGCAGATTGCTCCCACACCTGACAGCCACGCGCCACAAGCTGGCCTACAGTTTTATTTTGACAAGCTTGAACTCAAGAAAGGACGCAGAATGGCGAACACACATCCCCATGAATCTTTACTCGACAAAGTCGTGGCCATGGTGCCCAGCATTGAAGGTGCCGCCCCTTTGGCTGAAATGATGCCGCCGTTGCCTGAACCACCGCAGGCAGACCCGGATATGCAATTAGTGCTGGATGCTTTGACTGCACTGGGTGGCAAGCCAATTGAAACCTTGTCGCCTGATGAAGCCCGGCAACAACCGACACCGGCAGATGCTGTCAAGCGCGTGCTGCAAGAGCGTGGCCAATTTCCAGCCACTGCACAGGTATCCAGCCAGGAGATCAGCATCCCAGGTGGCCCGCTAGGTAGTATTCCTGCCCATGTCTATACGCCGGCAGGCGAAGGGCCTTTTCCGGTCATCCTGTATTTTCACGGCGGTGGCTTCGTGCTTGCCGATAGCAAAACCTATGAAGCATCGATTCTGGCACTCACACAAGGTGCGCGGGCAATCACGGTTGCCGTCGACTATCACCTGGCGCCCGAACACCCATTTCCGACCCAGCCCAATGAGGCGTTTGCGGCCTATCAATGGCTGCGACAACATGCGGGAGAATTGAATGGCGACCACCAGCGCATCGCTGTGGCCGGGGAGAGTGCCGGTGGCAATCTTGCCGTGGTGACATCACTGATGGCGCGCGACAAGGATGTGACTATGCCGATACATCAATTGCTGATTTATCCGCTGGTCAATAACGATACGCAGAATGCGTCGTATGAAGACAATGCCCACGCCAAACCGCTGAATGCCGCCATGATGCACTGGTTTTTCGGGCACTACAGCCAACCCACTGAGGCCGAAAATGCCTATGCCTTGCCTGATAAAGCAACATTCCTCAAAGAACTGCCGCCCACCACCATCATCACAGCGGAAATAGACCCCTTATATGAAGAAGGCAGAGCGTTCGCCGAGCGGCTGCAAAAAGACGGTGTGACTGTGAATTATCGCCATTTTGATGGCGTGGCGCATGAGTTTTTCGGTATGGCCGATGTGGTCGCCAAGGCCAGGGAAGCGCAGGTGTTTGCGATTGCAGAGTTGCGTAAGGCATTCAATGATTTCAAGGCGATACATTAACCTGGCAGCAATAAAAACGCCCACCAGAGGTGGGCGTTTTTATTGCAAAAGAGCGATCTAGTTACTAGCGCATTAATCCTCCAAACGGATCGTTTTCACTGTCACGATAGGTGGCAACTCTTTAGGCGTGACATTTTGATTATTCATCTGGTTACCCAGATTTTCAGTCATGGTATTCGCGGCTCCTGCTGAGGTACTAGCAGAGCTTAACGCTGCACCGGCCAAGCTACCCGTATCGGCTACAGGCACGCCAGAGGAGGTACCAGACACAGTAATGTTGGAGCTATTCAACACCTGTGTAGCACCGACCAGCAAATTACCCGCGGCAACCCCTGCTTCGCCTGCGTCCAAAACACCGCGTGGGGCGAATAAGGCAACCGTTGCATCTTCCAGCTTAGGACCTTGCAGTGGGCCATTTGGACCATCCGGATCATAGGTCTGGGCACGGATACCTGAACCGGAAGCGACACCCTTCACCTCGACAGTCACATCACCGTTAGCATTGATACTGACCACACGCTCAGGCACGGACTGCGCTGCTTTGGAGCCTCTACCGGCATCGATATCGCCATGATTCGACCAGATCAGAATATCGCTACCGTATTGCGTAATCACTTTCGACTGGTTAACCAGGAAGTTACCATCAGCGTAAGCACCGATATTGCCCCCCTTCTCAGTCACGACACCAATATCATGCTCAAGTGAGTTATTAGAAGCCACACCAGCATTAATCAAGCCACCAGGAGCAAACAGATTAATGTTGCCATTTCTGGAAGTTCTGATCTGGCTTTGATACATCAGCAGATCACCAGAGTAATCCTTGCCAGAGAACAAGGAGGCAATCACATCGTCACTTCTAGTAGTGCTAGCGGTTTTGATATATTCCCTGCCTGCTTCCAGCAGTTCCGCCTGGAATTGTCTCAAGGCAAAAATCTCTTTTCTGGTCGTATCCAACGTCAAGAACTCGGTCATCGCCTCCTGTGCAGTGTAAGGCTTACCGGTCGCGGCATTTTTGCTGCCGGTGATTTCGTTCATATAAGCCTGTACGCGTGCCGCTGTTGACTGGCGATAGTTGGCCAGTGCCGTAGCATCGCCTTGCAGAGATGCCGGTCCACTCCCCGTTGGGTCAATATAGGTGCTGACAAATCCATCAATATTAGTACCTGACTTGCCCAGGCCTGCCAGTAAGGTGACGTTAGCGCTGTTGTCAGCCAGGTTAGGATTGACGGTATTTGCCAAAGAGAGGATACCGCTGGTATTACCCAGGTCGATCGTGCGGCCAGCCTTGATTAGCACCTCACCAGGGCCATTGATGTCAATACGCGCCTGCTGCTTACCGTTCTCCATGACGAAATCTTTACCAGCGTGGATTTCTGATACATCATCCACATTATTATGCTGGATAGAGGCATGCAAGGTCACGTTATTACCAGCATTGATATAAACCGGTTTTGAAGATTTAATACCATAGATATTAGAGCTTCCTTTGTCGGTAGGTGACCCCGTCAGTCTAATATCACCATCACGTGCCACAATCACTGCCGTGGTTGAGTCATTTTGATGTACGGGCACCGCAGAAATACCAGTTTTGATGCTACCCAGGATGCTTGTAATACTACTGTCACTTGGACTACCTGTCGTAGGATTAAAAACATTCAACACGGTGCTCAAGTCTGCATCTGAAATCAAGATATTCGCCGTAGGATTGATGTTACCACTTGTATTCGCACCACTGACGACGCTACCTGCAGCCAATAAGCTCAGGTTACCACTCGCTGCTGGTGCCAGCAGCATCTTATAGGTCGTAATATCGCCATCAAACGCAGTCACATTGACGGTACCCGGGTGGATAGCTGCCATATCATTGTTAGTCAAGGTAGTGTATCCAGCTGAGTTAAGGCCCGTACTTACAATCGACTGCCTGTTGCTTTGCCCGACCTCAACGTTGCCTGATAAAGAGGCCACATTCAAGGCCGCGTTTTCAGCATAAGTATTGAAGAAAGTACTATTTGCAATTTGGTTCTGCGCCAAAGTACTTCCTTGCACCCACAGCGTCGGGTTAAAGACCGTTTGTACTTTGACATTGTTTTTGGCTTTGACGGTAGCACTGGCATCCTGCAGGGCAATGACAACGCCATTTGCTCCGGCTACCAGGCCAGCATCTGCCGGTCCTGGAATACTATCGCCAGCTTGCAGATCAAGCCGACCACGGCCAACGTAATAAACACCATTCACCAGATTGCGGCCAGCGGACACAGAGACGTCGCCGCCGCCATTGATCAGGCTCTTGCGTATTTCGTTACCTTGCGCATCCAGCGTTTTGACGAATTGTGCGTTGGTCGCAGAAGAAGCTGACACGTTAGTAATATTTCCACCCGCCTGGATATTAACGTTACCGCCACCCAATGCAGCAACACCTTGCTGGAACAAATCCGGGCGTACCCACCAGCTGGTATCCGCGCCGTTACCGCCTTGGCGCAACAGCCATTGGTTGACACTTTGCGTGGTCGCTGCGCCAGTGATATTGCCTGCAACATTAATTGCAATATCTCCGCCATTATTCACATAGCTAGCGGTAGTAGGTACGTTAGTGCCCCCCGATGCAGGCGTAAACCCAGCCAGTGGTGACGCCTCTTTACCCACCGTATAAATGATGGAGCCAACATTCCCCAGGGTCATATTACCCCCTGCAGCGATGCTAATATTGCCCTCACCAGTACGAATTAATTTATTATTTGCCAGCGTAAAATCACCTGTACCTGCTTTGGTCTCAGTGATATTCGCAGCACTATAGTCAGCCCCGGCGATCAGGTTAAAGTTAAACGTGTTTGTATTCGACTGCAACACGCCTGCTGTAGTCGCTGTGTTAAAACCATCGCTTAAAGAACCACTGAACGTCAGATTACCACTTGAACGCAAAGTCAGAGAACCTCCACGCCCTGCCAGGAATGTACCAAATGAGCGCAGGTTCACGTCTGCCGTGCCCACGGTCATGGCAGTTGCAGTATTACCAGTGGTGCTACGCACCTCAATATGAGGCAGCACTCTTGCAGCCAGGCCATCCTGCGTGGCCGCGTATCCGCCTGCGCCGGTATTTGCATTATAGAAACTATTAGTATCACTGATCATGCCGGCCATATTGGCAGCCGTAAATGCCGTGGCAGTATAAGTACGACTGCCTTCAACCGTAACTTCACTGGCCCCTTTGATCGCAGCAGTCGTATTAAATGCCACATTCACGGTATTAGCAGTCCCCGTGGTTCCGCGCGCACCTCTTAAAGTCACCGAACCATCGTAGCCATCGACACCCACTTTGCCGTTGGCCGCAGCGTCATAGCCGCTAGTATCGATCAGGGCACCAGCATCAGCAGATACCGCATTCACAGTAGACACACTGTTAGAAGATAACAGTACTGAACCACCAGAGCCTGTTTGCAGGTCTCCGCTAGACTGATTCGCCTCTTGGCCACGTGCGGTGATTTGCGCAGTATTGGCCAATGTCACCAAACCATTGGCATAAATAGCCACATCACCACCTTTGCTACCGTCCGCATTAATACGTCCGGCAACGGTCGCATTACCTCCATCTACACCAAGGGTAAATGTATGCGCGGTGACAGTATCCCCTGCTGCAATGGTGACATCACCACTACGCACACGAATGTCACGGCTTTCATTAAAGTGACCGCTTTCCAGCGCTTTATTCACATCACTGAAATTATCCAAACTGGCGACATCCAGCTTGAGTGAAGCGGTTTTTTCACCCTTGGCTGCCTGGCCCTGCAGCGTACCATCAGCTACTACAAAGCGACCATTTTTCGCCTCTACTTGCAAAGTACCTGCATCGCCGGCGGTGGCGCCGCCTTTGAGATTCAACAACGCATTGTTTTCGATCTGGACATTCCCCTGCGTTGAGGTCAGGTGCACATTGCCTGCATCCGTCGTGGCAGAATGGGTACTATCAAAAGCAACCGTGGCCGCAGAGACATCAATCGAGCCCCCTGAAGCGACTGTCAGATTGCCGCTGCTTGCCACCGCATTCACAGCACCAGCATTCAACACCAGCTTACCGCCTAATTGCATATCGGTTGCAGACAAGTTAAGCGTTGCACCCAAACCAGAGGTATTCGCTGGCTGCTGGCCATTGCTCACAGTCTGCAGGCTACCAGTACTTGCGAGAGAATAGTTAGCCCCAGAGTCTGCTGTCATCACAGCACTGCTCATAGTCGTCTGGTCAGCATTGATATTGACCGTCCCGGTGCCAGTAAAGCGGATATCTTTACTGGCATTCAGGCTGACGCTATTAAATCCACCAATATTGCTGGACACCTTACCCGTGCCACCGAACGTAATCTGGTTGGCATTGATCGCCAGTTGTCCATTAAGCGCAGCAGGTGGCGTAAACAAAGCGTTATTTGTATTTTTAAGGGTAAAGTTATTGGCATTGATATTCACATTACCGACGTCATGATGCGCAATCCCTGCCGTATTAAAGGTAATGTTCAGGTTACTATTACCGAAGTTCACGGCCCCTAAAATATCAATGTTTTTATAACTATTGAATGTAATCGCAGATAAGCGACCAAAGTCACCTAACGTCTCGGAGGTAATATGTGTCGCACCATTCACAGGCTGATCACCAATGGCGTATTGATTGGCGCCCAAAGTCACTGTTCCACCATCAGCGACCTCAATAGTGCCAGATTGATCAAAGGCATTGGTGGCATCCAGTACCATAGACCTTGCCGCACTGACACTTGCGCCATTTTCAATGGTTAACTTGCCTGTTGTCGGCTTAGCTGTTACGTCTGTTCTAGAGAAGTCAAAGTCGTTTTTGGCCGATACGGCCAACACTGCACCATCCCCATTGGCCACCAAGGTGGTCGTGCCAGTTTTGTCTTGCTTCGCACCGGTCTTCACCACCGCACCTTGATTCACAGTGATCGTATCTTTGGAGGCAACAATTAACTCATCCGTTTGCACCGCATGATCTGCGTCATTGCTAAACGTCACGTTAGAAGCAGTGGTCGTGATGGTCTGCGTCTTGCCACTGACCGAGCGACTACCGCCTAGCAGGATGGAGTCAGCACTGATTTTACTTAACTGATCAGCAGAAATCTGCAACACTCCTGCCTGCTGCGGATCAATGGTTGAAACCACACGAATATCGTTAGAAGAAATATCTACCAATGCCCCTTTGGCGCCTGCCACATTGCTGGTATTAATATCCGATTCCAGGTTAAGGCTGCTGCCTGCTGCCAGTACCAATTGACCAGCATCGTTTGTCAGCCTTGGGGTTTCTTTGCCATCCCGGATGGCATTTTTGGTTAACAGGGCATTACCCGAGCTGACCAGGTACTCTGCCAGGCCTTTATAATTTTTGGTGCCGTAATCTTTGTAAAAACTATTGCCATTAACAATATTAAAACTTGTATATTGACCACGGCTAGTGCCATCAATTTTAGTGAGATATCCTGAAGACAAACCTGTGCCATCTGCCTGCGTTAACTGCGTATTGATCTGCATATTGGCACCGTTGGCACTGACCAGAAACGCGCCTGGTAACAGCGCATAGTGCGCAGGCAGGAGCGTGTATTTACCTGCTGCCAGGCCATTGCCACCAGACAAGTAGATAGCCTGGCCGATGCCGACGTCAGAACCGGCACTCATTAAATAGTCATACGGTGCATACTGATTACCCAGAGACGGCAGCACAGCATAATAGCCCGCCTGGGATAGTACATCGACCGAGCCGCCGATGCCTTGAATCCACTCGTAAGCCATGGTATCGCCGTTACCGGAAATATCGACACGTGCGCCCGCCTGCAGATTCATATTATTGGCGTTCAGCGTGACCTTCTTCTTATCAACTGCAGCCATAAAGTTGTTGATGGCACCTTTGGTATCAGCCAGCTCACTACCACCAAGTACAGTCACGGCATAAGGAATCAAACTACCCTCTGCAGACACGGAGGTCAGGCTACCTGGGGCCAGCGTTAAATCATGTGCAGCATTCAGGGTAATTTGCCCTAAAGGCGCACGTAACACACCGGCCTGCAAGATAGAGTCTGCATTTAAGGTCATACTACCCACCGCTGACAAAGGCACCGTGCTTGCGGCTTTAGACTGGTTAGTCACTTCAATTCTGCTGCCAGCCCCGGTGGCTGTCACAGTGAAATCAACCGCGGTCGCCGGGTAAATTTGTGCAGCATCCAGCTGGATCAGGCCTGGCGCAGTAAGAGAGGCCGTTCCTTGCAGAGACGATGTAATGCCACGCGCACGAATATCCGTTTTACTGTGCAAACGTGTTTCGGCAACACCGTTCATCGCAATATTGCCCTGCAAATCAATAAAATTTGCCTTGGCAATAAAGCGGTCTGTGCCTGCTGCCAGTTGGCTATCGCTCATGGTAATCGTGCTGTTGTTGGCCAACACCAAGGTAGACGCGTTGATATTGACTGATCCAGATAGCGTGGTCGCATCCAGAGTCAATAGCGAAGGAACATTCAGGATGGTATCGGCGAAATGAATAGCGTCACCGGTAGCGGCACTCACGTTATCCACTTTCAAGCTGACATTATCAAAGCCACCTTGACGAATCTGATCGGCAGAAATCTGACCGACACCTTGCGCTGTGCTCAATGGCTCGGTTGATGAGTTGGATGTGTTAATCAGGTTTGCGGTACTACCGCCAGCCGTATTATTGGCGGCCATCAGCTCTTTGCTGTTAGTGACGGTTAGTACGCGTGTACCATTGGCAAAATACAACGGGGACAAGGTGTCATTCTCAATACCGGCGGCATTCTTGCCACCAAGGGTAACATTCAGAGTACCCCCTTCACCAGCACCTGAAGGATTACCCATTAAGGTACCATCCAGTGCGATGCCATCACGTCCGCTGAGAGCAATGCTCCCTGCGCTGCCTGCAACAGATTGCCGCGAATAACCTCCGGACACTGGCAAATCGACGCGGCCACTGGTACCAGAAACATCAATCAAAGAACCCGCTTTGGTAATGAGTACACCATTACCAGCCGATAAAGAAATATTACCTGCCTTGGTCACAAAAGCCGTGCGCAGGGTGCCGTCACTGGTGGGTGGCTTAACATATTGCGCCCTTGCGCTCAGCGTAGCAGTATCACCTACAAACAAACTCAGTGTAGGATCAAAGCTGTTATTCGGCAGGGTCAGATCACTCGTATCGGGAATCGCATCAATAGCCAGCTTAATATCTCCACCAGGCGCAGTAATATCCCCCAGAATGGTCATCTGACCTTTAGATGTCAGACTCACATTGCCTCTAGGCCCAGATTGGCTAGCAGGGATATCCGTCACGATACTGGCATTCGACTGCAGTGTCAGATCATCGCCGGCCACGACCTCCAGGCTGGCAGGTGTACGCATGCTACCAGCGAGTGACGTCTTACTGACCAGTGTGTTTAAGTCACTACCGCTTTGTGCCACCCGCGCAGAGGATCCCAAGACACGCGTGTGCTGCTCAGGGTGTATCGTCACCAGGCTATTAGCTTGGTCACCAATGAGCACATCACCATTCAGGCGGCCAGCATTACTGATAGTGTAGTTTGAAAAACCACCCTGCTGGAAAAAGCCTTCAGATAGCCACAGTGTATTTTCTTGCTGAGGATTGATACCGCCCAACTGAATATGATCAACGACTCCTGTTGCCTGCTCACCCTGTAACTTCACGGTTAAATGGCCGCCCTGTGTTTGCTGACCATCGACCATCATGCCATAGCTGCTAAAGCTGCCAGTGCCGATTTTATTATCTGCCATGGTCACGGCAATGTCACCACCATGACCAGCACTCAATTGGCCCTTATTATTGAGCCATGCCCCAGATGAGGCATCCATGCTTGCACCTTGCCCCATACGCAAGCCACTACTCATGGTAATGGTGTCTTCTTTGGGAGTGCTGCTATCGGTAATGATGTCACCGGTATCCTTGTGAACAACCATGCTGCCGATGGTAATGTTGCCGCCATTGAGCGCAACTTTACCCAGCATTGCTCCATTGACGCTAGGCAAATCATTGGTAAACAGGCCTGCAACATTGATCTTTACATTGTTAGCCACGGTCACGTCGGCACTTTGACTAGCGGACAGATTGACTGTGCCGGAAGGCAAGCGAATATCGTGATTAACGTTTACACCGCCACTCCCTAGCACATGCAGGCTACCATTCGCCTGCATATTGATATCTGTATTGAGGTTGACTTGTCCAGCAGTTTTGATCACTACATGGTTTACCCCATTTGCCAGCATGGCTGTGCTTAACTCGGACGTTTGCTTCTGTTCTGTGCTCAGTTGGCTGTCTTCATTAAAGCTGTCAGATAGCGGTGCTGCAGATGAGACGACATTCAAGGCGCCGGAATTGTTATAAGTCAGCTTGAAGGTGCCACCCAATGGTGTGTTATGTGCGTCAGTCTCTCCGCGTTGATACAGGCCGCTCACCGTGCTGGCAAGCACATTGCCCTGCAGTGCCATATTGGTGGTAGAAACATTCAGCGTCCCGGCATCACCACCCTGTTGATAAGCTGGCTGTGCATAACCGCTGACCGTCACATCAGTGGCGACACTTTGCGCAGAAGTTCCATTCAAAGCATTAGCCGTCAGCGCCCATTGCCGGGTTTGCCCCCAACGGCCACTGGTCACAGAATAATAGTCACTAATGCCCTGATAGGGCAGATTAGGCAATGCCTCAGACGCAAGTACCCATTTACCATTAATGAGCAAACTGCTTTCGCGGATAGAGCCTTCCGTGTAGGTGGTACTGCCCGCAGACAAGTCTATGGTAGACCCCGCTTTGCTGACGACATTCACGCCAGACAAATTCACCTGGCCGCCATTGGTGGAGCGTTCGGCCACCGTTCTGGTAATACCTGCCTTCGCCTGATCGACCACACTCTGACTAAGGATTTTAGTTCCCTTGCGGGCATCCAGATACAAGACCTCCCCAAATAATGCCCCACCTCTTAATACAGGGGAGTCTCTTAACTGGTCAGAATACAGCTGTATGGCGAGTTGGTTCCGGCTCATGGGTGCTGTGGCATCCACCCCGGACACATCAATCACAGCGTTCTCGCCCAGATAGATGCTACTGTTATTCGTCTGGATATCTGTAGCAGTCACAAATACGTGACCACTGTTAGCAGTCACGGCACCATCAATGACAATATCTTTACCTTGAATATTGACTACCGAACCCTCAATCTCAGTTTTGGTCGTTTGCGTACCATCTAGCTTGTAAACCGATACCGGCAATTTTTGTGCATCAATAATTTCTTCTTTATCATCCACATCAATGGTTACGGCCGTTTTACTATTTTTACCCAAAGTCACTTTGCCATACTCTGGATTGATATTGAGCTCGCCACTTTTAGAGCCGATTTGTTCAGCCTTGAGGAAAATCGAGCCATTGGCACGCACCGAAGTAGAGGCAGAAATACTACCTTGCTGATTCACCGCCAGACCGATCAAGCTAGCATTACCATGATTGACAATAATGTCACCGAGGTTGGTCGCCTTACCGCCCGAACTCACCTCTACCAGTAACCCAGCAAACTTATCCAGCGTGCTCAGGTAAACCGTCTTACCCGCCGCCAGAATGGTTTGGCCATCCGGCGTTTTAATCACGCCACTATTCGTGACGTCTGGCGCCAGCAACATGACACGGCCACCAGTGGTAGTCGTAATATTCGCGCCCTTGGCAACATCAATGACGCCTACTGCATCCGCGAATGAAAATACCGGAGAAGAAGTGTTGGATAAAATACCATTCTTATAGATGGTCTCAATATTATTGTTAGCTAGGTTATCCAGCGTCGTCGCCGTTAATGAACCTACATTTACCTGTGAACCTGCACCAAAATAAATGCCATTCTGGTTGGCAATATAGACATGGCCATTGGCATTTAACATGCCATTAATAAAACTGGCGCCGCTACCCATAACCCGGTTTAACACGCTAGAGTTGGCATCAGGCATTTTAAAGTTGACGGTGGCATTAGAGCCAATATTAAAGCTGTCCCAACGGATAACCGCATTATTGACCACCGTATTGATGTTCATGGTATTACCATTGACATTGATATTACCAATGGCGGGCACAATGTTATGGCCCGTCGGCAACGTATTGGCATCCATGGCCAGTACAGGTGCAGATGCCCAGCTCAAACAACCCGCAAACAAGAGAGCAGCACTACCTCTGGATATCCGCCAGAAAAAATGCTCAACACTGGCCTGGCTATCACTTGCAGTATCTGCACCAGCCAAAGTGACTGTTTTTTGATGAGTACGTGCAATCTCGGCAATGGGCACCAACATGCCCAAACGCTTACTAAATACCAATTTAAATCGTAACTTGTTCATCATTTCACCTCGTTTACTTCAGCTAAGCGCTTATTACCAGTCAAAACCCACTTTAAAATGCAGGCGCGTATCACCACTTTCAGCCATCCCGGCCGGCTTGAGAGGCGCAATGTGTCCGTTTTCCAACGTCCAGCTAGATTGCAATACACGCGCAAAATCCAGGCGCATAAATACCCCATGCGCCGCCTTCACATCCAGGCCCAACCCGTATGAGGACAATATGTAACGCTGAATTTGTGAGAACCGGTCATCAGCAAAAGTCACCGGATCACGTGTTTTAGCGAAACCATAATCGTAAAAAGCCAGCAGCCGCATTTCATTCACCCAAGCGCCGGCATACCTTTGCAAAGGTGGTGAACGCAACTCCATCGTCAGGTTGGTACCCGTGTCACCCAGCGCACTGGACTCGAGGAACCCTCGCACAGTATCCAGGCCACCGATAAAAAATTGCTCGTTAGAGACCAGTGAGTCTCCAGTGACTTGCCCGCCTAAAGAGCCGTACCATTGCCATTGATAGGGCAAGGTCTGGGTGTGCTCAAGCTGTCCTCTCAAGTAAGAGAAATTAGACCGTGCCAGGAAGCGTCTCTGTGCAAATTCAGAGTCATCATTGACTAATGCTTTGGTGGAAAAAACAAAATTCAGGTCTAGCTTGGTGGTGCTCTCAGGTGCGACAAGATTACCGGTATAACCGATCAGGAAAGGCATGTAAGTAATCGGGTTACTGCCCAAATCAGCGCCCAGCCTGCGTGTACTTTCTTTAAAGTCTTTGTAATCTGCACCCAAGGTTAAATTGTGATTGAAGGACTTGACCGGGCTGGGCATTGGGTGGATGTAACGCAAGCCATAAATGTTACCGTTACCCACCACATTCAAATCGCCAACGGCACTAATATCACTTTGCGAAACCACGGCATATGTCGCCCAGTAGTCTCCGGCATAAGGAATCACATAGGTGCCCGAAAACACTTTTACCTCGTTAGCATCTTCCGGTGTCACCTGAAAGCCCAAACCAATACTGTGATCGCTCTGCCAGAGATTGTCGTATCTCAGGTTGCCGGAAAGACGTGTTTTTGTCGTATTCGGTGTGTATCGATTGTTATATTCCATGCTGGCATGCAATGGAAACTTGTCGTCCACCTTTAAATCCACCTCAACCATGCCTGGTGATTTGCCTGGACGCAGCACTGGCGCCACCACACGATCCTGGTTAATATTGACTGAAGCAATTTGTTTTTGCACAGTTGGAAAGTGCGGCACATGACCTTCTTTAAACTCAGTCACATTCTGCTTGATCTTGCCTAGAGAGTAATAACGAGAGCCGACCACACTTAAACGCTCAACCTTCCCCTCCAGCACATCCAGCTTCACAACGCCACCGTTCACCTCTTGTTCTGGAATACTCACAAATACAGTCAGGTAACCAGCATCATGAAAGCTCTGCTCCAACGCACTACGCGCTTTTTCCACATCTTCAATCGAACGATGCTCACCTAGATAAGGATAAACAGCCTTTTCAATCTCTGTCACGCTGAGCACAGAGTTGCCATTGACCACGTATTCAAAAATATCAAACTGGTCCTTGCTGGGGACTTCTACAGCCGCTTGCCCGGAAACCTCAGCCCCCCAACCATTCACAGGCTGCTGGACGGGCTCTGAGGCCTCCTCTGCATGCAATGCAAAAGACCACAAAACACACATACAACTCATCACACGCAGCAACAATCGCAACACCTTTCTTTGTTTATTCAATCGCCTAAGGCACCTCTCAAGGCTTGCCATTTTGAAAGCATCGCGTGTCACAAAGATGAAATGCGGACTAGTCCACGGACTTGTTTGAATAGCCCATGCGAGCCATTGCCATGATGTGTGCAAGCGCTTGTGAATCGCAATGCGCCTTGGCTGGCATTTGGCAATAAAAAAGCACACCCGATACGGGTGTGCTTTTAATCAAACGTCGCAGCTTTTGACTGCTAGTGATTGAGATTAGAACAATTGTTGTGCTTGGCAGTTGTTACCATTACGTGAGCCTTTAGCCACGATGGTGCCAACCGTGCAGGATGAGCCAGCAAATGGGTTGATGGTCAAACCACGTGGTACTTCAGCACAATCCAGACCAGCAAAAGCACCAACGATCTCATTGATCACAGTCTCACCGAATGTACCGGAAGCTGAGTTAGCCACGAAAGATTTCATTTCCATGTGGAAGTCATACAAACCTTGAGCCGCTGTGTAACGAGCGTTCACATCTGTTGCTTGGCCGGAACCAGCTACTGGCGCTTCAGGGTGAACATTATCCAACTTGATGTAGCGATAGCCATTGGATGATGTATCTGCACGCCAGTTGTTTTCCAGTGACAACACACCAATCGCGAAACCGGCAGTAGACAATGCAGTTTTCGCATTACCAGTACCTGAGCCTTCAGTGATGATCAATGTTGATGTAGAGTCAGCTTGACCAACTGGCAACAATGCCCCGCCAATCGCGGAGTCACCATTACATGGATTACGCAAGAAAGTCGCATTTGAAGATGCCTGAGTACCAGAAGTTGGAACGCGGCGCGCCAAGTTCAAAGCTGCTGATGAGCCAGGAACAAGAATGCTCGCATCTGCTGCTGTACCACTCACGATAGAAGCATATTGTGTGTGGGAAATGCTAGGTGCATTTGCTGGCAAGTAGTCAGGATCAGAAGAGTTAGCTGCGGCTACGCTGGCATAAATACCTTGAGCAACTTGCATCGCACGGTACAAGGAAGTAGAAGTAGCGATACCAAATGCTTGACCAACGTTAGCATTGGACTCAACACCATAACCATCTACTGACACGCCGAATAATCCAGCTTCAACGTCAGAGAAACCACCTGCTGGTTTAGCAGTTGCGCCATCAGCAGCAGTTGCTGGTGTCACAATCGCGCAAGAGCGATAGCTTGCAATTGCAGTTTGGCCTGGCAGGGACAAAGTACCAGTTTGAGCAACACAACCAGCGTTAGCACCCAGTTTGCCGATACGACGCAGGTTAGTCACGCCAACCGTACCATCACCGTCAACATCGTTAGGGATATGTGGTGCGTATGCATTAAAAGAACCACCATCAATTGTGTGATACACCACAGAAACTTTACCACCACGTGTACAAGCATAAGCCAGGAAGTTACTTGCAGCTGAGTTACCTGGTCTTACTGCTGCTGTTGCTGAACCATTGTTAAACACAGACAGTGTGTTTGCATCACAACCAGCAGCAAAGCCTTGGAAAACATTGTAAGTTGGGGCTGAAGCACCAGAAATCCAAGTTTCATTCAATGCACTGTTACCACGCGCTGTATTGATTTGTGCCTGAGTCACAGGTGCAGCAAACGCTTGACCTGCAAACAGAGTAGCGGCTACTGCCAAGCATACTTTATTAAATTTAAACATTTTTTCGCTTCCTTCGATAAAAGATTTGATTAGCGGCCAGTTTGTAAACTGGCCGTTTTTCATGGCTTTTTAATATTGTATTAAGCCTTGCGACGACGAGCGACCAAGCCAACAACACCCAAGCCAGCCAGCAACATTGCGTAGCTGTCAGCTTCAGGAACTGCGGTAACAGGTACAGAGAAAGTTAAAACACCAGTACTTGCCATGCTAAATGTGTAATCACCCTGTGCATTGCCCAAAGTATTAAAAGCGACTGGAGACGCAGCTGCTGCGCCAGTCAGTTGCTGAACAACAGTCATAGACTGACCCAGATTGTCCATTGATACATGGCCTTGAGCATTGATACGGCCTGTAGAACCATAAGCGATGGCCTTACCTGCAAATGAGTTAACCAGGTTAGAAGTCACAACGCTGGCGCCGTTTTCAACACTGTTATGGTTATCCAACCCATTGTTTTGAGTGATATATGTATTGAAATTACCAATTGAAGTTTGCAACTGGTTAGAGTTTGTCAGGTTGGCACCTGATTTGTATGTAGAAATAATGCCGCGTGCACCTGCACCACTTCCAGTACCATCAGCAGCATAAATAGCCCACTTGGTGTTTGTTGAGGATGCAACATCCCAGTATGCAGTCCACGCATTTGCGTAATCACCACCTGCCAAATTGAAAGTGTACGTACCCGTAGTACCTGCAGCACTTACCAAATCCTGAAAAGTATCGTAGCTATAGCCTAAATCAAATGTTGCTGACACATTGCTGTTGAAGTCTAACAGCGTCAGAATCAGGCTGGAGCTACCGCTGGTTGCAGATGTCATAGCCGCGTGTGCTGGAATAGTTGCAGCGGACAGAGCCAATGCAGCAACCAATGCTTTTACTTGAAATTTCATAAACTTCTCCTTAAATTTTTTTGAGCAAACCGATAGAAAGAGCAAACTACTAAACACCTGAGCGAATACGATGAAACTCATCCCGAAAAATTATGCGGTAGCTACATGACAGCCCTACTTTGTATACCTAGTCCATGTGGACTAGTCCGGCCGCGCAAAACAGCTGCATAAAAATCCTGAGTAGTTTAAAAATCCAACATGACAGGGTTAAAGTAAAAACTAGTCCGTTCGGACTAGTTGAAGTGATTGCATAAAAGGCGCTAAAAAAGCGATGAGGGAAATTTATTGCTTGCGCGTAATCAGGCCCAGTTTGAGTGCTTTGCTGGCCGCTTGGCTACGGTTCTCTACATCCAGTTTGCGTAGGATGTTTTGCACGTGATTTTTAATCGTGAGCGGGCTGACTTGCATGATGTTGCCAATCTCCCAATTGGTTTTGCCTGCCTGCAACCATTCCAGTACTTCGAGCTCACGTTTACTCAGCGGTTTAATACGGCCATTACGTGCAGTAGTAGATAGCACCGAAGGACATTTATTGGCCGTGACTTTGACAATCGCACAGTGCAGGTGCGGCATCAGTAGCTCCAGCAAGTGCGCCGTTTGTGCATTCACCGGCGAGCTTAAGCGGCCAAACATGACCATGGTGGCAATACGGCTATGTTCATTGCCAAAGCCATGCACAACAAAGCGCTTAAGCTCCGACGCCAACATGCGTTCAGCATCAACATGCTCAACGGCATAGTGGTTATACTGCTGCGCGGTAAGCTCTGTATGGTAAAACACCGGCATGCCCAGCTTACTCCAACGCGTAAAGGCTTCATTCACCAGGCCGTCCTCTTCGTTGAGCACCTGGTCAAACTGGGTGTCACCAAAATAACGGCTGGAGGTCAGGTATTCATAGTCATAACTGGCACGCTCCAAACTACGCACACCAATAATCACCACCTCATGCGCCAATAAACACTGAAACCCTCGCTGTAGCCAGTTAAAAAGGTGTGAGCGATGCTGCAAGCGCAACGACTCCTCAATCACCTCCATAAAAAGCGCGCGTTGCTCCTCATTCAGTGCCAACGTCCATTGGTCGTTGACCTGATCTATCCCTGTTATTGTTGTATCCATGTGTTAACCACATTTATATAAATGCAGCAAGTGTGCTCAGAATTTGTGACAGAAAAATGATTCGCACGTGTCAGTTGATTGATAAATTGATGACAGCGGATTAGCCGTGAAGACTAGTGAGAAAAACAGGATTTTTTCCAGGGATGGCGGCATCAGCATTGAAGAGCCCAGCATGACAATCACATGAACAAAGCCGCAAATATTGGTTAAGCGCCTATGGGCAGCTGTCTTTACGCTGTCACATGCGCGTGGCATGATAGGCCTTATGAAAAATTGGCGCACGAATAGCTTCAATGGCAGCACTCATGCCTTGTGCCCATTGGCCTTATGCATAGTGCTGATGCTCGTCGTGTGGGACGCGGCGCATGCTGGGCAACAGGCGCTTGCCGAACAAATCATGCTCGATAATTCCGACGAATCTGAAATCGTCATCAGCAATACGGAGGCCGCGAGTGATGAAGCAGAACGCATGCCAGCGCTGCATGATGGCAAGCCTGTACAGTGGCGGCCGGGGGCTATCCCCTACCAGTCTGAGGTACAAGCCGCGGCCCAATTGACACAGATTGATCCGGCACTGATACACGCAGTGATCGCGACTGAATCGGGTTACAACCCCAAAGCCTTATCCCCCAAAGGGGCTTATGGCCTGATGCAAGTGATGCCTGCCACAGCACTGACCATGACTTCTATCCCAGTGAAGCAATGGTCAGTGCCGCAGCAGATATTATGGGGTTCGCATTATTTAAAGCGCATGCTGGATATGTTTGAAGGCAATGTCACCCTGGCCCTGGCGGCTTACAATGCCGGGCCACAAGCGGTAAAAACCCATCAGCACGCGGTACCGCCTTTTGCCGAAACCAAGCAATATATCCCTAAGGTGCTTGGCTATTACCAGGCCTTCAAAACCCGCTTAGCCCCTACCGCTTATACCAGCCAGATCAGCAACTGACCTGGTTTAACGATTCACCCATGCTAACTCCAGGTCGGCCAGGGTATTAGGCTCATACACAAACAGCCACTCGCGGTAATGTTTGGCGCCGTGAAAGCCTGATTGTGACTCCTGGTAGCCAGTGCTACGTATCGGCGCTAATAGCGATTGGCTATGCACGCCGACAATACGGCCATCACGGATGATTAAGGTCATACCCTGTTTCACATAAAACGGATCTGCATACAGCTTGCGTAAATGCCGCCTGGGGACAGGGAAACGCTTGTCCTCAATCAACTCTTCTAGCCGTATCGGGTATTGTTTGACTGGCTGCGGAGTCGATTCATAATAACGTCCGATCGCCAACCGGTAAGCTTCGCCGGTCTCCAGCAACAAGGCCTCATTGCTGCGCTGGGACTGCTGCTGCCACATGACCGCCGCGCCCTGCATGCCGATGGCCGCAATCACCAGCGTGACCATCACGCCGATATAAGAAAAACCTTGTTGCCTGAACATGGCGAGTGTTACCAGTCGGTGTAGGCCGAGCCATCGGCCGCCTGCCCGGCCGCACTGCTGTGCAGGGTATATACCGCACCGACCATCGGCAGTTCCGGCGGCGTAATCACCCAGACATCATTGCGCTCGGCAATCGGGTCCCAGGGTAATTTATCCAGATAGTGTTTGTCGACCAGCTCTTGCAAGGTGTCCGGATACTGCCCCTGATCGGCATAATATTCATCCAGTGCTTTGCGTGTGGTGGTCAGTTGCTGTTTGAGTGCCTGTTCCTTGGCGCGCTGTACGCCAGAAAAATAACGCGGCACCGCCAGTGATAACAGCAAAGCCAGAATCGATAACACTACCAGCAGTTCGACCAGCGTAAAACCGCGTCGCTTACCATTGCGCATAAGCCACTCCATTAATACCGGTCTGCGTGCTTAATGAATAGACATCGTAGACATCCTGCGTATAACGCGGCTGCTCTGGCGGACTGTCATAACTGCGCAGGCCCCACTGTCTACTGTCCTGAGTCAATGCACCATTAGCCTGGCCATGTAGCATGGGGTCTGACGGAATACGCCTTAAAAAACGCAGGCGTTCATGTTTCACACTCTTGGCGTCTTCCACACCGTCTACCAGCACCTGCAAATTGGGCGGATAACCGCTGGCATCAGCATTCTTTTTCACCCTGCCCTCATCAGACGCTTTCTTGTACGCATCAATCGCACGCCGCATCTCGCGCAAATGCTCGCGCAATTGCTGCTCTTTTTGCCGCTGTACCGTCAGTTGTATCATGGGCGTGGCGATACTGGCCATGATGGCAATAATCGCCAGTGACACCATCAGTTCAATCAGGGTAAATCCAGGCGTGCGTTTCACTGTGCCAACCATCAAGGAATCACCTTGGGGGCCGGTAATGTGGTCGTGCCCTGCTCGGAAATGCCATTCACATTGTTCGACAAGCCCGGCATGGCTGGCGCAGGTTGCATAGACTCGGTATTGGCCGGTTGAGCATCTGGCGCCGGTAATGCAATCGGCTCCGGTGCAGGTGCAGACTCAGGCGTGTCATTAACCGGCACATCTGCCGCATCATTCAGCTCGCGCTGGCGTTGCAACTGTTGCTCACGTGCCTGCTGGCCACGCGTCAGCGCATTGCTCGGCGTGCTGTTTAACAGCGGCTTGTCAGAAATCACTGTATCAGTACCGCTCCAGTATTCAGAGAAGGTGGCTTCCGGTAAGGTCACATTGCTGATGACCTTGGGCGTGATCGCCAGCACAATTTCGGTTTTATTCTTCTCATCAATATGACGTGAGAACAAACGACCCAAAATCGGTATCTCGCCTAACCCTGGTAATTTGTCTGCGTTTTTACGTTCCGAATCCTGGATCAACCCTGCCAGAATCTGTGTTTCACCATGCTTGAGGCGCAACATGGTGGTGGCGTTGCGGGTACCAATGTTGTAAACCTTGGAGTTATTGCTCAGCGTAATCGCCTCCCCTAGTGAACTCACTTCCAGGTTGACTTTAATACTGACAAAATCATCCAGCATCACGCGTGGCTCGACCTCCAGTTTGAGGCCGACATCGACATAAGACACACTCTCAGACGTCCCCACATTGGCGGTGGTGTTGGTGGTAATTACCGGCACCTTGTTGCCTACCAGCACTTTGGCTTTCTCGTTATTTTTTACGCGGATACGCGGATTGGACAGCAGGTTCAAATCACTGTCTGTGGTTTTGAATTGCAGACTGGGGTTAGGGCTGACGCCGATATCAGAAGATTTGATGCGCTTGAGCGCTTCTAGCGTCAACTGGCTGTCGAGCACGGTGAGCGACGAAGGATACACAATACCCAACTGGTTCATTTTGCCGCGCGTGATTTCCATCACTTCGATTTCCAGCATCACCTCCGGGTCCGCAATATCCTGCGCCTTGATCATTTTCTCCGCCAGCGCCAGCACTTCCGGCCTGTCCCTGAGCACCAGCATGTTCAAACGCTCGTCCACATACACATCACGCACTTTTAAAATCGTGCGCAGCATATCCGCGCATTGCTTGGCACTGGTGTTGGCGAAGTAAAAGTTGCGGATCAGCAAATCCTGGTAGTCTTTGTTCTTTTGCTGCGTGGCTGGGTAGACCAGTACGCTATTAGCTGACAGCACCTTTTTTTGCAGCCCGTTACTGGCCAGCACCATGTCAATGGCTTCTTCAATCGGCATTTTTTTCACAAACACCGATGCCTTGGTTTCTGGCTTGATGTCTTTATCCAGCACAAAATTCACGCCCGTCGCGCGCGACAAGGCCTCAAATACCACCTTGATATTGGCATCGCGCAACTCCAGCGTCACTGGCTTACTGATCCCGGTTTGCAATTGCGGCAGGGCCGCCCGCGCCCGTGGCTCCATCGCAATTAATTGTCTTTCCAGTGCCTGCGCTTCAGTATTCGTTGGCTGTTCCAGCAACACATCACGCACCTCTTTCAAGGCTTGCTTGGGATTATCCATATGCTGCTTGACGGCCTCAATCTGCTTGCGTAGCGCAATTTCACGCGCACTGGCATTCTCATAAGCCAAGGCTTTAATATGGTGCGGATCCAGGGTCAGGATACGCGCATACACTTGTTTGGCCGCCGCAATATCGCCTCTGGCATCGGCGGCTTCTGCCTCGCCTGACAAGGCATTAATCGCCTGCTCACGCTCGCGAAACCAGCGGTTACGCAGCACGGCATCGGCCGGATGCTCGGCCACTTGCTGCGCCAGTTCATGCACTTTGCCTTCCGGAGTGGTAGCGGTCAACTTGGGTGGAAACAGTCCGCAAGAAGACAACAACCACGCCGACAAACTGATGGCCACGTAGCGCGGCATCGCCGTCATGAAAGGGGAGCTCAAGTTAAAGACATTCATTGGTTTAACATTTCATCTTGATTGTTATCGGTAAGCGCCTGGCGCTGGCCAGCCCCTGCCGTTGTTTTGGTTTTACTCAACACCACGACTTTATTGAGCGGTACATAGGTGAAATACACGGACTGCATATCCTCCTTGTCCAGGCGCCACTGCGCGTTGATGTTGCTGCCCAGTTTGGGTAGCAACATCTTTTTCTGCTGCATTAAGATCACCGCATCGCCACCCGGTACATCCTGCATACTGCCAACATAGGTATAAGGCAATGGCGGCGCTTCGGGCGGCGGTGGCGGTTGTGGTTTTGGTGGTGGCGGCAACCACTCGTGCGCAGCAAACAAGGCATGGCTGAGTTTGCCTGTTGGCAGCTGTCGGCTGAAATAAGTGTTATCCGACGCAGAGGCTAAAGTCGTGGCGGCGGATGCTGGCGTCGTCACGGGCTCCGTAGATGCCTGGCTGGCAAGGGCTTGTGGTGCAGGGGTCACAGGCGTATTTGATACAGACGGTGCAGCATGCGTATTCGCAGCCACGACGGCCACACCCGTCGTTTCCTCTTGCGACCACTGCCAGTAGACCAGGCCCAGCGTCAGCAGCAGGGCCAGCCATAATAAAGGCTGTGGTGCCGGTTTGGCTTCAAGCGCCATGTGCGCGCCCTCCACGGATAAAGACCGAGAATGTCAGGGTGGCATCGACCACTGGCTGTACCGTTTCATTTTTGCGCAACTCCAGGCCAGTGAGCGCCATGGACGGATATTGCGTCAATACATCAATCATGAATTGACGGCAGGTTGCATAGTCTGCCTGTATCGTAAAGCGCATATCAAACTGCTGAATGTCCTGGGCTGGGCTGTTTGTTTGGCTTGCGCTATTGGTTTGACTTGCGCTATTGGTTTGGCTTGCGACAGTTGCGTGATGTGCCTGCCACTGATAATCGCCAACATTCAGCGCAATCTGCCGCTTTTGCGCCATACTGGCAATATGCATCATACGCGGAGATAAATCTGCAAATGCAGGCAATTGCTGCCAAAGTGCCGCCAACTCCTCCGGCTCCCGCTCTACAGTTTTAACATCAGCGACCAATACTTTGTCTGGTTTGGCTGACACGAGCTGATCTTGATGCAAGGGTTGTGCAGCTAAGGATTGCACAGCGAATTGTCGAATGTCTTTTTTCAGCGCATCCATTTGCGCCAGCTGACGTGATTGCTGCTGTGACAACCCTATCCACATGGCCAGCAATACCACGGACAATACCATGGGCACCCAGCCTAGATACCAGGCGCAACGGCGCAACAGCCATATCACGGTTGCGGTCGAGATAGAGAATGCAGCCACACGCAATGTCGTCATGGTTGCCATCCACCCTGGATTTCAAAACTGACCGGGCGCTGCGGGTGACTTTCGTTCACCTGGTGCTTTTGCAGATGCACCTGGCTGAGCGTTGGCACCGCCTGCAACTGGCTCACATATTTCAGCAAGTCCTGGTAACTTTTAGCCTCTCCCGACAGCACAAACTGGCCACGATTGGCATCTGGTAGTAGTTGTAACAAAGCAACCTCGGCGACTTGTCGCGACTCCAATGCTTGCAATAAATCAAACCAGCGCACATTCAGCTGCTGCACCACTTTTTCAGCGGCCTTTTGCTGAGGCTGGCTTAATACCGCGACCGCTTGTTTAGCGGCCACTTTAGTGACTGACTGATGTTCTGCGGTGGTGACACTTGCCTGCTGCTGCATCAATTGCTGCTGGCGCTGCGCAAGGCGCTGTAATTGCGCCTCGGTCTCGTCTAATGCCGCGTACTTGATGGCAACAAACACGCCCAACACCACCACCAACAAACCACCTGGCCAGCTCAATGCCTGCCAGACAAACGCTGGCCGTGCAAATTCCAGGTGGTAATTCGGGTTAGGCCACATGTGCAAGCTCCTGTCGCAGGGATGTCACCACACGGCCTGATGGCAACGCTTGCCAGGAAACCTGGCCGGATAATGCCTGTTTTAAGCGACGCCCAGCGCTTTCCATCACCTGGCAACCAGGTTCCAGCAACCAGTAGCAGGGGGAAGCCTGCACACCCAGTAAAGTGCGCTCACGCAGCAACCATGCAGCCATGGCTTCCACATCCCCCATCTCTGCCGCCAGGCTGGCGACATGGGTCATGCGGCCATGATCCAGTTGCAGCAATCTCAGCATATGCGGCTCTGCCGTCAACACCGTGCCGCTCGCTGGCAAACGCGTACGCGCCCATAAGGCAGAGGCATAAGGCTGTACTGACCACTGCATGGCCTGACTAGCCAAAAACGTATTTAAATCAGACGCTTGTAAAACTGGCATCGCTACCAACAGGCTGTCTTGTGGTTGCTGGATATCCTGTAAACGGAACGGCCATGCCCGAGCGGCTTCGCCATAGGTTTGCATCAAGATTGCCTTGGCATAAGCCTGTTGCTCCTGCCCAGCCAGATCCAGCGTTTGCAAGGTTTGCGTCATGGCGGGCAGGCGCAGCATATGCACATGTTTGTCGGCGACATACACTTCTATGCGCTGCCAACGACTGGCTGGCAGTTGTGACAACAAGGTTTGCAGCGCAGTTGGTAAGTCGGTTCCAGTCCACAGGCTTTGTGCCGTTAGCCTGCGTGCACGCAAGCCTGCAGGCCACTGTTCGGCCTGCAGCTGGCTTGATGCAACCAGCACCCGCGTCAGGCCACACCAAGACCACTCAGGCAATAAACGTGACACGGTTGATCTCCTGTAAGCTGGTCATGCCCTCAGCGGCCGCACTGATGGCGGCCTCACGAATGGTGCGCATACCATTTCTGGCCGCCGCCTCTTTGAGTTGCCGGATCGGTTGCCTGGCGATAATCATCTCGCGCAGTTCGTCGTTGAGCACTAGCATCTCTGCCACGGCTTTGCGGCCTTTGTAACCGGTGCCACGGCAATGGCCGCAGCCTTGCGCGTGTTTGAATTGCATGCTGGCCGCCTGCGCTGAAGTCAGCCCCGAGGCGCGCAACATGTCCTCATCCGGCACAAACGGCTCAGCACAATGCGTACACAAGGCGCGCACCAGGCGCTGGGCAACGATACCATTCACCGCCGACACAAAATGGTAAGGGTCCACGCCCATATGCATAAAGCGGCCGATCACATCGAGCACGCTGTTGGCATGCACAGTGGAAAACACCAGGTGACCAGTGAGTGCCGCCTGCACGGCGATTTGGGCAGTTTCGGCATCACGGATTTCACCTACCATGATCTTGTCCGGGTCATGGCGCAAAATCGAGCGCAGGCCGCGTGCAAAAGTCAGGCCTTTTTTCTCATTAACCGGAATTTGCAGCACGCCGGGTAATTGATATTCGACCGGGTCTTCAATGGTGATGATTTTGTCAAAACCAGTGTTCACCTCTGAAATCGCCGCATATAAAGAGGTGGTTTTACCACTACCTGTCGGCCCCGTCACCAGCACCATGCCATAAGGCTCGCTGGCCAATTTTCTAAACCTGGCAATCACATCCGCATCAAACCCCAGCGCTTTCAAGCTAAGGCCTTGCGCCTGCTCGGTCAGGGCTTTGCGATCCAGCACACGCAACACGGCATCTTCACCAAAAGCACTCGGCATGATAGAAACACGGAAATCGATCAAACGCCCCATGGCGTGCACTTTAAAGCGGCCATCCTGTGGAATGCGGCGCTCGGCAATATCCAGTTGCGCCATGACCTTGATACGTGAAATGGCCTGCTCGGCGCTATCCAGGCCCTGGCTGTTGGCAATATTGGCCATCACACCATCAATACGGTACTTCACCGCCAGCCCGCCGGGATGCGTTTCCAGGTGGATATCACTGGCGCCGGTTTTAAGCGCATCATACAAAGTGGAGTTAATCAGTTTGACGATAGGGTTGGCATCTTCATGGATGGACTTCAGCGACAACTGCATGACGACTTCTTCGTCACCCTCTTGCGCCTGCTCGGTAGAGAGTCCGACACCATCCATGGCGCGCATGGTTTCTTCTTCGCCTGCCAGATAGGCACTAATCTCTAACCGATGCGCCAGCCGCCACTCAAACGGCACGTGTACCACATGCTGCGCCCACAGTGGCAATTGGCGGTTAAACGGGTCAGCAAACACCAGAATGAGGGTTTGTGCCGCATCATAAAACGCCAGGCATTCTTTCTGCTGTGCCTCGTTATAGCTCACCACGTCAAATGCCACTTGCCATTCGCGCATGTCGCGCATGGTCGCCACCGGGTAATGCAACAGGCTAGCCAATTGAGTGACCAGCGCTTCGCTCTCTAAAGAAAGTAACTCCTCCAGTACCTCAATAACACGGCGTTGCTGTTGCTGCGCCAATGTTTGCGCCTGGGCAAACAGGTCTGCCGGCAAAGCCGATAATGCATGGTTGGGCACAGGCTGGTTCATTGAATTTGCCCCGCAAGTTCAAAGATAGGCATATACAGCAGTAACACCACGACCCCAATCACCAGGCCAATAAATAGCATTAATAACGGCTCAAACAATTTGGTAAACCAGTCTATCCAGCGTGCCAGTTCCTCATCATAAAAACTGGCGATTCTATCCATCATCTGCGCGACGTTACCGCCACGCTCACCGACCAGCAGCATGCGTTCACCAATCGGCGTGGTCATGCCTACGGTTTTAAACGCCTGCGACAGCGGATGACCCTGGCTGATCATGGTTTGCGCCTGCTTGAGGCTATGTGCCAGGCTGGTATCCAACAAGCCATGCAGTGAATCAAGGGCGGTCATAATGGGGGTGCCGCCAGCCAGCAGCATGCTCAATGTGCGATAAAAACGCGCCAGTTGATACAAGTGCAGTTTTTCACCAACGGCCGGGATACGCCATAGCGCGCGCAACATGGACTGGCGCATGGCCGGATGTTTAAATAGCAACACCAGCGTCACAACAATGCCTACCAGCAGCGTCAACATGAGCTCGCCATGCTGTGCAATCAGACTGCCCCATTGCAACATCATTTTCGACATCCATGGCAGATCGGCACCCGTGCCTTCATACACACTGCTAAATTTGGGCACGACAAAGCCCATTAAAAAGGCAATCACCAGGCCACCCACCGCCATCAGTAACAATGGGTAAATCGAAGCACTGACGATTTTCTTTTTTAGTAAGGAGACTTGGTTGTCATAAGCGATATAGCGCGACAAAGCATTGCCGAGGTCGCCAGTACGCTCGGCGGCTTTCACAGTGGCAATATAGAGTGGTGGAAACACTGCTGGCTGGCGTTCAAGTGCCGCCGAAAAAGACTTGCCTTGTTGCAGTGATTGCAAAATGCCTTGCAGCACGCTGCGGGTATGATCCTGACGCAAAGAAAGCGCATCAATCGCTTCCACCAGATTGAGCCCTGAATCCAGTAACGCCAGCAACTCCTGGCTGAACAACGCGAGAGGAAACGCCTCACGCCTGGAAACTTTGGCTGCCTTCTGCGCATGTAGCGACACGGGCATCAGGCCTTTGGATTTCAGTTGTGCATACGCATCCTGTTCATCGTCAGCCTGCAATTCCACCATCGTCAGCGTAGAACCATTAAGCACTTTTGCCTGATAATGCATGGCAGTTTACCAGTTGGTAATATCCTGTGCTTCGTCGTTACCACCTACCTGGCCATCCTTACCCAGGCTGAACAGGTCATATTCGCCATGTTGACCAGGCATACGATACTGGTAAGACTTACCCCAAGGATCATTCGGTACTTCTTTTTTCAGGTAAGGGCCGCTCCAGTGCGTATTGTTATCGGCATTGGTCATCAGGGCTTGCAAGCCTTGCTCGGTCGCCGGATAGTGGCCAACATCCAGTCGATACTGATCCAGCGCCTGCTCCAGTGCAGCAATTTGGGCCTTGGCGGTTTTGACTTCTGACTTACCAATCTGCTGAAAATACTTAGGCCCGACATAGCCAGCCAGCAGGCCAATAATGACCATCACCACCAGCAGCTCAAGCAAAGTAAAACCGCGACTGTTCCGGGCAGAACGACAAGGCATCGCTAACACTCCATGAAAATTTGATGACAATACTAAGCAGATTAGATTGCAGAAAAGTGGCGGCAATATGACAATCTGTCACAGTTGTAATGTTGGATTAACATCACAAAGCTGCCTGACAATGAGGTGAGCGCTCTGTCTGGGCGGTCAACACCCAGCAGAGAGTAACATTTATTGAAATGTTTTTAAATAGATTAAAAGATTAGTTAAGAAAAGTCACTGCAAGTGTGACTACTTATTCGCCCAAAAAACCGCCACTTTGGTGCGTCCACAATTTGGCGTAAATGCCATCGTGCGCCAGCAATTGATGATGGGTGCCGGTTTCGACAATGCGGCCTTGATCAAGCACGATCAGCCTGTCCATGGCGGCAATAGTAGACAAACGATGGGCAATGGCAATCACAGTTTTGCCTTCCATCAATTGCGCGAGATGATGTTGAATCGCTAATTCAACTTCGGAGTCCAGTGCACTGGTCGCTTCGTCCAACACCAGTATCGGTGCATTTTTCAGCATGACCCGGGCAATGGCAATGCGCTGGCGCTGGCCGCCAGACAATTTGACGCCACGCTCACCGACATGTGCGTCATAGCCAGTACGGCCCTTGGCATCGCGCAGGCTTAGGATGAAGTCATGCGCCTCGGCACGCTTGGCGGCCATGATCATTTCATCGTCAGTGGCATCCGGGCGGCCATATAAAATATTCTCGCGCACAGAGCGATGCAACAAAGAAGTATCTTGTGTCACCATGCCAATCTGCTGGCGCAAAGAATCCTGCTTTACGCTATCAATCGCCTGGCCATCAATGCGGATATGTCCGGCCTGGATATCGTAAAAACGCATAAGCAAATTCACAATCGACGATTTACCAGCTCCGGAACGGCCGACCAGGCCAACACGCTCGCCCGGTTGGATATGCAGGTCAAAGTCCTGCAATAAAGGGGCTTGTTTGTCATAGGCGAAGTCAACTTGCTGAAACACTACTTCACCTTTAGGCACTGCCAGGGTCACGGCGTCAGGCATATCCACTACCCGATTTTCTACCGACAGGGTATTCATACCGTCTTGCACGGTACCGATTTGCTCATACAGCGAAGTCAGTTCCCACATGACCCAGTGCGAAATCCCGTTCAGGCGCAAGCCCATGGCCATGACAGCCGCCACTGCCCCGGCGGCGACCAGGCTTTGCGACCATAACCACAACACCATGCTGCCGCTAGCAATAATCAGGCACATATTCAAGAAGTGATTAATGCTTTCGACACAGCTGACCATGCGCATTTGCCCATGCACGGTGTCCAGGAACTCTTGCATGGCCGATTGCGCATAGCTCGCCTCGCGCCCGGCATGCGAAAATAATTTTACGGTAGAAATGTTGGTATAGGCGTCGGTAATGCGGCCTGTCATCAACGCGCGCGCATCTGCCTGATGCTGTGAAACCTTGGCCAGGCGCGGAATAAAATATACCAGGGCACAAGCATAGAGTAACAGCCAGCCAAGGAACGGCAGCACCATCCATGGATGAAAGCTGCCGACCACAGTCACAATGGTGGTGAAATACAGCAGCACATAGACCATGATATCGGCCAGGATAAACCACACCTCACGCACGGCAAGCGCTGTTTGCATGACCTTGGCAGAGACGCGACCGGCGAACTCATCCTGGTAAAAACCCATGCTCTGGTTAAGCATATGCTGATGAAACTGCCAGCGCAAACGCATGGGGAAGTTACCTGCCAGCGTCTGGTGCTTGATCAATGTTTGTAACACGATCACCAGTGTACTGCCCATTAAAATCGCCGCTACCAGCCACAAGGTGTCATGATGGGTTGTCCATAATTGGCCAGGCACAATGGCGGTCAATTTATCAACCACCTTGCCCATCAAGGCAAAAAGTAAGGCCTCAAACGAACCGATACAGGCAGTCAGTATCGTCATCGCCAGGATATAGCGGCGCATGCCATACGAGCATGCCCACATAAAAGGCCAGAAACGGGTGGGAAGCTGATGTAGTATCTCGCGCGGAAATGGGGATACCAAAGCTTCAAAACGGCTAAATAATCGCATGATCACTACTTGGAATAAATGGTACAAACGGCTTCGGCAGCAATACCTTCACTGCGTCCGGTAAAGCCGAGTTTTTCTGTGGTGGTTGCTTTCACACTCACCTGGTCGATGGCGACCTGGCAATCATCGGCAATATTACGACACATCTGTGCCGTATGCTTGCTTAACCTGGGCGCTTCACACATCACCGTCGCATCAATATTGCCGACCTGATAGCCTTTATCAGCCAGCAACACAACAACGTGGCGCAGCAACGCGCGGGAGTCTATCCCCTTGAATTGCATATCTGTCGGCGGAAAATGTTTACCGATATCTCCTAGTGCAGCCGCGCCTAACAAAGCATCGCAAATCGCATGCAACAATACATCAGCATCCGAATGTCCATCTAGGCCATGACTATGGGGAATGTTAACGCCACCGATAATACAGTCACGGCCAGTGACCAGCGCGTGTACATCAAAACCGTGGCCGACTCTAAAGGGAATCATTCTGCATCCTGTTCGCTCTGCGCAGCCTGCATCAGCGCCGAGACGACGGCAACATCATGCGGATACGTAATTTTTAGATTTTTCAAATCACCCAACACCAGTTTAGGGGCATGGCCAGACCACTCCATCGCCTGCGCTTCGTCGGTCGGCTGGCGGTGCAAATGTGCAGCCAGCGCCTGCTTTAGCACGCCCGCTTTAAACATTTGCGGTGTTTGTGCCTGCCACAATGCTTCACGTGAAATCGTTTCCGAAACTTGCTGTGTCGCATCTGCACGCTTCAAGGTGTCTGCCAAAGGCAAGGCTAACAACCCGCCAACATCAGTCGGCGCGATGGCATCAATTAAACGCTGAACCATCACGGCATCTATGCCAGGGCGCGCCGCATCATGCACCAACACCCAGTCGTCCTGATCAACATGTGACGCTATGGCCTGCAAGCCCTGATAGACGGATGCAGCCCGGCTATCGCCGCCGCAAGACAATACCTGTGTTTTATGACAGTCCTGCAATACATCATCCGACCAATAAGCATCGTCAGGCGCAATCACAATAAAAATACGGCTGATGGCCGCCATCGCCTCAAAGGTATCGATAGCGTGACGCAAGATTGTTTTCCCGTTCAATGGTAAATATTGCTTGGGCGCCACACTTTGCATACGCGAGCCACTGCCAGCACTGGGAATCAAAACATGATATTGAGTCATGTTGCCATTTTATCATGCAGGCAAGCACTTCTTTTGTGCACCTGAAAGCAAGCGGCGGATATTACAACGAAGCCCGACACAACAATTGCTAATCGCGTCTGGTTGCGCCTAGTAAGGTCTATGGCAAACAATCAATAGCGCATAGCACTGATATAAAAAAGCCTCTTAAATCAGGAGGCTTTTTTATAAATACCACAGATGCGACGATTGCATCTGCGCTTCATAAACATGCAGCACATTGGCGTTGCATTTATGCGATTGCTTATCGATTTCCAGGAGTAATGATCTGTTGATTTCTGGCAATAAAAA